>JAESFV010000004.1_pt1 | contig 791475 bp, 627 predicted proteins | sample 9269471 | NCBI WGS metagenome assembly JAESFV01 (sample SAMN14502647, study PRJNA617108) | algae metagenome | isolation source: Symplocastrum torsivum CPER-KK1 and co-occurring heterotrophs from... | place: USA: Central Plains Experimental Range, Colorado | collected 2001-01-01
CCCCCGTACCACGTCACCGCCCGCCGGGCGCGGCGGGCCGTGGCGGCCGCCGGCCGCGGCTTCGGCACCCGCGCGCCCTTCACCCGCGGGCGGCCGTGGCCCGCGTACGCCGGGGGCGGGGCGAACACGTCGGCGTCGGGGGGCAGCTTGCTGACCAGCGTCGGCCGGCCCCGGTGGCGGTGGCCGAACCGGGCGACCTCGTGGGTGCCGAACCCGGAATCCCCGGCGAGCACGACGGCCCGGTCGGGGAACCGGAGGAGGACGAGCCGGAGCAGCCGGCACACCAGCCGGGCCGGGGTGCGGTGCCGGGCGCCCTCGGCCGTGCGGACCTCGGGGGTGCGGTACCGGTCCACCAGGACGGCGAGCACGACCCACGTGTGCCCGTACCGCCAGGCGGTGTACGCGTGGGACGACCGGACGGCGTCCCGGTGCCGCCCCTTGCCGTACACCGTGCGGCCGGGGTGCCCGCCCACCGTGTCGTCGCCGACGAGGGCGACGGGGCCGTCGGGGACGATGTGGTCGAGGAGGAACCGGGTGGGGGCGCACCCGACCGCCACCCCGGACCACGGGGCGCGGGAGAGGATCCGGCGGTAGGCGGCCGGGTGGCCGGGGGCGAGGTGGCGGAAGGTGCGGAGGACGTTGGCGACGGCCCGCCGGCCGGCGGCTAGGAGTGCCCCGACCAGCAACGTCGAGAACCGCGGGTCCGTCGGGCCGGTGAAGTGCGGCGCGAGAACCTGGACCAGCGGGTGAGCTTCGGGTGGTAGGATCACGGCGGCCGTCCGCGGGCGAGAGCCACGAGGTCGTTCGCAACCCTCATGGTAACCCTCCGCGGACGGCCACCCAGAATCGGCACCAGCCGAGCTTAGTCGGTATCGCCCCCGGGCTCCCGCTGTTTGACCAGGGTGATCTCGTTGCCGGTCGGGTTGTGAGTGACGGAGTCCATGAACGCTCGGATCAGCAGCAGACCCCGCCCGCTGGCCTTCTCCAGGTTGGCCGGATCCGTCGGATCGGGGAGCGAGGACGGGTCGAACCCCGGCCCCTCGTCCCGGATCACGAACACCGCCTCGGCGGGGGACACCCGGGCCGAGACGTGGAGCCGGCGGGACGAGTACGGGGGCTGGAACCGCCGCACGCCGGCCAGCCGCTCGAACGCCCCGCTCCCGTCCTGGCGCAGGTCCGAGCTGAGCTCCAGATTGCCGTGGTACAAGCCGTTCAGCAGCGCCTCCTCAAGGGCCACGCCCACGCGCGTCCGCTCCGACGCCTCACACACACCCAGCTGGGTCACCTGCCCCTGGAGGTACGCCACGAGCGGCGGGACCAGTGCCGGGTCGTTCTCGAGCGCCAGCTGACACTCGGCGCGCGTGAACGCGCCGTACAGCCGTTGCTGCCGGCGGTCGAACCGCGCGGCGTTCAGCACCTGCTCGACCGCCCCGGCGATGTCAGCGGCGAGGGACCGCTTCGGGACGTAGCTCGCGGCCCCGCTCCGCAACGCCTCCATGGCGATCTCTTCACTGCCGTTGCCCGTCATCAGGATGACCGGGACGGTCGGGTGCGACTCCCGCACCCGGCGGACGAGTTCCAGGCCGTCGATCCCCGGCATCTGGAGGTCCGTGAGCACCGCCGCGGGGTGCCCGCGGGCCAGCGCGTCGAGCGCCTCGGCCCCGTTGGCGGCGTAGGCCGCCCGGAGCCCCAACTCCTTCTCGACGAGCCGGCCCGCCAGCCGGCGGTCGATGGGCGAGTCGTCGACCACGAGGATCGTGGCCGGCTCGGCGGCGTCCGCCCCGGTCGGGGCGGCGGGTTCCGTGAGAGCGCTCATACTTGGCCTTGGTCCTTTCCTGTGTCGCGGGGCCGGGTCACGCGGCCCAGACGGTGAGTTCGGCGGTCACACACCCGAGTTGGTCGCGGAGGTCGGGGAACAGCTCGCGGACCCCCGCGAGCGCGCCGTCCTTCGCCAGTGCTTCGATCCGGTTCGCCAGTTCGGCCACGCCCCGCGCGCCAAAGTTGCCGACCGCGCCCTTGATCGTGTGGGCCACCCGGCGGGCCACGGCGGCATCCCCACGCTCGATCGCGCTGCCGAGTTCCTCCAGCTGGCGCGGGCAGTCCTCGACGAACAGCCCCGCGATCTCGCGCAGCAGGCTCTCGTCGTCGGCCATGAGCCGCAGGGCCGCGGAGCGGTCGAGGAGGGGGGTGGTGCCGGCCGGAGGGCGGGCGGGCGGCGCGGGGGTGTCCGTCTCCGGCCCGGCGGGGTCCGCGCCCGGCACCACGACGGCGATCACCCGGGCCAGCTCGGCGAACTGGACCGGCTTCGACACGTACCCGTCCATCCCCGCGGCCAGGCAGCGCTCGGCGTCGCCCTTCATGGCGTGGGCGGTCATAGCCACGATCGGCTGGTGGTGCCCGGTGCCCGCCTCCCGCGCCCGGACCGCGGCCGTCGCCTCCAGCCCGCCCATCTCGGGCATCTGGAGGTCCATGAGGATCACGTCGTAGCGGTGCCGCGCTGACAGGTCGAGGGCGACGCGCCCGTTGCCCGCCACCGTGACCCGGTGCCCGTCCTTCTCCAGCACCGTGACCGCGAGCTTCTGGTTCACGACGTTGTCCTCGGCCAGCAGGATGTCGAGCGGCCGGAGCCGGGTCTGGGGCGGGGCCGCGCCCACCAGCACCCGCGTGATCGCGTCGAGCAACTCGGACTGCTTGGCCGGCTTCATCAGGTACAGGGTGATGCCCGCCGCCCGGCACCGGCCGACCTCCGGCGGCCCGGCGGAGGAGAGTATCACGACGACCGTGCTGCCCAGGGCGGGGCTGCCCCGGACGTGCTCGGCCACGGCGAACCCGTCCATCCCGGGCATCATCGCGTCGAGGAGTACGAGCGGGAACGGCTCGCCGCGCCGCGTCGTGGAGCAACTCCAGCGCCGGCCGGCCGCCGTCCACGGCGACCGGCTCCATCCGCCAGCTGCGGAGCATGTCGACCAGGATCCGGCGGTTGGTAGCGTTGTCGTCGACGACCAGCACCGGCAGGCCGACCAGGCCCAGGCACCCGGCCCGCACCCGGGACAGCGTCCCGGTCGCCCGGCCGAACCGCGCGGTGAAGTGGAAGGTACTCCCCCGGCCGGACTCGCTCTCGGCCCAGATCCGCCCGCCCATCAGCTCGACGAGCCGCACGCAGATGGTCAGTCCCAGCCCGGTCCCGCCGTACTTCCGAGTGGTCGAGCCGTCGGCCTGGACGAACGGCTCGAAGACGGCCCCGAGCTTCTCCGCGGGGATGCCGATCCCGGTGTCGGTCACACTGAGGTGGAACTCCGCCCCGCCGTCGTCGGCCGCAGCCGCGAGGGCGACGCGGACCACCACTTCGCCGCGGTCGGTGAACTTGGTGGCGTTGCCGACCAGATTGTTGACGACCTGCCGGAGGCGGCCCACGTCCCCGACGAGCCCGTCCGGGACGTCGTCGTCGATCTGGCAGGCGACCTCGAGTCCCTTCCCCTGCGCACGCACCGCGACCGCCTTGAGGGTGTCCCCCAGGACGTCGCGCAGGGCGAACGGGGTGGGGTCGAGGTCGAGCTTGCCGGCCTCGATCTTGGAGAAGTCGAGGACGTCGTTGATGACGGTGAGGAGCGCATCGGCCGACGACTTGACCAGCTCCAGGTACTCGCGCTGCGGCCGGGTGAGGTCGGTCCCGAGGGCGAGCTCGGTCATCCCGATGATGCCGTTCATCGGGGTGCGGATCTCGTGGCTCATGTTCGCCAGGAACTGCCCCCGCGCCTGGTTCGCGGCCTCGGCCGCTTCCTTGGCTTGGTGCAGCTCGGCGGTCATCCGCTTCCGGTCGGCGATCCCGACGAACGTCACGACCGCCCCGGTCACCCGCCCGTCCTCCCGGCGGGTCGGGTTGGACCAGTACTCCACCGGGAGGCTGGTCCCGTCGGCCCGCCAGAACACCTCGTCGTCGGCGTGGACCTCCCGGCCGACCCGGAGGGGGCGGTCGCGGAGGGTCAGCTGCTGCATGTCGCGGCCGAGCAGGTCGGCCGGGCCGGCGTAGCCCAGGAGCCGGACGCAGGCGGGGTTGCAGAAGACGCAGATCCCGTCCGGGTCGACGCCGAAGATCGCCTCCACGGTCGAGTCGAGCAGCAGCTTGAACTGCTCCTTGAGGCCGACCTCCCGGGCCGTCACCTCGATCGCCATCGAGCGGAACGCCCGGGTCAGCTCGGCGACCTCGTCGCCCCCCCGGGCGGCCGGGAACCAGTCCGGGAGCTCGCCGCGGCCGCCCGCCGCCAGGGCGTCGCTCGCGGCGAGCCGGCGGGCGCCGGCGGTCAGCCGGCGGAGCGGGTGGGTGACGTGGCGCATGAGGGCGGCTGCGGCCAGCACGCCGGAGACGAACAGGAGCGAGAGCACGGCGAGCATCTGCCGGACGCCGCGCCAGACGGCCGCGCGGATCGGGGCGCGGTCCATCCCGACGTGGACGTACCCGACCCGACCGGCCAGAATGGGGCCGCACACGTCGATGCAGTCGCCGACACCGGTGACCTCCGCCCGCCGGGCGACGGTCCGGTGCGGGTCGCCGGGGAGGGCCGGCACCTCACCCGGGACGCTCGGCACGAACGTGTGCGCGACGACCTCCCCCCGGGCGTCCGCGACCAGGACGTAGGCGAGGCCGTGGGTCGCGTCCCGCCGCTCGTCGATCACCGCCTGGACGGTGGCCGGGTCGTGGTTGAGGAGCATCTCGACGCTGGCGCTGGCGACGTTCTCGGCCACGCCCCGCCCGCGCGCCTCGAACTCCGCCGTCAGTGTCCGGTCGGTCTGCCAGGCCAGGAAGGCGGCCAGCCCCGCGCCGGTGGCGGCGAACAGGCCGACCAGAACCAGGAGCGTCCGGGGGAGGAGCCCTGAGAGGTTCATTTCCGCCACCCCTCCCAGTCGGTCAGCGGCTCGAACCGGCCGTCCCGTGCCGCCGTGAGGTAGACCCGGTCGCTCGCCTGGTGGCGGTCGGGGCCGAAGGACACCGGCACGCCGGTCCCGAGGTCGAGGTCGCGCACCGCCTCGGCCGCCGGCCGGAGCCGCGCCCGCTCGAACGGCGGCCCCATCCGCCTCAGGACGGCCGCGACGAGCTTGGCGTTCAGGAAGCCCTCCAGGCTGACGAAGCCGTGGGCGAGGGGCTGATACTCCTCCGCCAGCAGGTGGGCGGGCGGGGTGGGCTGGTGGCGGGCCATGAGTTCCCGGTACTCGCGGACGGCGGGCAGCGAGAGGTCGTCGGGGCTCGGCACCACCTGCGAGTTGATGAGCCCGCGGGTGTAGTCCGTCCCGGCCGCCCGGCCGGCCTCCCGGAGGAGGGCGAGCAGGCTCTCGCTGCCCACGAAGGAGACGTTGGCGATCGGCACGGCCCACCCGCCGTCGCGGGCGTCCCGGACGAACGCGGCGCACGCCGCGTAGGAGCCGACGCAGATGACGGCGTCCGGGTCGGCGCCGCGGAGGAGGTCGACCTGCGTGCGGAGGCTGGCGTCGAAGGCGGTGCCGCGCCGGTAGGTGGCCTCGCCGGCCATCCTCAGCCCGTGCCGGCCCAGCGCCGCCCGGACGCCCTCCCAGCCGGTCCGGCCGTAGGCGTCGGCCTGGTAGAAGACCGCCACCCGCGGCCGCCCGACCCGGACGAAGTGGTCCACGAGCCCCGCCGTCTCCTCGTAGTAGGAGGCCCGGAGGTTGAACACGAACTCGCGGTACGGCGGCTGGCGGTGGGGCTGGGCGCCGGTGAACGGGCAGAACAGGAAGACCGAGCCGCCCCGGAACTGCTTCAGGAGCAGCAGGCAGCGGGTCGTCGTGGGGGTGCCGATGTAGTTGAACAGGGCGAAGCAGCCATCCTGTTCGATCAGCCGGGCCGTGTTCTCGATCGCCGGCCCGGGGTTGTACCCGTCGTCGTAGGCCCGGATGACGACCTGCCGGCCGTGGACGCCGCCGCGCGCGTTGAGGTGGTCGAAGTACGCCTTCGCCCCCCGGTAGAGTTCGATCCCGTGACCCCGCGTCGGACCGGTGAACGGGGCCGACATCCCGAGTACGATCACGCCCTCGCGGGGGGCGGATCGGGCGGCCGCGCGTTCCTCCCCCGGAATCTGGCCGCTTGCAGCGGTCGGAGCCTCTCGCTCCGCGTCGGCCGCCACACACCACGCGAACCCGCCGCACCCCAACACGACCGCGGCGGCGAGCAGGACGCCACGCCGGGTCAGGGCGGGCGGCTCGGTCAGATCAGGGTTCATACCCGCCGCTGCTCCTCCGGGGTTCCTGGCTCCGGTGCGGCCCAGGTGGGTCGGGTTCGAGAGCAACCCTAGACCGAGGGACGGAGTGTGTGGGGCCATTTTTCTCGCCGGGCCACGGAACTTCTCCTCGGTGGCCACAACCTTCAGCGGACACCTCACTACTGTGTGTTATGGGCAACTTGAGTCTGGCGGCCGAGGTGTTGGGGCGTCATCACCGGGACGTCAGCAACCGCCAACCGGACGGTAGCGTCACCGGGTTGACGAGGTGACCGACGGGGATGACGCTCAGGCGGTGGGGGCAGCGGATGGAGCGTGAGGGCGAGCCGAACGGCTCGGGACGTGGCGGGACCACGGGGCAGGGGAGAGCCGATTGCCCCGCTGCTATCGAAGGATGACCAGAGTAGCCGTCCTTCGATAGCAGCGGGGCAATCGGCTCTCCCGGTGGTCACTTCTTCTCCGTGTACTCCTTCAGCTCCATCGTGGTCGTCGTGCTTTGGATCGTGTACTCGACCTTCACGATGCCCTTGCCCGGGGCGAACCACTGCTTGATGGCGGTCTTGGTCTGGGCGATCTCGAAGTCCGGCCCCTCGACCAGCACCGCCTCCACGTCCGCCCCGCCGACCTTCACCTTGGCCTTCTCGTCGGCGACCTTGAACTTGCCCTTGATCACCTCGGTGCCGACCTTCGAGTCCACGTCCCAGGTGGTGTCCTTCTTGGCGGGGAGAGCCAGGATCTTCACCGCCGGCTCGATCTTCTTGTCGCCCACCTTGGCCCGGTACACCCCGTCGGCCTTCACGAAGTACAACTCGGTCTGCTTGACCTGCCCACCGACGGAGGTGTCGAACTTGAAACACTCCTGGTCGCCGAGCTTCTCGGTCCCGGAGACGGTGACGGTCACGTCTTGGTCGTTGATCTTGTAGACCCACTTGCTCCCGACCTTGACCGGGAACAGGTCGGTGGCCGCCGCGGGCCCCTGGGCCAGGACCGACCCGGCGCCGACCAGCACCGCCACCGCTGCCGCCATCCGCAACGTCCGCAGCATCCGCGTGACTCCTCGAGAACCCGAATCGGGGGCAAGGCCCGGGGCCACGCCCCGGATGATTGGGGACAGTATAGGTACGCCCCCCGCGGCCGGCGTGTGCGGGGTGGCGTCGGGCCGGTCGCCTTCCCGCCGCGGGTGGGCCGCCCTCCGGCCGCTCGGCGCCTCAAAGCCGCGTGACAGGCTCCGCAACCGGTTCGGGGCCGCGCCGCGGTGCGGAGGCCGCTGGTAGCCCACGGCGGGAGCCTCGGACGGCCGACACCGGGGCGGCCCCCAGCTCATGGCATGGGATGTACCGATACCACGGCTTGTATAGGTGGGTCGGCGACACCGGCCGGTTGTGGAACCGCCCGGGCACGCCTCGGGGGGGTGAATAGATGGTCGCCGGCGGGAGCGGCGGCGTCAAGCGGGCGGGGAGGTGTTGGGGTCGGTGCGAAGGGGCAACCCTGGCCTCACGCCCCGTCCAAGACCTGACGCACGGCGTTGAGGAGGTCGGGCATCCCGTAGGGCTTCGCCAGGAAGGCTCCGTCCGTCGAGCGGGGGGCGTTCCCGGACAGGTAGAGCACCTTCAGCCCCGGGCGGGTCGCGCGCATCGCGGCGGCGAGTTCCGGGCCGTCCAGCCGGGGCAGCCCGACGTCCGTCACGAGTAGGTCGATGGGGCCGGCGTACAGCCGGGCGCGCTTCTCGCCCGCGGCCCCGTCGTCCGCCTCCAGCACCCGGTAGCCGGCGTGCTGGAGGGCCACCGCCGTGAGGTCACGCACGGCCGTGGCGTCCTGCACCAGCAGGACGGTCTCGCGGCCGGGGCGGGGGGGCGGGGTGACCGGCGGCGCCACCGGGGCGGGGCCGGTCGCCGGCGGGAAGTACACCCGCACGCTCGTCCCCCACCCCTCGGCCGACTCGACCTCGACGTGCCCGCCGGCCGTCCGGACCACCTCCGCCACCGTCGCCAGCCCGACCCCGTTGCCGGCCTCGCCCTTGGTGGTGAAGTACGGCTCGAACATCCGCGCCCGCACCGCGTCGCTCATCCCGACCCCGGTGTCGGTGACGGTGACCGCCATGTAGCGGCCGGCGCGGAGCCCGGTCGGCCAGCCCGGGCGGGACGCGCTCACCACCGCCTCAGCCGTGCGGAGGGTGACCGCGCCCCGGCCGGGGATCGCGTCCCGGGCGTTGGCCACGAGATTCAGCACCACCTGCACGAACGCCCCGGCCCCGACCGGGATCGGGTGGACGGCCGGCGCGAGGAGGACGTCGAACTCGATCGCCTCCCCGGTCACGCGACGCAGGAGGCGTTCCAGCCCGCGGATCTCGGCGTTCGGGTCGGTCGGGCCGGTGTCGGCCGGGATGGGGCGCCCCAGCGACACCAGCTGGCGCGCCACCGCCGCGGCCGACCCCACGTGCGAGACGATCTCGCCGGCCCTGTCCCGGAGCGGATCGCCGGCCGGCAGCAGTTCGCGGATCAGCTGGGCGTTCCCGGAGATGACCGTGAGGCAGTTGTTGAAGTCGTGGGCGACTCCGGTCACCAGCCGGCCCAGGGTTTCCAGCCGGCCGATCCCCTTCAGCCGGTCCTCGGCCGCGGCCAACTTGGTCCGCAACTCCTGCTCGACCGCCGACTCGACGACCTCGGCCGTGGTCCCGTCCACACGGGCCGGGGTGCCGTCCGGCCGTCGCACCAGCTGGCCGCGGGACACGACCCGCCGCTCCCGCCCCCGGACCCTGTGCTCGACGACGAATGACCCGGTTTCCGCCACCTGGGCGAATGCCGCCCGAATGGCCGGGTGATCGTCTTCGGGCACGGCCCGGGTCCAGGCGTCGGGCGTGCTCAGGAAGGACTCGGCGGGGGCGCTGAGGAGGCGCTCGACCGCCCCGGCGAGCAGAAGGACGACGCGGCCGTCCGGGGAGGCCGACCAGATGACGTGGTCGAGTGACGACAGGACGGCGGTCAGATCCGCCACCGCCCGGTTCTTCCGCACCGGGAACGGGGTCAGCGCCGACACGTCCCGGTGGGGCGGGTGCGGCAGTAGGGGCGGCGTGGGGAGGGCGGCGTGGGCTCGGGTGTCGGGCGGCAGCCCGCCGGGCGGGGCGGGGAGGAGGGCGGCCGGCGGCGTCCCTTCCGGAAGGATGAACGGGAAGCCCTGGGCGACGAACCGCTCGAGCGCCCGCTGGAGACGTTCGTCGGGGACGGGCGGTGTCATGACCGCGCCCCCGGGCGGTTGCGGGGGGCGCGGTCGGCTGCTACGCTGGCCCCCGTCCCTCTTCTGTGCGAAAGGTTCTCCCGATGCGCTGGCTCGTCCCGGCGGCGGCCCTCACGGCTGCCCTCGTCGCCGTTCCTGCACCGCCCGCCCCGGCGGCCGACGACTACACCCTCGGCCCGGACTCGATGCCGCAGGCGGGCGTCCCGAAGGGGCGGGTGACTGGTCCACACAAGTGGAAGAGCGAGGTGTTCGCCGGCACCGAGCGGGACTACTGGGTGTACGTCCCGGTCCAGTATGCTCCCGAGCAGCCGGTGTGCGTCATGGTGTTTCAAGACGGGGGCGGCTACGTCGCCGACAAGGGCGCGTACCGGGTGCCGGTGGTGTTCGACAACCTCATTCATCGGAAGGAGATGCCCGTCACCGTGGGAATCTTCGTCAACCCCGGCACCTTCCCGGCGGGTGAGCCGAACGGGAAGGGGCGGTCGAACCGGAGCTACGAGTACGACACTCTTTCCAACCAGTATGCCAGCTTCCTGGAGAAAGAGATGCTGCCGGAAGTGGGGAAAACGGTGAAACTCCGCCAGGACGCGGCGGGTCGTGCGATCTGTGGGATTAGTTCCGGGGGTATTTGTGCGTTCACCGCGGCGTGGGAGCGGCCCGACCTGTTTTCGAAGGTACTCAGCCACGTCGGCAGCTTCACCAACATCCGCGGCGGCGACGTGTACCCCGGCCTGATCCGCAAGACCGAGCGGAAGCCGCTCCGGGTGTTCCTCCAGGACGGGTCGGGCGACCTGGACAACCTGCACGGCCACTGGCCGCTGGCGAACCTGTCGATGGCCGCGGCCCTGCGGCACATGAACTACGACTACCGCTTCGTCTACGGCGACGGCGGCCACAGCGGCCGGCACGGTGGCGTCATCCTGCCGGACAGCCTGCGGTGGCTATGGCGCTGAGAACAGTGGGGAGTGGGGGAGTTACGAGCATCTGACGTGGGTCGGCTGCTGGCTCGGGGTGCTGGAGTCCGGGAGGGCGACGGCGTGTAGCTCGGGGTGCAACCCCGGGCGGCGTCTCCGGCAACGATGCATTCTGGGTCGTGTTGCGCCCCAACTCCGCCCGAAGGCCCGCCCGGGGTTGCACCCCGGGCTACACGCCGTCGCCCTCCCGGACTCCAGCACCCCGAGCCGGAGACCCCGAGCCAACAGCCGGCCCATGCCGACCGCTCGCCTGATGCCAGCCGTCCGCGCCTCAAGGCCCGGTTACCTCGAACACCGCCTGGAGCAGTTCCTCGGCGGTGAACGGCTTGCGGAGGAAACCGGCCAACCCCTTCCCCTCGAAGCCGGCGGTGGCCTCCTCGGCGGCGAACCCGCTGGTCAGGATCGTCCGCACGGCCCGGTCGGCCGCCCGCATCTCCCGGAACGCCTCCGACCCGTCCATGTGGGGCATCGTCAGGTCGCAGAGAATCACCGCGAACTCGGCCGGCCGGCGGCGGAAGGCCGCCACCCCCTCCCGGCCGTCGGCCGCCACCTCGACCGCGAACCCGGCTCGGGTTAGCAGCTTGCGGGCCAGCACCCGCACGTCCTCCTCGTCGTCCACGACGAGTACGGCCCGGCCCCGGCCGAACGGCTCGCGGGTCGTCCGGTCCGGGTCGTCGGCCGGGGTGGGGGCGGCCTCGGCGGTCGGGAGGAGAACCTTGAACGTCGTCCCCCGGCCCGGCTGGCTGTCCACCATGATCGCCCCGCCGTGCCCGCGGACGATCCCCAGCACCGCGCTCAGCCCCAGCCCCCGGCCGGTGAACTTGGTGGTGAAGAACGGCTCGAAGACGCGGGCCTTCACCTCGTCGGGCATCCCGCAGCCGGTGTCCGACACCTCCAGGTACGCGTACCGCTGCGGCGGCAGCTGGTCGGACCCGATCTCCCTCAGGTAGGTGGCGTCGGCGTCGATCAGCCCGGTCGTCAGGGTGACCACCCCGCTCCGGTCCCCGATCGCGTCCGAGGCGTTGGTGATCAGGTTCATCACCACCTGCCGGATCTGGGTGGCGTCGCAGGTGACGGCCGGCAGGTCCGGGGCCAGGCCGTAGCGCAGCACCACCTTCTTCGACACCGACGCCGCCACCAGCTGGCCCATCTCCTCGACCAGGGCGTTCAGGTCGGCCGCCCCGAGGGCGAACTGCGCCTTGCCGGCGTAGGCCAGCATCTGCCGGCACAGGTCGGCCGCCCGCAGCGCGCCCTTCTCGACCTTGTCCAGGTAGCCACGCACCGTCCCGGGGTCGGTCCCGCCGAGTTCGAGTTTGGCGAACGACGTGTACCCGAGGATGGTGGTGAGGAGGTTGTTGAAGTCGTGGGCGATCCCCCCGGCCAGCACGCCGAGGCACTCCAGCTTCTGGGACTGGAGCACCCGCTCCGACTCGGCCTGCTGCCGCTCCAGCCGCCGCTGCTCGGTCAGGTCCAGCGCCGCCCCGCCCACGAACCGCCGCCCCGCCGCGTCGGTGACCGGGAACTTGATCGACAGGTACGTCCGGAGTGCCCCGTCCGCACCCGCGGCCATCTCTTGCACGCGGAGCGGCTCGCCCGAGCGGGCGACCTGCCGGTCGTTCTCCACGATCGGACCGGCCACCGCGGGCGGGAACAGGTCGGCGTCCGTCCGCCCGACCCACTCCCCCGCCGGCCGGGCGAACTGCTCCGCCACCGACTCGTTGACGAACACGTACCGGCCGGCCTCGTCCTTCATCCAGGCGTTGGCCGGGAGGTGTCGCATGAACGCCCGGAACATGGTCTCGGCGTCCAGCCGGGCGGCCTCCGCCGTGCCGACCGAGGTGAAGTCCATGCCGACCGACAGGACCGTGGCCGGCCGGCCGTCGGGGCCGCGCTCGGGGACGAGGACCGTCTTGATGAACCGCCGGCCGGCGGCCGCGTCCACCCAGAAGAAGTGCTCGGCCGGCCGGCCGGCGGCGAGCACCTCGGCCGCGCGCCGCTGGTACTCCAGCCGGGGCTCGTCCGGGAACCCCAGGTCGGCGAACGTCTTCCCGACGATGTCGCCCGGCCGGAGCCCGAGGTCGGCGGCGTAGCGGGGGTTCACGTACCGGTAGCGGAACCCGGCGTCGAACCGGATGACGGGGATCGGGAGGCGGTCGAGGACCGCTTCGTCCGTTGGGACCGGGTCGGCCACCTGGCACCACCGCGGAGGGCGGCCGGGGCGGAACGCCCCCAGCCGAAAAATGATTCGCTCATACGCCCGACCGGTCGGGCGGTGCCAGTATACCCGGGGTTGTGGGGCGGTCTACACGCGTTCGGGTGTAAGTAATCGGCATTGAGCATCTTCTGCCCTCACACTGGGGTGAGACGGAACCCCCGGCCCGTTCCGAAGGGGTGGGCAGAAACGGAAGAAGCCCGGGGGCATCACCCCCCGGGCTTCCACCTTCCTCACACTCACACTACTTGCCGCAGGCGTCCGGGCAGGTCGCCGGCGGGCACGGGTCGCAGGCCAGCCTGCTGGCGCACACCCGCTTGAAGAAGTCCCGCAGCGTCTTGTCGCGGTTCGGGTCGTTCAGCACGCACCGCATGCCGCCGCCGAGCGAGGACGCGCACGGGCTGCACCCGCAGTCGGCCGCGCCGCACGGCGGGCAGGCCGGGACGTGCTGCGGGCACCGCCCGGCGTCGCACGCGGGCACCCGCTTGCGGACGGTCGTCGGCACCATCTCGGTGGTCGTGCAGGGCACCCGCACCTTGCAGGTGTACGGCACCTGCCGGCAGACCACCTGCGGTACGCACTTCGTCACCGTCTCGCACCGCATCACCGTCACCTGCGTCGGCACGTGGCGGACCTTCTCCTCCGTCACCACCCGGCAGGTCGTGACCGGGACGACCTTGGTCACGGCGGTCGGGACCATCCTCACGACGGTCGTCGGCACCTGCCGGACCACCTCGTAGGGCACCTGCCGCACGACCGTGTACGGCACCCGCCGGACCTCGGTCACCGGCACCTGCCGGGTGGTGACGTAGGTGACCGTCTTCCGCACCCGGGCGCCCTCGACGAACACCCGGCCGGCGCCGTCCGTCTCGTAGGTGGCGGCCCCGCCGGCGACTGCCGCGTCGCCGCCGGCCACGACCGACGCCCCGGCCTTCGCCGCGTCCGCGGCCGGCCCCTGGAGCGACTTGGCGTCGGCGTAAGCCCCGAGGGCGTTCCGCCGGGTCGTCACCGGCACCCGCGTGACCTCCGTCACCGGCACCTGCTTGGTCACGGTGTACGGCACCTTCACCGTCACCTGCTCCTTGACGGTCCGGGTCACCGCCACCGGCACCCGCTCCACGGTCGTGAACGGCACCTTCTTCGTGACCGTCTCGGTCACCTTCTCGGTGACGGTCCGCTTCCGGTAGGTGGTTTCCGGCACCTGCTCGACGACGGTGCGGCTGCGGGTCACCTGCCGGGTCTCGACCCGGTCGGCCTCGCGGACCCACACGGCCTTCGTGCCGACCTGCTTTTGCACCGTGCCGCAGGAGCAGGGGTCGAGGGCGCACTCGTACACCGGCACGCGCTGCCGCACCAACCTCCCCTTCACCACGACCGTCTCGCAGGCCGTCTCGGGGACGGTCTTGCAGACCGTCTTGCAGGTCGTGACCGGCTCGCACACCACCTTGCAGACGTCCTTGACCACCGTCTCGCACACGTCCTTGCAGGCCGTCCGGCGGACCTCCTTGTAGCACGTCTCGGTCACCGGCTTGCAGACGGTCTGCACGCAGTCGCGGTACTGCGTCTCGGTCACCGGCTTGCAGGCGGTGGTGTGGCACTCCTTCAGCACCGTCTCGCAGACCGGCTTACACACCTGGAAGCACTCGACCCGGGTGTGCGGGTCGCAAAGGGTCTTGCAGGTGGTGACGTGGCACTCCTTGTAGTGCGTCTCCTCGACCGCCTTGCACTCGGTCGTGCGGCACTCCTTCACGGAGGTCTCGCACACCGGCCGCATCACCGTCTCGCAGATGGTCTTGTCGCGGGTCTCGTAGACCGGCCGCGACACCGTCTCGCGGACCTCCTTCAGCACGGTCTGGCACACCGGCCGCTGCACGGTCTCGGTGACCCGCTGGTACACGGTCTCCTGCACGGTCCGGGTGCCGGTGCGCACCTCGTCCCGGTAGGTGGTCTTGGTCACCGGCGTCAGCACGGTCTCGGTGACGGTGCGGTACCCGGCTCCGAACAGCCGTTCGGCCGTGCCGTTGTAGACGACGGTGCCGGGGGCGGCGGTGCCGGCGGGCGGGCAGTCGCCGCAGCCGGCGGGGGTCTTGGTCGCACCGACGTGGCCGGCGTCGGCCGCCGAGCACGCCGCGAGTAAGCCGCCGAGGGCCAGAGCCCGGCCCCAACGGGTGGTCATGTCAGCGCCTCCTGCGGCCCGCCGGCCGGACCCCCTGCTCCTGCGGGGGGCGTGGGCGGGGGTCACCCGCCCGGGCCGGCGGCCCGTGTGCGTCCGTTCGGGACGACGAGCCGGTCGCGTGCGAACGGAGCGTTTGGTCACTCCGGCTCGTCCGCTGCTCGTATCGGAACCCGCCTTCCCGGCGGATGACGCGGCCGGCGCCCGACCGGCCGAATCGACCCGACCGGGCGCTGCGTTGTGGCGCCCGTGTGGGGCGCGACGATTGTGCCGACGGAGGACGGGAGACAGAGGACAGGAGACATCCTCTGTCTTTTGTCCCCTGTTCCCTGTCTCCCGTCTCAGAAAAAGACACGGGCCGGCTGGCTCCTTGGAGCCGCCGGCCGTTGAGAAAAGTCGGGTTGAGGGGATCGGGGGTGTGGCCGGCCCAGGGGCGCTCCCGGGACGTCAGGGGGAACGGAACGGGATACGAGCCAACACCTCGGAACCGGGCCGTTCGTTCGCCGCCGGGATGAAGTTGTTGGCATCTCTCCTTTGTGCACCATCCGTGCCAACTTGGCAGAAACCCGCGTGGCTTCACGAGCAATCCCACGGTCTGCCACGTCTTCCCAAGCGAAATGCAACGCCGACCGGGCTTACTTGGGGTGAGGGCATCCTCCTCCGCGGAGGGGTGTGTAGGAACGACACGGCTCGGATCGTGTTTTACCGGGGGTAGCGGTTGTACGGATCGCGCTGTGGGAAGCGGGTTTCCGCTTGACAGGCAAGGCTGAACCTGCGACGGATGGAAGGAGCGGGCTCTCGGCCCGCCGTCCGGCTCGCCCGAGGGACACCGACCGCTATGCGCCACTTCTCCTGCGACCTCTGCGGCAAGGCACTCACGCCGGGGACCGGCCCGCGAATGGTTCTGAAGATCGAAGCGTACCCGGCCACGGACGACGCAGACCTGACGGACGAGAACGCGACGACGGACGTGGTGGACGAGGTGGCAAACCTGCTCGAAGAGGCCGAAGAGGCCGGCGAACCGGTGCCCGTCCCGGCGACCCGCAAGGTCGCCTACGACCTGTGCGTCTCGTGCCACCGGCGCTACATGGCCAACCCGCTCGGCCGCGTCCGCCCCGTCGACCTTCGTTTCAGCGGCAACTGAACTCCCCCGGGCCGCACGGGAAGCGGCCTTCCCACATTGGGTGCTGCGGTTCCCAGGGAGCGGGCGGGCACCCCCGTTTCCGGGGGCTTCACCATGCGCGGCTTACTGGCCGGCTTGGCAATCGTACTCGTCTTGGTCAGTCCCGCGGCCGCTCAGCGGCGGCCCGGGGGCGGGTCGTTCGGCGGTGGTTTCCGCGGCCCGGCGGCGTCTCCGGGGCCGGCCGGCGGTTTCCGCATGATTCAGGCTCCTCCCGGTTACCGCCAGCCGAACTTCGCACGAACCTCCCCCCCCGGCTTCTACCCGGGCTACGGGTTCGGGGGCGGTTACGGGTGGGGTGGCTACGGCTACGGCGGATTCGTCGCGGGCGGCTACTCCCCCTACTTCGTCGTCCCGCAACCGGACGTGGTGACCGGCGGCGGCGGGCCGGCCTACGCGCCCGTCGCGCCAGAACCGTCGCCGGCGTCCGTGCTGAGCGGTCAGTTGCCGGCGACGCTGGTCGTTCAGTTCCCGGCCGCGGCCCGGGTGTGGTTGGACGGCGTGGCGCTCCCCGGCGACCCGGACACCGACTGGACGCTCACCTCGAAGGCGCTCCGTCCCGGTGAGACGGCGACGTTCCGCGTCCGCGGTCGCTGGGAGGCGGCCGGGAAGACCTACGAGGCGGTGCGTGAGATCCCGCTCGGCCCGGGGGCCAGATCCCGTCTGCTGGTCGTATCGGGTACGGAAGTGAAGGAGTAACGGCCGTGCCGGCCGTTGAGTCGTCGCTCCCGGCGCCCGGCCGGGAGCGGTGAAGCCTGAGGGATACGGGCAGACCCGCTTCCGGGTTGCCACGCAGTTGAAGTTCGTTCCGACCTTTCGCACACCAAGCCGCCACCTACTCGACTGTCGCCAGCAGCCCCAGCATCTCGGAGCGGGCGTGCATTGCGTCCGGCGTGCCCACCTTCGCCGCCGCCTCGATCCCCTCGCGCAGCACGGCCGCCGCCTCGTCCGTCCGGTCGAGCCGGGCCAGCGCCTGCCCCGCCTGGAGGTATGCCGGTACGTACGGCTCCGCGGCCGACCGGGTGATTAGTTCGCGCAGCACGGCCACGCAGCCGGCATCGTCCCCGGCGCTGGCGTGCTCCATCGCCAGGCCGTAGCGCAGAAACGGGTCGTCCGGCGCCTCGGCCAGCATCGCCTCGATCCGCTCCATCCGCGGCGTCCGCGCCATCGCTTCCTCGTAGTCCGGCTGCGCGAGTTGCGCCGGTTGTGTCGGCCTTTACTCCACCCTACGGCGGCTCCCGCCGGCGGACAACCGGTCCAACCGGCACCCCCGCACGGACCGCCCCGACCCACACCGCCCGCCCGCCCCGGCGCACCCGGCGCAGCCGCGCCCCGGGCCGGAAATCGTGGGCGACCGGGCGGTTGCCGCCGTGGAGCGGGCGGCGCCGCGGGGCCGATCGTTTCCCCGTCCTGAACCGACGGCACGGACGGCCGCCACCTCGGGTCGCGCACGTCCGGCCGGGCAGCTCCGGGGTCACCATGCGTTCGCCGAACGCCTCGCGCTTTCTCCCGGCGGCCGCCCGCCGGATGCTCCTCCCCGCCGGGCTGGCCGCCGCCGTCGGGCTGGCCGTGGCCGCCACCACGGCCGCCCCCGTGGCCTCGGCCGAGCCGCCGGAGGTGGTCGCCGCCTCGGGCCGGTCCGTCACCCCCGGGAAGCGGCGGGACGAGGTGGTGGACGTGTACGAGCGGGTGAAGGCCGCGGTCGTCAACATCCACTCCGAGCGCACCGTCAACGCCCCCTCCGACGACCCGTTCGCCCGCACCCCCGTCCGCCCCCAGCAGGTGAACGGCATGGGGACCGGGATCGTCCTCGACCCCCGCGGCTACGTCCTCACCAACTTCCACGTCATCGACGACGTCTCCTCCCTCCGCGTCCGCCTCCACGACGGCAGCGGCTACCCGGCCCGGGTGGTCGGCACCGACAAGGAGGCCGACCTGGCCCTCATCAAGGTCGACCCGGCCCGGCCGCTGCCGGTGATGGGCGTCGGCACGTCGGCCGACCTGATGGTCGGCGAGCCGGTGATCGCCATCGGCAACGCCTTCGGGTACGAGCACACCGTCACCCAGGGCCGCGTGTCGTTCAAGGGCCGCGACGTGTCGCTGAACAAGGACACCGGCTACAAGGGGCTGATCCAGACCAGCGCCCCGATCAACCCGGGGAACAGCGGCGGCCCGCTCCTGAACGTGCTGGGCGAGTTGGTCGGCGTGAACGTGGCCATCCGGGCCGGCGCCCAGAACATCGGCTTCGCCCTGCCGGTCGACTTCGTCGTCGGCCGGGCCGCGGACATGATCGGCCGCCGCCGGGCCGGGGCGCGGCACGGGCTGGTCGTCCGCAACGACGCCGTCCGCGACGCTACCGAGGGGGCGGTCCGCCGGTCGGTGGCGGTCGAGGCCGTGGAGACCGGGTCGCCCGCGGCGGCGGCCGGGTTCAAGGCCGGGGACGTGATCGACCGGGTGGACGACGTGCCGGTCTGGACGTCCATCGACCTGGAGCGCGGCCTGCTCGACAAGCCCGCCGGGGTGAAGCTGGCGGTGCGGGTGACCCGCTCCGGGGCGTCTGTCGAGCCGCTCGAACTGGCCCTGGACTCCGGCCCGAAGGCTCCGGCCAACCCGGTCGAGGTGGCCTGGAAGCGGCTCGGCATCCGGGTCCAGCCGGTCGCGGCCGAGGCCGTGGCGAAGGCCAACCCCGCCCTCCGCGGCGGCCTGCTCGTGACCGAGGTCGTGGCCGGCGGCGCGGCGAACACCTCGGGCATCGTGCGGGGCGACATCCTGGTAGGTCTGCACCAGTGGGAGATGCTGCGGGCCGAGGACGTGTCCTTCGTGCTGACCCACCGCGACTTCCCCACCTTCCTGCCGCTGAAGTTCTTCGTGTCCCGCGACGGCCGCCTCCGCGACGGCGTCCTGAGTGGCACGCCGTGAGCGAACCGCGGGGCCGTGAAGGGGAAGGCCGGGCGGGGCCACTCGGCCCGCGACCGGCAACCACCGGTCGCGGGCTCGACCGACGCCTAGTTCTCGCCCTGGTCGCGACTCTGCCGCGCGGCTACCATGACGCGGCTCCCCCTTCACGAGCCGGCCCGTGCCGCCCCGCCGCTGCCCGATGTGCGAGTTCGAGTACGCCTGGGACGACCAGGGGTGCCGGCACTGCGGCTTTCCGGAGAAGGGGCGAGCGAACTGGGAGCGGTGCCGCCAGCTGCACACCCTGGCGGGAATGGCCGCACCGGTCCGCGACCGGACGTGGCTGAGGTTCCTCGCCGCCGGCTGCCGCCGGGTCAAACACCTGTTCGCCGAGCCACGCCACCGTGCGGTGGTCGCCTGGCTCGACGCACGCGCCGCCGGGATCGACCAGGCCGCCCCGCCCGACTTCGACGCGGTCGCCCTGCGGGCCGCCTCCCCCCGCGCCGCGCCGCCCGGCCCGTTCAACCACACACCAGACCCCTTCAGGGCGTCCGTGGCCCGGGCGGTATTGTTGACGGGGGAAGCGGCGGGCGGGGCAGCGGATGTCGGCCGGACCGCTTTGGAGGCGGCCCGGGCACTGGCCGAGTCGGACGGGTGGACGCGATTCCCGCCCCGTGCACTCGACTCCTTCCCCCTCCCGCCGGAACTGGAGCGATACCGCGTGGATGCCGCCACCCTCGCCGGCGCCGAAGGGCGCCGGCGAGGGCGGTCCCGTCGGGACGATTCCGTGGCCCGGGCGTTCCGCATTCTTCAGGCGAGTTCCGAGAACTACCAGCGAGACCGGGCCGACCACCTCCGGAGGGAAACGGCCGTCTACTGCGACCTCCTCCGTGATCTGGTGGCATACCCGTTCGAGCCGGTCGGGTTCGACCCGAGTTGGCGGACGACGGCGGTGGTGGGGTTGGCGACCGGCATGGACGTGTCCGGGGACTTCTCGCCGATACCGGTCCTGGCCGACGCGCTGGAGGACGCCGGCTGCGCGGACGACCACGTCCTCGCCCACTGCCGGGGCGACGTGCCGCACGCCCACGGCTGCTGGGTGGTCGAACACGTCCTGGGGCGGGACTAGAAGCGACTACGCCCCACTCGCGCCGTCGAGGACGGCGGTCACGACCTGCTCCTGGCGGAAGGGCTTGAACAGCACGTATCGCAGCCCGTCCTGGCGGGCCTTCACGATCGAGTGGGCCACATCGTACCCGAACCCAGTCGTCAGCGCCAGCGTGCTGGCGGGGCGGGCGGCCTTGAAGCGGCGGTAGCAGTCGTAGCCGCCCATGTCCGGCGGCTTTACGTCCAGAAATACCGCATCGTACACCACGTCCCCGGCCAGCGCCAGCCCGGCCGTCGCGGTGCCGGCCGTCTCCACCGTCGCCCCGAGGCGGGTCAGCAGCAGGTGGGCCTGCCGGCGGACCCGCTCGTCCGGGTCCACCACCAGCACGCGCCGGCCGTTCAACGGGGTGACGTCCGGCGGGGTGGCCGGCGCGATCGTCTCCAGCACCCGGAACTCGCCGCTCTGCGACACCACCGCCGGCCGGGGCGTCATCTCCCGCCCGACCCGGCCGACGCTCTCCTTCACCAGCCGGGCGTTGTCGAGAATCTTCCGCAGGTGGGCCGCCGTCTCGGGGTCGGCGAACGGCTTCCCGATCAGCAGGCTGGCGCTGGCCAGCACCTCGTCGATCGGCAGCGCGATCTCCTTGTTCACCGCGGCGATCGACTGGCTGGCGGTACACTCCTCCTGGGCCGTGAGCAGGTCCAGGGTGTTGAGCGCGGCCGCCACCTCCCTGCTGAACAGCTCGGTGAACTGGAGGTCGTCCGGGCCGAAGGCGTTCGGCCGCGGGCTCTCGACGTTCAGCGTGCCGATCACCTCGTCCTGCACCTTGATCGGCACGGTCATCGAGCTGCGGGCGCCGGCCGCCCCGCGGATGTACAGCGGGTCTGCCCCGGTGTCCGCACACAGGTAGCTGGTGCCGGTGTAGGCGACGTGGCCGGTCACCCCGTTCCCCGTCGGGCGGGCGTACAGCACCCGGCCGGCGGCCTCCGGGGTCATCCCGTCTTCGAGCAGGGGCTTGAGCTCGCCCGTCCGGCGGTCGAGGACGCGGACCTCGATCGTGTCGTACCGGAGCAGGTCGTGGATGTACTTCCGCAGGTTGAGCTTGAGGAGTTCCACCCGCGTGGGGGTGTTCATGTCCGCCAGCTGGGCCGGGTCGAGCGCCGCCAGCTCGCGGCCGGCGGCGTGTAGGGCGTCCAGTTTCTGCCGCTGGACCACCTCGGCGGTCACGTTCCGAACCACGGCCACCAGCCCGGCCGGTACACCGGGCGGGCCGGGGAGCGGCCGGACGTCGGCCTCAAGGTAGGGGCGGGTGGGGTTGGAAGGACAGTGGAGGCGGAACGAGAGGGGGCGGCCGGCACGGGCGGGGGCGAGCGGGTCGGCCGCCGGGTCTGGGTGGAGGGTCGCGGCCGGGTCGGCCCCCACCACCCGGGCGCCGCCGAGGGCGTCGAAGAACGGCACCCCCACCGGGTCGGTCTCGTCGCCGGTACAGTCCCGGAACGCCGGGTTGGCCCACACCACCGTCCCGCCCGGGTCGAGGACGGCCAGCCCCTTGTCCACATGGGACAGGACGAGTTCGTCGCGGCGGACGCGCTCGAGGAGGGCGGCGACCACCTCCGGGGTGGCAAGGACGGCCTCGACGCCGCCCTCCCGCAGCCGGCCGGCGACGGCGGCGGGGTCGTCCGTCATCGGCTCCACGTCGGCCCCGGCGAGGGCGCCGTTGAGGTGGGCCGGTGGGGGGCCGATCAGGAGAAGGCGGGGGCGCGGGCTCAACGTGGCCTCGGTGCCAGGGTCCGTGTGGGGAATTATACCGGCGGCGCCGGAAACGGCTCAAGGCACAGCTGACACACTCCGGTAGGATGACGCCCGCGCCCCCCGAGAACCGCCGTGACCCGCTACTACACCATCGACTTCAGCCGGGTCTCCCTCCGGGAGTACCGGCGGTTCCTGCCGAACCTGTTCCAGTTCGTCGTGGTCGCGGTGCTGAGGGTCTTCGGCGTGTCGATCACGAATAACGCCCTCATCCCGCTCATCGACCGGCTGCACGAGTTGAGCTGGCACGACCTCCCCGAGGAGGCCCGCACCGCCCTCGCCGGCCCGGTTGCCGGGTGGGAGCGGCTCGGGTTTCGCCGGGTCTGTGTCACGCGCCTGCCGCAGCCGCAGAAGGAGCGATTCCTCGCCGCCGTCCTACTCCTGTCGCCGGACGGAACCGCCCACGTCCACGCGATGTACCTCCGCCGGCCGGGCTTCGTAGCCACCTGTACCCCAGTCTACAGCCTCTTCGGCGACGGCACCGTGGGCATGACCACCGACCTGCGGCACGAGTTGGACGACCCGCCGACCGTCTTTCGGTCGCAGCAGCCGGCGGGAACCGAGCCGGCGGAGATGTGGGAGCGACACCGGGCCAACCTCGGCGGCCCGTGGGCCGAGGCCTGGGCGGCGGTCGAGCGGCTCGACGCCGAGGGGGTGCGGGTGGTGGCCGTGGAGATGGAGCGGCGGGAGGTTGAGTTCCACGTCGCCCGCGGCGTCCTCGTGCCGGTCACCGACGAGGAGTTCGACCGGTTCGCCGATCCCGACGCCGATTGACATTGTGTCCATCCGTACAGTATAGTGTAATTCGTTGCACTACTCCGGGAGGACGTACCGTGACCAACGCCGAGATCGCCTACGAACTCCGCACCCGCGCCACCGAGATGGCGCGCGCCGGGGACAACCTCTACCGCATCCGCGCTCTTCGTCAGGCGGCGATGGCGGTGTTGGGGCTTCCCCGGCCCGTGAGCGAGGTCGTGGCCGCGGCCGGGCCGAGGGGGCTGGAGCGGGTTCCCGGGATCGGCCGGAGTCTGGCCGACACCATCGCCGGGCTTGCCGCCGACTCACTCGCCGCCTGACCCCGCCCATCCCTCCTCGCCCCACTAACCGGAACCGTTGCCCGCCAGCAGCGGGTTCGGCCTGGCTAATGCCCCCGCGGTCGTGGACAGCCGGCGCCGGTCGGCGGTACGATCGACCGCACACCCGGGGGCGACACCATGACGCGGTGGCTGGTAGCGGTCGGCGCGGTAGGGTTGGCCGCCGTCGCCCCCGCCGCGGACCCGCCGGTCCGGCTTGCCGCCCAACTCGGAGCCCCCGCCTACGCCGACCGCGAGGCCGCCACCAAGGCTCTCGAAGCACTCGGCCCCGCAGCCATCCCCGCGCTCGAAACCGCCGTCCGCAGTCCCGACCCGGAGGTGACCCGGCGGGCCATCCCCCTTCTCGCCCGCGCCCGATTCAAAGCCGACTCCGCCGCCATCCTGGCCACCCGCCCCGTCCGACTCGACTACCGTCGCGTCACACTTATGACCGCCGTCGCCGACCTGTCTGCACGGACCGGTCTGGACATCCGACTCGACCACGCTCGCGTTGCCGACCTCTTCCGCCCGGTGACGTGTACGACGAACGAACTCCCGCCGTGGGAGGCGGTCGCGGCGTTCACGCGAGCCGCAGGGCTGAAGGAGTGCGTGGCGCCGGAGCTGGAGATTCCCCCTGCCCCCCAGCTGCGGAACCGGTCGTACTACGCCCCGCCCCCACCGACCACCCCCGCCGACATGCCGATCGTTCTCACCGACGGCCCTTGCCCGGCCCCGCCTGGAGCTTGCGCCAGCGCGGTGCGAGTGGTGGCGTTACCGCCGTCGTTCTCCGGTGCGCGGGTCGCCGGCCAGCGGACACTTTACCTGGACGTGACGCCACTCCCCAGGTTGAAGTGGGAGGGGGTGACGGCCGTCCGCCTGGGCCGCGCGACGGATGACACCGGCCGGTCGGTCTCCGCCGTCCCGACGTCCTCCGTCTCGGTCGGCGTGGCTCCCGCCGGAACCGTAACGCCCGATCGTCCTCTGCTCCGCAACGACGTCCTGACCGTGCGGCCGAACCCCCGGGTGGTGGCGGTGCCGCTCCGGCCGGGGTCGCCAAACGCCCGCATGCTTACCGTTCTGGAAGGCGAGGTTCTGGGCGAAGTGCTGGCTGCCGACCGGGAACTGGCCACCCTCCAGGAGGTCGAGGTCGGGAGCACCGCGACCGGCCCCGGCGGTCAGCTGATCGTGATCGAGGCGGCGCCCCATGCGGGCGGGGCGCGGGTGGTGGTGCGGGTCGAGTGCCCGTCCCCGTGGCCACGATTGCGGCGGCGGCAACCGGACGGACCCCTCTGGCCGGATGTGGCCGCGCCGGTCGGGGCCGGGTACTTCATCCGGGCGTTCGACGGCGCCGGCCGCCCACTCCCCGGCACCAACCACCCGACGCCCCGGGTCACCGACGACGGCGTCGTGAAGACCCTCACCTGGGATCTCCACTACGCCACCCTTCCTGCCCGGCTCACGGCGACCGGTCCGCGGGTGCTGACGATCGCCGTGCCGTTCCGGCTGGCGAACGTGCCGCTCCCCTGACGGGCGGTTCACCCCCCGGCAGCGGCCTTCATCTTGGCCAGGCCGGTCGCCGCGACGCGGTGCGGGTCTTGCCGCCAGTAGTCGCGGTTGAACAACTCCAGCGACACGAAGCCGGTGTAGTTCATCGCCCGCAGCCGGGCGAACGTCTCGCGCACCGGGCCGACCCCGTCGCCGGGGTACACCCGGTCGGCGTCCGTGATGCGCTCGCGGTCGATCCGCGGGTAGTCGTTGGCGTGGAAGATGCCGATGGCGGCGGCGCTCAGGAGGTTTAGCCCGGTCGCGTCCGACCCGCCCTTGTACAGGTGGTACGTGTCCGGGAGGACGCACCCGCCCGGGCTGCCGCTCTCGGCCGCCACGAGCACCGCCTCGCCGAGCCGCCGGAGCGTGCGCGAGAAGCCCCACACCTCGACCACCGGCGTGACCCCGGCCGCCCGGCCGACGTCGGCCAGTGCCCGGTAGCGGTCGGCGGCGGCGAGGAGGTCGATCACCGGCTGCGTGAACTTCGGGTCGTCGCGCTTGCTCGTGCCGCCCGTCGCCCCGACCGGCGGTGCGGCCATCCGCCGGCCGCCGATCTCGGCCACCATCCCCATCTCGCGCCGGGCCTGCTCCAGCCCTTTCCGCCGGCGGTCCGCGTTCTCCACGATCCACTCGGCGAAGCCGATCACGTCCGGCACCTCAAGCCCGGCGTCGGTGAGGCGCTGGCGCAGTTCCCGGAGCGTCCCGCCGCCGCGGAGGTACGCTTCGATCTCACCCACCCACGGCTCGATCCCGGCGTACCCGGCCTTCGCGGCGATGTCGATCAGCTCGACGAGCGGGCGGGACTGCCCCTCCGCGTTGCGGACGGTGCTGGTGTTCAGGCAGAACTTGAACGGCACCGGCGCGGCGGGCTGTGCGGCCGCGGGGGCGGCAGCTACGGCCCCCGCGGCGGTGCCGGCGATCCAGGCCCGGCGGGTGAGGTCAGGGGTCACGGGCGGTCTCCGGTTCACGTGGTCGGTGCGGCGTCCGGGCTGGTATGCTGGCCGGCGGTCGCCTCGCCCAGCCCCCGGAAGCTTCCGCCATGATCCGCCTCGCCGCCGTCGCCGTCTACGCCCTGGTCGCGGCCGACCCGCCCGCCTACCCGAACGCCCGCTTCCTGGTCGAGCCGACCGACCCCGGCCTGACGCGCGGGGCGTACCTCGTCCTCGACGTGCGCGGCAAAGCCGCCTACGCCCGGGGCCATGTCCTCGAGTCAGTGCCGGCGGAGGTCGCGGCGTGGTCGAAGGCCGTGATCGAGGGGAAGGCCGACGCCGCGTTCTGGACGCGCGAACTGGCCGCCGTCGGGGTGACGCCGGCGCGGCCGGTGGTCGTGGTCGGGGAGGACGCCCGCGACAGCTGTCGGGCGTGGTGGATGCTCAAGCTGGCCGGGGTGCCCGACGCCCGGCTGCTGAACGGCAGCTGGAAGGGCTACGCCGCGGACCAGCCGGTCACGACCACACCTACGAAGTTGAGTCCGGCCGCCCCGCACGACTGGGTGCCCGAGCCGACCCGGCTGGCGACCAAGGCCGACGTGCTGGCGGAACTCCAGAAGCCGGCCGGCGGGATCGCCGACGCCCGCAGCCGGGGTGAGTTCACGGGAGCCGACAAGCTGAAGAACAAGCGGACCGGGTGTGTCCCCGGAGCCGCGCATCTGGAATGGTCCGAACTACTCGACCCCACGACGGGCCGGTTCCTGCCGCCGGACCGCATGGGCAAGCTGATGGCCGACCGCGGCATCGATCTGGCGAAGCCACAGGTGACGTACTGCCAGGGCGGCGGGCGGGCGGCAGTGCTGGCGTTCGGGCTCGAACTGATGGGGGCGAAGGGGGTACGCAACTACTACGCCAGCTGGGGCGAGTGGGGCAACGCGGACGACACTCCGGTGCAGGCACGCCCCGGGCGTTGACGGTCCAGTGCCGGGGCAGAACGTCCCCGACACCCAGTTGAGCCGGGCGTGACGAACGGAATCTCGTCCCGCACCGTTGCCCGGCTGATGGTGCCTGTGGGAGAATCCGGTGCCCCGGGCGGCATACGCGCCGCCCGCCCTCCCAGGAGACATCCCGTGTCGAAGCTGCTCTGTGGCGTGCTGTTGGCGGCCGTGGTCGCCGGGTTGGCCGGCGGCAGCGGTGTGGCGCCCGCTCAGGACAAGAAGGAAGCCAAGAAGGACACCAAGGCCGCCAAGGCCGCCGGCACGATCGAGGTGAACGAAGGGAAGGACGGGAAGTACCGGTTCCTGGTCCGCGACGCTGAGGGCAAGTTGCTGGCGATGAGCGGCCCGGGCGGGTACGAGACGAAGGCCGAGGCCGTCAAGGCGGTCGACACGCTCAAGGCCGTCCTGCCCGGTGCCAAGGTCGCCGAAGCGAAGAAGGACGGCAAGAATTAGGGTCCGCTTTCCGAGGTGTGAAAGATGCGGTCGGGGCGGGCCGGCCACAGGCCCGGCGGGTGGAGTGAGCGCGGGGGCGTCCCACGTATACCGATGGACTTTCACGACGACTGACGCGTGGGCATGAACGCGGACAGTTCGGTGTTGTTGGAGTTGATACGGCCCGCCCGAGAGCACTTCCCTTCACGTCGGCCGGGGCGCGGTCGTGGCTGCCGACCTGGCCGATCGGCTGTTCCCCCTGGCCCTCGGCGACGTCCGCCCGGAGCGGCGGTTCCGACGGGCGTCGCCGAGGCGGTCACACCACACCCCGGCGTGCCCCGCCGGTCCCCGGACCCACCCGGGATCGCCCCGCCCTCGACCTGTTCTACATGAGGCGATTCGGGACCGTGCTGTGGGCCGGGGAAGACGCCACGCTCTTGGCACCGCCTCGTGATGTAGTAAAGACCCCGAGTCGTCGTCCCGGGCGACGGGGACGCGGCGGTTGCCAGAAGATCCACGGCCGTCTCTGGCCCAGCGGGTCGGGCGCCCAACCCAGATCTCCGGATCACCTGGGAGTTCAGCTGGGTCGAGAACTCGTCACAACCGGTACATCCTTCCCAGACAAATCATCCCGAACAATTTGACAGCCCGGAAAACTCGGGTAGAGTCCACGGCAGAGATGATTGAATAGCCGGTAGATTGTCTTTGGCAGGCGGCTGTTCTATCGGGCCTGAAAAGTGAGGCCCGTGTAAATGCCACCGCGAGCGAGACACAACCTCCCCGCCGACCGTTCCCCCTCCTGAGACCGAACATGCGTCAGACGTCGCCCAAACGCCTGTCCGTGGAACTGTTGGAAGATCGGCTCACGCCCACGACCGGCATCTCCTGGTACGACGCCGGGAAACTGACCCTCAGTTTTGTTCCCGACGGCGCCGACACCGGGGGCGGGACGCACAGCAGCCTCTCCACCCTCCTCGGTAGCAACGCGGCGGCCTGGAAGCGCGAGATCCTCCGCGCCTACCAGACCTGGGCCGCCGCCACCAACCTCAACGTCGGGCTGGTCGCCGACTCCGGCCTCGCGCTCGGGGCGGCCGGGCTGCCGCAGATGGACCCGCGGTTCGGCGACATCCGGATCGCGGCCCGCCCCCTGTCCGCCGGCCACGGCGGCGCGGGCGACAGCCTGGCCCAGGCCGTCGGGTTCGAGTACAGCGGCGGCACGTGGTCCGGCGACATGGTGCTGAACGCCAACAACCCGTTCAGTATCGGCGGCGCCGGCGGGACGTCCGACCTGTTCAGCGTCGCCCTGCACGAAGCCGGGCACTCCTTCAGCCTGCCCGACACCGCCACGGACCCGACCGCGGCGATGTGGAGCACCTACTCCCTGCGGATCGGGCTGTCCGCGTCGGACCTGGCCGCGATCCAGGCTCTGTACGGGGTCCGGTCCGCCGACCCGTACGAGGGCTCGGCCGGGAACGGCACGACCGGCACGGCCTTCAACCTGACCCAGAACGGGAACCTCACCGCGATCTCCGCCGACCTGCGTCAGGTCGGCGACGCGGACGTGTACCGGTTCACGACGCCGGCCGGGGCGAGCGGCATCACCGGTCTGAAGGTCAACCTCGAGGTCGCCGGGATCAGCCTGCTGACCGCTAAGGTGTCGATCCTCGACGCGGCCGGGCAGGTGGTGGCGACCGGCGTGGCGACGGACCCGCTGTCCAACAACGTCTCGGTCACCCTGCCGGAGTACCAGACCTCGACGACCTACTACGTGAAGGTCGAGGGGGCGGGGACGGACGTGTTTTCGGTCGGGGCGTACAACCTCCGGCTGGCCTACTCCAAGGCTTACGGAACCTCGGCCGTCGGCGGCTCGCAGTACGTCAACCTGGAGGCGGCCTCGAACGAGACCCATGCGACGGCGGCCAAGCTCGGCATGGCCAACGCCGCCCACTCAACCACGTTCACCGTGGTCGGGGCGCTGGCCACCGGCGCGGACGCCGACTGGTACAAGATCACCCCGAACGCGGCGGCCGGTTTCATCGGCACCCTCACCGTCGGGCTGGTCCCGCTCTCCGGCAACGGGTTCCGCCCGGTCGTCGCGGTGTACAACGCCGCGGGCGAGTTGCTCCCCTCGGTGGTGGTGACGAACGAGGACGGCGCCTTCACTGTCCAGCTCGGCGCCCAGCAGACGGGGGCCACGTATTACCTGAAGGTGTCGGCGGCAGACCCGACCGGCGGCCGGGCCGTCGGCGCCTACACCCTGGCGGCCAACCTGTCGCGGACGGACGTCACCACCTTCGACCTCCAGGGCGAGCACACACTCACCGCGGCGCAGCCGACGGTGTACGCCAGGATGACCGCGTCCGAAACCCGGCTGACCCAGTTCTCGCTGTCCGCCTCCGCCGCGACCGGGAGCCCGCGGGCGGCCGTCCGGATGGCCGTCTTCGACGGCCAAGGGCAGCTCGTCTTCAGCATCGTCGCGGAGGCGGGCCAGCCGCTCGCCACCGGGACGCTCTGGCTGACGGGCGGCGACTACACCATCGCCTTCACGGCCGCGACCAAGGACGGGAGTCCGCTCACCGGGCTGACATTCAACCTGGGCAAGCGGGAGCGGAGCGACCCGATGGACCCGGTCCTGGAAGACCCGATCGGGCTGCCGACCCTGCCGACGACCCCGGCCCCGCCGCCGGCCACCACGCCGGCCCCGCCGCCGCCGCCGGTCGTGACGATCCTCGACCCGATTCCCGAACCGCCCGCCGGCACCGTTCTCGCACCCGTACCCGGCCCGTTCCCCTGGCCCGTGTAGGACCGACCGGCGTGACGGCCCGGCCCCGCAACCGGGGCGTCACGCCCGCGACCGACTCGCACTCTCGGCCCGGCCCCTCCCACCCACGAGTGGTCGGATACCGAGACTCCCCCTCACGACTGCCCCCGGTGGGCCGGGCGGCGGTCGGCTAACCCGTGGTTGCCATGCAAGTTGCCACGCCCCTGAAGGTCCAGCGGCCCGTCGCCCGCGAGCAGACGTACTCCGAGGACGCGGCCCGGACGCGGAAGACGCCCGACCGCTCCCCGATCCGTGGTGTCAGCCAGGAAGCCTGCCTGGTCCACATCTACCCCACCGGCGCGCGGATGGGGACGCGGTACACGCTCGGGGACCAGCCGGTCCTGATCGGGCGCACCGAGGACTGCCAGATCTACAACCCGGACCAGTCCGTGTCGCGGTGCCACGCCCGGATCGAGTACCGGGAGGACGGCCGGTACTGGGTGGCGGACCTGGGGAGCACGAACGGGACGTTCGTGAACCACGCCCTCCAACGGGGCGGGGTACTCAAGGACGGGGACTACCTGCGGGTCGGGAACTGCATCTACCGCTTCCTGGCCGGGGGCAACCTGGAGGCCCACTACCACGAGGAGATCTACCGGCTGGCCGTGGTGGATGGGCTGACCCACGTCCACAACCGCCGGGCCATGAACGAGTTCCTGGACCGCGAGCTGACCCGGGCCGCCCGCCACCACCGGCCGCTGGCGGTGGCGATCTTCGACATCGACCACTTCAAGGCGGTCAACGACCGGATGGGCCACCTGGCCGGGGATCTGGCCTTACAGGAGTTGTGCGCCCGGACACGCTCGGTCGTCCGAGCGGACGAGCTGCTGGCCCGCTACGGCGGGGAGGAGTTCGCGGTCGTCCTGCCCGAGGCGAACCTCAGCACGGCGGTCGCTACCGGGGAGCGGATTCGCCAGCTGGTGGACGCCCGGCCGTTTGTGTTCAACGAGAAGCCGTACCCGTTGACGGTGAGTGTCGGGGTGGCGGCCCTGTCGGGCGCCCAGGACACCGCGGCCGACCTGCTCGCCCGGGCCGACAAGAACCTCTACGAGGCCAAGCGGACCGGCCGGAACCGCGTGGTGGCCGCGGCGTAGTGAGCGAAGTCCATCGGGGTGTGGCCCGGATGCTGGTGTCCCAGCCCTCCGGGCCGAGACGCCTCCCCGGTCTGCCGGCCTCGGCCCGCGCTGGTGCTTACTCGTAGATCGGGCAGAATGTCCGGAACGCGGCCTCGGCGAAGACGCCCGGGTCGTTGAACCGGCGGTCGCGGTTCAACGCCGAGATCGCCGCCATCTCCTCGCCCGTCAGTGCGAAGTCGAACACGGCCAGGTTCTCGGCCAGCCGGTCCGGGCGGGCCGTCTTCGGCACCACCGCCGTGCCGCGCTGGACGCCCCAGCGCAGCAGCACCTGCGCCGGCGTCTTCCCCAGCCGGGCCGCGGCGGCCGCCACGACCGGCTCCGCGGCCACCGACTCCTCGGGCGTCGCCATGCCGAGCGGGACGTAGGACGGCGCCCCTAGCGGCGAGAAGGCCGTCACCGCGACCCCCTCCAGCTGGCAGAAGCGGAGCAGCTTCTCCTGTGTCAGGTACGGGTGGAGTTCGACCTGTAGCACGGCCGGGCGGACGCGGCAGCCGGCGAGTAGATCCCTCAGCTGGGCGGTGCCGACGTTGCACAGGCCGATGTGCCGCACCTTGCCGGCCGCGTGCAGGTCTTCGAGGGCGGCCCAGGTGTCGGCCAGCGGCACCCGCGCGAAGCGCATCCCGCCCGCCGGGTCGGACGGGTCGAAGAACCAACCGGGCGGGTAGCGAGTCTCGAACGGCACGAACGCCTGGGCGATCGGGAAGTGGACGAGGTACAGGTCGAGGTGGTCGAGCTTCAGGTCGGCGAGGGTCCGGTCGAGCGCCGGGCGGACGTGCTCCGGGGCGTGGTAGGTGTTCCACAGCTTCGACGTGACCCACAAGTCGTCCCGTCGGCAGTGGCCCGCCGCCAGCGCGGCCCGGACGCCGGCCCCGACCTCGGGCTCGTTGCCGTAGTCGCAGGCGGAGTCGAGGTGGCGGTAGCCCAGGCGGACCGCCTCGGTCACGAGGCCGGCCGCGGCGGGGTTGGGAACCTTCCACAGCCCGAGGCCGACTGCCGGGAACCGGCCTCCGCCGGCGAGTGAGATGGTGTTCATGCCGGCTATGTTACGGACCGACGCCGGGCGGCCGCACCCGCGGTGCCGCCCCCGGCGCCCTGTTTCGCCCCGCCCCCCGTAACCGGACAGCGGCTCCGGTCACCAGCCCGTCGGACTGTGCAGAACTTCCGGATCTCCGCCGGACTTCGGTCCGAGCGGTCCGCCCGACCGCGGCGTCACTCGTGGTTGGGGTTGACGGTGGATTTCGGGATTGCGAGCTGGGGGCCGATGTCCTTGGCACTCTTGAGGTGAATGATCGCCGTCTCCAACCCGACCTGGACGACCTTCAGAGTCACGATTGCCACCGAGCCCACGGACGACCCGGGGAGGGGGGAGAGGGTCGTGGTGCCACCCGTCATCACACGCACCATGTGACTGGGAAGGACGACTTGCACCCAGTACTCGCCCTCCTTCTTGCCCGGCATGACCATGTCAGACCCGGGACTCGCCAGGCAATGGGCGATCTGGCTAGCAATAATAATATTTTTTTCGCTTATAAATATGAATGTATTTGTGTCTGTAGGGGTCGGCCCGAGTAGACTTTCCATACTCTCGTCCACATCGAACTTGTGGCCCTTCTTCTTGTCCGCGTAAAACTTGTTGAAGCTGTATTTCTTGTACCGGTACGCGTGGATCTGCTTCGGGGTCAGCGTCTGCACGGGGGAGATCAGGTGCTTGTGGCCGAAGCTGGTCACATCTGCCGTCGGCCCGGGGACGGTCCCGCTGTAGATGATGTTGTGGGTTTCAGTCTGGCCACCCCCGCAGACGACCGGTACCTGATGCGAACTCGTGCTGAAGCGGCGGAGCGCCGGCCCCGCCCGGCCGGTGTAGGTGGCGACCGTGGTCCGGATGACGCTGTAGGCGGGACTGAGGTGGCTCATCGCGGTGCGTTCCCGTCATGAGACAGCAGGGCAGGGGTACACGACAGGAGCGGATTAGATCGTATCGATCGGCTGATGTCAAGAATTGTCCAGTCGGACCGACCGATACGCGACGTCCGGGGCGGGCCGGTCGGGCGGGCTGTGCCTGGTCTGACCGCCGCCGCCCGGCCGCGCGGCCGGACCGGGCGGGAGGAGTGGGTGAAGCCGTGGTGGGGGGTGGTAGGCTGGTTTCGTCGCCGTGCGCCCGGAGGCGTGTTTCGTACCACGTCGCCCCTCGGGACACCGCCCATGCTGTCCGGGGTTGTGCTCGCACCCCGGGCTACCCGTTGGTCACCCTCCGGGCTCAGGACACCGCCCCTCCGGAACCCCACATGCCCCGCCCCGCCGACCCCGCCGACACGGACGCGCTCGCCGCCCTCACCGCCGGCACGGGCTTCTTCAAGCCGCTGGAGCTCGACGCCCTCCGCGAGGTGCTCGACGACTACCACGCCGGCAACGCCGAACTCGGCCACCGCTGTTTCGTCTGGGACGAGGCCGGCGCACCGGTCGGGTACGTCTACCACGCGCCGGCGCCGATGACCGACCGGACGTGGTACCTGTACTGGATCGCCGTGGACGTCGCCCGCCAGGGCCGCGGGCTCGGCGGCGAACTCTTGGCGTTCGTCGAGCGTGACGTGCGCGAGCAGGACGGCCGGCTGTTGCTGATCGAGACGTCGTCCACCGCGCACTACGAACCGACACGCCGGTTCTACCGGAAGTACGGGTACGACCAGCCGGCCACCGTCCCGGACTTCTACGGCGACGGCGACGGCATGGTGGTGTACTCGAAGCGACTCGCGCCGCCCGCGGAATAGCGCATCGCCCCCTTGCCCGCCGCGCTATCATGGGGCGGCGGGCCGGTAGAACCGGACCAACCGGTCCCACCGGTCCGCCGGCCACGGAAGGCACCTCCCCGGCACTGCGTAACACCCAAGACTCACCTCCAGTCGGCACGATTAGTGGGACTATCAGCGGGGACGCCCGCGGGGCCGACGGTCGGCCCCGGGACCCGCCCGCCCCAACGCCCCCAAACCCCCGAGTCCACCGCACCCGGCCGCCAAACCCCCAGATTCGCGGGTTTTGCAAAGTCGGGCGGTTCCTCCGGTCGAAACAGGTTGCGTCGGAGCCGTCGCCTGCGGCACCCGGGCCACCCGCCCGGACCCCCGGACCCGCCCGCCTCCCCGCGGCGCGGCCCCGGGCCGCAGCGCCGGGGCCGGCGCGCCCGGATTCGCCCGAGTGGTGTGGGTACCCGTTGGTCGTCCACACGCCCCGGCACCCGGTGCGGCGCCTCCCCGGTCCGCGACCGAGGCCAGACACGCCGCCCGCCACGGATGGCCGCTAGTTTCCCGGGCCGCCCTATTCCCCCAGGGCGCGCCCGACCGTGCGGGGTGCGGGGTCGAGCGAGTTCAAACGGAGTGCCTCGCGATGAAAAAGGTGTTCACCACCGGGCAGGTCGCCAAGATCTGTAAGGTCGCCCCCCGGACGGTCTCGAAGTGGTTCGACTCCGGCCGCCTGAAGGGTTACCGCATCCCCGGCTCCCAGGACCGGCGGATCCCCCGCGAACAGCTGATCCGGTTCCTCAAGGAACACGGGATGCCGCTGGGGGAGTTGGAAGAAGAGGAGTGGCACAAGGTGCTGCTCATCGGCACCGAGAAGCTGTTCAACGACCGGATCAAGGAACTCCTCCCCGAGGACGACGACTACAAGTTCCAGTACGCCAACAGCGGGTTCGAGGCCGGGATGCTGGCCGGCAACTTCCAGCCGGACACGATCATCATCGACCTCGGGCTGGGGCGGAGCGAGGCCATCCAGATCGTCGCCCGGCTCCGGGCCGACGAGACGCACACCGGCACCCTGATCGTGGGGCTGGCGAGCGAGGACGAGGCCGCCCCCGAGCAGCTCGGGCAGTACGGGTTCAACGACGTCTTCAAGAAGCCGTTCGACGTGGCCCTCCTCGGGGAGAAGATCCGGGCCATCGCCGACGCCAAGCGGGACGACTGAGGCACCGTCCCGCCCCCGAAAGCCCCCCGTACCCGGGGGGCTTTTTCGCGCGCCGGCCGGCCGCGGCGGGTACGCTGGTGTGTAGTCCGTCGGAGCCGCACCATGAACCGCCGCGCCTTCGTGTCCCTGTCCGCGGTGTCGCCGCTCGCGCACCTCCTCCCGGCCCTCGCGGACGAGCCGCCCCGCCAGCCCGGCGAGCTGGCCACCGACGTCGTCGTCGTGGGGGCCGGGGTCGGCGGCATTGCCTGCGCCCTCGCCGCCGTCCGCAACGGCCTGCGCGTCGTCCTCACCGAGCAGTTCGACTGGGTCGGCGGCCAGCTGACCTCACAAGCCGTCCCGCCGGACGAGTACCCGACGGTCGAGACCTTCTCCTGCACCCGGCTGTACGGCGCGTTCCGCACGCGGGTCCGCGACTTCTACCGGCGCGCCTACCCGCTCACCGACGCCGCCCGGGCGAAGGCCGACCTGAACCCCGGCAACGGTACCGTCTCGAAGCTCTGCCACGAGCCGCGGGCGGCACTGGCGGTGCTGCTCGAACTCCTGGCCCCCCACCTCAGCACCGGCCGGGTGCGGCTCCTTCAGCCCTACGCGCCGCTGTCGGCCGACCTGGAAGGGGACCGCGTCCGGGCCGTGACGGTGGCGACCCCGCGCGGCCGGCCGGTCACGCTCGTGGCCCCGTACTTCGTGGACGCCACCGAGACGGGCGACCTCCTGCCGCTCACGCGGACGGAGTGGGTGATCGGCTCGGAGTCGCGCCGCGACACCCGCGAGCCGCACGCCCCCGAGGCCGCCGACCCGCGGAACCACCAGGCGTTCACCGTCTGCTTTGCGATGGACTACGACCCCGCGGCGGACCACACCGGCCCCGAGCCGCCCCTGTACCGTCGCTGGCGGGACTACACCCCCCGGCTGACTCCGGCGTGGCCCGGGCCGCTGTTCTCGTGGGCGACGACGCACCCCGTCACCCTCCGCCCGCGCGACCTGGGCTTCGACCCCACGGGGCAGGCGCCGCGCGAGGGCGTGAACCTGTGGACCTACCGGCGGATCATCGACCGCGGCAACTTCGCCCCCGGCACCTACGCCGGCGACGTCTGCCTCGTCAACTGGCCGCAGAACGACTACTGGCTCGGGAACCTGATCGACGTGCCCGGGGCGGAGTCGGCAGCGGCGGTGGAGGCCGGTCGGACGCTGAGCCGGTGCCTGTTCCACTGGCTCCAGACCGAAGCGCCGCGCCGCGACGGCCGCATCGGCTGGAAGGGGCTTCGCCTCCGCCCCGACGTGACCGGCACCGACGACGGGCTGGCGATGGTTCCCTACGTCCGCGAGAGCCGCCGGATCAAGGCGCTGTTTACCGTCACCGAGAACCACGTCGGTACCGACGCCCGCGCCCGGGCGACCGGCAAGAAGCCGGGCGAGGTCACCGCGGAGCCGTTCGCCGACTCGGTCGGGGTCGGGAGCTACCGGATCGACCTCCACCCGTCGAGCGGCGGGGACAACTACATCGACGTGAGCTCGCTGCCGTTCCAGATCCCGCTCGGCTGCCTGCTGCCGCAGCGGGTGGAGAATCTCCTCCCCGCGTGCAAGAACATCGGCACGACGCACATCACCAACGGCTGCTACCGGCTCCACCCGGTCGAGTGGGCCGTGGGCGAGGCGGTAGGCGAGCTGGTGGCGTTCGCCACCGCCCGCCGGCGCGCCCCGCGGCAGCTCCACTGGGACGAAGGTTTGCGGAAGGACTTTCAGGCTGCCCTGACGAAGGCCGGCTTCCAGCTCGCCTGGCCGGACGACGTGGCAAAGCAGCCGCGGTGACGGACCCCGCACGCGGGGGGCGGTCTGGTCCCAGCCGGGCGGCCGGGATACCGCTCCGCCCGGCTGCCGCGACCCGGGCCGCATCTGAACAGGGGAGTGCCATGTTTCTCGGCGTCGAGATCGGCGGGACGAAGCTGCAACTCGGCCTGGGTCGCGGCGACGGCACGCTCGCCGGGCTGTGGCGCGGGTTCGTGGACCCGGCCGCGGCCGGGGAGGGGATTCGGCGGCAGATCGTGACCGCCGTCCCCGAGTTGCTGAAGACCGCCGGCCTGACCCGCGGCGACCTCAAGGGCGTCGGCGTCGGCTTCGGCGGGCCGACGGACGATGACACCCAGCGCGTCATCAAGTCGCACCACGTCGCCGGCTGGGACGACTTCCCGCTGGCGGCGTGGCTGGCTGAGGAAGTGGTCGGGCTGCCGACCGTCATCTGCAACGATGCGGACGTGGCCGGGCTGGCGGAGGCTCTCCACGGGGCCGGAAAAGGTCTGAGCCCGGTCTTCTACATGACGGTCGGGACGGGGATCGGCGGCGGGCTCGCCGTCGGCGGCGAGATGTACCGCGGCTGCGGCCGGGGGGCGGTCGAGATCGGCCACTTGCGCGTCGCCGGCGGCGACATCTTGGAGAGTTACGCTGCGGGGTGGGGGATCGAGGCCCGTGCGAATCGACTGGTCGCGACCGACCCCCGCTACGCCGCGCTGCGGGCGGCGGTGGGCCGTGATCTGACCGGGAAGGACGTCGCCGCCGCCGCCCGCGCCGGCGACCCGGCCGCGCTCGACGCCCTGGACGTGGCCCTCGCCGCCCTCGCCGAGGCGCTGCAACAGATGATCAAGCTCCTCTGCCCGCGCCGGGTGGTGATCGGCGGCGGCATCTCGCTGATGGGCGACGACCTCTTCTTCGATCCCCTCCGCCGGCGGGTGGCGGTCAACGCCTTCCCCCCGTTCGCCGGGCTGACCGACATTGCCCCCGCGGCCCTCGGCGAGGAGGTGGTGGTCCACGGCGCGCTGGCGTTGGCGCGGCAGCGGCTCGGCCGGTAAACTGCGGGCCAGGAGGTATCCATGTCCCCGACCCAGTCGGCCGTGCGGATGACGGTGGACGAGTTCTGGGAGTTCGTGAACCGACCCGAGAACGCCGACCGGCTGTTCGAGCTCCGCCGCGGGGAGGTCGTCGAGTTGAGCCGCCCGACCACGCTACACGGCCGCGTCTCCTTCCGCGTCGGCTACGTGCTCGAACGGTACGCGGAACAGTCCGGTGTGGGCTACGTCGTGTCGAACGATGCGGGCGTGGTCCTCGCCGAAACCCCTGGGACGGTTGTAGGGCCGGACGTCGCGTACTTCACCGACGCGACGTCGTTCGACGACATCGCCCCGAAGTGGTCCGAGATGCCCCCCCTACTCGCGGTCGAGGTGCTCTCCCCGAATGACAAGCCGAGCAAAGTAAACCAGAAGGTGCAGGACTACCTCCAGTCGGGCGTCAAGGTCGTCTGGGTGGTAGACTACGAGGAGCGGAACGTCACCGTGTTCCGCCCCGACCGGACGCACGTCGTCTTGAAGGACGATACCGAGTTGGTGGGCGACCCGGACTTGCCGGGGTTCTCGTGCTCGGTAAGCGAGTTCTTCCGCCTTCCGGGACAGAAACCGCCCGCCCCTCCCCCGCCGGCCGCCTGACATGCCGACTGTTCGCGTCAAGATCTGCGGCGTCACCACCCCCGCCGACGCCCGCCACACCGTCGAGGCCGGGGCCGACGCCGTCGGACTGAACTTCTACCCGCAGTCGCCGCGGTTCCTCACCCCCGCCGCCGCCGCCGCCATCGTCCGCGAATTGCCCCCGTTCACGGCGGCTGTCGGCGTGTTCGTCGGCACGCCGCTCCGGCAGGCGTGCGCGGTCGCCTTCCAACTCGGGCTCCGCGGGGTGCAGACCTACGACGACCGGCCGCCCGACGACGACGCCTTCCCCTTCGCCCACGTCCCCGCCTTCCGCGTCGCCGACGCCGCCCAGCTGGACGGCGTCCGCCGCTACGTGGAGGCCGCCCGCGCCGCCGGCCGCCCCCCGGCCGCGGTGCTGATCGACTCGTTCGTCCCCGGGCAGATGGGCGGGACCGGGCACGTCGCCCCGTGGCACCTCCTCGCCGGGTTCGACCCCGGCGTGCCGCTCATCCTCGCCGGCGGGCTCACCCCCGAGAACGTCGGCGCGGCGGTCGCAGCCGTCCACCCGTGGGGCGTGGACGTCGCCAGCGGGGTCGAGTCCGCGCCCGGCCGGAAGGATCCGGACAAGGTCGCCCGGTTCGTCCGCGCCGTCCGCGAATCCCGTTGAGCCGGCCCGCACCGCCCCTAAGATGGCCGTCGTCCCCGACACCACGTCCTGCCCGCGGCGCAGGGGGAACGACATGACCGGCGGCTACTGGCTGGGGGTGGACCTCGGCGGCACCAAGATCCTCTCCGCCCTGTTCGACGACGACCTCAAGCTCCTCGCCCGGGCCAAGCACCCGACCTCGGCCGAGGGCGGGCCGGCGGCCGTCGTCGGCCGGATCGCGCAGGGCGTGGACGCCGTGCTGAAGGAGGCCGGGGTGGACCCGGCCCAGGTCCGCGGCATGGGGCTGGGCGTGCCGGGGCAGATCGAGATCGGCACCACGAAGGTGAAGTTCGCCCCGAACCTCGACTGGCACGACGTGGACGTGGCCCCGCTCCTGCCGGCCGCGTGGGGCTGGCCGGTGGCGCTCGAGAACGACGTGCGCATGGGCACCTACGGCGAGTTCGCCTACGGCGCCGCCAAGGGGGCGCGGAACGTATTCGGTGTGTTCGTCGGCACCGGGGTCGGCGGCGGGCTGATCCTCAACGGCGAACTCTTCACCGGCTTCAACGGCAACGCCGGCGAGGTCGGGCACGTCATCGTCCACTGGCGGCGCGGCCACAGCCTGGAGAGCATCGCCGGGCGGAAGTACATGATGAAGCGGGCCAAGGACATCCTCGACGACGCCCCCAAGCGGGTCCGCAAGGAGTGGAAGCACGTCGACCTCGGCTCCGTCCGCAGCTCCCAGCTGGCGGAGTTCTACCTCAAGGACGACCCGGTCGCGGTTCAGCTGGTGGACGACGGCGCCCGCGCCCTGGGGGCGGCGATCGGCGGGGTGGTCAACCTGCTGAGCCCGGAGGTCGTCGTGATCGGCGGCGGCGTCACCGGCGCGCTGGGCGACACCTACATCGAGCGCATCTGGGAGATCGCCCAGCGCTACACCCTCCCCGGGGCGACGGCCAACGTCCGCTGCGTCCCGGCCGCCCTCGGCGACGACTCCGGCATCATCGGCTGCGCGGCCTACGCGCGGTCGCGGGCGAAGTGAACCGCCGGACCGCCGCCGGTCCGTCCGAGTCCCATACTCCCAACTACTAACTACCGAGCGCGATGAACCCCGACTGGCAGACCCGCTACGAACTGGCCGTCGAGGCCGCCCGCAAGGCCGGCGACCTGGCGCGGGCGTACTACGAGACGACGTTCGACGTCGAGAACAAGGCCGACGACAGCCCGGTGACGATCGCCGACCGGCAGGCGGAACAGCTGATCCGGGGGTTGGTGACGAAGCACTTCGCGGACGACGGGTTCCTCGGCGAGGAGTTCGGCGACCAGCCCGGCGGGTCGGGGTTCCGCTGGGTCATCGACCCGATCGACGGCACCCGGTCGTTCGTCCGGCACATCCCGATCTGGGGGACGCTGATCGGCCTGGAGTACCGGGGCGAGCCGGTGGCGGGGGTGGCGTACATCCCGGTGCTGGGGCAGGTGTACCGGGCGCTCCGCGGCGACGGGGCGTTCGTGAACGACCGCCGCATCCACGTCTCGAAGACGGCCACCTTGTCCGACGCGCTGATGTGCTACTCGAGCCTGAACTGGTTCGTGAAGGTCGGCAAGGAGTCGGCGTTCCTGGAGTTGGTCCGGCGGACGCAGCGGCAGCGCGGCTTCGGCGACTTCTACGGCTTCTGCCTGGTGGCCGAGGGGGCGTGCGACTTCATGCTCGACCACGGCGTCCACGAGTGGGACGTGTCGGCCCTGCGGCCGATCGTGGAAGAGGCCGGCGGCACGTTCACCGACTGGGCCGGCACCCCAACCACCAAGACCCCGGACGTGGTCGCCAGCAATGGCCCCCTACACGCCGACGTGTTGGCCGTGCTGCGATAGGGAAGGGCAGGGGACGGGGAACAGGAGACAGGAGACAGGAGACAGGGGACGGTGGTTGGTCGGGGAGGCGCGGTGCCTCTGTGGCCTTCACGCGGAGTTTGGGCCTCGGCCCCCGCGCACCGCAATCGTCCGCCCGGGGTTGCACCCCGGGCTACGCGCTTGCCGCCCTCCGGGCTCCCAGCCCGCGCCTCCCCGGCCAACCACCGTCCCCTGTTCCCTTCTCCTGTTCCCCGTCTTCCACCCCCCGTCTCCCGTTGCCATTCCGGGGGCGGGCGTGAAGAATACGTTCACGGCCGGGGCGCGCTGACCGGCCGGCCCGCCCCACCTTCCCCTCCCCGTGCAGGAGTTCCGCTCCATGCGTCGTTCGTGGTTCTGCCTGACCGCCTTCGCGGCGGCCGCCATCCTCCCCGCCGCCACGGCCCAGCCGCCCGCGTCCTGGTCCACCGTGAAGGGGCAAGTCGTGTTCCCGGCCGGGGCGCCCGTCCCCGAGCGGAAGGCGCTGGTCGTGTCGCAGGACATGGCCCACTGCCTCAGCAAGGGTCCGATCCTCGACGAGACCCTGATCGTTAACCCCAAGAACAAGGGGATCAAGAACGTCGTCGTGTGGCTCCGGCCGGACGACAAGGATCCGAAGTCCAAGCTCAAGGCCGAGCAGATCCACCCGAGCGACAAGGACCGCAAGCCGGCCGAGGTCGGGATCGACCAGCCGTGCTGCATGTTCGTGAACCGGATCACGCCGGTCCGGGCCGGGGACACGCTGCTCGTGAAGAACTCCGCCCCGGTCGCGCACAACTTCTTCTGGACCAGCGGGGCCAGCGGGGACCACAACCCGACGATCCCGGCCAACGGCAGCTACAAGCTCGGACCGATCAACTACGAGGCGGCCCCGATCCAGTACAAGTGCACCATCCACCCGTGGATGTCCGGCTACGTCCGCGTCTTCGAGCACCCGTACTACGCGGTCACCGACGACGACGGCAAGTTCACCATGCCCAACGCCCCGGCCGGCAAGTACCGGATGGTGGTGTGGCACGAGAAGTCCGGCTTCCTCGGCGGGCGGGACGGCCGCTTCGGCACGGAGGTGACGATCGCCGGCCCGACCACCGAGCTGAAGGCGATGGAGTTCCCCGAACTGGCCAAGTGACCAGGCCCATTCGCACGCCAGCTGACGCCCGGGGGATGTCCCCCGGGCGTTTGTCTTTCCCACCCTCGCACACCGAGCATCTCGGGCGCGGAGTTCGTGCCGCCGACCGGTACCCGCCGGACCCGGTCCGCCCGGGCGACGGTGCTCGTCCCCGAGACCGGTGGCCGGGACAGTCCCACCCTCGTCGTAGCTCCGGCACGACCCGTGCGACCGGCGCGGGTCTAGGGGGAAGGTCGTTGTCGTACCGGAAGTCGTGGTTGTCCCGGTGCACCGGGCGGAGGACAATACCCCCACGGACAACCCAGCCGGCACGGACGGGCCACGCCTCACATCACCCCCGGAGCCCCGAGATGGCCGCCCCGACCACCTGGACCATCGTCCGCGACATCCTGTCCGCCGACCTCACCCTGACCGCCGACGAGGTCATCGCCCGGGCCAGAGCCCGCGGGGTGAAGGCTCCCGAGGCGGACGTCCGGACCACCGTGCATACCGTGAGGAAGCGGATCAAGAAGAAGATGGGCCAGCCCGCCAAGGTGGCTCCCGCGGCGGCGCGGCAGACGGCCGGTGCCGCTCCGGCCGTCGCGCCCGTCCCCGGGCCGGCCGCAGCGCCCGCCCCCGCCCCGGCGGCTGTTGTGGCCCCGGACGGGGTGTCCGCGGTACTCTCGAACGTCGCCCTGGTGAACGGCGTGGTGGCCGCGTGCGGCGGGGTCGAGCAGGCCCGGCAGGTGGCCGAGGCGGTCCGGGCCTGTGGCGGAGCGGACCTCTTCGCCCAGTACCTCGACCTCGTGTCCGGCATCCGGACCGCCGGGGTCTGAGACCGGTCCGGGGCTCTCTGCACGACCGGTCACCCCTCGACCGCCTACCACCTTGGGCGCTCTGGTGTGCCTGCCGAGCGCCCAAGGTGGTAGGCGGTCCGACTCGCGCCCTGATGCCACGTTCGGGCTTCGGAGTACGACCATGCCGTCCCGTCAGTTCGTCGCCCTCCTGGCCCTCGCGGTGGTGTCTGCCGACCACCCCGACGGGGCGAAGGAGCACGCGGTCGTCACCCCCAACGACCTGAAGTGGCAGGACGGGCCGGCCTCCCTGCCGAAGGGGGCGAAGGTGGTCGTGCTGGAAGGCGACCCGTCGAAGGCCGGGGAGTTCGTCCTCCGGGTCAAGCTCCCGGACGGGATGCGGATCATGCCCCACACCCACCCGAAGGACGAGCGGGTCACCGTCCTCTCCGGCACCCTGTACCTGGGGATGGGGGACCGGTTCGACGAGAAGAAGGCGGCCGCCCTGCCGGCGGGGTCTTACGGGCGGACGGGCGCCGGGATGAAGCACTTCGGCTTCGTGAAAGGGGAAACCGTCCTCCAACTACACGGGAGCGGGCCGTGGGCGGTCGTGTACGTCAACCCCGCTGACGACCCGCGGAACCGGCCGTAGGACCACTCGCGCCGCGGCCTCGGCGTCCACCCGAAAAACCCGGGGGCGCCGCAACCGGCGGCATCACATCGGCTTGTGAGCCAACATTTTCTCCCGCTGGGACAGCCCTCTGCCGTCCCCCTACATCGTGTACTCCCCCCGCTCGTGGACCGGGGTCGTCCCCGCCGAGCCCGCACTTGAATGAGGGTCCGCATGCCGACCGTCCGGCTGACCGAGACGCACGTCCGTGGGGTCTACCAGGGGAGCAACGGCTGCCTGTACCAGCGGGAAGACGGGGTCGAGCGGAAGTGCTCCCGGTGCCGGCGGTGGGCCCAGACGAGTTACCGGTGGGCCGACCAGCACGTCTGCGGCCGGCACGTCCGGGTGGTGGACCGGGCCGTCATCCGGCTGACCACGACGTTCGCCTGCCGGGCGTTCCACGCGGGGGCGGCGGGCTGGCCCCCGGCCGCCGTGCTGCGGCGTGGGGACAGCCTCGTGGTCGGCGGCATTCCGACCCGGGTCGGCCGGTTCGATCGGTTCCCCCTGGCCGGCGGCGGGTTCGTCCTCGTCCCCCGAAGCCGGTGGGCCTGGGTGTAGGCCCGCACCCCGGCAGCTGAGGACTGCGGGGTGAAGTGCGTTCTGTGGGCCGAGCGGGGAGAAGGGGTCCGGGAGGCAGGTGGGCTTGACGCGTGGCGGGCTGCGGGTATCGAGGGCGTGCCCGAACCCGACACGGTTCAGTGGGGTGGCCGTCCGTGCTCTCGCTCCTCTTCGCCGGAAGCATCCCCACCGAGCTGTGGGGCGTGCTGATCGCGGTGGACCTGTTGCTGAAGATCCTCCGCGAGGCCCGGTGACACCGGCTGCCCGGAGCATAATTCGGCCGCCGGTGGCTGGCATCACCTCCTCCGCCCGCCGCAGCACAGCGGCCCGTTTTGACACGCCCCGCCGGCGGATTGCCACCCGCGGCGCAACCGGCCCCATCACCCCCGTCAGAAAAACGGGCCGGCGGCGCGAAAAGGGCAAAAACTCCACGATCCTCGTGCCCTACCTGACTCCGCGGCCTACGGTTCACCCGACCACCAGGCCCACCCGCGGCACCACCCGCCCAGAGTCACTCGCCCATGTCCAGCCCCCGCACGCCGGCGGGTCCGCCGGCCCGCCTCGCCGTTGAGTCACTCGAAGACCGCCTCGCCCCGTCGTGGGGCAGCACCCCGCCGGCGTCGGTACCCGTCCCCACGGCGATCGATGTGGTCGGGCTGAACGCAAGCGGGGACGCGGCCAACACGTCGGCCATTACCGCGAACGAAACCGACTGGTACCGGGCCACCGTGGCGGCCGGGGCCGTCACGTTCTCGGCCACCACCCCGGCGAGCGCGATGAACACCGTGGTCGCGGTGTACGACTCGGCCGGCCAGCGGGTCGCGTTCAACGACGACGTCTCCGTCTCGGACACGGACAGCTCGATCGCCACGACCCTCGCCGCCGGGACGTACTACTTCGGGGTGACGAACCTGACCGGAAGCGTCGGCGGAGCCTACTCGTGGGCGATCGACGCCCCGACCGTCCCGCCGCCGCCGCCGCCGGAGGACGCCTACGAGGACAACGACACCCTCGGGGCCGCCTACAACCTTGGCACCCTGACCGCCGGCCGGACGTGGTCCAGCCTCCGGCTGACCGACGCGGCCGACTACTACCAGTTCACCACCCTGGGCGCCGGGACCACGAGTCACTCCGTCACCGTCAGCTTCACCCACTCCCAGGGGAACCTGGAGCTGGGGCTGTACGACAGCGGCGGGAACCTGGTCCGGTCGTCGGCCACGGCCGCGAACTCGGAGCGGGTGTCGTTGAGCGGGCTGGCGGCGGGCCAGTACACGGTCCACGTCTACGGGGCGGGCGGGGCGTTCAACACGAACTACTCCCTGAACGTCACCCCGCCGCAGGCTCCGCCGCCCCCGCCCCCGCCGCCCCCGCCCCCGCCGGCGGAGGACGCCTACGAGAACAACGACACGATCGGGACCGCGTACAACCTGGACCTGGTGTCGTCGTCCGGCCTGGCCGTGAGCGGGCTGGCCCTGGGGGACGCGGCCGACTACTTCCGCTTCTCCACCGGCGCGGCCGGGGCCACGACCAGCAGCGTGTCGATCGCGTTCACGCACGCGCAGGGGAACCTGAACCTGGCGCTGTACAACGCCAGCGGCGCCCTGCTCCGGACCTCGAACACCGCGGGGAACACCGAGACCATCTCGCTCAACGGCCTGGCCGCCGCGCAGTACTTCGTCGCCGTGACCGGGGCGTTCAACCCGAACTACACCCTGACCATCGCCCCCCCGCAGGCTCCGCCCCCGCCGCCCCCGCCGCCCCCGCCGCCCCCGCCGGTCGTGGACGACGTCTACGAGAACAACGATACCTTCCAGACCGCGTCCGACCTCGGCCCCGTGTCGTCGTCCGGCCTGGCCGTGTCCGGGCTGGCGATGGGGGACGCGGCCGACTTCTTCCGGTTCTCGATCGCCGGGTACGGGGGCACGGCCCACAGCGTGTCGATCGCGTTCACGCACGCGCAGGGGAACCTGAACCTGGCGCTGTACAACGCCAGCGGCGCCCTGCTCCGGACCTCGAACACCGCGGGGAACACCGAGACCATCTCGCTCAACGGCCTGGCGCCGGCCCAGTACGTCGTAGCCGTGACCGGTGCGAACGGGGCTCAGAACCCCGACTACACCCTGACCGTCGCCCCCCCCGACGCTCTCCCCCCGCCTCCGCCGCCCTCGCCGCCGTCCCCACCCTCGCCGCCGCCCCCGCCTCCGCCGCCCCCCCCACCGCCGCCCCCGCCTCCACCGCCCCCACCGGCCGGATCCTTCCAGATCACGATCCGCACCACCGGGATGACCGCGGGCCAGCAGACGATCTTCCAGCAGGCCGCGGCCCGCTGGGCGCAGGTCATTACCGGCGACCTCCCCGACGCCACGTACCAGGGGCAGGCGGTGGACGACGTCCTGATCGACGCCTCCGGGGCGTCGATCGACGGCCCCGGCGGCATCCTCGGGCAGGCCGGGCCGGACACGGTCCGACCCGGGTCGTACCTGCCGATCCACGGGGTGATGCAGTTCGACAGCGCGGACATGGCCGCGATGGAGGCGAACGGGTCGCTGTTCTACGTCATCCTGCACGAGATGGGACACGTCCTCGGGATCGGTACGCTCTGGCAGTACCTGGGGCTCCTGAGCGGTGGGGGCGGGTCGGACCCGCGCTTCACCGGCGCCCAGGCGACGGCCCAGTACAACGCGATCTTCGGGACGAGTGGGTCGAGCGTGCCGGTGGAGAACACCGGCGGCGCCGGCACTCGGGACGCCCACTGGCGGGAGTCGGTCTTCGGCAACGAGGTGATGACTGGGTACCTGAGCGCGGGGGTGAACCCGCTGAGCCGGGTGACCGTCGCGTCCCTGGCGGACATGGGATACCGGGTGAACATGGCGGCGGCCGACACCTTCGCGGCCGGGGGCGGGTCGCTCGTCGCCGGGGGCGGGGGCGGGACGAGCGGCGGGGCCGGGCTGCGGGTCGGCGGGGCCGGGTGCCTGTGCTCCTCGTGCCTGTCCGTCGCGGAGACGGCAGCTGCCCCGATCGTGGTCGACTCGTCGGCCCAGGGGGGGGCTCTGCCTCCGGTCGTCCCGTCGGCCGAGGTGGGAGGCTTGGCCCCGGCCGAGCTGCCCGACCAGACGGACGTCCTGGGGCCGATTGCGCTCCCGGCGGACCCGGTGGCCGTGGCTCAGCCCGGTCCGCTGGCGGCGGCTTCGCAGTGGCCGGTGCTGGGCCTCCCACCCGACCTGGCCGCCGACCCGCTGGCCGACCCGCTTCGCATCTGACACTACGCCCGGGGCCGCCGGGCTCTGGATCTCGGGCCACGGTTGGGCAAGTTGCCAGGGGCGGCTACGGGCCGCGTGGCGGAGGTCCGGGGCAGGCGGTCGTGCCGGAAGTGGGCCGAGTCACTCGCTCACACCGGCCCAGACTCAGCCCGATCGGGGGTGAGCGTGAGGCCAGTGTGGGGTGGATAAACGGAGCCGGGATCACTCTAAAGGCGGCACTTCGGTGGGCGGGACGGGTGTGAGAATGTGACCTGCCATACGCCCCGGCGAATCGCCGGGGCGTTTCCGTGTCCCCTGCTACCGCCCGACCGGCGCGACGAGCAGGTCGGTCTGGTGGTAGCCGGCCCGGTCGATCACCTCGCGTACCTTGTTGAGGTTGAACCGGGCGGGGTCGGTGACAGCGAACTTCACCTGCTGAGTACGCCGGTCGGCGTGAATCGAGTCCGCCCGGACCCACGACAGGGAGGCGAGGGCCGCCGCCACCCGCTCGGGGCAACTCGCGCACGTCATCGCCGGGACGCGGACCACCACCGGGTGCGGCCCGTCGACCGGGCGGGTCGCGGGATAGGCCGGCGTCCCCGTGCCGAACGCGATTGCGATCGTCGAGATCAACCCCAACACGTGCATCGGTCGGCCCTCGGGGGATTCCGGACCCGGCTCCGAGATTATAACGCACCGGCGGGGATTCTCGCACGCCGTCCGGCGGAATACCAGTCGGTTGGCCCGCGCCCCGGATCCCGGACGGCACGCCCACGCCGGTCGGGGAAGGTGAGCCCGGCCGCCCGGAGCCGGCGGCCGACCGGGGGAGCGCGGGCGACTTGTCCCGAACCGTTTCCGGGGCGATATGATAGGGGTACGGAGCCCTCCATGCCCCCTGTGACCGCCGAACCCGACACACTGGCCGACGTGCTGCACGTCTTGGGCGACGTACCTCCCCATCTGGTCATCTGGCAAAATCTCGGGGCCGCGACCGAGGAGGACTACCTCGAATTGCGAGGGCGGAAGCTCCGCGTCGAACTGGTAGACGGCGTGCTGGTCCACAAGGGGATCAGCAGGGAGGTGCTGACGAGTATCGCCCCCGGGGTCGAAACCCTGGCCGGCGTACTCGACCGGATCGGGAACGTTCCGCTCGACCGTGTCCTCTGGACCCCCCGGCCCGGCACCGCCACCGAGGAGGATGTGGTCCGACTGGCCGACGGCGAACCCAAGCAGCTGGTCGAGTTGGTGGACGGCGTCCTGGTGGAGAAGCCGACGGGGAACCGGGAAGCCCTGCTCGCCATGACCTTCGGCTCGATCCTCCTGACCTTCGTCCGGGCGCGGAAGCTGGGGGTGGTGGCCGGCCCGGACGCCATCGTCCGGACGGGCGACGGCCGCCGCCGGCTCCCCGACGCCTATTTCACTCCCTGGGACCGGCTCCCGTCCCGAACCGCGCACCTCGGGCGGGTGGCGGACTACCCGATCGACCTCGCCGTCGAGATCCTGTCGGACTCCAACACCCGGGCCGAGATGGCCGCCAAGCGGCGGGAGTACTTCGGCTCGGGCACCCGGCTGGTCTGGGAGGTCGACCCGGTTGCCCGCACGATGAGCGTGTACGAAACCCCGCCCGACCCGGACGTGTGCCGCACGCTCGGCCCGGCGGACGTGCTGGACGGCGGGGCGGTCCTGGCGGGCTTCACCCTGCCCCTGTACGAACTGTTCGACGACCCCCAGCTGAACCCCCGACCCGAGTAACACCGAACACTCTCCCGCGACCGGAGCCGACGATGTCCGCGCCGATGACGATGACCGAGAAGATCCTGGCCAAGGCCGCCAAGCGGGACGCCGTCGCGCCCGGCGAGAACGTGTGGGTGGACGTGGACGTCCTCATGACGCACGACGTCTGCGGGCCCGGCACCATCGGGGTGTTCAAGAAGCACTTCGGCCAGGACGCGAAGGTGTGGGACCGGGAGAAGGTGGTCATCATCCCGGACCACTACATCTTCACCAAGGACGCGATGGCCAACCGGAACGTCGACGTCCTGCGGCAGTTCGCCAAGGAGCAGAACCTGCCGTACTACTACGACGTCGGCACCGACCGCTACAAGGGCGTGTGCCACATCGCCCTCCCCGAGGAGGGGCACGTCCGGCCCGGCGAGGTGCTGCTCGGCACCGACAGCCACACCTGCACCGCCGGGGCGTTCGGCCAGTTCGCCACCGGCATCGGCAACACCGACGCCGGCTTCGTCATGGGCACCGGCAAGCTCTGGCTCAAGGTGCCGCCGACCATGCGGTTCGTCTTCACGGGCGAGCTCCCGCCGTACCTGATGGCCAAGGATCTAATCCTCGCCGTGATCGGCGACATCGGCGTGGACGGGGCCACCTACCGGGCGATGGAGTTCGACGGCGACGCGGTGTTCAAGCTGAACATCGAGGAGCGCATGACGCTGTGCAACATGGCGATCGAGGCCGGCGGCAAGAACGGGGTCATCCCGGCCGACGAGGTCACGCTCGCCTACGTCGCCGACCGCGGCCGGAAGACCGGCAGCAAGCCGCACACCCTCTTCCGCCCGGACGCCGGGGCCGGGTACGTATTCGAGAAGGTGTACGACGTGTCGAAGCTCGAACCGGTGGTCGCCAAGCCGCACTCGCCGGACAACAAGGCGTTCGTGAGCGAGGTGAAGGGCACTCGGCTCGACCGCGCCTACATCGGCAGCTGCACCGGCGGCAAGCTGACCGACTTCCGGGCCGCGGCCGAGCTCTTGAACGGCAAGACGGTGAAGATCGACACCTTCGTCGTCCCGGCGACCACCGAGGTGGACCGCGGGCTCGACACCGAGCGGATCGGCGGGAAGACGCTGCGGGAGATCTTCGTCGGCGCCGGGGCGAAGATCGGCGACGCCAGCTGTGCCGCGTGCCTGGGCGGGCCGGGCGACACGTTCGGCCGGCTGAACACGCCGATCTCGTGCATCAGCACGACGAACCGGAACTTCCCGGGTCGGATGGGGCACAAGGAGGCCAAGGTGTTCCTCGCCTCCCCGCTGACGGTCGCCGCCAGTGCCCTGACCGGGAGCATCGCCGACTGCCGCGACCTCGTGGTATGATCGGGCGGAGTAGTTCGCCCGAGTCCGGGGCGTGAGCGGTCGTCCCCGCTGCTCACGCCCCGGAGCTCTGACGAGTCGGGGGAGGTTTTGTGCGCACCGCCGCCCTCCTGTTCGCCCTCGCCGCGGTCGCCGCCGACCCGCCCCGGCCGACGCCGGAAGAACTCGTCCGCCAACTCGGCGACCCGACTTACTCAGTCCGCGAAGCCGCGACCGCCGAGTTGTGGGCCGCCGGCCGCGAGGCGATCCCGGCCCTGCGGCGGGCGGCAGCCGACCCTAGCCCGGAAGTCGCCCGCCGGGCTCTGAGCGTCCTCGACCGATTCGACTGGTACGACTTTCCGGATACCCCGCCCGCCGTGACTGCGGCCGTCCGCCGGTTCCTGGCCACCACGGGCACGGAACGGACGAAGGCGTTCACCGAACTCCTCGCCCTCGGGCCGCCCGGCCGGGCCGCCGCCCGCTCGATCCTGTCCCGCGACCTGGCCCCCGCCACCCGCGACCCGCTCACCGCCTTCCTCCTCCCGTACCTCCGCCGGGAAGTCCCGGCCCGCGTCGTGGCCGGCGAGGCGGAACTCGCGGCCGAGCTGATCGCGCTGCACGCCACCCGCTCCGGCACCGCGGCCGGGGCCGCCGATTACGCCGCCTTTCACGTCCTCCGCGGCTCCCTGCCGCAGGCGGTGGCGGACGCCGAGGCCGTTCCGCCGTCCCCAGCCGCGGACCTCCTCCTCGCCCACCTGTACCGGGCGAACCGCGATTGGGCGAAGGCCCGGGTCGTGGCCGCCCGGGTGGACGCGCGCGACGCCCCCCGCCGCGCCACCCTGACGCAGCCGCCGCCGACCATGCTGGAGGGGCTGTTCGAAGAGCAGGGCGACTGGGCCGCCGCCCGCGACCACCCCGCCCAGGGGCGGGTCAACCTCCCGGAAGCTCTCAAACTCACGTACCTTCGGCTGGCCGGCACGCCCCAAGCCTTCGAGGCCGGGGTGAAGGAAGTGGCCGAGGTTGGGGACGGACCGGTCCCGAACGAAGTCGTGCGGGACGCGGCCCACGCGCTGATGCTAAACCTCCGGGCGGCCGACGCCGGCCGGCTCCTCGCCGCCCGCCGGCAGAGCCTCGGGCTGTTGGCCGAGGTGTACATCGCCCGCCTCCGCTACGCCGACGCCCTCAAGGCGATCGACCCCGCCGGCGCCGACGAGGCCGACAGCTCCTTCGACCGGCTCGACTTCGACCTCCGCCGCGCCCGCGTCATGGCCATCACCGGCGACCGGGCCGGGGCCGTCAAGCTGTTCTCCCAGGTGGCCGAGCGGATGCTTGCGGCGGATGCCGCGCCCGTCCCCCTCGGGTACGACACGGGCGCCGGCCGGCGGTCGCTGATCCGGGCCGAACTGCGGGTCGGGCTGCGCGAACTGGCCTGCGACCACGCCGGGCTGTTTCTCGGCGGCCCGAACCTCGGCCTCCCCGGGCCGCGCACGGAGACGCTGTTCGACCTGCTGTTCGGGGCCGACGCCGACGCGGCCGAGGTGCTGTTCCACGCCCTCCGCCACCGCCCGGGTCGGGAGGCCGAGCCCGGCCCGACGCTGCGGCGGGTGCGCGAACTCCTGCTCGGCACCGCCCCGCCCGCGGCCGCCGCGGAAGCCCTGGAGGCGCTGGCCGGGGACGTCACTGTACCCGGCCCGAGTTCGCCGTTCACCGCCCCGGACGTGGCCGGGCAGCGGCGGCTCCGGCTGTACCGGGTGACCGCGGCCGCCCTCGTCGCCCGGGCGGCGGGGCGACACGCCGACGCCGAGGTCGCTTACGCCCGTGCCGCCGAGGAGGCGGCCGAAGACCCGACCGGCAGCGCCGCCCGGGCGTGGGTGTACGGCACGTCGGACGCCGGCCGGCCGTGGGTCGAGTACGGCGACTACCTCGCCGACCGCGGCCGGTTCGCCGACGCCGCCGCCAAGTACCACGCGGGCTGGAAGCGCTTCCCGGACTCGCCGCTACTCCTGTTCCTGTCGGGGAAGGCGCTCCTCAAGGCGGGGCAGGTCGAGGAGGGCCGCCGACGCATCGAGTTCGCCCACTGGGTTCCGCTGGGGAACGAGCGGGTGCGGGGGAAATTCCTGGAGGAACTCGTCCGCCGCGGCGAGGCCAAGGCCGCCGCCCGGGAGACGGACCTGCTCCTGCGGGCGTGCTGGAGCCGCGACTTCTACTTCGGGAACGTCGTCAACCAGGCCGGCCGGGCGGCGGTGCTGAACAAGGACTGGGACACCGCCGAGCGGTGCGTGCAGCGGGCGCTGTTCGTGCTCATGAAGACGCCGGAGGTGACCTACGTGGACTCCGCCGCGTACCTCCACGTGCCGCACGAGATGGTCCTGTACCGCGCCCGCGGCCGCCTCGCCGCCGGCGACGTCGCCGGCGCGATGGCCCACGCCCGGGCTTACCTGGAAGTCACGCCCGGTTCGATTGATTTGGCGAGCGGCATGGTGCCGGACCTGGACCGCCTCGGGCGGAAGGCCGAGGCGGACGAGTTGTTCGGCCGGGTGTGGGGCGCCTACCGGAAGGTGCTGGCCGACTTCTCCGCCAGCCCGTTCGCCCGGAACTCGCTCGCCGCGCTGGGGGCGCACTGCCGGCGCGAGTTGGACGCCGCCCGGGCCTACGCCACCGAGGCGGTGAAGGCCGACCCCAAGTCGCCGGGGTTCCGGGAGACGCTGGCGGAGGTCCACTTCCGCCGCGGCGACCGGACGGCCGCGGTGGAGTTGATGGATCAGCTAGCGGGGGAGTACCCGCGCAGCCGGCAGTACCGCCGTCAGCTCGCCCGCTACCGGACCGGCGATCCGGCCGGCCCCCTCTCGGAAGCGGAAGACGATTAGGGGAACGGGGCTCGGGCGGAATCGCGGTGCTTCCAAGCCCCCCGTCGGTCGGACGAATTGCTAGGATGGATGGAACGCGCCGCCGCGCGTCCGCCCGCCTTCCGACCGGACTCATGCGCCAAAACGCTCCCAACTTCATCGCCTTCCTCGTCCTCGCGGCCGCCGCCACCGGGCTCTGGTGGTACGCGGACCAGAACTGGATTCCCAAGCCCGAGCCGGCCCAGAAGGAGCCGGCCGCCAAGGACGCGGCCGACAAAGCCAAGGACAAGGACTCGGCCGACAAGAAGGGAACCCCGTCCCGCCCGACGGCCGACGCGATTACAGCTGCGGCCGGGGCCGGGGTCGCGCACGCCCCCCCGCCCGCCCCACCGAAGGTCGAGCCGAGGGCTCCGCTCCCGCCGCCGACGCTCGTCGCGCTGGGCGGCGACGGGTTCTACAACCGGGTCATGCTGACCACCAAGGGGGCCGGGGTCCAGCAGGTCATCGTTCCGGCGTTCGACGAGGCCGACCGGCTCGGCCGCGAGGTCAAGGAGAACGGCAAGTCCGTCCCGCTGTACCTCATCCCCGGCGAGCGCCGCGTCCGCCGCGAGAACGAGAAGCTGAAGCAGGACTACGTCGTCCCCTACCTCCCGCCCGGGAAGGTCAACGACCCCGAACTCCTCGCCCGGCTGGCGGAGCCGTCGTACACGCTATTCCACTACCCGACGCCCGACGACAAGTACCCCGACCCGCACCTCGGCACGGTCAACTGGACGGTGGTCGAGGAGAGTCGGCCGGCCGACGGGCCGCACCGGGTCGTGTTCGAGACGGAGCTGGGCGACCCGTTCTTCGTGAAGCTGAAGAAGACGTACACCCTCGCGCCGAAGGACTACCACGTCGGCATGAAGCTGGAGATCACCCGGGTCGGCGACAAGAAGGGGAAGCCGTTCCGCTACCAGATCTCCGGCCCGCGGGGGCTGCCGGTCGAGGGCGAGTGGTACACCAGCACCACCCGCACGGCCCTGATCGGCTGGCAGAACCGCGACCGCGCCCGCCGGCAGTACGAGGACGCCGCCACCATCGGCGTGAAGCGCGGCGGCGAGGCCGTGCCGGCGGCGGGGGGCGAGAACCAGTTCCGCTACATGGCGGTCGCCACGCCGTACTTCACCTCGGCGCTGGCGGTGGACCGCTCCGGCGACCCGAAGTTTAACCCCTTCGCCTACGTCCGGGCGACGACCGAGCTGCCGTTCATCCCGTCGCCGGAGGAGATCGCCAAGCTGGAGCAGGACGCCAAGGCCGGGAACCCGGTCGCGGCCGCCGAGTTGGTCCGGGTGCGGGCGGTCCTGACCCACCCGCTCCCGGAACTGGACGACATCACCGTCCGCGCCGTCTCCGAGCCGCTGGACCCGGCCGCGGGGCAGACGATCGCCCACACCTTCGCGGTGTACAACGGCCCGGCCAAGGTCCGCCTCCTGAGCCTGCTGTCGGGCGACTACGCGGTCGACGAGGCGCTCGTCGACCACTACCTGAACGACTTCCAGCTGCGGACGGTGACGGACTACCAGTCCCCGACCGTGATCGGGTCGTTCGCCAACTTCATCTACTGGTCCGACGTCGTCATCGCCTGCACGAACCTGATGCACGGCGTCCTGTGGGCGATCCACAAGGCGGTCGGCTGGTTCCCCGGCAGCTGGGGCATCAGCATCATCCTGCTCACGGTCATGGTCCGGCTGATCCTGTTCTTCCCGAGCCGGAAGCAGACGGCGATGAACCTGAAGATGGTGGAGGTCCAGAAGCGGCTGAAGCCCGAGTTGGAGAAACTCCAGGAAAAGCACAAGGGCGACTTCCGGGCCTTCAACCAGGCCAAGACCCAGCTGATGATGCAGCACGGCATGAACCCGTTCACGGCGATGGGCGGGTGCCTGCTGCTGTTCGCCCAGATGCCGATCTTCATGGGGCTGTACTTCTGCCTCCAGGAGAGCGTCTTCTTCCGGCTCCAGCCGTTCCTGTGGGTGGAGAACCTGGCCGCCCCGGACATGACCCTGTGGTGGACGGAGGAGATCCCACTCATCTCGGACCCGGCGAACCGGTCCGGGGCGTGGTCCTTCCTCTACCTCGGGCCGTACCTGAACGTGCTGCCGCTGGTCGCGGTCGGGCTGATGCTGTGGCAGCAGAACAAGATGATGCCGGAGCCGACCGACGAGCAGATGGCGGCCCAGCAGCGGATGATGAAGATCATGATGGGGGTGATGGCCATCATGTTCTACAAGGTGGCGGCCGGGCTCTCGCTGTACTTCATCATCAGCACCGGCTGGGGCATCACCGAGCGCCAGCTGATCCCCAAGCCGAAGATCGGCCCCGAAGACGTGGGCGGGGGCGGGGGTGGCGGCGGGGGGAAGGGCGGGCCGCCGGTGCCCCCGAAGCCGCGCGGGTTCCTGGGCCGGCTGAAGGCCCGGCTCCAGGAACGGCTGGAAGAGTTGCAGAAGCAGGCCGCCGACCAGTCGGCCCGGCAGCACCGGAACGACCCGAACCGGCCCCAACCGATCCGCAACCCCGCCCGACGGGACGGGGGCAAGGACAAGAAGAAACGGAAGTAGGGCCGGTCATGCCCGCGAAGCGCATCCTGATGCTGGTCGGGGACTACGTCGAGGACTACGAGGCGATGGTCCCCTTCCAGGCGCTGGCGATGGTCGGGCACACCGTCCACGCCGTCTGCCCCGGGAAACGCGCCGGCGACAAGGTACGGACGGCCGTCCACGACTTCGAGGGCGACCAGACGTACAGCGAGAAGCGCGGGCACGACTTCACGCTCACCGCCGCGTTCGACGAGGTGAAGGCGGCCGATTACGATGCGCTCGTCGTCCCCGGCGGGCGGTCGCCCGAGTACCTCCGGCTGAACCCGGCGGTGCTGGAGGTGGTCCGACACTTCTTCGCCGCGAACAAGCCGGTAGCGGCGATCTGCCACGGCCCCCAACTGCTCGCCGCGGCGGGCGTGTTGAAGGGCCGTGCCTGCAACGCCTACCCGGCCGTCGGCCCGGACGTGACCATGTGCGGCGGGACGTTCGTGGAACTGCCGATCGACGGCGCCCACACCGACGGCAACCTCGTCACCGCCCCCGCGTGGCCGGCGCACCCGGCCTGGCTGCGGGCGTTCCTGAAGCTGTTGGGGACGCCGGTCGCGGGCGATTGACCCGCGCGAGCGGGCCGCTCGCACGGTCGGTCACTCGCTCGCCGTGCCCCAGACCTGGATGCCGAAGCCGTTGAGGTCGATGTCCTCGCCCTTCTCGCCCTCGCCGGGACCGCCGCGGTCGAGTGACAGCCGGACGTAGGCCCAGAAGCTCGTTTTCTCACCCTGCATGTCGTACCCCGACGCATCCACGTCGGCCTCGATGAGCCAGCGCCAGCTGCGGCGCTCGTCCTTGCCGGCGTCGCTCGCCTCCTCCTGCCAGCCCTTCAGCACGCGCGACAGGTGCTGCACCGCCGCCTTCCACCCCTTGTGGTCGGTGACGTGGAGCCGGAGCTCGTCCGCGGCCTTCTCCAGGGTCGCGTTCGGCACGGGCTTGAGGGCGTCGAACAGCTTGTGTTCGAGGGCCGAGCACCGCCACGGTGACCACAGGTAGAACGTCACCCCGGGGGCGTCCATCGCCAGCCCGAACAGCTCCACGCGCATGACCGCCTCCGCGCCCCGGGCCGTGCCCGTAAGATGCATTCTGGAACTGTACCGGCCGCCCCCCGGGCGGGGAAGGTCGCGCCCATGCTCCCGACGGCCGTCGAGTACCCCGTCTTCGCCGTCGGCGACCTCCACGGCCGGGTCGAGTGGCTCGACCGGCTCCTGACACGCCTCCGCGCCCACCCCCTCTGGCCGACCGCCCGGGTCGTCTTCCTCGGCGACCTCGTGGACCGCTGCGACGCGGTGAAGGAGCTGGTGGCCCGGGTGATGGAGGTGACCGCCGAGCGGCCGGGCAGTTCCTGCGTGATGGGGAACCACGACCTGGCGCTCGTGGCCGCGGCCGGGCTCGACGGCCGGCCCCCGCGGCCGCACTGGGTCCGCCGCTACGGCGAGGCCTACGACCACAAACCCACCTTCCAGAGCTACCTCGGCCGCACGCCGGATTACTACTCGTTCGCCGACTGGGAGAAGGATCTGGCCGACCTCCGGGACGCCGTCCCGCCCGCCCAGCGTGACTTCCTGGCGAACCTGCCCTGGGTCGTGGAGGCCGAGGGGCACGTGTTCCTGCACGGCGGGTTGTCGCCCGAGCTGGACTGCCCGGCCGCGACCCAGCTGCACTGCCTGCGGAAGAAGCTGTGGGACCGCGGGGTGGTGAGCCCGAAGCTCGGGACGACAACCGACCGCGAGTTTCGCCCGGATTACCCGGTCTGGCTGGGGGCCGACAAGAAACTGTCGGCCGACCCGCTGCCGCTCCCGGGCAAGGTGCAGGTGACGGGGCACGTCATGGTGAACGCCCCCGACGCGAACGCGGTGCGCATCCGGCTGGACACGAGCGGTGGGGTGCGGGAGCCGCTGACCGCCTGCCTCCTGCGTGGCCCCAGCGCGGCGCCCGAGTACGTCTTCAGCGACCGGTGACGCGGGTCACTTGAACCACACCGGCTGGTTCGTGGGCCTCGCGTTCGGCAGCCCGCCGTCGGGCAGCCCCGTCAGTGCGAACAGCCCCAGCACGACGACCAGCCCGATCAGCATGACGATGACGTACTGGCAGATCAGGACGACGGCGGCCCGGAGGTACGTCGTCGGCAGGGCGAGCTTGAGGACGAACACGTTGGCCAGCACCCCGGCCGCGAGGCCCGCCGCCGCGACCGCGAGGTGAGCCCCCAGCGCCTCCGGACTAAGTTCGTCCGGCACCTCGGTGTTGACGGAGAGCAGACCGGTCAGGCCGAGCACCGCGGCGACCTGGGCCACGGCCGACGCACACGCGGCCGCGATGTTGATCAGGACCGCGTACACCACGCCCGGCACCGGGACGCGCAGCCCCGACAGGGACTTGGGGCGGGGGATCGGGTCGTAGTTGTAGCCCGCCCCGCGGCGGAAGTCGAACTCGTCGATCTCGCGGCCGCCGAGGAGGCCGTTGGTCATGCGCACGGCCGTCCGGGTGATCGCGGCCCCGATGCGCAGGACGACCAGAAAGACGACGACGGCGCACGCGAGGAAAATGAGGCCGACGATCAGGTGCATGGCACGACCGGCCGGGTTCGGGTGGCGGGACGAGGCGACGCCCCCAGCCTAGAACGAGTCCGGGGGCGGTGACGGGTTTCTCGGGTCGGCGTTCGACCGGCCAGTTTCGATCCAGGGAAGGGGCGGGAGGTGGGCGCACACGGAGCGGCCGGTCGGGCAGTACCGGCCCGGCTGTCGGCGATGATGTTCCTGTTCTACTTCGGGCTCGGGGCGTGGGTTCCCACGCTGTCCACCTACGTGATGTCTGCCCCGACCGCCGGCGGGCAGAACTTCACCACCGCCGAAGTCGGGCTGCTGTACTCGACGTTCGCGTTCGGCGGGATGATCGCCCCGCTGGCGATCGGGCTGCTCACCGACCGGCTGTTCCGGGCCGAGGTCGTGCTGGGGGTGACCAGCCTCCTCGCCGCCGGCCTATTGCTCGCCGCCGGCGCGTGGTGCGATGAGAACCTGCCCAAGGCCGACGCCGCCTACCGGGCCGCCGCCGCCCGCGAAGTCGTGGCCGGGCTGCCAGCCCTCGAACAACTCGACCAGTTGAACGCCGCCCGCGCGCCGGCCGACCACCCGATCCGGGCCGAGGTACGGCGGGCGCTCGACCGGGTGAACGACGACCCGGAGGTCCGCCGCACCGCGGCCCACACCTTCGGCCGGCTGTTCAGCCTGATGCTCACGTACTGCGTGTTCATGCAGCTGTCGCAGACGCTGTCCACCGTCATCGGTCTGCGGAACCTGGCCGACCCGCAGACCCGCTTCGCCGGCGTCCGGCTGTACGGGACGCTAGGGTGGATCGTTGCCGGACTGGCAGTGGGGCAGTTCTTCCGACCGGTATCGTCGGACGTGCTGTACCTGGCGGCGGTGGGCTCGGCGCTGGTCGGGGTGTACGCCTTCACGCTGCCGCGAACCCCGCCGATGGGGACGGGCCGGTCGGTGGCCCAGGCGCTCGGACTGCCGGCCCTCGGGCTGTTCCGCGACCGGTCGTTCGTCGTGTTCGTGGCCACGGCGTTCATGACGACGGCGACGAACCAGTTCTACGTCGTGTACGGCCACCGCTACCTGACCGACCACGGCGTCCCGAAACCGGTCCAGGTGATGACGATCGCCCAGGTGGTCGAGGTAGGGTGCATGTTCCTGCTCCCGCTCCTCCGGCCGCGCGACCGCATGAAGGGGCTGATGCTGGTCGGGCTCGGCGGCTACGCCCTGCGGGGCGCGGTAATGGCGGTCGGGTGGGTGCCGGCGGTGGTGGCGCTCGGGGTGCCGATGCACGGGCTGGGATACACCTTCTTCCTGCTCGTCGCCTCGACCTACCTGGACCGCGAGGCGCCGCCGCACCTGCGGGCGAGCGCCCAGGGGATCATCACGTTCGTGTCCGGCGGGGTGGGGGTCTGGGCCGGCAACGCCTTCGCGGCGGTGGTGGTGGACCACTACCGCGTCGGCACGGTCATCGACTGGGAGGCCATCTGGCTGATCCCGCTCGCGGTGTGCGGCGTGGTATTCATGTCGTTCACGGCCCTCTTCTACCCACCCCCGGAAAGACGGGAGACGGGTGACAGGGAACAGGAGACGGGGGACAGGGGACGGGAAGTAGGAGACAGGGAACCGGGGACCGGGCATACTGGAGGCGCGGTTACACCACCGGGTTGACCGGCGGTTCCCGCTCACGTCCGGCGATGATCGGTGTTTGACGTTTCAGAGGCGGAGTCTTGCGGGAGGGTCAGGCCATGCCCCGGTCGCTGCTCGCGCTCACCCTGGTGTTGTTCCCGACGGTCGCGGTGGCCCAGACGGACGAGGCCGTGACGGTCAAGCAGATCGTCAAGTTCGGCGGCAAGACGACCGGCAGCCCGGTCACCGAAGTCGATCTCAGCACCGCCGCGGGGCTGACCGACCGGCACCTCGAAATCCTGTCGGGGCTGCCGGCCCTGGAGACGGTCTACCTGAACCGGGCCAGGGTCGGGGACGACGGAGTCAAGTACCTCGCGGGACTTCCCCGGCTCCGCTGGGTCGGCCTGACGGGTACGCTCGTGACCGACGACGGGTTGAAGCACCTCGCCGGCCTGACACACCTCACGCACCTGGACCTGAGCGACACCCCGGTTAGTGCGGCCGGCCTGAAGCACCTGGGCGGGCTCACGAAGTTGAACTCCCTGGACCTGCCGCAGCGGGCGATGACGGACGAGGGGTTGAAGTACTACGCGGCGATCCTGCGGCCGACGGCCCTCGACCTCAAGAGGTGGGACGTCACCGATGCCGGGCTCGTTCACCTCTCCAGTCAGGTGCAGCTCAGCACCCTCGACCTGCTCGGCACCAGCGTAACCGACGAGGGGATGAGCCACCTGGCGAAGGTGAGGAACCTGGACACGCTCGTGCTCACCGGGACCAAGGTGACGGGCGAGGGGCTGAAACACCTGGCCGATTTGCGGCACCTCCGGAAGCTCTCCCTGTGCGGCGTCCCCCTCGGCGACGCCGGGCTGAAGCACCTGGCGGCCGTCCCGTCCCTCCAGTCCGTCTACCTGGGCTCGACGAAATCGATCCCCGAAGGCGGTCTGGAGCCGCTCGCCCGGCTCCCGCAACTCAAACTCCTGGACCTGACGAACACCAACGTCCGGGGCGCCGACCTGGAACCCCTGGTCGGTATCAAGACGCTCGGATGGCTCCACCTCGGGAACACGACGGTCGGAGACGAGGCGGTCGCGCATTTGACGCGCATGAAAGGGCTGCGGGAGTTGACCCTCCGGGGGACGAACGTCACACCCGGCCGCGTTGCTGAGGTGAGGCGGGCGCTGCCGGACACCCGGCTGCACGACCGGTGACGAGGGCGATCCGTCACCCGCGATGGCTGTCCGTCGCGCCGTTGGCGCGGCGGCCCCCGCGTCCTGTTCCGTATCCTGTCTCCTGGCTCCTGTCTCCCGTTCCCCCGTCCCGTCTCCTGGTGTGGAATGGCCCGGTTCTTCAAGTACAAGTCGGTCGTCGAGTTGGAAGCCGAGAACGCCCGGCTCGGTATCGACCTCCGCTTCTCGGACGACCTCTCGCCGTTGTTTCAGCCCCTAACCATTGGCCCGCGCACAGCGGGGAATCGGTGGTGCATCCACCCGATGGAGGGGTGTGACGGCGAGCCCGACGGCCGGCCGGGGGAACTCACGTTCCGGCGCTACGTCCGGTTCGGGGACGGGGGGGCGAAGGTGATCTGGGGCGAGGCGTGCGCCGTCACCGAGGACGGCCGTGCCAACCCGCGGCAGATCTGGCTGACCGAGGATACTCTGTCCGACTTCTCCCGCATGGTCGCCGACTGCCGGGCGGCCCACCGGGCCGCCAACGGCGACGACTCGGACCTCCTGTTCGGCCTCCAACTCACCCACTCCGGCCGGTACAGCTACCGCCGCCCGCTGATCGCCACCCACGACCCGCTCCTGCTCGGCCGCTACAAGGTCACCGCCGACACGCCACTCCTCACCGACGACGACCTCAAGCGGCTCGTCGACCACTACGTCGCCGCGGCGAAACTCGCGGTGCGGGCGGGGTTCGACTTCCTCGACGTGAAGCAGTGCCACCGCTACCTGCTGAACGAACTCCTCGGCGCCCGCAACCGCCCCGGCCCCTACGGCGGCAGCTTCGAGAACCGCACCCGCCTCGCCCGCGAGATCTTCCAGGCCGTCCGCGCCGCGGTGCCGTCGTCCATCGTTCTGGCCACGCGGATGAACGGGTTCGACGCCGTCCCGTACCGCAAGGCTGCGAGCGGCGACGGTGAGCCGGAGCCCTTCACCACGCCGGTCGTCAACGGCTGGGGGCTCAACCCGGACGACCCGCTCACGCCGGACCTCACCGAGCCGCTGCGCTGGGTGCGGGAGATGCGCGACCTCGGCGTGTCGCTGGTGAACGTCGCCCTGGGGAACCCCTACGCCCAGCCGCACTTCGGCCGCCCGTTCGAGTACCCGCCGCCGGACGGGTACGAGTCGCCGGAACACCCGCTGACCGGCGTGGACCGGCACTTCCGCATCGCCGGCGCCGTCCAGGCCGCGAACCCGGGGCTGGCGGTGGTCGGCACCGGGTACAGCTACCTCCAGGAGTTTCTGCCGCAGGCCGGGGCGGCCAACGTCCGCGACGTGCGGATCAGCCTGGTCGGCGTGGGGCGGGCGAGCCTGGCCCAGCCCGACTGGGTGCGCCAGCTGAGGGATAGCGGCCGGCTCGACCGCAAGCGGGTGTGCCGGACGTTCAGCTACTGCACCGCCCTGATGCGGGCCAAGGATCACCCACTCGGTCAGTACCCGACCGGCTGCCCGCCGTTCGACAAGGACGCCTACGGCGAGGTGTGGAAGGAAGTCCAGCAGCTCGGGCGGAAGTGACCGCTTCGAGTGTGGGTGTGAGTGAGGAGAGGCCGGGGCTTGCCCTTCACTCGCACCCACACTGACACTCGCACTTCGCCGGGGCCACACCCCGCGCTCACCCCCGGAAGCGCCGGCGGCCGCCGATTCGGGGCCGGCCGAACACCGGGCCGAAATCCGACCACACCCCCGCCCCGCGCGTTGACAGCACGGTCGGCCGCCTTGTAGAGTTCCCGCAGACACCCGTCCCGAACCGATCCCCGTCCGACTGCGGCGCGCCGCCCCACGGCCGCGCCTGACCCCTCGGCGTGCCGGCCGTTCCGGCCACGTCGCCCATATCCGCCCCGACGCCCGCGGTGCGCCCGCGGCCGTCCGTTGACCGCGCCGGCCTCCCCGCCGGCGGGAAAGGTATCTTCATGTCCGCGTCCGATCAGACCAGCCGAGTCCGGCCCGAGCTGTCCGCCCTGGAGGCCCGGGAAGTTCCGGCCACCCTCGCCGTCTTCAACACGTCCGTCCTCACCGTGATTGGGGACGGTAACGCCAACGCCATCACCGTCGCCGCCGACGCGTCCGGCAACCTCACCGTCACCGACAACGGCGCGCCGGTGTTCATCCGCACGACGTTCGGCACCGCCACCAAGACCGCCCTCGCCACCGTGAACGTGGACGGCCGCGGCGGCGACGACACCCTCGTCCTCGACCGCTCGCTGAACGTCCTCGACGCGGCCGGCAAGTTGGCCACCGCCCCCGGCGGCACGCTCACCGGCGGGGCCGGGAACGACACCATCCGCGCGTTCACCGGCGGCTTCCTCGGGGGCGTGATCGGCAACCCGATCGTCGGCAACCTCGTCATGGACGGCGGGGCCGGGAACGACTTCCTCGACAGCGGCTTCGGCAACGACGTGATGCTCGGCGGCGGCGGGAACGACACCCTCCGCTGGCTCCCCGGCACGCTGATCGACACGTTCGACGGCGGGACCGGCACCGACACGGCCGTCGTCGTCGGGAACGGGAACAACCAGGGCGACGCCTTCGTGCTGAGCGCCAACGGCCAGGGCGGGGCGCTCTTCCAGCGGACCAATCTCGTCCCGTTCTTCATCGACATCTCGGCCACCGAGAACGTGACGATGCAGACCGACAGCGGGGACGACACCATCACCGTCAACGACCTGACGGGGACAGGCGTCCGCACCGTTACGGCCGACGGCGGGGCCGGCAACGACACGATCAACGGGTCCGCGACGGGGGTAAGCCTCCTCCTGATCGGCGGGGCCGGGAACGACACCCTGACCGGCGGCCGGGGGAACGACACCCTCGACGGGGGCGAGGGGAACGACGTGCTGACCGGCGGGAAGGGGCTGGACACCCTGAACGGCGGGGCCGGCAACGACACCCTCGACGACGGCGTGAAGGACGGCAAGGCCGACGTCCTGATCGGCGGCAGCGGGAAGGACACGTTCGTGCGCCGGCAGCTGAAGTCGTCGCCGATGTTCCCGCAGTTCGACGAGGTGGTGACCGACCTGACGAACTGCGACACCGTGCGGGTCATCGCGTGAGCCCGCCGCGGGCGGAAGCGGGGTGCGGAACGGCGGCGGGTCGTGTACCCTGATGGGACTGACCCGCCTGCCCCGTTCCGGGTGCCGTTCATGCTCGTCCGCCTCGCCGGCCCGGTGGTCGTCGCCCTCGCCGCGGCCGCCCTCGTGGCCGCCGGCCATCTCGCCGCCCAGCCCGCGCCGGACGCCAAGGCGAAGGCCGCCCCCGTGGACTTCGCCCGCGACGTGCGGCCGATCCTGGCCCGGCACTGCCTCAGCTGTCACGGGGCCGAGAAGCAGAAGGGCGGCCTCCGCCTCGACCGCCGGGCCGACGCCCTGCGGGGCGGCGACTCGGGCAAGGCCGTCGCCCCCGGCGACCCGGCCGGCAGCCTGCTCCTGAAGCTGGTGTCCGGGGCCGACCCGGACGGCGTGATGCCGCCGCGCGGCGACCGGCTGACCCCGGCCGAGGTCGGCGTGTTGCGGGCGTGGGTCGAGCAGGGCGCGCGCTGGCCGGACGACGGGTCCGCGGCCGCGAACCCGGCCGACTGGTGGTCACTCAAGCCGGTCACGCGCCCGCCGGTCCCGGTGAGCCCGGCGGTGGCGGGGTTCGTCGTCCGCAATCCGATTGATGCGTTCGTTCTGGCCATGCTCCGCGCGAAGGGGCTGGCGCCGTCGCCGGAGGCCGACCGGCGGACGCTGATCCGCCGGCTGTACTTCGACCTGATCGGCCTGCCGCCGACGCCCGAGGAGGTCGACGCCTTCGCCGCCGACCCGGACCCGCTCGCCTACGAGAAGCTGGTGGACCGGCTGCTCGCGTCGCCGCACTTCGGCGAGCGCTGGGCGCGGCACTGGCTCGACGTGGTCCACTTCGGCGAGACGCACGGGTACGACAAGGACAAGCCCCGGCCGAACGCCTGGCCGTACCGCGACTACGTGATCCGGGCGTTCAACGCCGACCGGCCGTACTCCCGCTTCGTCCGCGAGCAGATCGCCGGCGACGTGCTGTACCCCGGCACCGCCGACGGGGTCGAGGCGCTCGGCTTCCTGGCCGCCGGGCCGTGGGACTTCATCGGCCACGCCGAGCTGCCGGAGGACAAGATCGACGGCCGGGTCGCCCGCCACCTCGACCGCGACGACTTCGTGTCGAACACGGTCGGCACGTTCCTGAGCCTGACCGTCCACTGCGCCCAGTGCCACAACCACAAGTTCGACCCGATCCCCCAGGAGGACTATTACCGCCTCCAAGCCGTGTTCGCGGCCATCGACCGCACCGACCGGGCCTACGACCCCGACCCGGCGACGGCGGCGCGGCGGGCCGAACTGGAGGCGAAGCGGGCCGCGGCAGCCGGGCGGGTGGCCCGGGCCGAGGCGGCCGCCCGCGCGAAGGCCGGCCCCGCGCTCGCCGACCTGGACCGCCAGCTGGCGGCGGCGAAGAAGGCTCCCGGTGCCCGGCCGGCGGAGCACGGCTACCACGCCGGCATCGCCGACCGCGCGGACCGGGCCAAGTGGGTGCAGGTGGACCTCGGCGAGAGTGTGTCGCTCGACCGGGTCGTGCTGCGGCCGTGCCACGACGACTTCAACGGCATCGGGGCCGGGTTCGGCTTCCCGGTCCGGTTCAAGGTCGAGGTGTCGGACGATGCGCAGTTCGCCCGCCCCTCTACCGTGGCCGAGCACACCGACCGGGAGTTCGCCAACCCCGGCCTCAGCCCCGTCCGGCTGGCCGCTAACGGGGCGAAGGGCCGGTACGTCCGCCTCACCGCCACGACCCTGGCGAACCGCCTGCCGACGGACTACATCCTGGCGGTCGCCGAGCTCGAAGCGGTGGACGCCGCCGGGGTCAACCGGGCGGCCGGAAAGGCGGTCATGGCACTCGACAGCATCGAGGCTCCGGCCCGTTGGCGGCGGTCGAACCTGACCGACGGGCGGTACCCGACCGGCACCACAACCCCGCCCGAGGAGATCGCCACCCTGACGGTTCGGCGTGCCCAGTTGTTGGAGTCGTCGCTTGCGCCCGAGGCTGCGGCCGATCTGAAGGTAGCGACTGCCGACCGCGAGGCGGCCGACCTGGAGTTGCGGAAACTCCCGGCGGCCCGGCGGACGGCGTTTGTCGGGGCCGTACACACCGGATCGGGAACCTTCGTGGGAACCGGCGCGAACGCCGGCCGGCCGCGGCCGATCCACCTGCTCGCCCGCGGCGACGTGACCCGCCCCGGTCGGGAGGTTAGCCCCGGGCCGCTGTCTCAGCTGCCGGGGCTTCCGGCAGCGTTCGACTTGCCGCCGGACCACGCCGAAGGCGACCGCCGGGCGGCGCTGGCCCGCTGGGTCACCGACCCGCGGCACCCGCTGACGTGGCGAAGCGGGGCGAACCGCATCTGGCAGTACCACTTCGGCCGGGGGATCGTGGAGACGCCGAACGACTTCGGCCGGATGGGTGCCCTGCCGACGCACCCCGAACTCCTCGACTGGCTTGCCGCCGAGTTGCGCGACCACGACAGCCTGAAGCGTCTCCACCGGCTCATCGTCACGAGCTCGACGTACCGCCAGTCGGCGGCCGCGAACCCGGCCCACGAGCGGGCCGACGCGGACAACCGCTACCTGTGGCGGCAGAACCGGCGGAAGCTGGAGGCGGAGGTGGTGCGCGACGCGATCCTGTGGGCGGCGGGCAAGCTCGACCGGACGATGGGCGGGCCGAGCTTTCAGGACTTCGTGATCGAGCGGCCCGAACACTCGCCCCACTACCAATACCACCTCCACGACCCGAACGACCCGAAGTCACACCGGCGGTCGGTGTACCGGTTCGTGGTGCGGTCGAAGCAGCAGCCGTTTATGGCCGCCCTCGACTGCGCCGACCCGTCGCTGGCGGTGGACCGGCGCAACCAGACCATCACGCCACAGCAGGCCTTGGCGCTCCTGAACAATCGGCTGGCGGTGACAATGGCCGGCCACCTGGCCGACCGAGTGCGGCCCCTGGCCGCGGACGACGGGGGGCGGGTGGCGGCGGCGTTCCGCATCGCCCTGGGCCGTCCGCCGACCGCCGAGGAGCGGGCCGCGCTGGCGGAGTACGCCTCCGCCCACGGCCTGCCGGCGGCCTGCCGCGTGGTGCTGAACCTGAACGAGTTCGTGTTCGCCGACTGACCGGAGCTACCCCCGCCGGCCTGTCGCTTCCGGGTTGACGGGGTAGGGCAGGGGGTCGCCGCGGAGGCCGGCGAGGAGGTTGTCGGCGCAGCGGGTGGCCATCGCGTCGCGGGTGCCGACGGTGGCGCTGGCGACGTGCGGGGCGATGACGCAGTTCGGCAGGGCGTAGAGCTCGTGGTCGGGCGGCAGGGGTTCGGGGTCGGTCACGTCCAGCCCGGCGGCGAAGATCGTCCCGGCCCGTAGTGCAGCGGCGAGCACGCCCTGATCGACGAGCGGCCCGCGCGACGTGTTCACGAACACAGCTGTCGGTTTCATCCGGGCGAACGTCTCGGCACCGAACAGGTTCTTGGTCGTCGGGTTCAGGTCGGCGTGGACGGACACGTAGTCGCTCTCGCGCAGCAACTCGTCCAACTCGACGCGGCGGGCCGCCAACTCGCGGTCGGCGTCCGGCTTCGCGGACCGGGCCGTGTACAGCACCCTCATGCCCCAACCGTGGTGGAGCCGCTTCGCGGCGGCGAAGCCGATCCGGCCCATGCCGACGATGCCGAGCGTCTTCCCGGCCAGATCCTGCCCGAGCCAGCCGAGCGGCTCCCACGTCAGCCAGCGCCCTTCTTTGGCGTCGGTGGCGCTTTCCCCGAGTCGGCGGGCGGCGGCCAGGAGGAGGGTGACGGCGATGTCGGCTGTGGCGTCGGTCAGCACGCCGGGGGTGTTGCCGACGCGGACCCCGCGAGCGGTGCAGGCGGGCACGTCCACGTTGTTGAACCCGACCGCGAAGTTGCTCACCACCCGAAGGTTCGGAGCGGCGTCGAGGAGGGCGGCGTCCACCCGGTCGGTGAGGAGTGACACCAGGCCGTCACAGTCCTTGACGCGCTCCCGGAGGACGTCCGGGGGAGGGGGGAGGCGGTCCGGCCACACGTCCACGTCGGCCGCGGCGGCGATGCGGTCGAGCCCGGCGGCGGGGATGCGGCGGGCGACGAAGACCTTGGGCATGTCAGGGGTGGTGTTGGGTGGTCGGGGGGCGGCCCGCGGTGGGTTGGACGGGGACGACCCGCCGCGGGGTGGTATGGTATGACCCACCGCCCGCCCCGGAGCGAGTCGCGCCGCCGCACCCAGTCGTGCGGCTTGACCGCCCCGTCGCCCACCCGGCATCGCCGGTCGGCCTTCGGCCGGGTCACCAGCGACCGGGCGGACCGGTCCATCGCCTGGAGGAACTCGAACGTGTCGGCCCCCGGTCGCAGACGTGGCCCCAGGTCCGCCCGGGTGGGGCGTCCCCGACCGCCTCCCCCCGGCCCACCACCGCCGGCTCTCCCGGCCCCGGCGGGTCTGCTTGGCCGCCACCCCCGCGGCGGCCGTCACCCCCGGGGCCACCCGCCAGTGGAGGATCTGGTGGGCCGGCCCGAGGACCGCCCGGACGAGGTGCTCACGGCCAGGGAGTCGTGGTACTCCCGCCCGCGGCCGCCGCCGTTGCCGATCGGCCCGAGCCCGGGGGTGGCCCGGCCGGAGAAGTCGGGTTCGGTGGTGCCGTGGAGGACCAGGACCACCCCGTCCGCCCGGGCCGTCCGGTCGCGGGTGATCCGGGTGTGGATGGCCCGGACGGCGTTGTGGGTGCCCGGGGCCAGCTGATCAGCCATCGGGAACCCGGCGGTTGACCCGCTCGTCGTCCAAGTCGAGCCCCGCGAAGTGGATCTGTCCGAAGCTCGGGGATGCGGTCGTAGGAAGCACGGCCGCTCCTCCCGGCGGGGAGGTAACCAACTCCCTACACCCACGTCCCGTCAACCAGCTTCTGATACCAGTAGAGGGCTCACGCCGGCCGCTCGCCGGCTCGTCAGTGGGCGTGGTGGTGCAAGAATTGTTGCATATCGGTGCCGAACGTTTGGGCTAGGTTGCCGGGCGTCAGCACCTCGCCGGGCGTGCCCTGGCACTGGATCGTCCCGTCCCGCAGGCACAGCACGTGGTGGGCGTAGCGGCTGACCATGCTCAGCTCGTGCGACACGAGCAGCACGGTCACGCCCGTCTTCCGGTTCAGCTCGCCGATCAGATCGTAGAACTTGGTCTGCGACTTGAAGTCGATCCCGGCCGCCGGCTCGTCCAGAAGCAGCAACTCCGGCTGCGGCTCCAGAGCGAGCGCGAGCAGCACCCGCTGCAACTGCCCCCCGGACAGCCCCTCGACGGGCGTGTCAATGAAGTCGGCGATCTCCACCCGGGCGAGCATCCCGCGGATCGTCTCGACGATTGCCTTCGGGATGCCGAGGAACAGCGGCCGGGGGCTCAGGGCGAGCGCCAGGAAGTCCTTCACCGTCAACGGCAGGCGGGCGTCGAGGGCGAGCCGCTGGGGCACGTAGCCGACGTGCTGCGGGGTCGGGTGCGAGTGGTCGTGGCCGCAGTGGAAGCGGATGTCGCCCCGGGACGGGTACTCGCGGACGAGCGCCCGCAGGAGCGTCGTCTTCCCGGAGCCGTTCAGGCCGATGAGGGCCGTCACCTTCCCGCGGGCGATGTCGGCGTTGACCCCGACGAGGACAGGGCGGCCGCCGAGGCTCACCCGGAGGTCGCGGACCGACACGAGCGGGCGGGGCGGCGTCACTTCATCGCCCTCGCCAGGGCGTCCAGGTTGGCCCGCATCCGCTCCTCGTACCACGCCGGCGTCAGCGCCGCCGGGGTCACCGTTTCCATCGGGTCGATCTCGACCAGGGCGGCGTCCGGCACCGCGTTGCCCCGGTGGAGCTCGTCCAGGATCGCCTTCGCCGACGTGTTGGCGGTGTACTGCGGCTCCACGGCCACCAGCCGGACCTTCTGCTTCCGACACAGCTCGACGAGCTTTCGGAGTTCGTCCGCGTTCGGCTCGATCCCGGGCTTCGACTGCACGACGCCGGACACGGTCAGGTCGAACGAGCGGGCGAAGTAGGCCAGCGACTCGTGGAAGCTCACCAGCTTGCGGTCGGCCTTCCCCTTCAGCTTCTCGACCCCCTCGGCCTTGAGAGCCCGCAGCTTGCCGACGTACTCGGCGGCCCGCCGGTCGTAGTTGGCGGCGTGGTCCGGGTCGGCCTTCTTGAGTTCGTCGCGGATCGCCTCGGTCATCGTCACCGCGTAGTCCGGGCTGAGCCAGACGTGCGGGTCGGTGCCGTGGTCGTGCTTGTGATCGTGTCCGTGGTGGTCGTGGTGACACTGGCCTTCGAGGAGTTGGTCGGCCGGCAGTTTCGAGCCCAGGTCGACGACGCTCAGTCTGCTGTTGCCGCTGCCCCGCTTCACGGCGTTGGCGAGGTCGTTGTCGAGCCCCAGGCCGTTAATGAAGAACAGGTCGGCCCGGCGGACGAGGCGGGCGTCGGTGTCGGTGGGGTTGAAGTCGTGCGGGCCGGTGGTGGTCATCATGTTCTTGACCACCGCGTCGTCGCCGGCCACGTTCACCGCCCAGCAGTAGACCGGCGCGAACGACACCACCACCTTCGGCCCCGGCCGGTCGGGCCAGGTGCTGTCACCGCCGCCGCAGCCGGTCGGGAATACGCCCAGCCCCAGGGCTACCCCCGCGACCGCCAGCGCCCGCCACGCGGGGAATCGAACCGCGGCCATGACCGCCTCGGGCTCAGGGATAACTTCGTAAAACCGCCTTTGCCATCCTAGCCGTCCCGGGCCGGGAAAGCAAGCTATCGGTACTACGCCGTCAGGGCCACGCCGAGTTCGGCGGCGGTCTTCACGATCAGCTCCCAGGTGCCGTCCGGGATCGGAATGCCGGCGGACTCGCGGGCGGCCTTCGCGGAGCGTTCGGGGTCGCCGGGCAAGGTGATCGCGGCCACGCCGTCCGCCCGCGGACAGCTGCGGACGTACTCGGTCAGGCCGTCGGTCTGGCAGAGGAAGTGCTCGACGCCGCCGAAGTGGGCCGGGTCGAAGACTATGAACAGGGCGGTGTTCCCCTGGCCGGCGATCGGGAACGAGGGGTTGCTGCACGCGCCGCCGGAGAGTCCGCCGCAGAGCAGGTCGAGCAGCAGGCCGAGGCCGAATCCCTTGTACATCTGAGCGCCGCCGAACGGGAGGATGCTGCCGCGGGGGTCGGCGTAGAGGACGCCCGGGTCGGTGGTGGGCTGGCCGGTGTGGTCGACCAGCCAGCCCGCGGGCGCCGGTTCCTTCTTCTGGAAGTGGACCCGTACCTTCCCTTCCGCGACGGCGCTCGTCCCGAAGTCGAGGACGACGGGGTCGGCCGAGGTCGGCGTGCCGATGCAGATGGGGTTGGTGCTGATGCGGCCCTCCTTGCCGCCGGGCGGGGCGACGCGCCGGCCGGCGCCGTGCGAGTTCACCGCGCCGAAGAACGCCATCCGCTCGCGGGCGGCGGCCTCGGCGTACTCCCCGAGCCGGCCGGTGTGCCCGCAGTTCCGCAGTGTTCCGGCGGCGATCCCGAGTTGCTTCGCCTTCGGCAGCAGTTTGGCCAGTAGCCGATACGCCTGCACCTGGCCGAGCCCCCAGTTCGCGTCCGCGGTGACCACGGCCGGGGTCTCGTTCATCACAGTCAGCGGCACGCCGGCCTTGTACGTCCCCTTGCGGAGAAACTCCACGTACTGCGGCACCCGCATGACGCCGTGCGAGTCGTGCCCGCACAGGTTGGCGTCCACGAGGCTGCGGGCGACGACGGCGGCGTCCTCGGCCGGCACGCCGGCGGCCTCGAACAGCGACTGCGTGATCGGCGTCAGCGCGGCGGCGGAGAGGGTCGGCATCGGTCAGGCTCCGGGGGTGAAAGCAGCGTACAATCACCCCCGCCGTTCGGCAGCGCCGCCAACCGGGGGGAACGCATGGGCTTCGTGGTTAACACGTTCGAGGGGCGGGCAGGGGACCGCGCCGGTACGGTGTACGAGCTGACGGACGGTCGCGTCCGGGCCGAGGTGTGGCCGCAGTGGGGGTTCAACTGCGTGCGCTGGCAGGTGCGGCAGTCGGACGGGTCGTGGGCCGGCGTGTTCTTCACCGCCCCCGACTGGGAGACCAACCCCGTTCCCACCCGGAGCGGCCACCCGGTCCTGTTCCCCTTCCCCGGCCGACTCCGCGACGGCAAGCTGGGCAGCGGCGGCAAGACGTACCAACTCCCCCTCAACGACTCGACCAAGCAGCACGCCATCCACGGCTTTACGCCGCGGACCCCGTGGCGGGTGGCTGACTTCAACGGCGACACCGACTTCGCCTTCATCACCGGCGAGTTTCAGCTGGCGAAAGACCTGCCCGCCGCGGCGGACCAGTGGCCGGGCGACTTCGTGCTGTCCCTCACGTACAAGCTCTACCCGGACAAGCTGCGTGTGGACGCGAGCGTCGAGAACCGGGGTCGCGAGCCGCTCCCGTTTGGCCTGGGCTACCACCCGTACTTCCGCCTTCCGGGAGTGGCCGACCCGGACGTGGGCGGCCACGTCCTCACCGCTCACGTCGATCAGGTCTGGGAGGCGGACGCGGCCAACCTGCCGACCGGCTGGCGGAAGGACGTCCCCCCCGACCTCGACTTCCGCGCGCCGAAGCCTATCGGTGGCACCGCCTTGGATCACGTCTTCACACACGTCACGGCCGCCCCGGCCGGGCTGGGCGGGCTGGTGGAGTTCGCCACGCTGACGCACCCCGCCTCGCCCGGCCGGCTACGCGTGCTGGCCGACCCGGCGTTCCGGGAGCTGGTGCTGTTCACCCCGGTCCACCGTCAGGCCGTAGCCATCGAGCCCTACACCTGTTCGGCCGACGCCTCGAACCTTGGCGCCCGCGGGATCGATTCGGGTTGGCGTCAGATCGGCCCCGGGGAGGCGTGGGAGGCCGCAGTGGAGTACCGCTGGGAGGTCGGATAACGGCCCCGCGGGCGGTTGCAGACGGCGGGAAAAAAAGCTACGGTTGCTCAGCATTTGGGCACCCGGGCGCGACGCGGGCGCCACCGGACGGGGGACGGGGATGGTCGGCCGCACCGCGCTCGGGAAGTACACGCTCGTCCGCCCGCTCGGGGCGGGGAGCAACGCCGAGGTCTTCCTGGCCCAGTCCGCTCGCGGCGGCCCGCCGGTCGTCGTCAAGAAGGTCCACGAGCACGTCACCCGGCACCCCAAGTTCCGCCAGCTGTTCGACGGCGAAGTCCGCTCGATGGCGAACTTCCAGCACCCCTACGCCGTCCGCCTCGTGGACGCCTCGCTGGACGACCCGCTCGGCCCGTGCCTGGTGATGGAGTACGTCCCGGGGGTCACGCTCGAAGCCCTCCTGAGCCGCGAGAAGGTGCTAGAGCCGGAGCGGGCCGGCCGCCTCCTCGGATTCCTCTGCCACGCCCTCCAGGCGGCCCACGCCGCCGGCATCATCCACCGCGACCTGAAGCCCGCCAACCTGATGGTCACCGGGGTCGGCACCCCGGCCGAGGCCGTGAAGGTGATGGACTTCGGCTTCGCCGGGTTCGCCGCCAAGCCGCACATCCAGCTGGCGGAGCTCACCGGCCACGGCCCGATCTACGCCATCGGTACGCCGGCCTACGTCAGCCCCGAGATGATCCGCGGCGACCCCGTGGACACCCGCAGCGACCTCTACTCGGTCGGCGTCATCCTGTTCGAGCTGCTCACCGGCCGGCTCCCGTTCAACCACGCGACGCAGGAGAAGCTCCTGGCCGCGCACGTCAAGGACTCCCCGCCGCGGTTCGTGAAGGTCGGTTGCGGCCACGTCCCAGCCGCGTGCGAGGCGGCCGTGCAACTCGCCCTCTCCAAGTACCCGAACGAGCGGCAGCAGACGGCCCGGGAACTCGTCGAGGGGTTCGGACGGGGGCTGGGAGTGAACGACTGGGAGGAGACTGCGCCGCCGGGCTGGGAGCCCCCGGAGGCGGCGGCCGAGGAGGCACCCGCCGAGCGCGTCGAGCCGCCGCGGCGGGTGTCGGACAACCCGTTCTGCGTGGAGACGGAGTTCGAGATCACCCTGCCCGAGCGGATGGCCGCGGCCAAGATCCGCGGGTTCGTGGAGGACTACCGCGGCCACGTGGTCAGCAGCGAGCCCGGGGAGATTCGCCTCCAGCTCGGGCTGCCGGACGGCTACAAGCCGCTGCCGGCCGGGGGGAGCGGCCTGTTCCGCTGGATTAGCACCGTCCGCCGGCCGTCGGTGGCCCGCGGGCAGGAGCCGATCGAGGTGCAGCTCCAGATGGACAAGCCCGACCCGGGCCTGGCCCGGCTGCGGGTGGCGGTCGCCTGCCAGCCGATCGCCGGCTACCCGCCGGCCAACCTGGCCGGGTGGCGTGACCGGTGCGACAAGGTCCACACCGTCCTCCGCCAGTACCTCGGCGGCTGACCGGCCGGGCGTATCATTCCGGAATGGACGCCGCAGCCCTTCCCGTCGTGACGCTCAAGATCGAGCGCCGCTCCCAGCACCCGTGGGTGTTTCAGAAGATGGTCGAGCGGCCGGCGGCCCGGATACCCCCCGGGTCGGTGGTCGAGGTCCGCGACCGCACCGGCCAGTGGGTCGGGCGGGCCTTCTACAACGGCCACTCCCGCATCACCCTGCGGATGCTCACCGCCAACCCGGACGAGCCGGTCGACCCCGCCTTCTTCGCCCGCAAGATCGCCGCCGCCGTGGCCTTCCGCCGCGACGTGCTGAAGCTCGACGCCGACACCGACGCCTACCGACTCGTCCACTCCGAGGCCGACGGCCTGAGCGGGCTGGTGGTGGACCGGTTCGCCGACACGGTGGTGATCGAGTTCTTCTCGGCCGGGATGTTCAAGCAGCGCGACGTGGTCCGCGGGGCACTGGCCGACCACTTCCCGGGGTGCCGGTTCTACTGGTTCGCCGAGGAGCACGTCGGCAAGCAGGAGTCGTTCGACTGCCGGCCGCCCGAGCCGCCGCCGCCGGGGGTCATCACCGAGCACGGGCTGAAGTTCCGCGTCGCCCCCGGGAGCAAGCACAAGACCGGCTTCTTCGTGGACCAGCGCGACAACCGCCGCACGCTCGCCGGCTTCTGCGCCGACAAGCGGGTGCTGGACCTGTGCTGCAACACGGGCGGGTTCTCGGTGTACGCCAAGGCGCTCGGCGGGGCGAGCGAGGTGGTCGGCGTGGACCTGGACGAGACCGCCATCGACCTGGCGAAGCAGAACGCCAAGTTGAACAACGCCCAGGTGCGGTACGTGCAGGCCGACCTGTTCCCGTGGCTCCGCGACGTGGTGCCCAACGGCGAGCGGTTCGACGTGGTCGTCCTCGACCCGGCGAAGCTCACCCGCGACCGTGAAACGGTGGACGTCGCCCTCCGCAAGTATTGCGACATGAACCGGCTGGCCCTCCACGCTGTCGCACCGGGCGGCGTGTTCCTGACATGCTCGTGTACAGGGCTGGTGAGCGAGGTGGACTTCCTCGAATCCGTCCGCCGGGCGGCGTGGCAGGCGGGCCGCCAGCTCCAGGTGTTCAAGGTCACCGGGGCCGGGCCGGATCACCCGTTCCTGATGAGCGTCCCCGAGGGACGCTACCTGAAGGCAGTGTTCGCCCGGGTGGAGTGAGCCGACCTTGGCAGTCCGCCCCGGGGACGTGCCGCACTACCCGGGCGGAGGCAGCGCGCGGGTTCGCGTGCGGCGGGTCGTCGCTTCCCACGCCCGAATCAGGCAAGTGATCATCGGTGCGAGCGTCCTGATGCCCCAGATTCGCTCCAGGTCTGTTGTCTCACGACAGAATTCCCGATCCGTTGAATCCTCGGATCGGGACGCGCATCCAACCGCCTCCGATACGGCTCTCCGGATGGGTTGTGCCCGGGGGTTCGGGGTCGGGAGGTTCGCCCGCTTCCGCCTACGGCCGTGACGACGGCCACCCGGCCCTCAGACGACTCGCGGGGGCCGGGCGTAGGTATACCGGCGCGGGCGGGACCGACATGACTTCTTCGTCGGGCGGCGGGCGGAGTTTCGGGCCGGCCCTCGGTGCCGGGGCGTTGGCCGCCGTGGTGTGGGCGTTCTGGCCCACGTTCCTCACGCTGGCCGACCGGTGGGCCAACGACCCCCGGTACTCGCACGGCTACTTCGTACCACTGTTCTCCGCCTACCTGCTCTGGTCGCGGCGCGACGCCCTGGCCACCCCCGATCGCCGGCTCGATTGGCTCGGCCTGCCGGTCCTCCTCATCGGGCTCGCCGCCCGGGCGGCCGGCACGGCCTTCTTCGTCGAGTGGCTGGCTGCCGCCGCGCTGCTCCCCTGTCTGGCCGGGCTCGCCCTGATCGCCTACGGCCGGGCCGGACTGCGCTGGGCCTGGCCGGCGGTCGCCTTCCTCCTCTTCATGGTCCCGCTCCCGTACCGGGTCGAGGTCGCCCTCGCCCACCCGCTCCAGCGGGTCGCCACCGCCGCCAGCACCTACGCCCTCCAGACGCTCGGCTTCCTCGCCGCCGCCGAGGGGAACACCATCCGGATGGCCGGCGGCGTCCGCCTCGGGGTGGTCGAGGCGTGCAGCGGACTGAGCATGTTGGTCATCTTCTTCGCCCTCGCCACGGCCGCCGCGGTCGTGGTCCGGCGGCCGTGGTACGAGCGGGCTCTGCTCGTCGCCAGCGCCGTCCCCATCGCCTTGGTCGCCAACATCACCCGCATCACCGTCACCGGGGTGCTCCACCGGACGGCCGGGAGCGAGGTCGCCGACCGCGTGTTCCACGACCTCGCCGGCTGGCTCATGATGCCGCTGGCGCTGGCGCTCCTCTGGGTCGAGCTGAAGGTGTTCGCCCGATTGGTGGTCGACGTCCCGGTTGGGGAGCGGAACTACGCCTTCCTCCTCGGCGGCGCCGCCCCGTCGTCCGTGCCGACCCCACGCTCCTGACCCGCCAGCCCCACCCACACCGACGGTCACCCGCCCCCGCCGGAGCCCGGACCGATGAGACGGAACCTCCTCCTGTCGGTCGCCCTGTTGGCGACGGTCGCGTTCGGCGTCGCCGAGGGGATCTGGGCCGGCCGGTGGTCCCCGTCCGACGACCTCGACCGGGCGGCCGCCCGCGTCGCCGACGTGCCGAGGGTGGTTGGGGAGTGGGAGGGAACCGACCGCGAGCTGGACGCCCGCGAGGTGCAGGTGGGCCGGCTGCGGGGCCACCTGATGCGGACGTACACCCACCGCCAGACGGGCGAGTCGGTCGCGGTGATGGTGCTGTGCGGTCAGCCGGGGCCGATCGCCGCCCACACGCCGGACGTCTGCTTCCAGGGGCAGGGGATGACGATGGCCGGCCAGCCCGCCCGGCGCCCCATTCCCGCGGCGGGGGCGACCCCGGCGGGGGAGTTCTGGGCCGCCCGGTTCGACCGGCCCGGGGGCGGGGTCGACGGGAGCTCGCTCGCCGTCTGGGGCTGGTCGGTCGGGACCGGGTGGGAGGCGGCCGAGAGCCCCCGCGTCCGCTACGCCCGCTCGCGCTTCCTGTACAAGCTGTACGTCATCCGCGCGCTGACCGTCCCCGGCCAGCCGGGGGCCGACGACCACGTTCTGACCGGCTTCCTGGCCGACTTCCTGCCCGCGGCGCAGGTCGCCCTCTTCCCCGCCGACGCCTCCCGCTGAGGTTCCGCCCGCGATGCGCACGCGCAAGAAGCTGAACCTCCGCTTTGCCCTGGTCCTGGGCGCCGGGCTGGTCGCCGTCGGGGTCACCGTCCACCTCGTCCACCGCTATCAGGTGCGCCGGGGGGCCAGCGACCTCCTGGCGGAATCGACCCGGCTGGAGCAGGCCGGTGAGTCGCTCGCGGCGGCGGACCACCTGGAGCGCTACCTGCTCCTCGAACCGGACGACGCCGGGGTGCGGGCCCGGTACGCTCTGCTCGTCCACGGCCTGTCCACGACCAATAAGCAGCGAACCCGGGCCTACATCGTCCTGACGGACGCCCTGAACCGGAACCCCGGGCGGGTGGACCTCCTGCGGCCGCTCGTCCCGCTGGCCCTCGGGCTGGGACGGTTCCACGAGGCCCGCGGGTTTCTGGCCGACCTACGCCGCCAGGGGGTCGAGGACGCCGACCTACTCCGGCAGCAGGCGCGGCTCGAACTCCTGGAGCAGCAGCCGCAGGAGGCCGAGAAGTGGTACGGGAGAGCGGTGAAGGCGGCCCCGGTCGACCCGGACCTGGCCCTCGAACTCGCCGCGCTCCTCCGCGACCGCCTGCACGTCCCGGACCTCGCGGACCTCGAAATCGACCGCCTGCTCCAGGCCGGGGGGAGCTCCCCCGCCGCCCGGCTGGCGGCCGCCCGCTACTACCGCCGCTGGGGGAACCTGGAGAAGGCCGGGCAGGCATTGACGGATGCGAACGGCGGGGCGCGGGCCGGGGACGCCGACACCCTACTCCTGGCGGCCGAGGTGGCCCGGGGGCAGGGCAAGATGGATCTGGCCCGCCGCCACCTCGACCGTGGGGTTGCCGCGCACCCGACCGACCCGCGCTTCGCCACCGAGCTCGCCGTCCTCGACCTTCAGGCGGGGAAGCGGGACGAGGCGCTCGGGCGGGTCGGGCCGCTCCTGGGCGGCGCCAAGCAGCCGGACGAGGTGTGGCGGCTCGGCAACCTGCTGATTGATTCCAAGGAGTTCGCCCGGGCCGAGGAGCTGATCGGCCGGCTCGGGAAGGACACACCGGGCTGGGCCGGGGACTTCCTCCGCGGCCGACTCCTGGCCGCCCGGGGGGCGTGGTCCGAGGCCCGGCCGCTTCTGGAGCGGGCCACCGCCGCCACGCCCCCGCCGCCGCAGGAACTACTCGCGCAGGGCTACCTCCTCCTCGCCGAGTGCCACGCCCGACTGGCGAACCCGGAACGCCAGATCGAGGCCAACCGGAAGGCCGTCGCGGTCGACCCGCGGGGGCTTCAGGCCCGGCTGGCGCTGGCCGCCTCGCTCGCCGCCGGCGGCGACATCGACGGGGCGATCCGCGAGTACCGGGAGGCCGGGGGCAGGTCGCCCGAGGGGCGGGTCGACTTGGCCCGGCTGCTCGTCGGCCGCACCCTGCGCCAGCCCCCGGCCGAGCGTCGCTGGGAGTTGGTGGAAGACGAACTCCAGGCGATCAAGACGGCCCCGCCGGCCCGCCGGACGGACGCCCAGCTGATCCGGGCCGAAGTTCTGGCGGCCACGAACAAGTCCGACGAGGCCCGCCGGCTGGTCGAGGCCGAGCGGGACCGTGACCCGAAGCAGCTCGGCCCGTGGCTATTCCTGATCGGGCTGGCCGAGCGGGGGGCGGACCCGGCCTCCGCACTCGCCGTCGTGACCGAGGCCGAGCGGCAAGCCGGCCCGCGGGCGGAATGGGTACTCGCCCGGGCGCGGCACTGGGTCCGGGGCAAGGGGTCGGACGTGCCCCGCCAACTGGCCGGTTTGGAAGCCGAGGTCGGGCGCATCCCGGCCGGCGAGCAGGGACCAGCACTGCTCGGGCTGGCTGAAGTGTTCCTGGTCGCGGGCGACCCGGCCGGGGCGGAGCGCGCCTTCGGGCGGGCCGCCGCGCTGCGTCCCGACGACCCGGCGGTCCGGTTCCGCCTCCTGAACCTCGCCCTCCAGCGCGGCGACGAAGCCCGGGCGCGGGGGTTGATCACCGAGGTCGTGCGGATCGAGGGTCTGGGCGGTCCGCTGGCCACCCTGGGCGAGGCGGCCGTCCACCTCCGCCGTGCCCGCGGTGGGGACCGGGCGGCCATCGCCCCGGCGCGGGCGCTGGCCGCTCGTGCCGCCGCCGCCCGTCCCGGCTGGCCGGCCGCCGCCCTGATGGAGGCCGAGCTGTTCGACCTGGACGGGGACAAGACTCGGGCGGTCGAGAAGTACGAGCCGGTGGTCGTGGCCGGCCGGGCTCCGCTGACGGCGGTCCGCCGGCTGGTTCAGCTGCTCGCCGACCAGGGGCGGTACGCCGAGGCCCGCGCGGTCCTGTCCCGACTCCCCGAGCCGGTGGTCGAAGTCGGCGGGTTCGCCCGGGCGGCGGCCCAGCTGACGCTGCTGAGCGCGGCCGGCCCTGGCGGGCCGGGCGGGGCGCGAGCCCGCCAGGAGGCGCTGGACGCGGCGCGGAAGACGATCACCCCGGCCAGCGACGCCCGCGACCACCTCTGGCTCGGGGAGATGGCCCTCTTGGCCGGCGAGTCCAAGGAGGCCGAGCGGGCCTTCCGCACGGCCCGCGACCTGAAGGATACCGCCCCGGAGGCGTGGCTGGCGCTCGTCGCCGTCGTAGCCAAGGCCGACCCCGCCCGGGCGGCGGTCGAGTTGGAGGCGGCCCGGGGCAAGGTGCCGCCGGACCAGTTGCCGCTCCTGCTGGCGGCCGGGTACGAGCTGCTCGGTCGCACGAAGGAGGCGGGCGAGCAGTACGCGGCCGCGGCCGCCGCCCGGCCGGACGACGTGGTCATCCTCCGGAACCGGGCCGGGTTCCTGATGCGGACGGGTGACACGGCCGAGTGCGAGAAGGCTCTCCGCCAACTTCTCGGGCTGGGCGACCGGCTTCCCGCGCCGGCGGCGGCCTGGGGCCGGCGCTCGCTGGCAGTGGTGCTCGCCACCCGGGGCGGGTTCGACCGGTACAAGGAGGCGAACGCGCTGGTCGACCAGGGCGGCGCGACCGCAGAGGACCGCTGGGCGAAGGCTCTGGTGCTGGCCGTGCAGCCCGGCCGGCGGCGGGAGGCCATCGACCTGCTCGAACACGGGGCGGCCCCGGCGTCCGCCCCGCGGTCGGCCCTCTTCCTGCTCGCCCGGCTCCACGACCGGGACGGCCGCTGGGACGTGGCCCAGGCAGAGTTGCAGAACCTCGTGCGGGGCGACGACCGCGACCCGGCCCACGTCGCGTACTACGCCGCAGCCCTCCTCCGCCGCGGCAAGGTGGCGGAGGCCGACGCCTGGACCCGTCAGCTGGTCAAAGCGGTCGGCGACACGCCCGCCACGGTCGAGCTCCAGGCCCGGGTGCTCAAGGCCGCGAAGCGGCCCGAGGCGGCGGCGAAGCTCGTCAAGGACTTCGCCGCGAAGAAGGGGCCGGCGGCGACCCTGCCGACCGCCGTGCTGCTCGACGCCCTCGACCTCGTCGGCGACGCCGAGCAGGTGTTCCGGGGGTACGCGGCCGAGTCGAAGGAGCCCACCGCCTCGCTCCCGCTCGCCAACTTCCTGGCGCGGCGCGGCCGGCTGGCGGCGGCGCTGCCCCTGTACGAGGCCGCCTGGAAGACGTGCCCGCCCGAGGTCGTTGCCCCGAACTGTGTCGCCGCGCTGCGGACCGGGAAGGCCGGCCCGGAGGAGGCGGCGCGCGTGCAGGGGTGGCTCGACGCGGCGGTCGCGGCGAAGCCGCAGTCGGTCCCGCTCGTGATCCTGAAGGCCGACCTGTACCAGTACCGCGAGCAGTTCGCGGAGGCAGGCGACCTCTACCGCCAGATCCTCCGCCGCGACCCGCGGCAGGTCGTGGCCCTGAACAACCTGGCGTTCCTCCTGGCGGTGCGGGACGGCAAGGCCGGCGAGGCGCTGTCCCTGATCGACAGCGGCCTGGCGGTGACCGGGCCGCACCCGGAACTCCTCGACACCCGGGGCGTGATCCTGACGCGGGCCGGGCGTGCGGACGAGGCGGCCGCCGACCTGCGGCGGGCGGCCGCGGAGGCGCCGTCCGGGGACAAGCACTTCCACCTGGCCGTGGCCCACCTGCGGGCCGGCCGGAAGTCGGCCGCCGCCGACTCGTACCGCGACGCCACCGAGGCCGGCCTGACGCGCGACGCCCTCCACCCCCTGGAGCGCGCGGACTGGGAGCAGGTGGTGGCGGAAGTCGGCCGGCCCTGACGCTGCCAGTCGGGATGGCCGCTGGGGCGCCGAGTTGCCACCCGCCCACGTCCGACCCGTCGCACCCTCGTGGGGCGGGTCGTCGTCGAAGGGCGGGTCGTCGTCGAAGGGAGGCCCGTTCGATGAGACAGTGGTTTCGGGGGATGGGAGTGGCGGCCCTGCTGCCCGGCTCCACCGAGTACGAGCTTGAAGACATCGGGAACTTCGGTGCCTTCGGAGCGGGTGGTGGTCAGGTCGCCAGCCACCCCTGCTGGACCGCGTAGCGGACGAGGTCGGCCCGCGTCCTCACGCCGATCTTTTCCATCCCGCGGGCCTTGTACGTCTCGACCGTCCGGGCCGAGATGTCCAGCGTGGCGGCGATCGTCTTGACCGCGTGCCCCTGGGCGAGCAGGCGGAGCACCTCGGCCTCCCGGTCGCTCAGGTCGGCGGCCCCCTTCCCCGGGGAAGGGGGTGAGCCGGTCACCCCGGACACCAGCGGCCCGGCCACCGACGGGTCGAGGTACGTCCCCCCGGCCGCGATCACCCGCACCGCCCGGACCAGGTCGTCGGCCACCGCCCGCTTGACCACGTACCCCACCGCCCCGGCCCGAATCATCTCCCGCACGTACCCCTGGTCCTCGTGGGCCGACAGCGCGACCACCCGCGCCTCGGGCCAGGCCCGGGTGATCTCCCCGGCGGCCGCCGCCCCGCCCGTCCCCGGCATCGACACGTCCATCACCACCACGTCGGGGCGGGTGGCCATCACCTCCCGTACCGCCGTCGCCCCGTCCGACGCCTCCCCGGCCGTCACCATGTCCGGCTGGGTGTCGATCAGCCAGCGGAGCCCGGCCCGCAGGATCGGGTGGTCGTCGGCCAAGAACACGCGCAACTTGGTCACAGTCCGTTCCCCCTGTCCGCGGCCGGGAGCGGGAGCCGGGCGATCACCGTCGTCCCCCCGCCGGGCGACGACTCGACCTCCAACTCCCCGCCGGCCAGAGCCACCCGCTCCCGCATCCCGATCATCCCGAGCCGGCCTTGGCCCGCCGACTCCGGGTCGAACCCGACCCCGTCGTCCTCGACCACCGTGACCACGACGTCGCCCAGCCGGGTGACGGCCACGCTCGCCTGCCCGGCCTGGGCGTGTCGGCCCACGTTGGTCAGCGCCTCCTGCACCACGCGGTAGATCGCCGTCTCCGTGTCCGGCGGGAGTCGGCCGGCCCCCAGCCCGGCCGCGTGGAAGTCGGCCGGAACCCCGGTCCGCCGCGCCCACTCGGTCGCCAACTGACCGAGGCCCGCCTCCAGCCCCAGGTCGTCCAGGGCGGTCGGCCGGAGCCGGACGGCCAGGCCGTGCATCTCCCGGGCGAGTTGGTCGGAAACTGATTGCACGTCGGAGATCCGGGCGGCCGCCGCCGGCGGGAGGGGGCCGGCGTCCGCGAGCGCCCGCACCGCCAGCGACAGGGCCGCTAGCAACTGGCCGACCGAGTCGTGGAGGTCGCGGGCCACCCGCCGCCGCTCGTCCTCCTGGGCCGTCACCAGCCGGCGGAGGAGGGCGTCCCGCTCGGCCTCGGCCCTCTTGCGGCGGGTCGTGTCCGTGAGCCGCCAGTGGATGTAATCCACCCCTTCAGCACCCACCCCGACGGGGTTCTCGGGGGTGGCGGCCATCGCCACGTCGCGCACCTCCTCCCCGCGGCGGGCGACCACGGCCTCGAAGACCTCCGCGTTCGCCCCCCGGCTCAGGGCGGCCAGGGCTTCGTAGAACCGGCCCCTCCGCCCGGGGGCGGCGAACAGGCCGAGGGGTTTCCCTGGGAGGAACTCCTTCGGGCAGCGGAGGAGGTCGGCGGCCGCGTGGTTGGCGGCCAGGATGATCCCCTGTGGGTCGGTGACCAACTGGGCGTCCGGGGCGAACTCGAACACCTCCTGGTAGCGAATCCGGTGGCTCTGCCCACTCCCGCCGTCGTCAGAGAGGGCAGCCGTCTCGGGTGCCTCCCGCTGCGGGTTCACGGCTTCGCTCCCACCCCAGCCGACAAATCGGACGCGCGAAGTCCGAAGCCCGGAGGGTGATCGACAGGTGATAGGCTGGGTTCCGGGGCTCGGTTCTTCGGCCCTACGTCGGTCGATTCCGCGGCGGACCGCCGGTGTCCGGCGAGTTCAGCACGTGCCGGAGGATCAGGTCGGCGTACTCGGCCGACTGTTCGGCCTGCTCGTCGAATCGGCCGGCCGCGGCGGCGTTCCCCCGGACCCGCTGCTGGGTCGCCAGCTGGGTGGCCAGGACCGCCCGCTCCTTGAACGTCCGGACCGAGGTCCAGAGGGCCGCCTCCAGCGCCTCCGACTGCTCGGCCAGGAGCCCCTCCCCGTTGTAGGCGTGGCCGACGTGGCAGCGGAACCGGATCAACCCGGCCTCGTCCACCTGCCACAACGACCCGCCACACTCCGGGCAGGTGAACGTGGACAACTCGCCGCGGTGTTCGTTCCGCACCTGGCGGTCGAAGTCGCGGACGACGGCCTCGGGCATCCGCTCGATCGGGTCCACGGGTTCTGAGGGTGGGGACACGGCTCGAACTCCCGGCTCGGGGGCGGGCTGGCGGACGAGGGTGGCGAGCAGGTCGGCCAGGCCGGCGGCCGGGACGATGTGGTCGGCGCCGGCGATCTCGGTCGCATTCTGCGGCATGGCCGGGACGCGGGCGTCGGCCGGGTCTTGCACGACCGCCACCCCGCCGGCCGAGCGGACGGCCAGGAGCCCGCCCGCCCCGTCGTACAGGGAACCGGACAGGATCACCCCGACCACCCGCGGGCCGTAGTGCCGGGCGGCCGACCGGAACAGCGGGTCGATCGCCGGCCGGTGGTGGTTCTCCCGCGGCCCCCGGGTGACCCGCATCCGCCCGTGCGGCGCCAGCTGGAGGTGGCGGTCGGGCGGGGCCACGTAGATCTGGCCCGGGAGGAACGACTCCCCGTCGGCCGCGTGGGCGGCCAGAAGGGGGCCGGACCGACTCAGGATCTCTGGAAGGATACTCCGCCCGCCCGGTGGGAAGTGGGCGACCACGAACACGCTCGCCAGCCAGCCGACCGGGAGGTCGCGGACTACACCGGACAGGGTTTCGATCCCACCCGCTGAAGCCCCGATGACGACGATGTCTCGGGTTGTCATTACGCCCTTTCTGTTCGGCGCGTCAGCAGGTGCGAATCCGGTGCCGGGGGTCAGGATGAACCGGGTTGATCGGCCCCCGGGTCTCGCCCCATTCCTGGGGGTGATAACGGGTAGGAGTTATGCGGTTGTCGCCGCAGGCAGGCGGTAGCAGGGGTTGGCCAAGTACGCCCGGATGACGTCCCACCTGGCCTGGAACCAGCTCACCCCCGCGGCCGCCCGGTGGTACTCCAGCCGGACGAACGCCCGGAGGGCCAACCCGATGGTTCTGCTGGACCCGGGCCGCCCGGACCTGACACCGCTCGACTCGGTACGAGACCTAACACCGCGGCGCGGAAAAGTTCCAGAAAGTGGCCGTTGGGCGGGGTCGCTACGATGACCGCGGCGTGGTATGCTCACTTCCCCACCCACCCGCGGTCCGCCGCGCCCACGCCCCCGCCGCCCCATGCTCCGCGTCCTCGGCTCGCACAAGCGGTTCTGCGACGGGCTCACCCGCCGCGACCTCCTCCACGTCGGCGCCCTCGCCCCGCTCGGCCTGACGCTCCCGGACTGGTCGCGCGCGGCCGCGGCCGCCCCGGCCCCCCCGACCACCGGCGGGTTCGGCTCGGCAAAGCGGTGTATCCTGCTGTACCTGTGGGGGTCGCCCAGCCAGATCGACACGTTCGACCCGAAGCCGGACGCCCCGGCCGAGATCCGCGGCCCGCTCGGGTCGGTCCCCACGTCGGTGCCCGGGGTGCGTGTCGGCGAGGTGCTGCCACGAATCGCCGCCAACCTCCACCGGCTCACCGTGGTCCGGTCGCTCGGCCACCAGAGCCCGATCCACGGGACGGCGTTCGCCCTCACCGGCGTCCCGGCCACCGACCTGCCGCTGGAGGGGAACGTCCGCGACCCGCGGCACTGGCCGTTCGTCGGGGCGGTGGTGGACCACCTCGCCGCCCGGGCCGACCCGACCCCGCCGCCGGTGCCCCGGAACTACTGGCTCCCGTTCCCGTTCGGGTCGAAGCGCGGCCCGTCCCGCCCCGGCCCCTACGGCGGCTTCCTCGGCCCGGCCTACGACCCGGTGTGGGCCGAGTTCCGGGCGACCGGCACCCGCTCCGTCACCCGCGACTCCGGCGCCCCCAACACGCCCACGCCCGTCGTCGCCGACCCGTACCTCGGCGTCCGCCCGACCGACCGGTTCGACTCCGGCCCCGTCGACGACACCCTGACCCTCGACCGGCTCCACGGCCGCGGGTCGCTCCTCGACCAGTTCGACGCCGCCCGCCGAATGGCCGACGCGGGGCCGGCGGTCGAGGCGTTCGACCGGCACCGGGCGCTGGCCCGGGCGGTGGTCACGTCGGGGCGGCTGCGCGACGCGCTCGACGTGCAGCGCGAGCCGGCGCGGGTGCGGGAGCGGTACGGGATGACGCTGTTCGGCCAGTCGTGCCTGGCGGCCCGGCGGGTGCTGGAGGCCGGCGGGACGTTCGTGACCGTCTGCTGGGACGAGTACGGGCTGGTGAACACCGGGTGGGACACGCACGTCCACCAGACGCCGCGCCTCAAGGACGAACTCGGGCCGGGCCTCGACGCGGGGCTGGTGACGCTGCTCGACGACCTGGAGGCGCGGGGGATGCTGGCCGACACGGCGGTGGTGGTGCTGAGCGAACACGGGCGGACGCCGCGGGTGCAGAACGTGGCCGGCGGCGGGCGAGACCACTGGGCGCGGGCGTACTCGGCGGCGTTCGCCGGGGCCGGGTTCGCCCGCGGCCGGGTGGTCGGGCGGACGGACAAGGTCGGCGGCGACGTGACCGAGGTGCCGGTGTCGCCGAAGGACGTGGTGGCGACGGTGTGTCACGTCCTGGGCATCGGCCCCGAGACCGAGGTCCACGACCGGCTCGGCCGTCCCTACCCGGCCGCCGGCCCCGGGCGGGTGCGGCCCGAGCTCCTGGGGTGAAGGGCGGCGTGAGTACCCCCTCCCGCCGCGTACGCGCGGGTTCGACGACCGGGTAGAAGAGGGGATGTCGGGACTCAGCTACAGACGCGGTTCCGGCCGGTGCGCTTGGCCTGGTAGAGGCGGTCGTCGGCGGCCTTCAGGAGGGCGGCGGGGGTGATGTTCGGGTCGCCGGACGTGGTGGCGACGCCGACGCTAATGGTCAGCCGGATCGGCGTCGTCTCGAACCGGAAGGCGTGCCGCTCGACCCGCGCCCGCATCCGCTCCGCGGCCGCCAGGGCGTCGTCGCACGCCGTCTCGACCAGTACCAGGGCGAACTCCTCGCCGCCGTACCGGGCGAACAGGTCTTCCTTGCGGACCGACTCGTTCACGCAGCCGGCCAGTTCCCGGAGGACGAAGTCGCCGCACAGGTGGCCGTGGGTGTCGTTGATTGCCTTGAACTTGTCGATGTCGAACATCAGCACTGACAGAGGCCGGTTGTGGCGCTGGCTGCGGGCCACCTCGCGGTCCAGGAACTCCATCAGCGCCCGCTGGTTGTGGGCGCGGGTCAGGCCGTCCTGGATGGTGAGGCGGTAGATCTCCTCGTGGTACTCGGCCTCAATGTTCCCGCCCGCCAGGTAGCGGTAGATGCAGTTCCCGACGCGGAGGTAGTCGCCGTCCTGGAGGGCGACCGCGCCGTCGAGCTGGCGGTCGTTGACGAACGTCCCGTTGGTGCTGCCGAGGTCCGAGACGTAGTAGGCGTCCGGGGCGTGCTCGATCCGGGCGTGGCGGCGGGAGACGGAGTTGTCGGTGATGCGCACGTCGCAGTCGTCCCCGCGGCCGACCACAAGCGGCTTCTCGCGCAGGGGGTAGCGACAGCCCATTGCCGAGCCGGTCGGGTAGATGTGGACCAGGCACGCATCCCGGGCGGCGGCGGAGACGAGCCGCTTGGGCGTGGTGATCCAGGTTTCCGACACTTTCTCGGCCATAGGCCCGGTCCGGGACGGGGGGAGCCGGTTGAAGCCTAGATCACAAACCAGATCGCGCCCAACGGAACGACCCAAGATGCCAGGGAAAAGCCTGACACCGGTCGGTCACCCGAGCCGCGCAACCCGGGCCTGCCACGCGCCGCGGAACGCGGCTTCGAGGTTACCGACGTAGCGGGGGGCGTCGGCGATCGGACTTTCGCGGAGCATGTCGCGGAGCGAGCCGCGGAGGTCGGCCAGCCCGGCCCGCTGGTCGGCCCAGCTGGCGGCGAGCTCCACCAGCTTGTCGGACGAGTCGGCCACGAACTCGGGGAGGCCGAGATTCGTCAGAATAGTCGCCCCCTGCCGGGAGCGGTAGTCGGTTCCGGTCACGGTCAGCACCGGGACGCCCATCCACAGGGCGTCGCAGGTGGTGACGCCGCCATTATACGGGAACGGATCGAGCGCAAGATCGATCGGCTGATACGCCTCGAAGTATTCGGCCGGCGGCAGCCGATAGACCACTTCCAGCCGGTCCGACGCGACGCCGAGGAGTGAGAACCGTTCGGTCACCGCCCGGGCGGCCTCCGCCGACCGGCCGCCAAGTACCACCAACCGGGACTTCGGGATCGCCTTCAGGATGCGTGCCCACGCCTCCGTGCAGGCGTCGGACAGCTTCGCTGCATTGTTCAGGCATCCGAACGTGAACGAGCGGCCGCCCAATCCCGGGAGCGAGTTGGGGAGGGGGGCGGCGTCCGGCGGGCGGTACACCCAGGCCACCTCGGGGAGCCGCAGCACGGCCTCGGCGTACTGCTCGCCCGACTCGCCCGGCGGGTCGGCGACCGGGTCCGAGATGCGGTAGTCGATCGCCTTCAGTCCGGTGGTGGATGGGTAGCCGAACAGCGTCATCTGGACCGGCGCCGGCTTCCGGGCGAAGACCAGGAGCCGGTTCCCCGCGGTGTGACCGCTGAGATCCACCAGGATGTCGATCTCGTCGGCGGCGATCTGATCGGCGACCTCGGTGTCGGAGAGGTGCGCGACCGGGCGCCAGCTGTCGGCTAGCCGGCGGAGGCGGTCCGTGGTGTCGTCCGGACGGGGGACGTTGGCGTAACAGGTGACGTGGAATCGGTTACGGTCGTGGTGCGTGAGGAGCCGCTCGATGAAGCCGGAGACCGTGTGGGTGCGGAAGTCGGCGGACACGTACCCGACCTTCAGCCGACGGTCCGGGGACGGGTCGGCGATCCGGGCGAGGGTGGTCGGCAGGAGCGGGTCGGCGTGCGCGGCGGCCCAGTCGGTGTGGGCGTGGTACAGGTCGTTCGGGTCGAAGACGGAGCTGTAGGAGATGGCGAGGAGAAGGTTACTACCGGTACGCGGGTCGGGGCGGATGCCCAGGGCTTTCTGCAACGCCTCGACGGCCTCACCCACCCGCCCCTGTTCGGTGAGGCTCGTGCCCAGGTTGCTCCAGGCGTCGGCGAAGTCGTCCTTCTGAGCGATGGCCCGGCGGTAATGCTCCTGGGCCTCGTCGGCCCGGCCGAGGGCTTCGAGCGCGACCCCGAGCGAGTTGCAGGCGTCCGGGTAGTCGGGGCGGAGCTTGAGGGCGAGTTCGAGTTCCGGGACGGCGTCCTCGTAGGCTCCGCGGGCGGCCAGGGCCAGGCCGAGGTTGTGATGCCCGCGGGGGTCGTCCGGGCAGCGGGTCACGAACTCGCGGAACACGTCCACGGCCTCACCGGCCCGGCCGAGGCGGTAGAGGGCGTCGCCGAGCAGGTTGTAGGCGTCGGCCAGCTGGGGGTCGAGCGCGACGGCCCGGCGGTAGCAGTCGAGGGCGGTCGCCCAGTCGCCGGCGTCCGAGACGGCGAGGCCGAGGTTGAGGTAGGCCCGGGGCTGGTTCGGGTCGATGCGGACGACGGTCTGGTAGGCGGCGGCGGCCTCGACGGCGTGCCCGAGCTTGCGGAGGAGGTTGCCGAGGTTGAAGTGGGCGTCGATCTGGGAGGGGTTGACCTTGATGGCGTCCTGGTACAGCCGGGACGCCTCGGGGAAGTTCCCGTTGCGGACGGCGATCACCCCGAGGTTCGACAGTGCCCCGGCGTGGGCGGGGTTCAAGTCGAGGACACCGCGGTAGGCGGCTTCCGCCGCGACGAAGTCGCCAGCTTGGTGGAGGCGGACGGCCTCGGCGAACGCGGCATCGACGGGCGTACTCACGGCTCACCCCCGGCCGGAGGGCCGGCGCAGACGCAAGAGCCCGGCCGGGGCCGGGCTCGGGGGGTCGATTCTGACGCGGGAGCTACTCCCCGACGTAGGGGAGCAGCCCCATGAACCGGGCGCGCTTGACCGCCACCGACACCGCCCGCTGGTAGGGGGCGCACAGCCCGCTCCGCTTCCGGCTGTACAGCTTGCCGTGGCTGGTGATGAGCTTCTTGAGGTTGCCGACGTCCTTGTAGTCCACGAACGTGGGCCGCGGGCAGCCTTCCTTGGTGCAGAACCGGCACCGGTTCTGGCGGCTCTTGCCGAGGTTCTTCGTTGCGACCATGTCACCTGACCGGGGGCCGGGAATGCGGAAAGTGAGAGTCTAGCAACCGTCGTGGGGGCTGGACAGTGGCGGACGTCCCACGGACACGGGCCGGCTCGGGGTTCGTAGCCCCGGAGGGGCGTCGGCGGGTAGCCCGGGGTGGCAACCCCGAGCGGCCTGGGCGGTGTATGTGTAGCGTTCGCCCTCTCATTCGCATGTCCGCGGAACGTTTCACGGATCCCGCCTGGCGTGTGCGTGATGGTTGCACCGGCTTGTCCGCCCAGGCCGCCCGGGGTTGCCACCCCGGGCTACCCGCCGACGCCCCTCCGCGGATGCGGGAGAAACGCGAGGGGCGGGTGGGGTATGCCCCACCCGCCCCTCGGTCGCCTGTGTGTCGCTATGAATATTGTCTTCTGGTTCCGGCGGCCGATCCCTGCCCCTCTGCACTCACGCCATCCCGAGGTCACGCTTGAGGGCGGTGTACCAGTCGCTGAACCAGCCGGTCTTCACCTTGTTGTTACCCGTCTCCTCCATGACCGTGATGATCATCTTCTTGAGCTCGCGGTCGTTCTTCTTGCCCTGCATCTGGCGCTTGGTGTTCTGGAAGATCAGGTCGAACTCCTTCTGATCGACCTTCCCGTCGTTCCCGGCGGCCGTCTCGACCTGATCCTTCACGTTCTTCAGGATCACGCTCTCCAGGATGTAACTGTTCTCCTCGCACACCTGGACGAGGGCGCTGCGGGCGCTGTCGATGCCGACGCCCAGTTGGATGGCGATCTGGAGGATCTCCCGCTCCTCGCCCTTGTCGATGTACTTGTCGTCGTAGGCCCGGAGCTTGATCTCGTTGACGAACCGCTTCTTGATGTCATCGATCGACATGGCCGCACTCCTGAAGAGGAACCCCGGCGGGGTTCGGGACCGGGTTGTGGGAACGCTGACCGGGTATTCGCGGCCGGCCCGGGCGTATTCCGGGGCCGGGGTGGATTTTTCTCCGCCGCCCGGGACGGGGTCGTTATCGACGTGGTGTTGATTATACCGTAGCGTAGACCCGCTGTTCAACGGCCGGGTTCGGAACGGGGGTGGGGTCATGCCGGGGATGCCGGGCGGGGTCGGGCCGCGCCAAGCCGTGCCGGGGGCGACCGCCGCCCTGACACTGCTCCTGGCGATCAACCTCTTCAACTACATCGACCGGCAGGTGCTCTCGGCGGTCCTGCCGATGCTCCAGCTGGACGCCGCCCTGTTCTCCCCGACCGACCCCTGGCTGAACTTCAAGCTCGGCCTCCTGACCAGCGCGTTCCTGGTCACCTACACGATCTTTTCACCGGTGTTCGGGTGGTACGGGGACCGCGGGTCGCGGTGGACCCTGGTCGGCATCGCCGTCATCGTGTGGAGCCTGGCCAGCGGCGCGTCCGGGTTGGCAACCGCTTACCTCGTCCTCCTGCTCACTCGCTGTCTGGTCGGGGTCGGCGAGGCCGCTTACGGCCCGGTCGCGCCGTCGATGCTGTCGGACATGTACCCGGTCGAGGACCGTGGCCGGGTCATGGCCCGGTTCTACCTGGCGATCCCGGTCGGCAGCGCGCTCGGGTTCGTCGTCGGCGGGGCGGTGGCGGGGGCGTTCGGGTGGCGGTCGGCGTTCTACGTGGTCGTCATTCCCGGCCTCCTCCTGGGGCTTCTCTGCTTCTTCATGCGTGACCCACGGGTTCATCACACGCCGGTGGCGGGGGAGTCGGTCGCCCCGGCGGCCCCGGGGTACGCGGCCGTGGTGAAGGAGCTGACGCGAATCCGGTCCTTCGTGCTGTGCTGCGCGGGCATGACCTGCACGACCTTCATGCTCGGCGGGGTGGCCGCCTGGGCGCCGACCTACATCTTCCAGCGCGAGGCCCGCTTCGCTCTGACCCCGGCCGCGGTCACGAAGCTGGAGGAGCTGAAGATGAAGACGGCCGGGGGCGAGCGGGTGGTTCCGGCCGACGTGACGGACCGGTTGCGGCCGGCGGTCGGCGACCAGGAGTACGACTACCCGGCGTTCAAGGCGGTGCTACTCGACCGGCTCGGCCCGGACCTTCTTAAGCAGTACGGGGAGCGGATCTACGAGGCGTCGCCGATGCCGGACTCCGCCACGGTCGGCGGGGTGAATCTTCGGTTCGGCGTGATCGTGGTGCTGTCCGGGCTGGGGGCGACGCTGCTGGGCGGGGCGCTCGGGGACCGACTCCGCGCCAAGGGCGTGCGGGGAGCGTACTTCCAGGTCGCCGGCTGGGGGACGGTTCTCTCGTGGCCGTTCTTCGTGGCGATGCTGTTCGTGCCGTTCCCCTACGCCTGGATACCGTTGTTCGTCGCGGTGTTCGGGCTGTTCGTGAACACCGGGCCAGCCAACACCGTCCTGGCCAACGTGACGCGGTCGGACATCCGTGCGACTGCGTTTGCCGTCAACATCCTGGTCATCCACCTGCTCGGCGACGTGATCTCGCCGCCCCTGATCGGGCTGACGGCCGACGCCTCCAGCCTCCACACCGCTTTCCTGCTGACGTCCGTGATGATCCTGCTGGGCGGCGGGTTGTGGGTGGCCGGCGCCCGCTACCTGGACGCCGACACGGCCCGCGCAGAAGGGGAACCGCGCCAGGCGAGTTCGTGAAACCGGCCGGGTGCGGCCGTCGTCTACGGAATACCCGCCGGAGGCGGGTGGCCACGGTGACGATGCCATTAGTAAAAAGTGAGCGAGAGTCCCGTCTTTCGGCTGGCGTCCAGTCCAGATAGCGACTAGCATTCACTAGCGGAGCTTATCTCGGCCGCGACTCAGATATGCTCCCCCAACACCTCGCGTGGAGTTTGGCCGTGTCGCACCCCCGCACGCATCGCCGGTCAGCGTTCACGCTGATCGAGCTGCTGGTCGTGATCGCCATCATCGCCGTCCTAATCGGCCTCCTCCTGCCCGCCGTTCAGAAGGTCCGCGAGGCGGCCTCGCGGACCAAGTGCCAGAACAACCTGAAGCAGCTCGGCATTGGGCTGCACTTGTACGACACGACCTACAAGAAGCTCCCCACCGGCGTCGTCACCGGCGGGGACTTTGCCAACGTTACCAAGGGAAGCTGGTCCTGGGCCACGCTCATCCTGCCCTACATCGAGCAGAAGAACCTGTACGATCAGGTCGGGGCGGGGCCGAGTTTCCCGACCGCTGGTGTCGTTGTTGGTGCGTATACTCAGTCGAAGATTTATCTGTATCGCTGTTCGTCCGACACGGCACCGGACCAGAACGACAACTTCCTCACGTTCGGGACTAACAACTACGTTTGCAACCGCGAAGTCCTTGGGCCGGGACGCAAGACCCTGGGGGGGACGGGCGGGACTGAGGACGCGCTGAGCGTGCAGGGCATCAAGGACGGGGCGAGCAACACAATCCTGCTGGGTGAGCGTGAGGGGGAAGATAACGTCGGCGCGGTCTATGTGTTCACCACCGACCTCAGCAGCTTCGAGGGGCGGCCCGGTCAGGGGATCAACCCGAACCCCAAGACGCTCGCTGCAAACAATCAGTCGTTCACGATGGCCGAGAAGTACCGGTTTGCGTACAGCAGTGCGCACATCGGCGGTGCGCAGTTTCTGATGGGTGACGGGCGAGTGATCTTCCTGACGAATCAGGTTAGAACTAACACTGCTGGCGACGATTACGTGGGGAACGGGTCGACGATACCGGGCTTCCCGTGCGTCTACGGCAACGCCGCCCAAGGGTTCACACTTCAGTTGCTCCAGTGCCCGAATGACAAGATTCCGGTGTCGATCGAGTAACCTGGGTCGTTCGCACGAAGCGGTCATCCGCACGATAGGAGCGTGACGAGCCTCCTCGTGCCGGACAGCTTGAAGGGCTGGTGGTCCACTGGACCGCCGGCCCTTCTGTGCTTCTTAGACAACCTCTCCAACGCTTCCCGCTAGCTGACGGTGAACCCGCCGGACCGCGGGCGGGTCCGTCGGTGGACGGCCCGTTGCCGCGGGCGTAAGCCAGACCCGATCCGGGCACCCGCGAACCGAGGCCGAGGCCGATGCCGAGTTACAACCCCGCCGCCGTCGAGCGCTGGTGGCAGGAATATTGGCTGGCGAACAAGACGTTCCGCACCCCGGAGCCCGGCGAGCCCGGCACCGTGGGGAAGCCCAAATACTACGTGCTGGACATGTTCCCCTACCCCAGCGGGGCGGGGCTGCACGTCGGCCACCCGGAGGGATACACGGCCACCGACATCCTGGCCCGGTTCAAGCGGATGCGCGGCTTTCACGTCCTGCACCCGATGGGGTGGGACGCCTACGGCCTGCCCGCCGAGCAGTACGCGGTCGAGAAGAACGTCCACCCACGGATCACCACCCAGCAGAACATCGCCACCTTCCGCCGCCAGATCCAGGCGCTCGGCTTCTCCTACGACTGGGACCGCGAGGTCGACACCACCGACCCCGCCTACTTCCACTGGACGCAGTGGATCTTCCTGCTCCTCTACGACACCTGGTACGACCCCGCCGCCAAGACGGGCCGCCCGATCAGTGAGCTATCGGTCCCGGCCGAGGTCACGAACGAGGGCGAGGCCGCGGTGCGGAAGTACCGCGACGCCCACCGCCTTGCCTACCAGGCCGAGGTGCCGGTGAACTGGTGCCCGGTGCTGGGGACCGTGCTGGCCAACGAGGAGGTCATCGACGGCAAGAGCGAGCGGGGTGGTCACCCGGTCGAGCGCCGGCCGCTGCGCCAGTGGCTGATGCGCATCACCACCTACGCCGACCGGTTGCTCGACGACCTGGACGGGCTGGACTGGTCCGAGTCGATCAAGCAGATGCAGCGGAACTGGATCGGCCGGAGCGAGGGGGCCGAGGTCCACTTCGCGCTGGCCGACGACTCGGCCACCATCACCGTGTTCACCACGCGGCCCGACACGCTGTTCGGCGCCACCTACATGGTGCTGTCGCCCGAGCACGGGCTGGTGTCGCGGATCACGACGCCCGCGCAGTCCACGGCGGTGAAGGCGTACCAGGACGCTGCCGCCCGCAAGAGCGACTTCGAGCGGACGGAACTGGCGAAGACCAAGACCGGCGTGTTCACCGGCTCCTACGCCGTCAACCCGGTGAACGGGGCACGCATCCCGATCTGGATCGCCGACTACGTCCTGGCCGGGTACGGCACCGGGGCCATCATGGCCGTCCCCGGGCACGACGAGCGCGACTTCGCCTTTGCGAAGCAGTTCGGCCTGCCGGTCGTGACCGTAGTCCAGCCGACCGATGCCTGGCTGAAGCAGACCGGCAGCACGCGGGACAACCTGACCGCGGCGTACTGCGACGACGGCGTGGCCGTGAACTCCGGACCGCTGGACGGCCTGGGCACGGCCGCGGCGAAGGCGAAGATCATCAGCTGGCTGGAGGAGCGGGGGCTCGGCACCCGGCGGGTGAACTACAAGCTGCGCGACTGGCTGTTCAGCCGGCAGCGCTACTGGGGCGAGCCGTTCCCGGTGCTGCACGGGCCGGACGGCGAGTTGGTGGCGCTGCCGGTCACCGAGCTGCCGCTGGTCCCGCCCGACCTGGCCGACTTCAAACCGACCGGCACCCCCGAGGGGCCGCTGTCGAAGGCGGTCGAGTGGGTGAACGTCACCCGCGACGGCAAGCCGTTCAAGCGGGAAACGAACACGATGCCGCAGTGGGCGGGGTCGTGCTGGTACTTCCTGCGCTACATCGACCCGCGCAACCCGGACGCCCTGGCCGACCCGGCGAAGCTGAAGTACTGGCTGCCGGTGGACCTGTACGTCGGCGGGGCCGAGCACGCGGTCCTGCACTTGCTGTACAGCAGATTCTGGCACAAGGTGTTGTTCGACCGCGGCTACGTCCCGTGCGCCGAGCCGTTCCAGCGGCTCGTCAACCAGGGGATGATCCTGGGCGAGTACGAGTACCACGTCACGCCTGAGGTCTACGCGGAGAACCGCGGCAAGTTCGAGGCTCTCGGTCTGCACGTCGTCCACGTCCCCAAGAAGGACGACGACAAGGAGAGTTACGTGCTCCGGGTTCCCGGGGTCGATCAGGGAACCCCGGCGTCGCCCCTGCCCGACGAGATGGTCGAGAAGAAGAAGGGCAAGTCGTACCTGAAGGGGACCGAGATCGAACTGCTCGGCAAGGCGGACAAGATGTCCAAGAGCCGGGGGAACGTGGTGAACCCGGACGACATCATCCGGGAGTACGGGGCCGACAGCCTCCGGCTGTACGAGATGTTCATGGGGCCGCTGGAGGCGGTGAAGCCCTGGAACACCAAGAGCGTCGAGGGCGTGTACCGCTTCCTGACGCGGGCCTGGCGGCTGGTCGTGGACGACGCTGCCGAGGAGATGAAGCTCCACCCGGCGGTGAGGGACGCCGAGCCGGACAAGGACACCCTGCGCGTCCTGCACCGGACCATTCAGAAGGTGACCGAGGACACCAACGGCCTCCGCTTCAACACCGCGATCGCGGCAATGATGGAGTTCGTCAACCACGTCACCAAGCTGGAGGAGCGGCCGCGGGCGGTGCTGGAGCCGTTCGTCCTGCTGCTTGCCCCCTACGCCCCTCACGCCGCCGAGGAGCTGTGGCGGGTACTTGGTCACGACGCCACGCTGGCCTACGAGGCGTGGCCGCCCTTCGACCCGGCCCTGACGAAGGCGGACGAGATCGAGGTGCCGGTCCAAGTGAACGGCAAGGTGAAGGCCCGGCTGAAGGTGCCCGCCGAGGTCACCGACGCCGAACTGGAGGCCGCCGCCCTGGCCGACGAGGCGGTGAAAGCCCAGCTGGCCGGGAAGACGGTCAAGCTGGTGAAGGTCGTGCCGCGGAAGCTGGTCAACGTGGTGGTGGTCTGATCCACCCGGTCGCGCCCAGCTGCACGAATCCGGCGCGGGTGGTTCTTCCCCGAAGGACTCATCCGCGCGGGAAATGGTTGTCCGACGGGTCGGCGGCGGTTCTAATGAGGCGATAACCCGCCCGGCCGCCGCGCTCGCGGCGTGCCGAACCGTGCCGCCGGTGTTCCCATGCGCCGCTGGCTTTTTGCCACGCTGATCGGCCTGTCCGCACCCCCGGCCTGTGCCGCCCCGGTCGATTACGCACGCGAGGTCAAGCCGCTCTTGCGCGAGCGGTGCTACGCCTGCCACGGCGCGCTCAAGCAGAAGGGAAAGCTCCGACTCGACACGGTCGCCCTGATGACGGCCGGGGGGCGGTCCGGGCCGGCGGTGAAGGCCGGCGACGCGGCCGGGAGCCTGCTCGTCGAGCGGGTCTGCGAGGCGGACGAGGCCGCGCGGATGCCCCCCGAGGGGAAGCGGTTCACGGCGGAGCAGGTCGCCACCCTGAAGGCGTGGATCGCGGAAGGGGCGAAAGGGCCGGCCGACGAGCGCCCCGAGGACGACCCCGCGAAGCACTGGGCCTTCCAGCCGGTGAAGCGTCCAGCTGTCCCGGCGGCGGGCGCCGGCAATCCGGTCGATGCCTTTCTCGCCGCCAGCTGGCAGAAGCGCGGACTCACCCCGCTCCCCGAAACCGACCGGGCGACGCTCCTCCGCCGCGTGTCCTTCGATCTCACCGGCCTGCCGCCGACCCCCGAGGATCTCCGCGCCTTCCTCGCGGACGGGTCGCCGGCCGCCTACGAGAAGGTGGTGGACCGGCTCCTCGCCTCGCCGCAGTACGGCGAGCGCTGGGGCCGCCGGTGGCTGGACGTGTGGCGGTACTCGGACTGGTACGGCCGGCGGTCGGTGCCGGACGTGCTGAACAGCTACGGGCAGGTGTGGCGGTGGCGCGACTGGGTGGTGCGGTCGCTCAACGCCGACCGCGGCTACGACGAGATGGTCCGGATGATGCTCGCCGCGGACGAACTCGCCCCGGGCGACGACGCCGAGGCCGTCGCCACCGGCTTCCTGGTGCGGAACTTCTTCCGCTGGAATTACAACAACTGGATGCGCGACAACGTCGAGCACACGGCGAAAGCCTTCCTCGGCCTGACGCTCAACTGCTGCCACTGCCACGACCACAAGTACGACCCCGTCACGCAGGAGGAGTACTTCCGGTTCCGGGCGGTGTTCGAGCCGCTGGAGATCCGCCACGACCGCTGGCCGGGTGAGGCTGACCCGGGCGTGTACCCGAAGTACAGCTACGGGGCGGCCTACAAGCCGATCACGTCCGGGCTAGTGCGCGTGACGGACGAGAGGCCGGACGCGAAGACCTTCTTTTACAACGGGGGCGACGAGCGGAACGTCGTGAAGGGCCGGGAGCCGGTGCCGCCCGGGGTGCCGGCCTCGCTCGGCGGTCGGTTCGTGGTCGAGCCGGTGACGCTTCCGGTCGCGTCCTGGTATCCGGGGGCGAAGGCGTTCGTTCGCCGGGAGGAAGCAGCGAAGCGCGAACTCGCGCTGAAGACTGCATCGACAGCCCTGGCGAAGGCGATGACGGCCGGTGACCTGGCCGCCGTCCACATCGGGGAGGCCGAGGTGGCCGCGGCCGGGTCCGACCTCGCCACGCTCGCGGCCCGCACGGCCGCGGACGATGTGGCGTACCTCGGGGCGAAGGGCGACGCCAAAGCCGCCGCGGAGGCGGCGGGCCGGGCCGAGCGCCGGCACGCGGCGGACGTCGCCCAGCTGGCACTCCTCCGGGCCGAGGCGGCGCTTAAAGCGGCCAAGGACACTGCGGTCGCACCGACCCAGAAGCAACTCGCCGACGCGAAGGCCAAGCACGCGGCCGCGGTGAAAGCCCTCGACACGCCCCCAGGCGCCTACACGCCACTGACCCACATCTACCCCACGCGCACGAGCAGCGGCCGTCGCGCCGCGCTGGCGACCTGGATCACGAGCCGCGACAACCCGCTGACCGCCCGGGTGGCCGTCAACCACATCTGGGGCGGGCACTTCGGCCGGCCGCTGGTCGAGACGACCAACAACTTCGGCCGCAGCGGCACACCCCCCACGCACCCCGACCTCCTCGACTGGCTCGCCGCCGAGTTGATGGAGAACGGCTGGCGCACCAAGCCGCTTCACCGCCTCCTCGTGACGAGCCGGGCCTACCGGATGTCGTCCGACGGCGCCGGCTCAGCCGCCGCGGCCGTCGACCCGGACAACGTGTTTCTCTGGAAGTTCCCGACGCTGCGGCTCGAAGCCGAGGCCGTGCGCGACGGCCTCCTCGCCGCGGCCGGGGAACTCGACCCCACGCCGGGCGGTCCGGAGATCCCCCAGGACCAGGGGCTCACCTCGCGGCGGCGGAGCCTGTACCTGGCCCACCACGGCGAGGCCCGTACCGAGTTCCTCGACCTGTTCGACGCGGCCAACCCGTGCGATGCGTACCGCCGCACGACGTCCGTCCTCCCGCAGCAGGCGCTCGCCCTCGTCAACAGCGATCTCGCCCGGCGGACGAGCCGGGTGCTGGCCGGCCGACTGTCGGCCGCCGCGCCCGCGGATGACGGGTTCGTGCAGGCCGCGTTCGAGCGCGTCCTGGGCCGGCCCCCGCGGGAGGACGAGGCCGCCGCCGCGCGGGCGTTCCTCGCCCGGCAGCGCGTGCTGTTCGGCGCGAACCCCGCTCTCAGGGGCACCCCGGTGCCGGCCGGCGGACCGTCGGCCGACCCGGCCGTGCGGGCGCGCGAAAACCTCGTGCTGGCGCTGTTCAACCACTCCGACTTCGTCACGGTCCGCTGAGGGCTCCCGCGATGCGCCGGCGCACGTTCCTGGCGGATGTCGGACTCGGGTTCCCCGGACTGGCCCTCGGGGCGATGCTCCACCGCGACGGGTTCGCCAACCCGCCGGGGTCGCCGCCCGACGGCCGGCCGCACTTCGCCCCGAAGGCCAAGTCGGTGATCTGGGTGTTCCTCTCCGGCGGCGTCAGCCACATGGAGAGTTTCGACCCGAAGCCGGCACTCACCCGCTACGCCGGGAAGACGTTCGCCGAAGCCCCGTACCCCGACCCACTCCAGTCGCCGCTGTTCGCCCGGCACTCGCGCGACGTGGTCGGCGGCACCCGGCCGTACCCGAAGATCTTCCCCCTCCAGGTCGGGTTCAAGCGCCACGGCAACCTGGGCATCGACATCTCCGACTGGTTCCCGCACGTCGCCGGGGTGGCGGACGAACTCGCCTTCGTGCGGTCGATGTACACGACCGACAACGACCACGGGGCCGAGTTCCAGATGCACACCGGGCGGCACCAACTCGACGAGCAGCAGCCGACCATCGGAGCCTGGGCGAGCTACGGCCTCGGCAGCCTGAACGACGACCTCCCGTCGTTCGTGTTCCTCGGCCAGTACCGCGACGTGCGGGTGAAGAAGGACTTCGCCGCCGACTACCTCGGGCCGCGGCACGCCGGCGTCGAACTGTCGCTGGACCCGACCCGACCGCTGCCGTTCGCGGCCCGCGGGGCAGGGGTGCTGCCCGAGGAGCAGGAGCAGGTGTTCGGGCTCGCGGCCGAGCTGAACCGCATGGCCGCAGCCCGCCACCCCGACGACGAGCAGGCCCGCGCCCGCGTCCGCGCCTACGAGCTAGCGTTCCGGATGCAGCGGGCGGTGCCGGACGTCCTCGACCTGGGGCAGGAGCCGGAGAAGGTGAAGCTCCTCTACGGGATCGACAACCCGGCGACGGCGGTCTACGGCCGACGGCTCCTTGCGGCCCGGCGGCTAGCCGAGCGCGGCGTGCGCTTCACCCTGGTGTACCTCAGCGACTACGGCGAGTGGGACTCGCACAACGACCTGAAGACCCTGCACGCCCGGAGTGCGGCGCGGGTGGACCAGCCGCTCGCCGGGCTGGTGAAGGATCTGAAACGGAAGGGGCTCGACCGCGACGTGCTGGTGGTGTGCTGCACCGAGTTCGGCCGGACGCCGGGGCTGGAGACGCGGGACGCCTACAAGATGCCGACCGGGCGGGACCACCACCCGCACGGGTTCTCGGTGTGGTTCTACGGGGCGGGGGTGAAGCGCGGCGTGGTCCACGGGGCGACGGACGAGCTCGGCTTCCACGCGGTCGAGTCGCCGCACTACGTCACGGACATCCACGCCACCGTACTCGACCGCCTCGGCCTCGACCCGTGCCGTCTCGACGTGCCCGGCCGCAAGCGGCTCGACGCCGACCACGGTGAGGTGATCCGGGCGGTCTGCACGTAACCGGGTCGCCGAGGCGACCCGGGTGCTACAGCACGCCCGGTGCCTCCGCCCGTCACTGCACGATGTACTCCTCGAACAGCACCTCCCGGATCGGGTTCGGCGCCCGGCCGGGGAACAGGATTCGACCGAACTCCCGCTTCACGGCGTCACGGAGCCGATCCACGCCCGCGCTGCCCGATACATCCTTCAGTGTCTGGTCCGAGAGGTGGCTGATGAGCCAACTCCGGAGCTCGGCCTTTTTCCGCGTCACCGCGCCCGCCACCTCCTGCCGTACCGGGGCGTCGGCCGCCAGTGCGATCCTGACCCGCAGGTAGCGGTTGTGGCTGTCCACCTTCAGGTTGACGACCACGTCGCCGAACGGAACCGCCTCGGGCGCCACCGGGGCGGCGGGCGGTGTCGCGGCCAGGAGCTTTTCCAGCCGGGCGACTCGCGCTTCGAGCTCACGAATCTTGGCCTGGGCATCGACCTCGGGCCGTCCGCCCGGGGGCTGCTGACCGGGGCTTCGGTCCGAGGTGAAAAGCAGAGCGACTACAAGCAACCCACTCAGAACGGCGACGCGAACAGACATCGGTGCCTCCGGCTCGTGGGGTCATTGCCCCGGCGGCGCTACTCGGCGGGCCGCCACGGGGGCGGTGATGTCTTAGCCCGGGAGGAGCGTCAGAGCCACGCCGTGCCGATCCTCCGCTCGCGTGATTCGTGCGGCGGTCACTCCGCCCGGCTCGTCACCACCTCCAGGATCTTCTGCTCGCGGGTCGCCAGCCAGTCGCCCTGCCAGCGGATCACCTGCCGGTACAGCAGCGAGACCGCCAACAGCACCACGAACGACAGCGGCAGCGAGATCGGTACGCCCTTGACGACGTCGAGCTGGTCGAGGAGGACTTCGAGCCCGTAGGGGACCATGATCGGGAGGACGCAGACTGGCAGGAGGGGCATCAGGAGCATCTGCATCAGCACCGGCCCCGCCTTGACGCTGGCCGGCTGGAGCGAGCCCGGGGCCAGCGGGATCGGGGTCAGGATCGACAGCACGTTGGACAGCATGCACATCACGAGGTAGGTGCCCCCCAGCTGGAGCAGCACCGCGGGGTAGTGGTCGATGCGCATCGGGTAGACGGCCCCGACGATGGCGACCGCGAGCACGCCGAGGCCGAGGATCAGTGGGGCGACGGCCAGGTTCTTGCCGAGCAGCACGTCCCGCCGCGGCACGGGGGAGAGGACGTAGGCCCGGAACCCGGCCCGGTCGTACCCGAACTGGTTGGCCAACAGCTGGAGCCCGGCGATGACCAGCGCCATCGCCCCGGACCCGTACGCCATGAGCGGGCGGAACAGCGCCGGCACCTCACCCCGGGACGAGGCGGTGACCCCGCCCAGCACCACCACCACGATGAGCGGGGCCAGGAACGCCATCTTCGCCTCCGGCGCCCGGAGGAGGGACCGGAGCCCGGCCGTCGCCACCGCCGACACCGACTCGCCCACCCACGGCAGCCGACGTTCGACCAGCCGGACACGCGTCGGGTCGAACGGGACCGCGGCCGCCTCCGCCCGGCCCCCGGCCGTGTACTCGCCGGTGTAGAGCCGGAGCGTCGTGCGGTACGCCCGCCACAGGCTCAGTGAGCCGATCAGGGTGAGGCCGAGCGTCCCCGCCAGGGCCGGCAGTACGTCCCCGTCCGCCAGGCTCTCGGCCCCCGCCGCCACCCAGCCCGGGGGGAGGATCGTGCTGAGTAGTCGGGCCGCCTTCAAGGTGAGTTCGAGCGACCGCTGCTCGGACTGCCGTCGCTCGGCCTTGTACTCCTCGTTGATCTCCTGGAGGCGGCGGGTGTACTCGTTCGAGGTCATCTTTCCCGACTGGAGGGCGCTCAACGCCTCGGTCGTCCGCTCCGCCCGGTGGTTGGTCGGCTCGGTCACCGCCTCCCACGGGCGGAACACGTTAATCAGGCTCGGAGCCTGGGCGAGGAGGATGAAGCCGCCCGTGACCACGACGATGATGGTCCGTCGGCGACGCTTGTCGGCCATCAGGGTCGCCAGCCAGCCCTGGAACTGGTACGTGACCGCCGTCAGCGCGAAGAGGCCCGCCGCCGCGAGCGGGAGCTGGAGCAGCAGGAGCGGGTGGTGGGCGGCCGTCCCCAGGGTCAGCCCGACCGCCCCCGGCACGAACACCACCAGCGTCAGGCTCGCCAGCGAGCTGAGGTAGTTGACGAGGAACGCCCCGGCCGGCGACACCGGCAGGTGCAGGAACCGCTCCAGCGACAGCGACTCCGACCGCTGGAGTTCTGCGAGGAGGCCGGTCGCCCACGAAAACAGCAGGGCCAAGACGATCCCGCCCCAGGTGAACAGGTGGACGTAGGCCGGGGCGTCGCGGAAGGCGAACAGGCCGACCAGGGCGCCGACCACGAACAGCGTGACCCCGGCCGCCGCGCAGGCGACGGCGAAGACGGTGACGAGGGCGGCGTTGAGCGCCCCCGCCTTGCGGAACTGGTTGGCCCGCAGCCGCCAGCGGAGCCAGAGGATCGCCCGGAGGTGCTCGCGGTTCACGGGGTGGGGGTCTCCAGCCAGCTGAGGGTCGGCGCCACCACCGCCTCGCTGCCGGCCACCTGAATGAACCGGTTCTCCAGCGTGTCCCCTTGCCGCAGTTCCGCCATTGCCGTCTGCTCCACCAGCTGACCCTTCACGATGATGCCGACGTGGGTGCAGAGCTTCTCGACGATCTCCAGCACGTGCGACGTGAGGAACACGGTGGACCCGCGGGCCACGTACCCGGCCAGGAGGTCGCGGATGACCAGGGACGTGATCGCGTCCACCCCCTCGAACGGCTCGTCGAGGAAGAGGAGGTCCGGGTTGGGGAGCAGGGCGGCGGCCAGAGCCAGCTTCTTCTTCATCCCGTGAGAGTACTCGAGCGTCAGCTTGGTGTTCTCGCCGGCCAGTCCCAGGAGTGCGAGGAGTTCCTGCGAGCGGGCGCGGATGGTGTCCCGGTCGAGCAGGTGCATCCGGCCCACGAAGGTCAGGTACTCGCGGGCCGTCAGGTTGTCGAACAGGGACAGGTTCTCGGCGATGACGCCCACGTGGCGCTTGGCGTCCAGCCCCTGGGCCGGGTCGCGCATGTCGCGGCCCAGCACGAACACGTCGCCCCGGGTGGGGGCGAGCAGGCCGGTGAGCATCTTGATGGTGGTGGACTTACCGGCCCCGTTCGGCCCGAGGAAGCCGTAGAAGGTGCCGCGCTCGACCCGCACGTCGACGGCGTCCACGGCCCGGAAGTCGTCGAACTGTCGGGTGAGGCCGCGGGTCTCGATCGCCAGGTTCATGAGCGGTGTCCGGGGCGGTGGGGTCGGAAGGAGGTTCGTCGGCCGGGGCGCGAGCTTTCCGGGGGTGTTCCGAAGCGGCGGGCTCGCAGCACCTTGTACACCGTCCCGCCTTTTCTCACGAAGCGGACCCGCGGGGCGAGCGGATGTCGGCGGTGGGTTCGCGCACGACCGCCCCGGGGCGAACCCGCGCAGGGCGTAGCTCCCGATGGCGACGACGGCCCGGGGCAACCAGGAGCCGCGGGCCGGGGATCACGCCCTTGCCGATCGCCGACGTGACCCCGGCGTCCGACACGATTCTCACCGCCGCCCCAGGCCGGTGCAAGGAGGTCGTCCGCCGGCATCCGCCTGACGGCTCTCCATCCGGACGTACAACACCGACATGACGACACCCGCGATCATCTGGGACGTGGACGGCACGCTGGTCGATACTGCCGAGCAGCACTTCCGCGCCTGGGAGGGGCTGGCGGCCGAGATCGGCAAGCCGTTCACGCGGGCCGACTTCGCCGCCACGTTCGGGATGCGGAACCCGGAAATCCTCCGGAAACTGTTCTTCCCCGACGCGGACGATGCGCGGTGCCGGGAGCTCGCCGGCCGGAAGGAAGACCTGTACCGGGCTTCGGTCCGGGCCGAGGGGTCCAGACTGCTGCCGGGGGTGGCCCGGCTGCTGGCCGCCTTTGCCGAGGCCGGGTGGCCGCAGGCGGTCGGGTCGTCGGCCCCGCTGGGGAACCTCGACCTCCTCCTCGGTCTGACCGACACCCGCCGGTACTTCTCCGCGGTGGTGACCGGGGACGACGTGCGGCGGGGGAAGCCGGACCCCGAGGTGTTCCTCACCGCCGCGGCGGGGCTGGGGGCCGAGCCGCGGCGGTGTGTGGTGTTCGAGGACGCGGCCGCCGGGGTGGAGGCGGCGCGGGCCGGCGGCATGAGGTGCGTGGCGGTGACACTGGTCGGCCACCACCCGGCCGACTCGCTGCGGGCGGCCGGGGCGGACCTCGTCGTCGGGTCGTTGGAGGAGGTCGACCCGGCCGCCGTGGCCCGTCTGGTCCGGGCCGGGGGGTAATACGCGGCCGGGCTGAAGAAGGGTCGACGGGTTTCAGGCCGACGGCCAGACCGCACACGCCCCGGGCGTGCGGCTCGGGTGGTCGACCGGCCATCCCGATCGCGCGTCAGTAGGCGTGCTTCTGCTTCTGGAAGAGCATCCGCCAGGCGGTGAGGAAGAGGATGCGGACGTCGAACAGCGGGTTCCAGTGGGTGATGTAGTAGAGGTCGAACTGGACCCGGCGGCGGAGCGACGAGTTCCCCCGCCAGCCGTTCACCTGGGCCCAGCCGGTCATCCCCGCCTTGACCGCGTGCCGGGCCATGTAATTCGGGATCGTCTTGCGGAACTTGGTCACGAACACCGGCCGCTCCGGCCGGGGGCCGACCAGGCTCATGTCCCCCTTCAGCACGTTGAACAGCTGGGGGAGTTCGTCCAGGTTCGTGGCCCGCAGGATCGAGCCGAGGCGGGTCTTGCGGGGGTCGTTCACGGCCGTCATCTGCGGCCCGGCGGCCTCGGCGTCGGCCCGGAGGGAGCGGAACTTCAGCATCATGAACGACCGGCCGTTGAGCCCGCAGCGCTCCTGGCGGTACAGGACGGGGCCGGGGCTGGTCAGCTTCACCAGCGCGGCGATCGCCGCCATCAGCGGCGCGAGCAGCACCAGCGCGACGACGGCCAGCAGCACGTCCATGACCCGCTTGACGACGACGTTCAGCCCGTGGTGCGGGCTCTCGCGCAGGCCGATCACCGTCATCCCGTGGAGGCTGGTGGTGGTGAGCGCGAACCCGGCCAGGGCGGGCACGTCGGCGACCAGCCGGACGTCCACCACCGTCTCGGACAGGGCCGCGAACACCCGGCGGGCGTCGGCGTAGCGGTTCAGCGGCAGGGCGATGAAGACGTGTTCGATGTGGTGGCGGACCACCAGCTCCGGGAGGTCGTCGATGCGGCCGACGACGGGGAGGTCGGTCGGGCACCTGCCGGGGTCGTCCTCGACGTAGCCGACGGTGCGGATGCCGGCCCACGACACCTGCCGGAGGGTGCGGGCGGTCCGCCGGGCGCCGCGGCCGGTGCCGACGATGAGGGCGTGGCTCTGGTTCACCCCGCGGCGGCGCAGCGCCCGCAGCGCCTGCCACGACGCCCGCCGCAGCCCCACGATCCCCGCGAACGCCACGGCGGTGAACAGCACCATTACCACCCGCGACTCGTACTGCGCGTGGCGGGCGAAGCTGGTGGCCATGACGGCCAGCGCCATCAGCCCGACCCCCCGCCCGACGGCGGCCAGCTCCTCGCGGAACCGCCGCAGCCGGTGGACCTCGTACATCCCGGCCAGCCGGTAGCCGACCAGGGCCAGCGCCACGACCAGGGGGAGGTTGCCGACGTACTGCGCGAACTCCGGGACCGGGTGGATGATGGGGATGAGGTCGGTGCGGAAGCGGAGCCAGTACGCCGCCAGCCAGGCGGCGGCGGTGAGGGCCAAGTCCCCGACGAGGAACCAGGCGGTGAGCGGCTGACTCGTGCGGTTGGTCATCGGGCGGCACACCCCACGGTCCGTGCGGGCGGGGACAGTACCAGCCCCCGCCGGGGGTGTCAATCCGGCTAGAAGACCCCACAGGGCGACGCAGAGATGGAATCTCGGGTGGGTACGGCCGAGGTGAGAACCGGGCGCGGTTCCGGCTTCCAAGCCGCTGGATGTCGGTTTGGGGATGTCACCCATGCCACCCAGGTTGGCTGGCCTAACACCCTGCGTCGCTCTGCCCCCTGCGTGCTTCCGCTTGACCGGGGTCCGGGGGCGGGGGTATGGTCCTCAACCCCACACTGCCGCCCGGGGAGGGGCGACCGGATGAACGACACCTCGTCCCCCTGGCGCGGCCGGAGGGTGCTGGTCACCGGTTGCACCGGGTTCCTCGGGGCCGCCGTGGTCCGCGACCTCCTCGGCCGCGGGGCCGAGGTCGTCGGGCTCGTCCGCGACCGGGCGGGCGACGCCGAGTTCACCCGCCACCGGCTCGCCGGGAAGGTCCACGTCGTCCACGGCCGCACCGAGGATCTGTTCCGCGTCCACTCCGCCCTGGCCGTCCACGAGGTCGGTGCCGTCTTCCACCTCGCGGCCGGGGACGGTGGTGCGGCCGACCGGGGCACCGCCACCGTCTTCGACGCTGCCCGCCGCTACGACAGCCGGGTGCCGGTGGTGGCGGCCCGGCCGGACGGGGTCGCGTTCGCGCCCCCCGCCGGGCAGCCGACGGGCGTGGCGCGGTTCGGCGAGCTGTTCGGGGGGGGGGACCGCAAGACGTTTCGCATCGTGCCTGGGACAGTGGTCGCCCTCCTCACCGGCGACCGCGGTGGCTCCCCGGCGGACGGTCCGGCCCGCGACTTCGTGTTCGTCCGCGACGCCGCCCGGGCCTGCGTCGCCGTCGGCGACGCGCTCCTGAGCCGGCCCGGCCCGCGGGCCGAGGAGCACGTCTTCCGCTCGGGTTGGGCGCTGACCGAACGGGACATGAGCGCGGCGGTGCGGGAGGTGTTTGCCGGTCGCGGGGTGATGAACCCGTCGGCGCCGGCGAACCCGCTGGGCTGGACTCCTTCGATCGGGCTGGCCGACGCCCTGACCGAGACGATCGCGTGGTATCGAGAGTTCCTGCGCACCCGCTTCTTCGGCACACGCCCGGCCGAACCGTCGCCGCGGGCCGCGGCGTAACCCCGGGGGAGCCCACCGTGTCACCCGCCGACCGCGCGGCCGAACTGGTCCGCACCCACCGCCTGAAGCGGGACGCCCTCGTCGTCCACGCCGGGGGCGGCGGGGCCGAACTCCTCGCCGAACTCCGCCGAATCGGCTGCCGCGTCCTCGCACTCGACCCGACCGCCCCGGCCGCCGACACGGGGATCGACACCCTCCGGACCGCCCTCACGCCTGGTTCCGCCCGCCTCGTGCGCGAGCGGTACGGGGCGGTTCACCTCCTCCTCGCCCCATCGGACGTGCCGCCGGCCGTCGTCTCGGCCTGCCTGGCCGCGGACGGCGTCGTGGCGTCGGGGCCGCCGCCGGTCGTGCCGCCGCTCGGGCGGGCGGCGTGACGCGGTCAGCGCCAGCGGAACAGCCGGAACGCCAGCGCGAAGCACACCACCCCCCACACCCCTAAGACCGCCGCGGGCTGGGGCAGGGCGGACCAGCCGGCCCCGTCGTTCATCACCGCCCGCAGCCCGTCGTTGAGCGCCGTCAGCGGCAGCAGCTTGATGAGCGGCTGCACCTCGGACGGGAACCGGTCGGACGAGAAGAACACCCCGGACACGATGTACATCGGCAGCATCACCGCGTTCATCAGGCCGGAGATGGTCTCGATCGTCTTCGCGCGCGACGCGACGAGGAGGCCGAGCCCGGCGAAACAGACCCCGCCGAGGAGCACCAGTGCCGCGAAGGCCGTCAGGTCGCCGCGGACGCGGATGTCGAAGATGAGGTAGGAGAAGCCGAGCAGCAGGCCGATCTCGATCAGCGTGAACACGAGCCGGCTGAACATCAGGCTGAGGAGGAAGTCGGTCCGCCGCATCGGCGTGGCGAGGAACCGCTTCAGCAGCTTCCGCACCCGCATGTCCACGACCACGAAGCCGACGCCCCACAGCCCCCCGCCCATCAGGTTGATGCCGAGCAGGCCGGGGATCAGGAAGTCGATGTAGCGGCCGCCGGGCTCGTCGAGTGTCTTCTCGTCCGGCTTCGGGTAGTCCGGCAGGCGGCGGCGGACGAGGGTGTTGTCCGCGGCGTTGCGGGCCAGCACCCCCTCACCGCGGTTCGGGTCGAACAGGTACTCGGGCGCGGAGGTCGGGTCGAGGCCGGGGGTGAGGACGAGGTCGGTCTTGGCGGTGCGGAGCCGGTTGCGCGCGGCGGCCTCGTCGCCCGTCGTCACCTCGAAGCGGTCGGGGTCCGCCCGGAAGACGTCCGCGAGCGCGGCGGCCGCGGTCGGCCCCCCGGGCCCGTCGGTCCGGACGTCCACGTGGACGCGTTCGACCGGCCGGTTGCGGAAGGCGGTGCCGAGCGCGACCGCCAGGACGAGGGGGAACCCGTACACCCAGAACACCGCCGCCGGCTCACGGAAGAACTCGCGCAAGCGGGCCAGCGTCAGCTGCCAGAGGGGAGTCATGCGGGACGGTTCCGGAGGGTCGGGGGCTGCTACTCGGCGTCGCGGAGGTGCCGGCCGGTCAGGGTGACGAACACGTCTTCGAGGGTCGCCGTGCGGGTGGTCAGCCCCGCGAGGCGGACGCCGCGGGCCCGGAGCAGGTCCATCAGCGGGGGGATCGCCGCCGCCGGCTCGCCGACGGCCAGCGTGAAGCCGCCGGCCTCGGTCGGGACGCCTTGCGCCGTCGGCAGGCCCGCGCACGCGGCCTTTACGTCGGCGGGGAGGTCGCCGTCCACGGTGAACTCGACGACGTGCTCCCCGCCGAGCCGGGCGATCAACTCCCGCGGCGTGCCGAGGGCGATCACCTTCCCGTGGTCGATTACCGCCACGCGGTCACAGAGGCGCTCCGCCTCGTCCATGTAGTGCGTGGTGAGGACTACCGTCCGCCCGCGGCCGCGGAGGTCGCGGATCACGTCCCACAGCTGGCGCCGGGACTGCGGGTCGAGGCCGGTGGTCGGCTCGTCGAGGAAGAGGAGTTCCGGGTCGCCCACGAGCGCGGTCGCCACCGCGAGCCGCTGCTTCTGGCCGCCGGAGAGCTTGTCCACGTAGGCCTTGGACTTCTCCTCCAACGAGACGCGGGCGATGGCGTCGTCGGGGTCGAGGCCGGACGGGTAGAAGGAGCGGAACAGCGACACGGTCTCCCGGACCGTGAGCTTGTCCGAGAGGCGCGTCTCCTGGAGCGAGATGCCGATGCGGCGGCGGATTTCCGCGGCGCCCCGGCCCCACGTCAGGCCGAGAACTTCGACCTCGCCGGCGGTCGGGTCGAGGAGTCCTTCGATGATTTCGAGCGTCGTAGTCTTCCCGGCCCCGTTCGGGCCGAGGAGGCCGAAGCACTCGCCGGCGGGCACGTCGAGGTCGAGCCCGCGGACGGCCTCGACCGGCGGCTTTCCCGGGTACGTCTTCACGAGGCCGCGGCAGCGGATGGCGGGTGTCATGAACCGATTGTAGAGAGAGGGAGTGGCGGTCGACCCGGCCCAGACACCGTGGACGCGGTCCGGGTTCGCGCCCCTCTCTCACTTCGCCGACTCGGATTCTGCGGACCGACGCGCAACATCCTTCGGCCGTACCCCGAGTCCTCACAGCTGACCCGCAGCACGGCTTCCCGACGCGACCGAGATCCGTTTCCCGACGCGGCCAATGCCATTTTTAGGGCGAGTCTTGATCACATCTGGGCAGCAAGTGCCCAGGCGATCCGGTTCGGTCTGCTAACACTGACGGGCAAAGGGCTTGTTTCGAGGGCGGCACATGACTTGCTAGGCTACGCCTCACTGTACTTCAAAAACCGCCACCGCCTGCTCTGCCGCACGTCACGGCCCTTCGGGTCCGAGACGCCGACAATGCGCCTCGCCTCAATACCCACCGGCCTTGTTGCGTGCGGTAACGATCCGCCGACGCAGCCCCACGGTGAAGGGTTTCACCGGCCACTGAATCGGAGTCTCCCGTGCGCGAGAGTCGTTCCGCGTTCACGCTGATCGAGTTGCTGGTGGTGATCGCCATCATCGCCATCTTGATCGGGCTGCTCCTGCCCGCGGTCCAGAAGGTCCGCGAGGCCGCCGCCCGCTCCACCTGTCTGAACAACCTCAAGCAACTCGGGCTGGCGGTCCACGGCTACGAGGGGGTGAACCGGGAGGTTCCGACCCTGGGCACCTACCGGCCGCCGACCCGCATGGACAAGCACGGGTGGGTGCTGTTCCTGCTGCCGTACCTGGAGCAGACGGCCCTCGCCAACAACTACCGCTGGGACGTGGACTACTCGGACCCGGTCAACCAGCCCGTCATCAAGAGCCGGCTCAAGGTGCTGGAGTGCCCGTCCAGCCCGCGGACGACCTGGACGGTTTCGGGTACGGAGGCGGGGGTTCCTTACGAGGCCGCGGTCGGGGACTACGCGGCGTGCAACGGGGTGAGCAAGGATCTGGCCACGTACCTCGGCAACGGCGGCATGAGCCGCGGCGGGATGTTCTTCGGGGAGATCACGCCGCGCGGGGTCCGGTTCGCCGAGGTGAGCGACGGCCTGTCCCAGACGTTCCTCGCCTTGGAGCACGGGGGCAAGCCCGACTGGTACGTCTTGGGCGTGAAACAGCCGACGGCCATCCCCACACCGGTGCGTGCCGCCTGGGGGCACCAGTACCAGTTCAGCCTGCTGCTCCGCGGCCACGCCGCGGACGGGAAGAGTCACTACGGGCCGTGCGCGGTCAACTGTAGCAACGACTTGGGGATCTACTCGTTCCACCCCGGCGCGGCCAACGCCCTGCTTGCGGACGGGAGCGTTCAGTCGGTCAAGGCCGGGCTGAGGGTCGAGGTGATGGCCGCCCTGGCGACCGTGAGCGGTGGCGAGGTGCTCGCCACCGGCGACTACTGACGGAGAGAGTGAGGCTCATGCTCAGACCGCTCAGGCGCCGGACGGCCGCGCCGCTCGTCCTTCTCGTATCGGTCGCGGTCCCAGGCGTATCGGGGTGCGACACCAAGCCCCCGCAGTACCCGAAGGTCGAACCCGTGTCCGGGAAGGTACTCGTGAAGGGGCAACCGGCGGTCGGGGTGGTGGTGACATTCCACCCCGTCTCCCCGCAGGACAAGGGTAAGCCGCGGCCGCGCGGCGTGGCGGCGGCCGACGGGACGTTCCGGCTGACGTCCTACACCACCGGGGACGGCGCGGCAGCCGGCGACTACGCCGTCACACTGCACTGGCCCGAGAGGGAAGACCCCGACCTGGAGGTGCGCGGGGTCGAGGCCAAGGACCGGCTCCAGAACCGGTTCAAGGACTCGAAGCGGCCGTACAAGCGGGTGACGGTCCGGGACGGGAACAACGAGTTGGACCCGTTCGCGGTCGATTGAGGGGTGCCCGGCTGACGGCCGCCAGACCGCCCACGGCGTGTTGCCTCCCGGGCATCACTTCCGCTTCCTCCGTGGCCGCTCCTCTTTCTCGTCATCCTCGCCCGCGGCGCGGCGGGCGGCTTTCCCCTTTCCGCCCTGCCGCGACGGCTTCTCCTCGGGCTTCGACCGGAGGAGGGGCCGCCAACCGCACGAGCAGCAGTAGTACGCCCGTCCCGACGGCGAGCCACAGACCCAGGTTCGAGGGCTTCTTCGGCGCCGGCGCGGGCGTTGGTTCCGGGGCCGGGGACCGCGCCTCGGCCTTCGGCTCCGGGGCGGGCGTACTCGGCTCCGGGGTCAGTGCCGGCGGCGGGGCGTATCGGTGCGGACACGCGCCGTCAGCGCCGACGGGTTGACCAGCAGGCGGCGCGACAGGTCCGGGGTGGGGTTGGCATGCTGTTCAGGAACAGCACCGCCAGGACCGTATTCAGCGCCGGGTGCTCGCCGTGGTAGCCGTCGTCTAGCCCGCGGCCGCCGGCCTGCTGGTGGGAGCAAAGGATCTCCGCCCCCTGCTTGTACCCGGCCTTGTTGTCGAGCGTGCTCAGGTCGTAGAGGATGGTGATCGGCCGCACCGACCGGCGCGTTAGAAGTGTGGGGCGTTGTGGCGGGCTTACCCCCCGTGGCCGCCGAGGCTGGGGGCGAGCCCCCGCGCCACGGGCAAGTCGAGCAGCGTGTCGTCGCCCGCGTCGGGGGTAGCCCCGACGGTCGGTTCCGGGAGGGGACCGCCGCGGAGGAACGACAACATCTCGTCCACCAGTCGGTCGCCTGGGTCGGGGGGGAGGGCGGGCGCGTCGTCCTGGCACATGGCTGGTCCTCGGGGCCGACACCGGATAAACGCGGCGGCCCCGCTGAACCGGACACGCGGGCGGTAAAGAAAAGACCGCGGCCGGGTCCGTCCCGGCCGCGGTCGGTGGATGGCGTTGCCCCGCCCGGGGTTAGCCGACGAACACGCCGTTCAGCGTGCCGTCCAGGTCGATGTCGTACATGACCTCGGTCCGGCCCTGGGCCAGCGCCGAGCCCCGGTACGCGGTGGCCACCGCCCGGTCCCCGAGCCCGCCGCCGGTGACCACGTCCGCAAACCGGTCGCCGTCCAGGTTCTTGGCCGTCACCTTCACCCCGCCGCGGTTCTCGACGTTCCCGCCGAAGAAGTTGGCGAACGGGTTCGCGGCCGCGAACGCCACCCCGTCCGACAGCAGGCTCCGGCCGGAGATGACCTTCACCCGCGGGCCGCCGCCGGGGCCGGCCCCGGCGACCAGGTCGCCGAACCCGTCCCCGTCCACGTCCCCGATGGCCACGAACGCCCCGTTCCGCAGCGAGTCCTCGAACACGAAGAAGTCCGAGGTCATGTTGACGAACTCGAGCTTGCTGAGCCGCTGCCCGTCCCACAGCGACACCCGCGGGCCGCCGCCGAACCCGGCCGACACGGCCAGGTCGGCGAACCCGTCGCCGTTGATGTCCCCGACCGCCGGCCGGACGCCGCCGCGGAAGGCCGGGTCGTCGATGGCGAAGTAGCTGACCAGCGGGGCGAAGTCGCCGCCGCGGAAGATCACCACCCGCGGGCCGCCGCCCTCGTCGGGGGTGATCACCAGCTCGGCCACCCCGTCCCCGGTGATGTCCCCGGCGGCCACGAACGCCCCGCCGGTGAACCCCTCGAACGGGTTGGCCTGGAACAGCGTCTGCCCGGTGGCCCCGTCGACCACCTGGACGAACACCAGGGCGCCCGGCCCGGTCGCCATCACGAAGTCCGCCACCCCGTCCTTGTTGAAGTCCGCGGACGCGGTCCGGATGCCGCCGGCGAAGCTCGGGTCGAGCGGGATGGTCGTCTGGACCGACCCGTCGGGCGCCAGCACCTGGGCCACCGCCGGCGCGCCGCCCGACCCGACCACCGTCGCCGTCGGCGAGCCGTTCACCGTCAGCGTCCCGGGGACGACGGTGATCGCGTAGTTCTGGGCGGTCGGCGTCCCCTGGGCCGTGATCGGGTACGTCCCGACCGGGCTGTTGGGGGTGGCGGTGGTGACCAGGTTCAGGTTGCCCACCACCGACGGGCCGTCGGACAGCTTGAAGCCCTCGAACGTCGCCGTGAACGCCGGGTTCTGGCCGAACCGCGCCCGGGTCGCGTCGTTGACCCGGATGGTCAGCGGCACCTGGGTAATGGTGAGCGTGCCGGCCGTGAAGACCACCGTGTAGTTCGGCCCCGCACCCACGGTGCCCTGGCCGATCGGGTACGCCCCGACCGGGCTGGCGGCCGTGGCCGTCGTCCCCGGCGTGCCGGTGACCACCGCGGCGGTGTCGGAGAACTTCAGGTCGGCCGCCGTTACCGCGTAGGTGAACGCCGGGTTGGCGTCGCCGTAGGTCCGGGTCGCGTTGCTCGCGCTGACCCGCAGCTGGGCCGGGTTGACGACGTGGGTGACGGCCGCCGAGGTAGCCCCGAGGAAGTTGGCCGTTGTCCCGAACGACGCCTGGATCGAGGTGTACGACCCGGCCCCGAGGTTCAGCGGGACGACCACCGAGGCCACGTAGGAGCCGCCGACCAGGGCCACGTTCGCCGTCAGCGGGGTTGCCACCCCGGGGAAGGTGAACGTGACCGGGATGCCCACCAGGAGCGGGTTGGCCGCCGCGGCGACCGCCGCCGGGAGGCTGAGCGTCGCGGTCAGGGTGACGGCGTCGCCGTAGGTGGTCGGGCCGGCCGCGGCGCCGAGGCCGGAGGTCAGCGTGATCGTCGGGGCGACCGACAGAACGACCACCGTCCGGGTGACCGGGGTGCTGGTGTTCCCCGCCAGGTCGGTGGCGACCAGGGTGAGGGTGTACGTCCCGTCCGGCACGACGGCGCCGCCGGCGGTGGTGCCGTTCCACGCCGCACTGACCACCCCAGTCGAGCCGGTGAACGTATTGACCGTGTTACCGTTCGCGTCCCGCACCGTGACCGTCCACCCGGCCAGGTTGGCGTCGGCGACCGTCCCGGTGAAGACGCTCTGGGCCGGCGGCGGCGGGGTGGCGTTGCCGGGCAGGATGACCGGGGCTCCGACCGCCCCGGTCCCGGTCGGCGAGGTGTTGTCCACCGTCACCGTCGCGTCGGCCGTCCGGGGCGTGTTCCCGTACACGTCCGTGATCTGGACGTAGACGGTGTACACCCCGTCGGCGACGAAGTTGCCGCCGTTGTCCTTACCGTCCCACACCGCCGCGATGGTGGAGGTGTTGACACCGGTCGCCGTCTGGTCGTTCCGGGGTGCCGAGCGGAACACCTCGTTGTTCAGGGCGTCGCGGACGACCACGACGTAGGTGTAGGCCGCCCGCTCCTGGGTCGTCAGGGCGGTCAGCTGGAGGGCGTCGTTCGTCCCCGGGCTGTTGTTCGGCGAGATCGCCACCGGAGTCGGGGAGACGGTCTGGAGGGTGACCGCCGGCACCTCGACCACCTGCGTGAGGTCGGTGGAAGTCGAGGCACCGAAGTTAGCGGCGTCGCCGTTGTACTCCGCCTGGACGGTGTGGGTGCCGCCGGCCAGGGTGCTGGTCGTGAAGGTCGCCACCCCGCCCGCGCTGATCGGCACGTTCGTCGCCACGGCCACCCCGTCCACGAAGAACGTGACGGTCGTGCCGGCCGGGAGCGGCCCCGCCCCGACCTCGGGGGAGGTCACCGTCGCCGTGAACGTCACCGGCTGGTTCAGCGTGGACGGGTTCACGCCGGTAGACGAGGTCAGCGTGGTGGTCGTGACCGCCGGCACCTTGACCAGATCGACCTGCCCCGGGATGGAGTAATCGATCTGGAACTTGTAGCCGTTGATGAACACGACCCCGGAGCCGTTGTCCGCGAACGCGCCGGTGATGGTGCCGGCGGTCGTCCGCAGGATCGTGAACCGGGCGTTGATGATGAAGTCGTCCGCCGTGGTCCCCACGTCCTGGACGACGAGGCCGTCCAACTTGGCTCCGCCAAGGGACACGTTCCCGGTCGTGACCAGCTGGTCGTAGTGGACCCCGGCGACCGGGGCAACCGTATTGTTCCCGGTGAGGTTCAGGAAGAACGTCGTGCCCGGCCCCCAGGTGACGTCTCCGGTGGAGGTCAGAACGCCGTAGGGGTTACTGCTGGCGTTGTCGCCCGGGGAAACGGTGCCGGCCGCCGCGGCGGGGGCGCCGGTCAGGCCGGACACGGCCCCGACCGTGCCGGTCCCGCTCAGGGTCGGGTTGGTGCCGGTCTGCCGGTCCAACTGGACGGCGGCGGTCGTTCCGTCGACCTGCACGTCTCCATCCTGGGCGACCACCGCGGTCGGCAGGAAGTTCCCGGCCGGGGTGGTCAGCCGGAGCCGCCCGGCGCCGGTCTTGACCAGGTTCTGGGCGGCCAGGGCGGTCAGCCCGGAGGAGATCTCGAAGTCCACGACAGGAGTGCCGTCGGCCACACTCACCGTCCGGTTACCCGTGCCGCTGAGCCGGAACGTCCCGAGCCCGGTGACGTCCGACGCGGGCGTGGCGGCCGTCGGGAAGAGGACCGACACGGTGCCGGTCGTGGTCGCGGTGCCGCCGGCGGCCAGGACGACGTGCCCGTCGGTCAGGGACAGGTCGGTGAGGCTCGCAGCCCCGGTGGGGGCCACCGCGAGGTTCGAGCCGGCGAGGGACACGGCCTGGGCGCTGAGGGTGCCGGCCACGCCGACCCCGATCCCGCCGTTCGTCCCGGTGGCCGAGAGCGGGCCGGTGAGGGTGGCGGTCGAGCCCGCCCCGGTCACCAGTGACGAGTCGGTGAGGGTGACGGCCCCGAGGTTGGTCGTCGAAGACACCCCGGTGGCTGCCGCACTGCTCCCCGTCGCCGTGAGGCTCGCGCCGGTGAAGGCGGCCGAGTTCCCGGTCGTCAGGGTCGAACCCTGGGCGAGCGTCACCGCCCCCGTGGTCAGCACCGACGACGTGCCGGTTGCCAGGTCCGCCTGGGTCAAGCCGACCGTGCCGAAGTTGGCGACTGTGCCGGCCCCGAGGTTCACCTCCGTCGGGGCGCCGGAGCTCGCCGGCCCGGTCACGGTCAGGTTGCCGGCCGGGGCAGTCGGGTTGACCTGGACCCCGCCGGTGCCGGTGGCGAGGGCCGACCGGTCCAGGGTGACGCTCTGGCTGCCGGTGTCCAGGACGGTCGAAGCCCCGTTCCCCAGAGTCAGGGTGCTGGTGGTCAGGGAGACGGCCCCGGTCAACGTCTGGGAGTTGTCGCCCGCCGCCAGGTTGCTGTCGGTGAGGGTGACGGTCCCGCGGGCCGAGGCGCCGACGGTCGAGAGGGTCGCGCCGGCCCCGGTTGTGAGCCTCGAGTTGTTGATCGCAACGTTCTGCCCGCCGGTGTTCAGGTCTGCCCCGTCGCCAACGGCGACCGTGCTCGCCGGGAACGCGGTCGTCCCCGTAAGGGTCAGGAGCCCGGTGAGGGTGTGCGAGCCGGTCCCCGTGGTCAGGGAGCTGTCGGTAAGGGACACGGTGCCCCGCACCGCCCCGTTCACGGTGGACAGGGTTGCCCCGGCCGCCGTGGTGATGGCCGCGGTGGCCCGGGCGGTGATGGTGCTGAACGTCGCCGTCGCCGCCGCGGTCGTGCCGACCTGGAGCGCCCCGTCAGTCATGTCGAGCGCGCCGGCGGTCAACGTCCCGCCGTCGCGGACGGTGACCCGCCCGTCGTCCGCGTTCGCCGAGGAGCCGACGATCGTTACGGCCCCGGCCGTCAGGCTGCCGCCGGTGCCGCCGTTGTTCGTCGTCACCACGCCGTTCTGGACCCGCAGCGTACCGATCGTGTCGGCGAACCCGCCGAGGTCGAGGCGTCCGTCCGCGTTGACAACCACCGCCGCCAAAGCGCCGGCCGGAACGACCGGGGCGTCGGCGATCTGGTTGCTCTGGGCGAGGCGGACGACGGCCGTCTGCGCGCCCGGGGTAACGGCCGCCTCGTCGTCGCCGACCACCAGTGGTCCGCGGACCGAGCCCCCCGTCGGGGTCGCGCTGGTACCCGTGTGGTTGAGCAGCAGCGTGCCGTCCTTAACGGTCGTGGTGCCGAGGTAGTCGTTGTCGCCGGTTGCCGCGTACTCGAGCGTGCCGGCGCCGACCTTGTTCACCCCGAACGTCTGGTTCGTGCCGCGGACGCCGGTCGGCCCGACCTCGGGCACGGCCGGGGGCACCGCCACGGGCGAGAGCGGGTCGCGGTCGGTGATCGCCCGGGTCAGGCGGAGGACGTCGGCCGGGTCGTCCACCCCGATCGTGGCCGTGGCCCCGAGGATGATTGGGGCGTCCCAGACGATCGTGGACGAGGGGGCGTTGTGCCGCATCCGCAGCGCGCCGGTCCCGCCGATCCCGTCCCCGAAGAGGGTGACGCGCTCGGTGGACATGGTGTTCAGGGCGCCGAGGTTCAGTACCTCGAGCGCCGCCCCCGCCCGGACGACGGTGCCCTCCGGGCCGTCCTGGAGGGTGGCCGTACTGCTCGTGACGCCCTCGCCGCTGACCGGGACCACCTGGACCGCCAGGAGGTTGACGTTCGCCAGCGCCCCGGTGAACTGGACGAGGTACTGGAACCCGCCCAGGGTGCTCGACCGGGTGACGCGGACGTTCCCGGCCCCGAGCCCGAGGCCGCCGGCGGCGACGGGGTCGGTCAGCGCGCTCTGGAAGTCGGCGGCCGAGGCGTTGAACAGGAGCAGTCGGGTGCCCGACACTTCCTGCCCGGTCACGGGGTCGGTGTAGCGGAGGGAGTACCGGCCGTTCGTCCCCTGGACGTCCACGAGCTGCACCTCGCTCCCGACGCCGTCCTGGAGGGTCTGGGTGCGGACCGAGGCCGTGGGGGTGAAGGTGCCGGTGATCAGGGCGACGTTGGTGTTCGCCAGCGTCCCCTGGAACGTGACCCTGAACACCCGGCCGGCGTTCCCGGGCTGGGTGGCGACGGTGGCGACGGTGTTGCCGGCCCCGTACTCGAGGTCGAGGGCCGCCTGGAAGGCGGCGAGGCTGAGGTCGAAGTCGAACGTGCCGACGAACCCGTTCAGGGTGAAGGTTCCGGCTTGGTTCGGCACGACGATCGCCTGGACCTCGTTCGCCCCGATCGGGTTGGCCGGCTGGCCCTCGGTCAGGGGCGTGGTCGCCAGGCTCAGCGTCGTGGACGGGGACACGTCCGTCAGGAGGGGGACGTTCGTGTTCGCCAGATTCCCGGTGAAGGTGATGTCGAAGACCGCCTCGTCGGACGAGTCGCCGGCGGCCCGGCCGGGGATCACGACCGGCGTGATCGTGAGGTCGCCGGGCGCGAACATCGCCGGGAGGGTGCCCCCGGCCCGCGGGGACGTCAGGGCGGCGAGGAGCGCGGCCGCGCCCCCGGCGTCCGACGCGGCGAGGGTGATCGGGTCCGTCGTCTCGCCGAGGAAGGTCAGGGTGTACTTGGTGGCCCCGAACGTGCCGGTGACCCGCACCCGTTGGACCTCGGAACGCCCCGCCCCGAGGGCGCCCGCCGACTGAATCCGCAGGACGCCCTCGGCGACCTCGGTCCGCCCGCGGTAGGCCTTGTCGTTGGGGAACACCACGGTCCCGGTGCCGACCTTGGTCAGCTCGGCGGCCGCCGCGGTCGTCGGGTTCGGGGTGGCGACCGGGTCGTTCGGCTGGCCGAACACCGCCCCGGTCACGGTCAGGGTGGTGCCGGGCTGGGCTCCCATCGAGGTGGCCGACCCGAACGTCACCCGGCCGGAGTACGTGTTGTCGCCGCCGCGGTTGCCGAGGGCGCCGTACCGGACCACCGGCGCGGCCCCCTCGGTGACCCCCTGGCCGTTGATCGTCAGTTCCTCGGCGACGTTCAGCCCGCTCCCGTCCAGTTCCAGGCTCGCGCCGCCGGCGACGACCGTGCCGCGGCCGCCCTGCTGCGGGGCGTCGACGGTGACGGTGACCCCCGCCGACGCGCCGACCACCAGGATCAGAGGCATGTCCTGGCCGGCGAACCGGCCGCGGAAGGTGACGGTGTAGACCCGCCCGTTGGCGTTGGGCGTCTCGGTCACCAGGACGTTGGGCTGGCTCTCACTCCCGGGGTTGGCCACCCCGCCGGAGATGAGCCGTTCGAGCGCCTCGGCGACGGCCGCGGCGGTGGCCCCGGCCGCGAGCGGGCCGGCGGGCAGGGGGACCGGCGTCTCCTGGCCGTTCAGGTTCAGCCGGAAGTTGCCGGTCCCGAACACCCGGATGGTCTGGACCTCGGACGAGACGGTGTTCGCCCCCAGGGCGCCATTGTCCGCTACCCGGACGGTGCCCTCGTTGACGTTGGTGACGCCGGCGTACTGGTTCGCCGTGGTCAGCCGGAGGACGCCCGCCCCGACCTTGATGAGCCCGTACTGGGCCACGGCCGAGTCTTCCGTGATCCCCGCGGCCGGGCCGACGGTGAGCACGTCGGCCGCGTTGGTGACCCCGATGGCGATCTGGGTGCCGGGGTTGGTCGTCGGGGCGGTGGCCGGGATGCTGGTGAACCGGATCGGCCCGTTCCAGGCGTTGTTCCCGCCGGTGTTGCGCAGCGCCCCGCTCCCGGCCCCGCCCGCCCCGTCGGGGATGCCGGTGCCGGAGAGGAACAGCGACTCGAAATCGACGACAGTCTCGTCACCCGGGGTGTCGTTGGCGATGCGGAGGGCCGCCCCGTCGGTCACCCGGGTCGGCTGGCTGCCGGCCGGCCCGAGGGCCAGGCCGTTCCGCACCTCGACGGCCCCCGCGTAGACCTGGGTCAGGCCCATGTAGGCCGTGTTGTCGCCGGACAGGATCAGGGTGCCTGGCAACTCCTTGTCGAACCCCATCGCGGCCGTCGCGCCCTGGACCCGGCCGACCAGCAACGGGTTCGGGCTGTTCGGGTTCTTCCCGATCCGGAGGCTCGTCCCGGAGTCCACCCCGATCGTGACCTGGGTGGTCGACCGGTCGAGCGGGTCGGGCGGGGCGGCGACGCCGGTCCCGAGGGTCAGGACGCCGTTGTAGACGTTGTTCCCGCTGATGTTCCGGAGCGCCCCGGTGGCGCGGCCGTTGAAGAAGATGCCGTCGCCGTTGACGGTGATCGGCTCGGCCTCGATGTCCGAGCGGACCTGGAGGGCGGCCCCGTACATGACCTCCGTGTTGCCGGTGGCGGCCCCGAGGGCGTTCGGATCCTTCACCTCCACCACCCCCTCCCGGACGACCGTCTGCCCGGTGTAGGTGTTGGCGCCCGACAGGATGAGCGTCCCGCGGCCGACCTTCTCCAGGGTGAACGCCCCGCCGGGGCTGGAGATGGTGCCGCCGAAGTCGACCGACGCGGCCGACAGCCCGTTCTGGATCTGCTGCGTGCCCACCGCCCCGACCCGGGTGTTGCCCGTCAGGGTGACCGGCCCGGTCCACCGGGACGAACCGCTGACGGCGCGGACGGCCCCCGAGTTGGCGGCGTAGTCCGGCAGGAACATCTGGAACATGCCCCGCCCGTAGGTGGCGGCGGTGAGCGTGTTCGTGGTCTGGTTCAGCACCAGGTCGTGGACCGGGACGTTGGGCATGCCGTCCCCGACCCGCCGCCAATACATGCCGGTCGGGGAGGCCGGGAGGGTGGCCGGCGGGTAGCCCGGCGGGAGGGCGGGGTTGGCCGTCCGGGCCAGGTTGGTCTGGTCGGCGTTCGGGTCCACCAGCTGCCACACCCCGTTATCGGTGCCGACGTACAGGGCTCCCGTCCGCGGGTCGACCGTGACCTTCCAGATCGGGATGTTCGGGAGCGGACCCTGGTCCGTGCTCGTCCCGTCCGGGTCGCCCGCGGTCGCGTCCGGGTCGTACGCCCCGGTCAGGTTCGTCCACGTCTGGCCCGCGTCGGTCGACCGCCAGACGCGGGCACCGGCCACGCCCGGGGCGGCGCTCACGACGGCGTACACCTCGTCCCGGTTGACCGGGTTGACCACCACGTCGGTGATCGTCCCGCCGGCCGGGACCGTCAGGTTGCCGGTCGCGTTCCGCCACGACACGCCGCGGTTCTTCGTCACCGCGATGACCGCCCCGTTGGACGCGTAGATGGTCCGCGGGTCGGGGGTGTTGCTGAGCCCCTCGGTCACCGTCGGGAAGCGGGTGTCGGGCACGAAGGCGCCCTGGTACCCGGCCAGCGCGATCACCGTCGGGACGAACGCGGTCGGTGCGGTCAGGGCGTCGAGCCCGGCGGTGTTGAGGTTCGTCCAGCTGTTGCCGCCGTCGGTGGACTCGTAGAGGCGGGTGACCGGGCCGTCGACCAGCGGATTCGGGTTGAAGGTCCGCCCGCCGATGACCACCCGGTTGGCCGTGAGCGGGTCTACGACGAGCGGGAACTTGTCGTAGGCCAGCAGCGCGAGGGACTGGGCGTTGGGGGTGTTGAACTGGAACCGGGCGGGGAACGGGCCGCCGTTGCCGCCGGTGAACCCGGTGGTGCCGAACTCGGCCGCGGCCGGGTTGATCTGCACCCAGGTGGCCCCGCCGTCGGCCGACTTGCGGAGTTGGCCGTCGCGGACGGCGTAGATGACGAGCGGGTTCTGCGGGTCGTACCGGACCACGCCGGAGACCGAGCCGGACGTGCCGGTGGCCGGGGAGGTCGAGGCGTCGTCCACCCGCTGCCAGCCGCCGGTCGAGCCGTCCGAGGTGTTCCCGACCCACCGCTGGGTGCCGTTGTCGGCCTCCCCGGCGACCGCCTGCCGGAAGTCGGTCGGGTGGGCGTCGGCCGAGTTCAGCTGCTGGACCGGGAGGCCGCTGTTCAGGTTCGAGAAGGTGACCCGGTCCCACCGCCACAGCCCCCCGTCGGTCCCGATCAGGAGGCGGCCGGAGCTGTCGAAGGTGAGGGCGTGGACCTGGTCGGGCGGGGCGAACCCGCGGGCGTCCGCGGCGAGCGGCTGCCAGGCGGTGGCCCCGCCGTCGCCCGTCCGGTACACGAAGTCGAGCCCGCCGAGGAACACCTCGTTGCCGTTGTTGTCGGCGTTCGTCCGGGGGTCGTAGTCGGCGACCTGGAGCACGAAGTCGTACCGGCCGAGGGCCGGGCGGACGTTCACGCCGCCCTGGATGACCGGCACGCCGAACGGCTGGGTCGGGATGTTGGCCAGCGTCGCCCAGGTCCACCCGCGGTTCGTGCTCCGCTGGATCTCCATCAGGTCGCCGCGGTTGATGTAGGTGTCGCCCGTGTTCGGCGGGAACTTCGACCCCCCCTCGCGCCAGAGCGTCGCGGCGTAGACCGTGACCGCCGCATACGCCGCCCCCCCGGGCTGGCTGAGGGCGACGCCGGTGATGCGGTTGGCGCCGTCCCGGGTGATGATGTAGGGCCCCCGCTCGTCTGCCACGGTGGTGGCGGTGAGCTTGATGTACCCGTTGCGGCCCGCCACCAGGCCGGAGGCCGGGTCCGTGAGCGGGCCGACTGGGAACGCGGTTCCCCGCGTGTCCGGGTTGGGGAGCGCGGCGTCGGCCGGGAGGAGGGGCTCGCGCGTCCCCGTCCCGCTCCACCACGTCGGGCCGGTCGAGAAGCCGCTGATGTAGTCGGGGTTGTCCGTCCGGTAGACGCCGTTGAACACCCCGAAGGAGAGGACCGGGATCGGGGTGCCGGTGGTGCCCTGGGCGTAGTACCTCTGGAACGACTCCCCGAGGGCGGCGTAGAGGGTGTACGCCGCCCCGGTCTGGTACCCGGGGAGGGATCCGTACACCGGGTGCTGGGTGGTCCGGACAACGAGGGCGATGTCACTCCAGGTGGCCGCCTCGTTCGTGCCGGCCGTCCCGGCCGGGAAGCGGAGGCGGTAGTCGTCGTCGGGGCCGGCGCCGCCGCTCACGCCGCCGATGGTGATGTTCCCGGGAGGCCCGTTCCCGTTCGGGGCGGCGTCGAACGGAGCCTGCCCCACCGTGCCCCCCGTGGCCGACCGGTTGGGGGACGCAGTCCCGGTCAGGTTCACCCACTTGATCAATTCCGGCGGCGGGGCGTTCGGGTCGGCAGGCGGGGGCGACGGGGCGGTGTACCGCCACACCCCGGCCCGCGGGGCGGTGGCGGGGGTGAAGGGGTTGACGTTCAAGAGGGTCGACGGGGTCTGGAGCGAGACGGCGGGGGTGAGGCGCAGGGTGCTCGTGGCCACGTACAGCCGGTCGGCGTTGAACGGGTCCACGATCATCTTGGTCACGGCCTGGCCGTACATCGGGTTGGACCCGTCGTTGGCCGTCAGCAGCTCCCACGTCTTGCCCGAGTCGGTGGACCGGTACACGCCGCTGCCGGCGAAGTTGTCGGTCTGGGCCACGTTCGGGATGCCGCTGAACTGCCCGTTCGCGTCGCCCGTGGCGTAGTACACGACCGCCGGGTTGGACGGGGCGACGGCGATCTGCCCGCCGAACATCATGGCCGCGATCGGCAGGCGGCTGCCGGCGGTGGGGCCGACGGGCGGGTCCAGCTGGTCGTCGGTGCTCGTCTCGACGCCGAGGTCGAAGAGGGCGATCCAGGTGAGGCCGCCGTCCTTCGTCTTCCACGCCCCGCCGCCGGCCGTGGCGACGTAGATCACCCGCGGGTCGGTCGGGTCGGTGGCGATCGAGTTGATCTGGGCGCTGGTCGGCGCCCCGGTCGGGGTGTAGGGGGGGGCGACCCCGTTGTTGGTGGCTCCGGTGGCCACGCTCAGCCAGCGGATGGTCGAGTCGAGCGACGGGAGCGTCGGGGTGCCGTTCCCCTCCACCTGGAGAGCCTCGCCGGCGATCGTCAGACTCCCCTGGAGTTGGAGCTGCGCCCCGTTCGCCACGGCCGTGCCGTTGAGCGGGCTCCCGAAGGCCAGGCTGCTGATCGCGGTGACGATCCCCTCGTCGAGGTACGTGGTGCCGCGGTAGTTGCTGGCCGACCCGCCGAGGGTCAGGTCGCCGGCGTCGCGCTTGACCAGGTCGGACCCGTTGGCGCCCGGATTGGTGTCGTCGGTGACGCTGCCGAGGAGGGTGAGCCGGCTGTTCGGCCGGACCTCGATCCGGGTGCCGCGGTTCAGGGTCACCGGCCCCCGCCAGGTGTTGTCGTCGGACAGGCCGATCAGCGGGGCGTTCGACCCGCTGAACCGGACCCCGGCGAGGATCTGGTTCGGCGCGTTCCCGATCGGGATGACGTCGGCGGTGAGGGCGGAGAAGTCGAAGTTGTTAAACCGCGCGGCGCCGAAGGTGACCGTGTACACCCCCGGGCCGGTCTGGACGACGGTGGCCTGGGCGTCGGCCGGGGTCGCCCCCGGGACGCCGGCGACCAGGAGGTTGGCGATGTTCGTGAGCTTGGTGTTGATCGCGTCCTGGAGGTACTGCGCGTAGTTCCGGAACGGGTCGGTGGCGGGAACCTCGAGGATGTCGGTCTGCTGGCCGGCGAAGTTCAGCCGGTAGCGGGCGATCCCCTGGCCGGTCACGCGGATCTGGAGGCCGTACTCGTTGAGGACGAGCCGCTCGTCCTGGACGTTCACCCCGGCCGCGACCCCGCCCTCGTGCCGGGCGACCGACCCGGCCAGCTGGAGGGTGGCTCCGGTGGCGACCTCTGTCTGGGTGACTGAGAAGATCTGTTGAGTGGTTTCGGTGCCGTCGGTCGCGCGGCCCAGGGCCGTGTCGTTCTGGAGGAGCAGGGTGCCCTCGCGGACCTCGTTCCGGGCGCCCGTCTGGCTCCCGGCCCCCTGGAGGGCCAGGGTCTTCGACCCGAGCTTGACCAGCGACCCGGCGTACTGGGTGACGATCCCCCGCGGCGTGCCGGCGATGGTGGCCACGCCCACCTGCCAGTTCTCGGTGAACGGCTGGAGGTTCGGGAGCGGGTAGTTGGTGGGGCCGGCGAAGCCGCCGCCCTCGTCCATCACGACCTCGAACAGCGTCGACGCCCCGCTGAAGTTGAAGGTGGCCATGCCGGGGGTGACCCGGTTGTCCCCGGTGTTGAACGCCGGGCCGCTGTCGTAGACCAGCGTGCCGCCCTGGTTGCGCGGCGGGTAGTAGATCCGCAGCCGGTCGCCGATCGGCCGGAGGACGTAGGGCACGGTGATCCGGCCCGTGGTCACGCCGGCATCGTAGACGCGGGCGGTCTCCGTCACGCCGCTGGTGCCGCTGAACGACTGCTGGTAGCGGATGCCGTCGGACAGGTCGCCGATGATGGTCAGCCGGCTCTCCCCGAGGGCGGCCGCGTCGATGTCCTCGACGCCGATCCCGGCCCCCTGGGCCGGGAGCGATCCGGCGACCGGGCTGACCTGGATGTTCCGGGCCTCCGACACGTCGAAGGTGACCGTGTACTGCCCGGCCGGCACCGGGGTGACGCCGTTCCCGATGAAGATCCGGTAGGCGTTGCCGCTGAGCAGCGCGGGCGGCCGGAGCGGGTCCAGCTGGACGGCCCCGCCCGGCCCGACGACCGACTTCACGTCCGACGGCAGGAGTCCGCCGGGGATGACGGCCGCGAACGTGACGTCCAGGAACGTGGCCGGGGCGGGGAGGACGACCGTGGCGATCGTCTTGGAGTGGGTGTTGACCAGCCCGATGTCGCCCTCGACGGTGTTCGCCCCGCCGAGGTTGACCAGTGCGCCCTTCTGGCTGATGAACGAGTACGGGTGGGTCGGCCCGATCCCCTCAAGGACGATGTTGTCCTCCTGGAGGTTGATCTGTACCCCGAACGCCGGCGGGCGGATGTGGATGGCCGCCCCGTTGCTGACGATGGTCGGCTGCTGCGAGTACTCGCCGAAGTTGGTTGCCGGGACGGCGTCACCCAGGGACCGGTTGTTCTGGACGGTCACCCACCCCTGCTCGATCAGGGTCCGGCCGAAGTACGGGTTGGCGTTGGGCAGGATCAGCTGGCCGCCCCCGCGCTTCACGAAGTCCATGCCGCGACTGCCGCTGACCGTGGACACGATCGTCAGGCTGTAGTCGGCCGTGAAGTAGGTGCTGTCCGGGGTGGGGTGGCCGGCCCGGCTGATCGCTTTCCCGTTGACCCCGAGGCGCGGGTTGCCGTCCGGCAGGGGGCCGTCCGGCTCGACCCCGACGGCCGCCTCGCCGTCCGCGTTGTTCGGGATGGGCACGATGGTGATCGGGGCGATCCAGCTGTTAATCCCGGTCACGCTGCGCAGCGCGCCGGTGCCCCCGGTCGAGAGGTTCGGGGTCACCCCCGACCCGAGGGCCGCGGCGCCGATGCCGCGGCCGGTGAGGGTGAGGGTCTCGTCGAGGCGCAGCCGCTGCGGGTCGGTGGTGGTCGAGTCGGCCCAGGTGTCGCGGCCGAGGTCGTCGTACCGCGGCGCCACGCTCTCGGCGTAAGCGGCCTCGACGTCGAGTTCGACGGCGGCCCCGTTCGACACCTCCGTCCCGCCGGCGGCCCCGCCGGCCGCCGGCCCGAGAGCCCGAGAGTCGCGGGCGGTCACGGTGCCCGCGGTCACCCGCGTCAAGCCGGTATAGAGGTTGCTGTTGGTCAGGATCAGCCGGCCGCCGCCGACCTTCGTGAGGGTGGCGCCTGGCAGGTTCGGATCGTCAACCTGCCCGCTAATGGCGAGGCTGGACGGGACGGGGGTCGTGGCCGGGGCGACCCCGATGGTGGGGGCCACGCCGTCGGGGGCGGCGCTGCCCAGGATCACGCCCCCGGCCCAGGTGTTGTCCCCGCGGGTGCTGGCGAACGCGCCGCCGGTCGCCGCCCCCCCCGGGCCGCTCCCGTTCAAGACCAGGAACTCGCCGACGATCGTGAACCCGGGACTGTTGGTCGGAGCCTCGAGTCGGAGCTGCCCGGACCGGCCCGGGGCGACGTTCACGACCGTCCCGAACGTGAGAGACTGGTACGCCCCGGAGATGGTGCCGAAGTTCCCCGGCTGGGGGCGCGCACGCGGGTCGTTGGGCGGGAGCCCGTTGACGATCGAGGTGGACCGCGAGTCGCCGAGCGACAGCGGGTGGGTGGCGGTCAGGACGCCGTTGTTGATGTTGGTCTGGCCGCGGTAGGTGTTGCCAGTCTGGCTCCCGAGCCGCACCTCGCCCGCGCCCTCCTTCACCAGCCCCATCCCGGCGCCGCTGTCCGAGACGACCCCGGTGAGATCCAGGGTGGTGCCGACCGCGGCGCCGATCACCGTGCCGGGGCCGCCGGCCTGGGGCGGGCTGATGATGCCGGTTTCCAGGATGATGGGGCCGGACCAGGTGGTGTTCCCGCTGAGGTTGTACAGCGCCCCCTCGGTGATATTGACCCCGCCGCCGTTGAGCCGCAGCTGCTCCCCGACGGCCCCGCCCGCGATGTTGCTCAGGTACAGCCCCGCGCCCGGCGAGACGACCGTCTCGGTCCCCCCCGCCGGCCCGAGCGACTGGGCGTTGCGCACCTCCAGGATGCCGTTGTTGACCTTTACCCCGCCGAGGAGGTTGGGGTTGGCCGCGCCCAGGACCAGCCGGCCGACCCCGTCCTTGTTGAGGTTGTTGAGCAGCGACCCGGAGATCGGCGTGGTCACCGTCAGGGCCGAGCCGAGGCCGACCAGGAACGACTGGTCGCCGTTGGTGGCGAGCGTGGTGGGGAGGGAGAAGGTGACGGCCGGGAGGCCCGCCTGGACGGTGAAGTTGCCGCTCGACGGCGACCCGTTCCCGAGGACGATCGAGTTGGCCGCCGGGTCCGGGGACTCGGAAATGTTGTACCCCGACCCCTGGAAGGTGATCGAGTTGATGACCGTGCCGGCGGCGAGGTCGTTAAAGTTGTTCAGCCGACTCGCACCCGCCGGGAACACCAGGTCGATCACCCCCGTCGAGGGGGCGACGCCGCCCTGCCAGTTCGCGGGGTTACTCCAGTTGGCGTTCGCCCCGGTGCCGGTGCTACCGCCGGTCCAGGTGAACGTGGCTGGCGCGAGCCGGTCCTCCAGCTGCTCGCACCCGAGGCTCGGGAACGGGCGGAGGACGGACGGCTTTCGGGAGGTCCAGCCAGTCCAACGGCGGGCGCGGGCGTTATTCGACATGGTCTTCAGCTCCCCCGGGGGCAACGAGGAGTACGGCGCAGGGGTAAACGGAGGCGCGGGGGCGGTGTCCGCCGCGCAAAGATAACCGCCCGTCGGGCGGGGAACAACTAATCGCCGAGACAGAGGTTACAAAAATGCCGCCCCCGCGCCGGGCGTGGCGCAGGGGGGGATTATCCCGGTTCGTCCGGGCGGAGCCGCGGGGCGGATTGTCGGTCCCCGGACGGGGGCGTCCGGGGGCCGAGGGCGGGCGAGTCATGCCGCGTGGGGCCCGGTATAACCGGTACGGCGCGGGCGCGGACCCGTGCCGGGGGGTATCGGTTACACCAAAGACGAGGGTCGCCCGCCCGGAGATTGGGCACGGGCGGGAATCGATAGGTGAAATCCAAACTCGAGGCTCGGGACGCAACACCAGATGCCTCGCGCCTATCGAGAGGCGGGGTATTCACGGCCCGGGAAGCGGCCCGGTGCTACGCCGGTAGTCGTTGCTTGTGCGATTGTGAGGGTATTCTCGGACACTCTGTTCTGTCCGCCGCGACTACGGGACAACCGGATTTTGGTGCGAGAGGGTTACCGCCACCGGGGGCCGTCCGGGCCGAGAGTCAGTGTCGTGCCTGGGAGGGTGGCCGGGGCCGGTACGACCGCCAGCACCGGTCCGTCCCGGCCGCCGGCCCGGCGAGATCGATCAAACGTGTAATATATCGAATCGCCCGGTGTATCCGGGGCGATGAACTGCACGCCACCGGAGATGTCGGTTTCCACCTGGGCAACTATCCCCCCGGACGCGACCGACATGACTTGCGCCGAGCCCGACCCGCCCTGCGACAGTATCACGTGGTTCGGCCCCCACCAGCTCAGCCCGGTCCCGGACCCGCCCCGGGCGATCGTGGTCGTCGTCAGCCGGCGCCCGGTGGCGGCGTCCCAGACGAGCAGCGCGGTGACCGATTGCGGCTGGTACACGGTGCACAGGCAGGCGAACCGCGACCCGTCGGCCGTGAAGGCGGCGCCGTAGAAGTTGGCGGACAGCCCCTGTACGACCTGCTCGGTCTTGGCCTTGCGCGAGGCGGTGGTGGTGTCGTAGAAGGAGAACCCGGTGCCGTCGAAGACCGCGAACGTCTTCCCGTCGGCGGCGAGCGAGAAGTTGGTCGGCCGCTGGCTGAACGCGTTCGTGCCGACGAACGGGACCGAACTCGGCGGCCGTCCGGGCTGGCCGCACACCCGCTTCATCCCTGGCAGCTGCCACACGTCGAACCCGCTCGTCTCGTGGACCGTGAGTAATCGGTCCGGTCCGGCGAACCCGATCCCGATCAGGTTGGGGTTGGTGATTGCCGCCTTCCTGGAGTACGGGGTGAACCGGTACGAGTGCCCGGACGAAAGGTCGTACAGGACGGCGGCGTCGCCGTCGAACGGCACCGAGATCCAGGCCGCCGCGTACTTGCCGCCCGGGGCGACGGCGAACCCGTTCGGGGAGTCCTTCGACGGGATCGTGATCTGGCCTAGTTTCTCGCCGGTCTTGGTGCGGGCCACGGTAAACAGCTGGTCGGCGCCAGATGCGTAGCCGACCAACCCGACGACCCCGTCCGCGCCGCCGGCGAACACGATCTGACGTGGTGACGGGACATCCGCCGGCATCGCGGTGCCGAAGGCGAGTTTCTGTGCCGGCTGGCCATCACCGTCGGGGGCGGGGAACGGGTTCGGACGGGCCTCGGGAATCGGGAGCGGATTCGGGCGAGCCTCGGGGGCCGCGAACGGATTCGGGCGGGCTACCGCGACAGGGGCGGGTGCCGGGTCGCCGGCCTTGGCGGCCTCGGGCGCGGCGGCGGGCTTCCGCGAGGTGACGGCCAGTACGACCCCGCCGATCACCAGGAGGACGAGCGCCACCACCCCGCCGACCACGACCCCGACCGGCAACCCGCCCCCGTGGCGGCGGCCCGGGTCGTGGTCCTCCTCGTGGCGCCGGCGGCGCCGGAGGGGACGGTCGTCGTAGTCGCCGTCATCGTCGTAGCGGGAGCGCGGCACGGGCGGGCCTCGCGGGGTGTCCGGGAATCGCTTTTCGGGCGAGCGGCAGCTGCGAGACTGCCGGGTGGTGAGCCACCAGTCTGCGCGATTGGGCGGCGCGAGGCAACGGCGGTTGAAAGGTTCGCCCCGCTCGGTCCGACCGGAATCCGTGCGGCTCACGACTTACGGGACGCGACGATCAGGCCCACGACCACCAGCCCGCACCCGATGAAGAGACGGGGTGTGGGCTGTTCCCCCAGCAGCAGCCAGGCGAGCAGCACCGCCACCACGAGGCTCGCCTTGTCGATGAGGACGACGGTCGAAACCTCGCCCTCCTGAACTGCCCGGTAGTAGCACACCCACGACGCGGCGGTGGCGGCGGCCGACAGACCGAGGTACAGGACGTGCTGCCGGCCCAGGGCCGCGAACTCGGCCCGAGGCACGACGGCCGCGGCGAACGCGACCACGAACAGGAACACGAAGGCCGTCCGCACCGCCAGCCCGAGGTCGGCCGGGATGCCGGTCAGCCCGTACTTGGCGATCACGGCCGTGGCGCCGGCAAAGACCATCGACGCCAGCGCGTAGGCCACCCACCGGTCCACGGCCGGCCTCGGGTCAGAGGATCACTTCCGGGAGCGGGGCGGCCGGCGCGGACAGTTCGTCGATCACCCGCCTCGCCAGGGCGGTGTAGGCGGCCGACACGGGGGCGTCCGGGTACTTGCGGACGAAGGGCTCGCCGGCGTCGCCGCAGGCCGCGATCCGCGGGTCGATGGGGATCTCGCCGAGCAGCGGCACGCCGATCTCGCCGGCCAGCTTCTGCCCGCCGCCGGAGCGGAAGATGTCGTACCGCTTGCCGTCGTCCCCCACGAAGTAGCTCATGTTCTCGATCACGCCCAGCACCGGCACGCGGACCTCCTGGAACATCTTCACCCCCTTGCGGGCGTCGATCAGACTCACGTCCTGCGGGGTGGTCACGATCACGGCGCCGGTCAGGGGGGCGCTCTGCGAGAGCGTCAGCTGGGCGTCGCCGGTGCCGGGCGGGAGGTCGATGACGAGGAAGTCGAGGGTGCCCCAGTCCACCTGCCCGAGGAACGACTGGACGGCCTGCGCCACCTTCGGCCCGCGCCAGATGACCGCCTGGCTCGGGTCCACCAGGAAGCCCATCGACATCAGCGTGACGCCGTACTTCTCCAGCGGGAACGGGGTGGTCTGCGGGTTGACGGTGCCGAGCCCGAACATGATGGGCACGGACGGGCCGTAGATGTCGGCGTCCATCAGCCCGACGCGCTGCCCGGCCGCCCGGAGGGCGAGGGCCAGGTTGGCGGCCACGGTGGACTTGCCGACCCCGCCCTTGCCGCTGGCGACCGCGACCACATGCCGCACGCCGGGGAGGGACATCTTCGGGGGAGCTTGGGGGTTCATCTTCTAGTCCTGGTGTTCGTGGTCGGCGGCGCAAATGACGGATGACCCACCAATGACGAAGGAAACCACTGGTCGGTCTCCCTCGGTCATCGGTAGGTCATTCGTCATTTGCCTTCCCCAAGTCGGCGGAGCAGGTCGAGGGGGTAGATCCCGGTGTCGTGCCCGTCGTTCCAGGTGATCTGGTAGGCGTACCGGCCGACCGGCTTCATCGCCGCCGGGGCGGGCGGGCCGGCCGCCGCCTCCTGGGGCGTCAGCACGCGGAACGGGTCCGGCGGCTTGGCCTTCTCCTCGGTGCAGGCCGCGCACGGGCAGCCCGCCCTCAGCTGGCGCCAGCTGGCGAAGGTACTGACCCCGTCGGACCAGTCGATGCGGAGGCCGTCGCCCTCGCGCCGCAGTGCTGCCGGTACCAACTCGTTCGCCATTACACGCCCCGCGGGTCGGTCGGTCGCCGCTGATTATAGGGGGGCGGCCGGCCCCGACCCGCCGGCCGCAGGGAACACCAGCCGGAACGTCGTCCCCTCGCCCGGCCGGGAGTCGCACCCGACGGTCCCGCCGTGGGCGTCCACCAGCTTCTTCGTCACGAACAGGCCCAGCCCGGTGCCGTGCCGCTTGGTGGTGAAGTACGGGCGGAATAGCCGGTCCTGGTGGGTCGGGTCGATGCCGTGGCCGTCGTCGGTGACCGTGGCGACGAGCTTCCCCCCGTCGGCCGCGGCCGCGATCACCACCCTCCCGCCCTTGCCGGTGGCGTCGATGGCGTTGAGCACGAGGTTGAAGAACACCTGCACCAGCTGGTCCCGCACGCCGAACAGCGGGGGGAGGTCGGCCGGCACGTCGGCCCGTACCTCGCGGCCCTTCACGCCCTTGTAGTACTTGGCGATCCCCAGCGCCTCGTCCACGATCTCCTTGAGCCCGACCCGGCCGCGGGTGTCGCTCGCCGGCCGGCTGAAGGTGACCAGCTCACGCAACGTCGTCTGGATGCGGGTGAGCTGCGCGGTGACCAGCCCGAGGCGGTCGCGGGTGTGCTCGTCCAGGTCGCGCCGCTCCAGCAGCTGGACGATGGTACTGACCGCCGTGAGCGGGTTGCCGACCTCGTGGGCGATCCCCGCGGCCAGGAGCCCGAACGCGGCCATCTTCTCCTGGTGCAGCACCTGGGCCTGGCTCTCCTGGAGCTGCCGCGACCGCTCGGCGATCCGCTCCTCCAACCGGGCGTTCACCCCCGACAGCTGGTCGCCCACCCGCCGCAGCAGGCGGACCAGCGCCAGCGCCGCCCACGCCACCCAGACGAGGACGATGAGGGTGAACAGGAGCGTCGTGAGGCCGGCCCCGGCGGCGGGCGCCGCGGCGAACAGGACGGCGTAGCCGACGCAGTTGAGGGCACAGGTCAGCCCGGTCACGAGGGGGCTGTAGCGGATGGCCGCGCACACCACCGACAGGATGGAGTAGTGGCGGAACGGGCTCTCCGGGCCGCCGTCGAGGTGGCACAGGAGCGCGATGAACAGGGCTTCGAGGGCCGACACGAGCAGCGGGGAGCTGCCGAGGAACACGTGCCCGCGCCAGGAGTGGTACGTGTCCAGCACGGTGAACGCGAACCCGAGCCCGAGGATGACGTCGAGCGGCACCGAGTCGGCGGTGGTGCCGACGTTGGCGTACAGGTAGCCGACGACGAGGCCGAACCAGCGGATCTTGACCGCCACGGCCTCGGCGTCTACGTCCCACCGGGAGCGGGACGGGTCGGGTTCGGAGGGGGGGGCTGCCATTCCCGGGTATTGTAGCCGGGCGGGTCGGCGGTAGCCGGGTGCGTAGTGTAGCCGGGTGACGGGACCGGAGGGCGGGCGATGGCGAAGGCGGCGGCGAAGGTGGTGCTGTTCGTGGACGCGGCCGCGAACGGCCCCGGGGCGGCGGCCGCGGCCGCGTTCCAGGCGGTCGGCGGACGGCTCGGGCTGCCGTGGGTGGCGCGGGCGCGGGTGGTCGGCTCGGCCGAGCCCGACGAGCCAGCGGCGGTGGTCGCGTGCGACCCGTCGGCTGCGGCCTGGGCCTGCGAACGCCACCCGGCCCGCGCCGCCGAGGTCGAGACGTGGGCCGTAAAGGGGCCGGCCGAGGTCGAGGCCGCCGTGTCCGGGCTGGTCGCCCGGCTGCTCGGCGGGCGGGTGGTGGCCGACGCCCCGGCCGCGGCCCCCGCACCGGCGAAGAAGGAGCCGCCGAAGAAGGTTCACACCGTCAAGGTGAGTCGGGAGACGGCCGGCCGCCGCGGCAAGGGCGTGACGGTCGTGTCCGAGTTGCCGCTGACGATGGCCCAGATCGAGGCGCTGGCGACGACGCTCAAGTCGAAGTGCGGCACCGGCGGCACCGCGAAGGACGGGCGGATCGAGATCCAGGGCGACCAGCGCGACCGCATCACGGCCGAGCTGGAAGCGCTGGGCTACAAGGTGAAGCGGGCCGGGGGCTGAGCGGCGGTCAGTGGCACCAGTGGCCGCCGACGAAGACCACGCCCGGGGGCGGCGGCCGCGGCCGGACGTAGACCACCGGCGGCGGCTCCTGGTAGATCACCGTCGGCTGCTCGCGGACGATCACCGGCCGGGTCCGCACCGCCAGCGGGCGGGCGTTCTGCATCTCGATGATGACCCGCGGCGGGACGTTGTTCGTCCGCAGGAAGTCGAGGTCGCTCGTGGTGAGCGTGAACGTGCTGCCGGTGTTCCGGATCTGGTTGATGATGACCTGCTCGTCCTGACCCTGGTTCACCATCTGGATCACGTCGGTCATCCCGAGCCGCTGGGCCGCGGCGGCGTTGGCGGCGGCCGTCGCCTGGATGACCTCACGCTTCTGCTTGTCCTCGCGGTCCATGCTGTTGCCGACCGCCCCGCCCACGCCGGCCCCGACGAGTCCGCCCACGACCGCGCCGGTCTTCGGGTTGCCCGTCGCCACCCCGACGGCGGTCCCCAGCCCGGCCCCGACCAGCCCGCCGAGCCCGACGCCCTTCTCGGTGTTGTTCAGGGTCGAACAACCGCCGGACGCGGCCGGGAAGCTGGCGAACAGCAGGAGAACCGCGGTTCGGGTGTGTCGGTAGGTCGTCATGAGGGTCCTCAGGTGGGCCGCGACGTATGCCGCGGCGGCGCCCGGTCGTCAACGGAGAAATCGGCCGGCCGCCCGGCTTGCGCTCGGGAGAATCCACTTTTCGGGGTGCCGCCGGGCGGGCGGGTCGGGGGGGACGGGCAACTCCAGTTGCACCGGCGGCCGGCCGATAGTAGATGGGTTGCTCGGGCCGGGATGTCGCGTCCCCCGCCGGGTTGCACCCACATGAGCCGGATCTCCCGCTACGGTCTGCTCGCCGCCGCCGCCGCCGGCCTGTTCGCCGCCGACCTCGGGGCCGGTATTTTCCGCTTCGGCCGGCCGCCGGCGCCGCCCCCACCGCCGCCGGTCCCCGGCGCCAACTGGCTGCCCCCGACCCCCGCCGCCAAGGTCCACCGGACGGAGTACCCCCAGGCCACCCCGGTGGCCGAGTCCCGCCCGCTCGTCTGGGTCGTGGACGGGGCCGGCGACCTGCGGGGCTGCTCGAACGCCCTCACCCAGGCGAACCTGCTCGCCGGCACGCCGGCGGAACTGACCGTCTTCTCCTGGACCCACGGCTACCGCCGGCTGCTGCTCGACCAGATCGACGCGGCCCACGCCCGGGAGCAGGGGAAGAAGTTGGCCGAGCGCGTCCGCGAGCGCCAGATGAAGGAGCCGGGCCGGCGGGTGGTCGTCGTCTCCCACAGCGCCGGGTGCGCCGTCACCCTGGCCGCCGGGGAGTACCTCCCCCCGGACTCGATCGACCGGATGATCCTGCTCGCCCCGTCCGTGTCGGTCGGGTACGACCTACGCCCGGCACTCCGGTGCGCCCGCGAGGGGCTGGACGTGTTCTGCAGCCGGAAAGACTGGGTGGCTCTGGGGTTCGTCACCCGGGTGGTGGGGACCACCGACCGGTACGGGGCCGCGGCCGCCGGCCGGAACGGGTTCCGCGCCGAGGGGCTGGACGAGGACGAGGTGCCGCGGCTGCGGCAGCACTTCTGGACGGCGGACGTGGCCTGGACCGGGCACACCGGCGGGCACCACGGGATGCACGCGCCGACGTTCCTCCACCACTACCTGTTCCCCATGATCGGCGTGGCCGTCCGCTGACCCGGGCTGGCGAGGAGGGCGCGATGCGGACCCGCTGGCTGGCGGCCTGTCTGTTAATGTTCCCCGGGGCGGCCGGCGCTCAACCGCCGCGCGCGGGTACGGCGTTCGAGACGCCCGCCCCGCCGGCCCAACTCCCGCTCCTCCCCGTCCCGGGGCCGGCCGCCCCGCCGGCGCCGTACACCCCGGCCGGGCCGGTGCCGGGCTACGACCACAACTACCTCTACCTCCCCGAGCCCGGCCCCGAGTTCGCGCCGGCCGTGGTCGTCCAGACCGAGCGGTGGCGGTTCGGCATCTCGGCCGAGCTGGCGTGGCTGTCCACCCGCCCGCTCCCGGGGGTCGTCCGGATGACCCCCCGGGATCTGTTCGGCGCCACGGTCCCCGCGCTGAACCTGCCGACCGCGGGGCTCGGGGACGAGCCGTTCCAGGCCGGCCTCGGGCTGACCCTGGCGCGGCGGTTCGGGGAGCGCGGGGCGGTCGAGGGGAGCCTGTTCGTGCTCCCCGAGTCGAACCGCCACGTGGACGGGTACGCCCCGGGCACGTTCGTGGCGCTGGGCGACCCGGCCCGGCCCGCGCCGGTCATCGTCCGCTTCCCCGACGGCCTGGGCGGCCTCGGGTCGTCGTTCCCGGCCACGTTCTCGACCAACTTCGTGGGCGCCGACGTGAACTACCGGCACGCCCTCATCCTCACCACCACGGCCCGGCTCGAAGTGCTCGCGGGCTACCGGTTCGCCCACCTGGCGGACGAGCTGTTCCTGGGCCGTCCGCCCGAGGACGACAACAGCGCGTACCGGAACAACCGGCTGCTCGCCGAGACGACGTTCCACGGCGGCCAGCTGGGGCTGGCGGCCGAGCTGCGGGGCGAGCGCTGGTACACGGAGGGGCTGGTGAAGCTGGCCTACGGGGCGGTCCGGACGCGGCGGACCGCGACCGGGGTGTTCGCCTTCACTGACCCCGCCCCGCGGCTCTGCGGCGAGACCCGCCCCGCGTTCCTGCCGACGGTGTCGGCCAAGATCGGCTACCGCGTCACGGAGCAGGCGGGGTTGTTCGCGTCCTACTCGTTCCAGTACCTCGACCGGGTGGCCCGCCTGGGCGACGCCTTCGACCCGACCGGCGGCCATTCCGACCTGTGGGTGCAAGCCCTCGGGCTCGGCGTGGAGTGGCGGTTCTGACGCACCCGGTCGGCGGCCTACCCGGGCTTAGCGGTTCTCAGGCCGACCGCCTGAGAGCCAGATTCTTCTTCCGTCGAAAGGCTGGGATTCGATCCCTTGGGGCAACGCCCCTGGGGCTGAACGACGGGGTAGCAGGCGCCGGTTCACGACGCCCGGGCGGCGTCACTGGCCAGTCGGTGAAGTGTCTGCGTCGCCGCCGTCGGGCCGCCGGGCGCCCCGAACACGGCGGTGCCGGCCACGAACACGTTTGCCCCGGCCCCGGCCGCGGTGCCGATTGTGGCCGCGTCGATCCCCCCGTCCACCTCGATCTCGCAGGCCGGGTTGAGCCGGTTCACCAGCCCGCGCAACTCGCGGATGCGGGCCGTACTTTCAGGGATGTACGCCTGCCCGCCGAAGCCGGGGAACACGGTCATGCACAGCGCCAGGTCGATGTCCGCCAGGTAGGGTTCGACCCGGGCGACCGGCAGGTCCGGGTTGAACGCCAGGCCGACCCGCCTGCCGAGCGTCTGTTTGATGTGGCGGATCAGCGGTCGGGGGTCGGGCAGGACTTCCAGGTGAACAATCAGGCTGTCGGCCCCGGCCTTCACGAACCCGTCGAGGAACTTGTCGGGGTTGGTGACCATGAGGTGGACTTCGAGCGGCAGCCGGGTGGCCGGCCGCAGCCCCTTCACGACCACCGCCCCCATGCTCAGGTTGGGGACGAAGTGCCCGTCCATCACGTCCACGTGGACCCGGTCGGCCCCGGCGGCCTCCACCTCCCGGACCTGCTCTCCCAGGCGGGCGAAGTCGGCGGACAGGATCGAGGGTGCGATCTTCATAAGGCGTTCGGTGGTTGGTGCTCGGTGTGTGGCGTCGGCTCGTAGCTTACCCCGCCCCCACGGGTCCGGGGAGCCCCGGCCGTCCGGGTGAGCCTGGCGAACACCGAACACGAAACACCGGGACGGCCGGCAACCGGGTTCACGCCCGGGCCGGCCGTCGCGTCCGGGTCAGGCCCGGACCGACTGGGGCGCTGGCCGCGACAGGACGCGCCGCTTGGCGCGGGCGAGGAGGGTCCGCGCCTTCCAGAACAGGCTGCCTTCCATCCTGTTGATCTGAGCCTCCAGGTGGCCGCACCGCAACCGACTTCCTTCCAGCTCGCTGACCTGAGCCTCCAGGCGGTCGCACCGCTCCTGCAGCGCCCCCAGGGTGTCCCCCGCGTTGGGGAAGCCGTTCCGCCGGTGCGCCTCGATCTCGGCGTAGGCGTTCGGCTCGGCGAGCGTCCAGTACCGGCGGCGCGCCGTCGTGCCGGGGAGGATCATCGTCGCGTCCTCCATGTCGAGGGGGCAGACGAACGGCATGTCGACGGTCTTCTGGAGCAGCACCATCACCGCCCCGTCGTACGAGAAGTACTTCTTGTAAACCTCCTGGTCGGCGTCGCTGCAGGCGGCGAGGATGTTGGCCGGCAGTTCGGTGGGCTCGTTCACCTGCGCCCGCAGCCACATCCGGGAGAAGTTGTAGTAGTTGCTCTGGCACAGCCGCCAGAAGAGGGTGGGCTTGTAGTTGAACAGCCCGTGGTTGAACATCCCCGACCACGGGAGGTCGTGCAGCATGTACCCGCCCGGCCGGGTCAGGTCGTGGATGACCCGGAACGAGTTCATCTGGTTGACGACGTGCTCGGTGGTGCCGCAGTTGGTCGTCAGGTCGTAGCGGTTGTGGTGCGCGGGCGGCACGTCGTCGTAGTTCAGGTCGAGCAGCAGGGTCTCGAACTGCGCGTCGTAGTCGGTGGAGGTGTACTCGACGCCGACCCGCTCCCAGATGTACTTCACGAACCGCTTGGCGATGAGGGCGTCCACCTCGGCCGGGTCGGGGTTCGTGAGCCCGAAGGCCGTGAGGAAGTCGGTCACGTAGTCCGGGGTCGTCCAGCCCTCCTGGGCGCCGAGGTCCATGACGTTGCGGAGGCCCGCGAGCGTGCCGTCGCGGCGCAGTCCGGCGAGTGCCTTGAACGTGGAGCCGCCGTAGCCCATGGTCGTCCTCCGGTGGGGGGCAAGATGCCCCGGAGAATGCGGACTCCCGCGCGGATTGTCAACACCAGCCGCGCGCCCTACCGCCCCGCGTCCAGCGCCACGTCCATCTGCTGGCCGACGTACAGGCCGGGGGAGGGGGTGTCGATGGCGTAGATCACCTGGAGGACGCGGGTGTCCACGCGCTCGGTGTTGCCGCCGGTCAGCGACCGCTTCGGGATCACGTAGGGCTCGACCCGGACGAACCGGAGCGGGAACGTCGTCCGCGGGTCGCCGCGGGGGCTGGCGGTGCCGGGGATGCCCGGGCGGAAGCGGGCGATGTCGTTCTCGTCGATGTCCACCCGGACGTGGAGCCGGCCGACCGTGCCCAGGGCGATCATCGCCGTCCCCGGGGCCGCGGCCACGTACTCGCCCGGGCGGACGTTCACCTGCAACACCCGGAAGGTGACCGCCCCGGACCCGCCGTCCGGCGGGCGCACCCACGGGGCGGTCACCTTCAGGCGGTCGAGTTCGGTGCCGGTCTGGGCGAGCTGGGCTTCGGCCTGAGTCACCGCCGCGGCGGTCACCAGCTTGTCGGCCTGCCACGCCCCGGCCTCGGTCAGGGCCAGGTCGGCCTCGGCCTTCGCCGCCTGCGCCCGCGCCACCTCGACCGCCATCTGTCGGCTGATGAGCTCCTCCTCGGACACGCCCCCGCCCGCCCCGGCCCGCTGCGCCCGGGCGTACAGCTTCAGCTTGTCCTCCAGCCCGGCCCGGGCCTCGGCCACCTTCGCCCGCAGCGGCGGGAGCTCCTCGGACCGCGGCATGTCGAGCAGCTTCTGCTGCTGTGCCCGGGCGCTGCCGTGCATCGCCCGCCGCACCGCCTGCTCGGCCCTCAGCTGGCGGTCGTCCAGCTCGAACAGCATGGCCCCGGGCTTCACCTCCTGGCCGACGTGGACGTGGACGGCCTTTACGACCCCCGGCAGGTGGGTGCCGACGGCGATGTTCTCCGTCTCGGGCTCGACCAGCCCGGCCCCGGCGACGACGGCCTGGTACGGCGCCCGGGCCGGCTCCACCGGCGGGCTGACCGGCGGCGGCTTCTGCTGGGCCTTCGTCATCTGGAGGACGGCGAAGGTGAACGACACGACCGCCAGGGCCGGTAGGGCGTAGCGGGTGAGCATGGGCTGGGCTCCTACTCGCCGCCGGGCCGCGGCCCGGCGGCGTCGCGGGTCTTGACGGACTCGATCTCCCCGTCCGACATGGACACGATCCGGTCGCCGAAGTCGTACACCCGGCTGTCGTGCGTCACGACGATCACCGCCCGGTCGGCGTCGACCGCCACCTGGCGGATGAGCCCCATCACCGTCCGCCCGCTGGCGGCGTCGAGCGCCGCGGTGGGCTCGTCGCACACCAGCAGCCGGGGGGCGTGGACCAGCGCCCGGGCGATCGCCACCCGCTGCTGCTGGCCGCCGGAGAGCTGGTTCGGGTACGAGTTCAGCCGGGCGCCGAGGCCGACCGCGTCGAGCAACTCGGCCGCCCGCGCCACCGCCTTCCGCCGCTCCCAGCCGGCGATCAGCAGCGGCACGCTGGCGTTCTCCGCGGCCGTGAGCGCCGGGAGCAGGTTGTACTGCTGGAACACGAAGCCGATGTTGTCCCCGCGGAAGCGGACCTTCCGCCCACCCCGCATCCGCGTCAGGTTCTGCCCCAGCACCTCGACCTCGCCGGCGGTCGCGTCGAGCAACCCGGCGACGATCGAGATGAGCGTCGTCTTCCCGCACCCGGACGGGCCGACGAGCAGCACCAACTCGCCGTAGGGTAGCTCCAGGTCCGCCGCCCGGACGGCGGTGACGCGGGTGTCGCCGGTGCCGAACTCCTTCGTCACGCCCGTGAGCCGGATGGCGGCCCGGGTGGCGGTGGCGGTCGCGGTCATCTCAACCTCGGGTCAGCGGAACACGACGCCGGCTTCGAGGAACAGCACCCGCCGCATGCTCACCAGGGCGGCCGCGGTGACGATGGCGGCGACGGCGCCGCCGGTCAGGGCGAGGATCTGCCAGGAGAAGTAGAAGGCCGGCGGGGCCGACTTGACCGCCCGCTCGAACACGTACCCGAACAGCGCCGCCCCGCCGATGCCGACGCCGTAGCCGATCACCCCCACCACCGCCGCCTGGAGCAGGATCATGCCCACCAGCCGGCGGTTCGCCACGCCCATCGCCTTGAGCGCCCCGAACTGCTTCAGGTTCTCGACCGTGAACAGGTAGAACGTCTGCCCCGCGATCGCGCACCCGACCAGGAAGCCGAGCGACACCGTGATCCCGAAGTTGATCGGGATGCCGGTCCGCTTCATGTAGTAGCCGATGGTGGTCCAGAAGAACTGGTCGTCGGTCAGCGCCTTGTGCCCGGTCTGCTCCTCGATCCGCCGGCCGACCTCCTCCGGGGGCGTGCCGTCGTCGGCCTTGGCCAAGACGAACGACAACGTCTTCCGCTCCTGCGGGATGAACTGGAGAGCCTGGGAGTAGGTGCAGTACAGGATCGGGAAGGTCTGGAACGTCGGGTTGCAGTAGCACACGCCCACGATCACCGCCCGGCGGTCGTTCAACTCCAGCGTCTTCTTCCCAGCCTCGAACGGCTCGTTCCCGAACAGGTAGCGCCAGCCGAACTCGTCGATGAACACCGCGTCCGGCTGGCGGAGGTCGTCGATGTTCCCGTGGAGGACGCGCGGCGGGGCCGGGGCGCCCACGAGGGTGGCGTTGTCGAGCCCGAGGATGATCACCTGCTGGAAGTTGCCGTCCGTGAGCCGGGCGCGGCCGAGCCCCTTGTAGAGCCGCACCGCCCAGCGCACCCCGGGCACGCCGCGGACGCGGTACAGGTCGTTCTCCGACAGCGGCTTCACGTCGTCGATGAACTGGACGTTCTTGTCCATCACCCACAGGTCCGCGCCCTGGACGTCGCGGATCTGGCTGGTGGTGTTCCGCATCAGCCCGCAGAAGATCGAGCTCTGCTGGCCCATCAGCAGCGCGGCGAAGCTCACCCCGAAGACGATCCCGAAGTACTTCGTCTTGTCCCCGGTCAGCATCTTCAGCGCGACCCAGTTCATGACGTCGACTCCGGACCGGGGGTGACCACAGCGGGACACGAACAGACACAAAAATGGGGGACCGAACAGTGCTATTTCCGTGTCTCTTCATGACCTGTTGTGGCCGCCCCGGCTTCGCCAGCGATCGGCCCGGCTCGCCCGAGGGCGGCCAGCGTGAACCGGACGACGTGGTCCGACACCGCTTCCAAGTCCAGCGCCCCGACCGCGTCCCTGCCGAAGATCAGTTCCGCGATCGGCCGGTTCTGGCGGTAGAACAGAGCCTGCCCGATGACGCTGAAGCCGGTCATCAGGAGGCGTTTCTCATCCAGCCCGGGGAGGACCGCCCGAAGGTGTTCCCGCAGGGCGAACGCCATCGGGCGGATGAACTCGTCCACGACTACGTGGGCCGCCTTCCCCGGGTTGGCCATCTCGCGCATCACCAGCTGCATCGAGGTGGAGCGGGCCGGGGCGTGCATCCGCCGCACGATCTCGCGGATAAACCCTTCCAGCTGTTGAACCGGAGCCGCGTCCGCGGGCGGGGTCGGCACCGGCTCGCCGCTGGTGGCGCAGGTGTGGGCGAACTTCACCGTCTCGACGTACAGCCGGTCCTTGTCGCCGAAGTAGTAGTTGACCGCGGCAATGTTCACGCCGGCCCGCTTGGTGATCCCGCGGACCGTCGCCCCGTCGAACCCGTGTTCGGCGAACTCCGCCTCGGCCGCGAGTAGGAGCCGCTCCCGAGCCTCCGCGGTTGCGGGTGCGCCACTCGGCTCGGGCGTCGCGTCCGGGGTGGTCATCGCGTTTAAAACCGCGTTCCAAACAAACGTTTCATTAGTGCCGCTCGAATCCTACCAAACGTTTGTTTCGAGTCAAGCCAGATTGGCTGCATTTCTCCCATCCGCAACCATCTTTCGGACGCAAGTGATAGCCGGAGCTACCTCTTGGAACTAACGTGAGCGACATGGAATACCGCTTTCCGATCGCCCGCAAGCTCCTCGCGTTCGCCGGCCGCGCGCGGCAGAACTGGTTGCTTCGCCATCAGAACGGCTTCAACTTCGCCATTCATATGCTCGGTATTCCGCTGGCGTTCGCGGGCCTGCCGCTCCTCGTCCTGGCCGAGTGGCAGTGGGGCATCGGGGCCGTCGTGGCGGGTTATGTCCTGCAATGGGTGGGGCACCGGGTCGAGGGGAACGACGTGGGCGAGCTAATCCCGCTGAAGCGGGCGTTGGGGCTCCCCGTCGTCGCCATCGCCCCGCAGTACGCCGGTCGCCCGACCTCCCCGGCTGACGCGACTTGAGCGGAAGCGGACAGGTTCCCCAGATTCCGGCAGAATCACCCGTCACGACCGATCCCGTCGGCAAAGTCGCTGAATTCTTTCTCACGCCCGGGCCGATAGCATCCCCGACGCCCCGCCGTGGCGGTCGCGCGTTCCCCTTCCGGGCAACTGGTGGGTGGGGCGTCGGCGGCCGGGGGACGCGGCGGCGCACGGCGACGGACGGGGGGAATGATGAGCCGATACCGTTGGGCAGCCCTGCTACTCCGCCTCTGTGTGCTGGCCGGGCTTGGTGGGGTCGTGGGTTGTAAGCAGCAACTCTTCCTCGACCCCGGCGACTACACCGCGGCCGTGACCGCGGGGTTGCCGCCTCACCTGGAGAACAACCCGCACGACGCGATCGTGCCGCCGGTGGTGGACCGGCCCGGCGGGGGGGCCGGGCCGGCCACCGTCATCGACCCGACTCGCCCGGCCCGCTTCCTCACGCTCCGCGAGTGCATCGCCCTCGCCCTGGAGCAGGGGAACATCGGCAGCCGGAGCCCGACGCAGTTCGGGTTCAAGAACGAGATCCTGCCGCAGTTCAACGTCCAGCTGAACAACACCACCGACTCCATCCGGGCCTTCGCGCTCGACCCCGGGGTCACCGAGATGAACATCGAGCGGTCGCTGTCGAAGTTCGACGCCCGCTGGATCACGAGCATGACGTGGCAGAAGGTGGACCAGCCGGTCGCGGCCCAGTTCCTGTCGTTCCAGCAGCAGCGGGACGGGGCGTCGTTCAGCAGCACCCTGGCCAAGCCGCTGCCCACCGGCGGTACCGCCGGGGTCACGCTCAGCGTGGACTACTCGAAGTTCGCCCAGAGCTCGACCCAGCCCGGGTTCGTGAACCCGAACTACACCCCCCGGGTGCAGTTCTCCTTCGAGCAGCCGCTGCTCCAGCTGTTCGGGGTGGAGGTGAACCAGCTGACCCAGAGCCACCCGGGGAGCCAGCTCATCCAGGGGCTGCGGCCGAGCGGCGGGCAGGGGGTGGACGGCATCCTGGTCACCCGCATCCGGGCCGACCAGTCGCGGTCGGAGTTCGAGGCGGCGGTCAACTACATGATGATCAACGTGGAGGCGGCGTACTGGAACCTGTACGCGGCCTACTACAACCTGTTCGCCCGCGAGGAGGGGCTGCGGCAGTCGTTCGACGGGTATCGGTTCACCGAGGCCCGGGTGCGGGCCGGCACCGACCCGCCCCAGCAGCTGGACCAGGCCCGGGCCCAGCTCGAACTGTTCCGCGGCCAGGTGTACACGGCCCGCGGCCAGGTGTTCGAGAGCGAGCGGAACCTGCGCGGGCTCCTCGGGCTGCGGAGCGACGACGGTCAGCGGCTGGTTCCGATCGACGAGCCGAACCTGGCCCAGTTCACCCCGGACTTCTACGAGGCCGCTCAGGAGGCGGTGACCAGCCGGCCGGAACTCATGCTGGCCCGGCAGGAGGTCAAGATCCAGCAGCTGAACCTGCTCCTCCAGAAGAACCTCCGCCGGCCGGACCTGCGGTCCTTCGGGCTGTACGACGTGGCCGGGCTGGGCACCCGGCTGGACGGGTCGGAACTGATCGGGCCGGCCGGCAACACGCCGGGGAACGCCCTCGCCAGCCTGGGGAACAACCAGTTCAACAGCTGGACGCTCGGCCTCCGGCTGGACATGCCGCTCGGCTTCCGCGACGCCAACGCCCAGGTGCGGCAGGGCCAGCTAACCCTCACCCGCAGCTACCTCCAACTCCGGGACGCCGAGCTGAAGGTGGTCGAGTATCTGGTGAGCCGGTACCGGCGGGTAGCCGAGACGCACGCCCTGCTGGCCCCGGCCCGGGCGCGGCGGGAGGCGCTCCAGCTGTTCGTCGCCCGGGCGCGCGTCCGGATCGAGATCGGGGCGTTCCAGTCGGCCGACTACTTCAACTTCCTCCAAGTCCAGCGCGACCTGGCGGACGCGATCGCCACCGAGTTCCAGGCCATCGCCCAGTACAACACGAGCCTGGCGGAGTTCGAGTTCGGGAAGGGGACGATCCAGCGGTACAACAGCGTGTCGCTGGCCGAGGGGCCGCTGCCGCCGTGGGTCGCGCAGCGGGCGGCGGACCACGAGCGGGAGCGGACGGGGGCCGCCCTGAAGCTGCGGGAGCACCCGGCGGGCGACCCGGCCCACCGGTCCCCGCCCCACCCGCTCGGGCCGGCGACCGCCGCGCCGGGCGGCCTCCCGCCGCTGACCAACATGCCGCCCCTCCCGCAGGAGGCGCTGCAAGGCGGGCAGCCCGGCGGCCTGCAGCCCGGCATCCGCCCGGGCATCCCGGCGGGGCCGCTGCCCCAGCCGAACCCGCTCCCGGGGCCGGGCACGGTCCCCGGACCGGCTCCGCTCCCGGCCCCGGGCACGGTTCCCGGACCGATGGCGGGCACCCCGCGGACCTTCCCGCCCGCCCAACCGGTCGGGAGCCCGGCCGGGTCGGCCGACCCGGGTGGGTACTTCACCCCGGCCGGGACGGTGACGGTGCCGCGGTTCAACCCGATCTTCCCGCCCGCGGCGGGTAGTGGTAACGGCGGCGGGACGACCCCGCCGGGCGGGGGGGCGAGCCGGGTTCCCTCGGGCGGTGGTGACCGGCCGACGGTGCCGCCGCTCCCGACCTCGGAAGTCGGGGGCATCCCGGCCAGCCTCCCGCCGGTCGGCAGCGCCCCGCCGACCTCCACCTCGCAATCGCCGTACTGACCCGGCGGGTATACTGAGCGCAACGCCGCGCGGGCGGCCGGGTGGTCCCCGGCCGCCCGGCCGCGTTCCCCTCCCGGAGGTGTGCCGTGCCCGCCCCCCTCTCCGCCGCTCAGGCCGGCGAGTACCACGACCTCGGCTACGTGCTGGCAAAGGGCTTCTTCGACCCCGAGGAGGTCGATCTCCTCCGCCGGGCGGCGAAGGAGGACCACGAACTCGACCGCCGCTCCTTCGGCCGGGCCGACGGCGAGGGCGGCGTGGTCCGGCTGTCGTTGTGGAACCACCCGGGGGACGGCGTCTACGGCATGTTCGCCCGGTGCGACCGGCTGGTCCGCAGCTGCGAGACGCTGCTGGGCGGCGAGGTGTACCACTACCACTCGAAGATGATCCTGAAGGACGCCAAGGTGGGCGGGGCGTGGGCGTGGCACCAGGACTACGGCTACTGGTATCAGAACGGCGTGCTGGAGCCGCTGCTGACGAGCGTGTTCATCGCCGTGGACCCGAGTACGCGGGCGAACGGCTGCCTCCAGGTGGTGGCGAACTCGCACCACTGCGGGCGGATCACCCACATCCTCACCGGTGACCAGGCGGGTGCCGACCGCGAGCGGGTCGCGGAGGTGCTGAAGCGGGCGGACCGGTTCCCGCTGGTACACGTGGAGATGGCGCCGGGCGACGCACTGTTCTTCCACCCGAACCTACTTCACCGCTCGGACCAGAACACCTCAGACCACCCCCGCTGGGCGATGATCTGCTGCTACAACGCCGCCCGCAACGACCCGTACAAGGACAGCCACCACCCGCGCTACACGTCGCTGAAGGTGGTGCCGGACGCGGCGATCAAGCAGGTCGGCGTGAAGCGCTTCGCCGACGCGGGCGACGTGGCGTGGCTGGAGGACAAGCGGGACACGAGTGCGAAGTCGCTGCTCGACGGCGAGCCCGCGACCGGCGAGCGGCCGGTGTGAGCAGGCTGTTGCGTATCCCTCGCGTGGATGGTGCTCCGGCTGGACACACCGCATTCGGCTGAGGGTCCGGAAATGCGTCCGGCGTGGCTGATCGAGAGCGGAGTTTACGGCCGGGAGGTTGACCTGTTGCTGGCGGAAGTCCGACGGCAGGGTATGGCGTGTGAAGTGATTCCGTACCAGGCGCTGAAGAAGGGGGTGGCCCCGGTGGTTGCAGGGGGTGCCACCTTGACCCCTGACGCCTGCGTCCTTGGATACGGAACCTACCCGTTCGCACAGCAACTTTTGCTTCATCACCGGTGGATACCGGGCGCATGGTGTTCGGTCGAGAACCTCGACTGTGCGACGTACTACCCCTACTTCGGCCGCTACCTGTTGAACCAGCGGTACGCGATCCTGTCCGGCGTCGAGGCGATCCGACAGGCCGATGTGCTGTTCTCGACCTTCGCCCGTGACGGCCGGGTGTTCGCCCGGCCGACGAGTTGTCACAAGCTGTTCATCGGGCGGTGTGTCGACCGGGAATCATTCGCCGCGGCGCTGGCCCCGGCCCGGTACGACCCTGACACCCAGGTCGTCATCGCCGCTCCGCGGCCGATTGGCCGTGAGTGGCGGTTGATCGTCGTAGGCAGCTGCGTCGTCTCGGGCAGCCAGTACGCCGTTGACGGGAGTCGGGTGATCACGCCCGACTGCCCGGCCGAGGTCCGGTCGTTTGCGGAGTCGCTGTTGGCCGAGGTGTCGTGGCGGCCCGACCCAGCTTTTATGCTGGACGTCTGCGAGGCAGAAGAGCAGTTGTGGCTCGTGGAGCTGAACAGTTTCAGTGGTTCGTGGCTGTACGCCTGTGACGTGTCGGCCGTGGTGTCGGAGGCTGGTGAGTTGGCCCTCCGCCTCTGGCGTCAGCGGAACCCAGGGGTGTGAGCGGGCCGCCGCAGACCGAAAACGGACGCACCTGTGACCGGGGGCGACGGCGGGCGCTATGTCGGCGTCCCTCCGCGATTCCAAGGCGGGTTGGGAACTGCCTCACTCCCCCGCGTAGCGCTCTAGCAGCTCGAACTGCCGGCCGAAGTCGTGTTCGGTCACGCCGACGGGGCTCTTGAAGAAGCACGCCAGGTGTGGCATCACGCCGCTCTCCCCGCGGCGCTGGGCCAGCAGCGCCAGCCGGGCCACGTCTAGCACCAGCGGAGCGGCGAGGAGCGAGTCGCAGCCCTGCCAGGTGAACTGGAGGGTCATCTTGGTGCCCAGGAAGCCCTCGAAGTGGATGTGGTCCCAGGCCGTCTTCCAGTCGTCCAGTGACTCCACGTACTCGATCGACACCAGCGACTGCGGCTTGTACCCGAGCAACTCGCCGAGCAGGGCGTCCTTGCTGCGCACCTTGCTGGCCTTGTTCTCCGGGTCGTTCAGCACGAGGCCGTCGCGGTTGCCCAGGATGTTGTGCCCGACCCAACTCAGCACCCGCAGGTTCCGCCGCGCGAACAGCGGCGCCAGCACCGACTTCAGTAGCGTCTCGCCGGTCTTGAGATCCTGCCCGGCCACCGGCACGTTCCGCCGGCGGGCCAGTTCCTCCAGGGCCGGCAGCGTCGCCCCGCGGGACGGGGTGAGATTCACGTAGGGGAAGCCGGCGTCGATGGCGGCGTAGGCGTACAGCCCGCTCATCGGCAGGGCCGCGGCCGGCTTCTCCAGCGCGGGGACGAGCCGGTCGATCGACTGGTGCTCGTCGCCGGGCGTGAACGGCGGTTCGGTCGAGGCCGCGTTCACGACGACGACCTGGTCGAGCTTGTGGGCCTGCTGGAAGGTCCGCAGGTCGCGCTGGACCTGCTCGATCGCGGCCTTCGGGGTCGGGAAGGCCCGCACGTCCGGCCGGTCCGCGAGGGCGGCGAGTGCGCTGTTCGGCCGGAAGTTGACCCCGGGGCGCAGGTTCGCGGCCCACTCTTCCAGGTCCGGGGCGCAGGCGGTCAGCGTGCGGTCGTCGAACACGTTGGACCGGCCGTGGAGCTCGCGCACTGCCGAGAGGAAGGTCGCTTGGCGGACGTCGTGCCCGCCGACGACGAACGCGGCGGGCTCGTCGAGGTCGAGGGCGGCGAGGCGGGGAAGGGCGGTGACGAGGCCGGTGGTCGGCGTCAGGCCGCGGGCCAGGGCGCTGAGCCCGAGGGCGGTGGTGCTGGCGACCCCGCCACAGGCTCCGATCATCCACAGTCCGACGCGCCGCTGGGCCATGTCCGGGGTGTCCGTCTCGGGAGGTGGGCTTTGGCGGGGGGCTATTGTAATTCTCGCGGGCCGGGGCCGCGGATTCAAGTTGGCCCCGGGGTCGGGGTTGGATTCCGCCGCCCGAGTTCCCGGAACGCCCGGCCACCGACCACCGCCAGAACCGGGATGCTCATCTGAAGGGCGACCGGCCATTCCAGGTGTCGGAGCTGCACGAGCGACGCCGTTGTGCTGACGGCCAGCACGGCCCAGGCGACGGCGAACAGCGTGAGCCAGGTGTCTCGCCGGGCCGGTAGCCGCTCCCACAGCACCACCGCCGCGGCGAAGAGGAGCGCCCACTCGTAGATGAGCGTGTGCGGCGACACCCAGAGCGTCAGAAGGACCGCGACCGGGAACATCACCGCCAGCGGCCCGCCCGTTCGCACATGGACCCACGCCGCGCCGCCGAGCGCCGCGGCCGCGCACACGCCGGTCAAGACCCACGTGACGGCCGGCACGGCGTCGGGGAGGAGGAGCCGCCAGAAGGCGCGCGGCGAGTGGAGGTTCCAACCGTTCTCGCCGCCGTAGGCCACATTCGCCCGCAGCGAGTCCGCGAACGCCCATGCCGCCTCGGGGACGACGAGCCAGCTGATCGCTGCCAGGACCAACCCGGTGAGCGTGACGCCGAGCCACTCGTCGCGGTGCCGCCAGGGCGCCAGCCCCCACCACACGAACGGTCCGATCAGGAGTTGGGGCTTGAACCACAGCAGCCCGGCGACCAGCCCGGCGAGGACCGGCCGGCGCTCGGCCGAGAGACGGTACACCGCGGCGAACACGGCCAGACTGAGCGGCGTGTTCTGGCCGAAGCTGATGGCCGCGAAGAACGGGTAGAACGCGAAGGCCCAGCCGAAGGCCCGCCACGGGTGCTCGGGCCGCAGGCACCAAACCGCGAACCCGAGCGCGGCCATGCTCAGTCCCATCCACACCAACACGCTCGCGGGGAGCGGGAGGGCGGCGGTGGGGACGTAGAGGAGGGCGTAGAACGGCGGGTTGCGGTAGGCCATGAAGTACGGCCAGGTTCCGCCGGTGACAGCCTGCTGCACGCCGCCGATGGCGTCGTGGTCGTAGATCGCGCCGGGGCGGCCGTCGCGGATGAGGGTGGCGGCGGAGTAGAAGGCGATGTGGTCGGCGCCGAGGAGCTGGCCCTCGGCGTCGCGGGTGAAGCCGCCGACGGCGAGGCTGCCGAGCCAGATGGCCCAGACGGCGACCCCGGCGGCCCAGCCGACCCACAGCCGCTCGCGCAGCCACGCCGCCGTTGCCGCGTCGGTCATGGGCCGGCCAGCACGGAGCGGACGAGGGCTTCCGGCACGTCGTCGAACAGCCTCACCTCGCCGAGACGGGTCGGCAGGATGAACCGCATCCGCCCACCGGCCGCCTTCTTGTCGCGCCGCATGACGGCGATCATGTCCTCGACCGGCCACTCCGGCTTCGAGGCCGTGGGGAGGTCGAAGGCCGTGAGCAATGCGAGCTGGCGCCGGCCGAGGTCGGGGCCGACGAGCCCGTGCCGCTCGGCGAGGCGGGCCGCGCACACCATGCCGGCCGCGACCGCCTCGCCGTGGAGCCAGCTGCCGTAGCCGCCGGCCGTCTCGAAGGCGTGGGCGAAGGTATGCCCGTAGTTCAGCACGGCCCGCAGGCCCGTCTCCTCGCGCTCGTCCTGCTCGACCACGTCGGCCTTGAGGCGGCACGACCGGCCGACGACGTGGACCAGCGCCTCCGGGTCGCGGGCCAGTACGGCGGCGGCGTGGCTTTCGAGGTACTCGAAGAACGGGGCGTCGAGGATCACGCCGTACTTCACGACTTCGGCCAGCCCGCTGCGGAACTCGCGCTCCGGGAGGGTGTCGAGGAACGCGGTATCGACCCACACCCCGGCCGGCTGGTGGAACGCGCCGATGAGGTTCTTGCCCTTCGGGTGGTTCACGCCGGTCTTGCCGCCGACCGACGAGTCGACCATTGCCAGGAGGGTGGTCGGCACCATCACCAGCGGCAGCCCGCGGTTGTAGGTGGCCGCCGCGAACCCGCCGAGGTCGCCGACCACGCCACCCCCCACCGCGACCACGGCGGTCCGGCGGTCGGCGGCCATGTCGTAGAGGGCATCGTACAGTTGGGCCAGTTCCGCGAGCGACTTCGACCCCTCCCCGGCGGGGACGCTGGCGAGGGCGGTCCGGAACCCGGCGTTGCGCAAGGACACCTCGACCGCCCGTCCGAGGCCGGCGGTGTGGGCGTCGGTGACGACGAGCGCCGAGTGCGACGCGGGGAGTACCCGGCGCGCGAACGGGCCGACGCCGCTCGACCCGGCGGACGTGAGGGCGATCTCGTAGGACCGCGGCCCGAGCTGTACGCGGACGGACTCCATCCGGGCATTTCACAACGCCGCTACCGGTTCGCCAAGTGGCCGCGGGGTGGGTTTTGGCTGAGCCGTCCTTTAGCACGACTCCGTTAGAGGTCCGAATCGGCCCAAGCGGTTCGGGACTCTGGCGTTGCATGAAGGCGCACACCCCCACTCTCGACTCGGCCGCCCTCGGTCGGCTCCGCGACTGCGCGGCCCGGCTCGCGAACGACTTCCCCACAGCCCAAGCCGGCACGGCGGGTCGGGGACTGCCGCCGAGGCCTGCTCCCCGACGGGGAGCAGAAGAGCATCGCGCCGCTCTCCCGCTGGGCCGCCCGACCCGACGTCTTGACCCGCAGGGAGCCCGAGCCGACCCGCCGATGCGGGTGTTGGTCGGGGAGCGAGCGGACGGGAAGCTCGAGTTCGCGTTCGGCAACCTGCCGGGGGACGCCTCGCGTGTCCGCGCGGTCCGGCGGTGGACGAGTCGGCGGCCGGTCGAACAGGGACACCAGCTGCGGAGGGAAGAACTCGGGTTGGACCACTTCGAGGGGCGGTCGCGGCGGGGGTTCCACCCCCGCCTGGTGACAACCCCGTTGGCCTACGGGTTCCTGCTCCTCGGGCGGCCTCGACTGGTCGTGGACAGGAAGAAGACCACCCGTCCCGTGCGGGGAGGAAAGGGGGGTGCCGAGCCGACCCGGACCCTGCCAGGCGTCCGCCGCGCCTCGCAATCCCTCCTCCGCCCGTGCCCACTGCCGGGCACCGCCCGTGCGCCTGACCCAGATGTAACGGAGTCGGACTAGAAACGCTGGCGAAATGAGATCGAGTGCCTGAAAAGCCAGGGGTGCCGCGCACTTCGCCGGCGTTTCTTATCGCTCGCCCGAGGTGGTTGTCTCCCCCGCCATCGCCAGCCGGACCCGGCGCGCCGGCATCGCGTCGGCCGTTACGGCCGGCTGGTCGTCATGGGTGCGGCCGTCGAGCGTCCGGCCCGTCTTATGCTTGCGCACCCCGCCCCATTGTTTGAAGAAGAACGACACCCCTGCTGCCACGCACCGGTCCCGCAGCGACCGCAACCAGTCCGCCTCCAGCGGGCGGGCGCCCGGGCCGCTCTCGCCGCCGGCGATCACCCAGTCGATGCCGGTCAGGTCGATGGCGCCGAGGTCTTCGAGCAGGGGCTCGACGGACAGGAACCGGACGGCCGCCGGGGCCGTCCGGAGGAGGTCGACCCGCGGTAGCCCGTGGCGGCGGTTCTCGACACTCACGCCCCACCACACGTTCGGCAGTTCGGCCGCGAAGCCGAGCGTCGTTCGCAGTAGCGCGGCCATCCGGTCGGCCCGCTTGGTCAGCACCTGGTAGGTGTGCCAGTTCGCCGCCGCCATCACCCGGCACACGCGGGCGACGTAGTCGTCGGGCACGTCGGCGTGGAACAGGTCGCTCATCGAGTTGACGAACACCCTCCGCGGGCCCGGCCACAGGAACGGGTCGGCCAGCTTCTCGGGGACGAGGCGGAGGTCGAACCCCTGCTCGTAGGGGTGACCGGGCACGCCCCGGAAGCGTTCCGCGAACGTGGCGGCGTAGCAGTGGGTGCAGCCTGGGCTGATCTTGGTGCAGCCGCGCACCGGGTTCCAGGTGGCGTCCGTCCATTCGATGCGGGTGCCGTCACTCATCGGCGGGTCACGGCTTCAGGACGGAGTCGAACAGCTTGTACGCCAGCTCGCGCGTCTCCGGCGGGAAGTCGTGGTCGCAGTCGGGGTGTTCGACGCGGAGCCGGTCTGGGTGGCCGTACAGGGCGAACACCGGCCGGGCGGCGGTGGCCACACGGTCCACGCTGTCGGCCCGAAAGTTCGCGTCCTTCCGCGGCGCGGCGATCAGGACGTGCCGCGGGGCCAGCACGCCGATCATCTCGTGGAAGTCGAACGGGATGTCGGCAAGCCGGCCCTTGAAGTCGGCCAGCTTCCGCATGTACCGGGTCTGGCACCAGCCGCGCTCGGCGTCCCAGTTCTTGGGGTCGCCGCCGTAGTAGTCGAGGTACGAGTCGAGCCCGCAGCTGCTCACCACGGCCGCGAGGCGGGGGTCGAATACGGCGGTGTAGACCGAGTTGTGCCCGCCGAGCGAGTGGCCGATCGCGGCGAACCGCTTCCCCTCGACGAACGGCAGTGACTCGAGCAGGTCGAGCCCGCGGGAGTTGTCCCACACGGCCTTCATCGTGCCGCTCTCGAAGCCGAGCGCCTTCAGGTCGGGCTGGTACTTCGCCAGGAGCGGGTAGCTCGGGGCGAGCGTCACGTAGCCGCGGTCGGCCAGCTCGGCGGCGTAGGCCCGGTTCGCCTTCCCGCCCAGGCCGACGGCGACGCCGTGCCCGATGGTGTTGTCCGTGGGGTGGAGGCACAGGACCGCCGGAGCCTTCTTCTTGCCGTCGAGTACGGCCTTCGGGATGAGGAGGTACGCCGGCACCCGCCCGCCCGGCCCGGCGTCGGCCGCGTAGGTGACGAGCCGGCGGACGTGGCTCCCGGCGTCCGTTTCCGACTCGACCTTCAGGTCGAGCGGGCCGCGCTTCCCGGCGCCGGGGAACTTCCCCATCACCGACTCCATGCCGCGGACCACCTCGGCCCGGCGCTTCTCCCAGTCGGCGACGGCCTTCACCGGCGTGGCCTTGCCGTCCGGGCCGCGGTAGACGAGGAGGTTGTCCCGCGGCAGCCGGGGGGCCGGCGGGTCGGCCGCGAGTGCCAGTGGCAGACCGAACAAGGCGACGGCGACCAGACGGGTCACGACGATTCCCCCCGGACCAATCGGCGGAACGGCTCGCCGAGGGCGGTTTCGAGGTACGGCACGACACCCCAGAACCGACAGAGCTCAAGGTATTCTGCTACGAACGCCGGGTCGCCCGGCGGCAGCCCGCGGACGGCCCGGATCATGAGGTTCCGGGCGGTGTGTTCGGGGCTGACGAACTCGACCACGTCCGTCCGGTAGCCCATGACCCGCAGCGCGAGCGTCCGGAGGGCGTCGGTGAGGATGTCGGCCGTCCGCTGGTGGAGTATCCCGTGCCGTAGCACCGGCCGCAACACCCCGGCCGGTCCCTCGGCCCGGAGGCTCGCGTTCAACGCCTGGTGGCAGCACGGCACGCTCAGCAGCAGCCGGGCCTCGGCGCGAACGGCCTGGGCGATGGCGTCGTCGGTGGCGGTGTCGCAGGCGTGCAGCGCGAGGACCACGTCGGGCGTTGCGTCCAGCGTGCCGATCCGGCCGCAGGTGAACGCGGCCCCGTCGGCGCTGAGTTGCCCCGCCGCGGCGGCCGACTTCTCGATGACGTGCGGGTTGGCGTCCACGCCGACCACGCGGGCCGGGATGCCGAGGACGTCGTTGAGGTAGTGGTGGGCGGCGAGGGTGAGGTGGCCCGACCCGGAGCCGCAGTCGAGGATCTCGACCGGCCGGCCGAGGTCGCGCAGCCCGGCGTCGGCGAGGCGGTGGTCGAGGTGCTTGAGGAACTCGTTCACCTGGGTGAACTTGGCCCGCATCGTCGGCCGCACCCGGCCGTCGGCGGTCATGACGCCGAGCGTCTCCAGGAGGTGGTCGGCCCGGCCCTCGGGGAGGGGCACGTCCTTCGTGCGGTTGTGGGCCGTGTCCGCGGGCGGGGCGGCGGGGGCGGCCTTGCGGCCGACCAGAACCTTCCCCTTCTTCGAGAAGCGGACGTCGGTCTGGGCCTGGTCCGTGTCGAGGTGAACGGCCGAGAAGCCGGCGGCCAGAACGGCGTCGACGCGGGCCGGCGCGTCGGCCGGCGCGGCGTTCTCCGTGCGGGCCTGGCGGGCATCGTAGTAGGCGAACTGGACGACCCGCCGGCCGCGGACCTCGACGGGGCGGACGACCACCCGCACCCACCGGTCCGGGTTCGCCCCGCGGGGCACGCCGGCGAACGTCGCCCGGCGGAAGCCGGGGGCGAGGACGGTGTCGCGGATGAGGGCGCGGGCGTCGGCCGGGTCGGTCATGTGGACATGCTATCAGATGCGGCGGAACTGCTTGTCGAGTTCCTGCCGGCTGAACAGGAGCGAGGTCGGGCGGCCGTGCGGGCAGTGGTGGCTGTCCTCGGCCAGCCGGCGGAGGTGGAGGAGGTAGGCGATCTCCTCGGGCGTGAGCCGGTCGCCGGCCTTCACGGCGGCCTTGCAGGCCATCGTGGCGGTGAGGTCGTGGAGGAGGGCGTCGCGGGTCGGCGGCCGCTCCTTGGTGAGGAGGTAGTCGACCACGCCCTGAAAGATCTCGTGCGCGGGCCGGCGGCCGAGGAGCGTCGGGTAGCTGGACAGCAGGATGGTGTTCCCGCCGAACTCCGAAACGTCGAGCCCGAGTTCGCGCAGGGCGTCGGCCGCTTCGAGGACGAGCGCGGCCTGCTCGGCCGGGAGGTCGATCGGCTCGGGGATGAGGAGCCGCTGCACCTCCAGCTTCCCCTCGCGGATGCGGCGGCGGAACTGCTCGAACAGGATGCGCTCGTGCAGCGCGTGCTGGTCGATGACGAGCATCCCCTCGGGCGTTTCCAGCACCAGGTAGGCGTCGTGGACCTGGAGTGTGGTCCCCGGCGCGGGGAGCGGGAAGGGGGCCGGCATGGGCTGCGGCGCGGCCGGGGCCGGTTGCGGCTCGGCCGGTGCGGTGGCTGCTTGCGCGGCCGGGGGTGGTGCGGGTTCCGGAAGCGGGTCCGCGACGACTTCGCTCGCGGCCTCGTCCGACTGCGGGCTCGTCGTGGAGAAGGGGAGTCGCGGCGCCGGGCGGGCAGGCTGAATCAGCCCGCCCAGAGTGTCGGCCGGCGCCGCGGGCGCAATGACCTCCGCCCGCCACTGCGGGGGCGGGGCCAACTCCCACGGCGCGACCGTCCGCTCGGCCAGCTGATGGCGGGGCGAGAAGAGGGCGGGCTCTTCCGGCTCCGGCCGGCGGTCCGCCACTTCGGCTTCCGCGGGGATGGTGAGTTGGGGGATGAGGTTCTCGCGGAGCAGCCGGGCCTTCACCGTGGCCCGGACCAGCGAGTAGACGAGCGAGTTCTCCTGGAAGCGGACCTCGGCCTTGGTGGGGTGGACGTTCACGTCCACGCTGTCGGGCGGGACGGTCAGGAACAGGAACCCGACGGCGTACCGGCCGGTCATCAGGAGGCCGCGGTAGCTCTCCTGGAGGGCGTGGGTGAGGCTGCGGTCGCGGAACCAGCGGCCGTTCACGAACAGGTATTGCAGCTTGGCGTTGCCGCGGTCGCAGGCCGGGTCGGCGATGAAGCCGGTGAGCTTCTGCCGGCCGGGGCCGGAGTCGATCTCGTACAGCAGCTCGCGGACCTCGCCGCCGTAGAACAGCCCGATCCGGTCGGCCAGCCCGGCGGACGCCGGCACCTCGTAGACGAGCTTGCCGTTGTGGCGCAGGACGATGTGCAGCCCCGGGTTCCCCAGGGCCAGCCGGGTGACTGTCTCGCAGACGTGGCCGAGCTCGGTGGCGACGCTCTTGAGAAACTTCTTCCGCACCGGCACGTTGTAGAACAGGTGCTTCACCTCGATCCGCGTCCCCGGCGACCCGTTCCACGGCCGCACGGGCGAGAGGTCGCCGCCGTCGCAGCGGAGTTCGCTGCCGCTGGCCAGCGCGGGCGGGCGGGACTGGAGCGTGACCTTCCCGACGCCGGCGATCGACGACAGGGCCTCGCCGCGGAAGCCCATCGTGCCGATGGCGAACAGGTCGTCGGCGGAGCGGAGCTTGCTGGTGGCGTGCTGGGCGAAGGCGAGGGCTAGGTCGTCGGGGTCGATCCCGCAGCCGTCGTCGGCGACGCGGATGAGTTCGGTGCCGCCGGCCTCGAGGTCGATGTCGATGCGAGTGCTGCCGGCGTCGATGGAGTTCTCGACGAGTTCCTTGACGACGGACGACGGCCGTTCGATCACCTCACCAGCGGCGATCTTGGTGACGACGTGCGACGGTAGCTGCTGGATGCGGGGCATAAAACTACTATCGGTCGCGGGACGCCCCGGGCGGAAGCTCAGTTGCCCGGCGGGCGACTCTTGAGCGCGGCGAGTTCGGCCTTCAACCGCTCGACTTCGGCCTGGAGGGACGCAGTTTCTTTCTGCTCCTTGAGCAGTTGGCGGCGGGCGGTTCGGGCTTCAGTCTCGGCGGGGTAGAGGAGTTCCCGGCCGGTCTTCGCGTCGCGGAGAATTAGCCGGGTGCCGGTCGCCTCCAGAGTGATCCCGAGCTCCGCGCTAGGGAGTCGGCCGGCGACAGGTGGCAGTGGTTTGAACTTCCCTCGGACCAGGCGGTAGCCGACGAGCGGCTCGGCCAGATAGTCGCTGGTCGGGTCGAAGTAAAACAGTTCCCGGACCTTCCACACGTCCTGGTAGACCGCGAACTTGGTCTGGGTGTCCTCGGCCTCAGTCTTCTCCGACGTGACCTCGAACACGACGGCCGGGAACGTTCACTCGGTCCACGTTTTGAACGTCCGCCGCCGGCGGTTCGGAACTCCGAACGCGACGAAGCAGTCCGGGGCCAGGCAGAACGTCGGCTTCTTCTCGACGTAGTAGACGAACAGGTTGCCGCTCACGTACACGTCGTCTCGACCCGCGTACCGGGCCTTGAGCCGTTCGATCAGGTCGAACATGGCGTCGCGGTGGACGTCGGTTTCCGCCATCGGCTTCCCGTCCGAGTCGGGGTAGTCGATCTCCTCCTCTGGCTCCCGCCCGAGCAACTTGTCCATTGCCACGCCCTCCCGGTCAGTCCGCGACCTTCTCCGCGCCGGTCTTCCACTTCTGGAGGTTGCGGTACAGCGTCCGCTCGCCGATGCCGAGCAGGCGGGACGCCTCCTCGCGGTTCCCGCCGGTCAGCTCCAGCGCCTTCTCCATGTAGTACCGCTCCACCTCCTCCAGCGGCCGGCCGATCAGGTGGTCGGCCCCGGCGGCGGGGGCCGCGTCCGTTGTCGGGGCCGCCTTCAGCCCGGAGTCTTCGGGGAGGTCGTCGAGCGCCAGCTCGCCGTCCAAGTCGAGAACCAGCATGCTGTCGAGCAGGTTCCGCAGCTCGCGGACGTTCCCCGGCCAGTCGTGGGCCTCGAACGCCTTCCACGTCGCCGCCGCCACCTTCGGCACCGGTTTGCCGTGGCGCCTCGCCAGATCCTTGAGGAAGTGGGCGGCCAGCTGGGGGACGTCCTCGCGGCGGTCGCGGAGGGCCGGGAGGCGGACCGTCCCCACCTTGAGCCGGTGGTACAGGTCCATGCGGAAGCGGCCGTCCTTCACCGCGGCGTCGATGTCCTTGTTGGTGGCGGCGATGATCCGCACGTCCACCTTGATCGGGTCGTTGGCCCCGATCCGCGTCACCTCGCCGTTCTCCAGCACCCGCAGCAGCTTCGCCTGGAGGGCCGGCGGCATGTCGCCGACCTCGTCGAGGAACAGCGTGCCGCCGTTGGCGTACTCGAACCGCCCGGCCCGCCGGCCCTTGGCCCCGGTGAAGGCTCCGTCCTCGTGGCCGAACATGTCGTCGTCGAGGAGGTTCTCGTTCAGCGCCGCGCAGTTCATAGCCACGAACGGCCGCCCCTTCCGCGGGCTGTTCGCGTGGAGCGCCCGGGCGGCGAGCTCCTTCCCGGTGCCGTTCTCGCCGAGGATCAGCACGGACACCGGGGACGGGGCGTAGGCCCGGAGCTGCTGGAGGACGCGGTGCATCCGCGGGCTGTTGCCGACCACGCCCTCGAACCCGAACTTCTCGTCCAGCTGGCGGCGGAGGTCGCGCACGGTGCGGACCCGGGCGGCCGACTTGTCCGCCACGGCCCGGAGTTCGGCCAGGTCGAGCGGCTTCTGGAGGTAGTGCGTCGCCCCGCGCTGCATCGCCTCGACGGCCGTCTTGATCTCCGCGTACCCGGTGACGACGAAGACGTCGGCGTCGGGCAACACCCGGCGGGTCTTCTCCACGATGGCGAGGCCGTCCAGGTCGGCCATCCGCAGGTCGGTGAAGACCACGTCGAACGGCTCCTGGTCGAGCTTCGCCGCCCCGGCCTTCCCGCTGGTGGCGACGGTGACGGCGTGGCCGCGCCGCTCCAGGCTCTCGGCGATCGTCTCGGCCAAGTGCCGGTCGTCGTCGATGACCAGCACCTGCAGCGGCTCGGGCGCGGCGGACATGGGAACCCCGGCGGTATCAGAGGCAACCGGGTTAGTGTACCGGGCCGGGGGTGGGGGCCAAAGGGCTGCCGCGGCCGGCCGCACGACGTCACTCGGCGCTCCCGGCCGCCGGGAGCGCCTTCGGCTCCCCGACCCCGCGGAAGGTGCGGATGAAGGTGAGGAACTGTTCGAGCAAGGACGTCCCGGCACCGGGGCGTCCTTCGATCGTGACGGCCGCCCGGCTCACGCGGACCCGCCCGGCGAAGCCCGCGAGCCGCACCTCAGCCGCGTCCGACCCGCTGGCCACGCTCACCTTCACGCCCTCCGGCGGGGCGTCCTCGATCCGGTCCACGAACTCGGCGACGTCGACCGGGGCGGCGAACTCGAACACGAGCCGGTCGAACCGCCCGCCGAACACGTCGGCGAACCCCTCCGACCGCACGAACCCCGGGTCGGCCAGCCGGCCCACCTCGCGCCGCCAGATGACCTCGGCGGGGTCGTCCGGGTTCACCTCGACGGCCACCGTGTACTCGAAGTCCGGGGTGCGGAGGAAGCCGAGGCCGTCGCGCTCGGCGGACACGTCGAGATCCTTCCGCTTGTAGCCGAAGGCCTCGCGCACGGCGTCGAACGTCTGGTCGAGGTCGGCCTTGATGTCCGGCTGGGCGATGCGGTTGACGTACTTCCGCGCCCAGTCGTTGGCCCGGTCCGGGAGGCTGTGCGACTTGCGGAAGCCGGCCAAGTCCTTCACCCGGCCGGCGCTCTCGGCGCGGAACACCACCCGCCGCATCCGGCCCGGGTCGAGCAGGTCGCCGCCCGGGCCGAGCAGCGCGGCCAGGTCGGCGACGACGTTCCCGGCGTTGGCCTCGCCGAACAGGAGCGGGGTCTGTTCCTGGGGCGTCTCGTAGGCGCGGCGGAGGGTGCGCGGCACCGCGTCGGCGAGGAAGGCGTGGAGGCCGGCGGCGGTCAGCGTGCCGTCCTTGCCGACGCCGCTCCGGGTCTTGCCGGTGAGCGCTTCGAGCAGGTGCGACCGCCAGATGCCGTGCCGCACCTGGGCCGACTCGAACGACCGCTCCCCCGGCGCGGCCGCGAGCAGCCCGACGCACGCCGACGAGTCGCCGAACAGCTTCCGCAGTTCGCCCTCGTCCAGCCCGGACGGGTCGGGTTCGCCGGTGACGGCGAGCGGGTCGAGGTCGAGGAGGACGGTGACGTCCGGGCAACGGGTTCTGTGGAGCGCGGCCAGTAGGTCGGCGACCGCGACGGACGTGCTGGGCAGGTCGGCGGGGAGCGAGTCGGCGCAGGCGAGGTAGCCGTGGCCCTTGTGGGCGAAGGCCCGGCCGACGACCAGGACGAGGAGCGATTCGGGCTTGCCGACTAGCTTCCCGAGCCGGGCCAGGTGCGACTCGACCCCCGCCTTCGTGGTCCGGTGGCCGGCGACGAGGACGCACCGGTCGGCATCGTACCCGGCGGCCGGGAGCGCCCGCAGCACCTCGGCCGCGTCGGCCGCCGCGTAGGGGACGGGCGGGGCGGCCTCGAAGAAGGTCTCCACCGCGATCAGCAGGGCGGCACGGTCCGGCACGGGAACTCACCTGGCGGGCGGGTTGGGAAGGGGAATTGTACCCGCCACGGGGGCCGTCGGACAAAGTGAGGGGTAGGGGTGGGGCTGTTCGGAGTTTGGCCTTGAGCCCCGGAGGGGCGGTGTTGCGTAGCCCAGGGCGGCTTCGGCGAATGGGTCTGGGACAATGGCACACGAAGGCCGCGCGTGTAGCCCCAGACGGTTACGACGTCACACGGACACCGCGTCGGCCGCCCAGGGCTCCCGCCCTGGGCTACGCAACACCGCCCCTCCGGGCTTGAGGCTCCGAGCCGAAGGCGAGGTCGGTATCGGGCGGTCGTCACTTCCCGAGGTGGAGCAGGTGTTCCCGCCACCGCAGCTGTTGGAGGCGGCGCAGCCCGCCGCAGTGGTCGAGGTACTCGGTGAAGTCCTTCACGCCGTAGACGTGGTCGTCGAGGAACTGCCGGAACGCGGCCGGGTCGCGCTCCACGTCCATCCACAGCCGGAGGTGGTCCTCGTCGGAGAAGTACTCGCCCGGCATGTTGCCCGGGTAGCTCCCGAACGGCACCTCGCACACCGCGTCCACGCACAGGAACGGGATCGTCGTGAGGTGCGGGTTCCGGCGCATCTCCTCGTGCGGGACCAGCCGCTCGCAGGTGACGATGAGCCGCTTCGCCGCCCGGGCGAGGTCGATGTCGGCGACCGACGGCCCGATGAACCGGGCGTTGCCGTAACGGTCGGCCTCGTGGACGTGGATCGCGGCCACGTCCGGGTACAGCGCCGGGACCGCGGCCAGCGTCTCGCCGGTGAACGGACAGGTGGTCGCCTTGGCGTCGCTGTGGGTGAACGTGTCGGTGCCCAGCAGGCTGCGGGCGGGGAGGAACGGCACGCCCATCGCGGCGGCAGTGAAGCGGAGGGCGAGGGTGTAGTTCGTCCACTCAACGCAGCGCACACCCCCGGACTCGACCACCCGGCGGGCGTGTGGCGATAGCCCGCGAGCCTCCAGGCCGAGGATGTAGGCGACGTCAACGAGCGCGAGCGTCTGTCCCCGGCCGGTGAGGTTCCCGGCGCACAACAGCTCGAAGTCGTGGGTGCTGGTGTGGCCGGCGAAGCCGAGGTTCTGCCGGCCCTGGCGGAGGATTTCGTGGAGGATGGCTGTTGGGATGCGGTTGGTGCCGAACCCGCCGGCCGCGAAGTAGTCGCCGTCCGCCACGAACCGGCGGACGGCCTCGGCGACGGTCATGACCTTGTCGGTCAGGCCGCGGGGCTTGGCCGCGAAGGCCGCGCGGGCCTGGTCTGACGTGAGCGTGGCGGGCATGACGCGACCCGGCGCGGGCGCCGGGCCTCCCGGGAGGGGCGGGACGGTAGCGTCGTCCTACGCGGCCCGGCGGTATTCGGCCCGCATGAAGTCGTGCCAGTTGCCGTCGTCGGTCTGGAACCGCGACCGCAGCACCCGCTTGTCGTCGCCGTGCAGCTCGATGATGTCCTGGTACTTCGCCTTCGCGGTCGGGTCGGTGAAGCTCGGCCCCTCGGTGTCGAGCGTCAGCACCGTGCCGCCGGCGTCGAGAGTGCCCTCGTAGACCCACTGGTGGGTCATGCACGACGCCACGAACGACCCGACGTACTTGCCGCGGGCGGGGTCGTAGCCGATGGTCATCCGGCTGGTCATCGGCGTGCCGTCCGGGCCGGGCGACTTCCACTCCGACACCACCCACAGCCCGCCGAGCGACACCGTCGTGTCGGTGCCTTCCGACTTCATCGGCGGCTGGTCCGGTCCCATCGAACACTCGGTGGTGAACGTCCAGTCCCCGGCCATCCGTTCGAGCCAGTGGTGTTCCTGCTGCGGGGTGACTTGCATCGACGACCTCGGGTGAAATAGGTGGTCCCCGGGACACGACCCCAGGTGTTCTCGTGTATACCGAGGTATCGGCCGACGTGCGTAGCTCAGTTGATGGGAACTGGGTTCGGACCCCGGGAACGTGGCCGGATGTTCAGGCCGGTCGGCGCGGTTTGCCCACTCGGGCGACCCGGCGTCACATCATCCGCCGGTACTCCTTGAGGATTTGGCGGAAACGCGGATCCTTCCGGATCGAGTCGAGGTCGCGGTCTTCCTCCATGTAGCGGAAGTCGCGGTAGCCGAGTTCGACCGCCGTGCGGAGCGTCACCAGCGCCAGGTCCGGCTGTTTCAGTAACGCATAGCGACAGGCCAGGTTGTAGTGAGCGGTCGGGTCGGCGGGGCGGGCCGCCACCAGCCGTTTATCGATCGTCAGTCCGTCGTGCAGGCGGCCCTTGGTCGTCAGGTTACTCGCCTGGGCGCGGAGGACTTCGTGGAAGTCCGGGGCGGAGCTGAGGACGCGGCTGAAGAAATCGACCTCGAAGTCGACCTGGTTGCGGTCGGCGAGGAAGGCGAGTACGGAGCCCGGAGGGAAGCCCTCACCGGTGGGTGGGGAGGGTCGCTTGCTGGGAGGCGGCATAACGGTCCCCTGACGAGAGGTCGGACCGGGATCGGGTCGCGGGCGAGAGGCGGCCCACCACCCTGCGCGATTATACCCCTCCCGGGTGGGGGGGCAAACAGACAGATCATGCACCTTGCGTACCCGCCGTCCGGTTGTAGCGAAAGCCCCCAACCTGCGTCCCCGGCAGGGTTTCGCGCCCACGTGTCCGGTCGGCGCGACTTGAGCCAATCCGAGCAACTGGGGTCGGCGTCGGAAGTCCGTCGTCGGCTAACCCGGGCTGCGGGCACGACCTGTCCAACTTGCCCGACCCGGAGAACCGGAAACGCTTTCGCACCCGGTCGGGCCAACTCCCCTTGGCCCGGTCCGGATCACCCGAAAGAATGGGGCTAGCTGCGCACCCCGTTCGACCGCGCCGAGACTATCCCGTGGCCCTCCCCGCTCAACCGGACCCCTCATCGCCCGCGGCTCCCGACGCCCCGACCGTCGCCACCGCACCCGTGCTCGCCCTCCCCCCGGCATCACAAGCGGTACCGGTGGCGCAACCCGCCCCGGCGCCGAACCGGCACCGCGGGCCGATGGTCGTGACCGGCGGGGTGATCGGGCTGATCGCCGGCCTGGGCGCGGGGTACGATCATTTCCGCGGCCAACCCGCCGAGTACGAATCCACCGCCATCGTCTCCGGCGCCGACGCCGCGGCGGTGACGGCCCCGGTCGTCCTCGACCGCGCCGCCCGCCGGCTCGACGTCCTCCAGCCGTTCGCCCCGGCGCTTCCCCCGACCACGCCGGAACGGGTCGCGTTCCTCGGCCAGAACGTCAAGGCTGAGGCGAAGGACGGGGCGGTTCACCTGACGTTCCGCGGCCCCAACCCCGCCGACGCGCCGAAGTACCTGAAGGCCGTGGCCGAGGCGTACACGGCGGAGCCGGGCGCGAAGACCGCCCCGCCGCTCCCGCCCGCCCCGAGTGCGAAGTCCGCCCCGGCACTCCCGCCCACCCCCGCTCCGACGCCGGTCGATGACGGAGCCAGAGTTGCCGCCCAGCGCGAGAAACTCCGGCGCGACCTCGCCGCCGTGACGGGCGAGGAACTGCCCGCCGTCGAGGCGCGGCTCAAGACGAGCCAGGCCGCCCTCGCCGCCGCCCGCGGGAGGCTGAAGGACACCGACCGCGACCTCGGCGTCATCGCCGCCGCCGGGAAGGGCCGCACCGAACGGCTCGCCGTCATGAAGCAACTCGGTGTGATGCCGGAGGCGGAGACGCCCCCGGCCCTGTCGGACGAGGTCAAGACGCTGCAAACGCAGCTCACGTCGTTCCAGCAGAAGAAGGCCGAACTCGGGCGGCGGCTCGGGCCGGAACACCGGGACATAGTCGCCCTCGACGAGCAGATCCGCTTCGCCAGCGATCAGCTGGCGAAGGCCAAGCCCACCCTGCCGGCCGAGGACGAACTCGACCGCCACCGTGCGACTCTGGCCGCGGCGAAGGCGAAGCTCGACGCCGAGGCCACGACGCTCACCACCGCCGTCCAACGCGACGAACGCACGCTCGCCGCAGCCGCCCCAATCCGCGCCCGGCTCGACCAACTCGCCAGCGCCCGTCCCGTGGTCACGCCTCCGGCCCCCGTACCCCCGGAGCCCACCCCGATAGCGGTGAACCCGCCCGCCCCCCCGGTGCCCCAACAGGTTGCGGCTCCGCAGCTTCTGACGCCCCCGGCTGAGGGCGAACGGGTGTCGCCGCTGCTGTACCGCTCGCTCGTTCCCGGTGGGGCCATCGGGCTGGCCGGTGGCCTCGGACTCGGCTTCCTGAGCTCGGTCGTCGCCGCGGCCGTGGCGAACCGCAAGCCGCGGGAGCGGAAGCCCAAGCCCGTCGCCCCCCCGAAGCCCGTGGTCCAGTCGGTCACGGCCCGCCGCACCGGGACCACGCGGGTCGCCCGGTACGACGGGCCGGCCCTCGGCGTGCCGGTGCTGGGACAGATCCCGACCCTACGGCCGGACCAGCCGGTCGAGAAGAAGTCGGTGGAGGGCTGGTCGCCGATGCTGGTCAGCTTCTCCCGGCCGAATAGCCCCGAGGCGGAGGCGTTCCGCTCGGCCCGCCGGGAACTCGTCGCCGCGCTCGACTCCACGGGCCACAAAGCCGTCGTGGTGACCAGCCCCGGTGACGGCGACGGGAAGACAACGACCGCGGCGAACCTCGCCCTGTCCCTGGCCCAGTCCGGGAAGCGGGTGCTGCTCGTGGACTGCGACTGCCGCGGCACCAAGCAGCAGGAGCTCTTCCGCCTCGGCCGCCTTGGCGACGCGCTGAAGTCGGTGATGCTGAACGACGTGGACCTGCGGGCGGCCGTCCGCAGCTGCGAGGTGGCCAACCTGTTCCTGCTCCCCGCGGGGCGTGGGCCGCTGGACGGGGTCGACCTGCTGACGCGGGCGAAGTTCCGGGAGCTGGTGGCCGACCTGAAGGCGGGCTACGAGTACGTCATCCTCGACGCCCCGCCCACGACCGCCGACCGCGAGCTGAAGGCGTTGGCCGACCAGTCCGACGGGGTGATCCTCGTGGTCCGCGGCGGGGCCGACGCCAGGTCGCGGACCGAGCGGGCGACGAGCGAGGTCGCCCGGGTCGGGAGCCGGGTGTTGGGCGCGGTCGTCACCGCCGCCCCGCCCCGGCCGGAGGCGCCGGCCCTGGCCGAGCAGCAGACGCCGACGGCGGTGTAGTCGGTCACGTCCGTGGGGTTGGGAGCGCCGGCTACTCTATCGCTCCCAACCCCGACACTGCGACTCCCCTCTCCGGTTCTCCGGTCACTCCGTCACCGCCCGCCCCGCCGCGACCCCACCGGGTACGTGTCCACCTGCGCCAAACCCGGTATTCGTAACCCCCGGAGCGCGTGCACCGAACTCTCTCGAAGGGCGTAGCGATGGCGGACCATTTCCGGCTGGACGGCAAGGTGGCTGTGGTGACCGGCGGCGGGCAGGGGATCGGCGAGGCGATCTGCCGCCGGCTGGCCGCCGCCGGGGCGAAGGTCGGCGTGTTCGACATGAACGCCGACAGCGCCAACCGGGTCGCCGCCGCGGTCGGGGGCGTGCCGATGGTCGGCGACCTCACGAAGGAGGCCGACCTGGAGCGGGTGTTCGGCGAGGTGGCGCGGGCCGCCGGGCCGGTGGATGTGCTCGTCAACAACGCCGGCGTCGCCAGCCGGAAGGGCCGCGACGTGCCCATCTGGGAGAGCGTCCGGGAGGACTGGGAGTTCGTCCTCGGGATCAACGTCACCGGGCTGGTGCTGTGCTGCAAGGCGGTGCTCCCCGGGATGATCGAGAAGCGGTACGGGCGGATCGTGAACATCGCCAGCATCGCCGGGAAGGAGGGGAACCCGAAGATGGCCCCGTACTCGGCCAGCAAGGCGGCGGTGATCGCCCTCACCAAGTCGTTGTCGAAGGAGCTGGTCGGCAAGGGCGACATCTGCGTCAACAGCGTGGCCCCGGCCGTCATCCAGACGCCGATCCTCGACCAGCTCGACCCGGCCCAGATCAACATGATGCTGAGCAAGATCCCGCTCGGCCGTACCGGCAAGCCGGACGAGGTGGCGGCGCTCGTCCACTTCCTCAGCAGCGCCGAGTGCAGCTTCACCACCGGCTTCTGCTTCGACATCTCCGGCGGCCGGGCCACGTACTGACCGCCCGGTGCTTCGTTGAAAATACGGGTGAGTGGTGTCACCCGCCGGTGGCTCGGAACTTCGGGTTCGGGCACTTCGGAGCCCGGAGGGCGGTAGGCGTGTAGCCCGGGGTTGCACCCCGGGCGGGGCTCCGCGGGGTTCGGGACGCATGGCCCCGTGTGACACCGCGTCGGCCGCCCGGGGTTGCACCCCGGGCTACACGCCTACCGCCCTCCGGGCTCCGAAGTGCCCGAGCCACCGGCGGGCTGACACTGCGTTCGCCAACATCATCGATTCAACTGAGCAACCGCCCTGTCGGAGGCCGCCGGGCGACGACAAGAGATCACGGGGGCGATAACCGTTATCACCCCCGGCCGGTTCCCCGCCCCGGCTGGGACGGCCAGGGCGGGAGTCACCTTTCGAGCGCCAGGGCCAGCGCCTCCCGGGCCGTGGCGACCGGGTGGATCTCGACGGCAGCCCGCACCTCGTCCGGCAATCCCAGCGCCGCTGTCGCCTGGCTGGCCGGGATAACGACGTGTTTCCGCCCGGCCCGGGCGGCGGCGGCGATCTTGTGCCCCAGGCCGCCGACCGCCCCCACCTCCCCGTGCAGCGCCACCTCGCCGGTGAACGCCCAGCCCGCCTTCACCGGCCGGTTCGCCAGGGCGGACACGATCCCGACCGCGAACGCCAGCCCCGCCGACGGGCCGTCTTTCGGCTCGGCGATCTTCACCAGATGCACCGCCACCGTCTGGGACTTCAACCGGTGTTCGGGGATGCCGAAGTCGCGGAAGTTGGCCCGCACGAGGTTGTAGACGGCCCGCACCGAGTCCCGCAGGGTTCCGCCGTGTAGGCCGGTAACTTCCACCGTCGGGGAGCCGTTGAGGGCCGACACCTGGACGAGGATTACGTCCCCGCCCACCTCCTGCCCGTCGTGGACCTGCACCGCCAGCCCGGTCGCCGCGCCGACCACGGCCTCGGTGTTGAGCCGGTCCTGCGTCGCGGCCGCCTCGCGCCGTTGCAGGTCTTTCGCCGAGTGGGCGGCGACCGCGGCCGGGGCGATGAGCCGGGGCTTGAACTCGCCCGGGGCCAGCGCGCACAGCTGTTGGTGGACCCGCTGTCGCATCTCGCAGGCGAACGTCACCAACTCCAACAGCTCGTCCGCGGTGGCGTTGCCGTCCGGGTGGAGGAGCTTGAGCAGCCCGGACGTGAGCCGTTCGACGGCCGTCTGGTCGCGGCGGGTCAGCCCGGCGTGGAGCGGCACGTCCCGCACCCGGTCGGCGAAGCTGTCCTTCCTCAGCTGGGCCAGCACCTCGCCGAAGTAGTCGGTGACGAAGCCGACCCCGGTGGCGACGGACGCCGGGGAGATCTTCGGCACCTCCCAGCCCGGCAGGTAGCCGTGCATCCGGTCGAGGAGGGCGGAGTCGATGAGCTCGTCCGGAAGCGGCTCGACGAGGTGGGCGTAGCGCGGGTGCGGCTGGTCGCCGTCCACGTCGAGGTTGCCGGCGAACACCAGGCCGGCGTCCGCGGCGAAGTGGAGCGAGCCCCGGCTGAACTGGCCGCTCTCCATGTAGTCCTTGAGCGTCGAGATCGTCTCCGCCTCGTCGCCGAAGGTGGTGTGGGCGATCTCGTCGAACACGACCACCTTGCGCGTGCCGAGGATGCCGACCTGCTTGGTGGCGAGGTTCACGAACAGGTTCGCCGGCGTCGTCTTCCCGCCGGACACGGTGAACACCCGCGGCGACAGGTTGCGCAGGAGGAACGTCTTCCCCGTCTGCCGCGGCCCGAGTTCGATGAGGTTCACGTTCCGCTCGACGAGCGGGATCATGCGCGCGAACAGGAGCAGCCGGGTGCGGCGGTCGGGGAACGCGCCGGCGGCGTAGCCCGCGCTCTGGAGGAGGAGGGCGGCCCACTCGTCGGTAGTGAACTGCGCCCGGAAGGCGCGGTACTCGGCCACGTCCGGCGGGCCGACCTGGAACGGCGTGAAAGCCATCAACTCGTTCGGCGCGTCGGCGTTGGCCTCCGGCGCGTACTTCACCTTCGCCGTGCCCCACAGTCCGCCGAGCAGGAGCCCCGGGTTTGCCTCCACGACCCCGGCCGGCACGCGCACCTTCTGGTCGCCGAGCGCCGGCACCCGCCCCCAGCGCTGGCCGCCCTTGAGGTCCACCCGGGCCTCGACGTTGTCGATCAGCGTCACCTCGCCCTTGCCGAGGAGCTTCTCCTTCAGCAGCTCGCGGTGTTCGAGGTCCGGGAGCAGTTCGGCGATCTTGGCCTGGATCTTGGCGAGGTCGTCGCGCCAGGTCTCGGCCTTCACGTACTTGGCGATCAGGTACTCGGAGACGTAGCGCGGCAGCCGGTGGAAGGCGGCCTGCTGGGCGAGCGACTTCACGACGCCCTTGTCGCCGAGCAGGCCGTGGGCCTTCCGGTCGAGGTCGGTGAGCGGGTGGTCGTCGTACAGCGCCATCGAAACCTCGGGGGTCAGCCGAACACGTCGTCGAGCAGGGCGTTCTCGCGGATGTCGCCCGGGGGCGGCGGGGCGGGCTTCTCCAGCGGCTCGCCGAAGGGGGCGATCAGTGCCTCCGCCGCGGCCCGGACGGCCGCCCGCTTCTGCTCCGCCATCCGCGCGAACTCGGGGCCGAACGCCGCGGCCTTCGCCGGGTCGAGCTTGTCGGTCAGGTTCTGGAACCGCCGGCGGATCAGGTCCGGGTCGAGCGGCACGCCCGGGGCGATGTCGAGAACGGCCCGGTGGTCCACCGCCGGCGGCGGGGCCGTGGGGGCCGGGACAGGGGAGGGCGGCTTCGGCGGGGGCGGGGGCGGGGGGGCGGCCGCGGTCACGCCGAGGGCGGCAGCGATACGGACAAGCGCCTCCCGCTCCTTCGCGTTCGGCTCGCCCGACGACCCGGCCACCCGCTCCGCGAACCGCACGAGCGCGGGCCAGCCGTCAGCCGGGACCGCGGCCCGGACGGCGTGCAGCGCGTCGCCCTCGGTGGGAATGGCCTTGTCGGTCTGTTCGAGTACGGGGTCGATCGACCGGGCCAGGGTCGGGTCGTGGCCGAAGGATTCGTCCAGGTAGGCCCGCACGGCCTTCCGCTCGGCCTGGGCGATGCGGCCGTCCGCCTTCGCCACCATCAACCCGAACCCAGCGAGCGCCCTCAAGCGAACCAGCCCGGCCGGTTCGGTCACCTTCGGCGGCGCGGGTGGGGCGGGTGCCGCCGTGAGCGCGGCGTGAAAGAGGTCGGCCGGTGGAGCCTTCTGTGCCGCGAGCTGGACCGGAACAGCTGGGGGTGTCACCGCCACAGCGGGGGGCGGTGCCAGGGCGGCAACGGGCGCGGGAGCCGCCGGGCGCGGGGCGGGGGTGGGTGGGGGGGCGACCACGACGACCGGGAACGGCCGGGCGATCACCTCCGCGAGTTGCTTCGACTGGTCCATCCGGCGCAGGAACGCCAGGAAGTTGACCGGCTGGGCGACGGCGAACAGCGCGAACGCTTCCGTCAGGGCGGTCTCGACGGCCGCCAGCTCACGGCCGCGCTCCTCGGCGCGGGCGGCGTCGGCGGCGCGGAGGGCGTCGGCGGTGCGGCGGAACTCCTGGGCCTCGGGGCAACCGCCCGCGTCGAATCGGCTGCGGGCGTCCTTCTGGATGGCCACGAGCGCCTTCATCAGCGCAACGGCCCGGGCCTGTCCGACCTCGGGAATCTCGTGGAACTTCAGGTGAAGGACGTCCGCGACCCACGGCCCGGCCGCCGTCTTTACCTTCACGACCGTCGCCGGGCCGATGCCCGGGTAGCTGGCGAGGCGGTCGGTCGGGATGGTGCGCAGGTGCCGGGTGAAGGCGTCCGCTTCGAGCCGGGCGATGGCGGCGTCGGCCCGGCCCGTCTCGGCAACGAGCGCGGTCTGCCGCGCCCGCAGGGCGGCGAGGTGGGCGACCACTCGGTATCGCCACCGGGCCGCGGGCGTGACCCGGTAGAGCGCGTACAGCACGGCCAGAACCGCGGCGGCGACGGCGACGGGAACGAGCAGGTATGGCATGCGGACGATCGGCCCCCGGGATACCGGCAGTGTACGGTGATTCGCCTCCCCCCGACACTCCTTGGCCGAGCTGTCGCCCGGGCTTCCGGCTCGGGCATTTGGAGCCCGGAGGGCGGGAAGCGTGTAGCCTGGGTGCAACCCCGGGCGACGGCGAGGTCCGTGTGACGTCACCCCTCCGGACACCGCCCTGCCTGTGAGATGGACGGGACGCCGCGTCGGCCACCTGATACACGCGCCAGCGCGTTGAGTACCCGGGCGGGGGACTCCAGCTGTAGCTTCTCCATCCCGCACCCGCTCTTGAGCACCCGGAACGCGTGCTCCACCTGCCACCGCTGCTCGTACAACCCCAACACCCGGCCCATTGCCTCCGCTTCCCGTCCCCCGACTCCGCTTGACCCCTCTGTTGGACCGGCGTATGGCCCGGCCACGATCGGGTTCCCGCGCCCGCCCCGTGGAGGAGAGCATGCGCCCCGCCGCCTTGGCCGGGTTCGTCCTGGCCGTCCTGCCGGCCCCCGGCCTCGCCCAGACGTTCCCCTACCGGGCCGTCGTGGCCGAGCCGGAGGTCACCCTGCGGGCCGGGCCGAGTGACCGGTTCCCCGAAACCGGCACCCTGACGCGCGGCACCGAGGTGATCGTCCACGAGAACGTCGAGAACACCTGGGTCGCCGTCCAGGCGCCGCGGTCGATCAGCTGGGTGCCGATGCAGCTGATCGACTTCGACCCGTCCAAGAAGATCCCGCAGGACGTAATGACCCAGGCGGACCTGACCCTCGCCCCCGGGCGGGTCGGTCTGGCGCAGCCGCTCGCCGAGGTTCGCCGCGTGACCGTCCCGGCCGGGACGATCCTGACCGTGATCGGCGAGAAGGCGGTGTTCGACGGGAAGTCGTGGTACCCGGTCATGACCGTCTCCGGCGACTACCGCTACGTGCCGAAGGCGTCCCTCCACGCGGCGGGGCCGGCGAACACGAGCTTCGTCGTCCGCGACACGCCCCCGCCCGGGCTGCCGCCGGTCGCTCCCGGCAACGCGGCCGGGGTGCTCCCAGCTGCGGCGGTCGGGGGGAGCGAGCCCGCGGGCAAGGCGGTGAGCAACCACCCGCTCTACGCCCAGGCGGAGGCCGCCGAGAAGGCCGGCCGGTTCGAGGAGGCCGAACAGCTGTACTTTCGGCTTGCCGCCGAGATGAACAAGAACCCGTCCGGCGACCACGACCTGGCCAACCTCTGCTACAGCCGGATTCACACCATCCGCGAGCGGAAGCGCTCCGGGAACGTCGGTGTGGCCCCGGTCGCTTCGATCCCCGGGCCGGCCCGCACCGGGGATCTGCCCCCCCGTGACGACCGCGCCACACTGCTCCCGCCACTGCGGAACGGCAGTACCCCGGACTCGTCCTCACCGGCCCCGGCGGTTCCGACCTCCCGCGACCCACTTCCGCCGCCGGCGAACGACGGCGCGACACGCTGGTCGGGCGTGGGGATGCTGACGCGGTCCGCCCTGGCCCTGGACGGGCGGCGGACCTATGCCCTGGAGTCGGCGCCGGGGGTGGTGCGGGTCTACGTGGTCGGCGGGGCGGGCGTGGACCTCGACCGCTACGCGAACCGCCGGGTGGACCTGTACGGCACCACCCACACCCGCCGCGACCTGTCGAAGCCGTACCTCGTGGTCACCGACGTGAACCCGAACCCGTAGCGGGCGCTTCAGCGACTCGCCGCGATCCGACGGGTGCCCGGGTGGGAGGCGATTCGGCGACGGGGGGTAACCGTTATCACCCCCGCACGAGAGGTGCTGCTGGTCCGCGGGGCGGGATTGGGACGATTCCCCGGGTTGCTCTTCTCCGGGTGGTTGCCTGCCGACCAACTGGTCCTCTTGTGTGGGGGTACGGACCTCCCAGAACCGGTGGGAACACCGACCGCCCGGGAGCGGTGGCTCCGACCGGCAGGCCGCAGGTGCGGCGCGAGGGTCGGAGCCACCGCTCCCGGGCGGTCCCAGCTGACCGGCATTACGTCACTTGGCCGGGACGAGGTAGGCCGGGTCGAGCTTGTCCACGCTCCACAGCAGGCCGCGGGTGATGAGGTCGAGGTAGCGGGCGTCGCCGACGGTCTCGTTGTTGTGGCCGAGCGTCGTGCCGAACACCCGGGTCTTGCCGTTGTACCGGTTCGTCCACGCCACCACCGCCTCGTCGGCCCGCTCCTTCCCGCCCGCCCCCTTCAGCACCTGCCGCCCGCGGGCGACCGGCTGGGCCGTCTCGTGCAGCTTCCCGGCGGTGTTGTTGTAAAGCTCCTCGTTCACCGTCTTCCAGCCCGCCAGCCCCTTGGTGATGGGGTTCGACGGGTCGGCGTAGGTGACGTCGATCGGAGCCTGCGGGCCGTGGCCGGTGGTGGCCAGGCCGGTGAACTCGAACCACGGCGTCGTCTTCGGGAACCCTTCCGTCCGGTAGCAGTGCATCCCGCAGTGGATGACCACCGCCGGTAGCCCGTTCTTGTGCGGCCGCAGGATGCGCTCGACCACCTTCGCGTCCTTCACGTCGGCGGTACACTCGTCGTGGACGACCACGTCGAAGCCCTTGGCCCAGTCCTCCTTCTCGTACACCGGGTTCAGGTGCTTGGTGCCGGTGTCCGGGTCGAACGCCACGGTCCAGGTCACGTTGGCGCGGGCCGAGACGCCCTTGGTGAGGAGTTCCTGCTGCTTCTTGTAGTCGTGGCAGCACCCGCCGATGACGAGGAGGGCCTTGATGGGCGGCGCGTCGGCGGCGGCCGGCGCGGGGCAGGAGCCCGACAGGCCGGCGACGGCTGCGGCGAGTAGGGCGAGGAGGGGGGCGGTTCGGGTCATCGGGGGTCGTCCGGGGGGAAGAGAATCGGGTTACGGTGGACGGACACAGTCCGCGGCACAATCCGCGGCAGTAGGGGGGAATGCCAGCCTGGCCTAGGGCGGGCTGGCAAGGCAGAGAGACAAGTAGTTAATTAAAAATGCAAAAGGCAAAATGTAAAAACGATATAAGCGGTTGCTGGCCGCTCCCCTTTTTACACTTTACCTTTTGCATTTTGAACTACTCGACCTGCGCCAGAGGCAGCCGCTTCGACTGGATGCTCTGGGCCTCGCCGGCGTCGGCGTAGTCGCTGTGGCAGGCGGCCTTGTCGTGCTCGGCGCCGACGGCCTTCTTCGTCTTGCTCGCCAGCCGGTGGATCTCGGCCGGGCTCAGCACGCCGCGCTTCTCCAGGATCTCGCGCTGCTCCGCGGTGAGGGCGGCGGTCACCTTCGCCTTGCCGCGCTGGTACTCCTCCTCCTTCCCGGAGGCGAACTCGACGATCTCCTTGCTGATCCGCACGCTGCACCAGTCGTGGCCGCACATGGCGCAGAAGTCGGTGTCCACGTCGAGATCCTCGTCGTGGTACGCCCGGGCGGTGTCGGGGTCGAAGCTCAGCTCGAAGTGCTTCTGCCAGTTCAGGGCGGCCCGGGCCTTGGTCAGCTCGTCGTCCCGGTCGCGCGAGCCGGGGATGCCCAGGGCCACGTCGGCGGCGTGGGCGGCGATCTTGTAGGCCACGCACCCCTGCTTCACGTCGTCCTTCTTCGGCAGGCCGAGGTGCTCCTTCGGCGTCACGTAGCAGAGCATGGCCGCCCCGTGGTAGGCCGCCGCGGTGGCGCCGATGCACGAGGTGATGTGGTCGTAGCCCGGGAAGACGTCGGTGACGAGCGGCCCGAGGACGTAGAACGGCGCCCCGTGGCAGACCCGCCGCTGGAGCTTCATGTTGTACTCGACCTGGTCGAACGGCACGTGCCCCGGCCCCTCGACCATCACCTGCACGCCCTTCCGCCACGCCCGCTCGGTGAGCTCGCCGAGCGTGTAGAGCTCCGCCAGCTGGGCGGCGTCGGTGGCGTCGGCGAGGCCGCCGGGGCGGAGGCCGTCGCCGATCGAGAAGGTCACATCGTACCGCCGCATCACGTCGCAGATGTCCTCCCAGTGGGTGTACATGGGGTTCTGCGCGTCGTGCGTGATCATCCACTTCGCCAGCAGCGACCCGCCCCGGCTGACGATCCCGATCAGCCGTTTGCGGATGAAGGCGAGGTGCTCGCGCAGCACGCCGGCGTGGATCGTGAAGTAGTCCACGCCCTGCTGGGCCTGGTGGTCGAGTGACTCCAGGATCATGGCCGGCGTGAGGTCTTCAATCTTCCGGCCGATGATCATCGAGTAGATCGGCACGGTGCCGATGGGGACCGTGCTGGCGCGGATGATGGCGTCGCGGCAGGCGTCCAGGTCGCCGCCGGTGGACAGGTCCATGACCGTGTCCGCCCCCCACTTCTCGGCCCAGCGCAGCTTCTCGACCTCCTCGTCGGTGCTGCTCGACACCGGCGACGCCCCCATGTTGGCGTTCACCTTCGTCTTGCTGGCGCGGCCGATGGCCATCGGGTCGAGCCGGTAGCCGAGGTGGACGGTGTTGGCCGGGATGACCATCCGCCCGGCGGCGACCTCGTCGCGCACCTGGGCGGCACTCAGGTGGGACTCGCGCTCGGCCACCCGGGCCATCTGCGGCGTGACGACGCCGAGCCGGGCGTGTTCGAGCTGCGTGACCGGGGTGAACCCGGCCGGGTAGGTCACCCGGCGGAGCGTGCCGTCCCCCTGGGTGAAGACGACGCTCCCGCGGGCCGGGTCGAACCCCTTCCCGACGGCCCCGTTGGCGGTCGCGGCCGACACCTCCTCGCTGAACCAGTCGGCCGGGAGAAAGTCCCAGGCGGTCTGGTCCGAGGCGGGGGGCATCCCCGGGGTGTCGGGCGAGGAGAACGTCTTCGCGCCGAGCGGGCCGGGGCTGATCGCCGGGCGGTTGGCGAAGCTGCCGGGCGTCGTCCCCTGGGCGGCGGACGACGGGTTCAGCCCGAGCGGCGGGAGGGGGGCGATATGCGGAGCGCTCATGTGCGAGGGGTACCGATGAGAAGGTTACCGCTGTCAGGATAGCCGGCCCCGCCGGGCGGTTCCACCCGGCAGTCGGACCCGGGTATGATACGCCGAACGGCGGGGCTACCGGTGCCGGAGGGGGCGGAGTGACGGCCGGCGCGGGTGCGGGCTGTCCGGTCGTCCCCGCCGCGGGTACGCTGTCCCGCACCCCGTCCCGCGGAGCCCCCCACGATGCGGTTCCCCCTCCTCGCCGCCGTCGCCCTCGCACTGGCGTCCGGTTCCCGCGCCCCCGCCGCCGAACAGAAGCGGCCCCCGAACATCGTCGTCATCTTCACCGACGACCACGCCTACCAGGCGGTCAGCGCCTACCAGCACGCCCTCAAGCTGAACCAGACCCCGAACATCGACCGGCTCGCCAAGGAGGGCGTTCGCCTCGACCGCTGCCTCGTCCCGAACTCGATCTGCGGGCCGAGCCGGGCCGTTCTGCTCACCGGCCGGTACAGCCACTCCAACGGCTTTTACAACAACACGAACAGCCGGTTCGACGGCTCCCAGGTCACGTTCCCCCAGCTGCTGAGCCGCGCCGGCTACCAGACCGCCCTGTTCGGGAAGTGGCACCTCGTCTCGAACCCGACCGGGTTCGACCACTGGCACATCCTCCCCGGCCAGGGCGTCTACTACAACCCGCCGATGGTCCGCATGGGCGAGCGGGTCGCGCACGCGGGCTACGTCACCGACGTCATCACCGACCTGTCGCTCGACTGGCTGGCGCGGCGGGACCGGAGCAAGCCGTTCCTCCTGATGTGCCAGCACAAGGCGCCGCACCGCGAGTGGTCGCCCGCCCTCCGCCACCTCGGGCACGACAGCGACCGCCGCTACCCCGAGCCCGACACCCTGTTCGACGACTACGCCGGCCGGGGCGAGGCCGAGCGGACCCAGGACATGACGCTCGCCAAGACGATCACCGCCCTCGACATGAAGTTCACCGCCCCGCCCGGGCTCACCCCCGAGCAGCGGAAGGCGTGGGACGCCTACTACGAGCCGCGCAACGCCGCCTTCCGCGCCGCCAACCCGCAGGGCCGCGAGCTGGTGCGGTGGCGCTACAACCGCTACCTGCACGACTACCTGGGCTGCGTCAAGGCCGTGGACGAGGGCGTCGGCCGCGTGCTGGACTACCTCGACCGCGAACGGCTGACCGACAACACGGTCGTCGTCTACGCCTCGGACCAGGGCTTCTACCTCGGCGAGCACGGCTGGTTCGACAAGCGGTGGATCTTCGAGGAGTCCGTCCGCACGCCCTGCCTCGTCCGCTGGCCCGGCGTCGCCCGGCCGGGCACCGCCAGCGACCGCATCACCAGTCTGCTCGACTTCGCGCCGACCTTCTGCGAGGCGGCCGGGCTGCCGGTGCCGGAGGGAACCCACGGGCGGAGCCTGTCCGGCCTGCTGCGCGGCCAGACGCCCGCCGACTGGCGGACGAGCTTCTACTACCACTACTACGAGTACCCCGGCCCCCACAACGTCCGCCGGCACTACGGCGTCGTCACGGACCGGTACAAGCTGGTGCGCTTCTACGGGGCGGGCGGGGCGGAGTACTGGGAGCTGTTCGACCGGCAGACCGACCCGCGCGAGCTGACGAGCGTGTACGACCGGCCCGACTACGCCGCGGCCCGGCGCGACCTGCACGCCGAGCTGGACCGCCTCCGCCGCGACCTGCGGGTGCCGGAGGCCGACCCGCCGGAAACGCTCATCGCCCCGAAAAAGAAGTGACCCCGGACAGCCCCGGGGCGGGTGTGCGGACCACCGCCCGGGTGATAGCCTTCCCGGCCGCCTTGAGCAGGTCGCCGGGCGTGAACGGCTTCGGCAGGAACACCGCCTGCGGGATCACGTCCAGCCGGCCGATGTCGGACAGGTAGCCCGAGATGATCACCACGCCCACCAGCGGCCGGCTGTCGCGCACCCGCTGGGCCAACTCCTGTCCGTTCATCCCGGGCATGGTCAGGTCGGTGACGAGGAGGTCCACGGCGGGCAGGCCGGCCAGCACGGTCAGGGCGTCCTCCCCGGTGGGCGCCTCGTGGACCGTGTACCCGGCGGTTTCGAGCGCCGTGCGGGCGAGCTTGCGGACGGCGTCCTCGTCCTCGGCGAGCAGGACCGTCCGCCCCGTTCCGGTGGCCGGGCGGACGACCGGGAAGGGGGTCAGGACGCCGGGCTTGCTGTGGGCGCCGGACTTGGACTGGGCCGGCTCGTCGCACCAGGGGAGGTCCACCTGGAAGGTGGTGCCGGCGCCGACCGCCGAGTCCACCACGATCGCCCCCCCGGCCTGCTGGACGATCCCGTAGACGGTGGCCAGCCCCAGGCCCGTCCCCTTGCCGACCGCCTTGGTGGTGAAGAACGGCTCGAAGATCTTGTCCCGCACCTCGGGCGGCATCCCGACGCCGGTGTCGGACACCAGCACCCGGGCCAGCCGGGCGCCGGTGGCCGGCGCGACGAGGGCGGTGGCGATCGTCAGCGTGCCGCCCCGGGGCATCGCGTCCTTGGCGTTCACCGCCAGGTTCATCACCACCTGCTCGAACTGGCCCCGGTCGATCCGGGCGCGGACCGGCTGCGGGGACAGGGCGGTGGCCACGCTCACCCGCTCCCCGAGGAGGCGGCGGAGCATCCCGGCCATCTCGGTCACGACCGCGTTCAGGTCGAGGACCACGGGCCGGGCGGCCTGCCGGCGGCCGAAGGTCAGCAGCTGGCGGACCAGCCCGGTGGCGCGGTCGGCGGCGGCCCGGATGTCGTCGATCAGTTCCCCGGCCGGGGCGACCTCGGGGCCGCCCTCGCGGATCAGCTCGGCGTTGCCGCGGATGACGGTGAGGAGGTTGTTGAAGTCGTGGGCGATGCCGCCCGCGAGGCGCCCGACCGCCTCCAGCTTCTGCGACTCGCGCAGCTGCGTCTCCAGCCGCCGCCGCTCGGTCGTGTCGCGGATCACCGCGACCCAGTGGGTGAACCGGCCGTCCGCCCCGGCGGCCACCGGGACCACCTGCCACTCGGCCCACACCCGCACCCCGTCCTTGCGCCGGGCCGGGAGTTCGAGCCGCGCCGGCTCGTTCCCGCGCAGGGCGGCCCGGACCGCGGCCAGGGCGGCGGCGTCCTCGTCGGCGTCCGCCGGCGGGAGGGTGAACTCGTCCGACCCCTCGGGCTGGCAGAACACGCTCGGGCTCAGCCCGGCGGCCTCCTCGACCGAGTAGCCGGTGATCTGCTCGAACGCGGGGTTGGCGTACACCACCTGCAGACCCGACGGGTCGTCCGGCTGGGCTTCGGCGATCATCACCCCGTCCCACGACGCGCCGACCGCGGCCTCCAGGAGCCCGAGGCGGGCCGCGTCCTCCGCCCGGGTCCGGGCGGCCGCCGCCATCCGGCGGGGGAGGACGACGAGGAGAGCCCCGCCGATCACCACCCCGAGGGCGGCGGCCGGCCAGCCGAGCCAGGGGACGAACCGCGCGGCCAGAGCCAGGGAGACGGCGCCGGCCCCGGCCGCGACCAGGGCGTAGACGGGGCGGAGGGGGGCGGCCTGTCGGGCCGCGCGCCAGGCGAAGACGAGGGTGATGAAGGTGGTGGTGGCGAGGAGGACCACGTCGGCGGCCGACCCCAGGGTCGTGCCGGACCCTGCGGCGCCGGGGAGACCCCCGGAGGCGAGCAGGCGCGGAATCGACATGACAGTCCCTACCGGTCGTGTGGGTCGGGGGCCGGGGGGCGGACCCGGCTACGCATCCCGGCTGCCGGCGCATCACTCCGCGAATACCGATTGTATAGTCGGCCGACCGGGGCCGTACACCGGAAAAATCGCGTGAGCCTCGTGGTCGAACCGTGACTCTTTTGTCGCCTCAGTTTTTCAGGCCGGATTGTAGCCGGGCCGGACCGCCGCCGGGGGTTCACTCCCTTATCGAAGGAATCTGCTGTCGGGTTGACACGCGGACCGGTCCCGGGGGCGGGACGGTCCGCGCGGCGCCTCGATTCTCGGGCGGGGCGTGAGCTCTCAGCGGGGCGGGTTGGCGGCAGGTGGAGTGGCGGCAGGCGGGGTGGAGCCGGCGAGCCGCCAGTCCCGCTCCCAGTACTCCCGGCTGTACTCCCCGGACGTGTTGGGGAAGGCGCCGGGCTTGTCCTTCAGCCGGGCGAACGCCTCGCGCATGTTCGAGTCGATCGTGAGCTGGCCGTTCTCGTTGCCCAGCTGGCGGTAGGCGTGGAACATCATGCTGAGTACGATCAGCTCCTCGACCCTGCCGGCGTACTGCCGGCGGAGCGGGTCGGCGGTGTGCAACACGTCGTAGGGCTTGCGGAGCAGGAGGTAGGCGAGCAGCTGGTGGGTGTTGGCCTGGTCGCGCAGCCAGGCGTCGGCCGGGCCGGGGCGGTTGGCCACCTTTCGCCCCTCGACGTCCGCGAGTACCTGCTTGAACAACCCGAGCGCCTCCTCCCCGGCCTTCTCCTCCTCGGCCCCGAGCATCTTCGCCTTGGGGTTGATCCGCTGCATCAGGACGGCGCCGAGCAGCACCTTCCCCTGCGCGTTCTCGGACCCGGACGGGTAGAGCCGGAGCTGGGTGCGGAGCCGCGTCTCCGCCTCCGGCAGGTTGCGGACCCGGAACGCCTCGTTGCCCAGCTCGTAGAGCGCCCACTCGTGCGTCTCCTGCTCGGCCGGCGACACCCGCTCGGCGGACGCGATCTGCTTGAGCAGCTCGACCCCCAACGGCACCTTGTCCTTGTTGCCGGAGTCGATCAGGTTGCGGGCCAGCTTGTGCCGGCTGATCGTCGAGGCCGGCCCGGAGGTGGCCATCGCCTTGGTGAAGGCGCCGAGGGCGTCGGCCGGGCGGTTGGCGGCGAGCAAGCCGTCGGCGTAGTCGGCCCAGACCGGGCCGGCCACCTCGTCCGGGAGGCGCGGGACGGCGATGGCCCGCTCCAGGGCCGCGAGCCCGGCGGCCGCGTCCCCCGCCCGGCGGTAGAGGGCCGCGGACCGGCGCAGCTGTTCGGCCTTGTACGCGTCCTCCGGGCGGGCGGTGGCGAGGGCGGTGTACTCCTCGGCCGCGGCCGCGAACCGGGCCTTCCCGTCGGCCCCGGCCTTCTCCAGCGCCGCCCCCCAGGCGGTGTACACGTCGGCCTTCTTCTCGCGGTCCTTGCCGCCGGCGGCGAACGGGGCGTAGGCGTCGGCCGCGGCGACCGCCTCGGGGAACGCGCCGTCGGCCGAGAGCACCTGGACGGCCTGCTCGAACGCGGCCTGGAACTCGACGACCGTCGGCGCCCCGGGCGGCACCACCGCCAGGTCCGCCGGCCCCTTCACCCCGCGCGCGGCGGTCGCCAGGTAGCCGACGGCGGCCTTGTGTCGGGCGGCCTCGGGGCTCTTGAGGCTGATCTCGGCCAGCCGGACGGCCGCGAACGACGCCTCCGGGCTGGCGCCCTTCACGGCCTCCTCCAGCAGCCGGGCCGCGTCCGGGTCGCCGGGCTTCGCGTGCAGCCGGCACTCGGCGAGGTAGTAGGCGGCCGCGGACCGCAGGGCCGGGGGGAGGTCCGGGGCGGAGCGGGCCGCCTCCCAGTCGCGGGCGGCGCCGGCCCAGTCGCGCTCGGCCATGCGGATGTGGCCGAGCTGGCCCTTCGCCACGGCCAGCACGTCCGACGGGGCGTCAGGCCCGATCGCGCCCAGCCACTGCTTCGCGCCATCCGGCTCGTTCAGCTTGAGGCACACCTCGCTCAGCCGGAGCTTGGCCCGGGCGAGGGGGGCCGACGGCGTGCCGAGGGCGGTGTTCGTCAGGTAGGAGGTGAACCCCTCCTTGGCCCGCCTCAGGTCCGGCGGGGACACCCGCAGGCTGAGCTCGGCCACCAGCCGGGGGGCGTCGCCGGGGTCTTCGCCGATCGGCGGGCGCGACAGCACGGCCCGGAGCAACTCGGCGTCGGCCGGGCTGAGGGTCGCGGGGAGGTCGGCGGCGAGTGCCTTCGCCCGCCGGAAGATGAACTTCGGGCGGTCGGGCTCGGCCACGCGGGACTCGTCGACGGCGGTGAAGTGTTGGCGGGACAGCACCCAGTACCCGCGGGCCTCGCCGGGCTCGGGGGTGATCTCGGCGAGCCGGGCGTAGCCGCTGCCGAGGGCGAGGTGGGCCGCCGGGCCGTGCTCGGGGTACTTCTCGGCCTCGCGGACCACGCGGGGCAGCGCGGTCCGCAGCTCTTCGACCACGGGGCTGAGCCGCTCGGTGGCGGCCGTGAGGGCGGCGAGGTCGGCCAGGAAGGCGGCGTCCGGGCTGGGCGGGCCGACCGGGATGAGCCCCTGGTAGGCGGCGGCGAACACGGCCGCCCCGACGATGAAGGTCGGAACCTGCCACAGCCGGCGGGGCGGGGCGGGGCGGGTGACCGGGGCGGCGGCCGTGTCCGTGGCCATGTGCGGCGTCCCTCGGGGGCGGTGGCGCAGAGTCGCCGCGACAATAGACCCGCACCCGCACCGCCGAATCAAGCCCAACCCGAGACGCCACAGGATTCCCCGGTCGGGGAGGGGGACGGAGGCAGCTGACCGGCCCACCGGGTTTCCCGCGTGATAAGCCTCCCCCGCGCGGCCGTCCCGCCAGACCCAAGGTCAATCGCCGCGTGGCCCTGAGACCGACGCGGGCGGGATGTCGCTCCCACCCGGCCGGCGGGTTTGCTATTCTCAAGGAAAGTGGAATGGGACGCCGGACGCGGGGTGCGGTTATGGGGATCTACGACCGCGAGTACTACCGCGACGACGGAGGAGCCTGGGGGGGCTGGGGCGGCCGGGGGGCGACTCCCTGGCTGATCGGGATCACTTGCGCCGTCTGGCTCGCCCAGCTCGCCACCCGCGACGCCCCGGGCGGCGGGGTGACGGCCTTCGGCGTCTACGACACCCGGCTCATCCTCCAAGGGGAGGTGTGGCGGCTGTTCACGCCGATCTTCCTCCACTCCGAACGGTCGCTGCTCCACATCATCTTCAACATGCTCATCCTTTACTGGGTGGGCCGCCAGCTGGAGGAGCGGTTCGGGTCGCGGGAGTTCGTGACCTTCTACCTTTCCGCCGGCGTGTTCGCGGAGGTCGTGAACCTGGCCGTCGAGGTGGCCGGGCTGGCGCCCTTCTCGCGCGGCCTCGGCGCGAGCGGGGCCGTGACCGCCGCCCTGGTGCTGTACGCCTTCCTGTACCCCCGGCAGCAGGTGCTGGTGTTCTTCGTCCTGCCGATGCCGATCTGGCTGGCGGTCGTGATCTACGTGGTGATGGACACCCTCGGGGCGCTCGGCGCGCGGCTCGACAACGAACCGGTCGCCTACGTCGTCCACCTCGGCGGGGCGCTCTTCGGCGCCGCGTACCACCTGTCCGGGATACACCTCACCTCGTACCTCCCCTCCTCCCGCGGGGGTGGTCCGACGCGCCGCCGGGCGCAGCCGCGGCTCCGCGTGGTTCCGCCGGACGACTCGGACGACTCGGACGGCGGCGGCCGCAACGAGGCCACACCGCCCCCGCCGCCGCAGGAGGAGCGGTTCGAGGAGCGCGTGGACCGGTTGTTGGAAAAGGTGTCACAGTACGGGCAGGAAAGTCTGACGCCCGAGGAGAGGGAACTCCTCTTTCGGGCGGGTGAACACTATAAAAAGCGTCGGAGGTAGTCTGTGCCACTCTATGAATACAGCTGTGCTACATGCGACCACACCTTCGACGCCCTGGTGACCCGGGCGGGCGGTGAGCCGGACCGGTGCCCGACCTGTGGGGCGGCCGAGGTGCGCCGGCTGATCGGGCTCCCGGCTCAGGGGCGTGTGAAGGATTCGGCCCCGGCTACGAACTGCCGCGGCGACGGCCCGCCGTGCGGCGCGGCGCGGTGCGGGCGCAAGAGCTGACGGGGTTGCCGGGGGTGATTCTCGTCTGGACGAGATTCGCCCGTCTTCCTAAGTTGATACTCCTACCGCGTCTTACGGCCCGTTAACGACCGTATCAATTCTGTGGTCCGGAACCCGCGCCCTCATCCCTTCAGAAAAAAGAATTATAAAGCGGGCTTGCCCGACAAGAATCGCTCCGCTAGGTATGATGATTAAATAACCCTACGGACCGTCGCCATGTCGCCGTAGGGGTCAGTGTGTCAGTCCCGCCTCGCCGGTAGGCGGACGCCCCGGGAGCGCCCGCCCGGTCCCACCATTCTCGATTCTGGGGATTCTTCCCATGACCGACCCGAAGACGGCCAAGCAGTGCGCGGAAATGCTCCAGGCGATCGCCGAGCCGAACCGCATCCGGATCATCGAGTGCCTCCGGACGGGCTCGAAGAACGTGACGGAGCTGGCCAAGCTCCTGAGCGTCGAGATCGTGAACGTGTCCCACCACCTGGGCGTGCTGCGGCAGGCCGGACTGGTGCAGGACGAGAAGCACGGCCGGTTCGTGGTCTACTCCCTGCACCCGAAGATCTTCGTCAACGAGGGGAAGTCCACCCACGTCGACCTCGGCTGGTGCAAGGTCGAGATCCCGCACAACTAAGCCGATCCGCCCGCAACATCATCCCCCGCCCGTCACCCCGGGCGGGGTTTTTCGTTCCGAAGCCGGCCGACCGCCGTACATCCCCGGCCGGTACACCTCGACCCGCAGCCGCCGCGGCACCACCTCGACCGTCAGCTCCCGGAGGCCGTCGGGGGGCGTGCAGAAGAACTCGCCGTCCGCGTGGACGCAGAGAGGTGCTTCGGAGCGGACTTCGACCCGGGCCGCCTGCCCGAGCCGGATGAGCGGGTGGTCCGCGGGGAGGGTGCCGGTGGCCATCGCCGGCAGGTAGCGGACGAGGTGCCAGCGGCGGAGCCGCAGGGCGTGCATGAAGTCGAACCGGCCGTCCGTCAGGTCCGCGGCCGGCGTGATCGGGAACCCGCCCTCGCGCTGGGCGAGGTTGACCGTGAGCGCGAGGGTGGGGGCGTCCACCTCGGCGCCGTCGAAGCGGATGCGCATCCGGGGCGTGGCGAAGTGCCGGACCATCGCCTTGAGGAAGGCCAGGGCGTACAGCGGCATCCCCCGGAGGAGGCGGATCTTCCGCGCCTCGACCGTCACCATCCCGTTGAACCCGACCCCCAGGGCGTTCACGAAGAACCGCTCCCGCCCGCCGCCGGCGACGCGGCCCACGTCCACGTCGAGCGTCTCGGTCGCGGGCGCCTCGGCCCGCCTCGCCCACCAGGCGGTCAGGCCGAGGGTGTAGGCGTAGTCGTTGGCCGAGCCGACCGGCCACGTCGAGAACACCACGTCGCGGCGGTCGCTCCGGAGCAGCCCGTTGGCGACCTCGTGGGCGGTGCCGTCCCCGCCGGCCGCGACGACCCGGGCGAACCCCTGGCCGGCGGCCTCGCGGGCGAGCTCCTCGGCGTGGCCGGGGGCGGCCGTGGGTCGGAGTTCGACGTGAACCCCGGGCGCGGACCGCACCTCGTTGAGGAGCCGTTCGGCCCTCCCGCGGCCGGCCGCGGGGTTGTAAATCACACACGTGTCCGCACGCATCCTCACCCCCCGCGACGACCGATGAACGGCCTTCTGGTGATCGACAAGCCCGGCGGGATGACCTCCCGCGACGCCGTGAACCGCGCCCAGCGCTGGTTCCCGCGGAAGACCAAGATCGGCCACACCGGCACGCTCGACCCGCTGGCGACGGGCGTACTCGTGGTGTGCGTCGGCGCCGCCACCCGGCTGGCGGACCACGTGCAGGCGATGGGGAAGACCTACCACTCCCGCTTCCGCCTCGGCGCGACCAGCACCACCGACGACGCCGACGGTGAGGTTACGGAAACGGCCGGCGTCGTGCCCCCCGGCCGGGAGGCGGTTGATGTCGCGCTGTCTCGCTTTGTGGGCGTGGTCGAGCAGATGCCGCCGGCGTTCTCGGCGATGAAGGTGGCCGGCCGCCGCGCCCACGCCCTTGCGCGGGCGGGCGAGGACGTACAACTCGTCGCCCGCCCCGTCCGCATCGACGCCGTCCGCGTCGTCGGCTACGCCTGGCCGTGGCTCGACGTGGAGGTCGACTGCGGGAAGGGGACGTACATCCGCTCGATCGCCCGCGACCTGGGCGCTGCGCTCGGCTGTGGCGGCATGGTGCAGACCCTCCGCCGCACCCGCGTCGGTTCGTTCACGGTGGAGCAGGGGGTTGGCGTGGAAGAATTACCACCCGACCTCGCGGCCCGACTCCTGCCGTTGACCGCCGCGATCGCCGGTCGGCCGTGTGTCGTGATCGGCCCGGACGAGCTGCGACGCTTCCGCACCGGACAGGCGGTGCGGTTCGCACTGGCGGGGGCGGAGCCAGCGCCCGCGCAGGGGGAAACCGTCGGCGTGACGGCGGGGGCGGGCGAACTCGTGGGGCTCGGCTTCATCGCGGGGGCCGCGGTGAAGCCGGACCTCGTGTTCGCCCTTTAGCATCAACCTTCCTGCAAGTCCTTCAGGTTCTCCTCGGTCGCGCGGATCTGGCCCTCCAGGTCCGCGACCAGCTCGCGCTGCTGCTGGACCACCTCGGCCGGGGCGCCGCTGACGAACTTCTCGTTGGCGAGCTTCGCCTTCACGCCGTCCAGCTGTTTCTGCTTGTCGGCCAGCTGTTTTCCCAGCCGCTTGGCCTCGGCCGCCGGGTCGATCAGCCCGGCGAGCGCTACGTATGCCTCGAACTCCGGCCGCACTACCGACCCGGCCTGCTTGGGCTTGGCCGCGGTCGGCGAGGCGGTGAAGTTGGCGATGCCGGCCAGCGGGCCGATGAACACGGCCAGCGCGGTGAAGTCGGCCGCCACCGCCGCGCCGGCCTTCACCGACACGTCGAGCCGCGTCTTGTCTTCCACCTGGTAGCGGTTGCGGACCTCGCGCACACCGCGGACGAGTTCCTGCATCCGGGCGAACCGCGCCTCCACGCCCGCATCGACCCACGCCGCCGGGTAGCTCGGCCACGGCGCGATGCAGGCGTTCGCGGCCGGCTGTTCGGTCGCGGTCAGCCCGCGCTCGGGGGCGGCCTCGTTCAGTGCCTCCCACAGCGACTCGGCCACGAACGGCATCACCGGCTGGACCATCCGCAGGATGCCGTCCAGCACGCCGACCAGTACCCGCTGCGCGACCGGCCGGGCGGCGGCGTCCTTGAGCCGGCCCTTGGCCATCTCGATGTACCAGTCGCAGAACTCCGACCACACGAACTCGTACAGCCCGCGCGCCACCTCGGAGAACTTAAAGCCCTCCAGCGCCGCCGTCACCTCGTTCGCGGTGGTGGCGAGGCGCGACAGCAGCCAGCGGTCCTCGGTCGGCAGCGCGGCCACGTCCACCGGGGCGGGCGTGTAGCCCTCCAGGTTCATGAGCAGGAACCGCGTCGCGTTCCACATCTTGTTGGCGAAGTTCCGGCCCACCTCGAACCGGTCGCTGGCCTGCTTCGCGGTCGGCAGTTCCGGGTCTTCGGCCGGCCAGGGGCCGCCGGGGCGGAACGGCTTCTTGCAGCCCGGGCAGGCGAGCTTCTTGGTCCGCATGCCCGTGTGTTCCTGCTTCACCGGCACCTGGGTGCCGCAGTGGGGGCACACGTTCACCACGGGCATCCGGGTGTCCTGCGTCTCGGTGGCGAGGTTCACCATGCCGAACCGCAGGGCGTCGGCCCCGTACAGGTCGATGATGTCGAGCGGGTCGACGCCGTTCCCCTTCGACTTGCTCATCCCCTCGCCGAACCCGTCCAGCACCTTCGGCGTGATGTACACGTGGCGGAACGGGACGTCGCCGAGGTTGTAGAGCCCGGCCAGCACCATCCGGGCCACCCAGAGGGTGATGATGTCGCGGCTCGTGACCAGCACGCTGGTCGGGTAGTAGTACTTCAACTCCGGCGTCGGCTCGGGCCAGCCGAGCGTGCTGTGCGGCCACAGGGCCGAGCTGAACCAGGTGTCGAGTACGTCGGTTTCCTGCGTGTACCCCATCATGCCGAGCGTTTCGCCGATCGCCTTCTCGACCTCCGGCGTCCGGATGCACAGGTGCAAGTGGTCGCCGCTGTACACGAAGTACAGGTCATCCATCGCCTGCCGCGCGCGGGGCTCGTCGCCGCCGAAGGCGGGCAGCACGACGAACTTGTACATGTAGGCGTTGATACTCACCTGCGAGTAGGACTCGCCTTCCGACTTGGGCCGGGTCCACACCGGGATGCGGTGGCCCCACCACAGCTGCCGGCTGATGCACCAGTCGCGCTTCTCGCCGAGCCAGTCGAGGTAGGTCTTGGCGTAGCGCTCCGGGAAGAACTTCACGCGGCTGCCGGTCACCGCGTCCATCGCCAGTTGGGCGAGGCCGGGCTTGTCGTCGTCCCGGTCGGCCATCTTCACGAACCACTGGTCCGAGAGGTACGGCTCGATCGGGGTCTTGCTGCGGTCGCTGTACTTCAGCGGGATCACCCGGTCTTCCTTCCCCTCGTACAGGCCGAGTTCCTCCATCCGCTTCACCACCGCCTCGCGCGCCTTGTACCGGTCCAACCCGGCGAACTCGCGGCCCTCGGCGTTGATCGTGCCGTCCGGGTTCAGGATGTTGATGAGCCCGATCTGCGGGTTCCGCTGCCAGCAGGCGTAGTCGTTCGGGTCGTGGGCCGGGGTCACCTTCACGCAGCCGGTCCCGAGTTCCGGGTCGGCCAGGAGGCCGTCGGCGATGACGGGGATCTCCCGCCCGGTCAGCGGCTGGAGTACGGTCCTGCCCACGAGGGCCTTGTAGCGCTCGTCGGACGGGTGGACGCACAGGGCGGTGTCCCCGATCATCGTTTCGGGGCGGGTGGTGCTGAAGCGGATGAACGTGCCGGGGGCGCCGGTCACCTCGTACTTGAAGGTCCAGAACCCGCCCTTGGTGTCCTCGGTGTACGTCTCGTCGTCGGCCACGGACGTCTGTAGCTGGGCGTCCCAGTTCACGAGCCGCTTGCCGCGGTAGATGTAGCCGTCGCGGAACATGCGGAAGAAGGTCTCCCGCACCGCGCGGGCGCACACCGGGTCGAGCGTGAACCGCGTCCGCTGCCAGTCACAGCTGGACCCCATCGACTTCAGCTGGCCGAGGATGCGGGCCTCGTACTTGTCCTTCCACTCCCAGATCCGGCGCACGAGTTCGTCGCGGCCGAGGTCGCGGCGGGTCTTCTTCTCCTGGTTGAAGATGAGCCGTTCCACCACCGACTGCGTGGCGATGCCGGCGTGGTCGGTCCCGGGCATCCACAGGGCGTTGAACCCCTGCATCCGCCGCCAGCGGATCAGTACGTCTTGCAGGGTGTTGTTCAGGGCGTGCCCCATGTGGAGCGCCCCGGTCACGTTCGGCGGCGGGATGACGATGGTGAACGGCTTTCTGTGCGGAGGCTTCGCCTGCTCCGCAGGCCCGCTTGCCACATCCGGCTCGCTGTGGAAGTAGCCGCGCTCGTCCCAGACGCGCAGCCACTTCTGTTGCGCGTCCTTCGGGTCGTAAGCCTTGGGCAGTTCGGTCGGCATGGGGGTGGTCAGGAGTTCGGGGTGCCGGTAGGGGGTTCGGTGTTGCCGGACAGACGCGCCCGGAGGGCGGCGAGTTCGTCCCGGAGTCTCTGAACTTCGGCGGCCTCGGCCGCAGCGCGGGCTTCAGCGTTCGACATCCTGGCCGCCGCGGCGACCGCCCGCGCCTCGGCCTCGGCCGCCCGGCGGTGGGCGTCGTCCCGATCTCGGGTGAGTTCGGCATAGTTCGGGATGCGGGTACCGACCCGGTCGTAGCAAACGACGTGGTCGTCCTCGACCGCGAGGAACACCTCGACCACCTCCAGCCAGACGCGGCCGTCGGGCTCGGACGGGAGGCGCTCGTACGCGGCGGGGCCGGCCTGGAAGGCGACGATTCCCACCGGGTTCCGGCCCCCCCCGGTGGGGAGGTCGATGAGTACGTACAGCGGCACGCCCACGAGGTAGAACAGGTGCATCTTGCGGGTCAGGTCCATCCGCCGGGTACTCGGCGAGGTGATCTCGACCACGAACAGCGGTCGGGCCTTCATGTCCTCGACCGGGAACACCGCCTCGCCCTTGTCCCAGGGCCGGGCCTCGCCGTTGAACAGGATCAGGTCCGGTCCGAGGTACTTCGACAGCGACGGGTGTTGGAAGTCGATCAGGTGGTCGGAGAGCAGCCGGAGTTCCGGGCGACCTTCAATGCGCCGCCGAAAGACCGCCGTCAGGTAGAAGCGGTCGTCGTCGTGGGCCTGGTTGTTCACGACGAAGTCGTCCTCCTGTGGGAAAACGAGGTCGTCCTCGGTGAGCGGAACCCGCCAGTCCTCGGCGTCGGGGTCACGGGTGTAGCGCCAGCCGAGGGCGTACGGGTTCTCTGCCGTCGGCACCGGCTCCGGGACCGCCATCTCCAGGTCGAGGTTCATGCCACTCCTCCGGCCGGGCGTTCCGCGTCCTTGAACAGCTTGTACTCGATGCTGTCGGCCAGGGCCAGCCAGCTGGCCTCGACCACGTTCTCGCTCACGCCCACGGTGCCCCACACGTCGGCCCCGTCCCGCGACTCGATCACCACCCGCACGCGGGCCGCGGTCCCCTCCTTCGGGTTCACGACGCGGACCTTGTAGTCCACCAGCACCATCTCCGCGAGCCGCGGGTAGGCCGGGAGGAGCGCCTTCCGCATCGCCCCGTCGAGCGCGTTCACCGGGCCGTCGCCCTCGCTGGCGGTGTGCTGGCGGTCCCCGTTCACCGCCAGCTTGACCGTCGCCTCGGTGACCGGCGCGCCGTCCGCGTCGGCCTCGATGTTCACCCGGTACGCCAGTCGCTCGAACCACGGCCGGTAGAGCCCGGCGGCCTTCTTCACGAGCAGGTCGAACGACGCCTCGGCGGCCTCGAACTCGTACCCGGCGTTTTCCAGGTTCTGCACCTCGTTCAGGATCTTCGCCATCAGCGCCTTGTCGTGGCTCAGCTGATACTTGGTCGTCTTGGTCAGGATGGTGGACTGGCCGGACAGTTCGCTGACCAGGATGCGCCGCTCGTTGCCGACGGCCTCCGGCGTGATGTGTTCGTAGGTGGTCGGATCCTTGGCGACGGCGTGGGTGTGCATGCCGCCCTTGTGGGCGAAGGCGCTGGCCCCCACGAACGGCTGGCCCGTCCGGAAGTTCATGTTGGCGATCTCGTACACGTACCGCGACGCCTCGGTCAGCCGGGCCAGGCTGCCGGGCGCCAGCACGTCGCGGCCGTACTTCAGCGCCAGGTTGGCGATCACGCTCACGAGGTCCACGTTCCCGCACCGCTCGCCGATGCCGTTCATCGTGCCCTGCACCTGCGTCGCCCCGGCGCGGACGGCGGCGAGCGTGTTGGCGACGGCGAGGTCGCAGTCGTTGTGGCAGTGGATGCCCACCTCGCACGCCACCGCACGCCGGGCCTCGGCCACGACCTCGGCGACCCGCTCCGGCATGGTGCCGCCGTTGGTGTCGCAGGTGATCACCACCGACGCCCCGGCCTCGGCCGCGGCGCGGAGCGTCTTCAGGGCGTACTCGGGGTTGGCCCGGTAGCCGTCGAAGAAGTGTTCGGCGTCGTAGAACACCTCGCGCCCTTGCGACTTGCAGAACGCCACCGAGTCGGCGATCATCCGCAGGTTTTCGTCCAGGGTCGTGCCGAGGACGTTGGTGACGTGGAAGTCCCACGTCTTGCCGACGATCGTGACCACCGGCGTGCCGCCGTCGAGCAGCGCTTTCAGGCCGGCGTCCGTCTCGGCGGGCGTGTTCTTCCGTCGCGTCATGCCGAACGCGACGACCTTGGCGTGCCGCAGTGGCAGCTCGCGGACGGCCTTGAAGTACTCGGAGTCCTTGGGGTTGGAGAGCGGGTAGCCGCCCTCGACGTAGTCCACCCCCAGCTCGTCGAGCTTGCGGGTGAGGAGAAGCTTGTCCTGGAGGGAGAAGTTGATGCCTTCGCCCTGGCTGCCGTCGCGGAGGGTGGTGTCGTAGATGGCGACGCGGGTCATGGGTCGGGGTACCGGGCTGGCTGAGTCGGGGAGGGTGGTCGGGTCGGCCCGGAAAACGGGACCGCCCCGAAGCGGGGTGGCTCCGGGGCGGCGTAATTCGATCGCGTGTCGCTCGGCCGAGCGGCCCCGGTCATCCTGTATTGCCGACGGCGACGCCGGCACGCACTCCCTGCGCCGTGGTAATGACCACCGGCCGGGAGTGAGGGATGCGGGCCACGGGTGCGGTCCCAACTACGTGGACACGGACGACGGGAGAAATGTATCCCCCGCGGCGGGTGCTGTCAACCGGCGCGGCCGGTCACCGACGGAACGTGACCTCGAACCGGAAGCCGCTGCCGGGGATGTCGTCTACGACCGGTGCGGTGAGCGTGAAGCCGTCGGCGCGGGCCGCGTACTCGAACGGCCGGCCGGTGTACGGGTCGGGCGGCACCGGAACGGCGCCGACGTCTGCCAGGGCGGCCGGCGGCGTTCCCTTCGCACCGGCAGCGTACAGCCGCACGGCTTCGACGGCCATTAACCCGGCCATCATGCGGTCGAGCCGCGCCACGGCGTAGTAGCACTTTCGGGCGGCCGGCACGCTCAAGGCGAACAGCGTGACCGCGGGTTCGTCCCGCGCCTTCTTCAGCTCCTCGGCGCGCGCCTCGATCTTGTCCAACTCCGCCGTGGCCCGTGGGTACGGCAGCATGAAGGCCCGGCGTTGGTCGTCCCAGAGCGCCCGGCAGGCGTCCGCGGTTTCCTTCGGGTACGGAACCTGCGCGCGGATGCCGCGCTCCATGAACTCCAGCTCGCCTTCCAGCGCCGGGCGCGGGTCGACCAGCGGGCGCGGCTGCGACGCCAGCGCCCAGTACAAGTTCGGCGACCCGGGGCGGCCGATGAAGCTAACGCAGTCGCCCGCGGCCGAGTGGCAGATGGCGAGACCCACCAGCAGCTGGAGCGTCACCGGACCCTCGCCGACGGCCTTACCGAGTCGGAACCCCGACCGCACCGCGAGTGCGGCGTCGCCGAACGTGTTGCGGGCCAGGTCGCGGCGGACGCGGAGCCGGTTCAGGTAACTGACTTCTCGGAACTTCTGAACCTCTTGGAGGAAGCCGACCTGCTCGTCGGGGTGCGGCTTCACCCCCTGCCCCCAGTCGACGGTGTCCCGCTTCGCGGCGGCGTCGAAGGCCTCGAACCCGTCGGCAAACTGCTTCAGGTACGCGGTCACTTCATCGACCGGCAACTCGTTGAGGGGCAACCCGGGCCAGCGCTCGTGCAGGTCCGTCCGCAGCTTCTCGCGCTTCTCCGGCTCCGGCGGCCACACCGGCAACAGGGCGGCCGCGCGGGAGTAGTCGAGGGCGGCGTTCCCCGGCAGCCGTTCCGTCGCCCGCACGCGGAACTCGGTGCGCAGGCCCGGCGCCGGCGCGGGGGTGGTGTTGAGTTTAAAGGTGAACCGGTCGAGCGGGTCTTCCTTCGGCTGGGCCGCGGCCGGCGCGGCAATGCCGACGACCGCGGCGAAGAGTGCGGCGAGGCGGCGGAGCATGGCGAGTCACCAACGAGAGAGGTGGGCGCGTCTGTTGGTGATTCGTCGGGCGGGGTGAATTCTTGACGGCGTCAGCGGAAGATGTCGTCCACATCGAGTTGCCAGCCGGGGAGGGCGGGTTCGGCATCGGCCGCGTCGCCGCGGCGGAAGACCACCGGTGTGAGCGGGTCGGCCGCAGTGTAACGGGTGACGGTGGCGGCCCGATAATCCACGTCCCAGACGACGAGGGTGCCGGCGGCGAAGTAATCGGTCCGCTTCTCCTCGTACTCGCGGTCGGTCGCAGCGTTGTAGTCGTTCTCGCCCCGCACCTCGACGGCGAAAGTCGGCGGGCCGTCGATGAACCCTTCCCCGTCGTAGGGGGACGTGCCGATGTAGTAGGAGGCGTCCGGCGAGAACGACTCGCGGCCGCTGGGCAGCGGTGCGGGCAGGGCGTACCCCACGTTGTCCCCGAAGGACTCCCCGGTACTCGCTCGGGTTTCATAGCCGTCCAAGCTGAGGAGGATGCGCTTGGCGATCCGGCCGGGCACTCGTCCGGTTGACATGAAGTGCACGATCCTCCCGGCAACCAACTCGGCCTTCCCCTCGACCTTCGCCAGGTCGGCGAGTGTCGCGCGGGGGGCAAGTGAGATGATGGACATGCGCAGACCCTCGGGGCGTGTTTGATTATCCCACACGTCGGCTCAAGCGGTCAACTCCGCGGGCCGGCTGGCGACGTGCCGCAGACCCCAGCGGGCGTCGTCGCGGGCCGGGAAGTCGCTGCGGAAGTGGGTGCCGCGGGACTCGTCGCGGGCGAGGGCGGCGTCGATCATCAGCTGGGACACGGTGAGCAGGTTCTGCAACTCCCACCCGGTCTTGTTGGGGAATTCCCGACTCAGGGCGTAGCGGCACCAGAAGCCCACCTCCCGCCGGGCATCCTTCAGCCGGGCCGCAGTGCGGACGATCCCCATGTTCCGCACCATCAGCGCCCGGAGGGCGTTCGTCAGGTCGGCCGCGTCGAGCCGGTCGCCGGGGTCGTCCGAGGGGATGTCGTAGCGGAGGGGCGCCGCCCGCAACTCGGCGGGCATCGCACGCACGGCGTCGGCCGCGCCGCGGCCGCAGAGGGTGCCGTACACCAGACCCTCGATCAGGCTGTTCGACGCCAGCCGGTTGGCCCCGTGCAGCCCGCTGCTCGTCACCTCCCCCGCTGCCCACAGGCCGGGGAGCGTCGTCCGGCCCTGGAGGTCCGCGGTCACGCCGCCGACCATGTAGTGCGCGCCGGGGCGGACCGGGATGCGGTCGGTGGTGATGTCGAGCCCGAAGCCGCGGCAGGCGCGGTTGATCCCGGGGAAGCGGTTCCGCACCATCACCGGGTCGAGGTGCGACAGGTCGAGGTAGACGTTCGGGTGCTGGGTCCGCTCCATCGTGCGGAAGATGGCCCGGGCCACCACGTCGCGGGGGGCGAGCTCGCCCCGCGGATCCTCCTTCGGCATGAACCGCTCGCCGTTCACGTCCCGCAGGTACGCCCCCTCACCGCGGACGGCCTCGCTCACCAGCGACCGGGCCGACCCCGCCACGTACAGCACCGTGGGGTGGAACTGCATGAACTCCATGTCCCGGAGCTCGGCCCCGGCCCGGTAGGCGGCCGCCATCCCGTCCCCGGTGGCGACCGGCGGGTTGGTCGTCTCGCGGTACACCATGCCGCAGCCGCCGGCCGCGAGGATCACCTGCTTCGCCGAGATGAGGAGCTTCCCGAACGTGGGGTGCCACACCACGGCCCCGGCGCAGCGGCCCTCGTGGGTGAGGAGGTCGATGGTGAAGGTGTCGTCCCACATGGTCACGTTCGGGGCGGTGCGGGCGGTGGCGATGACGGCGCGCATCATCTCGAACCCGGTCGCGTCGCCGAGGGCGTGGACGATCCGCCGGTGGCTGTGCCCGCCCTCGCGGGTGAGGGCCAGGGAGCCGTTCTCCAGGTCGAACTTCGTCCCCCAGCGGACCAGCTGTTCGATCTGGGCCGGCGCCTCGTGGACCACCATCTCGACCGCGGCCCGGTCGCACAGGCCGTCGCCGGCCACGAGGGTGTCCTCGACGTGGTTGTCGAAGTGGTCCTCGGGCGAGAGGACGCCGGCGATCCCGCCCTGGGCGTAGTGGCTGTTGCTCTCGGTGACCCGGTCCTTGGTGACCACCAGCACGGTCAGGTCGGCGGGCACCTCCAGGGCGGCCCGGAGCCCGGCGATCCCGGCGCCGATGACCAGGACGTCCGTGAAGCGGTGGAAGGTGGTGCGGGCGTCGAGTGACACGAGGTAGCGGTTCGGGGCGGACATGCGTCGGCTCGGAGGGGAGGGCGGGTGCCCTTTAGTGTAGGCGGAAGAAGAAACGCCGAAGCCCACCGCGGAGGGCCGGTGGGCTTCGGGTTCGACTTCCCGTCAGCGGTCGTGGGTCAGGGGCGCGGCGCCGGCGGGCGCGGGGTCGGCCCCTTGGCGGCGCCCTCCTGGAAGCGGCGGAGCGCATCGGAGTAGCCGGGGGGGGCGAAGGCCGGGCCGCCGACGCGGGCGGCGCCCGACGTCGCGTTCGGGCTCCCGTCGATCTTGCCGCCGGCGTTGATGTTGTCCGGCCGGGGCGGGGCGGTGGGCGGCGTCGGCGGGTTCACATCCGCCTCGGCAGCGTCGCGGCGGAGCCGCTCGACCTCGCGGCGGTAGTCCTCCAGGAAGCGGTCGTACTCCTCCTGCGTCCAGCCGAGCCGCTGTTGCAGGTCGCGGTTGTGGCGGTTCTTCTCGAACTGGTCCAGGGTCAGCTCGGCGGACTTCGCCCGATTCCGCGGGTCGTCGGCCATCGGCCCGGCGTTCTTGGGCGTCACCCCGCCGCCCTCGCGGAAGCGCTCGTCGTCGCCCCGGCCCTTCGCGCCGGGCGGGTTGTCCTTCGCCATCTGCTCAGCCTGTTGGCGCAGTTGCTCAAGCCGCTCCTGTGCCTGCTTCTGGCGCGCGGGGTCTTTCGAGTTCAGGTCGTCTTGAAGCTGCTCGGCCTCGCGGCGGGCCTTCTCGCCGAACGTCCGGTCGAGCTTCTCCTGCGCGTCGCGCCGCTTCGCCTCGTCCTTGCTGTTCAGGTTCCGCAGAGCCTCGTCCACGTCCTTCGGGTCGAACTTGGGGTCGGGGGCGCCTTTCGGGTTGGCCTTCCCGCCCGGCTCCGTCCCGTTCTTCGGGTCGGGGGAACCCTTGGGGTTCATGTCCTCCATCGGTCCCATCTTCGGGTCACCCATCCCCATCCCCTTCGGCGTTGGCATGGGGGCCGGCATCGGGTTCGGATCCTTCTGGTTCGTCCCCATCGGTTCGGTGGCCCCCTTCCCCATCGGCATCGGCGTCATCGGGCCGGCCTCGGGGCCGCCCTTCGTCGGGTCGGCCGACTTCGGCATCGGAGCCTGGGGCGGCGTGCCGGGCGGGGGCACGTCGGACGGGGCGGGGCGTTCGGTCCCGGGCTCGACGCCCTTGGCCTCCGGCATCCCGCCCTTGGCCTCCGGCGTCCCGCCCTTGGGGTCGCCCATCTTGGGGTCGGCCGACTTCGTCATCGGGGCGGGGCCGGGGCGGGGCTCGGAGGCGCCCGTCGGGTCGCCCGTCTTGGGTTCGCCCTCCTTGCCGCCGGGCGGGGGCGGGTCGCCCTCCTTCGGCATGGGGCGGACGGAACCGGGATCCTGCGGACGGTCCGGTTTGGGCTCGCCGCCCTCCTGCGAGCGGGCGTTCGGCGGGGGCTGCGGCTGGGTGCCGCCCGTCGGGTTCGGCTGGGCGTTCCGCTCCTCGCCGCGGTCGTTCGTGGGAGGCGCGGTCTTGGCGCGGCCCGCGTTGTCGGCCGGGTTCTGCTGCGGCTGACCCATGCCCGTCGGGTCGCTGTCCTTCTGCTGCGTGGCCGGCTTGGGCTCGCCGCCGCCCGCCGGGTCGCCCTTCGACGGGGGCGTCCCCTCGCTCTTGTTCGTCGTATTATCCTTGCCGGGTGGCGTCCCCTTGGTCATCGGGCTTGCCATCGGTGGGTCGCTGGACTTGGGTGTCTCGCGGTCCGTTCCCGGCTGTCCGCCCAACGGCTCGTTGCGCTTCTCGCTCGGCTGCTGGTCGGCCCCTCCCCCCATCGGGGGTGGTTGCGACTTGGTGTTGGACGGCGGCTCCGGCGGGCGCACGTTCCCCTCCGGCCGGGGCTCGCTTGCCCCCATCCCACCGTCGGTCTGCTTCTGTTGAGAGTCCGGGGGCGTCGCGCCCATCGGTGGCGGGTTGGACTTCTGCTCGGCCGGGTTGGTGCGCTCCTCCTCGTTGGCCGTCGGGGCCGACTTGGGCGACCCGCCGCCGTTCTTCTCTTGGTTCAGCTGATCCTGAACCTTGTTGGCCTGCTCCTGGACGTTCTTCCGGCCCGGGTCGGAGGGCATCGGAGCCTGCTCCGGCATGTCGTTCTTGGTCCCCATGCCGTTCTGCTGGGGCATCCCCATGTCGCTCGACTTCTCGTCCTGCTTCTGCGGGTTCATGGCGTCCGACATCCCCTTCTTGTCCGGGGACATGGGCATCGGCTCGCCCTTGCTCTTGGCGTCGTTACTCTTCTCGGGTGACCCCTTATCCACGCCGTTCGCCTCCTTCGACATGTCGGGCTGTTTCTTGCCCATGTCTGGGGGCATCGGCGGCGGGTTGTCCGCCTTCGGGTCGTTCTCCTTCTTGGGCTGGGCCATCGGGTCGGCCGGCGGGGGCGGCCCGCGGTCCTCGCGGTCGAGCTTCTGCTGCTGGTCCGCGGCGTGCTTCTGCTCCTCGGACTTCCGCTGCTCGCGCCGGTCGTCCTGCTGCTGCTTCTGGTCCGGGGTCTCGACCGGCGGCGTCAGCCGAACCCGCTTCACGCGGCTCTTGCCGACGTTGGGGTCCGGCTCCGCGACGGACGGGCCTGGCTTGGTCCGGTTGTCGGTGGCTTCCAGCCAGTATTCGAGAACCATCCCCTCTTTCAGCTCGACCTTCTCACCAGCCGGGTCGGTGAGCTTCGAGAACTCGACCGAGCCCTTGTAGTCGAGGCTGCGCGGGTAGGTGCCGTCGGCGTCGCGGCGGAACGACTTGCCGCCCAGGTAGGGGATGTCGGCCAGCGCCCGCTCGGCCGGGGCGGCCAGCTTCAGCTTGAGCGTCATCTTGTCGAGCCCGAAGTCGTCGCCGGCGGCCCCGTCCACGCTGAGGAGGCCGTTGGCCGGGAGCATCACATCATCCGGCTCGGGGCGGGTGATCTCGACCGTGGGGGGGAAGTCCTCGTCCACCTTGATGCCGAATGGCAGCGAGTCGGGGCTCCGCTCGCCGTCGGCGGCGTTGAACGTCAGGCGGTAGCTGCCGGGCGTGCCGAGGAGGAAGTCGAACCGGAGGGCGTCCGGGCGGTCGGGGAGCGCCTTGCCGGAGACGGTCTGCTGGCCCGGCGGGTCGAATACGGCCCGGCCGTCGCGGACCTGTCGGTTGGCCCGCGCCACTACGCTGACCTTGGTGTTGCGGATGGCCTGGAGGTGCGGGTCCGTGGACTTCTCGGGCGGCCGGCGGGTGTAGGCCGGGAACTCGTAGCTCACCTCGAAGTCGGTGAACAGCGGGGCGGTGCGGACGGTGACCCGGTGTTCGGCCGTCTCGCCGTCGCCGCCGACTACCTTGTACCAGGCGCCCGTCCGGAGTTGGTCGGGGCGGAGCTGGAGCAGCCACTCGCGTGACGTCTCGCCCGGCTCCATCGGCAGCGGGTCGTACTCGGCTTCGGGGCTGTAGCGGACCAGCACCCGCATCTTGTCGGCGCGGTCGGCCCGCGGCACCTGCCCGCCGACCGCGACCTTCACCGTCATCGACTGCCCGGCCGTCACGGTCACGTCGCCGCCCTGGGGCTCGACCAGGGCGATCTGTGTCCGGCTGGCGATCGGGTCGGACGAGAACGGCGTGAACGCCCGGCCGAGGAGCGACTGAAATTGTGCCGGCCGGAACACGAAGAACAGCACGACCAGCGCGAGGAACAGGGCGACGACCGCCGCCCCGGTGTAGACGAGGCTGCGGTGGTCCACGGCCCGGTTCACGTCGGCCTCGGTGACCGACTTCGCCGCCCGCGCGCCCATCGCCGCCTTCACGCTCGGGTGGACGTCCTGCCGCCCGCGCGCCTCGACGTACCCGACCACGCTGTTCTTGGCGTCGTCGATCGTCTTCTCGACCACCACGGCGGCGTAGAGGGGGTTCACCTGCCGGCGGAGGGGGCGGATCAGGGTCCGGTACGCGACCACCCCGGTCGCCCCGAGGCAGCCGAGCAGCCCCAGCTGGCGCGCCCACTCGGGGAGAACGAACAGCCTGTCGAGGAGCATCATCCCGGCCGCGTAGCCGAGAACCAGCCCGCCGACCACGAGGCCGCCGAAGGCCAGATCATGGCCGCGGATCCGACTGGTGGCCTCGGCGATCTGCTCGTCCACCCGGGTGGCGAACTTCGGGGCCGGGTCGCTCGACTCGATCACCGTGGCCATGCGCGGCCTCCGCGGCGGAACCCTGGGACGGGGGTATTCTAACCGACCCGGTGGCCGGGTGCGACGGTCCCGCCAACCCGTTACCGGGCGTTACGTTCCGGCGGGGCGGGTGTTGGCGTCGTCTGAGGGATTGGGGGCGGAAACCCCCGGATGCGCGGGTACAATACCGCGAATGTGGATACTGCCGGGGGAGGCGCCATGCTGGTCGGGCAGCAGATCGGCCCGTTCACGATCGAGCGGGAACTCGGCAGCGGGGCCATGGGCACCGTCTACATGGCCAAGTTCCAAAAGGGGGAGAGGCTCATTCCGGTGGCCCTCAAGGTGGTCGCACTCGGCCTCCTCGGCAACGAGGGGGCGATGGCCCGCTTCGAGCGCGAGTCGAACATCCTCAAGCAGTTGCGCCACCCGCACATCGTTCGCCTGTACGCCACCGGCCGCTACCGCCAGACGCCCTTCATTGCGATGGAGTTTGTGGACGGCGAAGCCCTCGACCGCGTCCTGGCCCGCCGCAGCCGGCTCGGCTGGGAGGAACTCGCCAGCTACGGCAAACAGCTGTGCCTCGCCCTCCAGCACGCCCACGAGAAGGGGATCATCCACCGCGACCTCAAGCCGTCCAACCTGATGGTCACCACGGACGGGGTGCTGAAGCTGACCGACTTCGGCATCGCCAAGGACACGGACGTGACCGCCCTCACCGGCATGAACAGCACGATCGGCACGGCCGCGTACATGTCGCCGGAGCAGTGCAAGGGCGACCGGAACCTGTCGGCCAAGTCGGACCTGTACTCGCTCGGCATCGTCTTCTTCGAGCTCCTGACCGGCCGCAAGCCGTTCACGGCCGACACGACCGTGGACATGTTCCTCAAGCACGTCCACGAGAAGCCGCCGCGGATCGGCAAGCTGCTCCAGGATCTGCCGCCCAAGTTCGAGGCGCTCATCCTCCAGATGCTGGAGAAGAACAAGGACGACCGGCCGGTGGACGCCGCCTGGGTGGGGCGGATGCTGGGCGAGATTGAGGAGGACGCGACCGCCCGCAAGAGCGCCGGGCTGGAGGCCGCCAACGCCCGCCGGGTGGACCGGCCCAAGAGTACCGACGCGGCCCCGGTCACCGAGGAGGACCGCGAGGCCGCCCGCGCCCTCAAGGGGAAGGTGAAGAAGAAGAGGAAGCCGAAGGCAGTCCCGTTCCTTCAGCGGACGTCGGTGAAGGCGGCGGGGATTCTCACCGCCCTCGGGCTGATGGTGCTGATCGCGGTCCTGATGCTCCGGCCGCCGTCCGCGGACGACCTGTACGGCCCGGTCGAGAAGGTCGCCGAGAAGGTCCGGGCGAAGGAGAAGGTGCCCACGGACGAGAAGATCAGCGTCGCGGAGAAATACCTGCGGGCGCACGGCGACACCGCGGGGGAACGCACCGACGCGGCCGCGGCGCTGTTCCGGGCCGGCAAGGTGGAGGAGCGGGAGCGCCAACTCGCCAACAAGTACGGGACCAAGTTCCAGGACAAGCCGGACGAGAAGGACGACAAGGACGCCCACGCCCTGGCCATCGCCGCGATCCAGGCGGAGCGGGAGGGCCAGCTGAGGTCCGCGGCCGAGTTCTGGGGCAAGGTCCGCGCTCGTTTCCCGGACGAGGCCAAGCTGTCGTTCACGTTCGACGAGGACAAACTGCACAAGGCCCGCTGGGGCTGGCTGGGCGAGAAGCGGGTGAAGGACATTGAGGCGGTCAAGGCGCTCCTCCCCCAAGTCCAGAAGAAGGTCGCGGACGCCCGCCGGTTTGAGGTCGCCACCACTTATGACCCGGACAACGTGGAGTCGCTGGCCGGCAAGGCGCTCCGGCTGGAGGAGTTCGGCGACAAGGACAAGGCCGGCCGGACGTGGGACGCGGCCGCCGCGCTAGCCAGCAAGGAGCCCGACCTGCACACCTGGCAGTTGCTCGCGGCCGAGCGCCGGGCGGCCCTGCCGAAGGCCGAGCCCGACGCCGGCCTGGCGAACCGGCAGAGGCTCGTCGCCGGCCGACTGGCCGAGCTTGATAAGGCCGAGGCCGAGGCGAAGGCCGGGGGCGAGGCGGTGAAGTGGATCGCCGTCCGGGTCATGGCCCGGGACGTGGTGGAGCTGTACGACGACGAGTCCGACGGGACGGTCGCCGCCGGCGTGAAGCGCGCCCGCGGCACCCTCGAGGCGGCCAAGGGGAAGTGATGAACCGGTCGAAGAGTGCGGCGGCCCACGCGCGGGCCGAGAAGGTCATCCCGGGCGGGGTGAACAGCCCGGCCCGGGCGTTCGGGGCGGTCGGCGGGAGCCCCATCACGATCGCCCGCGGCCGCGGGGCGTACCTCACGGATGTCGACGGCAACGACTACCTCGACTTCATCGGCTCGTGGGGGCCGATGATCCTCGGCCACGCCCACCCGGCCGTCGTCGAGGCGGCCGTCGCCGCCACCCGGAACGGCTCCAGCTACGGCGCTCCGAGCGAGCCCGAAACGGAACTGGCCGAGCTGGTCGTCGAGGCGATCCCGTCCGTGGAGATGGTGCGGTTCGTGTCGAGCGGGACGGAGGCGTCGATGAGCGCCGTCCGCCTCGCCCGGGGCTACACGGGCCGCGACGTGATCGTCAAGTTCGCCGGCTGCTACCACGGGCACGTCGATTCGCTGCTCGTGTCGGCCGGGTCGAGCGCCCTGACGCTCGGCGTGCCGAACAGCCCGGGCGTGCCGAAGGGCTGCACCGCCGACACCCTCGTGCTGCGCTACAACGACGCGGCCGGGCTCCGCGAGGCGTTCGCGGCGCAGGGCGACCGGATCGCCGGCGTGATGCTGGAACCGGTCGTCGGCAACATGGGGCTCGTGCCGCCGTCGCCGGAGTTCCGGGCCGAGCTCCGCCGGCTCACCCGGCACCACGGCGCCCTCCTCGTCTACGACGAGGTGATGACCGGCTTCCGGCTCGCCTACGGCGGGGCGCAGGAACTCCTCGGCGACGACCCGGACGTGACCGTCCTCGGCAAGATCATCGGCGGCGGCTACCCGGTCGGAGCCTACGCCGGCCGGACCGAGGTCATGCGGAAGATCATGCCGGCGGGGCCGGTGTTCCAGGCGGGGACGCTGTCCGGCAACCCGGTGGCGATGGCGGCCGGGATCGCCACGCTGAAGGCGCTGAAGGCCGACCCGCCCTACGCCCGGCTCGACCGCATGGGCGCGACTCTCGAAGCCGGCCTCCGCGAGGCCGCCGCCGCGGCCGGCGTGCCCGTTCAGCTGAACCGCGTCGGCAGCATGTGGACGCTGTTCTTCACCGGCACCCCCGTCACCGACTACGACACCGCCCGCACCTGCGACACGAAGCGGTTCGGCCGCTTCTTCTGGGCGATGATGGACCGCGGCGTGTACCTGCCGTGTAGCCAGTTCGAGGCGGCATTCCTGTCCGCCGCGATGGCCGATGACGACGTCGCCCGCACGATCGCCGCCGCGCGCGAGGCGCTGGCCGAGATCGCCGCGAAGCCGTGACGCCGGACTTGCCTCGCTCCACCGCTTGGGACATGCCGGGGGTGATAACGGTTATCCACCCCCGCCGCATTTGAATGACGCTCTGGGACGGAACCCCGCCGAGAACCCTGCCGATAGCCGGGGTCGCTATCAGGTTTTCACGTTTCGTTGCCGGCGCGAATCGATCACGTTGTGATTAGAATAGACGCGGACGCAGGCCCAGGGTACTCCCGGCCCGTGCTAGGCTTCGTCCACCTGTCTCCCATCGCCCGTCCGCCGCGAGTCTCCCATGTCGCGTTCCAGCGGCTTCCGGACTGCCATTCTGCCCGTTGTTGTCGTCGCGGTTCTCGGGGTGTGCGGGCTGGTCCTGTACCGGAACGGAATTCTGGAGCGGTTGCTCGCCCGCGACTCCGAGAACCCCGAGGAAGTCGCCCAACTCCGGGAAGCCCCGCCGGCCCCGCCGGCCGTAGTTGCGGCGGGTGTCGGCTGGCCGCAGTTCCTCGGCCCGACGCGCGACGGCCGTGCCCCGGACGGGCCATTCCGCACCAACTGGGACAAGACGGCGCCCGCCCGTCTGTGGACCGTCCCGGTCGGCGGCGGCTTCTCGTCGTTCGCGGTGGTCGGCGGGAAGCTGTACACGCAGGACCGCCGGGGTGACTCCGAGCGCGTGGTGTGCCTGGACGCCGCCACCGGCGCGCCCCTCTGGGAACACGCCTACCCCGCCGACTACGGCGAGATGGGCTACGCCGTCGGGCCGCGCGCCACGCCGACCGTCGAGGGGAACCGCGTCTACACCGTCGGCGCCACCGGGCTGTTCTTGTGCCTGGAAGCGCCGTCCGCGCCCGGGCTGCCGCCGCGGGTGGTGTGGCAGCACGACCTCCCCCGCGAGTTCGACGGCCGCGCCCCGCAGTGGGGCTACGCCTGCTCGCCGCTCCTCGACGGGGATCGGGTGATCGTCCAGGCGGGCGGGCGGAAGGGGTCGGTGGTCGCCTTCGACAAGGCCAGCGGCGAGGTGCGCTGGACCGCCGGGACGAACCCCGCGGGGTACAGCTCGCCGACCGCGACGACCGCTCACGGCGTCCGGGTCGTCTACGCCCTGACCGGCGACGCACTCCTGTGCCTCCGCAGCGACGGCACCTTGATGGGCACGTACTCCTGGCCGACCCAGTTCACCGGCAACATCGCCACGCCCGTGGTGCTGGACGACTACGTGTTCATCTCGGCCGCCTACGGGGCGGGGTGCGCGCTCCTGCGGGTGAAGCCGGCCGGCGACCGGGTGACGCTGGAGCCCGTCTACGCCAAGCGGAACAAGCCGCTGCGGACGCACCACAGCACGGCGGTCGCGGTCGGCCGCCACCTGTACGGGTTCGACACCGAGGGCGGCCGGCTGGTCTGCTTCAGTGTGATCGACGGGGCCGAGGTCGACGGCTGGGACGCGGCCGGGGTCCGGAAGGGGTCGTTGATCGCCGCCGGCCGGCACCTCGTCATCCTGTCGCAGACGGGCGACCTCATCCTGGCGGAAGCGACGCACGAGGAGTACCGCCCGCTGGCCACCGTCCCGCTCGGGTTCGCGGGTCAGCAGAACTGGGCACACCCGGTGTTGGTGGCCGGCCGGCTCTACGTCCGCGGGCCGGATCAGTTGGTGTGCCTGGACGTACGACCCTGAACAGAGGGTCGCGGGCGACACAGGGGTCGTCTGCTACTCGGCGCGTGAGCGACGGGCCGAGTGCCGGAGAGGGGTCCGCTCCCTCCGCGCCGGTTCCCTACGACGGCACCGCGGCGAGGTTGCGCACGGCCGCGTCGTGGAAGACGCCGTTCGTGGCGAGGAGGCCGCGGGTCTGAGCGAAGCGGTCGCCCGAGTAGGTGACCGGGTTGCCGGACAGGTCGGTCACCCGCCCGCCGGCCTCGGTCACCAGCAGGTGACCGGCGCAGATGTCCCAGTCGTAGAAGGTTTCGTACACGTTCGCGTACACGTCGGCGTCGCCGCGGGCGACCTGGGCCAACTTGACCCCGCCGGAGTACGTCTCCACCACGTGGGCGGGGGCCAGCGCCCGCACCGGCCGGCTCGGCACGCCGGGCTTCGACCAGCTCTGCGTCAGGACCGCCGTGCCCGCCCCGCGGCGGCTCACACGGCAGCCCACGGACGTGCCGTCGCCGACCTTGTACCAGCAGCCGCCGCCGGTCCAGGCGTAGGTCGACCGGTCCTGGACCGGCTCCATCACCACCCCGACCACCGGCTCGCCGTCGACCAGCAGGCCGATCATCACCGAGAACTGGCCGGTCTTCTTGGCGAACCCGCGCGTGCCGTCGATCGGGTCCACCACCCACACCCGCCGCCCGTCGTTCGGCACCCGCGCCAGCTGGGGGGTGTTCTCCTCGGCGCGGAGGGCGTCGGCCGGGAACTCGGCGTGCAGGAAGTTGAGGATGAGCTCCTGCGACGCCTTGTCCACGTGCGTGCTGATCGACACCGGGGCGTCCGGGATCGCGGCGAACGTGGCGTACTCGCGGCGGATCAGCTCGCCGGCCAAGTCGGCCGCCTCCAGCGCCGCCGACACCTCGTGCCCCAGGTCCAGTGGTGAACTCATACCCGCTCCTTCGGCCGGGCGAACGGCATCCACGAAGGTGCCCGCCGGAACCCCGCCCCGTGCGTGGGACAGGGATACCCGTGGGACCGCCCGGGGCCAGGGGGGAGTGCCGATCGCCCGGGAAATGGTTGTACGGCCGGAGAGATCGCGTCAGTCCTGCCCGCTCAGGGCGGCCGCCTCGGCGGTGGCGTCCGCGAGCACCTGGAGCCGGCGGTACTGGTCGTTGTTCTGCCACAGGTCGCGGTGGCTCCCGGACGCCTCCAACCTACCCCCGCGGAGCAGGAAGACGCGGTGGACCGCCCGCAGCGTCGAGAGTCGGTGGGCCAGGAAGAAGATCGTCCGGCCGGAGCCGATCCGTTCGAGGGTGTCGTCGAGCAGCGCGAGGGTGTCCTCGTCCACCGGCCCGCTCGGCTCCTCGACCACCAGGATGTTCGGGTCGCGGAGCAGGGCGCGGGACAGGGCGATGCGGAACCGCTGGCCCTGGTCGAGGCTCACGCCCTCGCCGCCGACCACCGTCTCGTACCCCTGCGGCAGCCGCTCGATGAACTGGTGGGCGTGGGCCAGCTTCGCCGCCTCGATCAGCTGGGGCAGCGAGTACCCCGGGTCGCCGCAGCGGATGTTGTTGGCGACCGTGTCGGTGAACACGAGGTCGTCCTGCATCACCACCGCCACCTGCGCCCGCAGCGACTCGTGGGTCACCCAGCGGATGTTCTTGTCCTCGATGCGGATCTCGCCCCCGGTCGGGTCGATGAACCGCGGCAGCAGGTACACCAGGGCGTGCGTCTCGGTCGGGTCGGTGCCGACGACGGCCACCTTCCCCCCGGCCGGCACCGCGAAACTGACCTCGCTCAGCAGCCGGCGGCCAGTGCCGGGCTCGTCGAGCGTCACGCCGCGGAACTCGATCCGCCCGGTCAGGGCCGGGAGGAACTCGGCGTCGGCGGCCTCGGCCGCCTCGCCCTTGCGGTCGAGGAACTCGAAGATCGCGTCGGTAGCCTCGGCCCCGCGGCGGACCTTCCGGCGGGCGTCCACCCACCCGGCCACCGGGCCGGCGAGCGAGGCCAGCGCGACGGCCAGGACGGTCAACCCGGGTACCGTGAGCTCGCCCGCCAATACCGACCGCGCGGCGAGGAAGAGGAGGCACACGGACGCGACCAGGGCGACGGCCAGGAGCATCGGCCGGGCCAGGGCGTCGCCCCGGTGCCGCCGCCACCCGGCCCGGCTGGCCTGGGCGATCTGCCGCTCCACGCGGGACTGGTTGAACCGGTCCATCTGGTAGCACTTCACCAGCCGGAGCAGTCCCATGCTCTCACGCAGGAGGGCGAGGGCGGAGTCGGCCTGGCGGGTGCCGGCCCGGGCCTCCCGGCGGAAGTACGCGGCCACCTGCCCGCCGACCAGCCAGGCGAGCAGCGTGAACAGCAGGAAGCTCACGGCGAGCCAGAAGTTGACGGCCAGGATCAGCAACACGAGCAGGACGAACGTGATCGGGTACCGGTACGGGGCGGTCAGTGACGCCTCGACCGCCTCGCGGACGGCCTCCACCTGGCTCGTGACGAGCCCCGCCGCCTCGGCCGGCCCGGACGTGCGGACCGCCAGCGACCCGAGCCGGAAGATGTGGAAGTAGATCGCCCGGCGGAGGCGGGTGACGGCCTCCAGGGTGACGACGGCCGCGGCGTAGGCCACCGCGTTCAGCAGCACGCCGCGGACGAGGGCCGCCGTGAGGGCGAGGATGAACAGCCCGGTGAGGTAGGTGGTGTTGGCCGAGTCGGTGGCTCCCGGCCGCCACGTCCACCCGTTCCACGAGGCGATGAAGCCGGCCGCCCTCCCGGTCCAGCGGTGCCGGTCGCGGACGACGAGGCTCAGCAACCCCAGCTGCGGCTTGACCGTCGGGTCGGCCGCGTCCGGTACGGGGCTTTCGGGGAGGTAGGCGTCGGCCGCGGCCTGCCCGACCCGCTCCTGGAGGGCGAGGTAGGCTCCGGCCCGCCAGCGCCACTCCCACTCGGTCGGGGTGGGGGGCCGCTTCAACTCCGTGGCCGCGACCCGGGCGGCACTCGCCTCGGGGAGCCCGAGCCGGCGGACGGCTTCGGCGCGGTCGGCGTCCGGGCGGGCGGCCCACTCGTCGGCGAACTGCGCCTTCCGGGCCGGCCGCAGGTCGGCGTAGGCCGGGATCTCGCCCTTCCAGACGAGGAGGTCCACGAACAGGTAGAGGAGGAACAGGAGGGTGAGGTAGGCGAAGGCGGCTCCGATCGACCCCGCCGCGGCCGCTGCCCGCGCCCCGGGGGACTTCACGAAGTCGGTCTTCAGGCGGACGAACGAGGAGGTGTCCACGGAGCCCTCACGTGGGACGCGACCCGCCGACCCGGGTCAGGGCCGGCCCTTTCGTTGAAGGTAGCAGATCAACCCCACCCCCGCACGCCGGAAACCTCGGGTCGCGGTCGCCGGACGGGCCGGCGGGTGGGGTCGGGCGGACTTCGCGGGGTTGATCGTGCGGTCGCGGGTCGGAAGGGGTATCGAAAGTCGAACGCGGCCCGGTCTGTGAAACCGGGCCGCGCGTCCGTCGCCTTCCCGCCCGGGTGCGGTCAGGCCAGGTCGCGGTCCTCGAACAGGAGGAGGCCGACGAGGAGGGCGATGGTGGTGTACAGGGCGGCGTAGCCGAACACGGTGGCGACGTAGCCGGCGAACTGCCACAGGTCGAGGGGGCTCTCGCGGATGATCGCCGGCCCCATGTTGAAGAACTCCAGCGCCGGCAGGAGCACGTCGAACAACTGGCCCAGGAAGCCGACCAGCCCCAGGGCCGTCCCCTGGTCCCCGGCCCGGGTGACCTGGACGATGACCGGGGCAAGGTGGCCGAGGAAGTAGATGAGCAGACAGATCACCAAGTTGACCACGAACGGCAGCCGCGTGGCCAGTGCGGAGGCGATCGCCACCAGGATCATCACCTGCCCGAAGCCGAGGGCGATGCCGAGGCCGTGGGCGAACGAGTCGGCGAACCACAGCCCGGCGCCGCGGGCCACGACCTTGGCCGTCGCGTTGGGGACGGCCGCCACGAACGTTGGGACGAACGTGGCCTCCGCCTGCTGGGGCATCGGGTCGATGACCTCGTTGATCTTGTCGAACTCGGGTTGGGCGCGGAGGGCGTAGGTGAGGTTCCAGCCGATCACCAGCGACAGGGCGAGACAGGCCATCAGGATGCCGAGGAACTTGCCGATCAGGAACTGCCGGCGGTTGACCGGCTTGCTCATGAGCGTGACCGCCGTCCGCCCCTCGATCTCCTCGCTGATCGACATGCTCGCGGCCAGCACCCCGAACAGCCCGGCGGCCAGCATGACCACGTCGAAGCCGATCTGCTTCATCATCTTGAAGTCGTCGCCGAACGTGAAGTACGGGATGAACACCGACACCCACGTGGCGACCACCCCGACCGCGACGATGAGCCACGACATCGGCTGGCGGAGCCCCTCCCGGTAGGCGGCGAGGGCGACCGCCCCGCCCTTCGGCCACACCGCGATCAGGAGGTTCGGGAGGAGGATGAACAGGTCGATGAGGAGTTGGAGGTGGAGGGCGGCGCCGTAGACGTACCGGCCGTTCCACTCCAGGCTGGTCGCGTCGCCCTTATACCCGAGGTACCACGCGACGCCGACGCCGGCCGCCAGGAGGCCGCCGAGGACGTAGGCGAGGGCAGTCCCGCTGCGGGTGGCGCGCTCGAACCCCCGGGGGTCGATGGCCCACAGCCAGGGGAGGGCCGCCGCGAACTGGACGGCGGCGAGGATGACCCCGGACAGAAGGAGGCTGGGGTTAGTAATCCAGTCGAGCATGCGGGCAACCCGGGGGTGCGGGGGCGGTGCGGCCGCCCGCGGGTATTACGCCGGTCGGCGGCCCGCGGTTCGGACGCGGCTCAAACTCCGCTCACACCCACAGTTGTAGCAACCGCAGGGCGGCCTCCTGCCACTGGTCGAACGGCTCGCTGGCGTCGAACGCCAGGACGGCGTCGTCGGCGCGGAGGGTCGGCCGCGGGCCGTTCACCACGAGGTTGGCCAGCGCCGCGGCCTCGACCGGGAGCGCTACCGCCTTCGTCCCCACGACGGCGGCGTGGACCTGCGCCCGCTGGGTCAGCTCGTTCAGTCGGCGGGCGGCCGCGGCGCGGTCGGGGAGGTGAACGACGGCCGCCTCCTCCCGGGCGATCGGCTCCCTCAACAGGAGTTCGCACAGCCCGGCCTCGTCGGCCAGCGGCTTCCGCTCGCCGTCCTGAACGAACAACACCTCGAAGCGGATGGCGTCCGAACTCAGCCACTCGGAAAGCCTTGTGACCACGGCCAAGACTGTGGCCAGGGTCAGCACGATGCGCTGGACGGGGAGGTCCGGGTCTTTGAAGCGGGCGCCGGTGAGGTCGGGGAGCAGCACGAACGCGAAGGCCCGGCGGCGGCGGAGGAACTGGTTCTCGTCCCGCGAGTAGTAGAACAGTTCGTCGCGCGCGAACTTCACGTCGAACAGGTCGGGCTCACGGCTCTCCCGGCCCTCCATGTACGCCAGCTGGGAGTGGAGGAGGCTCTCGATCGACCCGCGGGTGCTGATCGACGTGTACCCGCCGACCGGGTACTGGTCCTCGTCGAGGATGCGGGTCGGCACCTCCCGCCGGCCGACGAGCGGACGGACCGGCCGGGCCGGGAGGCGGTCGAGGAACTGGGCACAGGTCTTGCGAACCTGCCGGAGGGCGACGTACTGCCGCATGTCGCCGAGGGCGGAGCGGTCTTCGAGCGCGGCCACGTCTTCCTTCACCAGCACCTCGCTCAGCCGGCGGCCGGCGGCGGCGAGGTCCGTCATCAGCCGGACGTTCAGGTCGGACGGGCCGTCGCGGTCGAGGTCGGTCCAGGCGCGGGACAGCACCTCGTCCGGGGTTTGGGTGAGGAGCCCGCGGATGACGGCCGGGGGGAGGAGCACCCCGCCGGCCCCGGCCCGCTCGCGGACCTGATTGACCAGATAGGCGACGCCCCGGGCGCGGTCTTGGCCGGTGAACTGCCGGAGGGCGTACCCGGCCCGCTCGAACGCCCAGTCGGCGTACAGCCGGCCGAGCACGTGGTCCTCGTACTGGCGGGCCAGGGCCGGCGGCCAGCCGGGGACCGCGAGCAGATCCTTCGGGCGGTGGTCGGCGTCGGCCGCGAGGGCGATGTGCCCCAGGTCGGCTACGAATCCGATCGGGGGGAGGGGGTGCCCCCCGCCGGCGATCTCAATGGCCCACTCCAGGGCGGGGCGGACCGTCGCCGCGGTCGGCTTGACGGCCCGCTGGAGCCACAAGCCCTCCGCGACGAACCGCCGGGCCGCGTCCAGATCCCGTACCTCGATCGCGTCCATCTCGCCTCGCGCGTCTCGCCGGTCCGCCCACCCTTCTTATACCCCCACGCCCGGCGGCGGGCCAACTCGGGTGGGCCGCTACGACCGGCAGGGCCGGCACGGCCGTTAAAGTCGTCGCGGCCGCGTGCCGATTGAATGGTCGAGACCACGGAACAGGCCGGATCACGGTCGTGCGGGTGCTGCCGCCCGCGTGGCCGTCCGGCGGCGGGCGAGGGGCGTATGACGATCACCCGAATGCTTCCCGGGGTGGTGCTGGCCGCGGCGGTTACCGCGGCCCCGGCCGCGGGCCAGTACGGGTTCCCCTCCAGCACCCCACAGGGGCGGGGGGGGCCGGCACTGACAGGCTTCCAGCGGACGGGCGGCCAGGAGCCGGTCGCACCACCCCCCCGGCCGGTTGTCCCGCCCCCCGGCCCGGCGGAGCCGCCCCCCTCGGGCCGGTCGGCCGAGACCCTCGGGGCGCTGACCGCCCCCGTCGGGGCGAACGGACTCCCGCCCGGGGCTTACGGGAGCCCCTGGTACTCCGACGGGCCGGGCTGCTGCGGCCCGACGGGGCGGAACGGCCAGGTGGCCTATGAGCTCCACGCCGAGACCGGCCCCAACATCCCGTTCGGCGGGGGCGAGTTTACCGACCGCCTCCACGCCGGCTGGGTGGTCGGCGGTGGCGGCCGGACGCTGTTCTTCAACCAGGAAGGCGACGCCGCCTGGACCATCGACCTCGGGCTGAGCTACACGTACAACCGCGGGTCGGCAAACAACCTGTCGGACGTGTTCATCCGTCAGCCGCCGCTGACGGACCAACAGACCCAGCAGCTCATCTTCCGACCTGACATCTTGACCACTAGCCGAATCCGGGGGCTGCACCGGACCTCGTTCAACTTCGCCGCCGGGCGGGACTGGTTCCTCTGGGGGCCGGGGAACCCGGGCGGGGAGGCGGGGTGGAACGTCCGCAGCGGCCTGGACATCGGCGGCCGGTGGGGGACGAGTCACGTGGACATCGTGCCGGACGCCAACCCGGCCCTCTACTCCCGCCGGCAGTCGGTGTTCCACGGGGTGTTCGTCGGGGCGCACGCGAACTGCGAGGTGCCGGTCGGCGGGTGGATCTGGACGAGCGGCCTGAACGTGCAGTGGGGCTACGACTGGACCAATGTGATCATACCGCTCAAGGGCGACATCCAGAACATCAACATCCTCCTCACCACCGGCTTCCGGTTCTGATACGGGATCGGGTTGCTCGGTAGCCCGCCCGGGGCGTTGCCCCGGGCTATCGAATCCCAGGCCGTTGGCCTGAAACCCAGCGTCCCTTCTTCAGCCCGAAGGGCTGGGATCGGATAGCCGGGGCAACGCCCCCGGGCGGGCTACCGAGCAACCCGACATGGTATGAGGCGGTCGAAGGCCCGTGGGCGACGCGCTCGAAGCGCGACACCCACGGGCCTTCGACCTTTGCATCGGCATCAGCCCGCGGCGTAGGACTTCTCGGCGGCGCCGACGCCGGCCCCGCCCTCGACCCGCACGCCGAAGCCCTTCAGCACCTGCTCCAGCGCGGCCAGCACCTGGAAGACGCAGTTCGGCCGGCTGTTCTGGCCCATGATCCCGATCCGCCACGCCTTCCCCTTGAAGTCGCCGAGGCCGCCGCCGACCTCGATCCCGAACTCGTTGAGCAGCCGCTTCCGCCCGGCCACGTCGTCCACCCCGTCCGGCAGGCGCACCGCGTTTAGCTGGGGGAGTTGGTACCGCGGGTCGGCGGTGTACTTCAACCCGAGGGCGGTGAGCCCGGCCTTGAGGGCGTTGTGGTTGCGGACGTGTCGGGCGAACCGCGCGTCGAGCCCCTCCTCCAGCACCAGCCGGAGCCCCTCGCGGATCGCGTAGACCATCGTGATCGGGGCGGTGTGGTGGTAGGCCCGGTCGCCGCCCCAGTAGCCCATGATCGTCGTCAGGTCCAGGTACCAGCTCTGCACCTTCGTCTTGCGGGCCTTCAGCGCGGCCACCGCCCGCTCGCTGAAGGTCACCGGCGCCATCCCGGGCGGGCAGCTCAGCCCCTTCTGCGAACAGCTGAAGGCGGCGTCGATCCCCCAGTCGTCCGGCTTCACCGGGACGCAGGCGAGGGAGGTGACGCAGTCGGCGACCAGGAGCGTGTCGAACTCCCGGCAGATGCGGCCGATCTCGTCGAGCGGCTGGAGGGCGCCGGTCGAGGTCTCGGCGTGGACCAGCCCCAGCACCTTCGGGCGGACGCGCTTGAGGGTGTCGCGGATTGCGTCCGGCTCGAACACCTGGCCCCACGGCCGTTCCAGCACCGTCACCTCGGCCCCGGTCCGGCCGGCGATGTCCACCATCCGGTTGCCGAAGTAGCCGATCGTGCCGACGACGGCCCGGTCGCCCGGCTCCAGCAGGTTGACCAGACACGCCTCCATCCCGGCGGTGCCGGTGGCCGACACCGGGAAGGTGAGGGCGTTCCGGGTCTGGAACACCTGCCGCAGCATCTCCTGGGTTTCGGTCATCACCTCCAGGAACTGCGGGTCGAGGTGCCCGAGGAGGGGGGTCGTCATGACCGACAGGACGCGCGGGTGGGCGTCGCTGGGGCCGGGGCCGAGGAGGAGCCGCGGGGAGGGGTTCAGCTGGCCGGGGATCGTCATGGGAGGGTTCGTTCTGGGGGTCGGGGACTGTCCGGTCAGTCTACGAACCCCGCGGCCGTGGGGTGGTCACGCCACGCTGTTGGCTCGGGGTTGGAGCCCGGGGGGCGGTCGGCGTGTCGCCCGGGGTGCAACCCCGGGCGGCGTCCGCGGTGTCACGAGGGGCGATGCGGTACGAACCTCGCCGGCTGTTGGCTTGGAGCCCGGAGGGCGTCCGCGGTGCCCGTGTCGGGTCGCCCCCGGCTTGTCGCCACACGCCCGCCCGGGGTTGTACCCCGGGCGACACGCCGACGCCCTCCGGGCTCCAAGCCAACAGCCGGCTCGCCCGCCCCGCGAGGGCCGCGCGTCAGCCCCGGCGGGCGATCACGAGCTGGCTCACCGCCTTGAACTGCGGGTGCGTCGAGTCCTTCACCCACTCGAACGCCAGCGACTCGACCGTGGTGACCACCGCCCCCGCCTGCTCCATCCGCCGCAGGGCGGTGGCGTGGTCGAGGTCGCCCCACGAGGCCAGGGCGTCGGCCGCGAGGACGACGTGGAGCCCGGCGTCGATCAGGTCGAGGGCGGTCTGCTGCACGCAGACGTGCGTCTCCATCCCGACCAGCACGACGTTCGGCCGCTGGAGCATTTCCAGCTCTTCGAGGAAGGTGCCGCTGCCGCAACAGCTGAAGGCCGTCTTCGCGGCCGGCGGCGCCGGCAGGCGGCGGGCGATCTCGGCGGTCGTGGGGCCGACGCCCTTCGGGTACTGCTCGGTCGCCCGGACCGGGACGTCGAGGAGGGTGGCCGCGTCGAGCAGGAAGCCGGCGTTGCGGACGAGCGCGGCGGCCGTCGGCATCTTCGCCAGGAGCTTGTCCTGGATGTCGACGACGAGCACCGAGGAGGTTTGTGCGGTGAGGCGGCGTGCGGTCTTGGTCATCGGGTTCCACCCGGGGGGGACGCGGACAGGGCCGAGCGGAGGGCGACCAGCCCGGCGTCGAGCGAGGCCCGGCCCTCGGCCGCGACCGGCGTGCCGCCGAACCGTTCCTGATAGTACGCGTCCACCCAGGCCGGCGGAACCCCTGCTACGGCCACCCCGCCCGGTCGGGCGGCCAGAGCGCCCGAAACCCGCGTGGCGAACTCGCGCGGCGTCTCGCCGGGCTCCGGCGTGACCCCGTACCGGGCCAGGACCGCCAGGAGCGGGTCGAGCCAGGGGTTGCCGGCCGCGGCCGCACCACGCCCGGCGCGGACCCGGCGGACGGTCCAGGTGAGGGCCGCCAGTGCGATGCCCCCCCAGAACAGCCAGGCGGTGAGCGGGTGGGACGCCAGCTCACCGAGCGCCGTCAGCCGTTCCTCCGGGGTCGCGTCGAGGAGGTGCTTCCACACCCACTTCCAGCCGACGTCGGAGGCCGCCGCCGCCGCGGCCGCGTCGTCCCGGCTGGCGCCCGGGGTCGGGTCGAGGCTGAGCCAGTGCCACACCCGGCCGCCGCCGGTGTCGGGCCGGGACACCAGGGCGATCGCCCAGGCGTGGGCGTCGCTCTGGCGCACGAGGTACCGGCCCTCGCCCTGCGCCTCGTGCCCCTTGAAGCCGAGCGCGAGCGCGGCCGGGATGCCCTGCGACCGGAGCATCAGCACCAGCGCCGAGGCGTACTGCGAGCAGTGGCCGGTCCGGGTGTGTTCGAGGAACTCTTCGACCGGGTCCAGGTCCGGGCGGGTCCGGGTCATGGTGAGCGTGTAGGTGAACTCGGGCGACTCCGCGAGGTGGCGGCAGAACGCCCGGGCGACGGCCTCGTGCTGGGCCTCCGGGGGGCGGAGGCGGACGGCGTCCACCGTCCCGGCCTCGGGCGGGAGCTTCCCCTCGCGGACGAGCCGCGCCAGCAGGCGGCTCGTGTAGCCCCGCACCGGTAGGACCGGGTTGTTGACCAGGGTCGGGTCGCCGCGGTCGGCCATCAGGAGGAACCCGACCCCGAGGTCCGGGTCCGGGAGGGGGGCCGTGTACTGGACGTAGCGGAGGTCCGTCATGCGGTCGAGCCGGGCCGGGTTGCGGAGGAACGACCCGTCGGGGAGCGGGTACCAGCCCCGGGGCGGGAGCGGCGGGGCGAACACGTCGGCCACCGGCGGCGCCTGGCCCGGCCGCCACACGACCGGTTCCGCGAGGAAGTCGGACCGGAGGTGCCCCGGGACGGAGAAGTGCAGGAGGTACGCCCCGGGGCCGAGCCGGGGCGGGGACCACGGCTCGACGCGGGCCGCCGTCTCGGCCGCCGCCGGGAGGCGGAAGGTCGCCTCCCGGCGCCAGCCGCCGTTGATGTAGTGGGACAGCACCCGGCTGCGCCAGCGGGTGTTAACGGGGAGGTCGTCCTTCGGCCGGCCGTCCTGCTCCGCGGCCACCGTGAACGCCGGCTCCTCCTCGGGCGTCAGCTCACCGGTCCGGTTCAGATCGACGATCTGCTCCGGCCCGAACCCGACCTCGATCCGGCCGGGGCCGAACTCGAACTTCTCCCAGGGCGACGCCGGGGTGAGGGCGAACACCGGGGCCGACACCGCCACGGCGCCGAAGAGCAGGCCGCCCGCGGCCGCCAGCCCGGTCCGCCGCCCGGTCGCCGGCGCGGCGCCGCTGCGGGCCAGGGTGAACCGCGTCAGCGCCCACACGGCCGCCCCGGCGTAGGCCACCAGGAGGGCGATCTCCCAGGGCTGGCGCGCGATCGCGGCGGCCAGGACGACCGCGCCCAGGGCCGCGGAGTGGAGGTACCAGTAGACGACGGGATCCTTCTCCCGGCGGAGCAAGAGCGCCACCACCGCGGCCATCAGGACCGGGGCGAGTAGCAGGACGAAGAACACCGCCCAGCCGAGGGAGGCGAACTCGCCGACGCGGGCCTCCCGCACCAGCCGGACCGCCGCCCAGGCGGCCCCGGCCAGCGCGATGCCGATGCCGAGGTTGTTCGCGGCCGGGATGGTGAGGAGTTCGATCCGCGTTTCGAGGCGGTAAACAACAGCCAGGGCGACCACGACCACGACCGCGAACACCCCGACTTCCGGGAAGATCGTGAACTCGGCCGCGCCGAGGGCCGCGCAGGCCAGCCCGAGGGCGAGGTACGTGCTGAGCCGGAAGGCGGGGTCGGCGGTCATCGCGGGCCCGGGGGTGGGGGGCGATACCAGGCGGGGCGGTCGGCCGGGGCGGCGGCGGCGAAGGGGCGGCCCGCCGCCCGCCCGAGGGCCGCGGCGAGGGGCGAGTTCGGCCGGCTGCTCACCACCACGCGGGCGGACCGCGCCGCCCCGCCGCCGAGGTCCGTCGGGACGGCCGGGCGGGCGGTCCCGGCCACCCCGGCGAGGGGGGAAAGGAGGTAGCGGGCCGCCGCCTGGGTCGGGAGCGACGACCGGGTGAGAGCCTCGTCCCCGGCGACGCACAGCGTCACCCGCGTGCCGGCGACCTGGCACCAGTCGCGGACCAGGGTCGCGGCCAGACTCAGCGAGGCCTCCAGGCTCGCGGCGTCGGCCGCTGTCCCACCCGCGGGAAGCCAGGGCTCGACGACGAGCAGAAGTTCGGGGTCCGGCGCCGCATCGTACTCGCGGACGTAGGGCTCCCCCCGCCGGGCCGTCGTCTTCCAGTGGATGTCGCGCCGGCCGTCGCCGGGGCGGATCGGCCGGACGCCGCGGGTGTCGGTCCGGTCCGCGGCCGACCGCGCGACCCGCCGCCGCGACTGCCCCTCGACCCCCGACTGGCGGTGGACCCAGCGGCGGAAGCCCTCCAGGTCCACGTCCCCGACGGGGGGGAGGACGAGCAACTCGCCGCCGGCCGCGGCCGGGCGTTCGAGGCGGACGAGCCCGAGCGGGAAGTCGGACCAAAGGCGCGGCGGCTCGCGGCCGACCACGCCCCGGGTCGGGAACGTGCGGGTGGCCGAGCACCCGGCTTCGGCGCCGGGGGCGAGGTGCTCGAACAGCCCCGCCACCCCGCCGGTTTCCGGGGCGTCGGCGACCCCCGCGGTGACCGGTCGCGGCCCGTCGTTGCGGACGCGGAGGGCGACCCGGAGGGGCTCGCCGGCGTACACGGGCGGGTGGGGCACCCGCGCCGCGGACACCCCGCCCAGCTGGCGGCGGGCGAGCCAGGCGTTGAGCCCGAACAGGGCGAGCATGGCGTAGCCGAACAGGAGCAGGGGGGGGATCGACTTGAACCAGCCCAGGACCGACAGGACGACGCCGACCGCGACCCACCACCGCCCCACGGGGGTCACCCGGAACGACCGGGCCGGGGGCGGCCCGGCGGGACGGGCGGTGGACCTCACGACGGCACCCGGCGCTTGGCGAGGATGTCGTGGAGGATGGGCACCGCGTCCGGGCTCCCCCCGGCCGACCAGCCCCGGCCGACGATCCGGTGGGCCAGGACCGGCTCGGCCAGCCCCTTCACGTCGTCCGGGACGACGTAGTCGCGGCCGCGGGTGAGGGCGTTGGCCTGGGCCGCCCGGTACAGGCCGAGGGCCGCCCGGGTGCTGGCCCCGAGCGCGACGTCGGGGTGCGTCCGGGTCGCCTCGACCAGGTCGAGGACGTAGTCCGCCAGGGCCGGGTCCACCTTGACGGCGCGGGTGCGGGCTTGCAGGTCGAGGAGCGTCTGGGGGTGGACCGCGGGGGCGAGCGATTCGACCGGCTCGCCGGCCCGGTGCTGGAGGAGGATGGCCCGCTCGGTCTCGCGGTCGGGGTAACCGACCCTGACCCGGAGCAGGAAGCGGTCGAGCTGGCTCTCGGGGAGCGGGTAGGTTCCCTCGAACTCGTGCGGGTTCTGCGTGGCGACGACCAGGAACGGCGGCCCGAGCCGGCGGGTGTGCCCGTCGAGCGTCACCTGCCGCTCGCTCATCGCCTCCAGGAGGGCGCTCTGGGTGCGCGGGGTGGCGCGGTTGATCTCGTCGGCCAGGACGACCTCAGCGAACAGCGGGCCGGGCTGGAACTCGAACGTGCCGGTCTGCTCCCGCCACACCGACACGCCGGTCAGGTCGCCGGGGAGGAGGTCCGGGGTGAACTGGACGCGGGCGAACCGGCAGTCGAGCGACCGGGCCAGCGCCTTGGCGAGGAGCGTTTTGCCCACGCCGGGCACGTCTTCGAGTAGCAGGTGCCCGTCGGCGAGGAGGGCGACCACGGCGAGCCGGACGACTTCCGGCTTGCCGAGGAAGACCCGGCCGATGTTGTCGCAGAGGGTGGTCAGGGCGGCGGCCGGGTCGGTCGCGGGGTCGGGCGGCATGCGGTCCGGCTCGCGGTGTGCGTCAGAAGGCTGGCGGTAGCTCCGTCCGGCATTCTAGAAGAGAGCGTGGGCAGGGTCACAGGACGAGCCGGATTCTTGAACCACCTCGGGCTCAAGAAATCCGGCTCGTCTGTCACCCCGCCCACGCCTCTCATGCCGCTCTCCGACCGGCCCGCCGGGGTCAGATCCCGCCGCGGAGGTTCGGGTTGATCGGCCGGTTGGCCATCCGCTCCGCGGCCTCGCGGAGGGCGGCCTCCTCCTCGGCGGCGTCGACGGCGTCGGCCGCGTCCTCCTCGGCCTGCTTCACCGCCTTGAGGCTCAGCGCGATGCGCCGGTTGGGCACGTCCACGCTCAGCACCTCCACCTCGACCCGCTGCCCCTCGCTCACCACGTCCCGCACCCGCCGCACCCGTTGGGTGGACAGTTCGGACACGTGGATCAGCCCCTCGATGCCGGGCTCGAGTTCCACGAACGCCCCGTAGTCGGCGGTGCGGGTGACGGTCCCGGTCACGCGGGCGCCGGCCTTGATGCGGGTCGAGAACTCCTCCCACGGGCTGGTCGTCAGCGCCTTGAGGCTGAGGCCGATCTTCCGCGTCTCGAAGTCGATGCGGGCGACCTTGACCTCGACGTTGTCCCCGACCTTGAACAGCTCGGCCGGGTCCTTCACCCGCTGCCACGACAGCTCGCCCGCCGGGATGAGGCCGTCCGCCCCGCCGAGGTCCACGAACACCCCGAACGGCTTCACCGAGCGCACGATCCCCTGCTTGACGTCGTCCACCTGGACCGTCGCCCAGAACTGCTCGGCCTTCACCTGCCGCTCGCGCTCCATGACGGCCCGGCGGGACACGATCAGGTTCCGCTCGGCGGGGTTCACCTCCGCCACCATCACCTTGAGCCGCTGGTTGACGAACTGCTCGATGTCCTCGACCCGGTACAGGTCGAGCTGGCTGGCCGGGAGGAAGCCCTTGATCCCGCCCACCTCGATGGCGAGGCCGGTCTTGTTCTTGTTGGTCCCGGTGACCTTCGCCTCCACGACCATCCCGTAGGCGACCTGCGACCAGTCGGTGACGACCTGCGCGGAGCCCTCGCGGGTGAGGACGAGAAGCCCGTTGGCCGCATCGTAGCGCTCGATGTCGAACTCGACCGACTCGCCGACCACCGGCGTCCGCCCCTCGAACTGCTGGATCGGCAGCACGCCCTGGCTGCGGCCGCCCGGCACCTCCACGAACACGTCCTTGCCGTGGACGCCGACGATCACGCCGACCTTCCGCCCCTTCGCCCCCCCGGCCCCGGCCGGCTGGGGTTTCTGCTGCGTCTCGGCCTGGGCGACGGTGGCGGACACGTCGAACCCGGCCATCGCCTGGGCCATCTCGTCTTCGATGAGCTTGTCGAGCTCGCGGTTGTTCGGCTTGGCGGCGCCGAAGTCGCGCTTGTCGAGTTGGTCCGGCCGGCCGCCCGGGTTGAAGGGCTTGTCGGACCGCTGGAACGGCTTTCCGCCACCCCCGCCGGGGCCAGAGCCCGGCGCCGGCCCCTGGCCCTCGCCTTGAGGCCGGTTCCCCTGCGGGAGGAACGGCCGGCTCGGGCCGCCGGGCCGCGGGCCGCCCGGGCGCGGGGGGCCGGTGCGGAACCCGCCAGGAGGGCCGCCCGGCCCCTGGGGGGCGGGGGACGCGGCCGGGCCGCCGGTCGGGGCGGCCGGCACCGCCGGGGCGGACTGCGGCGGGGTTTCGGGCTGGGAGTCCGGAGCCGGGGCGGGGTCGGTGGGGAGGCTCATCACGGTTCCTCGGACGGGCCGCGGGTGTCACCCGGCCCGTCTGGTGAACGTATCGGCCGGCCGGGCGAGCGACAACCGAACGGGCCGGGCGCGGACGGCGATCCTACAATCGGCGGCATGGCCGGACCCCGGGCGCTGCTGTGGTTGGTGCTGAAGTCCGTCCTCGCGGCAGCCATCGTGGCGGCCGTCGGCGTCCAGTTCGCCCGCATCCTCCGCCAGCCGGCCCTGAACCCCTACCCGTTCGACCTGCGGGTCGGCTACCTGATCCCGGCGGGCCTGTGCTACCTGCTCGCCCACTGTTGTTGGGCCGGGTTCTGGGTCCAGCTGATCCGGTACGAGGGGGCGAAGGTTGGGCTTCTGACCGGGCTGCGGGCGTACTTCGTGAGTCAGTACGGGAAGTACGTGCCGGGGAAGGTGATGGTGTTCGTCATCCGGCTGGCGCTGCTCCGCGGGGTGGAGGGCGCCGGGCCGCTCGTCGTCGCGGTGACCGCGGCCTACGAGACGCTGACCAACATGGCGGCCGGCGCGCTCCTCGCCGCGGCACTCCTCCCGCAGCTCGGCGTCCTCCCCGCGGCCATCACCCCGGGGTTGGGGTGGGTCATCGGGGTGGTGCTGTTCCCGCTGGTGCTGGCGGTGCTGAACCGCATCGCGGCCCGGCGGGTCGCCCGGCTCCGCGGGCCGGGTGGGACGCCGCTCCCCAGCCCGCCGCTCTGGCTCCTCGCGCAGGGGCTGGTGCAGGGGATGGTGGGCTGGGCGCTGCTCGGGTTGTGTGTGTCGTTCGGGGTGGCGGCGGTGGCCCCGGGCTCGACCGGCTGGGAGCCCGCCGCCCACTACCCGGCCGACCTGGCCGCGATGGCCACGGCCTACGTGAGCGGCTTCGTCGTGCTGGTCGCCCCGGGCGGGCTGGGGGTGCGCGAACTGGTTCTGCAAGCCGCCCTCGCCCCTCGCTTCACCCCGGAACTGGGCGCCGAGGTGGCCGCGGGGCTGGGGGCGGTGATCGCCCTGGTCCTCCGCCTCAGCTGGACACTGTTCGAGGTCACCGCCGCGCTGGGTCTGTATTTCTTCTACCGCCCGCCTGCCGCTCCCCCCGAGCCCGCCGATGCCTGACCCCTCCCCCGCCGGCCCCGACCTGCTCTCGCTCGTGATCCCCGTGTTCAACGAGCAGGACAGCCTCGGCCCCCTGTTCGCCGAGATCGCCGAGGTCGCCGGGACGCTCCCCCGGCCGGTGGAGGTGGTGTTCATCGACGACGGCAGTACGGACGGGTCGTGGGCGGAGATCCGCCGCCTCGCGGCGGCTGACGGTCGGGTCCGCGGCATCCGTTTCCGCCGCAACTTCGGCAAGGCCGCCGCGCTGGCCGCCGGCTTCCGGGCGGCACTCGGCCGGGCCGTCATCACGCTCGACGCCGACCTCCAGGACGACCCGCACGAGATCCCCCGCTTCCTCGACGCCCTCACCCGGAACGACGTGGTGAGCGGGTGGAAGAAGGTGCGCCACGACCCGTGGCACAAGGTGCTGCCGAGCCGGGTGTTCAACGCGATGGTCAGCCGGCTGACCGGCGTGGACCTGCACGACCACAACTGCGGCATGAAGGGCTACCGCGGCGAGGTGTTCCGCGAGGTGAAGCTCTACGGCGAACTCCACCGCTTCATTCCCGTGCTGGCTGCCGCCCGCGGCTTCACGGTCGGGGAACTCGTGATCCAGCACCGCGCCCGGAAGTTCGGCTACTCGAAGTACGGCGTCCGCCGCTTCGCCAAGGGGTTCCTCGACCTCGTGACGGTGAAGTTCCTGACCGGCTTCGGCCACCGCCCGCAGCACCTCCTCGGCAACTTCGGGCTGATCCCGATTGCGCTGGGCCTGCTCGGGATGTTCCTCCTCGCGCTCAACGCCGTGGTCCGGATTTCCAGCGACCACAGACTCGGAGGCGGGCCGAACACCCAGGTCGTGGTGGCGATCCTCTCCGTGGGCCTGCTCCTGTTCGGCGCCCAGTTGGTGATCGCCGGGCTGCTCGCCGAACTGATCGTGGACCGCGGGCCGGACGACCTGGAGCCGTACTGCGTGGCCGAGACGACCCCGATGGGGGCGCTCTGATGCCCGCCGACGCCTCCGACCTGCGCCGCTCCGTCTACCTGCTCCTCGGGGCCGCCGCCGTGGCGGTCGCGGCCGCGAAGGTGGTCGGGGCCGAACTTGTCTACGAGCCGACGCGCTACAAGGCGACGGAGAAGCAGACCTACGGCGCCGAGCCCAAGCGCGAGTGGCCGCGCGAGCGACCCGACCCGACGCCGATGTTCAGCTCCAACGACAAGTCGCGCTGGGCGACCGTGCGGTCGCTGGTGGACCACACCACCTACGTCATCGGCAAGCGGACAATCACCGACCCGCAGCGGCCCGACAAGTACATCGACGAGGGCATCCTCACCGAGCCGGCGTACAAGACGCTCGACGTGGTGATGAACCCGGACACGAAGGAGTTCTACTCCAGCAAGCCGCCGCTGTTCTCGACCGTGCTGGCCGGCGGCTACTGGGCGCTGAAGAAGGCGTTCGGCTGGAGCATCGTCCGCGACCGCTGGCTCGTCATCCCGACGCTCCTGGTCGTCGTGAACGTCGTCCCCTTCGCCGTGTACCTGGCGCTGCTGGCCGGCCTGATCGAAACCGTGGGCAAGAGCGACTTCGGCAAGCTGACGGCGTTCACCGCGGCCTGCTTCGGCACCTTCGTCACCGCGTTCTCGGGCACGCTCAACAATCACACGCCGGCCGTGTTCTGCGTCCTGTTCGCCATCTACCCAATCGTCCGCGCCGCGGCCGAGAACCGCGACATGGGGCCGGGCGGGTACGTGGCCGCCGGTCTGTTCAGCGGACTGGCCGTGACGTTCGAGCTACCCGCCGCCGCGCTCCTCGCCGGGATCGGGCTACCGCTTCTCGTGGCACGCTGGAAGCCGACTCTGCTCATCTTCCTGCCGCTGGCACTGATCCCGATCGGCTGCCTGTTTTTGACCAACTACCTCGCCTTCGGCGAACTCGTTCCTGCCTACTCGAAGTTCGGCGGACCGTGGTACGAGTACGAGGGGAGCCACTGGACCCGGCTGAAGCTCCCGGTCGGCCACCCCGACCGCCGCGGCATCGACTTCGCCGCCGAGCCGAAGGACTTGTACGCCTTCCACTTACTCCTCGGTCACCACGGCTGGTTCAGCCTCACGCCGGTGTGGATTCTGGGGGCGGTCGGGCTGGTGATGACCGGGGCCGGGGCGGCGAAACAGTTGGACCGGCTCGCGCCGGGCGGGAAGGGGGCGGTGTTCACGCCGCCGCTCGTCGCGGCGATGACGCTGGCCGTGTCGGCGGTGGTGATGGCCTTCTACATCGCCCGCACGAACAACTACGGCGGCAACACCAGCGGCCCGCGCTGGTTGGTCTGGCTGACGCCACTCTGGTTGATCGCCGTCCCTACTGCGGCCGACCGACTCGCCGGCTCACGGTGGGGGCGACTACTGGTGGCGCTGTTGCTCGGGGTCTCGGTGCTGTCGGTCTTCTACCCAGCGTGGAACCCGTGGCGGCCGTCGTGGATTCAGCAGATGCTCGAATTCCGGGGCGAACTCCGCTACTGACCGAACGGCATCGTCATCTGAGGCCAAGTCGGGTTGCTCGGCAGGCCACCCGGGCGTTGCCCCGGGCTATGAGATCCCAGGCCGTTGGCCTGAAACCCAGCACCCCTTCTTCAGCCCGAAGGGCTGGGATTCGATAGCCCGGGGCAACGCCCGGGTGGCCTGTCACGCCCGGGTGGGCGGTGATCGTCCCAGGTGATAACCGTTATCACCCCGCCGCATTCCAACGGGGTCCAGGTGCGGAAATTCCGTACCTCAACCCCGTCGGAGCGTCCCGCGTGGCATGCTGTTGGGTATGCCGGGGTGAACGAGTCGATCTCGTCAGGGGTTCCGCCCAGACGGCGGCGTGCGCGGGCAATCCTTATCCGCGGGTGAGCGAATCATGCCCGACGACGGCCCACCGCTTGTCACCCGCCCGGATGACGCCGTGCCGCTCGTCATTCCGGTCGCACCACCGCCCATCCGGCCCGGCTTGTTCGAGGCGAGCTGGCTCACCGTCGCCTACGCCGTTGTGCTGTTCGGGACGCTGCTCCTGATCGCGTTCACCGGGGTCGCGGTTCTCGCCCTCGGGCCAGACCGGGACGCTTTGAACGCGCCCGCGGGTGCGAAACCCGGCTCCGTGTCCTCCCTCCCGCCCTCGCTGGCGCTGGTTCTCGCGTGGTCGGTTCCGGCGGGGTACTTCGCCGGATTCCTGTTCACGGTGGTCGTGTTTCGGGTGGTGGTAAAGGGCAACTGGGTGCGTGAGATCGGGTTACGCCGGCTCCCGCTCCCGCACCTCGGACTCGGGATGCTCGCGCTGCCGGCGTTCGTGATTCTCAGCGACGGGCTCGCCCGGGTGCTGTTCACGCTGTTCCGGCGGGAAGACCTCCTCGACCAGACCGGTCACCTCGGCGAGCTGTACCACGGCTTTCATCCGGCGTTCGTGGTGTTGGCCGTCGGGATCGCCCCGGGGGTGGCCGAGGAGTTGTGGTGCCGCGGCTTGCTGGGGCGGGGGTTCATCGGCCGGTACGGCTGGGCGACGGGCGTGGCGCTGTCGTCCCTTTACTTCGGGCTCCTCCACATCTACCCGCCGCCGTATGTCCTTGTCACCGCGGCGATGGGGGCGTGTCTCCACTTCGCCTACATCTGCTCGCGGTCGCTGTGGGTGCCGATGGCGATTCACGCCGTCAACAACGGGTTCGCCGGGCTTGCGGCGGTCGGGGTGGCTCCCACCGGCGGGATCGACCGGGCGCTGGAGGCGGCGCCCGTGTTGGTCTTCGCGCTCGCGGCCGTCGTACTCCTTAGCTGCGGCTGGGCCGCCTGGACCGGGCGGGCCACGGCGGACGGCCCGCGGGGCGTGATGGTGCCGCCCGGGGGAGTGTCCACCCGGCGGATGCACCCGGCGGCAGTGGGTCTGGCACTGGCGTCAGCTGGGGCGCTGATTGGTCTGTTCGCCACCAACTGAGCGGTCGTGCGGCCGAGGACGTCTCCGGGGTAGGAATCGCGCCCGGCGGCGAGAAAATTGCACTACGCGGCCCCGAGTCCGGCCAGCTATACGGGAACTCCGCTGTCCCCCACACCCAGACCCTCTCCGTCCCGGCCGCGACACAAATGCGGTTGACCCCCTTCGTGAAGATGGGGAAAATATTCCAGTTGACGGTCTGTCACGGAACGAGAGCGCACGAAAGGCACGGCTCATGTCCACACGCTACGGGCTGCTCGCCCTCATCGCCGTCGCCGCCGGATACGGCGGACCGGCCCGCGGAGCCGAACCGGAGGCCAAGCCGGGCGGCCCGTTCGTCGTGATCGTCGGAGCCGGCGAGTACCAGGACAAGGCGATCAACCCGCGCCCCACCGCCGACGCCGACGCGAAGGCGCTCTACGACGTCGTCACCGACCCCCGCTACCTCGGCGTCCCCGCCGCCCGCGCCAAGCTCCTCCTCTCCACCCCGGACGCCAAGCGGAACGCCCAGGCGGCCACCCGCGACGACATCGTCAAGGCGGTTACGGCAGCCGTCGAGCAGACCGGCAAGGACGACCTCCTCCTGGTCGCCTTCTTCGGCCGCGGGGCCAGCACCGGCGACAAGACCGTCTACCTCACCCCCAACGCCGTCCTGAAGGACCGGGCCAAGACCGGCCTCGTCTTCGGCACCGACCTCGACCCGGTGTTCAAGAAGGTGAAGGGGCAGAACGTCCTGATGGTGATGGACGTGCAGTACAAGGGCTTCGACCCCGGGGCCGAGAAGGTCGCCGAGCCGACCCTCAACGACGTGGACGCCCTCCTGTTCGGCTCGGAGGACAAGGAGGAGTCCGTCCGCCCGCAGAACCGGATGCTCCTCCTGAGCGGGTTCATCGGGGCCGAGTCGATCGCCCGCGGCGAGAACGGCCTCTTCGCCGGCCTCGCCCTCGAAGCCCTGAAGGGGAAGGCCGAGGCCGAGGGCTACCGCGACGGCTACGAGCCGGACGGGGTGGTCACCACCGACGAGCTGATGCGCTACCTGGACAAGGAACTGCCGAACGAGGCCCGGAAGCTCGGCAAGACGAACAAGGAGAAGGAGGCCCAGCCGGTGGCGATCGGCGGGAAGACCAGCCACTTCCCGCTCACCCGCAACCCGGACGAGACGGCCAAGGTCAACAAGCGGCTGGAGGCTCTGGCCGCGCTGGGCAAGGCCGGGACCGTGACCGAGGAGCTGGCCAAGGAGGGCGCCGCCCTCCTGCGCCGGATGCCGAAGCTCAACGCGCAGCAAGACCTCCGCAAGCTCTACCAGCGCCTCGCAGACGGCGCCCTCCAGGCGCCGGCGTTCGTCACCGAGCGCACCGAGTTGAAGGACAGTCTCACGCTCCCGCGGCGGGACGCCGAGGCGTTCGCCCGGAAGGTGATCGAGGCCATCGAGCAGGTGTCCCGGGTCTACATCAAGGAGACGAAGCCCGGCGACCTGACCGCGGCGGCGGTCCGCGGCATGTACCGGCGGATCGAAGAGGTCATCCCGCCCGACCTGGACGAGACCCTGAAGGGGGCGAAGGACATGACCGCCGAGCGGCGGACTGAAGTCCTCCGCAACGCCCGGCTGCGGCTCGGCCGGCGCGAGGATCTGGCCGACAACAAGGACGCCGACGTGGCCATCCTGATGATGATGGCCAGCCTGAACGACCCGTACACGACCTACTACGACCGCGAGACGGTGCGCCGGATGGCCAGCGCCCTCCGCGGCCGGTTCCCGGGCGTGGGCATCCAGATCCGCCGCGAGGCCGTCCGCGACGGGCTCCTCGTCATCAGCCCGATCAAGGGGAGCCCGGCGTTCCGCGGCGGGCTGCGGGCCGGCGACCTCATCACCAAGATCGTCCGCAGCGTGGACAACGAGGGGAACCCGCTCCCGGCCGGCGCCGCGACCGAGTACAGCACCAAGGGGATGAAGACCGAGGACGCCATCGGCATCATCACCGGCCGGCCCGGGACGCCGATCTCCCTGGAGGTCGACCGCGACGGCAAGCAGATGAGCTTCGACCTGAAGCGCAACTGGGTGTCGGTCGAGACGGTGATGGGCGTGAAGCGGGGGGCCGACGCCGAGTGGTCGTTCACCCTCGACGCGGCCAACAAGATCGGTTACGTCCGCCTCACCCAGTTCACGCAGACGTCGCACGAGGATCTCAAGGCCGCCATCGCCGACCTGAAGGAGAACGGCGGGCTGAAGGGGCTCATCCTCGACCTCCGCGGCAACGGCGGCGGCTTCCTGTCGACGGCCGTGAACATCTGCGAGATGTTCGTGGGGCCGGAGAAGCTGGTGTCGGTCCGCCCCCGGCCCGGGAGCGGGATCACCCCGGACACCTACCGCGGCCGGCGGCCGGCGGACAAGAGCTTCGAGCTGGTCGTCCTCATCAACGGCCACAGCGCCAGCGCCAGCGAGATCGTGGCCGCCTGCATGCAGGACCACGAGCGGGCCACGATCATCGGCGAGCGGAGCTACGGCAAGGGGAGCGTGCAGCACGTGGTCGAGTTCCGCGAGACCGGGGGCGAGATCAAGCTGACGATCGCCCGGTACTACCCGCCGAGCGACCGGAACATCGACCGGCTGGCCACCAAGGGCGAGCCGGACGAGGAGTGGGGCGTGCGCCCGGACCGCGGCTTCGAGGTGAAGCTGACCCGCGAGGAGTCGGCCGAGATGGAGACGCACATGCGCGAGCTGGAGGTGATCCCCGCGCCCGGGGCGGAGCCGAAGGTCGTGACCCCGGAGAAGGACAAGCAGCTGGCCGCGGCGCTCGACCACCTGCGGAAGCAGATCGCCGCCCGGGGCCGGGGTGCGGCCCGGTAAACCTGTCCGGTTGTGCCGCCGCCGCGGGTTGTCGCGGCGGCCCGCGTTAGACCGATCAGACCCGCCGGACTCTTCCGGCGGGTCGTTTTTGTTGGGCTGGGGAGGTTGTGGAACCCGGGCAATGGTTCAGAATTCCTTCAAGTCGGCCGGCGGTCGCGCCGACGGTGGGGGAAACTAACATGCTCCGGCGGGTGTCGATACTCACACTGGCGGTCGCCATGTTCGCCGCGGCCGGCGGGTGCCGGCACCGGTGTGGCAGCGGGTGGTTCACGTCCGGCGTCCGCACGGAAGCCCCGTGTCGGCTGGCGGGGTCCGGGGACGGGTGCATCGACGGGATTCCGGTTGGCGGTGGGGCACTCCCGCCCGGCGTACCGGGTGGCGTCGTCCCGGGCGGGGGGTACGGATTGCCGGGGGGCGGGTCGCCGACCGAACTGCCGCTACCGCAGCCGAACGGCTTGATTCCCCCGCAGGGTGTTCCGTTCGCCCCGCCCAGTCCCGCACCCGGTGACGGGGGCGCGAGCATCCTGCCCGCGCCAAAGGGCGGCGTTCCGGTCGGTCGGTAGTCGGCAGCGGTCATGAAACGCCGAACGCCCGGGGGGCACCCCCGGGCGTTCGGCGTTTCAGCTTGTCACTACCGGGTGGCCGGTTGGACCCCCGGGGCCGGTTGGCTGCCGCCCAGGGGGCGGTAGGGAACCGACGCGGCCGGGACGCGGTAGCCGGACGGGATCACCTCACCGGTGTTGAGCGGCGCCGGGACCGGGGCGGCGGGGGCCGTGTTCGTCGGGGCGGCGAAGCGGTAGCCGGGCATCACGGCCTCGGCCGGCTGGGGGCAGGTCGTGCAGCCACGCGCCGGGGCAAAGCCGCCGAGCCGGGGGTGACCGCTATACCCGCCGGGGCCGCAGTTGCCGGTCGCACACCCGGCCTTCTCGTTGCACGGGAAGTACGTGTAGAGCGGCGTCATCCGCGGGGTCGGCGTCAGCGGCAGGCGGGCCGGCGTGAGGCGGAAACAGAACCAGTCCTTGAACCGCTCCCAGCAGCTACCGTCGCGGTCGGCCGGCAGGCACGCGGCGCCCGTCGTCCCGCACGCGGCGAACGCCGGGAGCGGCGGCAGCGGGTGCCGGACCGCCGGCGCACAGTCGGTACACCACACCTGCGGGGTGCGGCAGTTCTCGGTGGCCGCGAAGCCGGCCTGCGGTCGGTTCCAGAACCCCGCCAGCTGAACGGCACCCGCCGAGGGGGCGGTTGTTCCGGTCGCCGCGACGACCACCCCGTTGCGGGCCACCGGCGCCGGCACCCGTGGGGTGGTCGGAGCCAGCCCGGTCGGGAGTGGCAGCACGTCGGCGGCCCGGCCGGCGGACGCGCCCCCCACCCACACAGCCGCCAGCGTCAACACCGTGAGTCGCTTCATGACCCCGCCTCCGTGCGGACCACGCCCGTCGGCGAGCGTGTGACGGGAGTGTGTTTCGGCCGGCCGGTGTCGGTCGGTTGGGCGGAAGCGGTCGGGCGGGCGGGGGGAGTTGTCGCGGGCGGCGGCAGAACGGCGCCAGCCCGCACGACCGATACAAGCGGCCCGTCAGGCGACCTCGAAGCCGGGCAGGACGGGGCGGGCGGCGGCCGGGCGCGCGGCGGGGAAGGGGACCACGGGAGGGGCGTCCGGCCGGGCCGCGGTTCGGGCCGCGGCGTCGGTCCGGCGGATGAGGTCGATCGACCGGGCGGGCACGTCCTGCTTCGCCGTCAGCACCGCGGCCGACGGGTTGAGGTCGGCGAGGGCGTTCCGGCCGGCGGTTTCGGCCAGGAACGGGTGGTTGCAGTCGCGGCTCAGGTGGAGCTGGACGAGGTGGGACGGGAAACCGGGGCCGGAGCGGACCGCGACCGCCCGCGTAAACTCGGCGGCCTGCCGGTTGGAGAGGTGTCCGGTGTCGCCGAGCACCCGCTGGACCAGGAACGCCGGTCGGGTGCTGGCCCGCTCCATCTTCTCGCAGTGGTTGTACTCGACGGCCAGCACGTCCACCCCGGCGAACGCCGACACCAGTTCGGCCGAGGCTACGCCGAGGTCGGAGGCGTAGCCGACGGACCACGCCAGGCCGTCGGCGTCGGCGAAGTCGAAGCGGAACGCGAACGTCGGGTCGGAGTCGTGCGACACCCACACCGGGCGGGCGGTCAGCCCCGGGGCGATGGTCACGGTTTCGCCGTCGGCGTAGTGGCGGGTGAGGTTGGCGGCCCGCAGCGGCCCGAAGGACGGGGCGGCCGCCGCCAGGTGGTTCAGGTGCATCGGGTGGGCGAACAGGGGGATCTGTCGGCTGCGGAAGTCGGCGAGGCAGGTGTCCTTCCAGTGGTCGCCGTGGGTGTGGGTGAGGACGGCGGCGTGGACGTGGTCCCACTTCCGGCCGATCACCGCGAGCCGCGAGGTGAGGAACCGCGAGTGGATGCCGCAGTCGATCAGCAGCCCGAACCCGTTGACTTCGAGGAGGGCCGCGTTGCCGCTGCTGCCACTGGCGAGGACCGTGAACCGCGCCGTCATTCCGGCGGTACTCCGTAGCAGGGGTAGGCGGGTGAAGGTCTACCCGTTGTACCGGTTCCGCACCGCCGGCCGCAACCACGGTTGCGAAGTCACGGCAGCGTCACGGGCCGCGGGCGGGCGGTTCGGTCCGTGGGGTCGATCACCGTGAGGCGCACGCCCGTCTGGTTCCGGGCGGCCTGGTAGAACGCGGCCGGGGTCGGGGTCGGGGTGCCGTTCACGTGCGTGATTAGCCAGCGGGTGTTGTCCCCCAACTCCTTGAACTTCGCCGCCGCGGGCGAGTCGGGGGCGAGTTCGCGGACCGAAACGCCGGGCGGAACCACCGCCGTCTTCTCCAGCGCCTGTGCCAACACGCTCCCCCAATCGACCCGCAGCCCGAAGACCGGGGCGGGGCGGTTCGCCGCCACGAACGCCCCGTCGTGCCGGTACTTCGCCACCGTGAGGTCAACGGGCCGCTCGTTCCCGTCCACCCCGCGGACGGTCAGGGTCAGCCGACTCCCCGCGAGGGTGTAGCCGACGTGGTAGAGCAGGTCGTAGAAGTTCCGCATCGGGTGGCCGTTGATGCGGACGATCGTGTCCCCCGCCCCGAGCCGCCCGTCGGCCGGGCTCCGCGGCGTGACGTAGGAGATCACGATCCCGCCGCCCGGCGCCGTCCGGTCGTACACGACCCCGAGCAGCCCGTACTCGACCTCCTCGCCGCGGGCCAGTGTCTCGACCACCCGTCGGGTGCCGGCGTCGATCGGGAGCGCGTACGCCCGCCCGTTCTCCCCGCCCGCCACGACCGCGACGGTACTCGTCAGCCCGACCAGTTCGCCGTCCAGGTTCATCACGGCCGCCCCGCTCACGGCGGGGGCCGACCGCGCCTCGAATTCGAGCAGCGGCGCGTACCGGTACACACTCTGAGGCGGCTCCACCACCCCGGGATTCTCCCGCGGGAACTGGATGTTGGTCAGAGCGGTTACGGTTCCCCCCGGTCGGTCCGGGGCGAACCCGGTGGCCGGCTGGAACGCCAGGACGGTGACGAGCTTGCCCGCGAACAGGGTGGGCGGCCCGGCCTTGAGTGCCTGGAGCCGGACGTCCGCGAGTTTCACCGCTTTCAGGTCGGCCGGGGGGGTGAGCAGTTTCAGTACGGCCAGGTCGGCGCGGGCGTCGGCGGCGTGGACGTCGGCGTAGCTCCCCTTCCCGCCGGGGAGGTGGACGTAGACCTTCGTGGCCCCCTCGATCGTGTGGAAGTTGGTCAGTACCAGCCCGGCGGGGTCGATGACCACGCCCGCGGCGGATTCGTGGTCGGGGATGCCGCGGAAGTCGGCCAGGTCGAGCCGGCGGGCGAGGGCGGGGTTGGTTTTGGTGATCGCGGCCGGGTCGAACCCGCCGAGCCGGCCGGGGTAGTCCGGCGGGGCAGCCGGTTTGGGGTACTGGTCACTCCGGGACACCACCACGCACGCCATCGCCGGCCCGGCCGTCTCGTGGACGGCCTTCAGGTGGCGCTCGACCGCCTCCAGGAGGTCGCGCTGGGTGGGCTCCGCGGGGGGAGCCTGGGTCGCCACAAGGAGCGCCAGGACGCCGGGCAGGACGCGCATGAACGGCCCCGGAAAGGCGGGAGGGACCGGGGTGTTTTACGGGGAGGGGTGGGGTGCTGTCCGTCGGAGCGCGGGGCGTGGGCGGCGGGTCGGGCTGTGCCCGCCGCCCACGCCCCGCGGGGCGTCAGCCCTTGAGCATCTCGTCGTGCTTCATGCCGCTCGGGGGGAGGTCGGCGCGGCGGCAGTTGGCCAGGGCGGCCTTGGCGCCGGCGAACTGGTCGGCGTCGTTGTCCTCCCACTCGATCGACACCGCCCCGTCGAAGCCGACGCGGTTCAGCTCGATGAAGATGTCTTCGAGGCTGTTAGCGTCGCGGGCGGTGCCGGCGGTGACGAAGTTCCAGCCGTTGGTCCAGTGGCCCATCGGCCGGTGCCCGCCGAGCCGCCCGGCCCGGCAGTGCTCGCGGGCCACCCACACGCCCTTGACGTGGGCGCAGTGGATGTAGTCCTTGAACTCGCGGATGAAGTCGATCACCGAGACGTTCTGCCACTCCATGTGCGACCCGTCGAGGTTGAACCCGACGACGCCCTCGTAGCCGGCCTTGCACATGTGGGTGATGTAGTCCGAGGCGCTCTCGATGTCGCCCATCGCCCGCTCGCTCGGGTGGCACTCCAGGTCGAACGTCACCCCGTACTGCTTGCACAGATCCCACACCGGGGCGAACCGCTCGACGAGCAGCTCCAGGCTCAGCTGGCGCACGTCCGGGAGCTTGTACCCTTCGATGCTGTCCGGCAGGGGCGGGAACAGGAACCAGTGGCTCCAGCAGTTGGCCGGGCTGCCGACGAACCCGGGCAGCGCGACCTTGCGGCCCTGGAGCTTCGACAGGTGGCCGGCGTAGCGGACGCACGCCTGGAGATCCTTCAGCGCCTCGGCGTGGACCAGCTTGCCGACGCTCTCGGGCACGAAGTACGGGTCGGTGCGGGGCGGGTTGTTGCCGGCGGCGCGCCAGGCCTTGTACGCGGCCTTGGCCTCGCCCTTGCCGCTACAGAAGTTGAGCGTCTTGGCACTGGGCTCGTCGCCGAGGATCTGCCCCTGGAGGTGGGTGGCGACGGTGAAGATCTCCAGCCCGTGCTTCTTGGCCAGTGTCACGCGCTGCTCGGCGTAGGCGGCGGCCCCGGCGTCGGTGTCGCACTGGCGCAGGTCGAGCTCCCAGCTGGCCTCCTCCCAGCCGTCGAACCCGGCGGTCTGGAGGAACGGCACCCACACGTCCTCGGGGACGTTCCCGAACTGGCCGCGGACGAGGCCGATCTGGTGGTAGGAGCCCTTGCCGTTCTTGTGCTGGGCGGTCTGGCGGAACCCCATCGGGAGAGCCTCCGGTGCGAGGGACTGGCGGGCTGGCGGGTGACCGTGTCGTGTCGGGGTCCGGGGGGCGGTGCGGCGTCTGCCGGCGTGGCGGGCCAGTGGACTCATACCGAGGCCGGTCACTCGGTAGGCTACCCGGGGCGTTGCCCCGGGCTATCGAATCCCAGGCCGTTGGCCTGAAGACTAGAGGCTCTCTTCAGCCCGAAGGGCTGGGACACCATAGCCCGGGGCAACGCCCCGGGTGGCCTACCGAATCACCCGATCACGTATCATCCGGCGCCGCTCACGACCGCTATCCTTTCGACACAACAGGGTTACCGCAGACTGTACGGTCGGCCGTCGGACCGGGCAACAACGGATACCGGGAATGCCCTCCCGGCGGACCGGCCCGTGCCGTGACCGCCGCCCGGCGGGCTGACGACCTGTCCTCCGCTCCGTCTCGTCCGTGTACCGACCCGACGACCATCCCGTCGCCCGTCGGGCCGGTTTCGTGCCCCCCCCGCGGACGATTGTTCGCTTGCCCGGGTCGTGACGGTGCCTTAGTCTGAAACGCACTCCCGCATCAGCCAACCTACCGCACCGGCGGTCCGACGTACTTTCGCCTGGATTCCATGTCGCTCACGAACCAGCAGATTGGGGCCATGCACAAGGCGCTGTGCGGAGCCTTCAATCTGGGCGAGTTCGACATGATGCTCCGGCTGGAGCTCGATCAGGATCTGGAGCAGCTGGTTGGCAACAAGTCCCTGCGGGAGGCGGTCTTCGAGACGATCCGAATCGCGGACCGGCAGGGCTGGCACCGCAGACTGATCCAGGCCGCGGTCACGGCCGTCCCCGAGAACCCCGGTCTGAAGCAGTTTCTCTCGGACCACCCGGAACTGCTCGGCCAGTCCCGCCCGAAGCCGTTGCCACCCCGGCCCCCGGCGTGCATCGGCCGACAGGTACTCCTGGAACGCCTCGAAGATGCATTCCTGCCCGCCGACGAATCCGCCCCGTTGAAGGCCGTGACCGTATCGGGCGTCGGCGGGATCGGTAAAAGTACGGCCGTGATGTGGTTCCTGCACCTCCCACAGGTGAAGGCCCGGTACGGGTCGCAGCGCCACTTCATCCCGCTCGACGGGGCGACATCCCACGCGACCCTGGTCGGGAAGGTCGCCGAATCCCTGGGGATCCCGTCCGGGCCGGACATGGAGGACCGGCTGTGGGAGGAGTTGGAAACCGGCGGTCGGCGCCTCATTGCGCTGGACAACGCCGAGACCCCGCTGGAATCGACGGACCGGCTCAAGATCGAGAACTTCCTGGGGACGTTGGCCGGGTTTCCCCACGTCGGGCTGGTGGCCGCGCTCCGGCCCACGAGCCCGATCCCGGGTTGGGAGTCGGCCGATGTGGTAACCGGGCTGAAGCCCCCGGACGACCTCGCCACCTTCTGTCACTACGCGGGGAAGCACTTAGAAACCGACCCGCCCGCCGCCGCGTTCGTGGCGACACTGGAGGGGTGGCCACTGATCATCCGGCTGGCGGCCACCCACGCCAAGGACTACCGGCGCATCGCCGACTTCCAGCGCCTCTGGCACCGTGAGCGTACCGAGTTGTTGCAGCAGGGGGACGATCGGGCGTCGAACTTGGCCGTGTGCGTCAACCTGTCGCTGAACAGCCCGGCCATGAGGGACCACGGTCGCCGGCTGCTGGCGGTGCTGGCGCGGCTCCCGGACGGCATCCGCGAGGAGGACTTGCCCGGGGTGGTTGGGGACGAGGCCCACCACGCCGCCGCGGTCGTGCGGAAGGTCGGCGGGCTCGTGACCGAGGCCGCCGGCCGGTTGAGGATGCTCGCCCCGTTGCGGGAATACCTGGAGACCGTGTTGCCTTTCGAGGGTGAGTACCGACGGCGCGCGGTGGCGTTCTACTGCGAGGTCGGTAAGCGCCGACGTTTCGCACCGAGTAAGGAGTGGGATGCGGCCAACGCTCGCCTGGCCCAGGAAATTGGCAACGTGGGGGTTATGATTCAGTTCGGGCTCGGTCTCCGTGACCGAATCCTGGCATACGATGCAGTTCAGGGTTTGGGAGTATACGGTCAGTTCGTCGGGCTCGACTTCTCCGAGCCGCTCAGAATTGCTGCTCGAGTAGCAAAAGAGAAAGGCGATCAGCGGGCTGAGGCCAACTGCGCCAAGAGCCTGGGGGACATCGCCCTGTCCCGATCGGATCACGCGGGTGCGATGGCGCGGTACGAGGAGGCGTTGCCACTGTACCGGCGGGCGGGCGCTGTGCTCGGGGAGGCCAACTGCATCCGGAACTTGGGGGATATCGCCAGGGAGCGGAGCGACCACGCGGGTGCGGCGGCGCGGTACGAGGAGGCGCTGCCGCTGTACCGGCGGGTGGAGGACGTGCTCGGGGTGGCCAACTGCATCCAAGGTCTGGGGGACATCGCCAGTGAACGATCGGACCATGTGGGTGCAGTATCGCGGTATGAGGAGGCGCTGCCGTTGTATCGGCAGGTGGGGGATGTCGTCGGGGAGGCCACCTGCATCCAGCGCAGGGGGGATATCGCCCTGTCCCGATCGGATCACGTGGGTGCAATGACACGGTACGAGGAGGCGCTGCTGCTGTACCGGCGGGTGGGATCCGTGCTTGGGGAGGCCAACTGTATTCAGGGTCTAGGGGACATCGCCAAGGCGAAAGGCGATACTTTGGCCGCGCGTCACCCATACCTTGAAGCATTGAGGCTCTACCGACGGATCGAGGAGCCTTATTCCATCGGGCTGGCGAACCGCCGGCTAGCTCTGATCGTCACCGACCCGGCCGAGCGTACCCGCTTCGTGGAGGCCGCCCGGACCGCGTGGGCGTCCATCGACCGACCGGACCTCGTCGCCGCACTCGACCGCGAGTTCCCACCAGACCCGCCGCCCGCCCCACCCGCATGACATCCGCCGACCGCTCGCTCGTGTTCCTCCTCCGGCTGATCGGCGTCGCGGAACTGGTGGCCATCCCGTTCGTGTTCGCACCCCTCAGCTGGATGGAGGCAGTCCACGACCGGCTCCTCGGCCTCGGCCCGCTCCCGGATGGGAAGATCGTCGGCTACCTGGCCCGCCACCTGTCGGCGCTGTACGCCGTCCACGGGGCCATGATCGTCGGCCTGTCGCTCGACCTGCCCCGCTACCGGCCCCTCGTCGGGCTCCTCGGCTGGTCCCACCTGGTTCTTGGCGGCGCCCTGGTCGTCACCGACCTCGCCGCCGGGTTCTCGTGGCTGTGGGTCGTGGTCGAGGGCGGCGGCGTGCTGACCTGCGGCGGGCTGCTCCTCGCGTTCAGCCGGGGCCAAACCGCGGGCCGGCGCCAACGCCACGGGCCGGGGGTCGTTGAACGTACCGGGGAAGAGTAGCCGGAAAGGACCGTCATGAGCCAAACCCACACGCCGGCCGGCCTCGTCGTGGTTCTCACCCTGTCCGCCGCCGGCGGCGTCGCGGCCCAGCAACCTTCCGTCGTGGTCGCGGGCGGGGCGCGGGTCGTCGGACCGACCGGGCCGGGCCTCCAGCCCCAGGCGGGGACGTCGCCGTACCAGCTGGCGGCGACCGCCCCCGCGTCCCGGGGCGTCAACCCGTTCGCCGGCATGACCACGTTCCCGGCCTACGCCCCCAGACCCCGGCTCGCCCCCCGGACCGGCCCGGCGCCGGTCGGGAATGGAGTCGTCCCCGCCGCTCCCGGTGCGGCAAACAACCCCGCAGCGTTCAACCCCGGCGTGGCCGCCCCGTTCCCGCTCGTGATACCACCCGCCCTCGGCCCCGGGCTGCCCGCCGGGAACGGCGTGGCCTTCAACCCGATCTTCGTCGCCCGACCGGCCGTGGTGTCGGCGTACTACGTCCCGCCGCTCGCCCCCCGCCCGTCCGGGGTGTTCCGCTCCCCCGGTAGTGACGAGCAACCGAACTCGTCAGGGTCGCTTGCCGACGTCGGAACGGCTTTGCCAGCGGGTGATGCGGCCGGCATGCCGGCCCACCCGGACGCCGGCGCCCCCTTCAACCCCAGCTCGGGGGTCGCCTTCGCGCCGGGCGAGCCGCGGTTCCTCCCGTGGGTGTGGTGACGGCCGGCCGTCACCCCTTGTCCTTCAGCAGCCGGATGAACGCCCGCATCCAGGCGGGGTTGTCGTGCCACGTCCGGGCGGTGACGAGGTTGCCGCTCACCACCACCTCCCGGTCCACGTAGCTCGCCCCGGCGAACTCGGCGTCCAGCCGGCACTTGGCCACCGTGGTCACCGTCCGCCCGCGGATCACGTCGGCCGCGGCGACGATCTCGATCCCGTGGCACACGCTCGCCACCGGCTTGTCGGCCGTGAAGAAGTCGGCCGTGACGCGGAGCAGGTGCGCATCGTAGCGGAGGTACTCGGGCGCCCGCCCGCCGCTGATGACCAGCCCGGCGTAGGCCGCCGGGTTCACGTCCCGGAAGGCCACGTCGGCCGCGAGGTGGTAGCCCGGTCGCTCCTCGGTGATGTCCCAGCCCGGCGGCCGCTCGTGCAGTACGAGGTGGTACGCCCGCTTCTCCGGCCCGGCTACGTGGACCGTGTAGCCCTCCTCCTTCAGCCGGTGGAGGGGGTAGAAGGTGTCGAGCACCTCAGCGGCGTCTCCGATCACGAGCAGAATCTGTGGCATGCCTCGCCCGGGGTGTGTGGCCGGTGGTGATCAGCTTTCGGGAGGAAAGCGGGAACTTTCCGCTTGTCCCGGTGTTCAGATATGGTACGACGGAATGAGGTATCCAGTCTTCGTCTCGCTCGACTCGCTCCATTCTCCCGCTCCTTCCCGGAGTCTGTTCGCATGCGCACTAATCTCCCTCGAAGCCCCCGCGCGGGCTTCACGCTGATCGAGCTACTCGTCGTTATTGCCATCATTGCAATTCTCATCGGACTCCTGCTGCCGGCTGTCCAGAAGGTCCGCGAGGCCGCCGCCCGCAGCACTAGCCAGAACAACCTCAAGCAGCTGGCGATCGGGTTCCACAGCCTGGCCGACGTGAACTCGGGCATCCTCCCGCCCGTGTACATCGAGAGCTGGATCAACCCGCGGGCGCCGGACAACCACCCGTACGGCGGCCCCTACACCGGCAAGCACGGGACCGGCTTCTTCTTCGTCCTCCCGTACATCGAACAGGGGCCGCTGTTCAGCCAGGCGACCGCGCCCGACGGGATGTACGCGCAGAACGTTCATACTAACATGGTGAAGACGTTCACCGCCCCGCTCGACCCCACGGCGAACGAGAAGACCCACGGCTGGGGCGTGGGCAGCTACGCCATGAACTACCAGGTGTTCGGCCGCCCCGGCCACCCGTCGGGCTGGGCCTGGGGGTGCATGGGGGCGACCCGCCTGGCGAGCATGGGGGACGGCACGTCGAACACCGTCATGCTGGCCGAGAAGCGCGCCGCCTGCGCGGGCGGGCCGAACGGGAGCAACGGCAACCTGTGGGCCCACGGGTGGTGGAACGCAGACTGGATGCCGATGTTCGCCAACACCGACATCTACGGCGGTGGGAACCCGTTCAACACCACCCCCCCGAACGGCGCCTGGGTGCCGCCGCAGCCCCAGCCCACGAACGCCACCTGCGAACGCTTCCGGGCTACAGCCTTCAGCAGTGGCGGGTGCCAGCTGGCCATGTCCGACGGGAGCGTTCGCAACGTCCGCCCGTCGGTCGACGTGGTCCAGTGGGCCCGGGCGCTCACGCCCAACGGGGGTGAGGTTCTCAACGGCGACTGGTGAGCCTGACGCGCGGTCCCACGGCGGGGGTGAGACTCCACCCCCGCCGTGTCGTTCCCACCCTCCCCACCGGAGCCATGATCCCATGAGACGAACCGTTGTCCCCACGACTCTGCTCGCGGTCATCGCCCTCGGGTGTGGGGGCGGGGACCGGCGGGCCGAGGTGACTGGTAAGGTGAGTGTGGCGGGAAAAGGCGCCTTGAGTGGTGGGATGATCACGTTCGTGAGTACCACCGACCCGAACCGCGTCAGCAGCGGGACCATCACTTCGGAAGGCACCTACCGGGTGGGAGACGCCCCCGTCGGCCCCTGTAAGGTGATGGTCGATAACTCCCACCTGGACCCGGCGGTGCTGAAGAAGTCGGCGGGCGGGATGCCGATGGTTGGCGCCGGTCCCGGCTCCATGGCGGGGATGAAGGGCGCCCCCGGCGCACTCGGCAGGCCCAGCGGGTCGTCACCCGAAATCAAAGCGAAGATGGGGGCTCCGCCCAAGACGGCCGGCTCGACGGCCGAGATGGGAAAGTCCGACACCGCCGACCAGAAGTTCCTCAAGATCGACAAGTCGTTCGCCAGCCCTGAGTCCACCACCCTCACCGCCACGGTCAACGACTCGGGCGGGACGATCGACTTCGAGGTCAAGCAGTAGTCGTCCCGCTCCTGCCCGTGCGGGGGCTGCTCACCCCCCGCGCAAGCCCGCCCGCCCCACTCCGTCGTGCTCCGCGGGCCGACCACCACCCGGTCACACGGCGACCCGCCCCCGGAAGAACCCGCCCTTCTGCCCGGTCACGGTCAGGAGCATCTGTCGCTTCACCCACGGGACGCGCGGGAGCCAGGGCAGCACCGCGTCGCGTCCCCAACCGAGGACCGGCCAGTCGGACTGGAAGAACGGCGACAGGACGTACGTGACGGCCGCGTAGTAGCGGAGGTAGTCGCGCTGGAGGCGGGCGAAGGCGTGGAACGCGGCGGCCGGCGAACGGGCCGCCCGGAGGCACGCCGCGAGCCGCCAGGCGTCCACGAGGGCGAGGTTGATCCCCTGCCCGAGGTGGGGGCTCATGGCGTGGGCCGCGTCGCCGATCAGGACGGCCCGCTCGTCGTGGCGGCGGCGGACCGAGACGTGGCCGTAGGCGGTGAAGAGGAGTTGCTCGAAGTCGTGGACGAAGTCGAGGATCTCGGCCGCCTCCGGGGCGAACGCCAGGATCTCGTCCTTCAGCGGTCCCAGCCCGCGCGCCCGCGTGCGCTCGAAGTCGGCCACCGGGAGCCCCCAGTACAGCGAACACAGCCCGTCCCCCAGAGGGAGGAGCCCGAGCAGTTGGCGGCAGCCGCGCACCACCTGGAGTAGTCGGCCGTGAACAGTCACGCCCGGGGCTGTCACCCAGAGGGTGCCGTGGGCGTAGCGGTGGACCCGGGCGCGGAACCCGAACGCGCCCCGCAGGCGCGAGCGGGCGCCGTCAGCGAGGACGACCACGTCGAACGGCCCGTGCCGCCGCCCGGACGACTCGGTCAGCCAGTCGCCGTCCGCGGCGCGCTCCCGCCCGACAATCAGGCTGCCGAGCCGCACGTCAACCGGCTGCGTGTTCACGAGGGAGTAGAGTGTCTGGAACAGCACCCCGCGGTGGACGCCGTAGGCGCGGCAGTCGGGCTCCAGGTCGGGGTAGCGGTTGCTGATCAAGATGCCCCCGGACTGGTGGCGGGCGTACAGTTCATCCAGCGGGGCCGCGTGGGCGGTCACCTGATCGAGCACGCCGAGTCGCCGGAGAACCTCCTGCCCGGAGCACTGGAGGAGGACGCCGGCGCCGACCGGTCCGGGGTCGGGCGCCTGCTCCATCAGGGTGACGCGGTGGCCGTCCCGGGCGAGCAGGTAGGCCGTCGCCGCCCCCGCGACCCCGGCCCCGACGACGCCGACGTGATACGGACCGGGCACGGTCAACTCCTGGCGGGCCGGGTGTCCTGACGCGAGAGGATATCGGAGTGGCTGCCGGGACGCCAGCAGGGGCACGGATGACGGTCCCGCGAACGGGCGGCGTCGTGCTGTGCGGCGGCCGGTCGTCGCGGATGGGCCGGCCGAAGGCGTGGCTCCCGGTCGGCGGCGAGGTGATGCTCCAGCGCGTCGCGCGGCTCGTGAGCCAGGCCGTCACGCCGGTCGTGGTGGTGGCCGCCCCCGACCAGGCCGTTCCGCAGCTGCCCGGTGCGATCGATCTCGTCCGCGACGCGGCCGAGGGAAACGGCCCACTTCAGGGGCTTGCGGCCGGGCTCGCGGCACTCGCCGGCCGGGCCGACGCCGCGTTCATCACGGGCTGCGACGCCCCACTCCTGCGACCCGAGTTCGTCGAACGGCTCGCGGATCTCCGCGGCGAGGCTGACGCCTGTGTTCCGGTAGTGGGCGGCTTCCCACACCCCCTCCCGGGGGTGTATGCTGTTGGCATTCTCCCCATCGTCCACGAGTTCCTGGGCGCCGGCCGGTATCGGCTGGGCGCCATTCTCGACAGGGTCCGATCCCGGCTGGTTACCGTAGACGAACTCGCGGGCGCGGACCCCAACCTCGATTCGCTGCGGAACGTGAACACCCCGGACGGCTACGTCCGGGCGCTGGCCCAGCTGAGCCTACCGACGAACCCGGAGCCGGGATGAGTACCACAACTTGTCCGACCTGTCGGGCGGTGATCACGGTCCCCGACCGGACGCGGGACGGGACGGTCGAGTGTGGGGCGTGCGGGCACGCCTTCGCCCCGCCCGAGGTAGACCCGTCCGCCGAGGCCTCCCCGCCGCAGGGGCCGCGTCAGTTCCCAGTCGTCCCGTTCACCCCGCCGCGCGGCGGGCCGCCGGTGGGGCTGGGGGTCGCGGCCTTCACCGGGCTGGTCGCGGCGCTCGTGTTCGGCGTCGCGGCCGCCCTGGTGCGCTCGTACTTCTGGATCGTCATGGTCTTCCCGCTCGTCCACGGCGTCCTGGTCGGGGTCGCCGCCGGGTTCGGTGCGCGACTCACGAAGGCGCGTTACCGGACCGGCCTCGGGTTCGTCGCGGCCGGCTGCGGGTTGGTGTCGTATGTCGTGGTTCATTACCTCTTCTACCTGGCCTTCGTCGCCGACCCGCGGGCTCCCCGGGTGGACTTCTGGGGTTACATGGACCTGAAGGCGACCGAGGGCGTGCGGTTCGGGAAGGCGGGGGGTGGGGGCGGCGGAGACGGCATCGGCTACACCGGGTCGGTCATCTACTGGTTGGTCGAGGCTGGCATTACGGCGGCTGGGGCGGCCGGGTTCAGCCTCATGGCCATCGGGTCGCCGTTCTGCGAGGGGTGTAGTCGCTGGAAAAAGAAGCACCAGCTCGGGCCGTACCGGGTCGAGCCGGGGCTCGCCGTGCCGGCGGTCGGGGCCGGGGTGCCGGCCGGACTGCTCGTTCCCGCCGCCGCCGGGAAGAAGACGGTCGTCGTGGAACTCTACACCTGCCCCGGGTGCGGGGACCAGGGGACGATCGACGTCAAGGTGAGCGGATCCCACAACGAGGGGGGAAAGATGCTGACCTGGAACAGCTTCGTCACCTACCCCGGGGAAGCCCTCCACACCTTCGACGAGGTCGAGCGGGCCTGCCGCGAGTCGGGGCTGGGCGGGAAGAAGAAGTGACTCGCCCCGGCGCCGGGGCGAGTACAATCCCCGGGTTGCCCCCCGACCCCCCGAACCCGACGCGCGATGCACCCGCACAAGCCGAACTACGACCGCCACGCCGGCACCGACGCTAACAAGCAGTTCCTCCACCGCATCAGCCGGCAGAAGATCGACCCGGCTGCCGTCCCGGCCGGGGTGTCGGCCGCCGACCTCATCGACTCCGCCTTCCTCTCGTACAACGGCGGTCGGCTCCGCGAGGGGTGTCAGCTGTTCGCCCGCAAGATGCTGGCGGACAACGGCACCATCGGCCTCGCGCTGAGCGGGGCGCTCACCCCGGCCGGGCTGGGGATGAGCTGCCTCGTGCCGCTGGTCGAGGCCGGGTTCGTGGACTGGATCGTCAGCACCGGGGCGAACCTCTACCACGACACCCACTACGCCCTCGGCATGGACCTGTACCAGGCCGGGCCGAACCTCCCCGACCTGGAACTCCGCGAGAACCAGGTCATCCGCATCTACGACATCGTTTTCGACTACGAGAACCTGCTCGGCACCGACGCCTTCTTCCGCCAGCTGTGCCGCGGGCAGGCCTTCCAGCAGACGTTCGGCACGGCCGAGTTCCACCACCTCGTCGGCAAGTACCTCGCCGAGCGCGAGGACCAGACCGGCGTGCGGGGCAAGAGCCTGCTGGCGGCGGCCTACCGGGCCGGGGTGCCGGCGTTCACCAGCTCGCCCGGGGACAGCTCGATCGGCATGAACCTGGCCGCCCTGAGCCTGGAGGGGTCGGCCCTGCGCATCGACCCGCTGCGGGACGTGAACCAGTCGGCCGCGATCGTGTGGGACGCGAAGGCGGGTGGCGGCACGAGTTCGGTGTTCATCCTGGGCGGCGGCAGCCCCAAGAACTTCATGCTCCAGACGGAGCCGCAGATCCAGGAGGTGCTGGGCCTGGCCGAGGCCGGGCACGACTACTTCCTCCAGTTCACCGACGCCCGCCCGGACACCGGCGGGCTCAGCGGCGCCACCCCGAGTGAGGCGATGACCTGGGGGAAGGTGGACCCGGACAAGCTGCCGGACTCGGTGACCTGCTACATCGACTCGACGGCGGCCCTGCCGCTCTTGACCGCCTACGCCCTCACCCGCGTCGAGCGCCGGCCGCTCAAGCGGCTCATGGACCGTCTCCCGACGCTGATGGCCGGCCTGGAGGCGGGCTACGCCGAGACGCGGGCGAAGCGGGACGCCTGAGTCGCCCGGCCGCGGAACGGCTCAAGAGGGGGGCCGGCCGGGGCCGATCATACGCAGGATGGGGTGTTTGGGGCGGGGGACGGGTATGGGAGTCGGGCGTCGGCTCCGCGTCGGGTTCCTCGCCACGGCCGCGCTCGCGGCCGGGGTGGGGTGTTCGGCCAAGCCCTACGCCCGCGACCCGCTCCTGCGCGACCGGCGCGGCGTGCCCGGCGACCGCGCCGCCGCGGCCCGCCCTCCTGTCGCCCCGGCCGAGCCGCGGGGCCCCGAGGCACCCCCGGGGCCGACCCTCGGCGCCCCGCGGCTCGCGGGCGTCACTTCGCGGTGATCTTCGTCACCACCACCGCCCCCTTGTCGTGGCCGGAGATGAGCGCCTTCCCGTCCGCCGTGAAGGTGAGGCAGTAGCCCGGCGCCTTGACCGCGGCGGTGAACGCCGCCTTGTCCGCCCCGGCCGGCCACACGCTCAGTTGGCCCGAGTACCCGCACACCCCGAGCGACTTGGTGGCGGCCGACCACGCCAGGGCGTAGGGGTCGTCCGGGGTCGGGCCGAGCTTCTTCGTCTCCTTGCCGGTGGCCGTGTCCCAGAAGCGGATCGACCGGTCCATCGAGCCCGACACCAGCGTCTTGGCGTCCCCGGCGAAGGTGATGGCCGTCACCGGGTACTCGTGCCCGGCGAGCGTCTTGGCCTCCTTGAGGGCGGCCACGTCCCACAGCTTGATGACGTGCTCCTTCATGGTCTTGCTGGAGTTGTCGCCGCCGGCCGAGGCGAGCAGCTTGCCGTCGGGCGAGAACGCCACGGCGTACACCGAGCCGGGGTGGGCGCCGAGGTTCTTCGTCTCCTTCCCGTCGGCCGGGTTCCACAGCCGGACGGACTTGTCCGCCCCGGCGGTGGCGACCAGCTTGCCGTCCGGGGAGAAGGCGACCGCGCTCACGATGTCGGTGTGGCCCTTGAGCTCCTGCTTGGCCTTGCCGTCGGCGAGGGTCCACAGCTTGGCCGACTTGTCCGCGCTGGCCGAGGCGAGGACGTTCTCTTTGGGGTGGAAGGCCACGGCGTACACCGGCCCGGTGTGCCCGGTGAGAGCCTTCAGCTCCTTCAGGGTGCCGTCCGGGGCGACGGACCAGAGCTTGATGACGTTGTCGAAGCCGGCGGTGGCGAGCGTCTTCCCGTCCGGGGAGAGGGCGACGGCGTGGACGAGCTCCCCGTGGGCCTTGGTGGCCGGGCCGGGCTGGGCGGGGGCGAGCGGGAGGAAGGCGCCGAGGCCGAAGCAGAGGAGAGCGAACCGGGCGCGGGTCATCGGGACGGGCTCCGTGCGGAGTGGGCAGGGGGCGGGCACGGCGGACATTGTGCCCGGCCCGCCCGCCGGCGGCAACCCGCAAAACCCAGGGTCGGATGCAAGCGGGTCGATCCGTAGGCCGCCCGGGGCGTTGCCCCGGGCTATCGCATCCCAGGCCGTTGGCCTGAAAACCCGCGTCTCCTCTTCAGCCCGAAGGGCTGGGATTCGATAGCCCGGGGCAACGCCCCGGGCGGCCTACGGATCAAGCGGACCTGGCATCAGATGCCGGGCTGGAACTCCTCGTAGACGAACAGCGTCCCGACCCAGTCCGCGAACGCGGCCTCGACCAGCGCCCGCACCTTCTTCCAGCTGAGCCCGCCGTACCCGGCCGCGAGCCGCGGGACCGCGACGGTGCGGACCCCCTCGCGGTCGGCGGTCGCCCGCATGGCGGCCAGCGCCTGCTCGACGACGGGGTACGTCGCCCCGCGGCCCGGCCGGGTCTGGGTGCCGAGGTTGAACACGGCCGGCTTCCCCTCCTCGCGCCAGAAGAACACGTCGCCGAGGCCGAACTCGGGCGGCTCGGCTTTGCAGCGGCGGCGGAACTCGTCGAACATTGCCGGGTAGCGCTCGCGGAACCCGACCGCGACCCCCGCCCCCATCGAGCCGGCGCAGTTGCACCCGTGCCCCAACGCCTCCGCCCCGACGCGGTTGACGAACAGGTCGCCGCTGACGAACTCGACCGGCATGTCTCGGCCTCCTGTGGGAAACGGCCCGTGGCGAACCCCGACCCCCCGCAGGGTGTCGGCTTTTGGGACTTGCTGCGATGTCCGTTGCGAGGAAGCGATGTCTGCCGGAATTGTCGCCCTGATCGGCCTGGACCCGCCTGAATCGGATGAGCTCCGCGGCCGGTGTGCCGCCCGGCTGGTCGCCTACCCGATGCTCCCCCGCGTCCAGCTGAGAAGCGGGGAACTCGTCTTCGGCCGTGGCGGGGTGTGGGAGGGGCCGGTGGCGAGGGTCGTCTTCCACGGCATCTTCGAGAACGACCTGCCGGCCCTGGCGGCGCTCGCCCTGTGGGGCGGACCGTGCCTGCCGTCGGCCCACGGACTGCTGGACTGCCGGCCGCGCATCCCGAACCTGGCTCGGTGCCGGCGGGTGTCGCTGTTCGCCGGCCTGCCCCGCGGCTACGCCGACCCGGGCACGACCGTCCCGGTCGGCGCCCCGAGCGTGGCGAAGTGGGGCGAGTGGCACTGCGGCGAGGGGAAGGAGCGGTTCGACCGCGAGTGGCCCGCGACTGAGCCGACGCTGGTCGAGCCCTTCCTCGCCGGCGAGGCCGTCCGCGTCACGGCCGTCGGCGACCGACTCTGGCAGGTACGCATGACGGGCGAGGGGTGGAAGAAGTCGATCCACGGCGAGGGCGCGGCCGTGGTGCCGCTCGACCCCGAACTGGCCGACGACCTCCGCCGGCTCCAGAGCCACTTCGACCTCGCCGTCTGCGCGGCGGACTACGTCGTCACCCCGGCCGGCGAGCAGCACCTCCTGGAGCTGAACCACGTCCCCAACGTCACCGCCTTCCCGGACATGAGGGAAGCGTACCTCGACCTCGTCGCCGGCTGGGCCAACGAACAATGAGGGGCGGGTTGAGGCAACAGGGACGAAGCGTGAAAAAGGGTTGGACGGCCGCGGCGGAGGCGGCGCATCGTCGCGTGGAGTTGACCGACCCGCCGGGGGGCCGGCGGGTCGGGTTGTTTAGCGGACCAGTGCCTTGAACGCGGCGAACCCGAGGGCGAGGACGCCGAAGACCAGCCAGACGAGGCCCATCGCTGTCGCCTGCCCGCCCTCCAGGTCCGGCCCCTTCTTCACCACGGCCTTCCCGGTCACCAGCGCCGAGACGCCCAGGCCGACGAGGACGAGTCCGATCGCAGCGGCCCCCGCCGCGAGCACGAGGGGGTTCGCCGCGAGCCACTTGTTGATGTCGTCGTTGACGTCGGCCAAGAGCGTCATCGCGCGTCCCCCGTAGCCGCTGCGGGTCAGTACGCCGGGATCTCGACCTGCGCCCCGCCGGCCAGGGCGCTCTCGTGGGCGCAGATGCCCACGAGCGTCCAGTTCGCGCTGGTCGGCGCGTCCGGGAACGCCGGCCGCTCGCCGAGGACGGCCATCAGGAAGTTGTGGGTGAGGTGCGGATGGCTGCCGCCGTGCCCGCCGCCCTGGAGGAAGCTGAGGTGGTCGGCGTCCTGGATCGCCTGCGGCATCGTGAACTTGCGGATCGGCTCCGGCAGCAGGTGGGCGAAGTCGGGCACCTTCACCCGGGTCGGGATCTCCGGCTCGGGGAGCGGCTTCTCGGGCGTGCTCTTGGTGTGGATGACCGGCTCCTCGTTCTCCACCTGCTGCCACTCGAAGCTCTTCTTCGACCCGCTCACGTCGAAGCTCTCGCGGTACTGCCGGGCCACGTCGAACAGGCTGCGGGTCACCTCCGCGCACACGTCCGAGCCCTTGACGCTGAACGTCGCCGTCTCGACCGCGAACGGGCTGTTGTACTTGGGGACCAGCTCCTCGCGGATGCGGCCGGAGCCGTAGCAGCTCACCTTGTCGGCCAGGGCCGGCGCCCCGGGCTTGCTCAGGATCGCCAGGCACGGGCTGACGCAGTGGGTGGCGTACCACATCGGCGGGAGGCCGGGCCAGTAGTCGGGCCAGCCGTCCATGTCCTGCTGGTGGCTGCCGCGGAGGAACTGGATGCGGCCGAGTTCGCCCTTCTCGTACAGGTCGCGGGCGAACAGGTACTCCCGAGCGTACACCACCGTCTCCATCATCATGTACACCTTCCCGACCTTCCGCTGGAGCTCGACGATCTCGCGGATCTGCTCCTTGGTGGTGGCCATCGGCACGGTGCAGGCGACGTGCTTGCCGGCCTTGAGGGCGGCGATGCTCTGCGGGCCGTGGTCGGGTATCGGGCTGTTGATGTGGACGGCGTCGATGTCCGGATCCTGGAGCACCTCCTCGTAGCTCGTGAACCGCTTGGGGATGCCGTACTTCTGCGCGCACTTGTCGAGTTCGGCTTTGTTCCGCCGGCACACGGCGACGATCTCGGCGTTCGGGTGGGCCTGGTAGATCGGGATGAACTCGGCCCCGAACCCGAGCCCGATGACGGCGACCCGGACCTTCTTGTCGGACGGCATGGAGAGCCCCGCGGCGGCTTCGTAAAGGTTGTTAAGAAACTGTCGGCAGGATAGGGACGGGTGCCCAAGAAGCAAGAAAGCCCGGGGCCACCGCCCCGGGCTCGGGTATCAAGTCGGGTTGCTCGGCAGGCCGCCCGGGGCGTTGCCCCGGGCTATCGAATCCCAGCCCTTCGGGCTGAAGAGGGGTAGTTGGTTTTCAGGCCAACGGCCTGGGATCCCATAGCCCGGGGCAACGCCCCGGGCGGGGCTATCCCGACGGCGGGGGCGATAACGGTTATCACCTCGGCGATAACCGTTATCACCTCCCGCCGCTCGACTGCCCCCCCGGCCGGGTTACTTCTTCTTACTCTTCTTCCCCTTCACCACCGACGGGCTGGCGTGTCCGTTCTTCGCCGCCCCGTTCACGGCCGGCTGCGGGGCAGGGGAGGGGGGCGTGACCGACGCGAGAGCGGCGGCCGGCTGCGGCTTGGCGGCCGGTGCGCCCCGCTTCAGCGCGTCTGCCCAGTACGCGCGGGGGATCAGGCCCAGGCCGATGATGAGGAACTGGCTCAGCCAGAAGTTGGTGCAGCCGTCGGCGAGGCGGGTGTCGAAGCCGTAGGCGTGGAGGCCGATGCCCAGCTGATTCGTGCCGTACCAGCTCCAGGCGCAGATCACGTTCCCGAACAGCGCCATCACCGCCATGCCGCGCTCCTTCACCATCCCGCACCAGCGGGCGTGGAGGATGAGCGCGTTCCACAGCACGATGAGGACGGCCCCGTTCTCCTTCGGATCCCAGCCCCAGAACCGGCCCCAGCTCTGGTCCGCCCAGATGCCGCCGAGGACGGTGCCGACGAAACTCAGCAGCGTGGCGAAGCACAGCACGCCGTAGACCATCTGGCCGATGACCTTGTTCGTCTCCGCCGTCAGGGCCATGCCGGCGAGCGGCCGGGCGGCGGCCGGCAGCTGGCCGGCCGGGAGCGGCTTGCCGTCGGCGTCGGTGGGCTCGCCGCCGGCCTTCAGGAACAGCAGCCCGCCGGCGTAGAACAGCGCCGCACCGGCCGTGACCACCATCAGCACCGTCGGGAGGCTGGAGTGGAGCACCTCGTACTTCGCCAGCAGCGAGGTGCAGAGGAACCACAGCAGCACCAGCGGGATGCCGACGATCCCCGCGGCCGCCGCCCCGAACGATAGGAGCGACCCGACCGACGCCGGCCGCGGGTTGACGAATCCTTCTTTCACCACGGCCGCCAGCATGAGCAGCACGTACACGGCCCCGAGGAAGCCGGCTACGAAGGTGGCGGTGTAGCCGAGGGTGACGGTCGTGACGTGGGTGGCGAGCCAGAAGTTCGTGTCCAGCACCGCCTGCATCATCTCGAGCGTGTCGTCGGTGGTCAGGTTGTGGGCCACGATCGTGGTCGCAATCCCGAGCACCGCGGCCACGGTGTTGCCGATCCCGAGCGGGTAGAGGCGCTCCAGCACCAAACCGATCGCCACGCACCCCCAGCCGATGAACACGGCCGACGAGTACAGGTTGGTGACGAACACCAGCGGCCGGTCCATCAGGCTCATCCGCACCAGCAGTGCCGCGGTGTGGACGATGAGGGTGGCGTAGAGCACCCACGACGCCGACCGCCGCAGCGCCCCGCCCCACTCCTTCTTCTCGGTCGCCGCCAGGATGAACCCGAGGGCGGACAGCACGAACACGATGATGTACAGGGCGGTACACTGCATGAACGGGGCGAACCGGTTGTACGTCGTCTCCAGCCGGACCCTGGCCACCTCCTCGCCGGTCAGGAGGCGGAGGCAGTTCTCCTGGTACTCGGCCAGGAGTCGGTTGAACTCCTCCGGGCGCTTCTGCTCCCGCGCCGCGATCATCTTGTCCCAGGCCGCGGCGGCCGGGTTGGCGGCGAGGCGGGCGGCGACGGCCGCCCGTTCGGCCTGCTCGGCAGCTGCCCGTCCGGTCCGGAACGAGGTTTCCTGCTGGGCCCGGATCGCCTCCCGGTCGGCCGGCGGGAGCTCGCTGAGCAGGGTTTCGAGAATGACGTCCTGCAACTCGCCGTGTATCGATCTCGGGTCGTCGGTGAACAGGAGGTTGATAACCGCCTGCCGGCGGTCTTCCGGGAGCTTGAAGCGGGCGATCAGCGCCTTTTCGTCCTCGGGGCCGAAGCCGCCGACCCGGGCCTTCACGCGGGTCCGGGCCGTGACGACGGCCTCCTCGAACGCGCCCTCGTGGGCCTTCATGACCGCGGCTTCCGGCGAAACCGAGCGGATCTCACCGAGGGACGCCCAGCCCTCACCGGCCGACTGCGGCGGCAGGAGGTGGAGTTTGGCGTCGCCCCGGTCGTCCCCGAACCCTTCGGCGACATGCCGGACCAGACCCAGACGACCCCACAGCTCGAACCACTTGTCGTCTTCGAGGTCCGTCTTCCGCTTCTCCTTCCGCTTCTGCTGAACCTCCTGCCCCTTCTTCTCAATCATGAGAACGTGTGGGCGGAGTTCGTTCAGGGAGAAGCGGAGCCCCTCGCGGGGTTGGAACTTGAGCTGGCTCAGCACCTGCTCGTTGTCGATGCGGAACACCCGGTAGTCCCAGGTGGCGTTCGCCTTGTCGGCCGGGTCCGAGCCGAGGGTGTCGAGGTACCACTTGATCGCCGGCTGCTCGTTCCCCGCCGAGTCGATGAAGACCGACTGGCCGCTGATGAAGCGGAGGTACATCCGGGCGCTCGAATCGAGCGGCTTTACCCGCCCGCCTTCGAGCACCGGCAGTTGGGCGAAGGCGTCGAGGTTGTACGGCGCGCGGGGCGGGCGCATGCGCCCGAACACGGAGGCGCAGTACACCGCCACCACCACGGCACACAGCCAGGGGAGGTGCCTGCTGAGCCGGCGGGGCGGGCGGGGGGCTGCGGGGGTCTCGGTCGGGGTCATGCCGCGGCCCTCCGGAGCAGGAACTGGGTGAGGTAGATGCCGAAGTGGACGAGCATCCCGACGCTCACGACCACGCACGAGATGTAGGGGATGACCCAGCCGGGGTTCTGCACCACCTGGAGGACCGTGCCGGACTCGTCCGGGTCGAAGGAGCTCTGGTAGAACGTCTCGCCGCCGTACCGGAGCGGGTCGTTCATCCGGATGGTCTGCTGCCGCTCGCTCCCGTCCGGGGCGGTCAGGACCACGTCGCTGGAGTAGTTCTTCGCCTTCTGGGTGCCCAGGTAGCGGTCGAAGTTGAAGTCGAGCAGCTTGATCGAGTAGGGCTTGTAGTAGCGGATGTTCCGCAGCGTCATCTGGTACGTCTTGCCGCCGGCGGACACGTCGTCGTGCCCGCCCATCATCGTCAGCTGTAGGGACACGAGGTAGGTGCCGAGCTCGGCCCCACCCTTCTCATACAGCCGGACGTAGGCTGCCGGCAGGTCAACCCGCTGCTGGGCGTCCGCGCCCGCTACCTCGGGGACGCGGGTGGCGACGAATCCCCTCCCGACGCCGGCGGTGGCGGGGTTCGACTTCCCGCCGGCCTTCGCCGGATCGAGGGCGGCGTTGGGGAAGTAGTCGAGTACCTCCACGTCCACGGGGAGTTCGGGGTCACTGACCCGCCCGCCCTTGGCCCGCAGCATCCGCTCGGGGACCGATACCTCCCGGTCGTGGCCGGGGGCGGACGAGTCCACGAACACCAGCTCCATGTGGCGGGAGTCCTCGGTGAAGTTGGCCGAGCTCCCCTCGCGGATGCGCATCCGCTGCTCGACGGCGTACTCGCGGGTGATGAACTCGCCGACGAAGAGGAGGATCAGCCCGGCGTGGATCAGGATGACCCCGGACCGCTTCCAGGTCAGGCGGAAGCGGACGAGGTGGGCGGCGAGGAGGTTGGCCAGCATGAGCCCGCCGAGGAGCTTCCCGGCCGGGAACGGGAACGAGCCGCCCCAGCGCGAGGTCTTCGACACCCACTCCGAGAGGAACACGGAGCCGAACTGGCGGAACAGGTCGAACGGCACCCACACGACCCACGACCAGAAGTACTGGTCCACGACGGTCCAGATACCGAACTCCATCTGGGCCAGCGTGCCGAAGAACACGAGCCCGATCGAGCAGGCCAGCAGCCCGACCGTGAGCCGGAGCGAGGCGAGAACCTTGAGCCCCTTCCGGGCGTAGTCGAGCGGCCCCGGGCCGGGTCGGGGGTCGGCCCCCGGGGTGGGTTCGGCCGTGGTCGGGGTCATGGGTGGTCCTCGGGGAGCCGGGCCGGGTCGGGGGAGCCGTCAACCACGCTTGCCCATCGTCATCGGCCCGCCGCCGGCGTTCGGGTTCTTGGGGCCGCGGATGTCCACCCGCAGCACCTTCCCGCCGGCCGCGTCCACCGCCTTCGTGAACCGGGCCTGGTCCGACAGTCCGGGCTTGAGCCCGAGCATCCCCACCCAGCGGTCGAGATTCTGCCCGACGCCGCCGCCGGACGCGACGAGCGTGACCTCGAACGCCGGGTCGGGGAGCTTGACTGTCTGGGCCACCTTGACCATGCCCCCGCCGCGCGGGCCGCCGAGCTTCCAGCCGTCCGGGGCGGTGCACTCGGGGGGCGTCTTCTCGTCCTTGTAGCGGATGCTTGCGACCAGCTGGTCGAACCCGGCCTCGTGCTTGGTGAGGACGTCGGTCGGGCCGCTGAGCTTGAAGAACCACACCGGGTCGTCGGCCGGGACCATCGCCGCGAGCATGCGGTACGGGGGAACCCCGTCCTTCGCGGTGGGCTCCGCGGTGCGGGGGACGTTGGTGGCGCGGACGCCGGTGGGCTGGCCGCACCCGACGACCGCCGCCGCGACGAACAGGACGACGACCAGCTGGGCACAGCGGTGGGGCATGGGACCGGGTCTCGGGAGACGGCCCGCGGGCGGCCGGGGGGCGGGGTGCGGTCGGCGGGCTTACAGGTCATTGTTCAGATCGCGGACGGGCACGTCAAGCCGACCCGGGCGGCCGGCGGGGCGGGCGGGGTGATAGACTGACCCCTCCGCCCCCCGAGGAGACGCCATGTCACCACTCGTCCTGGCCCTCGCCCTCGCCCCCGGCCAACCCCCTGCCCCCGACTGGCAGGCGGCCGAGTCGAAGCACGTCACCAACGTGAAGCAGGTCACGACCGGCTTCATCCGGGCCGGCGAGGGGTACTTCTCGCCGGACGGGAAGCAGGTGATCTACCAGGCGGAGGAGGCTGCTACAGGGAACCCGTTCTACCAGATCTTCGTGCAAGACTTGGCCTCGGGCTCGCGGCGGCGGATCAGCCCGGGCGTTGGTCGGACGACGTGTTCCTACTTCCGCCCGGACGGCAAGCGGGTGATCTTCGCCAGCAGCCACGAGGATCCGGACGCGAAGGCGCACCAAGTCGCCGAGTTCGCGCGGCGCGAGGACGACAAGAAGAAGGGCGTCCGCCGGCCCTACTCCTGGGACTTTGACCCGTTCATGAAGATCTACGAGGCGAACCCGGACGGCACCGACCTGAAGTGCCTGACGCCGAACGCGAAAGTGTACACCGCCGAGGGGAGCTACTCGGCGGACGGCAAGCGGATCGTCTACAGTGCCGGGTCGGCCGGGAACGTTCAGCTGTACACGATGAACGCCGACGGGACGGGGGCGAAGCAGCTGACGACGGCGCTGAACTGCTACAACGGCGGCCCGTTCTTCAGCCCGGACGGGACGAAGGTGATCTTCCGCTCCGACCGCAAGGAGAAGGACCGGCTCCAGCTGTACGTCGTCAACGCGGACGGGACGGGGGAGAAGGCGCTCACGAACGACGACAAGTGGGTGTACTGGGCGCCGTTCTGGTACCGGGACGGGAAGCACATTATCTACACCGCGGCCGACCACTCCCCCGAACTGGGCCGGCCGAACTACGACCTGTACTGGATGCGAATCGACGGCGCCTGGAATGCCGCAAATTCTAAGTCTGACAACAGCTTGCGGCGTTCGCCTCCTTCGGGAATTGGTCCCTTCTCGGTACTTTCGGCTCCTTCCGAGCCCATTCCGTTCCGATTCCGTTCCGTCGTACAGGACGCGCCAAAGACCATCAGCCCGCCCGTCCGCATCACCTTTGCCCCAGGGCAGGACGTGTTACCCGTCTTCAGCCCCGACTACACGAAACTGATGTGGACCAGCAGCCGGGACGGTCGTAGCCCCACCCAGCTCTACATCGCTGACTTCACGCCACCGAAGGAGTGAGCAGAGAAGGGGCCGACCTGGAGGACTGGGTCGGCCCCCTCATCCGACCCACATCTCGCACCACAAGACCTCAGTTGTTCATCCCCCACTGCCAGGCCTCCCCCTCGCCGGTCCGCTGTGGCTCTCGAAGCGGGGATGCGGCGCGGTGGCCAGCCGTTCGGTCCGGGTTTTATCCGTCGGCCGTGTCGGGGACATAGGCGAACTTGTCACTCTCGCGGTTTCAGGCGCTTCATCTGCTACAACTCAAACCCAGCATCCGTCACGCCCGACCTCCGAGTCAGATGAACCGCAGGAACCCGGGTCGTCCCGTGGCCATCCGCGTGGCGGGTGACATCTCCGACCACTCGTTCCACCAACAAAAGTGTCCCATGCCACCGACGACGCCCGAACCGCAAGTGGCCAGCGTGCCCGCGCTCTCGCAAGCCGAGACCCTCAAGTCGGTCCAGCCAGCTGAGCCGGCTGCCGACCAGCCCGAATCACTGAGCGTCGGAACCACGGAGGACGCCCGCGGCCTGCCGGTGCGCCACGTCTTCTCCCGGTCTCTCACCTGACGTCACCAGCCCGCCCTTCCTCCGCCGCGCGACACGACGAGGCAGGCTCCGACCGGTCCGCTCCGCCGCTTCCGCACCGACCGCGTCAGGTCAGGTGTCGGACGGGCCTCCGCCCAGTAGCTCCGTCGCGGTCGGCGTGACCATGTTCATCGGCAGCGCGTAGGACCAGGACCGGCCCAGCCGCTCGAACCCCATCCCGCGGAAGTACCCGCGCAGCTTCACGGCCGCCGGTCGTCTCTCGTCTCGTGCAACGGGAACCACCCCTTCGGCACCCCGAGGAGCGACGCCGCCTCGCGGCGGAGCGGGGCGATGAAGCTCACCGCCAGCCCGCACCCGCCGCCTCGTCGTCGGTGCAGGTGATGGTCCCGAGGTAGGCAGACACGAAGTCACTCGGCTCCCCGCCCGGGTGACGGCTCCCGCCGGTCCGCACGCGGATGTTGAAGCCGGCCACCTGGCCCCTCCTGCTCGACGCCATCCTAGCGGCGGTCCGGTGGACGAATTTACGACTACGCGACTGGGCCAGCGTGTAGGATGAGTAGGGGTGGGCTGTCCGGCCCGACCCGACGCAAGCCCTCTGGGGCGAAAGGCAGACCGTGGCGAGCAACTTGTACGTCGGCAATATGGCCTTCTCAACGACCGAGGACGCCCTACGGGAGGCGTTTTCACAGTTCGGCACGGTGACCAAGGTCTCGGTCGTCATGGACCGGGAAACGGGCCGGCCGCGGGGGTTTGCGTTCGTCGAGATGAGCGACGGCGGGGACGCCGCCATCCAGGCTATGAACGGAGCACTCCTGGACGGGCGGACGCTGACGGTGAACGAAGCTAAGCCCCGCGAGGGTGGCGGCGGCGGTGGCGGCCGCGGCGGGTACGGTGGCGGCCGCGGTGGCTCCGGCGGTGGTGGTGGGTATGGTGGCGGAGGTGGTCGTGGCGGGTACGGTGGCGGTGGGGGTGGGCGGTACTAACCCGAACCTCACCCAACCCGACGAGTGCTTGGACGCACCCCGTCAGTCATCGTCCCGGTGAGCATCCCGGCCGCAGAACGCGGCCTTCCGGCTCGGGGTTGCCACCGACCTCAACAGGGTGACGACACGGGCCGCGGGCATTCCCGTTGAGGTCGTGACCCTCCTGCTGACAGTTCTGCCGGTCTTGCTACCGGCAGAACGCTCGGGTTAGCCTGCTCCCGGAACAGCCATTTCCTGGGAGCCTGTGTGTCATGACCCCCCTCTCTGTCGCAGTCCTCCTCGCCGGTGCGGCTTGCACTCTGCCGGCCCCCGTCTAATACCGAATCTCGGTGATGACTATCCCTGTCCAACCGTGGGAGGGAAGCCATGACCCGTATCCCCCGTTGTCGAATACCTGCCGCCGGCGGAGATCGCCCGGCGGTATTGGGCCTGCCCGGACGCCGCCGAGAAGACCCGGTGGCAGGTTCTCTGGCTGGTCACCCGACCGGACCACCCCGTGTCCGCCGGCCGGGCGGCCCGGGCCGTCGGGCTGACCCCGTCGTGGGGCCGCACCCTGCTCAGGCGGTGGAACGCCCGCGGCCCCGACGGACTGGCCGCCGGGCCAACGGGGCCGACCCGCTCCTGGCCCCGGCCCAGCAGACCGAGCGGTACACCGCCCTCCAGGCCGAGTCGCCCGACGGCGGGCAGTGGACCGGGCGGAAGGTGGCCCGGTACGCCCGCGACCGGTGGGGGGCGAGGTCGTCCCCCAGACCGCGTGGCGGTGGCTCGTACGGCTCGGGTTCCGACTCCGGATGCCGCGCCCCCGGCACCCGAAGGCCGCCACCCAGGACCAGCAGCGGGTGTGGCTTTGACCGGATTGCCGCACGGGTGGCCGACCTCCGGGCGACCCACCCGGACAAGATGGTCGAGGTGTGGTTTGAGGACGAGGCCCGGTTGGGGCTCAAGCCGATCGCCCGCCGGGTGTGGTGCCTCAAGGGCCATCGCCCGCGGTCCAACGGCCAGTCGAGGTTCGAGTCCCTGTGCGTGTTCGGGTTCGCCCACCCGGCGACCGGGCGGACCCGCACCCTGATCCTGCCGAAGGCGAACACCGGCACGATGGGCCAGGTGCTGGCGGACTTCGCCCGGTGGGCCAATCCGGACGGGCGGAAGGTACGGGTGGTGGTCGTGGACAACGCCGGGTGGCATGTGGCTGGGAAGCTGGCCGTCCCGCCGAGCGTGGTCCTCCACCACCTGCCGTCGTGTACCCCGGAGTTGCAACCGGTCGAGCCGCGGTGGCCGCTGGTCCGGGAGGTTCGGGCGAACAAGACGTTCCCCACCCTGGCCGCCTTGACGGACCCGCTGGAGAAGCGGTGCCGGTGGCTGGCCGGAGACACAGCCATGGTGAAAGGGGCGGTCGGGTTCCACTGGGCCGTGGCACTCAGGTAATTACGAATCAACGCAACTTGGTATCACGCCCACGAAACGCCCCGGTGTTCGACCGTGGCCGGCGCCGCGGGTTCGCGCGGAAGGTGTTGGCTGGTTGCTGATCTCGATCACTTCCACGGCTTGGCTGACGGCGAACGTGATCTCACCTGCCGAAAGGACCGGCCGCCCACCGGCACAAGCAACGTGTTCCGACCGGCGGTCCGCGATCCGTAGCTCGCCGGAGGAAGGTGACGACGAAGGTGGCAATCAGCTGGCCGTCCGTCAGCTGTTGGGACGTGGCGGTCATCCAGGCACGGATGTCTTCCGGGCCGCGAACCAGATCGCCGGGCGGGCTTCGGAGAGCCTGCCCGGCGACCTCCTGTGGACCAACGTATCGGTAGTGCCTTATCGCAGTCCGGCCGCCCGGTCCGCGCCGGTCAGACCGGCCGTAGAGCCTCGCGGTGCTTGCGGACGGTGTCGGCCAGGGCGTCGGCGCTCAGGCCCAGGTCGGCCAGGAGTTCGTTCCGGTCGCCGTGTTCGACGAACCGGTCCGGGAGGCCGCGGAGGATCACGTTCCGGGCGTCCACCCCGGCCGCGTTCGCCGCTTCCAGCACGGCCGAGCCGAAGCCGCCCTCGACCGTCCCCTCCTCCACGGTCACCACCAACGGCAGCGTCTCGACCGCCCGCAGGATCGTCTCGCGGTCGAGCGGCTTTACGAAGCGGGCGTTGATGACGCCGACGTGCAGCCCCTCCGCCCGCAGCTTCGCCGCGGCCGCGACGCAGTTCGACAGCAGCGTGCCGAAGGCGACGAAGCAGCCGTCCTCGCCCCAGTCGATCACCTCGGCCTTGCCCAGCTCGACCGGCGCGAACCCGTTCGGCCGCTCCACCCGCTCCAGGTTGGTCTTCGGGTAGCGCATCCCGATCGGGCCGGGGTGGGCCAGGGCGTGCTTGAACATCGGCAGGGTGTCGAGTTCGTCCCCGGGGGCCATTGCCGTCATGTTCGGGAACAGCCGCATGTAGGGGATGTCGTAGGTGCCGTGGTGCGTCGGCCCCTCGGGGCCGGTCAGCCCGGCGCGGTCCATGCAGAACACGACCGGCAGGTTCTGGAGGCAGACCTCCTGGAAGATCTGGTCGAAGCTCCGCTGGAGGAAGGTCGAATAGATGTCCACCACCGGCTTCATCCCGGCCTTGGCCATCCCGGCGGCGAAGGCGACGGCATGGCTCTCGCAGATCCCCACGTCGAAGAACCGGTCCGGGAAGTCGGCGCGGACCTTCTCCAACTTGTTCCCCTGGCACATCGCCGCCGTCAGCACCGCGACCTTCGGGTCGGCCTGCATCGCCTGGTGGATGCCGTAGCTCACCGCGTCGGTGTACGCCTTCGCCGTGGACTTGCGGAACGACACGATCGTGCCGTTCGGGGCCACCTCCTCGAACACCGGCGGGGTGTGGTACGTGACCGGGTCGGCGGCCGCCTCCGGGACGCCGTGCCCCTTGTTGGTGAAGACGTGGAGGAGGATCGGCCCCTTCTGCGTCTTCAGGTCGCGGAGGATTCGGCGGAGGCCCGGCAGGTCGTGCCCGTCCACCGGACCGAAGTAGCGGAAACCGAGCTCCTCGAACAGCATCCCGTCCTTGAAGAATGCCTTCAGCCCGTCGCGGATCTGCTCCAGCGCCGAGTGGGCCATCTCCCCGAGGACGGGGATGTGGTTCAGCACCTGGTTGACGCGCCGCTTGCCGCCCTGGTACAGGCCGGTGATGCGGCACTGGTCGAGGTACTGGCCGAGCCCGCCGGTGCGGGGGCAGATGCTCATCTTGTTGTCGTTCAGGATGACCAGGAGATCCTGCGCCATCCCGCCGATGTTGTTGAGCGCCTCGAACACGATGCCGCTCGGTAGCGCCCCGTCGCCGATGACCGCGACCGCCTTGCGGTCCGACTGGCCGAGGAGGTCGTCGGCGGCCTTGAGGCCGGAGACGGTGGAGACGCTACAGCCGGCGTGGCCGGTCATGAACAGGTCGTAGGGGCTCTCGCCAGGGTGGGGGAAGCCCATCAGCCCGCCGCGGGTGCGGATGGTGTGGAACCGGTCGTACCGGCCGGTGACCAGCTTGTGCGGGTAGACCTGGTGGCCGGTGTCCCAGATGAGCCGGTCCTTCGAGAAGTCGAAGGTGAGGTGGAGGGCCAGGGTGAGCTCGACCACCCCGAGGTTGCTGGCGAAGTGCGCCGGGCGGGTGGTGAGCACCCGCACGAGCTCCTCGCGGATCTCCGCGGTGAGCTGCTGCAACTGCTCGTCCGAGAGCTTGTGCAGGTCGGCCGGGCCGGTGATGGTGGGGAGCAGGGTTGACATCGTGAAACCCCTGGTGTTAGCGGTCGCGTTCGACAACGTACCGGGCCAGCCGGGCGAGCGGGTCGCTCCCGAGCCGGGCCGCGGCACCCACGGCTTCCCGCCCCAGCTCCGCCGCCCGCCGCCGGCTCTCGGGCACGCCGAGGAGGCCGGGGTAGGTCAGCTTCCCGCGGGTGGCGTCCTTCCCGACCCGCTTGCCGGCCTTCTCGGCCGAGCCTTCCACGTCGAGCAGGTCGTCCGTCACCTGGAACGCCAGCCCGAAGGCGGCGGCGTAGCAGTCGGCCGCCGCGAGGGCGGCGGGGTCGGCGCCGCCGGGGCGCTCCCCCTGGGCCGCGTGGACCCCGAGCCGCAGCGAGGCGCGGAACAGCGCCCCGGTCTTGCGGCGGTGGATGGTCTCCAGGTGGGCTGCCGTCTCGACCGCGCTCCCGGGGAGTCGGCCCTCCGCGGCGAGGTCGAACACCTGCCCGCCGACCATCCCGACCGCCCCCGCCCCGGCCGCCAGCTCCGTACAACTAACCGCGGCCGTCCGCGGTGGGCAACCCGCCGCCACCACCTCGAACGCCAACGTCAGCAGGGCGTCGCCGGCCAGGACGGCCAGCGCCTCGCCGTACTTCTTGTGGCACGTTGGCAGGCCGCGGCGGAGGTCGTCGTCGTCCATCGCCGGCAGGTCGTCGTGGATGAGCGAGTAGGTGTGGACCATCTCGACCGCGCACGCCGCCGGCAGCGCCGCGTCCACACCCCCGCCCGCGGCCTCGCAGGCGAGGACGACGAGGAGCGGGCGGAGCCGCTTGCCGGGTGCGAACAGGCTGTACCCCATGGCCGCCGTGAGGGCGGCGGGGGCGTCCGACGTGAACCGGGCGAGGGTGTTCCGCAGAGCGGCCTCGACGGCATCCTGCCGGCCTTTCAGGTCTGCCCACAACTCCCCGACCACGGCCCGCCCTTCCGGTCGCCCCGTCCGGGGCAATGGGTTGATTTATAGCAGGCCCGCCGCCCGCCGGCGCAGCCGAATTCCCAGAACGACTGAAGGTTGCGACCCCGTTCTCAGTCGTCTATTCCCGGCAGCTGGGACGGCCGCGCGGGCTTTCGGACCGAAGCCTTCGCCGTTTCAATGGATGCGACGTGCTCGAACGGCCGGAGGTCGGGCGTGCCGTCCCCGGCGGTCCCGGCCAGGAGGCGGACCTTCTGCTCGGCGTCCTTCAGTTGACCGTAGCAGTGTCGCAGCAGGCCGACGCCGCGTTCGTAGCGGGCGAGGGCGTCGTCGAGCGTGGTGGTCCCGTCTTCTAGCTCGCGGAGGATGCGGTCGAGTTCGACCAGCGCCTGCTCGAAACGGACGGGGTCGGCTTCAGATGGCGTCATGTCGGAACCGGGTTAAACTCGAAAGCCGAAGCGCGCAGTATGTGGAGCGGATTCCCGTCAACCAGTCGGGTCGTGCTTCGCGTTTCGAGTTTCGAGTGCCGCGCTTTCCACAGTGGTGATCGCGGCTTCCACGGCCACGGAGCGGATCTCGCCCCCGGCCACGCGGGTGAGGAGGATGTCGCCGGGGCTCACGTCGGCCGGGTCGGTGATGACCCGGCCGGCGGTGGTGCGGGTCAGGCTGTAGCCGCGATTCAGGACATTCAGCGGGCTGAGGGTGTCGAGCCGGGCCGCGGCGGCAGCCAGCTTCTCACCGGCCGACGACACCCGAACGCGGGCGGCCCGGTGGAGGCGGGCGGCGGTGTCGTCGAGCCGCTGTTCGAGGTCGTGGACGCGCTGGAGCGGGCGGCGGAAGGCGGGGCGGGCGGCGAACTGGTCGAGCCGCTCGCGGGCTAGGGCGAGGCGGTGGTCTACCGCCTCGCGGAGGCGCTCGCCGCGGTCGCGGAGGTCGGCCAGGAGTTCGAGCCGGTGCGGGGTCAGGGCCACGACCGCCGCGCTGGGCGTTTCCGCCCGGAGGTCGGCGACGAGGTCGGCGATGGTCACGTCGATCTCGTGCCCGATCGCAGACACGACCGGCACGACGGACTGGAAGATCGCGTCGGCGACGGTCTCCTCATTGAATGCGGCCAGGTCTTCCGCGCTCCCGCCGCCCCGGCCGATGACCACCGCGCACAACGGCAGCTGGCCGGACGTGTGCAGGCGGTTCAACTCGCGCAGCGCCACCGCTACGTCTTCCGCGGCCCCGCTCCCCTGCACCCGACTGGGGCGGACGACCACGTCGGCCTGCGGCCAGCGCTGGGCGAGGAGTTCGAGCATGTCGCGGACGGCGGCCCCGCTGGCGCTGGCGATGAGGGCCACCCGGTTCGGGAAGCGCGGGAGCGGCTTCTTGCGGCGGGGGTCGAAGTAGCCCCGGGCCAGGAGCTTTTCCTTCAGCTGGCGGAGGGCGAGTTCGGCGGCGCCGATCCCCTTCGGCTGGAGTTCCTCGATCTGAAGCTGGTAGTCGCCGCGGGGCTCGTAGACGGTCAGCCGGCCGCGGGCGAGGACGTCCAGCCCGTTGCGCGGCTCGAACCGCATCCGCATGTTCACCCCGCGGAATAGCACGCTCTTCAGCTGGGCGGTGTCATCTTTGAGGGTGAAGTACATGTGCCCGGAGGCGGCCTTGGTGAAGTTCGACACCTCGCCGGCCACCCAGACGGACGAGAACCGCCCCTCGACCAGCGTGCGCAGCCGGCCGGTGAGGGCGGACACCGAGAGAACGTCGCGGTCGGGCGGCGGGGCCGCGGTCATCGGTTCGTTACCCGGGCCAGGATCAGCGGGTCGCCCTGCTGATCATACATCCACCGGACGAGTTCCACACCCCCGGCCGCCTCCTGCTCGGCCCACTCGCTCTCGATGAGGGCGACGTAGGCCGGTCGGGGCAGTTCCGCGGGCGACGGCAGTTTACGGGTCGGCCGACCGTAGTAGAACAGGACGCCCTCGTCCTTCAGCTTGACGAGGTAGAGCGGTTCGCCAGGGGGGACGAACTCGCGCAGTTGTGTGGCCGTCTCTTCCGCGTTCCGCCCGGCCGTTCGTCGCGGGATCACGACCTCGACGAACACGACCTTCACGACGAGCCACAGCGCGAGGAACGCGGCGAGGAGGCGAAGGAATGAGGCCCGGTCGTTCGTCGGGCTGAAACGACTTACCGGCAAGGTCGGTGGTTCGTCCCCCCCCCTCCCTAAGAGGGAAGGGGGGCCAGGGGGGTTAGGTCGCTCGGCCCGCCGTCGCCACCAGTCCAATAATCCCATCACCCCGAGTGCCATCAGCGCCGGGCTGAGCGGCAGGGCGTAGCGGACGTTGTGGTTCGGCACCAGCGCCCAGAACAACAGGTTCGGCCACGCCCAGCAGTGGAGGAACGCCAGGAGCAACTGACCGCGGTCGTCCCACCGGGCGGCGAAGCCCCGGCGCAGGGTCCGGAGCGCGAACAGCGACAACGGCAGGTGCGCGGCCCACACCAGGAGCGGGTATGTCACCACCTCCGCCCACGGATAGCCCTTCGCGGCCGACTTCGGGGCGAAGCGGTACGCGGCTTCTTTCCGCACGGTTTCGATGAGCACGTCTTCGCCGACCTGCTGGGCGACGAGCATCGCCCACCCGGCCACGGTGGCGACCGCGACACCGGTCGCCACCAGGAAGGGCCAGCTGACGAGGATCCGCAGCCGGCGTTGCCACGCGAGGAAGGGCAGGGCGGTGAGCGCGAAGAAGGCGGGGGCGGTCCACTTGGTGAGCGTGCCCGCCGCGACGCATAGGAGCGAGCCCACGAGCCAAAGGGGCGACGATCGGCCCTCGGCTTCGAGCGACTTGTGAAACAGGACCAGTGCCGCCGTCACCCAGCCGACGAGCGGCATGTCGATCTCGGCGCTCGGAGCCTTGTCGAGCCACAGCACCGAACACGGGACGAGCAGACCCGCGAGCAACCCGACCCGGTCGCCGAGGACGCGGCGGAACAGACCCGCCATCAGGAACACGGCGAGGGTCGCGGCGACGACGGATGGGAGACGGGCCGTGACCTCCGTCACACGGCCGACCGGGAGCGAGGCCAGCCCGATGGCGGCATACTGCCCGGGCGGTTTGGTGAGAAACGGCTCGCCGTGGAGGACGGGGTACAGCCAGTGCCCGCGCAGCGCTTCGGCCCCGATGATCGCCCGCAGGGATTCGGTGCGGTACAGCGGCCCGGCGGCGACGCCGTAAACGAACAGGCCGGCGCACCAGCCCAGCAACAGGACGGGTGCAAGCGGCAACCGCGGAAGCGTGAGCCGGACGGCGGTGCGGGGGGTGACGCGGATGGGGCAGCCTCCGTGCTGCGAATGGTTGAAGACCTGCCTGCGTCGGCCGGCCCGGGCTCCCGCCCTGGGCGACCGACGCGGACAAACCGGGTTCGTCACCCCGTCGGCGTCCCGAACGCGCCGTTGGTATCCAACAACTTTTCCAGCTCCGCCCACGCCGGCACCGGGTTGCTCCGGTCCACCCGCACGAACGGCACGCCCGCCAGCCGGGCGGCTTCGCCCTCTTCCTCGTCCAGGTCGCCGATGCTGGCGATCACCCGGTACTCCTTCACCAGATGGACGTGGACCTGTGCCTTGTGCGACTTGCTCCCCTGCCACTTCGGGCAGTAGTGGACGTGCCGCCAGCCCGGCAGGCGGTGGTCCATGATGAACCGGTCCGTCCCGGTCCGGCTCACGTCCGTCCGGGCGGTGACGTAGTGGACCGTCACCCTCTGGCGGTCGATCCGGGCCAGCACGTCGACGGCGCACCGGATCGGGCAGTCGAAGCCGGTGCAGACGGTGTCGTCCAGGTCCACCACGACCGCCAGCGGCTTCGCGGGCGCATCGTCGCCGAACACGCTGCGGGCGAGGTCGCTCATGGGCGCGTCACAGGGGGTGGCACGGGAGGCCGAACGTCTCGGCCACGGCCGCGTTCGTCACCTTCCCGGCCCGGACGTTCACGCCGGCGGCGAGGCCGGCGTTGTCCGAGGCGGCGCGGTCGACGCCCTTGTTCGCCAGCTGGAGGGCGTAGGGGAGGGTCACGTTGGTCAGGGCGTAGGTGCTGGTCCGGCCCACAGCGCCGGGCATGTTCGTCACGCAGTAGTGGACGATGTCGTCCACGATGTACGTCGGCTTGGCGTGGGTCGTCGGGCGGCTCGTCTCCAGGCAGCCGCCCTGGTCGATGGCCACGTCGATGACGACGGCCCGGGGCGGCATCCGCTTCAGATCCTCGCGGCGGACGAGGTGCGGAGCCTTCGCCCCCGGGATCAGCACCGCCCCGATCACGAGGTCGGCCCACTGGATCGTGTCGAGGATGTTGTGGCGGTTCGAGAACAGCGTGGTCACGTTCCGCGGCATCACGTCGTCGAGGTAGCGGAGCCGGTCGAGGTTCACGTCGAGCAGGAAGACGTTCGCCCCCAGCCCGGCCGCGACCCGGGCCGCGTTCGCGCCGACCACCCCGCCGCCCAGCACCACCACCGTCGCCGGGGCCACGCCGGGCACGCCCGCGAGCAAGATGCCGCGGCCCTCGAACGGCCGCTCCAGGAACTTCGCCCCCTCCTGGATGCTCATCCGCCCGGCCACCTCGCTCATCGGCGTCAGCAGCGGCAGCCCGCCCCGGGCGTCGCGGATCGTCTCGTAGGCCACGGCCGTCACGCCGGAGCCCATCACCGCCCGGGTGAGGGCTTCGTCCGCGGCGAAGTGGAAGTAGGTGAAGAGGGTCTGCCCCGGCCGCATGAGCGGCCACTCGTCCGGGAGGGGTTCCTTCACCTTGATGACGAGGTCAGCCCGGCCCCACACGTCGGCCGTGGCCGGCACGACCTCGGCCCCGGCGGCGGCGTACTGCTCGTCGCTGATCCCGCTGCCGTCGCCGGCGTTGGCCTGCACGAGGACGCGGTGGCCCGCCCGGGTCAGTTCCTCCACCCCGTTCGGGGTGAGGGAGACGCGGTACTCGTCCGACTTCACCTCGCGCGGGACGCCGACGATCATGGGAACCCTCGGGACGTGCGGAACCCCGGCATTGTCCCGGACCGTTCCGGGCGGAATCAAGGGCAAGTGAACCGGCGATGAAATCCGGGCGCGCGGCCGGCGTCGGCTCCTATGATGGGGGACGATCCCCCGTCACACACGTCAGCCGGTTCTCCGGACGGTGCGACATGCCTTCCCGCCCGACCGTGGTGGTGATCGTCCTGTTCTGGGCCGCGTCCGTCGGCTGGGTCGGCTACCGCGACGTCTGGCCCCGCCTGGCCGCGTCCGGCCCGCCGCCCATCGCTATCGATCTGGGCGACGAGGCCAGTCAGTTGGTGCCGGTTCGTTGGACCGTGTACCGCGGCGACCAGAAGGTTGGCCGGCTCACCAGCAGGATGACCTACCTCGACGCCGACGACACATTCCTCCTCGCCCACAAGTACACGAACCTGACGTTCGACTTCGGCCGCGTCCGGACCGTGTTTCCGGACGTGACGCTCACCACCCGCGTCACCCGCACCGGGGCGCTCCGCGAGCAGGGGATGAAGGGGGTCATGCAGGTCCAGCTCCAGACCGACGCCGGCCCCCAGACGATCGCCGAGGCCCGCGTCCTGGTCGAGGGGGAGGTCCGCGACGGCGTCTTCCAGGGCCGCTGCGACCTGGACTCGCCGCTCCTCAAGGTGAAGCGCGACCTCGACCCGGTGCCGGTCCCGGAGGGCCAGGCGCTCAGCCCGATGCAACCCGTTGGGCGGGTCGCCCACGTCCGCGGCGGGCAGCGCTGGGTCGTCCACGAGATCAACCCGCTCCGCGACGCCATGAGTTCGGTCCTGAAGGGGTTCGTCGGCCAGCAGGGCTTCGGGCTGCCGGAGGAGAAGCGGGAGGCGTTCATCGCCACCGTCGGCGACCGGCCCGAGCCGCTGGCCTGGGGCAAGGACCGGGCCGAGGTGGCGTGCTGGGTGATCGAGTACCGCGGCGGCGACGCTCGGGTGCGGACCTGGGTCCGCACGGACGACGGCCGGGTGCTGCGCCAGGAGGCGACCCGCGAGGGGGAGCAGATCACGCTCGAACGGGACGAGTGAGGCGGGACATGCACTGTTGGAGCGACGGCCTCGGCGAGCGGGGCGGCGTCAGCCCGCCGGTGGCTCGGGGCTTGGAGCCCGGTAGGGCGGGAGGCGTGTAGTCCGGGGTGGAACCCCGGGCGGGCTTCGGCGGAGTCCGAACCGCGTCGCCCCCGCGACACCGCCCACGCCGCCCGGGGTTCCACCCCGGACTACACGCCTCCCGCCCTACCGGGCTCCAAGCCCCGAGCCCGAAGCCCCGAGCCACTGGCGGGCTGACGCCGCCCCGCTCGCCCGGATTCCAACCGGGCAGCCGGACCCACCGACCACCCACGGGACACGCCATGATCGAGATCGTGAACGTCACCAAGCGGTACGGGCCGAAGGTGGCGGTGAAGGACCTGTCGCTCCGCGTGCCGGCCGGCGAGCTGTTCGCCTTCCTCGGGCCGAACGGCGCCGGCAAGACGACCACCATCAAGATGCTCTGCGGCCTCCTGTTCCCGACCACCGGGACGGTGTCCGTCGGCGGGTTCGACCTCGCCACGCAGGGCGACCGGGCCCGGGCGCTCGTCAGCTACGTGCCCGACCAGCCGTTCCTGTACGACAAGCTCACCGGCCGGGAGTTCCTCCAGTTCACGGCCGACCTGTACGGGATGCCGCCGGAGCGGGCCCGCGAGAAGATGGCCGAGGTGATCGACCAGTTCCACCTCGACGACTTCGTGGACGACCTCACCGAGCGCTACTCGCACGGGATGCGGCAGCGCACCGTGTTCGCCGCGGCCCTCGTCCACGAGCCGAAGCTCCTCATCGCCGACGAGCCGACCGTCGGCCTCGATCCCAAGAGCATCCGCGAGCTGAAGACGCTCCTCCGCCAGCTGGCCGCGGGCGGGACTGCCGTGTTCCTCTCGACGCACACGCTCGACATCGCGGAGGAACTCGCCGACCGGATCGGCATCATCGACCACGGCCGGCTCCTCGGCTGCGGCACGATGACCGACCTCCGCAAGCACTCGGCCGTGGACGGGAACCTGGAAGACCTGTTCCTCGCCATCACCGAAGAGGCCGGGCGGGAAGCGGCGGCCGCGTCGGGGGCCGCGCCATGAACACCGCCGCGTACCAGCCGGCCGTCTTCCGCCGCCTCCGCTACCGGCTCGCCCGGAACGGGCTGCGGGTGGCCCTCGAAGCCGGGCGGGTGCGATTCTTCAGCATCATCGTCTCCACGCTCATCGTCTCCGGCTTCGCCTTCGGGTTCAGCCTGTACCTGTTCGGCCAGCTGGCCACGAACAACATCCCGTTCAAGGGGGCGATCGTCGGCAGTCTGTTCGACCTCCTCTTCTTCACCCTCGGCGGGATGCTGGTCTTCTCCACCGGCGTGATCCTCTACGCCAGCCTGTACACGAGCCCCGAGGCCCGCTTCCTCCTCAGCACGCCGGCCCGGGCCGACCACGTCTTCGCCACGCGGTTCCAGGGGGCGGTCGGGTTCAGCTCGTGGGCGTTCGTGGCCCTCGGCGTGCCGATCTTCCTGGCCTACGGCGTCACCGCCGGCGTTCCGTGGTGGTTCTACCCCGTGCTGCCGGCGTTCCTCCTCGGCTACGTCCTCCTCCCCGGGTCGGTGTCGGCCCTCGGGTGCGTCCTGCTCGTGCGCTACATGCCGCGGAACCGGAAGCAGTTCTTAACCGTGGTCGGGCTGGTGGCGCTCGTGCTGCTCGGGGCGTGGGGCGTGCGGATCGCCCGCAGCGCCCGGCAGACGCTCGTCAGCGGCGGGCGCGAACTCGACGACCTGATCGGCCAGTTCGACGTCGTCCGCAGCGGCCTCGCGCCGAGCCACTGGATGACGCGCGGCGTCCTGGCCGCCGCCCGCGGGGACGTGGAGGAAACGCTGACCCCGTTGGCTCTCGTGTGGAGCAACGGGCTGCTCCTGTCCGTAGCCGCCGCCGCGACCGCGAGGCGGCTGTACCGGCCGGGGTACGACCGGCTCGCCGGCGGCGGGCGCAGCAAGAAGGTGTACCGCGAGAGCCCGCTCGACCGGCTCATGGGGGGGCTCGTGTTCTACCTCGACCGCCCGACGCGGGTGCTGGTGGTGAAGGACTTCCGCACCTTCCGCCGCGACCCGACGCAGTGGGCGCTGCTGCTCGTGTTCGGCGCGCTCATGATCTTCGGTGCCGGGAATTATCGGCAGTACATGAGTGCTGACCTGGCGGTGATGGACCGCTACGCCATCAGCCTGATGAACCTCGGCGGCACGGCCGTGCTGCTGTGCGCGGGGCTGAGCCGGTTCGTCTTCCCACTGATCTCCCTCGAAGGGCGGAAGTTCTGGATCCTCGGCCTCACGCCGGTCTCCCGCGACACCATCCTCCGCGGGAAGTTCGCCTTCGCGGCCACGGGTTCGGTGCTGATCGCCGAGGGTCTCGTCCTCGTCAGCGACGTCCTGATCGGCCTGCCGGCGCAGGCGGTGGTGCTGCACGCGGTCACGCTGGCCGTCATCGCCCTGGGGCTGAGCGGGCTGAACGTCGGCCTCGGGGCGGTGCTGCCGAACTTCCGCGAGACGGACCCCTCGAAGGTGGTGGTGGGCTTCGGCGGGACGGTGAACATGGTCGCCGGGCTGAGCTTCCTGCTCGCGGTCATCGGGCTGATGGTGGTGCCCTTCCACACCGCCCAGCTGGCGCGGGCGGTCCGGGGGGCGGACGCGGCGGTGAACCCGCTCGTGTACGCCGGCATTCCGATCGGGCTGGCCCTCGGGGTTCTCGCGGTCGTGCTGCCGCTCCGCGCCGGGGCGCGGGCGCTAAGAGGGGTTGAGTTCTAGTCAGAGGATCGGATAGGGTGCCGGTAGACCTCTCCCCCGCAAGGACGCGGGCCCGGCTCACGGTAGACGACGGCCCACGTCCCTCCACTTCCACCGGAGGGCACCACATGCCCGTCGCCACCGCGGCCCGCCGGGCCGCCCCGTTCCTCCCGCTCGTCACGCTCGCCGTCGCCCCCGCGTTCGCCAGCCCCGTCGTCACCGCCCAGACCCCGACTCGCACCGGCCCGCCCCCCGAGGCCGAGGTCCGCTGCGCGGACGACAGCATCCTCCGGGTGAAGCTCCTCGACGAGCGCCTGGAACTGGTCACGAAGTACGGCACGCTCCAGATCCCGGTGTCGGACGTGCGGCGGATCGATTTCGCCACCCGCACCCCGCCCGAAGTGGCAGACCGGGTGACAACGCTGATCTCGCACCTGAACCACCCCGACTACGCCACCCGCGAGCGGGCCAGCGCCCAGCTGAGGGACTACCGCGAGCGGGCCTACCTCCCGCTCGTCCGGGCCGCCAAGAACCCCGACCCGGAGGTCAGCCGGCGGGCCGAGGAGAACGTCCGCTTCATCCAGCAGAAGACGCCGCCCGGCGCGCTTGAGTCGCGTGAGTTCGACACCGTGCAGACCGACGACGCCAGGATCACCGGCCTCCTCTCGGCGGCTTCGCTGAAGGTGCAGACCGGGCCGTTCGGCGAGCAGACCCTGCGGCTCGCCGACGCCCGCACGCTGAGGGCCGGGGCCGGCACAACGGCCGACGACGGGGCCACCGCGCCGCCGGCCCCGGCCAACATGATGGCCTTCCAGCACCAGATCGGGAAGGAACTCGCCGGCACGGTCACCGGCCCGTCGCCGAACGGCCAGGGGAACGGCGTGTGGGGGACCGACGTCTACACCCTCGACACGAGCATTGCGATGGCGGCCGTCCACGCCGGGCTGGTCCAGCCGGGGCAGACGGCGGTGGTCCGGGTGCGGGTGGTGGCGTCCCCGCCGCAGTTCCTGGCGACCACGCGCAACGGGGTGACTTCGACCGCCTACGGCAACTACCCCGCCGGGGGCTACGAGTTCGTCCGGCGGTAAGCGCCTCGGAGTCGAGACAAGGCGGACGAGGTGCCGCACCCCGACCGGGGGCGGCACCTCGTCCGCCCTGTTATGCTGTCTACAACAGTGGAGACCCGCCCCGCGCACTTCGGACCCACCATGCCCACCCGCCGCGCGTTCCTGGCTGCCGCCGCTGCCGCAGTCGCCCGCCCCCTGCACGCTGACGGCCCCCCGGCACTCGCCCCGTTCGACCGGCTCATGACCAGCTTCCTCGCCGACCACGCGGTCCCGGGCGCGACCCTGGCCGTGGCCCGGCGCGGCCGGCTCGTGTACGCCCGCGGGTACGGGTACGCCGACCTCGACCGGAAGGTGCCCGTGCGGCCGCGGGCGCTGTTCCGCATCGCCAGCATCTCGAAGCCGCTCACCGCGGTCGCCGTGTTGCAGTTCGTGGACGCCGGGAAGGTGAAGCTCGACGACCCGGTGATGAAGTACGTCCCGCAGCGCCCCCACCTCGTCGCCGGGGCCGAGGTCGACCCCCGGCTGAAGGACGTCACCGTCCGCCACTGCCTGAACCACACTGGCGGCTGGGACCGCGACCGATCGGGCGACCCGATCGGCATGATGGGGGCCATCACCCGGGCGCTGGGGACGACGGCCCCGGTGCCGGCGGCCGACGTCATCCGCTATACGCTTGGCCGGCCGCTCGACTTCGACCCCGGTGCCCGCTTCGCGTACTCGAACGTCGGCTACCTCCTGCTCGGCCGCGTCATCGAGACCGCGAGCGGCATCGGTTACGAGCGGTACGTGCGCGAGCGGGTGCTGGCCCCGGTCGGGGTCACGACCACGCAACTCGGGCGGGCGCTCCCCGAGAACCGGGCGGCGGACGAGGTGCGCTACTACGACGCCCGCCGCTCGACCGGCGTGTGCCAGTACCCGCCGCGGGTCGGGCAGCGCGTGCCGTTCCCGGACGGGGCGGGGAACCTGGAAGGGTACGAGGCGCACGGCGGCTGGGTGTCGTCGGCCGTCGATCTGGTGAAATTCGCGGCCGCGTTCGATGAGCCCGCCCGCTGCCCGATCCTGTCGGCGAACGCCATCCGGACCATGTGGGACTGCCCGGCCGGGGCCGCGGGGCACGACGCCGGGGGAAACCCGAAGTCCGTGTTCTACGGGCTCGGCTGGGACGTTCGGCCGCAGCAGGCGGGTGGCGTGAACGCCTGGCACTCGGGGCTGATTAGCGGTACGTCTACCCTCCTGGTCCGCAGGAGTGACGGGCTCAGCTGGGCGGTCCTGTTCAACACCGACCGCACGCCCGACGGGAAGGTTCTGTCCGGCATCATCGACCCGCTCATCCACCGGGCCGCCGCCGAGGTGACCGCGTGGCCGGAGGGGGAGCCGCTACGGGTGTGAGTGCGGCGGTCAGAACGCACGGAGGGTTTTCGACCGAGCGGGCGTCTTTCAGGCGGAGAACCAGGAACCCTCGGAGGTCATCCGATGCCTGCCCCGCCGCTCGCCGCCCTGGCCCGCCAACTCACCCCCGACCGGGAAGCGGTCCCCGACGCCGAACTGCTCGACCGGTTCGTCCGCGCCGTGGACGCGGCCGCATTCGAGTTGCTGGTGTGGCGGCACGGGGGAATGGTGTGGGCCGCCTGTCGCCGCGTCCTCGGCTCGGACACCGCCGCCGCGGAAGACGCCTCCCAGGCCGCGTTTGCCGCACTGGCCCGTCACGCCACGCGTGTCCGGAATGGCGACTCGGTGGCCCCGTGGCTCCACCGGGTCGCCGTCCGGGCTGCCCTCGACCTCCGCGCGGCCGGCCGCGGCTGGTCCGAGTTCCCCGCCGTCCATCCCGCCGACCCACATCCGGACCCCTCCCACCTCGCCGCCGACCGCGAGGTCCACGCCCTGATCGACGCGGCGGTGAACGACCTCCCGGACCGACTCCGCGGGGCGTTCGTGCTCTGCGAGCTGGAAGGCCACTCGAACGCTGATGCGGCCGCCCTGCTCGGGTGCCCGGTGGGGACCGTTGAATCTCGTCTCACCCGCGCCCGGCAGCGGTTGCGGGTACGACTCACCGCCCAGGGAGTGACGCCCGCGCTGGCCGTGGGGGCGGCCGCGCTGCCGGCTTCGACCCGAGCCGCTCTGGTGGCGATTGCCACCGGTGGGGTGTCGGCGGCGGTACGGGCACTGGCGGCGCGGGCCGCTGGCGGTTCCGTCGGACCCGTTCGGGCGATGGTCGCGGCGGGGCTCGTGTTGGTCGCCGCCGCTGCTGGATTCGGCGTGGCCGCGGATGACCCGCCACGACCGCCCGCCGCGACCGCTCCGAAGCAGGAGGCGGCGAAGGCGGACCCGCCCGCCAGCGACCGCGCACCTGTTCAAACAACCCCGGTCGCGCGGTTCGGCTCGTCCCGGATGCGCCACGCCGGCGCGGTGACGGACATGGCCTACTCGCCCGACGGGGCTCGGCTCGTCTCGGCCGGAGCCGACCACACCGTTCGGATGTGGGACGCGGAGACGGGCGCGGCGGTGTTCGCGGTGAAGCGGGAGGGCGGCCGGCTCGAGCGTGTCGGCTTCACCGACCGCGGCAAGGTGGTGGTCGTGGTCGGCCGGACGGACGCGGGGCGGGAAGGGGAACTCTGGCGCATCAACGCCGTCACCGGGGCCGTGATCGGCAAGTGGCCGGTCCCCACGGGCAGGAATGATTTCGACGCCCGCTTCAGCCCGGACGGGGGATTGGTCGTCCTCACTGCCCCGACCCGTCGGGAGGTGGCGGTCGTGGACACGGCGAGCGGGGCGACGGTCTGGACGTGTGACCTGCCCGGAGGGGGCATCGCCACGGCGGTGGCCTTCTCCGCCGACGGGAAGTCGGTCGCGTTCGGGACCGACCGCGGACCCGTCCATGTCATGAAGGCCGACACCGGCGGGAATCCGAAGACGTACCGCGGGCTGAACGTGAAGGTCGCGGCGGTCGCCCTCTCCCCGCCCGGCCGCTTGGTCGTGGCGGCCTACGCGGGGACGGGGATCACGGCCTGGAACCGCGCCACCGGCGAGGAGAAGTGGTCGGTCAAGACCCGCGGCGATAGCGGGCTCGCGTTCACGCGGGACGGGAAGCTGCTGTTCCGGGCCGCGCTCGGGTTCACGGCCTCCACCGTCGACGCCGACGACGGCGCCCTTCCCAACACCTGCGGCGTGCCGGGGACGTTCTTCGACGGCGTAGTGCAGGGCACCTGCATCGCGGTCCACACCGGCCCCTACCACCCGGACGACGACCGGGTGGCGTTCGGGACGGCCGGTGGGGCGATCGGGGTGTTCGGGCTCCACGCCGACCGGCAGGGGAAGCGGATGCCCGCCTCCGCCGAGCCGCCCAACGCCTTCGGCGAGCTGTGGTTCACACCGGACGGCAAGACGCTCCGCGGCCGGGCCGGCGACTGGTACAGCTGGGACGTGGCCACCGGGAAGCAGACTCGGGTGACGAATGCCTCGTGGACCGGCAACGAACCACTTTCCCCGGACGGCCGGCACACCGCCCGGCTCATGCTCTACACCGGCCTCCGCGACAAGGGCGACCCCAACGGCGGCTACTTGCTTGAGATCCGGGACGCCGGGACCGGCCGTTACGCCCACATCCTCCGCGGACCAGCGTACCGGGCGGTGTGGTACCAGTTCACCCCGGACGGGGCGGGGGTTCTCGGCGCCGGGCACGACGGGATGCTGCGGGTGTGGGAACTCGCAACGGGCGAGGAGCGGTACGCCCTCGCCGGACACGCGACGCCGCCCCGGAGCCGCGCCTTCTCCGGCGATGGCAAGTTGCTGGTGACGGCGACCCCCAACGACCCCCCCGGCCTGTTCCCGCTTCTGGTGTGGGATCTGACGACCGGCCTGCCGCGGGCGAACCTCGACCCGGGGACGGCGATCGCCGGGGTGGCGGTGTCGCGCGACGGCGGGCGGGTGGCGGCGCTGGACGCCGGGGCGGGGCGTGCGACCGTCTGGGACGTGGCGTCTGGGAAGGTGTTGGCCCGGGTGGCCCAGGGCGGGAACGGCGGGTTCGTGGCGGTCAGCTCGGACGGCAAACTGGTGGCCGTGTCGGCGCGCGGGCAGAACGAGGCCCGGGTGTACGCCGTGGACGGCGGGGAGGAACGCTTCGTATTCCGCCACAGCGGGGAAGTCACCAGTCTGGCGTTCGCCCCGGACGGCCGCACCTTAGCGGCGGCGAGCAAGGACACCCCGGTCACCCTCTGGGACGTGACCGGCGCGAAGCGGTAGCGAAAACGACAACGCCCGGGGGTGTGGCCCCGGGCGTCAGCGGATCGATCACGTCGTCAGTCCGTCAGGTTGGCGAGGTAGTCCTCGAACCCCTTGCGGGCGGTGAACTCCGCCGCCATGAGGGTCTTCTCGCGGGTCGTCAGCCCGTCGATCTCGCGCTCCTGGTCGGCCAGCCGGCGGAGGTAGGTCTGGTACACCTCGGCCTCCCGCGGCGTCGCCGCCAGGTTCTTGCGAATCCGGTCCTGGTCGGCGCCCACCCGGGCCAGGTCGGCCTTCACCTGGGTGAGATCCCTCAGCTGGCCGTCCCACGCCGCCTTCATCTTCAGCGCCTCGGCCAGCTTCTGCTTCAGCGCCGGGGTCGCCTCGTTCAGGTTCATAAAGAACCGGATCTGCTGGTCCGGGTTGTTCGTGAGCGCGACCTGCGTACTCACGTCCCGCTCCTCGGTGACGGGGAACACCTTTTCCTCGCCCGCTTTCACGGCGATCTGGAAGCGGTACACGCCCTTGGTGTCCTCGACCGGCCGCTCCGTCTCGACCAGCTTGAACTGCTGGTTGGTCCGGTTCGGGTGCTCGATCACGAGCGTCCGGTCGGTCTGGCTCCGGTTGGCGATCCGGTACTTCTTCTCCTCCCGCACCTTCGTTACGGTCGTGACAATCCCCTTGACCGCCCGGACGTTGGTGATGCGTGCCGTCCCCGGGCCGTTCTGCGGGTCGACCTCGGTGCCCAGGTCGATGGCGTAGGAGACGAGCCGCTCCTCGCCCGGCTGGACGTCCAGCACCCGGGTATCGCCGGCGTAGGTCGAGCCCTCGAACACGGTGATCGGGCCTTGCGATAGGTGGACGCCGGACGTGTTCTTGAACCGGAGGCCGAGGAGCGGGTGCTTGGGCTGGACGGCCGGGTTGTAGATGCTCACCCGGGTGCCCTCCACGTCCTTGCCGACGATGGGGAGCATCGCGGACTTCTGTCGGGCCAGCGATACCGGGTGGTCGATCGCGTACTGGAAGAAGTCTCCCAGCTTCCCGGCCGTCGCCGCGCTCCCGACCGCCGCCGTTCCGAGCCGGGCGGCGAGTTCGCGGTCGAGCTGACGGGCGGTCGCCGCGTTGGGGTCGTTCGCCGTGACCGATCGCCGGAAGGATTCGGGGTCCGACTTCGGCGCCAGCCCGCCCCCGCCGAAGCCGCCTGGACCTGCCGGCCCGGTCGGCCGCGGTGCGGCGGCCTTGGCACGCGGGGCACCACCCATTGGCATCGCGCCATCTGCGTCGCTCAGGGCCGCGCCCAAGGCAACACCGTTCTTATCGCCCCGCCGGCCGAACCCGCCGTCGTAAGTGGGGGGCCGGAGGGACGCGAACAGCTCGGGCTCGACCGTCGGCCGCGGCACGTAGAGCGGGTTGTACAGGTCCATCTTGAACGAGATCGGCCGCCCGCTGATGAGGGCCATGCGGACCCCGGTCCAGTCCTCGTCCGTCGGGTTCTCCACGATCGCCCACCCCTGGAGGTACGGCTTGGCCCCCTTCCCCTCGGCGTCCAGCACGAGCCGGTAGCTGGTCTTCCAGATCGGAGCCTCGACCACGTACCCGACCTGCACCCGCCGCTTCCCGTCCCCCGCGAAGTGCAGGCTCACCGCCTTCTTCTGGGCGTCGTGGTTCACCGCCAGGACTTCGAGCGCCCGGCGGAACTCGCTCTCGATCACCGGGTTGAGGAACCGCAGCTGCTGCACCTCCGGCAGCTTCACCGCCCGCATCCCCTCGGCACACCACATGTTCAGCACCGGCACCGGGACGGGCGGCTGGTTCGGGCCGGCGGGCGTCGCCTGCGTCTCGATGCCGACGATGGCCCCGGTCAGCTTGCCCGGCTGGTTCTGGGCGGTCGGGGTGGTGGTGACCTCGACCCGCTCGCCGCGGGCCTGCTGGAGGATGTTGGCGAAAGTCGGCTCGCCGTTGAGGTTGATCGAGAAGCTGGCGAGCGTGCGGGCGATGGGCTCCCGGCTGTCGTAGGACACGGCGGCGACGCGACCGCCGCCGAAGTCCTCGAGGACCATGCTCTTGAGCAGGTCGTTGACGTCGGCCTCCTGGAACGTGAGGTCGACCCGGGCGTCGCCGTTGACCTCCCCGCCCCGGCTGAAGTAGCCGACCCCGCTGTTGAACATGACCACCCGGGTGATCGGCAGGTTGACGGCCGGGCGGAGATCCTGCTTGGCCTCGGCGGCGGCCTCGGCCGCGAGCCACCGGTCGGCCGCCACCCCGCTGCCGATCGCCCCGGCCAGCGGGACGCCCCACACCAGCTTCCGCACCCGCATCGCACGCCCTCCGCAAGACCGGCCCCGGCGGGGCCGAGTTACGGACGATCATACCCGCCCCCGGCCCGTCCAAAACCCCCCAAACCCCGGTCGTTACCCCGGCGTTACGGACCACCGGGTTGGCGTTGGCCCGTGCGGGGCAGGGGGCTATAACACCAGAACTTCCTTCACCGCACAGGAAGGCCACTAACGGAGAGGACTCCCGTGTCCGCCGACCGCTACCTGTTCACCAGCGAATCCGTGTCCATGGGCCACCCGGACAAGGTGTCGGACCAGATTTCCGACGCCGTCCTGGACTTCTGCCTGAAGACCGACCCGATGAGCCGGGTCGCCTGCGAGACGCTGGTGACCACCGACCTGGCGGTCGTCGCCGGGGAGATCACGACCAAGGCCGCCCTCACCCGCGAGGCCGTGGACGCCCTCGTCCGCGACGTCATCCGCGAGATCGGCTACGTCGCCAAGGACCAGGCCGAGCGCGAGGAGATCGGCTTCACCGCCGACAACTGCCAGGTGGACTGCCGCGTCCACGCCCAGAGCCCGCACATCAGCCAGGGCGTCGACACCGGCGGCGCCGGCGACCAGGGGCTGATGTTCGGCTTCGCCTGCGACGAGACCCCCACCCTGATGCCGCTGCCGATCGACCTGTCGCACCGGCTCGTCGCCCACCACGCCGAACTGCGGAAGGCCGGCAAGCTGAAGTGGCTCCGCCCGGACGCCAAGAGCCAGGTGACGGTCGAGTACGCCGCCGACGGCACCCCCGCCCGCATCCACACCGTCGTCCTCAGCACCCAGCACACCCGCGAGGTGATGACGACCAAGGACGGCGTCGACTACTTCACCGACGACGCCCGGCAGCAGGTGATCGACCAGATCGTGAAGCCGGTGCTGATGGCCGACCGACCCGACTTGGTGAAGGGGAAGTTGGTCATGGTGCTGCCGGGGGCGAAGGGGCTGAAGTTGGGGGCGGAGGACATCGCCGTCCACGTCAACCCGACCGGCTGCTTCCTCCAGGGTGGCCCGCACGGCGACTGCGGCCTCACCGGCCGGAAGATCATCGTGGATACCTACGGCGGCCGGGGCCGGCACGGCGGCGGGGCGTTCAGCGGCAAGGATCCCACCAAGGTGGACCGCTCGGCCGCCTACATCTGCCGGTACATCGCCAAGAACATCGTGAAGGCCGGGCTGGCCAAGCAGTGCGAGGTCCAGCTGAGCTACGCGATCGGCTACCCCGACCCGCTCAACATCTGGGTGAACACGGGCGGCACGGCGAAGGTGCCGGAGGCCAAGCTGGTGGACCTGATCCGCCAGCACTTCGAGCTGACGCCGAAGGGGATCATCGGCACGCTCGACCTGCGCCGGCCGATCTACCGCGAGACGGCCCGGCACGGCCACTTCGGCCGGGAGCGGCCGGAGTTCACCTGGGAAAAGACGGACAAGGCCGAGGCTCTGAGGAAGGCCGCCGGGGTCTGACCGCTCGGGCCACTACAATCCCCGGATGACACCGGGGTTCCGCCACCGACCCGTGCCCGCGTCCCCGCTCGCCCGCTGGGACGCGCGCTGGAAACTGGCCGCAGTCCTTCTCGCCGCGGCGGCCGTCGCGGGCCTCCGCCACCCCGCTCCCGCGGCGGCGGCTCTCGCCCTCGGGCTCGGGTTGCTCGGCGTCGGCCGACTCGGCGGGGCGTGGGTCCGCGTCCGGCTGGCGGCGTTCGCCCTGGCCGCCCTCCCGTTCCTCCTCGTCCTCCCCTTCACCCTCGACCCCGACGGTCCCGGCTGGGGCGTGGGGCCGGTCCACATGTCCGAATACGGGCTGCTCGTCGGGCTCGGCGTGGTGTTCCGCGGGGTGGCGATCGGGGCGTTCGCGCTGGTGCTGGTCGGCACCGCCCCCGTCCACCACACCCTCGCCGCCGCCCACCGGCTGAAGGTGCCCGGTCTGCTCGTCCTCGTCACCCTCCTCGCCTACCGGTACGCCTTCCTCCTCGCCGACGAGCTGCGCCGGCTGCGGGTGGCGCTGCGGGTGCGCGGCTTCCGCACGCGGGCCGACCGGCACGGCTACCGGACGGCGGGGCACGTCGTCGGTGCGGTACTGGTCCGCGGCGCCGACCGGGCCGACCACGTCTCGGAGGCGATGCGGGCGCGGGGGTTCGACGGGCGGTTCCACACGCTGACGGCGTTCCGCACGACGGCGTGGGACGTGGCCGGGTTCGTGGCGCTCGCCGCTCTGTCCGCGGCGGTGGTGGTTTGGGATCGGAGTTGAAGGCCGCCTGCCGCAGCACCGAACCGGCCGCGGCCCACGAGACCGAAAGGGGGCGGCCGCCGTCCCCTCGTTCTCCGCAAGTGGTCTGCCGGGGACGGCGGCCGCCCCCTTTCGGTCTCGTGGGCCGCGCCGTTCCTACCTCATCAGGCCGGCCCAGCCGACCAGCACGCGGGCCACCTCGGCCATCTGCTCGCCCGAGATCTTGTCCGGGGTGTCGGTCAACTTGTGCCAGTGCGGGTAGTCGAAGTCGATCACGTCCACGCACGGGATGCCGACCCGGTTCAGCGCCAGGTGGTCGTCCTGCACCGTGTGGCCGGGCTCCGGCCGGAAGGATTTCGCCCCGGTCGCCGCGGCCACCGCCCACACCTGCTTCACCAGGTCCGGGGCCATCTCCCACGAGTTCCCCTCCACCTTCAGCACCGCCCCCCTGGCCGTGCACAGGTCGAGCAGGATGCCGCCCTGGTAGGTGTGCTTGCGGGTGTCGCGGGTACGCTGGTACTCGTCCGCGAAGTGGTCCGACCCGATGAAGTAGCGGTCGCCGCCGCCGAACCGGCTCGTCTCGAACACGTACTCCTCGCCGTCGAACAGGACGAAGTCGATCCCGACCTCCGACTTCACGCCCTTCATGTGGTGCGCCAGCTCCATGAACAACGCCACCCCGCCGGTGCCGTCGTTGGCGCTGAGGAACGGCCGCGTCCAGCGGTTGCGGTCGTCCTCCTGGTCGGCGATCGGGCGGGTGTCGTAGTGGGCGCAGAACAGCACCCGCTTGGCCCTGTCCGGGTGCCACGACACGACCAGGTTGGTCATGGGCGTTTCGCCCTTCCGGCTGGCCTGGCGGGCCTTGAACTCCTGCCGGGTGACGGCGGCGCCGTGGGCCTTGAAGTGCTTCTCGACGAGGTCGATCTGTTTGCTCATCCCGTCGGTGCCGCTGACGCGGGGGCCGATGTCGCACAGCTGCTTGACGTAGCCGACCGCCCGGGCCTGGTCGAACGGGAACGCGGCGGCGGTCGGGAGGTTCTTGGGCACCGTGTCCTCGGCGAACCCGGATGACTTCTTCGACGGCTGGGTGGCCCCGGCCGAACACCCGGCCGCCAGCCCCGCGGCGGCGGCCAGCCCGGCCAGCACCGTAACGGTCGGTCGGTTCATCCCTCACCCCTCCCCGATCCCGGCGGGTCCGCCACCGCCGCCCATCTTACCCGACCAGCCCCCCGGGTACGAGACGGAGTGAAACCGGGCGGTCCGGGCCGGCCGGCGGCCCGGCCGCGCCGGGGGATTTGTAAATCTTGCCCTGTTCAGCCCCCCCCGCCGCTGGCATAGACACGCCCCTCACCCGCACCCGAGCCGGGCGAGCCGTGGACGCCGTTGGGGAACGGCACCCGGCCGCCGCTCACGCCGACCCCGCCAGTTCCACCGGCGGGCGAAGGGGGAGCGGTCCGCGCAACGGCGCCCGTGGCGCCGGTCGGTCGGGGGAGGGCGGGGCGGTCGCGGCGGTTTCCTTGCAGGGACGCTGTTGGCCGGGTCGATAGGGGAGCAGAGTGGCGTCGGTGTCTTCCGGCCCGACGCCGCGGGGGACGGGCAAGCCGGGCGGGTGAAAGCCCGCCGGCGGCCGCCGCCCCGGATCATCCGGCACGACCCTTCGCGGCGGGCGGGGAAGCCGCCGCGGGGGCAGGCCGGTCCGAACCGGGGGCGGACGGCGGCGATCGAACCGGGTGGGCGAGGGGCGGCCGGCGGGCCGGCCCGACACCCACCCCGGCGCGCCCGACATCAGGGAGGATTGGTTGTGACCCACACCCAGACCGAGGCGGACATTCCGGCCGTGTGGCAGGAGTACCGCGCGCGGCCGACGCTGGACCTGCGGAACCGCTTGGTCGAGCGCTACCTGCCGCTGGTGAAGTACAACGCCGAGCGGATCTGGGCCCGCCTCCCGGACGGGGTCGAACTCGACGACCTCATCTCGGCCGGGGTGTTCGGGCTGATGGACGCCATCGACGCCTTCGACCTCACCCGGGGGGTGAAGTTCGAGACGTACTGCGTGCCGCGCATCCGGGGGGCGATGCTGGACGAGCTCCGGACGATGGACTGGGTGCCCCGGCTGGTGCGGAGCAAGGCGAGCAAGACGGAGGCGGCGCGGAAGGAGCTCGAGGCCGCCCTCGGCCGCCCGCCCCGCCCGGAGGAGATGGCCGCCAGGCTCGGCATCCCCCTGGAAAACCTCGACTCCCACATGGGCGAGGCCACCGCGGTCAACCTCGTGTCGCTGAACAAGAAGTGGTACGAGACGGACAGCTACAAGGACGTCCGGGAGATCGACATCCTGGAGGACAAGAAGGCCGAGGATCCGACCCACCGGCTCCAGAACCGCGACCTGATGCGGCTGGTCACCCGCGGACTGAATCGGAACGAACGGCTGATCGTCATCCTCTACTACTACGAGGAGATGACGATGAAGGAGATCGGGGCGACGCTGAACCTGAGCGAGAGCCGGGTGAGCCAGATGCACTCCAGCATCGTGCAGCGACTCCAGGCCCACCTCCACAAGCGGAAGGGCGAGTTCAACGCCAACTGACCGCCGTCGGGTACAAACCGCGAGCCGGCCCGGAGGGACTATCCGGGCCGGCTCGCGTTATTTAGGCACACGAATCCTGCTCGGTCGAAGGGGTATCTCGTCACCGCCGCCGCGAGCTTCGGGTCCGCCACCGCCCTCGGGTTTCGGTGGACCCACGCTCGGCCGGTTTCGACGGCCTGACCGCTCGGGTCGGCTGTCGGCACTCGTTACAGCCTGATACGCCCGGACAGCCACCACTCCAGGTACCGGTCCAGGGACGGTGCCGCCCACCGTCTGCTGTCGTCCTCGTGGGACCAGGCGAAGACGTCCGGCCGCCTTACGGCGCCGGCCAGGACGGCGAAGGCAAACTGGTCGCCGTTGCCCGCGTCCGCGAAGAAGAGGAGGTGGTCGAACGGCATGTACCGCTCGCGGAAGTCGGCGCTGGTTCGAAAGGCCAGGTTGTCGGCCTCGACCCGCTCGACCGGCCAGACCAACCCCAGACCGTACTCCCCGGCAACGCCGTTCGTCTCGTCGAACAGCCGGCGCAGGTCGTCCGGCAGCATGACGCCCAGCGCGGTTTCCGCGGCCACGATCCCGCGGGGCGACGCGGGCGGCGAGAACGTGCTGTCGGGCGTCAGCTGTCGGATTCGCTCCTTCCACACGGCCCGCCTCCCGCGTCGTTCGCCCGGTAACCGCACCCCGCGTCAGATCACGCCCAGCAGCCGACCGGCCTCGGTGAAGGCGGCGACGGCCCGGTCGATCTGCTCGGTGGTGTGGGCGGCCGACACCTGCATGCGGATGCGCGCCTGACCCTGCGGCACCACCGGGAAGCTGAAGCCGATCACGTAGACCCCCCGCTTCAACAGCTCGTCGGCCATCCGGGTGGCGAGGGCGGCGTCGCCGAGCATGACGGGGAGGATCGGCGTCGGCCCGGGCTTCACCTTGAAGCCGGCCGCCTCCAGCCCGCCGCGCAGCCGGGCGGTGTTGGCCCGCAGCGTCGCCCGCAGCTCGGTCGCAGTCGCGGCCAGCTCGAACGCCTTCATCCCCGCCGCCACCAGCGACGGGGGCACCGAGTTCGAGAACAGGTACGGCCGGCTCCGGTTCCGCAGCCAGTCCACCACCTCGGCCGACGCCGCCGTGAACCCGCCGCTGGCGCCGCCGAGCGTCTTCCCCAGCGTCCCGGTGATGACGTCGACGCGGTCCAGCACGCCGAGTTCCTCCGCCCCGCCGCGGCCGGTCGCGCCGAGGTGGCCGGTGGCGTGGCAGTCGTCGATCCCCACGCCGGCGCCGTACTCGTCGGCCAGCTGGCAGATGTCGGGCAGCCTCGCCAGATCGCCGTCCATGCTGAACACGCTGTCGGTGAAGACCAGTTTGAACCGGCAGCCCTTCGCCTCCTCCAGTTTGGCCCGGAGGTCGGCCATGTCGTTGTGCTTGTAGCGGAACCGCTTGGCCTTGCAGAGGCGGACGCCGTCGATGATCGAGGCGTGGTTGAGTTCGTCCGACAGGACCGCGTCCTGCTCGCCGAGCAGCGGCTCGAACAGCCCGCCGTTGGCGTCGAAGGCCGAGATGTACAGGATGCTGTCGCCCTTGCCGAAGAACCGCGCGACCTGCTGCTCGGCCTGCTTGTGGATCGTCTGCGTGCCGCAGATGAACCGCACCGACGAGAGGCCGTAGCCCCAGGTTTTGAGGCCGTCGAAGGCGGCGGCGACGATGTCGGGGTGGTTAGCGAGGCCGAGGTAGTTGTTGGCGCAGAAGTTGACCACGTCCTGCCCGCCGACGGCGATCCCGGCCCGCTGCGGCGTTTCGATGCGGCGCTCGGCCTTGTACAGGCCGGTGGCCTTGAGGCCGTCGAGTTCGCGGCGGAGGTGGGCGTTCAGGCTGTCGAGTGGCATGGTGTGGTTCGGGGTGTGAGGTCAGCGAGTATCGGTCGTAGCCGCGTTCCGGTCGGGAATACCGGACAGGATAGCAGGGTGAGCGGGGTCGAACCCCGTGATGGGTTCGACCCCGCTCACCCCGGTTCAACTCGGATCGCGTCCGTCAGCTGGGCTCAAACGGTCGGCGTGGGCGGGCTTCCGGCCCCGAGCCGCGCCCGGCGGCCGTCGCGCCAGTGGCGGTAGCCCTTCGTGAGCATCGGCAGGATCGACAGGAACACCACCACCACGACCACCTTGTCGACGTGCTTGGCGATCATGAACTCGGGGCCGAACACCTGCCGCAGCAGCGGGTCGAGCATGTACCCGATCATCAGCATGCTCACGATCCAGCCGACGCCGCCGAACACGTTGAAGAACAGGAACGTCCGGTACTCCATCCGGGCCGCCCCGGCCACCACCGGCACGAAGGTGCGGATGATGGGGATGAACCGGGCGATGATGATCGTCTTCCCCCCGTGCTGGTCGTAGTACGCCTTGGCCGCGAGGAGGTGTTCCCGCTTGAAGAACCGGCTCGACGGCCGGTTGAAGATCGCCGGCCCGGCCTTCGCGCCGATCCAATAGCCGACCGTGTCGCCCACGACCGCCATCACGATCAGGCTGAGCATCAGGGGGAGGAGCGGCCACTCGGCGGCGCGGGCCACGATCCCGGTGACGACCAGGAGCGAGTCCCCCGGGAGGAGGAAGCCGATGAGGAGCCCGGTCTCGGTGAACACGATCAGGTTCACCGCCGCGAACGCCGTCCACATCACCCCCGGAGCCTTCAGAGCCTCGACGTACCGCTCCGGGTGCGGGAGGTTCCGCGGGTCGATGAACACCACCAGCAGGTTCCAGAGTTGCGTAAAAAACTCGTCCATGGCGGCGGCGCTTCCTGGGGGGCGGGTCCGGGGTTAGGGTAGTGGAACCGTGACAACCGGGGGAAGTGGAACCCGGGGGCCGGAAAAATTCCGCCCTTGCGGGTTTACCGGTGAGCTCAGTAAACTCCCCATCCCCTCAGTCCGGCCCGTACCGGACCGCACGGCACGATGCCCGTCCGAGGGACCACGGAGGGACCGCACCACATGGCCGCACGCAAGGATCCGCCCCCGCCCCCTGCCCGTCCCCTTGTCGGCATTAACGCCGAGTTCCTCGCCCCGAAGAACGGCACCGCCCACCTGAAGCTGAACGCCGCCTACCTGGACGCGGTCATCGGCGCGGGGGCGCTGCCGGTGATCATCCCGCCCCTCCGCAAGGACAACCTGGCCGAGGTCGATGCCCTGCTCGACACCGTCGTCGGCGTGATCCTCACCGGCGGGGCCGACATGGACCCGCGGCGGAACGGGCAGGCTCCGAGCGCCGCGGTCCACCCGATGGCCCCCCGCCGCGAGGACGCCGACCGGCACCTCCTGGCCCGCGTCTTCGAGCGGAAGACGCCGGTGCTCGGGATCGGCCTCGGGATGCAACAGCTGAACGTGTTCGCCGGCGGGACGCTGTACCTCCACCTCCCGGCCGAGAACCCGCGGGCGATGCCCCACTTCGACCAGACCGGCGCCCCGCACCGGCACATGGTCCTGATCGAGCCGAACACCCGGCTGGACGAGATCTACGGCGCCCCGGAGCTGCGGGTGAACAGCCAGCACCACCAGGCGGTGAACCAGCTCGGGAAGAAGATGCGGGTGGCCGCCCGCGCCCCGGACGGGGTGATCGAGGCCATCGAGAGCACCGACCCGAACTGGTTCTGCGTCGGCGTCCAGTGGCACCCCGAGGCGGACACCGCCAGCGCCCTCGACGTGCAGATCTTCGAGTGCTTCGTCCAGGCCGCCGTCCGCAACGCGGACGAGCTCGTCGCGGCCTGAGCCGGGATTCGGGTATCGGGGGCGGCGCGGATCGGGTATCGCCCGCCCGGCCCGCCGGCGGGTTCCGGCGGAGCCCGATGGCCCCGACACCTGTTACCCGATCGTCGCCATGTCCCGCACGCTCATCGGCCTGTCGGTCGGGTCCGGGCTGGAGGGCGCGGACGCCGCCATCGTCCGCACCTCCGGCGTCGGCCTCTCACTCGGCCCGGCGGTGGGGAAGACCGTCCGCGTCCTTTTCCCCCCGGCCGCCCGCGACCAGCTCCGCCCGGCGGTGACCCCGTCTCCCGACCTGGTGCGGAACCTCGCCGACACCTGCGTCCACGCCGTCCGCACCCTGATGGTCCAGGCCGGGGTGTCCGGGCGGGACGTGTTCGCGGCCGGGCTCCTCACCCCGGCCCGCGCCGGCGACGGCGCGATCCCGTGGGCCGAGGTCGCCGACCGCGTCGCCGAGCAGACCGGGCTGACCGTCGTCCACGGCTTCCGCGGCCGCGACCGCGCCGCCGGCGGGACCGGTCACCCGATCCCCGCGGCGGCCGACTACCTCCTGTTCCGGTCGGATGTTGAGGACCGACTGGTCACTCACCTCGGCTCGGTCACCCAGCTGACGTTCGTACCCGCCGGGTCGAAACTGACGGACGTGGTGGCGTTCGAGCCGGGGCCGGGGAACGGGCTGCTCGACGCGATGGTGTTCCACGGCACCCGCGGGCGGGAGCCCGCCGACCCCGGCGGGAAGAAGGCCGTGCAGGGGTGTTGCGTCGAACCGCTCCTCGACCGCTGGCTCGACCACCCCCATCTGACCCGCCGGCCCCCGAAGGCCGTCCACCCCGACGCCTTCGGCCGGTCGTTCCTCCTCGCCGCGTTCGACGTCGCCCGCCAGCACGGGGCCGGCCTGCCGGACCTGCTCTGCACGACCACCCATCTGATCGCGCGGGCCGTCGCGGCCGCGCACCGCGACGCCCTCCCGCCGGCCGCGGGGCCACGGCGGGTCGTCCTCACCGGCGGCGGGGTCCGCAACGGCTTCCTGTGGCAGCGCATCGCTCAGGAGTTCGAGGGGTATCCGGTCGGGCGTGGCGACGAGGTCGGTGTCCCTTCGCTGGCCCGGTCCGCCGCCGCAGCCGCCGTTCTAGCGGCCCTGACCTGCGACGGCGTGCCCGGGAATTTGCCGGTCTGGACCGGGGCCGCCGGCGGCCGGCTGATCGGGCAACTTGCTCCCGGCGACGGCCGGAACTGGGCCCGGCTCACCGCCTGGGCCGCCGAGCAGGCCGCCGACACCCCGCGCGTCACCCGGGCCGCCTGACCAGTCCTGGCGGCCCCGGCCCGGACCCGCTACCATCGGTGGAAGTTCCTTTCCACCGGGACGTGTCGATGCGCTGGCTCCTCGTCGCCGTGGCGATCATCGGCGTCGCCCTGGCCCTCCAGGCTGGGCTGGTCGCGTTCGCCGGGTACGTCCTCCTCGGCGTCTACCTCCTCAGCAGGTTCCTCGCCCGCCGCTGGGCCGACGACCTGACCGCCGAGCGCGCCTGCTCGACCGACCCCCGCGAGGTGGGCGAGTCGGTCGAGGTCGCCGTCACACTGCGGAACGCCGGGGCGCTGCCGATCCTGTGGATTCTCGTGGAAGACCTCCTCCCCGAGCGGATGTTGCGCCGGCCGACCCGGCTGGAGGTGAAGGGGAAGCGCGTCCGCGTGGTCGGCCTCCGGGCCAGGAAGTCGAAGACGATCCGGTACACGGTCACGTTCCGGATGCGCGGCTACTACCCCCTCGGCCCGACGGTGTTGGAAACCGGCGACGTGTTTGGCCTCCACCGCCGACACCGCGTCGCCGGTCGGCCGGCCTACGTGATGGTCTACCCGAAGGTCGTGCTCCTCACGCGCTACGACTTCGCCTCCCAGCGGCCGATCGGCGAGGTACGCCTCCAGAACCGGCTGTTCGAGGACGTGACCCGCACCGCCGGCGTCCGCCCGTACATCCCCGGTGACCCGTTCTCCCGCATCCACTGGCGGGCGACCGCTCGGACCGGCCAGCTCCACTCCCGGCTCTACGAGCCGACCAGTCTGGCCGGGGCCACGGTCCTCATCGACTTCCACTCGGACGGCTACCCGAGCCGCGGCGAGCCGTACCGCTCGGACCTGGCCGTGACGGTGGCGTGCAGCCTGGCCTACGCGGTGTCAGTGCTGAACCAGCAGGTCGGCATGGCGAGCAACGGCCGGGACGCCGCCGACCGCATTCGGGAAGAGGCGCTGGAGCAGGCCGGGGCGGAAGGGTACGCCAGCCGGGGCGCCGCCCGCGACCGGTTCGAGCTGAAGGACGAGTCCGACCGCCTCCGGCCGGTGGTGGTGGACACCCGCCGCGGGTTCGATCAGTTCCAGAAGATCCGCGAGGCTCTGGCCCGGCTCGAACTGTCGGACGGGCTCGCCTTCGCGGGGCTGGCGCTGGAGATGGCGACACGCATGTCGCGGGACGCGACCGTCATGGCCGTCCTGCCGCGGGTGACGACGGAAACGGCGGTGGCACTCGGCACACTGCGGCGGCAGGGGTTTGCGATCTCGGCGTTCCTGGTCGGGCTGGACGACACCGCCCGGCTCGAAGCCCACGGCCGGCTCCTGGCCGAGGCCGTCCGGGACATCCGCTATGTGAACACCGAGCAGGAGCTGGCCGCGATGGGTGACAACACCGCCGCCCCCGGCCCGTCCGCGTACGCGGTGGACATCCCGCTGGCGTGACCGGCCGGCTACCCTACACTGGTCGGGATGAAGCCCCGCGTCCTCGCCTTCGCCCAACTCCTCCGATTACCCAACGTCTTCACCGCCTTCGCCGACGTCGCCCTCGCCGGGTGCGTCGGGGCGTCCGTCTACGCCGGCTGGCAGTCCGCCGACTACCTCGTCCCGCTGTTCCTCCTGGCGCTGGCGTCGGGGTGTCTGTACCTGGCGGGGATGGTCTGGAATGATGTGTTCGACCTTGCCGAGGACCGCCAGGACCGGCCGTTCCGCCCGCTCCCGTCTGGGCGGGTTCGGGTCCGCACCGCGGCGCTGCTTGCCGTCGGCCTGACGGCCGTGGGGGTCGGGCTGACGATCGCCGCCGGCTCGGCGCGGCTCGGGTTGGGGCTGGCCGCCGCGGTACTCCTCTACGACAGCTGGCTGAAGCGGACCCCGCTCGGCCCCGTGTCGATGGCCGCCTGCCGGTTCCTCAACGTGCTGCTCGGCCTCTCGGCGATCCCGGCGGACGCCCTCCCCCTCGCCATGCGGGTCCACACCGCCGGGGTGGTCGGGGTGTACATCGTCGGGGTGACGTGGTTCGCCCGCACGGAGGCCACCGAGAGCAGCCGGCGGCACCTCGCCGCGGCGGCGGGCGTCATCGCGGTGGCGCTGGTCCTCGCGCTGGGCTTGCGGGCGCGGCTCCCGGCCGACCCGGGGCCGGGGGCGGTGGTGTTCCCGTACCTGTTGGTCGGGTTCGGCTTCCTGGTCGGCGTGCCGCTCAGCAGGGCGATCCGCCGGCCGGGGCCGAAGGAGGTGCAGGCGGCGATCAAGCGCTGCGTCCTCGGGCTGGTCGCCCTCGACGCCGTGCTGGCGACCGCCTTCGTCGGCCTGCCGGGGCTGGCCATCCTTTTGTTGTTGCCCCCCGCGCTCGTGCTTGGAAAATGGGTCTACTCGACCTGACCCGTTTCGAGTTCCGAATCTCGGGCTCGCCCGCCCCTCACGTCGCCCCGAACTCGGAACTCTGGACTCGAAACCCGAGGCTGAGATGGTCCCCGATCGTCGCTCGTTCCTGCTCGCCGGAGGTGCCACCGTGGCCGGACTGATGACCCCCGAGGCGGCCCTCGCCGACCCGTCGGACGACGCCCGCAAGTTCATCGCCGACCACGAGGCGCGGGTGAAGCCGCTGGAGGTCGCCGCCGGGCTGGCCTGGTGGCGGGCCAACATCAGCGGCCGCGACGACGACTTCAAGCGGAAGGAAGAGGCCCAGAACCAGATCGACGCCGCCCTCGCCGACCGGGCCGCGTTCGGCCGGCTGCGGGCGCTGAAGACGGCCCGCGAGGCCGGCCAGATCCCCGACCCGATCCTCGCCCGGCAGGTGGACCTCCTCTTCCTGGCCTACCAGGAGAAGCAGGTGGCCCCGGACCTGCTCCGGCGGATCACCGGCAAGGCGAACGCGGTCGAGCAGCAGTTCAACGTCTTCCGCGCCCGGGTGGACGGCCGCGAACTCCCGGACAGCGAGGTCCGCAACGTCCTCAAGAACTCGACCGACTCGGCCCAGCGGCAGACCGTGTGGGAGGCGAGCAAGCGGGTGGGGGCGGTGGTCGAGAACGACCTGAAGGAACTCGTCGGCCTGCGGAACGAGGCCGCGCGGGCGCTCGGGTTCCCGAACTTCCACGCCATGACGCTTACGCTCAGCGAGCAGGACGGCGGCGAGTTGATCCGGCTGTTCGACGAACTCGACACGCTCACCCGCGAGCCGTTCACCGCCGCGAAGGCCGAGATCGACGACCGGCTCGCCAAGCGCTACGGCGTGGCGCCGGCGGCCCTGATGCCGTGGCACTACCACGACCCCTTCTTCCAGGAGTCCCCGACCGTCTTCGACGCCAACCTGGACGCCCCGTTCGCCCGGACCGACATCTCCAAGCTGTGCCAGGACTTCTACCGCGGCATCGGCTTGCCGGTGGACGACGTGATCGCCCGGAGCGACCTGACCGAGAAGCCCGGCAAGAGCCCGCACGCCTTCTGCACCGACATCGACCGCGAGGGCGACGTGCGGGTGCTCGCCAACATCCAGCCGAACGAGTACTGGATGGGGACGATGTTGCACGAACTCGGGCACGCGGTGTACTCGAGCAAGAACATCCCGATGAAGCTCCCCTACGTACTGCGGGCGGAGGCGCACATCCTCGCCACGGAGGGGGTGGCGATGCAGTTCGAGCGGTTCAGCAAGTCGCGGCCGTGGCTGGAGAAGATGGGCGTCTCCGTCCCCGCCCCGAACGCCTTCGAGGACGCCGCCGCCCGCACCCAGCGGAACCAGTTGCTCATCTTCAGCCGGTGGTGCCAGGTGATGCTGCGGTTCGAGAAGGGGATGTACGAGAACCCGGCCCAGGATCTGAACAAGCTGTGGTGGGATCTCGCGGAACGCTACCAGCAGGTGAAGCGGCCGGCGAACCGCAACGCCCCGGACTACGCCAGCAAGATCCACATCTGCTCGGCGCCGGTGTACTACCACAACTACATGATGGGCCAGCTGTTCGCCTCGCAGGTCCACCACGCCGTCGCCCGCGACCTGTACAAGGAGGCCGACCCGCGGCGGGTGATCTACGTGGGCGATCGGCGCGTCGGGGAGTTCATGAAGGACAAGGTGTTCGCCCCCGGCCGGACGCTCGACTGGAAGGGTTTGACCCGCCACGCGACGGGCGCCGACCTGAACCCGACCGCCTTCGCCCGCGACTTCCAGGCGCGGTGAGCCCGGGCCTTGACCGCGCGGCTAGAATACAGACACAGCTCGCGTGGGGACGACCCCACGTTTCAACCACCTCGGCGGGGACGACCCTGCCAATACCGCTGGGGTGCGTCATGGCGTGGCTCATTCTCTTCCTGGCCGGCCTGTTCGAGATCGGCTGGGCCGTCGGCCTCAAGTACACCAACGGGTTCACGCGGCTCTGGCCGTCGGTCGGCACAGCGCTATCGATGGTGGTTAGCCTGGTGCTGCTCGGCATCGCGCTGCGGACGCTCCCGCTCGGGACGGCCTACGCCGTCTGGACGGGGATCGGTGCGGTGGGCACGGTGGTGTTGGGGATCGTGCTGTTCGGCGAGCCCGCGACGGCGGGCCGGCTGGCGTGTGCGGGGCTGATCGTCGCCGGGATCGTGGGCCTGAAACTTCTCGCGCCCGAGTAGGGCTATACTGCGTTGGTATTGACCCGTCAGAACGTCCGGCGGGGGACGATAGCCGTTATCACCTCCGCCGGGGCTGATCCCAAACCAGCAGGGCGTTCTGCCTCGGGATCAGGATCTGCCCCACCCGATCGGACCGATCACCCGCCCTGGGCGGCGCGGACGTAAGCCTCGAAGTTGGCCACCGGCGTGCTCTTATCGACGCCGTGGTTCAGGTTGATGATGTGCCGCGCCCCGTCGCCCGCGGCCCGGCACGCCCGCACGGCCGCCGTTACGTCGGCGGGGGTGCCGGTTCGGAGGACGTGTTCGGGCACATTCCCCTGGAACACAAGGTGCGGGTAGTCCCGGCGGGCGGCGGCGAGGTCGTGTCGGCTGCCGAGACTCACCACCTCCGCACCGGCGGCCGCCATCTGGTCCAGGTACGGGCCTTCCTTCACGAACAGGATGCGCGGCACCCCGGTCGAGCCGGCCAGGATGGAGGCGTGGTGCCGCTGCGCCCAGACATCGTACTCGGCGGGTTCGAGCATCCCGGCCCACGAGTCGAACAGCTGATACACGTCCGCCCCGTCCGCGATCAGTGTGTTCAGGAATCCCACGGTGGCACCGGACAACTTCTCCAGAAGCCCCTCCCACACGGCCGGTTGCTCGGCGGCGAAGCGGCGGGTGGCGGTCACGTCCTTGCCGGTGCCGATGCAGTACGTCGCCACTGTGAACGGCGCGCCGGCGAACGCGATCACCGGCAGCTCGCCGCGGAGTTCGTCCTTCACCCGCTTCAACAGCTGGCGGATGTGACGGTAGGTGTCCGGGTGGGGGTCGGCGTCGAGGCGGTCGAGGTCGGCCTGGGTGCGGATCGGCCGGTCCGGGACGGGACCGGCACCGGGCTTCAGCTCGAACGGCAGCCCCATCGAGTAGGGCAGGGTGGTGATGTCGTAGAAGAGGATGATCGCGTCCACGCCAAACCGGCGCGGGCAGAGCGACGCCTGGGCGGCGCGCTCGACGTCTTCGGAGAAGGCGTAGAAGCCTTGCCCGGCCCGGATGCGGTTGAACTCGGGATCCCACCGCCCGGCCTGCCGCATCGCCCACACCGGCGGCCGCTCCACGGTTTCCCCCCGGGCGGCGCGGACGAGCAGATGGTCGGGCATGATGTAGCCTCGGGCGCGCCCGGGGTCGGGTGGAGGACACCCCGGACTCGGCCGGAGCAGGGTCGGGTGGGAAGGACAACCCCGGGGCTACGTCCGCGGCTTCGTGCCGACGTAGAGCGTCGCCACCCCGAACGTGAACGGGCGGAACCACACGTCCGTCAGGCCGGCGGCCTGCATCCGGGCGGTCAGCGCCTCGTAGTCCGGGAACGCCAGCACGCTCCGGGGGAGGTAGTTGTAGGCGTTCTCCCGGCTCCGGGACACGACCTGCCCGATCAGCGGCAGCACGTAGCGGAAGTAGAACTGATACAGAGGTCCGAGTACCCGGTTTCGCGGGCGCGAAAACTCCAGCACTGCCACCCGCCCCCCCGGCTTCACCACCCGCACCATCTCGCGCAGGCCGCGGTCGGTGTCGGTCACGTTCCGCAGCCCGAACGCCACGGTCACCAGCTGAAACGCGTCGGCGGGGAAGGGGAGGGCTTGCGCGTCGGCTTCAACGAACGGGATCGCCGCCCCCGCCCGCGCGGCCTTCTCGGCGGCTCGGACGAGCATTTCGTGGCAGAAGTCCGAGCCGACAACGGGCACCACCCCGCCGCCGGCCCGGTGGTAGGTCAGCGCGAGGTCGCCGGTGCCGGTGCAGAGGTCGAGGACCGGGGCGGGGTCGGCCGGGTCGGGGGGGGCGAGCCGGGCGGTGCGGGAGCGCCAGTGCTTGTCGATGTTGAGGCTGAGGGCGTGGTTGAGGAAGTCGTAGGAGTGGGCGATCTGGCCGAACATCCGGCGGATGCGGGCTTCCCCCTTGTCGAGAATCGGTGAACTCACGGCTCGGCCCGGCTTTCGGTGGTGGACGCCCCGGTAGGGACGGTTTATAACCTCAACCGCCGGCCGCCCGCCGGTTTAACCCCACGCCGGGAGCCGAGCCGTGCTGGAAAAGAACACGTTCGTCGTGAAAGAGCACGTCAAGCTCGTCAGCAACTCGAACACCTACGACATCCTCGACGCCGAGTCGGGGGCGGCTCTCGGCGTAGCCCAAGAGCAGCTCAGCATCCTGAAGCAGCTCCTCCGGTTTGTGCTTCCGAAGCAGATCATGTCCACCGTCGTCGAGGTCCGCGAGAAGCCGGACGACCAACTCGTCTTCAGCATCCGCCGCGGGCCGTACCTGTTCCGCTCCCGGGTCGAGGTGCTGGACGCGGACGGCGCGCTGGTCGGGTACTACGTGAGCAAATTCTTCACCATCGGCGGCGGGTTCCACATCTACGACAAGGCCGACCAGCACTTCGCCGAGATCAAGGGGAAGTGGACGGGGTTCGACTACCGGTTTCTGTCCCCGGACGGGAAGGTCGAGATGGGCCGGGTGTCGAAGAAACTGTCCCTCGGGTCGATCGTGAAGGATCTGTTCACCTCGGCCGACACCTACGCGGTGCAGGTGAGCCCGGACCTGACGGACGAGCCAATGGCCAAGATGCTGATCCTGGCCGCGGCGCTGGCGATCGACACGATCTACAAGGAGGAGAACCGTGGCGGCGGCGGGGTGGGCGACCTCGCCGGGGAGTGACGCCCGACCGCCGCCCGCGCCCGAACCGAGGGACACGCCATGCTCACCGCCGACGGTTGCCGCTCCCGCCGCCAGCGCTTCCTCGACCGGCTCAGGCCGGCCGGGCCGGTGCTGCTCGCCGACCCGATCCACCTCCGGTACTTTGCCAACTTCCACTGCGAGGCGCAGAGCCTCGGGGCGGACTTCGGCGGACTCCTGCTCCTCCGGCCGGACGGCCACGCCACCCTCTTCCACGACAACCGCGTCCCGAAGAGCGTGGAACTCTCCCACGCCGACGAGCGGAAGCCGGTCCACTGGTACGACGGGCAGACCCCCGGCGTCGGCCCGCGGCGGATGGTGCTGCGCGCCGTCGTGGAGCAGAACGGCGGCCGCATCCACGATTCGCTCGCCGACCCCGGGTGTGCGGGCGTCTACGCGGTCACCCACGAGATGCGCCGGGCAAAAGACCCGGACGAGGTCGCCCTCCTGAAGACGTGCATGACGGCGACCGACGCCGGCCACGCCTGGGCGCGGGCGAACGTCAAGCCGGGGATGACCGAGCTGGAGGTGTACGCCGGGATGGCCGGGGCGGTGTACGCAACGCTCGGGCACTGGGCCGTGCTGTACGGCGACTTCACCGTCTCGCCGGGGAGCAAGAAGCGCGGCGGCCCGCCGACGCCGCACGTCCTGGCGGCAGGCGAGACGATGATCCTCGACTACTCGGTGGTCGTGCAGGGCTACCGGAGCGACTTCACGAACACGCTGGTGGTCGGCGGCAAGCCCACGGCCGAGCAGCAGAATATCTTCGGCCTCTGCGCCGCCGCCCTCGATGCCGGCGCCGCGGTGCTGAGGGCCGGGGCGACGTGCCAGTCGATCTACGATGCGGTTCGGAACGTGTTCGAGGCGGCCGGCGTGGCGGACTCGTTCCCGCACCACGCCGGGCACGGGCTCGGCCTCCAACACCCCGAGGCACCCTTCCTGGTGCGGCACTCGACCGAAACCCTGATCGCTGGCGACGTGGTGACGATCGAGCCTGGGCTGTACGTAGACAACATCGGCGGTGTCCGGCTCGAACACAACTACCTCGTCACCGACACCGGCTACGAACAGCTGAGTCGGCACGTCCTGTCGTTGGCGTAGGCGTGCGGGAGGCCGGTCGGCCCCGTGGTCGGCGGTGCTACTTCAGCATCCGGACTGTGATGTCCTTGAACTCGATCTCGGTCCCCTCGGACTGCAACGCGACCCGGCCGCGGGTCAGGTTGCAGTCCTTCCCCTCGTTCACCACCCGACCGTTGACCGCCACCACGATCGACCCGCCGCGGCAGGTGATCCGGTAGTCGTTCCACTCGCCGGTGGGCCGCTCGACGGCCTCGTCCTTCGGCGACCGCCAGATGTGGCGCTTGGTCTTGTCGTCGGCGTCGCGGCGGGCGGGGTCGACGGTCAACTTCACCTCCGCGGCGGTCTGGAGCCAGATGTCCCCGGCCCGGCCGGCGCGGAGCTGCGCCTCCACACTCACCGGCCAGACGGTATCGCCCTTCTGGACGTGAACCAGTACGCCGCTGTTCCCGCCCTTCAGCCCGGCCGGGTAACGCCACTTCAGCGCCAGCTCGTAGTCGGCGAACTCCCGCTCTGTGACGAGGTAGCCAGTCGGGCGGCCGGTCCCGACCAGCACCCCGTCCTTGACGCTCCAGGAGTCCTTGGGGTCGATGGGCGTGGTCGGCCCGTCCTTCACGGCCCGGCCGAACGCCTTCCAGCCGGTGAAGTCCTTCCCGTTGAACAGCGGCGTGGGAGTGGCCGGGTCGCCGGCGGCCGGGACGGCCAGGGCCGCGGCCAGCGCGAGGGGGAGGCAGAGGCGCATGGGGCTCTCGGGAAAAGCTCAGCGGAAGAGTTTGGTGACCGGGTGACCGGTGACCACCCGCTGCGGGCGGGCGGTGAGGTCGTCGTAGTGGGTGTCGGCTGGGACGCCGAGGGCGTGGAACAGGGTCGCGGCCAGGTCGCCGGGCGTGGTCGGGTCGGACTGCGGGTAGGCGGCGAACCGGTCCGACCGGCCGATGACCGCCCCGGGCGTCACCCCGGCACCGGCGAGGACGGCCGAATAGCACCCCGCCCAGTGCTTCCGGCCCGGGGTGGTGCCGGCGAAGTTTCGTTCGAGCGCCACCAGCGGCGCCCGGCCGAACTCGCCCATGATGCACACCAAGGTGGTGTCGAGCAGGCCGCGCTGGCGGAGGTCTTCGAGGAAGGCCGACACGGAATGATCGAACCGCGGCAGGAGGTGGTCTTTTAGAGCCTCGAAGATGTCGTTGTGGGTGTCCCAGCCGTAGGCGTCGGTGTCGGCGGGGTCATCGTCCTGCCCGCGGATGCCGTGGTTGAAGAACACCGTCACCCACGGGACGCCCGCCTCGACCAGCCGGCGGGCCATGAGGCACGCCTGCCCGGACCGGTGCAGCCCGTAGCGTTCCCGCACCGCCAACGGCTCGCGGGACAGGTCAAACGCCGTCCGCACCTGCGGGGCGTGGATCAGCTCGAACGCCTGCCGGGCGAGCGTCACCCGGTCGGCCGCGGCGGGGAGGCGCGTGTCTGCCCGTGCGGCGGCTTCCATCCCGTCCGCCAGTGCCCGGCGATCACCCAGGCGGTCCACGCTCACGCCGGCGGGGAGGTCGAGCCCGCCGAGGAAGCGGTCGGCCTCCAAGGCGTTGCCGATATCAAACGGCTCGAACGCCCGGCCGAGGAAACCGCCGTACTGCCCAGCAGCCTCCTCCTTGGGTGCCAGAAGTGGTCCGTTGACGTGGACGGCGGTGTGCGGGAAGTGCCGCGCCGGGCGGACGCGCTTCAGCACCGCCCCGAGGGCCGGGAAGTCGGTCGGCCGCGGTGGGGGGTTAGACGACTTCCGCGGGTGGAACTGGCCGGTGAGTGCCAGGTAGCACGCCGAGCCGTGGTCGAGGTCGTCGTGCGTGACGGTGCGGAGGACGGCATACCGGTGGGCGAGGGCCGCCAGCTGGGGCAGCTGGTCGCACACGCGCAGGCCCGGGGTGGTGGTAGCGGTCGTACCGAAGATGCCGCGGATTTCTTCGGGGGCGTTCGGCTTCGGATCCCAGGTGTCGAGCTGGCTCTGCCCGCCGCTGGTGAAGACGACGACCACTGACTTAGCTCGCCCGAAGCCGGGAAGGCCCGGTTCCGCCCGCGCCGCCGAACCCGCGAACGCGGCCGGGAACACGAGGCGTAAAACCTCGCGCCGGCTGGGCGGCCGGCCGGTCGAGCCGATTCGGGCGGACAGGCTGTGCATCCACTCAATTATCTCCGATCGCGGCCCGCGGTTCCAGCGGCCGGCCGTCATACAATCCCCCTCATGCGGTTCGAGCAGATCACGATTGTCGGGGTCGGGCTGATCGGCGGCTCGGTCGGCCTCGCGGCGAAGGCTCGGAAGGTGGCCGGCCGGGTAGTCGGGGTCGGCCGCGACCGGGCGAAGCTCGACGCCGCCGTGCGGCAGGGCGCGATCGACGCCGGCGCCACCTCGCTGGCCGAGGGCGTGCGCGGGTCGGGGTTGGTCGTCATCTGTACGCCCGTGGACAAGATCAGCAGCACCGTCGCGGACGCCGCCCCGCACGCCGACGCGGACGCCGTCTTCACCGACGCCGGCAGTACCAAGCGGAACCTGTTCGCCGCCGCGCACCGGGCGTTGCGGGGTGGGCAGGCGTTCGTCCCGGCCCACCCGCTCGCCGGGTCCGAGAAGACCGGCTGCGAACACGGCCGCGCCGACCTGTTCGTGAATCGGGTGACCATCCTCACCCCCGAGCCCGGCAGCGATGCCGCGGCCGAGCGGGTGGCGGGCTTCTGGCGGGCGCTGGGGTCGCGGGTCGTCAGCATGACGGCAGACGATCACGACGAGGCGCTGGCGACGACGAGCCACCTGCCGCACGCGGTCGCGGCCGGGGTCGCCGGAGTCACACCGGTCGGGTGGCTCCACCTGACCGCCGGCGGGTTCCGCGACACCACGCGGATCGCCGGCGGCGACCCGGCCCTGTGGGCGGCGATCTTCCTCGCCAACCGGGACGCGGTCCTGGCCGCGACGCACACGTTCACGACCCGTCTGGACGAGTTTCGTCAGCTGCTGGAGGCCGGCGACGGGGCCGGGCTCGGGCGGTGGCTGGCCGAGGCCAAGCAGGTGCGCGATGCTCTGGGAAGTTGAGATCCGGCCGCTCGGGCGCGACGGCGAGCGGGAGCGGGTGTGCGACGAGTTCGACCTGCTCACCCACGCCCAGCGCGGCGGCGACCTCCTCTCGGCGTCGGCCCGCGGCATCCTCCTGGAAGGCGAGCTGGCCGAGGCGGACGTCCGCCGGCTTGCCGCCGACGTGCTGGTCGACCCGCTCGTGGAGCGCGGCGAGGTCCGCCCGGCCGGCCACCCCGGCGAACACGCCTACACGGTGCTGCTGAAGCCTGGGGTGATGGACCCGGCCGCGCAGACGATCCTCGACGTGGCCCGGATGCTCAAACTGCCGGTGGCCGCGGTCCGCACCTTCCGCCGCTACTTCGGCCCGCCGGAACTGCCCCCGGCCGACCGCGACATCCTCTTCCGCAAGGTGCTGGCGAACGATGCGATCGAGCAGATCGTCGTCGGCCCCGTCCGCGCCGACCACATCGGCCTGGGTTCGGCCTACGCGTTCAAGCTGGTCACCGTCCCGCTCACGACCCTGGACGATGCCGGGCTCGTCAAGCTGAGCAAGGACGGGATGCTGGCGCTGACGCTGGACGAGATGAAGACGGTCCAGGCCCACTTCCGCGACCTGGGCCGGGAGCCGACCGACTGCGAGCTGGAGACGATCGCCCAGACGTGGTCCGAACACTGCTCGCACAAGACCCTGAAGGGGACCATCCACCTCACCGACCACTCGACTGGCGAGACGCGGACCTACCAGAACCTCCTCAAGGAGACGGTGTTCGCCGCGACGCAGACCATCCGGCAACGGCTGGGGGCGGCCGACTGGTGCGTGAGCGTCTTCGCCGACAACGCCGGCGTGGTGACGTTCGACGAGGCCAACCACCTGTGCTTCAAGGTAGAGACGCACAACCACCCGTCAGCGATCGAGCCCTACGGCGGGGCGAACACCGGCCTGGGCGGCGTGATCCGCGACCTCCTCGGCACCGGGCTGGCCGCCAAGCCGGTGTGCAACACGGATGTGTTCTGCTTCGCGCCGCCCGACCTGCCGCCGGACCAGCTGCCGCAGGGCGTACTCCACCCGCGGCGGGTGATGCACGGCGTCGTGGCCGGCGTGCGCGACTACGGCAACCGCATGGGCATCCCCACCGTGAACGGGGCCGTGCTGTTCGACGAACGCTACCTGGCCAACCCCCTGGTGTTCTGCGGCACAGTCGGGATCATCCCGGCGGACAAGGCGTTCAAGCGGGTGAACCCCGGCGACCTGATCGTGGCCGTGGGCGGGCGCACGGGCCGCGACGGGATTCACGGGGCGACGTTCTCCTCGCTCGAACTCACCCACGAGTCCGAGACGGTGAGCGGGGGCGCCGTTCAGATCGGCAACGCCATCACCGAGAAGAAGGTGGCGGACGTCATCCTCCAGGCCCGCGACCGCGACCTGTTCTCGGCGATCACCGACTGCGGCGCCGGCGGGTTCAGCTCGGCCGTGGGCGAGATGGGGGCGGAGGTAGGCGCCGCGGTGGACCTCGAAGCCGCGCCGCTCAAGTACGAGGGGCTCAGCTACACGGAGGTGTGGATCAGCGAGTCGCAGGAGCGGATGGTGCTGTCCGTCCCGCCCGCGAAGTGGCCCGAGCTGAAGAAGCTGTGCGACGCGGAGGACGTGGAGGCGGCCGTCCTCGGCACCTTCGAGCCCACCGGCCGGCTGGCGCTCCGCTACCGCGGGAACGTGGTCGCCGACCTCGACATGCACTTCCTCCACGACGGCCGGCCGACGCAGGTGCGGAGCGCGGAGTACGTGCCGCCCGCGGCCGCGGCGCAGGCGGCAGCGGCCGCGCTCAAGCCGCAGGAAGCTCTGACACGCATCCTGTCGCACTACTCGGTCTGCTCGAAGGAGTGGATCGTCCGCCAGTACGACCACGAGGTGCAGGGCGGGAGCGTGGTCAAGCCGCTGGTGGGGGTGAAGAACGACGGCCCGTCCGACGCGGCGGTGGTGATGCCGGTGCTGGGGTCGTGGGCCGGGGCGGCGGTCGGGTGCGGGGTGAACCCCCGGTACGCCGACCTCGACCCGTACCACATGGCGGCGGCGGCGATCGACGAGGCCGTCCGCAACGTCGTCGCCGTCGGGGCTGACCCGACTCGGACCGCGATCCTCGACAACTTCTGTTGGGGGAACGTCAACGACCCGAAGGTTCTCGGCGCCCTGGTCCGCACGGCCGAGGCGTGCCGGGACGTGGCGGTCGCCTTCGGCACGCCGTTCATCAGTGGCAAGGACAGCCTGAACAACACCTACGCCGGCAAGCACGGCGAGCGGCTCGACATCCCGCACACGCTGCTCGTCTCGGCCCTCGGCCGGGTGCCGGACGTGCGCCGGTGCGTGACGATGGACCTGAAGGAGCCCGGCAACGACCTGTACCTCGTCGGCCTCACCCGCGACGAACTCGGCGGGTCGCACTACCACCTCGTCACCGGCGGGGCCGGCAGCTCGGTTCCGAAGGTCGACCTCGACCTCGCCCCGAAGGTCTTCGCAGCCGTCCACCGGGCGATCACCGACGGGCTGGTCCGCTCCTGCCACGACCTGAGCGAGGGCGGGCTGGCGGTGTCCCTCGCCGAGATGGCGTTCGCGGGCGGGGTCGGGGCCGACGTGACCGGGCTCGGCCACCTCCCGGGCGCGGACGGGCTGTCGGATGAGGCCCAGCTGTTCAGCGAGTCGACGACACGGTTCGTGATCGAGGCGAAGCCCGAGGCCGCCGACGCGCTGAAGGCGGTGTTCGGGGGGCTGCCGTTCACGAAGATCGGGACGACGCTGGCCGAGCCCCGGCTGCGAGTCGCCGGAGCGGGTGGCGAGTGGCTGGTCTGGGCGAAGCTGTCCGAGCTGAAGGAAGCCTGGCAGAAGCCGTTGCGGTGGTAGCCGCGCCGGCGCGGCGTCTCACACGTTCGGGATCGACCGGATGGCCGACGTGCGCGCCGCGTTGCTCCAGGCGGTCTGTGAGAACCCGGACGATGACACCCCCCGGTTGGTGTACGCCGACTGGCTCGACGACCACGGTGATCCGGACCGGGCCGAGTTCATCCGGCTCCAGGTCGCCCTGGCGGCCGGCTCCGTCCCCGACAGTGAACGGGCCGCGGCCGAGGCCGGCGTCGCAGAGCTACTCGCGCGTTACCAGACAGCGTGGTGGGACGAGTTGCCGCATCGATCCGGGGTGATGTGGATGTCCGTGCCCGTGCCGTTCGTGCGCGGGTTCGCCACTGGCGTGCTGTTCCACGACGACAAGTCTTGGAAGAAGTATGCCGGAGAGGTGTTTGCTGCCAGCCCGATCACCAGCCTCGGGTTTAGCAGCTTGATCCCCATGCGGACGGGGCGATCGCTCCTGTCGTCCCCACTCCTCGGCCGGATCACGGACCTGAAGCCCCCACCCATCGACCGGCGCGGGGCCGAGGCACTGATCACGAACCCGCGTCTCACGGGCCGTCTTCGCACACTTAGGATTACCGACCATACGACGGACGTGGAGGTGGTCGTTACTGTGTTGGGCCAAGCGCCCGGGCTGAGGAATGTGGAGTCGCTGTCCTTCCTCGGGGCCGGGCCGGCAGATGTCGCCGCACTGGCGGGCTCGCCGAGCCTGGCTCGTCTGAAGGCTCTTCACTTGAATCACTGCCAAGCTGGTGATGATGGGGCTACTACACTCGCCTCGCCGCACCTGTCTGCTTTGGAGTCGCTGTCCGTCAGCGGGGCCGGACCGGCGGGTGTCGCCGCACTGGCGGGCTCGCCGAACCTGACTCGCCTGAAATCCCTGTACCTGAACGGCAGCCAAGCTGGTGATGATGGGGCCACAGCGCTCGCCGGTTCGCCGTACCTGCCTGCGCTGGAAATCCTTCTCCTGAATGATGGCGGGGTGGGTGATCCGGGGGCGACCGCCCTCGCGCGGTCCGATCAGCTGACCGCGCTCCGCGAGCTGTACCTCGGTGGCAACAACCCGATCACGGGCGCCGGCGCCCAGGCCGTGGCGTCCTCGACGGGGTTGCCGCGACTCGCCGAACTCCACCTGTGGGAGACACGTGTCGGTGAGGCCGGGGCGCGGGCGTTGGCCGATTTCGCCGAGCAACGCGGGTTGAGGGTTCTCAACCTCCGGGGCTGCCCGATCCCGGCGCCCGTGTTCCGGGCCATCGCGCAGCGACTCGGTTCGCGCTTCTTGATGTGAGACCGCGGTCGCTCACCCTGCGAGACGAGTGTGGCCTATACGTTCGCCGTCGCGTTCTCGGCCGCGCCGGCCTCGCGCGCCCGGCGAGCCCACGCCACCAGCGCCGCGGCCAGCCCCTTCGCGGACGCGACGCGAGCGTCCGGCCAACCCATCGCCCGGAGGCACCAGCGCGCGGAGGCGAGGGGTTCGGCCCGGCGGAGTACGTAGGCGAGTGTCCGGCACGTCGAGGCGTACCCGGCAGCAATGACACCGGCCGGGACCGTGTCGCCGATGCCGTAGCGCGTCTCACCCCGGTGCATGATCGACATCGCCGTGGCGACGCGGTCGGCCAGCTTCTTCGACAGGTTCCCGTGCCCGGTGCGGTAGGCGACGAGTTCCTCGTCCACGAATGCGAAGCCGTAGTCGCGGGCGACCCGCAGCCACAGGTCGTAGTCGATCGACAGATCCCACTCGGGGTTGAAAGCGCCCACGGCGCTGAACACCTCGCGCCGCACCACCACCGACGAGAAGCACACGAAGTTCTGCACGAAGATCGGCGTCAGCACGCGGCCGGTCGGCGGGGCGGGCGTCGGCATCTGCGGGAGGATGGCCCCCTGTTCGTCCATCAGGGAGCGGCGGCAGAACGCCACGCCGACGTCGCCGTTGTCGAAGAGTGCCAGCTGTTTGGCCAGCTTGGTCGGCCGCCAGGCGTCGTCGGCGTCGAGGAAGGCGACGAACCGGCCGCGGCTCAGTCCGATGCCGAGGTTCTTGGCCCTCGACTGACCGAGCCGGTCGGAGCGGACGTACCGCACCCGCGGATCGGCAAGGTAGGGCCGGACCGCCGCCGGGGTGGCATCGGTCGAGCCGTCGTCGATGACCAGCAGTTCCCAGTCGGGGTATGTCTGGGCGAAGACCGACTCGACCGCGGCCGGGAGGAACCGGGCGTAGTTCTTCGCGGCCATCACGACCGAGACGGTCGGTGGAGTCCGGCTCATGCGCTCAGCGCCTGGAGGTGGTCACGGGCGACCTTCGAGATGCAGAACCGGTACTTCCCGGACGGCTCCTGCGGGATGGCGTCCACCAGCTCGACCTCGAACCGCACCGCCGGGCCGAACGTCTCGCGCACCAGCGCCTCGATCTGCCCGCGGCTCCGCGCGCCGAAGCCGTCGCCGGGGACGAGGCGGATGCGGAGGTCGTGGACGGTCTCCTGCACGATCTGCACCTGGGCGGTGCCGTCGATGAGGAGGGCGAAGTTCTCGGTCAGCGAGATGCCGCTGATGAGCGTCCCCGCCGGGGTGACCACGTAGTCCGCCTCGCGCCCCTCGATGCGGTCGAGCAGCGGCAGCCCGCGGCCGCACGCGCAGGCCCGGCCCGCGCCGGTGGCGACGTCACCGATCTGGTAGCGGATCAGCGGCATGGCCCGGTTCACGAGGTCGGTCACGATGAGCCCACCCGGCCGGCCCGCCGGCGCCTCGACGTACACCGAGTCGGCGTTCACGTGGAGGCCGGTGTGCTGTTCGCACTCGGCGGCGATCAGGCTGACTTCCTCGCAGCCGTAGCGGTTCGACACCGGCGTGGCGAACACCTCCTCGATCACCTTCCGCTGCCAGTCGTGCAGTACCATCGCCGTCGAGATGATGCCGTTCGGGCGGATGTCGGTGACGCCGGTCTTCTTGAGGTGACAGGCGACGAGGTAGAGCGAGTGGGCGTGGCCGAAGACCAGGCCGGGGCGGTAGCGCCGCAACCCGGCGGCGAAGGCGGCGACCTTCGCGTCCGTCAGATGGATGGTGTCGAGGTAGACGGCCCGGTCGAGGAAGCGGTTGCGGAAGCGGCCGCGCCAGCCGAGGTGGAGGTACTCGGGGTTGCCCCACACCTTCGCCACCCGCTGTCCGAGCCGGTAGCCGCTCCACTGGTCGGAGCGGACCGTGCAAGCGTGCTTCCACTGCATCGCCGGCTCGTCCACGCGGATCGTTAGCGGCACGCCGGTCGAGCCGGAGGTGCGCTTCAGCCGGAGCTGCGCCCCGCGGTAGGCGGTCGAGAGGAGGTCGGCCTCGTGGGCGCGGATGTCGGCCTTCGTCAGGACCGGGAACGCTTCGAGGTCCGCGAGCGCCTTGACGTCCGTCGGGTGAACGCCGGCCCGGTCCCAGGCGGTGTGGTAGTAGGGGACCGTGTCGTAGGCGTGGCCCAGCTGAACCTTCAGCGCCCCCAGCTGGCGCGCCGCGACCACCTCGGGTGGGTCGAACTGGGTCTGCTCCAGCAGTCGGAGGTAGTCCAGGTAGCGACTCTTCGCCCGCCGGGCCATCAGCGGGTGCATGACATGGCGGTTCAGGAAGGTGAGCATCCGTGCCCCGGGGTGCGGACTCAGTGGAGCGACTTCTGCCACTCCACCTGGCGGGCCAGCCCCTCGTCGAGCGGGGTGGTGGGCTTCCAGCCGAGGTGGCGGTACAGCTTCGTGACGTCCGCCCCGGTGGCGAGCTGGTCGCCCTGCCGGGCCGGGTGGCGTTCGATGATCACGGGCTTGCCGATGATCCGCTCCAGCCGGCGGAACACCTCCAGCACCGTCACCAGCTCGCCGCCGCCGAGGTTGAACACCTCGCCCGGCATCGCGCCGGTGGCGCGGACGGTGGCCTCGACGCAGTCGGCGATGTACGTGTTGCCGCGGACCTGGAGCCCGTCGCCCGTGAGCCGGATCGGCTTGCCGGTCAGGATGGCGTTGATGAACAGGTGGTACCCCATCTCGGGGCGCTGGCGCGGGCCGTACACGCTGAAGTAGCGCAGCACCACGGCCGGTAGGCCGAACTCCTCGTGGTACACCCGGCACAGCTGTTCGCCGGCCAGTTTGGTGATCCCGTAGGGCGAACTCGGGCGGGTCGGCAGCGCCTCGTCGCCGCTGGCGTAGCGGCCGTACACGGACGACGTGCTGGCGTAGACGAGCCGCTTGAGCGTCGGCGACCCCTTCAGCGCTTCAAGTAAGCGGTGGGTGCCGGTGAGGTTGTGGCGGGCGTAGAGGTCGAAGTCGGTCCAGCTGCGGGTGAGGCCGGCCATCGCGGCGAGGTGGAAGACCCACTCGGCGCCGGCCACGACCGCGGGGGCCACGCCGCCGGACAGGTCTACTTCGTGGAAGGAGAACCGCGGGTGTGCCTGGAGGGCGGCGAGGTTACGTTCCTTCACCGGCCGGGGGTAGTAGTCGGTAAAGCAGTCCACGCCGACAACCGCGTGCCCGTCGGCCAGGAGCCGTTCGCACAGGTGGGAGCCGATGAACCCGGCGGCGCCGGTAACCACGCACTGCATGTCGCGTCCTGCGAAGGTCGGAGATGCTACCCCGCCGCCGCCCGGTCCCGCAACCCCGACCGCCGCCGGGGCTGAAGGCGCCGCGGCGGCCGCGGTTCACGTCTATACTGTAGGGCAGACCCGTCCGAGGGGCCGTTCATGTCGCGTGTTGCCGTTCTCGCCCTCGCCCTGATCGCGGCCCCGACCTCGATCCGGGGTGCTGAACCGACCCCCGCCGAGCGCGGCCAGAAGGCGCTCACGGGCACCGCGTTCATCCCGGCCTTCTGGGGGCCGCGGGCGGTCGAGAACGTCTGGAAGCAGTGGGGCATCGCCGCGAAGCCGGCCGACTTCGACGCCGCGTTCCGCGACCGCTACGGCCTCCACCCGGCCCCCTACCCGAGCGACGGGCTGCCGATGGGCCTCCGCAAGGCCCGCTACGTCCTGGGCACCGGCATCGGGGCGGACTGCATGCTCTGCCACGGCGGGTCGGTCCTCGGCACGAGCTACGTCGGACTCGGCAACGCTAGCCTGGACATCCAGGGGCTGTTCGAGGACTTCGCCCGGTCCGACGGCGTGACCCGCAAGCTGCCGTTCACGTTCTCGAACGTCCGCGGCACGAACGAGGCCGACGGGTTCGGCGTCTACCTGCTCGGCTTCCGCAACCCGGACCTGAGCATGAAGGGGAGCTGGACGAACCTCGGCCTCCGCGACGACACCTGTGCTGACGTGCCGGCGTGGTGGCTGATGAAGAAGAAGCGGACGATGTACGCGACCGGGGCCACCGACTCGCGCTCGGTAAGGTCGCTGATGCAGTTCATGATGCACCCCCTCAACGGCCCCGACGACTTCCGCAAGGCCGAGGCTCCGTTCCGCGACGTTCAGGCGTACCTGCTGAGCCTGGAGCCGCCGAAGTACCCGTTCCCCGTCGATACGCCGAAGGCCGAGGCCGGGCGGGCGGTGTTCGCCGACCACTGCGCCCGCTGTCACGGCACCTACGGCGCGAACTGGACCTACCCGAACCGCGTCGTCCCACTCGCCGAGGTTGGCACGGACCCGGTGCGGCACCGGTCCGTGAGCGAGTCCTACGGCGCCGCCTACGCGGCGTCGTGGTTCGGGAAGGAGCAGGGCGGCTGGTTCGTGGACGGCAAACTTCTCCGCTGGACGCCCGGTTACCAGGCTCCGCCGCTCGACGGCATCTGGGCAACGGCCCCGTACCTCCACAACGGCTCGGTGCCGACGCTGGAGGGGGTGTTGAACTCGAAGACCCGCCCCCGGCTGTTCACCCGCAGCTACCGGACCGGTGCCGACGACTACGACCGCGACCGCGTCGGCTGGAAGGTGACAGAACTGACCGCCCCGCCGGGGCCGGACGCTCCGGGAGTCGAGCGGCGGAAGGTGTATGACACGACGCAGAGCGGCCGCAGCAATGCCGGCCACGCCTACGGCGACGACCTGACCGACGCCGAGCGGCGGGCTGTGATCGAGTACCTGAAGACGCTGTAACCTCCGGGCGGCCGTTGGCCCGGGCGCTCCGGTCAGCTGACGGGCGGTTGACCGACCGCCTGCCGTGCCCCGGCCAGGACACGCCGCTCGCCGTCCCGCCGGGTCAGGCCGATCCGGTCGAGGTACTCGCAGACCGGTATCGCGTACTTGCGCGTCGTGCCGAGCAGGTCGCGGATCTCCGCCACCGTCGCGCCCGCCCCGCCGCGGAGCCGGGCGGTCACGCGGGCCTTCATGTCGGCCTCCACGTCGGCGTGCAGGTAGAGATCGGCGGCCACCTTCACCAACACCCCCTCCGCCACGGCCACCTCGTAGAGGTCCGCCAGGGCGACCGCGTTCCCCGCCGCCTGGTTGGCGAACTCCCCCGGGGCGGGTGGCGACAGCCCGGCCGCGGCGTGTGCGGCTACGATCCGATCCTTCAGCTTCCGCTGGTTCGCGGTCAGCCTGGGGCGGAAGTCCGCCCGCGCGACCCGGCGGGCGTCTCCCGTCAGCTGGCGGCCCGCGAGGAGCCGGTCGATGACGGCCTCCAGTACGTCCGGGGCGGCGGCCGACCCGAGCTGCGACGTGAGGCGGCCGCGGTCCTGGTTCAGCAGGAGGGGGAACGTCTCGTGGAACGCGGCGAGGGCGCGGAGAACGGTCGCCTCCAGCTCGGCGACCCGCTCGGCGGCCAGGAGCATCTGTCGGCCGGGCCGTAACGCGAGGGCCACCAGCCCGCCGGCCGGCCTGGCCGCCGGGTGGACGCCGGCCGTTCGCAGCAGGTGACCGGTGTCGAGGCCGGCCGAACCCGCCAGCCAGGCGGCCGCCCGGACCCGCACCTCGGTGTCGGAGTCCGCCAGCTGGGCTACGCGGTCCAGAGCTTCCAGGTGGCGCCGGCGGAGCTTCGCCGCGGTCGGCTGAAGGACCGCCCCGCCGCCCAGCGTGTGCTCCGCGGACGAGTCGCGGACGACCACCGGCTGCCCCCATACGGTCGTCACCGGGGCGTCGAGGAACAGCTGGGCGATGCCGGCCGCGCCGGGGTCGATCCGGTCGCAGTCGAGCAGCGACAGCGTCCCCATCACCTCGGCCGTGCCGGCGTGGACGCGGACCGGGAGGCGGTGCTTCAGGGGCCGCGGCGCGGCGCGGGCGGCGGCGAGGCGGACGGTCAAGACCCGCGACGGGACCACCGCCCCCGGCCCGGCGAGCTCCTGCCCCCGGCGGACGCGCTCCCGCGGCACCCCGGCCAGGTTCACCGCGGCGCGCTGGCCCCGGCCGACCTCCTCGACCACCCGCCCGTGGTGGTTCAGGCCGCGCACGCGGACCCGTTCGACCGCCCCGTCGCCGACGTGCCAGTCGAGCTCGTCCCCGACCACGAGCCGGCCGGACAGCGCCGACCCGGTCACCACCGTGCCGTGCCCCTGCGCCACGAACACCCGGTCGATCGGCAGGCGGAACGGCCCGTCCGGCCCGTCCGCCGCGGCCCCGGCCGCGGCGGCCAGCGCGGCCCGGAGGGCGTCGAGCCCCTCGCCCGTGTGGGCGGACACCGGCACGACCGGGGCGGCCTCCAGGGTGGTGCCGCGGAGCAGCTCACGCACCTCCAGCTCCGCCACGGCGCGGGTCGTGTCGTCCACGAGGTCGGCCTTCGTGACCGCGACGACCCCGTGCCGGACGCCGAGGAGGTGGAGGATGTCGAGGTGCTCGCGGGTCTGGGGCATCACCGAGTCGTCGGCCGCGACGACCAGGAGGGCGAGGTCGATCCCGGTGGCCCCGGCGAGCATGTTCCTGACGAACCGCTCGTGCCCGGGTACGTCCACGACGCCGAGCCGGGCGGCGCCGAGGTCGAGCTCGGCGAAGCCGATGTCGATGGTGATCCCGCGCGCCCTCTCCTCGGGAAGGCGGTCGCAGTCGGTGCCGGTGAGCGCGCGGACGAGGGCGGTCTTGCCGTGGTCGATGTGCCCGGCGGTGCCGAGGATCAGGTGGCGGGGCATCGGTGTCCCGGGGCCGGTGGACGGTATTCTACCGGCCCGGGATCGCCGCACCGCGGCCGGCCGCCGCGGTGCGGACCGCCGTCCCCCCGGCCGGTGAGCCGGTTAGTCCTCGGTCACGTCGGACGCCTTGAACTCCACGCCGATCAGCGCCGTGACCGGCACCTCCCGGCCGCGGTACTCGGCCAGCCCCCGGCGGACCTGGACGCGCCAGAGGATCGTGTCCCTCGCCCCTTGGACCGCCTGCACCACATCCGGCTTCGCGTCCGAGGTGATCACGTAGGTCCGCGACTCGCCGGGGCCGAGGGGCTGGTCCTCGCCCTCCTGGGCGGCCTCGTAGGCCCGCCTCACGGTCTTCTCGAACTTCTCGGACGGCCACCGCACCGCCCCCCCCGCGTAGGCGTTCTTGCCGACGACGATCTGGGTCGGCGGCGGGTCGGCGTCCGTCGCCTTCCGGTTGAACGCCGGGTCCAGCGGGTGGAAGGTCAGGTCGGGCGACGTGTTCCGGACCGATAGCGTGAGCACCACCGCCTTCCCGGGGAGGGCGTAGGTGGCCTTCTTCCCGGAGTCGAGCACCTTCACGACGCTCAGCCGGCGGAGGGCCACCCCGGTCGGCTCCACCTCCACCGCCCCGACCGCCACCTTCTGCCCGAGCCCGGCCGTGAGCTCGGGGGGGAGGGGGCCGTCGAGCGGGACGCCGAGCTTGCCGGTCTTCCGGCGCTCGGCCGGAGGGAACTCGCCCCGGGTGTCCGGGATGAGCGATAGCGGGTGTCCCTCGGGAGCCTTCCCGGTGTCGCGGATGAACAGCCCGTAGACCGCCAGCACGGTCATGAGGAGTGCGTAAGGCGCGAGCAGGAAGAACCCGATCTTGAAGAGCGTAGCGACCCCCCCGCCCGCGGCCGACTCCGCCGGCCGGCCGCGCTCGGGGCGCGACGGGCGGTCGCGGCCGTCCCGCTCGGGCCGACGGCGGTCGCGGCGGGGCTCGGGCGGCGGCTCGTCCTCGACGACGGCGGCCGGGAGCGGGGTCGGTGTCGGTTGTTGGGAGACGGCGGGGGGCGGCGCAGTCGGGGTCTGGGCGAGTCCGGCCCACGGGTTTGCCGGAGCAGCGGGCGTGGGCACGGGGAGCGGGGCCGGCGGCGGGGCAACCGGTGGCGCGTGTTGCACGATCACCGGGGCCGCGGGAGCCGGCGGGGGCGGGGGAGCGACCGGCGGGGGGAGTTCGGGGACCGGCAGGCGGGCGGGCTCGCCGCCGAACACCTCGTCTCCGGCCTCGGCAGTCTCGCCGAAGATGCTCTCCTGACCTTCCCGCGACGGCAGGTTGAAGACCGGGAAGTCCGGCGGCGGGGGAGGGGCGGTGACCGCCGGCGGGGGTGGTGGCGGAGCAGCGGCAGCGCGGGGCTCGCCGGCGGCCGGCGGCGCGACGATCACCTGTTTACAGTGCGGGCAGCGGACCTGTCGGCCGAGCAACTCCGGGCCGACGCCCATCTTGCGGCCGCAGAAGGGACACGGGAAGGTGGTGGGGGTCATCGGCTTCCGGGGCGTGACACCCGGCGTCACACGGGGCTGGGGTGGGGTGAACTGGAACCATCATACCCGCCCCGACCCGGCCCGCCACTCTCGCTACTCGACGAAGTCGAGCGGCGTCTCCCAAAGGAACAGCCGGCAGTCCCGCTTGGTGTTCGGCATGTAGTAGATGACCTCCGCCTTCGGCCGCACTCCCTCCATGTCGAACAAGAACGACACGATCCGCGACCCCGGCCGGAGGGTCTTGAACTGCGGGATCAGCTTGACGTTCAACTCCGGGAGCAGGAACAGCGTGAGGACCGTGGCCGGCCGGATGTCCACGCTGCTGCTGAAGATGTCGCCCTCGCGGATCTCGACGAGGCCGCTCACCCCGGCGTCCTTCACCCGCGCCCGGGCGATCTCGGCGACGTGCGGCTGGATCTCGTAACCGACCCCGCGGCACCCGTACTTCTTCGCCGCCGTCACCAGGAACCGGGCGTCGCCACAGCCGAGGTCGTAGATCACGTCGTCCTTGGTCACCCGGGCCATGTCGAGCATCTTCTCGACAGCGTCCTGGGGCGTCTCGCGGAACACCACGTCCGGTTCGCCCGGCTGGCGGTCCTCCGCCCACTTCAGCGCCCACCACCAGCCACCGGCCAGTGCCGCGACGAGCAGGGTGTACGCGACCAGCCGCCACTTCCACCGCCGGCTCACGACGCCTCCCCGGTCCCGCGGACCACCACCACCGTCCGGTCGTCGGCCGTCGGCACCCCGGCCGTGTGCCCGGCCCACGCCCCCAGGAGCGCCGCGAGGTCGTCGGCCGCCGCGGCCGATAGCGCCGGCAGTGCGGCCCCGACCCCGGCGGTGCCGAACATGTCCCCGGCCGCATTGGCCGCTTCGAGAATCCCGTCCGTCACAATGACCGCCCGGTCGCCGGGCTGGAACGCGGCCGTCTGCTCGGGATACGTCTCGGTGGGCTTGATGCCCAGGGGGAGCCGCTGCGCCCGGTTCAGGCTGGCCCGGGTGCCGTCGGCGCGGGCCACGAGCGGGGGCGAGTGACCAGCGCTGGCGTAGCGCAGCGTCTGGGCCGCCGGGTCGAACACCGCGGCGAAGGCCGTGACGAAACTGCCGGTCGGCCGGGTGTAACGGCGGGCCAGGTGGGCGTTGAGCAGCGTCAGTAGCGACCCCGGGCAGGCCCGCTCCGCCTCGGGGAGCGTGTGGGCGATGCTGTGGGTCATCGCCATCAGCACGGCCGCGGGGGCGCCGTGGCCGCTGGCGTCCGCGACCAGCACGCCGAGCCGACCGGCGGGGAGCGGGAAGAAGTCGTAGTAGTCCCCGCCGGCGCGGGCGGCGGCCCGGTAGTCGACCGCCACGTCGAGGCCGGGCACCCGCGGTACGGCGTCCGGCAGGAGCGCCCGCTGGATGTCGGCCACGGCCCTCATCTCGAAGTCGGCCGCGTCGAACGCCCCCTTTACTGCCTGCGACAGGACGAGGGTCTGGGTGGCCCGCCCGAACAGGTTACTCATCATCACGAGGTCGGGCAGGCGGTCGCGCGGGAAGGCGTCCGCCTCCTCGCGGGCCAGGATGATGGCGTTGACCGCGACCCCCTGGTCGAAGTGCGGGATGGCCAGCACCGACCGCTGGCCGGCGAGGTACGTGCCGGCCGGGTCGTCGGGCGCGAGGTTGAGGTTCGGGATCAGCCGGGGCTCGTCGGCGTACAGCAGTTCGGCGAGGATGCCGCCGCGGTGGACGGGGAGGCGGTCGGCTTCCGTCCACGGGTTGGCCGAGTCCTTCCACAGGCTGCACCGCGTCACCCGATACTCGGGCGGCCGGAGCCCGCGGCGGGAGATCGAGAGCCGGCGGGTGACCGGGAAGAGCTCGTCCATCCGGCGGGAGAAGAGGGCGTACATCTCCTGCGGGTCGGACGACCGGCTGAGGGCGCGCATGAGTTCCACACTGGCGGCGAGCCGGCCGCGCCAGTTTCGGGACTCGGTGTCGAACGGGTTCGTCGTCGCCGACATCGCCGCCTCCGCGGCTGTGGCCCCGGAGGGCCGACGGGCGTCTTTCACAACTAGACCCGACCCGCCCACCGGCCGCAAGCCGGAAGCGGGACTTTTCCGATTCCCACGCGGCCTCCGGCACAGGTGCCGGGGGCAAGGCGGGTCGTCGGGTGAGAGTGGCCCCTCGATCGTGAAAGGGAATACCACGACGACGCCCCCGGCTTGCACGCGGAACTCGTTACCCGGATGCGCGAAGACTCTTCTCCGAAGCGCGGACCGGACGGCGGTATGCGCAAACCGACTCTCGGTGTCGTCTGGATTTTCGAGCCGCCCGCGACGATAATGCCAACGCACCCACCACCCGGGGAGCCCGGATGTTCCGGCTCGTGCTGATTCACCAGCTTGTGCTGTCGCTGCTCGTAGGGCCGATGCTCTGCTGCTGCGCTGCCACCCGGCTGGGGCACGAGACGCACACAAGTTCACGCACGGCCTCGCACCGCGCGAAGCCCGAGCGGAAGCACTGCTGCGGGGAGCGGAAGTCGGACGACTCCGGTCATCGGGCTCCCGGTGGCAAGCCCTCCGACCCGGCGAAATGCCCGTGCAAGGACGCCCCGGTGAAGGCCGTGGCCCTTCCCGAGGCTCCGCAGGCGCCAGCTGATACGGTCGCCCAGCCGGGTTCGACCGTCGCCACACTCGACCTGCCGATCGACTCCGTGGGGCCGCTCGGCGCCCACCCCTCGGCACGCCCCTTGGGGTGCCGCAGTTCCTCGCTCTCGGCCGCAGACATCCTCTTCGCGCACCACAACCTGCGCTGCTAGTCCGCCTTTCTCGACGCCGAGTCCCGGGGTGTTGTCGCCCCGGCTCCGTCTCGGCAACCCCGTTCATTCCCAGCCTCCGTCGCGCCCACATTAGGGCGTGACCGGGCGTCCGCCACGGCTCTGACCCCGTTGTGTGGGCCGGCAGCCGCGCCCGCAAACACCTACAAGGCGACGGACCGGGTGCCACCGCCCCGGCCCGCGCTGAGGGCACACGCACATGGCTCGCAGACTCATTCCCGGGGTCGGGTTCGGCCTCGTCGCGGCCGCGGGGCTCGTCGCACTCGGGTGCGGCTCGTCCGGGCCACCGCCAACGGCAGGGGCCAGCGCCGAGAAGGCCGCCACGGCCGGACCGGGCGACGAGGCCCACGGCCACAAGCCCGGGGCACACGGCGGCATCCTGGTGTCGCTCGGCCGGGACAGCTACCACGCGGAGGCGGTGTTCGAGAAGGACGGCACCGTCCGGCTCTACATGCTCGGCAAGGACGAGGCCCGCGTCCAGGAGGTCGAAGGCCAGGAACTCGCCGCCTACGTGACGCCGGAGGGCACGGCCGAGGCGGACAAGATGACCCTCCGCCCGGAACCCCAGCCGGGCGACGCGAAGGGGAAGACGTCGCGGTTCGCGGGCGCGCTCCCGAAGGATCTGGTCGGGAAGCGCGTGCAGGTGACCGTGAACAACATCAACGTGAACGGCGAGCGGTTCCGCATCGCCTTCTCGAACGCGACCGCCGGCGGCGACCACGCCGGGCCGGGGATGCCGGCGAAGAAGGGGAGCGCGGAGGAACAGGTTCTCTTCTTCACCCCGGCCGGGCTCTACACCGCCGCCGACATCCGGGCGAACGGGACCGCGCCGCCGTCCGTGAAGTACCAGGGTCTTCGCGCCCGGCACGACGACAACCCGAAGGCGGGCGAGAAGGTCTGTCCCATCTCGAAGACGAAGGCCGACCCGCGGTTCACCTGGGTGATCGGCGGGAAGACCTACGAGTTCTGTTGCGTCCCGTGCGTCGAGGAGTTCGTCGCCACCGCCAGGGAGCGGCCGGGCGAGGTCCGCGACCCGTCGGAGTACGTGAAGCGGTGAGGCACGCCGCGGCAGGCGTGGTGTCGGTTCCCAAGCCCGCGGGGCAACCGCCCCCGGTCGAATGGAGGCTCAGAAATGCTCGTGAAGCTCATCGCCGTGACAGCCCTCGTCCTCTCCTCGGTCGGGTTCACCGGCGCGGACTTCGGCCGCGCCTCCTGCTGCAAGAAGCTCGCCCCCTGCTGCACCCGGCACTGCTGCTTCGTCCTGTAACCGGAACCAGTCGCCCGGGCCGGTCCCCCGGCGGGCAGAAACGGGAGGTCATCATGCGGATGGTCAGTTTGCTCGTGGCGGGGGTCGGCCTGGTCGGGCTCGCGGCCGGGTGTGGCGGCAACCCGCCGCGGCCCTTGTCCCCCGCGGGGACTGCGGCGACCGACGAGGCGGCGGCGAAGGACGAGGCGGCGGCGGAGCGGGCCAAGCTCTCGCCCGAGGACCGCACGCTCGTCGACGCCCAGGAGTGGTGCGTGGTTTCGCCCGACGAGCGGCTCGGGTCGATGGGGCCGCCCGTCAGGCTCGACGTCCGGGGGCAGCCGGTCTTCCTCTGCTGCAAGGGGTGCAAGCGGAAGGCCGAGGCCGACCCGGAGGGAACGCTCCGGGCCGCGGCCGAGTTGCGTGCGAAGAAGGCCGCCAGCCTACGGTAGCCGACCGGCCTGGACCCACAGGTGTGCCATGCGAGAGACGCCACAACACCCGCCCCCCCGCCGGCTGCGGCGGCCGGCGGCCATCGCCGCCGCGGCCCTCCTCACGGTGGGCGCGACCGTACTCTTCGCGCACGAGGGGCACGCGCCGCTCCCGACGAAGGGCGTGCAGGTGGACGCCGCACGCGGTCACCTGCTCCTCACGCCGGCCGCGCGGGACGGGCTCGCCGTCGAGACGGCCGAGGTCGAGGTGCGGCCGGTCGAGGAAACGCTCCTCGCCTACGCGACGGTCGAACTCCCCTGGACGAACCACGGCTTCGCCACGTCCCGCGTGCCGGGGCGGGTCGTCCGGGTCCACGTGACCCCGGGCCAGACGGTGCGGGCGGGGGAGGTCGTCGCGGAGGTGCGGAGCCTCGACCTCGACGGCCTTCAGCTGGAGGCGCTCACCGCCCGGACCGAGGCCGCGCTCGGCGAGAAGGTGGTGCGGGAGGTCCGGGCGGGCATCGACGCGGGGGCGGCCCCGGGGCAAACGCTGTTCGACGCGGAGTCGAAGCTCGCCCAGGCCCGGAACGCCCTCGTCGTGGCGCGCAGCAAGTGGCTCGCCCTCGGCCTGCGGGACGACTCGTTCGATGACCTCCTCGCCCGGGGCGCCGCCGACCCCGCCCTCACCCTGCCGGTGCGGGTGCCGGTCGGCGGCACGGTGACCCACGCGGAACTCACGCCCGGGCGGGTGGTGGCGCCGACCGACCACCTGGCGGAAGTCGCCGACCTGTCCACGGTCTGGGTGCGGATCGGGGTGCTGGAGAAGGATCTCGCGCGGGTCGCCGTCGGCACCCCGGTGAACGTGCGGCTCGTCGCGCACCCGGGCGAGGTGTTCCGGACGACGGTTTCGGCGGTCGCCCCGTACCTCGACCCGGCGACCCACCTCGTGTCGGTGTGGGCGGAACTGAAGAACCCGCCGGACGCGGAGCCGCGGGTGGTCCCCGGCATGACCGGCCGGGCGGACGTGGTGCTCCCGGCCGAGAAGGCCCGGCCGACCGTGCCGGTTGCGGCGGTCGCGCGGGAGGGCGTGGACCGCTTCGTGTTCGTCGAGGAGGCTAGCGCGGCCGGGTCGTCCGAGTACCGGAAGAAGTCGGTCGCCCTCGGCCGGAGGAGCGGGGGCCGGGTCGAGGTCGTGGCCGGGGAGGTGTTCCCCGGGGACCGGGTGGTGGTCCGCGGGGCGCACGAGTTAGGCGGGCTTTTCACCCCCGGGGTTCTCCGGCTCGGCCCCGAGGCGGAACGCGCGATCGGCCTCCGGGTGGAGGCGGCCACGCCCGGCCCCGTGGACGAGACGGTGACGCTCGACGGGGCGGCCGACCTGCCGCCCGAGGGACGCGGGACGGCCGCGCCCCCGCTCGCCGGCGTTATCGCGTCCGTCCGCACCGACCGGGGCCGGGAGGTGCGGGCCGGCGAGGTGCTCGCCGAGGTGGTGAGCCCGGACCTACTCACGATGCAGCTCGACCTCATCCGGGCGGGCCTCGACCACCAGCTCGAAGCCGACGCGCTGGCCCGCATCCGGAACCTCGCTGGCACCTCGCGCCGCCGGGTGTGGGAGGCGGAAAGCCGGGTGGCGGCCCTGACGGCTCAGGTCGAGACGCTCCGTCTGAAGCTGGAAACGGTGGGCGTTTCCGCCCCGGACATCGACCGCGTGGTCGAAGCCAAGCAGGTGCTCGCGGCCGTCCCGGTCCGCGCGCCGGTGTCCGGGACCGTCGTCACCTTCGACAAGGCTCTCGGGCAGGCCGTGGCCGCGCAGGAGGTGCTGTTCGCGGTCCACGACCGGAGCCGGCCGCGGGTGATGGGGTTCGTGACGGAACGGGACGTGGGCCGAGTCCGCGTCGGCCAGGCGGTGCGGGTGCGGCTCGTGTCGGCCCCGGACACGGTACTCACCGGGCGGGTGGCGCGGAGTGGGCGGACGGTCGGGGTGGACAACCGGTCGCTCGCCGTGTGGGTGGAACTCGACGCCGCGAGCGGAGCCCCACTCGTCCACGGGCAGCTCGCCACGCTCACGGCGGTCACGGGCTCCCGCCCCGCGGCGGTCACGGTGCCGGTGGCCGCCGTGGCGGGCGAGCCGGGCGCGGAGGTCGTGTTCGTCCGCCGCCCGGACGGGGTGTTCGAGCGGCGGGCGGTCACGCCGGGGGCCGCGGACGACCGCCGGGTGGAGGTCCGCCGCGGCCTCGCGGCCGGGGAGGTCGTCGCGGCCCGCGGCGTCGCCGAGCTCGTCACCGGGTTCGCGTCGCTTCGGTAGGGGGAGGCTCTCGTGCTCGACCGCGTCATCGGCTTCTCGCTCCAGAACCGCGGGCTCGTCCTGGCCGCCGCGCTCGCGCTCGTCGCCGGCGGGACGTACCAGCTCGTCCGCACCCCGGTGGACGTGTTCCCGGACCTGAACCGCCCCACGGTCACGGTCCTCACCGAGGCTCCGGGGCTCGCGCCGGAGGAGGTGGAGCTGCTGGTCAGCCGGCCGATCGAGTACCAGCTGAACGGGGCGACCGGGGTCAAGCGGGTGCGGTCGGCGTCGGGGGTCGGGCTGTCGGTGGTGTGGGTCGAGTTCGACTGGGGGACGGACGTCTACCAGGACCGGCAGGTGGTGGCCGAGAAGCTTCAGCTGGTGCGGGAGCGGCTGCCCCGGGACGCGAACCCGGTGATGGCCCCCATCTCGTCCGTCATGGGCGAGGTGATGCTCGTGGGGCTCCGCCCCGCGACGCCGCCGGCGACCCCCGAGGAGGACGTCCGCGTCGGGATGGAGGTCCGCACGTTCGGCGAATTCGCCGTCCGGAACCGGCTCCTCGCGGTGGAGGGCGTGTCGCAGGTGACGGTGATGGGCGGGTACCTGAAGCAGTATCAGGTGCTCACGTCCCCGGCCCGGCTGGCGGCCCAGGGGGTGACCCTCCAGCAGCTCGCCGACGCGGCGGAGAAGGCGAACGTGCTGGCCGGCGGCGGGGTGATGGAGCGGGAGGCGAAGGAGTCGCTCATCCGCATCAGCGGGCAGACCCTCGCCCTCCGCGACGTCGAGGAGACGCCGGTGGTGTGGCGGGACGGCCGCGCGGTCCGCGTCAAGGAGGTCGCCGACGTGCGCTTCGGCGGCCCGGTGCGGCGCGGGGACGGGAGCGTGCGGGTGCGCGAGGGCGACGCGGTCGCCGGGGGCGGGGGCGTGATCCTCGCCGTCCAGAAGCAGCCGGGCGCGAACACGCTCGACCTCACCCCGCGGCTCGACCGGGCGCTCGACGACCTCCAGCGGGACGCGCCGGCCGGGGTCGTCGTCGAGCGGCGGCTGTTCCGCCAGGCGGACTTCATCCAGTCGGCGATCGACAACGTGGTGGAGGCGATCCGGGACGGCACGGTCTGGGTGTTCGTGGTCCTCCTCCTCTTCCTGGCGAGCGTCCGGACCAGCGTCGTCACGCTCACCGCCATCCCGCTCTCCGTCTTCGTCACGGTCCTGGTCTTCAACTACTTCGGGGTCACCATCAACACGATGACGCTCGGCGGGATCGCGGTCGCGGTCGGCGAACTCGTGGACGACGCCATCGTCGACGTCGAGAACATCTACCGGCGGCTCCGCGAGAACCACCTCAAGGCCGCCCCTGACCCGGTGCTGAAGGTGGTGTTCCGGGCGTCGAGCGAGGTGCGGAACTCCATCGTCTACGCGACGCTCATCGTGTGCCTGGTGGTCACGCCGCTGTTCGCGCTCGCCGGGCTGGAGGGGCGGATGTTCGCCCCACTCGGCCTCGCCTACCTCGTGTCGCTCGCGGCCTCGCTCCTCGTGTCGCTCACCGTGACGCCGGTGCTCGCCTCGTACCTCCTCCCGGCGAGTGCGCGGCGCGGGCACGGCCGCGACCCGCTCCTCCTCCGGCTCCTCAAGCGGGCGGACACGCACCTCCTCCGCCTCACACTGCGGCGGCCCTGGCCGGTGTTGGTCGGGTCGCTGCTACTGTCCGCCGTGACGATGGTGGCCGTCCTCGGCATGGGGAGCGAGTTCCTCCCCGCATTCAACGAGGGGACGGTCACCGTCAGCCTGCAACTCCCGCCCGGGACGAGTTTGGCCGAGAGCGGGCGGGTGGCGACGGTCGCGGAGCGGTCGCTCCTCCAAATCCCCGAGGTGGCTGCGGTGTCCCGGCGGACCGGCCGGGCCGAACAGGACGAGCACGCCGAGGGGGTGAACAGCTCCGAGATCGACGTGCGGCTGGTGCCGCACGAGCGGCCGCGGCCCGGCCTGTGGGCGGCGGTGCTCCGGGCCGTGCCCGGCCTGCACGGCCTAGGCGTGGAGCGGTCGGGCCGCCCGCCCGAGGAGGTTCTCGCCGACGTCCGGGAGCGCGTCGGCTCGATCCCCGGGGTCACGACCAACGTGGGCCAGCCGATCAGCCACCGGCTCGACCACATCATGTCCGGGGTGCGCGCCCAGGTGGCGGTGAAGATCTTCGGCCTGGACCTGCTCGAACTCCGCGCCGCCGCCCAGGAGGTGCAGGAGGCGATGGCGCGGGTGCCGGGCGTCGTGGACCTCCAGGTCGAGCCGCAGGTGGAGGTGTCCCAGGTGCGGCTCCGGGTGAGGCGGGACGAGGCGGCCCGCTACGGCCTCGCCCCGGGCGACGTGGCCCGGCTCCTGGAGACGGCCTACAAGGGCCGGACCGTGTCCGCGGTCCTCGACGGGGAGAAGTCGTTCGCGCTCGTCGTCTGGTACGATGACGAGTCGCGGTCGGACCCGGCGGTCGTCGGGCAGACGATCCTCGACACCCCGTCCGGGCGGAAGGTGGCGCTGTCGCAGGTGGCGGACGTCCTCGACACGACCGGGCCGAACACGCTCAACCACGAGAACGTGCAGCGGCGGATCGTGGTGTCGTGCAACGTGCAGGGGCGGAGCCTGGGCGACGTGGTCGGCGACGTCCGCGCCGCGGTCCGCCCGGTGGAGGACCGCCTCCGGGCCAAGGGCGGCGACTACCGCGTCGAGGAGGACGGCCAGTTCCGCGCCCAGCAGGAGGCGAACGCCCGGCTCCTGGTGCTGGGGGCGGCGGCCGTGGCCGGGGTGTTCCTCCTCCTCTGCCGCTGCCTCGGGTCGTGGCGGGCGGCGTTTATGGTGCTCGGGGTGAACGTGCCGCTCGCGGGGCTGGGGGCCGTGCTCGCGCTCCTACTCCTGAACCGCCCCGACCCGGCCGCACTCGCCGGCCTGCCGTGGTGGCAGGTGCCGCGGGCGTGGGCCCAGGCGACGACGCTCTCGGTCGCGCACTGGGTCGGGTTCATCACGCTCGTCGGCATCGTCAGCCGGAACGGCATCATGATGATCGCCCACTACATTCACCTCATGCGGGAGGAGGGCGAGGCGTTCGGCGAGCGGATGATCGTCCGGGGGAGCCTGGAGCGGCTCGCGCCGGTGCTCATGACGGCCGCGGTCGCGGTGATCGGGCTCGTCCCGCTCGCGCTCGGCAAGGGGCAGACCGGGAAGGAGATCCTCCACCCGCTCGCGGTCGTGGTCATCGGCGGGCTCGTGACCTCGACGCTGCTCGACCAGGTGGTGACCCCGGCGGTGTTCCTCCTCTTCGGCCGCAAGGTGTACCGGCCCGACCCGCCGGCGGCACAGATGGCGGCCTGGGACGACAACTGGTACACCGGCGCCGGCCGTACCGAGCCCGCCGCCCCTGCCGCGGCCGGCCCCGTGGGGGGCGGGCGGGCCGGGGGCGTCCCCGGCCGCGAACGGGGCTCACCCGCGTGACGGGGCCGACATACCGAAATCACCCCCGCCCGCCGCCGGGAGCGGCGCGGCGGGGTCATCGACCGCAGCCGGGACACGAAACCTGTTGCCGTGACAACCGGACCCGGCCGGCGTAGCACGCGGCGGACGACCGCCGCCCGAGGAGGCGTTCGGATGAAGCGAGTTCTCGCGTTGGTGGGCGTGGTCGCCGCGACGGCGCTCGCGCCGGCCCGGCCCGTTCAGACGGGCGAGGCGAAGGTCGAGCTGAAGGGCGTGCACATGTGTTGCGACGGCTGCGCGCACGCGGTCGCGGAAATCCTGGGGAAGGTTCCGGGGGTGGGCGGCGTCTCGACCGACCAGGAGAAGGGGTCCGCGGCGTTCACCGCGCCGAACGCGGCCGCGGCACAGCGGGCGCTCGACGCCCTCGCGGCCGGGGGCTTCCACGGCGACGCGGGCAAGGACAAGGGGTACGCCTTCAAGGACGACAGCGGGGTGAAGGCGGGCACGGTGAAGTCGCTCACGGTGACCGGCTTCCACAACTCCTGCGGCGGCTGCGCGAAGGCGTTCCGGGACGCGGTGAAGGGCGTGAAGGGCGTCACCGGCGACACCGCCAAGGCGCGGGTGGCGACCGCCGACGTGACCGGCGAGTTCGACGCGGCCGAGCTGGTCCGCGCCCTGAACCGGGCGGGGTTCCACGTCAAGGTCAAGCAGTGACCCCCGGCCCGGCGGGGCGGTACGCCCCGCCGGGCCTTCCCGGTCCGCGCCCCCGAGTCGCGCGAAGCCGCCACCCTGCCCATTGTATACCCCTGGGGGGTATGCTTGACTAATACCCCCCAGGGGTATAGGATCGGTGCAGACAGAGCCTCGCGGGGGCGGCGGAAATGGACGCCGACACGAAGAAGCGGGTGGCGACCCGGGTGAAGCGCGTCGCCGGCCAGGTGGCCGGGGTACAGCGGATGCTCGACGAAGACCGCTACTGCGTGGACGTGCTGCACCAGATCGCCGCCGCCCGCTCGGCGCTCGACGCCCTGGGGGTGGAACTCATCGCCGCCCACCTGGAATCGTGCGTCGTCGGCCACGGCGGCGGCGGCGAGCACGCCTGCGCGAAGCCGCTCACGAAGGACGAACTCCTCGCCGAGGTGCGGGCGGTCCTGTCGCAGTTCCTGAGGTAGGGCGAACGCCCGAGGAGGGGACGATGGAAACCACAACTCTCACCGCCGGCGGGATCGTCTGCGGCGGGTGCGCGAAGGCGGTCGAGTCGGCCGTCTCGGCCGTGACCGGGGTCACCGGCGTCGCGGTCGCCGTGCCCGAGAAGCGGGTCACGGTCACGCACGACGGCCGGGTCACGCGGGCCGCCATCGAGGCGGCGCTGCGGAAGGCCGGATTCCAGCCCGCGTAGGAGGGTGCCGTGAGTACGACCCGAGCCGCACCGCCGGGGCGCGTGGACCTGCCGGTCGTCGGCATGCACTGTGCGGCCTGCGCCGCCCGCATCGAGGGGGTACTCGGCCAGACCCGGGGCGTGTCGAAGGCCGCGGTCAACTTCGCCACCGGCCGGGCGACGGTCGAGTACGACCCGGTCGCCACCGCCCCGGCCGCCCTCCGCGACGCCGTCCGGGGGGCGGGGTATGATGTGGTCCTCCCGTCCGGGAGCGAGCCGGGCCAGGCCGCCGACGCCGAGGAGGCGGTGCGGGAGGCCGACCTCCGGCGGACCCGGCTCCGCTTCGCCGCCGCCGCCGCGCTCACGACCCCCGTGGCCGTCCTGGCAATGGCGGGTCACCTCATCCCCTCGCTCGCGCCGGCCCTCGACTTCCCCGGCCGCAGCTGGGTCGAACTCGCCCTCACCACCCCGGTCCTGTTCTGGGCCGGCCGGGAGTTCTTCACCGGCGCCTGGGCCGCGGCCCGGCACCGCGCCGCGGACATGAACACGCTCGTCGCCCTCGGCACCCTGTCCGCCTACCTGTACAGCGCCGCGGCGACCGCCGCCCCCAGCTGGCTGTCCGCGGCCGGGCACGCGGGCCACGGCGGCGCGGCCGCCGGCGTGTACTACGAGGTGGCCGCGGTCATCGTCACGCTCGTCCTCCTCGGCCGGCTCCTGGAGGCGCGGGCGCGGAACCGGGCCGGCGGGGCCATCCGGGCGCTCGTGGGGCTTTCCCCAAAAACGGCCCGCGTGGAGCGGGGCGGCGTGGAGGCCGACGTGCCGGTAGCGGAGGTGCGCGTCGGCGACGTGGTGCGGGTGCGGCCCGGGGAGAAGGTGCCGGTGGACGGCACGGTCCTCGACGGCACGTCCGCGGTGGACGAGAGCATGCTCACCGGCGAGCCGCTCCCGGTGGTGAAGGCTCCGGGCGACGCGGTCGTCGGGGCCACGGTGAACACGACCGGGTCGTTCCGGCTGACGGCCACGCGGGTCGGCGCCGACACAGTCCTCCAGCAGATCGTCCGCCTGGTGCGGGAGGCGCAGGGGTCCAAGGCTCCCGTCCAGAAGCTCGCCGACGCCGTGGCCGGGTACTTCGTCCCGGCGGTGCTGTGCCTCGCGGTCCTCACCTTCGTCGCGTGGTTCGACCTCGCCCCGGCGGAGACGCGGCTCACCTCCGCGCTGCTCGCGTTCGTCTCGGTGCTCATCATCGCCTGCCCGTGCGCGCTCGGGCTGGCGACGCCGACCGCCGTCCTGGTCGGCACCGGCCGCGGGGCGCAGGCGGGGATTCTGATCAAGGGCGGGGAGCCGCTGGAGGCGGCCGGTCGGCTGACCACCGTGGTCCTCGACAAGACGGGTACGGTGACGGAGGGGAAGCCGGCGGTGACGGACGTGGCGCCGGTCGGGCTCCCGGCCGACGAGTTGGTCCGGCTCACCGCCGCCGCCGAGGCGGGCTCCGAACACCCACTCGCCCGCGCCGTGGCGGCCGCCGCCCGGGAGCGGGGTCTGAGTGTCCCGCGGGCGGAGTCGTTCGAGGCGGTCCCCGGCCACGGGCTGGTCGCCACGGTCGAGGGCCGGCGGGTGTTGGTCGGGAACGCCCGGCACCTGGCCGCCCGCGGCGTCGCGTTCGACGCGGCATCAGCTGAGAATGCCGTCCGGGCGGGGCGGACGACCCTCCTCGTCGCCGTGGACGGAGCCTACGCGGGGCTCCTCGCCGTCTCCGACCCGGTGAAGCCGACGTCCCGGGCCGCGGTCGCCCGGCTGCACGCGCTGGGGCTTGAGGTCGTCCTCTTGACCGGGGACAACCGCGGCGCGGCGGAGGCGGTGGCGGAGGAGGTCGGCATCGACCGCGTCGTGGCCGAGGTTCTCCCCGAGGGGAAGGCGGCCGAGGTGCGCCGGCTGCGGGCGGCGGGGAAGGTCGTGGCGATGGTCGGGGACGGGATTAACGACGCCCCGGCGCTCGCGGCCGCGGACGTCGGCATTGCGATGGGGACGGGGACGGACGTGGCCATCGAGGCGGCCGACGTCACGCTCGTGAAGGGCGACCTGCCCGGCGTCGCCGCGGCCGTCACGCTCTCCCGCGCCACCATGCGGACCGTGCGGCAGAATCTGGTCTTCGCGTTCGCCTACAACGTGCTCGGCATCCCGGTCGCGGCGGGGGCTCTGTACCCGCTGACGGGCTGGCTGCTGAGCCCGGTCCTGGCGTCCGTGGCGATGGCGCTGTCGTCCGTGAGCGTGGTGACTAACGCCCTCCGGCTCGGCCGGCTCGACCTGAAGCGGGGGGGCTGACCGTGGACGCCGCTCAGATCGCCGTCACGGCCGGCGGGGCCGCCGTGATCGGGTTCATCCTGTGGTTCTTCCTCGGCCCGCGGGCAGCTACCGCCGCTCGGGAGGCTGAGGCGGGGGTACAAGAGGTCGAGGTGCTGGTCCGTGGCGGCTACTCCCCGGACCGCATCGCGGTCCGGCAGGGCCGGCCGGTGCGGCTGGTTTTCTTCCGCCGGGAGTCGAACCCCTGCACCGGGCAGGTGGTCCTCGGCGACTTCGGGATCTCCCGCACCCTCCCCGAGGGCGAGCGGGTGGCGGTCGAGTTCATCCCGGAGCGGGCAGGCGAGTTCACCTTTCATTGCGCAATGAACATGGTCCGTGGGACGCTCGTCGTGTCGCCACCCGCCCGGGGCTGACCGCTCGGAACCCACGCGCGCCCCGGGCGGCACCACGAGGCTCGGGGATACGACGGGGTGCATGTAGGGTTCAGTCGGCGACGCCGAGGGCGGCTTCGCGGAGGCGTTCGAGGGCTTCCGCGGCGGCGAGGGCGGTGTCGGGGTCGCCGACTTCGGCCACGAGGTCAAGGTCCGGCCACAGCCAGCTCACCCCTTCATCAGCGGCCGAGAGGATGGTGGCCTGGCGGACGGTCGGGTCTTCGGCGATCAGCCCCTGGGCGTACTCTCGCAGCGCGGCCAGCTCGCCGAAGCGGGCCAGCGCCGCCACGGCGGCCTGCCGGACCCCCGCGTCGGCATCGACCCGGCCGGCCTTTAGGGCACCGGTCACGCCGGCGGTGTCGAACGGGTCGGCCCAGCCCAGCGCCCCCGTCGCTGCCCGGCGGACGGTCGCGTCCTGGTGGCCCGCGGCTTTCAGAACTACCGTTTCGGCCTCGCGGCAGCGGAACCGGCGGAGGGTAGCCAGGACGACGCACGGGGCCGTGCCCGGACGGCGGGCGGCGACCAGCCGGTCGGCCTGGGAGGCCAGGAGTGGCCCGAGGTGGCGGGCCTTCGCCCACGCCAAGCCGCGGACCGCGTCGGCCCACCACACCGCGCGGCGGTCGGGCAGGGCGGGGAAGAGGGTTGAGGTGTCGGCCCGCAACTCGTCCAGAACGCGGAGCGTGGCCACCTGTTCGTCGGCGGGGGCGGTCGGGAAGCGGGCGATGAGACGGGCGGCGGCGCCCGACAGCCAACCCCGGCGGCGGGTGGCGGAGGCGGTGAGGCGGGCGGCTTGCCGCTCGGCCAGCGGGCGCACGTCGGCGGGGAGGAGCCGTGCCCAGTGCTCGCCCCGGCGGGCGACGCGCTCGGCTTCGAGCATCGCGGCCGTCAGCCAGGGGTCGGGGGCGGCGGGGGCCGTCTCGGCGACGACCGCCAGGTGGTCCCCGAGGCCGGCCCGGACGAGCGCGGCGAGGTCCACGGCCCCGTCCCGCACGCCCCGGGTGGCATACGCCAGGGCGCGGACGGCGAGCCGGCCGTCCGGCGCGGCGAGCGCGTGGAGTAGGGTCGGGAAGTTGGCGAAGCCGACCGCCTCGGCCGAGAGGAGGATGCCCTGCCGCAGCCCGGCCGCGGCGTCTGCGCAGCGGAGGACCGCGGGGAGCGCGCCCGCGTGGTTCAACTTCCGCAACTCGGTAGCCACGTCGGCCCAGCAACACGCCTGTTCGTCCGGCTCGGCGGACGTGGCGCGGCCGAGTTCCGCTTCGAGGGCGGCGATCGCGGCGGGCGTCCCGAGCGCGGCCAGGGAACGCACGCGGGCGGCGAAGTCGGGACCGTGGTGGAGGTCGGGCTCGGGGGCGGACTGGGCGGTCGGCTCGGGCGTGGCCCGGACCGGGACCGGCTGGCGGCGGGGAATCAGCCACCGCCGGGGCCGTGGCCGGCGGTACGCCAGCCAGAACAGCCCCCCCGTGGCCACCAGGATGAACACCCCGACCAGCATGACCCCGCTCCGCGTCAGACGGTGCCGGATGTCCTCCCGGCGGGGCTCGAACCCGCGACCACCGGCTTATAAGGCCGGCGCTCTGCCGCTGAGCTACGGGAGGCGCGCGTGTACCGACGTATGCCGTCGCGTATCATCGCTCCCTCCTTTCGCACTCGCGGGTCGTGTGTCAGCCCCGCACCTGGCCGTCGCCGGTGACGACGTACTTGTACGTCGTCAGCTCCCGCAGCCCGCACGGGCCGCGGGCGTGGAACTTGTCCGTACTAATGCCGATCTCGGCGCCCAGCCCCAGCTCGAACCCGTCGTTGAACCGCGTGCTGGCGTTGACCATCACGGCCGCCGAGTCGACCCGCTGGGTGAACCACCGCGCGGCGGCGAGGTCGGCCGTGACGATCGCGTCCGTGTGCTTCGACCCGTAGGCGTTGATGTGCCGGACGGCGGCCTCCAGGTCCGGCACCACCTTCGCCGAGATGATCAGGTCCAGGAACTCGGCGAAGTGGTCGGCGTCGGTTGCTGGGGTGGCGGTCGGCACCAGCTTGAGCGTCTCCTCGCAGCCGCGGACCTCGACGCCCTGGGCCTGGAGTGCGGCGGCGACCCGGGGGAGCAGGGTGTCGGCGACGGCGGCGTGGACGAGCAGGCTCTCGGCCGCGTTGCAGACGCCGGGCCGCTGGCACTTGCTGTTCACCACGACCCGCTCGGCAACCTCCGGGTCGGCGGCGGCGTCGAGGTACACGTGGCAGTTCCCATCGTAATGCTTCAGCACCGGCATGGTCGCCTCGCGGGCGACCCGGCGGATCAGACCCTCACCCCCGCGGGGGATGGCCAGGTCGATCCGGTCGCCGAGCCGGAGCAGGTGGCCGACGGCCTCGCGGTCGATGGTCGGCACCAGCTGAACGGCGTCGGCGGGGAGCCCGCAGGCGGCGAGGTCGGCGGTCAGGACGCGGTGGAGGGCGGTGTTCGAGTGAATCGCCTCCTTGCCTCCGCGGAGGATGACCGCGTTCCCGCTCTTGACGCACAGCCCGGCGGCGTCCACAGTGACGTTCGGGCGGCTCTCGTAGATGAAGAACACGACCCCGAGCGGCACGCCGACCTTCAGCACTTCCAGCCCGTTCGGCCGCCGGCCGCCCTCGCGGACCTCGCCCACCGGGTCGGGCAGGGTGGCGACCTGGCGCAGGCCGTCGGCGGCGGACTTCAGCCGGGCCGGCGTGAGCGTGAGGCGGTCGACAGCGGCGGCGTTCAGCCCGTAGCCCGGCGCGGCCTCCACGTCGGCGGCATTGGCGGCGATCACCTCGGCGGCATTCGTCTCCAGCGCGTCGGCGGCGGCGAGCAGCCAGCGGTTCTTGGCGACGGTGCGGATCGAGGCGAGCGCGTCGGCGGCGGCCCGGGCGCGGTCGGCCATCCCCCGGCAGAGGAGTTCCAGGTCCAGCGCGGGGGCTTCGGGTTGCAGTACGGCGGCGTCCAAGGCAAGTCCGGTTGCGGGTCAGGGTGTCGTCGGGATTGTACCAGTCCCGGCGGGTTCACGGCGAGAGCGGTCGATGGCGTCTAGCAGGAGGGCGGCGTCGCGGGTGGCGGCCACGTCGTGGACGCGCAACACATGAGCCGCGCCGCGGGCGGCCGCGAAGCAGGCCACGGCCAGCGACCCCGCCGTCCGCTCCTTCATCTCCCGGCCACAGACTTTACCGATGAACCCCTTCCGGCTTACGCCCAGGCATACCGGCCGGCCGGTCCGGGCGACGACGTCCAGGTTGGCCAGCAGGGCGAGGTTGTGGTCGAGGGTCTTCCCGAACCCGATTCCGGGGTCGAGGCAGACGGCCTCCGGCGAGATACCCGCCGCCGCGAGGGCGTGCAACCGCGCTTCGAGGAATCCGGCCACTTCCGCGACGACGTCGCCGTAGGTCGGGCTCGCCTGCATCGTGGCCGGCGTGCCCTGCATGTGCATGACGACCACGCCCGCCCGCGCGTTGGCGACCGCGGCCGGCATGTCGGGGTCGGCGGTGAGGCCAGACACGTCGTTGACGACCGCCGCGCCCGCGTCGAGGCAGCGGCGGGCGACGGCCGCTTTCATCGTGTCCACCGACACCGGTACGGCCGTCCGCTTCGCCAGCCCGGACACCACCGGGAGGACGCGGGCCAACTCGTCCGCCTCCGACACCGGGTCGGCGCCGGGCCGGGTCGACTCGCCGCCGACGTCGAGCAGGTCGGCCCCCTCGGCGACCAGTGCGAGGGCGTGGTCGACCGCCGCCGACGGGTCGAAGAACCACCCGCCGTCCGAGAAGCTGTCGGGCGTGACGTTCACGATCCCCATGACCAGGGGGCGGTGGGCGATCTCGAAGCGGCGCCCGCGGCACTGCCAGATGAGCGGCATCAGCGGCCCTCGGCCCGGCGGAGGGTGTCGCGGTCGAGGATCTCGCGGATCGCGGCGACGAGCGGCGGCGAGGCGGTGTGTCGGGCGCCGTACCCCAGGTTGAAGCGGTAGTCGAAGTCCGGCGGGTTGGCGCCCTGGTTGTGCTGGAGGATCGTTTCGAGCTTGTCCAGCCCCTTCGCCAGCCGGGCCTCGGGGGTTTCGGCGGCCTCGTACTCGTCCCACAGGGCGGTGATCTCGTCGCGGAGCCTTGCCGGGAGGGGGGCGAGCAGCTGGAGGAGGTCTTGCCGCTCGCGGGCCGACTTCGGGGCGCCGGGGGTCTGGTGGATGGCCGGGACGTCGCCGCTGATGGCCTCGCCGAGGTCGTGGATCACGCAGATGCGGATCAGCTTGGGGAAGTCGACGTCGGGGAACTCGCCGGCGAACACGACGGCCATGAGGCAGAGCCGCCAGGTGTGCTCGGCCACGCTCTCCCGCTTGCCGGTGGAGGTGTGGGCACTCCTCGTCTGGGTCTTCAGCTGTTCGGCGGCCCGGAGGAAGTCCAGCACGCCGGTGAGTTCGGTCGGTGTCATCGCGCGCCCCCGGTCCGGAAATGATACGGCCCACCCCCAAAGGAGGTGGGCCGCAGCTGCGGGTTCGGGTCCGCCTACTTCTTGGCCAGCTCGGCCCGGATTGCGCCCTGGAGCTCGTTCGACTCCGGGGCCACGCCGGACCGGAACCGGGCGACCACCTGGCCGTTCCGGCCGATCAGGAACTTCTCGAAGTTCCAGCCCACCTCGGTCCCGTTCTTGTCGGCCGGGGCGGCGGAGGTGAGCGCCTTGTACAGGTCCACCTTGTTGGCCCCCTTCACCTCGACCTTGGCGGTCATCGGGAAGGTGACCTTGTAGTTGGCGGTGCAGAACTTCTGGATGTCCTCCTCGGTCCCCGGCTCCTGCTTGCCGAAGTCGTTGGACGGCACCCCCAGCACCACCAGCCCGTCCTTGCCGAACTGGTCGTAGAGCTCCTGGAGCCCCTTGTACTGGTTGGTGTACCCGCACCGGCTGGCGACGTTCACCACCAGCACGACCTTCCCCTTGAACTGGGCCAGGTCGACGTCCTTCCCGTCGATCCCCTTCATCTTCCCGGCGAGCGGGGTCATGGCCTTCTCCTGACCGTTGCCGACCTGGACCCCGTCGAGCCCGACGACCAGCGCGACGGCCGCGGCGACGAACGACAAGCCCTTCATGGTGCGGTTCTCCCAGAGAGCGGACACTCGGATTGGTAGCCGGCACGTCGGTAGACGGCCAACCACCCGGCGGTATTTTGGTCAGCCGGCGAGTGCCCCCCGCAACCGGAGGAGGCGTTCGCCCGCGTCCCGCAGGGTTTCTTCCCGCTTGGCGAACATGAACCGCACCTGCGTCCGCCCCGGATCCTTCGGGCGGAAGAAGCTGCTCCCCGGCACACCGGCGACGCCCACGGTCTCGATCATCCGCCGCACGAACGCGACGTCGTCGAGGCGGCTCAGCGCCGAGAAATCAGCCATCACGTAGTAGGCTCCGTCGGGCGGGTGGGCGACGAACCCGGCCTCGCGCAGGTACGGCAGGAACAGGTCGCGGCGGACCCGGTAGTGGTCGCGGAGGCCGGCGAAGTAGGCCGGCGGCAGGGCCATCGCCGCCGCCCCGGCCACCTGCAACGGGTGTGGGGCGCCGACGGTCAGGAAGTCGTGGGCCTTGCGGATGCCGGCGGTGATCGCGGCCGGGGCGATCGTGTAGCCCAGCCGCCACCCGGTCACGCTGAAGGTCTTCGACAGGCCGCTGATGGTCACGGTCCGGTCCGCCATCCCGGGCAGCGAGGCGATGCTGATATGCGGCCGGTCGGTGTACTGGATGTACTCGTAGATCTCGTCCGAGATGGCGACGGCGTTGAACTCCTGGCACAGGGCGGCGATCTGGGTCAGCTCCTCGGCCGTGAACACCTTCCCGGTGGGGTTGTTCGGCGTGTTGAGGATGATCGCCTTCGTGCGCGGGGTGAACGCCGCCCGGAGCTCGTCCGGGTCGAACGACCAGTCCGGCGCCCGCAGGCGGACCCAGCGCGGCTCGGCGCCGGTGAGGAGCGCGTCCGGGGCGTAGTTCTCGTAGAAGGGCTGGAAGATCACCACCTCGTCGCCCGGGTCAACGAGGGCGAGCATCGTCGCCATCATGCACTCGGTCGCCCCGCAGCAGACCGTGACGTGTTCATCCGGGTCGGCCCAGGTGAGGCCGTTGAACGCCCGAGCCTTCTCGGCGACGGCGATCCGGAGGGGGGCGATGCCCCAGGTCACGGCGTACTGGTTGAACCCGTCGCGGACGGCCCGGCAGGCGGCCTCCTTCACCTCCTCGGGCGGGTCGAAGTCGGGCATCCCCTGGCCGAGGTTCACGGCCTGGTGCCGCTGGGCGAGCCGGGTCGTTTCGCGGATGACCGATTCGCTGAAGTGCTGGACGCGGGCGGCAAGCATGTCGGCTCCGTGCCGGTCAGAGTCGTCGGCGGAACAGGTCGGCGGCGAGGCCCATCACGTGGCGGGCGGCGGCCGGGTCGTAGCGGTCGCCCTCGTCGCGGAGGAAGGCGTGGGCGGCGTTGAACTCGTGCCAGGTGAACCACACCCCGGCCGCGTCGAGGGCATCGTAGATCGCCCGCCGCCCGGCCGGCGGGACGTGTGGGTCTTGCCGGCCGAACACCATCAGGAGTTCGCCGCGCACGTCTTTGGCGCGGGCGAGGGTGTCGGCTCCTCCGCCGGCCCCGAGGGTGCCGGTGTGGAGGTCGGTCGCGTAGCAGCACGCCGCGGCCCGCACGTCCGGGTGGAGGGCGGCACGGAAGGCGAGATGACCACCAAGGCAGATGCCGAACGCTCCCACCGCGCCGGTGCCGCCGGGGTGGTCCTTGAGGTATGTGACCGCGGCCGCGATGTCGGCGTCGAAGTCGGCGAGGCGGACGACCTGCTTGAGCTCGTTGCCGCGGGTCTTACCGACGTCGTCGTAGCCGAGAACACACCCGGCCGGCTCGTGGGCGTGGTAGACCTCCGGCACCGCCACCCGGTAGCCGAGCGACGCCAGCTGGAGGGCGAGGCGGTGGACGGGGGCGGTCTGCTGGAAGATCTCCGAGTACAGGACGATGCCCGCCCGCGGTGTCGCCGCCCGGCCGGGCTCGTGCGGGGCGTACACGTACGTCCGCATCGGCCCGGTCGGGGTGGGCAGGTCGGCCGTCTCGTCGGTCACGGTCATCGGGCGGCCCCGGTGCGGGTCAGCGGGCGAGCGACTGCCGCCACTCCTGGTTCAGCTCGTCCACCGACTTCCCGGTGAGCGTCCGCCAGATCTCGGGGGTGTAGCGGCCCTCGCGCATGGCGGCGTTCAGCTTCGGCACCGCCTGTGGGTCGTACTTCTCGCTGACGAACGCCAGGAACGCGGCCGTGATGCGGTAGCTCGCATCGTACTTCGCCCGCTCCGGCTGGAGCCGGCCGGCCTTCCCCGGCTCGTACTTCCAGAACCGCACGTAGTCCGCGACGCCCTCCACCAGCCAGCCGGGGTTGCCGCGGCCCTTGTAGCTCTGGACGCAGTGGGCGGTCTCGTGGACCATCGCTCCGACGTCCCCCGGGTTCTTCTTGAAGTAGCTCACCGAGCCGGTGATCCGCGTGCCCCCGGCCATGGCCACGCCCTTGTAATCGCTCTTGAGTGCCATCTTGATCTGGGTCGGCGGTGTGTAGCCGTCGCTGGCGAGGAGGGTGCAGATGTCGGTGTACTCGCGCTCGCAGATCCGCACCACGCGGTCGCCCCACTCCTTCATCTCCGGCGCATCGGTCACGTCGAGGGCGATCTCGACCGGGTAGCGGAACGGCACGACCCTGGGCTCCGACCGGATCGTGAACTCGCGGACCACGAGCGGGTGCGTGAGGTCTTCGGTCGGCCGGACCCGCACGGCCTTGACGCCCTTCCGGTTCCCGGCGGCTTCAGCCTTGCCCGCGGAGAACCGGCCGACCGACTCGAACGTCGTCCCGTCGGCCGACACCTCCAGCACCCCCGTGGCGAGGACATCGGCGCCGCCCGCGCGGCCGGTGAGAACCACAACCGACTCCAGCGCGACGGGGTGGTCGAAGGTCAGCGTCAGGTGGTCGGCCTTCGTGGCGTTCTTGTCGGACACGAAGGCGGTGGCAGGGTCGGCGTCGAACGCGAACTGGCGGATGCCGCGGCCGCCCGTCGGGAGGGACGACTCGATTACCGCCCGCTCGACCGGCCGGGGAGACGGGGCGACGGGGGCGGACACGGCCGCAGCCGGAAGGGCCAGCAGGCCGGCGGCCAGGAGCGGAAACAGACGCATGGTCACCTCACGGCAGGGTGCATCGGGATGTTCTACCCCGACGGCTTTGGCACGGCGACTGCATCTCTCCTCGGGCAACCGGCCGCCGGGCCGATAAACCCGGCAACAGGCTGAACTCAACCACCATACGGAGACGCTATCATGGCCGATACCATTCGCGGGAAGTTGACCGAGGCCGGTAATACGGTGGCCGAGGCCGCGCAGAAGGCCGTCAACAAGGTGAGCGAGAAGGCGGGCGAGGCGAAGGACTGGGTCGATCAGAAGGTCGATCAGGTTCGGAACCGGGCGGAGGAGGCCGAGACCGAGGCCCGCAACGCCGACGAGGAGGCCCGGGTGGACGCCCAGGCCAAGGCCGGCAACTGATACCATACTCGCTCGGGGCATTGCTCCGGGCTATGTGATCCCAGGTTGCTGGCCCGAAAGCCGGCAGCTTCCCTTCAGCTTGAAGGGCCGGGATTCGACCGCCCGGGGTGACACCCGGGCGTCTTTACGGACCGACCCAATCTCATACCTCCGTTGAGTCTGCCGGCGGGCGTTCGTCGCGCCGACACGGGCTGTCGTCACCCCACCCGTTCGGGGACCACGAAGGGCGCGCGATAAGCCCGGGTGAGCAGCGCATCGGCTTCGGAGTCGCTCTTGAACCGCTCGGTCGCGCCGTTGAACTCCAGCCGACGGCCGACACGCAGCTTCGTCCCGCCCAGCTGAACGCCGCTCCCCCGCAGGTGGTTCTCCAGCCGGGCCAGGGTTTCCGACGCGGCCTCGTTGCCGGCCACAGCCCCCGTCCGCGGGTCGAACGCTTCCTCGCGGCCCAGCCGGTATGAGATGTTCGCCAGATGGCACAGCCCGCTGGAGACGTGGCCGACGGCGATGTCGGCGTTCAGGTCCGCCACCCGCCGGCTCCGCACGCACGAGACGAAGTTGTTGAAGTGGTCGCCCGGCTTCGGCACCGGCCCCTCGGCCTTCGGCAGTGGCTCGCCCTCGGTCCGGCCCGGTCGGTACAGCCGGCCGCCGGCCACAACCCCGCCCTCGAAGTGGAGGATGTTGCCGACGCTCTGCCCGCGCAGGGGTTCGGTCCGCAGCCCGCGGACCTCGAAGACCAGCAGCGTCTCGCCGTAGTCCATCACGGTGACCTGGCTGTTCGGCGTCTCCCCTTGGTCGGTGTAGCCGAAACGGCCGCCGAGGCTCAGCACCGACCGCGGCCACTGCGCCCCCGGGATCAGCCAGCGGGCCTTGTCCATCTCGTGGACGCCCTGGTTGCCGATGTCGCCGTTGCCGAAGTCCCAGAACCAGTGCCAGTTGTAGTGGACGAGGTTGGCGTGGTGCGGCCGCTCGGCCGCCGGGCCGGTCCAGAGGTTGAAGTCGAGTTCGGCCGGGGGCGCGGTGTTCGGCCGCGTGCCGATCGAGTTGCGGGGCTTGTAGCACAGCCCGCGGGAGACGAGGAGCTTGCCGAGCGCTCCGCTCCGGGCGACGTTGGCGAGTTCGCCCCACGCCCGGCTGCTCCGGTTCTGCGTGCCGTGCTGGACGATGCGGTTGTGCCGCCGGGCCGTCTCGACCGCGATCTTCCCCTCGTGGATGTTGTGGCTGCACGGCTTCTCGACGTACACGTCCTTCCCCGCCTGGCAGGCCCAGATCGTCATCAGCGCGTGCCAGTGGTTCGGGGTGGCGATGCTCACCACGTCCAGCGTGCGGTCGTCCAGTACCCGCCGCACGTCCTGCGCGCACTGCGGCGCCGGCTTGCCCCGCCCGCCGATCGTGTCGAGGTGCCGCTTGTAGGTCCGGGTGTCGGGGTCGACGAGGTGGGTGATCTGGACGTTCGCCATCCCCAGGTAGGCGCCGACGTGGGACGCGCCGCGGCCGTTCAGGCCGGCGACGGCCACGCGGATCGTGTCGTTGGCCCCGAGCACCTTCCCGGACGACTTGGTGCCGGCGACGGTGACGGTGGCGGCGGTGGCGAGGGTGGTGCGGAGGAAGGAGCGGCGGTGGAGGCGGGGCATGGAGACACCCGGCGGGAGGAGGGAAGGGGGCCGACTGCTGCACCTTATCCGCCGGCCGGGGCGGTCGCAACTCGTTTCCCGGGCACGTCGGGGCGGGACCGCACCGCGAGGCGGTGGACAGGCCGGCGGATTCAGACATGATGAACCGAGCCCGACTCGCCTTCCCCACCCGCGGCCGACATGACCTCTCCCCGTTCCCGCGCTTTACTCCTGGCTTTCATGTCGCTTGCCGGGCTGGTGGCCGTGATCGCCGTCTTTCGGCTGAGCGGAGGGCCGCCCCTCGCGCACCGACCGTCGGACACGGCGCCGGCCGCGGAAGTGGCCCGGAGCGACCCCCGGCAAGTCTACCGCCCGGGTCTCCTCCCGGACCGCGTGATCCTGACGTTCGCCGGCGACCCGGCCACCTCCCAGGCCGTGACCTGGCGCACGGACGGGAGCCTGCGGTCGGCCGTGGCCGAGCTCGCCCTCGCCACCGCCGGCCCGGGCTTTGAGAAGGGGTGGCACGGGTACGATGCGAAGGCCGTGCGAAGCCTCCCGGCGCGCTCCGAGAAGCTGAGCGCGGGTGGGGTCGAGGCTCTCTACCACTCGGTTAACTTCACCGGCCTCACCCCCAGGACCAGGTACGTCTACCGGGTCGGCGACGGGACGAACTGGAGCGAGTGGTTCCAGTTCGAGACGGCCGCGAACACGCCCGAGCCGTTCGGGTTCATCTACTTCGGCGACGCCCAGAACGGCATCCGCAGCCTGTGGTCGCGGGTGGCCCGGGGGGCGTACTCGGACATGCCCAAGGCCCGGTTCATCGTCCACGCCGGCGACCTGGTGGACAACGGCAACGCCGACGCGCAGTGGGGCGAGTGGCACGCCGCGGCCGGCTGGATCAACGGGATGGTCCCCAGCGTCCCGACGCCGGGGAACCACGAGTACACCGGGCCGAAGGGGCTGACGGAACACTGGCGGCCGCAGTTCACGCTGCCGGACCACGGCCCGGCGGGGCTCCAGGAGAGCTGCTACTACATCGACTACCAGGGCGTGCGGGTGATCGCCCTCAACTCCAACGAGAAGCACGCCGAGCAGGCCGCGTGGCTGGGGCCGGTGCTGGCCGACAACCCGAACCGGTGGACGGTGGTCACGTTCCACCACCCGGTCTACTCGCCGGTCGCCGGGCGGGACAACCCGGCAGTCCGCGAGGCGTGGCGGAAGGTGTTCGACGCCGCCCCGCGGGGGGTCGATCTCGTCCTACAAGGCCACGACCACACCTACGGCCGAAGCGGCCTGATGCGCGAGGACAACACCCTCAGCGGCACGCAGGTGCAGACGCAGCGCGGCACGGTATACGCCGTCTCGGTCAGCGGCGCGAAGCTGTACGCCGGCGGCGACCTCCCCTGGATGCAGCGTCGCGGCAGCGGCGCCCAGCTCTACCAACTGATCCGGGTAGACGGGGACGAACTCACCTACGAGTCCCGCACCGCCCGGGGCGACCTGTACGATGCGTTCACCCTCCGCAAACGGCCGGACGGCGGGAACGACCTTCTGGAAGGCGAGGCCCGCCCGGGGCCGGACGGCCCGTCGGGGTCGGACGCTCCCGGCGCGGCCGGGGCCGGGGAGGGCGGCTCTCGGCTCGACGGCCGGAGTGCCTGGAACGCGGTGGCGGCGGCGGCCATCCTAGCTCTGGTGGCGTTCGGCGTGGGGTGGGCCGTCCGCGGGCGGTGAGCCGGCTACACTAACGGCTTGGGGGTAGGACTCGGGGTTCGGGGGTGAGGAGCGGCAGCAGTTGCCGTTCTCGGCCTGCTGTCGTCCCGGAATCCCGAATCCTGCGACACCCCGAGGAGCGCGCATGGCACCGGCCGAGGAGCGGGGCGACCTGGCGGCGAAGTACCTGGACCAACTCCCCTACCCGCCGTACCCCGTTCAGGAGGAGGCTCTCCTCGCCTGGTTCACCGCGGACCAGGGCGTCCTCGTCTGCGCCCCGACCGGCACCGGCAAGACGATGATCGCCCAGGCGGCCCTCTTCGAGGCCCTCCACACCAAAACGGTCGCCTACTACACCACGCCGCTCATCGCCCTCACGGAGCAGAAGTTCGTCGAGATGCAGGCGGCGGCCGTCCGCTGGGGCTTCAAGGCCGAGGACGTGGGGCTCGTCACCGGCAACCGGCGCGTGAACCCGAACGCCCGGGTGCTCATCGTGGTCGCCGAAATCCTCCTCAACCGGTTGCTACACCAGGACGGGTTCGACTTCTCGCACGTCTCCGGCGTGGTGATGGACGAGTTCCACAGCTTCGCCGACCCGGAGCGCGGCATCGTCTGGGAGCTGTCGCTGAACATGCTCCCCAAGCACGTCCGGCTGCTGCTCCTCTCCGCGACCGTGGGCAACGCGGTCGAGTTCATCAGCTGGCTCGACCGCTGCCACGGCCGGAAGCTCGAACTGGTCGAGGGGCGCGAGCGGAAGGTGCCGCTGACGTACCGCTGGGTGCCGGACCAGTACCTGAACGAACTCGTCGTCGATCTGGCCAAGGGCGACGAGGCGGTGCGGAAGACGCCGGCCCTGGTGTTCTGCTTCAACCGCGACGAGTGCTGGAGCATCGCCGAACAGCTGAAGGGTCTCGACCTCATGACGGCGGCGCAGAAGACCGCGCTCAACAAGGAGGTGGACGTCCTGGAGTGGCCGCAGGGCGTCGGCCCGAAGCTGAAGCAGATGCTCCGCCGCGGTGTGGGCGTCCACCACGCCGGGCTCCTCCCCAAGTACCGCCGGGTGGTGGAGGAGTTGTTCGAGAAGAAGCTCCTCTCGGTAGCCCTCTGCACGGAGACGCTGGCGGCAGGGATCAACCTGCCGGCCCGGTCGGTGGTGCTGTCGAGCCTGATGAAGGGGCCGTTCGGGAAGGAGAAGGTGATCGACCCGAGTACCGCCCACCAGATCTTCGGTCGGGCCGGGCGGCCGCAGTTCGACACGGAGGGGTTCGTCTACGCCTTCCCGCACGAGGACGACGTGCGCATCCTCCGCTGGAAGCAGCAGTACGACCAGATCCCGGAGAACGCCAAAGACCCGGCCATGCAGAAGATGAAGAAGGCGCTCCTGAAGAAGAAGCCCTCGCGCAACCAGCAGCGGAAGTACTGGGGCGAAGGCGACTTCGAGCGCCTCAAGGCCGCCCCGCCGGCTCGCCTCTACAGCAAGGGGCCGCTGCCGTGGCGGCTGCTGGCGTACCTCCTCAAGATCTCGCCGGACGTGGAGAAGATCCGCGCCGTGGTTCGCAAGCGGCTCCTCGACCAGCCGAGGGTCGAGGCCGGGATGAAGCAACTGAACCGGATGCTGCGGACGCTCCACGACAAGGGCTTCCTGAAGCTCGAACCCGAGCCGCCGGAGGAAGTGGCGGTTGCGAAGTCGGAAAGTGGTCCGGAGAAACCGGCCCCCCGGCCGGGGCTGGTGATCGACATCAAGCCCGGGGCGCCCGCGGTCGTGACGACCGAGCCGGCCCGCCCGGAGTACGTCCCGCTGGTCGCCACGCCGACCGAGGCGATGGACAAGCTCCTCGTCTTCCGCGCCTGCCACCCGCTGTACGGGGCTTACCTCATCGACCAACTCGGTCCCGCCACCCTCGAAGAACGGCTCCAGGCGTTCGAGAGCGTGCTGGAACTGCCCCGGCCGTTGCTGAAATTCGTCCGCGTCCCGTTCGACCTCCCGGCTGGCCCGCTGCAAACCGAAACGCTCGACCCGGAACTGATCGCCCGCGGGCTGATGGTGGCCAAGCCGCCGAAGGCCGAGGGCGAGGAGGACGACGAGGACGAGTTCATCCCGTGGGACGAGCGGCCGCCGGTGTTCGCCCAGAAGCTCCGGCTGCTGTTCGACGCCAAGTACCCCGAGGTCGGCGACTTCACCACCGAGGCCGTGTGGGCGGCCGGGGACATCCTTCTCGGCTACGGCGGCAACTTCAACCTGTACGTGACGAGCCGCGAGCTGACGAAGCAGGAGGGGCTGATCTTCCGCCACCTGCTCCGGCTGATCCTCCTGCTGGAGGAGTTCCAGCAGCTCACGCCGGCGGGGGTCGAGCCGTCGGCGTGGCAGGCGGACCTGAAGGACATCGCCGACCGCCTGACGGAAACCTGCCGGGCCGTGGACCCGACCAGCACCGAGCAGGCGATCAAGAAGGCGCACGCCGCGGACGTGGTCGAGGGCGAGGAACACGCGGCCGTCGCCGTGCAGGTGATCCCGACCGCGCAGACGACTGCGGAAGCCGACGCCTTCGGCGAGGGGATTCTGGAGTAGTGATCGTGTCGGGTTGCGGAGGTCCGTCGTCGGTATTCGGGCCGATGCGGGGGTCGGCAGACAACCATTCGGGGAAGAATGACTCGGGGAACCGTCTTGCGCGGTAATCCGGCTGCCGACGGTTACCCCGTAGGGGATTCAAGATGAGCGTGCAGGAACGCAGGTGCGGTGTTTCCGCACCTGCGTGAATGACGAGCACCTAAGGGTCGAGGGCTGAGAACCGTTATCACCCCCGGGTCACGTTGTGTCGGATCTCCGGATGCAGGATTTCCGCCCCTGGAGAGCCGTCGGAGAGTTCGGCTCCCACCCCGGGGTCCGTAGGCTGCTGATCCACGCAGCTTGTCATGCGCGACCGGTTCATCCGATAGCCCCGGGCTATCGGATCTCAACCCTTTGGGCTGAAAAGGGTATCTGGTTTTCAGGCCAACGGCCTGGGATTGGATTGCCCGGGGCAACCCCGGGTGGTCTCACGGACGACCCGGGCACGCGGAGTTGCTACACTCTAACTGCCTACCGCCCACTGCCTACTGCCCACCACGGCAATGAAGAACACGGCCGTCCTGCTCGTCACCTGCCCGGACCGGAAGGGGATCGTCGCCGGGGTGAGCGAGTTCCTGTACCGGCACGACGCGAACATCCTCCACGCCGACCAACACCAGGACGCCGAGCGCCGGCTGTTCCTGATGCGGGTCGAGTGGGATCTGGCCGGGTTCGACCTCGACCTCGCCGAGTTCCCGCGGCGGTTCGCCCCGATCGCCGACCGGTTCGAGATGCGCTGGCGGCTGGAGCGCTCCGACCAGCCGGTCCGCGTGGCCCTGTTCGTGTCGAAGTACGACCACTGCCTGATGGACCTCCTGTACCGCCACCAGACGGGCGAACTCCCCTGCTCGATCCCGCTCATCGTCGCCAACCACCCGGACGCCGAGAAGTGGGCGAAGTTTTACGACGTGCCGTTCCATCTCGTCCCGGTGCCGGCCGGCACGAAGGCCGAGGCCGAGCGCGCCCAGCTGGCGCTCCTCGCCGAACACAAGATCGACCTCGTCGTCCTCGCCCGGTACATGCAGGTGCTGTCGGCGGAGTTCGTGCGGGCCTACCCGCACCGGGTCATCAACGTCCACCACTCGTTCCTGCCGGCGTTCATCGGGGCGAAGCCGTACCACCGGGCCTTCGAGCGCGGCGTGAAACTGATCGGGGCCACCAGCCACTACGCCACCGAGGATCTCGACGAAGGGCCGATCATCGAGCAGGACGTGGTCCGCATCTCCCACCGCGACGGGCTGGAAGACCTGCTGGAAAAGGGCCGCGACCTGGAGAAGGTGGTTCTCTCCCGGGCCGTCCGCTGGCACATCGACCACCGCATCCTCGTCTACGACCGGAAGACCGTGATCTTCGACTGACCCTCTCCCGGAGCCCGGCGGCGGCCGCCGCCGGGCTTTCGCCCTCGTCCGGCCGCGGGTAGAGTTTTCGTCATGCAACCCCCCCCCGCCTCGCTCGCCCGTGTCCTCGGCCCGTGGATGGCGGCGGCCATCGTCGTCGGCACCGTCATCGGCTCGGGCGTCTTCAAGAAGGCCCGGAACGTCGCCGAGAACGTCCCCGAGACCGGGCTCGCGCTCAGCGTCTGGGTGCTGGGTGGCGTTCTGGCTCTGCTCGGGGCGCTGGCCTACGCCGAGGTGGCGACGCTGTTCCCGCGGGCCGGCGGGAACTACGTGTTCCTCCGCGAGGCCTACGGCCGGATGGCTGGCTTCCTGTGGGGCTGGGTCGAGTTCTGGATCATCCGCACCGGCTCGATCGCCGCCCTGGCGTCGATGTTCACCGAGTCCTTCCACGACGTGCTGCGGCAGGCGCTCTACCCCGGCCAGACGGTGGACGTGCTGGCCTTCTGGCCGCGGCAGGCGCTCACGGTGCTGGTGATCGCGGCACTCGCCGCCTTGAACGCCCGCGGCACCCGGCTCGGGGGTGGGCTCCAGGTCGTCGTCACGTCGGTGAAGGTCGGCTCGCTCCTGCTCATCATCTCGCTGCCGTTCATCGTACTCGCGGCCGTCGGCGAGCCGCGGCACCCGCCGCGGGTCGAACACCTGTCGCCCGCCTGGCCCGGGTCGTTCGCGGGGGTGAACTGGAGCCTCTACGGCGCCGCCCTAGTCGGCGTGCTGTGGGCCTACCACGGCTGGATGAACATCGCCCCGGTGGCCGAGGAGGTGACCGAGCCGCAGCGGAACATCCCCCGCGCCCTGCTCGGCGGGGTGCTGTTGCTCATCTTCCTCTACTGCGGGGCGAACCTGGCCTACTACCTCGTCATCCCCCGCGAGGAGATGCGGGAGCTGCGGAACACGACCGTCGCCACCGAGTTCTGCCTCCGGCTGATCGGCCCGGTCGGGAGCCTGCTCGCGTCGGCGATCGTGATGACCTCGGTGTTCGGGTCGCTGAACGGGAACCTGCTCGTCGGCCCTCGGCTGCTGTTCGCAATGGGCAAGGACGGCCTCGCCCCAGCCGGGCTCCAGCGCCTCCACCCGTGGTACGGCACCCCGTCCGTGGCGACCGCTGTGCTGGCGGGTTGGTCGTGTCTGATGGTGCTGTGCGTCGGGGCGCTGACGCAGTACCGGTTGCCGCTCATCCCGCTGGGCGGAGCCGACCTCGATCTGAACCTCCCGCCCAACAAGGCTCCGTTCGACGTGGTGACCGACTTCGCCATGTTCGGGGCGGTGGCATTCGAGACGTTGGCGGTGGCGTCCGTGTTCGTGTTCCGCTGGAAGGTGCCCCCCACGCCCGAGAACCGGCCGTACCGCTGCTGGGGCTACCCGCTGGTCCCGGCCGTGTACTGCCTCATCATGGCGGCGGTGTTGGCGAACATGTTCGTAACGCCTGAGCAGCGGAGCGAGGCCCGCATCGGCCTCGGCTTCATGGCGGTCGGTGTGGTCGTGTATCAGCTGGTGTACCGCGGGGGGCGGAGCGGATGACCCCGGCCGGCTGGCAGGACGCCCTGGCGACGGAGGGGTTCGTCCTCCTCCCCGCCGTGCTCGATCCGGTCGCGGTGAACGCGGCGATCGCGGCGTGGGGCGAAGCGGTGGCGCGGTTCGCCGCCGACCCGGCCATCCTGTCAGACACGAACGGGATCGTGAGTGGCGCCCGCGACCTGTTCCGGTTGTGGCCGGCGGCCGTCGAACTGGCCCGCACGCCCGGTCTGCTCGAACCACTTCGGAACGAACTCGGGCCGGGCGCGGGCGTCGTCCGCGGGCTGTTCTTCGACAAGCCGCCCGGGCATGGCTGGGCGCTGCCGTGGCACAAGGACCACACCATCGCGGTCCGCGCCCACGGGCGGATCGGCCGCTTCAGTAAGCCAACCACGAAGGCCGGGGTTCCCCACGTTGAGGCTCCGGCCGAGTTGTTGGCTCGGATGGTGACGGCGCGGGTCCACCTGGACGACATGGACGACGAGAACGGCCCACTGCGGGTGATCCCCGGCTCGCACCACTTTGACCGGACGGCCGCGGACGAGGCCCGATCGCCGCAGGTGGTGCGGTGTCGGGCCGGGGACGTGCTGTTGATGCGGCCGCTACTGACGCACGCCAGCGGCCACGCCGACCCGGCCACGACGCGGCACCGGCGGATTGTTCACCTGGAGTGCGCCCCGGCCGGGGCGCCGGGCGACGGCTACGAGTGGCGGGAGTTCCTGCCGCTGACGTGACTTACTTCTTCTTCCGCTTGGGCTTCTCGCCCTTTTCCGCGGGAGGTGGGACGACGGGCCTCGCGGGGCGGGGGGCGGTCGCGGCCGGGGCGACGATGTAGCCGTGCGCCTTCAGAGCTGCCCCCACCCGGTCGGCCGCCGCCGACGACTCCGCGGAATCCACCCTCGCCTGGGCGATGGCCGAGTACCAGAACCGCTCCCGGTCCCGCGGGGCGAGGGCGTCCGGGTCCGCCCCGTACTCGCGGACCAGTTCCCGGTCGAACCGCAGTTCCTTTAGCAGGGTCGCCGCCTCCCGCCAGGTCAGCCCGCGGGACAGGACGACTCCGCTCGGGTCGGTCACGGTGCGGCCGATGGCGATGTGGAGGAGACCCCGAAAGTTCCCTTCTACAAGACCCGCGCCGCGGGCGGCGTCGAGCAGGCCGCGGATGCCCTCCATGCCCAGACTCCGCTCGGTCGTCGGGTCCGCGAGCCGGGCCGTCGGGGGGGTGAGCACCCGGCTTGCGGCCGGAACCACCACCGGCACGGTCCCATACAGTTCGCCCATTTTACCAGCCCGCCGGAGTTACTCCAGACCCAACGTCACCCTCTGGTTATCGTTCCCCCGGGGGATCGGTTTGATCCCGCGTTCCGGATTGCCCCGGATGCCGTGTCACCGGCCCCGGCAGGACCGGCGGCACGCCTGTGAGCGGCCCGTCCAGCGCGGCCCGGAGAACCCGCGCTACCGCTTCCGGGTCGTCCGCCGCCGCGATCGTCGAGCTGACTGCCACACGCCTTAACCCTGCTGCGACCACGTCTTGCACGTTGTCCGGCCCGATCCCGCCGAGGGCGAAGGCGGGGAGGCTCGTCTCGGCAGCTGCCTCCCGGACGAACGCCAGACCGGGGAAGGCGTCGAACGCCTTGGTTCGGGACGGGAATGTCGGTCCGACCCCGAGATAGTCGGCCCCGTCGAGAACCGCCTTTCGGACCTGGGCGACGGAGTGTGTACTGACGCCGATGAGGGTGTCCGGTCCGACGATCCGGCGGGCGTCGGCGACCGGGAGGTCGTCCTGGCCGAGGTGGACGCCGTCCGCCCCGACCAGTCGGGCGATGTCGGGTCGGTCGTTGACGATGAACAGGGCGTTCACCTGTCTGGTCCAACGCCGCACGTCGCGTGCCCGGGCGATCAGTTCGGCGTCCGGAAGGGTCTTTTCCCGGAGCTGGAAGGCCGTTGCCCCACCCGCCGCGGCTTGGGCAATGGTCCAGTCCAGCGCCGCCACGCACTGTGACCCGGTGAGCAGGACGTACAGCTGGGCGCCGGCCAGCCGGCGGCGGGCATCCGAGCCCCGGACGATGGCCCGTTCGAGTGTGTAGCTCCGGTAGCGGAGGAGTTCGACTTCACGGCCCAGTACCGGGCCGAACACTTTGCCGTACTCCTCAACACTCCGGAGGGCTTCCTGAAGCCGCTTCAGGTTCACCGCGACCACATGGGCGGATGAGGTTCGGTCGTACTCCCCGCCGGCCGAGATCCGGGTGCCCACATCGCCAGTAGTGTCCCGTGCCGCAAGCAATGCGCCGGCGGGGAGTTGGGAGCTGGCACCGGCGAGGCCATGCCGCAGATGCTTGACCGCTTCGGTCAGGAAGTGGTCGTTGAGGACGAACCGACAGTAGTCCTCCACCACGCGGAGGGCTTCACGCCCGCGGTTGAGGTTCGCGTCCAGGATGCGGGCAGCTTCGTTCTCGTCGATGGGTTCGGGGGGGACAAACGAGGCGGGCGGTTCGTCCGGCCGCGAGGCCGGAATGAAGGGCTGGGCAACAGCCGCCTCTGGTCGGGTGGTCGGGTCGAACGTGGTGGCGGGGGCGTCCGGCCATGCGACGGGGCTGTTGACCTCGCCGGTCATGAGTTCTGCGAGCTGATGAGCGTCGAGCCCCACTTGGGCGGCGGCCGCCCGGAAGCCCTCGTTCGCCGTGAGGACGGCGAGAAGAAAGGCGTCGGTCATGAACGCCGGGTCGGCCCGGTAGCGGACGGACCACTTCCGGGCGGCATCGTACAGCGTTGCGAGCGTCGGGGCGGGGGTCGCGTCGGACAACTGTTCCAATCGCTCTCGCACGACCGCGACGTCGTTCCCCAGACGGGCCAGCAAGCCCGCGGGCCGCCCCTCCTCCTCGTCGAGCAACCCGAGGGCGTAGTCGGACAGCTGTGCGGTCGCTGAGCCGCGGCGGACCGCCCACGCCTGGGCGGCGGCCACGGCCCGTTCGACGCCGGGGCTTGGTAGGTGCATTCTGATCCCTCTCGTGCCGGGTCGCGCCCCAGCCGTTACAGCCCGACTTTTCGGCACCCATTGCCCAGGGAATGACCACCCGGCCGCAAGGGGTCTTCCAGCCGAGGCCGGTCACCGCCGATCGTTAGGGGTACGAACGCGCCCATCGCTCCGGCTCGCTCGCACCCCCCCGCCGCACGTCGGCACGGACGGACCCGTGACGGGCCGGGGGGGAATCGGCCAGGGGACCGGCCATGCTCACGCCGCACGCCCGGTATCGCCGCACTGTCTCGTTCCGGGCGGTGGTGGTGTTCGGGCTGTTCTTCTTCGTGGTCGTCGGCACCGGTGCGGGCCAGCCGCCGGTCGGGACCGCCCCCACGTCACCCACCGTACCGCTCCCGCCGCCGGCGGTGCTGTCCCTCACCCAGGCCGACAAGGCCGGCAACGGGAAGGACGCCCCGGCGGCGGAGGTGCCCGAGTACTCCCTCGGCGACTGCATCGCCATCGCCCTGCAACGGCAGCCGAGGCTCCGGGCGGTGCAGTCGAGTCAGGACGGGACGATGGCCGGGCTCAACGCCCTGAACAACATCGGCCGGCTCGGCGCGCTCGTCAGCCCGGACCTCCCCATCCGCAAGGAGCAGGCCCAGCGCGGCACGATCGCGGCCGCCGCGGACATCCAGAAGGCCCACAACGAGATCGTCCACGACGTCACCAAGTTGTACTACACGGCCGTCTACACCCGGCAGGTGTCGGTGATTGCCGAGGATGTGGTGGCCCAGGTCGAACTGTTGACCAAGATCGGCCGGGACGTGCTGAACTCGCCCAACCCCGGGAAGATGACGAAGTCCAAGCTCGACGCGATGGAGATCGGCCTGGAGGACGCCCGGACGCTGCTCCGCACGGCGCAGCAGGGCGAGCGGAAGGCTTACGCGGCCCTCCGCGAGCTGATGGCCACTCAGGACGGCGGCGCCCGCTTCCGGGTGAAGGACAAGGAGCTGCCGGTGATGCTCCAGAACAACCCGGTGACCGAGGATCTGGTGGTCGAGCTGGCCCTGTGCCGGCGGCCGGAGCTCGCCCTCGCCGCGGCCGGGGCGGACGCCTTCCGGCTGGAAGTCTACGCCCAGTCGGCGGTGCGCTACCGGAAGACCGTGCCCACGCTCGCCACCGGGGGCGACATCAAGGCCCGGGAAGTCCCGGCCGCCGTCCGCGACCTCGGGCTCCAGTACAAGCCGGGGGCCATCATCCCCGAGATGCCGCCTCAACTGGTCGGCAACCAGGCCGACCGCGTCGCGCGGGCGATGGCGTACAGCCACCGCGCGGACGCGGTCTTCGACAGCATCCGCGGGCTGATCCACCTGGAGGCCGAGAACGCCTACCTCGAGTACGACTTGGCCGCCAAGACCGTGACCGGCGGGAAGCGGAAGTTCGACGCCGGTCGGAGCCTCATGACGTGGGTCCGGGACAACGTGGACAACCCCGCGTTCGACCGGGACGTCCTCGTCGGCGGGTACATCCAGGCGGCCAAGGCCCAGTCGGACTACGTCGAGGCGGTGTGGAAGTACCTGCTCACGCTGGCGAACCTGGAGCGGGTGACGGCCGGCGGGGTCCGCCCGGACTTCCCGGGCCGGTGACGGGACGATCGACCCAAATACCAGGACTCGGGTTTCGAGCTTCGGAGTCCGAGGCTTCTGTTTCCGGCACAGGGGGTGGGACGTGGTACGGGCTTCCGGGTGGGCGGCGATGACGATGCTGGTCGTCGCGGTCGGGCTCAGCAGGCCGGCCGCGGCCCGGCCGCCGGCGGCAATCCGGCTCGGGGTGCTCAGCGGCATGTTCCGCGACGTGCCGCCCCCGCTCGTCCAGGCCGCCGCGACCCCGTTCCGCGACCTGTTCAAGAAGCAGACCGGGGTCGACGGCGAGGTCGAGGTCGTCGAGAGCCACGAGGCGCTCGCGGCCCAGCTCCAGGCCGGGAAGCTCCACGTCGGGGTGTTCCACGGCTTCGAGTGGGCGTGGGTGAGGGACAAGCACCCCGACCTGATCCCGCTGGCGGTCACCGTCCCGCCCCGGCGGCCGCAGGCGTGTCTCGTCGTGAAGACCGCGTCCAAGGCGGTCACGCCGGCCGACCTGAAGGGGGGCAGCGTCGCCGTCCCGATCGCCACGAAGGCCCACTGCCACCTGTTCCTGGAACGGCTGTCCGGAACCCTCCCGACGGGCTCGTGCGGGACGATCCCGATGCCCGAGAGTGGGCCGGACGACGTGATGGAGGCCGTGATCGAGGGGAAGGCTCCGGCCGCTCTGCTGGACGCCGGCGCCCTCGCGGCGTATCAGAATAACCGCCCCGGCCGGGGGGCGCTACTCCGGGTGCTGTCCCAGAGCGAGCCGTTCCCGCCGACGGTCGTGGTGTACCGGAAGGACGCGATCAGCGCGGACGTGGCCGAGAAGATCAAGGCCGGGCTAGTGGGGACGAAGAGCAACGCCCAGGGGCGGGCCTTCCTCCTCCTGTGGAAGCTGAAGGGGTTCGAGGAGGTGCCGGCCGGGTACGACGCGGAGCTGCGGGCCGTCGCCCGACTCTACCCGGCCCCGCGGCCCGGGGTGCCGGCGCCGACCGAGTAGTCGAGCCGCTACAACACGCGCCCCCGTACAACCCCCGGCCCCGGGGGTTGTTCGCATTTGGTGCGGGCCCGGCTGCTGACCTCGCCGGGCCGGCCCGGCGGGGTATGATACTGAAAATGTGTTCACTAAAATGGCCCGGGGCTTGAACCGGGTCACTATCATGGCGGGTGCGAACCCAGACCCGGCGAGGCGACAATGGCGGGGATTCAGACGGTCTCGATCGCCCAGGAAGTCCGCACCCGGTTCATCCGGTACGCGATGTCGGTCGTGACCGGACGCGCCCTGCCGGACGTGCGCGACGGCCTGAAGCCGGTGCAGCGCCGCATCCTGTACGCGATGTACCAGGATCTGAACCTGACATTTAACCAGAAGCCCCGCAAGTGCGCCAAGATCGTCGGCGACGTGATGGGGAACTACCACCCGCACGGGAACATCGCGCTCTACGAGGCTCTCGTCCGCATGTCGCAGTCGTGGGTGCTGCGGGTGCCGCTGATCGACGGGCAGGGGAACTTCGGCTCGGTGGACGGCGACCCGCCCGCCGCGGACCGGTACACCGAGGCCAAGCTGACCCAGGCGGCCGAGTCGCTGCTGAGCGAACTCGACCAGGAGACGGTCGACCACCAGCCGAACTACGACGGCACCCGCCGCGAGCCGGTCGTCCTCCCGGCCCAGTTCCCGAACCTGCTCGTGAACGGCACGTCCGGGATCGCCGTCGGGATGGCGACGAACATCCCCCCCCACAACCTCGCGGAAGTCCTGAAGGCGTGCGTCCTGCTCATCGACAGCCCGGACGCGACCGTCGCCCAGCTGATGGAGAGGGTGAAGGGGCCGGACTTCCCGCTCGGCGGCAAGATCGTGACCGACCGGGCCACGCTGCGCAAGATCTACGAGACCGGGAGCGGCAGCATCAAGGTGCAGGCGGAGTGGAAGGAGGAGGATCTCGGCCGCGGCCGGTCGCAGATCGTCGTCACCTCCATCCCCTACGGCGTGGACAAGGGCGAGCTGGAGAAGACGATCGGCGGCATGATCGAGGACCGCAAGCTCCCCCAGTTGCTCGGCATCGCCAACGAGACGAACGACAAGGAGGGGCTGCGGATCACGCTGGAGACCAAGCCGAACACCGACCCGGCGCTGGTCATGGCCTACCTCTACAAGCACACCGACCTGCAGAAGAACTTCGCCTACAACATGACCGCCCTCGTGCCGGCCGAGGACGGCAAGACGATGGTGCCGAAGGACGGGCTCTCGCTCCGCGACATCCTCGCCCACTTCCTCCGGTTCCGGCTGGCGACCGTGCGCCGGCGCTTCGAGTACCACCTGCGGGTGCTGCGCCGCCGCATACACGTCCTCGAAGGGTTCGCAATCATCTTTAACGCCCTCGACCGGGCGATCAAGCTGATCCGCGAGAGCTCGGGCAAGGCGGACGCCGCCGAGAAGCTCAAGGCCGCGTTCGGCCTCGACGACGAGCAGGCGGCGGCGGTGCTGGACGCCCAGCTCTACAAGATCGCCCAGATGGAGATCAAGAAGATCCTGGAGGAGCTGGCCGAGAAGAAGAAGGAGGCGGCGAAGATCGAGGCCGTCCTGGCGTCGGAGAAGAAGCTCTGGGGCGTGATCCGCGACGAGTTCGAGAGGCTCACCGCCGCCTTCCCCGAACGCCGCAAGACGCGGATGGCGTCCGACGAGGACGTGCTGGAGTTCGACGAGGAGGCGTACATCGTCCGGGAGAACGCGAACGTCGTCCTCACGCGGAACGGCTGGCTGAAGCGGGTGGGGCGGCTCCAGTCGGTGGAGTCGACGCGGGTGAAGGAGGGCGACGAGGTGGTGGCGGTGATCCCGGCCAGCACGCTCGACCACGTCGCCTTCTTCACCGACGACGGGGCGGCGTACACGATGCGGGTCAACGAGGTGCCGGCGACGGCCGGGCACGGCGAGCCGATTACCAAGTTCTTCAAGCTCGCCGACGGCGTCCGGGTCGTCGCGGCGGTGACGACCGACCCCCGCTTCACCCCCGCCGACCAGCCCGCGGCCGGGGATCTGCCGGGCGGGCCGTTCCTGCTCGTGGCGACGAAGGGCGGGAACGTCCTCCGCATCCCGCTCGCCGGCTTCCGGAGCGAGTCGACGAAGGCCGGCCGGCGGTACGTGAAGCTGGAGGGGGGCGACCGGGTGGTGCTGGTGAAGCTCGCCGGTGACGAGACGGGCGTGATGCTGGCGTCCGCCCGCGGGCACCTCATCCACTTCCCGGTCGACCAGGTGAACGTGTTGAGCGGGCCGGGCAAGGGCGTGATCGGGGTCAAACTGGACGGCGACGACGAGTGCATCGGCGGGGTGCTGGTCGGCGGCCGGTTCGACAAGCTCCAGGTGGAGACGGACAGCGGCAAGGTGCAGGAGTTCGGCCCGGGGGCGATCAAGAGCCAGAACCGCGGCGGCAAGGGCGAGAAGCCCGGCGCCCGCACGACGTTCGCCCGCGTGGTGCCGGCGCCGATCGAGCTGGTGAACTGGGACGAGGTGGACGGCAAGACCCCCCGGCGAGAGGCCGACGGCGGGAGCGGGCCGTCCGCGTGAGAGCCGCCGATGGTGCCACCCGCCCCGACCGCCGCCGAACTGGAAGCACACCCTGCCGTCCAGGCCGCGTTCGCAACGGCTTGGGCGGACTCTTTCCCGGATGACGAGACACTGCGACACGAGGAGGGCGGCTTCATTTACGTGAGTGTGGCCACCGGCGAAGTGAGTGCGCGACGGACGCCTCCGGGCGAGGGGGACGCGATTGATCTGTCGTACCCTCCGACCGTACCGGGGGCGTTCCTGGTCGCCACGTATCACACCCACCCCCACCCGCCGGATCGGGTGTGGGCGGCCGAACCCAGCCCGGTCGACCACCGTTTGGCAGCTGATTCCGGAGTGCCGTGGTTTGTGGTGTCCCACGTCGGGGTGTACGCGACCGGACCCGAGCAGCGGGTCGGCGGGTTGACCGGGGAACCAGGGTATCCGTGCTAGCGAGGGGATCATGACCACCACCGCCCCGGCTATCCGTTGCGATCAGGCACTCGCGGTCGCACACGCCGACGCCGTCCAGGCATACCGTGACCCGCTCACCCGACACCGCGTCGAGGTCCGCCTTGAGCCCGAGGGCTGGGTCGTGGAGTACCACTTCCGCGGCGGCGGCCGGTTCCACACCGGCGGCGGGCCGTGCTACGTGATCCACCCGGAGACGGGCGAGATCGTCTCCAAGACGTACTACCAGTAACCGCAGCGAACACCCCGGACGGGCCGAACTGATGGGCGCACTCACCGCAGGCCGGGACCGGCAGTACCGGACCGAAGACATCCAGGTACTCGAGGGGCTGGAGCCCGTCCGCAAGCGCCCCGCCATGTACATCGGCGGGGTCGACGCCAAGGGGCTCCACCACCTCGCCTGGGAGATCATCGACAACGCCGTCGACGAGTACATCAACAGCTTCGCCGACCACATCACGGTCACCCTCCACAAGAGTGGCGACGCCGTGACCGTGGCCGACAACGGCCGCGGCATCCCCGTCGAGATCCACCCCAAGCACAAGAAGAGCGGCCTCGAACTCGTCCTCACGGTGCTGCACGCCGGCGGCAAGTTCGGCGAGACGGAGAGCGGCTACATGCACTCCGGCGGGCTCCACGGGGTCGGCGCGTCGGTCGTGAATGCGCTGTCGCGGAAGCTCGTCGCCACCGTCAAGCGCGACGGGTACGAGTACCGCCAGCTGTACGCCAAGGGGGTGCCGCAGACGAAGGTCGAGAAGGTCGGCCCGTTCCGGGGGCACGGGACGAGCATCACCTTCGAGCCGGATGAGACGATCTTCAAGACCACCCGGTTCGACGCCGACACGCTCAAGGCCCGGCTGGAGGACATGTCCTTCATCCACAGCGGCCTACACATCACGTTCAAGGACGAACACGGCGGCCACACCTACGAACTGGCCAACCCCGGCGGGCTGCCGGCCTTCCTCCAGAAGCTCGTGACCGACGGCGGCAAGCCGGCCGTGACCGAGGCCGCCTTCTCGGCCGTCCGCGAGACGGGGAGCAAGATCGAGATCGCCCTCCAGTGGACCGAGTCCACCGAGGAGACCTACCGCAGCTACGTCAACGGCATCCGCACGCCGAACGGCGGCACGCACGAGAACGGGCTGAAGTCTGCCCTCCGCAAGGCGGTGAACGAGTACATCGAGACGCACGACATCAAGATCAAGGGGCTGAAGGTCACCGCCGACGACATCCGCGAGGGCGTCACGGCCGTGCTGTCGGTGTTCGTCCGCGAGCCGCAGTTCGAGGGGCAGACCAAGCAACGGCTGAACAACCCGGAGGTCGAGGGGGCGGTGGACAACTTCGTCCGCCCGGCGCTGGAGGCGTGGCTCAACAACAACAAGACCGCGGCGGACGCGATCGTCGGGCGCATCGTCCTGGCGGCGAAAGCCCGGGAGGCGAGCCGGGCCGCGGCCACCGAGGTGAAGCGGAAGACGCCCGGCAGCCGGCGGCTCAGCCTCCCCGGCAAGCTCGCCGACTGCAAGACCACCGACCGCGACGGCGCCGAGCTGTTCATCGTCGAGGGCGACTCGGCCGGCGGGTCGGCCAAGCAGGGGCGGAACAACAACACGCAGGCCGTCCTGCCGCTGCGGGGGAAGATCCTCAACGGTGAGGATCTGCCGACGGCCAAGGTTCTCGGCAACCAGGAGATCTCCGACCTCGTCACCGCCATCGGGGCCGGGGCGGGCGACAAGTTCCACTACGACGGGCTGCGCTACGCGCGGATCGTCCTGCTCATGGACGCCGACGCCGACGGGTGTCACATCACCACACTGCTGCTCGACTTCTTCTTTCGCCACGCCCCGGAGTTGATCCGGAAGGGGCACGTATTCATCGCCCAGCCGCCGCTCTACCGCATCGACGTGGGGAAGGAGACGCACTGGGGGCGCGACGACGAGCACAAGGAGGAGATCCTCGCCGGCCTGCGGGCCAACGCCAAACCGGTGATCACGCGCTTCAAGGGGCTCGGCGAGATGGACGCGAAGGATCTCGCCCGCACGACACTCGACCCCCGCAACCGGACGCTGCTGAAGGTCGAGATCGACTCGAACCTCGACGCCCACGACGCCTTCCGGGAACTGCTCGGGAAGGAGGCCGAGCACCGCTACCGGTTCATCATGGAGAAGGCCGACCAGGCCATCGCCGAGGAACTCGACGTGTGACGGCGGGCGTCGTCAGCTGAAGGGGCCGATCGGCTCCGACGGCTCCGACCCGTCCCCGACCCAGTCCGGGCCGAGCGACCCGTGGGACCGCGACCGCAACTCGGCGTACCCCTCCTGGGTCATCTCGTTCCCCCAGCACGAGATGCTGAGGAGCCGGATTCCGAGCGGCGACCGCAGGAGGCGGGTCACCGCCGCCGACGGGATCGAGCTGTTGCTAATATGTAGCGAGCGGAGTCGGGGGAAGGGATTCCCGGTCGACAGGAGGTCGGCGCCGGCGGTCCCGAGTCTGGGGTTGTTCGACACCGTCAGATCCCCCAGGTCCGTAGCCCCCGTTGCGAGGGCGGAGAGCGCGGCGGGGGTCAGATCGCAGCCGTCGAGGTCGAGGGTGATGAGCCGGCCCGCGAGCGCCGACTGGGCCAAGGCCGCGACCGCCTCATCCCCACACTCGGAGCCGCTCACGTTCAGGTCGGTCAGGTTCGGCCAGCCCGCGGCCGCGAGGGCCGCGCCCCCGGCGGCACCAAGGGAGTTGCCGTCGAGGTTCAGCCGGGCGAGCTGCCGTAGCGCCGGCGACGCGGCGAGCGCGGCGGCGCCCGGGGCCGTGATCCCGTTCGTCCCGAGTGCGAGGTGCCGAACCCCACCCGCCCAGGCGGCGCCCGCGACGGCCGTGGCGCCGGCGTCCTCGATGTCGTTGTCCGCGAGCCGGACGTCGGCGAGGGCGGCCAGTCCGGTGGCCTGGGCCAACACCCCGGCCCCCGCCGCCCCGAGGTCGTTCCCGCCGAGGTCGATGGTGTGCAGGTGCGGCCAACTCCCTTCCGCAATCGCCGTGGCGCCGTCCACCCCGAACGAGTTGTCCGCGGCGTACAGCTCCCGCAGCTGTCGGGCGGTGGGGGACGATGCTACGGCTCGCACGCCCTCGGCCGTCAGCTCTGTGTTGGTGAGCCGCAGGCGGCGGAGTTCCGAGAGCTGTGGCAGCGCGAGGAGGGTGCTGAGGGTCGTGGCGTCGAACTCGCAGTACGTCAGGTCCAACTCCTGCCACCGGGCGGGGCGGGGGTGGAGATCACCAGGTCTGGAGGTGAACTCGATCGACCCGAGTGACACTCGTTCCAGCCGGGCGAACCCCGGGTGGTGGAGCAGGAGTGCGACCGCCTCCTGGTCCGTTCCGTGCCCGGCCAGGCCAAGGGTGGTCAGGCTCTTCAGGTACGGGCTCTCGGCGAGCGCCCGCACCCCTTCGGTCCGCAGGAACGGGTCGTCCACGTAGCCGCTGCCGTGGCTGTCGAACCGCAAGACGCGGAGGTTCGACAGGTGAGGCGCGTCGGCCAGCGCCTGGGCTCCGGCCACGCCCACGTACCCCTCGCTGAGGTCGAGTTCTTCGAGGTGCTTCAGGTGCTGTGCGGAGGCGACGGCGAGCGCGCCGGGGTTCTCGACCCCGACGCCGGACAGGTTCAGGACGCGAACGTGTTCGGACAGCGGCGACTGGAGCAGCGCCGCGAACCGGGCGGGGACGAAGGCGGTCCGGTCCGCCAGTCGGATCGTTCGCAGCCAGGGGAGGGAGACCGTGCCCGCCCCGGGGTTCAGTTCGTTCGACGTGAAGGCGACGCCGCGAACTGGCGCGACCGCCCGCGCCGCCTCCGCCTGGGCAACGAAATCGGCCGCCGAGTTGGCACAGACTTCGGACACGAACCCGCGCTCGAACCCGCCCCATCTCAACCCCGAGATGCTCGGCAACTCGGCCAGCCAGCTGCGGCCGTGACGGGCCAGTAGCACGCGCTCGCGGCGGCGGAACTCGCGGGCCTGGGCGTCCCAGTCCGGGAGGCGGGCGCGGGCACACTGGGCGCGGATGAATTCGGCCCGCTCGGGCTGGCGGGTGTCGTCGCACCAGTCGGCGTAGACGAGCCGCGGGGTGTCGTCGTCGGGGTTGTCGCGGATCGCGGCGAGCAGGTCGGCGGCGGTGGACATGGGCGTTCTCCCTTCACGCGATGCGGTCGAGTGCGGGTGAGAGTCGGGCGGCCACGGCCGCGGCGACCGTCGCCGCGGCCGGAGGGATGAGGGCGTCCGGTCGCTCGCGCCGGAAGGCGGTCCACCGACCCCGCACTCCGGCCGAGCCCCAGCGTGTGGGGTCGTCGATCGTCGGCCGCGCGTCGGCCGGGTCGTACCCGCGGCTCGTGAACGCCACCCGGATCGCCTCCGCCAGTTGGTCGGCCGTGAGGTCGAACCGGCCGGTCAACAGCCACAGGTCGAGCAGATCCTTTGGCCGCCAACGTACCCGGCCCCACTCGGCGAGGCCGTGGAGCTTCCAGGCGACGAGCGTGGCCGGGCGGACCGCCCAAACCGGGGCCGGTGGCCCGACCAGCATCGGGTAGTCGATCGACTCCGCCGGCGGGACCAGCGGGTCGCCGAAGCCGACATCCACCGTCGTCGTGTGGCCCAGGCCGAACGCCTCCGCGACGAGCGCCAGCCGGGTGCCGGGGAAGGCGGAGTCCTCCCAGATGCCCTTTGCCTGACACCGGTCAATCACGAACCGCACGTCATCTCCGACGTCCGAGTCGAGCAGCTGGAAGAACCGTTCGCCCGCTGCGTGTCTGGCCCCGGGCGCCCCCGCGAAGTCGAGGTCGCCGGCCGGGCGCGGGAACGGCGCGACCCAGAGTCGCGTCAACATGCTCCCGCGGAGCGCGAACCCGCGATCGGTCCCGACCCGCCGCAGCACCGCCTCCAGCATGTGGTGGTGGACGAACTCCGGGGCCGGCCGCCCGGTGCGGTTGGCGTGGTCGATCAGGGCCGCGAGGACAGCGCTCACGGGTCACCGTCGTCGGGCGGGTCGAGCCAGCCGGCGTCCAGCCCGACGGCGCTATCGAACAGGCTGTACTCCCGCACAGTGTTCCGGACCACGTAACCGGCCCGGGTCAGGTCCGCGTGGAGGGCGTCGAGTCGGGCGAGGGCGGTGCGCCGGCCGGCGTGGTAGACACGCTGGGTCACGAACCGTTCTTCGCAGCCGTCGGCACCGGTTTTGAACGCGTTCCGAGACAATCTGGCGTCGTGGCGGTCGCACACGACCCTCAGCAGATCGAGATCTGCCCCGGTCGGGAGCATGAGTTTTACGTGAAACTCGAAGTAACAGTCCGCGGGAAAGGCGGTCGCGTCCGCGTCCGTTTCGGGCACCCCGTCGTTCGTCGTCACGGCTTCCAGCTTGACCCGCTCGACCGCGAAGCCGGCGGCCCTCAGCCCGCGTGCGACCGCGGCCGTCGCGTCGGAGGCGGCACTGAGTTCACCCCGGAAGTAGGACGCCGTCATCAGCTGGGTCGGCGACTCGCCGTGCGGCAGTTCGATCAGCACCGCCTTGACGCCGAGCCCGGAGCAGGCCGCGCGAAAATCGTCCGTCGGGCGGGTGGCCGCGACGGTGACGTGCCCCTCGAACGTCCCGCGGCCCGCGCGCCCGGTTAGTGCGGCGGCCATCCGGTCTTCAGGGTGGTGGGCCATGAGCGGGTCCGGCAGGGTGGGTGTAATCTAACCGGCTTCCCCGGGCACACAACGTCCGTTTCCGGGAGCGGGTCCGGCGGCGGGGTGGAAAGCGCACGTCGCGTTCGTAGATTCAACCCCGAACAGCCCCCGCGGGCCGCCATCCCGTCGGGTCACACACGGAGACGTGCGCAGATGGCCGCTGTCAAGGTCGGGATCAACGGGTTCGGGCGGATCGGCCGGCTGGTGTTCCGCGCCCTCGTCGAGCAGGGTCACCTCGGCAAGACGCTGGACGTGGTCGCCGTCAACGACCTCGTGCCCGCCGACAACCTCGCCTACCTGCTCAAGTACGACTCCACCCAGGGCAAGTTCAACGGCGAGGTCGCCAGCAAGAAGTCGAGCCCGGCCGTCGCCGAGGACGACGTGCTCGTCGTCAACGGGCACGAGATCAAGTGCCTCGCAGTGAAAGAAGGCCCGGCCGCCCTGCCGTGGAAGGATCTGGGCGTCGAGTACGTGATCGAGAGCACGGGGCTGTTCACCGAGGCCGAGAAGGCCCAGGGGCACATCAAGGCCGGCGCCAAGAAGGTCATCATCTCCGCCCCGGCGAAGGGCGAGGACATCACGGTCGTGATGGGCGTCAACCACGAGAAGTACGACGCCGCCAAGCACACCATCATCAGCAACGCCAGCTGCACCACCAACTGCCTCGCCCCGGTCGTCCACGTCCTCCTGAAGGAGGGCTTCGGGGTCGAGGAGGGGCTGATGACGACCGTCCACAGCTACACCGCCACCCAGAAGACGGTGGACGGGCCGAGCAAGAAGGACTGGAAGGGCGGCCGGTCGGCGGCCATCAACATCATCCCGAGCGGCACCGGCGCCGCCCGCGCCGTCGGGCTGGCCATCCCCGAGGTGAAGGGGAAGCTCACCGGCATGTCGTTCCGCGTGCCGACCCCGACCGTCAGCGTCGTGGACCTGACGGTGAGGACGGTGAAGGAGACGAGCTACAAGGACGTCTGCGCCGCCATGAAGAAGGCGAGCGAGACGTACCTGAAAGGCATCCTCGCCTACACCGCCGACGAGGTCGTCAGTACCGACTTCATCCACGACGCCCACAGCAGCATCTTCGACGCCGGCAGCGGCATCGAACTGAACAGCCGGTTCTTCAAGCTGGTCAGCTGGTACGACAACGAGTGGGGCTACAGCAACCGCTGTGTGGACCTGCTGAAGTACATGATCGGCAAGGCGTGAGCCCGGCGGCCGGGGGTGCGCGATGGCGAAGAAGAAGAAGGATTCGCTGGGCAAACTCCTGATGACCTCGGGAAATCCGAACGCGGTGGTCTTCGCCGGTGGGGTGGGGGCGGTCGCGGTTGGCTTGCTACTTGCGATCGTCGCCCTGTTCACCACTACGTACCTGCTCGCCCTCGGCACGTTGTGCGTGATTGCCGGCGGCATCGGGGTGTTTGCCGGGCTGACCGGCCAGGCCACGACCTTCGAGGTCCGGTCGAAGGGTCTCCGCTCCGTCCGCCGGGGCGAGGCGACCGAGATCCGCTGGGACGAGATCAAGCGGGTGGTGGTTCAGAAGTCGCTGCTCGGGGGCAACGAGAGCGTCATGCGGGTCACCAACCTGGGGGACGGCACCCAGGAGTACCGCGGCGAGCGGGTGATGTACGAGTTCACGATCACCGGCGGCGGCGAGAAGATCGTTTACCGCTGCGGCGGCCCCAACCCCAGCGTCCACCCCCGTACCCTGCTCAGCAGGCTGGAAGAACACGCCCGCGGTAAGGTCACGGTCCACGAGCCGGACCAAGAAGTGTACTTCGACGACTGATTTCCCGGAGCCCGTTCCGTGCCGAAGAAGACGCTCTCCGACCTCGGCCCGCTCGCCGGAAAGAAGGTTCTCGTCCGCGTGGACTTCAACGTCCCACTGGACAAGAAGACCGGCGCGGTGAAGAACGACCGCCGCATCCGCGGGGCGCTGCCGACGATCAAGACGCTCCTCGACGCCGGGGCGGCCGTCATCGCCATGAGCCACCTCGGCCGGCCGGAGAAGGCCACGCCCGAGGAGCGGGCGAACCTGACGATGGACAAGGTCGCCGCCCGGTTCGGCGAACTCCTCGGCCGGCCGGTCCGGAAGGCCGCCGACGAGGTGGTCGGGCCGGCGGTGTCGGCCGCCGCGGCGGCGCTGAAGCCGGGCGAGGTGCTGCTGCTGGAAAACCTGCGGTTCGACCCGCGGGAGCAGAAGAACGACGCCGAGTTCGCCGCCGCCGTCGCCGGGCTCGCGGACGCCTACGTCAACGACGCCTTCGGCACCTGCCACAACGACAAGGACGCCAGCATGGTGGCCGTCCCCGCTGCGCTCAAGGCGGCCGGGAAGCCGCGGGCCGTCGGGCTGCTGGTCGAGAAGGAACTGAGGATCGTCGACGGCCTGATGTCGGCCCCCAAGCGGCCGGTGCTGGCGGTCATGGGCGGGGCGAAGGTGTCCGACAAGATCGCCTTCATCAACGCCCTGCTGTCGAAGGTCGATTCGCTCCTGATCGGCGGGAAGATGGCCTACACCTTCCTTAAGCTGAAGGGCTTCGACGTGGGCGGCACCCGCGTCGCCGACGAGGAACTCGCCGCCGCCACGCCACTCGCCCACCACGTCGGCGGGAAGATCACCCTCCCGGTGGACTGCCTCGCCGCCAAGTCCAGCGACCTCGCCGTCACGAAGGTCGTGCAGGTCGTCCCCACCGACGCGGTCCCCGCGGACTACGAGGGCGTGGACATCGGGCCACGGACGCTTCAGCTGTACTCGTCCCGCATCCAGCAGGCCGCCACGGTGATCTGGAACGGCCCGGTCGGCTGGTTCGAGCAGCCGGCCTTCAGCGCCGGGACGAAGGGGGTCGCCGAGGCGATGGCCAACAGCAGCGCCGTCACCGTGGTCGGCGGCGGGGAGACGGCCGAGGCGGTCGAGCAGTTCGGCTTCGACGCGAAGATGACGCACGTCTCGACCGGGGGTGGGGCGTTCCTCGCCTACGTCGAGGGGCGGAAGTTCCAGTCCCTCGCCCAGATCGACGACCAGTAAGCCCCCAGCCCCCGTCACCCCGCGATGCCGACGATGTCCACCGACCGGCCGAAGAAGGGCGTCCCGGAGGGGCTGTGGCTCCGCTGCCCGGGCTGCAAGGCCACGGTCTACCGCAAGGAGGTCGAGGCCCGGTTGTTCGTCTGCCCGGAGTGCGACCACCACTTCACCGTCCCGGTCCGCGACCGGATCGCCCAGCTGCTCGACACCGACAGCTTCGAGGAGTGGGACGCCGACCTGGCCCCCTGCGACCCGCTCGGGTTCGTGGACCGCATCCCCTACGCCCAGCGGCTCACCGAGGAGCAGGCCAAGACCGGCCAGCTCGACGCGGCCGTGTGCGGCAAGGGGTTCATCCGCGGCCGGCCGGTCGTGCTCGGCATCACCGACTTCCAGTTCATGGCCGGGAGCATGGGGAGTGTGGTCGGCGAGAAGCTGACCCGCGCCGCCGAGCGGGCGACCGAGCTGAAGCTGCCGCTCATCTTCGTCAGCGGCTCCGGCGGCGGCGCCCGGATGCAGGAGGGGATTCTCTCCCTCATGCAGATGGCGAAGGTGTCGGCCGCGCTCGGCCGGTACGACTCGGCCGGCGGGCTCTACGTCTCGGTCCTGACGAACCCGACGATGGGCGGCGTGGCCGCCAGCTGGGCGCTCCAGGGCGACATCCACCTGGCGGAGCCCGGCGCGATGATCGGCTTCGCCGGCAAGCGGACGATCTGGAACACCGTCCGGCTCGAACTCCCCGAGGGCTTCCAGACCAGCGAGTTCCTGATGAAGCACGGGTTCGTCGACCGCATCGTCCACCGCAGGGATCTGCGGACCGAGGTCGCCCGCATCATCGACTACTGCGAAATCCAGTGAGGTAGAATGGGAGGGGCCGGGGTCGGACCGTCGAACCCGCGCGCCGCCGGCACCCGTCCCGGTACGGGCCGGGGTTGAGAGTCCCGGGTTCCGCACCCCGCGTTTGAGAGGCGCACGTGGGCTTCCTCGACATCCTGTTCGGCAAGGGCAAGTCCGGCGGCGGGCCGCGCAAGATCGCCAACATCTCCAAGCGGTTCGAGCTGAGCGGGAAGACGGGGCAGGGGAGCATGTCCAAGGTCTACCGGGCCTACGACCGGGAGATCGGCCGGAACGTGTGCCTCAAGGTGCTCGACAAGGAGAAGACCAAGCGGTTCGAGGAGCGGTTCAGCGGCCAGGGGCTCAAGAAGCCGAGCGAGGGCGAGATCTGCATGGCCCTGCGGCACGAGAACGTCGTCCGCACCTACGAGCACGGGCTGACGACCAACGGCGAGCCGTACCTGGTCATGGAGTGGGTGGAGGGGTTCGGGCTCAACTACCTCGTCGAGACCCGGAACGCCCAGCTGAACGGGAACCGGGTGAACTACCTGGCCCAGCTGTGCGACGCCGTGCAGTTCATGCACGACACCAAGTACCTCCACCGCGACCTGTGCCCGCGGAACATCATGGTGGACACCGAGGGCGTGCTGAAGCTCATCGACTTCGGCCTGACCATCCCGTACACGCCGCAGTTCTGCCAGCCCGGCAACCGGACCGGCACCGCCGACTACCTCGCCCCCGAGATCATCAAGCGGCGGGCCACGGACCACCGCGTCGACCTGTTCGCCCTGGGGGTGACGGCGTTCGAGGTGTTCACGCACGCCCTGCCGTGGGAGCGGTCGCCGTCGTCGGAGGAGACGCTCCGCCGCCACCTCAACACGCCGGCCCGGACCGCCAAGGACGTGAACCCGAAGATGGACGACGACCTGTCGGCCCTCCTGGCCCGGTCGGTGGACCGCGAGCCCACCGCCCGCTTCCCCACCGCGAAGGCGTTCAAGGACGCCCTGCTGGGCCTCTCCCGTCAGGACTGGTGAAGGGCCGTGAGCCACGCCGCGGCGGCGACTGCCGCCGTCTCCACGCGTAGCACCCGCGGCCCCAGGCTCACCCGCACCCAGCCCGCTTCCTCGGCCGCGGCCACCTCGTCGGCCGTGAACCCGCCCTCCGGCCCGACCGCGACCACCACGCCCGTCCGCACCGCGTCCGGCCCGGTTATGGCGGACCGGGCGGCTCGCTCACCCGCATCGGGCGGGTGAAGGATGACACGCAGGGGCGGGAGGTCGGGCCGTGTCAGGAATGCCGCCCAGCGGGTCAGCGGCTCGACCGTCATCAGCACGTTCCGCCCGCACTGCTTGCTCGCCTCCACGACCGCCTGCCGGAGGTTGTCCATCCGTGCCTCCTTCGGCTGGACGATGGTGCGGTCCGTCTGGAGCGGGGTGAAGCGGGCGACGCCCAGTTCGGTGAGTTTCTCGACGAGGAAGTCGCCCCGGTCGCCCTTGGGCAGGGCGGCCGCGACTTCAAGGGGGAAGGGGAGTTCGCGGTCGGCGGGTTCGGCCGGGAGGACGTTCAGCACCACGCGCCGGCGGTCGCCGGCGACGACCTCGGCGGGGTGGTCGCGGCCGTCGCCGTTGAACAGCACGACCCGGTCGCCCGGGGCGAAGCGGCGGACGGTGGCGAGGTGGTGGGCTTCGGCCCCGCCCAGGACGTACTCCCCGGGCGCGAGCGGGTCGGGCGTGTAGAACCGGTCCGCCATGCCGTCAGCCCACGTCGGTCTGTTCGACCGACAGGGTCGGGGGGTGGGTGGCGTCGGTCGCGTCCGAGAACAGGGCGTAGGCGTCCGGCTCGCCCGGCGGCGGGGCGGGCGCGGGGGCCGGCGGCGGGGCGTCTTCGACGGGGACGGCGTCCCAGAAGGTGGGGTACGACTGGACCGGCTCGGGTATGGGAGTGCGGTTCATCGGCGCGTCCCCTGACGTGCGGGTGGATGTGGGGCGATCAAACCACCCCCACCAGTAACCCATCGGCAGTCGATCGTCAACTCGTGAGCCGTCAAACCGCCCCGGAGCCCCGCCCCCCGACCCGGTACCAGTCCCCGTCGCGCCACTCGAACACCACCTCGTCGCGCCCGCGCCAGGCGACGCAGTAGGCGCCGGTGATGCTCGACGGCGACCACCCGCCGCGGCGGAGGAGTTCGACGTTCGGCTCGGCTTGGGGGGCGACGGGCAGGGACGTGATGGGGTTCATGGCGGCCTCCGCGTGCCGGTGGTCCGTTCCCGGACTCTACCCGACTCTAGGACAAAACTCGGCCGGTGGTCCGTCCCGGGCCGGGCGAGACGGGCGAGGTTCGCCACTTCCTTTTCGGCATTCCGCCCGGGCCGCACGATTGATTCCCGCCCTGGAGGGTCGTGTGGCCGCGCGGGCGCCCCGGCACGCCCCGCACGACTGTTGCCGCCGGCCCTGTCGTAGGCGCGGACTGGCCCCGCTCGGGGAGCGGGGTAGAGTACCGGGACGGGCGGATACTCTCTCCCTCGGAGGCGGACCGATGGCACGGCAGACGCGGCGGGGCTTCCTGCGGACCGGGCTGGCGGGTGGGGCGTTCCTCGGGCTAGGGGCCGGGACGTACCGGTCGGCCCTGGGGCAGGACCGCCCGGCCGAGCGGGTGCGGGTCGGCTGCATCGGCCTCGGCGGGCAGGGGAAGGGGAACATGCGGGCGGTCCTCCGGAACGTGGTGGCCGTGTGCGACGTGGACAAGGGGCACCTCGCCGCCGCCGCCGCCGACCTGGAGAAGGCCGGCACCACCCCGGTGGCCGTGGCCGACTACCGCCGGCTCCTCGACCGCCGCGACATCGACGCCGTCCTGGTGTCCACCCCGGACCACTGGCACGCCCTCCCTACGGTCCACGCCTGCCAGGCCGGGAAGGACGTGTACTGCGAGAAGCCGCTGACGCTGTTCGTGACCGAGGGCCGGGCGATCGCCGACGCCGCCAAGAACCACCGGCGGGTGGTCCAGACGGGGAGCCAGCAGCGGTCGAACCGCGGCTTCCGGCACGCCTGCGAGTTGGTCCGCAACGGCGCCCTCGGGGCCATCAAGACGGTGAAGGTCGGCCTCCCCGCGCCGAACTTCCGCGGCCCGGCCGTGCCGGACGGCACCCCGCCGGCGGCGCTCGACTATAGCGCCTGGCTCGGGCCGGCGCCGGAGCGGCCGTACAACGAGAAGCGCGTCCACTACCTGTTCCGCTTCTTCTGGGACTACAGCGGCGGCCAGCAGACCAACTTCGGGGCGCACGACCTGGACATCGCCCAGTGGGGGCTCGGGATGGACGCGGGCGGCCCGGCCACGATCGAGGGGACGGCGACGTTCAACAAAGACCGCTGGTTCGAGACGCCCGAGACGGCCCGGCTCACCTACACCTACGCGAGCGGCGTGGTGCTGCTGTGCAGCCTCGGCGGGGGCTACCCCGGCGGGGTGACGTTCGAGGGCGAGCGGGGGACGATTCACGTCAACCGCAGCCGGTTGACCGTGACCCTGAACGGGCAACCGGTGGCCGACCCCTACGCCCTCCCGACCGGGGACGTCCGGCTGTACGTGAGCAACAACCACCACCAGAACTGGCTCGACTGCGTGCGGTCGCGACGGGCGCCCATTTGCGAGGCCGAGGTCGGCCACCGCAGCGCCACCGTCTGCCACCTGGGCAACATCGCCCTGCGGACCAAGCGGAAGCTCACCTGGGACGCGGCCCGGGAGCAGATCGTCGGCGACGCGGAGGCGGCGGCGATGCTGACGCGGCCGTACCGGGCGCCGTACACGCTCGCCTAAATCGCCTCCGGGCCGCGCTCGCCGGTGCGGATGCGGACGCAGTCTTCGAGCGGGAGGATGAAGATCTTCCCGTCGCCGATCCGGCCGTCCGCCCCGGTGCGGGCGGCCTCCATGATCGCGTTCACCGTGGGCTCGACGAAGTCCTCGTTGACCGCGATCTGGAGTTGGACCTTGCGGAGCATGTTCACCGTGAGCTCGTGCCCGCGGTAAACCTCGGTGTGCCCCTTCTGCCGGCCGAAGCCCAGCACGTCCACCATCGTCAGCCGGAACACCTCGACCTTGTTCAGCGCCTCCTTCACGGCGTCGAGTTTCTCGGGCTTGATGATCGCCAGGATGAGCTTCATTTCGCCTCCTTAATCGCTGGCGGGCGCGCCGCGACGACCCGCTCCCCGTGGGTCACGTACTCCGGGCCGACGGCGTAGTTGTCGAACGCCAGCGAGTAGGCGGACTCGAACCACGCCCTCACGTGCGGCACCACGCCTGCGTCGAAGTCCGGCCGGGCGACCAGCGCCGGGCCGAACGGGACCGACCGCAGCTCCCCTTGTTCGACGACCAGTTCGCCGGCCTTGAAGACGTACCGCGGCAGCTCGAACATCGCCCGCCGGTCGGCGCTCGGCGTGTAGACCGTTACGTCCGCGTCGGCGCCCGGCCCGAGGTGCCCCTTGTGGGTGAGGCCGAGGATGCGGGCCGGGCCGGCGCGGGTGACGACGGCGATCTCGCCCAGCGTGTACTCGCGCGTCAGGTCGGGGAGGGTGCAGCGCTCGCGGACCCGCTCCGGGAGCCGCTTCAGCACCTCGCGGCGGTAGTCGCGGCTCATCAGCAGCGCGCAGATTTCCGGGTAGGCCAGGAACGAGCCGCCGTTCGGGTGGTCGGTACTCATCGCCACCCGCCAGGGGTCGTCCACGAGCAGATACCACTCCAGCCCGATCGCCCACTGGAGGGCGTGGACCAGACTCTTCTCCTTGTACTCGATGGGCACGATCCCGCAGCCGGCCTCGCACTCGGCGTCGCCGTTGAACCACTTCCGCCCGGTCACCTTGTGGAGGAAGTGGCCGAGCGGGCCGTCGCCGGTCATCGAGGTGGTGTCGCCGAACAGCACCTGCCCCACGTCCACGGTCACGTTCGGGTGGCCGTTGACGTAGGCGGCGAGGGCGGGCACCTTCGAGCAGAACGTCCCCTGGTCGTCCGGCCCACCGCCGTAACTGTGGAACTGCACGTGGGTGAAGTGCCCGCGGTGCCCTTCCACCGCGCCCATCGTGTCGAGCGTGGTCGCCCAGTTCCCGGGCATCCCCAGCTGATTGCAGTGGATGTGGAGTGAGTGCGGCAAGCCTAGTTCGTCCGCCGTGCGGGCGACCTCGCGGACCACCGCCCGCGGGCTGACGCCGAACCCCGGGACGAGGTCGTCCAGCCCGACGAGCCCCCCGCCCCCCTGCTTCCACACCTCGACCCCGCCGGGGTTCACCACCTTCAGGGCGTAGCCCCGGGTGGCGTGGAGGAGCCAGCCGAGGAAGCCGCGGAGCCGGTCCCACTCCCCGGCCTGGACCTGGTCCATGACGTAGTGGTTGTTCCCGACCAGGACGAAGAAGCCCTTGTCGATCACCGGCGTGTCGTGGAACTCCTCGTGCGTGTGGCGGGCGCCGAGGGGCGGGATGGCGGCGTCGAAGACGCTGGTGTAGCCGAGCCCCGCGTACAAATAGCCCGTGGCGAACGTGGTCGGGGTGCTGCCGAGGGTGCCGGACCGGAGCCGGTCGGTGCGGGGGAACGGGGGGTGGTCGCGGCGGTCCTCCGGGCGGAGCTTCCGGGCCACGTTCACCTTCGGCCCGGCGATGTGGGCGTGGATGTCCACGCCGCCGGGCATCACCACCAGCCCGGAGCAGTCGAACACCCGGGCCGGGGCGGCCGGGTCGGCGGGCGGCGGGACGACCCGGCCGCCGTCGATCCACAGGTCGCGGACCTGGCCGTCGATCCCGTTCGCCGGGTCGTACACCATCCCGCCCGCGAGTTTGAGCAGTCCCATGTCAGCCAGTGTATCGGGGAACCCCGCGCACACCCGCGTGACGCTGGAAGTGTGCGTCACGACCGCCGAGGAAGCCCGGCTCGCGGCCGGGGCGGGGGCCGACCGGCTGGAGCTGTGCTCCGCACTGGAGGTGGGCGGGGTGACACCGTCGCCGGCCACGTTCCTCGACGCCCGCGCGAGTGTGAGGATTCCCGTCTGCGTCCTCGTCCGGCCGCGATCGGGCGGGTTCCACTACACGCCAGCCGAGTTCGCCACCATCCGCCGCGACGTCGACTGGTTCCTCGCCCACGGGGCCGACGCGGTCGTTTGCGGGGTTCTCGACGGGGCAGGCTGGCTCGACCGCGCACACTGTGGGGAACTCGTCCGTGCCGCGGGTGGGCGGGCGGTTCTGCACCGGGCCTTTGACTTCCTTCCCGGCCTAGTGGAAGGGCTCGCCGTCGCCGCAGAACTCGGCTTTGGGCGGGTTCTCACCAGTGGGGCCGCAGGGTCTGCGGGGGAAGGGGCCGCGGTATTGCGGGAACTCGTGCGGCGGTCGGATGGGCGGATCGAAGTGCTGCCGGGGGGGGGGATTAAGCCCGGGAACGCCGCGGAGTTGGTCCGCGCGACGGGGTGCAGACAGGTTCACGCCTCGCTACGGTCGCCCGCGGGGTCGGCGGGAGGGAATCCGGTCGTGGCGGCGGCGATGGGGGGGGCCACCCGGACCGACCCGGCCCTGGTCGCCGCCGTGCGCGCCGAACTGGATCAGCTGGCGGGCGGGTGACTACCGGCCTTCCAGGGCGACCGGCTTGTGGCGGACCATCTCGCCCTTCACGAGGTAGACGACGTCCTCGGCGATGTTGGTGGCGTGGTCGGCGATCCGCTCCAGGTTGCGGACGGCGGTGAACAGCGACAGGGCCGGCTCGACGAGGTCGGGGTCGGCCTGCATCCGGGCGATGAGCCCGGCGATGATCTCGGCGTTGTCGTGGTCCACGTCGTCGTCGGCCCGGATCACCCGGACGGCCCCGGTCGGGTCGAGGTTCACGAAGGCGTCGAGGCTGGCCCGCAGCATCTCCAGCGTCCGCCGGGTCATGCCGCCGATGGCCTCGGGGATGGGGACGTGCGGCGGCCGCGACACCACCGCCGCCCGCTCGGCGATCCCGACGGCCAGGTCGCCGATGCGCTCCAGGTCGGTCGTGATCATTAGGACCGCGCTGATCCGCCGCAGGTCCACCGCGACGGGCTGGTGGAGGGCCAGGATCTTCAGGCACTCGTCGTGGACCTCGTTCTCCAGCCGGTCGATGTCGGCGTCCCCGGCGACCACCCGGGCGCAGGCGTCGGGGTCGCGGGTCTGGAGGGCGGCGGCCGCCGTCACCACGGCGTCCTCCACGTACCCGGCCATCCGCAGGAGGGAGCGGTGGAGGCGTTCCAGGTCCACGTTGAGGTGCTTGGACACGAGCCACTCCGGACGAAGCGATTCGACTTGTCATACCCCAAGCGGCGGCCAACGGGAAGACGGGTCGAGTGTCGGAGGGCGCACCGGCCGGCGCGCTGGACGGTCGGACGGGGGCGATCTACGATGAGGCGGACCCCCGGGGGCGCAACCCGATGCCCGACCCGCAGCCCGTTCCGCCGGGGTCACGCCCCCACCCCGACCCGGGCCCGGATGCGTTTGCCCGCACCGCCGTCCGCAGCGGCCTGCTCACCCGCGCCGACGTGGACGCCGTTCCGCCCGGCGCGCGCGCCAGCGCCCGGAGCCTCGCCGACCACCTCGTCGCCGCCGACAAGCTGACGCACTTCCAGGCCGAAACACTGCTCCGCGGCCGGTGGCAGGGCTTCGTGCTCGGGCCGTATGTGATCCTCGCCCCGGTCGGCCGGGGCGGGATGGGCGTGGTCTACCTGGCCCGCCGGCGCGAGGGCGACGGGCCGCTCCTGGCGCTCAAAATCCTGTCGCCCCGGCGGGCGCGGGCCGAGGAGCGGACGCTGGCCCGGTTCCGCCGCGAGATGCGGCTCGGCCGCCACCTGGCCCACCCGAACGTCACCCGCACGTTCGACGCCGGCGAGGTGGACGGGACGTACTTCATCGCGATGGAGTACGTCCCCGGTCTCAGCCTGCGGCAACTCGTGGAGGGGGGCGGGCCGCTGTCGGTGCCGGACGCGGCCCGGGTGTTCGCCGACGTGGCCGCCGGCCTCGCCCACGCCCACGAGCGCGGCCTCGTCCACCGCGACCTGAAGCCGGCCAACGTCATGGTCACGCCGGAGGGGCGGGGGAAGATCCTCGACCTCGGGCTGGCGATCATCGTGGGGGAGGAGCTCCCCGCCGACCCCGCCATCCTCGGCACGAAGGGGTACGTCGTCGGGACGATGGACTACATCGCCCCCGAGCAGACCGACGACCCGACGGCCGTCGGCCCCGCCGCCGACCTCTACGCCCTGGGCTGTTCGCTCTACTACGCGCTCGCGGGGGTGCCCCCGTTCCCCGGCGGCACGTCGAAGCAGAAGATCCGCTGGCAGCGGGCGGAGGAGCCGCCGCCGCTGGCCCAGTTCAACCCCGACGTGCCGGCCGAGCTGCTGACGCTGGTCCGCACGCTGATGGCCAAGCAGCCCGCCGCCCGCCCGGCCTCGGCCGAGGCCGTCGGGGCCGAACTCGCACCGTGGGCCGGTGCGGCGCTCAGCCGGCCGACCGGTGACCCCGGCGAACACAGCACGCGGGAGACGGTGGCGGTCGTGGACGCGCCCGGGAGTGACCCGGGGCTCTGGGACGCGGAGCCGGTGCCGTCGGACGACGTGCGGATCCTGGACGCGGTGCCGCTCCCGGCCGAGGAGGCAGAGCCCCGCGGCGTCATCCCCTGGCCCCTCGTCGCGGCCGGGTGCGGGGTCGCGGCCGGGCTGGTCGGGCTGGCCGTACTGCTCGGGCTGCTGTCCCGGCTGTGACGGGTTTTGACCGCCGGTCGCGCCCCGGGTACGATGCAGTACGCTCTCGACCGCCGGTGGGCCGACCGATGCGGCAGTACGACTACTTCAAGCGCTACCGGATGGAGATCGACCTCCGCCGCCCGCCCACCGGGATCGCCGACCACGCCGGCCGACTCCTCCCCGCCCACCTCCCGCCCGGCTGCCACTGGCTGCCCTGGCACGACTCCCTCCTCGACACGCACGCCGAGGTCAAGGCGCTCAGCTTCCTCGACGAGCTCGACGCGACCGTGTTCCCGTGCCTGGGGTCGCTCGCCGGGTGCCTCGACCTGATGGCGGCGATCCGCGGCCGGCCGGGCTTCTGCCCCCAGGCGACGTGGCTGGCCGGGGCGGTCGGCGACGACACCGCCCTGGCCCGCGGCTGCGTCGCCACGATCCAAGGGCTGGTGGACGACTCGGGGCTGGGGGCGATCCAGAACGTGGGGGTGGTGGCCGACCACCGCGGCCGGGGGATCGGGCGGGCGCTGCTGCTAAAAGCCCTCGCCGGGTTCGCGTCCGTCGGGGTGCGGCGGGTGTTCCTGGAGGTCACGGCGCGGAACGAGCCGGCCGTGCGGATGTACCGCACGCTCGGCTTCCGCTGCACCCGCACCACCTACCGGGCCGTGCGCGTTCTGGCCGGTGTGGGGGCCGGGGCGGACGGTCGTTAATCCTTGCGGACGGTGCGGGCCGCACGCTCGGCAGAATTCCGCGCGGACGCCCTGGCGGAGGTTCACTGCTGAGGGTAATGTTAAAGCCGACTCGCGTCTCTCACCGATTCTCCCGACGACTCGCAAACCCGTCCTTCCCGTCAGGCGTCCTGCGTCGGTGTCGGTGCGTACCCTCATTCTCCAGGAGGTTTCCGATGACTCCCCGTCGGAACCGTGGGTTCACGCTGATCGAACTGCTCGTCGTGATTGCCATCATCGCCATCCTGATCGGCCTGCTCCTGCCCGCGGTCCAGAAGGTCCGCGAGGCCGCCGCCCGCGCCAAGTGCGGGAACAACCTCAAGCAACTCGCCATCGCCTGCCACAGCTACCACGACCGCAACGGCCAGCTGCCGCCGGCGGTGCAGATGCGTTCCGGGGTGAGCCGGACGGCGGCCGGCGGGCAGGCGTTCGGGCCGAACTGGGTCGTCCTGGTCCTCCCCGACATCGAACAGGGGCCGCTCTACAACACCCAGGCCACGAGCATCACCTCCTACATGGCCAACGGGAACACCAGCTGGAAGGCCGTCCGGACCAACCGCATCCCGACGATGGAGTGCCCGTCGGACACCAACCAGGATCTCGTCTGGACCGGCGACGGCGGCGGCTGGGCCCGCGGGAACTACGCCTGCAACGCCGGCGGCCTCCACCAGAGCAGCAACGTCGGGTTTACGAGCAGCGAGGCCGGCGGCTCCCCCAAGAACGAGAACAACCCGACCGACCTCGGCGTCCCGGTCGGGACGACTTCCGGCGGGGTGATGTGCATCAACTTTGGCGCGGGGATCCACCGGATCGAGGACGGGTCGTCGAACACGGTCATGCTCGCCGAGGTCCGCAACGGGGCACTGCTCGGCAGCCAGGACTCCCGCGGCGTGTGGGCGCTCGGGTTCCCCGGGGCCAGCGTCATCGCCGGCAACGGCTGGGACTGTACCACCCCGAACACCACCGAGGACAACGCCGACGACTGCGAGGGGTGCATCAACGACCCGAAGAACCAGATGGGCGCGTGGCCCGGGTGTCCGTTCCAGCAGGCCACCGCCCGCGGCCGGCACACCGGCGGGGTCCAGGTCGCGCTCGGCGACGGGAGCGTGCGGTTCGTCCGCAACTCCGTCTCGAAGGCGACGTGGTTCCTGATGCTCGCGCGGAACGACAACATGACCTGGACCGACAACTGACGACCCGGACCGGTCGGGCGGCTGGCTTGTGCAGCCGCCCGGCGGCCGTCTCGACCTCCCCATGTGCTACCTCTCCCGTCGTCCCCGGCTCGCCGCGGCCGGACTGGCCGCCCTCGCGGCGGCCGGCCTCGTCGTGTACTGGTTCGTCCTCCGGCCCGACCCCGGCGACCCCCAGCTGAACGGGTACGTCCGCGGCCGGCCGCCCGTCCCGGTCGTGTTCACATCCCGCAGCGAGCCCGTCAGTTTCGAGGCCGCCGCTCCAGAGGGCGAAGAGTACCGCTACCCCGGGAAGCTCCTGTGGGCGGCCCGGGAGGGTCGGCTCCGGCTCCTGACCCCCCGCGGCACCGTCCACGAACTCACCTGGGGGCGACCGCTCCCCGACGGCGGTACGCTGGTGGACGTGATGAGCCCGTCCGTGACCCTGGACGGCGAATCCGTGCTGTTCGCCGGCCGGAAGGGTGGGGACGACCCGGGGCACTTTCGCCTGTACGAGGTCCGACTCGACGGCTCCGGCCTCCGGCCGCTCACCGGCGGTCCTGCCGACCCCGGCGCGTCCGCGGCGCCGCCGCTGCGGTTCGCCGCGGACGGGTCGGCTCTGCCCGACTCGGCCCGCCGGCTCATCGACTACGACGACGTGGACCCGGTGGAGGTCCGGGCCGAGCCGCGGCAGATCGCGTTCGCGTCCAGTAGGGCTCCTGATCTCGGCCGGGACCACGCCCGGCGGTCCACGACCCTGTGGGTTCTCGACCCGCGCGGCCGGGCAACCCCCGCCACCGCCAACCGGAATAACGACCGGTGGCCGTGGCCGATGGCCAGCGGCTACGTGGCCTTCAGCCTGTGGAGCCGGAACCGGGAGGTCGTCGCCGCCGACGCGAGCGACATCCGCCCCTACGATCCGGCCGTGCCGTCCGCGACCCGGCCGACGGACGCCTGGCTGGGAGCCTTCCTGCGGATCAGCTCGTCCGGGCACTTCGGGATGCTGGTGAAGCCGCCGGTCCCGGTGTGGCGGCCGCGAGCCCTGGGGAACGGCCGAATCGTGTTCATGACCCCGACCGGGGGCCGCGGCGGGCTGACCGCAATGCAGGCCGATCCCGGGCTGATCGCCGCGGTCCCGAGCGCGGCCGCCGGACCGCTCCCGGCCCAGCGCGGCACCCGTCTCCGCCGCGGTCCGGACCGCGACCCGGACGGGCGGCCGCTCTGGCTGGCGACCCCGTCGCCGTGTCCACAGGGGAGTGTGCTGTTGTCAGGTGCGGCCCTCCAACCCGGGGAGACGACACCTCCGCCCGGAGCCTACGGGCTGTATGTGGCCGGGGAAGAGTGGCCGGATCAGGATACCCCGGCTTCGGCCTCCGCGGTGGGCTTGCGTCCGTTGTTCGATGACCCGGGGTTGGTCGATGCCGAGCCGGTGGCGGTGTACCGGCGGAAGGTGTACGAGGTTCCGCCCGGCTCCTCCGACACCTCGCACCTCGAACGGACACTTCAGCTGGCATCCGGGACGACCTACCGCGGGACGACGGGTACGCTCCTCGCCACCGGCTTGACGGCCCTGACGATGGGCGAGCTACCCGGCCAGCAGACCGACGCCGGGGAGGGACCGGTATTTGGCCCGCCACCGGCTGGGGCGATCGTGAAACTGAAAGTGTATGCCGCCCGCCGTGACCGGTTCGACGACCCCACCCGGCCACGAGTGCCCGGGATATGGGAGCCGCTCGTGGAGCTCGCCGCGACCGACACCGCGGGCGGACCGGTGCCGACCGACACGCCGACCGTGCTCGCCGGGTTCGGGGCCGACGGGCGGGTGGTCCGCTGGGAGACGGCAGCGGCGGACGCGACGGGCCGGCGGGCCGCGTTCTACGCCTTCGCCGGCGACCACTACAGCCTGACCGCCCCCAGCGGCCGGCACTTCTGCGTCGGCTGCCACCCGGGGCACAGCGGTATGCCCCCAGCGGACCACCGCCGTCACGCCGAGCCATTCCCCGAGTGACCCGACCACCCGAGGACCGACCCATGTGGCGTGCAATCCTGGTCGCGGCTCTGTTCTTGCTGGCGGCCGGGTGCGGCCCGGCCAAGACCCATACGATCAGCGGGACGGTGACCCGCGGTGGGGAGAAACTGACCTGGCCAGACGGCGGCAGTCTGCTCGTCATCTTCCTGCCCGAAGACTCGACCAAGACTGAGCGGTACACCGCCCGGGAAACCGACACCGCCACCAGCACTTACCGCCTGACTGGCGTCCCGCCCGGCAAGTATTTGGTAGCGGTCCAGCAGTTCGACACGCGGTTCATGGACTCGCTCGGCGGTCGGTACGACCCGGGGCACACGGACCACCCCGTCGAGGTGACCGCGGACGGGCAGGTTCTTGACATCGACCTGCCGATGACGCTACCCCGCGCGGCAGGGAAGGGCGGCGAGACCCCCGCCAAGTAGCCCTTCGTGGGTTCCAGATCGTAGAATGCCCCGACGGCGGCCGGTCGGCCGCCCCCCGGACGGGAAGGGGCCGCAGTGGGACAGCAGGTCTTTCAGTACACCCTCGCCAACGGCCTCGTCCTGCTCGCGGAGCGGATGGAACACGTCCGGTCGGCGGCCATCAACTTCCTGATCCCCGCCGGCGCCGCCTACGACCCACCCGGCAGGTTCGGCGTCGCGTCCGTCCTGGCCGACATGATGACCCGGGGGGCCGGCGACCGCGACAGCCGGCAACTCGCCCTCGCGCTCGACAACCTCGGCGTGGACCGCGACGAGAGCGTCGGGGCCGTGAACATGCGGTTCTGGGGCTCCACCCTCGCCCGGAACGTGCCGCCTGCGCTGGACCTTTTCGCCGACGTCCTGCGCCGCCCGCACCTGCCGGAGGCCGAACTCGAACCGGTCCAGGCGCTGGCGCTGCAAGACCTCCAGAGCCTCGAAGACGCCCCGCAGCAGAAGGTGATGGTTGAACTGCGGCGCCGCTACTACCCGCCGCCGCTGAACCAGGACCGCCGCGGCAAGGCCGAGGAGATCGAGGCGCTGACCATCGACGACGTGCGCGGCCAATACCAACGACTGTTCCGGCCCAACGGAGCGATCCTGTCCGTGGCGGGCAACATCGAGTGGGAGCCGCTCAAGGCCCAGGTCGAACGCCTGTTCGGCGACTGGCCGGCTGGCGCCGCCGAGGGGGTCACGCCCGAGCGACACGCCCCGCAGTCCGAGCACCTCCACAAGGACACGCAGCAGACGCAGATCGCCCTCGCCTACCCGGCCGCGGCGATCGGCAGCCCGGACTACTACCCGGCCCGTGCCGCGGCGTCGGTGCTGTCCGGCGGGATGGGCTCCCGGCTGTTCACCGAGGTCCGCGAGAAGCGCGGGCTGTGCTACTCCGTGTCGGCGTGGCACGAGACGTTCAAGGACCGCGGCTCGATGCTGGCCTACGCCGGCACGCGGAGCGAGCGCGCCCAGGAGACGCTCGACGTGACCGTGCGCGAGCTGCGCCGGCTGAGCGAGGGCGTGACCGACGACGAGATCGACCGCGTGCGGGCGGGGCTGAAGTCGTCGCTCATCATGCAGGAGGAGTCGACCTCGGCCCGGGCCGGGGCGATCGCCACCGACTGGTACTACCTCGGCCGGGTCCGCTCCTTCGACGAGGTGCAGGCGGCCATCGACGCCCTCACCCCCGCCGCGGTCGTCGGCTACCTGGAGCGCTACCCGGCCCGCGGGCTGACGCTGGTGACGCTCGGCCCCGCCCCCCTGACCATGCCGGAGTGACGGTGAACGACCCGACCGAGCCGCGCGAGCCGGCCACCTCGTTCAAGTGGGTGATCGTCGCCGGCGTCTCCGTGTGGCTGCTCGGCGCGGCCATCATCATCTGGTCCCGTTTCGTGAGCCAGTGAGCCGACATGCAAACCTCCGCCCCCCGTGAGCCCGATCAGGTGGTCGCGCCGCTCGCCTTCCTGTACCTCGCCGGCGTCGTGGCGGCGCTGGCGGCACTGCTGAGTTGGGTGTTCTGGTTCCGCGGCTACGCCTGAAACCGCCCCATTCACGAGAGCAACCGTGCCGTTCCACACCCACACGCTCCCGAACGGGCTGACCCTGATCGGGGAGCCGAGCCCGGCCGCCCGGTCGGCGGCGGTCGGGTTCTTCGTGCGCACCGGCAGCCGGGACGAGCGGCCGGGCGAGTCCGGGGTGTCGCACTTCCTCGAACACATGATGTTCAAGGGGACGCCGCGGCGGACCGCCCTGGACGTGAACCTCGACTTCGACCGGATCGGGGCGAGCTACAACGCCTACACCAGCGAGGAGAATACGGTCTACTACGCCGCCGTCCTCCCGGAGTACCTGCCGAAGGCGGTGGACATCCTCGCCGACATCCTCCGCCCCAGCCTCCGCACCGACGACTTCGACACCGAGAAGCAAGTGATCCTCGAAGAGATCGGCATGTACGACGACCAGCCCGGGTGGGCGGCGTCGGACCACGCCCGGAAGCTCTTCTACGGCCAGCACCCCCTCGGCAACAGCGTCCTCGGGTCGAAGGAGAGCGTGACCGCCCTCACCCGGGACGGGATGCACGCCTACTTCTCGCGGCGCTACTCGCCGACCAACATCGTCGTGTCCGCCGCCGGGCACTACGACTGGGACGACCTCGTCCGGCTCGTCGGCGCCGCCTGCGGCAGCTGGGAGCGCGGCGAGGCCGGCCGGGGCAACCGGACCGAGTGGGCGGGGCAGGGCGGCCTCCACGTGCTGACGCGCGAGAAGGTGCAGCAGGAGTACGTCATGTTCCTCGCCGGCGGGCCGCCGGCCGACTCCCGCCTCCGCTACGCCGCCGACACCCTCGCCCTGGCCCTCGGGGACGACTCCGGGAGTCGGCTGTACTGGGCGCTGGTGGACCCGGGCCTCGCGGACTCGGCCGACAGCAGCTATTACGAGAACGACGGCTCCGGGTGCGCCTACACGTCGTTCAGCTGCGAGCCGGTCGAGGCCGAGGGGAACGTGGCGATCGTGCGGAAGGTGCTGGCCGAGGTGCAGCGCGACGGGATCACCGCCGACGAACTCCGGACCGCCAAGAGCAAGATCGCCAGCAGGGTGGTGCGCGGCAGCGAGCGGCCGATGGGCCGGATGCAGGCCATCGCCGCCGCCTGGACGTACACGGGCGCGTACCGCGACGTGGACACCGAACTGGCGAACTTCGACGCCGTCTCGCTGGCCGACGTGCGCGAGTACCTGGACCGCTACCCGATCGACCGCAGCACCGTCGTCGCCTTCGGCCCGCTGGACGCCCTCGGGGGTGCGGCGGGGAAGACGGTCTGAACCGTGTTCGTTCCACCCTCGGGTCTCGCGGACCCGACTTCCGAAACCCACCCCGCCACCACATGACGTTCGACCCCGCCCGCCTTCCCGAGTACCTCGCCGCCGCGGTCGACGCCGCCCGGGCCGGGGCGGCCATCCTGGAGTCCTGGCGCGGGCGGTTCAACGTCCGCGAGAAGGGCCGGGCCGACCTCGTCTCCGAGGCCGACCAGGCGTCGCAGGATGCGGTGAAGGCGTTCCTCCTTGGCCGGTTCCCGGAGCACCAGTTCGTCGGTGAGGAGGAGTCGTTCGGGAAGGCCATCGAGGCCACCCGGCCGGTCCCGGGGAGCCCGCCGGCGTGGGTCGTGGACCCGCTCGACGGCACCGCCAACTACGTCCACGACGTTCCGGCCTACTGCGTCTCGATCGGCCTGGTCGTCGAGGGGAGGCCGGTCGTCGGCGTGATCTACGACCCCCGGCTGAACGAGATGTTCGCGGCGGCCGCGGGGCTCGGCGCGACCCTGAACGGGACGCCGATGCGGGTCAGCGCCATCCCGACCGTCCGGGACAGCATGATCGCCACCGGCTTCCCGTCCAACTACGAGCGCCAGCTGAGGAACCTGGAGGTGTGGCGGGCGGTCAGCTCCGAGGCCCAGTCGCTGCGCCGAAACGGCTCGACCGCGCTGGCGCTGGCCTACGTTGCCTGCGGCCGCTTCGACGGCTACTGGGCGTTCGACAACTGGGCCTGGGACGTGGCCGCCGGCTTCGTCCTGGTGACCGAGGCCGGCGGCACCGCCACCAGCCTCGACGGCGGCCCGTCCGACCCGTTCCGCCACGACTGCCTCGTGACCAACGGCCTGATCCACGCCGAGCTCGGCCGGCTGATTCACGCCGAACGCCGCGTTTGACCGCACTTTCCGCTTCCCGCACCGCCTCCCTCGTGGCATACTCGGGGTGGATCGAACCCACCCCACCGCCTTTCCCTCCCGCCCCGAGGGCGCCCATGCTCTCCGTCCTCTCCCCGGACCGGACGCGCCTCTGCGACGGCCTGAGCCGGCGTGAAGCCCTGCGCGTCGGCGGCCTCGCCGCCGGGGGGCTGACCCTCACGAACCTGCTCGCCGCCCGCGCCTCGTCCGAGCCGCGCCGCCCGAAGGCGTGCATCCTCCTCTTCCTCCTCGGTGCCCCGCCGCAGCAGGAGAGTTGGGATCCGAAGCCGGGCTCCCCGGCCGAGGCCCGCGGCGACCTGGGCGTGATCCGCACCGCCACGCCCGGCCTGGTCGTCGGCGAGACGATGGTGCAGACCGCGGCCCGCACGAACCGTATCGCCGTGCTGCGGGCGTGCGTCACGAACGACAACGCCCACTCGTCCAGCGGCTACTACATGACGACCGGGCACCCGCACGCCCCGGTCGGCGTCGAGAACGCCAAGCCCGGCGCCCCCAATGACTGGCCCAGCCTCGGCGGCATCGTCCGCAAGGTGTTCGACGGCCGCACGCCGCTGCCGGCAGCAGTCACGCTGCCCGAGCAGTCTGCGAACGACGGGAATCTGTTGTGGCCCGGCCAGGACGCCGGCTTCCTCGGTCGGGCCGCCGACCCGTGGCTCCTGGCTTGCGACCCGGACAAGCCCGGCTTCGCCGTCCCCGGCCTCGGCCTGCCGCCGGACGTGAACGCCGACCGCTTCGGCGGCCGGCGTTCGCTCCTGCACCGACTCGACGCCGCTGCCATCGCCCCGAGCCCCCACGCGACGAAGGCGTTCGAGATGATGACCAGCCCGGCCGCCCGCCGGGCCTTCGACCTGGAGTCGGAATCGCCGCGCGTCCGCGACCGCTACGGGCGGACGAGGTTCGGCCAGAGCTGCCTCCTGGCGCGCCGGCTGGTCGAGGCCGGGGTGCCGCTGGTGCGGGTGAACTGGACGCGGGTGCCGAACGCGCCGAACAACGGCCACTGGGACACGCACACCAAGAACGCGGAGGGCGTGCGGAGCCTGATGCCGGTGCTGGACGCCGCGTACACCGCCCTCCTCGACGACCTAGCCGACCGCGGGATGCTGGACGATACGCTCGTGGTGTGGACCGGGGAGTTCGGGCGGACGCCGAAGATCAACGGCGCCGGCGGGCGTGACCACTGGGGGCAAGTGTTCTCGGTGACGCTGGCCGGCGGCGGGGTGAGGGGCGGGGCGGTGTACGGGGCGAGCGATCAGCTGGCGGCGTACCCGAAGGACGGCCGCGTCTTACCGCAAGACCTCCACGCGACCATCTACCACTGCCTCGGCATCCCGACCGAGACGGAAATCCACGACACGCTCGGCCGCCCGCTGGCGATCTGCCGCGGGGAGCCGGTCCGGGCGATCCTGTAACGCGATCCTCGGGTTTCGGTGGCGTTCGGAGCCCGTGGCGCCACCTCGGTCGATCCTGTCTCGGGTGGTTGCCTGCCGACCGGCAGACTCTTCCGCTCGAAGGGGTAGACCTCCTCTCCCGACGCCGCGCTGGGCAACAACCGTTATCACCCGACCGGTTGCCTTTTCGTGTGAGGCAGGCGGTCGCTGTGACCATGCGAGGGGGACCGTGGGTCAGCGCGCCTTGGCCTGCGCTCGGATCTGATTCACAGCGGCCGGTCCGATCAAGTTGAGCGGCAGCACCTCCCGCACACCTCGGCGCTCGACGGCCGCCTTCGGCATCCCGTACACCACGCAACTCGCCTCGTCCTGCGCGATCGTGTGCCAGCCGGCCTGACGGAGCTTCAACAGCCCGTCCGCCCCGTCGGTCCCCATGCCGGTCAGGATAATGCCGACCCCCGGCCGCCGGACCCGCTGGGCCAGACTGGTGAACAAGACGTCCACGGACGGGCGGTAGGGGGCGGACCGGGGCGTGGGCGTGTAGCGGAGGCGGAGGTCGGGGCCGAGTTCGAGGTGGTCGTCCGTCACCGCGAGGTAGACCGTCCCGGCCTGCGGCAAGTCCCGCTCGACCGCGGGGCGGACCGGCAGCCGGCAGCGCAGGGCGAGGGCGTCGGCCAGCCCGGGGGCGTACTCCGCGGCGATGTGTTGGGCCACCAGCACGGCCGCGGGAAAGTCCGCCGGGAGGGACTTCAGCACCTCGCTGAGTGCGTCCGGGCCGCCGGTCGAGACGCCGACGGCGACGAGGGGGGGGAGGGTGACGGTGGGGTCGGTGACCGTCGGGACGGGGATGATTGCGGTGCCGGTGTGCCCGCGGGCGGCCGAGTCGAGGCGGCCGAGTCGGGCGACCAGCGGGTCGGCATTCGCCGGCACGCCCCCGGGGCCGAGGGTGGGCGTTTCGACGGCGTCCAGCGCCCCGGCCCCCATCGCCTTGTAAACGAGGTCGAAGTTCCCGGGCACGGTGGCGGTCACGACGAGCACGGGGCAGGGGGCGTGCCGCATGATGTGGCGGGTGGCCTCGGCCCCGTCGAGTCGCGGCATCACGAGGTCCATCAGGACCACGTCCGGCCGGTCCGCCATTGCCTTGCGGACCGCCTCCTCCCCGTCGGCCGCCTCCCACGCGACCGAGTGACCGGGGACCGACAGCACCACCCGCCGGAGAACCTCCCGCGCCAGTGCCAGGTCGTTGACGATCGCAATCCGCATGGGCGGCGTCGTGCGGGGAAAGGTTACCCGAATTCTAACACGGTTCCCCGGACCCGGGTGTCCGGGCGCGGGCGAACCGGGGGGACGGGAGCCGGCCGGGCGCTACAACCCGTCGATGTGTTCTGCGGCGGCCAGGGTGTTGACGAGGAGCATGGTAATGGTCATCGGCCCGACCCCGCCCGGGACCGGCGACAGCGCCGCGGCGACCTCGGCGACGCCCTCGTGAACGTCGCCGACGAGCTTGCCGTTCACCGAGTTCGTCCCCACGTCCACGACGACGGCCCCGGGGCGGACCATGTCCGGGGTGACTACCCGCGGCACCCCGGCGGCGGCGACGAGGATGTCGGCCCGGCGGCAGACGGCGGCGAGGTCGGCCGTGCGGGTGTGGGCGATGGTGACGGTGGCGTCCCCGCCGGCCGGGTTCGCGGCGGTCCGCTTCTGGGCCAGCATCAGCGCCAGCGGCTTGCCGACGATGTTGCTCCGGCCCACGATTACGACCTCCCGCCCGGCCGGGTCGAACCCGTTCCGCACCAACAGCTGGAAGACGCCGTGGGGCGTGCAGGGGTAGTAGCGCGGGTGGCCGACCGCCAGGAGGCCGACGTTCTCGGGCTGGAAGCAGTCCACGTCCTTCGCGGGGGCGACGGCCCGGAGGACGGCTTCCTCGTTGATCTGCTTCGGGAGCGGGAGTTGGACGAGGATGCCGTGGACGGCCGGGTCGGCGTTGAGGCGGGCGACGAGGTCGAGGAGCTGGGCCTGCGTGGTGTCGGCGGGAAGGGTGTGGACCCAGGTCGCCAGCCCGGCGTCCTGACAGGCCTTGTGCTTGTTGCGGACGTAGACGTGGCTGGCCGGGTTGTCACCGACGATGACCGCCGCGAGCCCCGGCCGCGACTTGCCGGCCGCGACCCGGGCGGCCACCTTCGTTGCTACCTCGGCCCGCATCGTCTGGCCGAGAGCCTTGCCGTCGAGTCGCGCTGCGGTCATGCGGGTTGGTCCAGGAGGTCCACGAGCTTCGGGAGAATCTGCCCGGACGGGCCGTAGAGGCCGACGTCCGCCAGGTGACTGGCCTCGGTCGGGGCCAGGTTGATCTCGATGACCGTGGCGCCGGGATGCTTCGACCGCTTCGCCAGCGGGACGAGCGAGGCCGCCGGGTGAACGACGGCTGAGGTGCCCACGACGAGCAACACGTCGCACTCGGCGGCCGCGATCTGGGCGGCCTCCCACACGTCCACGGGGAGGTTCTCGTGGAACCAAACGATGTCCGGCCGGAGCATCGCGCCGCAGTGGCAGTGCGGGAGGGCGGGCAGCGGGGCGAGCCCGCGGTCGGCGACCTCCTCGCAGCCGGTGCAGCGGGTGCGGTAGAGGCTGCCGTGGATCTCGAACAGGTTCTTCGTGCCGGCGGTGCGGTGGAGCCCGTCCACGTTCTGCGTCACCAGCGCGAACCGGTCGCCCCAGCGGGCTTCCAGCCGGGTGAGGGCGTGGTGGCCGGGGTTGGGCGTCACGGTGCGGACGTTGGCCCGCCGGGCGTTGTAGAAGTCCCACACCAGCTGGGGGTCGCGCTCGAAGCCGAACGGGCTGGCCACGTCCTCGATGCGGTGGCCCTCCCAGAGCCCGTCGGAGGCGCGGAAGGTCGGCACGCCGCTCTCGGCCGACACGCCGGCGCCGGTGAGAACGCACACCCGCGCCGCGGCCCGCAGGGCGTCTGCGGCGCGGGTCAGGTCGGCATCGGCATCGGCGGACATGGTGTTCCTCGCTCGGGTCAGGCGGTCACGACCGCCCCGGCCTCGTCGCACAGCCGCTTCGCGTCGGCCTCCGCGGGCGCCTCGGCGATCACCCGCACCACCGGCTCGGTGTTGCTGCCACGGACGTGGAGCCACCAGTCGGCGCCGTCGAGCCGCAGGCCGTCGTCGCGGTTCACGCGGGCGTCCGGCCAGCGGCGCGCGATCGCGTCGATCGCGCCGGCCAGCTTCGCCCGCGGCACCTCGAACTTGGTCTTCAACATGGCGTAGCGCGGCAGCCCGGCCACGAGCTCCGAGAACGACTTCCCGGTCTCCGCCATCAGGCTGAGGATGAAGGCCATCCCCACGAACGGGTCGCGGACCCAGCCGACGCGCGGGTCGATCACGCCGCCGTTCCCCTCGCCGCCGATCACCGCGCCCTCGGCCCGCATCCGCTCCACCACGTTCGCCTCGCCGACCGCAGCCCGCACGCACGGGCACCCCGCCGCCCGGGCCACGTCCTCGACCATCCGCGACGTACTCATGTTGATGACAACCGGCCCCGCCTCCTGGTTCAGGCGGTACTGCGTGGCCAGCGCCAGCGTGACCTCCTCGCTCACGCAGACGCCGTGTTCGTCGATCAGGGCGAGGCGGTCTGCGTCCGGGTCGAGGACGAAGCCGACGGCCGAGCCGGACTGCTTCACCCACGGGGCCACGTCGGTGAGGTGCGCGGGGGTCGGCTCGGGCTCGTGGGCGAACCGGCCGGTCGGCTCGCACTCGTGCCGGACGACCTCGCAGCCCAGGTCGGCGAGCAGCTGGGCTCCGAGTGGGCCGCCGGCGCCGCAGTTGGCGTCGAGGAAGACGCGGAAGCCGGCCGAGGCTACCTTCGCCACGCTCACGAGGTCGAGCACGGCCCGGGCGTGGTCGCCGAGGACGTCCGGCGGGACGCGGGTGCTACCCATCCCGTCCCACCCGGCGCGGGGGAAGTCGCCGGACTCGTACCGGCCGCGCACCTCGGCCCCCCGGTCGGCCGGGAGGACGGCGCCGTCGGCGCCGAACATCTTCAGCCCGTTCCACGGCGACGGGTTGTGGCTGGCCGTGATCTGGACCGCGCCCGCGGCCCCGAGCGTCCGCACGGCGAAGCCGCACGTCGGGGTGGGGGCGATGCCGATGTCGTCCACCGCGCACCCGGCCCCGAGGAGCCCGGCGATGACGGCGTGGCGGAGCATGTCGCCGCTCGGCCGGCCGTCGCGGGAGACGAGGACGTGCTTCGGCCCGACGGTGCCGCCGTAGGCCGCGGCGAACCGGGCCGCCGCCTCGGCCGTGAGCCCGCGGCCGACGACCCCGCGGATGCCGGACACGGACACAATTAGCTCGTCGGACATCGGGCGGACCTCAACCCGGGGACGGGGAAATCCTACGGACCCCTCACCCGCCCTTCACCCCCGGCTACAACACCCGCACCCCTCCCGTCACCACCCCGAGGTTCCGCCATGCGGCCTGTCGTCGCGCTCCTCTTCCTCGCCGGCCTGGCCGGCCCGGCCCCGGCCGCCGAACTGGCCGACCGCATCCTGCCGCTGGTGAAGGCCCACAAGGGGAAGGTGGCGGTGGCGGTGAAGCACCTCAAGACGGGGGCGGAGTTCTACCACGCCGCCGACGAGCCGATGCCGACCGCCAGCCTCATCAAGTTCCCGGTCATGGTCGAGGCGTACTGGCAGGTGAAGGAGGGCAAGCTGAAGCTCGACCGCTCCGTGACCCTCCGCAAGGAGGACCGCGTCCCCGGCAGCGGCGTGCTGACCGCGCACTTCTCCGACGGGGCCACGTTCCCGCTGCGCGACGCCGTCCGGCTGATGATCGCCGTCTCGGACAACACGGCCACGAACATGGTGCTGGAGCAGACCGGCATCCGGCCGGTGAACGAGCGGATGGCGATGCTCGGGCTGACCGAAACCCGGCTGAACGCTCAGGTGTTCCGCGGCAGCACCACCAGCGTGGACCCGGACCGCACCAAGAAGTACGGTCTCGGCTCGACCACCGCCCGCGAGATGGTGAAGTTGCTGGAGATGCTCCAGGAGGACAAGCTGGTGTCGCCCGAGGCGTGCCGCGACATGATCGCCCACCTGCGGGCCTGCAACGACAACGTGATGTTCAACCGCTTCCTCCCCGCCAGCGTCCGCCTCGCGCACAAGACGGGGGCGGTCAACGCCTCCCGGACGGAGGCCGGGCTGATGACCACCCCGTCCGGCCCGGTCGCCCTGTGCGTGCTGACCAACGAGAACGAGGACCAGCGCTGGGCCGTGGACAACGCCGCCCAGGTGCTGCTGGCCAACGTGGCGAAGGCTGTCTACGACCACTTCGACGCGCCGAAGAAGTAGCCGCGTGACGCGTGCGGTGTGAACCGGCGCCGCGGCGCTCCCGGTACGGGTTCAAGACGTGGTCGCACCGCCCGGCCGGTGCTTCCCGAGTCGCCTCACGTCGAAACGTCCGACAGCGACGGGTTGGCGGCGGTCTGATCGGGGAGTGAAAGCTTCCGACCGCTCCCCTCCCGGCTGACCCGCTCGTTCGCCACAAACCACTGGTCGTGCTCGCCGCCACTATTAAGTTGCGCCTGTTGCCCCGGTTGTGGCGGTGGGTAGTGAATCCGCCGGTCGGACCAACCCGCGGCGGCCGTCTGGAACGCCCTCAGCAAATCGGGGTGAGCGGCGGAAACCGTCAGGTCGAACTCGGAATCAGGCCACCTTGCCCTGTTGCGGTTAGGATGACGCTCGTGTCCGGCGTCGCCCTCACGGAGCCCGTCATGCTGTCGGCCCCTCTCCTGCTCGCCTCGCTCCTCCCCGGCCAGCCGCCGGCCCCGCCCGTCGTCCCGCTGTGGGAGGGGAAGGCCCGCCACGCCGTCGGGGATTCCCCGGCCGACCGGCCGCACGTCACCGTCTACCGTGCGCCCGCGGGCAAGGCGAACGGGACGGCCGTGGTGGTCTGTCCCGGGGGCGGGTACGGGTTCCTGGCCGATGACCACGAGGGGAAGCAGGTCGCGGAGTACCTGAACGGCCTGGGCGTGACCGCGTTCGTGCTGAAGTACCGCATTGTCACCAAGGACCGGCCCGGCCCGCTCCACCCGGCGCCGCTCGAAGACGCCCAGCGGGCCATCCGCCTCGTCCGCCACAAGGCCGCCGACTACGGCGTCAGTCCCGACCGGGTCGGCATCATGGGCTTCTCGGCCGGCGGCCACCTCGCCAGCTCGGCCGGGACGCATTTCAGCAAGGGCGGCCTCAAGAACGACGACCCCGTCGAGAACCACTCCTGCCGGCCGGACTTCCTGATCCTCGCCTACCCGGTCGTCTCGATGCAGCCCGGTGTGACCCACGGCGGCAGCCGGAACAACCTCCTCGGGGCGAACCCGGACGCGAAACTCGTGGAGGAGATGAGCAACGAGAAGCAGGTGACCAAGGACACCCCGCCGACGTTCATCTTCCACACCAGCGCGGACACCGCCGTGCTGCCCGAGAACGCGGTCCGGTTCTACACCGCGTGCAAGGCGGCCGGGGTGCCGTGTGAGCTGCACATCTACGAGAAGGGCCGGCACGGGGTCGGGCTCGGCCGCGACCCGCGCTGGACGGGCGGCGAGCCGTCGGTGGCGACCTGGCCGGACCGGCTCACCGACTGGCTGCGCTCGCGCTGGCTCTTGACGGCGACGAAGTAGGCCGCGGGGCGGAACCTGTCCTATCCTCTCCCGTGTCGTCCGCAGCCCCCCGCGGTGAGCCGAGTTGTCTGCCGAAGCCATGATCCGCCTGTCCGGCCTCCGTGTTCTCTACGGGATGTTCGCCGCCGTAGACGGGCTCGACCTCGACATCCGCCGCGGCGAGTTGTTCGGGCTCCTCGGCCCGAACGGGGCCGGGAAGTCCACTACCATCCGCGTCCTCATCGGCCAGCGCCGGCCGTCCGCGGGAATGGTGACGGTCGGCGGGTTCGACGTGGTCCGCGACTGGGCCAAGGTGAAGCCGCTGTTCGGCTACGTCCCGGACCGGGAGAACCACTTCGAGGAGTTCACCGGCCGGAGGAACCTGGAGTTCTTCGCCCGCCTCTACGGGGTGCCGCGGCGGCGGGCACAGGACTGCCTCAGGATGGTCGAGCTCGACGAGGCCGGCGACCTCCCCGTCCGCGGCTACTCGCTCGGGATGCGGAAAAAGCTCCTCCTGGCCCGGGCGCTCCTGCACGAGCCGCCGGTCCTCTACCTCGACGAGCCGACGGCGAACCTGGACATCCACTCGGCCGAGGTGGTCCACCGCATCCTGCGCGAGCGGGTCAAGCACGGTGCGACGATCGTCTTGACGACGCACGACATGGACGAGGTGGAGCGCATCTGCGACCGCGTCGGCATCGTCTGCCGCGGGAAGTTGGTGGCCCTGGACTCCCCGCTCGCGCTGAAGCAGGCCCACACCGAGCGGAAGGTGGACGTGACCCGCCCGGACGGCGAGCGACTGGTCTTCGACCTGGACGCCGACGCCGGCCGGCGGGCGCTGGCCGACCTCGTGACCGCGGGCGGCGTGGCCACCCTGCGGACCCGCGAGTTCGACTTCCACGCCACGTTCCTGAAGCTCACCGGCCAGGCGTTCGAGTAGCGGTCAGGCCGGCCCTGGGGTGCCGCGGTAATAGCCCTCGACCCGGGTGCCGTCGGCCTTGGTGTAGCCGCCGACCCAGACCCGCTGGCGGCCCCCGGGCGGCGGGGCAGACTTGCCGTCCGAGCCCGAGTACTTGTTCGACCGCGGCCGGGACTTGCCGGGCTGACTCACACTCGCCCGCTCCAGCTTCCAGGACCGCCCCTTGCTCGCCGCCATGACCCCCTCCGGTTCGGGCGAACGGTCCGGCATCCGACCGGACGGTAGTTGCAACCGGAGTGCCCGAGGCCGTTGATGCGCCTGCACGTTCTCCACGCCCTGGTTGTAAAGGAGGCCCAGCGGCACGTCGCCAACCGCGGCGGGATCGTTCTGGCGATCCTGCTCGTCGCGTCGGCCGTGCTGTTGTCGGTGTTCGCCCCGGAGGAGGCGACCGGCGGCACCGGCATGGTCGGCGGGGTCCACCACTGCTTTGTCGAGTACGACCGGGCCACGCCGCTCGTGAAACACCTCCGGGAGAACGTGCCGCCGGAACTCAAACTCCAGGTTGTCTTCCGGGAGTTGCGGCACGCGGACGCGATCGACACCGTGATCGTCTACCCCACCGGGACCGGCGCGATCCAGGTCCGACAGGACACCCAGGCTCCGGACCGCCGGCCGGCGGTGAGGGTGGACGTCTGGCACCCGGAGGGCGACCCGGCCGCACTGGCTCCCTACGAGGCGTGGTTCTGGAAGGAGTGCCGCCGCGCGTTCGCCGCCGAGGCCCGCAAGACGCTCCCGGCCGGTGGGGTTCCCGCCGACCCCGACTTCGCCGCGGGTGGGACGTGGCTGGTAGCCGAGTCCCACGCCCGCTTGCAGGAGCGCGTCGAGGCCGCCCGCGGCGGCGCGGACCCGCGGCCGCTCGTCCCCGACCTCGTCATCGACCGGAAGGGGCTCGGCGGGCGGGTGCTGGACTTCCGAGCCGCGATCGCCACCGGGATGGTGGTGTTCGCCCTGTACTTCGCCTGCGTCTACCTTCTGCCGACGCTCAACTGCGAGGAGCGGGAACGCGGCGTGTTACTCGCGCAGGCTCTTTCCCCGGCGTCGCCGGCCGAGATCGTGACGGCGAAGTTCCTGTTCTACCCGACGGCCGGAATCGTACTCGCGGCGATCATTGCCGGCGTCTACAAGGTCGTCATCCTCAAGAGCCTGTTCTTCTGGCTGTCGCTGCTGGCCGTGGCGGGCGGGTTCCTGGGGATCGGGATGACCGTTGCCACCTTGGCCAAGACGCAGCGGGCGGCCTTTCTCGGGGGGATGTGCTACCTGCTGTCGGTGTCGATGGTGCTGCTCATCTGCTCCACCAACGGCATCCCATTTCTGCCCTACCTGGCGGTCGAGTACCACGGCCCTCGTATCCTCCACGCCGCCCTGTCCGGGGAGGTTCTGCCCTACCACTGGCACCACCTGCTCGGGGCGCTCGGTCTGGCGGCCGCGTGGCTCACAGCTGCGGGATGGCTATTCCGCCGCCGGGGCTGGCAATGAGCTGTCGGGGTGATGCCGCGGGAGTAGCCCGCGGTTTGAATCTTGACCCCTTCACCGACCACAGGTCCGGTCGTAACGCCCGCGTGTTCGTCATAATCGCTTTGAAACCCGCAAATTGCCTTTGACGTCCATTTTGCCCAGACCTACCATCCTAACCGCGGGGGCAACGCCGGCCGCTGGGGGCGTCCGGCTCCGAACGACACCGAGGAGGATGACGGGATGTACAGCATCGTTCTGATGGCGGCCACGGCCGCCGGACCGACCACCCCAGCTGCGGACGCCACGCCCGCTGTCGTTGTGGCCCCGGCCGTCGGGTGCTGCGGGGGCACCGTCGTCACCGGATACGTGGCCAGCTGTTACGGGTGCTACGGGTCGTGCCACGGCGGGCGGGTCGGGATCTTCCACCGCCACAAGCACAGCTGCACCGGTTGCACCGGCTACGGCGGCTGCGGCGGGTGGAGTTGCTTCGGCTCGGCCAGCTGCTACGGGTGCTACGGCGCCTGCTGGGGTTCCTACAGCTACGGCTGCTGGGGCTCCTGCTACGGCTCCTACAGCTACGGCTGCTGGGGCTCGTGCCACGGCTGCGGCGGCTACGCTGCCCCGGCCGTTGTGATCCCGGTCGAACCCGCCGCCCCGGCCGCTCCCGCCGTCCCGTCCGGCAAGGGTGCCGAACCGAGCAAGGGCGCCGAACCGAGCAAGACCGGCGCCAGCCTGCGGTTCCAGCTACCGCCGACCGCGACCCTGTTCGTGGACGGCCAGCGCGCCGCCGGGGAAGGGGCCGACCGGGCCTTCTACACCCCGCCGCTCCAGGCCGGGCAGCGCTACTTCTACGACGTCCGGGCCGAGTTCGTGGTCAACGGCCAGACCATCACCGAGGAGAAGCGGGTGATCGTGACCGCCGGTGCCGAGATGGTCGAGTCCTTCCCGCGGCTCCTGGCCGCGGCCGCCAACCCGGCGGCCCTCGCCGGCCGCTAACCGGGGTTACGGGTCTTCCCTGAACGACCCCGTCGGCCCGGACGCGAGCGCGTCCGGGCCGACGGGGTCGGGTTGTTGCGGGGGTTCACCTTGTCTCGGCGGGGCAGGGCCGCTAATAATTCACCCTTCGGCACGCACGTTGCCGGCCGGCTCTCGCGTGAACTGCCGACACGCGGTAAGGCCCGGCCCGATCCAGTGGGGTAGGCCGTGACGGAACAAGCAATCGACCTCCGCGCGCTGCTCGTGGAACGCGAGGACTTCGAGGGCGGGATGGTGTCCAAGCTCCGCGAGGGGCTGGCCCAGGGCGGGCGGCAGGTCCAGCACCTCCGCGAGGTGGTGGACATCCTGAACAAGCGGCTGGCCGTGGCCGCCCCGCCGCAGCAGAAGAAGATCCACCTCAAGCTGGGGGTCGCCCACTACTTCCTCGGCTACATGACCGCCGCGGTGGACCACCTCCAGAAGTCCGAGGGGCCGCTGGCCGCGTTCTACCTCGGGCAGGCCCACGTGGCCCGGCACGAGTACGCGGAGGCGCTGGCCGCCTTCGAGCGGGCCGAGAAGACGGGGTACTCGGCCCAGCAGGTCCAGCTCCAGCGGGCCGGGGCGCTGCGGCTCCAGGGCCAGACCGGCGAGGCCAAGGCGATCCTGACCAAGCTCAAGGACGCCGCCGCCCACAACGCCGAGTACTACCACCAGGAGGGCGGGGTCGCCGAGGCCGAGGGGGACGTGGCCCGGGCGGCCAAGATGTACGAGCGGTCGGTCGAGCTGGAGCCCCGCCACTCCAACGCCCTGTTCCGGCTCGGCTTCCTCAACGACCTCCAGGGGAACGACCACGAGGCCATCGGCTACTACGAGCGCTGCCTGAAGTACCCGCCGATCGGCAAGGGCGTGCTGTACAACCTCGGCGTCCTGTACGAGGACAACGACCTCTACGACAAGGCCGCCGAGTGCTACCGCCGGCTGGCCAAGGCCGACCCGACCGACGACCGGGCCAAGCTGTTCGTGAAGGACGCCGAGGCGTCGCTGTCGATGTACTACAGCCCGGAGGACGAGCAGGTCTCGATCCAGTTCCGGCAGGTGCTGGAGGTGCCGATCTCGGACTTCGAGCTGAGCGTGCGGAGCCGGAATTGCCTGAAGCGGATGAACATCCGCACCCTCGGCGACCTCACCCGGGTCACCGAGGCGCAGCTCCTGGCGAGCAAGAACTTCGGCGAGACGTCGCTGGACGAGATCAAGGTGGTGATGGTGGCGAAGGGGTTGCGGATCGGGCAGTCGTTGGAACAGGGCCAGCAGTACGAGTTCCGCGGCTACCGCAACCAGCAGCAGAACCTCAGCCCGGAGGAGCAGGCCGTCCTCGGCAAGCCGGTGAGCGACCTGAACCTGTCGGTCCGGGCGCGGAAGTGCATGAACCGGCTGAACATCACCACGCTGGGCGACCTGTGCCAGCGGACCGCGGACGAACTGCTGGAGGCGAAGAACTTCGGCCAGACCTCGCTGACCGAGGTCCGGGAGAAGCTCCGCCAATACAACCTGAAGCTCCGCGGGGACTGACCCTGGTGGAGAAGGCCGGGGCGTCATCCGCCCCCGCCCCTCGTCACGTTTTTTCGTCTCCCGCTGATTGCCCCCGAATGGCCCTCACCTTCTCCGTTGTCAGCCAAGACGGCGCGGCCCGGGCCGGCGTTCTGACCCTCCCACACGGGGCGGTCGAGACGCCGGTGTTCATGCCCGTTGGCACCCAGGCCACGGTCAAGGGGCTCACCCCCGACATGGTCCGCCGGGCCGGCGCGCGGATCATCCTCGGCAACACGTACCACCTCGCCCTGCGCCCCGGCGACGGGCTCGTCGCCGAGCTGGGCGGGCTCCACCGCTTCATGGGCTGGGACCGGCCGATCCTCACCGACTCGGGGGGGTTCCAGGTGTTCAGCCTGGCCACCCAGGTGAAGATCACCGACCGCGGGGCTACGTTCCGCAGTCACATCGACGGCTCGCCCCTCGAACTCACCCCGGAACGGGCCGTCGAGATCCAGCAGAATCTCGGCTCGGATATTGCGATGGTGCTGGACCAGTGTCCCCCCGGGGACGCCGGCCCGGACGTCATCCGCACCGCCGTCCGGCGTTCAATTCTTTGGGCCGAGCGGTGCAAGGCGCACCACACGCGGGCCGACCAGTCCCAATTCGCCATCGTGCAGGGCGGGACGAACCTCGCCCTCCGCGAGGAGTGTGCCCGCGAACTCGTGGCGATGGACTTCCCCGGTTACGCCCTGGGCGGGTTCAGCGTCGGCGAAGGCCCGGAGGCGATGCACGCCGCCCTCCCGGGGTGTGCCCCGCTGCTTCCGGAGGGGAAGCCCCGCTACCTGATGGGGGTCGGGCGGCCGGAAGACCTCCTCGCCGGGGTCGCGGCCGGGATCGATATGTTCGACTGCGTGATGCCCACCCGCAACGGCCGCAACGCCCTCGCCTTCACCGACGACGGCCCGATCCGGCTGAGAAACGCCAAGCACCGGCGAGACCCGGCCCCCGTCGAGTCCGGTTGCCCCTGCGAGTGCTGTGCGACGTTCAGTCGGGCGTACCTCCACCACCTGTTCGCCGCCGACGAGATGCTCGGGCCGACCCTCCTGAGCATCCACAACGTCTCGTACTATCTCCGGCTTATGGCCGCGGCCCGGGAGGCGATCGCGGCGGGCCGGTTCGCCGCCTTCAGAGCCGGGCGGCTTGCCCGCTGGGCGGGGCAGTCCATAGATTGATTCTTCCGATTCTGCCGGCCCCGGGCCGGTCTGTCTGTTCGCGCGGGTGAGGGGCTATGTTGAGCGCGTTGTTGGCACAGGATCCCGCCGGACCCGCGCCCGGCCAGGTCGCGCCGTTCTGGGCGAACCCGATCTTCATGCTGGCGATGATCGCCCTGTTCTGGATCGTCGTCATCGCGCCGATGTCCCGCCGGCAGAAGAAGGAACAGCAGCAGATGATGGCCACCCTCAAGCGGGGCAGTAAGGTGGTGACCAGTGGCGGGCTCGTCGGGACCGTCGTGACCATCAAGGACGGCGAGGACGAGATCGTGATCCGGTCCGAGGACGCCCGGGTCCGGATCAAGCGGAACACCGTGCTTCAGGTGGTCGGGTCGGACGAGGCCGAGGCGGCGAAGTAGCCGGCCGGTCGGGGACTCCTTCTCACGGCGGACACCGGACGAACCGGTCGCCCTCACGCTGGTAGCGGACGCCATGCAACGCAACTTCCTCCGCGGGCTGCTGGTCTGCCTGGTCCCGTGCCTGCTGGCCGGGCTCTACGCCTTCCAGCTGGACAAGTACCGGCTCGGCATCGACCTCGCCGGGGGCACGATCCTCGTCTACGAGGTCAACCTCGAACGGACCCGCGAGCTCCACCAGGCCGCGAAGGGCGAGGACGGGAAGGCGGCCGCGAAGGGCGAGGCGCCGGGGCTGTCCGCCGAGGACATGACCAAGCTGGCCCACCAGATCAAGCGCCGCATCGACCCGGCCGACCTGAAGAACGTGACGGTCCGCCCGCTCGGGAACAGCCGGGTCGAGATCATCCTCCCGACCGGCGGGTCCGGCGGCGGCCGGTCCAACCTGTCGGCCGAGGACATTGAGGAGGTCAAGCGGCTGGTGTCGCAGATGGGGGTGCTGGAGTTCCGCATCCTCGCCAACCAGTTCGACGACGAACCGGGCCTCCGCGCCGCCCGCGAGGCGATCGAGACGGCGAGCCCCGAGACCCGGACCGAGTGGGCCGTGCGCGGCGCCCCGCCTCAGCCCCCGGAGGGCGAGTTCGAGGTCAAGGCCGAGTCGGACAAGGCCCACAAGGTGCGCTACCTGTGGGCCGAGATCGGGCCGGAGGAGCGGGAGTCGCTCGGGCTCCAGAACGCCGCCGAGGGGAACTCGAAGCTCTGGACCGACGTGGCCAAGGCCCGCGCCGAGGGGAAGACGTTCCTCCACACCAGCGGCAACGAGGGCAAGCAGTACTCGATGCTCCTCTACAGCCGGGAGGTGAAGAACCCCGTCGTGCTGGAGCAGGAGGCGAAGGACAAGGCCAAGCTGGAGGCGGAGGGGAAGGGCTCCGAGTTCAACCCGAAGAAGGTCGAGTACTTCATCCTCACCCGGGTCTCGCCGATCGACACCGTGAAGGTCGAGGGTGACGTCTCCCTGAGCGCCCAGTCGGACACCGACCCGAAGACGTTCAACCCGTGCGTGAGCTTCCGCTTCAACGGGGCCGGGGCGCAGGCGTTCGGGCGGATGACCGAGCGGAACAAGCCGTCCAGCAACACCTTCCGCAACCTGGCCATCCTCCTCGACCAGCGGGTCGTGAGTGCCCCGACGCTGAACGCGGTCATCACCTCGCAGGGGCAGATCAGCGGCCGGTTCGACCGCAAGAGCGTGGACCGGCTCGTCACCATCCTGCGGAACGGGGCGCTGAACGCCCAGCTCCGCGAGAAGCCGGTGAGCGAGAACACCATCGGCCCGACGCTCGGGGCCGACACCGTCACCAAGGGGACGACGGCCGTCGGGATGGCGTTCGTGGCGGTGCTGGCGTTCATGATCGTGTACTACCGGTTCGCGGGGTTCGTCGCCTGCGTCGCCCTCCTCGCCAACGTGCTGCTGACGGTCGGGTTCATGGTCGCGGTCAACGCCGCGTTCACCCTCCCCGGCATGGCCGGGCTCGTCCTCACCATCGGGATCGCGGTCGACGCCAACGTCCTCATCTACGAGCGGCTCCGCGAGGAGCGGGACAAGGGGGCGAACCTCGCCACCGCCATCCGGAACGGGTACGAGCGGGCGTTCCTGACGATCATCGACACCCACCTGACGAGCATCTTCACGGCGATCGTGCTGTACACGTTCGGCAACGACCAGCTCAAGGGGTTCGCCATCAGCCTCACCGTGGGGCTGGCGATCAGCCTGTTCACGTCGCTGTACATGACCCGGCTGGTGTTCGACTACTTCCTGGCGAAGCGGCTGCTCACCCAGCTCCAGATGATGCGGCTCTTCAGCCGGCCGAACGTCCACCCGATGAAGTACCGCTGGTTCTTCCTCCCGTTCACCGCGGTCCTGACCGTCCTCGGCCTGGGCCTGTTCGTCTACCGGGGCGACGACGGGCTGAACGTGGACTTCCGCGGCGGGACGGTCTACGCCGGGAAGCTGAAGCCGGGCGAGGAGCGGGCGCTGACCACGACGGACGGCCAGCCCGGGCTCCGCGAGATGCTCGCCGACACGAGCAAGTTGAAGGTGGCCGACGTCCGCTGGGCCAACAAGCCGGCCAGCGGCGACGCGGCCGGCCTGGGCGTGTACGTGTTCGAGATCACCTACGCCGACGGGGGCGCGACCACGGTCTCGCTCACCCAGCGGCCGGCCGGGGCGGACGCCAAGGAGATGGAGAATACGGTCGCCGACCGGGCCTCGCACCTCCCGGACGTGTCGATCGAGCAGATGTTCCTGTCCGGCGAGACGTACCCCGGCGGCCGGAGCCGGTACTTCACGGTCCGGACCACCGAGCGGCAGCCCGACCTGGTGCGCGCCAGCCTCGACCGGCTCCTCCGGGACGGCAAGGGGCAGCCCCTGGTGGCCAGCCCGGACATGACCGCCGCGGCGGTGACCGGCCCGGTCGTCGAGCTCACGTTCGACCGGCCGACCTCCCCGAGCCAGATGCGGGACTTGCTGGAGCAGCGGTTCCGGGCGGAGAACCTGGCCGACCCTTCCGGCTACCTGTTCGACCTGACCGGGGTCGGCGAGCCGGAGAGCGGCCGGTACGCGACGATGCGGTTGGACGTTACCAAGAATGCCAGCTTCGCCGCGCTCAAGGCGAAGGCCGCGGTTTCGGCCGGGGCCGGCCCGGCGGGGGCGGCTGTCGCCGGCGGGCCGGTGGCGGTCGCCGCCGCGGGCGCCGTTGACGGGAAGCAGGCCGACGCGGAGGCCGGGACGCTCCGGTCGATCCTCGCGGTGGTCGAGCGGACGCTGGAGACCCGCCCCGAGCCCGAACGGCTGGAGGTGTTCGACAGCCAGCTCGCCACCGAGACCCGGACCAAGGCGTTCTACGCCATCGTCGCCAGCTGGGCGGCCATCCTGCTGTACCTGTGGTTCCGCTTCGGGAACTGGACGTTCGGGCTGGCGGCCGTGCTGTGCCTGGTCCACGACCTGTGCTTCACCCTCGGGGCGATCGCCGCGGGGCACTACCTCCATCTGATCCCCGGGATGAGCCTCCTCGGCATCGAAGACTTCAAGATCGACCTCGCGGCCGTGGCCGCCCTGCTGACCCTGGTCGGCTACTCGGTGAACGAGATCATCGTGAACTTCGCCCGGATCCGCGAGGTGCGGGGGAAGAGCCCGAACCTGACCCCGCAGATGATCAACGACAGCGTCAGCCAGACGCTGAGCCGGACGATCCTCACCTCGATGACCGTGCTCTTGGTGTCCCTCGTGCTGTACGTCTTCGGGGGCGAGGGCGTCCACTTGTTCGCGTTCGTGATGGTCGTGGGCGTGCTGGTCAGCACCTACAGCTCGATCTTCGTGGCCGCCCCGCTGCTGCTGATCTTCGGCGAGGGCCACCACGAGTTCGCCCCCGAGGAGGCGCCCAAGGCCGAGGACGAGAAGGAGAAGGAAGAGGAGGTGGTCGAGGGCTGAGCCGTCCGCCCACGACCGCCGTCCGTCGAGCGCCCGCGGGTCGAACCCGCGGGCGTTTCGCTTTCCCGGCCGGGAGTGGGTATCATCCCGGGGGAGGACCGCCCGTGAACACGATCCAGACCCCGGCCCACGCCGCCCCGGAACACACGCTCACCCTCACCGCGGCGGCCGGCGCCGCCCCCGGCGAGAGCGCCTCTCTCGTCACCTTCGCCCCCGGCCAAGCCGGACCCGCCCAGCCGCCGTTGACACCCGCGTTGCCGTCCGGCCTCCGGCCGTTCTCCGTGCCGATGGAGGTTCCGGCCGCCCCGCGCCCGGACCGCTTGACCGGCGACGACGTGCGCTAGCCCGCGCCGGACCACACCCGTTCGTCCCCGCCCGGAGCCCCGCCATGCCCCGCCTTCTCGCCGCCGCGGCCGTTGTCGCGCTCGCGGCGGTCCCGAGTCCCCGCCTCCACTCGGCCGACGACCCGCCCGCCAAGGCCGTCGCGACGAACGTCGTCCTCCGCGGGGCTACCGTGTTCGACGGGACGGGCCGCCCCGGGGTGAAGGCGGACGTTCACCTCAAGGGCGACCGGGTCGCGGCCGTCGGGGAGGTCGGCAAGGTCGATGGCGCCACCGAGGTGAACGCCGCCGGCCTCTACGTCTGCCCCGGCTTCATCGACCTCCATACGCACTGCGACTCCGGGAGCCCGCCGGCACTCACCACCAAGGCGGGGCGGCCGAACCAGAACTACGTCACGCAGGGCGTGACCACCGTCGTCACCGGCAACTGCGGGTCCGGGCCGGTGGACGCGGCCCGGTTCTTCGCCGAGTTGGAGAAGGGCGGGGTGGGGACGAACGTGATCCACCAGGCGCCGCACAATAGCATCCGCCAGGCGGTGATGGGGAACGAGAACCGGGCGCCGACGGCCGACGAGCTGAAGCGGATGGAGGATCTCGTCGGGCGGGCGCTCGACGCGGGCGCGGTCGGGCTGGCCACGGGGCTCATCTACAACCCGGGCACCTACGCCCGCACCGAGGAGATCGTCGCCCTGGCCCGGGTCGTCGGCCGGCGCGGGGGGCTCTACGCCAGCCACATCCGCAACGAGGGGAACGGCCTGCTCGACGCGCTCGAAGAGGCCGTCCGGATCGGCCTGGAGGGCGGCTGCCGGGTCCATGTCTCGCACATCAAGGCCAGCGGCGTGTCCGCCTGGGGCAAGTCGGCCTCGGCCGTCGCCCTGATCGAGGCGGCCCGCCGGAAGGGCTTGGCGATCACCGCCGACCAGTACCCCTACGTGGCTAGCAGCACGTCGCTGCGGGCCACGCTGGTGCCGACCCGCTACCGCGAGGGGAGCAACAAGGACTTCGTGGCCCGCCTCGACGACCCGAAGGTCGGGCCGCAGATCCGGGCGGACGTCGCCAAGGCGCTGGACGGGCGGGAGGGCGGGGGGCGCATCCAGATCGCCAGCTACCCAGCCAAGCCGCAGTGGCAGGGGAGGAAGATCGACGCCATCGCCGACGCCGAGAAGCGGGAGCCGATCGACGTCGTGATGGAGATCGAGCGGAACGGCGGAGCCCAGGTCGTGAACTTCGGGATGAGCGAGGAGGACGTGCGCGTGTACATGCGGCAGCCGTGGGTGGCGACCGCCAGCGACGGCGGCGTCCACCATCCGGGGCCGACGGCCCCGCACCCGCGGAGTTACGGCACGTTCCCGCGCAAGATCGGCCGGTACGCGATCGAAGAGAAGTTAGTTCCCGTCGAGTTGGCCGTCCGCAGTGCCACCGGCCTGCCCGCCGACATCCTGAAGCTGACCGACCGCGGCTACCTCAAGGCCGGCGCGTTCGCCGACGTGGTGGTCTTCGACCCCGCCACCTACCGCGACGCGGCGACGTTCGACCGCCCGCACCAGTACGCGACCGGCGTGAAGTGGGTTTTCGTCAACGGCCGGCCGATCATCGCCGACGGCCGGTTCGACGAGACCGCCCTCGCCGGCCGGGCCATTCGGTTCGGCGGGAAGTGACCGGGGCTCGCCATGACCTCGCACCCGAGTCTCGCCCGATCCGTCGCTGTTGTGACGGTCATTGCCGCCGCGGCGGTCTTCACGGCCGCGATCAAGTTCGACCGGACTTCGGCCGGCGGGTGGCTCGTGGGCGTCTTGCCCAACTTCGTCTGCGCGGCGGTCGCGCCGCTCGTCCTCTTCCTCCCCCTTCGCGTGGTGCGGGGGAGAGAGTACGCGGCGTTCGTCGCCGTCATGACGGTCGGGTTGGTGGCCTACGAGTTCACGCAGATCGTGATGCCGAAAAGGACATTCGACTGGTACGACATCGCCGCTTCGGCCGTAGGGGCGGTGGTCGCCCTGGTCCTCGGCGGGGCCGTCTTCCTCATCTCCCTTTCCCGGGCGGGCCACCGGGCGGTGTGACCCGGGGATCGGGTCACACCGCCAGTTCGTTGGCGTTGCCCGACGCCCGGACGGGGCGCACCCGCCTCCAGGCCGCGCCGGCCCAACCCAGAATTCCCCGGCCGGGCTCCGACACGGGCGGCGACAGCCCGGTGAGGCTGGGGCGGAAGATCATGAGCAGCAGCAGCGGCAGGTACCAGAGTACGTAGACCCCGCCGCGGTCGGCGTGCCAGAACTGCACGCCGATTAGTACGGCCGCCGACAGGGCGACCAGGTGGGACACATCTTTCGGTGACGGCCAGATCGTGACCGCGGCGACGAAGCCGACGTAGAGGACGAAGATCGGCAGGCGGTACGCCCCGTGGACGCCGGTCCACAGGCTCTCGTTCGTCGCACGCTTCCACGGCAGCCAATCGGACACCCCGGCCCAGGTCAGACCCGACGTGAGCCACCCGTCCCACCACATCACCGCGGCGATGATCCCGACGCTCAGCCCGAGGGCGGTGAAGAACCAGGCCGTGAACCGGCCGAGCCCCCGCCGGGCGTAGAACCCCGCCCAGAGCGGGAACAGCAACAGGGGGACGAAGGTACTCCCCGCCGCGACCCCGAGGAGCCAGCCGCTCAGGGCCGGGCGGCGGTAGCAGAACACCGCCCAGGTGACGAACGCCGCCGGCCAGACCAGGTGGAACTGCGCGACGTGGAAGGCGGTGTACGGGATGAGGAGGTAGAGGGTGCCGAGGGCGACCCCCGCCGCCGCGTCCTGGAAGTGGCGCACCCCGATCAATACCAGCCCGGTAACGACCGCTGCGTGGCACACCAGCGCGAGCGCCCGCTCGACCCAGAAACGCACGTCCGCCGGGGAGGCCCGCCCCGGGCCGGTCTGCGTCTGGCTCACGACGGCGGTGGCCCCGTCCTCGAACTGGGCGATGGGGATGGGGCGCGTTCCCACGGGAATCCGGACGATCGGCGAGCCGGTCCGCTGGACCGCGACGGCGACAAGGCAAGCGGCCAGGGCCGTTCCGAACCAGGCGAGGCCGGGCGTAGTGAGGTTCGGACTGGCCAGCGGGCGGCGGACGAGTGCGAGGTCGAGCAAGGCTCGGCCGAACCAGTACGCGGACCCGGCCAGGAGCCAGGCGTAGGCCAGATTCAGCTCGCGGTTGGCCCGAGCCCGGGTGGCGTCGAGGGTCACCCGGGCGTCGGCGGCGCGGGAGAGGAGGTCGGCCGTCCCCCCCGGGTCCAGCAGCACCGACGGACCGCACCGGCCGATCAGGTCGTCGAACAGGCCGGCGGCGATGGGCTCCAGCGCGTCCGCCGCCGCCCGCAGGGCGTGGGCCTCCTGAAGGATGAGGAAGCCCGGCACGAGCAGGAAGAGGGTCAGGAGGTCGAGGTTGCGGACCGAGAACGGGCGGGCGAACTGGAAGAACAGGGCCACGGACAGGAACAGGGAGAAGTAGAACCACGTCGCCGCGTTCGGTAGGTTGAAGCTCAGGAAGATGGATGGTTCCACAGCCCGGCCCCGGTCGCCCGCCACCGGCGGATGCGGTAACATCTTACAGCGAACGACCCCGGCGTCGGCGCCGGGCGGAGACAACGGGCCGAAAATAATCCCACCCCGGCCGCGGGCAGCCGGGGCAGGGGGGATGAGGGTGTCGTCCGCCGGCCGGTTAGAAGAACAGCCCGACCCCGACGTTCACCCCGTGCAGGAGGCGGAACCACTGGGTGTCGTACTTCGGGTCGATGGCCCCGTAGTTGAACCCGACCGGCTCGTCCATCCGCTCGGTGTTGAAGTAGGTGAGGGCGTTGTAGCCGACCCGCACCTGGACCCCCTCGATCGGGTACCACCACAGGTTCAGGTTGGCGTTCAGGTTCGGGATGAACTTGAAGTCGTTCCGGCCGCGCTTGGCCTGGGTGCTCTCGTCGCCGAGTTCGTACTTCATCCGGGCCTTCACCACGCCCAGCAGCAGCGCCCCGGTCAGGTCGCAGCTGAGCGAGAACTGGTTGGCCAGGAAGATCTCGTGCCCGGCCCCGACCATCGGGCCGTACAGCCGCTGGGACAGCGTGTTGGTGTAGTCGGCCGCGTAGCTCGGGTGGATCGTCCCGCTCGCGTCCGCGGACACCGTCCGCCAGGCGAACCGCTCGAAGAACCAGGCGAACTTACCGCCCCCGATCCCGTACACCCGGCTGTAGTCGGTCTGGAAGATCGGCACCCGGACGCCCATCTCGGCCTGCTGGTACCGCTGGGTGAACTTGATGTCCATCACGCTGGCGGCGTTCCAGATGCCGTAGGCGTTGAAGCCGGGGTTGCCGCCCGCGACGCCCTGGGGCTGGTCCACGATCACCGGCGTGCTGGACAGCAGGGCGCCCGTGTTCCCGTTGACCGCCGTCACGGCGCCGATCGTGGTCGGCCGGGTCACGACGATCTGGTTCGCCGGGACCGAGACCCGCACCTGCCCGATGATCGGGGTGGTGATGATGATCGGCGGGGGCGGGGTGTTCCCGATCCCACCGACGGTCCCCTGCTGGACCGTAATGGTCGCCCCCTGAACGACCGACTGGAGGATCGTCCGCGAGCCGACGCCCGGGAGGTCCGGCACGATCTTGGTCGCGGGGCCGGAGTACTGGGGCGTGAAGTTGTACACCGGGGCCGAGATGAACGTGTTCGACAGGTCGGTCCCCCCCGCGAAGCCCCGGGGCACCAGGCTCGCGCCCGCCGAGTAGTGGGCGTCGAACAGCTGGAGGTAGTTGGCGTAGAGCCGGGTGCCGTCGTCGAACCGGTAGCCGAGTTCGACCTGGAAGCCCGGCATGTAGGTGGTCCGGCCGAGCTCGCGCGTGTTCAGCGCGTCGGCCCCCGACCCGAGGAACCCGCCGGCGTTGCCGGTCAGCAGCCCGGTCGAGTCGAAGAGGCCGCGGATGGCGATGGTCTGCTCGCCGATCGCCCGGTTCTGGGTGAGCATCACGTACTCGGCCGTCGCGTAGAACCCGGCCGACCCGGCCCGCCCGGTCGGGATCGGGATGGTCGGCTCGGTGTTCAGAGGCGGGTCGAACCCCGGGTTCGCCGGGGACTGGCCCCGGGCCACGCCCGGGTGGTCCCAGTCGAACGGGCTGCCCTGGGCGTGCGCCCGGCCCGGCCCGGCCATAGCAGCCGCGAGGACCGCTCCCCCGATGATCCACTGGCGCATAACCCACTTCCCCCTTCGCTGCGTGGACGACACGTCCGGCGGCGGGCTCCCCAACCCGCACCCCGGCCCCGGCCGGCGGACACGTCCGCGACCGGTCCCCTAGTTCACATTCGCGCTCTGTGGCGGAAAGTCGCGGCGACGATACCGGGGCGCCCCATCCGGTCAAGCCGGAACGGCCCCGAAAACGCGATTCCGCCGGGTTTTTCCAGGGGTTTTCGAGCCCGCGGCGGGAACCTGGGGGTGCCCGAAGGGGCCAGCGAAGCCGGGGCGTGACGCCCGCCCCGGCGCTCCGGGGAAGGGGGGGGCAATGGCCAACGCCGCGGCCGGGTGTTCCGTTCGCAACACGGGGTCTGATCCGTTCGCAACACGGGGTCTGAACGGCCCGGGAGAGGGGTGTGGTCATGACGGGGCGGCTCGGAGTGCTCGCGGCGGCAGCCCTCGTCCTCTTCCCGGCCCGGGCTCCGGCCGCGGACCCGACTCAGAAGGACGTGGACGGCGTGATGGCCGAGGCTCTGCGGGCCTGGGGCGTCCCGGGGGGGGCGGTCGCCGTCGTCCGCGGGGACCGGGTGGAGGTGCTGACCGGGTACGGCCGCCGCGACGCGGGCCGGCCCGAGCCGGTCACTGCGGACACGGTCTTCCCGCTGGCCTCGTGTACCAAGCCGTTCACCGCCCTCCTCCTCGCCACCCTGGTGGACGACGGCCAGCTGGGCTGGGACGACCCGGTGCGACGTCACCTGCCGGCGTTCCGCCTGTCCGACCCCGAGGCCGACGCCCGGGTCACCCTCCGCGACCTCCTCTGCCACCGGACCGGCCTCAACGGGAACGACCTACTCTGGTACCGAGCCCCGTGGGGCGTGGACGAGCTGATCGAGCGGGCCGGCCGGCTCCCGCCCGGGTACCCGTTCCGCGGCGGGTTCCAGTACTCCAGCCTCATGTACATGGCCGCCGGGCGGGCCGCGGCGACCCGGGCCGGGCGGCCGTGGGAAGTCCTTCTGAAGGGGCGAGTCACCGACCCGCTGCGCATGTCGGGCGTGGCCTTCACCGACGCCGGCGTCCCGGCCTCTGCACGCGCCACCGGGCACCAGCGCGGGGCGGCCGGGGTGGTCGCCATGCCCGCCTACCCGATGGCCGAGCCCAACCCGGCGGGGTCGGTCCATGCTTCGGCCCGCGACCTCGCGGCCTTCCTGCGGTTTCTGGTGGCCGGCGGGGTCGGGCCGGACGGCAAACGGCTGGTCCGCGAGGCGACGTTTGCCGAACTCATTCGCCCGCAGAACACGATCCCGCTGGAAGGGGTGGCACGGGCCATGAACCCGGACACCGAGCGCCTCGGTTACGGACTGGGCTGGATCGTGTCCGACCACCGGGGGAAGCGGGTCGCCGCCCACGGCGGCATGATCGACGGGTTCCGCACCCAGATCACGTTCCTGCCCGACGAGAAGTTGGGGGTCGCCGTGCTGAACAACCTGCACGAGACGCGGATGAATCAGGCGGTGACCAACACCCTGATCGACCGCTACTGCGGCCTCCCCGCCCGGGACTGGAACGGCTTCTTCCTCCGCGTCGTGGCCGACGCGGACGCGGCCAAGCGGGCCGAGCGCGCCGCCCGGGACCGGGCGCGCAACCCGGACCGGAGGCCGTCGCTCCCCCTCGACCGGTATGCCGGAACCTACTCCGACCCGGTCTACGGCGCGGCCACGGTGACCCTCGCCGGCGACCGGTTGACGCTGGCGTGGAGCAGCTTCCGCTCCCCGCTGGAGCCGTTCGACGGCGACACCTTCCGCGTGGCCGAGGGCTACCACACCGACCGGCTGGTGGAGTTCGTGCCCGACCCCCGGCGCGGGGTGCTCGGGCTCCGGTTCATCGGGGTGGGGTTTCGGAAGGGGTAGGCGAACGGTTGGAGGACGCCGGCCGTTCGCCCGAGACGATCAGATCAGCCCGTGGTGGCCGAGGTAGCGCTCGGCGTCGAGGGCGGCCATGCAGCCGGTGCCGGCCGCGCTGATCGCCTGGCGGTAGTAGTCGTCCGCCACGTCCCCGGCCGCGAACACGCCCTCGACGCTCGTGTACGTCCGGCCCAGGGTCGTCCACTTCACATACCCGCCGGCGTTCAGCTCGACCTGACCGTCGAGGAACCCCACGTTCGGCGTGTGGCCGATCGCCAGGAACAGGCCGCTCGCCGGCAACTCGGTCGTCTCGCCGGTCTTCACGTTCTTGGTCCGGATGGCCGTCACCCCGGCCTTGTCCTCGCCCAGCACCTCGTCCACCGCGGTGTGCCAGCGGATGTCGATCTTCGGGTTCGCCAGGGCGCGGTCGGCCATGATCTTGCTCGCCCGCAGCACGTCGCGGCGGACGAACAGGTGGACCACGCTCCCGAACTTGGTCAGGTAGCCCGCCTCCTCCACGGCCGAGTCGCCGCCGCCGACCACGACGATCGGCTTGTTGCGGAACCGCGGCAGCGCGCCGTCGCAGACGGCACAGGCGCTCACGCCGTTATTCTTGAAGCGGTCCTCGCTCGGCAGGCCCAGGTAGTTGGCCCGCGCGCCCGTCGCCACGATGACGGTGTGGGCCTGCACCGTCTCGCCGTCGTGGGTCGTCAGCGTGAACGGCCGGTTCTGGAAGTCCACCTTCACGACGTCCTTCGACTCCACCCGGGTGCCGAAGTTCACCGCCTGCTGCCGGCTCAGGGCGACCAGCTCGGGGCCGTTGATGCCGTGCGTCGGCTGCGGCTTGTTGGCCGTGACCCAGTACGGCTGGTCCTCCTCCTTGAGCGCCGTCTTCAGGTACTGGCGGGTGTCACCCGCCGGCCAGCTCGGGAAGTTCTCGACCTCCGTCGTGAGCGCCAGCTGGCCGAGGGGTAGGGTGCCGTTCTCCTGGTTCTTCTTGTCGAACGGGTTCCCCTGGATGACGAGGGGGTTGAGGTTGGCCCGGGCGGCGTAGATGGCGGCCGTCCACGCGGCCGGCCCGGACCCGATGATGACGACGTTCTCGGGCATAGAACTCTCGGAGATCGGGTGTATCGGGAGCGGAGGTCGGGTGGGAGGCGGCCGGGCGACGGGTGGTATCCCCGTCCGGTGCCGTCGTGCTATTCTAGACGCCTGACCGGTGATGGCCCGATCGGCGAAGCGTGACCGAGGGATCGGGGCGTCCTCTACCGATACCCGACTACCCGACACCCCCGATCCCCGACCCGAATGCGCGCCAGGCTGACCTACTTCCGCGAAATCCTCCGCTACGTCCCCCGGTTCCGCGACCGGGTGTTCGTCATCGCCGTGGACGGGGGGGTCGTCGAGGACGAGAACTTCCCCAACCTGCTCCTCGACATCGCCTTGCTCCGGAGCCTAAGCATCCGGGTGGTGATGGTCCACGGGGCGGCCCACCAGATCAAGCGGTACGCCGACCGGATGCAGGTCACCCCGTCCGACCTCGACGGCACCGGCATCACCGACAAGGACACCCTCCAGGTGGCGATCACGGCCGCCAACCGGGTGACGCACGAGATCCTCGAAGGGCTCCTCGCCAACGACCTCCGGGCGACCTGCCCGAACGCCGTGGTGGCCCACCCGAAGGGCATCCTCGGCGGCGTCGATCACCTGCTCACGGGCCGGGTCGAGCGGATCGACGCCGTGTTCCTCCAGACCCTGCTTGAGCACGACATCATCCCGGTCATCCCGCCGGTCGGGTGCGACGGGGCCGGGAACTCGTACCGGCTGAACTCCGACGCCGTGGCCGTCGAGGTGGCGAAGGCTCTGCGGGCGATCAAACTCGTCTTCCTCTCGACCGAGGGCGGCGTGCGCAACCCGGCCGGGGCGGTCGTGCGGCAGCTCACGGTCGAGGAGGCCGACGCGTTCCTGAGGCGGCACCGGGCCGACCTCCCGCCCGGGGCGCTCACGAAGCTGGGCCACGCGGTCCGGGCCGGGAAGGAGGGGGTCGAGCGCGTCCACGTCATCGACGGCCGGGAGCAGGAGGGGCTCCTCGGGGAGGTGTTCTCGAACGAGGGGACCGGCACCCTGGTCTACGCCAACGAGTACCAGTCGATCCGCCCGGCCCAGAAGAAGGACGTGCGGGCGGTCTTCAACCTGATCCAACAGGGCGTGAAGTCCGAGGAGTTGGCCAAGCGTACGCGGGTCGACATCGAGAAGCAGATCAACGACTTCTTCGTCTTCGAGGTCGACCGCAACCCGGTCGCCTGCGCGGCCCTGATCCGCTACCCCGGGCAGAACCAGACCGAACTCGCCAGCGTGTACGTGGACGACCGCTACGCCAACCAGGGCATCGGGCTCAAGCTGATCCACTACGCCGAGAACCTGTCGCGGGCCGAGGGCTTCGCCACGCTGTTCTGCCTCAGCACCCAGGCCATCAACTATTTCGTCCAGAAGGCCGGCTTCCGGCTCGGGACGCCGGACGACCTCCCCCCGGCCCGGCGCGAGCGGTACGAACTGCAAGGGCGGAAGTCGCAGGTACTCGTGAAGCCGCTGGCGGCGGGCGGGCCGCGGGAGTAAACGCAGGCCGCGTCGGGCTCGACCGCGGGCGCGGGCGGCCCAACCCCCACCACCCGCACGAACCCGCCCGTCCGCGATTTCGTGCTATACTTCAGCAGAATTCGACCGGCACGGCCGACGGGCCGCGGCCGATCGATTCGGGCATGGCGACGTTCTACCTCCTCCCCCCCCGGGCGTGCCTGCAAGACGCCCTCGCCGGCCTCCTCGGCAAGCTCCTCCCCGGCCTTCCCGTCCCGGCTAACGCCTGGGACCAGCTGGCCGCGGTGGCCGTCGCGGACGCGACGGACGCCGTTTACCTCGTGCCGCGGGACGACCTGCCGGACGGTGAGCCGGTGGCGGACGCCCTCGCCGAGGGGTTCGGGGCGGACCCGGGGGATCGGGTGGTGGAAGTACCGTCTGGTGGCGGGGTGGCGCGGGTGTGGCGGGTACCGGGCGGCGTGTCCGGGTCCGCGGCGGCTTGATAAGATCAAGGCGTTGTTGGCTGCTCGGACCCGCCCCTCCGGCGGTGTCCCACCCGCCGCGGCCCCGCACACCGGACCACAACCCATGACCGATCCGGACGACGACTGGGGTGACCTCGCCCGCGAGCTCGGTGTCCAGAAGCCGACCACTCCGGCCCCCGAAGAGGCGAGTGCCGCCGAGCCGGCCCCCGAGGCCGTCGAGGACGAGCCGGAGTTCGCCGACGGCCTGGCGGACGAGTCCGCGGCCGGCGACGAGGATGCCGAAGGCGAAGCGGGGGACGGGGAGGGCGACGGCCCCGGAGGCGAAGAGGCTCCCGGCGAGGGCCAGCCCGGCACCGGGCGCAAACGCCGCCGCCGCCGTCGTCGTCGGAAGAAGGGCGGGGCCGCCGAGGGCGGCGAAGCGGCCGACGCCGGGATTGCGGACGAGCCCGCACCGAGTTATCAGGCGGCGGCACGGGCGCCGGTGGCTGCCCCGGCGGTCACTGTTGCGGCCGTCGCTGCTGCTGCGGCCGAGCCCGTGGAAGACGACGAGGGGGGAGACGAGGGCGAGTTCGGGGGGCCGGTGCCCGCGGTCGAGGAGGACACGGCCGGGGAAGTCCTCCGCGAGCTGATCGCCACCTGGAACGTGCCGTCGTGGGACGAGATTATTTCCGGCCTGCACCGCCCGTAGCGGCGGGGGGCCGGCCGGTGGGGGCGTGCGATGGCCGACGCGGTGATCGACGTGCTGGAGCGGGACGAACTCCCCCAACTGGTCGAGCTGTACAATCAGGTCTTCCGCCCGACCCGGACGGAGGAGACGTTCCGCCGCCGCTGCCTCGGGCGGTACAACGTCCTCCCGCTCGTCGCCCGCGTGAAGGACCGGCCGGTCGGCTTCTTCCTCGGCTTCGAGCAGGAGCCGGACATGTTCCTCGGCTCGACGTGGGGCGTCGTCCCCGACGCCCGCCGGGCGGGCGTCGGGTCTCAGCTGTTAGAAGCCGCCCAGGAGTGGGCTGGGGAACGCGGCTACGAGACGTTCCGGCTGGAGTGCCCGAACCGCCAGCACCCGATGCTCCATCTGGCCCTGAACCTCGGCTACGACGTCGTCGGCACCCGCGCGGACGCCGGCCCCGGGCTAACGATGGTGATGCTTGAGAAGCAGTTGGCGTGAGCGACGGTGCCCATAAGGTCGTCATGCGGCGGGGGCTCGGCTCCCGGCCGCGGGCATCCCGACTCCTGCATTTCTTCAGACCGCTGTCTGCGTACCCGAAACGAGTCTCCGGCCGTAGCCCTGGCGGCGCTCGTCGCTTCGATGCCGTACGGGTCGCGGGCGGTCAGTACTGGAGAACCATCTCGACGAACGCGCTCAGGAGCGGGTTCACCTGGTCGTTCTGCTTGTTGTACAGCTGGCGGAAGCCGCCGCCGGGGACGAGCATCGACAGGCCGCCGAGCACGATGGCGTTGTTGTTCAGCCGGGGCCGCCACTCGAACCCGCTGCTCAGGTCGAAGCCGATGTCGCGGTCGATCTCGCTCTGGAAGACGAGCGTCTCCAGCGGGGCCGTCTTGTCGAACAGCAGGTAGTTGACGTTGTTCACGATCCGGAAGCGCGGCGTCACGTCGAAGTCCACGCCGGTGTTGATGAGCCACAGCCCCGGGTTCACGAAGTTGCTCTGCCCCTGGATGCGGCTCGACCGGAGGTTGGTGTAGAGGCTCTGGTCGTTGACCAGGCCCACCCCGAACAGCGGGATGCGGTTGCGGCGGAAGAAGCTGAACTCGCCCCCGAAGTTCGTCTGGTCGAGGATGCCGTCGAAGCCCGTCGCCTTGCCGTTGTTCGGGTTGCCGTCGCCGCTGGCGTAGAAGCCGCTCACGCGGAACCGCGCCCAGTCGCGGTCGTAGCTCAGTTCCACCGCCGCCATCGCCGCCGAGATCGACTGCGGGCTCCCGGCCAGCGGGTTCCTGCTGTCGCGGCCGACCACCCAGTAGGCGGCGTGCGAGATGTTGTACCGGCCGACGTGCCCGTCCCCGGCCGCCCCCAGGTAGTACGACTCCACCCGGTGCGGCTGGAACACGCCGACCGGGTCCGGGCGGACCAGGAACCGGTTGCGGTCGAACTGTACGTCCGGGCCGTCGTTGTTGTAATGGAAGCTGGCCTGGGCGGTGTACCCGGGGAAGATGAAGTCCTGCCGGTACACGTTGGCAATGGCGATGTTCTGGTTCCGGTCCTCGAACGTGTTCAGCTGGCTGTTCGTGTCCTTCTCCTGCTGCCGGAAGTACACGAAGTTGTACTGCGTCCGGTTCCCGTCGTAGTTCCCGAACAGCCGGACGCCGCGGTTCGTGTCGCTGAAGATGAAGCCGCGGAAGTCGGACACGAACGGCTGCGACCCGGCGCGGACCGAGACGAAGTCGTACTGCTCGCTCAGGTCGGCCAGCTTGTACTCGGCGAACCACTCCTGCAACGCGCCCCAGGTCCGGTTGCGGATGGTGCCGTCGCGCACGTCCGGGCTGATGACGGCCAGTTCCTGCACGCTCACCGCGTTCACGTTGAAGGCCGGGGTGACCTTGACCCGCCAGTCCACCGGCTTGAACGCCGCGTCGCCGCGGAACAGGTCGAACGACAGGGTGTACAGCTCGTTGTGGACGAACTGCCCCGGCCGGCCGAAGAAGTCGGTCGTGAACGGCCGGGCCGTGCTCTCGAACGGCGTGGTCGCGGTCGGCAGCGACCGGCCCTCGAACAGGTGGACGGCGGTGCCCGTCATGTTCAGGAAGACGTGCTGCCCGATGATCGGGTAGTCGCCCTTCAGCACGTTCTGGTTGTACGGGTCGAACCACCGCCCGGGGCGGTACGGGTAGTCGAACACCTGGGGGTAGCCCAGCCCGTACCGGTCCCACTCCGGGAACCCGATGCGCCACCGGTCCTCGACCGTCTCGTACTCCTCGTTCCAGCCCGACCGCGGCACGACGCCGCTCGGCCCCGCGAACCCGATGGTCGGCAGGTGGCCCGCCCTGGTGACCGGCGGGGCGTCGGCCGGCCCCGGCGGCTGGGGCGGTCGGGTCGGGTCGAGAAGGCGGTCGAGCGGGTCGCGGGTCGTGTCCTTCGGGACGGACGGGGGCAACTCGGCCGGGGGGGGCGTCGGTTGGGCGACCGCGGGCGCGGCGGCGAGCAACAGGGCGAACACCGCGGCGGTGTGGCGAATCGTTGGCATCGCACCCCCCGGCGGACGACGGACGCAGCCCCGGCACGGGCTATCACACCCATGAATCGGTTCTAGACGATCCGAAGATGAGGAAAACACCGGTCGTGCGGGGTGGGGGAACTGGGCGCTGTGTGAGGCGGGCTTCCCGACGGAAGTGAAGCGGGCTGCCTCCTGGCATGCGAATCGCTGGACATCACAACTCTGACTCTGATGCCCTCATCGGCGTACCGCTTTCAGCTTGGACGCTGAAAAGTCAGGCCCGGTTCGAGTAATCCAGAGCAGAATTGAGCAGGGAACTTCTCAATGAGCGGAAGCGTGCTTCTAACCTCGACGGGCAAGGACCAGCCCTACGTTCGCGTCTGCTGCCACTGTCGCCGCATCCGCGGCGAGAAGGGCTGGCAGCCGGGGACGCTACCCGCGGACCGCTGGGTCACGCACGGCATCTGTCGGGATTGCTACCAGATCCACTACCCCGACTACGGCCCCCCGCCGGGTGGTGACTGAACAGGTGTGCGGATTCCGCGGACGCGGGCGGCTACAATAATGCCGCCCGCACCTCCGGAACACGCCGCATGGACGAGCCCACCTCCCCAACCCTCCCCGCCGACAAGGTCAAGTCGTTCCCGGCCGCGCCCGGCGTGTACCTGATGAAGGACGCCGGCGGGGCGGTCATCTACGTCGGCAAGGCCAAGAGCCTCCGCAACCGGGCCGCCTCCTACTTCCGCGCCGAGGCCAGGTCCGACCCGCGGGTGCGGGACTGGATCGGGCTGATCGCCGACATCGACTACATCGCCACCGAGGACGAGATCGCGGCGATGCTGACCGAGGCCCGGATGATCAAAGACCTCCGGCCGCGGTTCAACAAGGATCTGCGCGACGACAAGACGTTCCCGTACCTCCAGATCCGCACCCGGGAGGAGTTCCCCCGGGTGGAGATCACCCGCACCCCGCGGCGGAAGGGCGTGCGGCTGTACGGCCCGTTCACGAGCGCGAGCAGCCTGCGGGCGGCGGTGAACGTCCTCCAGCGGGTGTTCCAGTTCCGCACCTGCACGCTCAACATCCGGTCCGCCGACGACCGCTGGCGCTGGTTCCGGCCGTGTTTGCTCCACAGCATCCGGCAGTGTACGGCCCCGTGCAACCTGCGGGTGAGCCGCGACGACTACCGCCGGCAGGTGAAGAAGCTGATCCTCGTGCTGGAGGGGAAGAAGGGGAAGCTGATCCGCCGCATGGAGAAGGAGATGCAGGCGGCCAGCGCCGACCTGAACTTCGAGAAGGCCCGCCGCCTGCGCGACGAGGTCGCCGCCCTTCAGAGGATTGAACTCCGCGGCGACGTGGACCGAGACGTCCAGCCTGAGGTCTTCCCGATCGACCCGAAGAAGGGGCTCGTCGGGCTCCGCAAGGTGCTGGGGCTGGCGAAGACCCCGCGGACGATCGAGGGGATGGACATCGCCCACCTCAGCGGGACCGATACGGTGGCGTCGCTGGTGAGCTTCTTGGACGGGCTGCCGTTCAAGGCCGGTTACCGGCGGTTCAAGGTCAAGAGCGTCGAGGGCGTGGACGACTTCGCCTCGATGCGCGAGGTCGTGACCCGCCGGTTCCGCCGGCTCAGCGACGCGGACGAGACTTTCCCGGACGTCCTGCTGATCGACGGGGGGAAGGGCCAGCTGAACGCCGCGCTGGAGGCGTTCAAGGCGCTCGGGGTGGACCCGCCGTGCGTGATCTCGCTGGCCAAGCAGGAGGAGGAGATTTTCCGCCCGGGCGAGGCGGAGTCGATCAAGCTGAGCCGGCACTCGGCCGCACTCCGGCTGCTCCAGTACGTCCGGGACGAGGCCCACCGCTTTGCCCAGCACTACCACCACATGCTGCGCCGCAAGCGGCTGACGGACGACTAACGCCGGCCGGCGCGGACCCCTCACCATCCTTCATCGTACTCCACCACCCCGGCCGGGGCGTGGCGGAACTCCCCCGTCTTGAGTTCCCGGGCGTAGCGGTTGAGTTTCGTCCAGTAGACGATGCCGACTACCAGTGCGGCCGGGTAGGTCAGGAACACGGGGTAGAACAGGCAGCCGGTGGCGAGGAGCGTCAGCAGGGTCAGCCCGGTGCGGCGGCCGTAGTCCTCGTCCGGGTCGTCGAGGCCGCGGGAGCGGTACTCGTTCCGCAGCGACTCGGCGATCTGGACCACCGTCACCGTCGCCCAGACGAAGTTGAACACCGGGATGAGGTTGAGCCACACCCGCCCTGGCTCCATCCGCCGGTGGTCGGGGTGGACGCGCCGCAGCACACGCTCCAGCGCCCCGAAGAACCGGAGGCCCAGGAAAATCCCGCCCCCGCCGGCGAGTAAGAGGAAGAGGAGGGCGAGGAGGATTCCGGGCGTGGGGTCGTCGTACACCGGCGGCCTCCGAGGGTCACCAGCCCTCGTCCACGGGCACCGGTTCGACCGGCTCCTCCCGCATCCGCCGGGCGTAGCCGTTTATCTGGACCCAGTAGACGATCCCGTAGATCAGGGCGAACGGGAGCGTCACGACCCCCGCCGGCGGGAGGAGGACCACCACCGCGATCAGCACCAGGGCGATGATCCCGGACGTCTTGCCGTAGGAGTCCCGCTTCTTGGAGACGCCGCGGGCGACCAACTCATTTCGCACCGACTCGCCGACCCGCTCGATCGTCACCGCGGCCCACACCATGTTCACCACGGGGATGAGGTTGACCCACACCTCCCCGGGCTCCATGCGGCGGTTCCCGGGCGACACGCGCCCGAGGACGCGGGTCAGGGCCGCGAGCAGCCCGACCCACATGATGAACGCGATCAGCAGGGAGAAGCAGGCGAACTCCTGCAGCCCTTCGCGCCGGAGGAACCGCTCGATCGCGTCGATGTTGAGGAGCATGGGCGGCCCGGGGGGTCAGCGGGCCGCGGCCAGGTGCCGTAACACGTAGGGCAGGATGCCGCCGTGCTGGTAGTACAGCGCCTCCTGCGGCGTGTCGATCCGGCACACGGCGGAGAACTCGACCTTCGACCCGTCCGGCCGGAGGGCGGTCACGGCCAACTCCCGGGTGGCGCCGGCGAAGTTCACCTTCAGGCCGTCCACCAGCCCGCGGATGTCGAACACCTCCTCGCCGGTCAGCCCGAGCGAGCCGGCGCTCTCGCCGGTCTTGAACTGGAGCGGGAGGACGCCCATCCCGACCAGGTTGCTCCGGTGGATGCGCTCGTAGCTCTCGGCGAGTACGGCCTTCACGCCGAGCAGGTTCGTCCCCTTCGCGGCCCAGTCGCGGCTCGACCCGGAGCCGTACTCCTTCCCGCCGATCACCAGCAGCGGCACGCCGTCGGCCTGGTACTTCACCGACGCCTCGAAGATGCTCATCTGGGCGCCGTCCGGCAGGTGCCGGGTCACCCCGCCCTCCACGCCGGGGACGAGCTGGTTCTTGAGCCGGACGTTGGCGAACGTGCCGCGGACCATCACGTCGTGGTGCCCGCGGCGGGCGCCGTACTGGTTGAAGTCCTTCGGGGCGACGCCGCGGTCGATCAGGTACTTCCCGGCCGGCGAGTCCTTCTTGATGCTCCCGGCCGGCGAGATGTGGTCGGTGGTGATGCTGTCGCCGAGCAGGGCCAGCACCCGCGCCCCGGAGATCTCCTGCACCGGCGGGGCCGACGGGGACATCCCCGCGAAGTACGGCGGGTTGGCGATGTACGTGCTGGCCGCGTCCCACTGGTAGAGGTTGCCGGTCGGCACGCTCAGCGCCTTCCAGTTGGCGTCGCCGTCGAACACCGAGCCGTAGATGCGGGTGAAGGACTCCTGCCGGATGGCCCCGGCGACGGCCGCCTGCACCTCCTCGTGGGTCGGCCAGATGTCGCGGAGGAACACCGGCTGGCCGTCCGACCCGGTGCCGACGGGCTCGGTGTCCCAGTCGACGTCGATCCTCCCGGCCAGGGCGTAGGCGACGACCAGCGGCGGGGAGGCGAGGTAGTTGGCCCGCACCTCGGGGTGGACGCGGCCCTCGAAGTTCCGGTTCCCGCTCAGCACCGCCGACACCACCAGCTTCTCGTAGTGGATCTCCTTGGTCACCGCCTCGGACAGCGGCCCGCTGTTGCCGATGCAGGTGGTGCAGCCGTAGCCGACGACGTGGAACCGCAGCGCCTCCAGGTCCGGCATCACCCCGGCGTTGACCAGGTAGTCGGTGACGACCTTCGACCCCGGGGCCAGGCTCGTCTTCACCCACGGCTTGCTCGTCAGCCCCCGGGCCACGGCCTTCTTCGCCAGCACCCCGGCGGCCATCATGACCGACGGGTTGGACGTGTTCGTGCAGCTGGTGATGGCCGCGATGACCACCGACCCGTCCGTCAGCACGCCGCCCGGCATCTCGACCGGCTCGACCACCCCCGGGGCGGCCATCGGCAGTGGCGCGACGGCCTTCCGGGCGGCGTCCTTGAGCTTCGGGAGGGCGTCGGCGAACGACCGCTTCACGTCCTTGAGCGCCACCCGGTCCTGCGGCCGGCTCGGCCCGGCGAGGCTGGGCTCGACGGTGGCGAGGTCGAGTTCGAGGGTGTCGGTGTACTCGGCCTCGGGGGTGGTCGCGTCGTGGAACATCCCCTGGTCGCGGTAGTACGCCTCGACGAGGGCGACGAGCTCCTCGGGCCGGCCGGTGGCGCGGAGGAACTTCAGCGTCTCGGCGTCCACCGGGAACATGCCGCAGGTGGCGCCGTACTCGGGGGCCATGTTGGCGATCGTGGCCCGGTCGGCGAGCGGCAGCTGGGCGAGGCCCGGGCCGTAGAACTCGACGAACTTCCCGACCACGCCCTTCTTGCGGAGCATCTGGGTGACGGTCAGCACGAGGTCGGTGGCGGTGGCGCCCTCCCTCAGCTGGCCGAACAGCTTGAAGCCGATCACCTGCGGGATCAGCATGCTCACCGGCTGGCCGAGCATGGCGGCCTCGGCCTCGATCCCGCCGACGCCCCAGCCGAGGACGCCGAGGCCGTTGATCATCGTGGTGTGGCTGTCGGTGCCGACCAGGGTGTCCGGGTAGGCGGCGCCGTGCTCGTCCACGAACACGCAGCGGGCGAGGTACTCGAGGTTGACCTGGTGGACGATGCCGGTCTCCGGCGGCACCACCTTGAAGTTGCGGAAGGCGTTCTGGCCCCAGCGGAGGAACTGGTAGCGCTCCTGGTTCCGCTCGTACTCCAGCAGCGTGTTGTTGGCGAACGCCTGCGGGTTCCCGGCGTCGTCCACCTGCACGGAGTGGTCGATCACCAGCTCGACGGGGACGAGCGGGTTGATCTTGGCCGGGTCGCCGCCGAGAGCCTTCATGGCGTCGCGCATGGCGGCCAGGTCCACCACGCACGGGACGCCGGTGAAGTCCTGCATCAGCACCCGGGCGGGGGTGTAGGCGATCTCGGTGGTAGGCTCGGCCTTGGCCTGCCAGAGGGCGAGAGCCTCGACATCCGCTTTGCGAACGGACAGGCCGTTCTCGTTCCGGAGGAGGTTTTCGAGGAGGACTTTGAGAGAAAACGGCAGCTTCTTGGCCTGCGGGTGGACCTGCTCGACGGCGGCGAGGCGGTGGACGGAATACGCCTTCCCGCCCACCGAGAGGGTGGACAGGGTTCCGAAACTGTTCGGCATGGGTCACCAAGGAATGATTGTCGTCGCTACCGGTATTGTTGAACCGCGGCCCGGGTACGGCAACGGCCGCGGCGAAACCCCTTGTGCCGCCGGCCGTTCGCCACCCGACACGTCACCACCCCGTCACGCCGATCTCGCCGAGCACCCGCCGCAGGGCGTCGAGTTGGTCGTCGGCCACCACCACGGCGGTCGGGCCGAGCCGCTCGGCGACGAGCGCGCGGGTCTCGGGCCACTGCATCACGCCGTCGGTCGCCTCGGGGGTCGGAAACCGGACGACCGTGAGCCGGTCCGCCGCCGGCGGCTCCAGCCTCGACCCGACGAGGAACAGCCGGCCGGCCGCCGACAGCACCCCGCCGGTGCGGTCGAGGAACCACTGGTCGATGTCCGCCACCGACAGCCCCAGCTCGGTCGCCCGGCGGAGCGAGGATGGCGTCAGCCGGAAGCGGCGGACGGTGTGGCTCTCGGACGGCAGCGGCTCGGCGTAGCGGCCGATCTCGGCGTCGAGGAGGAGGTCAGCCTGGGCCGCGTCGAGGGTGAGGGTCAGGCCGTCGTCGCCGACCGTCACACAGCGCTGGGGCTTCCCCTCGTAGTCGCGGTTGGCGATGAGCCGGAGTTGCCCGAGCGGCGGCTCCTTGCCGTCCGGCGTCAGCCCGATGCGGTCGGTCAGTTTGACGGAGACGATCCCGCGTGTGATGGCCGCGTCCAGGTCGGCGGGGGTCGGGAACTCGACCAACACGGCGGACGCGAACACGGTGATCCGCTCGCGCTTGTTGGCCCAGCGCTGGAGCAGGTCGGCGACGCTGGGCGGCACCGGCCGGGCGGAGTGGCGGGCCAGCGTCTGGAGGATCATCGGCAGGGTGAGGCCGGACTCGAGGCCGCGGTAGGTGTGCTCCGGCGTGAGTTCGAGCGTGCAGGCCGGGCCGATCCCCTTCCACCGGGCGAACCGCGACAGCGTGCCGATCAGCCCGGGGGTCAGCCCCTGGCGGTAGGCCAGGATCTCGGCGTTCGGCTGGACGAGGAGCGTTTGTGGGAACGTCGGCGCGGCCGCCGGCTCGGGGCCGTTGGCGAACAGGTGGCGGCCGAACGCGGACAGCCGGATCACCCACCCGTCGTCGTTCGGCGCGGCCTCGACCAGCTGGAGGGGGTAGGCGACCCCGAGGAGGAACGCCGACACCCAGCCGGCGCCGCGGTCCTTGGTCGCGGCCGGGGTGAGCGTGCCGGCCCAGGACGGGTGGTGCTCCCACAGCCACGACGCGATTGCCGCCGGCGCGACCCAGCCGTCGCCGCTCCCGGCGAGCAGGAGCAGGGCGAGGAACCCGGCCGACGGGGTGGCACTCATCCCGGTTTCGGACGGGGCGTAGCCCGCCAGCGGATCCCAGGACTCGACGTGCGGCAGGGCGGCGGCGAGGCGGACCAGCGCCGGCGTCAGTCCGACGTCCCACGAGGCGGGGAAGGGGACGGCGCGGAGTTCCTCGTCGCCGGGTTCGAGCAGCCCGGCGGACGCCGCCCAGAACAGAGCCAGCACGCCGGGGTCGGCCGCGGGGGCGAGTTGGTCGGCGAGCGGGGCGGCCAGCACCTCGTCCGTCTGGAGGCGCATCTGGTCGCGCTTGAACAGGAAGTTCGCCTGCGTGAGGCGGACTGGGGTGGCGAGCGCCTGCTGCCACGCGGCGGCGAGCCGGAGCGGCCACTCCAAACCGTCCGCGGCGCGGGGCGTGACCCCGACCGGCGGCTCCGGGGTGGTCAGGTCGGGGAGTTCGAGATCCTCGCCCCGCGCCCGGCCGGCGACGGCGGGGTGCGCGAACACCACCGCGGACAGGGTGCCCGCCGACCCGAGCCAGGCGGCGAAGTCGGCGACGGGGGGCGCGTGCGGGTTCGGTTCGGGGAAGAGGAGGCCGGCGTCGAGTGCCGCCTGGACGGGGGCGAACCCCTCGGCGTGGCCGAGCGACGCGAGCAGGGCGAGGAGGTGCCCGACCTTCCAACGCGGCTGCCGGCTGCGGCCGATCAGGCCGAGGAGCTTGCGGGTGGCCGGGGGTAGCTCTTTGATCCGGCGGTCGATGACGGGCGGGTTGAGGAGGGTGGCGACCGTCTTCTCGACCAGTTCCTCGACCGGCTGCTGGGTCCGCGGCTTGACCAGCCGGCCGGCGACGACCCGCAGGAGCGGTTCGTCGTAGGCGCTCAGGGCGGCGGTGGCGCGGGCGGACCAGTCGTCGGATTCCGGGCTCGGCGGCATCCAGGTGTTGTATCGCCCGGCCGGCCGGCCGGCGTGTGGGCGGGATGAAGCCGGGCCGGTCGGGCTTCACGGCCCCGCGTTCCGACGGCCCCTCCTCGCCTACCGCGGTTACGGGACGCGAGCCCGGGCGTCAAAGCCGAACCGCGGGCGCGAGTACCAGACCTCGTACCACGGCTCGGCGTCTCGTAGCGTCAGGGCGACGCGTTGTCGCTGCGACGGCATGAAGAAGTCGTCCTCCGGCCACTGGAAATGCCAGCCGTCGACGGTCAGGTCGATGCCGTTCTGTACGAACACCGACCGACGATTCCACTCCGCCGCATACCCCGCCGCCAGGTCGTTCGTCACCTGCCAGTAGTCGTCGCGGGCTGCTCCCGTACAGGCAGACGGCCGGAAACGGCGGGAAGGACCATTCCGGGGTGGCGTACAGCCGCTCGCTACTGAACCGCAGATCCTGGAAGTGGAGGGGGTCGCTCTCGACGCGCAGGTGGGTTTCGCCCGCTCGCGTTTTCCACTCGAACAGGCTGACCGGACCTTGCCGCACGCGGAGACTCGCAGAGGGTGAAGAGGTGCCGGCGCGCCCGATAGGCCGTCACAGCTGGGGGAGGGCGTTCGGCACGTCCGACCGCTCCCCGCCCCAGTAGCTGACGACTTCGGAGCCCGTCGGCTGAGTCCGCGGTGCACACTACGGGTGGGAGAGGGCTTCGCCTTCGGCGATCAACTCGTCGAGCGTCATCCGGGCTCCAATACCGGAAGGCGGTGGTGCCCCGGTCGCGGCTCCGGCCTGGTTAACTCACGGGGCGCTGCCGGCCTTGCCGCCGACCACCTGGGGCGTGTGGCCCATCTTGCGGAGCTCGTCGAGGACCGCCTCGATGCGGTTCGGGCGGATCAACAGCACCCGGTCCGACAGCCGGCCGGCGACCTCGGCCGCGAGCTTCTTGCGGGCGAGCAGTTCCTCGGCCAGGACCGCGTCCTCGGTCAGGACGAGGCACACCCGGCGGTGTAGCTTCGCGGACAGGCGGGCGGTCGGGTTGGGGGTCATCGCAGGTTGTTCCGATCGGCCGACGGTGGTCGTGTCCTGTCACCCTGGAAGGACCGATGACCACGGAGGACACGGACGTGTCCTCCGTGGTCATCGGTCCGCGGCCATTCCCTTACGCCGTCGCCCGGTGGGCGGCGGCCCGGTGGGCGGCGGACAGCACCTCGCGCTCGTCCTGGATTTCGTAGGCGTAGCCCTGCTCGGTCAGGAACATCTGGCGGTGGTGGGCGAAGTCCAGCTCGCGGGTGTCGCGCGTCACCAGCGTGTAGAAGTGGGCGTCGCCCTCGCCGCTGCTCTTGGGCCGGAGGATGCGGCCCAGCCGTTGCGCCTCCTCCTGCCGGCTGCCGAACGTCCCCGACACCTGGATCAGCACGTTCGCGTCCGGCAGGTCGATGGCGAAGTTCCCCACCTTGCTCAGCACCAGGTGGCGCACCTCACCCGACCGGAAGCGGTTGTACAGATCCTCCCTCTCCGCGTTCCCCGTGCTGCCGGTGATCATCGGGATCTCGAACCGCTCGCTCAGCCGTTTCAGCTGGGCGAGGTACTGGCCGATGATGATGACCCGCTGGTCGTGGTAGCGGTCGAGGAGCTCCGCCACCACCGCGTCCTTGGCCTCGTTCTCGCTGGCGATGCGGTACTTGGCCCGGTGGTCGGCCACGGCGTAGGCCATGCGGGTGGCGTCGTCCGGCAGCGCCACGCGGATCTCCGAGCAGCTCGCCGTTGCGATCCAGCCCTTCGTCTCCAGCTCCCGCCACGGCACGTCGTACTTCTTCGGGCCGATCAGCGAGAACACCTCGCCCTCCTTGCCGTCCTCGCGGATGAGGGTGGCCGTCAGGCCGAGCCGGCGGCGGGCCTGGATCGTCGCCGTCACGCGGAACACCGGCGCGGGGAGCAGGTGGACCTCGTCGTAGACGATCAGCCCCCAGTCGCGCTGTTCGAACAGGCCGAAGTGCGGAAAGTCCTCAGTCTTATCCGGGCGGTAGGTGAGGATTTGGTACGTCGCCACGGTCACCGGGCCGATGTCCTTCGTCTCGCCCGTGTACTCCTTCACCTCGGCCTCGGTCAGCGTCGTCTTGTCGATGATCTCCCGCCGCCACTGCTTCACGGCGGTGATGCTCGTGGTGAGCACGAGCGTGTTCTTCTGGAGCAGGCACATGGCGGCGATGCCGACGACCGTCTTGCCCGCCCCGCACGGCAGCACGACCACCCCGCTCCCGCCCCGGGCGTCGCCGCCGGCGTGGAACACGTCGGCCGCCTCGCGCTGGTAGTCGCGCACGTGGAACGGCAGCCCGCTCGCGGCCACCTCCCGCAGCGCCATCGGCAGCGCCAGCCCCTCGGCGTAGCCCGCCAGATCCTCGGCCGGGTAGCCGACCGCGATCAGCGCCAGCTTCAGCACCCCGCGGAAGGCCGGGTCGACGGTGTAGCTCACGTCGTCCAGCTTCTCGCCGAGGTACTCCTTCACCTTCTTCTGCCGGCTCAGCTCCGTCAGCAGCGGCTTGTCGGCGCACACCATCCGCAGCACGCCCTCGTGCCGCTCCAGCCGCACCCGGCCGTACCGGGACACGGCCTCGGCGATGTCGGCCGGGAGGTTCGCGGGGATGGGGAACTTCGTGTACTGCTGGAGCACGCCGACCATCTGCTCCGCGGTGAACCCGGCGGCGGCGGCGTTCCACAGCGACAGGTTGCTGATGCGGTAGGTGTGGATGTGTTCCGGGCTCTTCTCCAGCTCCGCGAAGGGGGCGAGGGCGTCCCGGGCCTCGGCGTACTTCGGGTTGTCCACCTCGACCAGGACCGACCGGTCGCCCTGGACGATGAACGGGTTGGTCGGGTCGAATGTCGGCGCGGCGAGTGGGGCGGGCTTCGGCTTCGGCTGCATGGTCACCGGGCAGGGTCGGGGTGGGCCGGCCGGTCGGGGCCGAACCGAACCATGCTACCGGTCAACGGCTACGCACGGCAAGTGAAGAAAAAACGACCGAGCCCGGGGGAGTTCCTCCCCCGGGCTCGGCTGAGACAACCCGACCGACAGAGCCGTTAGCCGACGAACACGCCGTTCATCGGGGTCGAGAACGGGGTGAGTTCGAGGTCGTCGATCGGCCGGCCGAAGGCGCTCAAGTCCTTGCCGTAGTAGACGTTCAGGCGGGGGCCGTCGGCCTCGCCGGTGACCACGTCGGCCAGGCCGTCGCCGTCCAGGTCGGCCACCGTCACACGCACCCCGCCGCGGCTATCGGTGTTCCCCGTGAAGAACGTGGCGAGCGGGGAGATTCGGTTGGACAGCAGCGCGGCGCCGTCGAACACCGTCACCGCCGGGCCGCCACCCGGGCCGGCCCCGACCACCAGGTCCGACCGGCCGTCGCCGTTCACGTCGCCGCCGGCGAGGTAGACGCCGTTCCGCAGCGACGGGTCGAAGGCGAAGAAGTCGTTGAACAGCTTCCGCCGCCCGCCCGTCACCAGGAACTGCCCGTCGTACCCGGCCACTCGCGGGCCGCCGCCGAACCCGGCCGCGATCAGCAGGTCGGCCCGGCCGTCGCCGGTCAGGTCGGCCAGCGACACCCGGGCGCCGCCGCGGAAGTTGCTGTCGTCGATCCCGAAGAAGCTGCTCACCTGGAGGAAGCCGAGGCCGCGGTACAGCACCACCCGCGGGCCGCCGCCCTGGTCCGGGCTGACGGCGATCTCGGCCCGGCCGTCGCCGTCCATGTCCCCGGCGGCGACGAACATCCCGCCGGTGAAGTTGTCGAACGGGCGGGCCGAGAACACCAGCTGGCCGGTCACCCCGTCCAGCACCCGCAGCTCGGCCACCGACCCCGGGCCGGTGCCGGCGATCAGGTCGGGCACCCCGTCCCCGGTCACGTCGGCCGACGCCACCCGCACCCCGCCGGTGACCGACGGGTCGAAGGCCAGGACGTTGAGCGTCTGGTTGCCGCGGGCGTCGTACAGCTGAACCGCCGGGACGTTGCCGGCGTCCACCCCGGCCGCGAACCCGCTCTTGGCCTTCGCCTTGACCGCCACCGGGAAGAAGTAGTCGGTGAACTCCCCGTCCTTGTCCGTCACCCGCCCGCGCACCGTCATGGGGCCGGACGCGCGGAAGGCGGTGGTCAGGGTCGGGGAGGTCGAGTCGGCCACCTCGCCGTCGTCGGTGAAGTCGCCGTCGCCGTTCAGGTCGAAGCTGTAGCGGAAGCCGGCCGCCCGGTCGGTCGGGGACGGGTCGGTCGCCCCGGCGAAGGAGAACGTGACCGGGTCGGTGTTGTGGACCGTGCCCGTCGGCCCCGAGAACGTCGCCGTCGGGGCGACCCCGAGAACCTGGATCGGGGCTACGAAGTCGGCCGAGAGCCCGTTCACCTCGAACACCCGCACCCGGACCGACAGCGGCCGCAGCCCGTCGGCCGTGAGGTTGGTGGGAACGGTGATCGAAGACAGCGGGCTGGCGGTGGCGTAGTCCGTGACGCCGACGGGGAAGTCGAAGGTGCCGTCGCCGTCGAAGTCGAAGGCGTAGCGGAAGCCGGCCGTGGTGGTCACCGCGGACGGGTGCGAGGCGTTCACCTGGATGGTCGCCGCGCCGCCCTCGTTGACCGTGCCCGGGAAGTCCAGCGTCGCCGTCGGCTGGACGTTCTCGACGTCGAACGTCCGGGTGATGATGCTGAACCCGCCGTCCTTGTCCATGATCCGAGCGCGGACCGTCAGCGGGCCGGGGGTCTTGGTCTGGATGGTTACGGTCGGCCCGGTGTTCGCCTCGCCGGCGTCGTCGAAGTCGCCGTCACCGTTCAGGTCGAAGGCGTAGGTGAACCCGGCCAGGGTGTCGGCCGTGGACGGGTCGGTCTGGCCCGTGAGCGAGACCACGAGCGGCGAACCCACGTCCACCGCCGCGGGGCCGCTGAGGGTGGCGGTCGGGTCGACGTTGTTGATGAGGACGTCGGTGAAATACTCCGTGTAGCCGTCGTTCTGGTCCAAGACGACGACGCGGACGCGCCGGGTGTTCGGCACCACGGCCCCGGGCACCACGTTGTCGTCGAGGGCTTCCGCGGGAACCGTTGCCGAGTTCGACGTGCTGGCGATGTCGTAGTACTTTGTGACGCCCGTCGGGAGCGTCGGGAAGTCGAAGGTGCCGTCGCCGTCGAAGTCGTACAGGTAGCGGAAGCCGGCCGCGGTGTCAGCGGGGGAGGGGTCGGTCGCGCCGCTGAGCGTGACGGTCGTGGACGAGCCCTCGTTCACCGGGCCGGCGTTCGTCAGCGTCCCCCCGGACGGCGCCGCGTTGGTGACGGTGACGTCGATGTCCTTGACCGACTCGCCGCCGTCCTTGTCCCGCACCCGGACCCGGATCGTGAACGGGCCGGGGGTCGCGGGAACGAAGTTGGCCGGCACGGTCACGGTCGGGCTGGCGGCGTCGACCACCTCGTAGCCGTTGTTGTTCGCCGGGTCGAAGTCGAAGCTGTACAGCAGGGCGGCGGCGTCTGCCGGCGAGGCGTCCCGCGGGTTCGTGACGGTGACCGGGCCGGCCGTGCTCTGCCCGAGCGTTCCGCTCAGCCCGTCGAAGTCCGGGGCGACGTTGACGACCGTGAAGGTCACGGCGAGGGTGCTGAAGCCGCCGTCCTTGTCGTAGACCCGCGCCTGGACCGTCTTCGGGGCGGCCGGGTTCAGGCCGTCGGCGAAGAACGAGGCCGGGATGGTCGCGGACGTGGCCGTGACGCCCGTGGCGTAGCTCGTGCCGCCGGCCGCGGGGCCGTCGTTGCCGAAGACGCCGTCCCCGTTCAGGTCGAAGGCGTACCGCAGCCCGGCCCCGACGTCTACCGCCGACGGGTCACTCGGGCTGTCGATCCGGATGGTGACCGCCGCCGACCCCTCGTTCACCGTCTGTGCGGTGTCCGTGCCGGTCGTGCCGATGTAGAGGTTCCCCGTCGGCGGGGCGTTGGTGACCGTGAGCAGCGAGACCGCCGACGTGACGGCCGGGTTGACCCCGTCCGTCACCCGCAGCCGGACCGTGAACACGCCCGGCCCGTCGTTCACCCCGAGCGCCTCGAACGTGGACCACGGGACCAGCGGGCTCTGCCCCGTGACATCGCCGAAGGCTCCGTCCCCGTTCAGATCCCAGAGGTACGTGAGGCCGTCCCCGTTCGGGTCGGTGGCGATGCCGGTCAGCTGGAGGCTGCCGCCTTCGGCGAGGGTGTACGGCCCGCCCGCCGACACGCCGACCGGGCCGGGGTTGGTGGCGGTGCTGAGCGTGAGCGCGTACGACCCGATGGTCGCCCCGAGGGCGTTGTTCGGTGAGGCGAACACGCGGATCCGGTAGCCCTGGGTCGGGTTCGGGTCGAGCGTCACCGAGAAGACCGAGTTGCGCAGGTCGCCGGCGGCGTTGTCGGTGCTCGAACTGCCGGCCAGCAGCACCGTCCCGGCGGCGTTGTAGACCTCGACGTGCGGGTCGAGCGTGTTCGTTGGCTGGCCGGGGCCGTCGCCCGGCGTGGTAGTGGCGAGGAACAGCGTCACCGGCAGGCCGGCGGGCACCGTCACGCTGTACCAGTCCTCGTCGCCGGGGGTGATACCGCCCCGGACGTTCGACCCGAGCGGGATCGGCTGGGGGGCGGCGGCGGTGGCGTTGTTCTCCTGGTCCATCACCCCGTTGGTGAGCACGCTCAGGGCGTAGTCGATCCCGCCGGCGACGAACCCGCCCGAGATCCGGATCTGCGCCGTGCCGCTGGCCGTCGGGGTGAAGGTCACCGCCTGGTCGAAGTTCGTCGGGGTGGTCGTGACCTGGGTGCCGCCGGGGCCGGTGACGGTGACGGTGAGGGTTCCCAGGGCCGACAACTTCCTGAGCCCGACGGTCAGCGGCTGCCCGGCCGTGACGGGGACGGAGAAGTTGTCGTCGCTGTCCGTCGGGGGGAGGAAGATCGACCCCGCGTCCCGGTCGCCGCCGACGTTCCCGGAAACCGTGATGCCGCGCATCGCCAGCCCCGGCCCCCCCTGGAGTTGGAGGAGGGAGTTCAGCACCTCGGGGCCGCCGAACCCGGCCGAGTCGTTGACCGAGAACAGGTCGGTGGGGTTGCGGCTCTCGCCCTCGATCGACGCCCCCACGAACGCCCGCAGGCGGAACGAGCCGGTCGAATTGGAGACCCCGGTGATCTCGATGGTGTACGTCCCCGGGGTGGTCACCACGAGCGGGTTGGTGTACACCGGGTTGCCGCCGGCCACGCTGGTCACGGGGGAGGTCGCCGTGCCGTTCGGGTTGATGATCCGCAGCTGCGCCCGGAGCCCGGACAGGTTGTCCGCCCCCACCGACAGGACCGTCCCGGCGTCGAGCTCGATCTTGTACTGCCTGGTCTGGCCGAACGACGAGATCACCCCGTTCACCACGCCGGTGTAGGACTGCCAGCCGAGCGGGCCGAAGGGCTCAAGTACGAGCACGTCGGTCGGGAAGGTCTGCTCGATCTTCTGGTTCGCTTCCTCCACCGGGAAGCCGTAGGGGTCGGTCACGTCGCCGTAGCGGATGCTCACGTACAGCGGCAGGTAGGCGATTTGGGCCACGTCGAACCGGACCACCGTGTTTCCGGGCATCACCGTCACCCCGGTGACGATCCCGTTCGACAACTGGAGGTCGGCGGCCGTCACCGACGCGGGGTCGATCGCCTCGTTAAAGGTGGCGATGATGGCCGCCGGCATGCCCAGGCCGGCGGTGTCGGTCCGGAGTTCGGCCGTGATCGTGGCCTGGAGGGCGAGGGCGTCGTACCGGAAGTTGGCGACGAACTGGTCCTGGCCGACCCCGGTGAACGCGCTGAGGGTGGTTTCGTTGGGGATGCGGTCGAAGTCTTGGTCGAGCGGGGTGTTGTCGTCGGCCGACCGGATGTCCGGGCCGAGGACGAGGCGGTAGTTGCCCTGGGCGGCGTTACCGGCCGGGGCGGTGAAGTTCAGCTGCATCTGGGTACTCGACACCCAGGTGAACCCGGTGATCGAGCCCTTGAGATCCTGACCCGCCGGGCCGGTGAAGACGGCCACGTCAGCCGCGGCCGAGAACGAGCCGGCGTTCATCGGCTCGCTGAAGGTGAACGTGACCGAGGTCGGGGCGCTCCCGCCGACCTGCCGCGCGGCCGGAGTCACCGCGATCACCGCGGGGTAGCTGGCGGCGATCGGGACGGAGTAGTCCGTCACCACGGTGAAGTCGTTGGAGTCCCCGGTGGTGGCATTCGGCCCGAGCCCGCGGCGGGCGAACGCAGTCCAGATCTCCCGCCGGTTCTGCCCGCCCGTCAGGAGTTGATCCGCCGTCAGGATGGCGTCCCGGGCGTCCAGGAACGTCGGGTTGGCGGGCTGGAGCTTGAGGCCGTCCATCACCAGCTGGAGGGCGAGCTTGTTCCCCGCCCCGGCCGGGGTGTTGCCGGCGGAGTACCCGGTGGTGAGATCCTTGTCGAAGCCGTACTTGTTGACGAGTAGCCAGTTCATGTCCCAGAGCACCGAGGTCCAGAGCTCTCCGGTGTCGTGTTCCTCTGGGTAGCCGAGGGAAGGGTTGCTTCCGTAGTCGTCGAACGTCTGCGGGTTGACCGACATGTTGAAGCTGTACGGGAAGCGGCGAATCCCCCCCCCGTTCGGGGGCTGACCGAGTGCCCAGGTGCCGGTCGGGTAGGCGTCGTTCGGCTGGTCGGTGGGGAGCTGGGTGAGCATCAGCGACCACCAGTCGCTCCACCCCTCGCCCATCCCCCGGCTCTGGTAGTTCTGCAGGCCGCTGGCGGCCGCCGGGCCGCCGGTCAGGCGGTTCGAGACGCCGTGGCCGTACTCGTGGATCACGATCTCGTTTGCGAAGTCCCCGTCCCGGCTCGGGTTGGTGGAGTTGAAGACGAACATCATCATCCGCGGCCGGGAGCCGTCGCCCGGGGTGGCGAAGAACGCGTTGTTCGCCAGGCCGATCGTGGCCCCGTCGAGGACGTCGGCGTCGACCGGGTCGCCGCCCACCCCGCCCCGGCCGTAGTTGTTGAGCTGGAAGTTCCCGCTGACCTCGTTAAAGCCGTACTTGTAATGGATGTCGTGCAGTTTGTTGTTCATGTAGAACAACTGCGTGGTCGCGGCGTCGATCGAGTTGAGCGGGTCGATCGTCAGGTCTTGCGGGTAGTCGAACACCAGGGCCGAGCCGGCGTTCGGCCGGACGTTGCTGGCGTCGGTGTCCAGGAGGTCCGCCTGGGCCCAGACGTTGTTCCCCCGGGTGTCGGTGAACTCCGGGCCGGTCACGCCGTCCGTGTCGTGCCAGCCGAACGGCGACGCGACCGGGTCGTGCGGGTTGACCTGCGTGCGGCGGGGGCCGCTCGTCGGGTCCGTCTCGGGCAGGGGGAGGGCGTTGTAGGTCGGTGAGAAGGCGTCGACCCAGTCGTCCCAGAAGGTCACCTGGCCGGTGGCGTCGTCCACGGCCACGTTGTACCAGTTCCGGCCGCCCGGGACGTCCATGTCAAACGCCCACGCCAGCCGGACGCCGGCGGGCGTGTTCACGTACACGAGGCGCGCGTCGATCGGGCTGACCGACGCCTCCGACTCGGTCACCACCGAGGCGCGGTTGGTCGCGGCCGTCGTGCTTGTAAGGACCGGGGCCGAGGTGAGCGTGATCCCGAAGTAGGCGGCCGCGGCGGCGACGGCCGCGTCCGGGGAGCGGGCGGGGGCGGACAGCCCGGTCGCCGTGGCCCCGATCCCGTGTACGAACCCACCGTTGACCGTCACGACACGCCCGTCCGGCGTCACGTGGACGCCGATACTCGTGTTCAGCACCTCCAGCCCGTTGAGCGACTGCCGGAAGTAAGCGTGGAAGGTGCCGGAGCCGGTCGAGTCGGCGTAGGAGCTGGTGACCCACGGGTTGGCGACGTCCAGCGGGTCGAGCCCGAGCTGAGGGGCGAACGTCGAGAGCGCGTGTTCCGCCAGGGTGAGGCGGTTGCCCGGCTGGGGGCCGGTGAGGAACTCCGTCCCGCCGAGGAAGTGGCTCGGCGGCATGGTGTTCAGCCCGCCCTCCGGGGTGTACGGCGGGGGCGGCGGGAGTGTCACATCGACGACCGACGGGACAGTCCGGTCCTCGAGACGCGTCAGCTGGAGCGAAGTTGGGCGGGAGCGGTCGCGCCGGGCACGCATCGGTCGATCTCCGGACAGTCAACGTGTCGGATGGACGGGGTGGGCAGCCGGCTACCTGTCTGTGTGCGGACCGGTAGCGCGGAGTGCGAATCTTCTTTTCCAGACGACGGACAGGCCGACCGGGTTGGGCGGCGGCGCGAAATCCGCGCCGATAGGCTACCCCCTACCAGTCCGCACTACAACCGGAAACGAAAGGCAGTCTCGGAATTAAACCCTGTCAGGTCCGGGTGTAAGGGCGATGCCGGGGGTGCGGGCATGCCGGCCGAAGGGGTGATTCCGGCGAATCCTTGTGTGGGGAAAGAATCAGCTCTCGGGGCGGGCCGCACCACCCGGTACTCCCGTGCCGGGCGAAGCTTCGGTAGAATCACCCCGAATGACGCCTTCGGAGTGCGTATGACCCCCCCGCCCCCCCCGCCGGACGACCAACCTCCTCCGGTTACCCCGTCTTCGGGCTGGGAACCGGTCGAACCGACACCCACGCCCCGCGACCCCTTGCTCGACGACGTGTTGTTCGCCGAGATCGTCGAAAGCAAGCCGGCCCCGGACCTGAAGCTGGTGCGTGATACCGACGCCCCCCCTGTCCCACCCGTACTGCCGGTGGCGACTCCGGTGCGGCCGTCACCTGGAGTGGAGAGGGCACCGCCATCCCGGGCCGAACCGGCACGGTCACGGCCGACCCCTCCGCCCCCACCCCCGCGGTCGGCGGAATCGGCTCCGCCCCGGCCGCAGATGTTCCTGGCGTGCGGGGTGATTGGCTGTCTGGGGGTTGTGTTCTTCGCCGCCTTGGGGTTCATCGCCTACGCCGCGATCACGCTCCTGTCCGGCGCCGCCGATCGGGCCGGCGGCTCGTCCCGTGCGATCACCGACCGGCCCGGGCCGGTTGTCCCGACCACGTTTAACGCGGCCGGGGAGAAGGGTGTTGTCGTCCTCCCCGGGGTGGTCGATGCGGTCGGTCGGGCGGCCGGGGGGCGGTATCTCCTCCTCCGCACGCCCCGCAATAGCCAACTTCACGTCTTCGACCCGAACGTCGGGAAAATCGTTCGCGTCATCGACCTGGGATCGCCGAAGGCGCTGTTCGCCGGGTCGGCCTCGAAGCTGTTCGTCTACAAGCCGATCCCAGGGGTCGCGGAACTGGAACGCTGGAACCTGGAAACCGGCGAGAAGGAAGCCTCGGCTTCCCGGCCGGGCGGGGTGGTGAGCCCGGACGCGCTGGTGACCGGGGTCGGGGTCGATGGGCCGGTGTACCTCGTCAGCATCCCCGCGAACGGCCGGGCCAACGTGCGCGTCCTCGACCCGGACACGCTGAAGGAGACCCCGCCGCCCCACAACTTCGACGGCTGGCGGGGGGGAACCCGCGTCCACGCCCGGGCTTCAGACGACGGCTCGCTACTCGGCGTGACGACCCCGGCCGGGGCGCAACTCGTCCGCTTCGGCCCCGGGGCCGCGCCGCTCCTGATCCCCCTGACCAGCCGGCTCGGGATCGCCCCCCAGCTGGCCACCCCGGCACACGACGGCCACTTCGTGTACACGTCGAACGGCATGTTCGACGCCCCGACCGCGACGAGTAAGGGGTTGCGTGGCTCCTACACGCTCCCCACCGCGCACGGCAGCGGGCTGTTTCTGAGCCTGCCGCTAGGGGCTAGAGCCACCCTCACGGGCAGCATCCGCATCCACCCGACGAGCACCCCCGAGGACTACGTCGAACTGGACGACGTCGAAGCGCCGGCCGGTCTGCAGGCCAGCGACACCGGCGACGTGCCCCCGGACCAGCGCGTCCACATCTGGCCCGCGGCCGGGCTGGCGGCGGTCCTCTCGACGGGGGCCGAGTCCCATCTGACGCTGACCCCGCTCAACATGCCCGAGGTGCTGCAGTTCTCGAACCCCTATTTGGCGATCGGGTCGGACCCGCCCGCGTGGGCCGTGCAAGGGGACGAGTGGCGCTACCGGCCGGTCGTCTGGACCGATGCGAAGCCGGCACCGACCCTCACACTGCTGGACGGCCCGAAGGGGATGGAGTTGCGGAACGGCGAATTCACTTGGACGCCGAGGTCTAATGCACCGGTCACTTCGGAGGTCCGGGTGCGGGCGGCAGTCGGGGGGCGGTCGGTGGAACAGCGGTTCCGCGTGACAGTTGTGGACGAGCCGGACGAAGACTGACCATTTGCGCGGAACGACTTTCTCGACACGGCATTCGGGGCTACATTACCTTCACCGAATCGGATGCTGAGTCGAGAACGTCGTACCTAGACTCGCAGCGGGCGTGCCTTACGCACCGAGCGGTGCAGGGTTTGCGCCGCTCCGACAACGGGGTGGCCGTGCGGCCGTCGAAGGCTTGCCACCGACCCGGTCCGATGTTAGCTTTTCTTCACAACCCGCCGTCACCGCTCGCCCCCCCGAGCCGACGTATGCCATCTCAGGAACGGACCGTGACCCGGGAACGGGCGATTCTGGACGACTGTCAGGCCGCCATCGGCTATCGCTTCAAGAAGCCCGAACTCCTCCGCGCGGCCCTCACCCACACCTCCGGTGCGAACACGCGGGCGGCTTCGAACGAGCGGCTCGAGTTCCTCGGCGACAGCGTCCTCGGCCTGGTCACCTGCGAACAGCTGTTCCAGCAGTTCCCGGACTACCAAGAAGGTGACCTGACGAAGGTGAAGTCGGTGGTCGTGAGCCGGAAGACGTGCGCGGCCTTCAGCCTCGAACTCGGGCTCGGGGACTTCCTGTTCCTGGGGAAGGGGGTCGGCCACTTCGGCGAGATCCCGGCCAACATGCTGGCCGACGTGTTCGAGTCGCTAGTCGCCGCCGTCTTTCTCGACGGCGGGTGGGACGTGGCCCGGGAGTTCGTCCTGCGGTTCGTCGGCCCCGAGGTGGAGCGGGTGGCGCGGGACGCGGTCGGGGCGAACGCCAAGTCGCAGTTCCAGCACGTCGTCCAGCGGCTCTACGGGGACGCCCCGAAGTACTTCCTGCTGGACGAGCAGGGGCCGGACCACGACAAGTGCTTCAAGGTGGCGGCGGCGGCCGACGGCCACCGGTTCCCCCCGGCTTGGGGGCGGAACAAGAAGGAGGCCGAACTCAAGGCCGCCCTCAACGGACTGGCCGAGATCAACGGCGAACAGCTGCCGTACCCGTCGGACTGACGGCGGGTCGGTCGGGGTCAGGGCGTGGAGATGGTGATCGTCTGCTCGGTGACGCAGTACGTGACCTCTCGTTCTTTGCGGTCGTCATAGGACCACTCTACAACCCGTTCGAAGTAGCCAGCCGTTGTTCTCTCCTCACGGTCCAGTTGGCCGTCGCCGTTCCCGTCGAACAGCCGGGGCCGGTGGGTGAGCCAGTTGTTGCGATGTGCTGCGTACTCCCGTGGGGGCCAGTCCGGCACGCGCCACACCCGGCTGACGGGGGGCAAGGAGTACAGGTCACCGCCTCGCAGGTCGGCGCACCACATTCGATGCACCTCCTGATCTCCAACCAAGAAAATGCAGAGGTATTGTGGGGCACCCGCCTCGCCAAACTGCCCGCCGAGTAAGCCCCCGTAGGACCGGCCGCCGAACTCCAAGCCTTCACTCGTGTGGCGAAAGACCATCCGCCCCTGGGCGTCCGACGTGGGAACCCGGTCCGGCAAGAACTCGTCCACCGGATACAGGTGGCTTACCCCACCGCCCTGCGTCAGGACGCGGAGCCTCACCCCCGGCACCGGACGGCCTGTCTCGTCCGCAAACGCGAGCCGGTACTCCACACTCTCAAAACCCCCGTCCCAGATGATGGCGCAGAACGGGTTCGGGACGATTGTCACCGCTGCCAATCCGAGCAACCCGATCTCGCAGCCCATTCTCCTACATCCGGAGGGCGTCATGGGAGGTTCCTCGGTGGCCTTGAGCAGGCCACCGACCTCCGCGCCGTCGCATCACGGTCGGTAGCCCTGGACCGGCGCCCGCCAACCGTCGGCCGGTGGTGGTAGGCTCGGCGGCGGGGCAGGGCGGGTGGCGGGAATGGCCGGCGGCCAGTCCGGGCGGTAGCTCGGCAGGCCCGGCGGCACCGGGGTCGGGGCGAAGGGGGAGTCCTTCAGCCCGCTGCTCGGTCTGACGACGCCGCCCGCGCCGATCAGTTCCGGCCGGCGGGCCACTTTGTCGGCGAACACCTCCAGGTCGCCGGCGATTCGCTCGGCCCGCGCCAGCACCCGGGCGAGCGACGACGCGGCCGAGTCCAGGTTGTTGAACAGAGCCGGGTCTGTCAGCAGCCGTTGGGCCGTGCCGTTCTCCCGGGCGAAGGCCCGCACCACCTCCCGCACCTCCGTCAACACCGCGTTCAGCTGGGCCGCCGACTCGGCCACGTCCTTCAGCAGCGCCTCCGACCGCCCGCCGAGCGGCCGGGTGACCCCGCGGATGTCGTTCAGCACGTCCGGTATGGCGGCGGTGCGGGTGTCGAAGTTCTTCACCGTCTTCTCGGCCTCGTCCAGCAGCGTCTGGAAGCCACCCGACAGCTTCAGGATGTTCAGCCCGATCGAGTTGAGGTTCTTGAGCAGCTCCGCCGTCTGCTTCTGGTTCTCGGGCGTCAGGATGCCATTAACCCCGTCGAACGTCGTGCCGGCCTTGTCGAACGTCGCCTTGGCGGACTTCACCGTCGCGCTCAGGTCCGGTTCGATCCGCCGGACGGTGCCGCGGAGTTCGTCCACCGCCGGGCGGACGGTGGCGACCAGCGCCCGGATGTCGCGGAGGGTGGTGCGGAGGTTGTCGGGGTCGGCGCCCTCGATCGGCGGGCCGGCGGCGAGCACCGCACCGGCCGGGGGTGGGGCGGGCAGGGCGGGCTTGCCCTCACCGCCGATGAAGTCCTGAAGTTGGCGGTTGGTCTTCTCGACCTCGGGCATGAACCGGCGCACGTCCTTCGCCAGTTGCTCGTACTCGACTAGCGTCCGTTCCAGCTGGGGGGCCACCTTCTCGATGCGCTCGAACGACGACACGATCCGCTCCAGCGACTGCTGGGCGGTGTTGATGACCCCCGACGCCGGGGTGAGCAGGCTCCGCGGCGTGATCGGCGGCACGCCGACGATCTCGCTCCCCGGCGGGATGTCGTCGCCGCGGGGGAGGGGTTGACCGGTGGCCGTGTCCAGCCGCGGGAGGAAGTCGAGGGCGGTGTCGCCGCTGAGGAGGCCGCGGGTGATGGTGGGCGCCTCGTTCGTCCGCGGCGGGTATTTCGGGTCGACCGCGATCTGCACCCGGACCTCGCCGGTGTTGACGTCGAGGTCGATGCGGGTGACCTCGCCGATGCGGACCCCGGACTTGCGGATCGGAGTGCCGGTCCCGATCCCGGGCGCCTCCGGGAAGAGGACGGTGTACGCGGACTTGGTCGAGAACAGCCGGGGGGCGCTGCCGAACAGGATGACCAGCACCGCCAAGACGACGAGCGTCGCGGCGACGAACAGCCCGAGCCGCAACCGCAACTGCTTCTCGGCCATTGGTGCAGCTCCCTGTGTGTGGGGCGGAAGCCGGATTCACTACCTACCCTTCGGCCGCCAGCCGGCGGGTCGCGTCGCCCTCAATGAACTCGCGGACCCGCGGGTCGGCGTGCGTACTCAGTCCGTCGGCGGGGCCGTCGTAGAGCACCTGATTGTCCTCCGGGCCGAGTCGCACCAGCGGTTCGAGCATCACCACCCGGTCGGCGACCTTGTGGACCGTCCGCAGTTCGTGGGTCACCACCAGGCTCGTGACCGGCCGCCGGCTCCGGGTCCGGAGGATCAGTTCGTTGATCACGTCCGTCATGATCGGGTCGAGGCCGGTGGTGGGCTCGTCGTAGAGCATCACGTCCGGGTCGAGCGCCAGCGCCCGGGCCAGCCCGACGCGCTTCCGCATCCCGCCGGACAACTCCGCCGGCATTTTCGGTTCCGCCGCCTCGGTCAATCCCACCGCGGTCAGCCGGTCGCGGACGCGGGTCTGGACGTCCGCCGGCGAGAACCCGCCCTTCGCCCGCAGCCCGAAGGCGACGTTCTCGAACACGGTCAGGCTGTCGAACAGCGCCGCCTGCTGGAACAGGAAGCCGACCCGCAGTCGCATCCGGGTCAGCTCCGTTTCGCCCATGTCGGCCACCGACCGACCCTCGAACAGCACGTCCCCGGAGGTCGGCTTCAGCAGCCCGACCAGGAGCTTGAGGAGGACGGTCTTCCCGCACCCGCTCTCGCCGATCACGCACACCGTCTGGTGCGGCTCGACGGCGAGGTCGATGTCGCGGAGAACCTGCTGCCGGCCGAACCGGACGGACACCCCCCGCAGCTGGATCATCGGCTCGGGCATGTCAAACCGCCTTGGTCCGGGCGTCGGGCCAGATCAGGTCGTGGACGCTGTTGGCGAACATCGACAGGACGAAGTCGAGGACGATGATGGCGACGAAGGAGAACACGAACGCCTGCGTGGCCGCCCGCCCGACGCCCGCCGCCCCGGCCCGGCTGTGGAACCCGCGGTGGCAGGAGAGCAGTGCCATCACCCCGCCCAGCACGAACGCCTTGGCCACCCCCACGAACACGTCCCACACGCCGACGTAGTTGCGGGAGTGCTCCCAGTAGTGGTGCGAGTCGATGCCGTAGACGTGGAGGCAGATCAGGGTACACCCGACAAGCCCGGCCACGTCGGCGAAGACCGTCAGGAGCGGGATCATCACCAGGCAGGCGAGGAACCGCGGGGCGACGAGGTACTTGACCGGGTCCACCCCGAGGCAGGCGAGGGCGTCGATCTGCTCGCTCACCCGCATGGTGGCCAGCTCGGCGGCCATTGCCCCGCCCACCCGCCCCGCCAGCATGACCGAAGCCAGCACCGGCCCCAGCTCGCGCACGACGGACAGGTGGATTACCGCCCCGAGCGAGGTTTCGAGCCCGACCGTGTGGAACTGGTTGTAGGTCTGGACCGCCAGCACCATCCCGATGAACAGCCCGGTGATGACGACCACCGACAGGCTGTTCACCCCGATGTCCACCGCCACCCGGAGCCACTCCTGGCCACTGAAGGCCCGAGAGAGCAGGCCGACGACCGCCCGCAGCGAGAACAGCGTCCAGTCGCCGAGCCCCACCATCGCCGCGGCGAGCGGGCCGCCCACGGGCAAGGCGTCCGGGTCGGGCGGGGGCTTCGGCGGGACTGCGGGGATCGCCGCGGACATCGGCCACCTGGGGACGGAAGGGCAGCTCCCCGACCGGGGCGGCGGTGCGGTCCGTAACGATTGTATCGGCCGTACCGGTCCGGAAAGTTCATCCCCAAACGCACAGGAGCCCGGGGGTGACCCCGGGCTCCGCAACGGGCGAACGTCCACTCATGCACGCACTTCGCGGACGGCCACGCCGTTTTGCCACTCGACCCACACCCGGCGGCCCGCGTCCCACACCCAGCCGTTGAAGGCATCGTGCGGACGGACCTCGACCACCTTCACCCAGTCGTCCGCGTCCCGGTCGGCGTAACGCTGGGTCCGTCGCCGGGCCGCCTCGTGGGCCACCGCCGCCAACTCGGCCTGGCCGAGCAGGAAGACCACCACGGCGACGAAGGTGAGCATCAGATGGCCGTACCAGAGGCCGGCCAGTCCACCCACCACCGCCAGCACCGTCCCCACGCCGACGGCTGCCTTCGTGGCGTCGAGCCGGGTCATCCCCACGCTCAAGGCCGCTCGTAACACACGGCCGCCGTCCATCGGGAAGGCCGGGATCAGGTTGAACAGCAGCAAGCCGATGTTCACCTCCAGCAGCCGGACGACGAACCCGTCGAACGGGTCGAGGTGCGAGACGCTGAGGGAGCCCGGGAACGCTACCGCCCCGCCCAGAATCCCGACGAACAGCCCGGCCGCGATCATCAGGTTGACCGCCGGCCCGGCCAGGGCGATGACGATCTCCTGGAGCGGCTTTTCGGGCATCCGTTCGAGGCTGGCGACACCGCCGATCGGGTAGAGTGTGATGTCGCGAGTCCGGACCCCGTAATACTGCGCGGCGAGGGCGTGCCCGACCTCGTGGAGGGCGACGCACCCGAACACGGCGAACAGAAGGGCGACTTCCCCCACGGCCCCAGACAGGTCGCCTCCGAAGACGCCGCCGACCAGCACGAACAGGGGCAGAAGCCAAAACGTCCCGTGGACGTAAGTGTCGATGCCGAAGAATTTTCCGAGCCTGAGCGATCCGAACATGGGTATGGTCCCCCTTGAGAGGGGATACCGGCCCGCCGGCCGCGCCCTCACACGTTATTCGAGGGGGAGGCCCGGGGATTCGATTCTGACCACGCAAGCCGGTAGCAGGGATAGGGTAGACCGGGTAGAACCGAACGACGGGGGTCGTCACCTGTGAGGCGCTTCCGACATGCCGATGCCTTCGTACCCGGTCCTTTGCTACACCCCCGGTTGTGGGGAGTTGGCCGTGTTCAAGGTCGCTGCCCGCTGGAGCGACGGTCAGACCGATGAACTGAAGACCTACGCCCTGGCGTGCCCGAACTGTGTGTCGAAACTGCACGCGGCGGCCCGCGTGAAGCAGGCCGCCTGCCGGCTCGCGCCCGGGGAGACGCTCGAAGAGCCGGGGGTGTACGAACTTCACCGGGGTGGGCGAGACCGGACGCTCGTCCGGCGGACGGAGTTGGAAGGGGCAGGCTGACCGACCCGGATCACTCGGCCTTCGGATCGCCCTCAGCGGGCTTGGGCTCGGGGCGGAGGGTGCGGTTGACCGCGTCCATCAGCTTTTCCAGAGCGAACGGCTTGCGGATGTACTCGACCACCCCGAGGTACTCGGCGTAGGCCTTGTGCCGACTCCCCTCGTTGGCCGTGATCATGATGATCGGCGGGGCGTCCTTCTTGTCCCGGAAGTGCTCCAGCACCGGGTAGCCGCCCATCCGCGGCATCATCATGTCGAGGATCACCAGGTCCGGGCGCTGCCCGTAGATCGCCTGCTTCCCCTGGTGCCCGTCGTGGGCCTGGATCACCTTGTAGCCTTGTCGCTCCAGCACCATCCGGAGGCCGTCCACGAGTTCGCGGTCGTCGTCCACGATGAGCACCAGCTTCTGATCGGCCATAGTCCGGACCTCGACAGGGCTTCGCCACCACGTTTAGCCTACCAGCAGCGGCAGGTGGCCACAAGGATGCGGGGCAGGGGGCAGGGGGGCGGACTCGCCGTCGTCCCCGGCCGGCCGCGGTCACTCCGCCGCCCGGCTGTGGGCGGCCTGCCGGGTCGTGGCCCAGCCCACCGGTAGTAGCTTCGGGCGCGGCACCACTACCCCCGTGATCCCGCCGTGCCGGTCCCACAGGTGTTGGTAGCCGTGGCGGAGGAAGTCGAACACCGCCGGCTCGGGGTGGTCGGCCAGGTACTCCTTCACCAGCTCCGCCATGTGGGCATCGTAGCGGTCCTTCGAGTGCGAGTGGACCGCGTACCGACCCGGGTGGCGGCGGAGGTCGCCGTCGAACGCCGGGCTCATGTGGTACAGCTCATGGAACACCGTCACTAGCTTCTCCTCGAACGGCTGGTCGAGGAACCGCGGTAGGCAGAAGGTCAGGATGTACAGCATCTCGGCCCCGTCCACGACGAACCGCTGCACCTGGTACTCGACCGGCCCGTGCCGCCGGGTGAGCCGGCCGTCGCGGAACCGCAGCGGCGTGACCCGGGCCTGGAGGCCGTACAGGCTCCGGTTCCGGCAGGGGGTGAAGGTGAGCAGGACGGCCGGCATCCGCACGTGCCGTAGGGTTTCGCACCGGTCGGCGATGTCCTCGCAGACCCGCCGCATCCGCCCGCAGAAGTCGAGCGGGCCGGTCGGCGGCGGCTCGGCCGAGGGGACGACCCGGACCCGCCGCCCCTTCGGGATCACCCAGCGGACCGGGAGGCGCCGGGCGTCCCAGCGGAGTTCGAGGGGGAGGGTGCGGCGGGCCGCGGGCGTTCCGTTCCGTTTGCCGATCATCCGGGGTGACTCGGGCGGGGTGGCGGGGTGCAAGCCGGCCGAACGGTGAGGGCCATGCTAGGCCGAACCCCGCGGCCGGTCAACGATTCGGGCGACGCCTGAGCTGACGAGTTGCTACGAGGCCGGGACGAGTTCGGCCATCCCGGCAGTCGGATTAAACCTTGCGGCCGGCCGGTCCGATACATCCGGTAACGTCGGTCCCCTGCCGGATCGCCCGGGTGTGGGCGGGCCGACGCCGGGCCGGTCGCCGGGGAGACGGGCAGATGCGAATCCAACGTTGGCTGGCGTGTACCGCCGCCGCCCTCGGCCTCGGACAGGCCGGGTGTCAGACGTGGGTCGGGGGGATGACCCTGCCGAGCCCGCGCTACCTCGAACACTACCCACAGTACTTTCCGCCTGACCCGTCGTTCCCGCTCCCGCGGGAGTTGGCGACCATGACCGACCCCGACGGCACCGCCCGCGGCGCGGCCGGCGGCGCGGCGGCCCCGGCCCTGGTGCCCCCAGCGGCTCCGGTGCCGGCCGCTCCCGGGGGGCTCGTTCCCCCGGGCGGTGGCGGGGGAGCGCCGGGTGGTGCCGGCGCGATGCCGCCGCGCTGAGTCCGGACCGGCAGTTCACCTGTGACTTGTCCGGGCGCGTCACGGTCGTGACGCGCCCGACGGCTTGCGCGGGTATGGCCGCTCCACCCCACCCGGGGGGAAGGGCCACGATCCTGGGTACTGGATGATTCCGGCTCATGCCGGCCCCGTCCGCGGGTCGGCTTGACCCGTCCGGGATGCGCCGGTATCGCCCCGCCCCACGCGACGAACCACCCCTGACACCACCGGCACGGATGCCGGGCGGGGGAACGGCCGGACCGAAGGTCCGCCGGGTTCGGGGGAGGGAAACGACCATGCCGCAGGGACTGCGCGGGCGGGTGGCCCTGATCGGGGCCGGGGTGGTGTGCTGCTCCGGGCTGGTCGGGTGCATGAACGAAGAGAAGTGGAAGACGCCGCCGGTGTCGAAGGCGAAAGCCGGGGCCGTCACTCCACCGGGGGCCAAGACGACCATCGGCAGCACGATGCCGGTCGGGGGTTCGGGCATCCAGAACGGCGGCGGCTTCCAACCCGGAACCGCCCCGCCGGTTGGGGCCGGTGCCAACCCGTACAACACCGGCGTCATCGGCGCTCCGGCCGTGCCGGGGATTCATGGGGCGGGCGCCCCGCTCCCGGGGACGCCGCCGGTCATCCCCTCAGTCACCCCGACCCCGGCCAACTACTCGCCGGTCAGCGGGAGCGGGGCCACACCGCCGAGCTATCCGCCGGCCGGGGGTGCCGTCCCGCCGAACTACGGGTCGTCGAACGTCGGCGTCCTTCCGACCACCGCCCGCGGCGCCGCACCGACCCCGCCCACGCCGATGCTGGCCGAACTGCCGCCCCAGCCGCCGGCCCCGCCGAGTGGCATCCTGTCGCCGGCCGAGCTGGCCCCGCCCACGGCTCCCGCCGCGCTCACCCCGCCGCTGGTCCCGCCGGGCAGCCCGCGCTGAGTCGTGCTACCCCCGCCGGGCCTTTTCGACCCGGCGGGCCGTCAGAGCCGCGACGTAGCCGGCCTTGAACCCGGCGTCGATGTTCACCACGCACACCCCGGCCGAACAGCTGTTGAGCATCGTCAGCAGCGCCGCGACCCCGCCGAACGCCGCGCCGTAGCCGATGCTCGTCGGGCAGGCGATGACGGGGCAATCGACCAGCCCGCCGACCACGCTCGGCAGCGCCCCGTCCATCCCGGCGACCACCACCACCACGTCCGCGGCGGCGAGTCGGTCGCGGTGCCGCAACACGCGGTGGATGCCGGCCACCCCCACGTCCGCGATCAGGTCGGCGTTCACCCCCATCACCCGGGCCGTCACCACGGCCTCCTGGGCGACCGGCAGGTCACCCGTCCCGGCCGTCACCACCAGCACGTTGCCGATCAGCGGCGGCCGCTCGCCGGCCGTGGGGAGCCACAACGTCCGGGCGAGACGGTCTTGCTGGGCGTGCGGGAGGTGGGTGGCGAGGTGGGCGGCCTGGGCGTCGCTGACTCGTGTGGCGTAGCAGTCCTGCCCGGCCTCCGCCATCCGCCGGACCGCCTTCTCGACCCACTCCGCCGTCTTTCCCTCGGCGAGGATCACTTCTGGGAACCCGCACCGCTCCTTGCGGTGCAGGTCGAGGGTGGCGAACCCCAGGTCGCCGACGGCCGGCTCGCCCAGCCGACCGAACGCGGCCTCGGGGCTCAGCCGACCGTCTCGCACGTCCGCCAACAGCTGTCGCACCTCGCCCGGAGTCATTCGCCGCCCCCAAGTCCCCAGTTCGCCCGTCCGGTGCCCGTGGGGCTGTGATACGCCCGCCGCCACGGACGGCGAACCTCCCGCCACGGACCGGCCGGTGTGCGATTCCCCACCGACTTGAAGAAAAACCGTCTCTCCCCGCGGAATACTGAAGTTCTCATCCCGGACGACCGATACCACCCGACGACGCGGCCGTGCCGCCGTCCGCCGGACCGACCGGGAGGGGGAGATGACTACGACGATCGCCGCCGTTCTCGGGCTGACGCTCGCCCAGCCGGCGGCCGCCCCGTCGGCCCCGGACTACTACCCGCTCACCGCCCGGACCATCACACTGCCGATCGAGTACAAGGGCGACCGGAAGGGGATCGGGCAGATCCAGCTGTACGCCTCCGCGGACAAAGGGCAGACGTGGCCGCTGGTCGCCACCGTGCTCCCCGACAAGACCGAGTTCAGTTACACGGCCCAGCGGGACGGGGTGTACTGGTTCCACATCGTCATCGTGGACCGGGCCGGGAAGAAGGATCCGGCCAACCTCACGGCCGAGCCGCCGGCGATGAAGGTGCTCGTGGACACGGTCAAGCCGGCCGTGGACTTCAAGACCGCCCGCCGCACGGGTGAGGAAGTGGTGGTCGAGTGGGACGTGCGCGACGAGTTCCCGAACGACTCCGCAACAAAGGTGTCGTTCCGCCGCGCCGACGGGTCGCCTGAGGACTGGCGCGAGGTGACACTCCCGCCCGGCTCCCGCAACGGCGTCCGCTTCCCGTCCGGCACGACCGGCCCGGTCGTTGTCAGGGTGGGCGTCGCGGACCTGGTCGGGAACACCGGCGAGGGGCTTCGAGACATCCCCGCGGCCGGCGCCCCGACCCAGACCAGCACGAGCCTGTCGGGTGGTGCCGGCCCGGTTGCGCCTCCGGCGATCGTTCCCCCGGCCATTAACCCGCCGGCGGCCGCCTCGCCCGCCGCGCCGGTGCCGCCCCCGGAACCGCTCGGGCCGGCCGCGCCAACCGGTCCCGCACCACTCAGCCCGACCGTGGCTCCCGGGGTGGTGAATCCCGCCCCGCTCCCGACTGGCATGGCCCCGGCGGTCGGCCCCGCCCCGCTCCCGACGGCCAACCCGCCGGCGGCCGCAGGGCCGCTGGTTCCCCCCTCGGCGGTCATGAGCCCGGTGGCGGGCGCCGGCTCGCCGGCCCCGGCCAGCCCGGGGGCCGTGGCGACCTTCGACCCGCGAACCGCCGTGGCGCCGGTCTCCCACGGCGTCCCGCCCGCCCCGGCCGCGCACGGAGGGCCGGCCGTCGAGTTGTCGCGCGCCCAGGTGGTGAGCAACCTCCGCTTCGACCTCACGTACCAGGTGGACCAGCGCGGCCCGTCCGGCATTCAGCGGGTGGACCTGTGGGCCACCCGCGACGACGGCCGGTCCTGGGTGTGGTGGAGTCAGCACCCGGGGAACGACCCGACCGTCCGCGTGAACCTCGGCATCCCGTCGAACACCCAGCCCGAAGGGCACTACGGCTTCCGCCTCGTACCGGTGAGCGGCGCGGGCCTCTCGGACGGCACGCCGGGGCCGGGCGACGCGCCGGACATCCGCGTGGTCGTGGACGTCACCGCCCCGGTGGTCCGCATCTTCCCGCCGAGCTCCGACCCGGCCGACCCGACGGCCCTCGTCCTCCAGTGGGAGGCGACCGACCGGAATTTCGGTGACGACCCCATCACCCTGGAGTGGAGCGACAGCCCGGCGGGCCCGTGGCGGCCGGTCGCCGGGGTGTCGGGCGGGCCGGTGGTGCAGGCCGGGGCGGTCGGCACCGCGACCGCGCAGCGGGTGGCGAACACGGGCCGGTACGCCTGGCGCGTGCCGCCGGGGCTGCCGCCGCGTGTGTACATCAAGGTGACCGCCCGCGACGCCGCGGGGAACGCCACCGAGCAGGTCACGCGCGAACCGCTCCTCATCGACCTGACCAAGCCGCGCGCCCGGATCACCGGGGTCGGGACGACCGTGGTTCGGCCGTAAGGTATGCAACCCGTTCGCGTTGGCCTGTAATCCCTCGGAATGCGGGGCGGCCGACGGACCGAATTCTAACGAGTTCCCAGGCACGGAACTTCCGCGTCTGGGAGCTCGTTAGAATTCGGTCCCGTGTCTTGGCGGGAGGTGATAACGGTTATTGCTCTCCCGGACTCCGACCACCTTCACCCGGCGTCTCGCGCCGCAGGTGCGGCATTTCTGCACCCGGAGACTTGCGTCCGAGTTGGGGTGATCCATCTCCGAGCTGGGGTGCTTTGAAGATCCAGGATGCGGTCGAGACGGTGAGCTGGTCGGCGGTAGGACGGGCCGGTTCCTTCACGGGATCAACAGGCCGGGTCGGGGCTGAACATCGAGTTCGGCGGCCGATGAGGGTTCTCGGTAGGAACCGCGGCGCCGGTTCCTACAGGAATCACCTCCAAGTCGATGGTCTGCCGCCGCGCCCGGGTCAACAATCTTCGATACCTGACTTCCCGTCACGGCCCGTTGTCGTGGAGGATCTCACACAGCCGGCCGAGCACCCGCCCCTCTCGGGATGAGCCGGTTTCGCGCGAAACCGGCACGTTGTTCACGAACATGGCGAAGAACAGCGCCGCCCCGGACCGGGTGGTCATGGTGCCGGCCAGCGCCTTGCTCCGGAGCAGGTAGCGGTCGTTGGCGGCGTCGAACCACAGCAGCGTGCCGGTCTTGGCGAACACCTTGCCGCGGGCCGGGCTGTCCCGCGCCACCACGTCCGCAAGTGTCCCGTCCACGCCCAGCACCGGCAGCGCCGACCGGTAGGCGCCCCACTCCTTCCGCCCGGCCATCCCGCGCAACAGCTGAACCGTCGCCCGGGCAGACGCGCAGTCCGCCGCGGCCCCGCCCGCCCCGCCGCCGAACGAGAACGCGCCGGCGTCCACCCCGAGGTCGGTGAGGAGGCGCCGGCCCTGGCGCAGCCCGGCCTCGGCGGTGGTCTGGCCGTTCGACACCGCTACGAGGCAGGGAAGCGTGCTGGCGTACAGGTTGTGGCTCACCTTCAGCGTCACCGCGACCACGTCCTGGAAGGGCGGCGAGGTGAAGGTCGCGGCCTTCGTCATGGCGGCGTAGTCGCCGCGCGGCGGCAGCGTCGGGTTCCCCGGCCGGAGGACGGCCGACGCCGCCCGCACCCCGTTCCGCCGCAGCGCCTCCACGAAAAGTGCCCGGGCGTACAGGGCCGGCTCGTCTACCGGGTGGATGCGCACCTGCGGCCGCGTCCCGACGGGGATCTGCCCGCGGACCGCAACGTGGTTCGGCCCGACGGTCCGCACCTGGATGTCGGTCGTGGTCTTCTCGGCGCTAGTCGTCACGACTGAGTCGACGTGGACGAACGCCGTCTCCGGCCGGGTGCGGACGGCCGCCGCGTCGCCGGCCTTCGCCCCGGGCGTCACCACCACGTCCACCACGTTGTCGTTGACGGTGATCGGCGACACCGCCTCCGGGCCGCTGCCAGAGCTGCGCGTGCGAGCGAACAGGCGGTCGTCCACGAGTACCTCGCCCTCGACGGCAGTCACCCCGCTGTCCCGCACCTGCTTAGCCAGGGCGTTCAGCCCGGCCAGCGGGTCGGTGTCGGTCAGCTCGGCCTCGGCGAGGCCGCTGCCGGCGTAGGTGTGGTCCTTGTCCTTGAACACCGTCTTCCCGGCGGCGTCGGTCCGCCCCCCGAGCGTCGGGTCGCCGGACGCCACGAGGATCAGGTCGCCGCGGAGCGTGCCGTTGAGGAGCAGCCCGCGGCGGTAGACGACCGTCTCGAACACGTGGTCGGCCCCGAGTGCCAGGAGGGCGGCCGCACAGGTGTAGAGCTTCGTGACGGACGCCGGGGCGAGCATCAGGTCCGGGTTGTGGGCGTAGACGGGGTTGCCGTCCGCGTCGGTCACCAGGATGCCCCAGGTGGCGTGGGTGTAGTCCGGCCCGGTGACCACCTCGTCCAGCAGCCGGGCCAGGCCGGCGGGCGGGCGGGCCGGCGCGGGGGCCGGGACGGCGACGAGGCACACGACCGCGGCGGCCGGGACCGCCGCCAGCCCGAGGGAGCGCAACACGCGACGCACGGCGGCCGCCTTTCACGAACGGGTTCGGGTGAGGTGGGGCGATTGTACCCGCCGACCCGGGCCGGCACCACCGCCCGGTTGACCGCCCGTTCCGGCCCCGCTAGCATCACCTCTGCCCCCTCCGTGCCCGCACCGAGCCGACGCCTTCATGCTGACCAAGCGGATCATCCCCTGCCTCGACGTGGACCGCGGCCGGGTGGTGAAGGGGACCAACTTCGTCGGCCTCCGCGACGCCGGCGACCCGGTCGAGGTCGCCCGCCGCTACGACGAGCAGGGGGCCGACGAGCTCGTCTTCCTCGACATCTCCGCGAGCCACGAGGGGCGGGCGATCCTGCTCGACATGATCCGCCGGGTGGCCGAGACGATCTTCATGCCGTTCACCGTCGGCGGCGGCATCCGCACCCTGGACGACGCCACCCAGATCATCCAGGCCGGGGCCGAGAAGGTCAGCCTGAACTCGGCCGCCGTCAGGACGCCCGGGCTGATCGAGGAGGTGTCGCGCAAGTTCGGCCGGTGTGCGACCGTCGTGAACATCGACCCCAAGCGCGTCGCCCGCGACGGGCGGGAGGTCTGGGAGGTCCACATCAACGGCGGCCGCGTCCCGACGGGGCTGGAGGCCGTGGCCTGGGCCAAGCGGGTCGAGGAACTGGGGGCCGGCGAGATCGTCCTCACCTCGATGGACGCCGACGGCACCAAGAACGGCTACGACCTGCCGATGATCGAGGCGATCGGCCGGGCCGTGGGCATCCCGGTGGTAGCCAGCGGCGGGGCCGGGTCGCCGGAGCACCTGCGGCAGGCGTTCGAGGCCGGGGCCGACGCGGCCCTGGCGGCCAGCATCTTCCACTACAACGAGTACTCGATCCCGGACACGAAGGCGTACCTCGCCGCCCGCGGGGTGCCCGTCCGGCTGTCGGCGAAGCAACTCACGGCCTGATCCCGCACCCAGGAGCGAACCCATGTCCGGTGGCGGCGGCGCATCGTTCCAGTCCCCGTACCCGATCAACTCGTCCGAGCCGGGGCTCAAGGTGGCGTCGCCGATCCCGGGCGAGCCGATGATCAACCAGCTGTTCCGAACGGTCATGCTCCACAAGGGGTCTGACCTCCACCTGAAGGCCGGCCTCCCCGGGATGATGCGGCTGCGGGGCGTCATCCAGAAGATGAACACCCCGGTCCTCACCCAGGAGCACCTGGAGAAGCTGATCTACCCGATCCTCCGGGAGAAGGACCGCAAGGTGCTGGAGGACACCGGCGGGGCCGACTTCGCCCACGTCATCGGGGCCGACGAGGCCCGCTACCGGGTGAACCTGTTCCGGCAGCGCGGGCGGTTCGCGGTCGTGGCCCGGCTGGTCAGCCAGAGCATCCCGTCGTTCGAGAAGCTCGGGCTGCCGGCGTCGATCGAGACGCTCTGCCACTACGACCAGGGGATGGTACTCCTCTCCGGGGTGACCGGGTCCGGGAAGTCGACCACCATCGCCTCGATGCTGGACTACATGAACCAGAACGAGGCGCTGCACATCCTCACCATCGAGGATCCGATCGAGTTCGTGTTCTCGGACAAGATGTCGATCGTGAACCAGCGCGAGGTGTTCCTGGACGTGTCCGACTGGCACACGGCCCTGAAGCACGCGGTCCGCGAGGATCCGGACGTGATCCTGGTGGGCGAGATGCGGGACGCCGAGACGTTCGAGGCGGCCGTCCACGCCGCCGAGACCGGGCACGTGGTGTTCGGGACGATCCACGCCTCGAACGCCTACAGCACGATCGACCGCATCCTCGGGCTGTTCCCGCCGAGCCAGCACGGGGCGGTGCGGCAGTCGATGGTGTTCAACCTCAAGGCCGTCGTGGCCCAGAAGCTGATCCCGTCGATCAAGCCCGGCGTCCACCGGGTGCCGACGAACGAGATCATGATCGTCAACCCGACGATCCGCGACCTGATCCTGAAGTCCCGGGACGAGAAACTGTTGGACGCGATCCGCTCGTTCTACAACGAGGGGATGGTGGACTTCAACGAGAACCTCCGCCAGCTGGTGGAGCGCGGCGACGTGGACAAGATGACCGCGCTCGAGTTCTCCCCGAACGCCGACCAGCTGAAGATGATGATCAAGGGGATCAAGGTCGCCACCTCCGGGCTCGTGTGACGCCCCCGCGACGGGCGGCGCTCGGAACCTAACCCGGGCTCCTTCCCCGGCAGGGAAGGAGCCCGGGTTAGGTCGTTCTGGTTCTCGCCTCTCCCTCCCAGGTGTAGTGGGGAGGTTACTCCGGGCCTCCGAGTCTTCTCTTCCGTTCCGCCTTCACTCCCGTGGAGGGATGGGCGGCCCATTCCGCTGCTCCTGTCTGAACTTTTCTCCCCGGGCCGAATCTCCGCGCGCTCTCACCTGTTCATCATCCGTTCAGTGAACCCCGCCGGCCCCTTGCCTTCGATTCCTGTCGTACAGTAACCGGTGACCCTTACCGACGGCTGCCGCCTTCGCGCGGTCACGTCAGACGGTTTGCACGAGCGATAGCATGGCCGACGGCCTCACGAGTTCGTTCGCCGCGGGCGGCCTCGCCCCGCTGGTGGGGTGGGCTTACGTCCTGCCCGACATCGCCGCCTGGGTCGCGCTCCTGGCCGTCTCGCTGGTCCTGGCCGCCGCGCGGGGGGACTACCTCTCCGCCCGGCGGGCCAGGGGGCTCTTCGCCGCGTTCACCACCCTGTGTGTCGCCGGCTGTGTGGCCGAGATGTCCCTCCCGGTGGCGCCCGGGCGGACCGCGCCCGCGGCGGTCAAGCTCGCGCTGGTGGCGGTGTCCTGGGCGACGCTCGCCGTCCTCCTCCGGCTGGCGCTGCGGGCGGCGCGCGCGGCGGCGGAGCTGAAGGCCAGCGAGGCCCGCTTCCGGGCGTTCATGGACCACAGCCCGGCCGTCGCCTGGATCAAGGACGAGGCGGGGCGCTACGTCTACCTCAGCCGGGCGTTCGAGGAGTGGCACCGCGTCCGCCAGGCCGACTGGGCCGGGCGGACCGACGACGACGTGTGGCCGGCGGACGTGGCCGCCCTGCTGCGGGAGAACGACCGGACGGTGCTGGCCACCGGCCGGCCGCTCCAGGCGACCGAGCGGGTCGTCGGCCCCGACGGCACCGCCCGCGAGTGTCTGGTCTGGAAGTTCCCGTTCGTGCAGGCCGACGGCCGGCGCTTCGTGGGCGGGACGGCCATGGACGTGACCGACCGGCGGCGGGTCCAGGACGCGCTCCGCGAGAGCCGCGAGCAGTTCCGCCGGCTGGTCGAGAACTCGCCCATCGGCATTTATCGGACGACCCCGGACGGGCGCATCCTGATGGCCAACCCGGCGGCCGTGCGGATGTCCGGGGCCACGTCGTTCGAGGAGTTGGCCGCCCGCAACCTGGAGAGTGACGGCCCCCACGGGGGCTACACGCGGGAGGAGTTCCGCCGCCAGCTGGAGCGGGACGGCGAGGTCCTCGGGCTGGAGGTCGAGTGGGCGGCCGACGACGGGCGCCGGCTGGTGGTGCGGGAGAACGCCCGGGTGGTGCGCGGGCCGGACGGCGGCGTGCAGTACTACGAGGGCACCCTGGAGGACGTGACCGCCCACCGCCGGGCGGAGCGACGGGCCGCCGTGTACCACGTCGCCGCCCGGGAGCTCGCCGGGGCGGCCGGCCCGGTCGCCGCCATGCCGGCCGTCCTGCGGGCGGTCGCCGGGGCGACCGGGTGGGAGGCCGGCGAGTTCTGGGAGGTCGGGGCCGACGCGGCCGGCCTGCGGCGCGTCGCGGACTGGCACGCCGCCTCCGCGGCCCGCTTCGCCGAGCAGAGCCGGGGCGTCCGGTTCCTCCGGGGGGCCGGGCTGCCGGGTCGCGCCTGGGAGGCCGGGGAATCGATCGTGGTCGCCGACCTGGGCGCCGACCCCGCCTTCCTCCGCCGGGCCGAGGCGGCGGCGGCCGGGCTGCGGGCGGCGGTAGCACACCCGGTCAAGGCCGAGGGGCGGGTACTCGGCGTCGTCACGTTCCTGTTCGGAACCCCCGGCCGGCCCACCCCCGAGAACCTCGACCTCCTCGCCACCGTTGCCGGCCAGGTCGGGGAGGCCGTCGCCCGCCGACAGACCGAGGAGACGTTCCGGGTGCTGTTCGAGCAGTCGTCGGACGCGCACCTCGTGTTCGACGAGATCGACGGCATCATCGACTGCAACCCGGCCGCGGTGCGGATGCTCCGCTGCCGCGACAAGTCGGAGCTCCTCGCCCTCCACCCGGCGGTGCTGTCGCCGGAGTTCCAGCCGGACGGCCGGCGGTCGCTGGAGAAGTGCGTCGAGATGGACGCCACCGCCCGCCGGCGCGGGTCGCACCGGTTCGACTGGACCCACACCCGGCGCGACGGCGAGGACTTCCCCTGCGAGGTCACGCTCACGCCGGTCGCCCTCCACGGCCGCTCGGTGCTGCTCGTGGTCTGGCACGACCTGACGGAGCGGAAGCGGGCCGAGGACGCCCTCCGCGCCAGTGACGAGCGGTTCCGCTCGTTCATGGACCACCTGCCGCTCGGCGCGTGGGCCGCCGACCCCGCCGGCCGGGTGGTGCTGGCCAACCGCCGGCTCGGCGGGTTGCTCGGGATCGACACCACCCGTCTCGTCGGCCGGTCCCGCGAGGAACTCCACCCGTCGCAGGTGGCCGGCGCGCACGCGGCGAATGACCAGCGCGTGCTGGCGACGGGCGAGCCGGTCGAACTGGAGGAGCAGTTCGTCCGCCCGGACGGGAGCCCGGGGGTCGCCCTGGTGGTGAAGTTCCCGATCCGCGGGCCGGGCGGCGCCGACCTGGTCGGCGGGGTGGCCCTGGACGTGACCGACCGGCGGCGGTCGGAGAACGCGCTGCGGTACCAAACGGCCCTCCTCCAGTCGCTCAGCGAGTCCGGGACGGACGGCATCCTGGTCGTGAGCCCGGAGCCCCGCATCCTCTCGTACAACCGCAACTTCCTCCACGTGTGGGACATCCCCGCCGAGACCGCCGAGCACGGCGAGGAGGAGATGCTGAGGGCCGCGACCGAGCGGGTCGCGGACCCCCCCGGGTTCCTGACGCGGGTGCGGGAGATCTACGCCGACCCCGACGCGGTGGCGACGGACGAGGTGCTGCTCAAGGACGGCCGCGTCCTGGAGCGGGTGACCGGGCCGGTCCGGGGGGCGGACGGCTGGCACTACGGCCGCGTGTGGTACTTCCGCGACGTGACCGCCCGCCGCCGCGCCGAGGACGCCCTCCGCGCCAGCGAGGCCCAGAACCGGAAGCTCGCCCTGGTGGCCAGCGGCACTGACAACGCGGTGGTCATCACCGACCCGGCCGGGCGGATCGAGTGGGTGAACGACGGGTTCACCCGTATGTGCGGCTACACCCTCGTGGAGGTGGCCGGGAGGAAGCCCCGGGACGTCCTCCACGGGCCGGACACCGACGCCCGGACGGCGGGGCACATGGGCGAGCAGGTCCGACGGGGGGAGGGGTTTACCGCGGAGGTGCTGAACTACGCCAAGGGCGGCCGGCCGTACTGGGTGATGATCGACGCCCGCCCGGTCTTCGACGAGGACGGGGCGCTGATCCACTTCGTCGCCGTCGAGCGCGACGTGACCGCGGCCCGGGCCGCGGCCGATGAGCTGCGCCGGGCCAAGGAGGCGGCCGAGGCGGCCAACCGGGCCAAGGGGGACTTCCTGGCCAACGTCTCTCACGAGCTCCGGACCCCGCTCAACGGCATCCTGGGCATGACCGACCTGGTCCTCGGCGGCGACCTGCCCCCCGGCCCGCGCGGCCAGCTGGGGCTGGTCCGCGAGTCGGCCGACACCCTGCTGACGCTGGTCAACGACCTCCTCGACGTGGCCAAGATCGAGGCCGGGAAGTTCGACCTGTCCGCCGTCCGGTTCGACGTCCCTGCGGTCGTCGGCCGTGCCCTCCGCGGGCTGGCCGGCCGGGCCTACCAGAAGGGGCTCGCCCTCGACTGCGACATCGCCCCGGACGTCCCTGCCGAGGCGGTCGGCGACCCGGACCGGCTCAGCCAGGTGCTCACCAACCTCGTCGGCAACGCGGTCAAGTTCACCGAGCGGGGCGGGGTGACGGTGTCGGTCCGGGTGGCGGACCGGGGCGGCGGGGGCGTGACCCTGGCGTTCGCCGTGGCCGACACCGGCGTCGGCATCCCCGGCGACCGACTCGACGCCATCTTCCGCCCGTTCGAGCAGGCCGACGGGGGCACCACGCGCCGGTTCGGGGGGACGGGCCTCGGCCTGTCGATCGTCGACCGGCTGACCCGCATGATGGGCGGCGGGGTCGGGGTCGAGAGCGAGCCGGGCCGGGGGAGCACGTTCACCGCCACCGCCCGCTTCGGGGTCGCCCCGGCCACGGCCGGGGCATGGGTGCCTGCGGTCGCCCTTGGGACGCGGGTGCTGGTCGCCGGGCCGGACGGCCCGGCCCGGGACGTGACGGCCCGGCTGTTGACCGGGTGGGGGATGCGTCCGGAGCCCGCCGACACGGCCGCCGTGGCCGAAGCCCAGCTGGCGTCGGGCCGGTGTGGGCTTGTGATCCTCGACGACCCGGACCGGGCAGGGTGGTGCCCGACCGAGACGGCGCGCGGCCTGGTCGCGGCCGGCCGGGCCGGCGCCCCCGTACTCCTCCTCCACCGCCACCCCGAGGGGGTTCCGGTCCGGTGGTCCGGGGTCGCGGGGGCGGTCGTGCGGCCCTACACGCCGCCGGAACTCCTGGAGGCGGTGGCGGCTGTCCTTGACCGGACGGCCGCTCCGGAGAAGCTCGGCCGGACGCCCCCGCCCTCGGCGGCCGGCGTTCGGGCGCTCCGGCTCCTCCTGGCCGAGGACAACCGCGTGAACCAGCTCGTCGCCGAGGGGCTCCTCGGCCGGGCCGGGCACGTGGTGGAGACGGTCGCCGACGGGGCCGCGGCAGTCGCCGCCTGGGAGGCGGGCACGTTCGACGCGGTGCTGATGGATGTGCAGATGCCGGTGATGGGGGGGTTCGAGGCCACGGCCGAGATCCGCGCCCGGGAGCAGGCAGGCCGGGGGAAGCGGACCCGCACCCCGGTCGTGGCGATGACCGCCCGGGCGATGGCCGGGGACGAGTCGGAGTGCCTCCGGGCCGGGATGGACGCTTACGTCCCGAAGCCGCTCGACCCGGCCCGGCTCCTCCGCGTACTGGCCGACCTCACCGGGGTCCGGCCGGTGCCGGCCCCCGGCCGGCCGCTGGAGTACGACCTCAGCTGGGTGCCCGAGGACTTCCGGGCCGAACTGATCGAGTGCTTCCTCGCCGACATCCCGGGCGCCCTGGCCGAGGTGCGGGCGGCCGTCGCGGCGGAAGACCCCGCCGCGGTGGACCGGACCGCCCACCGGCTCGTCGGGTTGGTGGGCCATTTCCGGGTGGCCACGGTCCTCGACGCGGCGCGCCGGCTGGAGAAGCTGGGCCGCGGAAAGGATCTGACCACGGCCGGCGAGGCGCTGGCGGCCGTCGAGGCCGAGGTGGGTCGGCTGGTGGCCGTCCTCCGGGCGGCCGGACCGAGTGAGGGGACGGCGTGATGCGGGTGCTGGCGGCCGACGACGACCGGACGACCCGGCTGGTGCTCCGCCACCTGCTCGCCGGGTGGGGGTACGAGCCTGTGATGGCGGCCGACGGGGCCGCCGCCTGGGAGATCCTCCGGGGGCCGGACGCGCCGCCCGTGGGATTGGTGGACTGGTGCATGCCCGGGGTCGAGGGGCCGGAGCTGTGCCGGCTGGTGCGGACCCTCCCGGGGCCGCCGCCGTGTCTGATCCTGCTGACCGGGCGGGAGGGCGCGGCCGACCTCGCCGCCGGGCTGGCGGCGGGGGCCACGGACTTCGTCCGCAAGCCGTTCGACGAGGTCGAACTCCGGGCGCGGGTCGGCGCCGCGGCCCGCGCCGCGACTGCCGAGCGGGAACTGGCCGCCCGGGTGGCGGAGCTGGAAGCGGCCCTGGCACAGAACCGGAGCTTGCGTCAGCTCCTCCCGGTGTGCGCGTGGTGCAAGGCGGTCCGGTCCGACGCCGACTACTGGCAGCGGTTGGAGGACTACCTGGGGGCGCAGACCGGGCGGCGGCTGACACACGGGATATGCCCGAACTGCGAGGCCCGCTTGACCGCCGAACACCTGCGGGACGGCTGCGCTGAACCCGGGCGGGAAGGGGAGTGACGGGTTCGCACGTTCCGCCGGGCTCCCCCGCGCGGTCCCGCCCTGCGTCGATCTGGTGTCCGGCGGGGCGGCTCACGAGCCGCCGAGCCAGCCGCCGAGTTTGCCGATGAGGTCTTTGAGGAGCGAGTCGGACATCGGCTGCTTCTCGAACTTGAACGTCCATTCCCCGGCCTTGTCCCGCTCGAACTTGATGTACGACTGAAGAACGACCAGGGCGGCGACGCCGATCCCCATCCCCAGGGCGACGGACTCGTGCGCGGAGTCCTCGGCCGGCGGGTTCTCGATCATCGCGGCGAGGGTCGGCGCCACGGCCGGGTCTTCGGCGAGCAGTGCGAGAGCCGCCTTGGCCACGTCCCCGTCCGAGACGCCGGCCTCCGGGGCCGCGCCGGTCTCGGAGGTGAGGGCGGTCCCCAGGGCCGCGTCGGGCGTCAGAGCGGTGGCCGCCCCGCGGGCCACGCGGGCCTTCGTGACGGCGTTGAGAACCCGCACGGCGTCGGCGGACGGGAGGGCGGCGATACGAGTAGCGAGGTCGGACACGGTTAACCTCCAGGGTGGTAGGTGGCGGCTTGTCCGATGGCCTGACGACCCTCGTCCGGCGGTGCCGCTTCGTGGCCGAGGCCGAAGGATGGGGGCGCAACGGCTGTGTTGGCATCATCTCCGATACGTGCGAGACAGTCTATCAGTCTTCTGACGTAATTCTTGGAACCGTTCACGCACCGATACAGATGGGCGATGTCGTCCCGGTCCTGGCCGCCGGCATGTCGTAATTGCCGGCACCCGTGATCACGAATCGGCCTTGTGAGGCGTGTGTCCGATCCGTCACGGTGGCGACCGTGGAGTGGTCGGTGCGCGGACGAGTCAGGTACGGGTGCTCCCTCCCCGCAAGCGAGCGTCCCGGCTCGCGTGAATCGACGTGGTTGGATCGATGTCGGTCGGAGCTTGGGGATGAGCGATGGGCAGTACCTCCGCCCAACTCCTGGCCCGGGGAAAACGGTTATCACCCCACTGGCGCCCCCCCCCAGCTTCGGTGCGAGTCGGCGCAGCTGGTGAGTCAGTGCGGCAGGTTGACTCGTTCGGCCAACGCTGATGCCAACGTTCGTGCCGCGACCGCGGTGTCTCGGCCGAGGCGGCGAAACTCGCTCAGGAGAGCCGGCCGGCGGAGCAGGGCGGCGACCGCCCGCGGCACCGACACCGACCCGCCCGCCAGCAGTCGGACCAACTCGGGTGACAGCGCGGTGTCGGCGGTGTCGGACACCACCCGCACGGCCTGGAAGGGAATGCCACCGTCGCGGCAGACGGCCTCGACCGCCGCCGACTCCATGTCCACCGCGTCCGCCCCGGACTCGGCCCGCAGCTGGGACTTGGTGGCAGGCGTTGCCACGAGGCGGTCGACGGTGACGATGCGCGGCGAGGTGACGATGTCGCCGACCCGCAGGTCCGGGGCCAGCGCGCCACAAAAGCCGGCCGCGATCACGCAGGCCGGCTTCACGTCTTCAAGCAACTTCACCGTCGCCGCCCGGGCCGCAACCCGGCCGACCCCGGAGACGCGCACGACCACGTCCGCCCGCCCGCGGAGACGCCGGCGGAACGGGGCGGCCTCGCGCTCCAGGGCGAACAATACGGCAACGATCACGTCAGCTGCCAGCGGATCATCTTGAGGCTGTCGCCGAGCTTCGCGTTCACGCCCAGGGCGGCCGCCACCTCGTAGCCGCTGTGCATCATGCAGTGCTCGCAGCGCGGGTCCTTGCCGTAGCCGTACTGCGACCAGTCGGTGTTCTCGATCAGGTCGCCGAACGAGGGGTGGTGCTCGTCGGTGATGAGGTAGCACGGCCCCTTCCAGCCCCGCACGTTCCGCGTCGGGCTGGCCCAGGCGGCGCAGGTGAGGTCGCGCTTCCCCTGGAGGAACTCCAGGTACACCGGCGACGTGTTCATGGCGTACTTCTTGAACAGCCCGGCCGCCTCGTTGAACTTCGCCTTGATCTGCTCGCGGGTCAGGAAGATCTCGGCCGCCCCGGTCGGGTTGGTGCTGCACACGGCCGCGTAGCCGTAGGCCGGGGACAGCATGAACCCGTCCACGCCGAGCTGCGTGAGGTAGGCGTACAGGGCGTCGATCTCGGCCATGTCGGTTTCCTTGTACACCGTGGTGTTGGTGCACACCAGGAATCCGGCCGCCTTCGCCGCCTTGATCCCCTCGACGGCCTCCTTGAACACGCCCTTCCGCTCGACCGCCAAGTCGTGCGTCTCCTCCAGCCCGTCGAGGTGGACGTTAAAGAAGAACCGGCTGGTCGGCTTGAACTGGTGGAGCTTCTTGCGGATGAACATCCCGTTGGTGCAGAGGTAGATGTGCTTCCGCTTCTTGAGCACGCCGCGGACGAGCTCGCCGATCTGCGGGTAGATCAGCGGCTCGCCGCCGCAGATGCTCACGATCGGCGCCCCGGCCGCGTCCACCGAGTCGAGGCACTCTTCGACGGTCAGCTTCTCCTTGATGGTGCTCTCGTACTCGCGGATGCGGCCGCAGCCGGTGCAGGTGAGGTTGCAGGCGTGCAGCGGCTCCAGCATCAGCACCAGCGGGAAGCGCTGCTCCCGCCGGAGCTTCTTCTTGATCATGTACCCGGCCATGTCGGTGGTCAGGCTGAGGGGGAAGCGCATGGTTTCTCCTGGGAGTCGTCAGTGGTCAGTAGTTAGTTGTCAGTCAGAATTCGGGCGGGAACGCCCTTCCGGGCTGTGGACTCGTGTCGCTGATCGAGCCGGTACTCGCCCCGACCGCTGACTGACAACTGCCGACCGACAACCGCCGCGTAGCGGCCCAGCGCCATCAGCGGGAAGTAGACCGGGTAGAGGTGGTACTTCAGGTAGAAGACCCGCGGGAAGCCGGTGCCGGTGAACGGCTCCTCGGCCCAGCCGCCGTCGGCGGCCTGCGTGCCGATTAGGTACTCGACGCCCGCCCGCACCTCGGGGGTGTCCGCCTCGTCCGCCGCGAGCAGGCCGAGCAGCGCCCACGCCGTCTGCGACGCGGTCGAGGGGCCGACGCCGGCTTGGGTCGGGTCGTCGTAGCTGCGGCAGCTCTCGCCCCAGCCGCCGTCGTGGTTCTGCACGTCCTTCAGCCAGCGGACGGCCCGGCGGGCCGCCGGCGCCCGCATGTCGAAGCCCACCGCGGCGAGCCCGACCAGCACCTGCCAGGTGCCGTAGACGTAGTTCACGCCCCAGCGGCCGAACCAGCTGCCGTTCTCCTCCTGGCGGGCCAGGATGAACCGCACCGCCTTGTCCACCGGCGGCTGGCCGGCGCGGTAGCCGTAGTGGGAGAGTGCCTCCAGCACGCGGGCGGTGATGTCGGGGCAGCTCGGGTCGAGCATGGCGTTGTGGTCGGCGAACGGCACCTTCTCCAGCACCTGCTTGTCGATGTCCCGGTCGAACGCGGCCCAGCCGCCGTCCGCGTTCTGCATGGCCAAGAGCCACGCCAGCGCCCGGTGGACGGCCGGCTGCGCGGCGGCCCGCGTGGCGTGGCCGGTCCGGGCCAGGGCGATCAGCACCATTGAGGTGTCGTCGGTGTCCGGGTAGAAGGCGTTGCGGTACTCGAAGAACCACCCGCCCGGCTCGACCCCGCGCACGGTCTTCGCCCAATCGCCGGTGCGGCGGACCTCCCTGTCGAGGAGCCAGCGGAGGGCGTCGGTGCTCTCGCCCGAGTCACCGGGCTCGCCGGCGTCGGCCAGGCCGATGAGCGTCAGCGCGGTGTCCCACACCGGGGAGAGGCAGGGCTGGAGGCGGAGGGTGTTCCCCTCCTCGATGCACAGGTCGTCCAGCTGCTTCGTCACCCAGCGGGCTTCGGGGTCGGTGTCCGGCACGCCCAGGCAGCGCAGCACGATCGCGTGGTAGACGATGGGCGGGAAGATGGCGCCGAGCCCGTCGCTCTCCTCCATCCGCTCGCGCATCCACGCACGGGCCTTCCGCACCGCGTAGCGCCGCAGGGGGGTGAAGCGGAACCGCTCGGCCAACTTGAAGCAGCGGTCGACGCCGAGGAAGAAGTTCGTCCACGAGAACCAGGAGCGGGTCGGGGTGGCGGGCCAGCGGGGCGTCTCGGGCGGCTGGAGGAACAGCTCGCGGCAGCCCCGCTCCTCGGGGAGGGGCGTGACGGGCTTGTAGGCGTCCACGATGCTGAGCGGGACGAAGATGGTCCGGCTCCACGCCGACATGGCGTAGACGTGGAAGTAGAACCAGCGAGGGAACAGGATGATCTCGGCCGGGACGCTGGCGCATGCCGAGTACGGCAGCTGGCCGAGGAGGGCGAGGTAGAACCGGGTGAACGAGTTGGTCGCCTCGGCCCCGCCGATCGCGCGGATCTCGTCGGCGGCCCGGCGCATGAGCGGCTCGTCGGCCGCGTGCCCGGCGATCTTCAGCGCCAGGTACGCCTTCACCGACACGCTCACCTCGGCCGGCCCGCCCGGGTAGTTCGGCCAGCCGCCGGACGGGAGCTGCTTCTCCAGCAGGTAGTTCGCCGCGAGGCGGACGCGGCGGTCGTCGGCCTTGCCGAGGAAGGCAAGGAGGAGGATGAACTCGGATTCGAGGATGGTGTCGCCTTCGAGTTCGCCGACCCAGTGCCCGTCGGGCTGCTGGCGGGCGAGTAGCCCGCGGCGGCCGCGGTCGGCGGCTTCGGACACGTCTTCGAGGAAGGCGGTGGTGCGGGCGTCCGGGGGCGCGGGGCGCGTCACGTGCGGAATCCTTTCCGGCGGCGCGGGACGGGTTGGTCAGAAGTGTACCCCGAGCTATTCCACCCAGGCAAGGGGAACCGGTGGGTCGCGTGGGGTCAGTCGTCGGACGGCCGCGGGCGGTTCGACCAGTGGGCCGGCGGCGGGCCGGCGGCGACCACCCCCTTGTCCGCCCAGCCGAGGTGGGCGGTCACGTCGGAGGGGGTGTAGCGCAGCGTCAGCCCGCAGCGGCGGCGGGTTGAGGTGTTCGCCTCCGACCCGTGTAGGAGGAGGTCCGAGTGCAGTGACGCTTCCCCGGCCTTCAGCTCCACGTACACCGGGTCGCCGTACCTCTCCACCTCCGGCACCGTCTGGTTGAGGACGTTGCTCTCGTCCTGCTCGCTCAGCTTCCAGGTGAGGTGGCCGAGGACGTGCGTCCCCGGGATGAAGCGCATGCAGGCGTTGCCGCGGTCGGCGTCGTCGACGGCGAGCCATACGGTCACGGCCTTGCTCGGGGTGAGCGGCCAGTAACTCGAATCCTGGTGCCAGCTGACCGCCTTCCCGTCCCCCGGCATCTTGCAGAAGAAGTGCGACCCCCAGGCGATCACCTCCGGCCCGAGCAGGTCCGACACCACCGCCACGATCCGCGGGTTCGTTAGGACGTCCCACACCCGGCCGTGCCGCAGGTGGGCCGAGCTGATCGAGTAACTGTCCTTCCCCTCGGCAGCGTAGCGGGCGAGCAGTCGGTCGAAGTAGCCGCGGAGGTCGGCCGCTTCCTCCGGGCTGAAGAACCGGAACGGCATCAGGTAGCCGTCGCGGTTGAACCGGGTGACTTGCTCGGGGGTGAGAACCTTCAGGTTCGCTGTGGCGGACGGGTGGAATGACAGGTCGCGGGCGATGCCGGAAAGCTCGTCCTGTCCGGGGACGGCCTGGAAGGCGGTCGGGGCGGCGGTCATGGGATGGCCCGGGAGAAGAGGGGTCAGCATCGATTCTATAGAATCGAGCGGGCCGGGGTCCAACGGAAACACGTGGACTGGCCTCGGGCGGTTCTGTTGGCTTCAGCGCGGGGTGAAAGAGTGTAGGACCGTAACACCGCTGGGAGTTGGCGTATCGCCTCCTCGGCACAACCCTTGCTCGCAAGAGGCGTCAGGCCGGCCGGTTCGGCGCAGCGGAGGGGATTATGGCTGTCGGACGAGACGTCGTCGTGATTACCGGGAGCAGCGGCTTGATCGGGGCCGCCCTGGCGAGTCGGCTCGACCGGGACTACGACGAGGTGGGCTTCGACCGACCCGGCGAGCCGCACCCGCCGGCCCACATCGAGTGCATCGACCTGGACGTGACCTCCGACGACAGCGTCCGGGCCGGCCTCCGCCAGCTGAGGGAGCGGCACGGGGACCGGATCGCGTCAGTCGTCCACCTGGCCGCGTACTACGACTTCAAGGGCGAGCCGAGCGACCGGTACGAGGAGATCACCGTCCGGGGGACCGGCCGCCTGCTGAAGGGGTTGAAGGACTTCCGGGTCGAGCAGTTCGTGTTCTCCAGCACCATGCTCGTCCACGCCCCGGGGGCGCCGGGCCGGAAGACGACCGAGGACTCGCCGCTCGCCCCGGCGTGGGACTACCCCAAGTCGAAAGTCCGCACCGAGGAGCTGATCCGCCGCGAGCGGGGCGGCGTGCCGGCCGTCTTCCTGCGCATTGCCGGGGTGTACACCGACCGGTGCGAGTCGGTCCCGATCGCCCACCAGATCCAGCGGATCTACGAGCGGCAGTTCACGAGCCACTTCTACCCGGCCGGCCCGGCCCGCGGGCAGGCGTTCGTCCACCTGGACGACCTGATCGACGCCTTCGTGCGGGTGATCGAGCGGCGGGCGGACCTGCCCGCGGAGACGACCCTGCTCGTCGGCGAGCCGGAAACGCTCGGGTACGGGGAGTTGCAGCGGGCGCTCGGTCAGCTGATCGCCGGCCGGCCGTGGGCGACGTACCGCATTCCAGTGGCGGCCGCCAAGGTCGGGGCGTGGGTGCAGGACCACCTGCCGTTCGGCCCCGAGCCGTTCATCAAGCCGTGGATGATTGACCGGGCGGCCGACCACTACGAGCTGGACGTCTCCCGCGCCCGCCGGCTCCTCGGGTGGGAGCCGCGCCACTCCCTCCGGGAGACGCTGCCGGCGATGGCCGAGTCCCTGAAGCGCGACCCGGCCGGGTGGTACCGGGCGAACAAGCTGGAGCCGCCCGCCGGGGGCTTCCGCGAGGCCGGCCTCCCGCCCCGCGCCGAGGCCGTCCCCCAGGGGTAGTAGGCCGGGCCGCCGACCGGCCTCGCGGAGAACGATCCCCATGCCGACGCGCGACCCGAACGCCCCGCCCGGGTGGGACTACAACCCGGCGTCGTGGCCTGAGCGGTTCCCCATCATCGGCCTCGCGGTGGTCGGGTTCGCCGCGGCCATGTACCTCGCCCTCTACCAGTGGCACGTCATCGACCACGTGTACGAGCCGTTCTTTGGAGACGACAGCCACGTCATCCTGCGGGAGTCGGAGGTGTCGAAGTGGTCCGAGCGGACTTTCGGCGTCCCGGACGCCTTCCTCGGGGCGCTCGGCTACCTGGCGGACGCGGTCGCTGGCGTAGCCGGGGGGACTCGTCGGTGGAAGACGATGCCGTGGCTGGTACTCTTGTTCGGTGTCTTCGTCGGCCCGCTCGGGGCGGTCAGCGTACTCCTCGTCATCCTCCAGCCGTTCGTCGGCGGGTGGTGTACGCTCTGCCTGGCCACGGCGGTGATCTCCGTGGTGATGATCGGGCCGGCAATGGACGAGGTGCTGGCGAGCCTCCAATACGTCCGGCGGGAGCAGCGGGCCGGCCGCTCAACGTGGCGGGTGCTCTGGGGGCTCCCGGAGCCGACCGGTCGGTCGGCGCCTGTGGCCGTGGGAGGGTAGTCGTGGCAGCACAGCTGGTGGCGTTCTTGGTGGGGGTCGGGGTGACGGCCGCGCCCGGGGTGTTCGGGTACGGTCTGCCTGCCCGGGGGGTCGATCACGTCGTCGGCCCGCTCGCCGCCACCGTGGGGATGACGGCGGCGTTCGGGGCAACGCGGTCGCTGCGGTGGCTAAACGTACCCCTCGGGGCGTGGCTGGTCGTCGCTCCGTGGGTGCTAGGCTACGGCCGGACCGAGGCCGTCGTCAGCACCGTCGCGGGGCTCCTTCTCGCCGGCTTGGCTTACGTTGGGGGCCGGGCACACTCACTCGGCGGGGGGTGGCAGGTTTTGTGGAACCCAACTGCCGACCCCGTCCCGGCGGCCACCACGGCCAACGCGGGGCCGGCCTGATCAACCGATCGCCATGCGTGTGGCCCCTGCCAGCCCGGGCTCACTGACGACCGCTGGGGTCACCGAAAATCCGCATCCAGGTGCTCTCCTGGTGTCGGCGGAGGGTCTCAGCCACCAGCCGCGATGCCGTACCGGTCCTCCGCAGTTGTAGCGCGACCTACCAAGCAGACCCGGCGGGCTCGGACACGTCGTGCAGTACTTCGCCCGCGTGCCAGCGGTCGTCGGTCCGGGTGGCGAGGTCGCCGAGCGAGACGATCCCGACGAGTCGCCGGTCCCGGTCGAGTACGAGCAGCCGGCGGATCTGCCGGTCCTGCATCAGCCGTTCGGCCTCCTCGACCGGCTGGTCGTCGAACACGCACACCACGTCCGGGGTCATCACGTCCCGTACCCGGCACGTCACGGGGTCCAGGCCCGCGGCAGCACAGCGGATGGCGATGTCGCGGTCGGTCAGCATCCCCGCCAGTCGGTCGTTGTCGCACATCGGGACGGCCCCGATGTCGAGGTTCTTCATCCTCTGGGCGGCGGTTTGGACGGTCGCATCCGGCCCGATGCACTCGACCCCAGGGGTCATCACGTCTTGGATCGTCACGGTCAGCCCTCCTCGGTTCGGAGCCGCCCGCCGCCGTCACCGGTCCCCGCGCCGACCGGGTGTGGACGAGCGTCCGGGCAGATAACGTGTCCGAACCGTCACCAGGGGCGAAGGGATCGAGTCGAAGAGGTGTGCAGAGGGCGCGCCAAGCCCCCCGGTCGAAGGGTGGTACCGGCATAACCGCCCCACGGGCATGAGGCGGACGTCTTTGCTGCCCCCGGCGATGGGCATCTCCGCTCTCACCCGCGGAGCGGCTTTGCCCGACGTCTCGGACCACGTTCCGTTGATCCGGATTCGTGCGTGCCGGGAGGATGCCGTTCAACGCCAACGCCCGGGGGCTATCCCCGGGCGCTGCGGTTCTGCATCACTGGGGCCGCGTTTCAAATGATCTGCCGGATCGGCTCGGCGCCCTCGACGCCGACCAGTTTCTGGTCGAGGCCGCCGTAGAAGTAGCTCAGCCGGTTCGGGTCGAGCCCCATCTGGTTCAGGATCGTGGCGTGCAGGTTCTTGACGTGGAACCGGTCCTCCACGGCGTTGTTGCCGAGTTCGTCCGTGCGGCCGACACTCACCCCGCCCTTGATCCCGCCGCCGGCCATCCACATGGTGAAGCCGTAGGCGTTGTGGTCGCGGCCGGTCCCCTGGGCGTACTCGGCCGTGGGCTGGCGGCCGAACTCGCCGCCCCAGACCACGATCGTCTGGTCGAGCAGACCCTTACGCTTCAGATCCTTCAGCAGCCCGGCCACCGGCTTGTCGGTGGCGCCGGCGTGCTTGCCGTGGTTGCGGACCATGTCCGAGTGGGCGTCCCAGTTGTCGTCGTTGTGGGCGCCGCCGCTGTACACCTGGACGAACCGCACCCCGCGCTCCACGAGCCGGCGGGCGAGGAGGCACTTCCGGGCGAAGTCGTCGGTCTTCGGGTCGTCGAAGCCGTACAGGGTCTTCGTCTCGGCTGTCTCCTGGGCGAAGTCCACGGCCTCCGGGGCGTGCTGCTGCATCTTGAACGCGAGTTCGTAGCTGGCGATCCGGGCGGCGAGTTCGGTGTTGTCGCGGCGCGCGGCCTGGTGCTCCTCGTTCTTCTCCTTGAGCCGGTCGAGGAGGGTGCGCTGCTGTTCGCGGGTGAAGCCCGGGGGCGGGGTGAGGTCGTGGATGGGAGTCCGGTCGGCGCGGATGACGACGCCCTGGTAGGCGGCCGGCATGTAGCCGCTCGCCCAGTTCTTCGGCCCGCTGATCGGGCCGCCGGTGCGGTCGAGCATCACCACGTAGCCGGGGAGGTTTTCGTTCTCGCTGCCGAGCCCGTAGGTGACCCAGCCGCCCAGGCTGGGGTGGCCGCTGAGGATGCGGCCACTGTTCATCATGAGCAGGGCCGAGCCGTGGATCGGGCTCTCGGCGTACAGGGAGTGGATGAAGGCGATGTCGTCGACGCAGGTGCCGACGTTGGGGAACAGGTCGCTGACCATCTTGCCGCAGCGGCCGTAGGGCTTGAACGCCCACTTCGGGCCGACCACCCGCCCCTCGGCTTTGTGCCCGCCGCGGCCGAACGTGCGGACCGGGATGGTCCGGCCGTCGAGCCGGTAGAGTTCGGGCTTGTGGTCGAACGTCTCGACCTGGCTCGGCCCGCCGTAGCAGAAGATGAAGATGACCGACTTGGCCTTGGCCGGGAACATCGGCCGCTTGGGGGCCATCGGGTTGACGAACGACCGTGCCCCGGCGGCCGGGGGCGGGCCGTCGTCGGCCGCGGCGCGGGCGAAGAACCCGTCGCGGTCGAGCATAGAGGCGAGGCCGAGCCCGGCGAACCCGCCGCCGGCCTCCCACAGGAACTCCCGGCGCGTCCGGCCGCAAAACTGGTTGGCGGGGTTGGTCACGTATCAACTCCTCGCGGAGGGGGTGTTCGGGTCAGTTCCAGATGTCGAGCGTCAGGCCGGATACCTGGGCGTAGTCGCGGGCGTTGCGGGTCACCAGCGTCGCCCCGTGGTCGAGGCAGATGGCGGCGATGCGGAGGTCTTGTGAACCCACCCGGAGTTTCGCGGCCCGCCACTGCTTGAAGAGGGCGTCGGCCGCCGGTGTGTGTGGCAGGAGGCGGAACTCCTTGGCGCCCTCGACGGCTTCCATGAACAGGTCGTATGCCCGGTTCAGCGGTATCCGTACCTGACCCGCTTGCGCCTTGCGAATCCCGTCCAGTCGACCGCGGAACGTCTCCTCCAGTACGACGACCGGCACGCACCGGTCGGGTTCAGGGATCGTCTGGAGTCGCAGTTGGTACGTTGCGTGACCGTTCACGATGTCTGAAAGGACGTCGGTGTCGAAGGCGGTCATTCCGGGAACTCCCGCCTCTTCTCTTCGTCCCGCGCCCGGTAAATGTCACGCACCATCTCGTCGAGGTATTCCTGTTCTTCCGGCGTGTGGTGCCGCGGCGGGGGCGGTGACGGCTGCGGCAGGGCGACCATCACGATCTCCCCGCGGGACTGCCGGGCGGTCAGGTCGGTTACCAGTGCCGATACGGCCTCGTCCCGGGTTCCGGCCGTGGCTATCAACTTCGGCACGCCGGGGACCGTGGCGGTAAACGTCCCGTTCTGCTGCTCCACCCACACGGGTATGGTCGTCATGGCTTCGCCCTCCTCACCCCATCGTACCCGGGCGGTCAGTCGAGGTAGGCGAACTCGTTCGTGTTCAGCAGCAGCAGGCAGTAGCGGGCCAGGGCGGTTTGTTCGTCCAGCCCGTGCCGCGTCCGCATCTCGGTCACGAACGCCGTGTCCTTCGACACCTCGGCCGGCGCGGGCACGCGGCCGGTCGTCAGCCGGACGGCTCGGGTCACCTGGGCGGGGACGTCGCCGGGAGCCTCGCGCATCAGCCGGGCCGCGAAGGAGGCCGCCATTTCGTTCGAGAACTCGCCGTTGAGCAGCCCTAGAGCCTGCGTTGGGACCGTCGTGGTGTAGCGGACCGGGCAGCTGTTGTCGGTATCGGCCTGGTCGTGGGTGGCCAGGATCGGCACTTGGAGCGACCGCTTCACCCCTACGTACACCGTCCGCCGGTTGGCCTCCTCGGCCGGCGACACCGGCCAGCCCTGGCCCGGCACCGACTGCCCCGCCAGCACCTCCCGCGGGATCTTCGGGTACACGCTCGGGCCGAACATCTTGGTGTTCAGCGTGCCGCTCGCCGTCAGGATCGAGTCGCGCACCTCCTCGGCCGTCAGCCGGCGCATCGAGAATCGCCAGTAGCGGGTGTTGGCCGGGTCTGAGCGCAGGCTCGCCTCGTCCCCGGTGGACGCCAGCTGGTAGACGGCTGAGGTCATGACGAGTTTGTGTAAGCGCTTCATCGTCCAGCCACCGTCCACGAACTCGGCCGCCAGCCAGTCGAGGAGGGCGGGGTGCGTCGGCGTTTCGCCGAGCTTGCCGAAGTCGTTCGACGACGGCACGATCCCACGCCCGAAGTGCCCCTGCCAGACCCGGTTGACGATCACCCGGGCGGTCAGCGGGTTGTCCCTTGACGCGATCCAGTTGGCCAGCACCGTGCGCCGGCCGCTCGTTTTGGTGCCGGGCGTGATGACCGGGTCGGGGATGCCGAGCACCTGCGGGAAGCCGGGTGTGACCTCGGCCCCCTTGGCGTGCGGGTTCCCCCGGGGCAGGACGTACACCGCCGGCGGGCGGGGGTCGCAGTTGTTCACCGCCAGGGCGAGCTCCTGGCCGGCCGGGCGGGGCCGCCGCTCCAGGCCGGCGCGGTCCTTCTTCATCGCCAGATAGTCGGCCTTTGTGCGGGCGTCGAGGAAGTCTGGTACCTTGGCCAGCACCTGTGGCCGGTCCGGCCCCTCGCTGGCCCGCTGGTCCTCGGCCGGCATCTGCTTGATTGCCGCGTCCTCGACAGTGCGCATCCGCCCGGCCAGCTCGACGACCTTCTTCTGCCGCTCGGCCAGCTCGGCCTCGTACACCTTGCGCCGCTCGGGCGGCGTGATGTCGGTGGTGTTGCTGCTGGACATCACCCCGCGGGTGTCGCTGAACGGGCGGATGTCGCGGAAGAAGGCCAGGAACCGGTAGTAGTCGGCGTGGGGGAACGGGTCGACCTTGTGGTCGTGGCAGCGGGTGCAGTTCATCGTGATGCCGAGGAACCCCTGCCCGGTCACGGTGACGAGGTCGTCGTACCCGTCGTACAGAGCCTGGGCCGGGTCGGCGGGCTCGTCGTCCCACAGCCCGAGGCGGTAGTAGCCGGTGGCGACGACCGCGTCCGGGTTGTACCCGGGCATCTCGTCGCCGGCGAGTTGCTCGCGGGCGAACTGGTCGAACGGCTTGTCGGCGTTGAAGCTGCGGATCACGTAGTCGCGGTAACGCCAGGCGAACGGCTTGGGGCCGTCGCGCTCGTAGCCGTTCGTCTCGGCGTAGCGGACCACGTCCAGCCAGTGCCGGCCCCACTTCTCGCCGTAGTGCGGGCTGGCCAGCAGGGCGTCCACCAGCTTCGGCCAGGCGTCCGGGGCCTTGTCGTTGACGAAGGCGTCGACCTGCTCGGGGGTCGGCGGCAGGCCCCACAGGTCGTAGTAGGCCCGGCGGGCCAGGGCCGCCCGGTCGGCGGGGCGGACCGGCGACAGGTTCTTCTCTTCGAGCCTTGCCAGGATGAAGGCGTCGACCGGGGTCTTCACCCAGGCGGCGGCCTTGACCGCCGGGACGGCCGGCCGGGTCACCGGCTGGAAGGCCCAGTAGCGCTTGGCCTCCTCGGTCACCACGCCGCCCTTGTGCTTGGCGGCGTGGCCGCCCTGGGCCGTCAGCTTGTCGGCGGGGAAGGGGAGCCCGGCGCCGACCCACTTCCGGATGACCGCGATGTCCTTGTCGGGGAGCTTCCCCTTCGGCGGCATCCGGTACGACTCGTCCTTGTACTCGACCGCCTTCAGCAGCAGGCTGGCGGCGTGGTCCTTCAGGTCCACGCCCGGGCCGCTGTCACCGCCGGCGAGGACGGCCTCGCGGGTGGCCAGGCTGAGCCCGCCCTTGATCTTGTCGTCGGCCCCGTGGCACTTGAGGCAGTGGGCGGCCAGGATCGGCCGCACCTCCTTCTCGTAGAAGTCCACATCGGCCTTGGGGAACGCCTTCGGCGCGTCGCCCTTCGACTCGGCCTTCGGGTCGTCGGCCGCGGCGTGGCGGACGGTGAGCGCGGCGGCGGCCACCCCGAGGGCGGCGGCGACGACGAGGCGGCGGGGAAGGACGGGCATGGCTGTCGTCCGGCGGGCGGGGGCTTGGGAACACCCGCCCCCTGTGGGGCGGGCGGCGGGGGGGCGGGCTCGGGCTCAGGGCGATTCCACGGTTACGGCCATGATAACAGGTGCGCTGGCGTCCGGTCCCTTCACGAACTCGATGCCCCGGAGTACCGCGTCCGGCCGCCGGGGGGTCACGGCCAAATAACGAATCTGCTGGCCGCGGAGGGCGAAGGCGAACTGCGACCCGGGGACGTCCACCCGGCGGATGTAGTCGGCGAAGTGGACGCCGTTGACGAGGGCGTGGTCCTCGGTGGTGCCGTCCTCGTAGCGGAGCCGCACGGTCAGGCTCACGCTCCCCTTGGCGGTCGAGGGGTAGCTCCAGCCGCCGACCCCGCTCAGGAGGTGGACCGCCTTCGCCTTACCGGTGTAGGCCAGCGGCACGCTCTTGGGCATCGTCGGAGCCTTCACCCCGTTCGGGCCGAACAGCATTACGGCGTTCTTCGTCTTGTCCCCCTGCGGGTCCACCAGGACGAACGGCACGCCCTTGAACGTCTTCGGCTTCCAGTCGGGGAAGACGAGCCGCTCGACCTCGCCGCTCTCGTCGAAGAACATCCCCTTCGTGGTCACGACCGTGGCCACCCGGTCGAGCGGCACCGGGACGTACTTCCCCTTTTGGGTGAGGAATTCGAGCAGGTCGGTCAGCTCGGTCGGGTTGATCTGCTTCTCGAACCCCTCGGGCATGAGCGACTTGTCCGTCTCGGCCAGCGTCTCGATGGCGTCGCGGGTCAGCGGGTGCCGCTTCCCCTCGCCGTCCACCACCTCGACGGCCGTCTTGGTCTCGCCCGCCAGGAGGCCGACCAGCGTCCGCCCGTCGACGGTTACGACGCGGTACGCCTTGTAGTTCCCCTCCACGCTCCGCGACGGGTCGAGGATGTGGATGAGGAGCTCCTCCTTCGGGTGGACCGCCATCCCCGTCAGGTCCGGGCCGACGGTCGTCCCCTCGCCGGCGTACTGGTGGCACTTGGCGCACTGGGCCGTGAAGACGGCCTTCCCCTTAGTCACGTCGCCGGTTTTGGTGACGACGTGGTGAAGTTCGTCGATCACCTTCTGCCGGTCCGGGCTCGGCAGGCCGCCGCCGAGGGCGAGGAGCTTCTGGGCGCGGGCGGCGATGGCCTTGTCCGGGTTGCTGGCCAGCGCCGTCTTCTGGTCGAGGGCGAGGAGGTCGAAGCGGAGCGACCCCTTCTCCACGGCGTCGAGGAACGCCGCCGCCGATTCCGGCCGGGCCAGAACCATCCGCACGGCGGACGGGCGGACGGTCGTGGGGAGTTCGCGCAGCCGGCCGACGACCGCCGGACCCACCGCCTTCGACTGGGACGCCCCCAGCGCCTCGAAGATGCCGGCCGCGACCGCCGGCGGCGTCTCGGCCGTGACCGCGGCCAGCAACTTGGCGGCGGCCTCGGCGTCGTCCGGGCGGAACTCGACCACCGACTTGGCGGCCTCGACGCGGGCCGCGTCCGCCGCCTTGACGTCGGCGACGGTGGCGAGCAGGCCGTTGACCACGCCGGCGAGTTGGGTGTCGAGTCCTTTCACGCCCCAGGTCGAGGCCAGCCGGAGGAGCTTGCCGCGCGGGGCGGGGGCCAGTCGGGCGAGCAGGTTGCCGACTGCCTTCTCGCCGTCGGCGCTGAGCGCCAGCGTCCGGCCGGTCGGCCAGCCGGCGGCGAGGCCGGCCAGGATGGCGTCGTCCGCGGCTGGGTTGCTGCCCAGACTCCGCAGCAACGTCTCGACGGACGCCGGGTCCGCGGGTGCCTTGCCTTCGGGGGTGGCCGGGGGCTGGCCCCGCTCGCCCTTGCGGGGCTGCTTCGGGTCGGCCGCAAAGGTACGGGCGACGAGCTCCACCACCTTGGTCGCGGCCGGCGGTAGGGTCCGCTCCTTCGGCGTCGCGGCGACGGCCGTGAGGAACCGGAGCGGGTGGGCCGCGCCGGCGGAGGCGGTGGCCTCGGTCAGCCCGGCCGGGGCCAGGAACGTCGGTTCGGTCAGGTGGGAGGCGAGCACCCGCGTCAGGAGCGGGGCGTCGGTCAGGTCGGCTGTGGCGAGCAGGGCCGCGACGCGAACGGACGCTTCCGGGTCCACGAACGGCGACCGGTTCGTCAGCTGGGGGATGAGGGCATCGCCCTGGTCGGCCCACTTCGACACCAGCCCGAGGTAGGTGGCCCGGCGGACGGCGGCCGAGGGGTGGACGATCCCGGCGGCCACGACCTCGCGCGTCCCCTCCGGAGCGGCCTTGGCGCCGAGCAGTCCCGAGAGCGTCCAGACGGCGTGGACGGCCCCGGCGTTCAACCCGGTTTCGTCCGCGGCGGTGTCCTTCACGAGTCGGAGCAGGGCCGGCTCGACATCGCGCTGGCCGCGCTCGACCAGCAGCCGTTGGGCGTGGAGGCGCCAGCTGAGGTTCGGGTGCTTGAGGGTTTCGACCAGCTTCTCGGGGGTGGCGTTGGCCAGGTCGGGCCGCGGGTCGGCCTTGCCGGCGTAGACGACGCGGTAGATGCGGCCGTGCTTCTTGTCGCGCAACTCGGTTTCGTAGGCGGCGCCGGCACCGGTCTTAAACCCGGCGGGCGTGGGGTTGTGCTGGACGATGAAATTGTACCAGTCGTTCACCCACATGTTGCCGTCCGGCCCCACCTGGGCGTCGATCGGGGACGCCCACTCGTCGTCACTGGCCACAAGGTTCCAGCCGTAGGTGGCGGCGAACGTGGCCCCGTTCGGGTGGAGGCTGAAGGTGGCGGTCAGGTGGCCGGTCGGGTCGCTCACGAACGCCGTGCGGTTCCAGTATTCGCGCGGGTAGGTGCGGGCGGTGTACAGGGCGACGTGCGAGGCGGCGGTGAAGCCGCCGTGCCAGTCCACCTGACGGACCTTGTCGGTGACCGGCTCGAAGTGGTTGTCCGCGGCGATGTTCGCCAGCGGCCCGGCGCTCAGCCCGCGGACCCGCTCGGTGTACCGGTTCGGGATGGGCATGTGGACGATCGGGCAGCCGTTGGCGGTGCTGCCGAACAGCTCGCCGGCCTCGTCGAAGTTCAGCCCCCAGGTGTTGTTGTTGGTGCTCCGGAGGAATTCGAGCTTCGCCACCCGCAGCGCCGCCCCGTCGGCCTCGACCTTGAACCGGTAGTAGCCCTGGCGGAAGGTCATCCGCTCGCCGGAGACGGTGCCGTTGAACCCGGCGTAGCCGACCGAGCCGTAGACCCAGTTGTCGAACCCGTAGCGGAGGTTGCTCGGGCCGGCGTGGGTGTCGCCGGTGGACCAGCCGCGGAGGAGTTCCTGCCGCACGTCGGCCACGCCGTCGCCGTCCGTGTCTTTCAGGAACAGCGTCACCGGAGCCTGGTGGGCGATGACGCCGCCGGCGTAGGGGAGGAGGCTCGTCACGATGCTGAGCTTGTCGGCGAAGGTGGTGACGGTGTCACACACGCCGTCGCCGTCGGCGTCGGTGCAGATGACGATGCGGTCGCGGCCCTGGCCGTCGCGCTTCAGCTCGTTCGGGTAGTCGAGGCTGATCGACACCCACAGCCGGCCCTTCTCGTCCCAGGCCATCGCCAGCGGCTTGCCGCCGAGCTTCTCCTCGGTGACGAACGGCCGGACCTCGAACCCGACGGGCGTGACGTAGTGCTTCACGCTCTCGGCCGCGGGGAGGGGCTTCTGCATCCTGCCGAGCGGCTCGGCCTGCTTCCCCCACTGCTTGCTCTCGGGGTAGAACGGCACCTTCGCCGGCACGTACTCGAAGGGGGCCAGCCCTTTCGGGACGGTCGTCATGTCGGGCCGGCCGGCGAGCGTGCCGGCGAGGGCCGGATCCTGGCCGCAGGCCCAGCGGGTGCCGCGCTCCAGGAGGTTGTGGAAGCCGGGGTTGCCCCAGGTGCGCTGGTCGTGGCCCCAGGCGGTGTAGAACACCCGCCCCTTGCCGTGGGTGCGGACCCACGTCCACGGCTCCTTCAGGCCGCCTTCCTCGCGCACCTCCAGCACCGTGCGGTCCTTCTCGTTGTGCTTGTGGTGGACGTAGGTCTCGTCCCAGCTGGTGAACGACCGGTACCCCTTGAGGACGGGGTGGTCGGGCTGGACGGGGGTGGCCTTGAAGGTGCCGGTGGTGTGACTGCGGAACTGGGCGCCGACGAGGTCGATGTAGGCCGGGGAGTTGAGGAAGCAGTAGCTCGCGCAGTGGACCGGGATGAACCCCTTCCCGGAGGCGACGTAGTCAAGGAGCGCCTTCTCCTGTTCGGGGGTGATCTTGGTCTGGTTGGCGTAGACCATCAGCCCGTCGTACCGGTTTAGCGTGGCGGGGTTCAGGTCGTCGGTCTTGTCGGTGTACGTGAGCTGGATGTTCCGGTCGGCGAACACCGGCCTCAGCTGGGCGAACCGGGCGGCCGGCTGGTGGCCGGCGTTGTCGCCGAGGAACAGGATCTTCAGCGGCGGCAGTTCGGCCGCGCGGCCGCGGTTGCGGGCAGTGAGCCCCGCGAGTAACAGTACGGCGAGTAGCAGGAGAGTCGGGCGCATCGCGGTTCCTCGCGGAGCGGGGTCACACGTCCTGGGCCACGGCGTCGGTCAGCTGGCGGACGATCCCGGCCACCGCCCCCTGCCGCTTGCTCCCCTTGGCGGGGATGATGCGGCAGTCGGCGAACGCCGGCGGGAGGGCGCGGGCCTCGGCCTGGCGGACGACCTCGTCGAACAGCGCCGGGTCGCTCTCGAACAGGCGGGTGTGGATGAACAGCGTGGCGGGGTTGTACAGGTTCAGCACCGCCGCCACGCCGACCGCCAGGTACTTCACCGCCGCCCGCAACTCGGCGGACAGGTCCACGCGGCCGGCCCTGAGCAGGTCGAGCACCTCGTCCACGTCCACGCCCCGGCCGAGCTTCTCGGACGCGCGGAGGGTCAGGGCGTGGTCGCTGGCGACGGTTTCGAGGCAACCGTAGTTGCCGCACCCGCACCGCCGGCCGCCGTCGGCGACGACGGTCAGGTGGCCGATCTCGCCGGCCAGTCCGGAGTGGCCGGTCACCAGCCGGCCGCCGGACATCACCCCCAGGCCCACGCCGGTGCCGACGTCCAGCATGGCGAAGTCGTCCAACCCGCGGGCCAGTCCGTACTCACGCTCGGCCAGGCAGAGGGCGTGCGACTCCTGGAGCAGTGTGCAGGACACCCCCAGCCGTTCGGCGAGGTCGGTCGCCGGGGCGTGGCCGTTCGTGATCGGCAGGTTCGGGGACAGCACGCCGCAGTCCCTTCGGTAGTCCACGAGCCCCGGAAGGCTCACGCCGAGCCCGAGGGTGGCGACACCCGGTCGGGCCATGACGGCGCGGGCGGCCGCCTCCAGGGCGTCGAGCAGGGCGGGGTAGCTGGCCGGCGTCGGGATGGTCCGTAGGTCGGTGTGCAACTCGCCGTCGAGCCCGGCCGAGACGACCTCGCAGTGCCCGCCGTCGATCGCCACGCCGAGCACCTGGGCGGACGTCGTTGCCAGCCGCAGCCGCGAGGCCGGTCGGCCACGGGCGGGCTCGGGGGCGTCGGCCTCTTCGAGCAGCCCGGTCCGGAGCAGCGCCGCGACCGCCTTCGACACCGTGGGCGGGCTCAGGCCGGACTCGCGGGCCACCTCCGCGCGCGACAGCGGACCGCGGGCCTGGATGACCCGCAACACCTGCCGCTCGTTCAACCGGCCGACCAGTGACGGCCGAATGGTCGTGATCGCGGACATCGAGCCGTTGCCGGTGTGTGCCATGAGTTGAATGCAGGATACCGGCTCAGCAGGCTTTTGTAAAGCACCTTTAGTAAAGTCGATTAACAAAACTGCGGAGACGCGCGCTAACTTGCGAGGAGTTCCGATTCGGCTCGACGTCGGGCTGCGGCCGCCCGGAGCGCGAAGCCCTTGAGGAAGTCGAGTTGCTCCGGGCGAATCGCAGCACCCGGGATAGTCAGGACGGACCCGTTCAGGTGAAGGAGGGTCCACGTCCGTCCGTCGTTCGAGCGACACACCTGGATCACGCCGTCCAGGTACAGCCACACCCGGTCGCTACCTACCAAAAGGCCCAACCGGTCAGCCTCGACCAGCACGTCCACCGATCGGGCCGGCACGAGGGCCAAGTCCGCCAGGAACAGCACCAGTCCGCGAGTCAGAAGGGTCGGCAGGATCAAGAACAGGAGAAACCAGCTGGACACGACCGCCGCCAGGTAGCCGATCCCGAGTACGAACCCCAGGGCCGCCCCGAGGGCGGGCAGGTGTGGCGGGAACTCGACCGCCAGTCGGTCGCGGCGGCCGAGGGCGTACTGGAGCCGGAACGGGACCACGGCCGCCCTCCCAACAGCCCCAGCATACCGGTCCGACCGGCCCCGTCCAACCGTTTCCGGTTGCCCCGGTGCGCGGGTTTCCCTTCAACGACTTCTTCCTCGCCCGCGGAGAGTATTCGGATGACCCAGGCCGGTCCCGGCCCGAAGAAGGAGCCCTGGTCGCCGCGGATGTGGGAGGGCTGCGACTACCCGGCCTACCTCCGGCTCCTCGCCCGCAACCGGTTCGCCGTCCACCCGCCGCAGGCGTACATCGCCGCCATCGCCTCGGTGGTGACGGTCGGGAACATGGTCGCCCGCTGGTTCCAGGAGGGGCTGCACGGCGCGGCCGTGCGCCGCACGGAACTCGTGGGGCCGCCGGTGTTCGTCATCGGCCACTGGCGGACCGGCACCACCCTCCTGCACGAACTCCTCTGCCTCGACCCCCGGCACGCCAGCCCGACCTACCTCCAGTGCTTCGTCCCCGGGCACTTCCTCCTCACGGAAGCGATTTTCAAGGGGCCGCTGAAGTTCCTCATGCCGGACAAGCGGCCGATGGACAACATGGCCGCCGGCTGGGACCGCCCCCAGGAGGACGAGTTCGCCCTCTGCCTCCTCGGGCTGCCGTCGCCCTACGCCGACATCGCCTTCCCGAACCGCCCCGCGGTCTACCCGGGGACGCTCGACCTGTCCGGCCTCACGCCCGCCCAGCTGGCCGGCTGGAAGCGCGGGTTCGTGCGCTTCCTGAAGGCCGTCACCTACCGCGACCCGCGCCGGCTAGTGCTGAAGTCGCCCCCGCACACGGCCCGGGTGAAGGTGCTGCTTGAGATGTTCCCGGACGCCCGGTTTGTCCACATCGTGCGCGACCCCTACGTCGTGTTCCCGTCCACGGTCAACCTGTGGACCTCGCTCGGCCGGAAGCACGGACTGCAAACGCCCCGCGACCCGGGGCGCATCCGCGAGAAGGTGTTCACCGAGTTCCGCACGGTCTACGACCGCCTGGAGGAGGCGAAGCCCCACATCCCGGCCGGGCAGTTTCATGAGTTGCGGTACGAGGAGTTGGTGAAAGACCCGGCGGGGGAGATGCTGCGGACCTACGAGGCACTCGGGCTTGGCGGCTTCGATGCTTACCGCCCGCACCTGGAAGGGTACCTGGCAACGAACCGCGGTTACGAGCCGAACCGGTACACACTCCCCGACGCCGACCGCGACGAGATCACCCGTCGCTGGGGGGATGTGGTCCGGCGCTACGGGTACGAGGTGCGGGGCGAGCAGCCCGCATGAGTCGGCCGTCAACTGCCGAACAGGGCGCGGAACAGGAAGTACCCGAGTGCCGCGGTGCCGGCTCCGATCGCCATCACCGCGGTCAGTAGTCCGACCACGACCCACGCACTCGCCCGCCGTGCCCCCCGCGGGTCGGCGAGCGCCTCTTCCAGCAGCTTCGCGTTCCGCACGTTCGCCTTGAAGCCGATGTCGAGCAAGTCACCGGCGAACGGGATGATCCCGATCAGGGCGTCCACACCCAAGTTCAGCACCATCCGCGTCAGAACGGCCGTCGGCACGCCGAGGCGGTGGGCGATCAGGACGATGTAGCCGCCGATCGCCGAGCTGATGGTGTCGCCGATTCCGGGGAGGAGTCCGAGGAGGGCGTCCAGGCCGAACGAGATCTTTGTGCCGGGGAGGGTGACGGCCCGATCCATGATCTGGGCGAGCGCCCGCACGGCCGGGAGGGCCAGCTTCGGGTCGTCGTTCAGGATTAACTGGGGCTGCGGCATTGCGGGCATGACAACTCCCGGGCGTCACGCGGTCTTCTGCAAATCGCTTGCCGCGCCACGCTCGGCACGTTCCCGGTCGTATTCGGGCTTCAGGAACCGCGTATCGTAAACGAACGTCCCCCCCGGGAGCATCGCCGCCAGGAAGCCGTACACGGCCGACATCGGCCCCCACCGCCGGGCCGTCATGGCCTGGACCCCGGCGACGGCAAACAGGATGACCAGGACGCCGTGCGCCCAGCCGACGTACTTCACGGGGAGCGGGTTGCCCCCCAGGGCGTCCACGTACTTGACCGGCATGGCCACGAAGAACAGGAGCAGGGCCGAGACACCTTCCACGAACGCGATCACGCGGAACCGGCCGACGGGCGTCGAGAACAAGGCGGGCTCTCCGGCGGAGGGATGCCCCCCATCTTACCGGAGCGTGGTCGGATCGACCCGGACGTGCTTGATGTGCGTCCGCCGCCACGTGTAGACGATCTCCAGCTGGCCCGCCGCGCTCTCGATCATCGCCGGGTAGGAGTACTCGCCCGGCTCCGTCTCCAGGTCGCGGGCCTTCCGCCACGTCCGGCCGTCGTCCGTAGACACGCCCAGGCTGATCGGCGTCCGGGCCGTCGCCACCGGGTTGTAGATCATCACCAGCTGGCCGGCCCGGGTGCGGACGGCGTCGATCCCGGCACTGGGGTTGGGCACGTCGATCTCCGCCGACGGGGAGAACGTCCGCCCGCCGTCCGTCGAGACGGACCGGCACACCTTCAGCGTCCGCGACCGCGTGAGGGCCACGACGCCCTTGCCGTCCGCGGTCGGGACGAGCGTCGGCTGGATCTGCCCGAACGACGTCGGCAGCGGGAACGGGTTCGAGCGCGCCCAGGTCTGCCCGTCGTCGTCCGAGCGGTCCACGTAGGGCGTCCAGTTGCGGTAGCTCTCGACGGACGTGCCGGCGAGGATCGCCCCGTCCGCCAGCTGGATCGGCTTGGCGCGGACGGGGCCGAAGAGCGGCGTCGGCAGCATCCGCGGGGCGGACCACGTGCGGCCGCCGTCGGCGGAGGTGCGGTCGTAGCCGGTCCAGTTGAACGGCTTCGGCCCGGCCTTGTACCACAGCCGGAGCGTTCCCTTGCTGCTCTTGAACAGCACCGGGTTCCAGCACGGCTCGCCGGGCTCGCTCCCGACCACGGTCGGCTCCGACCACGCCCGCCCGTCGAACGCCGACAACCAGATCTGCACGTTCCGCGCGCCCTCGGCGTCGCCGGCGAACCAGGAGGCGAGGAGCTTTCCTGGCTCGTGTTCGACGACGGTCGAGGCGTGGCACGACTTGAACGGAGCCTTCTCGAAAATGAACATGGCGCATCCGGGGAGGGGGTGGGGTCGGCCGCTATCCTACCGGGGTAGCGGGGCCGACGCGAGAGGCTGGGGAGAGACAATGTCGATCGGGCCGACGGTGACGGCCGAGGAGTTCCGCACAGCCATCACCCGGTTCACCCGGGAGGCCCGGTCCGGGGTGGTGGACACCGGTCGGTATCGCCTCGGCTACCGGGCGTGGGGGAGCGGCCCGCCGGTCGTGTTCGTCCACGGCATGGCGGATGTGGGCCGGTCGTTTCTGATGGTGATGGCCCGGCTCGCCGGGGCGTTCACGACGGTCGAGTACGACCTCCCGGACGGCCTGAGCGACGGCTGCGCGATCGGCCGGTACACCCACCGGGAGTACATCGCCGATCTACTCGCGCTGCTAGACCACCTCGGCTGCCGGCGGGCGACGGTCGTGGGGTCGTCGTTCGGGTCCACGATCGCACTGTCCGCGCTGGCGACGGCCCCGGATCGGTTCTCGCACGGCATTTTGCAGGGCGGGTTCGCCCGCCGACCGCTCTTGTGGTGGCAGTTCCGGCTGGCTCAAGTCGCCCGCTTCTGGCCGGGTTATCAGGGCGACTGGCCGGCGATCCACGACTTCGTGATGGCCCGGGTCGAGGCCCACCTCAAGGCCCACGTCCCGCCCGAGGTGTGGCGGTTCTTTCTGGCCAACCACGGCCGGACGCCCTGCCGGGCCGCCGCCGTCCGGACGCTGACCATCGGCGCGACCGACCTCCGCCCGGTCCTGCCGACGCTCCGGCTGCCGTTCCTCCAACTCGGCGGCGACCGCGACCCACTCGTGCCGAAGCAGTACGAGACGGAGATCACGGCGGCGGTGCCGGGGGCGCGGCGGGTCGAGTTCGCGGGGTGCGGCCACTACCCGCAATACACCCACCCTGGGCCGATGGCCGACGCGATCGCGCGGTTCCTGGGCGAGAGGTCGGTGTGAGCCAGCTGTTTTCGGGCTTGGAGCCCGGAGGGCGGGAAGCGTGTAGCCCGGGGTTCCACCCCGGGCGGCCTGGGCGGTGTTGCAGGGCTTCTGGCCCGCCCCCTCGGCCGGCGCCCCCTCCCGACATTCTCGCTGCCACCCCGCCCGTCTACACTGCCCCCATCTCCCGCGAACCTCCTGCTGGTCCGACGAATCTACCGGTAGACACCGCCGAGGTACGATCATGGCGAAGCTCCGGATCGGCCGGGAAATTCTGAAGTCCGCCCTCGACCGGGCGATCCTCACTGAGGCCGAGCGGGCCACCCTCGAACGGCTCCTGGCCGGGGCCGGGCAGAAGGGGCCGGTCGCGGCCGAGATGAGCCAGATCCCGTTCCCCGCGCTGCGTGCCCTCCTCGACGACAGCAGGCTGTCGCCGAACCAGCGCGCCGTGATCGTCATGCACGTCCACGGCATGTCCGGGGCCACCGGGTCGGACCGCGACCACGTCTACCAGACGGTCGTCGGCAACCCGGTCGAGTTCGGCTCGACCTTCGCCATGCTCGGGACCAAGACCCCGAACGCCGAGCTGTTTCTCAACGGCCGGTGGTACCCGATCACCCTGAACGTGCAGTTCCTCAACGACAACCGCGAGGGGAACCACCTGAGCAAGGGGGTGCTGCTCCACGGCACCCTGTCGATGTGCGAGACCGCCTACGGGTTCAGCCGGTACGTCTACCCCGACCTCTTCCTGGACGACGCCGGGCAGCAGCGCGAACTGACCGCCCTCCAGGTGCTGAACCACTTCGGCTACCGCGGGGTGCAGACCCAGCCGGGGGAGTTCAACCTGAAGTTGCTCCGGGCCGAGCGGCAGAGCCGGGAGCGGGGGAGCCTGGTCGTCGTGACCGGGCCGGTGGTGACGATCAGCAACCGCTGGCTCCCCGGCCCCGAGAGCCGCGCGCTGGGCACCCCCGACCTGCCCCGCCGGTGCGTGGTCGAGGCGGAGTTGGAGGTGGCGGAGGAGCAGCGGAACTACTACGCCCCCTACGGCGGCAGCCAGGAGGGGATGAGTCGGCTGCCGTTCGTGCGCGTGTTCAGCCTCGACACCAAGGCCTACGTCTACGCCGACGTGGACGACGTGAGTCCCTACGAGTTCGACGAGCAGGCGATGGGGAAGCTCCACCTCCCCGGCGAGATGCTCGGCATCCTCACCCGCGTGTTCAGTACGCCGGTCGAGGGGCTGTTCGGCGACGTCATAAAGGGGAAGCACGGGGGCGTCGTCATCCTGGCGGCCGGGAACCCGGGCGTGGGGAAGACGCTGACCGCCGAGGTCTACGCCGAGCAGACCCGCCGGCCGCTGTACGTGCTGGAACTGGGGGAACTCGGCACCAACGTGCAACAGCTGGAGGAGAACCTGAACCGCGTGTTCGACCGGGTGGCCCGGTGGAACGCCGTCCTCCAGTTCGACGAGTGCGAGATCTTCCTCGCCCAGCGCGGGGAGGATCTGGAGCGGAGCGCGATCGTCGGCAGCTTCCTCCGGCTGCTCGACTACTACCAGGGCATCCTGTTCCTGACGACGAACCGCGCCGACGTGCTGGACCACGCCGTCCGCAGCCGGGTGATGCTGAAGCTCGACTACCCGGACCTCGACCAGGGCGCCCGGGCGGTGATCTGGACGACGATGCTGGCCGCGGCGGGGCTGACGCTGACCGCGGGGGGTGTGACGGAACTCGCCGAAACTGTCCTGAACGGCCGACAGATCCGCAACCTCACCCGGTTGGCGAAGATCCTTTACCCGGGCGGGACGGTCACGCTCGCGGAGATGCGGGGGGTGCTGCGGTACGGGTGTGCGTGACCGTCGGGTAAGCCCCGAAGCCTGAGCCCCGGAAGCCGCCGCGGGTCGTTTCGGGGTTCGGGTGGTCAAGAACGGACGTCCCCCTTGATTCCAGGCGGGAAGCCCCCATAATTTCCACTGTAGCGCCGGAGTGGCGGAACTGGCAGACGCACCAGCTTGAGGGGCTGGCGGGAGCAATCCCGTGCAGGTTCAAATCCTGTCTCCGGCACTTGTTGCAGAATTAAGGGGTTGTGGCTTCTAAGCCACAACCCCTTTCGCATTTCCCCCCGTCCTCACTAAACGGGCCTTGCCCCAACCGGGATCGCTGGAGGAGCAACGCTCCCCCAGCCTGCCTTGGTGGCTCATGAGTCACCGGACATTTCGTGCTGCCGGAGCAAGGGGCGGGGTCTGGTGGGCATTTCATCTCGTTGGCCCGGTAGGCGGGTCTTGGCAGCTGGAGCTGGCCGCTGGGGGGCGTCTTGTGCAGGCCATTGCCCGCGCGCCTGGGCCAGTCTGTGATTCCATAAAATATTGACGACCCACTCATCATGATCAACAGACGTGTCCTAGGCTTGGTAGTGCAAGCAGGCCTCCCGGTTTATCGATAGTTCGGCCCGTCGGCATGCCGTGGCTCGCTAGCCTGTCGGCCTCATGGGGTTCTGACACGGTGAAGGGTGTGCCCGATGTTCACGCTGATCGTCGGTCCCTCCCCCGGTGATCCCGTCACGAGCCGGTTGGCCCGGCTGATCCCGGCCCACGCCGGGGACCGTCCCCCGGTCGTCGTCGGCCTCGACCGGGTCGACGACGCCTGCCGGGCCGACCGGCCGGACGTCGTCGTCGTCGTCGTCGCGGCGGGGCACGAGGCCCGCGCCCTCGCGGCTCTCCGCCGCGTGGAAGCCCTCGGCTCGGTGTTCCTCCTCGCGGCCGGCCCGGCGGTGGACTCGAAGCTCATCCTCCAGGCCATGCAGGCCGGGGCCGACCTGTTCCTCGACGAGGCCGACCTCGGCCCCCAGCTGGCCGCCGCCCTCGGCCGGTACAAGGCCCGGCGCGGCGAGCCGGCCGGCCCGGGCCGGCTGGTCGCCGTCCTGGCCGCCGCGGGCGGGTGCGGGGCGAGCACCATCGCCGTCAACCTGGCCACCCTGATCGCCCGGTCGCGCGGGCGGTGCAACCTGATCGACCTCAACCCCCGGCGGGCCGACCTCGCCCCGCTCCTCGACCTGACGCCGACGTACACCCTCGCCGACCTGTGTCGGAACGAGGACCGCCTCGACCGGACGCTGTACGAGAAGCTCCTCACCCCCCACCCGTCGGGGGTCGAACTCCTCGCCGCCCCGCGGGAGTTCGAGGGCGTGGCGGCCCTCACCCCCGGGGTGGTGGGCAAGGCCGTCCGCCTCGCCCGGGAGGCGTACGCCGACGTGGTCGTGGACCTGGAGGACTGCTTCCACCGGGAGCAGGCGGCCGTCCTGGACCAGGCCACGACCGTGCTGCTCGTATGCCGGCTCGATTTCACCGCCGTGCGGAACACCCGGCGGGTGCTGGACCACCTCGCCGCCCGCGGCGTGCCGCGGGACCGGGTCGAGGTGGTGGCCAACTTCGCCGGCCGGCCGGGCGAACTCCCGGTCGAGGAGGCCGAGATGGCCCTGGGGGCAAAGGTGTCGCGGCTCATCCCGCACGACCCGGACACGGTCGGGTGGTCGAACAACACCGGCCTGCCGGCCGCCCTGACCTCCCCGGCGGCGGCCGTCGTCCAGAGCATCGCCCGGATCGTCGGGCTGGAAACTACCCCGGCCCGGCTGCCACTCGTCGTCCGGGTGGGGAACGGAGCCCGGGCGGCCTGGGCCGCGACCCAAGCGGCCCGGACCGCGACGGCTGCCGCGGCCCGAACTGCTTGGGGCCGCCTCCGGGCCGCCCGTGACTGTCTCCGCCGGTGGTACCGGGACCGCGCCCGCCGGTCCGCCACCGCCTCTCCCCCGCCGGCCGTAATCGCCGCCGAGACGACCCATGACCTGGCCCTCGACCCGCAATCTGACACCGCCCTCCGATCATGGGCCGACTGACGGCCCGGCGGAGCCCTCGGCCGAACTCCGCCGGTTCAAGGCCCAGCTCCACCGCCGGCTCGTGGTGGGGATGGACCTGCCGGCGGTCGGCGCCCTCTCCCGCGACCAACTCCGCCAGGAGGTCCGGCGGGTGGCCGAGGAGCTGTGCCAGCGCAGCCCGAACCTGATCAACCTCCAGGAGCGGGAGCAGCTGGTCGGCGAGGTGCTCGACGAGACGTTCGGCCTCGGCCCGCTTGAGGGGCTGATGCGCGACCCGGCGGTCAGCGACATCCTGATCAACGGCCCGCACACCGTCTACGTCGAGCGGGCCGGGCGGGTCGAGCGGACCGGGGTGACGTTCGCCGACGCCGCCCACCTGCTCCACATCGTCCAGCGGGTGGTGAACCAGGCCGGGCGGCGGGTGGACGAGACGTGCCCGATGGTGGACAGCCGGCTCCCCGACGGGAGCCGGATCAACGCCGTCATCCCCCCGCTGGCCCTGGACGGCCCGCTGGTGTCGATCCGCCGGTTCGCCCCCCGCCCGATCCGCGCCGCCGACCTCGTCGCCGGCCGGTCGGTCCCGCAGGAGGTGGTGGACTTCCTGGCCGCCGCCGTCCGGGCCCGGCTGAACGTGGTGGTGTCCGGGGGGACCGGGAGCGGGAAGACGACCCTGCTCAACGCCCTGTCCGCGTTCATCCCGGACGACGAGCGGGTGGTGACGATCGAGGACGCGGCCGAGCTGCGGCTCCAGCAGCCGCACGTCGGCCGGCTCGAGACCCGGCCGAGCAACGTCGAGGGCGCGGGGGAGGTGACCACCCGCGACCTCCTCCGGAACGCCCTCCGGATGCGGCCGGACCGGATCGTGATCGGCGAGTGCCGGGGGGCCGAGGCGCTGGACATGCTCCAGGCCATGAACACTGGGCACGAGGGGTCGCTCACCACCGTCCACGCCAACGACACCCGGGAGGCGCTGGGCCGGCTGGAGGTGATGGTCGGGATGTCCGGGTTCGACCTGCCGGTCTGGGTGATCCGCCGACAGATCGCGGCCGCCGTCCACCTGGTCATTCAGGTCAGCCGGCTGGTCGGCGGAGCCCGCAAGGTGGTGAAGGTGTCGGAGGTGACGGGCGTCGAGGGGGAGAACTACTCGATGCAGGATCTGTTCGTGTTCAAGCAGACCGGGGTGGACGAGGCCCGGCGGGCCCAGGGGTGCTTCCACGCCACCGGGCTGCGGCCGCACTGCACCGAGCGGCTGGAGGCGCTCGGCGAGGCTCTCCCCGCCGAACTCTTCCGCAAGCGCATCCTTCAGCCCGGGGGGCTGCCGCACGTACCGGAGGGGGGCCGCCCGTGATTCCCTTCGGGGTCTTCCTCGCCGTCACCGGGGCGGTGGTGGCGCTGCTGACGCTGGCCACCACCGCCCGGCCGCCCGGGCGGGCGCGGGTGCGGCGGCGGCTGGCCGGCGAGTTCGCCGGCGCGGCCGCCGGCCCGGGGCCGCTGTACCGCGACCTGACGTCGCTGGACGCCGAACTCCGGGCGGCCGGCGGCATCCCGGCGGCGCGGCCGGACCGGTGGCACGCCCGGGCCGCCGAGCTCCTCTGGCAGGCCGGGGTGCCGGGCACGCCGCGCCAGTGGCTGACCGGGTGCGGCGCGGCGGGGGTGGCCGCCGGGGCGGCCGGGCTCGCGGCCGCCGGCGGGCCGGCCGGGCTGGTCGGGCTCCTCCTGGGGCTGGCCGCCCCGGCGGCGGCCCTCACGGCCCGGCGGCGCGCCCGCCGGGAGCGGTACGGCCGGCAGCTGGTCGGGGCGTTCGAGCTGATGGCCCGGGTTCTCCGCGCCGGGCAGTCCCTCCCGGAGGCGTTCCGCGCCGTGGTGGACGCCGCGGACGCCCCGCTGGACGGGGAGTTCGCCCGGTGCCTCCACCAGATCGAGCACGGGATCCGCCCCGACGACGCCTACCGCGACCTGGCCGACCGGGCCGGCGTGCAGGAACTCCGCATCTTCGTCGTGGCGATGGCCATCCAGCGGCAGACCGGCGGGAACCTGGCCGCCACGCTGGACCGGCTGGCCGGGCTGGTCCGCACCCGCACCCGGCTGCGGCAGAAGGTGCGGGCGCTGACCGCCGAGGGGCGGCTCCAGAGCCTCACACTCCTCGTGCTCCCGGTGGTGACGTTCGGCGTGATGTACTACCTGAACCGGCCGTACGCGGCCGCCCTGCTCGGGCACCCTCAGTTGCTGGCCGCGACCGCCGCGTTCATAGGGTGCGGGGCGCTGTGGGTCCGCAACATCACCAACTTCGAGGGGTAACCGATGACCCCCTTCGCGGTCGGGACCGCCGCCTGCCTGGCGGCCTACTTCGCCGCCCAGGCGCTCGCCCAACTGCTGACCGGGCACCCGGCCGGCCAGCGCCGCCGGGCCGCCCGCCGGCTCCGCGAGGTCGGCGGGCCGGCCCCGGACCTGCCCGACCCGGACGGCCCGGCCGCGGGGCTCCGCGCGGTCGCGGCCCGCGTCGTCGGCTGGCTCACCCCGCGGGCCGGGGGGCGCGCCGCCGACCTCCCCGCCCAGCTGAGCCGGGCCGGGTTCCGGCACCCGGCCGCGGCGCGGTACTTCGTCGGCACCCGGCTCGCGGCCGCCGTCGTACTCGCGGTCGCGGCCGGGGGGGCGGCCGCGGCGTTCCACACCGGGGCGGCCCGGGCGGCGCTGTGGGCGGCCGCCGGCGGGGCGGCCGGGCACGTGGCCCCCGGGGTGCTGCTGGGGTGGCGGGTCAAAGCCCGGCAGCGGCTCCTCCGGGCCGCCCTCCCGGACGCGCTCGACATCCTGGTGCTGGGGGTCGAGGGCGGGGCGAGTCTGACCGCTGTACTCGACGCCGTTACCGACGAGATCCGGGACGTCCACCCGCACCTGTGGGTCGAGCTGGTCGAGGTCCGGCAGGAGGTCCAGCTCGGACTGACGGCCGGGGAGGCGTTCCGGGCGTTCGCCGACCGGTCCGGGGTGGCCGAGGCCCGCGACCTGGCCGGCGCCCTGGTCCAGTCCGAGCGGTACGGGGCCGGGGTGGCGAAGGCGCTGCGGACCTACGCCGACGCGGCCCGCGAGGAGCGGCAGCTGTGGGCCGAGGAGGTGGCCCAGAAGGCGGCGGTGAAGGTGCTGTTCCCGATGATCCTGTGCATCTTCCCCGCCATGTTCATCGTCCTGCTCGGCCCGGCGGCGCTCCAGATGTCCCGGCTGTTCGCCCGCTAACGGAGGACGGAGATGCCCCCCCGCCGGCCGGCCGCGGTGGCGATCGAGATGGCCCTGGTGCTGCCGTTCCTGGCGGCGGCCTGTGCCATGGCCCTGGACTTCGCCCGGGTGTTGCAGGCCGCCCAGGTGTTGCAGTCGGCTGCCGCCGCCGGCGCCGCGTGCGCCACCGGCACCACCTGGACCACCGCCCCGCCCGGGGGAGAGGGGGACGCCGCCCGGGAGGCCGCGTGCGCCGAGGCCGCGACCCTCGCCCCGCCGCTCCGCCCGGATCAGGTGACCGTGACCGCCGACGGCCCCCTGGTGACCGTCGCGGTGGACTACGACTTCCCACTCCTGACCGCGGCCGTCGTCCCCGAGGGGACGGTCCGCCTCCGCCGGAGCGTGACCGCCCGGATCACCCCCCAGGCCGGCAACTGACCCCCAACCCCGGTCCGATCATGGCCCAGCTGACCGCGAAGACCGACTGGCCCGACACCACCCGGACGGACGCCGGGCTGGCGGCGTGCCTGGTCTACATCTACCCCACGGGACCGATCATGGGCCGGCGGTTCACCCTGCCGGACGGCGGCCTGACCCTCGGCCGGGACGACGCCTGCGGGGTGTGCCTGGCCGAGGCGAGCGTTTCCCGCCGGCACGCCACCGTCTTCCCGGCCGCCGACGGGTTCGCCGTCACGGACCTGGGGAGTACCAACGGCACGTTCGTGAACGAGGCGCCGGTCGCCGCCCGGCACCCGCTCCGGGACGGGGACACGGTCCGGGTCGGGAACTGCATCCTCCGCTACCTGGCCGGCGGGAACGTGGAGGCCGCGTACCACGAAGAGATCCACCGGCTCGCCATCGTGGACGGGCTCACCCAGACCCACAACCGCCGCCACCTGACCGAGTTCCTGGACGCCGAGGTGGCCCGGGCCGTCCGCCACGGCCGGCCGCTGTCGGTACTGATGTTCGACATCGACAAGTTCAAGGCGATCAACGACACCCACGGCCACCTGTGCGGCGACCACGTCCTCCGCGAGCTGGCCGCGCGCGTCCGCCCCGAGGTCCGCAAGGGGGACGTGTTCGCCCGGTACGGCGGGGAGGAGTTCGCCCTGGTGCTGGTCGAGACGCCGGTCGGCCGGGCGGCGGAAGCGGCCGAGCGGCTCCGCGCCCAGGTCGAGGCCCACCCGTTCGCCTTCCAGGAGCGGCCCGTCCGGGTGACGGTCAGCGTCGGCGTCGCCGGCCTCCCCGCCGACCCGGCCGCGACCCCGGAGGCGCTCCTGGCGGCGGCCGACCGCCGGCTGTACCAGGCGAAGGAGGCCGGCCGGAACCGGGTGGCGGCCCCGGCCGCCGGGGGCGGGCCGTGACCCCTCACCCCGCCCGCCGGGCCGCGGCCGCCGTCGAGGTCGCGCTGGTGCTGCCGGTCCTGTTCGCCCTCGTGTGCGGGATCGTCACTGGCGGGGTCGCCGTGTTCCAGCACCAGCAGGTCGCCTGCCTGGCCCGGGAGGGCGCCCGCTGGGCCGCCGTCCGCGGGGCGCAGTCCGAGACAGACACCGGCCGGCCCCCGCCCACCCGCGACGACATCGTGTCCGCCGCCGTCCTGCCGCTGGCCGTGGGGATGGACCCCGCCCGGCTCGACGTCCGGGTCGAGTGGGTGGACCGGGGGGCGAACGCCGTGGTCGATTGGGACTCCGCCCCCAAGGATCTCCGGTCGGTGGCGCCTGGGGGGGAGTACGTGAGCAACGCCGTCCGGGTGACCGTGACGTACCGCTGCGCCCCCGGCGTGTTGGGCAACGCCGTCACGGTCCGGAGTACGGCCGAGCAGTCGCTGTCGAACTAACCCGCCCGGGAGGCCCGCCGATGCCGACGCCCCGCCCCCGCCGGTCCCGCCCGCGCCGCGGCATCGCCCTGGCGAAGGTGCTGCTATGCCTGACCGTCGTATTCGGGGTGCTGGCCCTGAACCTCGACGGCGGACGGCTCATGGACGAGCGGCGGCACGCGCAGGCCGCCGCCGACGCGGCCGCCCTGGCCGGGGCGGCCGAGCTGTACGCCCGGTGGTGGACGAACCACGGCCGCGACCCGGCCGGCACCGCCCGGGCCGCGGCCGAGGAGGTGGCCGCGGCCAACGGCTACCCGCCCGGGTCGGTGGCCGTCAGCATCCCGCCGGCGTCCGGCACCTACGCCGGGAAGGCCGGGCATGTCGAGGTGCGGGTTCGCACCACCCTTGAGGCGAGCTTCGGCCGGGCCTTCACCGGGGGCGGACTGGACGTGGGCGGCCGGGCCGTGGCCCGGGGCGAGCCGCTGGACATCGGCATCATCCTCCTCCGCCCGTCCGGGCCGGCGGCGTTCGACAACTCCGCGCTGCTGTTCGGACTGGTGAACAAGCCGCTCATCGTGAACTCGAGCGACCCGCAGGCGCTCCGCAGCACCGGGCCGGTTCTCCTCGCCCTCAGCCGCGTCGACGTGACCGGCGGCACACAGATCTCCAGCCTGCTGTCGCTGACCGGGCGGGTCCGGACCGGCGTCCGGCCGACCCTCGACCCGCTCGCCAAGCTGCCGGTGCCGACCTCGGCCACGGTCCGGAGCCCGGCCCCGCTGACGGTGAACTCGCTCCTGCCGACCGTACTCGAGCCCGGGGTGTACCGGGGCGGCGTCCGCGTCACCGGCCTCTCGATCGTGCTGATGACGCCCGGGGTGTACCTGATGGAGGGGGGTGGCTTCCAGGTAGACGGGCTGGCCACGGTCGTGGGCCTGGGGGTGACCGTCTACAACGGGACGAGCCCGACCTACCCGGCCGGCCCGATCCGGGTCGAGGCGCTCGGCAAGGTGGTGCTGACCGCGCCGCTCTCGGGCACCTACCAGGGGATCAACTTCTTCCAGCACCGCGGCCTGACCCAACCGGTGTCCGTCAGCGGGCTCGGCCTCACCACGATCACCGGGGTGGTGTACGCCGCCCGGGCGTCGGTCGCCCTGACCGGGACGGTGGCCGTCGGCCTGGACATCACGGGCGGAGCCTACGTGGCCGACTCGATGACCGTCGCCGGGGTCGGGGCGGTGACGGTGGACCTGGGGTTGAACCGCCCCCGCATCCCGGACGTGCGGCTGGTCGAGTGACCGGCGCGGAGGCGAACGACGAGCCATGACGCAGACCGTTGTCCTTGCCGCCGCGGCCCCCCCCGAGGAGCCCGACGGGTTCTTCCCGTTCCTCCGCTCCAGCCGGCTTCTGACCGAGGCCGAGGTGGCCGCGCTGGAGGCTCTGGCCCGCCCCGGGGAGTTGTCGGGCGTGTTCGACGCGCTCCTCGGCAGAGGGCTGCTCACCCCGTACCAGCTGGACCGCGTCCGCCGCGGGGAGGCGCGCGGGCTGGTGGTCGGCCCGTACCGGGTGCTCGCCGAGTTGGGCCGCGGCGGCGGCGGGGTGGTGTACCGGGCGCGGCACGCCGTCATGGGCCGCGAGGTGGCCCTGAAGGTGATCTCCCCGGAGTACGGCCGGGACGCGGCCGACCAGACCCACTTCCGGCGCGAGGTCGTGACCACCACCGCCCTCCGGCACCCGAACATCGTCCTGACGTTCGACGCGAACGAGGCCGACGGCTCGCTTTACCTGGCGATGGAGCTGGTCCCCGGGCCGACCCTCCAGCAGTACGTGGCCGACCACGGCCCGCTGCCGGTGCCGCTGGCGTGCGCGGTCCTGCGGGAGACGGCCCGGGCGCTCGACTACGCGCACCGGCAAGGGCTCGTCCACCGGGATATCAAGCCCGCGAACGTGATGCTCCCGGGGGTGGTCGCCGACCCCGACGGGCCGGGCGGGGACGCGCCGCTGGTGAAGGTGCTGGACTTCGGCCTGGCCCGGTTCGGCCGGCAGGTCACGACGATCAGCTGCCCCGGCGGGGCGACGCTCGGCACCCCGGCGTTCATGGCCCCCGAGCAGATCCGCGACGTCCACGCCGCCGACACCCGCTCCGACCTCTACAGCCTGGGCTGCGCGTTGTACTACGCCCTGTGCGGCCACCTCCCGTTCGAGGGCGGGTCGGCTCAGGCGACGCTCCTGCTCCACCTCGAGCGGGAGCCGCGGCCGGTCCGGGGGTGGCGGCCGGACGTGCCGCCCGGCCTGGCCGCGGTCGTCCACCGGCTGATGGCGAAGACCCCGGCCGACCGCTACCAGACCCCGGCCGAGTTGATCGACGCCCTGACCCGGTTCTTGCTCTCCACCGACGCCGCCGACCCGGCCGGCCTCCCCCTTCCGGTGTCCCCGGTAGCCCCGGCGCCCGACGTGCGGACCGGTGAGACGACCCCCGCCCCGGCCGCTCCCGCCGTGCCGCCGGCCGTGACCGCGGGTACGCTCCGTCTGACGTGGCGGGAGTGGTGTCGCGCGGTGGCGGACACCGTGACGGGCGGCGACGAGCGCCTCCACGGCGACGACTACCGCGCCGTGTACCGGGATCTGATGGACGCGACCGCCGCCGCCCGGAAGTACCCGGGGCTGCCGGCGGAACTGCTCGACCGCGCCCGGACCCTGGCCGAGCCGTGGGTGACGCTCGCCGCGATCGACCGGCTCGACCCCGCCGCCCGGACCGCGCTGTACCGGGCCTGCCGCGCCCTCGACGCGGAGCTGTGGCCGGCGCCGACGTCGGAGGGCTCCCGCGGGTGGTGGGTCGCGGTCCCGGCCGCCGTCGCCGCCGCCTGGGCCGCGGCGGCGGCGTGGCAGCGGTGGGGGCACGACCTCGGCCCCAGGTGGGGGGCCGGCACCCCGGCGCTCGTGCTCGCGGTCCCGGTCGTCGCCCTCTTCCTGGCAGTCGCCGTTCGGCGGACGAGGCGGGCATGACCGGGTGGCAGAAGGCGTACACCCTGGCGACCCTCGGGGCGGCGGGGCTGGTACTCGCCGCCGCCCCCCGGCCCGGCCCCGCGCCGGCCGCGCTCGTCGCGGCCGGCGTCACCCTGGCGGCGTGGTTCGGAGGCACCCGGGCGGGGCTGTTCGCCGCCTGGGGGATCACGGCTGCGGCCGCCCTCGCGGTCGAGGGGTGGTGGGCGGCCGGGGCCGCCGACGCCCTCGCCCGGGCCGGCGCGCTGTTGGGGGCGGGGAGCCTGGTGGGGCTGGCGGCCGGCGCGGCCCGGGCGGGGCGTTCGGGCGGCACCGCGCCAGGCGCGACCGCGGTCGTGGAGTTGGAAGCGGCCGTCCGGGGGCGGACGGGCGAACTCGCCGAGGCCAACGCCGCGCTGCGGGAAGAGGCCCGGCGGCGGGCCGAGGCCGAGGCGGTCCGCACCGGCCTGCTCCGCCGCCTGACCACCGCCCAGGAGGACGAGCGGAGCCGGATCGCCCGCGAACTCCACGACCAGATGGGCCAGTACCTCGCCGCCCTGGGCGTCGGCCTGCGGCTGGTGGGGGAGGCGGTTGCCCCGGGGTCGCCGGCCGCCGCCCGGCTCGCCCAGCTGCGGGAACTGACCGAACTGGCCGGCCGCGAGGCCCACCGGCTGGCGATCGAGCTGCGGCCGGCGGCGCTGGACGACGTGGGGCTCCGGGCGGCGGTCCGGCAGTACGCCGAGGACTGGGCCTGCCGCGCCGGCGTGGCGGTGGACTTCTACCCGACCGGCGCCACCGCCCGGCTCCCCGGGCCGGTCGAGACGGCGCTGTACCGGCTGGTCCAGGAGGCTCTGACCAACGTGCTCAAGCACGCGGCCGCCCGCCGGGTGAGCGTCGTCCTCCACCAGGCGGCCGATCAGGTTCACCTGACGGTAGAGGACGACGGGCGGGGCTTCGACCCGGACGCCGCCCCGCCGCCCGGCCGGCTCGGCCTGCTCGGCATGAGGGAGCGGGCGGCCCAGGTCGGCGGGCGGGTGTCGGTCGAGTCCTCGCCCGGGCAGGGGGCGGTCGTGGTCGTCCGCATCCCGCTCACCGGCGAGCCTTGAAAGGAGGGCGTGTGGGGAGCATCCGCGTCTTTGTCGCCGACGACCACCCGATCTTCCGGGAGGGGCTGAAGGCGCTCCTGGCCGCCGCGCCCGGGGTGGAGGTGGTGGGCGAGGCGGCCGACGGCCCCGCCGCCTGCGCCGGCGTCCGGGCGGCGGCCCCCGACGTGGCCGTCCTGGACCTGTCGCTGCCGGGCCTCAACGGCTCCCGGGTCGCCGAGCACCTGACCCGGGAGTGCCCGGCCGTCCGCACCCTCGCGCTGACGGTCCACGAGGACACCGGTTATCTGCGGCAGCTGTTGGCCGCCGGCGCCCGCGGGTACGTCCTGAAGCGGTCGGCCGCGGACGGGCTGGTCCACGCGGTCCATGTGGTGGCCGGGGGCGGCGTCTACATCGACCCGTCGCTGGCCGCCCGGTTGGTGTCCGGCCTGGCCGACCGGTCGCCCGGCGAGCCGGTCCTCGCCTGGGGCGGGCTGAGCGAGCGGGAGGAGGCGGTCGCCCGGTGGACGGCTTCCGGGTACGGGAACAAGGAGATTGCCGCGCGGCTCGGGCTGAGCGTGAAGACCGTGGAGACGTACCGCGCCCGGGCGATGGAGAAGCTCGGCCTCCGCGGCCGGGCCGATCTGGTCCGCTACGCGCTGCACTGCGGCTGGCTGGCGTAGCGACCGCCCCGCCCGGCCCGGGGTGCCAAGGGGCCGGGCGGGGAGCCGACCCGCCGTCAGCAGGTGACCGGGGCGCAGTTGACCGGCGAGATGATGCAGTCCGCCAGCCGGGCCGCGGCGCCGATGTCGAGCGACGCCTGCCCGACGACCTGGGGGACGAGGCAGCCGACCCGGTTGACGACCCCGCCGAGGCTGAGGCCGAGGCCGGCCCGCAGGTTCAGCAGCCCCCCCACGGGGGAACAGCCGTAGGACGGGGTGCCGCACCAGGGGGACGGGGTGGGGGCACAGGTCTGGGCGGTCACCCCGACGCGGACACACACGTCGGCCCCGATTGCGGGGGTCGCGCACGCGACCGAGCCGACGTGGACGGCCACTGCCGCGCTCACCGGGAGCGACAGCGACAGCAACGCCGGCATGACGCGCTCGTCGAGCGACTCGACCGCCGGGCGGAAGTCGGACCGGGGCAGGGCTTGGGCCTGAGAAACGGGCGGGCGCATGATCGGGCCTCACGGGATGGGAAACGCACCACGGGCTTCCGGCCTCCGCGAAGGGGTGGAGGGGCGCCCGTACCCGACCCATTCGCAACTCCCCCGCCGGCCCCAAGCCCTCGGCACCGCTCGGCTTGAGTTCGCCCACTCCCCCCACACCGGGGTTCTCAGGTGGCTCACGCCACCTCGGGAAAGCCCGCACCGTGTCCGGCATTTCCCTGACGGGCTGGACCGACGTGGCGCTCCATTTGTGAACGCGCTCGGGTTATCACTGTTTCCGTTTGGAAACGCCATCCGCGGAGACCCGCTCCCTCCCACCCGGCGGGGATCGCGCAGTTCGTGGCAGTCGCGGAGGACTCGCAGCGGGCCACGAGAACCAACTCGTGGCCGGGATGGGGCTTCGGTAATCGGAGTCAGCTGACGGCGGGCTTGGGAGGTGGCGGTGACGGGGGCATAACCCCGCCGACCTGCTTCGTTCGGGGGCTGTGACTTGCTCCTACTTGCCCCCGTGCGTCTCGTCTTTCGCCGCCGTCTATTCTAAACGGCGTCAGATGTCGCACGAACCCCGGAAACACCGGGGGTTCGTGAAGTTTGGGAGCGGAGGGGGAGGGATTCGAACCCTCGAACGTGTTGCCACGTTGCCGGTTTTCAAGACCGGTGCAATCGACCGCTCTGCCACCCCTCCGGGACGCGCGAAAACGCCCGGGGGATGACACCCCCGGGCGTCGCCGAGTTCGCGTCAGTTCCCGGCCGGGGCCGGGTCGGTGCCGTTGGTCCACGGGCCTTCCAGCCGCTGGTAAGCCGGCGGGGTCAGCTTGCTGCCGCGGTCGCCGCCGGCCCAGCCGATGATCTGGCTCGGGGTGTCCCGCTTCTTGCTCCGGGCCTCCAGCCGGGCCGCCCAGCTGCCGTCCGCCTCGGTCGTGACCCGTTTGGCCTTGTCCCAGAAGTAGGCCTTCCCGTTGCGGTAGCTCTGCACGCCCATGTTCACCGTGGCGAACGCCGCCGCCCCCAGCTCCGGGGTGCTCAGCGTCTCGCGGCGGCGGGCCGTCACGCACGACAGGAAGTTCTCCCACAGGGCGTAGGTCGCCGAGCCCTCGACCCCCGCCGGCTGCTTGCCGGCCACCCGCGGGTTCTCGTAGGTGTGGACCGGCTTCGTGTCCGCGTCCCGCGGCTTGCTCGGGCCGCCGGCCGGGTACTGGCCGAACACCTCGAACCCGCGGATGTAGTCGCCGCCGCCCTGGAACTTGATCGTCCCCAGGTGCCCGCGGATCATCTCGCCCAGCTGGACGTCGTTGAGCATCGTCGCCGAGATGATGACCTGGCAGCCCTCGTCGTAGTCGGCCACGACCGTCGCCACGTCCGGCACGTCGCGCCCGTCGTACTCCATGTACAGCCCGCCGCCGCCGACCACCCGGGCCGGGAAGCGCACGCCCATCGCCGCGATCAGGTGGGTCGTCTGGTGGACGAACAGGTCGGTGTACATGCCTCCGCCGAACGGCCAGTAGCACCGCCACTGCGCCCACACCGCCCGGTCGAACGGCATCTGCGCCGGGGTCGGGCCGAGGGGCTGGCCGTCCACGCCCTTGTGTTGGTGGCCGAGCCACAGGTTCCAGTCCACGGTCGTCGGGCTCATCTCCCGGGTCAGCGGGTAGTACCGCCACTGGCCGACCGAGCTGTTGCGGAAGTAGCTCGTCTGCCCCTGGAGGACGTGCCCGAGGTTCCCCGCCCGCACGTACTCGTTGGCCGCCAGCCAGGTCGGGTCGGCCATGCTCTGCACGCCGACCGTCACCACCTTGTTCGTCTTCACCGCCGTGTCGACGACCGCGATCGCCTCCTGGATCGTCCGGGTCATCGGCTTTTCCATGTACACGTCCTTGCCCGCCTCCATGGCGTCGATCGCCATGCGGGCGTGCCAGTGGTCCGGGGTGGCGATGCACACCACGTCCACGTCCCGCTGCTCCAGCACCCGGCGGTAGTCCTTGGTCACGTGCGCCCGGTCGTCGCGGTTCAGGCCGCACCGCTCGGCCGACGGGTACAGCCCGCGGCCGCGGATCAGCCCCTGCACCACCTGCCCGTCCCACACGTCGCACACGGCCGTCGGGGCGACCGCCTTGCCGAGCTCCTTCATCCGCAGGATCACGTCGATGTGCTGCTGGCACCGGCCGCCGACGCCGAGGAACCCGACTCCGACGCGGCCGTTCGCGCCCGGAACCTGGGCGTAGCTCTTCGCGGTCAGGTGCAGGGCCGCCCCGGCCGCGGCCGAGGACGCCAGGAACGACCGCCGGTGGACCGACGACTTGGACATGACTCGCCTCCAGGAATCAGGAGAGGAATGGGAAAAGCCCCGCGGCGGCCGCGGGGCTTCGGTCGGTGGTTACTTCCGCTTCTGCGCCAGCAGCCAGGGGAAGAAGTCCTTCTCGGCGTAGGCCGCGTCCCAGCTGTTGTGCCCGACACCCGCGTACTCGGTGTACTTGGGGCTGCCGCCGGCCTTCTTCAGGGCGTCCACCATCTCGCGCGACTTCTCGACCTTCACGGCCGTGTCCTTGTCGCCGTGGAAGACCCACGTCGGGATGTTCTTAATCTTGTCGGCGTCCTTCGGGTTCCCGCCGCCGCAGACCGGGGCGATGGCCGCCCACCGCCCCGGGTGTGCGGCGGCGATGCTCCAGGTGCCGTACCCGCCCATGCTCAGCCCGGTCAGGTACACCCGGTCCGGGTCGGTCTTGTAGCCCTTGGTCACCTCGTCGAGGATCGCCAGTGCCCGCTTCCCCTCGTCACTCGCCGCCTGCCAGCCGCCCTTCTGCGACTGCGGGATCACGGTGATGAACGGGAACGTCTTCTCTCGCTTCTTGATCGCCGGCCCGATCCCGACGTCGACCGGCTGTTGCTTGCTGCGGCCCTTCGTCTCCCCGGCGCCGTGCAGGAACAGGATGACCGGGGCGGCCTTCGACCCGTCGTAGTCGTGCGGGACGAACACCACGTAGGGGATCTTCGACCCGTCGGCGTCCTTGAACTCCTTGGTCACGAACCCGTGCGCGACCTTGGCGTCCTGGGCGGGCGCGGTGTTGACGACGAGTGCGGCGAGGACGCCGACGAAAAGGGCGCGAAACACGGGCGGGCTCCGATGGGAGGGGACGGGCCGCGGGCGGTGTGTGGGTAGCCTATCAGACCGCATTCCGCCTCGCCACCGGTTTGGTTCCGCCGCCCCGTGCTTTATGCGTGCGGTGAGGTACGAAGGGGGCTCGCCCCCTCGCAAAACCCGTACAGCTTCCGCTGCCCGGCTTATAGGTGTTCGGCGGCCAAGTGCCACCCCATCCGGGCCGCCGGGTGTCAGCTGTCGAGGTGAGAGGCCGCCGCGGGTGTGGGAAGACGACGTGCGAGAAAACCGGACGGATCTCGACTGCCGCGGCGCAAGCCGGGGAGCGGTCGGCGTTCCCCCGGCACAAGAGATGATTCACGGACGAGGGGCGAGCGTGGCCGGACGCCACACCACCGACGAGCAGCCCCTACCGCCGGCGGAAGGCGTAGAACTCCCGCCGGGCCGGCCCGACCCAGGGGCTGTGCTGCACCAGCTCCCCGCTCAGCCCCACCAGGCCGGCCAGGCGGAGCAGGTGGTCCCGGTTCACCTCGACGGCGTACCGGCTCCCGGCCGCGCGGCTCACCAGCGGCGACGTGAACACGTCGGCGAAGACCACCCCGCCCGGGGCCAGGAGGCGTGCCGCCTCGGCCAGCAGCAGGGCCGTCTCGTCCGGGTAGGTGTGCGTGAAGACGCTGTAGAAGGCGACCGCGTCGAAGGTCTCGCCCTCGACCGGCACGCTCGTCATGCCGCTGGCGGCGAAGCGGAAGTTCGGCCGGCGGTAGGTGCGGCGGCAGAACTCCACGGCCTCGGGGGCGAGGTCGGTGCCGACGTAAGCCCCGCGGTCGCTCAGGAAGCCTTCGGCCGCGGCGGCGAGCAGGCCGGTGCCGCAGCCGACGTCCAGGAGCCGGCCGTCCGGGGTCAGGCCGACCTTCTTCAGCAGGTCCAGCTTCAGCGGCTTGAGGCGCTCGAACTCGGCGACCGACGGCGGGCCGGACGCACTCCAGTGGTCGCGGGACAGGTCGGCCTTGGCGTAGATGTCGCGGTAGTTGAAGCCGGCGTCGAAGGGGTGGGTGACGGCCATGTCGAAGCGGGCCGTCGGGCCGACCGCCTCGAACCCGGGGCCGCCGCGCTGGGCCAGTGCGAAGGTGGCGGTATAGTCGCCCAGGTAGGTCGGAGCCTTCACGGCAAACGGGGCGGTGAGTACCTCCCCGGGCCAGACCACGCGGGGCAGGGGGGTGAACCCGACCGGGTCGTCCACCGGCACGCCGGTTGCGGATTCCCACCGCACCGTCACGCCGACCGGGTGGGCGCCGTCGGCCCCGACCGCCAGCGGGGAGTGGTTAGTCACCTTCAGGGTGATCCCGAACGCGCGGCCGGCCTCGGCCACCGGGCAGCCGCGGACGACTTCGACCATCGCCCGCAGGTCGGGGGAGGCGAGCGGGGCCGGGTGGCGGACGGGGCGGAGGGCGCGGATGAAGCGGCGGACGGCCGGGCGGAGGGAGGCCGGCACGAGGAGCTTGGCGGCGTTCATGCGGGGTCCGTGGAACGGAACGGGGCCGGGCCCGGCGGACACTACCGCCCCCGGCCCGGCCCCGTCAACCACAACACCGGCCGAACGTCAGCCCACGAACACCGCGTCGCCGAAGTTGCCGAACGCGGAGAACACCCGGGCCGCGGTCGGGTCCGGGTCGAGTTGGATGTCAGCCCCGTAGAACTCGGACACCCCCGCCCAGGCGGTGCCGACGCTCAGGTCGGCCCGGGCGTCGCTGTCGAGGCGGGTGACGGACACCCGCGCCCCGGCGCGCTGGTTCGGGTCGGCGGCGAAGAAGTCGGCCAGGTCCACGTCCGCCCGGCCGGCGGCCAGGGCCGCCCCGCTGAGCACGCGGACGCGCGGTGCCCCGCCGGCCCCGGCCCCGGCCACGACGTCGGCGTAGCCGTCGCCGTTCACGTCGCCTACGGCCAGGAACACCCCGGCCCGGAACGACTCGTCGAACACGAAGAAGTCGTTGACCAGCGTCTTGGGCTGCCCGCCGGGGAGGGTGGCCCCGTTGTACACGGTCAGCCGGGGGCCGCCGCCGCCGCCGGGGGCGACCACGAGGTCGGCCACGCCGTCCCGGTCGATGTCGCCGGCGGCCACGCGGATGCCGCCCCGGAAATCGGGGTACGGCAGGCCGAAGAAGTCGGGCATCATCTTGGTCAGCGAGCCTCCTGCCCAGACCTGGATGCGGGGGCCGCCGCCCTCTCCCGGGGCCAGCACGAGGTCGGCCCGGCCGTCACGGTCGAAGTCGCCGGTGGCCACCTCGACCGCCCCGTAGAAGTTGTCGAACGGGGTGGTGTCGAAGATCATCTGACGGGTCGCGCCGTCCCAGATGCGGATGCGGGCCTGGATGCCCCCGCCGCTGCCGACAATGATGTCGGGTACGCCGTCGCCGTTGATGTCGCCGCGGGCCACCCGCGCCCCGTTCGTGTAGTTGTCGCCGAACGGGGTGATGGTGAAGTCCGGGCTGCCGTCGGACCGGAACACGGCCACGGTGGTGGCGGCGCCGGGGGTGTTGTCGGTGGCCACGGCGACCGCCGCGGGGGTGGACGGGCCGGTGGACCCGGCTGGTGCGCCGGACGTGCCCGGGCCGTTGGCCGGCACCCGGGGCGGGGTCGGGTCGCTCGTGCCGCCGGACGGGGCGGCCGAGCCGTTGGTCGGCGGGCTCGCCGGCCCGGCCGGGGTGCCCACCTCGACCAGCCCGAAGTTCATCCCGGTCGGGTTCTTGTTCCCGTCCAGTGAACTGACCGCGTTCAGCCCGGCGAACACCGTCTGCCCGTTCCGCTCGGCGGCCACCGGGTAGAATAGCTGATTGACGAGCGGGTTCGTCTGCCGGTAGACGGTCTGGACCTGCCAGCGCCCGCCGGACAGCGTGGCGAGGCGGATCTGCCCGCTCACCTCGTTGGCGTAGGTGACCGGGAGGTGCTCGGACGCCTCGTCCGAGAACACCACGTTCGCCCGGCCGGCGCTGTCGAAGTACAGCTGGGGGGCGAACCCGGTGAACCGGGCGCCGTCGCCCGCGACGTAGCCGTCCGGGGTGGTCACCACGTCCTGGTGGGACCACGTGCCGTTGGAGTTCCGGGTGCTGTAGACGAGCTTCGACCACTCCGGCGAGCCGGTCGGGTAGCGCTCGACGTAGTAGCTGGCGATGGCCACCTGGCCGCTCGGGCTGATGGCGACGGACGCCCCGAGTCCGGCGTCGCCGGTCCCGTCGGTCGGCGCGAGCACGACCTCGGACCGCCACGAGCCGCCGGCGTTGGTGGCGTAGCGGAGCTCGCTGTACACCTGGCTGAACGCCCCGGCGATGTAGAACTGCGGGGTGTAGGTGACGTGGGCGTTGTCGCGCGAATCGACCGCCAGCGACAGGTACCGCGGCGCCCACCGCCCGCCGGTGAACCAGATCTCCTGCTTCAGGTCGGCCGTGTCGGCGACCCGGTCGAACGCCCACGACCCGTTCTTGTTCGTCGCGTACCACAGGATGCCCGTCCCGGGGTTCCCGACCCCGGTGGCGGCCGCGTACGTCTCGGCGAACAACATGTGGATGGAGTTGTTCGGCCCGGCCTCGGCGATCAGGTTGCTCGGCCCCCAGGTGCTCAGCCACGGGGCGCTGACCGACTCGACCAGCTGCCACCCGCCGCCGGTCCGGGCGTAGTGGCGGACCACCGTCTGGTAGCCCGTCGCCTGGCCGTTCCACACCGACTCAAGGTAGAGGACGTGCGGGGTGCCGTCGGCGGTGAACACCAGCTGGGCCGACTGCGACGCCTTCTGGACCTGATCCCGGCTGTCGTACTGGCTCTGGGTGAAGGTGCCGGCGGTGGCGACGGCCGTCTCGTTCCACTGGCTCGCGGCCCGGGTCCGGTAGACGAGCGTCTGCCCCTCCCACACCAGCTGGGCGAGCTCCCCGGTCGGGCTGTACTGCGTCCAGTTGAACTCGCCGGCCGGGATGACACTCCCGGCCGGGACGTGGCGGTCTTCCAGCTGTTCGACGCGGAGGTCTGCCGGGCGATTCAGCTGGGTCATCCGGGGCACCTGGGTGGCGGGCCGGGGCTTGAGCGGGAGTCCGAGGCCGATAGCCGGGGTCGGGGTCGGGGTCAAGCGTTTCCCTCCGGGCTGGGATGAACGTAGCCCCCGGTCCCCACCCGGAGGAAGCCAACTTCGACCCTCCGTGGCCCCCCTCGGCCGCCGCCGGCCCGCAGACGCGCCACCATAGGCGGCACCCCTGCGGGCCGGCGGCGTTGCCGATCCCCCCTAGTCTCCCTCTCCGGGAGCGCTGCCGTAGAATGCCAGGGCATGGACACCCCGGCAATCCGCACCGAGAACCTGACCCGCACCTACCGCCTCCCCAGGCGGAAGTGGGGCCGGACCCCAGCCCCGGACGCCCCGGCCGAGTTCACCGCCCTCGCGGGGGTGACCTTGGACGTGCGCCCGGGCGAGCTGTTCGGCCTGCTCGGCCCCAACGGGGCCGGCAAGACGACGCTCATCAAGATCCTCACCACCCTCCTCGCACCCACGTCCGGCACCGCCCTCGTCGGGGGGCTGGACGTGGTTTCCCAGGCGAGGCGGATCCGGCCGTTCATCAACATGGTGAGCGGCGGCGAGTCCAGCGGGTACGGGATCTTGAATGTCCGGGAGAACCTTTGGCTGTTCGCCCGGATGTACGGCGTGGCGACCTCGGCCGCCTACAAGCGTATCGACGAGTTACTGGCCGTGGTCGGGTTGACCGACAAGGCCGGCTCGCGAGTGAGCTATCTATCGACCGGGCAGCGGCAGAAGATGAACTTTTGCCGCGGATTCATTACAGACCCGCGGGTGCTGTTCCTCGACGAGCCGACGCTCGGGCTGGACGTGACCAGCGCGCGGGCCATCCGCTCGTTCGTGCGAGAGTGGATGAGGCAAGACCCGGCCCGGACGCTACTTCTGACGACGCACTACATGGCCGAGGCCGACGAACTGTGCGACCGGCTGGCGATCATCGACCAGGGGAGGGTGTTGGCCTGCGACACACCCGGCAACCTGAAGAAGCGGGTGCAGCAGTTCCCGATCTTCGAGCTGAGCCTGGCCCCGGGCTCCGGGGGGTGGGCCGACCTGGGCAAGCTGCCGGGGGTTCACCAGAGTACGACGGTCGAGGGGCCGGAGACGGTCGGCGTGAAGGTGGCGCTGGCGGAGGAGTCGGCGATCGGGGCGGTGGTGCAGACCCTGGCGACGTCCGGGGCGCACATCCTGTCGCTGAAGAAGGTCGAACCGACGCTGGAGGACGTGTTCATCGAACTGGTGGGGCACGGCCTGTCCGTCGCCGACGAGGCGAACGGCAAGCCGCCCGCCGGCCCCGCCGGCGCGGGATGACCCGCCGACCCCGCCGGACGTTCCGATTGTCACTCATGCGACCCCGCCGTATGCCCGACTCACTCCCACGCCCCGTCACGCCGTCGCCCCTCCGCCTGTTCGCAACGGCGGCGCTGGCCCGGTCCTACGCCCGGGTGGCGTGGCTGTTCCGCAGCCGGTCGTGGATGGTGCAGGAGACGCTGCTGCCGGTACTGGCGGTGTCGGCGTTCGCCTACTCGTACCGGGCGATGGCGGCCCCGCCGGAGTACACCGGGCTGGTGGTGCTGGGCGCCGCGATGACGACGTTCTGGCTGAACGTGCTGTGGGGCATGGGCGCAGCCCTGTACTGGGAGCGGGACAGCGGCAACCTGGAACTCTTCGTGATGTCGCCGGCCCCGATGATGGGGGTTCTCACCGGCATGGCCCTGGGCGGCATGACGACGACGCTGGTGCGGGCGGTGGTGATCGCGGTGTCCGGCACACTCCTGTTCGACGTGCCGGTGAACCCGACGAGTTGGTGGCTGCTCGGGCTGGTGTTCCTGCTGACGCTGTCGGCGCTGTACGGGCTGGGGATGATGTTCGCGTCGGTGTTCCTGCGGTGGGGCCGGGAGGCGTGGCACCTCGTCAACCTGTTCCAGGAGCCGGTGTACCTGCTGACGGGGACGAACTTCCCGGTGTCGGCGATCTTCCCGAAGGCGGTGGCCGCGGCCGCGACGCTCATCCCGCTGACGGCCGGGATGGACGCGATGCGCCAGGTGCTGTTCCGCACGCCGGGCATCTTCGGCGTGTGGGTGGAGGTGGCCCTCCTGGCCGGGCTGTCGGTGGTGTTCCTGGTGATGGCCCGTTGGCTCCTGAACCGCCTGGAACGCCAGGCCCGCGAGGAAGGGAAGCTGACGGTGCGGTGGCAGTAGTGTTGGAAGTGGCAATTAGTCAGTTGGAATTCGGGGGCCGACCGCGCGGCCCGCCATAACGACTGACCCCACAGCGACACCCGCCGGCCAAATTGCGACCGACCAATTACCAACGCCGAACCGCATGCTTGACCACCTCAGAACGCTGAGACTAGCCGCCTGGCTCGGGTGGCAGCTCGAAACGAACTGGGCGAGCCCGTGGCTGTTCGCCATCTACATGGTGATCAAGCCGGTGGCCGGGTCGATGATGCTGGTATGTATGTACTATGCGGCCCGGTACGCGACCGGCGGCCGGGTGCCGGCCGAGTTCCTGCCGTACCTGTACGTGTCGAACGCCTGCTTCGGGCTGGTCGGGTCGGTGACGTTCGGGCTGAGCTACGCCGTCGTGACCGACCGCGAGCGGTACCGGATGCTGAAGTACGTGTACCTGAGCCCGGCACACCTTCACACCTACTTCGCCGGCCGCGGGCTGGCCCGCGTCGCCGAGGGCGCGGTGGGCGGGGTGCTGAACGTCACCGTGGGGCTGCTGCTCTTCGCCGACCTGCGGCGGGCGATGGGGGGGAGCGGTATCGACTGGGGCTGGCTGCTCGTGTTCACGGGCGTGGGCGTGGCGATGCTGTGGGCGGCCGGGATGATCCTGGCCGGAGCCAGCCTGAACATGTCGCGGAACGCGATGTTCCTGAGCGAGGGGATCAGCGGCGTTGTGTACCTGCTGAGCGGCGTGGTGTTCCCGCTGGCGGTGCTGCCGGGGTGGGTGCAGGCGATCGGACTGACCCTGCCGACGACGTACTGGCTGGAGGGGATGCGGCGGGCGCTGATGGGGCCGGTGCCGGAGCACGCCCCGATCCTCCGCGGCCCGTTGGCGACATGGTCGAACCCGGAACTGGCGCTGATGCTGCTGGCGACGACGGCCGGGTTGGTGGCGTTCGCGGGGTGGTTCTGGCGGTGGAACGAGCGGCGGGCTTGGCGGCTCGGCAAGCTGGAGGAGAACGCCGGTGTCTGACCGGCTTCAGGGGAGCAGGTCGGCGACAGACACCGTGACGGACGGGAGCGCGAGCGGCGAGACGGTGTCGCCTCGCCCCAGCGTGAGAGTCGTCCTGTAGGCGGACGCCCCGAGGTTGTTCGGCAGTGGTGTCGGGTCGCGGAAGACGAGGAGCCGGCCGTTCGCCACGTCGAGAACCCAGTAGTCGGCGATCCCGCCGGTCGCATAGAGCTCGGCCTTATCCGTCACGTCATACGCTAGGGTCGAGCTCGACACCTCGACCACCAGAGCCGCGGTCGTGGCCTGACGGGTCAGGTAGTCGCGTGCCGTGCCGTGGACGAACGCCAGGTCCGGAACCGGGTCGGTGCCGAGCCCGAGGACGAGCGCCATGACGAGCGCCATCTGGTTGCGGACCACGTACCCGGGTCGGAACAGCGGGGTGAGAACTTCGACCGCGAGCATCATCCCGACGTTGTGGGGCGGGTTCGGCGGCGGCATCTCGATGATTTCCCCGTCCACCAGGATCAGGCAGCGACCCTCAAAGACGCCCGTGTCGCAGACGGCGTGGAACAGGTCGGTGGTCCACCGGAACGGCCCCGGCCGGTTCGACGGGGGGGGCGGTGTTTGGGTCAGGGTGGCGGGCATGCGGACTCCTCACCACCAGGGTACTGTCAGGCTTTGTCGAGCACCAGATCGACCACCCAGCAGCCGCGGACGTGCGGCCCCGGTCCCCGGCAGTGGGCCAGGACATCGGGTTGGGTGCAACCGGCGTCTTCGAGGGCGTCGGCCAGGACCGGCATCAGGGTGAAGTCCCGCGAGCCGTACATCCCGGCCGCGAGGCCGACGGCCGCCTCCGTCCGCCACGTCGGGACGAACGGCACGGGATCGAACTCGGCACCGAGGATGTCGAGGATGTACGAGAGGCCGGCCTCGACCGGGATGTCCTGGTAGAAGGCGAACAGCTTCCGGATTTCCTTCACCAACTGGCTCGGGCGGTCGTTGCGGAGTGTGTGAACGAATCGCCACCCGTCGCCCGGTCTGGTGCCGAGTTCCGAGATGAAGTCTTCGCTCCAAACTCGCGGGGCGTCGGCGCACGCCTCGATCACGTCGTCGAACCGTTTCACGCTGGCGTTGTTAGGGTGCTCCTGGGCCAGGCGGACGAGGACGGCGGCGAGTAACCGGAGCTTCCGCACGCTCGCCTTCAGGGGGAGGGCACGGAGCAGTCGTTGAAGCACCTCGTGGGGCGTTTCGGCCGAGTCGGCGTGGCCCGTCACCGCGGCCCCCAAGGTCGTTGTCGAGGAAGCCCCGTTCCGTCGCCATCAGGTCGGCGCGGATTCGGCGTCCCAAATAGGCTGGCCGGCCCGTACTTGCTTGTCGTCGGCCGGGTCGGTGACGCCGTTTGCTGTGAGCCTACCGCCCGGCCCAGCCGGGAACTAGGCTTCCCGACCCGCACTGTGAGCTCCGAAGCGGATTCCGCGTGCCGCCGGGCGTCGGGGCGGAATTACCCGGGTAGACTGGACCTTCCCGGGAGGCAAACCATGCGTGCCACGGCGGACCTGACCCACGTGATCCGGCACCTCGGGGCACCGGCCGCGGATGACCCGACGGACCCCGAACTGCTCGACCGCTACGCCCTCGCGCACGACCAGGCGGCGTTCGCCGCTCTGGTCCGGCGGTACGGCTCGCTGGTCCTCGGGGTGGCCCGCCGGCAGGTCGCCGACCGCCACCGGGCCGAGGACGTGTTCCAGGCCACCTTCCTCGCCCTGGCCCGGTCCGCGGCCAAGCTCCGCGGTCAGCCCACGGTCGTGAACTGGCTCTACACGGTGGCCCTCCGGCAGGCCCGCAAAGCCGGTGCCCGGGCCGCCCGCCGCGAGGCCGCGGAGCGGGCCACCCCGCCCCCGAGCCGGGGCGGGGGCGACCCGCTCGCCGAGATCACCGCCCGCGAACTCCTTCAGTCCATCGACGACGAACTCGCCCGACTCCCCGACCGGCTCCGCCTCCCGGTGCTGCTGTGCTGTGTCCTGGGGCAGTCGCGCGGGGAGGCGGCCCGCCAGCTGAGGTGCCCGGGCGGGGTGGTGAAGGGCCGGCTCGAACGCGGCCGGCGACTCCTCGCCGCCCGGCTGGCCGCGCGCGGGCTGGCCCCGTCGGCGCTCCTCCTGGCCCCGCTCGCTTCCGTCGCGGTCCCGGCGGATATCCTCGCCCGCGCCGCGGAACACGCCGCCGCCCCTTGGGCAGAGACGGTTCCGGCTGCGGTCGCCGCCCTCGCCACCGCAACCACCCCGCACCCCCTGCTCCCGGCCGCAGTCCTCGCGGGCTGCGTGCTGGTCGCCGCCCTGGCCGGGTGGGCGGGTGCGTCCGGAGAGGCGAGCCCCGTGCAACCTGCCGCCGCCCAGCCCCCGGCCCCCGGGCCGGCTGTGAATCCCGTTCCCGACGAGCCACTCCCGGCCGGCGCGACGCGGCGGTTCGGCTCGCCCCGGTACCGGCATGTGACGGAGATCGAAACCCTCGCGGTGTCCCCCGACGGGACGGTCGCGGTGGCCGCCAGCGGCACCAAGTTCAACGGCACGGTCCGCGCCTACGATTTGGCCACTGGTCGGGTGCGGCCCGTCTTCGAGGACGTCAGGGCCGAGGTCGAGGCGGTCGCGTTCTCGCCCGACGGGAAGACCATCGCGACCAGACCGTTCCCGTCCGGGGGAGGGAACTCCGTGGTCTACCTGTACGATGTGGCCACCGGCGCGCAGACGGCCAAGGTCGCCCCCGGCCTCAGGATCGTCTCCGACCTGCTCCTCTTCACCCCGGACGGGAAGCACGTCCTGGTCGCCGCGCGCGATGAAAACGCCCACCAAGTCGCCGGGCGCGATGACAGCGCCCTCCACCTGATCCGCCTCCCGACGGGCGAGACGGTCCGCAAGTTCCCCGCCCACACCGTATTCGCCGCGACCATTTCCCCGGACGGCAAACACTTGGTCGCCGGCGGGCACGACTACGGCAAGGGCGGCGACTGGTTCGCCCGCCGGTGGGAGGTGGACACGGGTCGGGAGTTGGCCCCCCTCCCGATCGGGAAGGGCGGCATCCGGTCCGTCGCCTACTCGCCCGACGGCGCGACCCTGGCCGTCGGCGGGGAGAGCGGGACGGCACCCACGGTGAAGCTGTTCGAGGCCGCCACCGGCCGGGAGCGCCGGCGCATCCCGGTCCCCGACCCGTCCATCGTCCGGTCGGTCGCCTTCTCCCCGGACGGCAAGACGCTTGCGGCGTCCGCCGGCTCGTCGACCCGGCTGTACGACCCCGCCACGGGCGAGGAGCGGGTGACGATCGACCGTAGGGCGATCGGGCTGCGCTTCTCCCCGGACGGCAAGACCCTCGTCGGGGCAGTCGCCGGCGCGGTCTACCGCTGGGACGCCGCCACCGGCCGGTCGCTCATCCCCGAGGGCGGGGATAGTCCGGTGGGTCAGGTCGCGGTGACGGCCGACGGGAAGCGGGTCGTCTCCATCGGGTATGACGGCGACGCCCACATCTGGGACGCGCGGACCGGCGAGCACCAGCGTCGTCTCAAGCTCGGCTGGCAGCGGGACTTCGCCCTCAGCCCGGACGGGCGGTTCCTGGCGGGGGCGGTTTCCGACTCCTCGATCGTGTTCGACAGCCCGACCATGCGGGGGGCCGTGCATTCCGGGAGCCGGCTGCGCGTGATCGACCTGGCCGACGGCAAGTCCGTCGGGCGGTTCGAGGGGTTCGAGGGGAGTGCCCAGAACGTGTACTTCACCGCCGACGGCAAGACCCTGATCACGGCCGACCGCTTCTTCCCGGGCGCGGCGGTACGGGTGTGGGATGTGGCGACGGGCCAGATCGAGCGGTCATTCCCGGCCTTGGGGAGCCCGGGGGCGCGGGTCTGGCGCTCCCGGCTGTCGCCGGACGGGAAGGTGCTGGCGGTGATGTACCAAAAACCCGGGCGCGGCCTGCGCGTCGATTACGAGGTCAAGATCTGGGACGTGGCGAGCGGTACGGAACTCGGCGGCCCGACGCCCCACTGGTTCGACCCCGACGAAGTGGCGTACAGCCCAGACGGGAAGACGGTCGCGGTCGTGGCGCCGGACGCGCGGGTCCAGTTCCGGGACGCGGCGACGGGGCAGGTCCGCGGGGAGTTCCGGGGGCCGGGCGTCCGGTGGCCGTGGGATCGGGCGACGGCCTTGGCCCTCGGCCCGGACGGCCAGCTGTACTCCGGGACCGCGGACGGGACCGTCTTGGCGTGGGGGGCTCGGGCCGCGAACCTCCCGGCGGGCGGCCGAGAGTGACGCGGGGCAGGAAGGCAAGTGCCCGCGGGTGCCCCTGCGCCCCGACTACGGCTCACACCGACTCCGCGTTGCCACCGTCCGGCACCAGCACCCCGCGTAGCCGGCGCAGCGCCCGCAGGTAGCGCATCGACGCGGCGGCCTCGGTCAGGTTCAGCGCGTGGGCGACCTCCTGGTTCGACAGCCCCTCGTGGTGCCGCATCAGCACCACCTCGCGGTCGTCCTCGCCTAGCTGGTCCACCGCGTCGGCCAGGCGGCGGCGGAGCTCGTGGGCGATCGCCTCGGACGTCGGCGTCCGCTCGGTGTCGATCAGCTGGGCCACCAGCGAGGCGCTGCTCTCGTCGGCCCACTCGGGCCGGGCGATGGGCTGCTCGCGGTCCACGCTCCGCCGCTGCGCCAGCCGGTGCCGGCGGTGCGTGTCGATGATCCGGTCCTGGGCCAGGTGGCGCAGCCACAGGTGGAACGGCATGTTCGGCTGCTTCAGGTACTCCGTCAACCGGTGGTTGGCCTCGATCAGCACGTCTTGAACGATGTCCGATGCGTCCACCCGGCGCGCGACGGCGGGGTCGAGCCGGAGGCCGATCACCCGGCGCAGCGGCTCGCGGAACTCGCCGAGCAGCCGGTCCACGGCCGCGGGATCACCGGCGCGGGCGTCGTCGAGGAGGCGGTCGGTCGAGTCGCGGGTCGGCCACATGCCGAGATTATAGGGAACGAACGAGGGCCAGCGAAACGGACTGCTGCCCCCGCTTCTTCCAAGCCGCGCTACCGGCGCGGGGTGCGGAGACGCGCCCAGTAGCCCCCGTCGGACGGGCGGCCGGGGACGGCATGGTGGTCCGCTTCGAGCGTCAGCCCGCGCCCCCCCCGGCAGACGGCGGCCACGACGCCCTCGTTCTCGTCCGGCTCGATGCTGCACGTCGAGTACACCACCACCCCGCCCGGCTTTACCCGCCCGGCGGCCTGGAGCAACAGCCGGGTTTGCAGGCGGATCAGGTGCTCGAACTCGTTCGGCTTCAGCCGCCAGCGCACCTCCGGGCGGCGGCCCAGCACCCCCGTGTTGCTGCACGGCACGTCCACCAGCGCCGCGTCGAACGGCCCGGCCGGCGGCTCGTCGGCCTCGCCCAGCTGAACCACTTCGACGCCCTTGATGCCGAGCCGCTGGCACAGGGTCGTCACGGTTTCGAGCCGCCGCGCGTCGGGGTCACAGGCGGTGATCTTCGCGCGGTTGTCGGCCAACTCGGCGAGGTGCGTCGTCTTGCCGCCGGGGGCCGCGCACAGGTCGAGGATGCGCCAGCCCGGCTGTGGGGCGACTGCGGACGCGACCAGCATCGACGAGTGGTCCTGCACCGCGAACTCGCCGTCGGCGTAGCCGGGGAGGTCGCGGATCGGGTGGTGTTCGGCGAAGCGCAACGACTGCGGGTGTTCCCCGGGCTCGGCGTCGATCATGGCGGCGGCGAGGCGGAGGCGGTACATCTCGCGGTCGGTGTGGAGCTTGTTCGTGCGCACCCACAGCGGCGGCGGCCGGTTGAACCAGAAGCCGAGCCGGGCGGCCTCCTCAGGGCCGTACCGGTCGTGCCACCGTCGGGCCAGCCACCGCGGCCACGAGAACCCCGCCGCCAGGTAGGCCACGGCGTCCGCTGCCGGGTCGGGTAGGACGGGCTGCGCGAGGACGCGGAAGCGCGGCCCCGGCCCGTCGGGCGTGTCGAACGGGAGGGCCGCCGGGCCGGGCGCGGCGGTGAAGTCGTCCGTCACCAGCTCCGCGACGCGGCGCAGCACGCCGTTGAGGAACCCGGTCGCCTTCGGGCTGCCGACGTGCGCCGCGAGACCGACCGTCTCGTTCACGGCGGCGTGCTTCGGGACGTGCGTGAGGAACGCCAGCTGATACGCCCCGAGGTGGAGGACGTCCCACAGCCGGTCCTCGACGGCGTGCGGCGGCCGCTGGAGGAACGGCCGGACGAGGGCGTCGAGCGTGGCCCGCCGGCGGACGACGCCGAACACGAGTTGCGTGACGAACCGCCGGTCCTGGGCGGAGAGCGGGGCGCGGGCGAGTTGGTCGTCGATCAGGTCGGCGACGAACCCGTCCCGGCTGGTCGAGCGGTGGAGGACGTCGGCCGCGGCCTGCCGGGCGGTCGCGGTCACGACAGCACCTCCGGCCCGAACCGCATCCCCGGCACGACCGGGTAGCCGCGCAGGAACTCGGCCGCCGTCATCCGCTTCTTCCCGGCGGGCTGGAGTTCGGCGATTTCGACCCCCGTGGCGACGCCGGCGTTGACGCTCAGCCGGGGCGACCCCTCGACGTCTCGCACGGAGACGGCGCCCGGCACGAACGAGTGGGCGAACATGGCGCTCGTGGACCACGTCTGCTCGATCCGTGTCACAATGACCCGCATCGGCTCTTTACCCGGCCGATGGAGGTACGTGTACGCGGTCGGCCACGGTTGCACGGCTCGGATGTGCTGTTCGATCTGGCGGGCGGACTTCGTCCAATCGATCAGCCCGAACTCCTTCTTGATCTTCGGCGCCTTCGTCACCAGCGCCGGGTCTTGCTTCGCCCCCTCGACGGGGCCGCCGGCCTGGTACTTCTTCACCGCCTCGACCGCCAGCCGGGCGCCTTGCTCGGCGAGGTGGGCTTCGAGCGTGCCGGTGGTGTCGTCGGGGCGGATGTCGAGCGCCTCTTGCAGGATCATGTCGCCTGAGTCGAGCCCGGGGGTGACCTTGATGATCGTCACGCCCGTCTGCGCCTCGCCGTTCAGGATGGCGTAGGCGACCGGGGCGGCGCCGCGGTACTTCGGCAGGAGCGAGGCGTGGACGTTGATGATCCCGACCGTGGGCGTGGCGATCACGTCCTTCGACAGGATCTGCCCGTAGGCGGCGACCACCACCAGGTCGGGGCGGAGGTCGCGGTAGGCGGCGAGGCCGTCGGGGGTGTTGATGCTCTCGGGCTGCACGACCGGCAGCCCGGCCGCGGCGGCGATGGCGGCCATCCCCTTGCCCGTCTGGCGGGTACTGCCGCGCTTGCTGCCGCCGTCCCGCTCCGGCTGCGTGACGAGCCCCACCACCCCGCCCGGGAACGCCGCCAGCAGCGCCTCGAACGTCGGCTCGGCGAAGGTGCCGGTGCCCATCATCAGGAGTCGCATGGAGTGGCCGGTGAGGAGTGGGCGGGCGCCGCGGGCCGTCCGGGGCGTTGCCCCGGGCTATCGTATCCCAGCCCTTCGGGCTGAAGAGGAGACCCTGGCTTTCAGGCCAACGGCCTGGGATTCAATAGCCCGGGGCGTTGCCCCGGGCGCTGGCGGCGGGCACCCCCTTACAGCTTCGGCGCCAGGTCCGGCGGGAGGTCGCCCTTCTTCTTGTCCTTCTCGAAGTCGGCGAGGAACTTCTCGATGTCCCGCTTGCTGCCGAGCCGGCCGAGGGAGCCCATCTTGTCGATGAACAGCACCCCCTGGAGGTGGTCGATCTCGTGCTGCCACACCCGGGCCGGGAGGTCGCTGCACGTCATCTCGTAGAGCTCGCCCTTCAGGTTGTACGCCTGCACCTTCACCGACTTCGCCCGGCGGACGTTCTGGTACAGCCCGGGGAAGCTCAGACAGCCCTCACGGTCGTTGACCGTCCCCTTGCTCTCCACGACCACCGGGTTGATGGCCACGTGCTCGGCATCCTTCCGCTCCGGGTCGCCCTCGAAGTTCATCACCAGCAGCTGGTAGCCGAGCGCCACCTGCGGGGCGGCCAGCCCGAGGCCGTTGGCGGAATACATCAGGTCCAACATCCGGCCGGCGGCGAGCTGCACGTCCTTGTCGATGGCGGTCACCGGCTGGGCGGCGGTCCGCAGGGCCGGGTGCGGGTACTTGACGATCTTCATGAACGCGGCTCGGGGCAGGGCGGGCTGAAGACGTGCATTATAGCAACCGGGCCTCCTCCGCGGCCGGTCGGGGCGAAGACACGTCTGGCGCAACCCCCACCCCGGATCGGCCATGGGCGTCGGGATCACTGACCCGTCCGACAGGATTGACCGCTGGGATTCTCGGTGGCGGCGACAACGGGAGGTGGGCGGCGACCCCGTTACCTCGTCCGCGACGGGCTGGAATGACCCGTGCCAGCCGCCACCGCCTCAAGGGCGGTGGCGGCTGGCACGGGATGGGACCGAGCACATCTGATGGGAGTGGAGCGATCAGCCGACGAACACGCCGCCGGTCAGCACCGCCCCGCCGAACGGGGTCAGATCCTGGAACGCGGTCGGCTCCGCGGCGGTCGTGAAGTCCTTGCCCAGGTACACCCGGACCCGGGCGGCGACGTTCTCGCCGCTGGCGGCCTGCACGTCCGCCTTGCCGTCCCCGTCGGCGTCCACCACGCCCACCCGGATCCCGCCGCGGTCGGTGCTGTTCCCGGCGACGAAGAAGTTGGCGATCGGCGCATCGTAGGCGGCCTGAAGGGTTCCGGCCGAGACGAGCGCCCCGCTGAGGATGAACACCCGCGGCGCGCCGCCCGGCCCGCCGCCGAAGATCAGGTCGGAGAAGCCGTCCCCGTTCACGTCCCCGGTGCTCACGAACGCCCCGTTCCGGAGGGTCACCGCGTCGGTGCCCGGGAAGGCGAAGAAGTCGTTCACCAGCCGGGTCGGGACGGTGAGGACCGTGGTGCCGTTGAACACCGCGACCCGCGGCCCGCCGAGGAACCCGGCGGCCACGATCAGGTCCGGGGTGCCGTCCCTGTCCACGTCGCCGACGGCCGGCCGGGCGCCGCCGCGGAAGTTGGGGTCGTCGATCCCGAAGAAGTTGGCCTTCAGGGTGAGCGTGCCGCCGCTCGGGAGGGAGAACACCGTCACCCGCGGGCCGCCGCCCTGGTCGGGGGTGACGACGATGTCGTCGCGGCCGTCGCCGTCGAAGTCCCCGGCCGCGACGAACCCGCCGCCGGCGAAGTCCTCGCTCCCGGCGAACGGGGCCGTCGGCACCACCAGCACGGTGGTGTTGTCCGCCCCGCTGATGACGGTGAACCGGATCGCCGTGCCCGGCCCGGTGACGAAGATGGTGTCGTCGATCCCGTCGCCGTTCACGTCACCCCGGGCCGAGCGGACCACGCCGGTGAACCCGGGGAATGGGGTCAGCGTGGCCCCGGCCGTGGCCGCCCCGCTCGTCCCCACGTTGAACAGCGTGGCCGTCCCGTTGGCCTGGCCGGACACGGAGGTCACGTTGCCGCCGCCGGTCACGGCGCCGCCGTTGCCGAGCGCCAGCCCGCTGCCGCCGTTCAGGGCGGCGGCGGTGGCCCCCAGGAATGTCGCCGCCCCGGTGGACAGGTCGATCGCGTACAGCCCGGTCGCCCCGCCGACGGTCAGCAGGGCGTACCCGCTCCCGACCGCGGCCGACCCGGAGGTGCCGACCGCGACGCCGGCCGGGATGTCGAACCCGTTCACGGCGGTGAAGTCGAGCGCGGCCCCGTTCAGGGTGATCGGGAGCGGGTTGCTCTGGACCCCACCGTTCGGGCCGGGGGGCGCGACCGCCCCCTGGATGAACAGCCGGTCGCTGGTGGCGTCGAGGGTGTACTGCGTGGTGGCGGTCGTCCCCGCGAAGCCGTTGGTGTACGCCGTCCCGGTCACCCCGGTGGACCCGGCCGGCAGCCCGGTCACCGCGGTGTCCGGCCCGAGCGGGGCGCCGGTGTCCGGGTTGACCCGGAAGTTCAGCCCGGTCCCGGTGGTCACGCGGACGCGGTCCACGACCGGGTTGATGTCGAACCCGTACCCGGTCGTCGCCGGGTCGGGGAGGTCCGTGGCGGCGAACGTTACCGTCCCGATCGCGCTCACCGCGGTCGCCGCCCCGGTCTGCGGGTCGATGAGGTACAGCGTGCCGGTGTCGGCCGCGGCGTTGATCCCCAGCCCGTACAGCTGGCCGGTGGCCGGGCGGTAGTCGATCCCGACCAGCGTCTCGCCAGCGTCCACGCCGGTGATCGCCACCGCGTTCGACCCCCCGCCCGCGGCCGAGGTGTTCAGCCGGACCAGGTTGTCCCCGGTCGCGTCCAGGGCCACGGCCGTGAGGCCGCCCAGGTCGTTCTGGACCGCCAGCCCCTGGACCGCGGTCGCGCCCGCGACCGCGCCGACCAGCGTGGCCGCGCCGGTGCTCAGCTCGATCGAGTACAGCGAGGTGGTGCCGCCGACCGCCAGGGTGGCGAACGCCCGCCCCGTGGCGGCCGCGTTGTTCGCGGTCACGTTCACCCCGGCCGGGATGTCGAACCCGTTGACCGCGGTGAAGTCGAGCGCGACCCCGTTCAGGGTGACGTTCTGGACGGTGGCCGCGGCCCCCGTGTTCGGCGGGTTCTGGATGAACAGCTGGTTGGTCGCCGCGTTCAGGTGGTACAGGGTCGTGACGCCCGCGGTGGCGGTGGTGTTCGGGGCGTTGTTCGTGTACGCGGCCGCGTCCGCCCCGGCCTGCCCGGCCCCGTTGATGGCCGTGTCCGGCGCCGCGCCGACCTCCTGGCCGGTGTTCGGGTTGACCCGGAAGTTCAGCCCGGTGCTGGTGGTCACGCGGATGCGGTCCGCGGCCGGGTTGAAGTCGAACCCGTACCCGGCCGTCGCCGGGTCGGGGAGGTCCGTGGCGGCGTAGCTGATCTGCCCCGGTGTGGCGGCCGCGCCCGGCGCCCCGACGATGCTGGCGACCCCGGTCCGGGTCGAGATGACGTACAGGGTGGCGGTGTCGGCCGCGGCGTTCACGCCGAGCCCGTAGAGGAACCCGTTCTGCGGGCGGAAGTCGATCCCGACCAGGGTTTCGCCGGCCGCCACCCCGGTGATCGCCACCGGGGTCTGGGCGCCCGCCGGGTTCGCCGTGTCGAACGGGACCAGGTTTGTGCCCGACAGGGCGTAGGCGAGGGCCGGCACGTCACGTGCCTCGAGACATTCGACGAAGAACCGGCGGGAGAAGGTGCGGCGGGCCATGGTGTCTTCCTGATGTCCTGGGCGAACGAATTCGGGCCATGTCACGCTAGCCAGAACCATACCACTCAGCAACAAAAAACCCAGACTACCCGTCTATCCCATTTATCCCGCACATCCCAACGTCACGTTGCCTTCGGAACCCGCCCTGGTCGGCAGACTGGCCGGACGGGCACGCGGTTGCCGATCACCGACACCCATCGCGCCGGCGCCCCCCGACCGGGCGCGGGGTGGGAAACGACAAGAGCCCGGGGGCAACCCCGGGCTCCGTTGGTGTCGTGACCGCGGTCGTCGCGTCAGCCGACGAACACGCCCTCGGAGAGGACGACGCCGAACGGGTCGATGTCCTGGCTCGCCGGCCGCTCCCCGCCCCCGGCCAGGGTGCTGCCGGGGTAGACCCGCATGAACGAGGCCTGTCCCTCGCCGGTCGCCACGATCAGGTCGGCCCGGTTGTCGCCGTCGACGTTCTTCAGCGCCACCCGCACCCCGCCGCGCGAGTCGAGGTCGCCGTTGAGCAGGAAGCTGGAGAGCGGGGTGTTCAGGGCCGGGACCGGGCCGCGGGTGAGTAGGGTCCGGCCGCTGATGACGGAGACCGCCGGGCCGCCGCCGGCCCCGGCCCCCAGCACGAGGTCGCCGAAGCCGTCCCCGTCCACGTCGCCGATCGCCGCGAACACGCCGTTCCGGAGGGCCGGGTCGAAGGCGAAGAAGTCGCTCACCAGCCGGTTCAGGGTGCCGGACATGACGAACCGGCCGTCGTAGAGGGCCACGCGCGGGCCGCCCTGATACCCGGCCGCCACCAGCATATCGGCCCGGCCGTCGCCGTTCACGTCGCCGAGGGCGGTCCGGGCGCCGCCCCGGAAGCTGCTGTCGGCGATGCCGAAGAAGTTGGCCTTCACCCGGAGGCCGGTCGGGAGAACGCTGTAGATGGTCACCCGCGGGCCGCCGCCCTGGTCGGGGGTGAGGACGATCTCGGCCCGGCCGTCACCGTCCAGGTCGCCGACGGAGACGAAGCCGCCGCCGTCGAAGCTGTCGCTGCCGGTGAAGGCGACACTCAACGGGACGAGCAAGCTGTTCCCGGTCGCCCCGTTCACCACTGCGAACCGGAGGGGGGTGCCCGGACCGGTGATCAGGACGATGTCCTCGGCGCCGTCCCCGTTCACGTCGCCGGTGGCCGTCCGGTAGGAGCCGCCGAACGGGTTCTCGGGGAACAGGAGCGGGAAGTTGAGAAGGCTGGACTGGACCAGCTGGCCGTTTACCGAACTGAACACCGAGACGGCCCCGGGGCCGCCGCCGACGGCCAGGGTCCGACCCCGGCCGCCGACACCGGTGCCCCCGCCCCCGCCGATCCCGCTCCCCGTGCCGAAGTCCACGTTCCGGACCGGGACGAGGTCCGCGATGGTGGCCGGAAGCTGGGCGCCCGCGATCGTCCGCACGTTGTAGGTGCCGTCCTGGAGGAGGCCGAGCTTGTACGTCCCGTCGGCGGCGGTGACGGCCGACTCCTCCGGGAGGGTGAACTGCAGGTTGTCGAACGTCGGGAACTCGAACCCGGAGGCGTCGGGGATGGCGATGAAGTAGGCGATGTCGGCCTGCGTGCGGGAGATCGTCAGGGTCTGGACGCCCGGGACGAGCAGGGGGGCACTGAGGATCGATTCGAGCAGGTTGCCGTTGCTGTCGTAGACGTCCAGCCGGCCGACCTGGGTGGCGAGCGAGTTAGTGGCGACGAAGTCGATGCTGACCGACTGGGCCGGGCGGTAGAAGTCGCCCCGGAGCCCGGTGCCGGTGGTCCAGAAGTTGAACCCGCCGTTTCCGAAGATGTTGGCCCCGACGGTCGTCGCCACCCCGTTGCCGGGAGCCTGGGCGGTGACGTTGTTGGAGTCGAACACCGGGTTGGTGTTCGCGGAGCTGAGGGTCACCCGGTCGTACAGGTTGGTCAGCTCCGTCCCGATCGGAAAGCTGTCGGCGTCCACGGTCACGGTGTAGCTGTCGAGCAGCCCGTTGTTGTTGCGGTCCACCCACACCGTCTGCCCGGCGACCCCCGCCTCGCCGGCGTCGAAGACCCCGTTGCCGTTGGCGTCCGTGTACACCCGGCCGGTGATGTTCGACGCGAAGTTCGACGTGCCCAGGACGTCGGTCCGCAGGCCGACGAACTCCCGCTGGGTGGGGTGGCCGAAGATGCTCGCGTCGTACCGCAGCGGCCCGCCGCCGACCGACCGCGGCAGCCCCGCCACCCAGTCCGTGGCCGCGTAGCCGGTGGACTCGTCCACCCGGCCGACGTGCCCGTAGCTCTCCGACGGCACCAGTATGGCCCCGGGCGGGACGCGGCCCAGCCCGCCGTCCGAGAAGTTAATCTTCCCGTAGCCGATCTGGTTGGCGTTCGAGCCGACGAAGGTGCCGATCACGCCGACCGAGTCGAGGACGGTCCAGGTGCTGGCCGCCCCGTCGAGTAGGCCGTCGTCGTTGTTATCGACGTCGTCGTCGGGGATCGGGGCGGTCCGGGCGCTGACAAGCAGGAAGGTGTTGGTGCCGAAGATGAACTCGAACCGGTTGCTCAGGGTGGAGTTGTCGGCGAACCGGTCCGGGTTGGTTCCGCCGAGGCCGCCGAACCCGGTGGTCGTCCCCGAGACGACGGTAGTGCCGGCGGAGAACGTGTACGTGTTGTTCGCCTGCACGATGGAGGCGTAGCCGTTGGTCCCGAGCTTGATCCCGCCGAGGTCGAACACGGCGTTGATCCGCCCCGGTTGGGTACCCAGGCCCGGCTCGCCGGAGACGACGACGAGGTAGGTCCGGCCGGGGATGGTCGCCCCGGCGTCGCCCCGGACTTCGAAGTACTGTTCCGTGTTGTCGTTCCCGAAGGCCGCCCCGAACCCCACGTCGGTGAGGGTGAGCGCCGGGACGGTGCGGTCCTCAAGGGGTTGAACGGCGAGACGGGGCCGGAGGCGGGGAGTGCAGTCCATGGCGACACGGCTCGCGGGGCGAGGGGAATCCTGATGAATGACTGTACCCGCGGTTCTGCCGGGACGCCATTAGGATGGGTCGTCGGGCGGGGAGGCGCGAGTCGGGTCGTCGGAACAACGCGCACGACGGGCGCCGGCGGGTCTGTCGGCGGGTACGGAGGCACCCGTCCTAGTGGATTCGACGGTGGGGGATGAGGATTCGATTGTTCCGCGGGCGTGAAATAGGAAAGACGCGGAGTGGTCAGGAATTGCGCGGGACAACGGGGTTCGGGCCGGTCACTGCGGTTGAGTCAGGTAGAAAAAGAAGTGGGGCGCGGGATACGGCCGGGGACTCGCAATCCCGGCTAGTCCCGCGCCCTTTTTCGGAGGGGTTGTGCGGCTCTGATGGTTAATCAGTTCCGTTGTGGGCGGGACTCGCAACCGCCCACGAGAGAGGACTATCGCAGGGGGTGTGCCAATGCGGCATCGGTACCCCCCAGTCCGTAGCGATGATTGCTGCAAACCCTTGGCGGATAGATGATTTCGTTGCGCAGAAAAATGCTCCGCGGGCGGCCTGTTCGATTCTGCAAGGACCGGGTCCGCCCCGGTTGCAGCGTTCCGATACAGTGGGGTTAGCGATTTGCGGCGATGCTCGTGATCGGGCCGCGGAGTGTGTGGGAGATGTGACTTCCGGTCGCGGTTCTCACGGCACAATCATCAACGAGGGAAGGCGATCCTGGGACCGAGGTGATCAGGCGTAGCCCCGGATTCCGCGTGACCCGAGTTGTTCTAGATTGGGTGCGGGTCGAACGGGTCTTGTGACCCGCTCGTCGATCGGTGTACAACTTCAAAATCGGCCCGACCGACAGACCGTGGGGGAGGCGCCACCCGGAGGGGACCGGGGGCGTGGGCCGGCCGCGAAGGGACTTCGCCATGACACGCTACCTGTGGTGCCTGGCCGTCTTGGGGGTGGTGACGGTGCCCGACTGGGCGACCGCCTATCACCCGTGCTGGGCGCCACCACCGTGCGGCCCGGCCCCGGTCTACCCGCGTCAGTTCTACTTGGTTCCGCCCTACGCCCCGGTCTATGAGGTGCCGCTTCCGCCCCCGCTCGTGTATCCGACTCCCCGGACCCCGGTCGCGGCCGCCCCGCGCCCCCAACCGGCGCCAGCGGCGTCGGCACCGCCACCCGTCTCGCCCGCGGCGGCCCGCACGGAAGACCCGCCGGTCCGACCGGCTGCCGCGGTGACTCCGCCTGCTCCGCCCGCCCCGGCCGTGGTTCCGCCCGCCATACCTCCCCCGGCGATGACACCGCCCGCTTCGCCCCCGTCGCTCGTGCCCGTGCCGCCGGCGAACCCCCCGGCAGCGAAGGGGGATGATCCGGTGATCCCGCCGCTCGTCCTGCCGATGCCACCTGAGAAGGGGTCGTCGCTCGTCCTGCCGCCCGACCTCCCGCTCGCCCCGGCTGTCCCGACGCCCGCGCCGCCGCCGGACGCCACGCCGAAACGCCCGGCCGAGTCGATCCCGCCGCTGGTCCTCCCGCTGGACGGGCTGGGCGGGCCGTCCGGGGTGGTGCCGCCGACCACGAGCCGATCCAGCCCGTTGACCGTGGCCGGGCGGGTGCAAGTGTTCCCGGTGGCCACTGCCGGAGCGGTCGGAGGGGCTACCCGCCGGGTCGGGTTCTTCAACCACACCGACCTCGACATCCAGCTGACGATCGAGGGCCGGACGGTGACGCTGCCGGCGAAGTCGTTCCTCCACGCCCAGCTGGCGCCGACGTTCCGCTGGTCTGAGGCGGGTGGTCCGGCCCGCACGACCACCGTGCCGGCGGACAGCCCGGGGGTGGACGTGCTGTTCCGCGCGGCCGCTGCGGCTGAGTAGGTTGTGGGCGTGTGATCTGGTCCGGGTCGGCCGGCGCCGTCCGTGGTAACGTCCCGGGCGGGGCCGGCGGAGCAGCGGTGAACACCTCGCCCAGGAGGCAGGGGTGATCACCGCTATCACGTCTAGTTGGCTTTGCGTCAGATGTGGAAGACTGGCGAATCACCTTTACAAACGAGTCCGACCCCCACTCCCGAGCTCCCCATCTGCTACTACCCCGCCGGGTAGGGCACATCGTAAGTGCAGTTCAGGTCGGGGTCGCGGAGGGTGAGGGAGGAGCCGTCCGGCCAGGTGACGGTGACCCGGTCCACGCCGGCCGTCCCGAGCCCGAAGTGGGCCACCGGCTCGTGCGGGCCGGAGTCGATCAGCCGGACCGCCGTCCGACCGCCGACGACCGCCCGGACCGCCGCCCCGCGGGCCGGGGCGCCGAAGCGCGTCCGCGGTAACACCCGCAGCCACCCGCCGGCCGGCCGGGCTTGAAAGACTTCCACGCCCGTCGGCCCCGCCAACAACAACTCCGGTACGCCATCCTGGTTCAGGTCGGCGACGGCGACCGTGACCGCGTCGAAGTCGGCCGCGAGGCCGGGGGCGAGCCGGGTGAGGGTGGGGCCATCGGCGCCAGGGGTCAGCCGGAACAACCGATTCGGCTCGCCGTCGTGGAGGACGAACACCTCCTCGTAGCCGTCGTTGTCGAAGTCCGCGACGGCCATGCCGCGGCCGGCCGAGGGGAGCGCGAACGCCGGGCTGGCCCGGTCCCGCCACCCCCCGACCGCCGGCGCCGCGAGGCGGTGCGGCCCGTCCCAGTTCGCCCAGCACAGCCCCGGCGAGCCGCCCACATCGACCGCCGCCGCCCCGCGGGCGTGCTCGTCCGGGTCGGCCAGCCCGAGGAGGTCGGCGCTTTCCGCGAAGACGCCGTCGCCGCGGTTGCGGAAAAACAGGTTCGCGCCGCCCTCGGCCGTCACGAACAGGTCGGTCGCGTCCCCCGCGAGCGGGGCGGCGACCACGCCGCGGGCCGAAGTCACGTGTCCGAGGGTGAGCGACCGGGCCAGGTCGGTGAGCCCACCACCGCGGCCGAGTTCGACCAACCGGAGTGGCCACCCGTCCGACCCCACCAGGAAGCCGTACCGGCCGTCACCGCGGCGGTCCACGGCGGCCGCAACCCGGCCGCCGACCGAGCCGCGGGCCGGGCGGTGGAGCGGGTCGGCGTAGAGGTCCGTCCAGGAACCGCCGGGGAGGAACTTCAGGAGGCGGTCGGCGGGGAAGGGGGTGGGGCCGGCGGTGAGGTACAGTTCCTCGGTCCCGTCGCCGTCGAGATCGGCGGCGACGGGCCGGGGTGCGGGGCCGTTCAGCGGGCCGGGCGGGGTGGCGTCGCGGAGGCCGCCGGCGGCCCACCGACAGGCCCGGAGCGGCGCGCCGGCGGGGGCCACAATCAACTCGGGCCGCCCGTCGCCGTCCACGTCGGCGACCGCCAGGCCGGCGGCGGGGGCGGCAGGAATCAGACCGGGGATGGGGAAGAACATCGAGCGCTCGCCGCCCGCCTACCGCACGACGCTGGCGTTGGTCGCGCGGGCGGCGATGATGTCGGACAGAGCCACCCACCCGGACGCCCGGCCGGACGGGCGGCGGTAGGCGACGTAGGTATCGACCGGGTCGGTCCCCTCGGCCAGGACGTGGGCCGGACCGACCGCGGTGGCCTCGGGCCGGTCCGGGGTCCACACCAGCCACCGGCCGGACTCGGGCAGTTGGTACAGGGTCAGGGTCCGCGTGTTGGTGTTGTAGTCGATCCGCTCGACGGTCGGCCGGGGGAGCGGGGCGGTGGGCGGACGGGAGCCGTCCACCGCCGCGGGCGGGCCGCCACAACCGGCCACGAGTGCCAGAGCCAGCGCCGCGACCGGGAGACGCAGTCTGGGCGGGAGCGAACGGGTCGTCCGTAACGCCGTCATGGCCGCTCTCCGGAGCCGGGGGAAAGGTGAATCTACCGGGTCGGAACCCGGGTTTCCAGAAAGTGTCGGGGCGAGGGGCGGCCGGCGCGGACTGGAAACCGGGGCGAGGAAACCCGGTGGTATCTACCGCCAGGATAGCACCAACTAACAGCTCGCGACACCCGAATTCCTGAGCGGTTGGCCGTGCCCGACCCACGCGCCCTAGACCCCTGCCAATCGACACGATCGACCGACGCCGGATGCGACTACCCTGTGTCGGTCGGCCCGGGCGCGGGGAGTCCTTCCTGCTCAACGCATCAGGCCGAGGCCGGCCGCGACCTGGGCGTGTCCGGAGTCGTACTGCCGGGCGTCCCGACAGTGACCGACTTCGACACGGCCGACCAACTGTCCGGGGCCGCCGATCACCCGGTCACCCACGATCAAGGGGGACTTGGACCAGGACCGGGTGACCGGCCGGGTCGAGTGGGTTCGGCCGGTGGGTGGCCCTTTACCGAGTCACAGTCTGCTTTCCCGGCCCGACTGCCGTCCTCCATTACCGGACGGTCGCAGCCGCCGCCCTGACGGCCTTATCCTGTTCCCGCCCGACTCCGGGAGGTCGTATTGGTCGTCGCCCGAGACTTGGAGAACAGTCCGGATTTCGCTGTCCCGCGAACAACCACGCACCGCTCCCGACCGTTTCGGTCGGAAATGTGGTGCGCGGTACGAGCCGGCCGAAATGTACAGAAAATCGTGCTGATTTTATTGCATCTGACTTGACGGAATCGGCAGTTCGTCTCCAGAACCGGCTTGCGTTGGGAAGGGCAGGTGATATATGCTACTATATCGATTAATTTAGTGGGGTATCGGCATGACTGCTTTCGCCGCTCCGTCGGTTCTGCCCTCCGTCTCGACCCGTCCAGTCACCCGCGGACTGGCGGTCGTCGTCGCGGCCGACCGGCCGCAGGACGCCGAGGTGCTCGCCCTGACCCTTGAAGCCGTCGGGTGTGAAGTGGCCACCACCACGCTCGGTCCGGCGGCCGTGGATCTCGCCTTCTTGGCCCAGCCGGACGCGGTCGTCCTCGCCCCGACGGGGGCGGGGTGGGAGGCCGTCCCGGCCGCGCTGGCCGACCGGGCGGGGTGGCGGAAGCCGTTCGTAGTCACCCTGACCGCCTCGGGGACAGGCGCGGAACTCGTTCCGGGGGTTCACGCCACCATCGAACGGCCAGTCTCTGCCGCCCTGCTCAGCGGGTTGGTCCGCCGGCTTCGAGAGTTGCTTGCCGGCATCCAGACGTTCGACCCGGCCATCTGATCTACTGCGATATGTTCTTCTGGTTATTGCGATGGAGAGGCGCGAGTCCACGGCCGAAACCGGGACGCGGAGGCGGTGAATATTCTGGTTCCTGCTCCCCGGCTCCGACCTGTTGGTCGGTCCGTAACCACGCTGGCCGGGTGGGGACGTCCGGGTGGGCGGTGCGGCGCCACCCGCCGGGGTGACCCGGGCAAACGGAACTCTACACGAACAGGTCGGGAAACGCAGAACGGGCCGCCGGGGTGAGCTCGGCGGCCCGTCCGCGTGGTCCCGGCCGGCGTCCCGCTGACGCCGGCCGAGGTGCCCTGCGCGTCTCGTAACGCACCCGCCGTGCCGATTCCCGGCTACATTCCCGGCACGTCCCAGCCGCGGCGGTACTCGCGGCGGACGAACCGGTTCGCCGGCTCGTGGTTCGTCACCCGCAGCGCCTTCGTGTCCCAGGTCAGTTCCGTCTGCGGGAAGCGGGTGGCGAGGCAGCCGAGCAGCACCATCTCGGTCAGCGGGCCGGAGTAGCTGAACGGGGCGGACGTGGCCCCGTTCCCCCGCACCGCCTCGACGAACTGGAGGTAGTGGTCGTCGTCGCGGGTCGCGGGCATCTGGTAGTCGCGGAACTTGTCGGCCGGCAGCAGTACCGGGTTGGCGATGTACGGCGAGTACAACACGCCCGCCTCCCCGATGTAGATCGAGCCCTGGTCGTTCAGCTTCCGGTCGCCGATCTGCGACACCACGTCCGCGGGCGGGCGGGAGTTGCCGTTGTACCACGTGAGCGACACCCGCTCGGTCGTGTGCCGGGTGCCGGGGAAGACGTACTTCACCTTCACGTCGAGCGACCAGTTGTAGTCGTTCGGCCCGGGCAGCTCCGAGCGGATCGACAGCGGGTTGCCAACCCCCAGCGCCCCGAACACCGGGTCGAGGATGTGGCAGCCCATGTCGCCGAACGTGCCGGTGCCGAAGTCGAGCCGCTTCCGCCAGTTTCCGGGGTGGTAGTAGCTGTTGCCGATGAACGGCCGGTCGGCGGCCACGCCGAGCCACTTGTCCCAGTCCAGCCCCTTCGGGACCGGGTCGGTCCGCATCGGCTTCGGGGCCGTGTCGCCCCACGACTTCCCGCTCCAGGAGTGGACCTCCTTCACCCGCCCGATCGCCCCGGCGTGGACGAGCGCCACCACCTGCTTGTGGACCCGGTGCGAGTGGATCTGAATCCCCATCTGCGTGACCAGCCGCTTCTCGGCCGCCACCTCCGTGAGCCGCCGGGCCTCGTGGATGGTCTGCGTCAGCGGCTTCTGGCCGTAGACGTGCAGGTTCCGCTGCATGGCCGTCATGGCGATCGGGCCGTGCATGTGGTCGGGGGTCGAGACGTTGACCGAGTGCAGGTCGCGCTCGCGCTCGAGGAGCTGCCGGTAGTCGGCGTAGACGCGGCAGTCGGGGAACCGCCGCTTCACCTCGGCGAGCTTCGTCTCGTCCACCTCGCACACGGCTACGAGTTTGAGGTGCGGGCTGCGGGCGAGCGAGCCGATGTCGGCCCAGGCCATCCCGGACGCGCCGAAGCTGGCGTGGAGGACGGTTTCGCTCGGCCGGGCCTGGGCGAAGTGGCGGAACACCATCGGCGCGGCGAGGCCGGCCGCGGCGGCCTTGAGCGCGGTCCGGCGGGTGGGGCGGGCGGGACGTGGCATGAAGCGGTTCCTGGCGGGGTAGGCGGACACTCCGAGGGTACGGGAGGGGCTGGCGGGACGCAACCCCGCGGTTTACGCTGGGCCTTTCCGCCCGGAGACTCCCTCATGCGCCGGCTCCTCGCCCCCGCCGCCCTGGTCACGGCCGCCGCCCTCGCCCTGGCCCAGGACCACCCGCCGGCCGAGCCCGCGAGGAAAGAGCCGGTGAAGTACCGGCCCGGCGACACGAGGCGGCCCCGGCCGAAGGTCGTCGAACCGCCGGGGTGGGGGGCCGACGAGAAGCCGGGCACCCCGCCCGGCGACGCCGCGGTGCTGTTCAACGGCGCGAACCTGGACGCCTGGTTCAAGTCCGGGAAGCGGCCCGGGAACCCGGACGCGGTGCCGCACTGGAAGGTCGAGGGCGGTTACGCCGAGGTGGTGCGGGGCGGCGGGGTCACGACGAAGGAGAAGTTCGGCGACGCCCAGATTCATATCGAGTGGGCGACCCCGCAGGAGGTGAAGGGGAACGGCCAGGGGCGCGGGAACAGCGGCGTTCACCTCGGGGCGTTCGGGGAGATCCAGGTGCTCGACTCGTTCCAGAACGACACCTACCCCGACGGCCAGGCCGCCGCCCTGTACACCCGCTTCCCGCCGCTCGTGAACGCCTCCCGTCGGCCCGGCGCGTGGCAGACCTACGACATCGTCACCCGACTCCCGAAGAGGGATGACGCGGGCAAGGTCGTCCGGCCCGCACTCGTCACGCTGCTGCACAACGGCGTGGTGGTCCACCACGCGGTCGAGTTCGGCGGGACCACCGGCGAGTATCAGATTCACCTGTCGGACCACGGCAACCCGGTGCGCTACCGCAACATCTGGGTGCGGAAGGTCGGCGAGTACGATGAGGGCGGCACCCCGCCGCCGGAGCCCAAGAAGAAGTAAGAAGCGGGCACCTCCCGCTCCCGAGTGCCTCTGGCACTCGATCCGCCGCGGCGATACGCTGTTCTCCGTTGACCCGGCCCGCCCCTCCCCCATTCCCACGTGTCCCCGATGATCCGCCCGTTCCTCGCCGCGGCGCTCGGCTTCGCCGCCGTGGCCTTCTCCCTCCAGCGACCGGCCCACGCCCAGAAGGCGGACGAGATCGCCAAGGTCGAGAAGGCACTGCCCGAGAAGGCTCCTGCCACGCCGAAACAGCCCCGGAACATCCTCATCTACAGCCGGACCGCCGGGTTCCGCCACGGCTCCATCGGCATCGGCGCCCGGGCGATCACCCTGATGGGCGACAAGACCAAGGCGTACACCGCCTTCGCCACCGAGGACGAGGCGTTCTTCGAGCCCGCCAAGCTGGCCAAGTTCGACGCCGTGTTCATGCTCAACACCACCGAGGACTGCCTCCGGCCCAAGAGTGGGGCCGACGCGGGGCAGCGCGAGGAGGTGTACAAGAAGAGCCTGAACGACTTCGTGTCCGGCGGGAAGGGGCTGATCGGCGTCCACGCCGCGACCGACACGTACAAGCGGTGGCCGGCGTACAACAAGATGATGGGCGGGGCGTTCGTCAGCCACCCGTGGCACCAGAAGGTGCCGGTCAAGAACCTCGACCCGACCCACCCGGTGCTGGCCGCGTTCGGCGGGAAGGACTTCGAGATCGCCGACGAGATCTACATGTTCCGGGACGACACCGCCCTCCCGAGCGAGCGGCGGTTCCTCCTCTCGCTCGACCTGTCCAAGATGTCCAAGTCGGACGCGGCGCGGGGCACGCGAAAGTCGGGCACCTACCCGATCAGCTGGGTGGCGAGCTACGGCCAGGGGCGGACCTTCTACTGCTCGCTGGGGCACCGGGAGGAGATCTTCTGGAACCCGGACGTGATGAAGCACTACCTGGCCGGGATTCAGTACGCCCTCGGCGACCTGGCGGCCGACGCCACCCCGGTGCCCGACCGCAAGTGACCACCTCCCCGCGCGACGATGCGAAGGCCATCTGGGCGGCGGCGGTCGCGGCCGCCGACCCGGAACGGCTCGTCCGGGAGGCTCTCGCCCGCGACCCGCTCCCCCCCGCCCCGCGCCTCCTCGTCGCCGGGGCGGGGAAGGCCGGGGCGGCGATGGCCGCCGGGCTGGAGGCGGCCCTCTCCGACCGCCTCGCTACCGTCACCGGCGTGGTGAACGTTCCCGCCGGGTTGGACGGCCCTCTCTCCCGTGTGCGGCTTCACGCCGCCAGGCCCGCGGGGGTGAACGAGCCGACGGCCGCGGGCGTCGCCGGAGCCGAGGAGATGCTGCGGCTTCTGGCCTCGGCCGGTCCGGACGATGTGGCCGTGTGTCTCCTCTCGGGCGGCGGCTCCGCACTGCTCCCAGCCCCCGCCGACGGCATCTCGCTCGACGACAAGCTCGCCGTCACCCGGTTGCTCCACCGGTCGGGGGCGACGATCGACGAGATGAACTGCGTCCGCAAGCACCTCTCGCGGGTGAAGGGCGGCCGACTCGCCGCCGCGTTCCGCGGCAAGCTTCTGCTCACACTGATCGTGTCCGACGTGGTCGGCGACCCGCTCGACGTGATCGCCTCCGGCCCGACCGCCCCCGACCCCACCACCTTCGGCGACGCGGCCTTGGTTCTCCGTGCCTTCGGCCTGACGGACCGTGTTCCGACCTCGGTCACGAACCTCCTGGCTCGCGGCGAGGCGGGGGAGCGGGAGGAGACGTTGAAGGTTCTGACGCCGCGGGTCGTGAACCGCGTGATCGGTAGCAACCGGCTCGCCCTCGACGCCGCCGCCCGGGTCGCCGAGACCCGGGGCTACCGGGTACTCGACCTCGGGGCGTTCGTGGAGGGCGAAACGGCGGCCGTGGCGACCGCGGTCGCCGGGGTCGTCCGGAGCATCCGCCGGGACGCCAGGCCGCTGGCCCCCCCGGTGTGTCTCCTGATCGGTGGCGAAACCACGGTGACGCTCGGCGACCGACCGGGGAAGGGGGGGCGGAATCAGGAGTTCGTCCTGGCCCTGCTGACGAAGCTCGCCGCAACCCCGGACGGACTTGCTGGCGTGACGGTGCTGAGTGGCGGCACCGACGGAGAAGACGGCCCCACGGACGCGGCCGGGGCGGTCGCCGATGCCGGCACTCTGACGCGGGCCGGTGCCCACGGCCTCGACCCGGCCGACTTCCTCGGCCGGCACGATGCGTACCCCTTCTTCGCGGCGACGGGCGACCTGCTCACCCCGGGGCTGACCGGGACGAACGTCATGGACGTGCGGGTGGTGTTGGTGCGGTGAACGACCCGGCCGGAGCCAACGGATGCGGGCGGACGCCATCGTAAACGAGCGGAGCCGCGCCCGGGGGCAATGCCCCGGGCGCGGCTCCGCTCTTACCTGCGCGACGAGCCGCCTTACTTGATCCGCAGGGTCACGACCTCGCGCTCCCGGATGGTGCTGCGGGTCGGGGCCAGGGCGGTGCTGCCCGAGAGCAGCTGGTAGCTGAAGTCGCCGTGCGGGATGGGGATGTCGAGCGAGGCCGCCGGGGCCACCCGGTACGACCGGCCGTTCACGACCATCGTGATCTCGACCGGGTACTCGTTCACCACCCGCACCGTCCCCTTGCCGGCGGTCGCGTCGCCGCCGCCGGGCATCGGGGTAGGAATCCCCGGGACCGCTCCGCCGGTGCCGCCCGGCGGCCGGAGCGAGGTGCTGTTCTTCATCTGTTCGACCTGGGTCTTCAGGCTCGCCACCTCGTTCCGCAGCCGGCGGAGTTCCTCCACCACGCCGGGGTCGGACGGAAGGGGGAAGCCTTTTTCGTCCTTCCGGCCGTCCAGAAGCTCGGCCAGCCGGCGGAGGTCGCGCTGGATGTCCGTGAGCTTTTCCTCCGTCGTCCGCGTGTCCTTGCCGTCCTTCGGCTGGGTCTGCGTCTCGGCGGCGTTCCCGCCGGTGGGGGCGTCGGTCTTGGCGGGTGCGGCCGGTGACATCGCCAGGGCGCCGCCGAGTACGGCCGCGGCGGCGGTGGACTTGAAGGTCATGGGGTCGGCTCCGGGTGTGGGCGCAGCGGGTGTTGTCGGGGTGGCCGGGGGCGGCATCACCGGAATCATCGGCGGGCCGGCGACCGGGACCGGCGGGGCGGCCGGGGCCGGCAGCGGGAACACGTCCCGCTCGGACGGCTGCACCGGCCCTACCGGCGGTTTCGGCCGGTCTGCGACCTTGAGCGGGGCCGGCGGCGGTTCGGGAGTCACCGGGCGCGGCGGCGGGGCGACCACGACAGTGGGAGCCTTCCACGGCGCATCCGTCTTGACACTATTCCCGCCGTCTTGGGGACGCAAGGGAGAAACCGCTTTCACCGGCGTCTCCGGTTGCACCGGGAGGAGGGACTTTGACGGTGGCGCGGGTGGGGCAACCCGAGGTAGGGGCGTCGGGGCCGGCAGTGGGGCCGCGGGCGTCGGGAGCGGAGGCGGGGGTACGGCCGGGAGCCCTGGGAGCGTCGGCGCCTTCACGCCGGCTGCGGGCGAAGGGGGAACGATGACAGGCGGGGGCAGGGCCGGCCCCGATGGCAGAGCCGGGAGCGGGGGCAGCGTCGGCTGGCCGGCCGGGAGAACGGCACCGGCCGGGGTGACCGTCCCCGGCGGCGTGGCCGGCCGCGGACTGCCAACGGCTGCCGGGCTGAGCGGGGAGGAAGACCGGAGCCAGACCGGGTCGGTCGGGGCCGCCTTCGGCGCGGTCTGGGCCGTCGCCCCCGGGTCGCGCCCGAGTACGACGTACCCCCCGACCGCGACCACGACTGCGGTCGCCCCCCGCCACCACCGCCTCGTTCCGACCGTCATGGGCGTCCCTCCCCCTGTCCCCGGCTTGCCGCAACGAAACGGGCCGCCCGGCCCCTCGCCCCGCGGGGCGGTGAGCCGGGCGGCCCGCCGGACCGGGCGTCAGCCCCGGCTCAGTTTTCCTCGTACTGCGCGATCCGGTTGACCGGGCTTTCCTCCTCATCGGCATAATCCGCCGGCGCCCAGTACTCCATCTGGAACGCGTCCTCGCCGCTGTCCTCGTAGTAGTTCCGCAGCACCCGGGTCGCCCGGAAGTCGTGGTCGCGGAAGAACACCTGGGCGTCCAGGTTCCGCTCCCGCACCGCCAGCGTGATCTTGAGCCGGCGGTGGGTGGTGAGCTTGTGGACCAGCCGGGCCAGCATCTGCCCGCCGATCCCGTTCCGCCGGGCGTGCGGGTGGACGGCGAAGTTCAGGATGTGGAGCCGCGTCTTGTGCAGCTCGTAGATCATGAACCCGGCCACCCGGATGCCGGGGTGCGGGCCGATCGGGTCGTCGCTCTCGGCCACCATGCCGATGCAGTTCCGCTGGCGGAGGCAGCGGAGGAAGTCGTCCTCGGTCCAGGCGTATTCAAAGCTCGCCCGCTCGGCCTTGAGCACGTCCGGCATGTCGCGCCGGATCATCCACCGGATGTGGAGCTTCTCCCGCTGCCGCTGCGCACGTCCCACGCTCATGAACGGGCTCCTTCCCCCGCCCGGGCGGACCCGGGTCGAAAGCCGCCGGATGGTATCAACGCCCCCCAACCCCCGCAACCCCGCCCCCCCAGGCGGGGTTGCCTCACCGACCACCGCGACAACTCGGTCCGACACATCTGAGGCACGGAACTCGCACCAAACCACCGGGATACCTGTCACCTTCGCCCGGTTCCCCGGCCGCCGATCCGGCCGGGGGTTGGTTCGGATTTCGAGCCTCGTGCCTCGGTTCAACTACCCCTCTTACCGCTGCTCCATGTAGAAGGTCGTGCTCTCCTCCTTGACCAGCGGCGTCCGCAGCTGGTCGGAGGTCAGCTGGACCCGGAACCGCAACTCGCCCGGGGCGTTCGACTTAACCCGCACCCGGTAGGTCTGCTCGTTCCGCACGCCGAGGACGGCGACCGGCTCGAACACGATCTGCTGCCCCTGGGCCCGCACGGCCGCGGCCTGGTTGGTGGCCCCGGTGGTGGCGCCGACGAGTTCCGTCCCGTCGGCCAGGACCGCGACCAGCTGGACGTTCTGGCACGGCCCGGTGCCGCGGTTCATGAGCTTGATCTCGTAGGTCACCTCGCGGCCGACCGGGACCGGGTTCTCCAGGCCGGTCACGTCGAACCGCAGGGCCGCGACGCCCTCGGCCGCGACCACCGACTCGGTCCGGGCCTCCAGCCCGCGCCCGGCCGGGCGGACGTTCACCCCGCCCGGGCTGCTGGTCGCCGCCGCCGGGGTCACCTCGGCCGGCACCGACTGGGCCATCGTGCGGAGCGGGCTCCCCTCGGTCGCCGCGGTCGCCCGCAGCCGGAGGGTCACCTTGCGGGTCGCCCCGGCCGGCAGGGACGGGAGCCGCCACGAGACGGTCCGCCCGTTCACCGCCCCGCCGTCGCTGGCCTGGGCGAAGTCGAACCCGTCCGGCAGGACCGAGTGGACCTGGACGGGGTCGGTCGCGGCCGTCCCGGGGTTGGCGAGTTCGATCTCGAACGTCGGGTCGGTCCCGCCGACCAGGCACTTGCCCGGCCCGGCCTGGCGGACGACGAGCATCGGCTCGACCACGTTCATCGCCGCCTTGGCGGTCGCGTCCGGACTGCCGTCGGCGGCGGTCACGACCTGGAGGCTCTGGAGCCCGGCCTTGGCCGCCCCGAGCTTGAGCTCGACCGTCCGCACCTCGCCGGCCTTCACCACCGGCAGCTCGGCCTCGATCAGCCCGCCCTTCTGGGCCTGCGGGTGGTACAGCCCGTCCGACAGCGTCGCCTGGAGGAGCACCCGGTTGGCCGGGCCCGAGCCGCTGTTCGTGATCTGGATGCGGAACACCGCCTCGTCGCCCGCCCGGGCCGCCTCCGGCCCGCGGACCACGGCGGCCAGCCGGGGCCGGGTGACGTGGGTGCGGGCGGCCACGGCGGTGACGAAGGTGACGGTCGCCCGGGACCGGGCCTCGCCCTCGTCGCCGGCCTTCACCCGCACGCTCAGGTGGCGCTCGGCCCCGGCGTCCAGGGCGCCGAGCGCCCAGACGATCCGGTCGCCGTTCAACTCGCCCTGCGGCTCGCAGCCGACGAGGCGCGCGCCGGCCGGGATCTCGTCCTCGACCCGGACGTGGGCCACGGCCGTGTTACCCGCGTTGCGGACGATCAACTTGTACTGGTACTCCTGCCCGAACGAGACCGTCTCCGGGCAGACCGTTTCGACGACCACGCTCGGGGTCGAGCGGGCCGGGAGCGCGCTCACCGGGACGGGCGTCGCGGCCGGCGGGGCGGCGGTCGCCCCCGGCGCCGCAGGCAGCGCGCCGGCGGTCGGGGGCGCGGCCGGCGGGGCGCTGACGGCCGGCGGGGTCACACCGACCGACGGCGGGGTCACACCCGCGGGTGGGGTCAGAGTCGTGGGCGGGGCGACTCCGACCGGCGGGGTCACCGGGGTCACGGTGGGCGGGGCGACCGGCGACGACGGGCCGACCGGCGGCAGCGCCCCCGGGGCCGACACCGACGGCGGCACCGGGACGAGCGGACTCGTCGCGGGCGGGGCAGTGGGAAGGGGGATGCCGGCGGGCGGAGTCGGCAGGGCGCTCCCGCTCGGCTGGAACGGCAGGGGCGTTGCGCCTCCCCCTGCCGGCGGAACGACCGGCACCGGCGGCCGCGGGTCGGTGACGGTCGGAGCCGGGGCGAACTTCCCGCCCGACGCATCGGCCGGGACGGCCGGCGGGGCGCCGCTGGGGCGGAACGGCGGGAGGTCCAGGTTCGGCGGCGGCAGGTCGAAGCCGCCCGCGGGGCGGACCCCGTCGGGGCCGGCCACCACCGGGTTCGTCAGCCGGCCCTTCGAGCCGGGGGCGGTGCCGCCCCCGGCCGGCGTGGTGGGCAGGTATCCAGGCGGGAGCGGCAGCACCCCGCCGGCCGGCTGAACCCCGGGCTGCTTCGGGCTGTAGCCGGGCGGGGCCGGGTTCGGCGTCCACTCGGAGTAGGGCCGGACGGTCGTCGCCGGGAGGGTGCCGGCCGGGGCGGGTTGCCCGCGGCCCGCCTGGGGCTGTTGGGCCACGACCGTCCCGAAGGCGGCGAGCCCGACCGCGGCGGTAGACACCGCCGCCCGGAATAGGGTTCGAGATCGCACGGCCTGGTCCCCCATGCAGACGAGAAGGTTCCCGCGCGCGGCCGCGGCGTCACCCGCCGGCCGGCGTGTCTCCCCCGGCCCCGCCGCCTTCCCCCGAAGTCGGCGGGGCCGGGTACTTGATCGCGTTCTTGGCCGTCTTCGCCAGCACGGCCTCGGTCAGGTCGATGCCGGTGTGGACGCTCAGCAGGAAGAGGCAGTTGGCCACGTCCGCCAACTCGTCGGCCACGGCCTCCCGGAGGCCGGGAACGGCGTCCAGCGCCCGCGACTCGTCGGCCGTGAGCCAGCGGAACACGGTACACAGCTCGCCCACCTCGCTGGCCAGGGCCATGACGAGGTTCTTCGGCGAGTGGTACGGCTCCCAGCCCCGCGCCTCCGCGAACCGGCGCATGTTCTCCTTGAGCGCTGCCACCGGGGTGGTCGCGTCCGACATTGCGGGCTGTCCGGGTTATTCGGCTTTCGCCGGGCCGCCGCCGTACAGTTTCCCCCTGCGTGGCGGCCCGGCTTCAGGTCGCGGACGATACCGCCGGGGCGGGTCGTGTCAACCGGAGAATGTGTCGGTGGGACGGCGGCTCGGGTGTGGCCGGCATCTGACCCCTGGCGGCTCGTTGACCGTCACGCCGGCCCGGCGTACACCATCACCCGTTCCTCTCCCCCTCGCCCCACCCCTTTCGCCCCGATCTCGGATTCAGAACCTTCGGCCGTCAGGCCACGGGGCGCCGGCATACCCGGGTCGGGTGGCCGGCCCGTAGGATTTGGTGTGGCCGCCGGACCGTTCTGGCGGACGATCCGGTGTGACCGACCGCTTCCGGCATGGCTGTGATTCCCGAGCCCGGTGCGTGGCCCCGTTGGGGCGCCCGCGACTTGAGTGACGTCCGCATGATCCTCCGCGCCCTCCGGGAACAGACCGCGGCCCTTCACGAGCGGGTCGAGCGGGTCGTTGGCCTACCGACCCGGCTGGCCGGCGTGGCCGGGTACGCAGACCTGCTCGGCCGGCTCTACGGGTTCGTTCAGCCGGTCGAACAGTTGCTCGCCGGGGCGGTGGATTGTCGGGCGATCGGGCTCGACTTCGAGGCGCGGCGGAAGGCCGGTCACCTCCGCGACGACCTCACCGCCCTGGGGAGTAGCGGGGCGACCGTCGACGCCCTCCCGCGGTGCTCGCGCCTCCCCGCCGTCACCGGGGCCGCGGACGTGTTCGGGGTGATGTACGTGATGGAGGGCTCGACCCTCGGTGGCCGAGTGGTCCGCCGGATGGTCGCGGACCGGTTGGGGCTCACCCCTGGGCATGGGTGTGCGTACTTCGCCGGGTACGGCGACCGGGTCGGGCCGATGTGGCAGGAATTCTGCACCGCCCTCGACCGGTTCGCAGCTGCGGCCCCGGCCGGGACGGGTGAGCAGATCGTGGCCGCCGCCGTCGGGACGTTCGACGGGCTGGGGCGGTGGCTGGCGGAGGGCGAGGCGTGGTGACCGGGAGCGACACGACCACCGCGGGGCCGGACCTGACCGGGTGCGACCGGGAGCCGATTCACATCCCCGGCAGCATCCAGCCGCACGGGTTCCTTCTCGTTCTCGCCGAACCCGGGTACGAGGTGGTGCGCGCCAGCGAGAACGTCGGTGCGCTCACCGGGCGGCCGGGCTTCCAAGTCCCCGGAAGCCGGCTCACCGACGTGCTGGGTTCGGAGGTGGCTGCGGCACTCGAACCAACACTCCCGCACGCGCCCGCCGACCGACCGCCGATCCCCCTGGGGATCGTCACCGTCAACGACCGCCGGTTCGACGCGGTTGCCCACCGGGTCGCTGACGAGATCGTGCTCGAACTCGAAGTGGTCCCGCCGTGGGACGGCCCGACCAACCCGTACCCGGTGCTGGAAACGTTCACGGACCGGGCCGAGGCCGCTCCGGGCGTCCCGGACCTGTGCCGGGTCGTGGCCGAGGAGGTCCGCCGGCTCACCGGGTTCGACCGGGTGCTGGTCTACCGGTTCGACGAGGGGTGGAACGGGACGGTGGTCGGCGAGGACCGGAACGACCGCTTCCCACTCCTGCTCGACCACCGCTTCCCGGCGTCCGACATCCCCGCCCAGGCCCGCGACCTGTACCTCCGGAACCGCCTCCGACTGATCCCCGACGCGGGCTACCGGCCGGTCCCCGTCAACCCCGCTCGGCCGCCGCTGGACCTGACCTTCTCCGTGCTGCGGAGCGTGTCGCCGGTCCACGTCGAGTACATGCGGAACATGGAGACGACCGCCTCGGCCTCGATCTCGGTCGTGGTCGGGGGCCGGCTTTGGGGTCTGATCTCGTGTCACCACCGGGCCGCGCGGGCGGTGCCCTATGCCGTCCGCACGACCTGCGACCTGCTCGCCCGGGCGTTCGCCCTCCGGCTGACCGCCCTGGAACTCGCCCACGCCTCCGAGCGGGCGATCGGCGTTCGGTCGGCCTACGCGACCCTTCTGGCGGTCATGACCGACCGGCTCGACTACGCCGCGGGGCTGTCGGCCCACCCGGACGAACTCCTGGCCGTCGCCGACGCGCGGGGGGCGGCGATCCTCGGCCCCGCCGATTGTGTCACCGTCGGCCTCACGCCGGCCGAGGCCGAGGTGCGGGCGGTCGCCGACTGGCTGTTCCGCGAGGTCCGCCGCGAGGTCTACGCGACCGACTCGTTGCCCCGCGCGTACCCCCCGGCCGACCCGTTCAAGGACCGGGGGTGCGGGCTCCTGGCCGTCTCGGTGTCCCAGATCCACCCGCACTACGTCCTGTGGTTCCGGCCGGAGTTGGTCCGCGACGTGAAGTGGGCCGGGAATCCGCACAAGGCCGCCGAGACGGAGTTGGTGGCCGGCGGCCGCATTCACCCGCGGCGGTCGTTCGCCACCTGGCGGGAGGCGGTCCGCGGCACGTCGGCGCCGTGGCAGCCGGGCGAGGTCGGCGTGGCGGTCGAACTCCGGAACGCCATCGTCGGGGTCGTCCTCCGGAAGGCCGAGCACGTGGCCGAGCTGACGGCCGAGCTGGAGCGGAGCAACAAGGAGCTGGAGGCGTTCTCATACTCGGTCAGCCACGACCTGCGCGCGCCCCTGCGGCACGTCGCCGGCTACGCCGAGATCCTGCGCGAGGGGACTGCCGGGAAACTTTCCCCGCGGGAGGAGCGCTGCCTCGCCACCATCATCGAGTCGAGCGAGTATGCCGGCACGCTGGTGGACAAACTGCTAGCGTTCTCCCGCCTCGGGCGGGGCCAGTTGGCCCTCTCCCGCGTGGACACGGCGGCACTGGTCCGCGAGGTGGTGCGCGACCTGGATCCCGTCGCCGCCGGCCGCGTGGTCGAGTGGCGGATCGGGCCGCTCCCCGACGTTTCCGCGGATCTGATGATGTTCCGGCTCGCGGTCCGGAATTTGCTAGAGAATGCACTCAAGTACACCCGGAGCCGGGAGCGGGCTGTCGTGGAGATCGGCAGCCGGGACGAAGCGGGCGGAGTCGTCTTCTTCGTCCGGGACAACGGCGTCGGGTTCGACCCGCGCTACGCGGACAAGCTGTTCGGCGTGTTCCAACGGCTGCACCGGATGGAAGACTATGAGGGGACCGGGATCGGGCTGGCGAACGTCCGCCGGATCGTGGACCGGCACGGCGGACGGACCTGGGCCGAGGGTGCGGAGGGGCATGGAGCCACGTTCTATTTCACCCTGCCCCGGGGCGCCGGGGCGGCCGGGGAGCCGCGACGCGATGCTGAAGCCGATCCTTCTGGTTGAGGACAACCCGAAAGACCTGGAACTGGCGCTCCTGGCACTCGAAAAGAGCAACCTGGCGAACGAGGTGGTGACCGTCCGCGACGGGGTGGAGGCTCTAGACTACTTGTTCCGCCGCGGAGCCTACGCCGGCCGCCCGGTCGGGAACCCGGCCGTGGTTCTGCTCGACCTCAAGCTCCCCAAGGTGGACGGCCTCCAGGTGCTTGAAGCGGTCCGCACCGACGCGGGCCTGCGGTCCGTACCGGTGGTCATGCTCACCACCTCGCGGGAGGAACCGGACCTGGCCCGGAGCTACGCCCTGGGGGCGAACGCCTACGTGGTCAAGCCGGTCGGGTTTAAGGACTTTATCGAGGCGATCCAGGACTTGGGTGTGTTCTGGGCGGTGTTGAACGAGCCGCCGCCGGGGAGCCTGAGGCCCGGGGCGAAGTGACACGACGGCCGGGAGGGTTACGGGAACGACCATGCGCACCGCGACCGCCGCCGTCCTGTTCCTTGAAGACAGCAGACTCGACGCCGAGCTCATCCACACCCGGTTGGCGGCTTCGACCGTCCCCCTGGACGTGGACTGGGTGGCCGACCGACCGGCCTACCTCGATCGCCTCGCCTCGCGCCGCTACGACCTCGTCCTGGCCGACTACCACGTCCCGGGGTTCGACGGGCTGGACGCCCTCCACCTGGCCCGCACGCACCAGTCCGGCGTGCCGTTCATCGTCGTCTCGGGCGCCCTGGGCGAGGAGCTGGCGATCGACACCCTCAAACAGGGGGCGACTGACTACGTGCTGAAGGGCCGGCTCGGCCGGCTGGTCCCGGCGGTCGAGCGGGCCTTGGCCGAGGCCGCCGAGCGGGCCGAGCGGCGGACGGCCGAGGCCCGGGCCCGGGAGAAGGACGAGCGGCTCGCCCTGCTCGTCGGCCACGCCACCGACTACGCCGTCATCATCGCCGACCCGGACGGGGTCGTTGTCGAGTGGGCCGGCGGGGCCGAGGCGATCACGGGTTGGTCGGCGGGCGAGACGGTCGGGCAGTCGATCGGGCGGATCTTTACGGCGGAGGACCGGGCCGCCGGCATACCCCTGAGCGAGCTCCGCAAGGCCGCCCGCGACGGGCGGGCCGACGACCGCCGCTGGCACGTCCGCAAGGACGGCTCCCGCTTCTACGCCGACGGTGTCGTCACCGCCCTGCTCGACGACGCCGGCCGGCTCCGCGGCTTCGGCAAGGTCGTCCGGGACGTGACCGCTCGCAAGCGGGACGAGGAACGGCTGCGGCTCCTCTGGGAGGCGGCCGCTGTGCTGCTCGGGACCGACGACGCCCAGGCGCTGCCCCGCGGCCTCTTCGACAAGATCGCCCCTCAGCTGGGCCTCGACCTGTATCTGAACTTCGCCGCCTCCGAGGACGGGGCCGGGCTCCGACTGACCTCGCACGCCGGCATCCCCGAAGGGCTCACCCGCTCGGCCGCGTGGATCGCCCACGGGGAGGGTGTGTGCGGCCGCGTGGCCCGCGACCGCCGGCCGGCCGTCCTATCGGACGTGGCGGCCTCGTCCGACCCGGCCGCGGCCCTGGCCCGGTCGTTGGGCGCCCGGGCTTATGCCGTCTACCCGCTCGCGGCCGGAGCCCAGCTGCTCGGGGTTCTCTCGTTCGGCAGCCGCACCCGCGACCGCTTCAGCGCCGACGACCTGGGGTTCCTCGAAACCCTCGCCCACTACGTCGCGGCCGCCACGGACCGGCTCCAGCTGATCGCGCGGCTGCGCGAGGAGGACCGGAAGAAGGACGAGTTCCTGGCGACGCTCGCCCACGAGCTGCGGAACCCGCTGGCCCCGGTCCGCAACGCCCTGGAGGTGATCCGGGTGTCGCCCGACCGGCCCGTCCGCGAGCGCGCCCAGGGGATGATCGACCGCCAGCTGGGGCACCTGACCCGACTCGTGGACGACCTGCTCGACGTGTCCCGCATCACCCGCGGCCGGCTGGTCCTCCGCCGCGAGCGGATCGAACTGGGCGCGGTGATCGCCCAGGCGGTTGAGACGGCCCGCCCGGTCGTGGCGCACGGGGGGCACGAGCTCTCCGTCACCCTCCCGCCGGGGCCGGTGTACCTCAACGGCGACCCGGTTCGACTCACGCAGGTGTTCTCGAACCTGCTGAACAACGCGGCGAAGTACACCCTCGCGGGCGGCCGCATCTCCCTCGCGGCCGGGCTGGAAGGGAGCGAGGTCGTGGTGCGGGTGTGCGACACCGGCATCGGCATCCGGCCGGACATGCTGTCCCGGGTGTTCGACCTGTTCACCCAGGCGGACGCGGCCCTGGAAAAGGCGCAGGGCGGGCTGGGCATCGGACTGACGCTGGTCCGCCGGCTGGTCGAGATGCACGGCGGCAGCGTCCGCGCCCACAGCGACGGGGAAGGGCAGGGGAGCGAGTTCGTCGTCCAGCTCCCGGTCGCGGGCCCGCTCGACGGGACCGGCCCGGTGGCGCCGACCCTGGCGAAGTTCCTCCCCGTGTCGGGATCGGCCTGACCAGCGCGGCGGTCGCCCCCGCTACGTGTGAACCGAGTCGAAGGCGACGACCGTGATGGGGCCGTAAAGAAGGACCGGCAGCCACGCGGCCAGCGGCGGGGCGACGATGCCCTGGTCGCCGAGGAACTTGCCGCCGAGGACGCACAGGTAGAACCAGGCGCTCGCGGCGAGGCACATCCCGGCGCTGATGAACACGTGCCGGTTCGGGTTCTGGAGCACGAGCGCCAGCCCGAACAGCACCAGCAGCGCGCCGGTGATCGGCCGGGTGATGCGGGTGTGGAACAGCACCGCCACCCGGGCCTGCCGGCGCGGCTCGTTCCGGGACAGGAGCTCCCGCAGCTTCCCGATCGGGGCGTACAGGTACCACCCCGCCCCGCGGCTCATCATGTCGTAGTCGACGTCCTGCGTGATCAGGAAGTACTGGCCGATCTGGATCTGCTTGAGGTTGCCCGGGAGCGGCTCCTGGGGCGAGTTCTCGCGCGTCTCCTTGTCCCCGAGCCGCAGCCACCAGCCGCCGGACAACGGGCCGTTGGAGCCCGCCGGGAAGTACACCGCCTCGTCGGCGGTGAGGTGGAACATGGGGCTGGAGCCGGTTTCGGGGAAGGTGGCGAAGAACTTGTAGACCTTGCGGTCCTTCCGCACGCCGGCCATCCCCTCCACCTGCACCCCGGTCGGGTCGTAGGCGCCGGCGAGCACCTGCGCCTTCGCCCCCTCCGGGTCGTCCTTCGCCACCAGCAGCTGGCTGGCGATCCGCGGCAGCACGAACTCCTGGTTGAGCGGCCCGAACGACAGCGTCACCGCCGCGCCGATCAGGATCGGGCGGATCACCCGCCGCGTCGGGATGCCGGCCGACAGCTGGGGGAGGAACTCGTTGTTCCGCTGCATCCACGACACGGTGAACGTGGCCGCCATCAGCGACGCGGCCTCGGCCAGCCGGTCGAAGATGAGGGCGATCTGGTACGTGTAGTACCCGACCACGTGTCGGATGACGCCCGCCGCCCCGCCGCCGGCGCGGCCGAACGAGTCGAGGTTGGTGAACAGGTCGATCACCACGTACAGGCTGAGGAGGCTGCTCAGCACGATCGCGTAGGACCGGAAGAAGTTGAGCAGCACCATCCGGTCGAGGGTGGTGGTCATTTCCCGCCCCCGGCCGGCGGGGCCGGTTTCGCCCGCGGCGTGTAGTTCTTCACGAACTGGATGATGAAGTCGTCGGCCTCGCTGGACATCGCGTACCCGTAGCCGTTGTCGCGGAGCTCGCGGAGGGCGTCGCCGGTGGACCAGCCTTCGTACTCCATCCGGTAGATGGCCGTGAGCCGGCCGGTGCGGTGGAGCCCGGCCTTGCAGTGGATGAGGATCGGGTAGGACGCCGGGTCGTCGAGGAGCTTGAGGTAGTCCGCGACCACCGGGGGCTGTTTCGACAGGTCGTTCGGCTGCGGCAGCACGTCCGGCGTCATCAGCACGTAGCGGACGCCGAATTCGCGGCAGACCTCGCTCTCGTGGACGGCCGGCTCGCCGAGCCACGTCTCCGGCATGTGCGGGTCGGGGTTCTCGTGCTGGAGGTTGAGGACCGTCTTGATGCCGTAGCGGTCGATGGTCTCGCGCAGGCCGGACGCGGTCATCTGGCCCGAGCGGTAGAACCGACCGGGCGTGACCTCGCGCAACCGCTTGGCGTGGGCGTAGTTGGCGCGGAACAGCGCGAACGGCGGCCCGGCGACCACGACCACCGCCAGCGCCCCGAGTACCCACCGCCCCCAGACCGGCATCCGCGGCCCCCGTTCCCGGCGTACCACCCGTATTGTTCGGCAGAGGAAGGGGGACAGATACACTCGGCCCCCGCCCGCTGTCAACTTCGACCGCCGGCCCGGCCGGGCGTCTTCCCCGACCGGGCTGCCCCGCGTAACCTGTGCGTATCCCCCGCGCCGCGAGGTTCGCTGTGGTCCTCCCCCCCGCCCTGCTCGCCGCCGCCCTGTTGGCACCCGCCCAGACCAACGCCCCGCCCCGGGCCGAGGTCCGCGACGGCGACCGCGTCGTCTGGCTCGGCAACACCCTGGTCGAGCGCGAGCAGCGCTACGGCTACTGGGAGACGGCCCTGTACGCCACCCACCCGGGGAAGCGGTTCACGCTCCGCAACCTGGGCTGGAGCGGCGACACCGTGTTCGGCGACGCCCGCGCCGGCTTCGACACCCCCGCCAAGGGGTTCGAGCGAATGGTGAGCCTGACACTCGAGCTGAAGCCGACGACGGTGTGGGTCGGCTTTGGGGCGAACGAGTCGTTCGACGGCCCGGCCGGGCTGCCGCGGTTCGAGCAGGGGCTCACGAAGCTCCTCGACGCGGTCCGGTCCGCCAACGCCCGCATCGTGCTGTTCACCCCGGCCCCGGTGCAGGCGTTCCCCGGCCACCTCGACCCGTCCACCCGCGACGCCCGGAACAAGGATCTGGCCCTCTACGCCGAGGCGATTCGCCGGGTCGGTGCCGCCCGCGGCCTGGCGGTGGTGGACCTGTACGCGGCCCTCGGCCAGGGCTTCGCCAACGGCCCGATCACCGAGAACGGCGTCCACCCCACGGAAGTCGGCTACCGCGAGACGGCGGCGAGCGGGTTCGTGGCCGCCTTCGGGAACCCGCCGCAGACGCTCGACTGGGTGAAGCTCGACGCCCTCCGCCGGCTGGTCGTCGCCAAGAACGAGCTGTTCTTCCACCGCTGGCGGCCGCAGAACGAGACGTACCTGTTCGGCTTCCGCCGGCACGAGCAGGGGAAGAACGCCAAGGAAGTGGCCGAGTTCGACCCGCTGGTGGCCAAGGCCGAGGAGGCCGTCGAGGCCGCCCGCGCCGGCCTCGGGAAGTAAGCCGGACCGCGCCCACCCCACCCTCGCGCAGGTCGGGTCTTCAGAACCCGGCCTGTGACCCGAACACCGCCCGACTCCCGCCGGACCCACCCCCATGCACCGGTTCCTCCCCGCCGCGCTGCTGCTCCTGACGCCGTCGGCGGCGTTCGCCCAACAGAACGCGAAGATCCCCGACCCCGACCCGGAGGTCGAGCGGCGGTCGTTCCAGGTCGCGGCCGGGTTCGAGGTCTCGCTGTACGCGGCCGACCCGCTCCTGAACAAGCCGATCCAGATCAACTTCGACCCGCAGGGCCGGCTGTGGGTGGCGTCGAGCGCCACCTACCCGCAGATCAAGCCCGGCGAGGCGGCCAACGACCGGATCATCGTCCTCGAAGACACCGACCGCGACGGCAAGGCCGACAAGACCACCGTGTTCGCCGACGGCCTGCTGATCCCCACCGGCGTGGTGCCCGGGGACGGCGGCGCCTACGTGGCCAACAGCACCGAGTTGGTCCACCTGTCGGCGTCGCAGCCGGGCGGGAAGGCGGACCGGAAGCGGGTGCTGCTGTCCGGGTTCGGCACCGAGGACACGCACCACATCATCCACACCTTCCGCTGGGGGCCGGACGCCCGGCTGTACTTCAACCAGTCGATCTACATCCACAGCCACGTCGAGACGCCCCACGGCGTCCGCCGGCTGAACGCCGGCGGCATCTGGCGGTACGAGCCGGGGGCGAGCCGGCTGGACGTGTTCGCCCGCGGCTGGGTCAACAGCTGGGGGCACGCCTTCGACCCGTGGGGGCAGTCGTTCGCCACGGACGGGGCCGGCGGCGAGGGGATCAACTACGTCGTAGTCGGCGGCTACTACCTGACCTCCCAGGGGGCGCACGTCGCCCGCATCCTCCAGGGGCTGAACCCCGGCTCGCCGAAATACTGCGGCCTGGAGATCGTCAGCGGCCGCCACTTCCCGCCGGAGTGGCAGGGGGACATGATCACCAGCGACTTCCGCGGCAACCGGGTGTGCCGATTCAAGCTCCAGGACGACGGGAGCAGCTACGCCAGCCGGGAGCAAGAGCCGCTGATCCGCAGCAGCCACCCGGCCTTCCGGCCGATCGACGCCAAGATGGGGCCGGACGGGGCGCTGTACATCGCCGACTGGTACAACCCGATCATCCAGCACGGCGAAGTGGACTTCCGCGACCCGCGCCGGGACAAGACGCACGGCCGCATCTGGCGGGTGACCGCCAAGGGCCGCCCCCTGGCCCCGTGGCCGAAGCTCGACGGTGCCAGCGTCCCCGAACTGCTGGAAGCTCTGAAGGCGCCCGAGGACTTCACCCGTCAGATGGCGAAGCGTGTGTTGGCCGAGCGCGGCAAGGACGCGGTGCTGCCCGAGCTGCGAAAGTGGACCGCCGCCCTCCCGGCCGACGCGGACCACGCCCGGCTCGAAGCGATGTGGGTCCACCAGGGGTTCGGGTCGCAGGAGCCGGAACTGCTGAAGACGCTGCTCAAGTCGTCCGACTTCCGCATCCGTGCCGCCGCCGTCCGTGTTCTCGGGCTCACCGGCCCATCTGGGCCCGAAGCCTTCGCCGGGGCGGTCCGCGACGCGCACCCGCGTGTCCGTCTGGAGGCCGTCCGCGAGTTGGCGGCAGTGAAGGCGCCGCAGTCGGCCGCCCTCGCCCTCGGGGTACTCGACCAGCCGATGGACCGCACGCTCGACTACGCCCTGTGGCTGACCACGCGGGAGCTTGAGCCGGTGTGGATGCCCGAGTTCCGGACCGGCAAGCAGTCCTTCGGCGGCGACCCGCGGAAGCTGGCCTTCGCCCTGAACGCGGTGGGCACCGCCGACGCGGTGAAGCCGGTGCTGGCCATGATCGAGTCCGGGAGTGTGCCGGCCGAGAACGTCCACGGGCTGTGGATGCTCCTGGCCCGGGTCGGCGGGGCCGCCGAACTGGCCAAGGTGGTCGAACGCGCCGGGGCCGGGAACGTGCCGGCGGCGCAGCGGGTCGAGTTGGTTCGCGCGGCCGAAGAAGCGGCCCGGCTCCGCCGGGTCGGCCGGCCGCCGCAGACCGGCTTCCTCAAGGCGGTCCTCGCCGACTCGGACCCGGCCGTCGTCGCCGCCGCCGCCCGGCTGACCGGGCTGTGGAAGGATGCCGGCTACCGCGCCGACGTGGAACGCCTCGCGGCCGCCCCGACGTCCCCGCCGGCGGTCCGCGCGGCCGCCGCCGACGGCGTCGCGCTGTACGGCGATGCGAAGGCCAAGGCGACGCTGGGCGACCTTGCGGCCACGGGCCAGACGAGCGACGTGAAGCGGGCAGCGGTCGTCGCGCTGGCGGGGGTCGATCTCCCCGTGGCGGCGGGGAAGGCGGCCGCGTTCCTCCCGACGGCGGAGGCCAAGGACGAACTTCTCGAACTGTACGGGGCGTTCCTCAGCAGGAAGGGCGGTGCCCCGGCACTGGCGAAGGAATTGACCGGCAAGACGTTGCCGCCGGACGTGGCCAAGCTCGGCCTGCGGGCGGTCCGCGCTGCGGTCGGGACCGACCCCGCCGGCCTGCCGGACGCGCTGACGAAGGCCGGGGGGCTGGGCACGCGGACCGAGCCGACGCCGGAGGAGATCCGCGCCCGCGTCGCCGACCTGGCGGCGATCGGCGACGCCGTCCGCGGCGAGGCGATCTTCCGCCGGCGCGAGATGCAGTGCCTCGCCTGCCACGCCATCGGCGGGGCCGGGGGACGGGTCGGGCCGGACCTCACCAGCATCGGTGCGAGCGCCCCGGTGGACTACCTCGTCGAGGCACTGCTCCTGCCGAACAAGGCCATCAAGGAGGGCTACCACGCCGAGCGGGTCGTGACCGCCGACGACAAGGTGTTCACCGGCATCGCCGTCCGCGAGGCCAACGGCCAGCTCCTCCTCCGCGACCAGGACGACAAGGAGGTTACCATCCCGGTCCGCGATATCGTGGAGCGCGGCAAGACGAAGTCGCTGATGCCCGAGGCGCTGACGGACCCGCTCACGCGGCAGGAGTTCGCCGACCTGGCGCGGTTCCTGAGCGAGCTCGGCAAGGTCGGCCCGCTCGCCGCCAGCCCGGCCCGCGTCGTCCGCCGCTGGGAGATCGTCGAGGGGACGCCCGACAACATGAACCTGGCCCGCCGCACCCGCCTCGCCGCCGCCGCGGAGGCGGGCACGCCCTTCGCCTGGACGCCGCTGTACGCCCGGGTGTCTGGGGCGCTGCCGGTGGCCGAGCTGCCCCGGCTGGTCGTCTGGTCCGGGAACGACCCGCTGGCCGTGGCCCGCTTCAAGCTCGACGTGACCACCGCCGGCCGGGTCGCCCTGCGGTTCAACTCGGTGACGGGGCTGTCGCTGTTCGTGAACGGCCGGGCGGTCGAGCCGGCCGCGGAAACCGCCTTCGACCTGCCGGCCGGTGTGCAGACGGTCACGGTCGTGCTCGACCGGGCCAAGCGCGCCGACGACCTGCGGGTCGAACTGGCCGACGTGCCGGGCTCGCCGGCCCGGGCGGCCGTGGTCGGCGGGAAGTGAGCGACATGGGGTTCTCACTCCTGGCGGTCCACCTGTCGGACGGGGCCGTGACCCCGGCGTGGCTGGTCGGCGGGTTCGTCGGTGCGGCGGCGCTGGTGGCCGCCGCCTGCCGGCGCCTCCCGGAGGAGCGCATCCCCCGGGTCGGCGTTCTCACCGCGGCGTTCTTCATCGCCTCCACGGTCCACATCAAGCTGGCGTTCCTGCCGACCAGCGTCCACCTGATCCTCAACGGGCTGGTGGGCGTCACCCTCGGCCCACGGGCGCCGCTCGCGGTCGCGGTCGGGCTGACGCTCCAGTACCTCCTCCTCGCGCACGGCGGCCTCACCACCCTGGGCCTCAACACGTGCGTCATCGCCCTGCCGGCCGTGGCGGCGGGGGCCGCGTACCCGCTCCTGCGCGGGGCCGGCGTGCCCCCGTTCGGCCGGGGGATGATCCTCGGCGGGGTCGCCGTCGCCGGGGCGGCGTGGCTCAACTTCGTGGCGCTGCTGCTCGGCGGGCAGGAGGACTGGTCCACGCTCGCCCGGCTGGTGCTGCTGGCGCACCTGCCGGTGGTCGTCGTCGAGGGGCTGCTCCTCGGCGTGGTCGTGCGCTACCTGGAGAAGGTGAAGCCGGAAATGCTCTCGGGCTGACGGGGTCACCCGGGCGGGAAGATCTCGTCGAACGGCACCTCCCACTGGCCGATGCCGACGCCCACCGTCACCGTCTGCTTCTTAGCGTCCACCCGCACCACCTTGCCGGTCTTGTCGAACCGCGACACCTTCACCACGTCCCCCGGCCGCAGGCCGACCCGCATCTGTTGCAGCTGGACGACCGCCTCGGCCTCGCGGTCCAGCTGGGCCTTGCGGCGCTCGAACTCCTCCTTCTCGCGTGTCGCCTCGTGGGCGGCGGCGAGAGCCTGCTCCTTGGCCTTCTCGGCCTCCTCGCGGAGCTCCTGCAACCGGGCCAGCTCGCCGGTCTTCCCCTTGCGGCGCTTCAGGTACTTGTGGGCCTTCTGGAGCACCGCCTTCGGGAGCTTCAGCCGGCGGGCGATCTTGAGGGCGTTGCTCATCCCGTACTGGCCGATCATCAGCCGGTAGGTCGGCCGCAGCGTCTCGGTGTCGAACTCGACCGCCCCGTTCTCGGCCCGGTCGTTGTTGAAGGCGTAGGTCTTCAGGTCGCCGAGGTGGGTCGTCACGATCGCCCGGCAGCCGAGGTGGTCGAGTTCGTCCAGGATGGCCCGGCCGAGCGCGGCCCCCTCGGTCGGGTCGGTGCCGGCCCCGAGCTCGTCGAGCAGGACCAGGCTGTCGGCGTCGGCGGTGCGGAGGATCGAGGCGATCCGGGTGACGTGCGAGCTGAAGGTACTGAGCGACTGTTCCAGGCTTTGCTCGTCGCCGATGTCGGACAGGACGTGCCGGAAGACGGGCACCTGGCTCCCCTCGCCGGCCGGGATGTGCATCCCGCACTGGGCCATCAGGCAGAGGAGGCCGGTCGTCTTGAGCGTGACCGTCTTCCCGCCGGTGTTGGGGCCGGTGATGACAAGCAGGTTGAACCCGTACCCGAGTCGCACGTCGATCGGCACGACCTTCGGGGGGGCGGGCGGCGGCTTGGGGGTGGAACCGGACGACTCGGAGCCGGATTCCGGGGGCCGCGGCCCCCGGTCGGCGTTCCGGAAGAGGTGTTCGAGGATCGGGTGGCGGGCCTGGCGGAGCCAGAGGCGGCGGTCGGGGTTCACGTCCGGCGGGTACATGTTGAAGTCCCGGCTGTACCGGGCCTTCGCCGTCACCAGGTCGAGTTTCGCCAGCACCTCGACCGCGTAGGCCAGCGGCTTCGCCACCCGGCCGACCTCGGTGCTGAGCCGCCGCAGCACCCGCTTTACCTCACGGTCCTCGTCCGCCTTTAGCGTCACCCGCTCGGCGCTCAGGTTGGCGATGCTCGCCGGCTCGATGAAGATCGTCTCGCCCGTGCCGCTGACGCGGTGGACGACGCCCTGGACCTTGTGCCGGTGGTTGGCGGCGACGGGGAGGACGTAGTGGTCGCCGTGGATCGTCGCGTTCGGGTAGCTGAGGATGCGGCGGAGCTCGGGGTTGGCCAGGAGCCGGCGGACCTCGAGCTTCACCTTCTCGTCCAGGTCCGCCAGCAGCTGGCGCACGGCGGCGAGATCCCGACTGGCCATGTCGAGGACGTGGCCGCGGGTGTCGATGCAGCCGCTGATGGTCTTGGCGACGATGCCGAGGTCTTCGATGCCGGAGAGGTGGTCGATGAGGCCGGTGAGGTGCTCGGCGAGCCGCATCCGGTAGCGGTACATCGCGCCGGTACACGAGAGCGTGTCGGCGACTTCGAGCAGCTGCTCGGCGGTGAGCATCGTGCCGATGGCGGCCCGGCGGGCGAGGAGGCGCACGTCGTGCAGGCCGCTGAACGGCGGCGCCTGGCCGAGGCCGAGCGCCTCCGCCATCTCGGTGACCAGCCGGAGTTCGGCGCGGATCGCGTCGGCGTCCGTAGACGGCTCGACGCCCCGGGCCAGGTCGCGGCCCAGCGCGGAGGCGGCGTAGCCGGACAGCAGTTCGCGGACCTTGTCGAACTGGAGGAGCTCGAGGGTGTGTGCGTCCATCAGCGGCGGTGCGGTCTCTGTGGCGGTCATGCCCGGTCGGACACCCCGGCGGCCGGCCGGGTTCGCCGGGGAACGGGCATTGTACGCCCGGGGCAGCCGTCACTTCGGCTGCTTGGCCCACACCTCGAGGAAGCACCCGCTCCCGGCCGGTGCGGCGAACTGGGCCGGGCGGGGCCGCTCGACCGGGCCGTAGCACAGCTTCAGCTCGTTCCCGGCGACCTCGTACACCCCGTGCAGCCGCTGCCCCTTCAGGTTCCCGCTCGCGTACTCGAAGGTGATCCCCTTCGGCGTGGTGGACGGGTCGAGGGTCACGTTCATGACCGCCAGCTTCAGCACGGTCGGGGGGGTCTTGGTCTTGTCGGCGTAGTAGAGGTGGTACACGGACTGGTCGAACACGCCCGTGAGCTTGTCCATCTCGCCGACCGGAGCCTGGCTCTTCCCCTCGTACTGGATCGAGAGCGGCTTCCAGTTCCCCTGGAGGCCGGCAAGGTCGCCCGAGGGCGGTGCCGTTGGGGGCTGGGCCGCCACCGGGACGTACACGCCGACCGCCACCGCGACCACCACCGCGCCGAACCGGAGCATGACGCACCCCCGCGACCGGACCTCCGTTTGAATGCGGGGTATGCCGGCCGGGGTGGGGCGCGTCAAGCCCAGTCAGGGGATGCGGCAGCGCGCGCAGGCCTCGGCGTAGGTGGCCTCCAGGTCGAGCCGGACGCAGCCGAACCCGGTCAGCGGCAGGGGCACCGCCGGGAGGGTCGCCCCGACCGCCAGCGGCCACCGCCACAGGTCGATCAGGTTCTGCTCCTTCCGCCGGACTGGCCGGTAGCTGACGGCGTAGGTCGGCGGGTCATCCGGGAACTCGAGTCGCGGGTCGTGGCCGGCGAGGCGAACGAGTTCGTTGTGCAGGTTCCGGTGGTGGCACGTGACGACATCCAGCACCACCAAGCCGATCCCGCCGCCGAGGTAGCTCATGCACTTGGCGACGAACTGATCGCGCTCCGTACGCTCCTTCTTGTTCGCGGGGCTGACGACTTCCACGACGCCGACCACTTTCCAGTTCGCCGTCCGGTCCTTGATCTGAATCACCAACTCGTCCGGGAACGCGGCCGACATCTGGAGAGCCGTTTCGGGCGGCTCGTAGAGCCCGGGCTCGGCTGCCAGTTGGGGCTCGGCCGCAACGGCCACACCGCCACCCTGGTTGAACGCCGGCGCCCCGTGCGAAGACCCGCGTCGGACGTCGTCCAACCGCTCGCGCTCCGCCACATCGGCTTCGACTGTGGTACCCAGCCGGAACGGGGTTTCGGCAACGAACCGGGTGGGGAGTCGGCGGTTCAGGTCGGCCGCGATCGCCCCACCCCACTGGAAGTGGACCGAGGTCCATGGGCGGTCCGAGAGCGGGCCGTGGAAGTGGTCGAACAGCGGCATCGCGGCGGCCTCGGGTGATACCCCAGTTTAACAAGCCGGGAATTCGGGCGGAATCCGGCCCGCCCCGGTTGGCCGGGCGCGTGACCCTCCCTACAGTGGGTCCAGCTAGCCTTTCGCCGACACTCCCGGCCCCGATCGCCCGACGCATGAGTCTGCCCAGCCAAACCGTTGCCCTCCTCCAGGCGGCCCGGGATCTGGTGAAGACCCTCCCGGCCGACGCCGTCCTCGTCCTCACCGAGACGTCGATCGACTGGGACGAGGTCGGCCGGCACCTCGGCGGCTGCCGGCTGTTCGTCGCCGCCGAGAACCCCGCGCTCACCAAGCCGCTCCGCGACCACCCCGACTGGACCGTCATCGACCTCGACCCCGAGCCCCGCCCGACCCAGGAGCGGATGAACGACGCGCTGCTGAAGTCCGTGTCGCAGGAGCTCCTCCAGCCCGGGGCGCACGTCGTCGCCCTGTACAACGGCATCGCCAGCCTGGAGGACGCCCCGGAGCCGGTGGACAGCCTCAGCATCATCCACCTCGGCGAGCATCTGGAGCGGATGACCTCGCAGGATCTGCGGGTGCTGGGCCGGTCGGTTCCGATCGACGTGCTGCGGGCGGTGGTCGACCTCGCCACCGAGATCGGCCGCGAGGGCCGCGAGGGGCAGCCGATCGGCACCATCCTGGTGGTCGGCGACACGCGGAAGGTGCTGGGCCTGTCGCGGTTCCAGAACTTCAACCCGTTCCGCGGCTACACCCGGGCCGAGCGCGACATCCGCGACCGGGACGTGCGCGAGCAGATCAAGGAGATCGCCAAGCTCGACGGCGCCGTCCTGATCGGCCGGGACGGCATCGCCGAGGCCGCCTGCCTCCACCTCGGCGCCCGGGCCGACGGGCTCAACCTGCGCAAGGGGTTCGGCAGCCGGCACGCCGCCGCCGCCGGGGTCAGCAAGCAGACGAACGCCATCGCCTTCGCCGTCAGCCAGTCGAGCGGGTCGGTCCGGGTCTTCCAGAAGGGGGAAGAAGTCCTCCACATCGAGCCGCTGGCCCGGCCGCACGTCTGGCAGCCGTTCCGGCTCGAAACGCAGGAGGAGCCGGACAAGGGCGGCGAGACGGGCGACGACGTGTCCTGACCCGCGGCCGACATTTCCCCCCGGCCGGCGAATCACCGGCCGGGTCGGTATTATGACAGCCGGATGAAACCGGGCGGGCCGGCCGGCGGTAATAGTGTGTCGGCCCCCGTCCCCCACGAGACCGCTCCCATGCCACGAACCCTCCGACTGCTGCCAGCCGTCGTGGTCGCGCTCGCCGCGGCCGGTCCCGCCGCCGCCCAGCCGCCGGGCGGGAAGAACGTCACCCTGCCGTTCCCCGCCAAGGCTCCGCTCGTCGTCGCGGTGAACGGCTGGCAGAAGTCCACCGAGCGCCTCACCAAGATGACCGCGGCGCTCCCCGAGGCCGAGGCCAAGAAGGTCCGGGAGGCGCTGGAACTCGGGCTCGACAAGGCGCTCGAAGGTCGCAAAACCGACGCCGTCCCCGGCGACCGCCGGGTCTACGCCGTGGTCCACGACTTCTCGAAGCTCGGGGACGAGGAGCCCGCCTTCTCCGTCCTGCTCCCCGTCACGAGCTACGCCGAGTTCAAGCGGACGTTCCTCACCGCCGCCGAGCGGGGGACGCTGGCGAAGGCCGGCAAGGGGGTCGAGTCCGTCACCGCGGCGCTCGGCCAGGGCGAGAGGAAGCTCTACCTCGCCGAGTTGAAGGACTACGTGGCCGTCTCCCCGAGCGAGGAGGTGGCGGCCGGCTACGTCGGGCAGTACACCCGCGCCCAGTCCGGGACGATGGGGCCGGACATGTCCGTCTCCTTCCTGGCGGCGGACGCGGCCGTCTTCCTGAACATGGAGGTGATCAACGACCTGTACGGCGAGCAGATCCGGCAGGTGAAGGGGCTGATCGACTTCGGCCTCCAGCAGGCCGAGATGGGCGGGATGCTCCCCGGCCTCGACCGCAAGCAGGTGGAACTCCTCAAGACGATGTTCACGGGCCTGTTGCAGGGCGTCGAGGATGCGAGCGGCCTGCTGCTCGCCGTCGAGTTCCGCGAGACGGGGCTGCGCCTCGGGGTCCGCACCCGCTTTGCGAACGAGTCGCCCACGGCCACCGCCCTGGCCACCGAGACCCCGTCCCCGCTGGCCGACATCGGCCGAATGCCGAAGGGGCTGGCCGTCTACGGCGGGCAGCGGTTCTCGCGGAAGATCGGCGACACGTTCCGCGGGTTCACCCAGCAGTTCTCCGCCCCGGACGGGCAGGAGGGGGCCGACACCCGGATCACCAAGATGCTCGACCAGGTGGCCACGTCCGGGCCCGGGGCGGAGTACACGGCCGGGGTCGGGGCCGACGCCAGCATCACCGTGACGCAGTACAAGGCCGCCGCGAAGGCCGCCGCCGGCCTCGTCGGCGTGTACCAGGCGGTGCCGGCCGGCGGGAAGGTGAGCGGGGTGGTTACGAAGGAGAAGACCCGGGTGACCGAGGGCGCCCAGAAGCACCGCGGGTTCACCTTCGACGAGGTCCGGGTGGCCTTCGACTTCCCCGCCACCGTCGAGGCGCTGCCGGAGAACGTCCGCGAGTCCACCCTCGCCAACGTCAAGCGGATGGTGCGGGAGCGGATGACGTACTGGGTCGGCACGGACGGGAAGGCCGTCGCCACCCTCACCGCCCCGGACTGGGGGGCGGCGAGCAAGCTGCTCGACGAGTACCTGGACGGGAAGGAGGGGATCGGCGCCGAGGACGGGTTCAAACTGGCCCGCACGAACCTGCCCGCCGACGCCACAGCCGTCTACCTCGCCGAGACGAGTCAGACGTTGACCGTGCTGCTCGACCAGGCCAAGGCCGCGATGGCCGCCATGCCCGGCGGCGGCCCGCCGATCGGGCGGCTCAAGACGGTCGAGGGCGAGCCGACCTACGTGGGGTTCGCGCTCACCCTCAAGCCGCAGACCGCGGGGATCGACCTCTTCGTCCCGGGCACGGCCATGAACGTGGCGACGCGCATGATCTCCGGCGTCTTCCGCCGGGTAGAATGAGCCCCTGCCGTCCGGGGCCGGCGGGTCGGCCGCCGGCCCTTCCCCCTTCCCGGAGCCTGCCGTGTCCTCTCGCCTGCCCGCGTTCGTCGTCGCCCTCGGGTTCCTCGCGCCGGCCGGGTGCGGGGCTGCGAAGCTGGACGAAACCAAGACGGTCGTCGTCGAGCCGAGAGAGAACAAGGCGTGCATCCTGCCCGCCCAGCCCCGCCCCCAACGGCTGACGGTGGAGTTCGAGTCCGACAACCCGGTCGACGTGGCCGTGTACAAGGGCGAGGACGTCCAGGGGGAGGATAAGCTGTCGAGTCCCCCCGTCTCGAAGGCTCTCGCCACCCAAAGCGCGGCGACGAAGGGAACCCTGACCGTAGATCTGGGGCCGGACGTGGCGACCAGCGTGGTCGTCTCCGGCCTCGGCAAGGGGGCGAACGTCAAGCTCCACATGACGAACCGGAAGTAGCCATCCGCCGGAGGGCGGCCGTGCCGACGCGGCGGGAGTGGATGGCGGCGGCCGCCGGGGCGGTGACGGGGGGCGCGTCGGCCGACCCGGCACCGACCCGCCTACCACTTGGCTTCAGCCTGTACGGGATGAAGACCATCCCCCTGCCGGACGCGCTGCGTACCTGCGCGGCGATCGGCTACGACGGCGTCGAACTCGCTCTGATGCCCGGCTACCCCACGGAGCCGGCACGTCTCACCGCGGCCGATCGCCGGGATCTACGCTCCCGGCTCGCCGACAACCGGTTGGCACTTCACGGACTGATGGAGAACCTGGCCGAGCCGGCCGCGGACGCGGCGCACCGCGCCAACCTCGACCGGCTCCGGGCCGCCGCCGACCTGGGCCACGCCCTCTCGCCCGACCGGCCACCGCCGGTCGAAACCGTTCTCGGCGGCCGGCCGGCAGATTGGGATGCGGCGAAGGACCGTCTTGTCGATCGCCTGCGGGCGTGGGCCGAGGTGGGGCGGGCGCAGCGGACGGTGATCGCCGTCAAGCCGCACGTGACCCACGCCCTCCACGCCCCCGCGGCGGCAGTGTGGCTGGTCGGGCGGGTGAACAGCCCGTGGCTCCGGCTGGCGTTCGACATCAGCCACTTCGCCCTGCGCGGCGTCACGCTCGCCGACGCGGCCCGCCAGCTGGCCTCGCTGTCGGCGTTCTCGCACGTCAAGGACGCCCGCGGGACGCCGGAGAAGTTCGAGTTCCTGCTCCCCGGGGAGCACGGCACCGACTACCGGGAGTACGCCCGGGTACTGCCGGCCGCGGGATACCGCGGCCCGGTGGTGGTCGAGGTGAGCGGTATGATTAGCAACCGCCCGGGCTACAACCCCACGGCCGCGGCCCGGACGAGTTACGCGAATCTGGCCGCGGCCTTCGGCCGGCCACCGAAGAAGTGACCCGTCACGACCCGCGGGCGACCCGCCGCCGGGCCGCCAGCACGACCCCACCGATCCCCAGGAGCACGACCCCCGCCGGGGCCGGCGTCGGCGTCGGGGGATCGGTCTGTTCCGGGAACACCGTGACCGGGTCCGGAGCCTGGAGCCCCTGGCCGCTCTCGGTCAGGGCGTTGAACAGCATCGACACCGGGTCGATCGAGAACGTGATCGGCTCGACCATCCCCGGTCCCGGCAGCACGGTGATCGTGGCCAGTAGGTCGTTCAAGCCGGGGGTCGTGTCCACGCCGGGGCCGGCGGAAGCCCCTTCGATGTGGATGGTGAACCGGGTGCTCACGGGGAACGAAGTCTGCGACGTCGAGAACGACCCCGTCGCCCCGAACGGGTAGTCGGCGTCCCCCGGTCGTACGACCGAGACGCTCAGCAGGGTGACGGGGTCGGGGCTGGGGGTTTCGATAATCAGGTCGAGACTGAACTCCGTGAGCGCGGTCAGGCCGGGGGCGCGGAGTTCGAACGTGAACGGCGTGTTCGGAAGGTAGTTACCGGGTAGTCCGACGAACTGGGGGAGTACGTCCGCCCGGGCGGGGGCGGCGGCACCAGCCAGAACGGCCAGAGCCAGGGCGATCATCCTCACGTCGCATCCTCGCGGGTAGGGGTCGGCCCCGTTGTACCCGCTCCCGCAATCTGTGTCGCCAGCAAAACCGTCGCAATCGCTACAATCTGCCCACTGTGAAACGATCGAGCCCCGGCAGAGCAGTCTGCTGGAGCCCGTGTGTAGCTTCGATTAACCGTCAGCTGCGGATGTCGGCCAGGGTGCGGTACAGCTCCGCGAGGTCACGCCAGCTGGTGCCGTCCGGAAGGGCATCGATGGCCGCGGAAAGGGCAGTGCGGGCTTCCGCGGTGCGGCCGAGAAAGAGGAGGGCCATGCCGCGGTTGAACAGGACCGTCGGCGTGCCCGACATGCCCTGCCACCGGGCCAGGGCGTCTTCCGCATCGCCCCGCTGCCAGTCGAGAGCCGCCCGCTCGTTCTCCCACCGCTCGCGGAACTCCCCCATACAGAGGGCTTCCGCGTCCGCCAGCAGCTCGGCCGACCAGTCCAGTTCCCCGGCGGCCCGGGCGACCCCGGCCGCCAGAAGGGCCGACGCCGCGGTCCGCTTCTTGGCCTCGCGCACGACCCAGGCCCGCAGCCCGCTCAGCCCCGGGGCCGGGGTGGAGCCGGCGGAGGGGCGGAGGTCGGTGGGGTCGAACCGGGCGAGGAGGGGGGAGACGTCCCGTACACGCTGGGGGTAGTTACCGGCCGCCATCGGCACGGCGTAGACGGCCGTCGGCAGCCCGGTGAGGGTTGCCCACTCCGTCGGAACCGCCCCGACGGGGCCGGGGAGGGTGGCGGTGGCATCGACCCAGGCGGTCCGGGGTTCGACCCGGAACCCGGCCGCGACCTCGTGGGGCTCGACTTCGGTTCCCGCCGGCTCGACTGCCGCCGCGGCGGCGTCTGAGCGGGTGGCCAGGAACCGGGTCATCAGATCCGCGAGGGTCGGCTGGGCGGCGGTGGCGCTGGTGAGGGTCATGGCTCTGGCTCCGGTGTCCCGGACCGTCCCGCCGGGGTCACCTCCCGAACGACAGCCCGGGCGTGTCTTGCGCCCACGCGCCGCGGATTTCTTCCACCCGGGCTCGGGTCCGGAACCCACCAGTTAAGTGGAAGTACCTTCCGGCACCGCCTAGTTTACTCACCCTACATGCCGCACGGTCACCGGGACGAGTTCCACGCGGATGTGTCGTGCGAGCATTTGCAACCCGCTTGCCGGGCTCAGAATCGAGCGAACGGGTCACCTGAAAAGAACTAACCCTCAGCCTTGCTGAGGGTTAGGCGTCGTCTCAAGGCGTATCAGCGGGTGTCCTGTCGGGCACCACGCTTCACACCGCTAATTCTTGTTGCTCGGTTCCGGCGCTGGTGCTGGGGGCATCGGGGGCGCCGCGGGGGGAGGAACCAGAGGCGGGTTGTAGTTCCGCAGACCCGTCACAAAAACCGTGGAGCTCGGTGCTAGCAACCCTTTCAGCACCAGGAGCTTGCCGCGAAGGTCTGGGTCGGCCTCGGTGCCGGACTGGGCGGCGACGGAGGACACGAGGGCGTCGGGGCTGAGCCGGCCGTTGGCCTGAACGTGGCGGACGGCCGCGTCCGCGGCGCGGATTCGCAACGGGAGGGGTCGATTGGCAGTCAGGGCAAGCGCCAGCAACCCCTGCTGGGCTTCGGCTGATGGCAGGCGGGCGACGCCGTCGATGGCGACGTCCGCCAGTTCATCCACCCTCAGGGCCGCCAGGAGTTCCGGCGCCGCGAGGCGGGCGTCGAAGCCGGCCACCTCACCGGTGGCCATTCGCGTCAACCACATCACCGCCTGACGGGCCGTGGCCTTCTTCTCGGCCGGGTCGCGGGGGCGGTCGGCCGGGTCCGCGAAGGCGGCGTTCACATCCGTCTCGAACCACTCCTTCGAGTATGGCTCGGGAATCACCCGTACAGCTGAGTGGTGGCCGACCAGCCGGGTGGCCTGGGCCTCCGCGGCGAAGTCGCGGGGCGGACGCACGACCAGTCCCAGCGCGACGGCGTCCACCCGCTTCCGCATCGCGTCGTAGCGGGCCTGCACGTCCGGCGCCCCGGCCACGTCCTGCTCGAACCGGGCGGCCAGATTCATCAGGTGGTCCAGCCCGAGCCGGCGGGTGTACTCCGCCACCGCCGGTTGAACCGTGATCTGGCGGGACACCGACTCGAACGCCAGGTAGGCTCCGGGCGCCGACGCGGGGCTCAGCGCGAACTCGGCCGCCAGCACCGCCCAGGTGACCTGCTCGACGCGGAGCTTCACCTGGAACTTCTGGTCGGTGGAGAGCTCGATGCCGCTCGTGTCGAGTACCCGCTGGAGCCGGGCCGCGCGGGTCTGGAGCAGCGACTTGAACGTGTCGTCCCGCCGGTCCTGCACAACCTTGCGGTCCGCCGCCTGGGTTTCGGGCGACTTCCGCGGGTCGGGCTGGTACGGAGCGGGCATGGCCGTCTGGTCCGCCTCGGTGGCGGCGATCAGCAGCGCGAAGCGGAGGAGGAGCTGGTCGAGGCTCGGCGGGATGGCCTGGTCGGCGGACGCGACCACCAGGACCGGCCGGCGGGCGGCGTTGGCGTCGGCCCGGAGGTGGCTGACGAGGTCGCGGAGCTCGGGGTTCGGCACGTGCCGGTCGATCAGCACGAGGTCGAAGTCGCTGGCGCGGGCGACCCGCCGGAGCAGGTCGCGGCCGGTGCCGTACACCTCGACCTCGTAGCCGATCTGGCGGAGCAGGGCGGCGGTGCCGTCGGCCCGCCGGCGGTCCGGGTCGGCGAGGAGAGCCTGGCCCTTCGCGGCCCCGGGGACGCCCGTGTCGGCGGCGGCGGCCCGGCGGAGGATCTCCAGGACGCGCCCGCGGAGCCGGCCGTCGACCGGAACCGGCGAGCGGAGGAGGGCGTTGGCCGCGGCGAACTGGACCCGCGCGTCCGGGTAGTCGAGACCCCGCTCGAACCGGGACGGCCGCCCGCCCACGCCACCCGCGGCGGCCCGGTCGGCCCGGTCGCCGAGCACCTGGACGAGGGGGAGGACCAGGGCGGTCCGCTTCTCGGCGTAGGCCCGGTCGAGCAGGTCGTTGAGGACGCTGGCCGGCGCGTCGGCGAGGAGCCGGTAGACGGTCGGGTCGGTCCGGGCCAGGTCGCCGAAGTTGCCGCGCTCCGCGGCCCGCTCCGCCGCGATGCCCAGGAGCATGGCCTGGGCGGGCTCGTAGTCCGGGCGGACGTCCAGCGCCCAGCGGGCGTAGCGGAGGCCGAAGTACTCGTCGGCCTGCGGGGTCGGCACGGCGGCCTGCTTCACCACCTTCTGCGCCTTCGCGTCCCACGTCCACACCGGGACGGTTGCGGGGGCGCCGGTCCCGGGGGCCGCCGCGGAGGAGTAAGACGCCTTGTGGTCGGCGAACGGCCGGGCGGCGGCGACGAGTTCCGCGGCCGGGTCGCGCTTGTCCACGTCGCGGTAGACGCGGTCGAGCGCGGCCTTGGCGTAGGCCTTCAGGCTCGGGAGGGTGTCGGCCTTCCCGTAGGCGTACCACAGCCGGGGGACGATGTTCGATTGGGCGCTGGCGAGCAGGTCCATCACGTCCGGGCGGGAGCCGATCGCCGCCAGGATGCTGTACTGGAATTCGGGCGGCATCCCGTCGAGGGACGCGAGCCACCCGCCCATCGTGCGGGCCTCCATCAGCGGGATCGCCCCCAGAACGCCGCGGGTGACGGCCGGGCTGCCGTTCTGCCGGACGGCCTCCGCCATGAACGGGACCGCGTAGTCCCCGGTCCGCTTCAGCTCGACCTCGGCGAACTGCCGCTCCTCCTCGGTGGCCCCGAGGTTGCGGATGTACTTGTTCACCCGCTCCGGCGTTTCCAGCTGCTTGGCGGTCGCGGCCCGGGCCTTGCCGATGACGGCCTCCACGTCGGCCCGCGCCTGGGCGTCGGCTTTGCTGTCGTCCGACCAACGTGGGACGGTCCGCAGCTGTTGGAACACCGTGGTGCCGAACCGCTTCTCCAGGTCGAGCAGATCCTGGTCCGACGGGTTGCTGTCCACGAACGCCTTGAGGTAGACCGCGGCGAGGTCGAACTTCCCCTCGCGGACCAGCCCGCGGGCCTGTTGGAACAGCTCCTGCGGCGGGACGGCCTGCCCCTTGGCGGCCTCCTGGGCGGCGCCCGGCGGGGGCAGCGAAACGACGACCGCCGCCGCCAGTCCGGCCAGCACCCACGCCCCGCCCGCCCGCCGGGCCACGGCCAGCGTTCCGACGATGGTAGCGGCTCTCACCGGGGAACCTCCGGGCGGTCGGTCGTGGCGCGGGTCAACGGGTGGAACCCGGCGTGAACCGGGTGCGACACTTACCGATTGTGCCGCGGGCCGCTACCCGAGGCAATCCTCTTCGCACGCCGTCAGGTCGCGGAACGTCTCCCGGCGGCGGATGGGACGGTGTGTGCGGCCTGTAACGAGGACCTCGGCCGCCCGGCACCGGCTGTTGTAGTTGCTGGCCATCGCCATCCCATAGGCGCCGGCGCTGAACGTGGCGAGGAGGTCGCCGCGGGCCAGGGCCGGGAGGTTCCGGCCCTTCGCCAGGAAGTCGCCGCTTTCGCACACCGGGCCGACCACGTCCTGCGGGAAGGTGTTCGGGATCTCCGCCTCGAAGTCGTCCGGCCGCTCCGGCACGGCTGTGGCGGGGGCGACCGGCCAGATGCGGTGGAACGAGTCGTACAGGGTCGGGCGGATGAGGTCGTTCATCGCCGCGTCCTGGATGACGTAGTGCTTCCCGCCCGTGCTCTTGGTGAACACCACCCTGCTGACCAGCACCCCGGCGTTGCCGACGATGAACCGGCCGGGCTCAAGAACAAGCTGGCAGCCGGTTTCCTTGACGGCCGGCAGGATGACCTCGGCGAAGGCCGCGGCCGGCAGTGCCTCCTGCTTCCGGTAGCTGATGCCGAACCCGCCCCCCATGTTGAGGTAGCGGATGTCGTGTCCTTGCTCGCGGAACGCCTTGACGAGCGTGACCGCCTTCGCCGCACCTTGCTGGTAGGGATCGGCCTTGAGGATCGGCGAGCCGAGGTGCATGTGGAGCCCGACGACCGCCAGCCCGGGGTGGCCGACGACGGACTTGGCCACGTCCACGACGGTTTCGATGTCGAGCCCGAACTTGACGCCCTTGACGGACGTGTCGGTCTTGGCGTGGGTCTTGGGCGGGAGGTCCGGGTTGACGCGGAGGGCGACGGGAGCCTTGACGCCCATCGCCTGCGCGACCGCGCCGAGGGCGTGGAGTTCGGCCTCGCTCTCGACGTTGAACAGGAAGACGCCGTTCTCAAGCCCGTAGCGCATCTCGGCGTCCGACTTGCCGACGCCCGCGAAGACGATCTTCGAGCCCTTGCTGCCGGCCTGGAGCGCCCGGTACAACTCGCCGCCGGAGGTCACATCGAACCCGCTGCCGTGCCCGGCCATGAGCTTGCAGATGCTGAGGTTGCCGTTCGACTTGACGCTGTAGGCGATGATCGGGTCGGCGGCCGCGAACGCCGTCTGGACCTCCTTGAGGTTCTGGACGAGCGTCGCCTCGCTGTAGACGTACAGCGGCGTGCCGTACTGTTCGGCCAGTTCGGGGACGGGCACGTCCTCGCAGTACAGGGTCCGGCCGCGGTAAGCGAAGTGGTCCACGAGTTGTGTTCCGGGGGAGATTCGTGAAGGCCCGTCGGCGGGCGAGCCGGGGCGCAGAGTCGGGTTATCATAACTACCCGCCCCGATCCTGTCCGTTCCCGGAGTCGGTGATACTCGTCCGCCCGGCCGTTGCGTTCGTCCTGTCCGTCACGTCCGTGCTTGCCGCCGGGCAGGCCGACGGCCCCTTCCAGTCGTCGGCGTGGAAAGCCCACTTCACCGGGGTGGAGATCACCGAACTCGTTGCGACCGCGCTGTGGCCGATGAAGGGGCTGGCCGTCCGCATCGACCTGACCGTGCCGAGGGTCGAGTTCCTCGCCACCCCGGACAACGGCGACCGCGAGGGCGAGACTGACGGGCTCAAGACCAGCACCTTCCTGAAGGAACACAAACTCCAGCTGGCGATCAACGCCGCCCCGTTCGCGCCCATCCACAAGGACGAGCGGATGAAACAGGGCGTGTCGTCGGGTTTCACGTCAGCAGGGGGAAGGTGGTGTCCGGCGAGCAGGGTAAGTACCCCGCCCTGCTCCTGACCAAGGACAACAAGGCCCGCGTCGCCGCGCCGCCGTTCAACCTCGATGGTGTCTGGAATGCTGTCGGCGGGTTCCACGTCGTGCTGAAGGGCGGTCAGGTGTCGAGGGGGACAAGTCGATCCACTCCCGCACGGCTGCGGGCGTCTCGGCCGACGGGCGGACGCTCATCTGGCTCGTCATCGACGGCCGGCAGAAGGGGACCAGCGACGGGGCTACGACGGCCGAGGTCGGGGCGTGGCTGAAGGCGCTCGGGTGTGCGGAAGGGATCAACCTCGACGGCGGCGGGACGACTACGCTCGTCGTCGAGGGACCGGACGGCGCGCCGAAGGTGCTGAACCGGCCGATTCACGCCAACAAGGCCGGGACGGAACGGGTGTCGGCGAGCCACCTCGGGCTCTACGCCCACCCGCTCACGTCGAAGTGACGGCGAGCCGGTCCGCCCAGGCCCGCAGCTGGCGGGCGACCTCGGCGGGGGCGGTCGAGCCGGAACTGGTGAACGCGGCCAAGGCGTTCGCCACGCCGAGCGTCTTGCGGAGCGCGGCGCCCCCGCCCGGGCAGGCGGCCTCGAACGCCGCGTCCGGCAGGTCGGCCAGCCGGCAGCGCTTCCCCTCGCACTCGCGCACGAGGTTCCCGACCGCCTCGTGCGCCGACCGCATCGGCACCCCGCGGGCGATCAACCCCTCCATGAGCGTCGTGGCGTCGAGGAAGCCCTCCTCGATGCGCGAGGCGATCACGTCGCGGCGGAGCCTCGTGTCGCGGACCAGGGGCGCGGCCACGGCCAGGCAGCCGGCCACGGTATCGTAGGCGTCGAACAGGGCGGTCTTGTCCTCCTGAAGGTCGCGGTTGTACGCCAGCGGCAGCCCCTTCACGAGCAGGAACAGCTGTTGGAGCCCGGCGATCACCCGCCCGGCCTTGCCGCGGGTCAGTTCCAGCACGTCCGGGTTCTTCTTGTGCGGCATGATGCTCGACCCGGTGCAGAACGCATCAGGCAGCTCCAGGAAGTTGAACTCGGTCGTGGACCAGATGATCCACTCCTCGGCCCAGCCGCTCAGGTGGGCGGCCGCCACCGACAGCGCGAACACGAACTCCAGGGCGAAGTCGCGGTCGCTGGACACATCGAGGCTGTTCCGCGCCACGGCGTCGAAGCCGAGCTTCTTGCGGACGGACTCGCGGTCGATCGGGAGCGTTGTCCCGGCGAGGGCGGCGGCCCCCAGCGGGAGGGTGTTCACGCGCTTGCGGCAGTCGGCGAGTCGGTCGCGGTCGCGCTGGAACTTCTCGACGTAGGCCAGGAAGTAGTGGGCCGCCAGCACCGGCTGGGCGCGCTGGAGGTGCGTGTACCCGGGGAGGATGACGCCCGCCTCCCGCCCGGCCGACTCGACGAACGCCCGCTGGAGGTCGGCCAGGAGGCCGTCCAGCTCGTCGATCGCGTCGCGGACCCACAGCTTCACGTCGGTCACGACCTGATCGTTCCGGCTCCGCCCGGTGTGGAGCTTCCGCCCCAGGTCGCCGAGTTTGGCGATCAGCGCCCGCTCGATGTGCGTGTGGATGTCTTCGAGCGAGATGGAGAACTCCATCCGCCCGGCGTCGATGTCGGCGCCGATCTCGTCGAGCGCGGCGGCGATCCGCTCGGCCTCGGCGGGCGTCACCAGCCCGACCTCGCCGAGCATCCGGGCGTGGGCCTGGCTGGCGCGGATGTCGTGCCGGTACAGCCGGCGGTCGAACGTGATCGACTCCGTGAACGCCTCGACGCGCTGGTCGGTGCCGCCCGTGAACCGCCCGCCCCAGGTCTTCTGCCCGCTCATGTCCGCCCCACTGTCGGTCGTGATCCCCACCGTTTTATGACCCGCCCGCCGGAATTCCCGCCGTCGCTGACACCCGGCGGCCCCGGCGCGGGTATCATCTCCCGTTCCCCCTCCCCGACGGAGACGGATATGCGGACGTGGTGCTGGGCGGCGGTGGCGCTGGTCGCCGCGGCGGTCGCCCCGAGTTCGGCGTGGGCTCAGCCCGCCAAGGCTCCCGAGCCGACGGTCGAGGTCCGCGTCCGCTCGCTCAACGACCTGCTCGACAAGGGCGGGTACATCGGCAGTCTGTTCGACCACGAGGACAGCGTCACGCAGGTCCGCGAGCTGGTCAAGCTCCTCAGCAAGGACGGCAAGGGCGTGGAGGGGATCGACCCGACCCGGCCCTTCGGCGCCTACGGGCTGCTGAGCCCGGACGTGGCGGAGAGCCCGGCGGTGGTGATGGTCCCCGTCTCGGACCCGGCCCGGGTCATCCGGATGCTCAAGGAGCGCCTCAGCATCACCCCGGAGGACGGGCCGGGCGGCACCCAGAAGGTGTTCGTGCCGCTGCTGAATGAGGCGTACCTCAAGTTCGCCGACGGCTACCTCTACGCCGCCCGCGACCCGAAGCACCTCGCCGCGGACGCCCTCGTCAGCCCGAAGGCGTTCTTCGCCAACCCGGACGGCTCGGTCGCGTCCGTCGTGGCCCGGCTGGATCGGCTGCCGGCCGACCTGCGCACGCTCGTGACCGGCCAGCTCGAACACCAGGTCAAGGAGCGCCGGCTCCAGAAGGCCGACGGGAAGCGGCCGGGCGAACTCAAGCTCGAAGGCTTCGTGTTCGACGCGCTGGTCGGGTCGGTGAAGACGGTGGTCGACGACGGTAAGGAATTCGCCGTCCGCGTGTTCGTGAACGAGAAGGCCGACGAACTCTCTGCCGAACTCAGCCTGTCCGCGAAGGCCGGGTCGGGGCTGGCCAAGACCCTGGCCGGGCTGAAGGGCCGGACCAGCCTGCCGGCCGGGATCGTCAAGACGGCCGACCCGGTCGTGGCCGCGTCCGGCAAGGTCGCCCTCCCGGACGACCTCCGCAAGCAGCTCGACCCGGTGCTGAAGACGGTGTTCGCGGAACTGGCCGACCAGGCGGGCGACCGGGGGGTGGCTGAGCGGGTGCTCGAAGCCCTCGCCCCGACGGCCAAGGCCGCGGCGGCGGACGTGGCCGTGTCCGTGTCCGGGCCGGACGCCAAGGGCCGGCACGCCCTGCTCGCCGCGGTCGGTGTGACGGGCGGGAAGGAGATCGAGAAGCTGGCCAAGGAGTTCGGCCCGTTCGCCCCCGGAGAGGTGGTGACGTTCACATTCGACGTGGAGAAGGTCGGGCCGTTCGCCCTCCACAAGGCGGAACTGGGGAACGTCGAGCCCGGGTTCGACCGGGTGTTCGGGACGAAGACGGTGTGGCTGGCCACCTCGGACGACGTGATCGCCGTGAGCATCGAGCCGGACGGGGCCGCGCTGAAGGCCGGCCTGAAGGCCCGGGCGGTGCCGGCGCCCGTGCTGGGTGTGACGACGGCGCTGGCCCGGGCGGTGCCGCTGTTCAACGAGAAGCTGCGGCCCGACGAGGCCAAGGCGCTCGTGCGCGACGCCTTCGGGGAGGCGGGGCCGGCCGGGCGGGACACCGTCACGCTGACCGTGGACGGCGGCGACCGGCTGACGGCCCGGCTGGTGGTGAAGGGCGGGGCGGTCAAACTGGCCCGCGCCGTGGACCAGTTCAACAAGAAGTAACCCGGGCCGGGTCACCTGCGCTTCGGCTTCCCCTGAAGAGCCCAGTCCTTGGAGTTGTTCCCGGGCTGGGCCTCGAAGGTGAGTTCGGTCGCGGCGTGGTACTTCTCGGGCAGTGACTCCTCCGTGATCTCGACCTGCGGCGCGTCCGGTGCCGCAGACGAGGGTCGCTTCCCAACAACGACCGGCGCCGATACCTGCACCCGGTTGGCGCCGGCCACCGTCCTCACCTCGTACCGCCCGTTCTCGACCGTCCCCGTCGCGGACTGGCCGTTCGGTCCGGTGAACGTGATGATGCCGGCGGCCAGCGGGGCGTTATCCACCGTCACCTGTCCCGAGACGGTGGCGGCGGCCGGCCCGCTGCTGCCGCAGCCGACGGCCGCGAGCGCGGCCGCTACGAACAAGTTGGTCAGCCGGCACATCGCTCGCCCTCGCGGCGTCGTGGGGTGTGGTGTCACCAGTCGTTCCCCACAACTTCCCCACCGGCCGGGGTGAGGACCGCGTTCCACGTGCGCATGGTGACCGACGTGCGGACCGTCCGGACGCTCCCGTCGGCCAGGGTCGCCTGCACCACGCCGGTGTGCCCGGAACTGGCCGTGAGCGGGTCGCAGGTGCCGGTCGGGCCGAACGACGGGCTGGCCTGGGGGACTTTCCAGCTGAGGACGTTGCCGTTGTTGGGGTCGGGAACCTTGGCCGTCGCGTACTGGAGGGCGAAGGTGTAGTTCGGAGCCTTGCACGCCGGGGAGGCCGTCGTGTCCATCTGGGGCCAGTAGAGGAGCGCGTCCCCGGTCGTGAGGTTGACCGCCGGCCAGACGTTCCGCCCCTCGGTCGCGGTGTTGTTGCCGGCCGGGTTCCGGCAGAGCGCCAGGTGTTCGACCAGGAGCACCGTGTTCGACGTCCCGTCGGTGAACGTCGAGCCGACTGCGGGGTAGCGGCCGGTCGACACTTCACCGGTGACGATGTAGCTGGCCAGGTTCCAGGGCTGGGCTCCCCCCTGGCCGGACGGCGAAATGCCGCTGGAGTCGGACGGACAGATCAGTTCCTTCACCGTGACCGGCCGCGCGGCGACGTTGAAGTACGCGGTGTCGCTGCCGGAGGGCAGCGAGTTGTACACGTTACCCTGTTCCATGAAGGGGAGGATGGCGAAGAAGCTGGAGGCCGCCCGGATGACCGTGCTCCCCTTCGGCCAGGCGTTGCCGTACCACGGCATGTGGCCGTTGGTGTCGTTGCAGGCGTGGAACGCGATCCCCATCTGCTTGAGGTTGTTACTGCACTTGGTTCGGGCGGCGGCCTCGCGGACCTTCTGGACGGCCGGCAGGAGCAGTCCGATCAGGATGGCGATGATGGCGATCACCACTAGCAGCTCGATCAGCGTGAACCCCCGCCGGAGAACAGAGTCTCGCATGACACACCCCCGGGAGTAAGGCCCGTCGCCCACGCCCGGGGCCGCGCCACGAGCCGGGAATCGACCCGCCCGATGGTAACACCGAGTTGTCGGCCGTCAAATGAAATGACGTTACGCCCCCTTCTCTCGATCGATCGGTCTATTATTGACCGTTACGTCCGCACCTGTTCGACGGCCCCGTGGTTCGCTCCGCTCCGGTTGGCCGCTTCGATGAAGGCCATGATCTCCAGCGTCACCGCCGGGTCGACCGCCGGGGTCTTCTTGTCGAAGGTTTCGACGATCTTCTTCAGCAACTCGCGGTAGATGAACCGCGTGCCGACCACGACCGACTGCACGCTCCGCTCGGCGAAGCCGACGAACCCGTAGTCGGCCTTGCCGGTGCGGATGCCGCGGAGGGTCGCCACCCGGCCGTCGGCCCACTGGCCGGTCACCACGTCGACCCCGGCGTCGTGGACGCACGTCACCCGCCGGCAGCCCGGCCCCATGAGGGTGTACAGGATCTCGGCCCCGTGGATGCCGTAGTGGTACAGCCCGGCGTTCCGGGCCGGCATCGGCGAGAGCGTCGCGGGGCAGTGGACGGCGCAGCCTTGTAGCCGGCCCTTGGCCGGGGCGGCCGCGTACTCGACCACCTCGGGGGCGTAGCGTAGCGACGACGACGAGAATACGAACGTCTTGTGCCGGGCGGCCAGGTCGATGATCGCCCGGGCGTCCGCGGCCGAGCAGGCGAACGGCTTGTCGATGAAGCAGGGAATCCCCCGCTCCAGGAACGGCCGGGCGCGGGCGAGGTGGACCGTGCCGTCCACGCTCTCGATCAGCATCCCGTCCACCCGGCCGATCATGTCCTCGGGCCGGTTGACGAGCGGCACGCCGAACTTCCGCATCTCGTCCGTGAAGCCGGCCACCCGCTCCGGCGACAGCACCGACTCGCCGGGGCAGCCCACCACGACGCGGGCGCCCTCGACGAACTGGTCCCGGTCGGTGCCGATCTGGTTGAGCCGGGTGGTGAAGGCGCTGACGTGCGACGTGTCGAAGTCGAGGACGCCGAGGCGGATCATGGTCGGTTACTCGCGGCGGAGGGCGGGGACGACCGGCACCCGCAGGATACCCGCCGTCGCGGCCGCCGCCACCGAGAATCCGACGACCAGGACGAGTCCCAGCATGACCGCCAGCCGGCCCCACGGGACGGACGCTCCGCCCGCGACGTGCGGGGCCACCGACGCGAGTGCGGCCAGCACCCCGGCCGCCAGGCCGAGCAGGAGCAGGAAGCCGTTCTCCGACAGCACGAGAACCTGGAGCGCCCGCGGCCGGTAGCCGACGGCCCGGAGCAGGGCCAACTCGCCGACTCGTTCCCACACGCCGCGCAGGACCACGACGGCCAGCCCGAGAACGCCGAGGAGTAACCCGAACCCGCCGAGCAGCTGAAACGTGGACAGGTACGCCCCGACGACCGCCTGGTAGGCCGCCACCCGGTCCCGCGTCGGCGTGGCCACGAACCCGTTCGGGCGCAGGGCCGTTTCGAGCACCCGGCCCACGTCGCGCTCCTTCCCCGGCGGCGTGTGGACCAGGAAGACGCGGTAGCCGTCCTGGGTCGGGTACAGCTTCACGAACCGGCCGTCGGCCATCAGGAGTTCGCTCTGGAACGGGCTGTCCGTGAGCGTCCCCACGAGCCGCAACTTTACTTCATTGCCGGAGTCGTCCGGCACGGTGACTGTACCCCCGACCATGATGTGTAGCATCCACACGGCCGTGTTGTTCTCGGCGAACACCGGGACGGACCCGTCCGGGTACGTCCGGTTCAGCAACAGCCACGGGTTCGCCCGCTCCTCGGGTGATTCGGCTTCCGTCTGGTAGAAGTGGAACCCGCCGCGGGCGACGAGCGATTCCGGCACGCCCAGCACCCGCGGGCGGGTGGCCTGGTAGAGGTTCATACAGCTGGCATCGTCCCCGCCCTTGAGCCGAAGCCCGAACACGTTCAACCCGTCCGGCCCTGGGGCGAGCGGGGCGAGTTCCGTCAGCGCGGCCTGGAAACGCGGGTCGGCGGCGTTGCCGTGGTAGGCGTCTCGCAGCTGCTTCTCCAGGTCGGCCCGGCTGGGGCCGGTGTCGAGCGGCTGGTAAAGCGGGACGTCGGCCTCGGCCACGAGATTGAACCCGCCACTACCACCCGACTTCTCCGAGAACTCCCGGCCCGGTTCGCGGCGGAAGCTCTCGACGGCGACCAGGAGGAACGCCGCCGCCGCCAGCAGGGCCGCCGTGAGGATGCTGCGGCCCGGGTTGCGGGCGGCGTTGCGGGCGCCGAGGCGGGTGAGGGCCGGAAGCCCCCGGCCGTTGACCTCGGCGTGCCGGGTCCGCTTCATCCACACCCAGACCGCTGCCAGCGCCGCCGTCAGCAGGAGCCCGCCGCCGGTGAAGAATGTCATGGCCCGGTAGTCCGGGTTTCCGATGAGCGACCCGGCCGCGATCGACGCGATGCCCACCGGAATGCCCAGGAGGAGCCATCGGGCCCAGCGCGACGTCGTGACCGCGCCTGAGGTGGTGACTGCTGTTTCGCCGCGGAGCAGGGCAGGAGGGGCGACCCGGACCAATCCGCGGATGCTGAGCCACAATGCCCCACCGGCCATGAGGAGGGTCAGGCCGAAACCGAGGGCGAAGCTCAGCGGGGCGGCGTGCGGTTCGAGGAACGTGCCGACCTCCGGGTCGGGCCACAGCCGGACGAGCAGACCGAGCAGGAGCCGGTTGTACCCGACCGCCGCGACCAGGCCGAGCGCGGCGCCGACCGCCGCGAGCCCGAGCCCTTCGGCGAGGATCAGCCGGCGAACATGCCGGACGGCGTACCCGGTGGCGAGGAGGAGGCCGATTTCCTTCGCCCGCCGGTCGAGGGTGAGTCGGAAGAGGAGGCCGACGAGCATGAGCGCGGCAGCGATCAGGAAGAAGCTGAACCCGAGGAACAACCCCCCGAAGTCGGTGCCACCGCGGCTCGCGGACAGGAGACGGTCCCGGACGGGCTCGAAGGCCAGCCCGGCCGCCTGCGGGTCGAGGTGGGCGAGCATTTGCGCGCCGAGCCGTTCGGCCAGCTGATCGGCGGTTTCCTGGTCGGCCGGGGCGACGCGGACGGACGTGACCGTGCCGAACCGGCCGGCGAACAGCCGTTCGGCGGTGGCGAGGTTCACGTAGGCCATCGGCGTGGCCCGGTACGTGTTCCAGAACTTGGCCCGCGGGCCGTTGTCCGGCACCCGGGCGCGGATGCGCTCCTTCGGGAGCATCGGCGGCCGGTCCCAGTCGAACAGGTTGGCCCGCTCGTCGGTCACGCCGCGGACCGCGGGCGTCAGGTCGCGGTCGTTGGCCGCCCCGGTCAGGGGGATGAACCCGCGGAAGGTTAGGTTCGCCGTAAGGACTTTCCCTTCGCCTTCGACGTCCGGGTGGTAGTAGGTGAGCGTCAGTGGTATCCCCGGGGCGAGCCCGTGGAACGGGTTCTCCGCCCAGTCGGGAAGCACGACCTCGTTGTCGGCGAGGGCTTCGACGCCCTTCGGCAGGAACGGCCCGAGCGGGGCCGCCGCGGCGGCGTTCAGCCCGGCGAGGACCGGGTACGGCAGTTCCTTTCCACCGCCGCTCAGGGTGTCGGCGACGTACACGACCGTCGGCTCGGCGCGCCGCTTCAGGTCGGCCGCCGCCTTCGTGGCGGCAGTGATCAGGGTCGGCGACAGCACCAGTTGGTCGGATTCGACGCTGAGGTACCTTTCGCGCCGCGGAACCCGCAGGCGAACGCCGTAGTCCTCGACGCGGAGCCCCGTCCGCAGCCCCTCGTTCAACAAGTCCGTCCCCGCGCCGGACGCGAACACGGCCGTGGCGAGCGGGGCGTCCGAGCGGTCGGACTCGTCCCGGACCTGATCCGAGAGGGCCGTGATCGGGACGAACACGTTGAGCGGCGCGGCCGGGGACGGGTTCAGGCTGAACTCACCTGCTGGGTCGCCGGACGGTAGGACCGCCGCGACCGTGTATGTGACCGTGGCGGTCACATCCTCCGTACCCCGCTTGGCGAGAGACGACGACCGCGGCAGGTCTGAGAATCGCTGCACTCCGACGCGGACCTGGTCGCCGACTTTCACGCCGAGACGCTCGGCAACGCGGTGTGACAACGCCACCGGGGCTGCCCCGCGCCTGGTCTTCGCACTCCAGTCGATGCCGGCGTGCGCCGTTGGCCCGAACCGCTCGTCGACGCCGTAGACCGTCACGCGACCGAGCGACGGGGCGGCGGGGTCGCCCGTGTCGGCTTGAACCGAGCCGGGCAGGACCAGCGCAGGCGCGGCGGATCCGGGGAGCCCTGCGGCCACCTCGGCCCGGACCGGGCGGGGGAAGAACGCCGCCGCCTCGACGCCCGCGAGCTGTCGTTCGGCCTTGGCCCGCAGGCTGCCCCGGAGCGAGTCGCCGACGAGGAGTGCCCCCGTGAGGACGGCCGAACCGACGGCCACGCCCAGCAGCACGGCCAGGTTGCCGCGCCAGTGGAAGCCGAGGTTGCGGGCGACGAGGCGGGGGAGCGTGAGCATGGGCACTCAGGGGGCGTCCGCGAGGGTGCCGTCCGTCACCTCGGCCCGGCGGGGAAGGAGGCGGGCCAGGTCCGGGCTGTGGGTCACCACCACGAGGACCGTGTTTTCCTGCCGGTGGAGGTCGAGCAGGAGTTCGCCGACGGCCTGGGCGGTCTTGCGGTCGAGGTTCCCGGTCGGCTCGTCCGCGAGCAGCAGGAACGGCCTCAGCACCAACGCCCGGGCCACCGCCACCCGCTGACGCTCGCCGCCGGACAGTTCGGCCGGCCGGTGGTCGAGCCGGCCGGCGAGCCCGACACGCTCCAACAGCTGGCGGGCGTAGGCTTCCGTCGCGGCGGGGTCCGTGCCCCGGCTCACGAGCGTGGGGACCAGCACGTTCTCCAGGACGCTGCACTGCGGCAGGAGGTGGTGGTCCTGGAACACGAACCCGATCCGCCGGTTGCGGAACGCGGCCAGGTCGGCCTCGGGGAGCGTGAACGGGTCGGTGCCGTCGAGCGTCACGGAGCCCGCCGACGGCCGGTCGAGCGTGCCGAGGATGTGGAGGAGCGTACTCTTCCCGGACCCGGACGGCCCCATCACCGCCAGCGCCTCGCCGCGGTCGAGCGACAGGTTTACGTGGCGCAGGACGGGGAGCGGCCCGGAACGGGTCGGGTACTCCTTCGACAGGTCGCGGACGGCCAGTGACATCGTGCCATCAGTCCGTGTGGAGGGCGGCCAGGGCCAGCGTGCCCAGGCCGTAGAAGGTGTATTCCACGTCGGTCCGGTCGTCCCACAGGCCGCCCCGGAACCCGCCGGCCGCGGCCTCGCAGGCGAGGGCGAAGTCGCGCACGGCCGGCCAGTCGAGCCGGCCCGGCCGGCCGAGTTGGTCGAGCGTCCAGCTGCCGGTGAAGGTGGAGAGGAGGTCTGCCGCCGGGATGCGGTCGTTCGCCCGCAGCCCGCCCTCGAACGGGGCGGGGAGTTCGGCGAGAAACCCCGCGACCGCCTCGCGGGCGTCGTCAGTCAGCGCGCCGAGGATTTGCAGCACGCCGACGCCGGCCGCCGTCGGGTTCGTGCCGCTCCGGCGCATGGCGCTGATCTCGACGTACCCGCCATCGTCCCGCCGCCGGCCCGTCACGAACGCGGTGAGCCGACCCGGCTCCGGGGTTGGAGTGCCGAGGAGCTCGTGGCACAGCACGACCAGGAAGCTGGTGTAGGTGCTGCCGTGCGGGGCACCGGGGGTCTTGCCGTAGCCGCCGTCCGGTGTGCGGTACGTTTCCAGCACCGCCCCCACACGTTCCCGCCAGTCGGGCGGGGCAACGGCCAGCACGTCCGGGCCGCCGCCGAAGGGGATGAGGTAGCAGCTCACGACCAGCGAGAAGAGATCGACCACGCTCGCGGACCCGCTCATCCGCGTGCGGAGGAAGTCGGCGGCCCGCGTGCAGCGGTCGGCGTCGAGAGCCTGTAACACGGCCAGCGAGCGGAGAGCGAAGCCGGTGTAGTAGAGGTCGGAGCCGCCCTCGCGGCCCGGCCACCCGCCGTCGGGTAACTGCTGGCCCCGCACGTAGGCGGCGGTTCGTTCCCGCACCGGCGCGGGAAGGCGTTCGACCCCATCGAGGAGGCGCGTGGTCAGACGGGTCAGGTACGGCTCGGAGTCGCTCATGCGACCGGTCCGACGAGCTTCGAGCGGATCTCGGCAGGAATCTCCACCGACTCAAGCTGGTCCGGCCCGGCCGACCGGCAGAACACGGCCGTGATCCGCCCGACCGCCACCGCCGCCCTGTGCTGGTTGGTGAAGTCGTAGCGGTAGCTCACCGACTTCGTACCGACCTTCTCGACCGTCACGGCGATGGTGAGCACGTCCTCGAACCGGGCCGGAGCCTGGTAGTCGCACGCGGCCGACACCCGCGGGAAGCCCCACTTCACCCCGTCCCGCCGCCAGCTGACGGAGAGCCCGCGGGCGTGGAGGAAGTCGGTCTCGGCGACCTCCATGAACCGGAAGAAGTTGGAGAAGTGCATGATCCCGGCCATGTCCGTGTCCCCGAACTCGACGCGGCGGGATGTCGTGAACATGTCGAGTTCGGAGTCCAGAGTGCGGCGGTTCGTGCCGGTTGTGGTCGGGCTATGTTATCGCGGGACGGTGGACTGCAAGACGGCCTCCGTCGCGCGGGCCATCGCGTCGGCGGTGAACTTCTCGCGCACCGCGACCTCACCGGCCCGACCGGCGGCGTCGCGGAAGTCGTGGTCTTCCAGCGCGCGGCGGAGCGACGCGGCCAGGACGGGGATGTCGCCCGGGGGGACGAGCAGGCCGCCGCCGGATGCCTCGACCAGCTCCGGGAAACTGCCGTGGGCGGGCAGCACGACCGGCAGCCCGTTCGCCCACGCCTCCAGCACGTACAGACCCTTCGGCTCGCGGTAGGTGGTCGGCACACACAGCACGTCCACGGACTGAAAGAACCCGACCTTGTCGGTGTGAGTCGGGGTTTCGACGTGCTCGAACCGGTCGGCCAGGCCGGCGGTTTCGAGCTTGGCCAACTGTTCGCGGAAGAACGGCCGGTCGTTCGGCCCGAGCCACCCGGACGCCCGCAGGACGGCGTCCGGGGCGTCGGGCGCCTTCATCATGGCGATGAACCCCTCGACGGCGTGGTGGAAGCCCTTCTCCGGGCAGATGCGGGCGAAGTAGCCGATGGCGAGTCGGCCTTCGCGCCGGGCCGGGCGGGCACCGGCGTGGCCGTCGAGGTTCAATCCGGGATAGACGGTGTGGATCTTCTCGCGTGGGATGCCCAGGTAGCCGCTCATGTGGTCGGCGTAATACCGGCTCGTGCTGATGAACCCGCCGGCCCCGGCGGCGTTTTTTCGGATGAGGTCGATGCTCGTGAAACGTTCGGCGGCGGGGAGGGCGTCGAGGAAAATGTCGTCGCCCTGGAGTGTGACCCAGATGGGGGCGTTCACACGGTCCCGGAGGGCGGGGATGACGCCCGAGAGGAGGGCGTTGGAGAAGATCACGACATCCGGCTCCACCTCGGTCGCCAGCCAGTCGGCGAGTTTGGCGACTTCCTTGCGCTGCCGTCCATGCCGACCCTGTAACATTGAGATTGTGATCCCGCCGAGTTCGCTGTATCGCATCCGGCCGGCGAACCGTGACACCCAGCGGAGCAGCCGGGGTACATCGAGGAGGCGGTCGGCGAGCCAGGGCGTGTGGCGGAACAGCCAGAACTTCTCTTGAAGGTAAACGTTGATCCCGCCGAAGAATACGCGCTGCTGGCTGACGTCGGCCTCGTCGGTGCGGATGGGGGTGTAGGTCGGGATGAGGAGGGCGTCGTGGCCGCGGCGGCGGAGGGCGGTGACCAGCGTGTTGTCGCGCATGCAGCTGCCGCAGAACATGCCCGCCGCGCCGGCCGTAATGAACGCGATCCGCATCACCCCTCCGCAACCCCGGGTCCGTAGATGGGGATACCGGCCGGGCGATTGCGACTTGCGGGCCGGCGTGAAAGTTGCCCGAAACTCTCCCCGCTCGCTCCCGCCGCAGGCTATTCTTAGGGACGACCCCGGCCCCGCGACCCCGGCGACTCGCACATGTCGGCGCTGACGGCCGAGTTACTATTGTCTGATCTTCAGCGGGTGCCGCTTCTCAGCTCGTCCCAGCTGCGGCGGGTCGAGGAGGCAGTTACCCGGGGCTCACATACGCCCGGCCAACTGATCAGTCGTTTGGTGGAGAAGGGGTGGCTCACCCGCTTCCAGGGCGATACCCTCGTGGCCGGGAAGGCCAAGTCGCTTATCGTCGGCCCGTACCTGCTGTTGGAACTGCTCGGCGAGGGCGGGATGGGCCGGGTCTACAAGGCCCGCCACGCGCGCATCGGCCGCGTGGACGCGGTGAAGGTGATCCGCGCCGACAAGCTCGCCTCGCAGACGTTGGCCCGCCGTTTCGCACGGGAAATCCGCCTCACCGCGACGCTCCAGCACCCGCACATCGTCCGCGCCTTTGACGCGGGCGAGCACGGTTCACAACTCTATCTGGCGACCGAATTCATCGCGGGCGAAGACCTGTCCACGACCGTCCGCCGGCACGGACCACTGAGCGCGGCGGATGTCTGCCAGGTGGGCTACCAGGCGTGTCTGGCGTTGCAGTGCATCCACGACCGCGGGCTTGTCCACCGCGACGTGAAGCCTTCCAACCTGATGCGGGAAACCGCGACCAAGGCGATCAAGCTACTGGATTTGGGGCTGTCTGGCGTCGGCGGCGGGGTCGATGGAGCGTCCCTGGCGGGGGGCTCTTTGACGGCCGACGGGGTCATGCTCGGCACCCCGGACTTTATGTCCCCGGAGCAAGCCCGCGACCCGCACGGGGCGGACATCCGGGCCGACCTCTACAGCCTCGGCGGTACGCTGTTCTTCCTCTTGGCCGGCCGGCCGCCCTACACGGGGACCGCGGTTGAGAAGTTAATCGCCCACGGGACCGCACCCGTTCCACGGCTTGAATATCCGACCGGTCCGGTGCCGCCGCTGCTGGCTGCGATCGTGACCCGGTTGTTGGCGAAACGGCCCGAAGACCGGTTCCCGTTGCCGATGGTCGTCGCTGCGGAGTTCCTGGCTCTGCGCCCGTCTGCGACACCGATCGAACTCTCGCCCTTAACAGACATCCAGTCCGAGACGATCCCGGAAGCGCGGTCGGCCGGAGTCGCCGAGTCGGGGTTCAGCGAGTTGACGGGACATGCGGTACTGCCGCCCGTGACCGCGCCCGCCGGTCGGCCCACTCGCCGGGCACGGTGGTCACTCGCCGCCCTCGGCGTGACTGTCGGCGTTGCGGTGGTCGCCGCCGTCGTGGCGACGGGACGGAACCGAAACGCGGCCCCGCCCGACGACCCACCCCCATCGGCCTCGGCTCATCCCCTTCCGACCGATGAGCTCCGCGACCTTCGCGGTGCGGTCGCCGGCACAGAGGACCGCACCGCCGTCCGTCAGCGGGTACTCGAATACCGGGCGCGGCACGCCGGCACCCCGCAGGCGACGGTCGCCGCCGGCCTCCTTCGCCGCCTCCCGTCTCCGCTGGACCGGCTTGTCACGCCACCGGGCTCCGCCTTCGTCCAGGCGTCCGCCCTCGGGCTGCCGGTGGCGCGCGTGGCCTTCTCCCCGGACGACACCCGGCTCGTCATCACCCGCATCGGCCGATCCCCCGACGAACTGACCCTGCCCGACCTCACCTCGACCGGACGGTTCAGCCCGGTCCCGTTGTCCGCGACTGCGGTGGTTTCGGTCACGCCCGACGGGAGCGTGGCCGCCGGCGTCGGTCCGGGCGGGACGTTGGTCTTCTGGGAGGGCGGTCGAGCCCGGACGGTCGAGGCGGACCCGCCGTTTGTGGTGCGGGGGGTGTCGGTCGCCGCGGACGGGAAGTCTGCTGTTGTCATCCCGGCTGAGCCCGATTCGAAGCTCACACGCATCGAACTGCCGGGTGGAAAGCGGCTTGGTGAGGTCGAGGTAGGGGCGGTCGGGGTCAGGAACGTGACGGTGGCCCCGGACGGGGGGCATTGTGTCGTCACGGGTGACGACGGGGCGGTGCGGGTCGTTCCCCTCCCGGCGGGCCAGCCGGTGCGGACGATCGACCCGGTCCCGAAACTCCCGACGGCTCCGGCCGGGGTGTTCGGCCCGGACGGTGGCCGGCTCTACCTCGTAGGGGTGGAGCACGCGGCCAGCCGATTCCCGGCTGGGGCCGGGCGGTCCGACCTGCGCTACGAGGTTCCGCAGAACCCGCTTCTGGCTCGGTTGACTGGCATTTGGAAGGTTGCGGAGCGGACGCCACGCCCGACGTGCGTCGGAGTCTCCGCCGATGAAGCCGCGGTCGCGGTCGGGACCGGCGAGGGGCGGTTGGTCGTGTTCGCCGCCGCGACGGGCGCGCCGACCCACGACATCACCCTTCCGGGGGGAGTGCGGACGCTGGGGTTCTCGACCCACGGGCGCGTCCTGGCGGCGGCCCTGGAAGGCGGTCGGGTGGTGGTGATTCCCCTCGGGAAGTAGCCGCCGACGTTCGGTTCAACCCGCCTTATTCCCCTTCCAGGTCCGTGTCGCGCAGGTCGGTCAGCAGCATGTGACCGGGCTTGTGGGTGATGGCGAACGGCGGGCGACTCTGGAGGAGGGCGGCCTGCGGGGTTACGCCGCACGCCCAGAAGACCGGCACCTCACCGGGGCGGATCGTCACCGGGTCGCCGTAGTCCGGGCGGGTGATGTCGTGGATGCCGAGGCCGGCCGGGTCGCCGAAGCCGACCGGCGAGCCGTGCGCCCGCGGGAACCGGCCGCACACCTGCGTGGCGCGGACCGCCTGGGGCGGCGTGAGCGGCCGCATCGACACCACCATCGGGCCGGAGAAGCGCCCCGCAGGCCGGCACGGGATGTTCGTGCGGTACATCGGCACGTTCCTCCCCTCCTCAATGTGTCGGACCGGCACACCCGCATCGAGTAGCGCGTTCTCGAACGTGAACGAGCAGCCGATGGCGAACCCTACGAGGTCGTCCCGCCAGTGCCGGCGGACGTCGGTCGGCTCCTCGACCAACTCGCCGTCGCGCCACACCCGGTAGGCGGGGAGGTCGGTGCGGAGGTCGGCGCCCGGGGCAATGTTTCGCGGTTCCGGGTCGCCCGGCTCGGTCACGTCGAGGAGTGGGCAGGGCTTGGGGTTGCGTTGGCAGAACAGCAAGAAGTCGAAGGCCCAGTCGCGCGGCAGGATGACCAGGTTCGCGTGGACGAACCCGGCGGCCAGGCCGGGGGTCGGCCCGGTCAGGTCGCCGCGGCGGCAGGCGGCCCGCACGTCGGCGCCGGTGGCGTGTCGAAGGTCGGCCATCCTCACGACTCCAGGATTTCGCGGATGCGGATGAGTGGCGCGGTGTACCCGTCCCAGCTCAGCCCGTCCACGGTGGCGGTTCGCTGCCCGGTCACGCCGTCCACGAGCGGACCCTCGCGGACCATCACCTCCAGAATCGCCCGCTCGCGCTCGGGGTCGAACAGCCCCGCCGGCAGCTTCGCGCCACGCACGACGGACACCCCCGCTGCCAGCGCGTAGGCGCCCCAGTTACTGACCCCGCAGACGATCAGCTGGTCGGTCGCCACGCGGCAGTGAACGAGGTCGCCGTTCGGGATGTTCTTGACGACCGTCTCGTGCAGGACGGCCCCCATGCCGATCTCGTTTCCCCCGTCGCCGACGCCGATCGTCTCCCACAACTTCGTCCCGTCGCGACCCGGTTCAAAGAGGTGGTGGGCGGGGAGCATCAGTTCGGTAATGTCGTGGCCGCGCATCGTGTGGAGGCAGCCGTTCGCCGCGGGGCCGGCTCGTTCCACTGCGACGACGTGGGTCGCGGGGCCGATCGACGATCCGGGCGCGCGGACCCAGAGGCCGTGAAGGGCATCATCGTGGGGGACGTTTTGAATGAGGAAGTCGGGGGGTACCCGAGCCGCCGCCAGACCGGCCGTGATGGCCCCCGCGCACGGGAGTTCGGAGAGACAGCACACCGGGATGCTCAGCTGAGACAGCGCGCGGGCGAGAAACACGACGCCGAGCGGGCCGTCGGTTTCAAACGTCGGCGGGTCCGCGGACGGGATGATGAACCCGGTGACGACGTGCAGGATGGGCTGCGGATGGTCGGCGATGCTGCGGCAGGCGGCGGCGAAGTCGTGCGGGCGGGCGGTGAAGAGGTTGTCGGCCGGGTCGTGGGCCAGGCCGCGGTTGCCGGGGTCGGTCTGCACGGCGGCCAGGATCGCGGCCAACTTGTCGTCGGCGGTCATTGGCTCTCGCCCGCGAGGAGGTGGGCGAAGCGACCCCGCCACGGCGGCGGCACCTCGGCCCGCACCGTCATCGGCGCCTTCGTGGTGGGGTGGAGGAACGTCAAAGCTCGCGCGTAGAGGCCGATGGCCGGGCCGAGCGCGTGGCGGCTGCCGTACTTCGCGTCGCCGTAGATCGGCAGCCCGCGGCTCGCCAGCTGAACGCGGAGCTGGTGCTTGCGGCCGGTGTGCGGCCGGAGTTCGATGAGCGTCAGCCCGGCGTGCCGGCCGCGGACGGTGAACAACAGCCGGGCCAGCTGAGCCCCCGGCGTGCCGGCCGGCACGACCTCGACCCGGGCTGCGGCGTCGTCCTTCCGGAGGTGGTCTTCGAGCGAACCCGCGTCCGGGAGGCTGGTGCCTTCCACGACGGCCCAGTACGTCTTCTCGACCGCCCCCTCGCGGAACTGCTCGCTGAGCCGCGCCGCCGCCTTACTCGTGCGGGCAAAGAGCAGGACGCCGGACACCGGCTTGTCGAGCCGGTGGACGACGCCGAGGAACACGTTCCCGGGTTTGCCGTACTTTTCCTTGAGGTAGGCTTTTGCCAGTCGGTCCACCGTCTCGTCGGTGCCGTCGAAGTGCGTACTCGGCCAGCCGGCGGGCTTGTTCACCGCGAGGCAGTGGTTGTCCTCGTACAGGATGTCGAGTGCGTCGGCGAAGGACATGCCGGCATCATAGGGGAAGCCGCCCCGGCTCGTACCCTGCACAGGTACTAACTTCCTCTGCCGTGCGGAGCAGCGCGTCTTCCGTGAATTTCTCGCCGATGATTTGGACTGCGAGCGGCAGACCGTCCGGCGTGCGACCGATGGGGATCGAGACCGTCGGGAGGCCGAGAAAGCTCCAGGGTGCGTTGAACACCGCGTCCCCGGTCGTTTCCGGGCCTGGGGCCGGGCCGGGGGCGGCCGGGGTGAGCAATGCGCACGGGATGTCGCGCTGGGTCAGCTCGAAGAACAGGGTCGATCGGAGGTCGATGGCCTGTTTGTACGCCGCCCCGGAGACGGTCAGACCGTCACGGATCAGCTCGGTCATCTTCGGTGGGTAGTCGTCCGGATGACGGGCCATTCGGGCGGCGTGGTAGGCTGCGGCCTCGGAGGCCATTACGACGCGGTGTGCCGTAGGCACGGAGGCGAACGCTGGTGGCAACACGACTTCCGTGATCAAAGGCCCGGTGTCGTCCGCCGGCGCGAGCCGGTCGATGAACCGACGGAAGGCATCGGCCGCGGCCGGGGTCGTGCGGTCCGGGAAGAAGTCGTTCGTCAGCTGAAGACCCAAGGCCGTGTTTGACTTGCGCCGCACGCGGGCGATGCCCCAGTTCAGGCCGACCGGGAGCGGGTCGCGCACGTCGATCCCGCCGTACTTCGCGTAGTCCATGTCGCCCGCCACGGCGCGGTATAGAAGGCCGAGGTCACTGATGCTGTTGGCCATAAACCCCAGATGATCAAGGCTCGCAGCCAGGGGCAGCACGCCGTCGAGGTTCAACCGGTCGTACGTCGGCTTCAGGCTGTACACGCCACAGTAGCTCGCCGGGCGGGTGAGCGATCCGCCCGTCTGCGACCCGAGCGCCCCCAGACACATCCCGCACGCCACGGCCGCGGCCGACCCGCTCGAACTCCCTCCCGGGGTGCGGTCGAGGTTCCACGGGTTGCGGGTCGGGGGCGGGTCGAGGAACGCGAACGGGGTCGTCACCGTCTTGCCCAGGATCACCGCCCCGGCCTGTCGCAGGCGGGCCACGCACGTGGCGTCCTGGCGGGCGATGCTGTTCGCCCACAGCTTCGACCCGCACCCGGTCGGCAGGTCGAACACGTCGATGATGTCCTTCACCCCGACCGGGATGCCGTGGAGTGGGCCGCGGTTCTGGCCGTTGCGTAGCTCTGCCGTCAGCTGATCGGCTTGTTCGCGGGCGCCGTCCCGGTCCACCACCACCCACGCTTTCACTCGCGGCTCGTAGCGGTCGATGCGCGCCAGACACCGCTCCAGTAGCTCGCTCGGCGTCAGCTCGCCGGTGCGGATCAGGTCGGCGGCGGCGGCGATGGTGCGGGGGCCGTCGGTGGTCGGCATGTGAACCCGGTGGGTCGGTGGGGGTGTCCCGGCATCGTACACTGTCAGCGGGGCCACCACGGAACCGATTTCGGAAGGGTGCTAGGGCGATGAGTCAGGACCGCATCCCCGTCGCCGTCCTCGGCGGGTCGGGGTACACGGGCGTCGAACTGCTGAAGATCCTCCTCCGCCACCCGGGGGTCGAAGTCGTGGCGGTCACGTCGCGGCAGGACGAGCACATCGCCGACCTCCACCCGTCGCTCCTCGGCCGGCTCGACCTCCGCTGCGAGCCGTTCGACCCCGACCGGCTGAAGGCGAAGGGCGTGCGGGCCGCGTTCGGCTGCCTGCCGCACGGCAACAGCATGGCCAGTATCCCTCCGCTACTCGACCGCGGCATCCGCGTCGTCGACCTGAGCGCCGACTACCGCCTCCGCGACGCCGCCATGTACGAGCAGTGGTACAAGGAGCCGCACCACGACGGGGCGAACCTCGCCCACGCCGTCTACGGCCTGCCGGAGGTGTACGGCGACCGGATTGACGGGGCGCGGCTCGTCGCCAACCCCGGCTGCTACCCGCAGACGGCCATCCTCGGCCTCGCCCCGCTGGTGGCCAACCGCCTCGTCGAACTCACCGGGATCATCGTGGACAGCAAGAGCGGCGTGTCCGGCGGCGGCCGCACGCCGAAGTTGAGCTTCCACTTCCCGGAGTGCAACGAGAACTTCGCGGCCTACGCCGTCGGCACGCACCGGCACACGCCGGAGATCGAGCAGGCTCTCAGCGACGTCGCCGGCGAGCGCGTCGAGGTGGTCTTCACGCCGCACCTCGTGCCGATGGACCGCGGCATCTTCAGCACCATCTACGCCACGCCGACCCGCCCCGTGACCGAGGCGGAACTCACCGAACTGTACCGCGGCTACTACGCGGGGCAGCCGTTCGTCCGCGTTCGCACCACCGTGCCGGCGACGAAGGACACCGCCCACACGAACTTCCTCGACCTGTGCGTGAAGGTCGTCCGCGGCGGGAAGGTCGTGGTGCTGGCGGCCGAAGACAATCTGGTCCGCGGGGCGAGCGGCGTGGCCGTCCAGAACTTCAACCGGATGTTCGGGTTCGAGGAAACGACTGGTCTGCTGTGACGCCCCGACGCGCGGTGCCAACATGACGCGATTCGTAACGTTGATCGGACTGGCGGTCGTTTCCGGGATGGCGGTCGCCCGGCCGGACGACCCGTACACCGCCCGCGCCGAGAAGCTCGACCCTCCCGCCACGCTCGCGGCGCCGGTGCGGGGCGTTCTGTCGAAGGACGCGCTCGTCGTCCGCAGGACCGGGGACGCGGTCGTCATGCGGGTCTGGTTCCGCGACCCGATCGCGGTCAAGGCGTCGCCGGACCAGCTGAGGAACGGCCTCACCTACCGCGAGATTCCCGAAGGCTCGCTCGTCGGGGCGATCGAGTTCCCGCAGACCTTCACCGACTTCCGCAAGCAGGAGATCCCGGCCGGGGTGTACACCCTCCGCTTCGCCGTGCAGCCCGACATCGGCGACCACACCGGCACGGCCCCGCACCCGGACTTCTGCCTCATGTCCCCGGCCGCCAAGGACGCCTCGCCGGACGCGATCGAGAAGAAGGATCTGATCGAACTGAGCAGCACCGTGAACGAGGGGAAGCACCCGGCCGTCCTGCTCCTCTTCCCGTACTTCGGGAAGGACGACGGCCCGCGCGTGGCCGGGAAGGGCGACGGGGTGTGGGTGGCGACCACGCGGCGGGCCGTCCAGGCGGGGGGCGAGAAGTCCACGCTCGGGTTTGCCGTCACGGTCGCCGGGATGTGGAAGCAGTAGTCGGGCCGGTCTCTTCCCGTCAGTCGGGCCGCGGTGCCTCGGCGGGCGGTCCGGATCACCCGATATGGTGGACTGACAACCGTACCGGCGTGGTGTATCAGGGCGGGGCCACGCTCTTGCAATTCCCGGCCGGGTGATGGATGCTCAAAGGGTTCCCGACCGCGACCGGAGCCCGCCGCGATGTCCCGCCGGTTCCCCGTTCTGGCACTGGCCCTCGCTTTCGCCCTCGCCCTTCCCACGACCGCCGCGGCCGACGGCCCCACGCCCGCCGAGGCGGTCAGGCTGATGAAGCTGCCGCCCGAGTTCTCGGCGGTGTGCGTGGCGTCCGAGCCGATGATCCGGCAGCCGGTGAGCATCAGCTTCGACACCCGCGGCCGGATGTGGGTGCTGCAATACCTCCAGTACCCGAACTACGCCGGCCTCAAGGCCGTCCGCCAGGACCAGTACCTCCGCACGGTCTGGGACCGCGTCCCCGAGCCGCCGCCGAAGGGGCCGGTCGGGGCCGACCGGCTCACCATCCTGTCCGACCCGGACAAGAACGGCGTCTACCGGAAGTCGAAGGACTTCGTCACCGGGCTGAACATCGCCAGCGGCTTCTGCCTCGGTCACGGCGGCGTGTACGTCGCCCAACCGCCGTACCTCCTCTTCTACCCCGACAAGAACGCCGACGACGTGCCGGACGGCGACCCCGAGGTGCTGCTCACCGGCTTCGGGATGGACGACACGCACTCACTGGCCAACTCCCTCCAGTGGGGGCCGGACGGCTGGCTGTATGGCGCGGCCGGTAGTACCAGCACGAGCCGCATCCGCAACCCGGCCCACCCGGACGACCCCGTCGTCGAGTTCCAGCAGGGGCTGTGGCGCTACCACCCGCGGACGAAGAAGTTCGAGCTGTTCAGCGAGGGGGGCGGGAACACCTACGGGCTCGACTTCGACCGGCACGGGCAGGCCATCGCCGGCACCAACTGGGGCGGCTTCGCCTGCCTCCACCAGTTCCCCTACGCCTACTACATCAAGGGCTTCGCCAAGCACGGCCCGCTGCACAACCCGCACACCTACGGCTACTTCGACCACGTCCCCTACACGAACTTCCGCGGCGGGCACGTCACCTGCGGCGGCATCATCTACCAGGCCAACCGGTATCCGGAACGGTTCCACAACCAGTACATCGCGGCCAACCTCCTCTCGAACGCCGTGTACTGGCACAAGCTGGAGCCGACCGGTGCGTCCTTCAAGGCGAGCCACGGCGGCGAGCTGATCGAGACACCGGACAACTTCTTCCGGCCGATCGACCTGCTCCAGGGGCCGGACGGGTGCGTGTACGTGGTGGACTTCACGGACAGACGCGCCGCCCACCTCGACCCGGTAGACAACTGGGACCGGTCGAACGGGCGGGTCTTCCGCATCGACTATCAGGTTCCTCCGGGCGACCGGGGCCGCAACATCCGCACGTTCTCCACGACGGCCCTGATCCAACAGCTGGAGAACGCGAACAAGTGGTGGCGGAACGAGGCCCGGCTCGTGCTGGCCGAGCGGCGCGACCCGGCGGGTTATCCCAACTTGCGCGACCGCGTGAAGGCCGGCCGGGACGTGGCCGCGCTGGAGGCGTTGTGGGCGCTATACGCCTCGGGCGGGTTCAGCGACGAGTTCGGTGTCGAGGTGCTGGGCCACCCCGACGAACACGTCCGCGCCTGGGCGGTCCGGCTGCTCGGCGAGTCGGAGTCGGGCCGGACTGCCGGGCAGGCCGCGTTCCAACAGTTGGCCCAGGTGGATACGAGCGCGGTTGTTCTGGCCCAAATCGCCTGCACCGCCCGGTCGCTCGGGGCGACACAGGCGGCGGCCGTGGTCCTGGGCGTGATGACCAACCCGGCCGCCGCTTCTGACCCTGTGCTGCCGCTGTTGGTGTGGTGGGCGGCCGAATCCGCGATCACCCGGAACCCGAGCGCCGGGGGCTACGCCGGCCTCCCGCGGGACGGTGGTCGGGTCGGTCCACTCCAGCTCCAGACCGCGGAGCGGGTGGCCCGCCGGTTGATGGCGGGTGATCACCCGGACGGGCCGAAGGTGCTGGCCGCGCTCTTCCAGGCGTGGGAGAAGGCCGGCCCGGACCCGCTCCTGAAGGGGACGGCGGAGGCGCTTCAGGGGCGTACCCTCGCCGAGGTGCCCGAACCGCTCCGCGGCCCGCTCGCCGCCCTCCGCGCCGGCAGGCCCGGCGACGACCGACTCCTCGAAATCCTCGCCCGCATGGGCGACTCGGCCGCAGTCCAGGCCGCGTTCGCGCGCCTCCAGGACGAGAAGCAACCGGACGCCGCCCGGGTCAAGTCAGCGGACCTGCTCAAGCAGGTCAAACCGCCGGGCACGCGACCCGCGTTCGAGAAGCTACTCGTCACGGCCAAATCCGATGCGTTCCGGACCGGTCTGCTCGGCGGACTCGAAGCCTTCGATGACCCCGCCGTCGGGCCGCTCGTGTTGGGGGGATACCTGGGGTGGTCCCCCGCCGTGAAGCGGCGGGCCGTGCAACTCCTCCTCAGCCGACCGACCTGGGCGAGCGCCCTGTTCCGCGACGTGGACGCCGGCCGCTTCCCGAAGGCTGACCTCACCGTCGACCACGCCAAGACCGCCGTCGGGCTGGGCGACCCGGGGCTGACGGCTTTGGTCGAGAAGCAGTTCGGCAAGCTCGCCGCGGCGACCGCGGGGGAGAAGCAGGCCCGCATCTCGTGGCTGAGTGTGGCCATCGGCCGGGAGAAGGGGGCCGACGTCGCGCGCGGCAAAGCTCTGTACGCGAAACACTGCGCGGCCTGCCACACGCTCCACGGCGAGGGCGGCAAGGTCGGCCCCGACCTCACCACCGCGGACCGCAAGAACCGTGGCTACCTCCTGGCCCAGGTGGTGGACCCGTCCGGGTACATCCGCCCGGAGTTCGTGGTCCACAACGTCGTCACCCAGGACGGCCGCCGTCTGTCGGGGATCGTCGAGTCGACGCCCGGGGACCGGGTCACGCTGGTGAACGTCGTCAACGACCAGCCCCAGCGGACCGTTCTGGACAAGGCGGACATCGAGGCGATGACCCCCTCGGCCGTGTCGCTCATGCCTGAGAAGTTGCTCGACACCCTGACCGATGCCCAGGTGGCCGACCTGTTCGCCTACCTGTCGGCCGACCCCAACGCCGCGCAGAACCCGGCGCCGGCCGCACCCGTCGCCCCCAAGACGGCCGCCCCGCCCAGGCCGGTGGTCCCGGTCGCGCCGAAGGTGGATTCGCCGGCCCCCAAGACGGCCCGGCTGAAGGTGGTCCTCGTGTCCGGGTCGTTCGAGTACAAGTCGGACGAGTCGTTCGCCGCCTTCCAGAAGCACCTGGAGGCTGCGTTCCCGGCCGACGTCGTGCGTGTGTCGGCCAAGGCCGAGAAGGACAAGCAACTCGCCGGCCTGGAGGCGCTGGAGAAGGCGGACGTGGCCGTGTTCTTCACCCGCCGCCTGCGACTCGAAGGGGCGGACCTGGAGCGGGTCAAGAAGTACGTCGCGGCCGGCAAGCCCGTGGTGGGACTGCGGACCGCCAGCCACGGGTTCCAGAACTGGCTGGAGATGGACGGCGCGGTCTTCGGCGGCGACTACAAGGGCCACTTCGGGGCCGGGGTGGTTGCAGAGGTTACGCCGGTGCGGGCGGCGCGAAACCACCCCGTCCTGAAGGGGGTGACGGCGTTCAAGTCGAACGGGAGCCTCTACAAAAACCCGGCGGTGGCGTCCGACGTGACCGTACTCCTGCGGGGGGCCATCCCCCAGCAGGACGAGTCGGTCGCCTGGGTCCGCGAGAACGGCGAGCAGCGCGTGTTCTACACCTCGCTCGGCCACCCCGACGACTTCCGAGACCCGAATTTCCTTCGACTGTTGGTCAACGCCCTGGCCTGGACCACCCGCACGGACCTCACCCCGGGGAAATGATGTCGTCGGCCCGTTCCCACGTGCGGTACACGCTGGCGGCCGCGCTACTGGCCGCGGGGGCCGCGACCGGGCAACCGCCCGGCCCGAACCCCCCAGCCCCGCCGCCGGGTTTCGCCCCCACGACCCCGGTGCCCGCCCGGCAAATTCGGCCTGCTCGCGTGACGGCCCCGCAGCCGGCCGGCCCGCGGGGCGCGGATCGCCACGGCGACCCGCTTCCGCTCGGGGCGGTGGCCCGGTTCGGGTCGGTCCGGCTGCGGCACGGGGCGGCCATCGCCGGGCTCGGGTTCACCTCCGACGGCAAGTACCTGGTGAGCGTGTCCGCGACCGAGGACGGGCTCCGGCTGTGGGATCCGGCGACCGGGAAGGAGGTGGGCCGGCTCACCTCCCCCGTCCAGGCGGCGGCCATCGCCCCGGACCGGTCGGTGGTGTTCGCGGCCGACGGCAAGGCCCGGGTGTGGGAGCCGTTCGGCGGGGGCCGGGTCCGCGAACTCCCGCCCCGCACGCTCCCCGACGGGGGCGCGTCCGCGCTGGCCGTTCACCCCGCCGGCCGGCTGTTCGCGGCCGCGACGCCGGCCGGGATCACCCTCACCGACCTCGCCACCGGTGACACCAAGGTCACCCTGCGGGTTCCAGGCGAACAGCCGCCGATCCGTCTGGTGTTCTCGCCCGACGGGCGGTGGCTCGGCGGGGCCGGCCCCCGGACCGGGGTGTGGCTCTGGAACCTCACCACCTTCCTCCGGGTTCGCACCTACCCCGCGCCGCAGGCCGATCAGGTGGACTTCGCTTTCTCCCCGGACGGCACCCGGCTCGTCGTCGCCGGCGGCCCACTGGTGGCCTTTCACACCGACGCCGAGGAGCCGTCCGCCGGCTTCAACGCGCCGGACCTGCCGGTCCAGGTCGCCCGCTACTCCTCCGACGGGAAGTCGCTGTTCGCCCTGGACGACACCGGTACGCTGACCCGCCTCGACGCGGCGACCGGGGAGGTGAAGGACACCTGGAAGGGGGCTGCGGGCGTGGCCGCCCAGCCGCCGCTGGCGGTGGCCGTGAACGGAGCCTGGGTGGCCACGGCGGACGACACCGGCGGCATCCGGGTGTGGAATCCGCGGGACGGGTCCGGGCCGGCCGCCGACCGGCTGACGCCGCTGTCCGACCCGGGGCTGTCGGCCGACGGCAAGACTGCCTCGGCGGTGACGGCCGACGGCAAGGTGGTGACGTTCGACCCGGCCACCGGCGTCCCCGGGAAGGTGCTTGAGACGGGGCTGGACGGCGAGGGCGGGCTCGTGTGGAACGCGCGGGCGGGCCTCGTCGCCGGGATCGGGAAGGTGGGGGACGGGGGTGAGCTGCACGTCGTCGACGTCGCCCGCCGGAAGGTCGTGGCGAAGCTGCCGCTCGCCCCGGGTGACTTCCCGTGGGTCACGTTCTCCCCGACCGACCCGACGCGCCTCGGCGTCATCACCGCGGGCACCGCGACCGTGTACGACACCCTGACCGGTCGGCCGGTCAGGGCGATCGACCTGGGGCAGCCCGAGGTGCCGAAGCAGGGGGCGCTGTCCCCCGACGGCCGCCTCCTGGCGGTCACCACGTCGCCGGCGTCGGTCTGGGAGGTGGCGACCGGCCGGAAGCGGTTCGAGGTGGACGGCCCGGCCGAGGCGGTGTCGGTCGAGTTCTCCCCGGACGGCCGCCGGCTGGCGGTGATGGACGCCTTCGAGGTGGTGGTGTTCGACGTCCGCGCCGGGGCGGTGGTCCGGCGGCTCCGCTCGCCCGGCGGCGAGTTGCCGTTCAACGTGGTGGCCTTCACCCCGGACGGCACCCACCTGGCGACCGGCGGGGGCGATGGGGTGGTGACCCTGTGGGACGTGGCCAGCGGCGAGGCGGTCGTGGCCTTCGACCGGCACGAGGCGGCGGTGACCGGGCTCACCTTCTCGGCCGACGGCACCCGGCTGTTGACCTCCTCGGTCGACGGCACCGCCCTCGTCTGGGACGTGACCGCCCGCCCGGCCGCGTCCGCCGCGGTCGCGTCGGCGGACGCGGCGGTCGGGCTGCTCGCCTCCGGCGACGCGACCGCGGCCCAGCGCGGTATGAGCTTCCTGAACCGCACGCCGGCCGAGACGGTCCGCCTGCTCGCGGAGCGCGTCCCGGTCCCGACCGCGGTCCCGGCCGAGCGCATCGCCCGACTGGTGACCGACCTCGGCAGCGCCGAGTTCCCGACCCGTCAGGCCGCGTCCCGCGAGTTGGAGACGGTCGGCGCCGAGGCCGGCCCGGCGCTCCGGACCGCGATCGGCGGGTCGCCGAGCCCCGAGGTGCGTCGGTTGGCGGGCGAACTACTCGACCGCCTCGCCGCCGCCCCGACCCGGCCGGACGACCTGCGCGCCATCCGGGCGGTCGAGGTACTGGAGGGGATCGGCACGCCGGCGGCCCGCGAACAACTCGCACGCTGGGCCGGCGGCCCGGCGAACCACCGGCTCACGACCGAGGCCGCGGCGGCGGTGCAACGGTTGTCCGGACCGCGACCGTCGAACTGACGGACCGGCCGGACGAAATCGGGTGACCCCCTCCCACCGCGCAGGAGCTCCTGTGACCCTGTCTCGCTGGTTGCTCGCGTTCCTGACAGCGGCCACCGCGGCGCCACCGGTCCGCGCCGCAGGGCCGGCCGTTGCGGACCTCTTCCCGGCCGACACCCTCGCCTACGCCGAGGTCCGCGAGCCCGCAAAGGTCGGGCAGCAGGTCACGGCCGCACTGACCGGTAGCCCGCTGGAAGACGTGACGAAGTTCATCGACGCCCGCCGCGACGCGGCGAAGACGGCGCAGGACATCGTTGGCAAACCCCAGCTGGCGGTCCTCGGGCTCCTCGCGTCGCCGGAACTCGCCGCCGAGTTCGGCAAGATCGGCGGGGTTGCGGCCGGGCTGGTCGGGTTCTCCGCCACCGGCGAGCCCGAAGCCGTGCTGGCCGTCCTCACCGGCGGCAGCCCCTCCGCCGCGCTGGCGGCCCGGGGCGTTCTGACGCTCTCGCCCGTCCGGCGGGTCGCGGCCGTGGACGGGGTTCCGGTCTACCAGTACCGCACCCCGCGGTTCACCTACGACCCGAGGACCGGTCAGCAGAAGCTCGACAACGACAAGCCGCCCGAGGAAGGGGCATACGAGGCGACGGTTGCGTACACCCCCGGGCTGTTCGTATACGGGACGAGCAAGTCGGCCGTCGCCGCGGTGCTGTCCCGGTTCGGCGGGAAGGGGGGAAAGAGCCTCGGCGAGTCCGAGTCCTTCCGCGCCGCCCGAACCGCTCACCCGCACCCCGGCGTCTTCGTGTATGCCGACGCACCGGCGCTGACCGCTCGGCTGGACGACCTCCGCAAGGCCGGCGGGGGTGCCCCGGAGTCGGACGTCCTCGGCTGGGTGCGGATGCTCACCGGCGACCGGGCTCTCCGCCGCGTCGCCGGCACGCTCCGACTCCGGGACGGCGGGGTCGCGGCCGAGCTGTCGGCCGTGCTCGCGCCCGACCGGCCGAGCCCATTGCTGGCCCTGTTGGCCGGCCCGGTGGTGAGGGCCGACGACCTCCGCCACGCCCCCGGCTCGGCCGCGGCCGCGGCGGTCGTCGTGTTCCCCGAGAAGGACCGGGCTTCGGCCGTACTCGGCTTCCTCGACGCGGCGGCCAAGGCGGCCGGCGGGCTCGGCCGCACCCCGAGCGAGGCGGTCAAGGAACTCGAAGCCCGGACCAAGGTGTCGGTCGCGGGCGGGTTGGTTGGGAAGACCCGTGCGGTCAGCCTACTCGTCCCGTCGCAGGGGGCGGCCGCCCCGGGTTCGACACCGGCCCTCGTGCTCCACACGGACACCGCCGAGGCGGCGGTCGCGTGGGAGGGATTCCTTCCCGCGCTGGTGGCCGACTTGGGAGGTGGTACGCCTGCCCAGCCGGTGTCCGAGGTGATCGACGGGGTCAAGGTGCTGTCGCTTCCGGGGGGCGACTTGCCGTGGAGGCGGACCGTCCACTACGCCCGCAACGACGCCACCCTCGTGGTGGGCCTCGACCGCGCCACCGTGACCGCGGCCCTGGCGGCGAACCCCGCCGCCGTTGCCCTACCTGCCGACGGCTCGGCCCCGTTCGTCGCGCGGGTTCGCCTCGGAGGGGCCGCCCGGGTGCTGGCGGCCGCGTCGCCGCCGACCGGGCCGGTGGTTCCGGTCGCCCCCCCGGCCTCGGTCCCGCCCGGGATTCGGCCCCGGTTCAACCCTGACGGCCCGACTCCCGAGGACCAGCCGAAGGCGGAGGAAAAGGCGCTGGACGGCATCTGGTCCGCGCTCGACCGTCTCCCGCCCACGGTGGTCACCGCCCGCCGGGCGGGGAATGAACTGCGGGTCGAGGTGTTCCAGCAGCGCGGGTCGAGCGGGCTGGCTCCGGTCATCGCGGCGGGCGTCAGCTGGTTCGACGTGTATCTGAACCGGGATCCGAGCATTCCCGGCAACTACCCCGGGCGTTACCAGCGCTTCCGCTGATTCGGAATTGCCCCCGCGGCGTTGGGGGTGTAGACTTGGGGTGGAAGGAACAACCCTCCGGGCTACCATGACCCGCGCCCCGCGACTTATTGACGGCCTCCTCCGCCTGCTTCTTAGCACGGCCCGGGGTTGCCCGTTCCGTCGCGTCGGTTAACCGCCCGACCCGACAGACTCACGCGGCCCCGGACCTCAGGTTCCGGGGCCGTTCGCGTTTTACCACCCTAGCTCGCCGAGGACCGCCGATGCCGCCGACCACCGACCCCAACCGCGTCGTCATCTTCGACACCACGCTGCGCGACGGGGAGCAGAGTCCCGGGTGCAGCATGAACCCGGGCGAGAAGATGGAGATGGCCCGGGCGCTCGCCGACCTCGGCGTGGACGTGATCGAGGCCGGCTTCCCGATCGCCTCGCCCGGCGACTTCGAGAGCGTCCGCGCCATCGCCCGGGAGGTCCGGGGGCCGGTCATCTGCGGCCTGGCCCGCTGCAACCCGGCCGACATCGACCGGGCCGGCGAGGCCGTCAAGGACGCCGCCCGCGGGCGGATCCACGTCTTCCTCGCCACCAGCGCCATCCACCGCGAGTACAAACTGCGAATGACTCCGGCGGAGGTGGTCGCGCGGGCCGTGGAGGGCGTCAAGCGCGCCCGGGCGCTGTGCGAGGACGTGGAGTTCTCCCCCGAGGACGCGGCCCGCACCGAACTCGACTTCCTGTCCGAGGTGGTGGAGAAGGCGATCGAGGCCGGGGCGACCACGCTCAACATCCCGGACACGGTCGGCTACGCCACCCCGGCCCACTACGCCTCCGTGATCCGGCACCTCAAGAAGACCGTCCGCGGGGTCGAGAACGTCGTCCTGAGCGTCCACTGCCACGACGACCTGGGGCTGGCGGTGGCGAACAGCCTCGCCGCGCTCCAGGAGGGCGCCCGGCAGGTGGAATGCACGATCAACGGCATCGGCGAGCGGGCGGGGAACACCGCCCTCGAAGAGGTCGTGATGGCGCTGAAGACGCGGCACGACTTCTTCGGGCTGGAGACGGGGATCAACACCCGCCACCTGTACCCGCTGAGCCGGAAGCTGTCGCACATCACCGGGATGGCGGTGCAGCGGAACAAGGCGATCGTCGGGCAGAACGCCTTCGCCCACGAGGCCGGCATCCACCAGGACGGGATGCTGAAGGAGCGCAGTACCTACGAGATCATGCGGCCCGAGGACGTCGGCATCGCCCGCACCGAACTGGTGCTCGGCAAGCACAGCGGCCGGCACGCCCTGAAGCAGCGCGTGACCGACCTCGGCTACCACCTGACCGACGACCAGCTGAACCGGCTGTTCGACGAGTTCAAGAAGCTGGCCGACAAGAAGAAGGAGGTGTACGACGCGGACATCGAGGCGCTGGCTGAGAACCAGCTCCAGTCCGACACGGGGAACACCTGGACCCTGATCGGCTTCACGAGTACCGCCGGCACCGGTTCGCAGACGTCCGCCGCGGTGTCGCTGCGGCACGCGGACGGCTCGGTCCACCGCGACGCCTCGGTCGGCAACGGCCCGATCGACGCCCTGTTCAAGGCCATCGACCGGGTGACCGGGCTGCCGCTGAAGGTCGTCGACTACCGCGTCCGGTCGGTGACACAGGACATGGACGCACTCGGCGAGGCCCAGGTGGAGATCGAACACCGCGGCCGCCGCTCGAAGGCGCGGGCCGTGAGCGTGGACGTGGTGGAGGCCAGCGCGCTGGCGTACCTGGAGGCGATCAACCGCGTGGCGTCGCGCCAGCTGCGTGACCGGCTGAAGCCGACCGACCATGTTCCCCCGGAGACGGTGCCGGCGACGGCGTGACCGCGAGCGTGAAACGATACGAACCCGGGGTCGGGGGTGATAACGGTTTTCGCCCTTCGAACGTCGGCGGGGAGAAAACCGTTATCACCCCCGACCCCGGGCGCCTGTCGGGTCCGGCATTCCGCCGGACCCAACCCTGTTCGCCGCGTATCATCGCCGAACGGACCGACCACGTTCCTCACCGCGAGTCTCTGTGACTGCCCCCGCCCCGAAGTGGATGCCGGTCGTGCTGACCCTGGCCGGGGTGTACAACCTTGCCTGGGCCGCGTGGGCGACGCTGGCTCCCGAACACTCTTTCGCCCACTCCGGGATGATGAGCCCGGACAAGCCGCTCCACTACCCGCAACTCTGGCAGGGCATCGGTCTGTTCGTCGGGCTGTTCGGCGTGGGTTACCTCATCGCCGCCCGCGACCCGGTCCGCCACTGGTCCGTGGTGTTCGTCGGCCTGCTCGGGAAGGTGTTCGGACCGATCGGTCAGGTGTACGGTTTCGCCGCGGGCCAGCTGAGCCTGATCGGCCTGCTTCTTGCAATCCCGAACGACCTAGTCTGGTGGGTGCCGTTCGCCCTGATCCTGCGCCACGCCCACCCCGAGAACGAGGGCCGGACGTGAGCGGGGAACCGGATGTGCTGGTGGTCGGTGCCGGGCTGGCGGGCCTGTGCTGCGGGAAGCGGCTGGCCGAGTGCGGGGTGAGCTTCCGCATTCTGGAGGCTTCGGACGGCGTCGGCGGCCGCGTCCGGACTGACCTCGTGGACGGCTTTCGCCTCGACCGCGGCTTCCAGATTTATCTCACCGCCTACCCCGAAGGCCGGCGCGTCCTCGACCTCGCCGCACTCGACCTCAAGCCCTTCACCCGCGGGGCGAAGGTGTGGGTAAACGGCCGCTTTCACCGCGTCGCCGACCCGCGGAGCGAACCCCTTACCGCGCTCCGTTCGCTGTTCAACACGGTCGGCTCCCCGGCCGACAAGTTTCAGCTGGCGAAGCTGTACTGGGCCATCGACCGCGGCAGGCTGTCCGACCAACTCCGCAAGGACGACCAGCTGACGCTGGACCTCCTCCGCTGGGCCGGCGGGTTCAGTCCGCGGATGATCGACCGCCTATTCCGTCCGTTCTTCGGTGGCATCGCCCTGGAGGATAAACTGGTCACCTCCAGCCGGTTCTTCCGCTTCGTATTTCGCATGTTCGCGGAAGGGCCGGGGGCTGTTCCGGCGGCCGGGATGCAAGCGATCCCCGACCAGATCGCCGCGGGACTGCCGCCCGGGTCGGTACGGCTTGGCGCGGCCGTCGCGCGGGTCGGGCACCGCGAGGTTACGTTGTCTGACGGCGAGGTGGTGCGGGGGAGGGCGGTGGTGGTTGCCGCCGAGGGACCGGCCGCGTCCCGGCTGCTCGGCGGGGAGGTGCCGGACCCGGGCTCGAACGGCAGCACCACCCTGTACTACGCCGCCGACCGACCGCCGACCGAGGAGGCGATTCTGATGCTCGACGGCGAGGGTCGCGGTCCGGTCAACAGCCTGGTGGTGATGTCGAACGCCTCCGCGGCCTACGCCCCGCCGGGATTGTCGCTGCTCTCAGCGTCGGTGGTCGGCATCCCGTCCGACGACGACATCGAGCTCGACCGGCGGGTGCGGGCTCAACTGCGAGGCTGGTTTGGGTCCGACGTGGACAAATGGCGGCGGCTCCGCACCAACCGCATCCCGCACTCACTGCCGGACCAGACCGCCGGGAAGCTCGAACCCTGGCAGCGGCCGGTGCGGTTGCGGCCGGGGCTCTACGTCTGCGGCGACCACCGCGACAACGGCTCGATCGACGGGGCCATGACCAGCGGCTTCCGGGCCGCGCAAGCGGTGATGGAAGACCTTCATGCCGAACGGACGTGATGTGGAGCCCGCGAACTCGATCCGGTAACGCAACGTCGCCTACCCTACCAACTCGCTCAGCCGACCGATGCGCCGGACCCCGGTCGCCACTCGGTCTTGTGCGTCGAAGAGTACAGCGGTCAACCCGGCCGCTGCCGCCCCAAGGTAATCGTTCCGGACGTCGTCGCCGACGAACACGACCTCACCCGGTTCGCACCCGGCAGTCCGAACCAGTTCGGAGAAGAATCGCGGCGACGGCTTGCGGTGCCCGACGGCCGCGCTCACGACTACCCGCCCGGCGGTCGGCTTTAGAACATCGAGTCCGGCCACCACCTCGAACAGGCGGGCGTCCAGGTTCGACCCGATCCCGACTCGAATACCGCGGCACGCCAGATCCCTAAACACGGCTTCGGCTTCGGGGTGGACGGTCCAGGCGGCGGGGCGGGCGTAATGGGAGAAGAGTTCGGCGAAGCCCCGGGCGGGGTCTGGCAACTCGGGGAGCGACGCGGCCACGATCCGCCGCCAGCGCTCGACCTCGCGGGCCTCGTTCGTCACCCAGTCCGTGGTGGCGTCGAACGCCTCCTCGGCCCGGAACGCCACCAGGAAGCGCGGCAGGACGACCGCGGGGTCGAGCGGCACGCCCTGGCGGCGGGCGGCGGCGGCGTAGGTGTCGGCCGGCGGCTCGGCCGGGAAGAGCAGGGTGCCGACGGCGTCGAAGAACACCGCCCGCGCCCCCGGGGCGACCAGCATTGACATCGCGGTGTCACTCCCGGCCGGCGGTGCCGATCGGGTCGCGGCGGCGGCCCGGGTTCTGCGGCCCGGGCACCACCGACGCCACCGCCGTCGGGCCGACCGCCTTCGCGGGGGCGCGCGGCCGGCGGCGCGTGTCGGCCACCGCGAGCGGGAGCTTGCGGGCGGCCTGCGCAGCCACCGCCACCTTCAACAGGTGGACGCCGCCGCGGAAGATCACGAACCCCATCACCACCGTCGGCCCGGCCTCGAACACCCGCTTCCGCAGCAGGAAGTCGTAGGCCTGCCAGAAGGTGAACAGCCCGACCAGGATGAGCCCCCAGCCGGCGATCTCGCGGAGCCAGTACGTCATCGCTTCCCCCCCCGGCCGGGCCGCCACGCCCGGGCCCGCGCCGCCACCTGCTTCACGCCCCACATCCGCCAGCCTTCCACCCGCACCCGCTCCCGCTTCGTCTCGTCCCAGCCGGCGTCGAGGAGGAGCATCGCCCCCTCGGGCGGGCTCATCACCCTCAGCCGCCAGTACCCGAACACCAGCCGGGCGAGCAGGGCGCCGAAGACGACCAGCCCCGCCGTCGCCACGAGCCGGGTCCGCCACGGAGCCAGGTCGCCGCTCTCGCGGCGGGTCAACGGCGACCCCTCCGCGAACCGGAACGGGAAGTCGGCGAGCACGTCCACCTCGACGTTCGCCACCACCGCCCAGACGATCTGCCCAGTCAGCACCGCGGCGCCGGTCATGTACAGCATCCGGGCCACCTCACCCCGGCGGACGAGTTCGGTCGGCCGGCGGCGCGGGGGAACCTTCTTCGCCCCGCCCGGCTCGTCCGCTGGCATGGCCTGCGTGGTAAGGCCGTGCAGGCGGTAGTGGGCCGACAGGTACACCACCACGGACGCGGCGAGGAGGATGTCGGCGATGCGGAAGTGCCCCTCGGCCAGTTCGAAGGGGTCTTCCTCCGGGGGCGGCGTTCCGAACGGGAAGACCAGGAAGTAGAGGAGGATCAGGAGGATGAACGCCGGCGGACCGCGCCACCCGAGGGCGAACCCGGCCAGGCCGAGCGCCACGACCAGGACGCCGCCGATGTCCGCCCCGCGCTCGAACATCACCACGAACAGCATCGCCAACCCGCCGAGTCCCGCGAAGAGCAGGGTGCGGACGCGGCCGTCGGCAAACTTCTGGATGACGGCATCCAGCCCGGTGGGTTCGGGGTCGGTCGGGGGTGGGGGGCTCATCGGCGTGTTCGCAGCCCCCGGAGGCGGTCGAGGCGGTCGAGGACCACCTGCACGGGGTCGGTTTCGTTCACGCGGATCACCGTCGCCCCGGCCTTCCCCAGCGCGCGACGCGTCTTGCGGAACTGGTCGTGGTAGTGCTTCGCCAGTGCCTCCCGCACCGTCTTCGCCGTCGCGGGCTTTCGACCGGGAAGGGCGGCGGCGGCGTTGGGGTCGGGCTTCTCGTCGGGGCCGGGGAGGTCGGCCGGCCACGGCAGGATGACCATGACGTGGTGCTTGCGGGCGCGGGCTACCCGGGCTGCCTTCTCCAGCGGCCCGAGGTCCGGCCCCAGCTCCGCGAGGTCGGCCAGGATCACGTACAGCTCGTTGTCCCGGGCCCGGCTCACGGCCCGGACGAGTTCGCCCGCCAGCACCGCGACCTTCCCGGGGCAGCGGAAGCGGTAGCGGCCCTGCTCGTCGTAGAGCGGGACCGGCGTGCGGACCTGCCGGTCGGCCAGGAACTTCCCGACCCGGACCGCGTAGGCCGCGTCGTCGTGGACGAGCCGTTCGACCGCGTCGGGTCCGGAGCCGTCGAGCAGGGCCATCACCGCCGACAGCCGCTTCCGCTGGACCAGTTCGACCTTCTTCTGCCCGAACCAGCCGCGGATGCCGTAGACGAGCCAGAAGAGCCCGGCGAGGACCGCCGGCAGGAAGGCCGCGAGCAGGAAACACAGGAGCCGCAGGAACAGCGCCCCCAACCCGCCCTCCCGGCTCAGCCCGACCCAGCGCGTGAACGTCAGCGTCAGATTCGCCACCATTTCCAGCCAGAACCGGAAGGCGGCGTTCTGCCCGAACACCATCCGCGAGGCCGGGAACAGGACCGGCGACACGACGACGAGCAGGACGAGCCAGCCCCACCAGCGGTCGAGGAGGGGAATCCACAGCCGGCCGCGGGGCATGGTGTTCCGCCGGCGGTCGGTCAGCTCGGGGTACAACTCCTCGGCCAGCGGGTAGGCCCGGCGGGTGAGAACCTCGGGGGCGACCCCGCGCGGCGTCGGCTGGAGCGCGGCCACCTCGGCCAGCCGGCGCATCATGCCGAGCATGTGGATGCGGGTCCGGGCCGGCTTGAGCGAACTCGCCTCGTCCTCGTCGAAGGTGGTGAGCCCGACGAGGTCGCGGTTGGCCGCCGCGGCCTGGGCGACGCCGGACGCCAGCGCGGCCATCCGGGCCAGGGGCGTCGTGCCGGGCGGGCCGAGCCGCACCCCCTCGGAGGCGTCGAGGAACAGCACGCACCGCACCGGGACGTCGCTCTCGTACTCCTTCGTGATGAGCCGGTCGCGCCGGGCCGACGCCTTCCAGGCGATCATCTTCGGCGGGTCGCCGGGGATGTAGTCGCGGAGGTCGAGGAGCTCGCTCCCGGAGCCGGGGCGGCGGAGTCGGTGCCCGCCGGGCGGCGGGAGCGTGTTCACCCGCTTGTCGGCCCGCTGCCGGCCCTCCTCGTCGGTGAACGGCGGGAGGATCAGCGTCTCGGTGCCGTCGCGGAGGAAGGCGCGGTGGTAGAAGAAGCCGTGGTCGTCGGCGAGCCGGACGCGCACGCCCTCGAACCGCAGCACCCCCGGCCCGGGCGCGTTCAGCGTGTACATGAGTTCGACGGGCGAGCCCGGGGGAATGTCGAACGCCTTCCCGTTCCGGCCCGCGCTCAGGTCGGCGGCCTGGGGGAGGCGGTCTTCCAGCACGACGAACGGGAGCCGGGCCACGCCGTCGTGGCTGACGTGCAGCCGGACCTCGAACGGCAGCCCGGCCCACACCATCGGCACCTCGCGGCCGCCCTGGACGAGCCGGCGCTCGACCCGGAGCCGGCTCGCCGAGCCGCAGATGCGGGTCTGGAACAGTGCCCACTCCCAGGCGAACCAGGCGAGCAGGGTGAACCCGAGGACGGCCGGGACGACGGTGTACGCCGGGAGCGCGAGCACCCCCAGCACGAGCAGGAAGGTGACCAGGACGAGGAGCCAGTAGCCGCGGCCGGTGAGCATGGGGGCGGCTACTCCTTCTCCAACACCGGCACGGCGGCCAGGATGTCGCGGACCACATCCGCCACCGCCGTACCCTCGATCTCCGCCTCGGGGCGGAGGATGAGCCGGTGGCCGAGGACGCCGTAGGCCACCGCCTGCACGTCCTCGTGGGTGAAGTAGTGGCGGCCCTCCAGCACGGCCCGGGCGCGGGCGCACCGGAGGAGGTTGAGCGCCGCCCGCGGGCTGGCCCCGAGGGCCACGTCCGCGTGCCGGCGGCTCTCCTCGGCCAGCTGAACGATGTACGGGTAGAGCGTCTCGTCGCCGTAGACGTGCGGGAGCTTGGCCTGGAGGTTCAGGATCAGGTCCGGGTCGAACATCGGCTGCACGTCGGCGGCCGGCTTGCTGTGCAGCTTCAGCAGGTTGACCTCGTGCTGGAAGCCGGGGTAGCCCATCTCGACCCGCAGCAGGAAGCGGTCGAGCTGGGCCTCGGGGAGGCGGTACACGCCCTCCTGCTCGACCGGGTTCTGCGTGGCCATCACCAGGAACGGCCGCGGCAGGGGGATCGTCTGCCCGTCCACCGTCACCTGGTACTCCTGCATCGCCTCCAGCAGCGCGGCCTGGGTCTTGGCCGGGGCGCGGTTGATCTCGTCGGCCAGCAGAACCTGGGTGAAGATCGGGCCGTGGCGGAGGACGAAGTCGTTCTTGTTCCGGTCGTAGATGCTGGTCCCGGTCACGTCGGACGGGAGGAGGTCCGGCGTGAACTGGACGCGGTTGAACTGGCAGCCGAGGAGCCGGGCGAACACCTTCGAGAGGGTCGTCTTGGCCACCCCGGGCACGCCCTCCAGCAGAACGTGCCCGCCGGCCATCAGGGCGATCAACAGCTGGCGGGTGACGTCCTCGGCCCCGACCACCACCCGCGCGACCTCGGCGGTCACCTTCCGGGCGAGCTGGCCGGCCTGCTGGGCGAGTTCCCGGGCGGGCTGGGTGGACGCGGCGTGCCCCGCTTCGTGGTTCACGGACGGACCCGCACTCATGCCTCGCCCCTCGGTCTGGTCGAATAGTCCGCCCGCGGCTCGGGCTCCACGAACCGCCACTTCCCGTCCCGGTGGGCGGCGAGCGCCCGGGCCAGGAGCGGCTCCAGCGCCGCCCACCGCATCGCGGTCACGGGGGCCGGCCGGCCGTAGGCCACCGTCCACAGATCCCGCAGCGCCTGCCGGAGCGTGTCCGTCCGGCGGACCACGTCCGAGATGACCACCTTCGGGAGCCGCGGGCCACCGTCGGGCGCCTCGATCGCGTCGAAGAACTCGCGGCAGGCCGCCCGGGCCGGTTCGAGCAGGTTGTCGCGGGCGGCGAGTTCCTTCCCACGGCGGCCGAACACGCCGGGGGCGCCGTCCGTCGGGGGAGGGGGTCGGCCGCCGGGAGGCGGCGGGGCCAGGTCGGTCGGCTGTCGCGCCTTCCACACTCTACGCACCAGCGACACCACCGCCCAGACGGCCGCGGCCACCGCCAGCCCGGCGAACAGGTAGCGGAGGCGGCTCCCGGGCTCGTCCGGGTTCTGCCCGACCATCAGCTTGTTCGGGACGTCGTTCTCCTGGATCTTGTCGAGGATCTGGTTCCCGAAGTCCACGATCTTGGGCTGCAGCTGGTCGAACGGCGGCAGCTTGATCGGCGGGGGCGGCGGGCGGAGGAGGCGGGTCAGTTCGTCGAAGTTCGTGACCGTTTGCCCGTCCACGATCAGGAGGCATTTGGTACGGCGGCGCTCGCCGTCCTCCTCGGCGAGGAACGACACCACCCGCTCGGCGAACTCCAGGTTGTCGGTGGGGCCGCCGTCGTCCGTCGAGACCATGAGCCCGTTCGAGAACACGTGCGCGTCGCCGACGGCGAGAACCCGGTACGGGCGGTGCGTGTCCGGGTGTAGGCCGGCCCCGCCGACGACAAAGGCACTCTCCTCGCGGAGGATCCGGGCCTCGCCGAACCGGTACCGGCTGTCGGCCGGCATCCGCGCCAGGGCGGGCAAGAGCTCACGGGCTTCGGGGTGGACGGCCAGGGTCGTCGGCTGCCGCGCGACCACCCGCCGGAGAACGCGGTCGCCGCCGAACAGTTGCCACGCCGGGCCGCTCCGACCGCCGGGGGGGACCGGCTGCACGATCACGGAATCGCTCCGACCATCGAAACGTGCCGCCGGCGGACCGAGCACATGGAACCCCGTGAACATGCTCGAAGGGACGTGAAAACTGGCGTCGAGACCGAGCGGTTCCGATGAGTTTGTGGCGATGAGCACCGCCCCGCCGTGCCGGGCCGCCCGCTGGACCCAAAACTGAGTTTGATGGGCACCGGCGAAGCCGAATCGCGAGGAGCCGAGCACGATCACCATCGCGTCCGAGAAGTCCGGCCGGTTTGTCATCTGCCGGAGCTCGGGTTCCGTGAACGGGCGGATGTCGGCGCGGTGCAACAGCCAGCGGAAGACTTCCTTGCCTTCGTATGCGAGTGGTTGGGGTTGTTGCTGTGGGCCGGGGTCCGGCTGACCGTCCCCGAAATCGGGCTGGGCGCGCGCGGCCGCCGGGCCGACCGTGACGACGAGCAACACCAGGAGGGGGCGTATCATGCGCGGCGTCAGTCGGGCCTGGGACCGGGACTCTGGTGTGCCAACCCACAGCTGTTAGCCCGACCCGGGCGTGATCCGGCCGAGTAACACCGAACCTGTGCCTGCGGTCAGTCATCGAAGCCGGCCAGCCGACACACGATCCGTCGGGCCTCGGCCAACTCGGCGGTCGTCAACGGCTCGTCCACCGGCGTGTAGCGGGCCAACTCGTACAGCCGGGCGAGCAGCATGGCCCGTTCCGGGTCCGCCAGGGCCATTTCGGACAGGGCCGCGGCGATCGTCGTGTGGGTCCAGGTCTTGGCCACCGGGCCGCAGGTCAACACACTCAGGTGTTCGAAGGCGATCACCACATCTCGTCGGGAAGACAGGTGGTGCGGGTCCACCGGCCACGGCCCGAGGGCGTAGGGGTCGATCCGGGAGGCGTCCGGCCCGCCCCGGCGGGCCAGCCACCGCCACAGGAAGACGCCACCGACTAGGGCCGCCAGCAGAAAGACGACGGGGAGCCAAGTTCCATCCACGGCCGGGATGCCAATATTCCACCGCGGCGCCCGCCAGCCGCTGAACCACGACGAACCCGACGACGAGGAGCTCGACGAACTCGACGAGGACGACCGTCGCCACCGCGACCACCAGCTCTCGCGGGACGACCCGCCGCCCGGGTCGGTGCGCGGCGGACTCGTGTTGCCCCAGTTCAGGTTCCAGTTGAGCTTGGGGAACTCCCAGTCGGGCATCTTCCAGCCCTCGCCGGCGTCCGTCCCGTTGAGGAGGTCGCCGAACGACTTCCCGTCCCCGAACTCCTTCGAGATGGTTTCCCAAAGGCTGTTGCCGTCCGGGTCTTTGATGCCGCCCGTCCCCTCGACGATGTCGAACAGCGCCCGCTTGACGGCGGGGGTGTCGTCCAGCGGGCCGACGTTGTTCTCCCACATCGCCGCCGCGGCCTGTCGGGCCTTGTCCTGCGGGGATTGCGGTTGCTCCCACGGCGCCGGTTCTCTCACCGGTGGGAACACGGGCGGAGGGGGGGGCGGGTTTCCGAACCCGCCCGGAGGGACAGGCTCCCGACCGCCGATTGGCGGCGGGACGGGCCGCGGGGGCCGCGCGCCTTCCGGCGGGAACGGGGGTTGGCCCCCTTCGGGCGGGAAGCGAGGTGGGTTGACCTTGAGTTCGTTGGGGAACTTGCCCCCCTCAAGTTTCTCAAGGGGGGGGGCAACGCGGGGCGGGTTCGGGCGACCGCCGTTCTCGGGGTTCGACGGGAGCTTAGGCAACTCGCCCCTCTGTCGCATCTCCTCAATTCGCCGCTGGATGGCCGGGTCTTTGAGCCACTGCTTCATCAACTCCATCTGCTCGGGGGGAAGCTGATTCGGATCGAACTTGGCACCACCCGGGGTCTTGCCCAGAAGGCGCGCCAGTGCGGCAAACTGCTCCGGGGTCATCCCGCCCGGGAGCGGCTGGCCCGGCTGACCCCGGTTGAGAAAGCGTTCGAGAGCCTGCTTGACCTGCTCCGACGAGACGGTGGGCGGCGGTTGACCGTCGTTGAAGTCGAAGTGGTGCGGAGGGGGTGGGGGCTGGAGGGGCGCCGCCCGGCCGGGGGCGGCGACGGCGGTCGCGGCCAGCAGCGACGCGACGGCCCCGAACAGCCTGCGGCGGACGGTCACGGCGGCCCCCTTCCGGAACGGCAAACCACCGTATTGTTGCCGAACGAACCGGCGGAGGCAAGCACCCCGCCCCCGCGGCGGTCCGGTCAACGGGCGTGCGCGGGGTGAACGACCCAGCCCTCGGGGAGGTGTTCCGGCTCGACCTCTTCGTCGAACTCGGGTTCGGGCTCCCACTCGGCCAGCCGGCGGGCGGCGCAATGGCGGGCGATGATCAGGAAGCCACCGAACCACAACCAGGTGAAGCGGAATAGGTTGTGCCCCACCGCCCCCATGAAGAGGAGGAGGAAGAGCGCCACGCCGATCGCCGAGGGGAGCGTGAACACGAGGTCGTTCCGCTGCTCGGGAAGAGCCTGACGCATCCGGCGGACGGCGCGCAGGTTCGCCCAGTAACAACCGAGGATGGCCAGGAAGCCGATCGCCCCGGCGGAGCCGGTCTCGCCGAGGAGCTGTCCGTACAGGTTGTGCGATTCGATCTTGCTTCCGGTGGCCGCCCGCCACACCCCCGGGCCGACGCCGCTGAGCGGGTTCGACGCCCACAGGTCGAGCCCGGTGTAGAAGCCGATCAGCCGGCCCTCGCCGGACTCGCGGGCGTTCGCTGGCCCCACCTCCGGGTTGATGATCGTCTCGAACCGGGTCTGGAGGGAACTCGGGAGGGCCACGAACGCCAGCGGCGACACGATGACCAACGCGAGCAGCATCCGAACCCGGTAGCGGGTGCCCCAGAGCAGGATGAGGAACCACACACCCAGCCCGACGAGCGAGCCGCGCGACCCGGTGAGTAGGATGCACAGGCACGACAGCCCGACGTAGCCCGCCAGCGCGAGCTTTCCCGTCCGCCCGCCGATCCCGGCGTTCCACACGGCGGCCACGATCGGCAGGGCGTAGATGATGCTGGCCCCGAAGCTGTTCGGGTCGCCGAGGGTGGTGTCCACCCCGACCATGCGGGCGATCCCCATCCGGTAGGTGTGCCGGCCGCCGAGGTACTCGCGGAAGGAGTGGAGCAGGTACAGCGCCATCACCCCCAGGAACCCGAGGGCGATGTGCTTCAGACCCTTCTCGTCGTGGACGGTGGTGACGAGGAGGACGTAGAAGACGACGATCTTGAGCCAGTCCTCGACGACCGGCTGTCCCTTCTCCGCCCACGGGCTGATGGCCCAGCACCCGATCACCGCCGTGGCGAACAGGGCGTAGGCCGCGTGCTGGACGTTCGGGAGCCAGCGCTTGCCCGGGTACACCACCCACACGGCCATCGTGAACAGCATGTACACCCGCTCGACGTGGAGGTCGCCGAGCCACGGCCAGACCTCGAACGGGCGGTCGATGAACAGGAACATGTACCCGATCAGGAGCCACCGCATCGGGGCACTTCCGCAGGGTGTGGGGCGCAGGGGCGGGGATCGTACCCCGGCCGGAAGGGCGGGCGGAAGGCCAATCCGGTTGCCAGGGAGTCTGGGTTATTGGGGTCAGTGACGGAGGGCCGAGGATCAAGTCGCGTGGGACTACGAGCTGCGACCGCCAGGGAGCAGCTGCTGAACCCGCGTTTCCCGATTGCAGTCTGTCGGGCATACCGGCCGTTCCCTATCGGTCACGGCTCGTGAGCGAAGAGAACCGCCTGCGGGCGTATGTTGTTGGTTGTGATGCACCTTGTGGCGAAGCGTTGGCTACTCCAACGGTTCCGGTTGTTCCGGACACACAAACTGCGCCACCGCCGCTGCCGAACGGCCTCAGTTGCTCGCCTGGCGGCCCCATCCTCACCTCGACTAACCCGGTAAACTAGGAAGACCGAGACGGGGCTGCACAAATGACACGCAACTTGGCCGGGAAGCGGGTGATCCTCACAGGGGCGTCCGGCGGCATCGGCCGCGCCACCGCCGCCGCCCTGGGTGCGGCGGGGTGCCGGGTCGTCCTCGCCTCGCGGAACCGGGGGGCGCTGGAAGACTTGGCCCGCGAGTTGCCGCCCGCTGAGTACGTCCCCGTCCCGGCCGACATCACCAACTCGGACGACCGCCGCCGTCTCGTGGACGCCGCCGTGGCCGCGTTCGGCGGGCTGGACATCCTGGTCAACAACGCCGGCATCGGCAGTTGGGGGCATTTCGCCACCTCGTCCGAATCCATTGCCCGGCAGGTGATGGAGGTGAACTTCTTCGGCCCGGTCGAGCTCACCCGGGTCGCGCTGCCGCAGATGGAGCGGGGCAACCAGCCGTGTGTGGTGAACGTGACGTCGATGTGCGGGCGGAAGGGGATGCCGGCCTGGCCGGAGTACTCTGCCAGCAAGTTCGCCCTCGTCGGCATGTCCGAGGCGTGGCGCGGGGAATTCGCCCGCTTCGGGGTCGAGACGCTGACCATCGTGCCCGGCATGACCGACAGCGGCTTCGACAAGAACTGGATTCGCGTGGACGGGAAGGCCGATCTGCGCTTCGACCGCGGGATGACGCCGGAGACGGTCGCGGTCGGGATCGTGTCGGCGATCCGCACCAACCGGACGGAAACCGTACTCGGCTCAGAGGCCCGCCGCCTGCTGCGGTTCAACCGCTACTTCCCGAGATTGACCAACTGGCTGATCGCCCGAAAGGTTCGCAAGCTTTACGCCGCCGGGTCACACGCATGAGCCTCGCCGACGCGCCGCCGAAGTCGCTGTCCGACCCGGCCCTGAAGGTCACGCTCCAGAAGCTGCGGCGGGCGGACAACGTCACCAACTGGTACTACCTGGCCCGGACGTACCTCTACCTCGCCGCCGTGATCGGCGGAGCGGTGTGGTTCTTTGAGGCCCGGGAGGCGCTCGGGCTGCCGTGGCTCCTGAACCTGCCGGTGGCCATCCTGGCAATCGTGCTGGTCGGCGCCGGGCAGCACCAGCTGACCGGCCTCGCGCACGAGGGGTCGCACCACATCCTGTTCCGCGGCCGCTATCTGAACGACCTGGCGACCGACCTGCTCACGATGTTCCCGCTGTTCAGCTCGATCTACCACTACCGCTTGCAGCACCTCGCGCACCACCAGTTCGTCAACGACCCGGACCGCGACCCGGACGTCTCTCAGATGAAGACGAGCGGCCACTGGCTCGACTTCCCGGTCGAGCGGCGGGCGGCCGTGGTCGCGCTGCTGCGCCAGCTGTGGCCGCTCCGGCTCGTCCGCTTCATGCGGGTGAGGGCGCGTTACAACGCCACCGGGGCCGACTCGAACCCGTACCTGTTCAAGGGGAAGAAGCCGGGCAAGGGAGCGGTGCGGGTGGGTGTCATCTACCTCCTCGCCCTGGTGTCGACGCTGACGGCCGTGTTCTACCTGGCCGACGAGCCGTGGCTCCTCCTCGCCGTGCCGGCCGGGATGTGGGCGGTGGTGAGTACCGTGTTCCTCCGGTTGCCGAATGAGAAGTACCACCAGAGCCGCCTGCACCCGGTCATCCACGCCCGCTACACGTCGATCCTCCGGGTGGGCTTCATCACGACCGTCTTCGCCGGCCTGACGTTCGTCACCAAGGTGACTGGCTCGCCGGCGGTCGGCTACTATGTGGTGCTGTGGCTGGTGCCGCTGTTCACGTCGTTCGCGTTCTTCATGATCCTGCGGCAGATCGTCCAGCACGGCAACGGCGGCCGCGGCTGGCTGACCAACACCCGCACCTTCCTGGTCGCCCCGGCGATCCGCTTCGCGGTGTTCCCGATGGGGCAGGACTACCACCTGCCGCATCACCTGTACGCCACGATCCCGCACTACCGCCTCAAGAAGCTACACGCGGCGCTGATGGAGTACCCCGAGTACCGCGAGGAGGCGGTGGTGGTGGAGGGCTACTTCCGCCCGCACCACCACCCGCAGACGAGGCCGACGGTGATCGACGTCCTCGGCCCGAGCTACGCGGGGCAGGGGAAGGCCGTGTACATCGACAACACCGTCATGGACGGCGACACCTTCGAGGAAGGCGAGGAGCTGCGTGCTGAGGCGGAGCGTCTCAAGGAAAGTGCGTGACGAACCCGGGGCGTCCACCCCCGGGCCGTCGTGTGGTCAACTCACGATCTGCTTCCGCCGCTGGATGTAGTCCCAGATCACGTAGCGGTCCAGATCCTTGCCGGCGGTGAAGACGACGCGGCCCTTCGTCGTCTCGGCGAGGCGGTAGGCGAACTGCAAGTCCTCGCGGCTCTGGTTCCACACCTGCAACAGGAAGATGTTGATCGTGATCCCCTCGCGGGCGCACAGCAGCGCCTCGCGCATCGTCGCCTCCTCGGTCCGCGGGTCGGGCGGGTACAAGAGGAACAGCTGGCTCCCCTCGAAGTGGGCGGTCGGCAGCCCGTCGGTGATGAGGACGACCTGCCGGTTCGGCGTGTCCTGGGCGCCGAGGAAGCGGCGGGCGGTCTGGAGCGCGTGCTGGATGTTGGTGAAGTGGTGCGGGACGCGGAGTTCGCTGACGTCCGGGTTGCTCATGTCGGCGCGGAGCCGGACCACCGGGTTGAAGATCGTCACCGGCTTCGGCATCAGGTGGGCGACCTCCGAGACGTGCCGCGGCTTGGCGAACGAGTACATCTCGACGAACTGGAGGAAGTCGCCGGGGTACTCGCTGCGGATGAGGCCGTCCAGGGCAAGGCCCATCCGCTTGACGTTCACGTACTGCCCGTCGTAGCGCATCGACCCGCTCATGTCGAGCAGCACGCACGTCGCGGCCTTCGGCGTCACCTTCGTGCGGTGGATGACGAGGTCGTCCGGCCGCATCCGCACCGGCGTCCCGGGGCCGTCGCGGAGGAGGGCGTTGACCATGCTGGCGGGGATGTCCATCTGGGCGACGGAGTCGCCGAACTCGTAGGGCTTGGTCTTCGGGCTCTCGACCGCCCCCTCGCCGGCGACCGCGTCCGGGTGCCGGCCGGTCCGGCTGGCCTGGAGCTGGCTGAAGATGCGCGTCAGCACCTTGCTCTGGAACAGCCGCATCGCCTTCGGCGTGAGCCGGTAGCGGCCCGACCCGTCACCCTCCAGCCCCTGCCGCTCGGCCTGCTCCTTGATGTAGTCCTCGACCTGCTGCTGGAGGGCGCGGAGCTTGTCCATGTCGCCGGGGTCGGCGAACTGTTCGAGCTCCTCCATGTCGATGATCGCCAGCTGGGCGGTCTTCTTGGCCTCCTCGATCTGCTTCAGGAGCTTGTCGATCGTCTCCAGCTCCTCCTTCACCTCCAGCGCCTTCGGCCCGTCCATCTTCTCGCGGCCGGTGAACTCGTACTTCCCGGCGAGTTCGTCCACCTGATACTTCTCGCCCAGCCGCTCGACGAGCGGGACGAGACCGCGGGCGAACGGGTCGCGGTCGTTGCCCACCCGGAAGAACAGCTGTTCCAGGTCGTACAGCTGTTCGTTCTTGACGGCCTTGTGGAACTTGTTGGCGAGCTTCGGGGGTGGCCTCAGCCCCTCTGTAGCCTCCCGGAAGGCGGACGCCGCTTCCTTCTGCGCGGCCTTCGTCTCGTAGGTGGCGAGGATCTTCCGCTTCCGCTCCAGGAGCATTTCCTTGAGCGCCTGGAGGCTCGGCCCCAGGCCGGCGATCTGCGACGGGTCGAGGCGGATGGCGTTTGCCAGCTGTTCCTCGGTGAACTCCTCCTGGTCGCCGTAGGTGAGGAGGTGGTCGAACAGCGGGGAGACGAGGTCCGGAGGTGGGGCGGTCGGGGAGGGGAACTGAACGGGGTCGTACTTCTGGTACGTGTGGACAATCCCGCCTGGCGTGTGCGTGGGCTGGCTCTCCATCGCGGCTCCTGGTGCGCGGGCGGTCGCACCATTGTAGGCGGGAGACGAGCCGGAATGGCGGGCGGCCGGCGTGGGCCGGCTGGTTCTTCGCAGTGCGGGCGCGCTGTGAAGAACCAGCCGGCTCACGCCGGCCGCCCGCCAGGGTTAATTCCGGATCAATACACCGCGTTCGGGTCGACCTTCCCGGGGGCGGACGCCACGGCCTTGCCGCCGCCGTAGCGGGCGTGCCAGCCTTCCGCGGCGCGGACGCCGTGGAGGTCTTCCGTCGTCAGCCCGTACTTGGCGAACCAGGGGGTGCCGGTCTTCACGACGGCGTCCGAGTCGTTGACCCGGCGGACGCACTCCGTCTCGGCGAACTTCTGCCGCTCGGCCGGGCTGGTGAAGGTGAAGAACTCCTTCCAGAACGCCCGCCCGCCGAGGATGCCGCTCGCCCCGGCCTTCATCGCCATCTCGACCTGCTTCTTGTACTTGTCGTAGTCCACCCCGGCGCTCAGCAGCACCCACGGCTTCACGCAGGCGTCGTTCAGCCGCTTCAGGTTGTCCACCAGCTGGGCGTCGGTCTCGTGGCCGAACGTCCCGGGGAACTCGGCCTTGTACACGTCGCAGTAGCGGCTCAGGTACTTGGCCGACTCGATCACGGTCTGGGCCTTGCGGGCGATCTTGCTGGGGCTGTCGTCCTTCTCGCCGTTGTAGGCGAAGTGGATCGGCTCCAGCAGGAACAGGATGTCGTGTTCGATGCAGGCGTCGTAGACCTGCCGGGTGAACTCGAAGTTCTTCTCGGCGCTGTCCGGCTCGCCGGGCTCGAACTGGGCGAGCAGCTTGACCGCGTCGGCCCCGCACCGCTTGATCTTGTGGACGCCCCAGCCCGGCTCGACCTCGCCGCACGGCGCGCCAGCGGCGTTCTTGTCCGCCCCCGACTTCTCGACGCGGATCAGCAGCCCGGTGCCGGCGGGAACCGCGTGGGCGGCGACGGTGCTCCAGTAGCCGTAGTAGCCGTCCACGAGCAGGCCGGAGCAGTGCGGGGCGAGCGCCCGGGAGAGCATCACCTTCGCGTCGGCGATCTCGGCGTAGGTCGGCTCCTTGCCGGTTGCCTTCTTCATCATCGAGATCATCGAGCTGTTCTGGTCGGTGGCGACCATCGTCAGCGTGCCGTTCGGGTTGCTGATCCGCTGGAGCCCGCGGAGTTTCCCGGGGGTGAGGCCGAGGCCGAGGAGACGGGTCACCGAGAGGGGGGTGGACATCGAGACTGCTTCTCCGGGAGGAGGTGCTGGTTCGGCGAATATCTTAGTTCCGAGAATTCGGACGGAAAGGTCGGGAACGGGCCGGCCGTGTGCTCGGGCCTGGGCCGGGGATCGGCCGGATCACGCGCCGCCGGCCTTCAACAGGCGGTCGCGGCCGATACGTTGTCCCGGTCGCCTGGTGGGAGGAACCGGTCGTGCGGGTCGCACACTTCGATTGCTTCAGCGGGATCAGCGGGGACATGGTGCTGGGGGCGCTCCTCGACGCCGGGGTCGATCCCGTCCCCATCCGCGCCGCGCTCGACTCACTCGGGCTCCCGATCAGGCTCGAGGCCGAGAAGGTGAAGCGCTGCGGGTTCGCGGCCACGAAGGCGACGGTGGAAGCCGCCGACCAGGAGGACTACCGCTTCCTGCCGGACGTGGAGGCGATCCTGGCCCGCGGGGCGCTGACGCCGCGGCAGCGCGAGCTGGCGACGACGATCTTCCGCAAGGTGGCGGTGGCCGAGTCGGTGGCCCACGGGATGCCGCTGGAGCGTGTCCACTTCCACGAGGTCGGGGCGCTCGACAGCATCGCCGACATCGTCGGCGCGGCCGTGGGGCTCGACCTGCTCGGCGTCGAGCGGTTCACGAGCTCCCCCGTCCCGACCGGGACCGGCACGGTGAAGTGCGCCCACGGCATCATGCCCGTCCCGACCCCCGGCACGGCCGAACTCCTCAAGGGCGTCCCGCTCGCGCCGAGTGCCGTGAAGGGCGAACTCACCACGCCCACCGGGGCCGCCATCCTCACGGCCGTCGTGACCGAGTACACCGCGTCGCCGCCGATGACGATCGAGCGGATCGGCCACGGCGCCGGCACGAAGGACTTCTTCGAGCAGCCGAACATCCTGCGGCTCTGGGTCGGGGTTCAGAGTTCAGAGTTCAGAGTTCAGAGTTCAGAGAAGGACACGGTCGTCGTCCTCGAAACGAATCTGGACGACTGCCCGTCCGAGGTAGTCGGCTACTGCTTCGAGCGGCTGCTCGCGGCCGGGGCGCTGGACGTGTTCGCCGTGCCGATCCAGATGAAGAAGAACCGCCCCGGGGTGTTGTTGAGCGTGATCGCGGAGCCCGTCGCGGTAACGGAACTGGAGGCCATCCTGTTCCGCGAGACGGGGACGTTCGGCGTCCGCCGCACGACCGCGGAGCGGTCGAAGCTCCAGCGCGAGGCGGTGACGGTTGAAACGCCGTGGGGGCCGGTCAAGGCGAAGCGCGGCCGGCGGGCCGGCGGGTTCGAGATCGTCACCCCCGAGTACGAGGACTGCGCCCGGGTGGCGCGCGAACAAGGCGTGCCTCTGCGGGACGTATACGCCGCGGTGCAGTCGGCTACAGCTCGTGAGGGGCGAGAAGGGTGAACGGGTAGTAGGGCAGATTGCGGGCCACGGTGTAGACGACCAGCAGAACGATCAGCAGTCGTAACCCCCAGGTGCTGAACCAACCGGGGGTCGGTGTGACACGGCGATGGGATACCTGGATCGAGTACACGAACGCCCACGCCACCACCGGCAGCACGACCGGGAACAGGGCGTTCTGTTGAAGGGCTTCGAGAGGCTTGCCGTTCAGGAGGGCGTGGAGCGCCCGCGTGGTGCCGCACCCCGGACAGTGAAGGCCGGTGGTGGCGTGGAACTGGCAGCGTGGGTAAAAGGTGTCACCCGTCGGCGGGACGGCGGCGAGCAAGTACACGACAACACCAACGACGGCCGCCGCGAAGGCGATCAAGCCCCCGCGGACGGCCCGCCGTAAGGCGACCGACGGCGCGCCCGTCTCGGTCCGGGTCACGGGTCAACGCCCGCCGCCGAGTTGGGCGAGTTGGCCGGTCACCGCGGCAACAATGTTCAGGATCATCACGACCCCGCCAACGATCATCACGATCATGGCGTTCGACTTCGCCTTCGGATCCTTGGCGGTGAGGAACGCCACCAGCGACAGCACGAACGCGATGAGGCCGCAACAGCAGCCGAAGAGGATCAGGACAACGATGTTCGTGTTCGCGTACATGTTGTCCAGCGGACCCTTCTCGCCGGAACGAGACCGCGGGCGGTCGTCGTAGTCATCGTCGTCGTAGTCGTCGTCGCGCCCGCGACGGCCGCGGTCGTTGCGGTCGTCGTCGTAGTCATCGTCGTCGTCGCGGGGGCGGGAGCGGGCCATCGCGGCTCCAGGTTCGGGTGCGAGTTACGATCGGGCGGTTGGCGGTGGAGGATACCCACTGGGGGCCGGCTGGTCAAACGCCGAACACGCGATTTCTGGCCCCCCACCCAGGTCGGACCCGGGTGCGCCGCCCCTTGAACTTTTCCCCTGTTTCCGTGTCCTGATTTCACACACACGCCCGCCCGACCCAGCCTTGAGGGGCCGATGCTGTCCTCGTCCGAGATCCGCAAGCAGTTCGTGGACTTCTTCTGCAAGAAGCACGGCCACGCGAACGTGCCGTCCAGCCCGGTCGTGCCGCTGGCGGACCCGACGCTGCTGTTCGCCAACGCCGGGATGAACCAGTTCAAGCCGTACTTCCTGGGCACCGAGAAGCCGCCGGTCGCCCGCGTGGCCAACACCCAGAAGTGCATCCGGGCCGGCGGGAAGCACAACGACCTCGACGACGTGGGGAAGGACACCTACCACCACACGTTCTTCGAGATGCTCGGGAACTGGAGCTTCGGCGACTACTTCAAGCAGGAGGCGATCGCCTGGGCCTGGGAACTCCTCACCGACGTGTGGAAGATCGACCCGACTCGCCTCCACGTCACCGTCTTCGAGGGCGACCCGGCCAACGGCATCCCGCGGGACGACGAGGCCGCCGGCTTCTGGAAGGCCGTGGGCGTACCGCCCGAGCGCGTCCACCTCGGCAACAAGAAGGACAACTTCTGGGAGATGGGGAGCACCGGCCCGTGCGGCCCGTGCACCGAGGTCCACTACGACGCCACCCCGGACAAGTCGGGCGGCCCGCTCGTGAACGCCGGCTCCGACCAGGTCGTCGAGATCTGGAACCTGGTGTTCATCCAGTTCAACCGCAACGAAGACCAGAGCCTCACGCCGCTGCCGGCCCGGCACGTCGACACGGGGATGGGCTTCGAGCGGATCGCGAAGGTGATCCAGGGGAAGGCGAGTAACTACGACACGGACGTGTTCCAGCCGTTGTTCGCCGCCATCCACAAAGTGACCGGCGCGGCCCCGTACACCGGCGTCCTCGACGACCTCAAGGACACCGCTTACCGCGTCATCGCCGACCACATCCGCACGCTGACGTTCGCGCTCACCGACGGCGCCGCCGTCGGCAACGACGGCCGCAACTACGTGCTGAAGCGCATCCTCCGCCGGGCCGAGCGGTACGGGGTGCAAGTCCTCGGCACCAAGGAGCCGTTCCTCCACCAACTGGTGCCGACGGTGGTCGAGCTGTTCGGCGGCCCGTTCCCCGAACTGAAGGCCAACCCGGCGAAGGTCCGCAGCGCGATTTACGCCGAGGAGGAGGGCTTCCTCCGCACCCTGAAGCGCGGCATCAAGTTGTTCGACGAGGTTGCGGACCAGATGCGGAAGGAGGGGCGCGCACAGGTGAGCGGCCAGGAGGCGTTCAAGCTCCACGACACCTACGGCGTCCTGATCGACATCACCCAGCAGATGGCGCAGGAGAAGGGGCTAACCGTCGATGTGGCCGGGTTTCAGCACATCATCGACACTCGCCCGACGGGCACTACGAATCGGCCCGTGATTTCCGCCATCCAGGGCCAACTCCCGCCGACCGACGATACCCCGAAGTACGGTACGGCCCAGGTCGAGGCGACGGTCGTCGGCTGGGTGAAGGACAACACCGTCGTCCGGACCGGCACACTGGCTGCCGGCGAGTCCGTGGCCCTCCTGCTCGACCGCACCGGGTTCTACGGCGAGCAGGGCGGGCAGGTGGGGGACCAGGGGACCATTACAAAGGTCGGGGCCGCCCACGCCTCGTTCGAGGTCGAGGACACGCAACGGCTGGGCGAAACGATCCTGCACGTCGGCACACTCGACAGCGGCGAACTCGCCGTCGGCGACCGCGTGCTCCTGAGTCAGTCGATCGGCCGGCGGGTCGACGTGATGCGCAACCACACGGCCACGCACCTGATGAACCTCGCCCTCCGGCAGGTTCTCGGCGGCGACGTGGACCAGCGCGGCAGCCTCGTGGACGAGAACAAGACCCGCTTCGACTTCACCCACGACCGGCCGCTCACCCCGGATCAGCTGCGTGAGGTCGAGGATCGCGTGAACCGGCAGGTCATCCGCGACCTACCGGTGGCCGCCGTCACGATGCCGCTCGCGGAGGCGAAGGCGCTCCCGGGCGTGCGGGCGGTGTTCGGCGAGAAGTATCCCGACCCGGTGCGCGTCGTCATGGTCGGCTCCGACGACCCGGCCCACCTCACCGGCGACAACTCCGTCGAGTTCTGCGGCGGCACGCACGTCCCGCGGACCGGGCTGATCGGCCTGTTCAAGCTGGTGGCGCAGGAGGGCGTGGCGAAGGGCGTCCGCCGCGTCACCGCCGTGACCGGTCGGGCCGCCTACGCCGACGTGCAGGCCCGCAGCGCCGTCCTCGACGACCTCACCGGCCGGTTCCAGTGCAAGCCCGAGGACCTGTCGGGCCGGGTCGAGGCGCTTCAAGATCAGATCAAGAAGCTCCAGGATCAGTTGAGGAAGGGTGCCGCCGCGGACCTCGGCGGCGTGGTGGACAAGTTGCTCGACGCCGGCCCGACACTCGCCGGCGCAAAGGTCGTGGTCGGCCAACTCCCTGAAGGGACAACCTCGGACGCGGCCCGGACGCAGATCGACCGCATCCGCCAGAAGGTCGGGTCATCGTTCATCGTGTTCGGCTGGACGGAGGAGGGCGGCAAGGTGCCGTTCCTCGCCGCGGTGTCGAACGACCTCGTCAAGAAGGGCGTGAAGGCCGGGGACGTGGTCAAGCAGGTGGCCGCGGTCGCCGGCGGGAGCGGCGGCGGCAAGCCCGACCTCGCCCAGGCCGGCGGGAAGGACGCCACCAAGCTCTCGGAGGCTCTGGAGAAGGCCCGGTCGCTCGCTTCGGAACTGTTGAAGTGACCTTCCGACGAGCGGCCGGCTCACGCCGGCCGCTCGTCTGTCCACGTCTGCCTACTACTCCTCCAACCGCCACCGGGCGGCGTTCTGGAACAGGACCGTCGGGTTCAACAGCTGGGGCGACACCTCGTGAGTCGTGTCGTCCACGATCACCTTCAGACTGTTCGACACCAGCGTGTGCCGGTCCAGCTGCCAGAGCGGGACGAAGGGCATCCGGTCGTTGAACAGGGCGTGAATCCGCGCCGCCCGCGGAGCCAGGTCGCCGGCGTAGTCGCGGTGCTCCCGCACGGCCGCCAGCTCGCCCCCGAGGGCGCGGTCGTCGGCCTCCGGGTTGGTCCCCCCGGACAGGTAGCCGGTCACGTTCCGCCCGTCCCGCGCGGCCCCGTCGGGGTCGAGGTAAGCTGCCAATCCGAACGGGTGCCAGTCGTCCGGGTAGTCGAACGGGACGTAGGCCAGGTCGTAGCGCTGCTCCGACTCGACGTGCCGCAGCAACTCCCGCGGCGCCCGCGGGTCGAGGGTCAGTGTCAGCCGATTCCCCTCCGGGGCGTCCTTGAACAGGCTCTCGACCTGCGCCTTGATCCGCTCGCAGGCAGCGGCGGCGGTCGGGTCGTTGTTCGGGAAGGACAGGACGAGCGCCCGCGGCGCGGCCGGGTTCATCAGGTAGCGGCCGATGCGGACGATCGCCTCGTTCCGGTCGAGCAGCGGGGCGGGAAGGGCGACGCCCCCGCGGGGCGAGGCCCACGACCCGGGCGGGAAGGGGCCGGTCATCGCGCCCGTCGTGCGCCGGTACTGGGCCGGCACGGACGCGAAGACCTCCTGCAGGATGCCCTCGCGGTCGATCGCCAGCCCGAGCCCGCGGCGGAGGTCGCGGCTCTGGAACGGCGGGCGGCGGTGGTTGAGCGCCAGGACGTACACCCGTCGGTTGGTCGCCGCCGTGAACACCTGCCCCTTGCCGCCGAGCTCGGCGCCGTTCTGGCTGAGCGCTCGGGCGAGCTGGGCCGGCGTCAGGTCCGGGACGATCTGGAGCCGGCCGCCGCGGAACTCCTCGAACGGGTCGGCCACCTTGCCCAGCTCGACGAACCGGACTTCGCGCAGGTGCGGCAGTCCCTGCCGGTCCCGGGTCCGGCTGAAGTTCGGGTTGTCGATCAGCGTGAGCGTGCGCGCCCCGGTCTTCGGGTCGGTCGAGACGTTGTGGACGCGGAACGGGCCGGTGCCGACGGGCCGGGACGAAAAGTCCGCATCGTCCACCTTCTTCCCGCGGTCGGTGAGCCAGCGGGCGGGGAGGAGTTTGAACGTCAGCAGCGACCGCGGGTCCGGGTGGCCGTGGCTGAAGGCCACCCGCAGCGCCGCCGGCCCGGTGGGCGTAGGGAGGTCGTCCAGCCAGGGGAGGGCGGCGGCCGTCCAGAGCTCCGGCCGCGTCCGGTAGAGCTTCACGGTTTCGGCCACGTCGTGGGCGTCGAAGCCGGGCTCCGGCTCGCCGCGGGCCGGGAACGTCCGGATGGCCAGCTCCCGGCCGCCGGGGATGACGAGCGGCGGCCCGAGCGCGGCCCCGGGCCGGTAGCGCGTGCCGCCGGCCGGGTCGGGTACCTCCTCCAGCAACCCCTCGAAGAGGAGCTCGACCGCCTGACGCTCGCTGTCGAACCGCGCCGTGACCGGGCTGAGCCGCTCCGGAAACACGCGGGCGCCGACGGTCAGGACGGTCGAACTGGTGCCGAGTTCCCGCGCGAGCTCGCGGAGCCCGGGGAGTTCCGGGTCGAGAGCCTGGGCCTGTCGAACGTAGTCGCGGGCGCGCACCTGATTCCCGGCCGACTTGTCCGCCCGGGCCAGGGTGAAGATCCGCCGGGCCTCCTCCTCCAGTTCCTTGCGGGCACGCCTGGCCGGCTCGCCGCCGGCGCCGGGGTACTTGGCCTCGAAGTCGTCGAGCAACTCGCGCGCGCGGACCTGGTCGGTGAACGCCTTGGTCTTGAGAAGCCGCTCCGCCTCGCCGACGCGGGCCTCGGCCGCCTCCCGGGCGACCGCCGGGTCGTTGGGGTAGGCGGTGAGCAGCCGGCCGCTGGCCTCGCGGACGCGCGCCCACTCGCCCGCCGCCGCGGCCTGCCGCAGGTCGCGGACCCGCGTTTCCTTCAACCGCTCGGCGAGCGTCCGCTTCACCTCGTCCCAGTTCTTCCCCTGCCGGAGGTCGTTGGCGCGGGCGTAGTCGTGGTAGCGGAGGGCCGCCCCCAGGAGTTTCTCCGCCGCAGTGAGCTGGTCGGCCGGAATCACGACTTCCTTCGGGCCGCCCTTCTTCAGCCAGCCGTCCGCCTCGGCCAGCGCCAGCTCCTCGAAGTGCTCGATCCGCCTCGTCTCGGCCTTGGCCACGTTCTTGAGCTCGCCCGGCACACCACTCGGGTCGAGTTCCTGGACCCCGAACTGGGCCGGGAGTTTGTCCGTGCGGTGGAGCAGGATCGGCCTGACCCGCATGACCGTCCCGGTCGAGAGGGTCAGGCGGTCGAACGGGACCGTGTACCGCTCCAGCGCGGCCTTCACCGCCGGGTTCGGCGCGGTCGCCGCCGCGGCGACGAGTTCGTCGAGCCGGACGGACGGGTTGCCCGACGCCGCCGGCTTGACCACCTTGGGCGGGTCCGGGTCGTCCACGACGACCTTCTTCTTGACCTTCGGTTTGGTGTCCTCGACTTCCGGCGGCTGGGCCGAGGAGGCGGTGAGCACCAGCGCGAGGGTGAACCCCAGTGCGGCGACGGCCGGGCGGGACGGTGACATGCGAAAAAATCCTCCGCCCGCGGAACCGACCCGGGGGACACGGGTTTGGTGAATCATACCATGTCGGTGCGTCCGACCACGACCGCCCGCTGAGATCCCACCGGCCGGTCGAATGGACGCTCCCGCCGAACCGTCCGTGTACTGAGCCGGTCACGTGCCCGGCTCCCTCCCCCCAGGAGTTCTGCGATGCGGAAGTTGCTGCTGGCCGTCGGTTGCGCCCTGCTGGCCGCCGGGGTGGTCGTCGCCGACCCGGTGACCCTGGTCAAGTACAACGCGGACAAGAAGGAAGTGACGGTCAAGGACAAGGACGGGAAGGAAGCCACCTACAAGCTGACCGAGAAGACCAAGTATCTGGTCGTGGACAAGGAGGGCAACAAGAAGGACGGCGACCCCGAGCGCGTGACCAAGATGCTGTCGAGCGAGAAGGCCGCCGGGAAGGCCAAGTTCGACGTCACCGTCAAGGACGGCAGCGTCGTCGAGATCGTCACCCGGGGCGGCGGGAAGGGCAAGAACTGAGCCGGCGACTTCCGCACGCCCGGGCGCGCGCCCCGGGCGTCTTCGCTTCCCCATCTCACCCAGCCCTTCCCGACGACCGACCCCGCCGCTCAGTCGGCCACGCCCGACGGGCGGGTGCTTCCCCCATTCCGCAACGCTCGTCTCACCGCGCCCGGGGCGGCCGGACGCCCCACCCGATCAGCGTGGGGAGCACCCACCGCAGCCCGGGGACCGTGCCCAGCAGTCGGGCCGGCAGCGGGACTCGGAACGGCCGGTCCGCCCTCAGCCCGGCCGCCACGATGCGCTGTTGCAGCTGGCCCTGGAACCACTGGATGACCTTCACCGGCCACTCCCGCCGCCGCTGCACCGCCCGCAGGTCGCTCTCCGCCACCCGCCCGGTCTTGAGTGGGCCGGCCAGCCGGTTCGCCGCCTCGACAGCGTCCTGGATGGCGTAGTTGATGCCCACGCCGGCGACCGGGGACATGGTGTGGGCGGCGTCGCCGATGAACAGCAGCCCCGGGCGGTGCCACCGGGTCAGGCGACTCGACTCGACCGACAGCAGGGTGCAGTCACGCCAGCTGGTCAGGTGCTCGGCGAGCTGGCCGGCGAACGCCGGGACCAGCTCGGCGATGTGGCCCCGGAGCGCCTCGATCCCTTCCGCCCGGAGTTGCTGGAACCCGCCCTTCAGGAACACGTAGCCGAGTTGCCACCGGTCGGCCCGGTCGAGCGTCACGAGCATGTGCCCGTTGCCGATAGAAATGGCCCCCTCGTCCAGGGCGTCCCCCGGGGCTTTCGGGAGGCGGAGCCAGACCACGTCCATCGGGGCCGCGGTCTTCACCGGCTCGAACCCGACCAAGGCCCGGACCTTCGAGTGACGGCCGTCGGCCGCCACGGTGAGCGGGGCGCGGACCTCGTGCCACCGGCCGTCGCCGTCCCGGTAGCGGACCCCGGCCACGACCCCGCCGTCCTCGACCAGCCGCTGCACGGTCGCGCCCATCACCAGCTGGAACGTCGGGAACTTGGCCGCCTCGGCCGCCATGAAGTCGAGGAACTGGTCCTGCGGGAGGAGCATGACGTAGGGGAACTTGGTCCGGACCCGGCCGAAGTCGGCAATCGGGTATACCCCTTCCGGGGTGGAGAGCCGCATCACCCGGAGCTTCCCGTGGGGGAGCTGGTGCAGCCGGTCGGCCAGCCCGAGGCCGGCGAGGAGCTCAAGGGTAGAGGGATGGACGGTGTCGCCGCGGAACTCCCGGTCGAAGTCCTTGTGGCTCTCAAGGAGGATGACCGGGACGCCGGCGCGGGCAAGCAGGTAAGACAGGACGATGCCGCCTGGACCGCCGCCGACCACGGCACAATGGGTGTGCGAGACGGTAGTCGGCACTTCCGGGTCGGCGGGCATGTGCGGTGCCTCTCGGGCGGGGTGATGAGGTGCCGATTCGTGGGACGCCGAGCGGAGGCGGGCGCGGCGGTCAGAAGTCCTCACGCGCTCGCCCGGTATCGTCGCGTGGTACTGCCGGGCTGCCACCGCGTCCACATCGAACCAGCGTGCGGGTTCACGGGCCGCTCCCGACCGAGGCAACACTTGGGTACGCGGACCGGTGGCCGAGCACGGCACGGCACGGCACGGCACGGCGTCGGGGATCGGAGTTGACTTCGGCGGCGGTGGCGGAATAATCCAGGGGACGCTTCTACACGCGAGGGTACTGGGTGGCGGTGTTCGTGCGGATCGGGCTCGGGGTTCTGCTGGCGCTTGCCCCGGCCCTCTGTTGCTGCCACGCCCGCTGGCTTACGGCCCAGGCTGGGGTCGCCGTCGCCGTCGCCGTTCCGGAGTGCTGCGCCCCGGCCAAGGCGACGCCTGGCTCAGTCCCGGCGTGTCTGCACTGCCAGGCCGAGTTGCCGGCCGAAACGCCCGAGTCGCCCACCCCTCCCTCACACTGCGTCTTCTGCGACGGCCAATCGACCGCGCTCGCGGTCGCTCCGCGACCCGGCATCGAGCCCCCGGCGTTTGCCGGCGAGTGGCTGCCGGTGCTGGGGCTGCTCCCGGCCGTCCTCCCCGCGCACCCGGCGTTCCAGGTGGGGGTATTCCCGCCAGAACGGGCCGGGGTCGATGCCCGCTCTGCCGCGCTCTTCGAGCGTCACGTCTTGCGCTGTTGACCCGTTCCCGAGTGTTCCGCGACCGAGAGCCCGACGCCGCGTGCGTCCGGGAGCCGTCGTGCCTTGTCACCCGGAGTGAGCCCGGGTGGGGAATCTCAACACCTACACTCGACCGAACGCGGAGAACCAGACATGACGAAGATCATCGCCGTCGCGGTTGCCCTGGCTGCTACCCTCGGCGGCGGAGCCTACGGCTACCACGCCGCGACCCGCGGCCCGACCTGCTGCGCCACCCCCTGCGCGGCCTGCGCGGACGGGTGCGACGGCTGCTCGCTGTGCGCCGTCGACTGCTCGGCCTGCTGCGGCCCGACCGTCGCCGCCGTGACCCCCGTCCCGATCCCGGCCCCCGCGACCTGTACCGACAGCTGCTGTGCCGCCAAGCCGGCCGCGGCGACGGCGGTGGCCGCGCCCTGCTGCACCAGCCCGTGCGCCGACTGCGCGGACGGGTGCGACGGCTGTTCGCTGTGTGAGGTGGGCTGCGCCCTCTGCTGCGGGGCGGCCGTGAAGTGATGTCGTGAGGAGGGTGATGTCCGGCGGGTTCACCCGCGGATGTTACCTGCCCCGCGTCGCCCGGACTCGCGGCCCGGGCGACGCGGGGCGTGTCGGACTCAGTCCTTCGCCGCGATCACGTCCTTGCCGACCCAGGGCCGCAGCACCTCGGGGATGACCACGCTCCCGTCGGCCTGCTGGTAGTTCTCCAGAATGGCCACCAGCGCCCGGGTGCAGGCCACGGCGGTGCCGTTCAGCGTGTGGGCGAACTTCGTCCCCTTGAAGCCCTTCCCCTTGTAGCGGATGCCGAGCCGGCGGGCCTGGAAGTCGGTGCAGTTGCTCGTGCTGGTGATCTCGCCGTAGTCGCCGCCGGTGCCACGGCCGGGCATCCACGCCTCCAGGTCGTACTTGCGGTACGCCGGGCCGCCCAGGTCGCCGGTGCAGGTGTCGATGACGTGGAAGTGGAGCCCGAGGCCGGTGAAGATCTGCTCCTCCAGCGCCCGGATCTCTTCGTGGATGGCGTCGCTCTGCTCGTGGGCGCAGAAGGCGAACATCTCCACCTTCGTGAACTGGTGGACGCGGTACAGCCCGCGCGTGTCGCGGCCGGCGGCCCCGGCCTCGGTCCGGAAGCAGTGCGACAGCCCCACGTACCGCTTCGGCAGCTCGGCCTCGTCGAAGATGCGGTCCTTGTGCATCCCGCCCAGGGTGATCTCGGCCGTGGCGATGAGGCACAGGTCGGTGTCGGCGACGGTGTACACCTGCCGCGTCTCGGCGGTGTCCCTCGGCTGGAAGCCGATCCCCTCCAGCACCTCGACCCGTGCCAGGTCGGGCGTGATGACGGGGGTGAACCCGGCCTTCACGCACGTCTGGAGGGCGTACTGGACGAGCGCCACTTCCAGCAGCGCGGCCTCATTCTTGAGGAAGTAGAACTTTTGTCCGGCGACCCGCGTGCCGGCCTCGAAGTCGGCCAGGTCGAGAGCCTCGCACAGGTCGACGTGGTCCTTCGGCTTGAAGTCGAACGTCGGCTTGGTGCCGAACTCGGCCACCACGACGTTCGCGGACGGGTCCTTCCCGACCGGGGCGGCCGGGTGGGTCATGTTCGGTAGCTGAATCAGGTTCGCGCGCAGGTCGTCCTCGACGACCTTCAGCTGAACCTCGATCCGCCCGACCTCCTCCTTCAACGCCGTACTCTGGGCGCGGAGCGAGTCCTTCTCTTCCTGCGTTTTCGCTTTGGCGAATTGCTGGGAGATGGCGTTCTGCTTTGCCTTCGTCTCGCCGTGGAGTTGTGCGAGTCGCTTCCGCTCGCCGTCGAACGCGACCACACGGTCGGCGGGGAAGTCGGGGACGGAGCGGTTGGCGCAGTTGGCTTTGACCGCGGCGAGGTTGTCGCGGACGAAGGCGGCGTCGAGCATGGGTCGGTCTCGGGTCGGTGGGGCCGGGTCACCACTGGGGCGGCCGGCCCAGGAGCCGGCGGAGGAGCCCGATCTGCCCGGCGTGGAGCATCTCGTGGGCGGAGCACCAGCGCAGGCACTCGATCTTCGTCGTGCAGAGCTTGTGCGGGGTCAGCGGCGGGGCGTCCAGGTCGGCGTCCGGCCAGCCGGCGAGGTCGGCCTGGAACCGGTCGTGGGCGCGGTCGTAGGTCGCGCGGATGACCGCCGGGGCCGGGTAGCGGGCCGTGTCCGTGTCCGGGACGGTGTCGCGGACGAACAGCGCCAGGAAGTCCGGCGGCATCAGCTCGTGGTCGTCCGGCAGGGGGCCGCGGACGCGCTCCATGCCGAGCCGGAACACCGCCATCGCCAGGTGGCCGACCTGCCAGGTGAGGTGGGTGACCCCGCCCGGCGGCATCCGGAACCAGTCGTCCGGGGCGAACGAGTCGATCAGGTTCAGGCTGTAGGTGCGGGCGAACCGCACCTGCGTGAGCGCTTCCTGGAGGCGAGACGACATGAGAGTTACGGCCGCTGGGCCAGGGGGACGTAGGGCACGTCGGTCTTCCCGACGGAGATCTGCTCGGGGCGGAAGATGCGGTTGCCGATCAGCTGTTCGTGCCAGTGGGCGAGCCACCCGGACACGCGGGCGATGGCGAAGATCGGCGTGAACACGTCCACCGGGATGCCGAGGCTCTGGTACACGACACCGGAGTAGAAGTCGACGTTCGGGTAAATCCCCTTCGGCCCGTAGATGCCCTCGCAGTACTTCTCCAGCGCGAGGGCGATCTCGTAGGTCTTCGGCCGGCTCGTCTCGGCGAACGCCTGCTCGGCCACCTCCTGCACGACGGTCGCCCGCCCGTCCTTCACCTTGTAGACGCGGTGGCCGAGACCCATGACCTTGAACTTCGGGTCGGCCGTCCGCTTGGCGTCGAGCCACGGCTTCACGTTCTCCGGGCTGCCGATCTCGGCCAGCTGGTGCAGCACCTCCTCGTTGGCCCCGCCGTGGAGCGGGCCGGCCAGCGAGCCGATGGCGGCGCCGATCACGTGGTACGGGTTGGCCAGCGTCGAGCCGGTCACCCGGGCGGTGAACGTGCTGGCGTTCATCGTGTGTTCGGCGTGGAGGATGAGGCAGGCGTCCAGCACCTTCCGGGTGGCCGGGGTCGGCTCCTTGCCGGTGAGCATGTAGTAGAAGTTGGCCGCGTGGTCGAGGTCGGCCCGCGGCTCCAGGATCTCCTCGCCCCGCCGCGCCCGCGCGAACGCGGTGACGAGCGTCGGCATCGCGGCGATGAGTCGGAGGGTGGCGTCCCAGTTCTTGGCGGGGTCGGCGACGGTCTTACACGGGTAGAACATGCCGAGGGCGGCGACGGTCGCGTGGAGGGCGTCCATCGGGTGGCCGTCGGCCGGGAGGCACTTGACGAGATCCTTGAGCCGGTAGTGGACGGCCCGCCGCTGCCGCAGGTCGTGGTCGAACTCGGCCAGCTGCTTCTGGGTGGGGAGGTCGCCCTTGATGAGGAGCCAGGCGACTTCCTCGAAGCAGCTCTCCTTGGCCAGCACCTCGACCGGAATCCCCCGGTACTCCAGCCGGGCCTTCTTCCCGTCCAGGAAGCTGACCGCGGATTTCGCGGCCGGCACGTCTTCCAGGCCGGGCCGGTACTCGGGTTCGGTGGTCATGACGCTCTCGGGAGGGCGGCGGAGGCGGGCTTTCGGCCGTTGTATCGCCCCACCGCCGGGTGAACAAGCCGGTCAGCGGGGGGTGACGCGGATGTTCCGGTAGGCGACCGCCCCGTGGTCGCCCTGGAACATGAGCGGCCCGGCCGCCGCTTCCGTCCCGCTCAGCCCGCCGGGCGTCGCCCCTTTCATCTCGACGTTCTCGTGTAAGACGGTGCCGTTGAGCACGACTTTGAGGAATTTGGCGTTGGCCGTCTTCTTCCCGCCGGTGAACTTCGGAGCCTGGAAGTCGATGACGAGTCGCTGCCACTGGCCGGGAGCCTTGCTGGCGTTCACCTTCGGGGCGGCGGCGCTGTAGAGCGCCCCGAGGTCGCCCATGCCGAGCTTGTCGGCCGGCTTGCCGAAGCTGTCGATCACCTGGACCTCGTAGACCCCCATGACGTAGACGCCCGAGTTCGACCCCTTGGGGATCAGGAACTCCAGGTCGATGGTGCAGTCGCCGAACTTCGCCTCGGTGTAGAGGTCCGAGCCGCCGCCGCTGACCGCGGCCAGCACCTTCAGAGACCCGTCCGGGGAGTTGTCGATGCCGCCGATGAGCTTGTCGGGGGTCTTCGCGTCCCACGACACCGGGCACGCCTGCCACTGGTTCTTGGCCGGGTTCTTGGCCTTCCAGCCGGTGAGATCCTTGCCGTTGAACAGGGCAAGCGGCGCAGGGTCGGCGGCCGGGGCAAGGGAGGCGAGGAGGGTAACGGGGAGGACGAGGAGGCAGCGCATGGCAGCTCCGGGAAGGGGAAGGGTGTGGGGTGGGACCGACGCACCGAGATGCTACCCGAGTCGCGGGGAAATGGCGAGCGGCCGCTGTGAGCCAGGGTTTGAGCCCCGGAGGGGCGCCGGCGTGTAGCCCGGGGTGCAACCCCGGGCGGCGTAGGCGTTGTCCGAGGGAGCATCCCCCACGAACTCCGCCGTCGGCCGCCCGGGGTTGCACCCCGGGCTACACGCCGGCGCCCCTCCGGGGCTTGAAGGCAATACCGGGACCGTTCACGCCGGCCGGCGCTCGGGGAGCGGGTACTCCAGAACCTCCTGGAGGAGCTCGCGCTTGCTCGGGCGGGCGAGCAGCGGCACGAGGTTCGGCAGGGCGTAGTAGTCGCCGTCGAACTGGTACGCGTCGGCCGCGATCCCGGCCTTCTTGCACTCGTCCTCCAGCTGGGTGGTCGCGCCCGTCACCTTGACGAAGCAGACCGCCGGGTCGGCCTTCAGCTCCTCCCGGTACTTCAGGAGTTCCGGGACGAACTTGGGGGCGTTGTTCTCCCCCTCGTCGGTCACCACCACGACCTGCTCGACGTACTGCCGCTTCCGCCGCAGCACCTCGACCGCCGCCCCCGCCGAGGTTCCGCCGCCGGCGGTGATCCCGGTGAGTGCGGACTCCCACGCCGCCAGGTCCGGCCCCGCGGCCTCGACCGGGTAGGCGATGGTGTCGAAGGCGTAGGCGTACAGCTCCCGGTCGGCGACGGCCGCGAGCAGCGCCCCCAGCCGCTTGCCGACCTCGATCGCCTGCGACATCGACCCGGACTTGTCGATGAGCAGGGCGGTCGGGCGGGTGATCCGGCCGCGGGCCTTCACCCGGGCGTCGGCCACCGCGTCGAGCTTCGCCCTCACCTCGGCCGACACGCCGGCCGCGTCGCGGGCCTTCTCGGCCTTGAACGCGCTCACCCGGCCGGTGGTCTTGGCCTGCTCCAGCCGGGCCTCGACCATCTCCTTGACGGTCCCGTCGTCGAACGCCCCGCGGCGGCGGAGCATGTCGAGGTTGTTGATCACCTCCTGCGGCGTCATCCGGCCGACCAGCGCCTTCAGGACCACCGGGGTGACGGCCTTCACCACCCCGACCGCGACGCGGAACGGCACGTCGTGCTGCACGATCAGCCGGGCCGCCAGCTCCGGGGAGTCGGCGCCGGCGAGCGCCTTGAGCCCGGCCTGCTTCGACCCCTCGGGCGGGCGGTCGTCGAACAGCACGGCCTGCGCCCGCGGGCCGGGCTTCACGTGGAGCAGGGCGTACAGCCGCTTGAGCGCCTTGCGGGCGGTGAGGGCGGTGCTGTCGAACCACCGGTCGTCGGCCTCGCGCTCCCGGAGGTAGCGGGTGACCTCGGTCCGGACCGACCGCGGCACGTTCCGGCCCAGCCCGCCGTCGGCGGTCATCAGCACCTTCTCCTTCTTCGGCTCGACCACCTCGACGACGACCTCCTCCTTCCACCCGTGGATGAAGTCGACCACCCGCCCGACCTGGTACGGCGGCATCTGCCGGAGCAGCGCCAGCCCGACCCCCCGGTGGCCCGGGAAGGTGCTCAGGGCGAGGGTGACCACGAACATCTCGTGGTGGTCGCGCACGTCGCCGTGGTCGGCGTACCAGGCCGCGAGGCGGACGTAGAAGCGCGGATCCCGCGCCACCAGGTCGCGGTGGAGCGGGTGGACGAGGGCGAGGTTGCGGTGCGGGCAGGTGAGGAGGCTGTTGAGCATCGCCAGCCGGAGATCCTGCTCGTCGCGGGTCGTGGCGGTCACGGGCGCACCTCCGACGAAAACGGCCGCCAGCTGGCGGCCGAGATAAAGGAAACCCGTACAAGTTCGGGAAGCGTTCCGTTGACTCCGACTGAGCTACCACTGCTCTACCGCCCGGTCGAATCGGGCGGGCGGGGAATCGAACCCTGCGACCGGTCGGTTATGGTTGTCGTTTGTAGGCTTCCGCCGTCGGGTACGGGTTGTCTCGGATGACGGCGTTGAACGTCCCGGGCCGCCGCACGAGTTCGGCTGGCTTTGGGTACACGTGAGTGCTCTATCCCCTGAGCTACCGGTCCGTGAGTGGACCGGGCAGGACTCGAACCTGCGACCACTCCCTTCGTAGGGGAAGTGTTTGTAGGCCGTCCGCGTGGGGTGCGGTCGGCCCGAGGCGTTCGGATGAAGGGACGGGTCGCGGCGGGGGAGGTTCAGGGAAATCCGGCCGCGACTTCAGTTCCGCTCGCCGATGTGGAGCAGCACCTTCCCGCCCTTCGCCGCCGCGGCGGCGTGCGTCACCGCCTCGCGGACGCGGGCCAGCGGGTACGCCGCGGCGATCGGGCTCTGGAGCGTGCCGTCGCGGATCAGCTCCCGCACCTCGCGGAACAGCCGGAGCATCCGGCGGATCGACTGCTGCTTGGCCCAGTTCCCGAGCCAGAACCCCTCCACAGTCACGTCGCCGCTCAGGACGCGGCGGGGGTGGACCGAGATCGGCTCGTCCGACAGCGACCCGAACAGGAGGCACCGGCCGCCGGGGGCGAGCGCCGTGATGACCGCCGTGCCGGTTGCCCCGCCGACCGGGTCGATGGCGTAGCGCACCCCGCCGGGGATCGTCTTCCGCACCTGCTCCTCGACCGGGCCGTCGGACTCGACGATCACCACGTCGGCCCCCAAGGCGGCCAGCTCGGCGACCTGCTCGCGGCGGCGGACGACGTTCACGGTGCGGAAGCCGGTCCGCTTGCCGAGGCGGATCACCATCTTGCCGAGGTTGCTGCCGGCGGCCGTCTGCAACAGCCACTCGCCGGCGGGGACGTCCAGCACGTCGAGGGTCATGGCGACGGCGGTGGCTGGGTTCACGAAGAACGTCGCGGCCTGGTCGTCGGGGAGGTCGTCGGGCACCGGGATCACCTGCCGGGCCTTCGTGACCGTGTACTCGGCCCAGTTGCCGACGCGGTCGTTGACGACCGCCACCCGCTTCCCCTTCCGCAGCCAGCCGAGGACGCCCCCGCCGCTCGCCTCGACGACCCCAACGCCCTCGAACCCGGGCGTAGCGGGGAAGGTCGGCTTCAGGCCGTAGCGGCCCTCGACGTACATGAGGTCGGACGGGTTGATCGGGCTGGCGAGCATCCGGACCAGAACCTCGCCGCGGCGGGGCTGGGCGGCGGGGGTCTCGCGGAGTTCCAGCACCTCGGCCGGGGGGCCGGTCCGGTCGAACACGACGGCGTTCACGCACAACTCCGGGGGGGCGAGGGTTCCGGTGTGTTTTAGGCACCGGGCCAGAGTGGTTACAATGAGCCGGGAGGGGGCAGCGACAGGATGAGCGGGCGAGGGGTGAGACGAACACCCACCGGTTGGCCGTTCGCTCCTCCCGCGTGATTGCCCCGGAGCCCCCGCGTGTCTGCGATCGTCGACCGGTTCTGGCAGGACATCGCCGGCGGGCTGTTCCTCCTCGAAGTCGTTATCACCGTCGGCACCCTGATCGCCGTCCTCCACCTGAAGCGCGAGCCGATGTCGGCCATCGCCTGGAGCCTGGCGGTCATCCTGCTCCCGGGGCTGGGGCCGCTCCTGTTCCTGGTGTTCGGCTACCAGACGGTCCACCGGCCGATCCGCCGGCGGCGGCGGCGCAAGGAGGCGTACCGGTCGCTGGCCGCCGACGCCCCGCCGCCCGCGCAGCCCGGCGACGGCGCGCCGCCGGTGGCGGTCCCCCGCCGCTGGGAGGTACTCGCCCGGCTCGCCCACCACGACGACGGCTACCCGGTCACCGCCGGGAACCGCATCGAGCTGTACCACCACGGCGACCCGGCCTACGCGGCCATGCTGGCGGCCGTCGAGGCCGCGCGGCACCACGTCCACATCGAGTTCTTCATCTTCCGCCCCGACGACTCCGGCCGGCGCTTCATCGCCGCCCTCGCCGCCGCCGCCCGCCGCGGGGTCGAGGTGCGGTTCCTGTATGACTCCGTCGGGTCGTTCACGCTCTCCGCCCGCCTGCTGCGCGACCTCCAGACCGCGGGGGGGAAGGTCGCGGCCTTCCTACCGCTGCTCAACCCCATCTACCGCTTCCGCGTGAACCTGCGTAACCACCGCAAGATCCTGGTCGCCGACGGCCGGGTCGGCTTCACCGGCGGGCTGAACATCGGCGACGAGTACCTCGGCAAGGTGCCGAAGTTCGGCTACTGGCGCGACACCCACCTGCGCGTCGAGGGGCCGGCGGTGGAGTCGTTGCAGCGGGTGTTCCTGGAAGACTGGCACTACGCCACCGAGGAGCCCGCCCGCGGCCCGGCCTATTACCCGACGCACGCCCCGCACCCGGGGACGAGCCCGGTCCAGATCGTCCACTCCGGCCCGGACGCGGAGTACAAGGCCATCCGCGAGACGTACTTCGCCGGCATCCTCCGCGGGCGGAAGCGGGTGTGGATCGCCAGCCCCTACTGCGTGCCCGACGCCGGCCTGCGCGACGCCCTGGTCCTCGCCGGCCGGGCCGGGGTGGACGTGCGCTTCCTCGGGCTGTTCCGGCCGGACAAGTGGCTGCCGTTCCTGGCCGCCCGCTACTACTGGTCCGAGCTGCTCGCGGCCGGGGTGAAGGTGTACCAGTACACCCGCGGGATGATGCACAGCAAGTACGTCCTCGTGGACGGCGAGTGGGCGTCGGTCGGCACGGCGAACCTGGACAACCGCAGCCTGCTGCTGAACTACGAGGTGAACGCGCTGGTGTACGACCCGGCCGTGGTGACCGAGCTGGAGGAACACTTCCTGCGCGACCTGGAGTGGGCGGTGCGGATCGACCCGGACGTGTTCGCCCGCCGCCCGTTCGCCTCCCGGCTAGCTGAGAACGCCGCCCGGCTGCTGTCGCCGGTGATGTAGCGGCCCGGGGCGCTGAAGAAAATGGCCGCAAAAAGGCACAAAACGCACAAAGAAGACGGGGCTTTCATTTTGTGCGTTTTGTGCCTTTTTGCGGCCATTCCGAGTCAGGCCACACTGCGGTAACGCGATCGACAGGACGGGTCTTGCGCGACTGAAACGCGGCCGGCACGACATGGGCTGCGGGCCGGAGACCGTGTAGTCTGAACCAGCTAAACGGAGGGACGACGTGGATCAGCTGTGGGCGCCGTGGCGACTCTCCTACGTGGCCACCCCGAAGAAGGCGGGCGATGCGCCGGCCGAGGCCGGCTGCTTCCTCTGCCGGGGCGTGGCCGGGACGGACGACCGGGCCAACCTGCTCGTGTACCGCTCCGAGCTGTCGGTCGTGGTGCTGAACCGCTTCCCGTACAACACCGGCCACCTGCTCGTCTCGCCCAAGACGCACAAAGCCCGACCGGACGAACTCACCGAGGCCGAACTCCTCGACCAGCAACTCGTGCTGCGGCGGATGCTCGACGCACTCCAGCGGCGGATGTCGCCGGACGGCTTCAACGTCGGGCTCAACCTCGGGGCCGCCGCCGGCGCCGGCCTCCCGGGGCACCTCCACTGGCACATCGTCCCCCGCTGGAACGGCGACACCAACTTCATGCCGGTCCTCACCGACACCAAGGTCATGGTGCAGTCCCTCGACGCGCTGTACGATCTTCTCGCCGCCGACCTCGCCCCCGCCTCGTGAAGAAGCAAAGCATTTTTTGACAGGACGGACAGGATGAAACGGGATCAAGGCAGCGGTAATCTGTCCTGTTTTGTCCTGTCCGTCCTGTCAAAAAATGCCTTCAAAATGCTACGAGAGCCACTTCCCATGCGCCCCGCCGCCCTGCTCGCCCTCGTGCTGGCCGCCAGCACCGCCCGCGCCGACCTGCCGTCGCCGCGGTTCGACCGTCTGGCCCCGCTCGGCGCGGCGGCCGGTTCAACCGTCGAGGTGGAAGTCGTCGGGGCGGACCTGGAGGGCGCCGCGAAGCTGCTGTTCGACCACCCCGGCGTCACGGCCGAACACGTCAAGGAGCGACGGTTCAAGGTAGCGGTGGCCGCCGGCGTCCCGCCCGGCACCTACGACGCCCGGCTGGTCGGCCGCTACGGGATCACCAACCCCCGGCTCTTCGCGGTGTCCGCGGGGCTGACGGAACTCGCCGAGAAGGAGCCGAACGATGAGCCGGCCTCGGCCCAGCTGGTGCCGGTGAACAGCGTCGTGAACGGCACGTCCGACCAGGGGAGGGAGGACGTGTTCCGCGTGGCCGTGCGGAAGGGGCAGCGGGTGGTGGTCGAGTGCTTCGCCCAGCGGCTCGACTCGCTGCTCGACGCCACGCTGACCGTGTCCGCCGGGGACGGCCGCCCGGTCGCCTCCAACGGCGACTACTTCGGCCGCGACCCGCTCGTCGAGTTCGTCGCCCCGGCCGACGGCGACTACCTCGTCACGCTCAACGACCTGTCGTTCCGCGGCGGGCACCCGTACCGGCTGGTCGTCACCGACCGGCCGCACGTCGAGAACCTGTTCCCGCGGGCCGTGCGGGCCGGGCAGCCGGCCATCGTGTCCGTGTTCGGGCGTAACCTCGGCGGGAAAGCCGCGGGCCTGATGGTCAACGACCTGCCGCTTGACGTGCTGCACGAGACGGTGGATCCGCTGCTCGACGTGTTCCGCCGGGGGCAGTTCCGCTTCACCGACCACCCCACGGCGCACAGCGTCCTCCCCACGGCGGCCACCTGTACGCTCACCGGCGTCCAGCACCGCGGCATGCCGCTGCTGGTGACGGACACGTCGGTGACGCTCGAACAGGAGCCGAACGACGACGCGAAGTCGCCGCAGAAATTGAGCCTGCCGGCAGTCGTGTCCGGCCGATTCGACCGCGAGCGGGACGCGGACTGGTTCCTGATCGAGCCGACCGAGGGCGGGGCGTACAGCTTCGAGGTGTACTGCGAGCGGATCGCCGGGCGGGCCGACCCGTACCTCGTCGTGCTGGACGAGAAGGACAACCGGGTCGCCGAACTGGACGACTTCGGCATCCGCACCAACGCCTTCGACGGCCACCTCCGCGACCCGGCGGGCACGGTGAATCTCACGGCGAAGAAGCCGTACCGCGTGCTGGTGCAGGACCGCTACCGCCGCGGCGGCCCGCGCTACCAGTACGTCCTCACGGTCCGCCGGCCGGTGCCGGACTTCTACCCGGCGGTGATCCACCACCAGAACCCCGGCCCCGGCGGCACGACTATCCGCAAGGGCGGCGCGGCCTACCTCGACGTGGTGGTTCACAACAAGGGCGGGTTCACCGGCCCGCTCACGATCACCGCCGCCGGCCTGCCGGAGGGGTTGCACGCGGCCCCCACCGTGGTGAACAACTCCGACCGCGGGACGCTGGTGCTGTGGGCCGACCCCGACGCCCCCGACTGGACCGGCCCGGTTCAGCTGACCGCGACCGCCAAGAGCGGCACCGAGACGATCGAGCGCGAGGTCCGGCCCTACAGCAGGGTGTGGAACAGCACCGACCTGAACAGCAGCCGGCCGACCCGCGAGCTGGTCGTGGCCGTGACCGACACGGCGCCGTTCGCTGTCGTCCCTCTTCAAGACCGCATCGAAGTCGAGGCCGGGAAGAAGGCCGAGCTGCGGGTGAAGTGCGTGCGCCAGCAGCCGGACTTCAAGGCGGCCGTAAACCTTTCGCGGCTGACGCTGCCGAACCCGCTCCGGGTGTCAGCTGGCGCCATCCCCGAGGGCCAGACCGAGGCGACGGTGACGGTCGAGGCCCAGGCCAACGCCCGGCCGGGGGAGTACACGGTAGTCCTTCAGTGCCAGGGGCAAGTGCCCTTCAGCAAGGATGCGAAGGCCGCCACCCGGCCGAACACGTTGGTCACAACCCCGAGTCGGCCGGTGACGGTGGTGGTGACGGCAGCACTAAAGAAATGACCTTGGGGTGCTGACTCTACAGGCAAGGGTTAGTCGATGACGGAGGCAATCGGGGACGCCGACCTCGACGAGTTTAGTTTCACTGAGGGCAGAGCTGTCGAGATCGAGGGGCGTCTCGTCAACTATAAGATCAAAAAGACAAATTATAGTAATATATACTGCGCCGCTGCCTCTCCGCTCCGACCGAAGGGGAAGCATGATGGAGCACGCGAACACCTGCCACCGGGATGAGGGCAACGAGTATGGGGAAGCTGTTCCTCAGCCACAAGAGCGTGAATAAGAATCTTGTCGGCTGGCTGAAAGAGCAGCTCCGTCGCCACGGGCACGAGCCGTGGTACGACGCCGACAACATCCTCGCAGGAGACCTTCTGGAGAGGGCTATTCAGGACGGGATCAAGACCTCGGAAGGCGCGGTTTTCTTCATCACCGCCGCCTACAAGGATGACAAGTGGATCGCTTCCGAGATCAACTACGCCGTCGCTGAGACACGCAATCGGAGTGACTTCAAACTTATCCCGATCATCTACAAGGAGCGGAAAAAAGATCCGAACCCGCTGATACCGCAACTTCTCGAACCATTCACAGCCAAGACTGTCTACCGCAAAGAAGAGGCACTTCTGGAGATCCTGAGAAGACTCGGCGACGAGCGGGCCCGGCTACTGGTGCAGTCCGAGATACCGCCGACGCCGCCGAGATGGACCCGTCTGAAACGACTCTTCAGTCGACCGGCGCTGTCACACGCCCTCGCCCTGTTGATCGGTGTCGCCCTGACCGCTGGCGTGATGTTCGCCACCGCTCGGAAGCGGAACGACCCCGAGATCCCAGTTATTCCAGTGGCGGCACCGCGCGACGATGCGGCAATCGAAAAGGAGCAGCGAGATAAGGCTCTCATGGCGTTCGCCGAAGATCTCGATCCAAAGCTGCTCGTCACCACGTTCTCGTTGAACAAGTCCGAGACCGGCAAGTGGGTGGACATTTGCAAAGTCGATATTCCCCCGAAGGGGCGCTTCTACATGGCCGTGGTCGAGGTCACCCGAGACGTGAGGACCGTGGACGGAAAGATTGAGAAAGATCGGAAAGACAAGTGCTTCATAATCCTCAGCCTGTACCCGCTCGATTTCAAGGCGTTTGGTGCGAATGCGGGTGAGGTTCTCGTCGAGCCCCAGGCAGTCGTGTACGGCAGCCTCGCTTCCGAGGTGGGTAAGACAATACACTTGCGAGTGGAAATGAATAAGCAAAACAATCTGGAGCGGCATCTCTTCTTGCGGGTGATCGACATCCCAGCTCCATCATACGAGGTCGTGGTCAGGCTGTATAGTATTCAGAGTAGCTTGCTTACTTGGTTTTTCTGATCCTTCGGTGATCCCAGGGCCTCGGTCGCTTCCGCCCCCGTGCTGCATACCTACCAGCGCATGACGAACTAGAACACTGCGGCCTCCGAGCCCGAGGGCACCCGAAGCATGGATGGTGACCGAGACCAAGTCGTTCGTCTCGAACTTGCGGACGGTGGCTGAGCAGCTCTACTTGATCGCCCACGCCACCAAGCGGACCTTCCCCGCCCCGGTCGAGATGTCGTCTCAGTCGATGGCCTTCTTGAAGGTTCTGGGCGTGCCGATCATCGAGAAGGCTGACCTCGCCCGCGGGACGGTGTACAGCCAACTCGACGAGTTGAATGAGTGGGCCAAGGGATACGGGGTGGTGATCAGCGGTAGGTGACTACAACAGCGAGGCTCCCCCTCCCTCCCGAGGCTCGATCATGCGGACCGCGCTGGCCTTGTTCCTCCTCTCGGTCACATTCACTGTCCTCGCCGCCGAGCCCGTTCCCCTCTTCAACGGCAAGACGTTCGCCGGTTGGGAGGGCGACACCGCGAAGACGTGGAAGGTTGAGGACGGCGTCATCACCGCCGGGTCGCTCGACGTGACCGTGCCGCGGAACGAGTTCCTCTGCACCACCAAGACCTACGGCGACTTCGAGCTGAAGGTGCGGTTCAAGCTGGTCGGGGACAAGGCCCGCGCCAACGCCGGCATCCAGTTCCGCACCAAGCGCATCCCGAACCACCACGAGGTCAGCGGCTACCAGGCCGACGTGGGGCAGCAGTACTGGGGGGCGCTGTACGATGAGTCGCGGCGGAACAAGGTCCTCGCCAAGCCGGACGAGAAGCTGCTCGCCGGCCTCGTGAAGCACGACGACTGGAACGAGTACACGATCCGCTGCGAGGGGCCGCGCGTCCAGCTGTGGCTCAACGGCAAGCAGACCGTGGACTACACCGAGACCGACACCCAGATCGACCGGACCGGCGTGATCGGCCTGCAAATCCACGGCGGGGCCAAGGCCCGGGTGTACTACAAGGACGTCCGGATCGAGGAGCTTCCGGCGAAGAAGTGAGCCGGCATCGGGGAGGGCAGCGGCGCACCCACTTGCCCGCACACGTCGGGGGTGTGGGGCGATCGGTCCAGCGACTCGTCACCGGATTCGTGATGCAACGCCAAGAACCACAGACGAGCTTCGACCAGAAGCACGCATCGGCCTACGACCAGCAGTGGGCCAAGCTGGCCCCGCTGCGCGACGCGCTGTACTTGCTCACCGGCGCGGTGCTGTCCGACCTGCCCGCCGAGGCGCGAATCCTCTGTGTCGGGACGGGAACCGGCCCCGAACTGGTCGCCCTCGCCCAGCGCTTCCCACAGTGGCGCTTCGTCGCGGTGGAGCCGTCCGCACCGATGCTGGACGTCTGCCGTCGGCGGGCCGAGGAATACGAGGTCGCATCGCGTTGCGAGTTTCACGAAGGCTACCTCGATTCCCTCCCTCCGTCGGAGCCGTTCGACGCGGCGACGTCGTTTCTCGTTTCGCAGTTCATCCTGGCGCGAGAGGCGCGGTCCGCCTACTTCCGCACGATCGCCCAGCGCCTCCGGCCGGGCGGGTACGTGGTGAACGCGGACCTGACTTCCGACACGAGTTCCGCCGCGTATCAGAGCCTGCTGGAGGTCTGGCTGCGGATGATGAAGGCGGCCGACTTCGCCCCGCCTCAGCAGCTCGAACGCCTCCGCTCGGTCTACGGCCGGGACGTCGCCGTGCTGCCGGCGGCGGAGGTCGGCGCGATCATCGCATCGGGCGGGTTCGACACGCCGGTCGCGTTCTTCCAGGCGGGGCTCATTCAAGCGTGGTACGCCCAGCGCACGCCCGCGGCCGTCGGAACCGGCCCCATCTAGTCGGCGCCCCCAAGGAAGCGCCGATCGCCCACGAGTCGAATCGCTCGCGCGAACGCCGGGTCACCGCGGAGCGGCCGGGGGTGGTGCCGGAACTTCGACCGGTGGAGTCGGCGGGAACAGGTCGTCCAGCTGACCGAGGTTGGCGAGGTCCACCACCGCCCGCCACTGAGCATCCAGGGCCGTCAGGTACGCTTGCAGCGCCTGAGCCAGGTTCTGCTGGGCCACCACCACGTCGTTGAAGCTCACCCGATCCGGCTCGACCTGATAGCGGCGGATCAGCGCCCGGTAGGCCCGCGTCAGGTTCGGCATGATCAGCGTCCGGTAGCGGGCCGCCGTCGCGCGGTTCACCTCGTAGCGGGCGAACACCTCGGCGAGCCGGCCGGTCAGGTCGTTCTGGGTCGCCTCCAGGCCGGCCGTCGCTTGCCCGATCCGCGCCGCCGCCGTGCGGATGTTCCCCTGGTTGCGGTTGGTGAGCGGCAGCTCGATGCCCAGCTGAACGCCGAACTGGTACGTCTGGGCGGCGTTGTCGTACTGGTGGTATTGGTTCGTCCCGAGGTCCGGGATCACGTTCCGCCGCTGGAGGGTGTGGTTGACCTGGGCCTGGGCCAGGGTGTTCCGGGCGGTCAGCACCTCGGTGTGCTGCTCCAGCACCCAGGCCCGGAGCCGGTCGGCGTCGAACACCGGCGGCGCGGCCTCGGCCGACCCCTCCAGCGGGGCCGGCGGCAGGTCCGGCCGGCCCACCGCCGCGGCCAGCTGACGCCACGCCGCCCGGTAGGCGGCCTCGGACTGGATGACGGCGTTCCGCGCCTGCTCGGCCTGCGCGTACAGCTGAAGCGGCTCGTAGCCCGCCGCCAGCCCGGCCGCCACCTGCCCGAGCTGGAGCCGGTACACCTCGTCGGCCATCCCCGCCAGGGCGCGGTTGACCTCGACCCCCTGCCGCGCCACCAGGACGGCGAAGTACTGCGTCCGCACGGCCGTGGCCACGTCCACCTCGGCCCGGCGGACGGCCACCAGGGCGTTGATGTAGTCGAACCCGGCCACCTGCTGGGCGAGCCTCAGCTTCCCGGCCGTCTTGATGAGCTGGTTGACGAATCCGCCCTGCTGGCCCGACCCGCTGGCGGTCGAGCCCTCCGGGAGGCGGAGGGCCGGCTGGATCTGGTCACCTTGGTAGCCGACCGTCGGGTTGGGGTACAGCCCGGCCTGGATGACCTGTCCGTAGGTCGCGTCCGCCTCGGCCGACGCCCGCCGCAGGACAGGGCTGTTGGCCGCGGCGAGCTGGCGCAGGTCGGCCAGGCTGACCGGGCGGGCGTCGGCCGGCCCGGGCTCCTTCCCGGCCACCGTGGTGAGCTCCGGGTAGGCCTTGCGGACGGCCGCGTCCCGGTCGGCCTGCGGGGTGTCCTTGTCAAACCTCGGCTGGGCGAGCGGCGGGGCCGACGCCCCGGGGAGCTTGTCGGGCAGCTCGAACGGCCGCCCCTTCCCGCCGGCCGGCGGGGGAGCTGCCGGGGGTGTCGTCGGAAGCACGGCCATTACCCCGGCGGCCTGCGCGTCGGGCGGGCCGAGCGGCGCCGGGTAGCTCCCGACCGGGAGGTGGACTTTCGTCCCGGTGCACCCGGCCAGCGCGACCGCTCCCGCCGCCGACCACCACCGAGCACGCCCCTTCATCACGTCCCCCTCCTGCTCGGTCCTGTCGGAAGGATCGGCCGGGGCGGGCGAGGGGGTTGAGCGGGTTTCGCGGGTTCTGAGGAGATGAAGGGGGTGGGAAGGTGAGCGAGCGGCGGCAACCCGGACGGCTGGGCGGGTCGCCGCCGGGGTCAAGCATCCGCGGGGGTGTCGGCTCGGGGGCGGATGAGGAGCACGAATACGACGGACAGAACCGCCGTCCCCGCGAACGCCCCGAAGATCACGTTCAGCGGGACTTGGGCGTCGCGTAGGATGCCGAAGCCCCAGTCCGCGAACCCGCCGCAGCTGATGCTCACGAGGTTCATAAACCCGTAACCGGTGGCCCGCAGCTCGGGGCGCACGATCTGCGACAGGATGGGCATGTTGTTCCCGTCGAACACGCCCCAGCCCAGCCCGAACAGCACCAGGAACGCCACGGCCACGGCCAGACTGCCGGCGTTGCCGATGCCGAACAGGGCGGGGATGAGCAGGCCGATGCCGACCGCGCTCACGTACACCCGTCCCTTCCGGGTGCTTTCGGCGGCGCGGTCGGCGGCCCAGCCGCCGAGGAACGCCCCCGCCAGCGCCGCCACGTTCACGTACAGCGTCGCCGACACCCCCGCTGTCCCCTGGCCGATGGCGAACCGGTCCTTCAGGATGGCCGGCATCCAGTCCCGCACCACCCACCCGGCAATCGCCGGGAGCGTGAACACCAGCACCAGCAGGATGAACGAGGGGTTCGTCGCCAGCTCCCGAAAAGCTACGACCGGGCCGGGCCGGGCGGCGGGGCTGGCCGCGGCCCGCGGGGCGTCGCGCAGGAACACCACGAGCGGCAGTGCGTAGGCGATCCCGACCAGGCCGATGGCCGCGAACGTCGTCCGCCAGCCGAGGTCGGGAGCCTCGGCCGCGTACCCGCCGAACCCGCCCAGGATCACCCCGCAGTAGATGGCCATCTGGTGGACGCCGACCGCCCGCGACCGGGTGGCGCCGGTGTGGTAGTCGGCGATCAGGGCGAGCGCGGCGGGGATGTAGAACGCCTCGCTCACCCCCATCCAGGTGCGCGCCCAGAGGAGCTCGTGGTAGGTGGTCACCTGGCCGGTCCACCACGTCACCGCCGACCACGCGAACAGGCTCAGCGCGACGGTGAACCGCCGGCTGAACTTGTCCGCGAGGTAGCCGCCGACCGGGCTGAGGACCGCGTACACCCACTTGAACTGGCCGAGCATGAAGCCCCAGTTGGCCTCCGAGGCCACGTCCGGGATGTCGGCCATCACGGAGAACTTCATCGCCGCGAGCAGCTGGCGGTCGAGGTAGTTGAGGAGGGCGACCGGCCAGAGGAGGGCGACGGCCAGCCAGGCGGTGCGGAGGGGGTGAGGCATCCCGCCAGTATGGCGGGGGAGGGGGGGCGAGGCCAGAAGTTGTTGGAACGCAATCGCCGGCCGGGGCGTGACCGACCGGCGACCTATGCCGGCCGGTCACGCCCCGAGACGCGTGAGGGGGTTAGCGACCGGACCGCGGGAACTCGGGCGGGAGGAGGACCGGGACGGGGCGGTCCGGGACGGGCGCCCGCGGGGCGGCGAGGGGCTCGCGGTCCGGGGCCGTCCCGCGGGCGGCCCGGACGGGCGGCTCCAGCACGGGCACGACCGGGGCCGCCGAGCTGCGGACCGCGACGGCGTCGGCGGGGCGGGCGGTGGGGGTGCCGGGTGCCCGGTCGCCGCGCGCCGCGACCCGCGAGGGCGGGCTCTTGAGAGCCTCCAGCCACTGCCCCTCCAGGGCGTCCACCCCGTTCACGCCGTACACCTGCCGGGCCGCCAGGTTCCAGCTCTCGGCGGTGCCGTGGCTCCGGCTGTCGCCGCCCTGCATCCCGACCGCCAGGAACTGGAGCAGCTTCTGCCGCCCGCCCACGCCGCTGCCGCCGCGCTCGACCAGGTAGGCGCTCACCGAGTACCCCTGGGCGTACAGCACGATCATGTCGCGCGGGTACTCGGCCATGCGGAACAGCACCGACAGGCGGATGCCCCGGCCGGCGTTGAGCAACTCCCGGTTGCGGACGTCGTGGGTGAACCGCTCCTCGTCGTTCTCGCTCAGCACGCTGCCGCCCTCGTCCGCCCACCGCGGCACCGGCCGGCCGAAGTGGTGGGCCAGGACGGTGTGGGTGATCTCGTGCGGCAGTACGCTGTCCAACAGCTGGCGGGCGGGGCCGTGGATCTCCATGTGCTGCGAGGAGACGAACCCGCGGCTGCCGTCGCCGCCGAAGGTGAACGTCGTGGCCCCCCCGGCCCCGCCGGTAGCGATCTTCACCTCCAGCGGACAGCGGCGCTGCCAGTTCGGCATCTCCTGCCCGAGCCACTGGAGCGCCTTCTCCTTCCGGTAGATCTCGGCCATGTCGCCGAACTGCCGGGCCAGGGTGTCGCTCGGGGCGGAGACGACGAAGTTGGCGGTGGTGTAGGTCGCGGCGGCGGCCGGCTGGGTGGAGGCCAGAACGACGAGCAGCGCGTGCAGCGGGAGCCGACGAAGCGTCATTCCCTTGACCTCCGTTGGGGAGTGGGACGCCATAAGGGCCGAGGGCCGGGCGCGTACCTGCGCGGCGTCGGAAGACTACATGGCAACGGCTGTGCCGGGGCGGGGAAGTGTCCTTCCCGGGGCCGAAAGTGGCGCCACAAGCTGCGCTGTGGACGGCGGTTCGGGATCGGAGCGGCCGTGCGGGTTCGACGGGCCTCCCGGACGGGCGGTGTAACTTCTACAGTTCAACACTCCCCACCCGCGCCTTGTAACTATTACAAGTCAGATCGTAAGTTCGAGGCTGTTCCGGCGCCGGCGCGTCCCACCTGTCTCGGCCCACCAATTCACCACCTGACTGGACCCGGATCGGTCCCCGCCGAGTCCCCCCAACGACCCCCTCTCGCCGCCTCACTGATGCGGCAGCCGACGCCCCGAGGGCGTCCCGACTCGGTCCGTTCCAGTTGTGACCGACGGACGGGGCGACCTGCACGGTTCGGGTGCGATTCGTGTGGCACTTTCGGGCACGGCACGCTACACTTGTTCTGTCAGCGCTCGGATTGGCACGAATCCCTGGCTTCCTCTCCCGGAAGCGATCGGTCGATGCCCAAAATCGAGCATGTCGAGCCGCCGCTGCCCGAGATCGTGGGCACCGCGACCGCCATGCAGGACGTCTACCGTCTGGTGCGGCTCGCCGCACCGCGGACCACGACCGTCCTGCTCGTCGGCGAGACCGGCACCGGCAAAGAGGTCATCGCCAAGGCGGTCCACAAGCTCAGCCGACGGGCCGACGGCCCGTTCATCCGCGTCAACTGCGGCGCCCTCCACGAGAACCTCCTGGAGAGCGAGCTGTTCGGTCACGTGAAGGGGTCGTTCACCGGCGCCGTGGCGGACAAGGTCGGCCGGTTCGAGGCGGCCCACGGCGGCACCATCTTCCTCGACGAAATCAACAGCACCTCGCCCAAACTCCAGGTGAAGCTCCTCCGCGTCCTCCAGGAGCGCGAGTTCGAGCGCGTCGGGGAGAGCAAGACGATCCGCGTGGACGTGCGGGTCATCGCCGCGACCAACGCCTCGCTCGAAGAGTTGGTCGAGTCCGGCGACTTCCGCGAAGACCTCTACTACCGCCTGAACGTGATCCCGGTCGTGCTCCCGCCACTCCGCGAGCGGCGCGACGACGTCGCGCCGCTCGCCCTCTTCTTCCTCCGCCGCTACGCCGACCAGCACAAGTGCCCGCTCCCCGAGCTCACCCCGGCCGCGGTGGACGCCCTCAAGCTCCACGACTGGCCCGGGAACGTCCGCGAGCTGGAGAACACGCTGGAACGGCTGATCGTCCTGGCGGACGGCGGGCCGATCACGCCGGACCTCGTGCGCTTCGGCCGGCCCCGCTACGCGCTCCGCGCGGCGCGGGGCGCCGCCGCGCCGCCGGCCGGCACGGATGTGCAGTCGCAGATCCGTCACCTCGTCCGGGCCGGCGTGCAGACGCCGCTCCCGGCCGGGCTGAAGGGGCTCCACCCGTTCCTGGTGGACGGGCTCGAACGGGAGTTGATCGAGGAAGTGATGCGGCAGTGCGGGGACGTGCAGATCAAGGCCGCGGACCGGCTCGGCATCAACCGGAACACGCTCCACAAGAAGCTCGAACAGTACCGGGCCGACGACGCCCGGGCCGCCGCCGCACTGACCCCGGCCGAACCAGTCGCGCCCGCCGAGCCCAAGGCCGAGTCGGCTTGAACGCCCTGGGTCACTCCAGTACGCCGGGCGGGGCGGCCGCGGGGAGTTCCTCCTTGACCGCCACGCCGCTCACCCCGGCCCGCATCAGCGCGGCGGCGAGTGCGGTCACCCGCCCGGCCGCGTCCGCCACCGGCACACCGCGGGCGTGGATGTTCGAGACGAGGTTCCGGTCCGCGTCCGTGTGGCCGGGCCGGGGGCGGAAGGCGAGGTAGGCGGAGAGGCTGTCGGCGGTCGCCAGCCCCGGCCGCTCCCCGATCAGCAGCACTACCACCGCCGGGTCGAGCAGTTCCCCCACATCGTTGAGTACCCCGACCCGGCAGTGTCGCACCGCGAACGGCCGGCCGAACTTCCAGCTCCGCCGCCGGGCTTCTTCGGCCAGCAGCGGGAGCAGCGCGGGAGCCTGCACGGCCACGGCCGTAGCCGAGAGCCCGTCCCCGATGACCACCTGAAGGTCCACGCCCGCCGGGCACTCGGCCATGACCCGGGCGCGGCCGGCCTCGCTCAGCCGGCGGCCGAGGTCGGGGCGGGTGAGGTACTCGGGCCGCGATCCGGCGCGCGTCTCGACCCCGAACAGTCCGAAGTCGGCGACCAGCCCGCCGAGGTCGGCGGCGAGGTCGAGCTCGGCGTGGACGGCGTCCCGCGCGGCGGCGTGGTCCGCGCGGAGGTGGAGGGCGGTCTCGGTCCGGTAGCCCGCGCCAGCCCGGCCGACGAACACCCGGGCCGGGGTCCGCGCCAGGAGGGCCGGCAGGTCCGGCTCACCGGCCGGCGTCGGTGTGGCGTCACTCATGTCCGCTTCCGGTCAGGACGCCCCGCGGCGGGCCGGGGAAGGTGTGGCGGGCGCGGGCGAACCACCCGACCGCCAGGGCTACGGCCGTGCCGCCGACCGCGTAGGCCGCCTGGTCGTTCGGCGGCGCCATGCCGATCACGATCAGCCCGCCGCACCCGACCAGGCTCACCAGCGCCAGCGGGCGGAACCACCGGCCCAGGGTCCACGGGCCGAAGCGGGTCCACCAGCGGCCGTGGGCGAGGAGCCCGATCGCGGTCGGGAGGACGTAGGAGACGTACAGGAAGATGACGCACACCGCCGTGATGGTGGTGTAGACCGGTGTGTAGGCGGTGAACGCCACTGACGCCACGGCCACGCCCCACACGGCGACGGGCGGCGTGCGGAAGCGCGGCGATACGTGCCGCACCGCCGCCGAGAACGGCAGACCGCCGTCGCGCGCGAAGGCGAAGGCCATTCGTGACGCCGACGTGACCGTGGCCAGCCCGCACAGGTACTGGGCCAGGACCGCCCCGGCGAGGAGCGCGCCCGCGAGCCAGCTGGGGGCCACGGCGAACAGGGTGTGCGCGAACGCCTTGTCGCCGAGTTCCGCGGCGGCCGCGGGGGCGGGCATGGCCAACACCACCGCGGACAACATCACCCACCCGAACACGCCCGACACCAGCACCGACCGCACGATCCCCCGCGGCACCGCCTCGGCGGCGTTCAGGGTTTCTTCCGAGGCGTGGGCGGAGGCGTCGAAGCCGGTGATGGTGTACGCCGGCAGGAGAAGCCCGAGCGCGAACAGCCAGGGGAGCGAGGACGTTTCGGGCCACACGCCACCGCCCGCTGGGCCGCTGAAGTTCGTGAACGTCACCAGCCGGTCCGGGTCGAGCGCGGGGGCGCACGCGAGCAGAACCCCCGTCAGGACGGCGGACAGAGCCAGAATCCACCAGCCGCTGAAGTCGGTGAGCACGCGGGTGACGCGGATGCCGAGGTGGTTCACCGCCGCCTGCGAGGCGGTCATGGCGGCGACGACGAGGAACTGGAGCCGCAACCCGGCCGGGTCGGCGAAGTCGAAGGCGGGGTCGAGGGCCGCGGCGGCGAAGCGGAAGGTGCCGACATTGATCGCGGCCAGGACGGTGACGAGCCCGGCAAGGTTGAACCAGGCGGTCGCCCAGCCCCACCCCCGGCCGCCGAGGATGGCCGCCCAGTGGTACAGACCGCCGGCCGTGGGGAAGGCGCTGGCCACCTGCCCCATTGTGGCTGCGACCGCCAACGATAGGAGGCACATGGCCGGCCAGCCGAGCCCGATGGCGCCGCCGCCGACGGAGCAGTAGCCGACGTGGAACGACGTCAACCCGCCGGCCAGGATGCAGATGATGGACAGCGAGATGGCGAAGTTCGAGAACCCGCCGAGGCAGCGGGCGAGCTCCTGGGCGTAGCCGAGCCGGCGCAGGGTGCGCTCGTCGTCGGCGAGGGTGTCGGCGGGCGGCGGGTCGTGCATGGCGGGGCGGACCGGGTGGGGCTAGCCGACGAGCGCCCGGCCGAGGTGGCCGAGCAGGGCCGGGCGGGCGGCGGGCGGGGCGAGGCGGCCGTTGCGGTACACCCCGCGCTCCTCAAGCCAGGCGGCGAACTCGGGGGCCGGGGTCAGCCCCAGCAGCTCGCGGACGGCGGCCGCGTCGTGGTAGCTGGTGGACTGGTAGTTCAGCATCACGTCGCCCGAGCCGGGCACGCCCATGACGTAGTTGCACCCGGCTGCGGCGAGCAGCAGGAGCAGGTTGTCGGCCGAGTTCGGGTCGGCGTCGGCGTGGTTCGTGTAGCACACGTCCACCCCCATCGGCAGGCCGAGCAGCTTGCCGACGAAGTGGTCCTCCAGCCCGGCCCGCACGATCTGCCGCTCGTCGGCCAGGTACTCCGGGCCGATGAACCCGACCACGGTGTTCACCAGGAACGGGTCGAACGCCCGCGCCACCGCCTGGGCCCGCGCCTCCAGCGTCAGCTGGTCGACCCCATGATGAGCGTCGGCCGACAGGGCGCTCCCCTGTCCGGTCTCGAAGTACATCACCTGATCCCCGACCCAGGCCACGTCCCGCCGGCGGTGCGACTCCCGCACCCGCTCGCGGCCCTCCGCCAGCATCGTGAGGGTGACCCCGAAGCTCCGGTTCGCGGCCTCCGTGCCGGCGACCGATTGGAAGAGCAGGTCCACCGGCGCGCCGCGGTCGAGGGCGGCGAGCTGGGTGGTGACGTGGGCCAGGCAGCAGTGCTGCGTCGGGGCGCCGGCCGCGGCGATCAGCCGGTCGAGCCCGCCGAGGACGGCGGCCACGGAGTCCACCGAGTCGGTCGCCGGGTTCACGCCGATGACCGCGTCGCCGCAGCCGTAGCTCAGGCCGTCGACGGCAGCGACGAGGATGCCGGCGAGGTCGTCGGCCGGGTGGTTCGGCTGCACGCGCACGCCGAACACGCCCCGGCCGCCGAGGGTGTTCCGGCACCGCGTCACCACCCGCACCTTGGCCGCGACCGCGACGAGGTCCAGGTTTCCCATCAGCTTCGCCACGGCCGCCGCCACCTCGGGCGTGACGGCCCGGTGGAGGTGGGCGAGCGCCTCCCCGTCGGTCCGGTGGTCGAGGAGGAACTCGCGGAACCCGCCGACCGTCATCGCCCGGAGGGGAGCGAAGCCGTCGCGGTCGTGGGTGTCGTGGGCGAGGCGCGAGACGTCGTCGGCGTCGGGGTCGATGACGGGGTGGTCGGCGATCTCGCCGAGGGTGAGGTCCGCGAGGGCGAACTTGGCCGCCACCCGCTCCCGCTCGGACCGGGCGGCGACGCCGGCGAGGGCGTCGCCGGACTTCGGCTCGTTGGCCCGGGCGAGCAGGTCGCGCAGGTCGGGGAACACGAACCGCTCCCCGCGGACGGTGTGCGAGTACGGCATGCGGCGGGTGCGGGTTCGAGGGCGCCGGCGGCGTCGGGCACTCGATCTTACTCGACCGGCGGGCCGAGCTCGTCGAGGAGGTGCCCGAGCTTCTCGCGCTTGGTCTGGAGGTACCCCCGGTTGTTCTCCCCGGGCGGGATCTGGATGGGCACCCGCTCGACGATCCGGAGGCCGTAGCCGTCCAGGCCGATGACCTTCCGCGGGTTGTTCGTCAGCAGGCGGATGTCGCGCACCCCCAGGTCGTGGAGGATCTGGGCGCCGATCCCGAAGTGGCGCAGGTCGGCCCCGAACCCGAGCCGGCGGTTCGCCTCGACCGTGTCGAGCCCCTCTTCGTGCTGGAGCTTGTAGGCCCGGAGCTTGTTCAGCAGCCCGATGCCCCGGCCCTCCTGCCGCATGTACACGATCGCCCCGCGCCCGGCCGCGGCCACCTGCTGCATGGCGAAGCGCAGCTGCGGGCCGCAGTCGCACTTGGTCGAGTGGAGGGCGTCGCCGGTCAGGCACTCGCTGTGCATCCGCACCAGCACCGGCTCCGCCTGCTCCGACACCACCCCCGGGGCCGTCTCCACGCCGACCCCGCCGAGCGTCAGGGCGAGGTGCGGCTCCTGGTCCACGACCGCGGTGTAGGCGAACAGGTCGAACTCGCCGAACTCGGTCGGCAGCTTCAGGGCGATCTCCCGCTTCACCAGCTTTTCGCGGCGGCGGCGGTACTCGATCAGGTCGGCGATCGTACACATCCTCAGCTGGTGCCGGTCGCAGAACGCCTTCAGGTCCGGGAGGCGGGCCATCGTCCCGTCCTCGTTCAGCACCTCGCAGATGACCGCGACCTCGCGCATCCCGGCCAGCCGGCACAGGTCCACGCTCCCCTCGGTGTGCCCGGCCCGGACGAGCACGCCCCCCGACTTGGCGATCAGCCCGTCCACGTGCCCCTTGTCGCGGACGAGGTCGTGCGGCCCGCCGGCCGGGTCGGCGCAGACCTGGATGGTGCGGCAGCGGTCGAAGGCCGAGATGCCGGTGCTGATCCCCTCGCGGGCGTCGAAGTTGTGGGTGAACGGGGTAGCGGTCGGGTCGAGGTGGACGCCCGGGAGGAGGTTGAGGCCGAGCCGGGCGGCGTGTTGAGGGGCGAACGACACGCACAGCCGGCCGCACGCCTGCCGGACCATGAAGTTGACAGCTGCCGGCGTGACCGCCTCGGCCGCCATCACCACGTCGCCCTCGTTCTCCCGGTGCTCGTCGTCCACGAGGACGATCATCCGCCCGGCCTTGAGCTCGGCGAGAGCCTCGTCGATGGAGCAGAACCCGGGGGCGGTGCGGTGCGGCATGATGTGCGGGGGGAAGGGGGCGAACGGGGGAGGGCGGTCGGTCGGGCGCCCGCCGCCGCGCGCCCGACCGACCGCCCGGTTAGAAGCCCGGGGGGCCGCCGAGCCCGGCCGTCGGGTCCGGCGCGCCGGCCTCGCGCGGGGACACCGGGCGGAGGTCGCTCTCGATCCGGTCCACGCGCCAGGCGTAGCGGGTCCGGGGGCTCCCCGTCGGCGGGGCGAGGCCGCCGGCGTCCGGGTCGGCCTCGCCCCGGAGGCGCTTGGCCTCGGCCAGGGCGGCGGGGTCGGTGCAGACCACCACCAGCCGGCCGCGGGAGGCCAGGTCGGACTTCGACGTCATCAGCGGGATCTCGACCGGGATGCGGACCTCGACGGCCGAGTCGGTGAACGCCAGGATCTCGTAGATGTCCGGGCTCATCTTCAGCCGGGCGCCCGGCGGCACCAGCCCGACCCCGGACCACGAGGACAGGAAGCCCTTGAGCTGGTCCGGGGAGGGAGCCTTGCCGCCCGGCAGGCGGAACAGCCGGCGGGCCGTGGCCGCGTACACCTCGTCGGGCAGTTGCCACCCCAGCCCGGCCGGGGCGCCGACCAGGGCGAGCCGGGCCGCCCCCGCGTCGGCGCCGAGGAGCCGCAGCGCCGGCTCGTCGGCGAGCTTGGCGAACTCGTAGGCCGTGAACGGGCGGGTCACCCGGTCGGCCGACAGCCGGAGGAACATGGCGGCCGTCTCCCGGGCCTGCTGCTGGAGGTCCGCCACGAACCACCCGTAGGGCGTGAGCCGCGGCTCGTCGCGGAGGAACCCGTTCGGGCCGGGGGACACCTGCCACTGCCGCCCGGCCGCCTCGGCGCCGGACCCCTCGACCGCCTTGAGTGCGAATTGGAGGGGGAAGACGCCCTCCGGGCAGCGGAGCGTGCCGGTGGCCACGCACTCGACCCCGCCCGCCTTGGCCGACCACTCCCGCAGGCTCCCCGGGACGTACTCGCACGCCCCCGGGTTGCGGGAGGCGATGCGCACGAGGTCCGACTGGCGGAACACGAGCCAGTCGGTCCGGTAGCGGTTCTCCAGGGAGGCGGTGTCGTCGGCCGGGATGCTGGCCCGCTCCTTCGGGTCGCGGGTGTGGTGGAAGGCCCGGGTGAGCTCGTCCTTGGTGATCTGCCCGACCCAGCGCGAGACCTCGGCGTCGGCCTCCCGGCGGATCGAGTACTCGACGGCGGCCATGTACGTGACGTACACCAGTCCGACGACCACCGACCCCCACCAGGCGGCGTTGATGAGGTCGATCCCGAAGAGCTCGCCGGTCCGGGTTCCCTCCGAGTTGCGCACGATCCGCCGGGCCGCAAAGGCCAGGACGACCGCCACGGCCGGGAGGGCCAGGAGTTGGGGGGTGATGAGCGGCGTCTTCGACGACCGGGCCGTCACCGCCAGGGCGGCGAGGACGAGGACGAACACGACCATGACGGCGAACGACGCCACGGCCATCCACGACACCGGGACGTAGCCGACCGGGTCGGCGGTGGACCCGAGGGGCGGGCCGGGGTCGCGGACGTTCGGCGTGGTGTCGGCCATACTGCGGGTCCACCCGTGGGGAAGCGGCCGGAGGGCCGCCGTTCGTTCTACGGCCCGGGGGTGGGGGGGGTTCGGAGTTCGGTGAGGAGGGGGGAGCGGGGAGGGAGGAGGAAGACGAGCAAACGGCCTCTCCTCCCTTACCCCCCGCCCCCTACTCGTCCGTCGCCTGCGAGGCGGACCCGGCCAGCGGGGCGACCGCGCCGGGCATCCCGGGGTAGGCGCCGGGGATGTTGGCCATCATCGTCGCGTTCGCCACCTGGACGTTCCCGGCGGCGTCGAGGTAGATCTTGTCCTGGAGGATCTCCTGGATCACGATGGCCATCTTGTCGGTGACGCCGCGGGCGTCCACGAGCGGCTTGGCCCCGGTGTTCAGGGCCACCATCCGCTTCTGGATCAGGGTGGACAGCTTGAACCGCCCCCCCACCTTGTTCACGATGGCCTCTTCCTTCAGGTCGTCGAGCATCGTCTAGAACCCCCTGCGGGTGAAGTCGTCGCGGATGATCGCTTCGAGGGCGTCGGTCGCGGCGCCGAGGTCGGCGTTCTCCAGCACCGTGTCGAACTCGTCGGCCCGGGCCAGTTCACCGCGGGCGGTCTCCAACCGACGGCGGATCGAGGCTTCCGGTTCGCCGCGGCCCTCGAGCCGGCGGTGGAGCTCGTCGAACGCCGGGGGGAGGACGAACACGGAGCGGTGGTCGCCGGGGTACAGCAGCCGGACCTGCCCGGCCCCCTGCACGTCGATGACCAGGATGACCCCGACCCCGGCCGCCCGGTACGCGTCCACCTCGGCCCGGGGGGTGCCGTAGAAGTCGACCCCGTGGACCTCGGCCCACTCCAGCATTTCACCGCGGGCGATGGCCTGGCGAAACTGGTCGTGCGTCCAGTAGTGGTACGAGACGCCCGGCACCTCGCCCGGCCGCCGGCCCCGCGTGGTGGCCGTCACGGCCCGCCGGAGGGGCAGCGTCTGGCGGTCGATGAGCCCGTCCACGAGCGTCGTCTTGCCGACCCCGCTCGGGCCGGACAGCACGATCAGAGGCGCGGTGCGGGGGGCGGAAGGGGGCGGCCCGCCGGCCGGCTGGGTCGGGTCTGAGGGTCCGCGCTCCACACTCCCCACTCCCCACTCCCCCACTATTCGACGTTCTGCACCAGCTCCCGGACCTTCTCCAGGGCGGCCTTGATCTCGAACACGTGGCGGGAGACGGTCACGTCGCCGGCCTTCGAGCCGAGGGTGTTCGTCTCGCGGCCCATCTCCTGCGCCACGAACTCCAGCTTCCGCCCGGCGGCCTCGTCGCCGGCCTTCACCAGTTCGGCGAACTGGTCCAGGTGGGCGGCCAGCCGGGTGACCTCCTCGGACACGTCCGTCCGGTCGGCGAACAGGGCCACCTCGCGGATTACGTGGTCCTGGGCCACCGCGACGCCGGCGTCCGCCACCGCCGTCCGGACCCGCTCCAGGATGCGCTGCCGGTGGTCGGCGGTGACGGCCGGCAGGTGCCGCCGGACCTGGCCGAGTTGGTCGTGAACGGTCTGGTGGAGCGACAGGAGTTCGGACGCCATCGCCCGCCCCTCCTCCCGCCGCATGGCGTTGAGCTCCCGCAGAGCCGCATCGATCGCCTGCTCGACCGCCGGCCACTCGTCCTCGGGGAGGTCGGCCGCCCGGCCCGCCTCCGGGGCGACCCCGGGGAGGGTTAGCACCCCGGCGAACACCTGGGCGGCGTACAACTCGGGGAGCTTGGCGGCGTCGCAGGCTGCCCGCACCTGGCGGAGGTAGGCCGCGAGGAGGTCGCCGTTCAGCGCGACGTCGGCGGGGGCGCTCTGGCGGTCGACGCGGACGTGGACGAGGAGGGTGCCGCGGCGGACGTGCCGGCGGACCACCTTCTCGACCTCGGCCTCGAACATCGGGTACGGGTCGGACCCGCGGACGGTCACCTTGAGGTGCCGGTTGTTGACGGCCCGGACCTCGACCCCGACGGCGGCGGTGTCCGTCTGGGCCCGGGCCTCCCCGAACCCGGTCATGCTCAGCAACACGCCGGTGCCCCGCGGGGGAAGGTTCAGACGCCGGGGGCGGGGGCGCCCCCGGCCTTGTCGCCGCCGGGGGCGGCCGGAGCCTCGAACTGGTTGGTCGTCTGCTGCTCGGAGATGTCGTACTTCACGACCTTCACGTGGATCATGATGACCAGAACCCACACGGCCGCGAGGTAAAGCGTGATCTTCACGAAGGCGTCGGCCGCCCGGGAGCCGAAGGCGCTGGACCCGCCGGCCCCGCCGAAAGCTCCGGCCAGCCCTCCCCCCTTGCCGCGCTGGATCAGCACGATCAGCATGAGGAACAGGCCGATGGCGACGACCAGGAGGTTCAGGACGTGGGACAGCCACCACACGGCGAACAGGGCCACGGCGGGAACCTCCGTGCGAACGACACGACGGGCGCGGCCGGGCCGCCCCAACGGGTGAACGGTTACTCTACAGCCGGCCGACCGGCCCGGACAGGGGCTCAGCCCGCGGCCGCGACGATCTTGAGGAACGAATCGGCCTTGAGGCTGGCCCCGCCGACGAGGCCGCCGTCCACGTCCGGCTGGGCGAACAGCCCGGCCGCCGTGTCGGGCGTGACCGACCCGCCGTAGAGGATAGGAAGCGAACCGGCGAGGTTATCGCCGTAAAGGCTGGCGAGTTTCCGGCGGACGAAGGCGTGGGCCTCCTGGGCCTGCTCCGGCGTGGCCGTCCGGCCGGTGCCGATCGCCCACACCGGCTCGTAGGCGATCACGAGGCGGGCGAACTGGTCGTCGGTCAGCCCGGCGAGGGCGGAGTAGACCTGCCGCTGGAACACCCGCTCCTGGAGGTTGCGGTCGCGCTCGGCGAGCGTCTCCCCCATGCACAGGATGACGTGGAGGCCGGCTTCGAGGGCGGTGTGGACCTTCTGGTTGATGGCCCCGTCGGTTTCGCCGAGGATGTGCCGCCGCTCGCTGTGCCCGATCACGACGTACTTGCACCCGGCCTCGATCAGCATCCCGGGGCTGACCTCGCCCGTGAACGCCCCCTTCGTCTCGGAGTGGACGTCCTGGGCGCCGAGCGCGACGGCTGACCCCTTCAGGGCGTCGGCGACCGGGACGAGCCAGGGGAACGGCGGGCAGACGGCCACGTCACAGGCCGCCTTGGCGCCCACCCCGGCGGCCACGGCCTGTGCCAGGGCGACGGCCTCGGCCCGGGTGGTGTTCATCTTCCAGTTGCCGGCGACCAGCTTGCGACGGGGCATGAGGTTCTCGGAGGAGGGTATTTTTTGACAGGATGAACAGGACGAAGCAGGATTGAAAGCACAGTTCAAGAATCTGTTTTCAATCCTGCTTCGTCCTGTTCATCCTGTCAAAAAATGCTGGTACTCTAGTTCGCTTCCGGCGCCCAGAACTCGCGCTGGAGCGCCCCGGCCAGGCGGCGGAGGTCGCCCATCAGGTCGAGGAACTGGTGCGGGAGCAGCGCCTGCGGGCCGTCCGACATCGCCTTCTCCGGGCAGTTGTGGACCTCGACGTGGACCCCGTCCGCCCCGGCGGCGACGCTGGCCCGGCACATGCTCGGGATCAGGTCCGGCCGGCCGGTGGCGTGGCTCGGGTCCACGATGATCGGCAGGTGGCTCTGCCCCTTCACGTTCGGCACGGCGCTCATGTCGAGCATGTTCCGCGTGCTGTCCTCGAAGCTCCGCACGCCGCGCTCGCACAGCACCACGTCCTTGTTCCCCTCGGCCAGGATGTACTCGGCCGACATGAGCAGATCCTTCACCGTGGCGCTCATGCCGCGCTTCAGGAGTACCGGCTTGTTGGTCTTGCCGCACTCCTTCAGCAGGTCGAAGTTCTGCATGTTGCGGGCGCCCAGCTGGAGCATGTCGGCGTAGCGGCACACCAGCTCGACCTGCCGCGGGTCCATGACCTCGGTGACGACCGGCATGTCGTACTTGTCGCCCACGTCCCGCAGGATCTTCAGGCCGTCCTCGCCCATCCCCTGGAAGCTGTACGGGCTGGTCCGGGGCTTGAACGCGCCGCCGCGGAGGATGTTGGCCCCGCCGGCCTTCACGTACCGGGCGACCGTGTCCATCACCTCGAAGCTCTCGACCGCGCACGGCCCGGCGATCATGGCCAGGCTGCCGCCGCCGACCTTCACCTTGCCGACGTAGACGGCCGAGTCCTCCTTGTGGAACTCCCTGCTGGCGAGTTTGAACGGCTTCATGATCGCCAGCACCTGCTCCACCCCCGGGATGGCTGAGAAGTTCTCGGTCTGCGGCTTCCGCTCGTCGCCGATCACGCCGACGATGGTGCGGGTCTCCCCGCGCGAGACGTGCGGCGTAAACCCGAGTTCCTTCACCCGCTCGATGACGTGTTCAATCTGTTCGAGGCTGGCGTCGGGGCGGATGACGAGGATCATGGCTCGTGTTTCGAGTTCAGAGTGTCGAGATGGAGCGTCACCCGACCGGCTGTCGTGCGGGAGAGGCTGCCCTCTAGGGGTATGCTACGGGGTAGGCACGGGGCCGACAGGGGCGGGTCGCCCGCGGACACGTTCAGCGGCTCGGCCTCACCCGCGGGCGACCGGTCGCGGAGTACTGGTTACTCGCCGCCGACCACGAACCCGAGGGCCAATAGGGTCAGGAACACGACCAGGGTGCCGCCCGCCACGCCCCGGCCGACGGGCCGGTCCGCAGTTCCCAACCCGAAGTGCGGCCCCTGGCCGTGCCACAGCCACACCCCGACCGGCGCCGCGGCCGCGCCGAACGCCCGCAGCTGCCAGGGCTCGGACCCGTGCCGCACCATCTCGCCGCAGTCGCCGACCCGGTCGAACGACCCGACCCCGATGTACAGCCCGTTTGCTACCAGACAGAAGCCGGCAAAGAACCGCAGCACAAACGTCCACGGCGCGCGGACCGTCGCCGCGACAGCCCACAGCAGCAGGGGCAGCGCGACTCCAACCAGCGGGCCGGCCCACACGACCGCGAGCGGGTGCGGGTTCGCGGCCAGGTCGGTCCGGGAGATGGTCAACGGGTGGAGGACGACCCGGGACACCTGCCCGCCGGTCAGCCACGCGCCGAGAACGTGTCCGCTCTCGTGGACCGCCTGCGTCCCGAGCCAGGAGCCCAGGACCGTCGAGCCGATCAGCACGGTCCGACTCAGCTGACTCACTGCTCGTCCGCCTCAAACGAGCCGGGAACTCGCCCGGAAGCCGGACTACTCCTCGGCCGCCTTCGCCGCCGGGAACGACCCCAGCACGGACACCTCGTCGCACACGGCCTCCAGGCCGGCGAGAGCCTTGCGAACCTTCGGGTCGTCGCGGTGGCCTTCCATCTCCAGGAAGAAGACGTACTCGCCCTTGGCCTCGCGGTACGGGAACGACTCGACCCAGGTCAGGTTGATCTTGTTCACCTTGAACACCTGGAGCGAGTCGGCCAGAGCCCCCGGGCTGTTGCTCGTCTGGAACATCAGGGCCGTCTTGTCGTTCCCGGTCTTGGCGCTGTCGGACGGGCCGATCACGGCGAACCGCGTCTCGTTGAACGGCGAGTCCTCGATGTTGTGGTAGAGGACGCGGATGCCGTAGCGGACCGCCGCCTGCCGGCCGGCCACCGCCGCCACGTTCGGCTCGCTCAGCACCAGGGAGGCGGCGTGGGCGGTGCTCGACACCTCGTGCAGGGAGGCGTGGGGGAGGTTCTTCGACAGCCAGTTCCGGCACTGGCTCAGCGCCTGGGCCTTGCTGTACACCCGGCGGATTTCCGTCTGCTCGCAGTTGGCCAGGAGGTGGTGGCGCACCCGCAGCCTCACCTCGGCGCAGACCTTCACCTGCGGCATGCGGATGAACATGTCGAGCGTGTCGGTGATGCGGCCGTCGGTGCTGTTCTCCAGCGGCACCACGCCGTAGTCGGCGTGCCGGCGGGCCACCTCCTCGAACACGGCCGCGATGTTGCCCGTGCGCAGGTACGACATCGCCTCGCCGAACCGCTCCAGCGCGGCGAGGTGGCTGTAACTGTACTCCGGGCCGAGGAATGCGATCTTCTGGACCTTCTGCATGGCCCGCGAGCCGCTGATCAGCTCGCGGAAGATGGCCCGCAGCGTCACCTCTTCGAGCGGCCCCTTGTTCGCGGCGACGATGTTGTTGAGTACTTCCTCTTCCCGGGCGGCGGAGAACACCTCGCCGCCCTGGTCGGCCTTCACCTTGCCGATCCGCGCCGCCACCGCCGCCCGCTTGTTCAACACGTCCAGGATTTGCAGGTCGAGTTTGTCGATCTGGACGCGCAGCGCCTTCAGGTCGGTAGTCACCTTGTCGGCCCCGGGCGTCGAGCCGGTGTCGTTCTTGCGCGTCATCGAGTAATAACCCGCGAAGGGGATGGGCGGTTGGCAGAAAATGTACCGGGCCGGTTCGGGGGCGTCAACGAACACGGCCATCGACACCGGTGCTGGCTGTTCCAGTTGTCGGGGCGGGGCGAGAACTGATATTGACCTAATCCATTTCCGGATAGCGGGTTGGCGACGTCCGCCAAAACGGCAGACGACTGCGGTAGCAGAAATGAGCGAGAACGGCTCCTGCTCCGGCGGCGGCTCTGTAAACTTTTATTGAGGATGTGTTTGTGGCGACAGAGAGGGAGTAGAACGCCCCGCCGGTACGACTCTTGCTAGTGAGCCACGGAAAGCCAGAATCCGCGCCACGAGTAGCAGAATCCAACACATGTAACCCAACCGACCGGTGCCCAGGTCCGGCAGTGCCGGACGCCGGTCGACGTGACACACAAAACGCAGGAGACTGACGCATGGCGGAAGAGAAGATCATCGGCATTGACCTCGGGACCACGAACTCGGTCGTGGCGGTCATGGAAGGCGGTGCGGCGAAGGTGATTCCGAACCAGGAGGGGAACGCGATCACCCCGAGCGTGGTGGCGTTCACCGACAAGGGCGACCGCATCGTCGGCGACCCGGCCAAGCGGCAGGCGGTCACCAACCCGAAGCGGACCATCTACAGCATCAAGCGGTTCATGGGCCGCCGGCACAACGAGGTGGAGAGCGAGGAGAAGCTCGTCCCCTACAAGGTCGTCGGCGGGGCCAGCGACCTCGTGAAGGTGGACATCGACGGCAAGACGTTCACCCCGCCGGAGATCTCGGCGATGGTGCTGCGGAAGCTCAAGGAGGCCGCCGAGGCCTACCTCGGGCACACCGTCCGCAAGGCGGTCATCACCGTCCCGGCGTACTTCAACGACGCCCAGCGGCAGGCCACCATCGACGCCGCCGCCATCGCCGGGTTCGACACCGAGTACGAGATCCGCGGCAAGGACGGCAAGGTCGTCAAGCAGCGGATGCGGATCATCAACGAGCCGACCGCCGCGGCCGTGGCCTACGCGCTGGAGAAGAAGAAGGACCAGAAGATCGCCGTGTTCGACCTCGGCGGCGGGACGTTCGACATCTCCATCCTCGACGTGGGCGAGGACGGCGTGTTCCAGGTGCTGTCCACCAACGGCGACACGCACCTCGGCGGCGACGACTTCGACCAGGTGCTGATGGACCACATCGCCGACACGTTCCAGAAGGAGAACGGCATCGACCTGCGGAAGGATCCGATGGCGATGCAGCGGCTCAAGGAGGCCGCCGAGCGGGCCAAGAAGGATCTCAGCCAGCAGACGCAGACGGACATCAACCTGCCGTTCATCACGGCCGACGCGAGCGGGCCGAAGCACCTGATGCTGTCGCTCACCCGGCAGCAGTTCGAGCGGATGGTGGACCACCTGTTCGAGCGGTGCAAGAAGCCGGTGCTGACCGCCCTGGCCGACGCCCGGCTGAAGGCCGGCCAGATCGACGAGGTGGTGATGGTCGGCGGCATGACCCGGATGCCGCGGGTGCAGGCGCTCGTGAAGGAGGTCTTCGGCAAGGAGGGCCACCGCGGGGTGAACCCGGACGAGGTGGTGGCCGTCGGGGCGGCGATCCAGGGAGCCCAGCTGCTCCTCGGGGCCGCGGCCGACATCCAACTGCTGGACGTGACGCCGCTCAGCCTCGGCCTGGAGACCCTCGGCGGCGTGCTGACGGTGATGATCCCGAAGAACACCACCATCCCGACCAAGAAGACGGAGGTGTTCACCACCGCCGCCGACGGCCAGCCGTCGGTCGAGGTGCAGGTGTTCCAGGGCGAGCGGCCGATGGCCCGGGACAACAAGCAGATCGGCACGTTCCACCTGGACGGCATCCCGCCGGCCCCGCGGGGGACGCCGAAGGTCGAGGTGAGCTTCGACCTGGACGCCAACGGCGTGCTGAGCGTGTCCGCCAAGGATCTCGGCACCGGCAAGCAGCAGACGATCCGCATCGAGGGGTCGTCCGGCCTGTCGAAGGACGAGGTCGAGAAGATGAAGCGGGACGCCGAACTCCACGCCGACGAGGACAAGCGGAAGCGCGAGCTCGCCGACGTGAAGAACGAGGCCGAGGGGAAGATCCACCAGATCGAGAAGGCCGTCGCGGACGCCGGCGACAAGGTGACGGAGGCCGACAAGGCGCCGGTGACCAAGGCGGTCGAGAAGATCCGCGAGGCGCTCAAGGGCGGCGACGTGGCGGCGGTGAAGGCGGCGGTCGCGGAACTGGACCAGGTGTCGGCGGCGATGGCCCAGCACCTGCACAGCGCCGCGGCGGCCGGCTCGCCCCCGCCGGGCGCCACCACCCCCGGCGGCCCGGGGCCGAAGCCGGGCGGCGACGACGTGATGGACGCCGAGTACGAGGTGAAGAAGTAACCCGACCGCGGCCAACAGGAACGCCCGGGGGCGAGTGCCCCCGGGCGTTCCGCGTTCCGGGAGGGCAGGGGGCCAGGTCGATCGGACCTTCCGCCCGCCCGCGAAAACGAGACCGCCCGGGGGCCGTTCATCCCCGGGCGGTCTCGGCGACATCTATGACGCTACTTGCTGCACCCGCACGACGAGGCGGCGCCGGAGCTGCGGCACCCGGAGGCGGTGCCGACCACGGCCGCGACCAGCGCGAGGCAGAGAACGAGCTGACGCATCGGAAGACCCTTCCCTGGGAGAACACGGCCGCCGGTCGTTGGTCCGGCGGGGACTCGCCCGGGTTCCGCCGGGCGTGCCCCCAGTATCGTCCGTCGCGTTCCCCCACCCCCGCCAGAACCCGCCGCTTTCGCCGGCCGCCGCGCCCGCGGGGCCGGTCGCGCCGGGTGTGCGGGTCACTCCGCCGCTTCGAGTTCTGCGGCCATCGACCCCTGGCAGCGCGGGATGCGCGGGTCGGGGCCGTAGGCGTGGATCTGGTCGCGCTTCAGCTCCGCCCGCTCCAGGCTGGTCGTGCAGACGATCGCCCGGCCCGTCTCGTCCACCTCGCGGGCGAGGAGGATGCCCTTCTCGACCGGGTGGCCGAACAGCTCCAGCAGCATGAGCACCACGTACTCGTAGCTGTGGTCGTCGTCGTTGAGCAGGACCACGTTGTACGGCGGCTGCCGCCGGGTCCGCTGCTCCGCCTCCACGTCCAGTTCCGGGAGGACGGCCGGGCCGCTGCTCATGGCGGGTGTCTCCGTTCGGGCGGCGGGCAGTCCGGGCGAAGGTCAGTCCGGGCGAAGGGCGGGAGCCTTCGGGTCGGTCTTGCTGGTGCTCGACGCCGCGCCGCCGGCCGGGTCCACCCGGCCGAACAGCATCAGCGCGATGTCGTCGTTCTGCGACCGGCCGTTGGCGTGCCGGCGCGCGGCCTGGACGAGCCGCTCCCCGACCCGCCGCGGCCGCCACCCGGTCGCCGCGACCGGGTCGTCCGGCGGGGTGAGGCAGCGGTCCACCCCTTCGGGGCCGAACAGCGAGCCGCTCGGGCTCATGGCGTCCGTCACCCCGTCGGTGAACACCGCGATCAGGTCGCCGGCCTCCAGGCGGAGGGTCACCGCCTCGTACTCGTAGCCGGGGATGACGCCGATCGGCAGGCCGGTCGCCTCCGTGCTGATGGCGTCGGCCAGCGCGCCGCTCGCGGCCGTGTAGACCCGCGGGTTCATGTGCCCGGCGTTCACCAGCGTCAGCTGGTGGGTCGCCGTGTCGATCACCATCACCGCCAGCGTCACGAACCGGTCGCCGAGGCCGCCGCGGATCATCTGGTCGTTCAGGAGGGCGATCGCCTTCACCGGGTTCGGCTCGGTGAGGAGGCAGAACCGCACCTCGGAGCTGAGCTTGGCCACGAGCAGCGCCGCCGGCACGCCCTTGCCGGCCACGTCGCCCAGGACCACCGCCAGCCGGCCGTTCGGCAGCACCACCGCGTCGTAGTAGTCGCCGCCGATCGTCTGGGCCGGGGAGTAGTGGGAGTAGAACTCGTACCCGGCCACCTCGGGCATCGACTGCGGCAGGAACCCGAGCTGCACCGCCCGGGCCAGCTCCATCTCCTTCTTCGCCTTCTCGGAGGCGACCGCGCTCTCGTGCAGCTTGGCCTTCTCGACCGCGACCGACGCCAGGTTGGCGACGATCGACAGCATGTTCAGGTCGTCCTCGCGGAACTTCTTGGCCCGGTCCTGGGTGTCGAGCTGGATCGCCCCGAGCGACCGCCCCTCGGCGGTGACCAGCGGCACGCACATGACGGACCGGATCTTGAACTCGGCGATCGAGGCGTTGGCCGGGAGGGAGGCGTCGGTGGAGGCGTCCTCGCTGAGGTAGGAGTGCTGCGTCTCGACCGCCTTCTTGATGATGGTCCGGCTGAACCGGGCGTCCTCGGCGTCGCCGCGGCGGACCTTGACCGCCCGCGGGATGAACCGCCCGGCCTCGTCGAGCAGGATGATGAAGCACCGGTCGGCCTGCCGGAACTCCCGGAGCATGGTCTCGGCGACCTGGTTCAGGAGCGGGTCCAGGTCGAGGGTGCGCGACAGCCCGGTGCTGATGTCGAGGAGCGTCCGCAGGCGGTCGTTCGGTTGGGCGTCGAGGAAGTGCTGGGCGTTGAGCCGGCTGCCGGTGGCCTCGATGGTGGTCATGCCGCCGGTGTCCGCGTCGTCGGCGTCCGCCTCGCGGGTCATGAAGTCCGGGAGCGGTGGCCGGGGCGGGGGCGGCGGCGAGGCGGTGACCCGCTCGTCGTGGTACTTGAACAGGAAGTCGCAGATCTTGAGCCGGTCCTCGGGCCGGAGGAGGGTGCGGGTTGAGACCTCCTTGCTGTTGACGAACGTGTGGTTCCGGCTCTTGAGATCCTCGATGAAGAACTGCCCGCCGGCCCGGCTGATCTGGGCGTGCCGCCGGCTGACCGCGTGGTGCGGGATGACGATCTGGCACGTCTCCGCGTCCCGGCCGATGACCATCAGATCACCGTCGAGCGGGATCTTCTCCCCGGGGGTGGCCCCGGCCGGGGATTTGAGGAGGATCAGCGAGGGCATGTGGGTCCGGAAATAAGGGCGCCGGGGTCCGGAGCTCGGCCCTGCGGGAACATTCCGATGTTACCCCTGCCCCGGGCCGAAGGCAAGAAAGACGGCCGCCGTCAGTCGCCGGGCGGAGCCTCCCGGACGTGCTCGACCGCCTCGGGCGGAATGACCTCGACCGACCCGTCGGGCCGCTCCAACTCGACCCCGTCGAACGTCATGTCCCGCAACCGGCCCGCCGGACGGGAGCCGTCGGTCCGCTCCACGACCACGTCCCGGCCGAGGAAGCCGACCCGCCACTTCCAGTCGGCCTCGACCGCCACCCGCTCCCCGCCCAGCAGCCGGGCCCACTCGGCGTCCAAACTCCGCACGACCGCCTCGGTTGCTGCCCGCAGCTCAACCGACCGGTCCGAAATCGTCCCGAGCGAAGCGGCATCGGGCAGACCGAGGGCGGCGAACTCGTCGCTCGTCTGGTTCAGGTTCAGCCCGACCCCGGCGACGGTCCGGAACCGCTGCCCGCCGGGGCCGGTCACCACGCCCTGTTCGATCAGGATGCCGCTCACCTTCTTGCCGCGGACGAACAGGTCGTTCGGCCACTTGATGCGGGCCTGGACCCCGGCCAGTTCACGGACCGCCTCCGCGACCGCGACCGCGGCCCAGGCGGTCAGGATGACCGGCCGGCGCAGTTCTGGTGGCGGCGCCAGCACGACCGACGTGAGTAGCGCCGCGCCGGGCCGGCTGCGCCACGGCCGGCCGAATCGCCCGCGGCCGGCGGTCTGATTGCGGGCCACGACGACGAGGCCGTCCGGGGCGTCCGCCGGGAGCGCGGCGGCGAACGTGTTGGTGCTGTCGAGCTCGTCGAAGACGAGTACGCGCCGCCCGACGTGGGCGGTGGGGAAGGTCCACTCCTCGGCGGGCGCGGGGGTCACGAGGTGTAGTCGAGTCCGATGTCGAGGGCGGGAGCGGAGTGAGTCAGCGCCCCGACACTGATGCGGTCCACGCCGGTGGCCGCGACGGCGGTGACGGTAGTGAGGTTGATCCCGCCAGACGCTTCGAGTCGGGTGCCCGGCGAAACGGCGTCCCGCCGCGCGACCGCGGCCCGCATCTGGTCGGGCGTCATGTTGTCGAGCAGGACGATGTCGGCCCGGGCGGCGAGGGCGTGGTCGAGCTGTTCCGGCGTGTCGACTTCGACCTCCACCGGCAGCCCGCGGTTCCCGGGCGCGGCGCGGGCCAGTTCGACGGCCCGGCGCACGTCGCCGCCGAGCCCGGCGAGGTGGTTGTCCTTGATGAGGACGCCGTCGTACAGTCCGAGCCGGTGGTTCGTCCCCCCGCCGGCCCGCACCGCGTACTTCTCCAGCAGCCGCCAGCCCGGGGTCGTCTTGCGGGTGTCGAGGATCGCCGCCCGGGTGCCGACCACGGCGTCCACGTACTGTCGGGTCAGGGACGCGATGCCGGACAGCTGTTGGAGGAAGTTGAGGGCCGTGCGTTCGGCCGCGAGGACAGCCCGGAGTGGGCCGGCGATCGTCGCCAGGATGGTGCCCCGGGTGAGACGGGTGCCGTCCGGACAGATGGGGGTGAAGACGAGGGCGGGATCGACCGCCGCGCACGCCAGCGCCGCCGCCGGCAGCCCGGCCACAACACCCGGCCCGCGGGCGACGAACGCGGCAGCCCCCGGCTGGTCGGCGGGGATGAGGGCGACACTGGTGCGGTCGCCGGCGGTGCCGAGGTCTTCGGCCAGAGCCAGCTCGACGAGCCGCCGGCAGGCGGCGGCTTCGTCCGGCGTGAAGGCGGTCATGCCGCTATGGTATGGGGTGCCGTTCGCGCGGCCGTCCAACAGGCTGGTGCCGGCCCGTCACTTCGCCAGGGTCAGCTCAAAGTCTCCCTCGATGTTCACACCAGTGGCGTTGGGCGGGATGCGCCAGGTGCCGCGGACCTGCCTCCCCACCAACAGGCCGGTGTAGGGAATGCCGAGGACCGGCAGCGTGTTCTCGGCGTTCCGGGCGTCCGTCGAGCGGAATCGGACCACGAGCCCCGGTCCGTCCCTGGCCGTCGTGACCGTGCCCTTCACGACGTAGGTGACGCGGATGTCGCCGGCGTCCTCGGCCAGGTCGGCCACGAACCGGTCGCCGTCGCGCCCGGTAACCGTTAACACGGTGCGGAACGCCGGCGGGCCAACCCCACCGGCCCCGAAGGTGCCCCGCTGGCTGAGCGTGCCGACCCAGCGGGTGCCGGGGAGGAGCGGGTCGGTGGCCGGCAACGGCGCGGCCGCCAGCCCCGCGGCGAGGGTCGCCGCCGCCAGCGCGCACAGGGCTCGGGTCATCGTGCAACCTCCCGCACCATCATCCCCGGTCCGCGGCCCGCCGGCCAGCTGAAACCGGCGACCGTGAACCCGCGAGCCGGGCGAGCGGCTCCGTATACTAGCCCCCGTTCTCCGACCCCGGGGCGACCCTTCGAGGCACAGTCATGGCCGAGTGGCAGCGGACCCACACCTGCGGCGAACTGCGTGAGACGCACATCGGGCAGACCGTTACCCTGAACGGGTGGGTGCTCATCTCGCGGAAGTTCGGCAATCAGGTGTTCGTGGACCTCCGCGACCGCTACGGCCTCACCCAGGTCGTGTTCGAGGCCGACCAGGAGGAGCTGTTCAAGACCGCCGACAAGATGGGCCGGGAGTGGGTGCTGTCGGTGACGGGCGTCGTCCGCGCCCGCGTGGCCGGGAAGGAGCGGGCCGACGTCGCCACCGGCAAGATCGAGGTGGAGGCGAAGGGGCTCACCGTCCTGAACGCCTGCCCGCCGCTGCCGTTCAGCGTCACCGAGTTCCCCGACGAGGAGCCGGCCAACGAAGACCTCCGCCTCCAGTACCGCTACCTCGACCTGCGGCGGCGCAGCCTCCAGCAGGTGCTGACACTCCGGCACCGGGTGAACAAGGTCATCCGCGACTACCTCGACGCCCGCGGGTTCCTGGAACTCGAAACCCCGCTGCTCGGCAAGAGTACGCCCGAGGGCGCGCGCGACTACCTCGTCCCGAGCCGGGTGTTCAACGGCGAGTTCTTCGCGCTCCCGCAGTCACCCCAGCTGTACAAGCAGCTGTTGATGATCTCGGGGTACGACAAGTACTTCCAGATCGCCCGCTGCCTCCGCGACGAGGATCTCCGCGCCGACCGCCAGCCGGAGTTCACCCAGCTCGACCTGGAGATGAGCTTCGTCGAACGGGACGACATCCTCACGCTGCTGGAGGGGCTGTCGGCGGACATCCTCCAGAAGTGCCTGGGGCTGACGGTCCCGACGCCGTTCCCCCGGCTGAAGTACGCCGACGCCATGCTCCGCTACGGCTCGGACAAGCCCGACCTCCGCTTCGGGCTGGAGATCGTGGACGTGTCGGAGGTCGCCAGGGAGAGTGAGTTCAAGGTCTTCCAGGACGTACTGGCGGCCGGCGGGGTGGTCCGCGGCATCAACGCCAAGGGCGCGGCGGACAAGTTCAGCAACAGCCAGCTGAAGCCGGGTGGAGATCTTCCAAAGATCGTGGAGGTGTACAAGGCGAAGGGGCTGGCCTGGATGAAGGCCGAGGGCGACAAGCTCACCGGCAGCATCGAGAAGTTCTTCCCGGACGCGGTGAAGGCGAAGCTCAAGGAGAAGCTGGGCGTGCAGCCCGGCGACCTGCTCCTGTTCGTGGCGGACAAGGAGGCGGTGGCGTGTAATGCACTCGGGGCGCTGCGGACGCACCTCGGCTCCGCGCTCAAGCTGTACACGAATTGGTGGGACGAGAAGGCGGCCTGGGACAAGGCGGAGGGCGACGCCGCCAAGAAGGAGAAGCGTGCGGCTAAACCGTTCGCCCTGCGGCCGGAGCACTTCAACCTCCTCTGGGTGACGGACTTCCCGATGTTCGGCTGGGACGACGAGGAGAACCGCTGGGCGGCGATCCACCACCCGTTCACCGGACCGATGGACGAGGACGTGCCCTACCTGGAGTCGGACCCCGGGAGGGTGCGGGCGAAGGCCTACGACCTCGTGCTGAACGGCTACGAGGTGGGCGGCGGCAGCATCCGGATTCACCGCCAGGACGTTCAGAACACCGTCTTCAAGCTCCTCGGGATGGAGATCGAGGAGGCGAAGAAGCGGTTCGGGTTCCTCCTCGACGCCCTCCAGAGTGGCGCGCCCCCGCACGGCGGCATCGCGCTGGGCCTCGACCGCTGGTGCATGATCCTGGCCGGGACGACGAACATCCGCGACGTGATCGCCTTCCCGAAGAACCAGAAGGCCCGCGACCTGATGACCGGCGCCCCGGCCCAGGTCGATGCCCGGCAACTCCGGGATCTTGGGGTCAAGTTGGGCTGACGTTGGCTGAAGCCGCGCCGATGGGCGGAAATCCGGCGCAAGTCGCTACCAGCCTCGCATTCCTCCTCCGACCCGCCCCCGCCGGGGCGGGCGCCACAGGGCACCAACTCTTCCCCGAGTTGACGCCCCCCGGGATGTTCCCGGGGGGCGTGTTCGTTTACGTCGGTGAGCACCGAACTCGGCACGGTCGTTGCAGTTGCTCGGACCCCGGGAGACTGTGATGACCACATCCGAGCCCGTGCTACGTATCCTCTGTGTCGACGACAACCGCGACGCCGCCGACACCCTGGGGGTCTTGCTCGAACTCTACGGGTACAAGGCACGGGTCTTCTACGACGGTCACTCTGCCCTGACTGCGGCAGCCGACTTCCGACCCGACGCGGCCATCCTCGACCTGCTCATGCCCGGGATGGACGGAGACGAACTCGGCCGCCGGCTCCGGCAGACCGTGTGGGGGCGGGGGCTCCCGCTGGTCGCCCTGACCGCGCTCGGCGGGGAAGAGGCCCGCGCCCGGACCGCGGCCGCCGGCTTCGACCTCCACCTCACCAAGCCGGTGAACCCCGACAGACTGGCGAACGTACTGGCAGACATCGTCATCCTGCGCGGCGACGCGGTTCCCGTGGGCGAATCCTGACGGACGGATGAAAGCCGCATCATTGGTGGAGGGTATCACCGGGCGTCACCCGCCGGGGTGACCCCGGTCTCTCCCTCGGATACTCCCATGTTCCGGCGTCACGCCCTCGGCCTGGCCGCGGCCGGACCCGTCCTATTCGGCAAAACCCTCACCAGACTTCGGCTCAAGACTCCTCCCGAGGCGTGGCGGAAGCTCCTCGGCGTCGGCCTCCGCGGGGAGCCGTCGAAGTTCGGGCTCTCGGCGTTCGGGCTGCGTGTCGCGGCCGACGAGCTCGCGCCCCGCCTCCACGCCTTCCTTCGCGCCGACCCCGAAGCCGCCTACGCCCTTACCCACACCCCCCGCCTTTGCACCCGTTACACCTGTGACACCGTTGATCTCGTCGTCCAGCAGTTTGACGGCGCTGGGGCGCTCACCGGCCTGGCCGTCTACCTGGACCCCGCCCGTCCTTCCGGCCTGGATGAGCCGACCCGCACCGCCGTCCACACCGCGGTCGTGAACGCCTATCGGGTTACCGCCCGACTCGCGGAGGCCCAGCGCCCCCGAGCGCTCGCCGTCGCGGCTTCACGTGGCCTGAACTCGGCGGCGGTCGCCTATCTCGACCGCCTTCTCAAAGCGACGTGTCTCATGGTCGAACCCGTGGACCAAGAACGCCGGTTCGAGCCGCCCGCGTTCGCGGACCGGCGCGGGCTTGGGCACAACGTCTACACCTTCGCCGCCCGCACGGACGGCTCAACCGACACGGTCGACCTCTGGGGGCTGGCCCACCACGTCGGCACCGACGGCATCCCGTTCCAGGAGCTGTTCACCCGGCTGGAACGGTCCTGGGGCACAGAGCCGATCACGTTCCCGTCTCCCGGCACCGTCTACGGTCCGCGGCGAGTCTTCAACCCGGGCGAGCGGGAGGTATACGAATCCCACTCGTTCCACGACTTCGCGCCGCTCCTCCGGCTGCGAAAGCGGGTGAGCGCGGACCTCGCGCCGACACTCGGCCAGGACGTGCCACTCGGGGCGCTGTTGGTGTGGGTGCTGAGCCGACAGCCGGGGTTCGCCGGAACGAAGTTCGCCAGCACGGTAGACGTGGCCGCGACCCCGACCCGCGAACGGGCTGTCGATCTCGTCGCATGCCGCCCGGCCGACTTCCAGGGCGACCTCGGCGCGTACGCCCGCTCGTTCCTGGAGGGCGTGGCCGCGTCGCGCGAGCGACGCAGCCCGGTCCAGGCCGCGGGGGCGGACCTGTCGCACCTGCCGCCCCGCCTGTACCGGGCGTTGCTGGAAGCGAGCCTGGCCCAGCTGGCGCAGACGTTCGGCGAGGTGGGGCTGTCGGTCGTCCGCGACGCGAAGGTGTTTACCGCCCCGCTCTCGGACGTGGCCTACCCGGGCAGCTTTCTCGCGGTGGGCGGGGTCGGGCTCGCGGCGGTCAGGGGCGGTACGGTCGGGGCCGTGAGCGTGAAGGGCACCCGCGAGCAGGCTGAACGCTACCCGGACGTGGTCGCCCGTGCACTGGCTGGTTGTGCGGGCGGACGGTCCGGCTATCCGGCGCCCCCACAAGGCCGCTAAACTAACCCGGCATTCGCCACTCTCCCGGCACTCACCAGGAAGGGAAGGCCCGCATGTCGCTCCGCGTGTCCGTCGCCGTCGTTGCGGCGGCTCTGCTGCTGCCCCACGCCGCCCGCGCCGCCGACCCGCCCCCGGCTCCGCCCGCCCGCGCCGCGGCCGACGTCACCCTCGCCCGAACCGCCGCGGCCATGCTCGCCGGCGTGCGGACGTTCACCCTGGAGAACGGCCTGCGGGTGTACCTCGTCCCGGTCCCGAACTCGCCGCTCGTGACCACGATGGTCGCCTACCGGGTCGGCAGCGCCGACGAGGAGCCGGACCAGACGGGCCTGTCGCACTACCTCGAACACCTCCTGTTCAAGGGGACGGACAAGCTCCTGCCGGGCGACGTGGACCGGGCGACGCAGCGCAACGGCGGCGCCAACAACGCCTACACGTCCGAGGACATGACGGTCTACCACTTCGACTTCGCCGCCGACCGCTGGGAGATCGCCCTCCAGATCGAGGCCGACCGGATGCGGAACACCCGCATCGACGAGAAGCACGAGTTCGCCCAGGAGAAGGGCGCCGTGGTCGCCGAGCTGGCCGGCGGCGAGGACCAGCCGTGGGGGCTGGAGTTCAAGCGCATCCTGGCGCTCCTGTTCCCGCCGGCGTCCCCGTACCACCACCCGGTCATCGGCGCCGAGGCCCACGTCCGCGCCGCCACCGCGGAGGTCATCCGCCGCCACTACGACAAGTGGTACCACCCGAACAACGCCAGCCTCGTCATCGTCGGCGGGTTCGACCCCGAGAAGGCCACGCCGCGCATCCGCGAGCTGTTCGGGGCGATCCCGCGGCAGGATCTGCCGGCCCGGAAGGCGGCGGCGTTCCACCCGCCCCGGCAGGCTCCCGCCCGGGTGGAGTTCCCGTCGAAGTTCGACGTGTCGCGGCTCCTCGTCGGGTACAACACGACGACCGTTCTCGACACCGACGACCCGGCGCTGGACGTGATCCAGCGGGTGCTGTCCGACGGGAAGACGAGTCGGCTGTACCGGAAGCTGGTCGAGGAGGAGCGGGTCGCCTCCGAGGTGGACGCCGGGAACTACACCGGCAAGCTCCCCGGGTGGTTCGCGGTGAACGTCGAACTGCTCCAGGGGAAGGACCGGGCCAAGGCCGAGGCGCTCGTGTTCGCCGAGATGGAGCGGCTCGTCGCCCAGCCGGTCTCCGAGGCGGAGCTGAGCCGGGTGCGGCGGAAGATTCTCGCCAACTTCGTGTTCGGCCGGGAGAGCGTCCACAACCTCTGCGACTCTATCGCCCGGGCCAGCGTCTACACCGACGGCGGGGATGCCGTTGGGTTCTATCAGGTCTACCTGAACCGCGTCGCCGCCCTCACCCCGGCCGACGTCCAGAAGGCCGCGGCCAAGTACTTCGCCCGCAACAACGCCTCGGTCGTGTGGTCGGTCCCGCCGGACGAGAAGAAGGCTGCCGCCCCCGCCGCGGGGCGGGCCGAGCCCACCCGTCGAGCTCACCGCACGCCGCCCACCCGCCAGGACGCAGGCGGCGGGACCGGCGGCTTCTCGCTCACCGCGGCCAAGAGGACCGTTCTCCCCAACGGCCTCACCCTCATCATGCTCGAAGACCACCGCCTCCCGGTCGTGGTCGCCCGGGCCGCGGTGAAGGACGTGACGCTCCGCGAGCCCGCCGACAAGGCCGGGATCGCCAGCCTCGTCGGCGAACTCCTCGAAGAGGGGACGACCAAGCACACCGGCGAGCAGATCGCCACGCTCGTCGCCGACACGGGCGGGAGCCTGAACTTCTCGTCGGACGGCGCCTCGCTGAAGGTGCTGACCCCGGACACCGACCTCGGCCTCGGGCTGATGTTCGAGTGCCTGACGACCCCGACCTTCCCGCAGGACGCCTTCGAGCGCCAGAAGGACCAGCAGCTCTCGTCCATCGCCGACGCCGAGACGCAGCCGCGGACGAAGGCCCGCCAGCTGTTCAACACGCTCGTCTACAAGGACCACCCCTACGGCCGCCCGGCGCTCGGCACGAAGGCGACCGTCGAGAAGCTGACCGCCGCCGACTGCAAGGCGTTTCACGCGGCGACGATCGTCCCGAACGCGACGGTCGTCGTGGTCGCGGGCGACTTCAAGGCCGACGAGATGGCGAAGAAGGTGGAAGCGTTGACCAAGGACTGGAAGAAGGCCGACCTCGCTCCGGCCGCGCCGCCGGCCCCGGCCAAGGGCGAGGCGGTGACCCTGCGGATCGTGCCGGACAAGTCGGCGGCGCAGGTCCACGTCTACATCGGCCACGTCGGCGTGACCCGGAAGGATCCCGACTACTACAAGCTCCTCGTGATGGACAACGTCCTCGGCGTCGGCCCCGGGTTCACCGACCGGCTCTCCAGCAACATCCGCGACCGGCAGGGGCTGGCGTACACGGTGAACGCCAGCATCACCGGGTCGGCCGGGAACCAGCCAGGGGCGTTCACCGGCTACATCGGGACGTTCCGCGACAAGTTCATCCTCGTCCGCGACAGCTTCGTGAAGGAGGTGGCCCGCATCCGCGACGAGGCGCCGACCGCGCAGGAGGTGGACGATGCCAAGAAGTACCTGCTCGGCAACCTGCCGTTCCGGTTCAGCACACTGTCGGCCGTGGCCGGTCAGTTGCTTACGGCGGAGCAGTACGGCCTCGGGTTCGACTTCCTGGAGGCGTACCGGCGTGAGGTGGCGGCGGTGACCCCGGCGGACGTGCAGGCCGTGGCCCGCAAGCACCTCGACCCGCGGACGCTGACGATCGTGGCCGTCGGTCCGATCGACGCTGACGGGAACCCGCTCCCCCCGCCGCCGAAGAAGTAAGACTAAAGCCTGTGCCCATCGTGCGACCGGCGTGCCTGTCAGGCACGCCGGATCGCCGAAGTCGGCGGCCGGTGCGCGATCACTCCGACAGGACTCCTCCTTGCTCGAACGACTTGCCGTCGTCTACCGGAAGCTCTCCGCGATCGCATGCTTCGTCGGCGCGCTGACCACGTTCTACGCCCTCGCCTTCGCCGGCATTCCGGTGAACCGGAACGGCAAGCCGAAGCCGCCGCTACACATCCAACTCCTACAGACCGGCGCGATCTTCGCCGCGGGCGTGCCGGGCGTCGTCTGGACGCTGACCCGGACCTCGCGCGGCCAGCGCGACCCGTCGTGGGATTAGCGGTGGGGAAGAGGGGGCGGCAGTTCCGGCCCGAACGGAGTCATGCGGCGCTGGTGCGTCGGTCAAGTCGCCCCGCCGAACAACCGCTCGTGGTCGTCGCAGCGGACCCTACTGCTTGTCCAGGACGGTCGCCCGGACGGGTTCGCTGCGGAGGGCGAAGTCGAGCCGGCCGGAGGAGGCGAAGGCGATGATCGCGGCGGCCCCGACACTGTCGCGGTTCAGGTCGATCAGCCAGAGGACCGGGGCAGGGTAGCGGGCGTTCATCGGAGCCCTCCTCCGCACAGGTGTCGCTGCCGAGGATATACTGCCGGCAGACTCCCGTGCGGGTCCGGCCAGGAGCGGCCGGCACGGGGTTCGCGTTTCAGCTGCTCTACCGGCATGTGTTCCACTACCACGGGAGGCCGCAGCATGCACGTCGAAATCAGCACCGACACCCGCATAACCGTAGACTCGGCGGCCGTGACCGCTGCGGTCGAGCGTGGGCTGTCCCGGTTCGGGGACCGGCTCACCCGGGTGGAGGTCCATCTGAGTGACGTGAACGGGCCGAAGGGCGGCCCCGACACCCGCTGTGCGCTGGAGGCTCGCCCCGCCAGCCGGCAGCCGGTCGCGGTGACGAACGACGCCGGCACCGCGGACGAGGCGGTCAAGGGCGCGGTCGAGAAGATGAGCCGCCTGCTGGAGTCCACGTTCGGGCGCGCGGACGACGTGAAGGGCGGGCCGTCGGCCAGCGGTCTGCCGACCTGATCGTCCGGGCGAGAACTTCCGGTCTGCGTACTCCTCATCGGATCACGCCCATCCCTCACTCCGGGTGGCTGAGGTCTGGAAGGCTTGAGCGACCTAGCCCCCGGGAGGGAAGGGGGGTGGGCCGAGCCGATTGAGCCGCGTCCGGGTCACGCCCCACGGACCGGCAAGCGCGGCAGCGCAGGCTCCCCCTTGCCCTCCCAGGGAAGGGGGCCGGGGGTTAGGTCGCTCGGGCCTTCGGGCTCGTGAACACGGCCCCCCGGGGCGTCGTAGAATAATTGCGCCTCCCCTGGTCGGACGGTCAGGGATTTCCGGCCATGCCCTCGGGCACCCAGCCAGCTCCCGCCGGCCCGCCACCCACGGGGCCGGCCCGCCAGGAACCCCCGGCCATGAAGTCTTTCCTGAGAATCCTCCTCCCGCTCGGGCTCCTGCTGGTGGTGGTCTTTGCGATCACGTATTTCTCCGTGATGACGCCAGGCGGGGATCCGACCGAGAAGGAGACAGGCCTCGGTGGCGGGGGCGGTGCGGACACCGCCGCCGGCCGGCCGCTCGTCTTCTTCACCGCGACCCGCCGCTGGGATCCGAACTCCTCCAGTCTCGCCGACCAGGCGTTCACCGGCTTCTACGAGCCGGGCGAGAACCCGCAGGTGACCCAGTTCTGGTTCGAGAACCGCAACCCGTTCCCGGTCTCCCTACAGCTCCTTGGCGTCAGCTGTAGTTCGTGCAGCGGCGGGCGGGTCGCCCCCCTCCCGCCGGACGCTGCCCGCGCCCTCCTCCAGATGGCCGCCGTCTCGGCGCTGCCGTTCGGCCCGGTCGCCGGCTGCCCGACCGGCATGGCCGGGACGGGGGCGTTCCTCACCTCCCGCCTCGAATGGCAGGCCAAGTCGTTCCGAGACGGCCCGGGGGCAGTGAAGTACGCCGTTCCCGGGGCGGACGACAAGGACGGGTGGACCCCGTCCTGGGGGATTCTCGAACTCAACTTCAAGGTGCGGCAGGGCGGGTCCAACCCGCTCAAGGCGGCGTTCGCCACACTTGCGGAGAGCGGCGCGGGCCTCGGCCGGGACGAGTTCAGCATCTACTACGAGCCGGCCGCGGCCTTCGACGTGGATAAATCCGCGATCGAGGCGGGCGAGATGACCGATAACACCCCGGCCCAGACCCACGTGGTCACGGTCTACTCGTCGGCCCGCGGCCCCGACGAACTGCCCGACCTGACCGCCCGCGTGATCGGGCCGGGCGGCGGCGACGGGGGGCCGTTCGTGACCGTCGGCAAGCCGGAGCCGGTGCCGGCCGCGGAGTTGGAGAGGCTGGCGGCCGACCTCACGCGGAAGACCAGCCGGGCCGTCCGGGTCCGGGCGGCCTACCGGCTGACCGTGACGGTGACCCCTAAGAGTGGGGAGCAGCGAGCCGACATCGGCCGGCTGGAGCGGGAGGTGTTCCTGACCGCCAACGTGCCCGGCCTGGAGCCGCGGCGGGTCACCGTCCGCGGGGTGGTGACCGGGCCGGTGATCGGGCCGGGCGGGGTTCCCGAGGTCAACCTCGGGTCGTTCCGCAGCCAGTCCGGCGCGTCCGAGACGGTGGTGCTGACGACCGAGCAGCCCGGCGCGGTGCTGGAAGTGGTGGCCGGGAGCGCCCGGCCGGACTTCCTGGAGGCGTCGGTGCGGAAGGTCGGCGAGGTGAACGGCCGGGGCCAGTGGCAGCTGAGCGTGCGGGTGCCCCCGGGGCGGGTGCAGGGCGAGGTCCAGGACGGGCTGGTCGTGCTAGAGTTAAAGGGACCGACCCCTCAGCGGGTCCGGGTGCCGGTGAGGGGCCGCGGGGTGTTGTAGGGGTATCGCCCGCGGGCAGGACGCAAGGGGAGTGGCATGACCCACGGAACCGGAAGCCGGGTCGGCGGGCGGGTCGCCGGCCTGCTCGGGTTGGCCGCGCTCGTCGGCGGGCTGGTGTACGATGGGCTCGCGCAGACCCCAGCGCCACCCGCATCCACCACGTCCCCGGGCGACTTACCGAAGGTCGGCGGGGTCGAGGTCTTCTCGACCTGGCCGAAGGGCGCCCAGCCCGACGCCGTCCTGATCCTGTCCGGCCAGTCGTTCGGCTTTCTGAGCCCGTGCGGGTGTAGCAAGCCGCAGATGGGCGGACTCGAACGCCGGGCGAACCTCATCACGCTACTCAAGGCGAAGGGCTGGCCGGTGGCCGGCCTCGACCTCGGCGACTTCTACCCCCTCAAGTCCATGGTGGCCGAGCAGTCACTGCTCAAGTACGCCACCGGCCTGAACGCCCTCCGCGAGATGGGCTACGTCGCGGTCGGCGTCGGGAAGACCGAGTTCGACGCCGGGCTGCTGCGCGTGCTGGCCGAGTACGCGCTCCAGAAGGAGCGGCCGCCGTTCACCCTGGCCGGAAACCTGGTCGGCCTCGCGGACGGGAAGGCGGTGGCGCGGGAGGCGTTCTTCCCGCCCGCGCCCGGCGGCACCCGGCCGCTGGTGGGGGTGGCCGAGGTGGCCGAGGTGGGGTCGGTGCCGGTCGGCGTCGTCGGGCTGGTCGGGCCGTCGGTCGCCCGGGCCGCCGAGAAGGCCGACCCGCTGCTCGGCTTCCAGGGCAACAAGGACGTCCTCGCCGGCGCGGTCAAGGCGCTGGCCGCCCACCCGAAGCAACCCCGGCTGAACGTGCTGCTCTACCAGGGCACCCCGGACGAGGCCCGCAAGGTGGTCGCCGACTGGCCGCAGTTCGGGGTAGTGCTGTGCCAGTCCGACGACGCCGAGCCGCCGCAGTTCCCCGAGACCGTGACCCACGGCGACGGCCGCAAAACGCTCCTCATCCAGGTCGGCCACAAGGGGCGGTACGTCGGGGCGCTCGGCGTCTACCGCCGGCCGGACGGCAGCCCCGACCTCCACTACCAACTCGTGCCGCTGGGCGAGGAGTTCCTGACGCCCGAGACGCCGGAGGCCGAGAAGGCGAACCGGGTGCTGGGCCTGCTGGAGGAGTACACCCGGCAGGTGAAGGACCGGAACCTGCTGGCGAAGGTGAGGCAGCTGCCGCACCCGGCGCAGCTCCAGATGCCTGAATGGAACCTGAGCTACGTCGGCTCGGACCGCTGCCTCGGCTGCCACGCCGGCGACTACGCCAAGTGGAAGGACAGCAAGCACAGCCACGCCTACGAGGCGCTGGAGGTGGTGGCGAAGCGGCCGTCGCTGCGGAACTACGACGGCGAGTGCATCGTCTGCCACACGGTCGGGTACGGGGTGAAGACCGGGTTCGAGAACACCGAGAAGACGCCGGGGCTGAAGCACGTGGGCTGCGAGAGCTGCCACGGCCCGGGGAGCGGCCACATGGTCGCCCCGCGCGACCCGCAGTTCCTGAAGTACATGTCGCCGTGGAAGACGAACCCGGGCGACCGCCTGCCCGACTTGGCCACACTGAAGAAGGTGGCGGACGCGCCGCCGGGCGGGCCGGGCGGCATCACCGACCTGCCGGCCCCGCAGCAGCGGATCATCAACGCCGTGTCGCAGGCATGTTCCAAGTGCCACGACGCCGAGAACGACCCCCACTTCGACCTGTCGAAGTACTGGCCGAAGATCGTCCACGGTGGGAAGTAAGGGCCGCGGGGCGGCGAGGCCGAGACGTGCTGGTCGCGCGGGCGGTGTGGGTCGCACAACCCACACCGCCCGCGGCCGTTCTGGATTGGTAGTCGTTGGTGCTGGGACGCCGAGCCCACCTCGTTGTGAAGCGATCGAACTCGGAGATTGCGGACTCGGGGGATCAGTAACCACTGTCGGACGGGGCAGAACACGGGGTTGGCAGGCAACTACCTGGGGCACAATGGCTCCGGACTCATACCGCCACAGAATCGCACGCAAGCCTTCTGACGACGTCGCACGTCCGCTGCGTTGATCCGTCACGCGCGAACCAGGGGCGGTCCGACCCGGCGGGGGGGACGATAATCGTTATCAGCCCTTGTGGGGTACGGCGACACACTGACGGGGTAGCAGGTGCGGGGTTTACGCACCTGCTACCCCGTCAGTGTGTCCGGCGGTTGGCCCGGGTTTCGAGAGACTGGATTCACCCGAGTAGGGGCTACGTCGAGTCAAGGCAATCCCGAACCTCGGACCCGCCAGCGCCCCGTCCGGAGTAGGGATCAACCCACCCGCCTATCACTTCAGGGTGCTGAGGTACTCCACGAGGTCACGAACCTCCCGCGGGGTCAGCGACCGGTCCACGGCCGGCATCGCCGATGTCGCTTGGCTGCGGCGCTCGATCTCGTCGGCGGGGATCGTCTCCCGCTTCCCGTCCGGGTGGACCAGCACCACACCCTTCGTGTTCTCCTCGGCCAGCACGCCGCTGACGGTCCGCCCGTCAGCCAGGTTGAGCGTCACCGCCCCGAACCCGGGGACGATCTTCGCGCTCGGGTTGAGCAGCGACTCCATCAGGTAGGCCCGGTCCTTACCGGCTTGTCCCGCTACCTTCGACAGGTCCGGCCCGGCGGCCCCGCCCGCGCCGTTGACGACGTGGCACCGCACGCACTGCGCCGCCGCGTGGCCGACAAACACCTCCCGCCCGCGGGTCGCGTCGCCGCCCACGAGGCTCACGGCGAACTTCGAGTAAGTCCCTCCGGGCAGCTTGGCCTCGAACGCGGCGCGGGCCTTGTCGCGGGCCGGGGTCGGGGCCGCCTTCAGGGCTTCCAGAACGTCCAGCTGGAGTTCCGCGGGCACCGCCTTGGCGGTCAGCTTATCCGCCCAGCCGTCGAGGGCGGTGGCGGCGGCCGGAGCCTTCACCCGTGCCAGCGTGGCGACCGCCCGCTGCTTCTCGCCCACCGCCGCGGCGGGGTCGGCGAGGGCGGTGGTGAGGCTCTCGACGCCCTTCGCCGCGTCGGTCGAGACCAGCACGTCGCGGGCCTCGGCCCGCAGCTGAGGGGCGGACGCCTCCAGCGCGACCGCGAGGGAGTCGGGCAGCCCCTTCGCCTTGCGGTCGGCCAGCACCCGCAGGGCAGCCACGCGGACGGGCACGTCCTTCCCGCCGTCGGCCACCCACCCGGCCAGCGTCGTCTCGCTCACCTCCAGCCCGAGCGGGCCGATGAGCCCGACCACGTCCGTGAGCAACTGGCCGGAGGCCGCGCCGAGGAGCGCCTCGAACCCCGGCTGGACCACTCGGCGCACCGTCGCGGAGTCGCGCTTCGGGAGCGGGTTCCAGAAGCCGGTGACGCGGTCGCGCGGGGGCGGGTTCGACCAGTCCCGTAGGGCGGCGACCGCCTCGGCCCGGACGGTCGGCGACAGGGCGGGATTGCCGGCGGCGGTCAGCACGCGGGCGGCGTGTTCGGCACCGCCGAGCCGGTAGTTGGCGCTGATGGCGCGGCGGGCGAACGACTCGTCGTCCACGCCCGTGGACAGGTTCGGCAGGGTGGCCGCGAGGGTCGGGTACTCGGTCTCGATCGGCAGGTCGTGGACCGCCCGGGCGGCCTCGGCCCGGACGAGCGGGTCGGCGTCCGTCAGGAGGCGTGATACCCGCTTGTCACCGAGCCGGCGTTGGACCAGGACCACGCCGAGGCGCACCGACGCGCTAGGGTCGGCGGTCTTCGCGGCGACGGCGTCGGCGTCGCCGATGCGGGCGAGGGCGGCGACGCAGGCGTGCCGCAGCCAGGGGTCGGCGTCCTTGCTCTCGGCCAACACGCGGAACAGCGGCCCGACCGCCGGCCGGTGCTTCAGCTTCCCGAGTGACTGAGCCGCGAAGAAGCGGACCCGCGGGCTGCCGTCCGCGAGCAGGGCGGTCAGCTCTTCCGAGGCGGGCGAGCGCCCGCGGTCGCCGAGCACCTTGGCTGTCTGGGCGCGGACCTCCGGGTCGGCGTCTTTCAGCAAGGCGACCGGGATCTGGTCCGAGGCGAACTGACCCAGCCCCCAGATCGCGTGGAGCCGGGCCAGCTGGTCCGACGACCCCGTCGCCACGCGCTGGAGCGGGGTCGTGGCCTTCTGCCGCGCGAGCTCCCACTGCGCCCGCAGCCGGACCTTCTGGTCGGCGTGGCCGAGTAACTTCGCCAGCTCGTCGCGGTCACGGCCGGCGAAACCCTCGGCGAACAGCTTCTTCACTTCCTTCGCGGCGGGCTCGTTCACCTTCTTTGGGTCGAACACGGTGTAGATGCGGCCGCCAAGGCTTCTCCCGCCCCAGTCGAGGTTCACGAAGTCGGAGACGTACAGCTTGCCGTCCGGGCCGAACTCGGCGTCGGTCGCCATGATCGGCTTGAGGAAGTCGTGGTAGTCGGCGACCTCGAACCCCGCCCCCTTCGGCGCAACGCGGAAGGCTTCGAGCCCGGCCCCGCCGGCGTAGTTGCACATGATGAAGCTGTTCTTGTAGCGGTCCGGCAACGTCATCCCGCTCGTGAACAGGAAGCCACTCGGGCCGGTGCCGATCTTCCCGACCGGCGGCACGAGGTAGGCGGGCTGCCCGGCGTGCGGCAGGTGCCACAGCCGTTCGGCGAACCACGGCCCACCCATGTAGGGCGGGTTGATCGTCTGGTACTCCATGTGCCAGCCGCTGTCGCCGTCCTCGACCACGTACACGAGCCGGGCGTGGTCGCCCTTGTCGCAGTTGTTGTCGTCGGCGAACAGGTTGCCGTACTGGTCGAAGGCGAGTTCCTGCGGGTTCCGCAGGCCGCGCATCACCACCTCGAAGTTGCTCCCGTCCGGGTCGCAGCGGAACACGGCGCCCGTCCGCAGCCCGCTGAACGGCTTCCCCTCCTTCGACGTGACCTGGAAGCCGCGGTCGCCCACGGAGAAGTACAGCTTCCCGTCTGGCCCGAAGATCAGCCCGTGGAGGTCGTGGCCGTAGAAGGCGCAGTTCACCCCGAAGCCGGTGAGGAGTGTCTCCTTCTTGTCCGCGACGCCCTTCCCGGTGGTGTCCTTGAGCTTCCACAGGTGGGGGATGTTGGTGAGGTAGACGTCGCCGTCCTTGGCCAGCACCCCGGCGGCGAGGCCGTCGAGCGGATGGTTGAAGCCGGACGCGAACACGCTGGCCCGGTCGGCCTTGCCGTCGCCGTCGGTGTCCTCGACGAGGCGGACCTGGTCGCCCCACTTCTGGAACCAGTCCATTCCGCCGGGAAACTTCGACTGCCACTTCTTGTACATGGCGAGGCGGTCGTCGGTGCTGCGGAGCTGGAGTTCATCGTCCAGCCAGAAGCTGAAGTTGTCCTTCGGGTTGCCGCGGTTCTCCGCCGCCCCCTTCCCGAGGCGGTACTCCTCGGCCACGAACACGCGGCCCTTCTCATCCACGCTGATGGCGACAGGGCTGCCGAGCTTCGGCTCGGCGGCGAAGAGTTCGACCTTCATCCCGGCCGGGATTCGGAACGCCCGGATCTGTTGAAGCGCCTTGGCCGTCCCATCCGGCAGCTCCGGGAGTGGCTCCGGCGGCGGAACGGTGTCCGGGGGCGTGGCGAACAGGAACGGCGTGGCGAGAACGAGAGTGAGTGTGGCGGGGAGGCGCCAGTACATGGCGGGAGGTCCGGAGGATGGAGTGAGGATGAGGAGGTTGGTTCGGAGTGCCTGGGGCGCCAGTCGTTAGAGTTCCAGGGTGAGGCAGTAGTCCTGAAAGCCGACCGACCGCCAGAACGCGAGGCCGGGGTCGTTCCCGACCAGCACCTCGACCCGGACCCGCGCACCGGCCCAGCGGTGTCGCCGGAGCCAATCGATCGCCGCCCGGCCGATCCCGGTCCGACGGCAGTCGACGCGCACGAAAAGCTGGCGGAGGTAGACGTACTCGGGGTCGCGGCGGAACAGGGCGTACCCGACCGGTCCGGTCGGCGTGTCGAAGACGACCGCCTGGTACTCGCCGGCGAGCCACCCCGCCATTCGCACTTCCAACTCGGCCGGGGACATCGGGTTGCGGTGCCCTTCGTCCCGGATCAGCTGCCAGTTCATGGCCGCGAGGGCGATCGCGTCGGCAGGCGTCGCCTGGCGGAACTCCATCCCGATACCTCCGTCACCGGCCGCTGCGGGTGTCGGCCCGGAAGCGGAAGGCGGGCTGGCCGGTGAGGTCGCTGCTGAGGAACGTCGGGCACCAGTACCGCTCGACGTGTTCGACTACGCGGTCGGTGCCGTCGAAGTGGGTGCCACCGGGCGGCCGCTCGGGATTGTACATCGTGTCCGTCATGTCGCGGACCAGGGCCACGCTCTTGCCGAGCCGCACCATCTGGCGGATGGCGAAGGGCCGGCCCAGCACGCACATGTTCAGGTGGACCCCGCACAGGATCACGTGGTCGATCCGCCGCTCGGCGAGGAGGTTCCACGTCTCCTGGCCGTGGTCGGTGATCGCGTCCGCGTCGGCGACCGTGAGCGCGGCCGTCTGGCGCGTCCACGGCGAGCGGATTTCGCACTTCACCTTGCAGTCGCAGCCCATGTCGGAGTCGTCGATCGGCAGCGGACCTTCGCGCTTGGCGTCGGGCCAGTTCCAGCAGGTGCCCCAGCGTTCGGTCGCGGCCAGCGGGCTGGGGGCGGCCGCGAACGGGGCGGCGAGCGCCCGCTTCCGCTGCGGGGTGTCCTTGTAGAAATCGGTGCAGGTACTCGGGGCGTGGATCACGAACACGCCCTTCGCCCGGGCCGCCTTCAGCATCGCGTCCATCGGGCCGGCCAACTCACCCACCCGGGCCTCGGCCGACTTGCACCAGTGGTGGTCCCACATGTCGCAGACGATGATCGCCGTCCTCTTCGCGTCCCACTCCGCCTTCTTCTCGGTCGCAGGTGTGGCCGGCGCCTGGGGCGGGCTGGGCCGGGAGCGGAGGGTGAGCTTCAGCATCGCACCGGGCTCGGCCGCGGGTGCGAATACGGCAACCGCCAGGGCGACTGCCACGGCCGGAATTAGCGGGGCGAACTGGTAAGACATGGCGGCTCCGCGGCGTGGCGGGGTGGGTTCCGTCACTGTACGCGACCGGTTCGGGGTGTGCCACCCGGTTCCTGGCACCGACTTTGCTTCACCTACTTCCGCCATCTCCTGTCGTTGCGGTGGATGCCCCCAGACAGGTTCGTTCAAACGCGATGCACCCGGACTACGGGTGGGGAGACACACCATGACTGCGATGCGTACCGGGTTGGGTCGGGCCGGGGTGATTCCGATGGTCGGCGGGAGCCTGCTTACAGCCGCGGGGCTGCGCCGGGGGTCACTGGCCGGACTGTTCCTGGCCGCAGCCGGGGGTTGGCTCGCCTACCGCGGCTACCGCCAGATGATGTGCAAGCCGGGCGAGCCGGGTTGCGAGCCGGACCACGAGAAGTGCCGCGTCCTCCTCGACACCATCGGGGCCGGGGTGACCGCGGGCATCTACGACCATGTCTCGCAGAACGCGAAGGAGGAGCGCGCGGCGGCCGGCGAGTCCATCGACGACCCGGTCTTGGAAGCGTCCGACGACTCATTCCCGTGTAGCGACCCGCCGTCGTTCTCGCCGCGGTCCGAGGCAGGGACTCCTGTGTAGCCCAAAATGCTTGAACGGACTGGCACCGACACTCTGCCGCCGGAAGTCATTCGGCGGCGGAGTGTTCGGCTTTTCATCAAGTTGTTGCAGAGAGGTGGCCGGGTTCGTCCTATAGTTTAGCTAACTGAGGAACCTACCCGTATGGATCTGCCTCGGATTGTCCTCTCGGGTCCGGGCGCAACGCCCGGCAGCACCCCGCGCATGTGGTCCGGTAGCGCCGGCCTTCGCGTCGGCCGGCTGCCGGACTTCGACGTGGTTCTGGACGATGAGTCCGTTAGCAGACAGCACGCGGAACTCGTACCAGCTGACGAGGGGTGGCTCGTCCGGGATCTGGGTAGCTCGAACGGCACGTTCCTGAATGGCGTTCGCATCGGGCGGACCGGTCGGCCGGTCCGCCGGGGGGACACCCTCCACTTCGGCCGGGTCGCCTTTCGCGTCGAGGTCGTGTTGACCAAGCCCCCCGCCAAGATCCAGGCGTCCGGGCAGATCGTGCGCGTCGAGTCGGCCGCGGAGCGGTCGTGGGAGGAGGCCGTAGCCGGGCTGGTGCCGCCCCCCGAGCAGTGGGAGCGGCACGGGCGGGCCTCGCTCGGAATCCTGCGCGACGGCTACCGGCTGGCCCACGCCCCGAGCCTCGACGTGGGCTTGCAGACCGTGATCACCGACGCCGTGGCGGCGTTCGGCGCCCAGCGCGGCGGGGTGTTCCTCCTCGACCGGGCGGGCGAACTCGCGGTCCGCTGCTCGGCGGTCGGAGCCCAGCGGGGGCCGGCCCGGCCGCCCAGCAAGACCCTCGCCGCCCGGACTCTCCGGGGGGGGAAGTCCCTCCTGTTCACCAACTGCCAGCACGACCCGGCGCTGGCCGCGGCCGAGAGCGTGACGCAGGGGGCGATGGCGTCGATCATCTGTGCCGTGCTCCGCTCCCCGGACGCCCCGCTCGGCGTCCTCCATCTGGACCGCGGCCCGTTCGACCCGGCGTTCACCGAGGCCGACTTGTACCTGGCCGACTCGCTCGCGGCCGCCCTGGCCCTCGGGGTCGAGCGGCACCAGATGGTCGAGAAGCAGCAGGAGCAGCTCCTCCAGACGGTCACCGCGCTGGCCCAGGCGGTCGAGCTCCGGGACCGCTACACCGGCGGGCACACTGACCGGGTCACCCGGTACGCGCTGCTCCTGGCCGACGAGTTGGGGTTGCCGGCGGCCGACCGACGGCTCCTCCAGCTGGCCACGCCCCTGCACGACATCGGCAAGATCGCCATCGACGACGGGGTGCTGCGGAAACCCGGTCGGCTGAGCGAGAGCGAGTTCGGCCAGATGAAGGGGCACGTCCTGAGCGGGGTGGACATCCTCCAGACCATCCCGGGGCTGAGCTGGGCACTGCCGATCGTCCGCAGCCACCACGAGAAGTGGGACGGGTCCGGCTACCCGGACGGGCTCAGCGGCGAGGGCATCCCCCGGGTCGCGCGGGTCGTGGCCGTGGCCGACGCCTTCGACGCCATGACTTCGGACCGGCCGTACCGCAAGGGGATGCCGGCCGATGCGGCGTTCGCGGAGCTGGTGGCGAAGGCGGGGTCGCACTTCGACCCGGGGTGCGTGGCCGCGTTCGTGCGGGCCAGGCCGGCCGTCGAGGCCTACCACCACCGCGAGGCCGCCGCCACCCGCCAGGCCGAGGACGCCGCCCAGACGATGAACCGGCGGGAACTGGAACGGCTGACCGGCAGGTCCGGGACGACCGAAACCGCGGCAGCGAAGAAAAAGTAAGCGGACGGCTCCCACCCGCTACTCTGCCACCCGCTTCCGGGCGAGTCGCCTCTCGGCCGCGGCCGTTTCGGCCAGGATTGCGTACCCCTCGTCCGCCAGCGACTTCCCCACCTCGACCATGTGCCACGTCCGGGGCATGGCCTCCCGTAGAACCGGGGTCCGACCGAACACCAGCCGGAGTGCTTCGTCGCCCTCCGCGACCAGGCCCGGCGAGGCGATCCCCTGGCCGTGGTTCTCGGCGTCGGTGGCACTGCCGAAGCGGGACACGGCCCAGCGGACGAGCCAGAACTCGTTCGCCAGCCCCTCGTCGAGCGGGCCGATCAGGGTGCCCGGCCGCCAGTGGTATTCGGCGTGGGCGGCCGGGGTTTCGTCTACGTCCACTTCGTACACCGTCCGGCACCGGGCACAGGCCAGCGTCACCGTCCGGCCGAAGGGCGTCGGCTCATCCCCGACCACGCCGTACTCGGCGGTCGTGTAGCCGGTGTTCGCGTTCTTCAGGAAGTCGGCGCGGCAGGGGCAGTCGGGCGACGCCATGAGCGGCCTCCGGCGGGGCTCGGCCCCATAATACCACCCTGTCACCGGTCCGGAGCGCCCATGCCCCTTCCCATCCTGTTCGAGCCGGCGACCGCAGCTGACATCCTCGGCGGGATGATCACGCCGGCCGTGTTGATTTCCGCCTCCGGCACGCTCACGCTTTCCACCACCAACCGCCTCGGGCGGATCGTGGACCGGGTTCGTGACCTGCTCGGCCAGGCCGAGCAGCTCCCGCCGTGGAACCCGTCTGACCTCGACGTCCAGGAGAAGCGTGCTCTCATCTCCGACCAGATCGCGCAACAGACGGCCCGCGTCCGCTACCTCCAGACGGCCGTCATCAGCCTGTACGTGGCCATCAGCCTGTTGGTCGGGTCGAGCCTGGCCATCGGCCTGTCGGTCACCGCCAAGGGGCTCTTCTCGTGGGCGCCGGTCACCCTCGGCCTGCTCGGGGCGGTAGCCTTGCTCGTGGCGTCGGTCCTGCTCATCCGCGACGCCCGAGTGGCGGTCCACTCGGCGCTCAAGGAGATGGAGTACATCCGCCGCATGGTGGCCCGCCGGACCGGGGCGCCGCTCCCGACCCCGCACGTGGCGGACGGTGCCGGCGCCGCCCCGGCGGCGTAAGAACGGAGCAGGGGATTCCGGACCCGGTCGGGGAGGCGGACGTGTCCGAGCTCGTGCGATTCTCGGTGTCGCTGGAGAAGGATCTGCTCGACGCCTTCGACCAGTTCTGCGAGGCCGGCCGGCTCGCTACCCGGAGCGAGGCCATCCGCCAGCTGTTGCGGGAGAAGCTGACCGCCGTCGCCTGGGCGGCCGACGCGGCCGACGTGGCGGCCAGCCTGACGCTCATCTACGACCACCACAAGACCCGGCTGACGGACAAGATGCTCGACCTCCAGCACGCCCACGCCGACCGGGTGGTGTCGAGCATGCACGTTCACCTCAACCACGACCTGTGCCTGGAAGTGATCGTGCTGCGCGGCCCGGCCCCGGCACTCCAGGAGCTCGCGGCCGAGCTCAGCGGGCTCAAGGGGATTCACCAGGCCCAGCTGGTGATCGCCCGGGCGGTCGAGGGGGAGGGCGGTCACGCCCACGGGCACGGCCACACGCATCCGCACTGACGGCCGTCCCACCCGGGCATCTCCGACTGGAAGGGCGGCCTCCGGTTCCACGGGTTACGTTACCGGCCGTCCGCGGGGAGGTACTCGGGCGGGAACTCGGTCGCCCGCCGGACCTCGATCTTGCGGAAGAAGACCTCCCCCTTGACCGACTGGAAGCGGACGCGGCCGCGGGTCAACGGCTCGTCCGGCGGCTCGGCCCGGCGGGACCGGGCGAGGACCAGCACCGGGGTGCCGTTGATGACGTGGACCGCCCAGTCCCCGACGCACACCAGGGCGGCCTTGTTCCACCGCCCCACCGGAGCCTCCGCGTTCGCCTGCGGGTCGATCCGCCGCCCGCCCGGGAAGGTCGGCGCGACCCCACCCCCCCGGAGCTCGCCGATATCGACTCGGAGGAGGTCGTTGAGCCGCAGGTAGCTGCCGGCCCGCTGGAGGTGGAGTTCCATCCCGTGCGTCCCCTTCGAGCCGACCGGCCCGGTGCAGTGGTAGCGGACGCTCGCCAGGTGGCTCCCCTCGGCCGCCCCCCAGCGGTACTCGAACCGGAGGTGGAAGTTCTCGAACTCCCGCTCCGACTCGACCCCGCCGAGCCCGGTCCCGGTCGACCGAAGGGCCGGCAGGCCGTCCAACAGCACCAGACTGAACTGACTCGGCGGTCCGGCCCCGACCGGCGTGCCGCCCTCGGCCACGACCGGCTTCCACCCACCCAGATCGTGTTCGTCCAGAAGCGGTTCCCAGGCATCGACCGAGGCGAAGAAAGGGGTTGCGGGCGGGTCGGCCGACTGGTTGTCGCCCTGTGGCGACGACAGCACGAGCGAGATGCCCCCGGCCACGGCCAGCATCGCCGCGGCCCCGGCGAAGGCGGCCAGCGCTTCGCGCCACCACCGCCGCGGCCGGCGCGGGGCCAGCAGTGTCTCCAGGTCGGCGAGCAGGTCGGCCGCGGAGGCGTAACGGTCGGCCGGTCGGAGCGCCATCGCCCGCCTCACCACCCGGGCGGCCGCCTCGGGGACGGCCGGGTTCACCGTCCGCGGGTCGGGGTGGGGCTGCCTCAGCTGTTCCGCCACGACCTCGGTCGCCGTCGTACCGGGGAAGGGGGCACGGCCGGTGAGTAGGGCGAAGTACGCCGACCCGAGCCCGAACACGTCCGTCCGCCGGGTCAGTTCGCCCCCGTCGCGCTGCTCCGGAGCCATGTACGCCGGCGTCCCGGCTGCCACCCCCCGCCCGGGCGCCCCGGCGTCGGCGGCCGACAGGCTGAAGTCGGCGAGTTTGGCGAGAACCGAGCCGGCCGGGCCGTCGGCGGCTCCCGGCAGGAGGATGTTCCCCGGCTTGATGTCGAGGTGAAGAAACCCCGCGTCGTGGATGGCGGCCAGCCCGCGGCAGGCGTCGGCCGCGAGTCGGGTCGCCAGCTGCCAGTCGAGCGCCCCGTCGCGCCGGAGCCGGTCCGCCGCGCTCCCGCCCGTCACGCGTTCGAGTACCAGGAACGTCACCCCGTCGGCCGCGCCGGCCTCGAACAGGGCGACGACGTTCGGGTGGAGGAGTTGCCCGGCGAGCCGGGCCTCGCCGAGCAACCGGTCGTGGGCCTCGGGGTCCGACGACAACCGATCGGGCAGCACCTTGACGGCCACCCGGCGGCCGACGACCGAGTCTTCCGCCTCGTAGACGACCCCCATCCCGCCGCGGCCGAGGACGCCGGTCAGTCGGTACTTGCCCAGGATGCCGCCGACGGCCGGGGGCACGGCCCCGAACGCCGCCCGAACGGCCCCCGCCCGGGTGGGGAACCGGGTCAGGTACTCGGCCGGGGCAGGGGGGTCGCCCGCGCCCCGCCGCCACTCGAGTTCCAGTGCCAGAAGTTCGGTGAGCAGGACGTCGCGGAGGTCCGGCTCGACCCCGGTGAGGAAGTCCTCGGCCCGCGCCCCGCGGCCGGCCTGCTCGAACGCCAGGCAGACGTCGTCCACCCGGCGCTTGGCTTCGACCGGCAGGTCGAGGAACGTCGGCGGGGTGTCGTGGGTCATGGCACCACGGGTGGCAACTCAGCGCCCCGGCTGCGGGTCCGGGGCGGGGTCGGCTTCCCAGAGGTCGCGGATCAGGGCGAGTCGGCGGAACACCGTCCGGACCGTGCAGCCGAGCCGGGCGGCGATCTCCTCGTTCGTATACCCGTCGACCTTCAGCCGGGCGATGGCCCGCAGGTCGTCCCCGTCGAGTCGGTCGAACAAGGCGCGGATCTCGTCGGTGACGACGGCGGCCAGGGCCGGGTCGCCGTCCGGGCCGGGCACCTCCTCGGGCAGCTCGCGGGTCGGGCCGCCCCGCTTCTGAGCCCCTTGCCGCTTCCGCCAGTCCACCGCCTTGCGGGCGGTCAGCACGACGAGGAGGTGCCACAGGTCGTCGCGGCCGGCCAGCCGGGCGAAGCGCTGCCCGGCCGCCGCCCGGCAGAACTGGAAGAACGCCGACAGGGCGACGTCCTCGGCGTCGGCCGACCGCCCGGGGAGCCGCCCGGCGGCCAGCGACACCATCCGCCGGAAGTACCGGTCCCAGATCGGGCCGGCGGCGTCCCGGTCGCCGGCCGCGAGCCGGTTCACCCAGCCGGTGATCGAGCCGTCGTCGGTCATTGCCCCGGAACGGGTTGCGGGCGGGAGAGGGTCGCGAGCCGGAAAATTACGTTACCAAAGTCGCCGGCCGTGTCACAGTCGAAACCAGTTTGTCGTGATCCTTCGAGAGGGTCTCTCCCGCGACTTCCTCCCTCACCCGCCCAGGCTGCCGCCCCCGAGGGATTCATGCGCCGTCCGCTCCTGCTACTCGCCGCCGTGGTGGCGGCCGCCCCGCTCGCCGCCCGCCAGCCGGCTTCAAGCGAGACGCCGGTCCGGGTCGCCGTGTTCGCCGGCGAGGGGGCGCGGAAGACGAAAGGCCCGGCCGCCGAGGCGGTCGAGCGGGTGCCCGGGTTCGAGGTCCGACTCGTGACCGGGGAGGACATCCGGGCCGGCAAGCTGAAAGACTTCCGCGTGCTCATCCAACCGGGCGGGAGCGGGTCTGGCCAGGCGAAGGATCTCGGCCCGGAGGGGCGGGAGCGGGTCAAGGAGTTCGTGAAGCAGGGTGGCGGGTACATCGGCATCTGTGCCGGCGCATACCTCGCCAGCCGGAGCTACGACTGGTCGTTGCACATCCTCGATGCCGAAGTCCTGGACCGGGCGCACTGGGCGCGCGGGACCGGGGACGTAGAGCTGAAGCTCAGCCCGAAGGGCAGGGAGTTCTTCGCCGCGAAGGGCGACGTGGTGACCGTGTACTACGGGCAAGGACCGCTCCTGGCCCCCGGCAAGGACGATGCCATCCCGGACTACGAAGCCCTGGCCGCATACCAGACCGAGATCCACAGCCGGGGTGGGGCCAAGCCCGGGGTGATGAAGGGGACGACGGCCGCCGCCCGCGGAACCTACGGGGCCGGCCGGGTGTTCTGCTTCAGCCCGCACCCGGAGAAGACCGACTCGCCCGAAGCCCGGGCAATGTTCCGCAACGCCCTCCTGTGGGCCGCCAGCCGCGAATGACCGCCGAGTGACCTCCTCTCCGCACGGCCCGGGCCTCGTTCCCGCCCAGGCCGCACGACCGCCCGGAACGCCACGCCCACCGAGGAACCGCCATGCGTCGGACGCCCGCTGCCCGTCGCGCCTTTACTCTGATCGAACTGTTGGTTGTCATTGCCATCATTGCCATCCTGATCGGGCTCTTGCTGCCGGCCGTCCAGAAGGTCCGCGAGGCCGCCGCCCGCACCCGTTGCGCTAACAACCTGAAGCAGATCGGCCTGGCCGCCCACAACTACGAGAACACGCACGGGGGGCTCCCCCCGGCGGCGATTGACTTCGACAGCAACGCCCCGTCCACTTTGCCGTTCCCGGCCCCGCGGAACGGGCGGCCCGCCCGCAGCTTTCACTTCGCCCTTTTGCCGTACATCGAGCAGTCGAACATCCAGACCGGGTTCGACATCACGAAGGACTGGCGCGAACTGGTGAACCGTCCGTTGGTGGCCAACCCGATCCCGATCTACCTCTGCCCGTCGGCCCCCGGCGGGAACCGGACCCGGTCGTTCGGCGCCCCGTCCGACTACGGCGGCGGGACGGTGACCGGGTACGTGACCGACTACCTCGTGTTCGCCCGGAACCGCAGCTCGATCGACAAGACCACCCTGCTGTCGGCGTCCGTCAACAGCTCGTGGAGTGGGGCCATCGTGCCGAACGTGAACACCCCGGTGACCTCGGTCACCGACGGCACTTCGAACACGCTGATGGTGGTGGAGTCGGCCGGCGGCCCCACGCAGTACCGGCTCGGCAAGCCGGACCCGAGCGGGGGTACGACCGCCGACACCCAGATGTGGGCCGACCACCGCAACTACCACGTCTTCGACGGCTCCTCGCCCACGACCGGGGATTCGTACAGCGGGACCACAGGGTCGGCCGCGAGCTGCGCGATCAACTGCACCAACGCGGGCGAGGCGTACAGCTTCCACACCGGCGGGATGAACGTCCTGCGGGCCGACGGGTCGGTCTACTTCCTGCGGAGCTCGGTGACCGTCGGGGTCGTGGCCGCCCTCATCACACGGGGCAACGGCGAGGTTCTGCCGGACTATTGACTCCTTCCCACCCTACCCCCGCCCGGAGCACACCGCCCCATGACGATGACCGTCCGCCCCGCCGCCCTCCTCGTCGTCCTCGGCGCCCTGACCGCGGGTGCCCCGGCCCAGGTGCCGCAGGCTCCGCCGCCCCGGGAGGTCGGGCCGGCGGCGGGCGGGCTGGTCACCGCCCAGCGGGGTCAGCTGCCGGTCATCCTGTCCGCCCCGCACGGGGGGACGAAGGGCGTGCCCGGGGTGGTCCCGAGGCGGGGGGAGGGGCTGGCGGTCGGCGGCAGCGGGTTCTTCGCCGGGCGCGACGGGAACACCGAGGAGTTGGCCGACGCCATCGCCGCCGCGATCGAGAAGCGGACGGGCAAGCCCCCGTATCTGGTGGCGGCGCGGTTCCACCGCAAGTACATCGACGCCAACCGGCCCCCGGACATCGCCTACGAGGAGCCGCGAGCCAAGCCCGTCTACGATGACTACCGCGACACCCTGGCCGGGTACTGCCGGGACGTGCGGAAGACCTACGGCCGCGGACTCCTGCTCGACGTCCACGGGCAGGGGGCGATGAAGGACGCGGTGATCCGGGGGACGAAGGATGGCAAGACGGTCGCGCTGCTGGTCCAGCGGTACGGGGTGAAGGCCCACACCGGCCCGGACAGCTTCTTCGGGCTCTTGGCCGCGGGTGGGTGCAAGGTCTACCCGGCGAACCTCGCGGATAAGGAGTATGCCAGCCTCAACGGCGGGAACATCGTCCAGACCTATGGGGGCGGCGACTACGGCATCGACGCCATTCAGCTGGAGTTCGGCGGCGATTACCGCGCCCCGGCCCGACTGGCCGCGACCGCAGCCGCGGTAGCCGCCGCGGTCGAGAAGTTCACCACCCTCTACCTGACCGACGTGGAGTGACCGCGGCCCGCCAGCCTACCACCGCCAGTCCACGCGGTAGATGAACCCGGTCTTCGGGCCGGGCACCTCCCAGTACATCCACGCCCCGCCCGCCCCCTTGAAGACCAGCTGGGTGCCGTCGTAGGGGGCCAACTCCCCCTGGGCCGGGCCGGTGCGCAACCCGCCGCCCTGGAACGGCCGCGACTCCGGGAACAGGATCAGGACCGACAGCAGGGTCGAGCCGTCGTACCCGATCGTCCCGAACCACTGCTCCTCCGGCGACTGGAGGGAGTTCCAGTAGGTTGTCTGGTACGCCAACTCGAACGTCGCCCCGACCGGGGCGTGCGGGACGTCGGCCGACAGCCGGTGCTCCACCATCGACTTGCCGGCGACGACCGGCCGGGTCTGGGACGCGAACACCCGCCCCGCCGAGGTCGGCTGATCCACGAGGCGGACGACGAGGTCCGAGCCACTGGTGCGGGTCAGGAAGTCGATCCGGTCGGCCGGGGCGAGCCGGGTCAGCGTCATCTTGCGGGTCATGACGACCCCGGCGGTGTGCGGGCCGTCCCCGGGGGCGACCGGCTTCCAGGCGCGCAGGTCGTAGACCCGGTGGTCCTCGACGATCCGGAACGCCGAGAGGTCCGGCTGGGCGTTCGAGGGGACCGGGACGACCGGGTGAACCGGAGCCTCGTCGAGTTGTGGTGGCTCCGCCAGCACGGCCTCGACTCGCCGCCGGATTTCACCTTCGCGCTGGACGAGGACCGGCGCCGGTGGTTGTCCGGGGAGGAGCGGCGCCGCCGACTGCCGCTCCTCCCACACGCGCCAGCTGAGCGCGGCAAGGACGGCGATGAAGCCGGCGGCCGCCACCCGCCAGCGGAGTCGGATCGCCCGGGTCGGGCCGTCTAGGCCGTCGGCCGGTTGTTGTGGGTCGTGTGGTACAGGGTCATGGGGCATGATTGCCCTCCACAACCCTGGTCGGAGAAGGGGACACAGTCGGTTGCTTCATGCAGCGTTTGAGGTGTGCGACCATAGTCAGATGGGGACGCTACTCGTACTCGGGTAACGCCTTCGTCCGCTGGATGTCGCCGATGTCAGCGACTGCGATCACAGGGATGAACTGGGTCGAGCCCGGCGGCTGCACGAAGCGGACCTCGCCCTTCACCTGCACCCACTCGGCGTTGCCGAAGCCGCTGACCGCCGTCTTCGTGAGGATGCGGACCTTGAGCGGGACGGTGTCCGCGGCGCAGCACGTCATCTTCAGGCGGTAGAGGCGGAACTCCTTGTCGGCGATCCGGTCGAACCGGCCGACCAAGATGCCGACCTTTCCGGACAGCGCCTCGCGCTTCCCCTCGTCGTAGGCGGCCTCGTTGAGGTCGTTAAAGCTGAGCACCGACCCCTCGCCGGTCGCCACCGTCCCGACCTCCGCCCCGAGCGCCTGTTCCTGCCCGAGCATCTTGGCGACACGTTCCGCACTGAAGCCGGAGTTCGGCACACCGATCAGGTACAGGGCCACCGGGAAGAACAGCACCAGCATCCGGACGAACACCCAGGCCAGGTCGTGGCTGTGGCCGTGGTCGTCGGCCCCGTGGTCGTGGTGGTGACCGTGGTCGTGGTGATGATGGTCGTCGGCGTGGGCGTGCCCGTGGTCGTGCTGGCAATCGGGACCGTGCACGTGCGGGTGGTCGTGGGCGTGGAGGTGAACCGGGTGACCGTGTTGCTCGGCCGGCCCGTGGTCGTGGTGATGACCGTGGTGGTCGTGCGTGTGGCCGTGCCCGTGAACCTCGCCGGCCTCCCGCCACACGGCGACGGCCCGCACCGCGACCATCACCAGCACCGCGATCCCGCCGATCAGCACGGGCAGGTGGAAGGCGGGGGCCAGGATGTACCCCAGCTTCCCGTCCCGGTACATCAGGACGCCGACCGCCCCGAGCGAGCCGACGACGAAGATCGTCAACAGCTGTTCGACGAAGTAGTCGCGGGCCGACTCGCCGTGGTGGTGATGGTCGTGGGCCATGACGGCCTCCCGTGACGGGCGGTGGGGCAGGGGGGTCACTTCCCAGGCAGCCCGCTCCAGCCGTTCGACTGGTAGATCAGGTGGAGTGCGACGCAGTAGACGAACACCTGGAGCACGACGCAGGTGACAATGACGGCGATCAGCCGGGGGCGGAAGACCCGGGTGTACATCAGGAGGAGTTTCAGGTCGAGCATCGGGCCGAGAACCAGGAACGCCACCTTCGCCGAGACGTGCATCGTGGTGAAGCTGGCCGCCACGAAGGCGTCGGCCTCGCTGCACAGGCACATCAGGACGGACAGCCCCATCATCGCCGGGATGGCGAGGAACGGCTGCTGGCGCGAGAGCTGTTCCGTCTGGTCGGGGGTGATGTACTGCTTGGCCACGGCGGCCAGCACCGCGCCGAGGATCAGGAAGACGGTGATGTCCACGAAGTCGTGTACGGCGGTGGAGGAGATGTTCCCGAGCCGCTTCGAGAACGGCTTCCGCGGGGCGGGCGCGTCCGTCACCGGCAGGGACAGCCCGGGCTTCGGCTCGGGCGGGGGGACCGCGACGGGGCTCAGCAGGGCCGTCCCGTGCCTCACCCACTGGCCGTGGACGACCAGCCCGGTGACGACCGCGACGACGAAGCCGAGCCCGACCCGGAGCCCGACGATTTCCGGCCCGATCCCGTGCGGCACGAAGGCGACCGCGGTGCTGAAGATGACCACGCCGTTGATGATCGGCCCGGCCAGCATGTAGGCCACGCAGCACGACAGCGGCAGCCCCTTCCGCAGCAGCCGGCGCATCACCACCAGGATGCCGCACTCGCACATCGGGAAGACGAGGCCGAGGAGCGCCCCGATCATCACCGCCGGCACGACCGCCTTCGGCAGAAACCGGGTAATCGCCTGCTGGGGCAGGAACTCTTCCAGAATCCCGGCCACCACCGCCCCGAGGACGATGAACGGCATCGCCTCCCAGAGGACGGCGCTGAACGTGATGATGAAGTCGAGGATTTCCTTCACCGCGTCACCGCCGGGCGCGTGGGGCAGGGGGGGCTATCGGCGGTACGCACGCCGGGGCCGGCGGGTTCGCACCGGGCTATTCTCCGGGGCGGTCCGCGCGAGAACAAGGGGCGGGAGAGTCAGCGGGCCGAGGCGGGGCGGTTCTTCAGCCCGCTGGCCAGCACGGAGAGGAAAAAGAACCCCACACTCACGACGACGATCGTCCCGCTCGGGCCGAACTTCACCCCGCTCCCGATCGGGACGGTGACGGCCGTACTCAGGTAGAACCCCAGCAGCCCGGACGCCACGCAGACCGCCAGCGTGAGCCAGAACATCTGCCGGAGGTTCCGCGACACGTTCGCCGCCGCCGCGGCGGGGACGATGAGCAGGGCGTTGATGAGCAGCGCCCCGACCGCCTTGATCGACAGGTTCACGACCAGCGCCAGCAGGACGATGAACAGGTAGTTGTTGGCCCGCAGGCCGACCCGCCGCGTCCGCGCCAGACTCGGGCTGAAGCTGGCGAACACGAGGTCGTTGTAGCGCCGGCCGAACAGTACGCCGACCACGCCGACCAGGGCGAGGAGGAAGACGAGGTCCGACTCGGGGACAAACAGCAGTGACCCGAACAGGAACGTCTCCGGGTTGAAGGTACTCACGTCCTGGAGGAGGCGGAACAGCATCGCCCCGAAGCCGATGGACAGCGCGAAGAACACGCCGATGACGGTGTCGCTGGCGAGCCCGGTCTGCTCCCGGACGTAGACCATCGCGGCACCGACGCCCGTGCCGAACACGACCATCACCAGCGGCACCAGCCAGGATGCGGTTTCCCCGCCCCGCCCGGCGCCGGCGGCGATCACGCTCAGGTAGCCGAGGGCCACCCCGGCGAACGCCGAGTGGGCCATCGCGTCCGAGAAGAACGCCATGCGGTTGCCGACGACCATCGCCCCCACGGTGCCGCAGAGCAGGCACACGAGGAGGATGGCGATCACCCCCTTCACCACGAAGAGGGGCGAGTCGACGGCGTCGGCGAGGGCGTGGACGAAGTCGGACATCCAGGCGGCGGGCATCGCAACTCCTGACCTGACGGGGACGTCTACCGGCCGGCCAGCCGGCCCGCGGCCCGGGCCAGCAGAGCCATCCCCGCCGCCGCCTCGGCGGGCGTGATGACGAGGGGAGGGGAGACGCGAACCACCTTCTTCGACAACGGCCCGAGGAGGTGGACACCGTCCCCGGTGGGGCCGTCGCCCTGGTACCCGGCCAGGACGAAGGCGTTGGCCCACTCGGCGGCGGACTTGCCGGCGTGGTCGGCGAACTCGACCCCCCACACCATCCCGCCCTCCTCCCCGCGGACATGGGCGACGAACGGGTACTCCTTCAGGGCGACCAACCCCCGCTCGATGAGCGCGGACGACTCCCTCATCGCGGCGATCACGTCCCGGGCCTCGAACTCGTCGAGCGTGGCCAAGACGGCGGCGCAGTTCAGCGGGTTGGCGCTCCAGGTGTCCGAGCCCTCGCCGTAGTCCAGCGCCGCGAAGACGTCGGCCCGGCCGACCGCGGCCGCGACCGGCACGCCGTTGCCCAGACCCTTGCCGAGGACGACGAGGTCTGGTTCGAGCCCATAGGTACTGAACGCGAACAGGCTGCCGGTCCGGCCGAAGTTGGCCTGCACCTCGTCGAGGATGAACAGCACGTCGTTGGCCCGGCACCAGCGCTCGACCGCCTGGAGGTAGCCCTTCGGCGGGTGGTACGAGCCGCCCCCGCCGAGGTACGGCTCGGTGATGAGAGTACCGATCCGCCGGCCGAACTGGTGCCAGAGGGCGTCCAGCTCCTTGAGGTACGGGGCTGGGTCGAACGGGCCGTTCCGCACGGCTACGTCGCGGCACTCGGCGGTGGGGAAGGTGACGAAGCGCACCCGCGGGTCGCGCTCGGCGTCGGCCTCGCTCCCGGTTACGGCGTTGGCCAGACCCTTCTTGCCGTGGAACCCGAACCGCGTGGCCACGATCATCGGCCGGGTGCGGTCGCGGGCGCCCGCGGCCCACAGCGCCTTCTGGATTGCCTCGGAGCCGGACGCGGCCCACATCACCTGCTCCATCCGCCCGCCGCCGGGGGCGGTGCGGAGCGTGGCGACCAGTCGGCGGCTCGCCTCGGCCTCGATCGGCGTGACGGCGTTGTAGGCCGTCATCGCCACCGCGGGGAAGTATTCGTCAGGCTCGTTCGGCTGCGGGCCGCCCTTCCCGTTCGCGGCCGGCCAGCCCATGTAGTCGAAGAACCGGCGGGCCCAGCGGGCGGGGTTGTGGCCGAGGTTGGCGACCAGGACGCCGGAGGTGAAGTCGAACAGCCGACGGCCTTCCGGGGTCCAGTGGTACACCCCGGCACTCTTGGCGAGTACGGCCTGGGACGGGGTGTACGTCCGGAGCGAGCGCGGTTCGACGGCGCCGGCGGCGGCCCGGGCGGCGTTGGAGGCGGGTTCGGAGGGGTGCTGGATCGGCGGGTGCATGGTGCGTCCGGGGCTAAACAACCCGAAGGTAACCGGGCGGAACGGCGTCCACAAGCCAGACGCCGTTGGCGGACCGGTAGAACATGTGGCCGGCCGACCACATCCCAGCCGCGTCCACGGCCAGGAGGGCGAGCGTGCCATGCCGCCGGCCGACTTTCCCCGCGGTGTCCGGGTCGGCGGACAGGTGAACGTGGTGGCGGTTCATCTTCGACAGGCCGTCGCGGAGGATCGCGCCGAGGGAGTGGTCGGCCGTGCCGTGATAGAGAATCGCGGGCGGTTCGGCCGGTTCGAGTTGGAGATCGATCTCAGTGGAGTGCCCCTGGTTGGCGCGAATCCGCGCCCCGGTCGGGTCGAATGCGAACCGCTGCTTGTCGCTGGAGCGGACCACCTCGGCGAGTTCGTCAGGAGTGATCGGGAATCGGGCCTTGGCGGCCCCGGACAGGAGGTCGGCGACGGGCACCCAGCCGCCGGGTTCGAGCGCGAGCCCGAGGTCGGCCGGCTGGTGCCGGAGGTGAAGGGAGAGGAACTTGCTGATGCGGACGAGCCGTCTGGAGTCCACGGGGCGGCCCGCCGGTGTGGGGCAGGGGGTCAGACCCGCCCGGGGTATAGAACCACAGGAGCCGCGACCCCCGGCTCGTACAGGACAAGCCCGCCCTCGGGCCGGTTCACTTTGACGAGGCACCCGGGTGATCCGGCAACGGCCTTTGAGAGAATGGCCTCGGACGCCTGAACGACGGCTACGACGTTCCGGTCCGCGCTGAGGTCGTTGTAGGCGAGTGCTCGCATGGCCTGGAGTCGCTGGGGCCGGTCCTCGGGAGGACCGCCATACTCGACGGTTGCGACTTCCTCGAAGAACCGGCGGATGACCTCGATGCCGTAGCCGCGCTGGGATCGATCGCCCCAGGGTTCGAGGAACGTCCCGTTGTAGTGGTAGTTCGGGGTGTTCTTCAGTTCGTGGGGAGTGCGACCCTCGACGGTCAGTTCGACGCCGCGTTTCCGTTGGTGGGCCGCCCAGACGGCGTTGTCGAATCGGAACTGGACTTCCTGCTCGACGTAACCCGGAAAATTATCAGGCGTGACCCAGCTGGTGTGGATGTCGAAGGCGGCCTCTCGGTCATCCGGGTGGCCGTAAACGACTTGCAACTGAACCGAGTCCCAGGTTGACCCGTCAACTGGCCCGACGATGCCGCGCTGGCCGGTGGCGGAAACGCGGTCAAGTGCCCATTCCGGACCGAACGTGAAGTCGATGAGCTTGAGGTAATGAACGGCCACGTAGGTGGAGGGGTTGCGGCCGGTCACCCACTCGGCGAACTGACCACCGCTGATGGACTTGGGTTCCAGGAGCGAGCAATAGCCGTTGTTGACGTGGCGAAGCACGCCGTCCTGGTACAGGGTTCGGAGCTTCTTGTGATCCGGGTCGGCGAGCTTGTGGTAAACGACTTTAGCGAGTGCGCCGGTTCGTTCGGACGTGGCGACGAGTTCGTCAAGTTCGTCGAGCCGGAGGACGGAAGGCTTTTCGATCAGGGTGTGTTTGCCAGCTGCCAGTGCCGTTCGGGCAGCATCGAAATGCCGATCGTCCGGCGTGGCGACGCAAACGGCCTGGACCGGCGTGCGGACCAGTTCCTCGACGGCCCCGTCGCCGACTAGGTTGCGGAAGTCGGCAGGAAGCGTCGGGGCGGTCCGGAGGTAGCGTGCGACACGCGAACCGGTCCGGGTCGCGGCCGCAAGAAGTCGAACGGGAATAGGACCACGCGCCGGGGGCAACCCACCCGGCAGGCAACCCGACTCGAAGAATGGGCGGTAAGTTTCGTCGAAGATCATCCCGAACCCAATCATGCCTGCGACGAGGCTCGGGTTCAACGCATTCACTGGTGAGGGCGGCATTTGGGCAGCGTACGAGACGGTAGGAGGAGCGGCTAGACACAGGCCATTTTTCAATACATAATATCTATTATCAGACACAAAAGCTGCCCGAGCAAGGCGGCTGGCTAATCACAATAAGTCCGATAATGTATGTTATGTATTGAAAAATGGCTGGGCGGAATGCCCGGCTTTTCACCCGAACTGGCCCATCCGCCGGAACTTCTCGTAGCGGTTCCCGACGAGGTCTTGCGTCGTCATGCTGGCCAGTTCACGGAGTTGCTTCGTTACGTAGCCCTTCAGTGCGGCTCCCGCATCCCGCGGGTTGCGGTGGGCGCCGCCGACCGGCTCGGAGACGACGTGGTCGATCACCCCGAGCCGGTGGAGGTCCACGGCTGTCATCCGCAGCGCATCCGCGGCCTTCGGCTTCGTCGTCTCGGTTGCGACCTTCCACAGGATGCCGGCGCAGCCCTCGGGACTGATCACGGAGTAGTACGCGTGCTGGAGCATGGCAACGCGGTCACCGACGCCGATACCAAGGGCGCCCCCCGAGCCTCCTTCTCCGATCACCACGCACACCACCGGCGTCCCCAGTCGCGACATTTCGAGGATGCTCGTGGCGATGAGCTGGGCCTGGCCGCGTTCCTCCGCCCCGATGCCCGGGAATGCGCCCGGCGTGTCGATCAGGCACACGACCGGCACGCGGTACTTAGCCGCCAGCTGCATCTTGGCGAGTGCCTTCCTGTAGCCTTCCGGGTGCGCACAGCCGAAGTAGCATTGCGTCCGTTCAGCCGTGGTCTTCCCCTTCTGGTGGCCGATCAGCATCACCTTGAAGTCGCCGACCCTGGCAAACCCGGCCCGCATCGCCCGGTCGTCGCCGATCGCCCGGTCGCCGTGCATCTCGACGAACTCGTCGCACACCATCCCCACGTAGTCCATCGTCTGCGGCCGGTCCGGGTGCCGCGACACGAGCACCGTCTCCCAGGCCGAGAGGTTCGAGTACCGCTCGCGCAGCAGCGCGGTCAACTCGCGCCGCATCTTCCGCACGGCCTCGGCCCCGCCAGGGGTGGACTGGCTGCCCTCCAGCCGGGCGAGGGCCAACTCCATCTCGTGGATGTCTTGCTCAAACGGGAGTGGCGCGGGAACCATTCAGGCGACCTCAATCGGTTGCTGCACGGCCTTCGACCTGCGGCTACTCTTCTTCGACCAGCTTCTCGTCCTTGTAGATCTTGATCTTCCGCAGCCCGATCAGGAACTCGTGGAACGACGCCGGGCGGTCGTCCTTCTTCTTGGCCAGCATCTTCAGCACGAGTTGCCCGAACTCGTCGGTCAGATCCTTGTTGTGGGACACCGGGCTGAGCGGCTTCTCGATGAAGTGCTTGGTCAACAGCTCCTGCTCCGTCATCCCCACGAACGGCTTCCGGCCCGTCGTGAGCTCGTAGAGCGTGCAGCCGTAGCTGTACACGTCGGCCCGGCCGTCGAGGTTCTGCTTGAGGATCTGCTCCGGGCTCATGTAGCTCTTGGTCCCGCCGATCCGGGTCTTCTTACCGAACATGCGGGCCAGCTTGGCGCTGAACTTCTCGAACCCCGTCAGGATCTTTTGGGTGATGGCGAAGTCGATGATCTTGGTGTCGCCGACCGAGTTCACCAGGATGTTGTCCGGCTTCACGTCACGGTGGACGTAGCCCATCGCGTTCATGTACGCCAGGCCCGTCGCCGCCTCCCGGAAGATCTTCCGGGCGTGCTCCCGGATGAACTTCATGTCCTTCGCCTGGAGGCGGAGCCGGAGGCTCCCGGACGGGAAGAACTCCATGACGAAGAACGGCCGCTCCTTCGACCGGTCGACCTTGTGGATGCGGACGACGTTCTGGTGGGCCATCTTGATGCCCACCTCGGCGTCGTTGAACAGTTCCGCCCGGGCCTCGGACTCGCCGGCCGCCTCCGGGAGCAAGACCTTCATGGCGAAGTGGCGGTTGCTCCGCGCCTCGACGACCTCGAACACCTGCGACTTCTGCCCGGTCTGGAGCAGAGTCCGCAGGCGGTACCCGCCGATGACCTCGTTGATGTCGGCCATGCCGCCCCGCCCCCCGGTGTCACCAGTACTCTTCGAAGTGGACGTTCCCCTTGAACTTGATCGCCGAGACGTCCGCCTGGAACCCGCGCCGCTCCAGCACCTCGATCACGCCCACCGGCTCCGGGTAGGTCTTCGTCCCACTCTCCTTGTCCCGGTGCGGCACGCCGATCATCTTCGGGTTGCCGCACAGGAACACGTGCGTCCGCGTCGGGTCCAGGGTCTCACCCAACTGCTCTTCCAGTTCCCCGCCGGCGATTACGTCCTGGATGTACGTCTTCTTCGTGACTGTCGCCTCGCGGGTCGTCAGCGGCAGGTACTTGTAGTTCGGGAACTTCGCCATCAGCCGGCGGTGCGTCTCCAGGTAGCCGAGATCCCGCGCGTAGCGGACGCACGACGCCGACAGCAACTTCCCCTGGTGCCCGCGGCGCAACAACTCCCACACCATGTAGTTGTGCGGGGCTTCGCCCGTACCGGTGCCGAGGAACAGGACGGTGTCGCCCGGCTTCACCGGGTCGAGCGTGTACATCCCGGTGATCTTTTCGCCGATGTTCAGCCGGTCGCCTTCCTTCAGGGCGAACAGCCGGGGTGTGAGGGCTGGCACCCGCCCGTCGGCGTTCTCGCGGACGAGGACGATGTAGAACTCCAGGAAGTCGGTGGCCGGCACGTCCACCAGGTTGGCGGCGTCCGTGAGCATCGAGTTGCTGATCGAGTAGGCCCGGCGGACGACCTTCGTCTGCTCCTCCGGCGTCAACGTCTCGACCTGGCAGCCGTCCGCCCGCGCTTCCCAGTAGCCGAGCCCGAGTGAGCAGTACTGGCCCGGCTTGTGTGCGGGGCGGAGGAAGTCCGGCCTGACCCGGAGGACCATCAGGTCCGAGTGGACCTTTTTCAGGAATACCACGGTGCCGTTGTAGCGCTTCTGGCGGAGTTCGCTGATCTGCTCTGGGGTCATCGGCGAGGCGGCCTCGGCGGCGGGCAAAAGGAACACCCCCCGCGGGCCGGGCCGGCGGGGGGCGTGACGCCCGGTTCGGCTGTTATACGAAGCGGCCGCCCGGGTTCATCACCCCGCGGCCGCCCGCCGGGCCGTGTCGCGCACGTAGTCCACGCACCGCCGCATGTCCGGCGAGGGGTCTTGCGGGTGCGCCTCGTACTCGATGCAGACCGCCCCGTTGAACCGCACCTCCCGCAGCGCGGCGATGACGTTGGCCACGTTCAGCGCCCCCTCGGGGGCTCCGAACACTACGTCCTCGCGGCGGCGGTTGTCGTGGTCCTTCAGGTGCATCCCGAAGTTCCGGGCGCCCATGAGCCGGACCTGCTGGGCCGGGTCGAGCCGTTCGCCGAGTTGGGCGGCGCGGATCAGGTGGCCGGTGTCCAGGCACGCCCCGATCAGCCGGTGGTGGTTCTGCACCGCCCGCAGGATCACCTCGGCCGAGTGCCAGCGGTGGAGTCCCTTCCCCGCCGGGCCGTGCGGGTGGATGGCGATGGCGATGTTGTATTCGGCCACCAACTTGTCCAGGCTGTCGAAGCTGTTCGGGGCCGGGTCGGCGCTGAGGTAGCGCACGCCCAGCGCCTTGGCGAAGTCGAACTTCCGCTTGTTGGCGTCGTGGTTGTCGCCGAAGCTCTCCACCCCGAACCCGACCGGGGTCACCTCGTACTCCTTACACAGCCCGAGGATCATCCGCAGCTGGTCGGGCGTGCTGGCCTGCGGGATGTGGGCGTTGTAGAACTCGGCGTTCTTGATCCCGAGGTCTTTCATCCGCCGGAGAGCCTGCTCCAGGTTGAAGTTTCGGAACGTGTAGCTCTGGACCCCGAGCGAGATGTCGCCGATGAGGTCGCCGACGGCGCCGGCCGGTCGCGCCGCGAGGAGTCCGGCCGCAGCGGCGGCCCCGGCCTGGAGGAACGTGCGGCGGGTGAGGGCGTGCGGACAGTCGGACATGGGAGAAGCTCCGTGCGGGGTGCGGGACGGGGGTGATTGTCGCCCCTCGGGGAGGCGATTTCCAGTTTGCGGGGCGGAAAACGACGCGGCCCGCGGGTTGACCCGCGGGCCGCGTCCGGGTTTTCGCTCTCTACCGCCGGGCGGTGAAGAGCGCCTCGATCTCGGCGTCCGTCAGGGCGTCCTTCCCGTCGTTCGGGTCGATCACCAGCGCGGTGCCGCTCGGCGCCACCCACACGACCGCGTTCCCGAGGCGGAACACATCCCGCATGGCGGGCTGCTTCTCCAAGATGCGGAAGTAGCCGTCGCTCTGGGCCTTCACCACCAGGGTCGGGGTCGTGGCCTTGTAGGCGTCGTCGATCCACACCCCGCCGACCTCCAGCACCTGCCGGCCGTTGGCCTGCCGGTTGGCGGTCAGGGTCAGTCGGGTCTGGTTGCGGAGGGCGTCCGTGTTCTGGGCGAGGTCGACCCCGAGCTTGCCGGTCTGGTAGCCGGCGCGGTCGCCGCGGAGGGCGCGGTTGGCGTCGTCGTTGGTCTGCTTCTGCTCCCGGAAGCGGCGGAGTTCCGCGGCGTAGTAGGCGCGCTTGGCGACGTCCTTCTCCTCACCCACCGCCTTCTCGGCCTGCTCGATCTGCTTCGCGTTCGCGGTATTCCGCCCGGCGGCCAGGGCGTCCGCCGGGGCCGTCCTGGCGTCCCCGCCCTTCGTCTGTTCGCGGGCGAACTCGGCGACCCGCGGCGCTGCTGCACCCGCGGCCGGGCCGCCGACCCCGGGCGCGAAACCCCCGCCGCCGAACCCGCCCGGCACCGGCAGCGCCCCCATCGGCAGCGGCACGCCCGACCCCGGCCGGCCGCCGATCGGGCCGCGCACGGGCGGTACCACCGGCATCGGGCCGTCCGGCACAACCAGGTGGCTCGTGTACGGGGTGGCGATCCCGTACCGCCGCGCCAGCGTCACCACCTCGTCCACGAGTTCCTTCTGCTCCCCGTTCGCCCGGATCTGGTCGAGCAGGTAGCCGACCTTCCGCCGCGCCCACAGCGGCTCCACGAAGTCCTTGCCGGTCTCGGCCTCGGTGCGGATCGGGAAGGTCACATCGTACACGAACTCCTTCCGCTCGCCGTTCACCATGCCCGTCAGCCGGACGGCCGTCGCCCCGCTCCCGCTGTACCGCGCCGTCACCACCAGCTGTTGGTTGTGGAACAGGTCCGGCAGGCGCGGCGGGTACATCTCGGTGACCTTGACGTTGTCGCCGGTCGTCAGCTTCAGGTCGGTCATCACCGGGTGGGTGATCTTGTCGTACAGCGCGGCCACGCGGTCCTTGATGTCCTCGGCCGGGCGGACGTAGGTGCTCACGGCCCGGGTTGATTCGGCCAGCTGGTCGAGCAGGGCGGCGTTCACGTCGTCGCCGACGCCGAACGTGAAGATGCGGGTGTTGCTGCTGTTCTTCGCGGCCACGTTCTTGACGATCCGGTCGGGGTTGGTCTCGTCCACCGTCGGCTGGCCGTCGGTGAAGAAGATCGTGGTGAACGCCCGGGCCGCGTCGTTCGGCCGGAGGGCCAGGGCGTCCTCCAGGGCCGGCCAGATGGCGGTGCCGCCGCTGGTGCGGATGTCGTCCACCCACTTGTTCGCCCGCTCCAGGTTGTCGGCGTTGGCGGCTACGAGCGTTTCGCGGAAGCGGGTGACGGTGGTCGAGAAGCGGACCACGGCGAACCGGTCGTCCGGCCCGAGCCGCGACAGGCAGTGGCGGAGCGCCCGCTTGGCCTGCTGCATCTTGATCTCGGACATGCTGCTGGAGGCGTCGAGGACCAGCACGAGGTCGCGCGGCGTGCGGACGCGGGCCGGGTCGATCTGCGGCGACACCAGCATCATCACGTACCCGTCGTCCGCGGTGACCGGCTTGTACGTCAGCGGGGTAACGCCCACGTCGCCGCCGCCGGTGCCGTAAAAGAGCTGGAAGTCGCGGTCGAGCATGCCCTGGTTCTTGGCGAACTCGACGTTCACCTCCTTGTCGGTCTTCCGCACCACGGTGACGGCGTGGGTGGGGCTGTAGACGTTCTGGATGGCCTGCTGGGACTTGAGCGACACCCGCACCGAGAAGTCTTCAAGCGTGGCGTTGGCCCGGCCGTCGGTGCGGAGCGGGTAGGTGTACTCGACCACGGCCCCGTCCCGGGGGGCGACCGACCGGAAGCTGACCTTCACCTTCTGGTCGCCCCGCGGCGGGATCGGGAACACCTTCATCCGCATCAGGCCGTTACCCAGGTACTCCAACAGCCCCGGATCCTGGATGCGGCGGACGATGTCCGTGTAAATCTTGTTCGCGTCCTTGGCGGGGAGGAGTTCGCCGTTCGTCTCCTTCCCGTCGATCCACATGGTGAACCGGTCCACGCTCGCCCCGCGGGGGACGGGGAACAGGTACGTGGCTTCCTGGTTCCGGTCGGTGTGGTTGCGGAACGTCTGCTCGACGGTGGTGACCGCCACCTGATCCTCGACGGTGACGGTGACCCGGTGGTTGACCATCGCCAGCGGCGCGACCTTGGTGTCGGACGGGACGAGGAGGCCGGCGGCCCGGGCGTGACCCCCGGCTGCGGCCAGCAGGACGACCAGTGGCACGGCGTATCGCATCGCACACCTCCGGAGATCGAGGCCAGAACCACCCGGAGTATATGGCGACGGTGGCCTCGCCCGCGAGGGATGATGAGACGGTCGTTACGGTGGGGTTACAGGCGTGTGACAAACCGCAACAGACAAGGAGAGGGGGAGAAGAGGAGACCCGGAGACGGGAGCATGCTCAACGCAGATGCTCCCGTCTCCGGGTCTCCTCTTCTCCCCCGAAGCGGGTCAGCCGATTGCCTGCCGGATAACGATGAGGACCGGCACGGCGTTCGGCCGGCGCTCCGGGCGGCGCTCAAAGAACTGGCGGATGTCGCGGGAGCCGGGTGGGGTCCGCGCCTGGGTCGGGGCGAAGGTGGTCAGGATCGCCGACCGCTCCCCCCCCTTCCCCGCCGCCGGGTCGGTGAGGGAACGGGTGAGTTGTTCCGCCGTACCACTGGACACCGACTTCGGCTCAGCAGCCGGGGGCACCGGCCGCTTCCAGAGACCGGGGTCCGTGCCCAGCACGTCACGCAGCTCGCGCTGGTCGGTCGGGGCGGCGGGCGTGGCGTGGACGGCGTCAAACGTCCGCTGCGGGGCTTTGGCGTCGGCCGCGGCAAGGTGAGACATCAGGGCGCGGAGGTCGGTGGCGCTGAGACTGTCGGTGTACACGAGGTAGGCCGCGGCCTGCTTGCGCTGGACGCGATCGGCCGTCATCCGATCGGTGTAGACGGCCAGCCCGGACGCCTTCGCAGCGGCCTGGAAGAGTTCCGCGCCGCGGCCCGGGTCGCGGGCGAACAGGTCGATGCGGAACGCCGAATCCTGCCCGAGTTCGGCCGCGAACAGCTGTTGGACGTCCTCGCGCTCGAACTCGGCGACCGTCGCCAGGAACGGCACGCGGACGCGGGCCAGGTCGAGCTTCCCCACGTCCGGCAGAGGCGGGAAGGTGAGTACGTCGCGGGCGACGGGCCGGGGCGACGGGGCGACTTCCGGCGCGACCGGGACCGCGGCCGTGGGTGTCCCACCGACCGGTTCGACAGACGTGTCGATCGCCGCCGGGGCCGACGGGGGTGGGGCGGTTTCCCGCGGCAACACCTTCGCCCACTGCCGCTCCCGGGCGGCGGTGTCCACCTGGGCGACGGCCGCGGGTTGGGCACCGGGACCGGGCTGCGGCTGGTTCACGAAGAACCAGAACGACCCGCCGGTCAGCGTGAGGAGTACGGAGGCGGCCATGCCCACCGGAACCCACGACCCGGTCCGAGGACGGGGCATGGGGCGGACGATTTCGGTCGGCACCGGCGGACGGGCCGGGAGCCGGGCCATGACGCGGGCGTGGAGGTCGGCCGGGGGCGTGCGGAGGGGGAGTCGCCGCAGGCGCAGGCGGTCGGCCTTGAGCCGGCGGAACGCTGCCCGGACGTCGGGCGACTCGGCGATCAGGCCGCGGACGCGCTCGGCCTCGGCGAGGGTGAGTTCCCCGTCTACGGCAGCGGTCAGCAGGGTGAGGACGTCGTCCGGGATCATGGGTAGGCCGCGGGGTTGGGGCCGCGGTCGTGGCGGGCGGGGGCGATTTAGGTGGGGTCGGGGGGTGGGCGCTCCCCCCTTCCCCGGTCAGGTAGCTCGACGTCGTCCAGCGGCGCGAGCAGTTCTCGGAGTTCGAGGCGGGCGCGGTGCAGTCGGCTCCGCACGGTCCCGACCGGCACCCCGAGCACCTCAGCGATCTCCTCGTAGCGGAGGCCGTCGAGGTCTTTCATCGTCAGCACCTCGCGGTGCTCGACCGACAGCCGGCCGAGGGCCGCGTGGAGGAGCGTGTCTTCCTCCGTCCGCTCCAGCGCGTGTCCGGGGCGGACGAGGTCCGACGGGTCGGCCGGGTCGAGTCCGTGGTCCCCGGTCGTGGTGTCCAGGCTCCCGGTCGGTCGCTTCTTTCGCCGCAGACTGATCGCCCCGTTAAAGGCGATTCGGTACAGCCAGGTGAAAAATTCGGCGTCGCCCTTGAACGCGTGGAGCGACTGGTAGGCGTTCAGGAACGCGTCCTGGACGACATCGGCGGCGTCGTCGGCGTTGTCCACCAGCCGGACGGCGGCGTTGTAAAGCCTGGCTTGGTAACGAGATACCAATTCACCGAAGGCATCCCGCCGCCCGCCCAGGCACTCCGCAATCAGCCGGCGATCGTCGTCGTTCACACCGTGTCACCGTGTCTGACGTTCGACCGCCCCGAAAGTTCCCGGTCTGGCCCGAACTTCCGATGAGAACGGGATGAGCGTCAACGTGCCTGTCGCTCCGACGTGACCCGTCTCTTCCGCCTATCCCACCCAGTCACCCGTGGCTATACTAGTCATCTGTACCCTGTACCCCCGCTCAGGAGGAGCCCCGGCCTCATGGACACTCAGGCCATCGTCATCCGCGGGGCGCGGGAGCACAACCTCCGCAACGTCGATCTCGAACTCCCCCGCGACAAACTCATCGTCTTTACCGGCGTAAGTGGTTCCGGCAAATCATCCCTCGCGTTCGACACGGTCTACGCCGAGGGGCAGCGGCGCTACGTCGAGAGCCTGAGTTCCTACGCCCGCCAGTTCCTCGGCCAGCTGCCGAAGCCGGACGTGGACTACATCGGCGGCCTGTCCCCGGCGGTGAGCATCCAGCAGAAGACGGCCGGGCGGAACCCGCGCAGCACGGTCGGCACCGTGACCGAGGTGTCCGACTACCTGCGCGTCCTGTTCGCCCGCCTCGGCCAGGGCCACTGCCCGAAGTGCCAGCGGCCGATCACGGCCCAGACGCGCGAGCAGATCATCGGCCGGGTACTGGCGCTCCCCGAGGGGACGCGGTTCATGATCCTGGCCCCTGTCGTCCGCGGCCAGAAGGGGGAGTTCAAGGACTTCTTCGCCGACATGGGGAAGCGCGGCTACGTCCGTGCCCGGGTGGACGGCCAGGTCGTGAAGCTGACGGACGACCTGAAACTCGACAAGCGGATCAAGCACACCATCGAGATCGTCATCGACCGGCTGAAGATCGAGGGCAAGGGCGGGACGAACCGCGGCCGGATCGCCGAGGCGGTCGAGCAGGCGCTGGCACTGGCGGAGGGGAACCTCGTCATCTCCGTCGAGCGCGACGCCGCGTCCCGCCCCGCCGATGCGGAGGAGGGCCAGGAGGCGGGGGGAGAGAATACCCTCCTCTCCGCGCACTACGCCTGTACGCACTGCGGCATCAGCTACGAGCCGCCCACGCCCCAGCTGTTCAGCTTCAACAGTCCGCAGGGGATGTGCATCGACTGCGACGGCCTTGGCACCAAGTTCACGTTCGACCCGGACCTCCTCATCCCGGACCCGTCGCTCAGCTTCTACGCCGGGGCGGTGCCGCTGGTCGGCGCGCTGAAGGCGATGGGCCGGTGGCGGAAGCACGTGTATGAGGGCGTGGCGAAGTCACTCGGGATCGACCTCAAGACGCCCTGGAAGTCGCTCCCGGAAGCCCACCGCGAGCTCCTCCTGAACGGCTCTGGAGACACCCACATCGTCTGGGAGTGGAAGCAGCGGAACGGCACGACCTGGAAGCACGGTGGGAAGTGGGAGGGGGTCGTCCCCCAGCTGTTGTCGCAGTTCAAGAAGGCGACCGCCGGCCCGCGGCGGATGCAGCTCGAGAAGTACATGCGGCAGGTCCGCTGCCCTGCCTGCCAGGGGCACCGGCTGAACCCGCAGGCGCGGGCGGTCCGCGTGGGCAGCAAGTCGCTGGTCGAACTCGGCGGCACCCCGATCGGCGACCTCGTGCCGTGGTTCGACCGCTACGAGTCCGACCTGACCGACATCGCCCGCACGATCGCCGGAGAACTGCTCAAGGAAATCCGCGCCCGCCTCGGGTTCCTCCTGAACGTCGGGCTCCACTACCTCACCCTCGACCGCGCCGCCCCCACGCTTTCGGGCGGCGAGGCCCAGCGCATCCGGCTCGCCGGCCAGATCGGCAGCGGGCTGGTCGGCGTGCTGTACGTGCTGGACGAGCCGAGCATCGGCCTCCACCCGCGCGACAACGCCCGGCTCCTCGCCAGCCTCGAACGGCTGCGCGACATGGGGAACACCGTCCTCGTCGTCGAACACGACGAGGACACCATGCGCGCCGCCGACTACCTCGTGGACTTCGGCCCCGGCCCCGGCGTGCGCGGCGGGCACGTCGTCGCCGCGGGGTCACCCGCGGAGGTGTTCGCCAACCCGGCCAGCCTGACCGGGCAGTACCTCACCGGGGCGAAGGAGATCGCTGTCCCGGCCGAGCGCCGGCCGGTCGACCCGAAGCGGCAGCTCAAGGTCATCGGCGCGAAGCAGCACAACCTCAAGAACGTGACCGTCGGCATCCCGCTCGGGGTGTTTACAGTCGTCACGGGCGTCAGCGGGTCGGGCAAGTCGTCGCTGGTGAACGACATCCTGAAGGAAGCCCTGATGGCGGCCGGCCGGCGTGATTCGGCCGGCGAGGACGACGAGGACGACGACACGCCCCACAGCGTGGGTGCCCACGACCGCATCGAAGGCACGGAGCAGGTCGACAAGGTCATCGACATCGACCAGACTCCCATCGGCCGGACGCCGCGGTCGAACCCGGCGACGTACATCAAGCTGTGGGACGAGGTCCGCTCGCTCTACGCCGACATGACGGACGCCAAGACCCGCGGCTACCAGCCGGGGCGGTTCAGCTTCAACCGCCCCGGCGGGCGGTGCGAGGCGTGCGAGGGGAACGGCGCCAATAAGCTCGAAATGGACTTCCTGGCGGACGTGTGGGTGACCTGCCCGGTCTGCGAGGGGCGGCGCTTTAACCGCGAGACGCTCCAGGTCAAGTACCGCGGCAAGTCGATCCACGACGTGCTGGAGATGGAGGTCGCGGAGGCGCTCGACCACTTCGAGCACGTCCCGAAGGTCAAGCTGATGCTCCAGACCCTGCACGATGTGGGGCTGGACTACGTCAAGCTCGGGCAGCCGTCGCCGACGCTGTCCGGCGGCGAGGCGCAGCGCATCAAACTGGCGAAGGAACTCGTCCGCCGCGGCACCGGCAAGACGCTGTACATCCTCGACGAGCCGACCACCGGCCTCCACTTCGAGGACGTGCGGAAGCTGCTCGACGTGCTGCACGGCTTCGCCGCGGCCGGGAACACGGTCCTGGTGATCGAACACAACCTCGACGTCATCAAGACGGCCGACTGGCTGATCGACATGGGGCCGGAGGGCGGCTCGGGCGGCGGCAAGGTGGTGGCCACGGGCACGCCCGAGCAGGTGGCGAAGGTGAAGGAGTCCCACACCGGCGCGGCCCTCAAGCCGGTCCTCTTCCCCACCAAGACCGAGACTCACCAAACCCGCAGCGCGAAGCCCGGCGCCCGGAAGCCGACCGGCTACATCACCCACATCGAGGTTGAGGGCGCCGCCCAGCATAACCTCAAGCACGTCAGCTGCAAGCTGCCGCGCGAGCAGATGACGGTCTTCTGCGGGCCGAGCGGGTCGGGGAAGTCGTCGCTCGCTCTCGACACCATCTACGCCGAGGGGCAGCGGCGCTACGTCGAGAGCCTGAGTTCCTACGCCCGCCAGTTCCTCGGGCAGGTGCAGAAGCCGAAGGTCGAACACGTCACCGGGCTGTCGCCGGCCATCAGTATCGAGCAGAAGACGACGAGCAAGAGCCCGCGCAGCACCGTCGGCACCATCACCGAGGTCTACGACTACCTCCGCATCCTCTACGCCCGGCTGGGGCAGCGGCACTGCCCCAGCTGCGGCGACGCCGTCGGCACGCAGACCGCCGACGAGATCGTGGACAAGGTGCTGTCGCTCCCCGAGGGGACGAAGCTCTACATCCTCGCCCCGATCGAGCGGAAGGGGCAGGAGAAGTACGACACGCTCTGGGAGGAGATCCGCCGGGCCGGGTTCGTGCGGATGCGCGTGGACGGCACGAGCTACAACCTCGACGAGCCGCCGGCGATCGACCACCGCCGCAAGCACCGCGTCGAGGTCGTGGTGGACCGGAACGTCGTGAAGTCCGGCACCCGCACCCGCGTGGCCGAGGCCGTGGAGCAGGCTCTGGACCTGGGCCGCGGGGTGATGAACATCGCCTTCGTGGACGCCGCCCGGCCGGAGCCGCAGTGGAAGGTGGACCGCTACTCGCAGCACCTGGCCTGCGAGCGCTGTAACCTCAGCTTCGAGGCGCTGAACCCGCACCACTACTCGTTCAACAGCCCGCTCGGCTGGTGCCCGACCTGCGAGGGGCTGGGCGTCCAGCGCGGCGCCAACCCCGCCCTGCTCCTCCGCGACCCGTCGCTCTCCCTCCGCGCCGGCGCCGTCGCCGGTTGGCCCGATCTCGACCCCGGGTCAGCGTGGCTCCCGTTCGCCGAGGCCATCGCCCGCCACGCCGGCTTCGACCTCGACACGCCCTACGAGAAGCTCGACGCCGCCCACCAGCGCGTGATCCTGCACGGCACCGGGGACGACTGGTTGCCGCTGGCCGCTACCCCGCCGGCCGCGGAGGCGAAAGCCAAGGCCAAGAAACCGGCCCGGGGGGCTGCCGCCCGCGACCCGCAGGCCGCGATTCCCAAGTTCCAGTACAAGGGTCTCTACCCGGCCGTGGACGAGGCAGCCCGGGTGTCGTTCGTCTACCGCCAGCGGCTCGATCAGCTGGTGGACGAAGTCCCCTGCTCCACCTGCCGCGGCTCTCGCCTGCGTGCCGACTCCGCCGCCACCCGGTTCGCCGGCCTCACGCTCGGCGAACTCGGCGGCAAGCCCCTCGGTGAGTCCCTCCGCCTCTTCGAGGGGCTCGACCTCTCTAGCCACGACCGCCAGGTCGCCGGCGAGGTGCTGCGCGAGATCAGCAGCCGGCTGAAGTTCCTCGTGGACGTGGGGCTCGACTACCTGGCCCTCGGCCGGCCGGGGCCGACGCTCTCGGGCGGCGAGGCCCAGCGCATCCGCCTCGCCTCGCAGATCGGCAGCGGACTGACGGGCGTGCTGTACGTCCTCGACGAGCCGACCATCGGCCTCCACCCGCGCGACAACGAACGGCTGCTACAAGCCCTCCAGCGGCTCCGCGACCTGGGGAACACCCTCGTCCTGGTCGAGCACGACCGCGAGGTCATCGCCGCGGCCGACTACCTCCTCGACTTCGGCCCCGGCGCCGGCGACCGCGGCGGGCAGATCACCGCGGCCGGCTCGCCGAAGCAGGTGGCGCGGGCGAAGGACTCGCTCACCGGGAAGTACCTCTCGGGCCAGCTGGCCATCCCCGTCCCGACCAACCGCCGCATCCCCGACGGCACGCCGCCAACCGCCGCGGACCTCGCCGAGATCACGCCGGCCGGGGCGGTGCTGTCGATCCTCGGGGCGCGGCAGAACAACCTGCGCAACGTGGACGTCCACCTCCCGCTCGGGGCGTTCGTGGCGGTCACGGGCGTGAGCGGGTCGGGGAAGTCGTCGCTCGTCAACGAGGTGCTGTACAACACGCTGGCGCGGAAACTCCACCGCGCCCGCACCACGGCGGCCGCGCACGACGACATCCGCGGCCTCGACCACGTCGACAAGATCATCAACGTCGACCAGGATCCGATCGGCAACTCGCCGTCGAGCAACCCGGCCACGTACACGGGCGTGTTCGACCTCGTCCGCGAGCTGTTCGCGCGGCTCCCCGAGTCGAAGGTCCGCGGCTACCACCCGCGGCGGTTCAGCTTCAACCAGAAGGGCGGGCGGTGCGAGGCGTGCGAGGGGATGGGGCAGAAGCGGATCGAGATGCACTTCCTCCCCGACGTGTGGGTCGAGTGCGACACCTGCAAGGGCACCCGCTACAACCCCGAGACCCTGGCCGTGAGGTATCACGGCAAGAGCATCGCCGACGTCCTCAACCTCCGCGTCTCCGAAGCACTCGAACTGTTCGGGAACATCCCGAAGATCCGCATCGTACTGCAAACACTGGACGACGTCGGGCTCGGCTACATGGCGCTCGGACAGTCGGCGCCGACCATGTCGGGCGGCGAGGCCCAGCGCGTCAAACTCGCCGCCGAGTTGGCCCGCCCCAGCACCGGCAAGACACTCTACCTGCTCGACGAGCCGACCACCGGCCTCCACTTCGACGACATCCGCAAGCTCCTCGACGTGCTGCAACGGTTGGTCGACCTCGGCAACACGGTCATCGTGGTCGAACACAACCTGGACGTCATCAAGACGGCCGACTGGGTGGTGGACATGGGGCCGGAGGGCGGCACCGGGGGCGGCCGTGTCGTCGCCGCCGGCACGCCGGAGGACGTGGTCGCCCAGTTCGCCGCCGGCGCGACCACGCACACCGGCCGCATCCTCAAGGGCGTCCTCGACGCCGGCCCGCACGCCGAGCGCGCGGCTTACGACGCCGAGGACGCGCTGCGGGAGCGGGCCGGCGACCTGGACATCACCGAGGTCGGCAAGGACCAGGCGCTGCCGTGGGAGGCCGACGGCCCGCGCTGGCACACGAAGGACCGCGTCACCACCACCGGCAAGCCGGCCCGCTGGGACGGGGCTGCCCTGCTCCAGGTCGTCGGCGACGTTCGCAAGTTGGGCACCTTCGGCGACACGAACTGGAACCACCGCAGTGTTGTGGAGATCCCGGCAGTCAAGAAGTCGGAGGGCTGGTTCCTCCACGCCCTGACCGGCCACGAGGGCTACCTGAAGCTGGTGTTCCGCGTCCCCGGCCGGCCGTTCAAGGCCGAGCCACTCGTCGCCCAGTTCAAGCTGCCGCCGCTGTCCGACACGCCCGGCCTGGAGGGCTTCGCGCGCGACGGCAAGCGCGTCGAAGTCACCGCGCTCCCGGGCTGGCAGCAGGTCGTGGTCATCGTCCACAGGAAGGACGAGGTCACCGCGCCGGCCTTCCGCGAGTTCCTGGCCAGAGCGGGCGAACTGTTCCTCGGCCGGGGGGAGGTTACGGCGGCGGGGGTCGAGGCGCAGATGCCGTGGAAGAAGGACGGCGAGAAGTGGCACCTCTCGGACAAGGGCTTCCCGCCCGGCCGGGGGGTCCGCTGGGACCGCTCGCTCCTGGCGAAGCTGCTCAAGCTCGCCCGCGACGTCGAACCGGGCCTGGAGGTGAAGTGGGACAACCGCGACGCCATCCTCCTCCGCGTGCCGGGGGTGACGAAGTCGTGGGCTCGGTGGCGGACGAAGGAGGCGGACGCGCTCGACTGCCAGTTCGTCGGCCGGCGCGGGCAGTTCAACCTGAGCCGCATCGAGTCGTTCGGCCGCGACCCGGAGTTGATCGACGACCGGGCCGGCGGGGCGACGGTCCTGCACCTCCGCTTCGTCACCGCCGACCACCTGCACGCCCCGGCGCTCAAGCAACTCCTGACGGAGCACCTGGCCGGCTTCCGCGACGCGGCCGGGCGGGAGAAGGAAGCCGGGTGACACCGGGTCGTGTGGTTCGAACCGTCCGCCCGGGGCGATGCCGCCCCAACCCCTTGGGCTGATGAGGGGCGGTGGTTTTCAGGCCAACGGCCTGAGATCCGATAGCCCGGGGCACCGCCCCGGGCGGGCGGCCGTAGAACATCCCCGGACGCATCCGCCCCCGGGGATTCCTGTATGGCCGCACCGACGCTCGCCTCCCGCCTCGCCACCTACGCCACGGGCCTGACGTTCGAGAAACTGACGCCCGAGGCGGTCCACGAGGTCAAGCGGCGGGTCATCGACTCGTTCGCCACCGCCGTCGGGGCCATGCCGGCCGAGGCGTACCATACCGCCAAACGTTGCGCCCTCCGCGTCAGCGGCAACCCGGGCGCTTCACTCCTGGGCGGCGGGCAGTCGAGCCCCGAGTGGGCGGCGTTCGTCAACGGGCTGCTCATCCGCTACCTCGACTTCAACGACACCTACCTGTCGAAGGAGCCGGCCCACCCGAGCGACAACCTCGCCGCCGTGTTCGCCGCCGGCGAGGCCGCCGGGGCCGGCGGCCGCGACCTCATCACCGCCGCCGTCCTCGCCTACGAGATCCAGTGCCGCTTCTGCGACGCCGCCAGCCTGCGGGCGCACGGGGTCGACCACGTCACCTACGGGGCGATCTCGTCGGCGACCGCGGCCGGCAAGCTGCTCGGGCTCGACGCGGCGAAGCTCGTCCACGCGGTCGGCATCGCCGGGGTGTGCAACGTCGCCCTGCGGCAGACCCGCAGCGGCGAGCTAAGCGAGTGGAAGGGCTGTGCCTTCGCCAACGCCGCCCGCAACGGCGTTTTCGCGGCCACCCTCGCCGGTGAGGGGCTGAGCGGCCCCGCCCCGATCTTCGAGGGCGACCTCGGCTTCTTCCGGCTAGTGTCCCGCGAGGCGTTCGACCCGGCCCCGTTCGGCGCCGAGTTCGGCAACACCGACGGGTTCATGATCAACAAGACCTACATCAAGTTCTGGCCGGCCGAGTACCACTCGCAGAGCGCGATCGACGCCGCCCTCCGGCTCCGGGCCGACCTCGGCGACGACGTGTCGCAGGTGAAGGCGGTGGACATCGACACGTTCGAGGCGTGCTACAACATCATCGGCAAGTACCCCGAGGCGTGGGCGCCGAAGACGCGCGAGACGGCCGACCACTCCCTCCCCTACTGCACCGCCGCCGCCCTCCTGGACGGCGACGTCTACCTGCCGACCTTCGACGAGGCGCGCTTCACCGACCCCGCACTGCTCGACCTGACCGGCAAGGTGCAGGTCCACCTCGACGACGCGCTGTCGGCGCGCTACCCGAAGGGCATCCCGAACCGCATCACGGTGACGCTCAACGACGGCCGGAAGCTGGTGCGCGAGGTCGAGTTCCCCCGCGGGCACGCCGGCAACCCGATGACCGACCAGGAGGTCGAGGCGAAGTTCCGGCTGGCGGTCGAGCCGAAGTACGGGAAGCAGCGGGCGGACCAGATCCTCGCCCGCTGCTGGGAGTTGGAAAAGCTGACGAGCGTGACGGACCTGATCGGGATGCTCGACTGAACCGCAGCCGGTCGTGGGGGGGGGGGGGGCCCCGGGGGCGGGGGCCCCCCCCCCCCCACGACCGGCTACGGGTTCTGCGGCCGGACCAGCCGGTACACCTTCACCTTCGCCGCGTCCACCGGCCCGTCTTCGGGCCAGTGGTACACGACCTCGCTCCGCCCGTCGGCCATCACGTTCATCGCGGCCTCCAGCCGGGGGAGGCGGACGTGTTCGTCCGGCCGGGTGCGGTCGTCCACGACGGCGTAGGTGACGGCCGGCGCGGGGGCCGGGTCGGGGGGGATGAAGTACAGCGACCGCCCGGAGTACCACTGCGACCACTCGAACGGGTCGATCAGGCAGTCGCCGTCCTTCACGTTCTCGGCCAGCCACCGCCCGGCGTGCTTGAACCCCTCGCGGTTGGCGTGGAGCGGTTTGAGCGTCACGGGCAGCGCGGCCAGGGTGATCCCGACCAGAAGCCATTCGGGCCGGACCTTCCCGCCGAGCAGCGCCGCGACGGGTTCCAGGGCCGCGGCGGCGAACAGGCAGCCGACCAGCACGAGTAGGATGGTGTGCCGCTCGGAGACGTAGCTCATCTTGATGCCGACCGCCATCAGGAGCAGGCTGCTCAGCCCGGCCAGAATCACGAGTAGCCACAACCCCGGGTCGGCGGCGACGCGGCGGCGGAGGACGACGAGCGCGACCCCCGCCAGCACCGCGGGCACGTAGTACAGCGCCTTCCCGGTTTCCGCGGCGACCGCACCGGCGGTCCAGGCGATCCGAGACTCGCCCTCCTCCCGCCACTCGGCGAACAGCGGCGCGGAAACGACCGGCTTGACCCGGGCGCCTGGTTGGTTGTTGAAGAGTTTGGCGCGCGGGTTGAGTTCGGGGTTGAGCATCTCCTTGGAGCTCGGCTTGTTGGTCGGCCCCCCGATCAAGAGCATGTACGGGCCGGCTACGAACGACACGCCGACGACCAGGGCGGCCAGCCGGCCGAGGGTCAGGTTGAGGGGCCAGCGGCGGGTCGCGGCCTGGGCCAGACAGGTCACCCCGACCGCCCCGCCGACGATCAACCCCTCGGGGCGGACGAGGTACGTCGCCCCCGTCGCCAGGCCGCAGAGGAGGAAGCCGCCGACCCCGGGCCGCCGCACCGCCCGCACCCCGAGCATCACGGCGGTGGAGGCGACGAGAAGGTAAGCTCCTTCCGTCAGCGCGTCGCTGGTCAGCCGGGCGGGCGTGGGAAGAACCTGGAGGAGGAGCGCGGCCGCGAACCCGACCGAGCGGCCGAACAGCATCCGCCCCGTGAGGTAGGTCGGCACGACGAGCAGGACGGCCGCCGCGGCACTGACCAGCTGGGCGGCGAGGAGGTAGGCTTCGGGGTGCGGGAGGGTGAACAGCTTCCGCACCACCTTCCCCGCCGCCCACACGGCAACCGGGTAGGCCGGCGGGTGCTGGGCCTCCTTCACGACGCCGAGCATCGTCCGGTCGGGTTTGGCACCCGGGGCGACGACGTGTGGGGTCTGGAGGTTGATCGCGTAGCGCGCGAACCCGATGCCGTCGCGGGACGTCGTGGCGGTGTGTGTGACGAGCCAGAGGTGGACGGCCGCCGCGACGGCGGCCAGAATGGCGAGCCGGAGGTAGTCGGGGGCGAACAGGCTCCGCCGGGGCTTGACCACCTCCATCCGGGCGCCGACCGCCGGCCCGAGTCGGGCTCCCACCGCACCGGCCATGTCCCGCTCCGCGTCCGTGCCGGCCGGCACGGGCCGGCCCGGGGCAACCTGGGCGGGGGAAGATAGGATAACGAGCCGACCCGCGTCAAGCCGGGTCCGCGGGCGGAGGGCGACCGTGGTACAGGTGACCGAGACGCTGGTGATCCCGGACGAGGAACTCGACTGGTCCTACGCCCGGTCGGGCGGGCCGGGGGGGCAGAACGTCAACAAGGTGTCGTCGAAGGCGGTGCTGCGCTGGACCGCGGCGCGGTCGGTCGCCCCGATCCCGTTGGCCGCGTGGGCGCGGATGAAGGCGAAGTTCCCGAGCCGGTTCACGGTCGAGGGGGACGTGGTGATCTCGTCCCAGGAGTACCGCGACCAGGAGCGGAACCGCGAGGCGTGCGTGACGAAGCTGGCGGAGATGGTCCAGACCTCACTCGTCGAGCCGACCCCGCGGAAGAAGACGAAGGTGAGCAAGGCCGCCAAGCGCCGGCGGGTGGACGACAAGCGGCGGCAGTCGGCCAAGAAGCAGGGGCGGCGCGGGGGTGGGGACGAATGACGCCCGGCCGGTCAACCGGCCGGGCGTGGTGCGGGACTCTGGTTCGGGCTACTGGTCGCGGACGTCGAGGTCGAACGTCTTGGCGACGCCGCGGACGAGCGGCGAAGCCGGCTTCCTCGGCTGGGCGTACCCCGTGATCGTGTGGAGGAGTTCGTAGGCCATCAGCCCGCCGACGACCAGCAGCACGAACGACGGGAACAGGATGATCGCCGGCAGCACGCCCCACGGGGCCGGCGGGGCTACCGCCCCGGACGGAACCGCTTCCTCGTCGTCTTCGTCATCGTCCCGCCGGCGGCCGCGTACCCCGGCCAGGGCGGAACTCGCCGACTCTTCCTCGTCGTCGCGGGAGGCGGCGGACCGCCGCCGCCGGCCGGAGGACGGGGCGTCGTCGTCTTCCGTCAGGACGACCGCCTCACTCCCGGACTCGTCCTCGGCCACCACGTCCACGTCGTCGAGCGCCACGCCCTCGGACGAGCCTTCGAGGTCGGTGTCCGACTCCAGGGCGACGGCCTCGGACCCGGACTCGTCGGCCATCGGCGGGATCTCGAAGTCCGTCTCGAAGATGTCCCCCTTCCCCTCGTCGTCGTGGAGGGCGGCGGCCTCCAGGCTGCCGAGGCTCCCGGAGTCGCCGGAGTCGTCAAGGGTCAGTTCAAACTCGCTGTCCGAGTCCGACGTGAGCGGGGACTTCGGGGCCGACTTGGGGGACACCGGCGCGGCCTCGCCCGAATCGGACTCCAGCGACAGCTCGAAGTCGTCACTGTCGTCGATCGGGGGCTTCGGCGCGGGGGCCGGAGACCTGCCGGACGAGCCCGGCGCCCGCCCCTTCTCCAGCGGGATGCCGCTGTCGCCCGGGTTGCGGAGGTTGACGCCGCTCTTGGCGCCGCGCCCGCCCTCGTCCAGCGGGGAGCTGCCGAGGTCCACCTCGTCGCTCGAGTCGCCGGTCATCTGGAGCTCGAAGTCGTCGCTGTCGGCGTCGAGGCTCAGCTCGAACTCGCTGCTGTCCCCCATGTTCTTGTTCTTGCCGAGGTTCCGGCCCGAGTCGGAGGACAGCTTCTTCCCCGAGTCGCCGGACGAGATCTTGCCCGACGACTTCGGGGCCGACAGCTTCGCGGAACTCCCCCCCTTAATGACGGCACTGCCGGGGCCGCCCCCAAGGTCGAGGGCGATCTCCTCGGTGGGGATGCCCGGCGGGCCGACCTTGGAGGGTCTCGCCGATTCGAGCCGGACGTCGCTGTCCGTTGACTCGTCGGTCGGCTTCGACGGCGTCGGCTCCGCGGACAGCGAGAAGATGTCGTCGTCGGAGCCGTCGAAGGCGAGCGGCTCGGCGTGCTTCACCCCGCTCTTGGGGATCTTCCCGGTCTTGGGGCCGGGGGTGAGCTTGAAGTCGTCCGACCCCGGGTCGGACGACGACAGGTCGGCGAGCGGCAGTTCCGGGTCGCTGGCCGCCCCCAGCTGGCGCGACAGCTCCTCGATCTGGTTTTCGCGGAAGCGGAGGTTGGACCCGTCCCGCATCGGGACGACGTGGGTCCACTCGGTCTTCAGCCGGCGCTTGAACTCCTCGGCCGGAATGCCGAGCCGGCGGGCCGCTTCTTCCAGGGTGATGAACTGGGTTGCCATGCGGGCCTCGGAGCGGGCCGGACCGGGTGGACGCGCCGAAGCCGGAACGGCAACGGTCACATACCCCGAATTGTAAACCCCGGCCGGGCGTACACAAGGGAAGATCGGACTCCGGCACCGGCCGCCGGGGTCGGGGCGTGCCGCGGGCGCCGGTCGTGCGGGCGGTAGAATAGCGCTTTCCCGCCCCCACCCCGGAACCGAGATGAAGTTCGACCTCCACATGCACACCCGCCGGCACTCGCCCGATTCGGTAACCGACCCGCTCGACCTCCTCCGCTCCGCCCGCCGGGCCGGTCTCGACGGGGTCGTTCTCACGGAACACGACTACTTCTGGCCCGACGAGGAGTTGGCCGAGTTGCGGGCGTTCGCCCCGGACCTGGTCATCCTGTCCGGGATGGAGGTGACGGGCCGTGGCGGGGACGTGCTCGTGTACGGTATCACCGACCCCACCGCCCTCCCCCGCGGGATCGGCTGGGTCGAGCTGGTGCGCGAGGTCCACCGCCAGGGCGGCGCGGCCGTGGCCGCCCACCCGAACCGGTGGGGGCAGCCATTCGATCGGCTCGTCGCAGAGACGGGGGTGGAATTGGACGGGATCGAGGTGCTGTCCAACAACATGGACGACGACTTGCGCGAGAAGGCCGCCGGCCTGCTCGCCCGCTACCCGCACTTCGCCCAACTCGGAAACAGCGACTCGCACCACCCGTCGACCGTCGGCTGCTGCTACACGGACTTCGCCGCCGACATTCGCACCCCGGCCGACCTCGTGGCCGCGATCCGCGGGCGGAAGGGCGTCGCCCGCGTCAACGAGACGTGCCGGTAGGCCCGGTCGGAGCCTTCGCCCGGTCGCCGGAGAGTTGGGTCAGCCCCTCCGGGCTGAGCCCGTGGGTCACGTGGAGCCCGTACCACTCCTCGAGGAGGGTTTCGACGGGCACCCACCGGCCGTCCACCTCGAACCGCTTGGTGAGAAAGCACATCTTGAGTACCCCCCCGGCCGCCGGCTTCTTGGCGCCCTCCTTGAGCCGGTCGTTCTCGCTCTTGAGGAGCGTCGCCATCCCGCGCGCCTTGCCCGCATCGGACTGGGTCCGGATGTACTCCAGGGCGAGGGCGGTCGAGTCGGCCAGGGACTGGAGCCAGCGCACCTCGGTCGGGGTCGGGCACGCGGCTTCAGCCCAGTACACCCCGATCGCCCCGACCGGGCCGAGGGACCGGATCGGGACGACGGCCAGGCTGCGGACGAACGTCGGGCGGTAGGCGTCGTGGGGGATGCGCGGGTCGAGGTAGATGTCGGGGATGAGGGCCGGCTGGCGGTTCAGCATGACCCACCCGCTGATGCACGCCTCCATCGGGAAGCGCTTCCCCTTCCACAGGGGGGCGATGGAGTCCTCGTCGGCGTAGTAGCACTTCCCCTCGTCCCGGAGGACGAAGCACGCCCCGTCGGCCCCGGTCACCCGCCGGGCCGCGGTTTTGACGATGGCCTGCACGTCGAGGACGGTCTGGGCGGTCGAGAGACGCTGAACGGCGTCGATGAGCTGCTCGGCGGCCTCGGGTGCCGGCGGGTGGCCGGGAGGGGTAGTCGCTTCGGTCATCGCACGGCCCAGCCCAGGCCCGGTGAGGATAAGGGAGTCGGAGAGGGAGTATAGTTCAAAGCGCAACCACGCGCAGGGCCGGGAGCGGACACGACCTCCTGGCCGTGCCCGTGTACTGCGCGACGGGGGCGGCATACCCCCGTGGCAATCACGCGAGTGCTTCCCGCACCACGCGGCCGTGGACGTCCGTCAGACGGAAGTCCCGGCCGGCGTAGCGGTAGGTGAACCGCTCGTGGTCGAAGCCGAGCAGGTGCAGCACGGTCGCGTGCAGGTCGTGGACGTGGACCGGGTTCTCGACCGCGCGGAAGCCGAACTCGTCGGTCGCGCCCACCACGGTCCCGCCTTTCACCCCGCCGCCGGCCAGCCAGCAGGTGAAACCCCAGTGGTTGTGGTCGCGGCCGTTGACCTTGCCGGCGTTCGAGCCGGGCGTCGGCAGTTCGACCACCGGCGTGCGGCCGAACTCGCCGCCCCAGATGATGAGGGTCGACTCGAACAGCCCGAGCCGCTTCAGGTCCGAGATCAGAGCGGCGATGGCTCGGTCGGTCTGCCCGGCGAGGCGGCGGTGGTTCACCTCCAGGTCGTCGTGGCTGTCCCACGGCTGCACCGGCCCGTGGCTCACCTGCACGAACCGCACCCCGCGCTCGACCAGCCGGCGGGCGAGGAGCAGACTCCGGGCCTGCTCGCCGGGGCCGTAGGCGTCGAGAACCTGCCGCGGCTCGCGGGTGGTGTCGAAGGCGTCGGCGGCCTCGGTCTGCATCCGGTAGGCCAGTTCGAACGACCGGATGCGGGATTCCAGCTGGGGGTCGTTCTGTCGCGCCTCCTGGTGGGTGGCGTTGAGCCGGGCGAGCAGGTCGAGCTGCCGCCGCTGGTCGGACGAGCTCGTGGTGCGGTTGCGGACGTGTTCGATCAGCCGGTCCACGTCGGTGTGGCGCGAGTCGATGTAGGTGCCCTGGTAAATACCGGGGAGGAAGCCGCACTGCCAGTTCTGCGACTCCAGCAGCGGCATCCCGTTCGGGCACATGCTGATGTACCCGGGGAGGTTCTGGTTCTCCGTGCCGAGCCCGTAGGTGACCCAACTCCCCACGCTCGGGCGGATGAGCCGGGCCTCGCCGGTGTTCATCAGCAGGAACGACGGCTCGTGGTTGGGCACATCGGCGTGCATCGAGCGGATGACGCAGATGTCGTCGATGTGCCGGGCGGTCTCGGCGAACAGGTCGCTGACCTGGATGCCGCTCTGCCCACGAGGGCGGAACGTGAACGGCGAGGGGAACGCGGCCCCGGTGCGGCGCTCGGTGCGGAGGTTGGTGGTCGGCAGCGACCGGCCGGCGTACTGCTGGAGGGCCGGCTTCGGGTCGAACGTGTCGACCTGGCTCGGCCCGCCGTTGGCGAAGATGTGGATGACCCGCTTGGCCTTGGCCGGGAAGTGCGGCTGGCGCGGGGCGAGGGGGTTGGTGGGGTCGGCCGCGCGGGCGTCGTCGGCCAGGAGCGGCCCGAGGGCGGTCAGGCCGAAGCCCATGCCGGCGCGGGCGAGGAAGTCGCGGCGGGTGAACGGGGTCATGGTCGGCTCCGGGTTACTTCGACTTCCGTGACTTCTTGGACGCGGGCTTGGCCTGGCGGCGGGCGGCAAGGTCGGCGATGAACGCGGCGTGTTCGGGGCTGGCGAGCCCGTTCCTGACGGCGGACGTGATGCGGCGGGTAGTCGGGTCGAACATCCCGTGAGGATCAAGCCACAACCCGGGGAACGCCTCGGACCGGAATACCCCGTCCGCACCGGCCGGGAGTTCAGCGAATTTCTTCGCCTGACGCCTGAACCAAACGACGGACTGGTCCTCGACCATGACGACGATGTACTCCTTGACACCAGCCTGTTCGTAGTCCGTTTTCTTCCGCCCGAGGTCGATGGCGAGCGAACTGTTAGCCACCTCAACGACGAGTTCGGGCGCACCGACAACCACATCGTCGGCGAGGGCGGTCTGCCCGCCGTATTCGGGTTGAAGCAGCAGCGCCGCGTCGGGCTCGGGCTCGCTTTCCGGGCCGAGAATGTTGGTCGTATTGTCGAGAACGTCGGTGCCGGGAGTGTCCTCGGCGTATGCACAAAGCCAGTACACGACCCGGGCGTGGGGTCGGCCGTGGCGGGGCGAGGTGGGCGAGGCCATGACGTAGACCGTCCCTCCGACGAGCTGGGCGCGGAACCCCTCCGGAGTTTGCTTGTACAGGGTGTGGAACGTCGGCTGGTCCATCCGGGCGCCGCTCTCCAGGAGGAACAACGCCCGGGAGGCGGAAACCGGGCCTCTGGTCACCCGCGCGGCGGACGACGGTTTCATGGCGTCAGTCCTGGAAGAACTCGGCCACCTGACAGCTGAACCCCGGGAGTACGTCGCGGGTCATTCGCTCGGGGGTGTTGCCGGGCGACACTACTTCTGCCACCAGATCAGCCGGCTCGTTCGCGTAAACAACCGGGACGTGGTCCGCCGGCACTCGCTCGTAGCTCCAGAAAGCCACGTCCGGGCCGCGAACCGTGTCCGGTCCGCGTTCGGTGATGACCCCACTCTCGACGGTCACCCGTCCCAGCCGGGTTGTGTGGAGGTAGACCTTCAAGGCGAATGCGACGTTCACCTGAACCGTGCCGTGGGCGAATCCGGGCGGCGGCATGGTGATGACCTCCCCCCGGACGAGTTCCTGCTTCGACCCGTCAACCGGGTTCGGCAGGCGTGCGAACTCGTCGGCCGTGAGCAGTCGTGCGGCGGCGGTGGACATCCGGCCCCTCCTCAGTCCACGAAGGCGAACTCGTTGCTCAGTAGTAGCACCTGGGCGTACTGGTCCCACCGGCCGGTGGAGCCGTCGGCGGCGAACTCCACGCCCAGCGTCACCTCGGCCGGGGTCGGTGCCCGGCCCAGACCCAGACGGTACAGGGACACGACCTTCGCGGCCGGCATCGGGGCCGAGACGACCTCGGGCCGGGCGGCCAGCGCCTTGGCCTGCTCCTGCACGAACGGGCTGTTCATCAGGAACAGTGCCTGCTGGGGGACGGTGGTGAGGAACCGCTGCGGGCTGTGCTGGTCCGGGCTGGCCACGTCGAACACCCGGAACGTGCCCGGCAGGTTCGACCGGTCGATCATCCCGTACACCGACCGCCGGGCCGGGAACGGCGCCTTGAACAGGTCCACGGCCCGGCCCCCGACCGTGCGGTCGAGCTTCCCGGCCGCGACCAGCACCGAGTCCCGCATCGACTCGAAGTCGAGCCGGCGGCGGTTCTGGTGGGCGAGTAGTTTGTTCTCCGGGTCCGCCCGGAACAGCTCGTCCGACACGCCGCTCGACTGCTGGTAGGTCGCCGACAGCATGACGAGCTTGTGCAGCCGCTTCACGCTCCACCCCTCGGCCACGAAGCGGTGCGCCAACCAGTCGAGCAGTTCGGGGTGGGTCGGCGGGTCGCTGCGGACGCCGAAGTCGCTGGGTGTCCGGACGAGCCCCTGCCCGAAGTGGCCGAGCCAGACCCGGTTCACGAACACGCGGGCGGTGAGCGGGTTGTCTGGGCTGGCGATGGCGCGGGCGAGTTCGAGCCGGCCACTCCCGTCCTTGAACGGCTGGCGCCCGTTCGGGGCGGCGACCGCCACGATCTGCCGCGGAACCGCGGGGCCGCGGTTCCCGGGGTTGCCGCGCAGGAACACGACTGGCTCCTGCACCCGACCGTCGTTCAGTACGTGCGCCCGCGGCGGGGCGAACGGGTTGGACGCCTGGAAGGTGTCGGCTTTCTTCTTGATCGCCGCCAGCTGGTCCTTGTCGAGCCGGTTGAACACCTTGTCGGCGTCGCCCACCGGGATGTCCAACGGTCCGCCCGTGCCGAGGACGCCCGCGAGGGCGGGATCGCCCTTCCCTTCCGCGATCGCCTTCCCCACCGCTGCGGCCGCCTCGCGCATCGACTTCGGCTTCGCCGCCGCCAGCGCCGCCTTCACCGCGGGGTGGGTCTTGGCCTTCGGCAGGCCGTCGAGGACCGCCGCGGCCTTGGTGGCGAACTCGGCCTCGGGGACGGCGTGGAGCGCTGTGAGCGGGGCGAACACCGGGCTCCCGGCCTTCATCCGGTCGTCCACGTAGGGTCGCCAGCGGCCGAGTACGAAGGCGTTCAGGTCGCGCTCGCGGGCGAACGCCTGCACTTGTTCGGGCGTCTTCCCGCGGGCGTCGAGGACAGCCCGGAGGTAGTCGCCGATCACGTCCGGGGTGCGGAGCTTGGCCAGGGCCGCGGCGTGCCGCTTAACCTTCTCGGCCTCGTACTCGGCGGCCTTCTTCGCCACCTCCCGCTCGAACGCCTCGACCTCGGGGGTCCGCTTCGGCTCGGCGATCAGCGGCAGCTCGCGCGGCTCGGTCGAGCTGGCGAACACGCCGTAGAGGCTGTAGTAGTCCTTGGCCGGGATCGGGTCGTACTTGTGGTCGTGGCAGCGGGCGCACTGGACCGTCAGGCCCATCATCCCGCGGGTGACCACGTCGATGCGGTCGTCGATGATGTCGTGCGAGTTGTTGAGGAAGCGCCGGCCGAGGGTGAGGTAACCCATCGCGGCCAGCGGCGACTTGTCTGCCCCGAGCGGCAGTTTGTCGGCGGCCAGCTGTTCGACGATGAACCGGTCGAATGGCTTGTCCTCGTTGAACGACCGGATCACGTAGTCGCGGAAGGTGTAAGCAAAGGCGAAGTTGCGGTCCTCCTGGAACACGTAGCCCTTGGTGTCGGCGTAGCGGGCCACGTCGAGCCAGTAGCGGCCCCACCGTTCGCCGTAGTGCGGCGACGCCAGCAGCCTGTCGATCACCTTCTCGAAGGCGTTCGGGGAGGCGTCCTTCTCGAATGCCTCGACCTCCGCCGCGCTCGGCGGCAGGCCGGTGAGGTCGTAATGGGCGCGCCGCAGGAGTGTCCGCTTGTCGGCCGGCGGCGACAGGGTGAGGCTCTTCGCTTCGAGCCGGGCCAAGACAAACTTGTCGATCGCGTGGGTGGCCTGAGCTTTGGTGTCGGGGACAGCGGGCACCCGCACGGGCTGGAAGGCCCAGTGCTTCGTCGGATCGACGGCCGCCTTCGGGCCGGCGAGGTCGGCCGGGAACGGGGCGCCCATCCGCACCCACTCCGTCAGGTCGGCGACCTGATGGGCCGGGAGTTCGCCCTTCGGCGGCATGGCGAAGTCGCCCTCCCGCTTGACCGACTTGATGAACCGGCTCTTGCCCGGGTCGCCGGGGGTGATCACCGGGCCGTCGTCCGCCCCCTGCTTCACACCGGCCGCGGTGTCGAGCCGGAGCCCCGCGCTCTGCTTCTTCTCCCCGTGGCACGAGTAGCACTTCTCGGCCAGCACCGGCCGGACCTTCGTCTCGAAGAACTGCGTCTGCTCCGGGGTCAGTTTCGCGGCCGGTTGGGCGAGCGCGGGGGTGGCGGCAAGCGCGGACAGGGCGAGGGCGACGAGCCAGCGGGTCATACGTGATCCTCGTCGGGCCGGGGCCGGCCGGCGGGGTCGGGAACAGGCGATGGCGGGTAGGCAGTCTGATTTTACGCCGAAATCGTAGGTGGGCGAACCCGAATTCGTGAGTCGGCGGTGAGAGTGCGTCGAGTCGGGCCACCCTTCGCAGCAGTCGCCATCCAAGCGGAGCACCGAGACGATCGGCCACATGCTTAACAAACGTCGGGCCGGTTACTCGTTGAACGCCGCGCGCGGGTGGGGTATCAAGGAGGCTAACGCTTTAGGTCACGGACCAAACCGGAGGCCGTCATGATCCGGCTGGACGCCCCCCGCCCCGCCCGCCTGTGCAACGGCCCGTCGCGGCGGGACTTCCTTCACGCCGGGGCGGTGGCCCCCATCGGCCTGACCACCGCCGCCTACGAGCGGGCGAAGGCCGCGGCGGGGTCGGACGCGGACGTGAACTGCATCATGCTGTTCCTCGTCGGCGGCCCGAGCCAGATCGACACCTGGGATCCGAAGCCGAACGCCCCCGCCGAGGTCCGCGGCCCCTTCGCCCCGACCCGCACGAACGTCCCGGGCACCCAGATCAGCGAGATCTTCCCGCGCACGGCCCGGTACGCGGACAAGTTCTCGCTGGTCCGCTCGGTGTACCACACGGCGGCGGCCGTCCACGACACCGGCCACCAGATGATGCAGACCGGCCGGCTGTTCAGCGGCGGGGTCGAACACCCGCACGTCGGCTGTGCGCTCGGCTACCTGAAGGGCGGCCGGGGTGAGCTGCCGCCGAACGTGCTGCTGCCGAAGCCCATCGGCCGGACCGGCGGGAACCTGCCGCACGGCCACGCGGCCGGTTACCTCGGCAAGGCACACGACCCGTTCATCCTGAACGCCGACCCGAACGTCCCCGACTTCCGCGTCCCGGACCTCCTGCCGCCGGACTACATCACCGGCGTCCGGGCGGAGCGCCGGCAGCGGCTGCGCGAGGCCGTGGACGGGGCGACCGCCGCGTTCGAGGGGAGCGCGGCCGCGCGCCAGCTGGACGAGAACTTCGGCCTCGCCTATCGGCTGATGTCGTCGCCGCGCGCCCGGGACGCCTTCGCCCTGGAGAAGGAGCCGGACCGCGTGAAGGAGCGGTACGGCCGGACGCGGTTCGGGCAGAGCTGTCTGATGGCCCGCCGGCTGATCGAGGCCGGGGTGCGGTTCGTCACGGTCAACATGTTCGAGACGGTGTTCGACGAGGTGACGTGGGACATCCACGGGTCGAAGCCGTTCACGGACATCGTGCAGATGTCCCGCGAGGTGGTGCCGAACTTCGACACCGCCTACACCGCCCTGCTGGAAGACCTGAGCGAGCGCGGGCTGCTGGCGAACACGATGGTCGTGGCCCTGGGCGAGTTCGGGCGGACGCCGAAGGTGAACCCGGCCGGCGGCCGCGACCACCACCCCGGCGTGTGGACGATCCTGATGGGCGGCGGCCCGCTCCAGGGCGGCCGGGTGATCGGCGAGTCGGACGAGATCGGCGGCACCCCCAAGACCCGCCCGGTGACGCCCGCCGAGGTGGCCGCGACCATCTACCGCGGGCTGGGCCTCGACCCGCACCGCGAACTCCCCGGCCCGCAAGGCCGGCCGATCCCTCTGGTGGACTTCAGCGTCCGGCCGATCAACGAGCTGTTCTGATCCGGGAGGACGTGGTGGCACCGCCGTACCTCGACCACCTCCGGTCCGGTGACCTGATCCCGCTGCCGACCGGGGAGGATCTCCTCCGCGCCGAGGCCGACCCGGTCGGCCACCCGGTCCGGTTCCCGCTGGCGTCCGAACTCCCCCACGACGACGGGGAACCGATGGAGACGCCCTGGCACCGGGAGAACATGAACCTGCTGATCGACGTCATCGACACCCGCTGGCGCGGGCGCGAGGACTTCTTCTCCGGCGGGAACATGTTCGTGTACTTCCGCAACCGCCACGTGTTCAACCGGGACTTCCGCGGCCCCGACTTCTTCGTCGTCAACGGCGGCGTGGACCGCCGCCCCCGGCTGAGCTGGATCGCCTGGGAGGAGGACGGGCGCCTCCCCGACGTGATCGTCGAGCTGGCTTCCGAGTCGACCCTGTCCGTGGACCGGACCGTGAAGAAGGAGTTGTACGCGACCCGGTTCAAGACCCACGAGTACTTCGTCTACGACCCGGCTACCGACCGCCTCGAAGGCTGGCGGCTGGGCCAGGGGGCCGGCTACGAGCCGATCGCCCCGGACGCCGCCGGCCGGTTGTGGTGCGAGCAGATCGCCTGCTCCCTGGGCACCTGGGACGGGGTCTACGGCTACTGGCCCAAGCGCTGGCTGCGGATGTTCGAGGCGGACGGCCGCCTCTGCCCGACGCAGCTAGAGTCGGAAACCGCTGCCCGGCAGGTCGAGGCCGCCGCCCGGCAATCTGCCGAAGTCGAACTCGCCCGCCTCCGCTCCGAACTCGCCGCCCTCCGTAACCCACCCCCGACGACCACCTGACCCACAACGGGATGTCCGGCATGCGGTCCCAGGCTCTCCCCCTCCTGGCCCTCCTGGTCGTCTCCGGCGCTGCTTCCGCCGGAGAGTTAAAGGTCTACCCCCCGGCCGTGACCGTGTCGGGGCCGAACCGCGTTCAACAGCTGATCGTGGTCGAAGAGGAGTCCGGACGCGTCGTCGCCGACCACACCGCCGCCGCGTCGTTCACCACCTCGGCGGCAGGCGTCGCCAGGGTCGAGGCCGGCGGGCGCATCACCGCGGTCGGCAACGGTGAGGCGGTAGTGACGGCGGCCGTCCACGGTCGATCGGTGGGGGTGAAGCTCACCGCGACCGCGGGCGACCCGGGCTGGACCTTTCGGAACCACGTCGTCCCGACGCTGACGCGGACCGGCTGCAACTCCGGGGCGTGCCACGGGGCGCTCGCCGGCAAGGGCGGCCTGAAGCTCTCGCTCCGCGGCTACGACCCCGAGGCGGACCACTTCGCCCTCACCCGCCAGGTAGTCGCCCGGCGCGTCGATCTCATCCGCCCGGAGCAAAGCCTGCTACTCCTCAAGGCCACGCGCTCCATCCCCCACGCCGGGGCGGCGCGGTTCGAGGCCGGGTCGGACCACCACGCCCTTCTCCTCCAGTGGATCACGGCCGGCGCGTCCGCACCCTCCGCGGCGGAGACCGAACTCGTCCGACTGGAGGTCTTCCCCCGGGCGGCCCTCCTCAAGCCCCGCGACACGCTCAGCGTGGTCGTGCGGGCCGTGTACGCCAACGGCGCGGTCGAGGATGTGACCCGCTGGGCCAAGTTCGCGTCCAGCGAGGAGCAGGTGGCGACCGTCAACGAGGACGGGCAGGTCACCGTCGCGGGGTACGGGGCGGCCGCGGTGTCGGTCCTGTTCGGGACGAAAGTGGCCGCCCTGTCGGTTACTGCCCCCTACGCGAACACGGTCGATGCCGCCGCGTTCGCCCCGCCGCCCGGCGCGGGCTTTTTGGACGTCCTCGTTCTGAAAAAACTCGAACTCCTCCGCCTCCCCCCGGCCGGGCCGGCCGGCGATGCCGAGTTCGTTCGGCGCGTCCACCTGGACGTGTGCGGCGTCCTGCCGAAGGCCGAGGAGACGGCCGCGTTCCTGGCCGACGGCGACCCGCGCAAGCGCGAGAAGCTGATCGACCGCCTCCTCGACCGCCCGGAGTACGTGGACTACTGGGCGATGAAGTGGTCCGACCTGCTCCTGGTGTCGGGCCGGAAGCTCCCCCAGCCGGCCATGTGGGCGTTCTACCGGTCGGTCCGGCAGTCCGTGGCCGACAACCAGCCCTGGGACCGCTTCGCCCGCGACGTTCTCACGGCGTCGGGTAGTACCCTCACCAACGGCTGGGGCAACTACTTCGTCCTCCACCGCGACGTGGCCGACCTGGCCGAGTCCACGGCGGTGACCTTCCTCGGCATGTCGCTGACCTGCGCCCGCTGCCACAACCACCCCCTGGAGCGCTGGACCCAGGACCAATACTGGTCCTTCGCCAACCTGTTCGCCCGGGTCGGGCTGAAGAACGGCGACCGCTCCGGCGAGGTGCTGATCCAGCCGCGGGCGGACGGCGACGCGCTCCACCTCCGCCGCGGCATAGCCATGCCGCCCACGCCGCTCGACGGCCGGCCGGTCCCCGTCGACGACCCCGGCGACCGCCGCAAGCACTTCGCGGACTGGCTCACCGCCCCGGAGAACCCGTACTTCGCCAAGGCCGCCGTCAACCGCGTGTGGAAGAACCTGATGGGGCGCGGCCTGGTCGAGGCCGACGACGACCTGCGCGACACCAACCCGGCCAGTAACCCGGAGTTGCTTGACGCCCTGACCGCTGACTTTGTGAAGCAGAAGTACGATGTGAAGCACCTGATCCGCACGGTCACCCGCTCCGCGGCCTACCAGCGGTCCTCCAAGGCCACACAGGCGAATGCCCAGGACGACCGCTTCTACTCGCGCTACCTCCTCCGCCGGCTCCCGGCCGAGGTCATCCTCGACGCCTACTCGGACGTGACCGGCGTGCCCACCGCCTTCACGCAAGTGAAGTCCGCCGGCGGGGATGCGGTCACACCGACGGGCAGCTACCCCCTCGGCACCCGGGCGATGCAGATCCCCGACTCGCTGGCGGTGTCGCGGTTCCTGGAGGCGTTCGGGCGGCCGGAGCGGGTGCAGACTTGCTCGTGCGAGCGGACCGCGGACGCGAGCGTGTCGCAGGCGCTTCACCTCAATAACGGGCAGACGCTGAACGAAAAACTCCGCAGCGGCAACTCCGTCGTCGCCCGCTGGCTGGCGGCGAACCTGTCCGACCGCGAGATCGTGGACCGGCTGTACCTGACCGCCCTGAGCCGGCCCCCGACGGCGGACGAGCGCGTGAGGTTCGTCGGTATCCTGGCCGAGGCCGCGAAGGACGGCGCCCCCGCCCGGCGCGAGGCTCTGGAAGACTTCGTCTGGGCCGTGCTGACCGGGCGCGAGTTCCTCTTCAACCACTAATGTCGAGCCCACCCGTGGACCCGTTCAACCCGACGGACCTGGACCCGCTGGCCATCGACCCCGCGGGCGACCCGCGCCAACCGAAACTCCCCCCGCAAAGCACCCCCGACGGCGGCGGGGCCGGCGACGTGATCGGAGGGGCGGCGGACGGGGTCGGTCTGGTCGCCGACATCGTGGACGGGGTGTCGGGCGCCGTGTCCGCGGTGGGGGACGCCCTCGGGGCGGTGGCGTCCGGGGCGGCCGAGGTGGCCGGCGGCGCGGCCGAAGCTGTCGGGGGTGCCGCCGAGGGGCTCGGCAGTGCCGTCGGGGCCGCGGCGGACGGTTGCGGCAGCTGTTCGTTAGCCGTGTTGCTGTTGCTCGGAGCCGTGGGGGCGGCCGCGGCAGCCGTCCTCCCGTAACCCCCGCGCTCCTTCCCCAGGAACCGACCGCGATGCCGCGCCTCCTCTCCCTCGCGCTGGCCCTCCTGAGTCCGGGTCTGGCGGCCGCGGCCCCGCCGGCGGTGTCGGCCGCCGCCTATCACCCGCGGGCCAAGACCGTCGCGTTCGGGACGCACGGCGAGGTCCGGTTCTTCGACCCGTCGAACGGCGCCTCCGCCGGAACGCTTGCGGTCCCGGCCGGGCGGGTGACGGCCCTGGCCTACTCCCCGACCGGGTCGTGGCTCGCCGTGGCGAGCGGAGAGCCGGGGCAGTCCGGGGCGGTGTCCCTGGTCCCGCTCGACGCGAACGGAAAGCCCTCGGGCTCGCCGAAGCCGGCGGCGACCCAGCCGGACGTGCTGTACGGGGTGACGTTCTCGTCGGACGGCACGCGCCTCGCCACGGCGGGTTATGACCGGGTGATCCGGGTGTACGAGGTCGCGCCGGACGGCGCGGTGAAGCTCGTCCACGCGCTCCGCGACCACAGCGACACCATCTACGCCCTCGCCTTCCAGCCGAACGGGCTCCTCCTTGCTTCCGCGGCGGGCGACCGGGCGCTGAAGGTGTGGGACGCCGTCACCGGCACCCGGCTGTACACGCTCGGCGAATCGACCGACTGGCTGTACGCCCTGGCGTGGTCGCCGGACGGGCGGTTCCTGGGCGCGGCCGGGGTGGACCGGAGCGTCCGCGTGTGGGCCGCCGACCGGACCGGCGGGCGGCTCGTGCATTCCGTGTTCGCCCACCAGCGCCCCGTGTCCCACCTCGCCTTCAGTGGCGACGGCGCCACCCTGTTCTCGGTCGGGCAGGACGGCGTCGTCAAGGCGTGGGACGCGGCCAAGATGACGGAGGGGCGGGTCTTCCCGGCCCAGCAGGACGTGGTACTCGGGTTCGGGGTCCGCGGCGACGGGCGCCAGCTGGCGCTGGGCCTGTTCAACGGGTCCGCCCTCCTGGTCGATGCCACCAGCGGCAAGACGTCGGCCCAAGCCCTGCCCGCCAAGCCCGTCCCGCCAAAGGGCGAGCGGACGACCCCGACCGGCGTCCCGCGGGGGCGGACGACCCGGGTGGTGGTCGCCGGCCAGCACCTCGACCAGATGACCGCGGTGAGCGCGAACGTGGCCGGGGTGCAGGCCAAGCTCCTGCCCACCGGTCGGAGCGCGACCGGCGCCGAGGTGGAACTCACCGTTGCCCCGTCGGCCCCGGTCGGCGCCCTTCAACTCACCCTGCAAGGGCCGGGCGGGAAGTCCGCCCCCCTGACCGTCGCCCTGGACCGCTACCCGGCGGTCGCCGAGGCCGGTGCCACGGACTCGGCCCGACAGTCGATGTCGGTCACGCTCCCCGCGACCGTGGCCGGCGCGGTGGACCGGGCCGGCGACGTGGACTTCTTCCGCTTCGAGGCCAAGGCGGGCGACGCGGTCGGCGCTCAGGTCGTGGCCGGCCCACTCGGCTCGAAGCTCGACCCCGTACTCGTGCTGACGGACGTGGACGGGCGGGTGCTGGCCGAGGGCGGGGGCGTACTCGGGTTCCGCGTGGCGGCCGCCGGTCGGTATGCGGTTGGTGTGCGCGACCGGGAGTACCGCGGCGGGCCGGACTTCACCTATCGCCTCCACGTCGGCGACGTGCCGGTGGTGACGGGCGTGTTCCCCCTCGGGGTGCAGCGGGGCAAGACCGCCACGGTCCACGTCTCGGGGGTGAACCTGGGTTCGCCCACGGGGCTGACGGCTTCGGTCACCATCCCAGCCGACGCCGCCCCGGGCTCGCGCGTTCCCGTTCCGCTCCCCCCGACCGGTGAGGCTCCGCTGGGCGCCCCGGGCGTGACCGTGGACGAGTTCCCGGGCGTGGTCATCGACCCCGCGGCCGGGGCCGAGGTGCGCGTGCCGGGGTCAGCCGACGGCATCCTCGCCAAGCCCGGCGACGCCCAGACCGTGCGCTTCGCCGCCAAGAAGGGACAACGGTTGATCGTCGAGGTGACCGCGGCCCGCGCCGGCTCGCCGGTCGATTCGGTGGCCGAGGTGCTGGACGTGTCGGGGAAGCCGGTGCCCCGGGCGGTCCTCCGGGCGACGGCGCGGACGTTCGTGGCCTTCCGCGACCACGACTCGGTGGCCCCGGGCATCCGGCTCACCACCTGGCCCGACCTGGCCGTGGACGACTACCTGTACATCGACGGCGAGGTGATGAAGATCCTCGCCCTTCCCCGCAACCCGGACGACGACTGCCAGTTCTACCAGGTCGCCGGCCGGCGGAGCGGGTTCCTCGACACCACCCCCTGCCACCACAGCATGGACAGCCCGATGTACCGGGTGGAGGTCCACCCGCCGGGCCGGACCTTCCCGCCGAACGGCCAGCCGGTGTTCGCCCTGAACTACCGCAACGACGACGGCGGGGCCGGCTACGGGACCGACTCGCGCGTGTTCTTCGACCCCCCGGCCGACGGGGTGTATCAGGTGCGGGTGAGCGACACCCGCGGCGCCGGCGGGCCGACCCACGCCTTCCGGGTCACCGTCCGCCCGCCGCGCCCCGACTTCCGCCTCGCCTTCTCGCCGGCCGCGCCCGCCGTGTGGCGCGGCGGGGCCGTGCCGGTGGGCGTCACGGCGACGCGGCTCGACGGCTTCGAGGGTGAGATCAGGCTGAAGCTCGACGGGCTCCCGACCGGCTTCCACGCCCCGGAAACGACCATCGAGCCTGGGCAGATCAACACGTCGTTCGCACTGTTCGCCCCGGCCGACGCCACCGTGCCGCCGAACACGAAGCTCCGGCTCGTCGGGACGGCGACCGTCGGGGGCCAGGACGTGACGCGGACCGCCGACGGCGGCGCGCTCACCGCCATCGACACAGCTGACATCCGCACCACCGTGCGGCAGGACACGCTCGTGATCCGGCCGGGTCACGAGACGAAGTTCGTCGTGGACATCGAACGCCGGAACGGCTTCGGCGGGCGTGTGCCGCTGGAGGTGCGCGGCCTGCCGCACGGGGTCCGAGTGCTGAACGTCGGGCTCAACGGCATCCTGGTGACCGAGCGGGACACGAGTCGGGAAGTGACGCTGTACTGCGAGCCGTGGGTGCGGCCGACGGACCACCCGATCGTGGTGCTGGCCCGCCACGAGCAGAAGGGCGCCGACCACGCCGCCCGGTCGGTGCTGCTCCGCGTGGTGCCGTAGCAGTGGGTGATGCCGGAGCCAGCAAGTCCGTAACCTTCGCCGACGGAGCCAGCGGCAAGCCGGCAGGCAACCATGCGTGGGAGAATGACCCGAGGGATCGCCCCGGGCGGGGGCACGAGACCCGGACGCTCTGGTAGTCACACTGGCAACGGTTGCCAGTGCGGCGACTAGAGTATCAGCCCGGACACCCGGTACAGCCTGTCTCGGAAGTCGATGATCTGATCTGGTGCATCCATGTGGGACGGTCACTGATGTGTGGTGCTCAGTCGGGCGAGTTCCCTACTTCCGGCCTTCAGCAAATCCACGACCCAGCAACCTTTGACGTGCGCCCCGGCGTCCCGGCAGTGACTCAGAATGTCCTCGTGCGAGCAACCGGCGTCTTCGAGGGCGTCGGCCAACACGGGCATGTGGTCAAAGGCTTTGTCGGCGTAGATGCCTTCGGCGATCGCTGCGACCGATGAGGTTAACCACGATAAGTTAACGGCGACGGGGCGGAAGGGGTTGCCGAATATGTCTCGCATCAAAGCACAGTAAGTGCCCACGCCCGTGGCGACGTGTTGAGGATGACGGATAGCATCCCAGAAGAGGCGAAACGCAGCCACACAACCTGCCGTGTAGTGTCCAGGTACTGGCGTGGGATTGGCTGTGGTAGAAGCGGCTTGAGCAGCAAGGGCATGGGGCCAATCTCCACCCCAACAGAGATTACTATCTGACGCACTCCGGTGCGACTTGGCTAAGGTATCTGCTGTAGTCAGCCCGTCTGCAAATCGCTCTGCTTCTTCAACTGCGATTTGGCTCTGCCTGCCTACGAGAAGGTGCGACTGTGACCGGCAATGACCCACAGCAAGTAGTCGCATCTTCCGATCGCTTGCCTTGTCCCGTAGGAACTCCAGCATCGGCGTTGGGTCAGTCGCCGACAGCCATTCCGCTTCAGTCATCCGCTCACCCTGGAAAGCGCACCTCTTCAAGGATAACGGTTATCACCTCATCTGGATGGTCCATAATCGGACAGGGCTCCAGGTGCAGAATTTCCGCACCTGGAGCCCTGTCCGATTGCAGAGTGTTTGTCTTACGTCCCGGGCGATTCGGACCCGCCCGCACTGCCATCAGTCATCGTACTTGATTCGCACGGTTCCGTTGTGCCGGAACTCGATGTCGACCTCGAAGTCCGGCCGGTCGAGTTCGATCTTGATGCGGTTGCGATTCACCTGGAGTCGGTCCATCCGCCCGCACGGCGGCAGCGTGAAGCAGACCTCGACCGGCTGGCACGTCCGGGGATGGACAATCCAGTAGTGGTGCGGGCCGGGGGTCGGGGTGAACACGCGGGAGAACTGCTCCAGCGTCAGGGCCGGGACCGCCGGGGCGACCGGGGCGGGCACGGGCACTGGTACGGGTGGGCTGGCGACCGGGTAGACCAGCACCCGGGGGCGGACGACCACCCCGCCGAACACCGGCACGGGCCGGACCACGGGCGGGAACGGCACCGGCGGGCCGGGCGGGAACGGCGGCTGAGTGGGGGCGGTGAGGGCGAGGCCGAGGACGAGCGGGGTCACGGGTTGTTCCTCTCGGCGGCCCGGGGTCGGCCGGGCGGCACACTTGAGGAACACGATAAGCTGGGGGACTTGCGCGGGCTTGAACTATTCCCCCATTTCTTCCGTCAGGACGGCGTCCGTGTGGACGGTCTGCACGTCGTCGTGGTCGTCGAGCGCCTCGATCAGCCTGACCACCTTCTTCCCGGTCTCGATGTCCACGTCCTTCTGGAGCTTGGCCAGGTACTTGACCTCGGCCTCGGTCGGCTCCACGCCGGCCCCCTTCAGGGCGTCCATCACGGCCGAGAAGTTCGACGGGTCGCAGGTGATCTCGAACGTGTCCCCTTCCCGCTTCAGGTCCTCCGCCCCGGCCTCCAGGGCCACGGTCATCAGCTGGTCCTCGTCCGGGTGCTTGGCGGCGTCGATGGCGAAGAACCCCTTGCGGTCGAAGAGGTACGCCGCCGACCCCGGCTTGCCGACCTCGGAGTTGGCGCGCTCGAAGATCTTCTTGATCTCGCCGGCGGTCCGGTTGCGGTTGTCGGTCAGGATCTCGGCGAGGACAGCCACGCCGCCCGGAGCCCGCCCCTCGTACAGGATCTCGTCGTAGGTCACGCCCTCGAGCTCGCCGGTGCCGCGCTTGATGGCCCGCTCGATGTTCTCTTTGGGCATCGACACAGCCCGGGCCTTGTCGATCGCGTAGCGGAGCTTGAGGTTCATCGTCGGGTCGCCACCGCCGTTGCGGGCGGCGATGATGATGTACCTGCTGAGCTTGCTGAACAGCTTGCCCCGCTTGGCGTCGACGATGCCCTTGTGGCGGGAGATGTTCGCCCAGTGACTGTGTCCGGCCATGTCCTCGACCTCGGTCCCGGGGGAGCAAAGGGATCAGTATAGCGGCCCCGGCCGCGCTACGGCACCCGCCTGAGTTTCCGCCGCACCTCGTCCAGCCGGCCGTCCCGGCGGCCTCGGTGGTCAGCCGGAAAAAGGGCGGCGGCCCGCTCCCAGGCGGCCTTGGCGGCGGCCTTGTCGTCGAGCCGGAAGCACACGTCGCCGAGGTGGTCCCAGACCACGGGGTCCGCGGCGCCGTCCGGCATGGCCGCCGCCCGCTCCAGGGTCGCGCGGGCCTCGGGCAGGCGGTCCCGCCGGAACAGCACCCAGCCGAGGCTATCCAGGTAAGAGGCGTTGTCGGGCTCCGGCTCGCCGGCCCGGCGGCGGTCGAGCCGGTCGCGGGCCACCGCCCGGCGGACCAGCCGGTCAGCCTCGTCCAGGTTCCGGCCGCAGTCGGCGAGGTGGTAGCCGAGGTCGTTGCAGGCCGCGGCGTGGTCCGGGTCGGCGTCGAGAATGGCCCGCAGCTCAGCCTCCGCCTCGGCCTCCCGGCCGGCGCCCCAGTAGGCTCCGGCCAGCGCGTACCGCACCCGCAACCGGTCGGCGGGGCCGTCGTACTCGTCGAACAGCCGGCGGCCCAGGGCGATCGCCTCGTCCCAGCGGCCGAGTACCTTCAGCACCGCCATCTTCCGGACGCGCACGGTCAGCCGGTCCGAGTCGCCGCCCTGGGCGATGGCGCGGTCGGCGGCGGCCAGAGCCTCCGCCGCGTCGCCGAGTTCGGCCAGAGCGTAGGCGAGGTGGAAGTGGAAGTACGCGGGCGCCACCCCGTCCGCCGACCGCAGCCCGTCGCGGCAGGCGGCGGCGACGTCGCCCGGCTTCCGGGACCGCCACAGGACGTCGATCAGCGCCCCGTAGGCGGCGGGTTGGGTGTCCCGCGGGGCGGCCGCGACCGCCTGGCGGAACTGGACGACGGACAGGTCTAACTTCCCGTGCCGGGCGGCAAGTACCCCGAGAACGTGCCAGGTGGCGTACTCCCGCTTCCGCCCCGCACCCAGGTCGTCCGCCGCGGCGGAGAGTACAGCGTTCGCCCACGGGGCTTCGGCCCGAAGCAACTCACCCAGCACCCGTGCCCGCTCGGCGGCGAAGTCGCGGTCCGCGGCCCGGGCGGCCCCGCCCTCGTCCCGGTCCTTCACCATCTGGTAGGCGTGGTCCAGGTCGTCCAGCACGCGCCGGGCTCGGCCGGTGTCCACGTGGGACCGGACCACGGTCCGCACCACCGGCATGGCGTTGGTGACCGTCCCGAGTCGGATGAACAGCTCATCAGCTCCGGCGCGGGTCGCGGGGATTCGGGCCAACTCGGCGGCCAGGACGGCGGCGAGCGGCAGGTTGGTGGGGTCGGCGTCGGCATGCCGCCGGAGGGCGGGAATGACTTCGTCCGCCTGTCCGGTCCGGCGAAGGAGGTCGGCGAGCCGTTGGAAGGGTTCGACGGCCTGGGGGCGGAGCTTCAAAAACGCATTGAGGTGGGCCAGGGCGCGGGCGGGGTCGTCCTTGGCCGCGAGGGCCGCCGACAGGTTCCAATCGAGCCGGGCTGCGGCTTCCGCATCGTTGAGCTTCCCCCGGTCGGCGTAGAGGGCGTGGGCGGCCCGAAAAGCGTCGGCCGCGGCGTCCGCCTTCTTCTGGGCCGTGAGAACCTGCCCGAGGCGCTCGTAGGTATCGGCCGTGACGGCGTCGGCCTCCTTCGGGGTGAAGCCCCCCGGCGCCACCAAGACCTGCTGCTGCGAAGCGAGTAACGTCTTCGCCCGGAGGAGGGCGACTTCCGCCCCGGCCGGGTCGTTGGCCTTTTCCAACAGCCTTCCCAGATCGCGGTACAGACCCAACGCCTGCTCTGGCTTGCGATCCGGATCGACGCACAAGGCCGCGGCCCGGGCGACCGCAACGGCCTCCGGCAACTCGCCGAGGTCGTAGAGGAGTCGGGCGAGGGCGTGACCGGTGTCCGCGTCGGTCGGGTCGCGTTCGAGGACCGTGCGCGCGGCCCGGACCGCGTCCGGCTCCCGGCCGGTCTGGCTGTAGAGGCGGACCAGTTCCTTGAGCGGTTCGGTCGCGGCGGGGTCGTCCTTGGCGGCCTTCTCGAACGCAGCTGCGGCGGTCAGAAGTCGCTCGCGGCGTGCCTGCCAAAGGCCCGCGCCGAAGCGTGCGAGGGCGTCGCGGTGAGCGGGCGACCAGCCTGCCGCGGGGGCCGCGGGTTGGGCCACGGGGAAGGCAAGGAGGACGCCGGCGATTAGCCCCGGGGACATGGCCACCTCCTGCCGCACGGTCCGGGAACCCGCGGGATTGTAGCGGCGGTCGGGGTTGTCAGTCCATCCGGTTGTCGAACCACGGGCGGCTGATCGCCCCACGGGTCGGGCCATACGCCCTCTGCCCGTGGTTCGAGGAAGTGGGCTCTGGCCCGAAGGGGTGCGGACGGGATTGGGAAGGGTGGGTCGGAGTCGGGAGCGGCGTCAGCTGCGACCCATGAGGTAGGAGCGGAGCTCGACGAAGACCTCGCTGCAACGCTGCCGCCAGCCGGCGTCGGCCAGCTGGGTGGGGTGGGTGGGGCGGAACAAGACGTTTACGGTCAACAGGTTCGGCTGACTCGGGTCGGCGTGGTGGAGGTGCAGCTCGACGTCCAGGTGGTTCGACGCCCGGCGCAGCCCGAGCCAGGACAGCGGACCGCCGACCGGGGCCGTCCGCCCGCCCAGCCGGACTCGGACCAGCCCGGGGACGCTCTCCACGACCTCGCCCCCGGCGTCGTGGACGAACCCGCGCAATTTCATGATGGCGATCCGCTCCGGCAGCCACGCCTCCATGTGGAAGGGGAGGACGAGTTGCTCCCGCACCGCGGACGGCGGCGCGAGGACGGCCGTCGGCGACGGGCGTTCCCCGGACGGGCCGGGGATGCCCATCCGCGGGGCGGGGGTCCGCTCACCGCTCATCGGGGGGCGGGCGGAATCCGACTCGATCCGGGACTGGGCGCGGTCCAGGGCGGTGTCGAAGCGCTCGGCGAGCTCGCGGCCCGACTGCGGCCGGTCCTCGGGATCCTTCGCCAGGCACTCCATCACCAGCTGTTCGACCTCCCGCGGCACCCACCCCTTCAGCCCGATCTCGGCGAACGACGGCGGCGGCTCGGTCGCGTGAGCCAGGAGAATGTCCATGCTGTTCGGACCGCTGAACGGGAGCCGGCCCGTCAGCAGTTCGAACATCATTACGCCGACCGAGTAGAGGTCGCCCCGGTGGTCCATCTCCTCGCCGCGGACCTGCTCGGGTGCGATGTAGCCCGGGGTTCCGACGGCGAAATCGACGTTCGTATCCGTTACCTTCCGCGCCGCGTCGGCCTCGATCAGCTTGGCCAGGCCGAAGTCCATCACCTTGATCCGCTCTCGGGGGGTGTCCGGGTCCACGATCATCAGGTTGGCCGGCTTCAGGTCGCGGTGGATGATCCCCTCGTCGTGGGCCGCCTGGAGCACCTCGCACAGCTCCCCGATGATCCGCCCGACCCGGGGCGCGTTCATCCGCCCGTTCCGGGCCAGGAGGGTTTCGAGGTTCACCCCCTTCACGTACTCCATCACGATGCAGGGGCCGTTCGGGTCGGTCAGGCTGGCGTCGTAGAGGGTCACCGCCCCCGGATGGTGGAAGCGTGCCATCAGGAGGGTTTCGCGCTGGAAGCGGTCGCAGAACTTGGTGTCGGTGGCGATGTGGTCGTGCATCACCTTGACGACCACCTCCCGCCCCAGGTCGAGTTGGCGCGCGAGGTAGACCCGCCCCATCCCGCCCTCGCCGAGGAGGCGCTTCGCCTCGTACCGACCCAGGAATATCCGACCGATCATATGGCGAATCCCATTCCGTTCCCGGCGGGTGACGCGAGGGCCGCACCGAACCGTAGGTCGTGAACCCGCCCGGAGCCAACCGAATCGACCGGTCGTGCCGGCTGGGAAGATTGTTCGGGCGAGACCTGAAAACTCCGGTGGGGTGACGGGGGCGAATGGCGGAATTCTGACCGACTCCTGTCGGGTGTCCTCACAACTTCCACTCCTCGACGCTCCCTCTACGCCCTAAGAACAAATCGCACACCAGGGGACGCACGATGTCGCAACCGCTCGGGGTCGGACTGGTCGGGTGCGGGACGGTCGGGGGTGGGGTGGCGAAGCTACTCCTGGAACAGCCGGAGCGCCTCGCCCGCCGCGCCGGCCGGCCGCTGGCACTCCGGCGGGTCGTCGTCCGCGACCCGGCGAAGCCGCGCCCGGTCGTACTCCCGCCGGGGCTCGTCACCACCGACCCGCGCGACGTGCTGACCGACCCGGGCGTGGACGTGGTCGTGGAGTTGATCGGCGGCACGACGGCAGCCCGCCGGCTCGTGCTGGACGGGCTCGCGGCCGGGAAGCACGTCGTGACGGCCAACAAGGCTCTCCTGGCCGAAGCCGGGGCGGAGGTGTTCGAGGCGGCCCGGGCGGCCGGGCGGGCGGTCTGCTTCGAGGCGGCCGTGGCCGGCGGCGTGCCGATCATCCGCGCCCTCGGCGAGAGCCTCGCGGCGAACCAGGTGACGGCCATCCAGGGCATCCTGAACGGGACGTCGAACTTCATCCTCACCAGCATGGCCGAGCGGGGGATGAGCTACCCGGCCGCCCTTGCCGAGGCCCAACGGCTCGGGTATGCGGAGGCCGACCCGACCCTCGACGTGGACGGCAGCGACGCCGCCCACAAGCTCGCGGTGCTGGCCCAGATCGCCTTCGGGGTGGCCGCCCGGCCGGACCAAATCGAGCGGCAGGGGATCGACACCCTCGACGCCCAGGACATCCGCTTCGCCGCCGAGCTCGGCTACACCATCAAGCTGCTCGCGGAAGCCTGGACCTCCGAGGCTGAGTCGCAGGCCGGCAAGTCGCCGCGCCGGCAGGCCGGGGGGGGGGAGGGCGTGCGGCCCGACGGCGCGAAGACCGTCGCCCTGCACGTCGCCCCGGTCTTGTTGCGGCGGACCGACCTGCTCGCCCAGGTGCGGGGGGCGTTCAACGCCGTCTCGGTCCACGGGGACGTGGTCGGCGAGACGCTCTACCAGGGGCCGGGGGCGGGGATGATGCCGACGGCCAGCTCGGTCGTCGCCGACCTGATCGACCTGGCCGTCGGCCGGGCGCAGGCGACGTTCGCCGCGGCCAAGCTCTGGAGCCGGGAGGGGAAGGGGTTCGTGGTCGAGCCGGTCGAGCGGGTCAGGAGCCGGTTCTACCTCCGGCTGACGGTCGCCGACCGGCCCGGCGTGCTGGCCGACATCACCCGCATCCTGGCCGACGAGGGGATCAGCATTTCGAGCGTGGTCCAGCACGAGGCCGGGGAGGGCGCGACCGAGCCGGTGCCGCTCGTCATCCTCACCCACACCGCCGAGACCGGCCGGTTCCGGGCGGCCCTGCGCCGGATCGACGCCCTGCCGGCGGTGGCCGCCCCGGCGGTGTCGTACTCGATGGGGGATTGAAGCGGACGGGCCGGTCGGGGTGATTTTGAACGGAATGTTGCTACGCGCGAAACCGATAGGTATAGTACCGGCACTGGCTGGACACCTGCTCCCACGGGGGGCTGTCAGGTGTCCGCCGGCCCCGCCTGATAGGACCCCTCTCATGCTCCGCTACGCACTGGCCGCGGCCCTCGGGTTCGCCGTCGTCGCCGCCGCCGGTAGCAGCACCTCGGCCCAGGACAAGGGCAAGGGCAAGGTCGAATCCAAGACCACGACGGTCGAAGGGAAGCTGGTCTGCACCAAGTGTACCCTGAGCGAGACCAAGGGCTGCGAGCACGCGGTCAAGGTCAAGGACGGCGAGAAGACCGTCACCTACTACCTGGTCAAGGCTACCGAGAAGGGCTTCAAGGACTACCACGGCAAGGTCTGCCCGGCCGACAGCACGCTCGACGTGAAGGTCACCGGCGTCGTCAGCGAGAAGGACGGCAAGAAGCTGATCAACGCCGCCAAGGTCGAGACCAAGTAAGCGGTCTGGAACGAAGTGAACACGGAGCCCGGGGGAGTACCCCCGGGCTCCGTCCATTTCAGCCGGTGTTCTTCAGCCCGCTGGCCACCCCGTTGATGCTCTCTAGGACCGCGGTCACCAGCTCCTCCCGCGGCCCCTCCCCCGCCCGCAGCCGCTTCAGCAGCACGAGCTGGATCACGCTGAGCGGGTCCACGTAGGGGTTCCGCCGCTCGATCGAGGTCTGGAGGATCGGGTTCTTCTCGAGCAAGACCCCCTGCCCCGTGATCCGGCACACGGCGTCGGCCGTGGCCCGGTACTCGGCCGCGACCCGGTCGTACACCCGGCCGGCGAGTGCCTGGTCGGTCACCAGGTCGGCGTAGAGCCGGGCGATCACGAGGTCGGCCTTGGCCAGGATCATCTGGGCGTTGTCGACCAGCGTCGTCCAGAACGGCCAGCGGCGGTACATCTCGCGGAGCATGTCGAGCCCGTCCGGGCGGGCCGCCAGGAACTCGGCCACCGCCGACCCGAGGCCGAACCAACCGGGCAGCGTGTGCCGGCTCTGCATCCAGCTGAACACCCACGGGATCGCCCGCAGCTGGTCGATCGACTTGGCCGCGCTCCGCCGCGCCGGGCGGGAGCCGATCTTCAGCTCGGCGATCTCGCCGATGCACGTCGCCTGCTCGAAGTACGGCAGGAAGTCCGGGTCGTCGTACACGAACACCCGGTAGTGCCGGCGGGCGGTCGCGGCCAGACCGTCCAGCGCCGCCACCCACGCCGGGTCGGGGCGGGCCTCGTCGTCCGGGAAGCTGGTGCGGAGGACGGCGTTCAGCACCTGCTCCAGGTGCCGCTCGGCGACGGCCGGGTGGCCGTACCGGTCGGCGATCATCTCGCCCTGCTCGGTCATGCGGAGGCGGCCGCCCACCGTGCCCCTCGGCTGGGCCAGGATGGCGTGGTTGGCCGGGCCGCCGCCCCGCCCCACCGCCCCGCCGCGGCCGTGAAAGAACTGGACCGACACGCCGGACTGCCGGCCGAGGTCGGTGATGTCCTCCTGCGCCCGGTACAGCGCCCACGCGGACTGGAGGAAGCCGCTCTCCTTGTTGCTGTCCGAGTAGCCGATCATCACCTCCTGGAGGTGGCCGCGGAGTTCGAGCTGCCGGCGGTAGGCCGGGAGGGCGAACAGCCTGTCCAGAATGGCGCGGGCCGTCTGGAGCGGCTCCAGCGCCTCGAACAGCGGCACGATGTCGATCCGGCTCACCCCGTCGGCGGGCCGGTAGAGCCCGGCCTCGCGGGCGAACAGCAGGACTTCAAGCAGGTGGGCCGGGGTGGTGGTGGAGCTGATGATGTACGTGCCGAGCGCGTCCGGCGACTGCTGTTCCAGGACCGCGGCCATCGTGCGGAAGGTGAGGACGACCTCGTTCGCGTCCGCCGAGTACGGCAGCCGGGCGGGGATCAGCGGGCGGGTGCCGGCCAGCTCGGCGGCCAGGACGGCGAACCGCTCGTCGGGGCTCAGGTCGAGGTAGTTCGGGCAAACGCCCGCGTGCCGGAACACCTCGGCCGCGGCCTGCTCGTGCCGGCCGCTGTGCTGGCGGAGGTCGAGTGTCAGGAGGTGAAGGCCGAACACCTCGACGACGCGGATGAAGTCCGTCACCGCGCCGTCGGCGGTGGCGGTCGCCCCGGCCCGGCGGAGGTCGGCCGCGATCACCCGCAGGTCCGTCAACAGCGGCTCCCGCCCGAGGTAAACGCCGGCCGGGGGGGTGAACGTCTCGGCCCCCCAGTCCAGCGCGTGCGACCGGACGTAGGCGAGCGTCCGCCGCAGCTTCTCGACGATGAGTAGGCACTTGGCCCGGTACGGCTCGTGGTCCCTCGCCGGGGCCGCCTCCGCGAACAGTGCCCGGTCGGCGTCGATGGACGCCCGCAGTTCGGGGCCGACCGCCGCGAAGCGGTCCGAGTGGCTGAGCCGCCGGCCGAGGTCGTCGGTCCGCTGGAGGTAGTGTTTCAGGACCACCTCCTGCTGGAGCCGGACGGCCTCGGCGGTGACCGTGTGCGTGACGTTCGGGTGCCCGTCCCGGTCGCCGCCGATCCACGAGCCGAAGCGCAGGAACGCCGGGGTCTGCCAGTCCCGCCCGGGGTACACGCGACCCAGGGCGGTTTCGAGCCGCCGGTACAGCCGGGGCACCACGGCCAGCAGACGGGTTTCGACCAGGCCGAGCACCTGCCGGACCTCGTCGAGGACGGTCGGGCGGGCGGCGCGGACGGGGTCGGTGAGCCAGTACGACTCCACCTCCTCGGCGATGGCGCGGAGCGTCTCGGCCTGACCCCCGACGCTCGGCCGGCCGAGTTCCAGGCGGTCGAGGTGGCCGGCGAGGGCGGTCAGCTTCTCCAGCACCGTCCGCCGCCGGGCCTCGCTCGGGTGGGCGGTGAACACCGGGACGACGAGCGCGCGGGCGAGGTGGCCCGCCAGCTGGGCGGGGTCGGTGCCGCGGTCGCGGATCAGCCGGAGGGCGGATTCGGCGGACTCGGCGGTCGGCGCCTCGGGCCGGTCGGCGCGCGCCCGGAGGGCGCGCACCCGGGCCTGCTGCTCGGCGAGGTTGATGAGGTCGAAAAAGACGCTGAAGGCCCGGATGAGCCCGCGGAGGGCGGGGAGGTCGAGCGTCCCGAGGCGGTCGCGGAGCTTGCGGGCGTCCTCGACAGACGGGTTGGCCCGCAGCTCCTTCGCGGCGGCGCGCACCTCCTCTTCGAGCTGAAAGGCCGCCTCGCCGTCGAGCCGCCGGATGGCGTGCCCGAGGAGTTCCCCGAGGAGCCGGATGTCCGCCCCGAGTGCTTTTTGTGCCGCCGCCTGCATGGCCCCTCCCGTCAACCGCGTGCCGCCCGCCATGCCCCGCCCGGCCGGGAGAGGGCGGCGGGGCGGCGTGGGGATAGCATACGGGCCGGCCGGGTCAGCGCCCGCCGGCCGGGCGCGTGTGCCAGCGGGCGGCGTCGGTGGCGGGGGCCGGCGGGCCGCCGGTATCCGGGTAGTTCGGCATGGCGCGGAACGGGAGGGGGCCGACGTGACCGCCCGTGACGGTGGTGGTGGAGGTGTCCTTGCAGTAGCCCCACGTCCGCAGCACGAACGACCGCTCCCACCCCTCCCGCAGCGGCGGCAGCCGGGTCGCGTCGAACCGGACGGTGATCTCGTCCCCCGGCCCGCACAGGACAAAACGGTCGTCGGCCGCCCGGAGCAGGTCCGTCACGTCACCGAGCCGGGTGAGGTTCCCCTTCCAGCGGGTGACCGCGACGGGCTCCGTCCGACTGTCGTCGTAGGCGACCGGGCCGCGCCCGTTGGGCGTGACCTCGCGCATGAAGCCGCGGGCGGCGAGGGACGCGCCAGCGGGTTCGAGTGAGGTCACGCCCGCGTTCGCGGCGAGGTCACCGGCGGGAGCGAGGAAGACGTGGTCCCAGAAGACCTGCATGTTGGTGCGGATGCGGAGAACGGTCTTCTCCGACGGCGCGAACCCCGGCAGCTCGCGCGCCATGACCCGCGGCAGCCCGGCCGGGAAGCCCAGGTCGCAGACCGGCTCCCACGTCTTCCCGTCGGCCGCGAGGCGTTCGAGGACCGGCGGCCGGAGCGCCACCCCGGCCCGGGTCGCAGCGTACATCGACTCCGGGTACGGGTACTCGGTCCACCCGGCCAGAACGAGGAACCACCGCCCCGGTGCCGCGGGGACGGCACCGAAGTCGAGGGTGAGGGCGTGGTCCTCGGCGTACCCGAGCCACGACCGCACGGCGAAGGTGTCCACCGCCCGCCGGTCCCGTGCGCGGAGGGACGGAAGCACGTCCCGCCCGCGGTCGTCGGTGGCGGCCCTCGGGGGGTGACGTGCCGGGAACGCGAGGAGTTCCTGACTCGGGAACGGCGGCGCCAGCACGAACCGCTCGTCCGGGACGACGACGACGTCCTTCGGGTGGTCGATCACGTCGAGCCGGGCGCGGTCGAGGTACAGCACCTCGTCCATCGGCTCGGCGATCTTCAGGACGTACTCCCCACCCCTTGGCCGCAGCTGACCGGCCTCGATCTTGACCGACTCCTCCGGCCGCGGCGGCCGGACCGAGCCGTCGGGGCCGGACTCGCCGAGCGCCCCGCCGCCGAGGAAGTCCGTCACGAAGGTGAACCGCTCCCCGTCCCAGGTCATCAGCACCGGGCAGGACGTGCCCTTGCGGTTCGTCTCCTCGACGCGGAACAGCCCTGCCGCCACGCCGAGTTCGGCCTGGATGACGGCGTCCGGCCAGCGGACCCGGAGGACGTCAGCCCGGTCCGCCCGGCCGAGGCCGAGGACCGTCGGTAGGAGCGACTGCCCGGCCCCGGACTCGCCCGACACGCGCTCGGCGCCGGCGAAGTGCCCGCCGGACTGGGCCGCGAGCCGGCAGCCGATCCCGTCGGCGTTGGTCCGCTGGTCGCTCCCCCTGTCCCGCTTGCCGGTCGGCGAGACGAACACGCCGCGGTTGCCGTTCCCCAGCCCCCGGCGGAGCCGAAGCCCGTCCGCCGCGGCGAGGAGGAGGTCGAGGTTCCCGTCCCCGTCGAGGTCGGCCACGGCCAGACCCCGACTCACACCTGGCAGCTGATCCGCCGCGCCGAAGGCGTCGGGGGCAACCGTGAGTCGGCCGTCGCCCGTGTTGTGCAGGAGCACGGGCCGGCCCTCGGCCGTCAGGCCGACCACGTCAGGCCAGCCGTCGAGGTCCAGGTCGGTTGCGACGGCATGGGCGAGCGGCGGGCTGTTCGTGACCCCCGGGGTGAACCCGCCTTCGCCCTTCGACAGCAGGACCACAGGTGCCTCGCCGTGGCGGAGCAGGACAAGGTCCGACTGCTCGTCGCGGTTGGCGTCGAGGACCACGCCACCGGCCCAACGACCGGCGGCTACGCCGGGAAGCGACGGGCCGGCGTGGAAGCGCAACAGACGGTCGTTCAACACCGGCACCGGGGCCGCGCCGTCCGCCAGGAGAAGCAGGTCGAGATCCCCGTCCCCGCCGAGGTCCGTGGCCACGACCGAGGTGCCGGGGGTGGGCGGGAGCCGACCGTCGAGCCGGCGGAACTTGGCAGTCAGTGCCGGCCGGCCGGGCACGGCCTCGCCGACGTTCTCGTACACCACCACCCCGCCGGGGGCGGTCCGCGTCAGGATCAGGTCGAGGTCGCCGTCCTGATCGATGTCGAGCCACCGGCCGGCGACGAACTCCTCGGCGACCGCCCCGAGTCCGGCCGCGGCGCTGACGTCCTCGAACGCGCCGGCGCCGGTGTTGCGGAGGAGCCGCAGCTGGTTGGGACCGACGAGTGCGAGGTCCGGCGCGCCGTCGTTGTCGAAGTCGCCCGCGACCGGGGCTCCGCCGGGTGCGGCGGTCGTCGGGGGAAGCGGAACCTGAGTGAGGACGTGATTCCCGTCATTGCGGAACAGGGCGTTCTCGGGGCCGTTCGGACCGCGGACGCCGCCCCCCAGGAACACGTCCGGGCGGCCGTCGCGGTTGAAGTCGAACAGGATGAGGGGGCGTGGACCGGTGTTGTCGGCCGTCCACGCCACGCCGGGGAGAAGGCCGACCTTGAAGCCGCCGGGGCTCTCGAAGAGGGGGAGCGGGCCGACCGGCTGGGGCGGCGCGGCCCGCGCGTCCCGGCCGATCACGTCCGCGTACCTCCCCATCACCCCGTACTTCGTGGCGACCTCGGTTTCCCAGGTGGCGGCGGCGAGCGCCTGGAACTCCTGCTGGAGCTTCTCGGCCGCGGCCGGGTCGGTGGCGAACAGGGTCTGCGACAGGTTGTAGCGGGCCGCGTTCAGGTACGGGTTCCGCTTCAGGGCCGCCTCGAAGCACGCCTTGGCCGCGTCCGACCGGGGGCCGTCCGGGTGGGTGACCCCGAGCCGCAGCCACGTCGCGGCGTCCTCCGGATCGAGGGCGTTTACCGACTGGAAGTGCGGGTAGGCGTCCGCGAACGGGCCGCGCTCCGCGCAGATCACGCCGAGGCAGTAGTGGGCGTGCCGGTCGGCCGGGTCGGCGGCGAGCACCTCCGTGAACAGCACCCGCGCCCGGGTGAGGGTTTCGGGGAGATCCTGGTTGAAGAGCGCGATGCCGAGGTTGATCTTCGCCGGCCGCCAGTCCGGGGCGAGGCGCGCGGCCTCCTCGAACTCCTTGACCGCCTCGCCGTACTCGAACCGCTCCATCCGCCCCACCCCGCGGGTGTTCGCGGCGAGGGCGGCGGTGAGGTCCGCGGTCGGCTGGAGCGGAGGCTTCGGCCACAGGAGATAAGCCGCGACCGCACCGGCCCCGAGGGCGAGGAGGAACGCCGGCAACGGCCACCGGCGCCGGGCCAGGGCCGTGGGAGGGGGGGACATGGGGCACCCGGGCTACGGCTTCGGATCGGTCTGGCTCAGGATATGGGTCCGGCCGGCCGGGAGGTTCGTCCAGGTCCGCGACCCGGCCGCCGCGCCGGGCCAGCGGACGGTCACCTTGTCCGCCCGGTCCGCCGTGCCGAGCCCGACCGTCACGACGAGTTCCGACTGGCTCAGGTAGCCGCGCGCCCCGGCGACGGGGCGGGTGACGGTCTTGCCCCCGGCCTCGACCGTGAGCTCGGCCCCGATCGCCGACCGGTTCGCGGTCGTGCCGTCCCCGCGGAGGTCGAAGCGGACCCACTTGTGGGCGGGCGGGGCGTCGTTCCGCAGCAGCCGGGCCGGGCCGCCGTTGGCGACGAGGATCAGGTCGAGGTCGCCGTCGCCGTCGAGGTCGGCGAACGCGGACCCGCGGCCCACCATCGGGCGGGCGAGGTCCGGGCCGGAGGCCGACTCGGGGACCGGCTCGAAGTAGCACTCCGGGTCGCCGGTGTTCCAGAGCAGGAGCGCCGGCTGGGCGTAGCGCTGGCCGGCCTGGATCTGGGTGATGTCCGGCTCGATGTGACCGTTGCAGATGAGCAGGTCGAGTCGGCCGTCGTTGTCGTAGTCGAAGAAGAAACAACCGAACTTCAGGGGTTGCCGGCTCGGCCCGGCCAGCCCAACACTCAGGGCGGCGTCCGAGAAGCGGAGCCGGTCGCCAACGCGACGGCGTTCGAGGAACGTGACCGGCTCGTTGGCGAAGTTGGCGATCACGCACGCGGCCCGGCCGGGAGCGAACTCGCCGCAGTCGATCCCCATGCCGCCGCGCGGCCGCCCCTCGTCCGCGTAGGCCGCCCCGGCCGGGAACGCGTCCTCCGCATACACCCGCCCGCCGTTCGGGCCGGGGCGGTTGTGGAAGAAGAAGTTCCGCACCGTGTCGTTGGCGACGAGCAGGTCCGGCCAGCCGTCGCCGTCCGGGTCGCACAGGATGACGCCCAGCGCCTTCCCGACGGCCCGCCGGCGGGCGTCCGCGTCGGTCCCCTCCCGCTCGGTCACGAGCACGCCCGCCGCGGCGGACACGTCCTCGAACCGGCCGCCGCCGAGGTTCCGGTAGAGGCTGCACTGGGCGCCGTCCATCTGCTGCGGCTGCTGGTACGTCCGCCCGGCGCCGGTCAGGGTGCTGTTGATGCCGCGGTCGATGGCCGGCGACCACGTCACGTAGTGGCACACGAACAGGTCGAGCTTGCCGTCCCCGTCGTAGTCCACGAAGGTGGCCGACGAGCCGAACGGGACCGGCGGCTTCCACGCGGCGAACGCGTCCTTGCCGACCTCGGGCAGTTCGCCCGGGCCGCCGACGCCGGCCTTAGCCGTAACGTCCTCGAACCGCCTCCCGTCCACGTTGCGGAAGAGCTTGTGCCGGCCGACGCAGGCCACGAACACGTCCGGCCGGCCGTCGTTGTCGTAGTCGCCGACCGCCGCGCCCATGCCGAACAGGTGTACGCCACCCAGCCCCGCCTCGTGGGTGACGTCCTCGAATTTCCAGTTGCCGCGGTTGCGGTACAGGTGGGGGGTGGGCATCGACACCAGGGCCGCCGGGTTACCCTGCCCGGGCCACCCCCGGCCGTTCACGAAGAAGAGATCGGGCAGCCCGTCCCCGTCGTAGTCCAGGACCGCCACCCCGCCCCCCATCGTCTCGGGGAGGAGCTTCATCGGCGTCGCCCCGTTGACGTGGTGGAACCGCACCCCGGACGTCTCCGTCACGTCCGTGAACTTGACCGCCGGGACGGCGACGGCCTTGCGGGTGTGGGGCGTCGGCGGGGCGATTGCCGTCGTGGACTCACGGGTGCGGTTCAGCAGAAAGTGGTACACGCCGTACCCGGCGCCACCGAGGACGACCAGGGCGGCGAGGGCGACGGCCAGGACGCGGGGAGAGGACATCGAGTCTCACCAGATGTCAGCGGGCGGGCGGGAGTTCGCCGGTGCGGAGGATCGAGTCCCGGTGGTCGGCGGTGGTCGGGTAGATTACCCGGCCCCGGGCGGCGTAGTTGGCGGAAGGGTTCCGCTCCCGGTAAATGCGGGCGGCGGTCGAGCGGGCGATTTCGTCCGGCTTGAAGACGCCGTGCAGCTCGCGGTGGAGGACGGCCAGCGCCCCCGCCAGGGCGGCCTTCACCTCCGGGTCGGCCTCGGCGTCGAACGCCGGGCGGAGTTTGCCGAGCGCCTCGCGGAGCGTGGCGAGCTTGGGCATGGGCAGGCCCGGGACGGCCGCAGCAGCGTCCGCACACGCCTGCACGCGCCGGGACTTGTCGGCCCGCGCGTCGGCAGCGGCGGACGCCAGCGCGCCCACGTCGCCGCCGGGGGCGGCGGCCGGGAGGGCGGCGGCGAGGTCGGCGTAGGCGAGGGCGAGCAGGTCGTGGGCGGTCACGTCCTCGGCGTCCTCGTGCAGCACGCGGTTCCCGGCGGCGACGGCCCGGAGGACGAAGCCGCGGTACGCCTCGGACCCGACCGCCTCGTACAGGCGGCGCTTGTACAGCCGGTTGGCCAGGGTGTTCCACACGACGTAGTCGCGGGTGAAGTCGAACTTCCGGTCCCGCGGCTGCGCGGCCGGGTCGAGGAGCCGGTCGAGGGCGGCGATCACGCCGTCGAGGTGTTCCTTCCGCGTGGCCGTCTCGCTGTTCACGAGGGCCGTGAACCAGGCCCGACTCCACGGCGGGGCCGGGGGGTCGCACTTACCGGCTGCGTCGAGCGCGGCGGCGGCCTCGTCCAGCCGGCCCTCTTCGAGCAGCACGCGGGCGAGGTTCAGGTGGCCGTGCGGCACCGCGTCCTTGTCGCCGAGCGTGAGCAGGTGGCGGAAGGCGGCCTCGGCCTGCCGGAGGTTGCCGCGCTTGGCCCCGCCTTCGAGCAGGCAGCCGATGCCGTAGTCGTTCCAGCGCTGCCAGCCCGGCTTCACCGGCGAGGTCTGCGCGGCCGCCCCCCCGGCCCCGCCCTTCACCGGCAGCGTGACCGTGTCCTCGCACAGGTCCACGATCGGGAGTTTCGGCGGCTCCTTCCCGCCGTGGACCAGGGTCATGTACTCGTAGTCGAACTTCCGGTAGCGGACGCGCGCGGTGAGTTCGACCGGCCCCTTGAGGTCGCCGGCCGGCGGGACGGTGACCCGGTAGTGGAGGACCGCCGCGGCCCCGGGCGGGATCTGCTTGTCGTACAGCGGCGTGAAGATGTCCTGCGGGTTGCGGCGGTTGATGCGGTTCCCGTTCCGGTCGAGCATGTGGACGTTGATGAAGTGCGACCACCGGTCCACCTCGCCGTCCTCGGCCTTCGCCATGCCGCCGTTGCGGGCGAACTCCACGCCCCCGGCCGCGGCCCGGAAGTCCACCCACAGCTCGTTGGAGTCGACCGTCCCCTGCGTCAGCGGGTGGCCGAGCCCGAGCGTCCGCACCACCACCTCGACGACGTAGTCCTTCCCCGGTTCGAGCGCCGGCAGCTGGGGGCGGAGGGGCGTGACGGCCCCGTCCAGACCGCCGCCCGGCTTCAGCCCGAACAGGTCGATGCGGACCTTCCGGTCGGACCCGTCGGCCGCGGTGCCGCGCAGGTAGTCTGCGTGCATGTCGATCGTCTTCTGGAAGCCGTCCGCGTGGGCCTTGAAGCGCTCCTCGCGCTGGAGGAGGGCGAACAGCCCGGTATTCGACCCGGGGAAGCGGTGGTTGTGGACGGTCCGCTGCCCCGAGCCGTCGAAGTCGCGGGCGCCGAAGTCGCCGCTCGCCTGGAGCGGCATGTGGCAGGCCGCGCAGTTCTCCTTCGCCTGCGGCGGGTAGTAGAAGGAGCGGACGCCGTGCCCGGACACGCCGCTCAGGAGGAACGTGTCGTAATGATTCTGGCCGCGGAGGAACTCCTTGTAGTGGTTTAGCTCGGCCGGGAGGCTGACCTTGTGGCAGGTCGCGCAGAACTCCGCCGTCTTGTGGAACGGCTTCAGGAAGGTCTTCTTGTGGAAGTCCGGTTGGGCCTTCACCATCTGGTTGTTGACCCACTGGAGCAGCGGGTTGGCGCTGCGGGCGAACGGGTAGTGCGGCGGCTCCTCCAGCGTGTACCCGCCGTTGCCGACCGTGCCGTGGACGTGCGTCACGGCGTGGCAGACGGTGCAGGTGACGCCGGCGTGGGCGGTCGGGTGGTTCACGTCGTCGTAGTTCGGGTCGTCGAACGCGCCGCTCAGGAAGGGGACCGGGTCGTGGCAGCCCGCGCACCAGCGGGCGGCCTTGACGGTGCCGTCGCGCTCCGCGCTCACCTTGCGGGTTTCGCGGACGCTGAACAGGTAGGCCGGGTTGTTGAACGAGCTGAACTTGTGCGCCGAGTGGAAGTGGTCGTTGGCCACGTCGGCGTGGCACTTCGCGCAGTACTCGTCCATCATCATCACGTCTGCCGAGATGAACTTGCCGTCGGCAGTGCGGGTGGCGGCGGGCTCGAAGTAGGTCGCCCCCTCCTTCGGCCCCTCGCGGAACCAGCGCTGCGGATCCTGCGAGTGCATCACCACCATCCCGAGCGTGAACGCCCCCACGCCGAAGCCCCAGACCCGCGCCAGCCGCCACTTGATCGGCGGCCCGGCCTGGCGGTGCCGGACGTACAGCCACACCGCGGCGAGCGGCAGCACCACGTGCGCCCAGTACGCGGCAGTCCGGGGGACCGAGCCGGTGGGGAGTTGGGGGAGCCCTTCGAGCTGTACGAGGGCGAACCCGGTGGCGCACACGAGTAGGCCGGCGAAGAACAGCAGCACCCCGAGCCGGACCGCCACGCGGTTCTGTCGACCGCGGGCCGTGACCCAGTGGTAGGCTCCGAACGCCATGAACGGGGCGGTGCCGAACACCCCGATGACGACGTGCCCCAAGAACACCCACAGGCTGAACGCCGTGGTGTAGCTCTGCGGCGACCGCGCCCAGTTCAACAGGCTGACGGCCGAGAGGTAGAACCCGGTCGCGGCCAGGACGGCGAACACCCCGAACACGACGAGCAGCAGCACGCGCAGCCGCGTGCCGATGGCCGGAACGTAGGGTGCCGCCGGCTTCGCCGCGCGCCGGAGGACAGGCGCGGCGGGGCGGGGAGAGGATGAGTCCATGACACCGGTCCGCGAGTGGAGAACGAGTGCGGAGTCGTAACCTACACCATACCCGAGCCCCACCCCCGCAACAACGCCCCGGGTGACGTGTGCCCCGCTACCTCGCCGCCGCCTGCCAGACCGACTTCCCGAACCCGAAGTCCCGGGCCGAGATCCCGTCCCGGGTGGACCACATGCTCGGGATGATCGACAACGCGGTCCTCGGCTACAAGCCGTTCGGCGACGTCCGGCTGGTCGTCTTCCCCGAGTTCGCCCACTGCGCCCCGGTCTACGAGACGGTCGAAGAACTCGCCGACAAACTCGCCGTCCCCGTCCCCAACGAGCACACCGACCGCTACCACCGCAAGGCCCGCCAGCTGGGCGTGTACGTCCAGACCGGGTCGCTCCTGGAAGTGGACCCGAAGTACCCGGGTTGCGTGTTCAACACCACGGTGCTGGTCGGCCCGGACGGGGTGCTCACGAAGTACCGCAAGGTCCACCCCTGGCTGCCGTGGGAGGTCCACGCCAGCCCCCACGACATCCCCGGCTACGCCGAAGACCCCTTCCCCGTCGCCGACACCGAGATCGGCCGGATCGGCTGCGCCATCTGCTACGACTGGCTGTTCCCGGAGGCGATCCGCGAACTGGCCCTGCGGGGGGCCGAGGTGCTGGTGCGGGTGAGCGCGTACATGGACCCGTGGGGCGCGACCGCCCCGATGGACTGGTGGACGGTCGTGAACCGCTGCCGGGCGCTGGAGAACGTGGCGTGCGTGGTCGCGGCCAACCAGGGCGCGCGGAACTACCCGCCGTTCTCGTGGCCGGGCGGGAGCATGATCGTGGACCACGACGGCCGCATTCTCGCGCAGGCCGACCCCGGGCCGGGGGAGAAGCTCGTGATCGGCCCGGTCGATGTGGACGCCGTCCGTGCCGACCGCGACCGTCGTACCGGGCACGCCCTGCTCGCCCACCGCCGGGTCGAAGTGTACGACCGTGCGATCGTCCCCGCCTACCCCGCGGGGATGGCCGGGAACGGACCGTTGACGGTCGCCGGGAACGTCGACCGGACGGCCGCGGCCAAGGCGCGGCCCGCCGGCTGACCGAGATTCCCCGGGGCGGGCGGGGAGTCTACAATTCCCCTTCCCGAACGAACCGAGCCACGGAACGCGAACCCGATGCCCGCCGCCAAACCCGCCCCGGACGACTTGTCGCTCGCCGACCTCCAGGCGGAGGCCGACGCCGTCCGCACCCGGATCAACCGGTTCCGCGAGTCGCTCGGCCGGTTCTTCGTGAACAAGCAGGACATCATCGACCTGATGGTCGTCGCCGCGGTGGCCCAGGAGCCGCTCCTGCTCGTCGGCCCGCCGGGGACGGCCAAGAGCGACCTCGTCCTGAAGTTCAAAGACGCCCTCGGGCTGAACGAGGCCGACTACTTCGAATACATGCTCACCCGCTTCACCGAGCCGAGCGAGATCATCGGGGCGATCGACATCCAGGAGCTCCGCGCCGGCCGCTACATCCGCAAGAAAGAAGGGAAGCTGCCGACCGCCCGGCTGGTGTTCCTCGACGAGATCTTCAAGAGCAACTCGGCGATCCTGAACATCCTCCTGACGATCATCAACGAGAAGAAGTTCTACCAGGAGGGGAAGCCCGAGCCCGTGCCGCTGCGCGTGCTGTTCGCGGCCACGAACGAGATCCCCGAGCAGGGCGAGCTGGCGGCGCTGAAGGATCGGTTCGTGCTGAAGGTCCAGAGCCGCCCGGTGCAGGACGAGCACTTCACCGAACTCATCGACGCCGGCCTCCAGGCCGAGGCGTACCGCGGGCTGAACCAGAAGCCCTGGGCCGAGGGGCACTGCTCGCTCGACGACCTGCTGAAGGCCAACCGCTACCTGACGCTGCTGTTCGCCCGCAAGACCGGCGACGGCCGGGGCGAGGAGCAGAACGACCGCCACCTGTTCTTCCCGCCGGACGTGTTCCGCGAGTTCCAACGGCTGGTGAAGACGCTGGTGCGGGAGGACAAGATCTTCATCTCCGACCGCAAGCTGGTGAAGCTCTACAAGCTGTTCCGGGCGCGGGCCTGGGTGTTCGGCGGCGGGACCGTCAGCCGGGACGACCTCCGGCTGCTCGCCTACCTCGGCGAGACGCACCAGGAGATCGATCACCTCCGCGAGAAGGTGCCACAACTGCTGGGCGACGTGTGAGGCGGGCGTGGTACGATGGCGGTGGGACTGGGAGGGAACGGACCATGCCGGAACCGACGATGGAAGACTTGGCCCGCCGAATCGAGGCAATCGAGCGCCGCTTGGGGATACGAGATCCCTCACCAGCCAAGCAACCACTCCCACGGAAATCGAGTTCGACCTACGAGCACTTGGTCGGGCTCGGCAAAGACCTCTGGGAGTCGGACGAAGAGCTGGATGCGTTTCTGGAAGCGATCCGGGAGTCCCGACGCGCCGGGGGGTGAACGGTACCGACCCGGCTGCTCGACACCAACATCATCTCCTACATGGTGAAGCGGCACCACCTTCTCGCGGCGTACCAACCTCACCTCGTCGGATACGATCTGGTCGTTTCGTTCCAAACGCTGGCCGAACTCGCGTTTGGTGGGGTCAGTGCCGGTTGGGGACATGCGAAGTGGGCGGCACTGAATACGGTTCTTACCGCAGTCGTCGTCATCCACTCTGACGACGACATCTGCGACCGGTGGGCGGAAGTCCGTCTCGTCCGACAGCCTCAGCCGATCGGCGTGGCCGACGCCTGGATCGCGGCGACGGCCCTGGCCCACAACCTCGAACTCGTCACCCACAACCCGGCCGACTTCGGCGGTATTCCGGGGCTGACGGTCATCACCGAAGCTCCCTGACGTGCGGGGTCACTTCGAGGTGTGGTCGTGGGTCACCTTCCAGCCCTCCGGGAACTTCCGGAACAGGAGGGTGAACCAGCCCCCGGCCGCCTCCTTCCCGGTCGTCACCTCCCACTTGCCCCGAACCAGCACGGCCCCGGTGCCGACCGCCTCCGTGTCCAGGTCCGCGAACGCCAGCTTCCCCATCTCCTTCCCCTCGCCCTGGTACGCCGCCTTGTAGCGGTCCCGGAGCGCCTTCCAGCTGCGCACGGCCTTTCCGCCCGAGATGTACGTCATCCGCTCGTCGTTCCAGTAGCCCGCCATGAAGCCGTCGAGGTCGCCCTTGTTCCAGGCCGCCACCTGGTCCGCCAGCACCTTGCGGACGGCCCCGTCGTCGGCCGGGGCGGGCGGGGCCGGCGGCTGCCCCAGTACGGGAACGGCACACAGAACCAGGGCGGCGAACGTGACTCGGCGCATCGGGCACCTCGGGGTCGGCCGGGACGCGCCGAGTATACCCGATCGGGTTTACCGCGTGGGGGCGACCGACTAGAGTGAAGGCACCACGGGTCACGGGGGCACGGCCGATGGAGAAGGCGCTCGACTGGCTGGGACGGCACCACGAGGACGTCGTCCGCGGGCTCGCGGACCTCGTGGCCATCCCGAGCATCAGCACCGACGGCGAGCACCGGGCCGAGATCGACCGGACCGCCGCCCTCACCGCCGACCAGATGCGGGCCGCCGGGCTGAACAACGTCGAGGTGCTGCGGGTCGGCCAGTCGCTCCCCTACGCCTACGGCGAGTGGCTCGACGCCCCCGGCAAGCCGACCGTCTTCCTCTACGCCCACCACGACGTCCAGCCGATCAACTTCGTCGAGCAGTGGCAGTCCGACCCGTGGAAGCTCACCCGCCGCGACGGCCGGTTGTTCGCCCGCGGGGCCGCCGACGACAAGGGCGCCATCTCCGCCTTCCTCGGCGCCATCGCCGCCTACCGCAAGACCGGCGAAGCCCTGCCCGTGAACGTGAAGATGGTCGTCGAGGGGGAGGAGGAGATCGGCTCGAAGAACCTCCTCAAGTTCTTCGACACCCACCGCGACCGCATCAAGTCGGACGTGATCGTCGTCTGCGACACGGAGAACATCGAGGTCGGGCTGCCCTGCATCACCTACTCGCTCCGCGGGATCGTGACGGCGCACGTCGAGGTCGCCAGCGCCCGCATCCCGGTCCACAGCGGGATGGGCGGCGGAGCCCTCCCGGACTCAGCGCTCGCGCTCAACGCGGTCCTCGGCAAGCTGTACTGGGGGAACGGCCCGCTCCCGATCCCCGGCTACTACGACCGCGTCCGGCCGATGACCGACAAGGAGAAGGCCGCGGCCCGGAAGCTGCCGTTCGACGAGGCCGCGCTGCGCCGGGACATCGGCCTCGTGCCGGCCGCCCGGATGGCGATGGAGGCCGGGCTGAACGAGTACGAGCAGACCTGGCGCCGGCCGGCGGTCACCGTCATCGCCCAGGAGGCGAGTTCGCTGAAGGGGGCGTCGAATCAGGTGCTGCCGAAGGCGGCCGCCTTAGTGAGCTGCCGGATCGTGCCGGACCAGGAGCCGCAGCAGGTGTTCGACCAGCTGGCGGCGTACCTGAAGGCCGACCCGCCGTGGGGCGTCGAGGTGACGGTGACACCCCACGGCCCGCCGGTGAACTGGTGGATGACCGACCCGAACGGGCCGGCCTTCGAGGCCGCGATGGGCGCGATGCGGGCCGGGTTCAACCGCGACCCGGTCGGCATCGGCTGTGGCGGGAGCATCGGCTTCGTCGGCCCGCTGGCCGACCTGTTCGGCGGCGCCCCGGCCCTACTCATGGGGATCGAAGACCCGGCGAGTAACGCCCACGCCCCGAACGAGAGCCTCCACGAGGGCGACTTCAAGAAGCTGATGGCCTCGCTGGTCCGGCTGTTCGACAACCTCGGGAAACTGACCCCGGACCGGGTGAAGTGACCGGCCGGGGGTGGGTGATGCTGGGGCTTGACCTGAAGCGGGTGGCGGCGTTCGTCCGCGGTGCGGACACCGAAGACCTCCTCGACCGGGTCACGGTGTACCGGGGCGGCATGGAGCCGGCCGCGCTCGACCTGATGGAGGCGGAGCTGGACCGCCGCGGGGTGACCCGCTCCGACATCGCCGACCACCACATCACGCGCCGGGCGACGGCGATCATGCTCCCGGACGGGACCGCCCAGCGCTGCCACTTCTGCTCCCGCCCGGCCGTCGTCCGCGGCTGGGGCTGGCACCGCCTGTTCGGCCGGGTGCCGATCGTGCCGTGGGTGTTCGCGTGCTGCGACTCCCACCGGTCTCGCCCGCGCGCGAACCCGGACGAGCCGGCGGGGTCTGGATGACGGCCCGCCCGGGAGTCGGTCGTGTCCCGGTCCAAGAAGCTCGTCCGCCAGCAGTTCCGCACCGCGGTCTTCGCGCGGGACGGCTACGCCTGTCGCGGGTGCGGCCACCCAGCCGGCCCCGGGCGAGCGGACGCCGAGCTGGACGCGCACCACATCACGGACCGCAACGCGATGCCGGGCGGCGGGTACGTGCCCGAAAACGGAATCAGCCTGTGCGCGACGTGTCATTGGAAGGCGGAAGCCTTCCACCGCGGCGACCCGGTGCCGGTCGGGTTCTCACCGGACGAGTTGTACCAGCGGATTGGGTCGAGTGAGCAGGTCGCCCGGGCGGTAGCGGAACGCCACACGCCCGGGTGAGCGGACGGACTTACTTGACGAGCGTCTGGACCTGCTCCGGCGTGATCCGGTTGAACCGGTCGCCGAGCTGGACGCTGATCCAGCTCTGAACGGCCGGGGTGTACGGGAACGTGCCGGCCTTGATGAGCGACAGCATCCGGGCGTCCCGGTTGGCCGCCTTCTTCCGCTTCTGGTGGCCGTTCTTCGTCCGACTGATCGCCGAGTTGTCCCGGAGCCGCTCCATCCGCAGCCGGGTGGACATCCGCTTTGCCATGACCGCACTCCGAATCACTGTGGTCGGTGTATCAGGCTGGATAGACTACGAACCGTATCGGCTGCGACAAGGGCACACTCGTCACCGGGTCGCCGGGTCCGGGGTCGGCTCCCCGTGCTGGATCAGGAAGGCCAGCTGTTCGAGCTGGATCGCCAGGTCCACCGCCACCAGCTTGACCCGTGGCGGGAGCTTCAGGAGAACCGGAGCGAAGTTCAGCACCCCGCGGATGCCCGCCGCGGACAGGTCGTCGGCGACGGACTGGGCGGCTTCGGCAGGGACGGTCAGGACGGCGAGCTCCGCCCCCAACTCCCGGACGCGCTCGGCGAGGCGGTCGGCCGACTCGATCGCAAGCCCTTCCACCTTCTCGCCGACCTTCCCGGGGTCGGCGTCGAAGAGGGCCAGCACCTCGAACCCCTGCGTGCGGAAGCCGCGGTAGCGGAGGAGGGCGCGGGCCAGGTTCCCCACCCCGACCAGGACCGCCCGCCACGTCCGGTCGATGCCCAGAACGGCCCGGATGGCGGCGGCCAGTTCGGGGGCGTCGTAGCCGACCCCGCGGCGGCCGAGGTTCCCGAGCGAGGCGAGGTCGCGGCGGACCTGGGCGTCGGTGACCCCGCACGCCGCCGCGATCCGGCCGCTCGACACCTTCCCGGCGTCGGTCGGCCACGCCGCCAGCGCCCGGAGGTACAGGCTCAGCCGGTGGGCCGCGGCCCGCGACAGCCGGTCCCCGGCCGGTGGTCGCCGCTCCCGCAAGGCTGCTCCGGGGGAAGGGTGAACCGGAACTCACGCCCCGGAGTGGTGTTTGCGAATACTCTACATGCCCGGCCCGCGGCCGGCGCCCGTCCACGTCACCGGAATGACGATCTCCTGCCCCGGGAGCTCAGCCAGCCGGACCCGGAGCCGCGCTTCCCCGGGTCGGATCGAGGCCACGGTGACCCGGATCGCCGTCACCGGCGCCGCGGTCTCGGGCCAGCGGGCCGTGACCTCCGGGGAATCGCTCTGCACGTGGAGGACGCGAAGAGGACTCCCGTCCGGGTTTCTCAGCTGAACGAGCGCGGACACCTCCGGCGTCCCGGCGGTCAGCCGGACCGCCACACTCTCGGGCGTTACCACCGGCCCGCCCGCGACTCGCTTCAGAACCCGGACGGGGACGCGGAACTCCGGGTAGGCAGGGTCGTCCGTCTGGAGGACGACCGTTTCCTCGCGGTGCCCGGTAGGAGCGGAGGCGGCGAGGGCGATGGAAATGGTCTGCTGACGGCCGCCCGCCGCGGCCTGGGTGGGAGCGGCCGCCGTGGCTGTTAAATGCGGACTACTCGTGGTCACGCGCACGACGGTGAGCGGCGTCGGCCGACGGTCCATGATCACAAGGGTTTGGGTCGCCGTCGCCGTGGTCGAGAAGGCGATTTGGGGGGGACTGACCACGACCTCACGGGTGAGCGTCGCGGTGAGCGTGAGGACGAGCTCCCCCACCTGCGGCGTGCCGCCGGGGACGTCGAGTCGATACCCGACCAGAGCCTGCCAGCGGTTCGAGCCGTCGGGCTGTGTGAGGGTGTTCACCTCGATCGACAACCTGACCGTCTCGCCCGGCTGGAGAACCTCGGCGGAGAGCCAGCGCCGGATGCAGCCGCACCCCGCTTCCACTTTGGTAATCGTCAGGGCGCCGGCGGGAGCGCGGTGGGCGAGGTCGAACACGTGCGTCAGGGGCGGACCGGCTTTCACCTCCCCCTTCGCCACCAGCGGCGTCGGGGACTGGAGTGCGGCCGGGGTCTGGGCTGGTGTGAGCGCCAGGAGCGCGAGGAGGACGTTCATGCCGCGGGAATAGCGTCTCTGGTTGAGACGGGCAATCCCGCTCTAGAAGGCTCCGGGAGCGATCGGTAGGGTGTGCGTGTCCCACCGCCCAAGTGTCTGCTGGTGCCGAATGCGCGTCCGCGTTCTCCCCTGCCCCGCTGAACCGCCGTCGTCGCATCCCGGGCCGGATGAGTGCCACATCTGGGTGATCGACCTCGACCGCCCTCCGCTCCCGGCCGAGGTGCTTGCCGGTCTGCTCACAGCAGCGGAACGTGAGCGGGCGGCGCGTTACCGCGTGGGGGCCGTGCGGGACCAGTTCACACTCTCCCGCGGCGCCCTGCGACAGCTCCTCGGCGGATACTTGGGCGTGACTCCCGAACAGGTTCCCATCTCGACCGCTGCGAGCGGGAAACCGGTTCTCGACGGCGTGGAGCTCCACTTCAACCTTACCCACACGACGGGGCTGGCGATTGTGGCAGTCGCGGCCGGCCGGGTTGGCGTCGACGCCGAGAAGCGGCGTCACGTTCCGGACGCCTACGGATTGGTTCAACGATTCTTCTCTCCATTCGAGCGAGAAGCTTACCAGCGACTCCCGGCAGAGTCGCGCGGGGACGCCTTCTACCGCGGCTGGGTGTGTAAGGAAGCGGTGATCAAGGCGGCAGGCGCGACGATGCACGCCCTGGACGGCTTCGACGTGGAACTCGACCCGTCCCGGTCGCCGGCCGTCCTGGCCACCCGACACCCCCAGCTGGCCGGCTGTGACTGGGCGGTACTCGACTGGCAGCCCGCGCCCGGCTACGCGGCCGCCGTGGCGATCGAGGGAAGCCGGCTGGAACTCGGGTGACCGGTCGGCGCAGCAAAAAGCCCGGGGGGTACGATCCCCCGGGCTTGGGTGAAGCGTGGTCTGGTCAGTCCTTCGGCACCATCGGCATCGGGTCGCTACCGACGCCCGCGAAGTACCGTGCGACCGCCTGACTGATCCGCGCCTCCGGGACGTTCGGGGTGACGCGGTAGCCGATGCGGCCGAAGAAGTCGCGGAAGTTGACGATCTGGATGGCCTTGTTCCGGGCCTCCTCGCGGGCCGCCCCGATCTTACTGATCAACACGGCCTTGGCCGCCTGGTGTGGGTCGCTAGCCGTGACGGGAATCTGATACCCCTCGACCAGATACCGGGTCCGCTCGGTCATCCGCCCGCGCCAAGCCTGGGTGCGGAGGTCGAAGACGGCGTCCACGCTGATGCCCATCTTGCTCAGGTCGCGGACCACCGCCTCGACGTCGTCGGTCCCGTCCCCGTTGATGTCGAAGACGCCGATCAGCGCGATGTGCTCGCCGACTCCCCGGCGCCAGGCCGAGTTGTAGAGCAGGTCGCCCGCCAGCACGGCCTCGCTGATCCGGTCGTGCTCGCCGGTAATCCGGGCGCGGGAGAGGCTCGGCCCGAGTACCTCGATCACCTCGATCGTCGCCTTCGGGACGAACTCGACGCGCGACCGGTAGATCCCCCGCTCGTCCGGCTCGCGGAACTCCCGCAGCCGGGACTGCCGCCCCTTCTCGGGGTAGTCGAGCGGGAGGACGCTAAACGTCAGGCCGGGGGTGACCAGGGCGTTCGAGCCGAGGTCGACCTCGACCACGTTGTTCGGGAGCCGGCGGAGGATGCGCCCCTGGGCCTCGTCGTGCTGGAGCGGGTCGGGCGGCTGGATCTTGGTCTTGAGTACGGTGGCCTCGCCCTGGAGCCGTTCGACGTCCTCCTTGAGGAGCCGCTTCTCGTTGTTCAGCTTCTCGATGGCCAGGGTCAGCTCGTCGAGTTCCTTCCGGTTCTTCTCCGTGTCGGTCTGGTAGACCTTGGTCTTGGTGTTGAGCGCGAGGTCCAGCGCGTCCATCTTGTCCTTCAGATCCTTCGACACGCTGTTCGTCTTGTCGCTGAAGGCCTTGCTGGCGGCGGTGTACGCCTTCGAGGCCGCGTCGAGCTGGGCCAGAGCCTTGGAGTAGGCGTCACGGTCGGCGCTGGCCTGGGCCAGTGCCAGGTCGCGCTGCACCCGGTAGCGGGCGGCGAGGTCGATGGCCGTCTTCGTCGGCGCCCGCAGCTGCCCGCCCTCGACGTCGCCGGTCCAGGCGTTGAACTCGTCCGGCCCCACGGCCGCGGGTTCGAGCAGCTTCGCGTCCTCCTTCTTGTCCTTCAGGTAGGCCGCGAAGACCGCGTTGAACCGGTCGGCCGTGGCCTTCGTCACGTCGGCGCCCTTCTTCCTCAGCGCCTCGTTCATCTTCTTGATTTCCTGGTGGACCTTGTCCCCCTCCTTCACGTCCTGCTGAAGGACCGACAGGTCGTCGGGCTCGGCCACGCCGTTGAACACCCTGCTGGCGCGGGCGATGAGTTCGGACTCCTTGGCGGAAGCCCGGAGGTTCTTCACCTCGTCCTTGGCCTTGGCCACCTCGGCGTCCTTGGCCTCCTGGTCGGAGTAGAGCATGTAGGCGAACACACCCAGCCCGAGTGTCGTCAGCACGAAGAACACGAGTGAGACGACGACCGGCAGGCTTGTCTCTTTCGCGGCACTCTTGGCCATGGGTACCCTCGGCGACGGGAGTCGAGACGTGGTGCAGGCCAGGGATTATACGCCGACGCCCCTTCAAATGAGGATAACTGCGCCGGACGGGGGGTCAACGCGAAAGCCACCGCCGCGCGAAGCCGGAGCGACGGGGGTAGCGGGGGTGCCGGTTGCGCCGGCGGCCGACCCCCGACCTTGACGCTCCGCGGGCCACAACTGTACAGTACCGGGGTCATCATTCTGCCGTTGACCCGCCGTCACCAACCACACCAGGAGGCGGGGGTTCGCCCGCCCCAACCCGCTCCGCACCCCGTCCGGTACTCGTCCCGGACCACTCCCCCACCCGTCCAGCGCTGGAAGGACCGCCACGAATGTCGGACACTCCGCCCGCGGGCAGTCTGTACCTCCTCGACGCTCACGGCCTGATCTACCAGATGTTCCACGGGATCGGCCCGATGTCCGCCCCGGACGGGCGGCCCACGAACGCCGTCTTCGGCGTCACCCGGGCACTGATGTCGCTCTACGACCGCGGGGCCGACTACCTGATCGCCACCTGGGACCGCGGCGGCGTGACCTTCCGGGAGGAGCTCGACCCCGCCTACAAGGCCCACCGCGACCCGCCCCCGGCCGACCTGACCGTGCAGGAGCCGATGATCGACCAGATTCTGCACGCGATGGGTATCCCGTTCCTGTCCGCTCAGGGGTTCGAGGCCGACGACGTGATGGCCACCCTCGCCGCGGAGGGCGCCGCGCGCGGGCTGGAGGTGTTCATCTGCTCCTCCGACAAGGATCTCCGCCAGTGCCTGTCCGGGTCGGTCAAGATCCTCAATCTCCGCAAGGGCGAACAGCTGGACTCCGAGGGGCTGGTCAAGGACTGGGGGGTGCGGCCCGAGCAGGTGATCGATTTCCAGTCGCTCGTCGGCGACTCGGTGGACAACGTGCCCGGGGTGCCCGGGGTCGGGCCGAAGACCGCGGCGAAGTGGCTCCAGCAGTACAGCACGCTCGCCGAGGTGATCACCCACGCGGACGAGCTCCCCGGCGGCCCGAAGACCCGCGCGGCGCTCAAGGAGGCGGTGGCGAACGGCAACCTGGAGCGGAGCAAGAAGCTCGTCACGCTCGAAACCCGCGTCCCGCTCACGCCGGACTGGGTCGGGTGGAAGCGGCGCGACTGGGACGGCGAACGGCTCCTGGAGTTGTTCCACGAGTTCGGTTTCCGCGGTTTCGCAGATCGGGTGCGCAAGACGATGGCCGCCGGCGGGGCCGCGAAGAACGCCGCGATCCTGGAGTCGATCGGCGAGTCCAAGGGCACGTCCGCCGCCGGCCCGCTGGCGGTCGAGCCGGCCGGGAGTGCCGGCGCGCCCGCGTCACGTCGGAAGGCCAAGTCGGGGGCTTCGGCGCGCAAGCCCGACGGCCCGTCGCTGTTCGACCAACTTGAGGCCGACGGGCCGGTCGTTCCGCCGCCTCCTCCCGGCGACTCCTGGAACGGCAACTACACCCTCGTCGACACGCCCGAGGCGTTCGCCACCTTCCTCGACCGCCTGAGGCAACAGCAGCGGTTCGTATTCGACCTGGAAACGACGAGCCTGGAGCCCCGCCGGGCGGACATCGTCGGCTACGCGGTCTCGTGGCAGGAGGGCGAAGCCTACTACCTCGCCGTCCGCGGCCCGGCCGAGGACAAGGTGCTCGACCCCGCCACTGTCCTGGAGGCGCTGCGCCCGCTGTTCGAGAACCCGGCCGTGCAGAAGGTCAACCAGAACATCAAGTACGACCAGCTGGTGCTGCGCCAGGCCGGGGTGAACTTGGCCGGCGTGGCGGGCGACTCGATGGTCGCCCACTACCTCCTCCACTCCGGGGAGCGGAGCCACAACCTGGACGACCTCACGCGCACGTACTTCGGGCACGAGAACATCCCGATCTCGGACCTGATCGGCCGGGGGAAGAAGCAGGTCACCATGGCGCAGGTGCGGACGGCCAAGGCCTGTGCCTACGCCGGTGAGGACGCCGACGCCGCCTGCCGGTTGGCCAACCGGCTCGAACCCGAGCTCGACCAGGCCGGCCTCCGCAAGCTCTACGAGACTCTGGAACTGCCGCTGATCGACGTGTTGGCCGAACTGGAGTTCAACGGCGTCCGCCTCGACGTGCCGTTCCTGGCGAAGCTGTCGAAGGAGATGGAGGCCCAGCTGGCGGTGATCGAAACGGACATCCACGCCCTGGCCGGGAAGGAATTTAACATCGCTTCGCCGAAACAGTTGCGGGAGATCCTGTTCGACCAGATGAAGCTGCCCGTCCAGAAGCGGACTGGGACGACGGGTGAGGCGAGTACCGACCAGGAGTCGCTCGAACGCCTCGCCGCCCTCGGGCACGCGCTCCCGACGAAGATCATCGAGCACCGCCAGGTCGCCAAACTGAAGGGCACCTACGTGGACGCCCTCCCGGCCCTGGTGAACCCGAGTACCGGCCGGGTCCACACCTCGTTCAACCAGACGGTCGCGTCAACCGGCCGGCTCAGCTCGTCCGACCCGAACCTCCAGAACGTCCCCACGCGCACCGAACAGGGGCGCCAGATCCGTCAGGCGTTCCTTCCCCCGGACGGGTGGCTCCTCCTCACCGCCGACTACTCACAGGTCGAGCTCCGACTCCTCGCCCACTTCAGCGGCGACGAAGCCCTCCGGCAGGCGTTCGCCGAGGACAAGGACGTCCACGGGCTGGTCGCGGCCCAGATCTTCAACGTCCCCGAGGCGGCGGTGACGAAGGACCAGCGCCGGGTGGCGAAAACTGTGAACTTCGGCGTCATTTACGGGATGAGCGGCTCCGGGCTGGCGGTCCGCCTGGGCATCAGCAAGAAGGAGGCGGACGCCTTCATCGACGCCTACTTCGCCCGCTACCCGAAGGTTCTCCAGTACCAGACCGACCTGTTGAATACGTGCCGCCAGACCGGTTACGTGGGCACCCTGCTCGGCCGGCGGCGGCGGTTCGACGCCTCGGCCATCCGCCCGTTCTCGACGTACCAGCAGCGGACCGGGGCCGAGCGCGAGGCCATCAACATGGAGATCCAGGGCTCGGCCGCGGACCTGATGAAGCTGGCCCTGCTCGGCGTCCACCGCCGGTTCAAGGCCGGGAGCCTGCGGGCGAACATGCTGCTGACCGTCCACGACGAGCTCGTGCTGGAGGTCCACCCGGACGACCTCCACCCGGTCACCGACCTCGTGCGGGCGGAGATGTCCGGCGCGTTAACCCTGAGCGTACCACTCCGGGTGGACGTCGCCGCCGGGCCGAACTGGCTGGACGTGACCGAAGTCGGAGGCTGAGCGGATGTCGATCGCGCCCGCGCCGAAGGCCGTGGAGTACCCGAGCGGGGACGGACAGCCCATGGCTGAGACCTGGCTCCACGTCCGCGCGATCATGCTCCTCCACCAGGCGCTGGAGGACTTCTTCGGGGGCCGCGACGACGTGTTCATCGCGTCGGACATCTTCTGGTACTGGGAGGAAGGGAACCCGGCCGCGTGCATCTCGCCGGACGTGATGGCGGTCCTCGGCGCGCCGCCCCGAGATCCCCGCGAGCGGTCCAGCTTCTTCGCCTGGGAAGAGGGGGGAGCGGTCCCGGCCGTGGTATTCGAGATGGCGTCCAAGAGCACGTGGCAGAACGACATTGAAGACAAGTTCGATCGGTACGAGCAGCTCGGGGTCCGCGAGTATTTCCTGTTCGACCCGGAGGGGGAGTACCTCGTACCGGTCCTGCAAGGCTACCGGCTTCACGGGTCGGCTTACCGTCGGATTCGCGGGAGCGGCGGCGAGCTGTCGAGCGACCTCGGTTTTCGCCTGCGTGTGGAAGGCACAGCCCTTCGTCTCATTGATGCGCGGACGAATCAGCTCATCCCGACACGCGCCGAGGCGGTCGAGGCGGCTCGACAGAATGCCCGATCAGCCCAGCACGAGGCGGACGCGGCCAAGTTAACTGCCGAGGCGGAGCGGAATCGAGCCGAGGCGGAGCGGAGCCGGGCCGAGGCAGAGCGGAATCGAGCCGACGCGCTCGCGGCCGAACTCGACGAGCTTCGGAAGCGTCTCTCGGGGGGAGGAGCCTCGTGACGCCGTGGCGATACGGACCGAAGCCGGTCATTGGACTCGTGGGCGGGATCGGCGCCGGGAAGAGTACGGCCGGCCGCTACCTCGCTACGCGCGGCGGCTTCCTGATCGACGCCGACGCGCTCGGACACGAAGCTCTCGAACAGATAGGCATTCGTCAATCCGTCCTGGATAAGTGGGGCGGGCGGGCGAATCTCCTCCGCCCCGGCGGTCGGATCGACCGCCGTGCCCTTGGGCGGATCGTGTTTGAAAATTCCGAGGACAGGCGTGCCCTGGAACGGCTCGTCTATCCGTATATCCGGGAGCGGGCGGAGTCGGCGATCACCGTCGCGCAAGCCGACCCGTCCGTCCGGTTCGTTGTGCTGGACGCCGCGGTGATGCTTGAGGCCGGCTGGAATACGGCGTGCGACCGGGTCGTCTACCTGGATGCACCTCATGCGGATCGGCTGGCCCGCGTCGCCGCCAGGAGTGGGTGGACGGCTGCCGATCTGGCGGCTCGGGAGGCTGCCCAGTGGCCGTCCGAACGGAAGAAATCGGCGTCCGATGCCGTGGTTGTCAATGATGCCGGCCAGGAGCAGTTGCAGGAACAGCTGGACCGATTGCTCGGGGGGTGGGGAATCCCCGTCGGGTGAGGCGCGCGACACGGGCGCCGGCCCCAAAAATGCCGCGGCGACAGCCCGGCACTTCCCGCAGATTCGATCGGGTGGTCCGCCCCTCCCGCGGCGGCCGACGTTCACGGGCAGGCACCCGCCCGCCCCGCCGGCCGCCCGGACCGCCCGACATACGTCCGCCAGCCCGCCGGTCGGAGGTTCTCCATCATGTCCGAATTCACCGAGCCCGAGATCAAGCCGGCCCGTTCCGCGGTCCGGCCCCGGTCCCGTACCATGAAGACCACCAACACACACGAAGACGCCCCCCGCCCCCCCATCCCGCCCGAAGTCGCCCCCGCCCCGGCTGCCGGGGAGCCGGACGACGACTTCGCGGCCGGCCTCGTGGACCCAGCCCCCACCGCCGTCCGGACCGAGCCGCCCGCCGGCGGCCCCACCCTCGCGCCGCCACCCCAGCGGCCGGAGCCGGCCGCGCCTGCCCCCCGCCCCGCCCCGTCGATCGACCCGAATGAGCACGGGTTCGACGCGGAGACGAACTCGCGCTACGAGGAGATCAAGCGCGGCAACACGTTCATCACCCAGCTGCAGCACATGACGATGGCCCAGCTGCAGGCCGCCGCGAAGGACGAGAACATCCCGCGGGAGGACTACGTCGGGCTCAAGAAGCAGGATCTGATCTTCCTGATCCTCAAGGCCCGGGTGAAGCAGAACGGGCTGATGTTCGGCGAGGGCACCCTGGAGGTGCTGCCGGACGCCTTCGGGTTCCTGCGCAGCCCGGACTACAACTACCTCCCCTGCCCCGACGACATCTACATCTCCCCGAGCCAGATCCGCCGGTTCGGCCTCCGCACCGGGAGCGTGGTCGCCGGCCAGATCCGCCCGCCGAAGGAGAACGAGCGGTACTTCGCGCTGCTGCGGGTCGAGGCGATCAACTACCAGGATCCCGACCTCCTCACCCAGAAGGTCATCTTCGACGACCTGACTGCGCTCCACCCCGAGCGGCGTCTGCGGCTTGAGACGACTTCGGACGAGTTGGACATGCGGGTGCTGGACCTCGTCTGCCCGATCGGGAAGGGCCAGCGCGGGGTGATCGTCGCCCCGCCCCGGACCGGGAAGACGGTCCTGCTCCAGAAGATGGCCAACGCCATCATCGCCAACCACCCCGAGTGCTACGTCATCGTCCTGCTGATCGACGAGCGGCCGGAGGAGGTAACGGACATGAGCCGGTCCGTGAAGGGGGACCGGGTGGAGGTGGTGAGCAGCACGTTCGACGAGCCGCCGGAGCGGCACATCCAGGTCAGCGAGATGGTGATCGAGAAGGCCAAGCGGCTGGTCGAGTACGGGACGGACGTGGTCATCCTGCTGGACAGCATCACCCGGCTCGCCCGGGCCTACAACACCGCGTCGCCGGGCTCGGGCAAGCTCCTCTCCGGCGGCCTGGACGCGACCGCGCTGCACAAGCCGAAGCGGTTCTTCGGGGCGGCCCGGAACATCGAGGAGGGCGGCAGCCTGACGATCCTGGCCACGGCCCTGATCGACACCGGCTCCAAGATGGACGAGGTGATCTTCGAGGAGTTCAAGGGCACGGGGAACATGGAAGTCCACCTCGACCGGCGCATGGTGGACCGGCGCGTCTACCCCGCGATCGACGTGAACCGCAGCGGCACGCGGAAGGAAGAACTCCTGCGGACCGAGGAGGAACTCCGCCTCGTGCACATCATGCACAAGATCCTGGCCGACATGAACCCGGTCGAGGCGATGGAGTTGTTGCTGAAGCAACTCGGGAAGCACAAGACGAACGCCGACTTTCTCGCCAGCGTGACGCTCGGCTGACCCGTTCCCGTCTAACGCCGGTCCGTCGCCTTGGGGCGGTCGTGGTCGAGGTTCTTACCCCGGTCACGGCCGCCGCCGCAGCCCGCCACCAGCCCACACAGCACGACGACGGCCAACAGCCTGCGCATCGGATTCATCACTCCACCCTTTCGGCGCGACAGCGGACCAGAAATGGCACGGGGCCGGTCGCGCGAGCGACCGGCCCCGGAGGAGTTCGCACTCCTGAACCGACTTACTTGCTGCCGGTGGTGCCGGACTTGGTCGGGCTGCCGCCGCCGCAGCCGACGGCGGTGACGACGGTCAGGGCGAGCAGCAGGGCGGCGAAGACCTTCTTCATCGGAAGCTCCACGGATCAGGGGTGCAGAACGTATACGAGGAGGCAAGTCACCCGGCCGGTCAATCCAGCCGCGGCCTACTCGTCTGTCGGGCGAGCGCCGGACCAGCCGACTCCACCCACACCCCAGAAGACACCGACCCCCGGGGCTTATTCCCGGAAAATTCCCATCCCTCCGAAAAAACCCGCCGAGACGAAAATTGGCCCCCCTTGGCCGGCAGGAGACATCGCCACAAGCCCTTATTTGAAAATATCTTTCGCCGTCATCTGCTCCCCCAACTGCCGTTCTGCTGCGGGCGCGAGATGGCGAGATGGGAGGAGAAGAGAAGCGTGAAGTTAGAAGGCCCACGGCCGCCGGGCGAACATTCCCGGGAATAAATTGCCCGGGTCCGGGTTCCCACAAGGTAGGGTGGTGTGATGGGCTCTGCCGGTAGCCTGCACCAACTGATTGATGAGCACTATCAGAGCCTTTACCGGTACGCCTACCGTTTGGCCGGGTCCGCGGCCGACGCCGAGGATCTGACTCAGGAGGCGTTCCGCAAAGCGCTCGACCGGCTCCCCCAGCTCCGCGACCCGGACCGGGCCAAGGCTTGGCTGTTCCGCATCTTGCGAAACGCCTACCTCCACCGGGTGCGCGACGCGAAACGGCACCGGGCGGTTCCCCTTGACGCAATCGGGGATTTAGCCGAACGTCCCCCCGACGAGTCGATAGACATCGACCCGGCCCGGCTTCAGGACGCGCTCAACGATCTGGACGAGGCGTTCCGCACGCCACTGATTCTGTTCTACTTCGAGGAGTTCAGCTACCGAGACATTGCCGAGCAGATGGACCTTCCCATCGGCACCGTGATGTCCCGACTGGCTCGTGGGAAGGTTTACCTCCGCTCCCGACTGGCCCCCGTTGCGAACGGGGAGCACCCGCCGCCCGCGGGCTCCAGGTGACGACCGATGGATTGCCGCGACGCCGAGTTTTACCTGCGCCTCCGCCACCCCGGCCGCGACGAGTTCGAGCCGGAGGTGGCGGCCGCGCTCGACCGTCACTTGGCTGGCTGCTCGGCCTGCTTCGCGGCCGAGCGCTTACTCACCGGGTTCGAGAGGGCCGTGGCCAAGGCGATGAAGGCCGTCCCCGTGCCGGGCCACCTGCGGGACCAGTTGTTTGCGGCCGCCGGCGCCCGCCGCGGGGCTCAGCTGCGACGCCGGGCCTACCGACTCGCCGCCGCAGCCGCCTCGCTACTGGTCACCGCCGGGCTGGCGGTCGGCCTCTACAGCGCGACCCGCCCGCAGCCTGACGCGGAAGGAATCGTACTGGCCGGAGACGAGTTGGCCGACCCGAGGCAGGCGGCGGAGATGGTGAAGCGCTTTCTGGACGACGAGCGGCTTCCGCCGTTACCCTTACCCGACCAGTTCGACTACGGACTCTTCTTCCACGCCGGCATCGAGAAGGTGAAGGGGCGAGAAGTGCCGGTGATTACGTTCCACGAGCACCACGCCCCCGGCTGGGTGAAGGTGTACGCCTTTCGTGACACGAGCTTCGACACCAAATCCTTACGCGACGCCCAGGCGTCCCACTGCACCGCGAAGGTCTACCCCGCCCGGGCGGCCGGAACGGCCTATGCGTCCGGCGTGACCTACGTGGTCGTCCACACCGGTCCGGACCTGACCCCCTTCCTCCGGGGGCGCGGCGGGCCGGCTGCCCAGGTCGGACTCGCCCGGTGGCTCACGACCATCCGTATCTGAGAACACCGTTCTCATCTGCCCTGCGGAGGGCGAGTGACAGGCCCGGTGAGCCCGTCACCCGGGCCGCGATCCTGCGGCATGGTGTAATCACACCGCCGGCGGGTCGCCGGTTGCGGACCGCACCCACACCAGATCCGCTACCGACTTCGCGTCCATCTTCTTCATCAGACGAGCACGCCGGTCCTCGACCGCCCGAATGCTCAGCCCCAGCTCGGCGGCGATGTCCTTGTTCGTCTGTCCCCGGGCGATTCGCTCTAACACCTCGCGCTCCTTCGGGGTCAGCCCCGCCAGCCGGGCCGCCGCCGCCTCCTGCCGCGTCTGGGTCGAGCGGACGGTCGCGTCCCGCTCCAGGGCTTTCCGCAGGTGAGCTATCAGCTCGTCGAGCCGGAACGGCTTTTCGAGCAGGGTGAGCGCACCGAGCGTCATGGCCTCGACCGCGATGCGCACGTCGGCGTGCCCGCTGACCATCACGACCGGCAGCCGGACCCCGTCGTCGGCCAGCTTCCGCTGGAGTTCGAGGCCGGTCATGCCCGGCATCTTGATGTCCAGCACGAGGCAGCCGGGCGAGCCCGGGTTGTAGGCGGCGAGGAACTCGGCCGCGGACGCGAACGCCCGGACCGGGTGGCCGAGCAGCGCCCCCGCGCTGGCCAGCGCCCTGCTGACGCCGGCGTCGTCGTCCACCACGTAGATCGTCGGCTCAGCTCCCACGGCGCTCAGTCCCCCTGTTCGACCGGCAGGTGGAACGAGAACACCGCTCCCCCGCCCGGCTCGTTCGCCGCCCACAGGCGACCGCCGTGGGCCTCCACCACCGACCGGCTGATCGCCAACCCGACCCCCATCCCGCTCGGCTTGGTCGTGTAGAACCGGTCGAACACCCGGTTCGGGTCGTCCGGCCCGAGCCCCGGCCCGGTGTCCCGGACGCCGACGATCACCACGTCCGCCGCCGTGCCCGTCTCGACCACCACCTCCCGGACGCCGTCCACCCCGGCGACCGCCTGGATGGCGTTCAGCACCAGATTGAAGACCACCTGTTCCAGCTGGACGCGGTCCCCCCAGACGGGCGGGAGGCCGTCCTTGAGGTCGAGTCGAACGGCGGCCCCGGCCCGGCGGGCCTCCCAGTCGATGAGCCGGGCGACCGTCCGGGCCGTCTCGTTCAGGTCCACCGCCACGGGCCGGGAGTCGCCGGGCGTGGTCATCCGGCGGAGTGTCTTGACGATCGCCCCCGCCCGCTGGGCCTGGGCCGCGATCTCCTCCAGGCAGGCGGCAAGGGCCGGGGCCGAAGCCGGGCCGGCGGTCGCCAGCCGGGCGGCGACCTCGGCCTGGAGCCCGATCGCGGCGAGCGGCTGGTTCACCTCGTGCGCCAGGCCGGTGGCCAGCTGACCCGCGGCGTGGAGCCGGTCGAGGTGGGCGAGGGCGGTCAGGTGGTCCCGGGTTTCCTCCTCGGCCCGGTTGCGGGCGATCTCGGCGCGGCGGCGGAGGAGGCCCAGGGTCAACGTCATCCCGATCGAGAACACCGCCAGCCCGCGGTTCACCATCACCTTCCAGTACTCGGTCGTGCCGCGCTCCGGGGAGAGTTCGAGCTTTGCAAGGGTCAACACCCCGCACACCCCGGCGATGGCGGGGGCGAACCAGCCGGCCGGGAACCGGAGCGCGAGCAGCACCGCAAACGTGTAAGGGACCGCGGCCGCGACCCCGAGGGGCAGGTTCAGGTCGACCACGAACACCGCCGCGACGAGCCCGAGCGCCAGCGCGGCCGGGCGGGACGCGGCCGGCCGGGGGCGCGGCGGGGCGGGCACGGGTGGGGCTCACGCGGGTGGGGAGAGGTAGGGGTTCATCTACCCCCGGCGCCGCGGGAATCAACCCCCCGGGCCGAACGGCGACGCCTCGCCGGGACAGATGAAGGTGATCCGCACCGCCGGCCGGGACGGCGTGGCCGGGTGGGCGGAGGTCCGCGTCGCCGGGCGGGGCGGGTCGGCGTCGAGCGAGAGGAGGTCGGCCCCGGACTCGACCCGGGCGGGACGAAGGTCCAGGGCGGTCGGTGCGAGGGCGGTCGGCGCGAGGGGCGGCGGCCCGTCGAGCGCGTCCAGGTCGAACGTCGCCACCGGCTCGTCGTCGAGGGGGAGCGGCTCTACGTCCACCACCTCGCCCTCGACGGAGGCGTCCACGACCTCGGCGTCGAGCACCTCCGCGTCCAGAACCTCGGCGTCGAGCACCTCCGCGTCCAGAACCTGCGCGTCGAGGACGACGGCGTCGAGAACCTCGGCGTCGATGAACTCGGTGCTGAGGAACGGATCCTGGTGGGCGGGCCGGCGGGGCGGGGGCATGGGGGTTAGCTCACCTTCTTCAGGAACGTCACCCGGCCGGTGGACACCCACTCGACCACGAAGATGTTGCCGTCCTTGTCGAACGCCGCGTCATGCGGGTGGACGAACTTCCCGGGGAGCCAGTCGCGCGGCTGCTGGCGGACGCGGAAGCCGTCGAGTACCCGCCGCCGCCACGCCTCGTCGTCCCCGAGGTGGACGATCGGCGTGAGCCCGGGGCCGAACAGGCTCACCCGGGCGTGCAGGTCCGGGACGAGGAGCACGTTCCCGCGGGTCTTGGCGTGCGCCGGGAACAGCACCACCCGGTTCGACTCGGTGGCGTCGACCGGGTCGCCGGCGAGGGTGAACGTCTGGAGGCGGGCGTTGGCCCGGTCGCACACCAGGATCTTCGGGTTGGCCGGGTCGCGGGCGTCGAGCCAGTTGCCGTGCGGCGTCCGGCACTTGCCGCGGTCGGTGCCGGTGCCGGAGAACACCTTCACCAGCCGGCCGTCGCGGTCGTAGTTGAGCAGGTAGTTCGAGCCGTACCCGTCGCCCACGGTGAAGCCGCCGTCCGGCAGGAAGCTAACGTTGGTCGGGTTGTAGGGCGGGAGGGTGGTCTTGTTCGGCTCCTTCCCGTCCGGCCGAGGCTCGTACTCCCGACACTCCGGCCGGCCCTTCTGCCAGACCACCCGGCCGCGGAGGTCGGTCTTCACCACCTTCATCGTCGGGGTCCAGGTGTTCGACAGGTAGGCGAACTCGTCCGACCCCTCGCGGCGGATCTCGATCCCGTGCCCCCCGCCGTGCCACTCGCGGCCGAACGACCGGACGAACCGCCCGGTCGGGTCGAAGACCAGGACGGTGTCCATCCCCTTCCCCACGCCCTGGTGGGTGATGTAGACGAGCCCCTGCGAGTCGATGGCGACGTTGTGCGTCGTCTGCCAGGTATAATCCGGCGGCAGCTGGCCCCAGTTGTGGTGGCACTCGTACCGGTGCTCCCCGGCCCCGATCACGGGGTTGGCGTCCTGGCCGCGGGCGGTCGTGCCCAACAGGACGGGGCCGGCGGATGCGGCGGCAGACCGAAGGAAGGTGCGGCGGTTCATGAGGGGGAGCAGTTGGGGAGAGTGGACCTGTTTCGAGTGTACGCGCCTGCCGGCCGGCGTGCAATCGTCAGTCCGCCTCCGCGTTCGGCGGCCGACGCGGGCTGTTACTACAAGCGAAGGCGAAGAAGCAACCCGCCCACGCGGGCCGCGGCCGAAACTCGAAGCGCCCGACCCAGACGCCGGGGCATGATCACCAAAATGCCGACCGAGCTCCAGGTGCGGAACTGCCGCACCTGGAGCTCGGTCAGGGAGTTCAGCGGCCGTCGTGAGCTCAGAAGCCCTGAACCCACGCGGTCTGGTATCAGCCCACCATCAGATGAGGGAGGGGGACAACGAACCGCCCGCCGGCGGCGCCGAACGCGGCGTGCTTCTGCATGATCGGGGCGGCGTAGTTCCAGGCCAGCACCGCCACCACGTCGGCCTTCTTCTCGTAGATCGCCTCGGACGGGTACACCGGGATGTGGTGCCCGGGGCTGAAGGTGTTCTGCTTCACCGGGTTGTCGTCCACCAGGAAGTCGATCCGGCCGACCAGCCCGAACTGGTTGATGAGCGTGGTCACCGTCGGCGACGCCCCGTAGCCGGCGACCGTCTTCCCGGCCGCCTTCGCCTTGTCGAGGACGGCGACGAAGCGGTCGCGGGCCACCTCGATCCGGCGGGCGTAGTCCCGCCACGTCTCCGGGTCGTGGAGGCCGGTGATCCCCTCCCACTCGACCAGCCGGGAGAGCTCGGCGGACGGCTGCCGCGGCCCGCCGGCCCGCTGGACGGTGCCGCGGAGGGAGCCGCCCTTCGTCGGGATGCGGCGCACGTCCACCAGCTCCAGGCCGTGCCGGGCGAAGAACGCCAGCAGCGACTTCACCGAGTGGTAGCAGAGGTGCTCGTGGTAGACGGTGTCGAACAGCATCTTCTGGACGATGTCCAGCAGGTACGACACCTCGAAGGTGAAAACGCCGTCCGGGCGGAGCAGGTCGCGGATGCCGTCGGCCATCTCCGGGAGCTTGTCCGAGTGGGCGAACACGTTGTTGGCGGTCACCACCGCGGCCGGGCCGTGGCTCACCTTGATCTTCGCCGCCAGCTTGTCGGTGAAGTACTCGGGGAGCGTCTCCACCCCCTCGCTCGTGGCCCGGCGGGCGATCTCGACGGCCGGGTCGATCCCCAGCACCCGGTAGCCGATCGACTGGAACGCCTTCAGCAGCGACCCGTCGTTGCTGCCGATGTCGATGACCAGCGACCCGGGCTCAGCCCCGGCCGCGGCGGCCACCTCGCCGGCGTAGGTCTGGAAGTGCTTGACCAGCCCGAGGGACGAGGTGGTCGAGTAGGTGTAGCTGCGGAACAAGATGTCCGGGTTGACCACGTCCTCGATCTGGCAGTTCCCGCAGGCGCGACACAAGTGCAGGTTCTGGGCGAACTCCTGCTGCGGCTGTGCGGTGGGGAGGTAGTCGTTGCCGATCGCCGAGTGGGCGAGGGGCAGCGCCAGGGTCAGGTCGGTCGACCGGCAGAGGAGGCAGCGACGCGCCTTGTAGTGGGTGCCGGTGCCGTTGGCGAGCGACTGCTCGCGGGTCTTCAGCAGGGTCATCGGAGCCTCCGTGCGGTATGGGGTGTCAGCCGGCCAGCCCGGCGACCTCGCGGGCCATCGCGTCTTGCAGCATGAGCGACAGCCCGCCGTCCACGGCCAGATCCTGGCCGGTGATGAACGATGCCTTCGGGCCGCACAGGAAGGCGACCGCCTCGGCCACCTCGCGGGCGGTGCCCATGCGGCCGACCGGCGTGATCTGGGCATACATCTTTTGGAGCGCGGCCTGCCCGGCGTAGTACGCAGCCGACTCCGGCTTCACGAACGTACACGGCGACACCACGTTCACCCGGACGCCCTGGGCTCCGAGCTTCACGGCGTAGAACCGGGCCATCTGCTTGAGCGCGGCCTTCGACGTGTGGTACGCAAGGGTTTGGTTGCGGGCGACGAAAGTGCTGGCGTTCGACGTGACGATGCACACCGACCGGTCGCCGTCCGCCGCGAGCGCGGGGACCAGCCCCTCGATCAGCACCTTCGTGGCGGTCATGGCGACGGTCATCTCGCCGGCCCAGCTGTCGCCCTTGCCGCGGTAGCGCTGGAGGAACACCAGGCTCGACAGCGGGCCGACCTTCGCCGCGTGCTCCTGGAGGGAGGAGAGCAGCGCGTCCGGGCTCTCGACGTCGCCGGCGAAGCCGAGAACCTCGCCGCCCGAGTCGAACGCCGGGAACGCGCCCGGGGTCCGCCCCACGGCCGTGACCACCTGCCCCTCGCCCGCCAGGATCAGGGCCAACTCCCGGCCCACGCCCTTCGTGCCGCCGACGATGATGGTGTGCTTCCGGCCCACGCCGCGCCTCCGCCGGGTGATCGGGTCAGGCCGCCGCCGGGACGGCGACCGCCGCCCGCACCCGCTCGACGAACGCCGCCACCGCCGGGTCGCCCTCGGCCGGGGACCACGGGGCGAACTCGGTGTCGGCCCGGTTGAACGGCCCGGTCGTCGTCTCGTGGAACAGCGCGAACGGGGTGCGGATCAGGACCGTGTGGTAGCTCGGCTCCATCACCCGGTAGTAGAACGCCTTGCCGGACGAGTACGGCCCCATCCGCACCACCTCGCGGACGGCGCCGTCGTCGTGGAAGATCACCACGTCGAGTTCGCCCTCGACGACGTGGAACGACTCGGGCTTGGCCCCGTGCCGGTGGGGGCGGATGTACGTACTCCGCTCCAGGCAGATGAGCATCTCGTGGAGCTTGTCCTCCGGCCCCGGGTGGGCACAGAGCCGCGACCGCTTGCGGGCGATCGTCGTCCCCTTGCGGACGACCTCGGCCACGTCCGCGGCCCGGACCTGGACGACCCCGCCGGTCGCCTGGAAGACCTCGTCGCTCTTCATCGTGATCGGCACGTCACGCCGCCTTTCCGGCCGCGCGGCCGAGTGCGTCGAGGGACAGGGGGCTCTCGGGGAAGATCGACGCCAGCACGCCCCCGCGGGCGGTGAAGGCCGCGTTCTTGGCGGCCACCGCCGCCTCGATCTCGGCCCGCACGGTCATCAGACACAGCCCGACGTTGCGGGCCACGAGTTCGGACGACGGCAGGATGGGCGCCTTCGACCCGGGCATGAACAGCCCGTGCTTCTTGGGATTGTCGTCGGCCACGAAGTCGATGTGGCCGTCGAGGCCGTACAGGTTGATGAACGCGCCACTCAGGTGGCCGGCTCCGAGCATGGCGACCTTCTTCCCGGCCCGGGTGAAGCCGGCGACGGTGGCGCGGATGCGGTCGCGGACGCGCGGGAAGGCGTGCAGGAACCGCTCGGCCCGGTCCACCTCGTACGCCAGCTCGCGGTCGGTAAGTTCCCCGGCCGTGGCGTCCGCGCGGGGCGACACGACGGCAACGAGGACGTCTTCCTGCGAGTAGTAAAAGCGGTTCAGGTACGACACCTCCCAGCCCGTCGTGGTGAACAGCTGGCGGAGGGTGGCCGGCGTGAAGTAGAAGAGGTGTTCCTCCCACACCGTCGTGTAGTCGGCGCGCTCAAGCGCCTTGCGGACGTCCGGCATCTCAAACAGGACGTAGCCGCCAGGCTTCACCACCGCCCGCGCGGCGGCGAGCGTCTGGTGGATGTCGTAGCTGTGTTCGAGGACGTGGCGGACCAGGAGGAGGTCCGGCCGCCCGAACTTGCCCGTGAAGCGGTCGGCCGTGGCCGGGGTGAGCGCGTCCTGCACGGACTCGATGCCCCCCAGCGGGCTCTGCACGCCCAAGTCGTCGCGGATGTGGGCCAGCCACGTCTTCGACAGGCCGAGGGCCGTGAGCCGCTTGAGGGTGGATTCGTCCTTGTAGGTGAGGCCGCCGGCCACGCTGTCGGGAGTCACCCCGGGGAGCCCGCGGAGGACGCGGGCGACCTCGTCCAGGTGACTCTCCGGCTCGTTGTAGACGATCCAGTCGAACCGCGGCCGCATCTCGTCCACGGGGACGGGCGATTCCAGCTGAAGGGTGCCGCAGGCCCGGCAGACGCCGAGCTTGCACGGGTGCGCGAACTCCGGCTCGGCGGCCGACCGGAGGAAGCGGTTGGTCAACGTCTGCGGCCCGAAGTCGAGCCACTCGCGGATGCCGTCCCGGCGGCAGATGCGGCAGGTGCTCATACAGCCCGTCCGTGGGAGAGGGTGTCAGGCCGCGTGGCGGTACTCGAGCGTCTGGCTCTGGATCTCGGGCCAGTAGTCGTTCACCCAGCGGACGACCTCGCCGAGCCCCTCGTCGAGCGAGACCTCGGGCTTCCAGCCCAGCTCGGTGCGGATCTTGGTCGAGTCGATCACGTAGGCGGCGTCCTGGCCGGGGCGCTCGTCCACGGTCCGGGTCGCCACCTCGAACGCCTTGCCGGCGCGGTCGCAGATGGTCCGCACCACCTGCCGCACCTCGACGCCCTCGTCGGGCGAGATGTGGTACAGGTCGCCCACCCGGCCCCGTTCGAGGATCAGCTTCTCGCCGCGGGACACGTCGCGGATGTGGATGTACGACTTCACCGCCCGGCCGCCGCCGTGCAGCTCGATCGTCTTGCCGATCTTCACGTAGATCGCCGACCGCGGGATGATCTTGAACAGCTGCTGCCGGGCTCCGTAGACGTTCGTGGCGCGGACGGTCAGGAGCGGGAAGCCGTACTGCTTGGCGTAGGTCTTGAGCAGGTAGTCCGCCGCCGCCTTGCTGGCCGCGTAGGGCGTGCTGGGGTTCAGCGGCGACTCCTCGGTGATCCGGCCGACGCAGGTGCCGTAGGCCTCCGGCGAGGAGATGTGGACATACCGCTTGAGGTACTTCTGCTTCCGCAGGTGGTTGACCAGGAACGACAGCGCCACCGTGTTCGTCTGGAACCAGTGCTCGGGGTGGTCCCAGCTGGGGGCGACCTCGCTCTGGGCGGCGAAGTTCACGACCGCGTCGGGCTTCTCCTCGTCGAGCATGGCGAGGATGCGGCCCATGTCCCGGTTCATGTCCAGGGCGTGGTAGCGGTAGTTCGACAGGTCCTTCCGCAACTTGTAGCGCAGGGCCAGGGCCGACCGCTCCGGCGACCGGCTGACGCCGATCACCTGGTACTGCGGGTCGTCCAGGAGCAGGTCCACGAAGTCCTGCCCGGAGAACGAGTTCGCGCCGAGGACGACGACCTTGCTCATGCGACCTTCCGTGTCGGGGCACTGGGAGAAGCAACGGCCGCGAGGGCGGCCCGGGCCTTGCCGAGCTGGGCCGCCTTGCGGGATTCGTGTTCGGCGGCCGAGCCCGAGAACGCCCGCCGACTCCCGCCCACCGGCAGGAACTCGTTGAGCATGATGCACACCCACTTCACCCGGTAGACAGGGAGCAGGAGCGCAGCCCGGGTCTGGAACGCCAGCGGCTCGGCGAAGCCCTCCGCGACGGCCGCGGCGAAGCGATCGAACGCCGCGGCCGGCGCCGGGACGGCGGGCTGGCAGAAGAAGTCACACACCAGCTTGGCGGGGTCGTCCCAGCCGGCGTACTCGAAGTCGATGAACCGCAGCCGGCCGGAGGGCTCGCGCAGGGCGTTGTGGAACCCGAAGTCCGACGGCGACACGCACCGGTCGGCCGGAGCCAGCGGCCGGTCCAGCGGCAGCCCGCAGGCGGCCGCGTGGGCGCGGGCTGTGGTCAGGACGCTCCGCCACGCCGGGACGAGTTCCGTGTCCACGAACCCCGCCGCCGCGAGGTCGGACACGCCGCCGACCGGGAGCGCGCGCAGGCGCTCGACCCGCCGGGCCACGGTGGCGAAGTGGTCGTCGAGGCTGAAGCACGACTCGGACGCCCGCGGCAGCCCGGCCGGCTCGGCCCGGTGCGTCGCGGCGAGGAGGGCGCGGAAGAAGCCGACGGCCTGGTCCACGTCCGCCTCGGTGGCGGTCGTGCCGTGCATCGACCGGCCGGGAACGTACTCGTAGAGGGCCAGCCCGGCGGCGTGGTCAGCAGCCAGCGGGCGGGGGACGTGGCGCACGCCGGCGTCCCAGGCGAAGCGGGCGAAGGCCCACTCGGCGCCGAGGCGGTCGCGGGGGTCGTCCGGGTGCCGGAAGTACGACTTCAGAAGGACGGGGCCGGCCGCGGTGTCGAGCCGGAAGACGCGGTTGTTGGCCCCGCCCGCGAGCGCGACGGCGTCGCCGACGGCACCGAGCCCGGCGGTCGCGGCGAGGGCGCGGACGGCGTGCGGGTCTAGGCCGCCCATCGCGCGCCCTCCCCGCCCAGCACGAGCGCCTGCACGGCCGCCCAGCTGGCGGCGCGGGTGTAGTCGGCCCGGTCGGCGTTGGCGGCGGCCGGATCGAACAGGATCTTCCGCGGCCGGGCCGGGAACGACGGCTCGCCGAGGAACTCCGGGAGGTCGTCCACGAACACGTCGCAGCCGAGCGAGCCGATGCGGTCGAGCTTCGACTGCTTGGTGAGTTCCAGGTAGACGCGGTCCGGGGAGAGCCCGGTGTCGGCGGTGTCGTAGAAGCCGTGGGCGGTGAGGAAGGTGTGGGCGGCTTCGTGGAGGTCGTACTTCGGGCCGAGGTACGGGTGCTTCGTCTTGTGGCTGATGACGACGACCGGAATGCCCGCGGCCCGGCACGCCCGGAGGAAGTCCTTCACCCCGGGGAACGGCTCGGCGTCGGAGATGCGCGGGCCGTAGCCGACGCCCTGCATCGCCGTCCACTCCGGCTCGCGGCCGATCGCGCGGATGTGGTCCCGCACGGCCCCCTTGGTCGCCGGGAGGCTGGCGGGGATCAACCCCTGCTCCGCCGCGAGCCGGTGGAACAGGCGGTCGTAGCAGACGATCGTGTTGTCGAAATCGAGCCCGACGAGCATGGGTAGCGCCTCGGTGCGGGTCCGTCCGGGTCAGGCCGCCTTCGTCGCGCCGGCGGCCGCGCCGATCTCCAGGATCGGCCGGTTGGCGGCGCCGTGTTCGAGGTCGTCGAGCGCCCGGTTCACGTCGGCCAGGCCGTAGCCGTCGGTCAGGAGCGGTTCGAGGTCGAGCCGGCCGGCGGCCAGGAGCTTGCAGTAGCGCGGGTAGTCGCGGTCCGGGACGTTGTCGCCGCCCCAGGTGCCCAGAATCCGCTTCCCCTGGTTCAGCTCGCGCGGGTCGAGGTCGAGGGTGCTGCCGAACCGGGCGTTGCCCACGACCACTGCCGCCCCGCCCTGCGACCGCACGCAGGCCACGGCCTGCTTCATCACCGCCGGGACGCCCGTCGCCTCGATGGCGAAATCGACGCCGCCCTTGCAGAGCTTGAGGATTTCGGCGACCGGGTCGGTCGTCTTGGCGTTGACGACGTGCGAAGCCCCGAGCCGCTTGGCCAGCGCGAGCTTGTCGGCGTTCACGTCCACGGCGATCACGGGCGTGCAGCCGGACAGCGCCGACGCGGCGACGGCACAGCTGCCGATCCCGCCGGCGCCGAAGACGACGACGCTCTGCCCCGGCCGGGGCTGGGCCGTGTTGAACACCACCCCGGCGCCCGTCGGCACCGCACAGCCCACGAGGGCCGCCAGCCGGAGCGACATCCCCTCGGGTACAACCGTGAGCCGGTTTTCGCTGATGATTGAGTAGGTGGCGAAGGTGGTGATCCCGCCGGCGTTGACCTTCCGGCCGGCCCAGTCGTAGACTGTGCCGGGCACGTCGAGGCCGGACCCCTTGATCCACGACAGGATGACCCGGTCGCCGGGCTTCACCTTGGTGACGCCGGCCGACACCTCGCGGACGATACCGCTCCCCTCGTGGCCGAGGCAGTGCGGCAGGAACTTGTCCTCGCCGCGGTGGCCGCGGGCCTCGCCGACCTGGGTGTGGCACACGCCGCTGTACGCCACCTCGACCAGCACCTGCCCGGCCTTCAGGACGGGGACGTCGAGGTCGGCGAGTTCGAGCGGGCGGGCGAGTTCGACCAGGACGGCGGCGGTCGTCTTCATGCGGCCTCGCGGGGTGGATAACCCGGGTAGGCCGGGGTAGTACCACACCGCCGCGAGCCCGGGCAAGCCCAACCGCCGCGAGCCGGCTCAGCCGCTGGCCTTGGCGCTCCCGGTCCGGATGTGGCGAATGGCCTGGGCCAGCATGGAGTAGTACCGCGAGGCGATGGCCGAGTCGAGCCCGTACTGGTTCAGGCAGACCACGAACAGGTACACCCGCACCTTCTCCCCGGTCGGGGCGGCGAACTCCTGGAGGAGTTCCACGAACACCCCGCCGAACTGGAGGTCGAACAGGATGAGGACGTTGTCCCCCTGCCGGGCCGGCGCGACGAGCTGGTCGAGGTCGCCCCACTTGTCGAAGCACCGGGCGGCGAAGTCGTCCCACTTCGCCAGCTGGTCGTCGACGGCCTTGGCGGGATCGGCCCCGACCGGGACGGCCATACTGTCCACGCGAGTCATGTGAGCAAACACGGCCTTCGTCGGCAGGGTGACGGTGGCCTGCTTCTCGACCCGCCCGCCCTCGACGGTGTACAGCGCGGCGTAGTCGAGCAGGCGGGACCAGCGGAGGTAGTGCCGCATCGCCCGCCGGTACTCGGCCCGCAGGTCGGTCGCGTCCGGGGAGAAGGTGGACGGGTCGCGGGGGAGGAGCCAGCGGCACCAGAAGTAGAGGCCCACGAGGGTGACCGCGAACAGGGTGAACGACGCCGCCCCGACGGCCTCCGCCTTCGCCCGCTCCTCGCGGATGAGGTCGAGTAGAAGCGCCTCCGGCGTGGCCCCGTGGCGGGCGGCCCCGCGGAGCAGGAGTGTGCCGCCACCGACGAGCAGGACGGCCGCGAGTGACAGCAGATAGCGGCGGTGGGGGTTGATCCACTCGGCGACCGGTTTCCCGCTGCCGAACGAGATCAGGATGTTGAACAGGGCATAAGCAACGGCTGCGAACCCGGCGGCACTGGCCAGATCCCGCACCTGGAACTCGGTCATACGGTACCTCTGCGGGTTTGAGGTACTCGGTGGTTCGTTCCGGGGCGCCGAACGTTGCCGGAAACCGGCCGGATTGCTCGCCGCCGCCCGCGGCGTAGGGTAAGACACCGGCACCTTCCCCACCGGACGTCCGCCATGCCGATGCCCGCCGATGCCACCCTCGCCGCGCTCCGCAAGTACGACACGCCGACCGTCTGCAACGTGATTGAGCTGCTGGAAATCCGCCCGCGCACGGCCGGCTACACGGACGCCCGCATCAAGGCGTGTTACCCGTCGCTGCCGCCAATGGTGGGGTTCGCCTCCACGGCCACCTTCCGCGCGGCCGCCCCGCCCCGCGGCGGGGACACGTACATGGGGCTCGCGGCCCAGGTCGAGTTGCTGGAGAAGACGCCCGGCCCGAAGGTCGTCGTATTCCAGGATCTCGACGACCCGCCGGTCGCGGCCACGTTCGGCGAGATTATGGCGACGACGTACCAGGCGTTCGGCTGCGTGGGGCTGGTGACGAGCGGCGGCGGCCGCGACCTCGACCAGGTGGAGCCGCTGAAGTTCCCGTGCTTCACGGGCGGCACGATCCCCTCGCACGGCTACACGCAGATCGTGGAACTGAGCGTGCCGGTCCGCGTCGGCGGGGTGTGGGTCAACCCCGGCGACCTGCTCCACGGCGACCGCAACGGCATCACCACGATCCCGGTCGAACTCGCCGGGTTGGTGGCCGAAGGGTGTGCCGGGTTCATGGACGCCGAAAAGGTCGTCCTCGACTACCTGAAGGCCGGGAATGTGACCTCAGCCGGCTTCACCATCGCCCGCGACGAATGCAAGCGGCAGATGGGGGCGCTGGGCGAACGGCTCCGGGCCGCAGCACGGTAACCGATGGTTGCCGACCCGCGGGCGGATCGGGTAAGCTGGGGCCACCCTGCCCCGCCCTCGCCTGTCCGAGTTGGCCGGATGCCCCGCTACCTGCTGCTACTCACAGCCCTCGCCTCCCTGCCGCTCGCCGCAGCCCGCGGGGCCGACCCCCAGTACGAAGACCCGGACATCACCGCCGACGAGAAGGCCCACTGGGCGTTCCGCCCGCCGGTGCGTCCACCCCTCCCGACGGTCAAAGCGACGGGCTGGACGCGCACGCCGGTCGATGCCTTCGTCCTGGCCAAGCTCGAAGCCGCCGGCATCGCCCCCGCCCGCGAGGCCGACCGGCTCACCCTCATCCGCCGCGTCAGCCTCGACCTCACCGGCCTCCCGCCCACACCTGAAGATGTCACAGCCTTCCTCGCCGACCAGGATCCGAACGCCTACGCGAAGCTGGTGGATCGGCTTCTAGCTTCGCCACACTACGGCGAGCGCTGGGCGTCGCACTGGCTGGACGTGGTCCGGTTCGCCGAGTCCAACGGCTACGAGGCCGACGGCGAGCGCCCGCACGCCTGGCGCTACCGCGACTACGTGGTCCGCAGCTTGAACGCCGACAAGCCCTACGATGAGTTCCTCACCGAACAGCTGGCCGGCGACGAACTCGCCGCCGGGAAGGACGCGCGCGGGGCTGCCGACCTGTGGGTCGCCACCGGGATGCACCGCTGCGGCCCCGTCCACATGGTCGGCGGCAACCTCGACGCCGACGTCCTCCGGCAGGAATTGTTGACCGAGATGGTGAACGGCGTCGGCTCGGCATTCCTCGGGCTGACGCTGGCCTGCGCCCGCTGCCACGACCACAAGTTCGACCCCCTCTCCCTGGGCGACTACTACCGCCTCCAGGCGTTCTTCGCCGGCACCAAGTACACCGACGTGGACCTCGCCACGCCCGCGGAGAAGACCGAGCGGAAGGCGAAGGCCGACGCACTCGACAAGCTGATCGCCCCTTTCAAGAAACAAGTGGCCGACCTCGACGCCCCGGTGCGAGCCACGGTCGCCCGGCAGAAGCGGGACAAGCTGGAACTGCGGTACAAGGAGGCGCTGGCGACCCCGGCCGAGAAGCGGACCGCGGAGCAAAAGAAGCTGGCCTCCGAAACCGGCCCCCTGCTGAATGTGACGTGGGACGAGATCCTCGAAGCCATGCCCGCGGCGGACCGGGCGAAGCGTTCCGCCCTGCGCGAGCGGATTCACACCCTGCACGCCCAGACCCCGCCCCCGACATCGTCCGCATGGGCCATCAAGACGGACACCCCCGACGCGAAGGCTCATATCCTCAAGCGCGGCAGCACGAAGTCGAAGCTCGACGCCGTCGGCCCCGCCTACCTGCGGGTGATGGCCACGCCCGACGCGCCGAAGTCGCGGCTCGACCTCGCCCGCTGGTTGGCACGCCCGGACCACCCGCTCACGGCCCGGGTGATCGTGAACCGCCTCTGGCAGCACCACTTCGGCCGCGGTATCGTGGCCACGCCGAACGACTTCGGGGTGAAGGGTGTCCGGCCGACGCACCCCGAACTCCTCGATTGGCTCGCCGCCGAATTGACGAACCCGGCAACCCCCGCGGTAGGCGGCCCGCGCCCCGCGGCGTGGTCGCTCAAGCACCTCCACCGGCTCATGGTCCTGTCAGCCACCTACCGACAGGCCCAGGCCGCCCCCCACCCCGCCGACCCGGACAACCGCCTGCTCGGCCGGATGCCGCGGCGCCGCCTCGAAGCCGAGGCCATCCGCGACTCGATCCTGACAACGGCGGGGACGCTCAACCTCCAGATCGGTGGGCCGTCCGTGAAGGTGCCGCTTGAACCGGAGGTGTACGACCTGATCTTCACCGAGGGCGAGCGTGACGGGCTGTGGCCGGTGACGCCGGACGCCGGCCAGCATGTCCGCCGGTCGCTCTACCTGTTCAACAAGCGGAACGTCCGCATCCCGCTGTTCGAGGCGTTCGACCAGCCCGACACCCTGAACTCGTGCGCGGTCCGGCCGGTCAGCACGTTCTCCCCGCAAGCCCTGATCCTGATGAACGGCCCGTTCACCCAGGAACAGGGGAAGGCTCTGGCCTCCCGGTTGGTCCGCGACGCCGGCCCGGACCCGGCGAGGCAGATCGAAGGGTTATACCGGCGAGCTGTCGGCCGGGCGCCGACCGCGGCCGAACAGCACGTCGCCGCCGAGTTCCTGCGGGACCAAGCCGGGTCGGTCCGGGACCGCCTCCGCGCCCGGCTGCCGATCGGGCTCGACACGACCGCCCTGCCCCCGGGCGCGGACCCGGCCCACGTCCGGGCGCTGGCGGATTTGTGCGTCGTGGTGTTCAACACGAATGAGTTCGTCCACATCCCGTAGCCACGCCACGTACCCCCCGCCGTTGTTGGACGGGGGCGACCCGAAATGGGCCGGCGGGCTACTGCGGGACCGGGAACGTGTCCGCCGCCGATCAGTCAATCACGAACGATGCCAGCCGGTCGAGGTTCACCTGCTCGGGCGGATAGTCCTTCCGCACCGGCATGCGCGGGTAGACCTCCGGAAATGAGTACGCCCCGGCCGACCAATCGTTCGGCCAGTCGTCCGGCAGGCCGGACGCCATGAACCGCTGCTCGGGGCCGGGGGGGAGCTTCTTCCCGCCCGCGTCCCGTAGCGGCACGCCCACCAGGAAGCGCTTCCCGCCCTCGGCCGGCAGCACCTTGGTCGAGACGACCGATGAGAGGTTGAAGAAGTCGAACGCCAGCCCGTCGCGGTTGTCGGCGTAGCGGGCCACCATCCGCCGCATCAGCCCGAGCATCCGGTCGCGGTCGGACGGGTGGACGAGGTCGAGCTTCGGGGCCGCGAACGCCAGCCGGGTGATCCAGCCCGGCCTCAGCTGATGCGGCAGGAAGACCTTGCTCAGCCCGCGGGCGATCGGCCCGAACACCGGGTGCTCACCGGGGGCGAGGACGTCGAGGAGGTCGCGCAGGATCAGCCGATTGTCATCGTACATCCCGACCCCGCCGGCCAGGAGCATGGTCACGTCGATCAGCACCACCAGCGACGTACACGACCGCAGCGCCTGCACCGCCGGCCGGACCACCCGCTCGACGTACTCGGCATACCGCCCCTCGAACAGCACCGCCAGGTCTGGCCGGGCGGCCCGGACGGCGGCCGGGAGCGGGCAGAACTCGGAGCCCGCGCCGAGCCCCGAGAAGCGGGAGTCGGCCAGCGCCTCGGGCGTGTCCGGGCGGGCCGGCTGGCCGTTGACGTCGAGCAGGAACGTGGACGGCGACACCAGCGGCTTGAACCCCAGGATCAGGTTCGCCAGCGACAGCCGGTACGCCCGCAGCAGCGGTTCCTCCTGCACGGCCGCGCCGGCCAGTTCGGTCAGGAAGGGCTGGCAGGCGGCCCGGTAGGCCGAGTCGTTGGCCACCACGGAGAGGAGGTGTTCCGACCACTCGCCGAACGAGCGGCCGAGCATGGCCGCGTCGGCGATCCGCTCGCCGGGGAGGTCGTAGAGCTTGAGCAGGCAGTCGCTGAAGGTCCAGTCCGAGCGCTCGAACTGGCAGGCGTACTGCGCCCGGTCGCGGGTCTTGGCCGGCCAGCGCCCGCCGTGAACCAGGGCGTCGCGGCAGCCGGTGTAGTTGAACGGCTCCCAGCCGGGGTCCGGGGCCAGCGTCGTGAACTTCCGCACCCGGGTGGCGGGGCCGCCGAGCGGAAAGCGGTCCGGGTCGTGGTCCTGGAGGTGGTTGATGAGGGACGTGAGCAGGACCGTCTTCCCGGCGTTGTACAGGCCGACGACGCCGACCCGACACTCGGTCGTCTTCACCCGCAGGATGCCCATGCCCGCCCCCGGTAACGCGGCCCGGTCCCCCGCCGCTACTCTACTGGCCCTCCGGCCTGCGGGGGGATTCGCCAGAGCGGGGCGCGGATTGCGGGTCGCTTGACCTTCCCCGTGCACCGCCGGACAATTCGGCCATGCACACCCCCGACGACCCGCGCCCGAAACTCCGCGACCGCCTCGCCGCTGAACCCGAGGGCGAGGTGGTGAGCGTGTTCGACCCGTACCACATCGGCCGGCCGGTCACGCTCAGCCTGCTGGCCCTGGAGATCGTCAAACGCTTCGACGGCACCCGCACCCTCCCGGACGTGCAGGCCGAACTCACCCACCTAACCGGCGGAACCGTCGTCCCGCTCGACAAACTCGAAGGGCTGGCGGCCGCCCTCGACGACGCCCTCCTCCTCGACTCCCCGGCTTTCGCGGCGCGGATCAGCGGGCCAGTGCGGAAGCCGTCGTGCATCGGCGCTTACGACGGCGACCCGGTCGCCCTCCGCCGGCAGGTGTCGCGCCTCTTCACCGCCCCGGGAGGGCCGGGGCTGCCGTCGGCGCCCTCGCCGCCGCCCCACGGCCGGCTCCGCGGGGTGCTGGTGCCGCACATGGACTACGCCCGCGGCGGGGCGACCTACGGCTGGGGCTTCAAGGAGCTGGCCGAGCGGACCGACGCCCGGCTGTTCGTGATCGTGGCCACGTCGCACTACTCGCACCACCGCTTCACCCTGACCCGGCAGCACTTCGAGACGCCGCTCGGCGTGTGCGAGACCGACCAGCCCTTCATCGACCGGCTCGAACGGGAGTACGGCCCCAGCCTGTTCGACGACCCGCTCGCGCACGTCCCGGAACACTCGATCGAGCTGGAGGTCGTGATCCTCCAGCACCTGTTTGCCGACCGCGGCCCGGTCCGCATCGTGCCGCTGCTGGTCGGGTCGTTCGCGGACTGCGTGGAAGGGAGACGAGCGCCGGGAGAGGCCGACGACATCGTCCGGATGGCGGCGGCGCTGCGGGCGGCGGAGGCGGCCGCGGGGGAGCCGGTGTGCTACGTCATCAGCGGCGACCTGGCCCACATCGGCCCGAAGTTCCGCGACCGCCGCAAGGCCGAGGGGCCGTGGCTGGGCGAGAGCGAGCGGCAGGACCGGGCCATCCTCGCCCACCTGGAACGCGCCGACCACGCCGGGTACTTCGGGGAGATCGCCGCGGAGCGCGACGCCCGCCGGATCTGCGGCCTGCCGCCGACCTACGTCACCCTCGCCGCCACCCGGCCGGGGGTGGGCCGGGTGCTGCACTACCAGCAGTTCGTCCACCCGAAGGGGGCCGAGAGCGTCAGCTTCGCCGCGGCGGCGTTCTACGAGTGAAGGCGTTCGCCTCGGTCGGATTCTGGTAGGTCGCGTCGAGCCCCATCACTTCTTCGCCGGCACCGGCCCCGGCCGCAAGGTGTACACGAACGCCGACCCGCTCGCGCAGGCCACGGCGAAGCGGTCGCCGGCCGGGTGAACGGCCAGGTCGCGGGCGTTGGCCGGGACGGTGAGCGTGTGCGAACTCGCCGGGTCGTCGCCGGCCCAGAACCACACCCGCCCGCCGTTCCCCCCACCCCCGGCGATCACGGTGCCGTCCGCGAGGAAGCCCACGCCCCAGGCGGTCCCCTGAAAGGCGTCTTTCGGCTTGAGCGCCTTCGGCTTCCCGTCGGCCCAATCGAACACCACCACGAGCGGGTTGCCGACGCCGGCGAAGGCGTTCGACACGTTCGTGATCCCCGCGACCGCCACCCGCCCGTCCGGGGCGACGGCCATGCCGCGGGCGCCGCCGATGTCGGCCCGGAACGTCGGGTCGTACTTGTGCAGCACCCGCGCGTCCAGGTCGCGGACGCACGCCCCGGTGGTCACGTCCCAGTCCTTCACGACGCCCTGGAGGTCGGCCGAAACGAGCCGCGTGCCGGAGGGGTGAAAGGCGACGTTGTACACGTGCCCGGCGTGCCCCGGCAGCGTCCGGCGGGCGGCACCGGTCGCCGCGTCCCACAGCTTCACGAGCCCGTCATTCCCACAGCTGGCAGCAGTCCGCCCGTCCGGGCTCACGACCACCGACCGGCACCAGCCGGCGTGGGCCTCCACGGTGCGGACCGGCCGCGGGGCCGGGGCCGCGCCGTCCCACCAGATCAGCTTGCCGTGGTAGTCGGCGGAGATCAGGGCGAACGGCGCGGCAGCCGGTGCCGGGAAGCCCGTCGCGGCCGGGCCGAGTACCCCGCCGGCCGCGGTCATCCGGGCCGCCGCCCGTTCGACGGCGGCCGGGTCCGGGGCGCCGGACGGCACGAAGGCCAGCCCCCGCGCCCAGCCGGCGTGCCCGGGGAGCGGCGTCTTCGCCCCGGTCAGGAGGTCGAAGCGCTGGACCGAGTTGTCCTGGGCGGTCACGAACAGGAACCGACCCGACGGATCGAACCGGCACCCGACCAGCGGGCTGGTGTGCTTGAACTCCCGCTCGACACGGGCCGCGGTCGGGTCCAGTGGCATCGCCGCCTCGGGTCAGGCCAGGATTTCGGAGATCGCGTCTGCGTGCGGGTCGGCCACCGGGATCGGCCGCTGGTTGGGGTAGAAGTTCCGCGTCGAGTCCAGCCCCACCGCCCGCAGGTAGGTGTGGAACAGGTGCCACGGCCCCACCTCGCGGTCGGCAACCGCCGTCCCGTTGGCGTTCGTCCGCCCCACCACGGCCCCGCCCTTGATCCCCGCCCCGCCCAGCGCCACCGACCAGCCGTTCGACCAGTGGTCGCGGCCGTAGGTCTGGTTGATGCGCGGGGTCCGGCCCATCTCGCTCATCACCACCACGAGCGTGCTGTCGAGCATCCCGCGGTCGGCCAGGTCGTCGAGGAGGGCGGCGAACGGGCGGTCGAACTCGCCGAGCTGCTCGATGTGGAAGTCGAAGTTCTCGTGGTGGGTGTCGTAGTTCGAGTGGCTCACCTTCACGTAACTCACCCCGGCCTCGAGAAGTCGGCGGGAGAGCAGCAGGTGCCGGCCGAAGTCGTGGGTGCCGTAGCGCTCGCGGAGGCGGAGCGGCTCGCGGTCCAGGTCGAACACGTCGGCCCGGCGGAACACCCGCTCGGCCTGGGCGAACGACGCCGCGTACGCCTCGCTCGCCGCGCTCCGGCGCGACCGGCTGAAGCGGTCGGTGAGTGTCTGCCGCAGGGTCTCGCGGTCGCGGTCGGCGTCGGCGGTGAGCCCGGCCGGGCGGAGCAGGTTGGCCGGCGGCCGGCCGTCCGGGACGGGCACGGAGCCGTACGCCGGCCCGAGGAACGTGGCGTCGGCCCGGCCGCCCCCGCCGCCGCCCGGGAAGACGTGGATGTGTCCCGGCATCTCGGGCGTCTCGCCGCCGAGCAGCTTGGCGGCCACGGCGCCGATGTGCGGGTACTCGATCCCCGCCTCCGGCTTGCGGCCGGTGAGCATGATCTTCTCGCCGATGCCGTGGTCCGGCGAGGTGCTGTTCAGGCTCCGCACGAGCGCGAGCCGGTGCATCCGCCGGGCGGTCTCGGGGAGGAGTTCGCAGATGTGGGTGCCCGGGACCGAGGTCGGGATGGCCCGGAACGGCCCGCCGGTGTCGGTGCCCGGCTTCGGATCCCAGGTCTCCAGCTGACTGACGCCGCCGGCCAGGAAGATGACCAGCACCCGCTTCTGGGCGCGGGCGAGTTCGCTGGCGGCCCCGGGGGCGGCGAACCCCGCCGGGCCGAAGGCGGCGGTCACCCCGGCGGCCTTCAGGAAGCCGCGGCGCGAGACGGCGTGGTCGGTGGACCCGCAAGCGTAGCTGGCGTGGGGCATGGGGCACCAGGGGGAGAAAACTCGAAGCACAAAACTCGAAATCCGAACCAGGCAGGCCCAGCGATCGCTCATTTCGAACTTCGAGCTTCTGACTTCGAACTTGCAGCACGTTAGTGGTTGAAACGGAACTCGGCGGACGCGACCAGCGCCCACACCAGTTCGCCGCAGGCGGCCGGGCGGGCGGCGGTGTCGGTGCGGGTCAGTGCCGCGGTCACGGCGGCGCGCTCGTCGGCGCTGGGGCGGCGAGTCAGGACACTCAGGAAAAGTTCATCGGCCGCCTGGTCCGGGGGGAGTTTGGCGAGCCGGTCGGCGAGGTTGCCGGCCCTCGGCTGGGTCAGGCCGCGGACGGCCGTCCCGTGCTTCAGAAAGAGTGTCTGGCCCAGCGTCGGGGACGCCCCCTCGTCCGGCTCGCCGGCGGGACCGCCGTAGACGCCGCGGAACGTCGCCACCAGCGACGTGAGCTTGGCGTCGAGGGCGGCGTCCGTCGCCTTCGACCCGAGGGCCGCACGGTCGATGCCAGTCTGCCCGGTCGCCTCGCCGACGGCATACGCCAGCGGCTCGGCGGCGATCGGCTTCATCGGCCCCACGAGGTACTTCGCGGGCGGCACGTCGGTCAGGGCCGCGGGCACCTCACTCGACCGCTGGTAGGTCCGGCTCAGCGCGACCTCGCGGAGGAACCACTTCACGTCGTGCCCGTGGGCCACGAACTCGCGGGCGAGGAGGTCGAGGAGTTCCGGGTGGCTCGGCGGGTTGTCAGCGTGGTCCTGGTCCACCGGGTCGATCAACCCCCGGCCCATCATCAGCGCCCACAGCCGGTTCGCGGCCGTGCGGGCGAAGGCCGGATTCTCGGGGGCGGTTACAGCTGCGGCCAGTTTGGCCCGCCGGCTGTACGCCGGCACCGGTCGGACGTCCTTCGCCGGGGCGACGGCGTACTCCTTCCCCTTCTCCGGCTTGGGCTCGTCGAGAGCCTTCAGCCCGGGGAGTCGGGGACCAGTACCGCTCGTCTTCTTGGTCTTGTCGAACACGCTGGTAAAGGTCACGTCGCCGTCGGCCTTCTCGGCGATCACGGCCGTCGGGGCGGTGGCGTTCGGGAATAGGAAGGTACGGTTCACGAACGCCTGGATGCCGTAGTAGTCGGCCTGCTTGTAGTCCCCCACCGTCGGGTGGTCGTGGCATTGGGCGCAGGCGAGGTTGCGACCCAGGAACACCCGGCCGAGGTCGCGGGTGACGAGGTTCGGTTCCAGGTCGCGGTCGAGGAAGAACCGGGCGGCCGGGCGGGTCTTGGCGTCGGTGCCGTCGGCCGAAAGGATGTCGCGGGCGAACGCGTCGTAGGGCCGGTTGGCGGCGAACGTCTCGCGGAGGTAGGTTTCCCACACCGCCCGCGGCACGCGGTTGTCGCGGCGCCGCTCCATCAGGATCACGTCGAACGCCTGCGCCATCCGGCGAGCGTATGCGGGAGCGGCGAGGAGGCGGTCGATCAGCTTCTCGCGTTTGTCGGCGGCGGTGTCCGCCAGGAAGGCTCGGGCCTCGGCCGCGGTCGGGATCGTACCGGCGAGGTCGAGGTACACCCGCCGTAGGAACTCGCCGTCGTCCGCGGGCGGGGCCGCGTCTTTCTTGTGCCCGGGGTGGCCGGCGGCGATGAGGCGGTCGATGCGGGCGTGGAGCGGTTCGTCCGCGCGGGCGGTCGGCGCGAACGCGAACACCAACAAAACGGCCGGAAGGCCGCAGCGGGCGGGCATGGACCGGTCCTCGGAGGGAGTACGCCCGCCGGCGGGACCACGCCGGCGAGGGGGTTGGCTGGTGTTATCGTGTCGCCAGGCGTAGCGGATGTCAAGCGCGAACCCGGAACGGGCCAGGGCTGTTCGGTAGGTGGGCTTGGGTAGCGGCGGTAGGTTGGGTATGCGGTCGTCTCCCCGCCCGGAGGTGGCCCATGCCCCCGTCCCTGATCGAACTGCTGGCCGAACTCCCCGACCCCCGGG